>FWWL01000002.1_pt1:210000-1316653 | contig 1316653 bp, 1195 predicted proteins | sample 2228331 | NCBI WGS metagenome assembly FWWL01 (sample SAMEA103939775, study PRJEB20133) | metagenome
CCTCCCTCGAAAGGAAGGGGTTCTTCCCCTGCAAAAGGAGTTTACGACCCAGAGGGCCGTCTTCCTCCACGCGGCGTGGCTGGGTCAGGCTTGCGCCCATTGCCCAAGATTCCCCACTGCTGCCTCCCGTAGGAGTCTGGCCCGTGTCTCAGTGCCAGTGTGGCTGGCCGTCCTCTCAGACCAGCTACCCGTCGTAGGCTTGGTAGGCCGTTACCCCACCAACTACCTGATAGGCCGCAGCCCCCTCCTCGGCCGCCCAAAGGCTTTGGTCTGAAGAGCATGCGCCCTCCAGACATTATGCGGTATTAGCCCACCTTTCGGTGGGTTATCCCCCAGCCGAGGGCAGGTTAGCTACGTGTTACGCACCCGTCCGCCGCTATAAGGAGCCCCGAAGGACTCCTTACCGCACGACTTGCATGTGTTAGGCCCGCCGCCAGCGTTCGTCCTGAGCCAGGATCAAACTCTCCGTAGTAGGAAGAGTTTGAAACCGTTGAGCTCGCACCCTCCGGAACTGACTGGGACTCGCTATGCGTTCAGCCTCATCAAAGAACACCCATCAAGCCTGAACCTCAGGCGAGCGGCAAAGATACACGCGCTTGCGCTCCCTGTCAAGAGGGAGCCCGCTGAGGTAGGCCATTTTCTTCAGAGAACTCCGCCCTTTTCAGGGCGGGCTACTAAGGTAGTAGCCCTGCCTATGCTCTGTCAAGAGGGGGGAAGCATTTCCTCTTCTTCGCCCCCATGAGCAAAGCGGCCGCTAAGATAACCTCCGGACTCCGAGCTGTCAAGAGAGCACCTCCGCGTACATGGCCTCGATCAGGTCCCGGTATCGCTCCTCGATCACCTTGCGCCGCACCTTGAGCGTGGGCGTAAGCTCTCCGGACTCGATCGTAAAGGGTTCCGGCAACAGACGGAATCGCCGAACCCGCTCATGCGCCGGAAGATCCTGGCTCAGACGTCGGATCTCGCCCTCGAAGAGCTTCTGCACCTCCGGAAGGGCGATAAGATCATGCTCGTCCTGAAACTTCAGCCCCCGCTCCTGCGCCCAGAGCTTGAGCGCATCGAAGTTCGGCACCAGAAGCGCCGTCAGGAACTCCCGCCCCTCCCCCAGCACAACGACCTGGTCTACATACGAAGAGCTCTTGATCCGATCCTCGATCGGGCCCGGATAGATATTCTTCCCCCCCTTGCTGACGATCATGTGCTTGATGCGGTCCGTGATGCGCAGATACCCGTTCTCAAAGCGGCCCACATCTCCGGTATGAAACCAGCCCTCGGCATCGAAAACGCGCGCCGTCTCCTCCGGCAGATTCCAGTACCCCTGCATCACATTGGGCCCCTTGACCAGAATCTCCCCCTCTTCGGAGGAAACCTGTTGCGCCTGCGGATAATCCTCCCCCCGCACCTGACAGAGCAGACGGCCGTCGGTGAGGCGCTGAATGGCGATCGTCACCCCGGGCAAGACCCATCCCACCGTGCCAAACCGGGGCCGGTCGAAGGGGTTGACCGTCAGCACAGGGGCGGTTTCCGTAAGCCCATAGCCCTCGATGACCTTCAGCCCGGCGTACGTGAAGAACTCGCCCACCTCCCGGGGCAAAGCTGCCCCGCCGGAAACAAAAAAGCGCAACCGCCCCCCCGTGCGTTCGTGCAACCGGGCGAAAACAAGCCGATGCGCCAGCGCATACTGCGCGCTCAACCAGCTCGACGGCCTGCGTCCCTCCCAGAGCGCCTCCGTCATCCGACGACCCGTCTCTACGGCCCAGTAAAATAGACGTCGCTTGAGCGCCGGCCCCTCCTCAACGGACTTGTGCACCAGATTGTAGATGCGCTCCAGTAGCCGCGGCACCGTGGTCACCACCGTAGGACGCACCTCCAGCAGATTGCGCGCGATCGTATCCAGGCTTTCCGCATAGGCGATCTCCGCCCCCGCGGCAAGCGGGGCCAGATACCCCGCCGTGCGCTCAAAGGAGTGCGAAAGCGGCAAAAACGACAGGGTGCGATCCGATTCGTAGATATCGATCACGGAAAGCGCCGCCTGCACGTTCGAGCAGAAATTCCGGTGCGTGAGCATGACCCCTTTGGGCAGGCCCGTGGTCCCGGAAGTGTAGATCAAGCTGCACAAATCCTCCTCCTCTACCGCCTTCCAGGCCTCGGCCAGCTCAGGATGAGCATCCCAATAGGCTCCTCCCTCCCGCAACACCTCCGACCAGGTTCGCACGTATTCCGGAGGCTCCCCCTCCTCCAGGAGCGCGACCACCTGGCGCAGATCCGGACAGGCCTCAAAGACCTTTATCGCCTTGCTCAGCTGCAGAGCCGTGGAGACCACAAGCACCTTGGCCCCGGAATCCCGCAGGATGTACTCCACCTGCGCGACCGGGATGGTCGTATACAGGGATACGTTCACCGCACCCAGGAGCTGCATACCGAAATCCACAATCGCCCACTCCGGGCGGTTCTCCATGAGCAAGGCCACCCGATCCCCGCGCCCCACGCCCTGCGCAGCCAGATATCCGGCTACGGCCTGGGCCTGACGATAGAACTCCTCCCACGATATGGGCACATACTCTCCAGTGGCCTTATCCTTGTACCAGAGCGCGGCCTTGTTGCGTCCCGCCTGTCGCTCGGCCTGCCGAACGAGCATTTCGGGTACGGTGCGAAAGGCAAACGGTGCAGCCATGGAAACCTCCTCTTATCTACTCCGGGCTCGTTACGCCCCTCTTTCGGCTTCGGAGATCCGCTCCCGGATCTCCCGGATGCGCTCCTCGTAATAGGCCGCACGAGAGGGATTATGCTCCGCAAGCCAGCTGTAGGCGCGCAGGGCGCCCTCCCAGTCTCCCTTCTCCCAGTAAATGGCGGCCAGTGTCTCCGTGTACGGCACCCTGGGTGTATCGCTGGGCACGGCCAGGTCTTCGGGGGAATGCTGTTCCTCTCCCTCCGCAAAAGAGCGTCGAGGTTCGGCTTCCTGCAGCTGGCAAATGATCGCATCCAGATCCAGTGATTCCCGCTCCGCCGCCGTATGGGACGGCCCCGAACTCGGCGGCACCCGCGTGTGCGGCTGGGGATCGACTTTCGAGATTTCGGCTCCAGAGGCCGATGGGGCCGTGACGTAGTCCCGCAACAGGGGGCTATACGGATGGGCAAGACGCGCCCGGGCTAGCGCGAGCCGGGCATTGGCCTGATCCCCCAGACGCAGGTACAGACGAGCCAGATACCACCACCCCAGCGCATGAAAGGGAAAGCGCTTCAGATGGGCCTGAAGCGCCTCTTGCATCGAGGCCGGATCGCCCCCGTGTTCCAGCTGCTCAGCCCAGCGGGCCAGATATCCCCCCATAATGCGCCCTCGAGCTTCTGCATGCTCCATAGCGCAAGCCCTCACTGCCAGGCGGAAAAAATCCGGTTGAACAGCTCCTCACCCAGCCGAGCGATCGCTGTGCGCAGCGCATTGCGTTCCCCTTCCAGGGGATCGCGAGCCGGGTCGTAGTCTCCATAGGCCGACAGGACACCCTCAAAGCGCACCTCCTCTCGGACGCGATCGTAGAAGCGCACCCAGACGGTGATCGTCACCCGGTTGAGCGCGGCCCGCTCGCCAGCACCAATGGCCACGGGCTGGTTTCCATAGGCCGTCAGCCGCCCCTCCAGCACGGCATCCGCCTCCTCGGGCCCGAGCAGACGCAGGCCGCCCTGCGTGCTAAAGCGCCGCACGAGCTCCTCCTGAAGCCCCTGCTCCAGACCCGGCAAGGCCCCGGCAGCCTGGATCTCGAAAGGAGAAATGGCGACCGAACGGATGTGGGCAGGAATCGAGGCCCCGGTAAAGGAATAGTACGCACAGGCCCCCAGAAGGCCGAGGCAGCCCGCACAAAGCAGCATCCGAGCCGACGCAACCCCCCTCACGACAGGCCATATTGTTTGATTTTCCTGTACAGGGTGCGCTCGCTGATGCCCAGCGCCCGGGCCGTCTGCCTCCGGTTGCCCCCGAAACGGGCCAGCGCCCTCTGGATGAGCTGTTTTTCCGCCTCCTCAATGGAAAGCAACTCCCCCCCGCCCTGCTCCCCGTTTCTGCCGTTGTCCGAACGGGGCAGCTCTTCGACCGCCTCGGCCTCCTCCATCTCCCGCAGCGGGGCGGGAAACGGAACCGGAAGCAGAGGCACGGAGGGCGCTCCGCCGATGAGCTTCACCGGCGCCTTTTCCACCGAGCCCGGCGGGATCAGCCCCAGCAGCAGACGCTTGATCTCCTCCACCTCCTGACGGAGCTCGAGCAGGACCCGGTATAAGAGCTCGCGCTCCCGACGATCCGGATCCACCCCTGCATGCCCCACGGGCAGATAGCCCACCCCGTCGTGTCGGACCCCTTTCAGATAGCGGGACAGCACCTCGGCGCTCACCGGACCGCCGCGCTCCAGCACCACCAGTTGCTCGGCCACATTGCGCAACTCGCGCACATTACCCGGCCAGCGGTAGGTAAGCAGAAGCTGACGTGCCTCTTCGGTCAAGCCCGGGAAACGAACGCCGTATTTTTCCGAAAACTCCCGCACAAAATGCTCAAAAAGCACCTCGATATCCTCCGGCCGCTCCCGGAGTGGGGGAATCTTAATCGTTACCGTATCGAGCCGGTAGTAGAGGTCTTCCCGGAACTTGCCCTCCTGGACCATCCTCCAGAGGTCTTTGTTCGTGGCCGCAATTACGCGCACATCCGTATACCGGATGCGGCTTGAGCCGACCCGCATGTATTCGCCATTCTCCAGCACGCGCAGGATCTTCACCTGCGTGTGCAGGGGCATATCCCCGATCTCGTCCAGAAAGATCGTACCCCCGTTGGCCCGCTCGAAATATCCTTCCCGGCTTTCGATGGCCCCCGTGAAGGCGCCTTTTTCATGGCCAAAGAGCTCCGACTCGATGATGCCCTCCGGAATGGCCCCGCAGTTGACAATGACCAGCTCTTTGTGTCGGCGGGGGCTTAAGGCATGGATGGCCCGCGCCACCAGCTCTTTGCCCACCCCGGATTCCCCCTGGATAAGCACGGTGATATCCGTGGGGGCCACCTGCCGGATCGTATCGAGCACCTTCCGAATGGCCGCTGAGCGGCCATAGATGCGAAATCGTTCCTGCAGGGCTTCGCGATCCATATCTGTCAGCGCAGTGGGATAATCTGGACCTGAGGGGAAAAGGAGAGATCGCTCTGGATGGCCCGCACGGCGTTGCGGATGAGCTCGAATTTCTGCTCTGCCGCAGCCCGATTCGGGAAACGGCCCACCCACACCCGATAGGTGCGCGCCCCCCCGGATCCGGCCTCGACAAGCTGTACGGTAAAGCCCAGATTCCTCAGCCGCCGCACAAGCTGATCGGCCACAGCCCGATCCGCCAGCTCGGCCACCTGCACCGTGTAACGCACCCCCTCGGCCTGCCCCACCTCCGGGCTCGCCACAGCGGCCTCAGGCCGCACCCCGGGGCCGACATCGGCCCGGCTTTCCGCCTTTCCGGAGCCGGAGGCCCGAAGCGGCGCTGAAGCCACCGCCGCAGAACGCAGGCGGGCGATGCGGTCGACCTCATCAAGCCGGCCCTGCGCCGCATAGTAGGTGAGCAACCGATCCTGCGCATGCGCGGCATAAGGGCTCTTCGGATATCGGGCCAGCACCTCTTCGTAGCGGCGAGCCGCCTCCCGGGGCTGCTCCGGTTCCAGCCATAGCCCCTCGGCAAAAAGCAACCCCGCTGGATCCAGACGCATGGCGCGCAGCCGCTCCAACTCCGCTCGGAGCGCCGCCCGGTCCGCTCCGGGCCTGAGGGCGCGCTCGATCCAGTCCGCAAGCGGATCCTGCGCCCGACTGACCAGGGCACCGCATACGAGCAGGATCAGACAGACTCCAGTGCGCATGCTACCGCCTCCTTATGTCAACAGAGCCGGATCGCCCACCTGCCGCAGCGGGGGCGCGCCGAGCCGCTCCCGCAGGCCCAGGGGACGGCCTCGCAGCGTGGCCGAGGTGGCCTCTTCAATCAGCACGTCCACGTACTGACCGGGGCGATAATCCCCTTTCGGGAAGACCACCACCATGCCGTTATCGGCCCGGCCCATCCACTCCTGCTCGGAGCGCTTGCTCGTCTGCTCGACGAGCACGGTCTGCACGGAACCAATCTTGGCCCGGTGGTTTTCCTGCGAAATCCGATTCTGCAGGGCGATGATTTCCTCCAACCGGCGGCGCTTGACCTCCGGGGGCACATCGTCCCGGAGGTACTTGGCCGCATACGTACCCTCTCGCTCCGAATACATGAACATGTAGGCCATATCGAAGCGGACGTGCTCCAGCAGAGAAAGGGTTTGCTGATGATCCTCCTCGGTCTCTCCGCAGAAACCGGCAATCACGTCCGTCGACAGCCCCACGTCCGGAATCCGGCTTCGAATGCGCTCGATGAGCTCCAGATACTGCTCCCGCGTGTAGGTGCGCCGCATCCGCTCGAGCACGCGCGTGGAGCCGGACTGTACGGGCAGGTGGATGTATTTGCACACATTCGGCCGCTCGGCGATGACAGCTATGAGCTCATTGGACATGTCTTTCGGATGTGAGGTGGAAAAGCGCACGCGCAGATTCTCATCGAGCAGGCTGACCCGGTAGAGCAGCTCGGCAAAGGTCACCTCACCGTACCGGTAGGAGTTCACGTTCTGCCCCAGCAGCGTCACCTCGCGATAGCCCGCCTGCAGGAGCTGCTCGACCTCGGCCAGAATGCTCTCCACAGGCCGGCTCCGCTCCCGACCGCGCGTAAAGGGGACCACGCAGAAGGAGCAGAAGTTGTCACAACCCCGCATGATGGACACAAAGGCCGTAACCCCGTTGGAACCCAGCCGCACGGGGGCAATATCCGCATACGTCTCCTCCCGGGACAGGAGCACGTTTACCGCCGCCTGCCCGGTCTCGGAGGCCTCCTCAATGAGCCGGGGCAGATCCCGGTACGCATCCGGACCCGCCACGACATCAACGAGCTGCTCTTCTTCCAGCAACCGCCGCTTGAGGCGTTCGGCCATACAGCCCAGGATCCCAATGATCATCCCCGGCCGGCCGTTGCGCTTGAGCGAGCGGAAATACTGGAGCCGATGCCGCACGCGCTCCTCGGCCCGCTCGCGGATACTGCACGTGTTGATGAGCACCACGTCAGCCTCCTCGGGCCGATCCACCAGCCCGTAGCCGCGCTCCATGAGGAGGGCCGCCACGATTTCGGAATCGTTCACATTCATCTGGCACCCGTACGTCTCGATATATAACCGGCGACCCCCCACAGCGGAGCGCGCCGCATCCGGACGGGAAAGAAAATCGATCGTCGCGATGGGCTGCATCGGCTGCTCTGCCTCCTTTGTTCCGTAAAGATACCCGTCTTTTGTCCGGAAGACAATCCCATTCTGCCACTTTGTCGCCTCTCTGTTACAGGCTGACAGCGCCCCCGGTTCCCCGGCGCTCCAGGTATCGGATGACGTACTTGCCCAGCACATCGAACTCCAGGTTGAGCCGATCGCCCGGGCGGCGAAAGCGCAGGTTCGTATGCGCCCACGTATAGGGGATGATCGCCACTGAGAAGCGATCCCCCTGCAGGCGGGCTATGGTGAGGCTGATCCCGTCAACGGCGATCGAGCCCTCCGGAACCAGATACACCGCCCATGACTCCGGATAAGAAATCGTCAACAACCAGCTCCCGCCCCGATCCTCAACTTCGAGCAACACGCCCGTGGTATCCACATGCCCCAGCACGAAGTGCCCGTCCAGCGGCCGATCCGGCCGGAGGGCGCGCTCCAGGTTGACCCTGTCGCCCGGCAGGAGATCGCCCAGGTTCGTTTTCCTCAATGTCTCCTCCACAACATCCACCTCGAAACCCTCCGCGTCGGCCTGGATGACCGTCAGACAAACCCCGTTTACGGCCACACTCTGCTCCGGGCGCAACTCCGCGCCCAGCGGGCTGAGCAGGCGCAGACGGCGTCCCCTTCCCCGTTCGGAGACAGCCCCCAGACAACCTACCGCTTCTATGATACCGGTGAACACTCCCCGCCTCCCGGGCTATCCACAGTGGCCTCGATAAGCAGATCCGGACCGATCCGCCGCAGGCGATGGAAGGCAAGCGGCCGGGCCTGATCCATCTCCCAAACCCCCAGCTCGCCGATCGCCTCCAGACCCGATCCGACAAGCTTGGGAGCAATAAGGCAGTAGAGCCGGTCCACGAGCCCGGCTCGGATCAGCGCCGTAGCCAGTCGAGGCCCGGCCTCCACGAGCACGGTACGCACCCCTTCTCGGGCCAGGCGCTCCAGGACGGCCGCCAGATCGAGCCCCCCGGGTCCCTCCGGTACGGAGAAGATCCGCCCCCCGCACTGCAGCAGCTGCTCCGCATAGGAAGGCACCACACCGGGAGCGGTAAAAACCCAGGTGCGGCCGCACAAGGAGTCCGTAAAAAGCCGTCGGTCCGCGGGCAGGCTCCCGCGGCGGTCCAGCACGACACGCCAGGGCTGCCGGCCCCGGACATGGCGCACGGTCAGCGCCGGATCATCGGCGGCCACCGTGCCCGTGCCCACGAGCACGGCATCGACGCGCGCACGACATCGATGCACCCAGCGTCGGGCGGGAACGGCGGTAACCCACCGGCTCGATCCCGTGCGCGTGGCCACGCGCCCATCCAGGCTCTGGGCGATCTTGAGCGCTATCCAGGGCCGACCCAGTCGGGCCCAGGTGAAAAACCCCGCATTGAGCTCCCGGCATTCCGCCTCCAATAGACCCGTCTCCACCTCCAGACCGGCTTCGCGGAGACGGGCCACACCGCGCCCCCCCATGAGGGGATCGAGCGCACCGACGAGGACACGCCGGATGCCGGATCGGATGATGAGCTCCGTACAGGGCGGGGTCTTCCCCCAGTGCGCGCAGGGCTCCAGCGTCACCACCATCGTCGCCCCGCGCAACAGCTCCGGATCCGATACGGAAGCAAGCGCCCGGGCCTCGGCATGTGCGCCTCCATAGTAGGCATGAAAACCCTCGCCGATGAGGCAACCGGCGCGCAGAATCAAACATCCCACCATGGGGTTGGGGCTCGTCCAACCCGCACCCCGGCGGGCCAGCGCCAGCGCGCGACGCATCCATCGCTCCGGCGTGCTCATATGCCTGGAGAGCTGGCCTCTTCTGGAGCAATAAAGGTCGCCCTTTCCCGAGCGGGAGACAAGACTTGCTCAGAAAACAGCCGGCGGCGCCTGCAGAGCGGCCATAAGGTGCTCAAGAACGACGGACTCCAGACGGCCTGCTCGCACCATGTGCTCCAGCATCCGCAACGCCTCAACCTGCCGAGCAGGATCGAGGGAGCCGGACGTGTAGCTGTCAAACATATCCGCGGCCACCAGAAGCTGGGCGGGAAGCGGAAGCTCCCGGATTCCGGCGGGAAAACCGGATCCATCAAGCCGCTCATGATGCCAGGCCACGTACTGGCAGGCCTCGCTGGGCACCTCCTCTATGGCCTCCAGCAGCCGTACCCCTTCGGATACGTGCGCCCTCCAGGGAGGAGCGGCCTCCTCATAACAGACCCCTGAGCCGCTCAGCAACGCCTGAAGCTCACCAAAATCCAGATAGGCCACAGCCTGACCCGAAACCGAGACGCATCGCTCCGCGTAGCGCTCCAGCTCCCGACGATCCGACTCCCCGACGCCGCCGCCCAGGTTGATCCGGTTAACCAGCACCCAGAGCCGACCGAGTTCCTGCAGATGCGCCTCGATCTGCCCGGGGTCCTGCTCCATCCAGTAGGCCCGGATCCGGAGCAACCGCGCCCGCAGTGCCCCCATCCGCTCCGCATCCAGCCTCACCTTCGGGGGAGAACCGGGCAGGCCGAGGTACCCCACATCGTGCAACCGGGCGGCCAGCAGAAGAGCCCGCCCCTGCCGCAGAGAAAGCCGACGCAGTCGCCCGAGAGCGGACTCAAGCAAAACAGCCACCCGCCTGCCGTGCAGGGCCCATTCCGGACGCAGGCGCACAAAGGCGTGCTCCAGCTCCCCCAGACTTCGATACGTCCCGCCCTCTGCCTCCAACTGAAGGGCACGGTGCATCACCCGCATGACGCCGGACTCCTTCTCTGGCCAGACCTTCGCCCCTCGGGCCATATCCCCGAAGCGGACCCCAGAGCCCCATCTAGCTCCGTGCCGGAAAACAAAAAGGCCCGGAAGAGCGCTTCCGGGCCGGAGGGCCAATAAGGTATCGATAAATTGTAAACTGAGAATTACAAATATTCCCGCATGTTCCAGAGCTGGAGCCGATCGACCGCCTCCTTGACCTGTTGCGCTCGGGCCAGGCGGCAGATAAGCAGTGCATCCGGGGTGTCCACGACGGCCACCTCGTGCATGCCGATGAGGACCACCAGCCGGTTCCGGGCCCGCACCAGGCAGTGGCTCGATTCCAGGGCCACCACAGAGCCCTCGAAGGCGTTCCCCTGCGCGTCTTTGGGGGCCAGCTCGTAGACGGCCAGCCAACTGCCCACGTCGCTCCAGCCGAAATCGCCCGGAAGCACGTAGACGGAATCCGCCTTCTCCATGACCGCGTAATCGATGGAGATCTTGGGCAGGAGTCCGTAAGCGCGCCCGAGCGCCTGGGCGTCGGTCAGATCCTCGCCGAGCGCCTCCAGGGGCTCGAGCACCTCCGGGGCCCAGCGCCGGAGCGCCTCCAAAATCGTATCCACGCGCCAGACGAACATCCCGCTGTTCCAGAGAAAATCCCCGCTTTTGACAAACCGCTCGGCCGTGGCCAGATTGGGTTTTTCCGCAAAACTGCGCACCCGATGCACCGGTTGCCCCTCGATCCACCGCAGGGGCGGATCCTCGAACTGAATGTAGCCGTACCCCGTTTCCGGCCGCGTGGGGCGAATCCCGATCGTTACCATCACCCCGGGTTCAGAGGCCAGTTCCCGCGCGGCCCGCAGCGTGCGCTGGAAAGCCCCCACATCGCCTACGAAATGATCCGCCGGCAGGACGAGCATGCGCGCCTCCGGAAATCCGAGCTTCCGAATCCAGAGCGCCGCATAAGCAATACAGGGGGCCGTGTTGCGCCCCTGCGGCTCCAGCAGCACGTTCTCTGGAGGCAGATAGGGCACCTGTTCTCGCAGCAGCTTCTCATGGGCCGCAGAGCCCACAATGAGCATCCGCTCCGGGGGCACAAGTCCATTGAGCCGGCTGAGCGTGGCCTGCAGAAGGGTCTCCGAACCGAACAGGCTCAGAAACTGTTTCGGGCGCGCCTGGCGGCTTTCCGGCCAGAAACGCGCCCCGATACCTCCGGCCATGATCACCGCGTAGTCCATGGGCCTTCCCTCCTCTGGTTGGGACAACCCCACAGGGCCAATTCAGGGATCCGACAGGGAGTAGAACAGCAGTCCGCTCGGGATCTTGGGATAAAAGTACGTGGATTTCTGAGGCAACCGCCTTCCAGACAGGCAGAGATCGCGGATGGACTCTATACGCGGCGGGGACAGTAGAAAGCCGAGCTCCAGCTCGCCCGCCCGAAGCGCATGCCGGAGCGCTTCCGGGTCCCTGTAGTAGCGCACCGCCCCGGATTGCTCCGAGTTTCCCTCCCTGATCCCCAGGGCGGCCAATAGCCCCTCATGCAGCCATACAACGGGCATTGAGCGCGCAGGCTCGGGCCAATCTGCCGGAGCCAGCGCGGAAATCGGGCCCACATAGAAGATCGAGCCATCCGGCTCCCACACGAGCATACCCTCCGGATCTTGTTCCAGACGCAGAAGCCCTTCGGCCAGATCGGCAATGGGCTTCCGGAAAGGATCCGGAACCTGCTCACGCCAGTTCGCCCGCCTCCCGCCTGTGCAGACGAGCCCTCGGTGTGTGGGCAGCACAAGAAAACCCGGCGCTCGGGCGTTGCTCAGATACACAAGCCCGAAGTGAAACGGCGCCTCGGGATCCCTCCTCTGTCGGGCCTGTTCTTCCCGGTAGGCAAGCAGGCTTTCGTAGCGGTGGTGGCCGTCGGCGATGATCAGAACGCATGAACGCAAAAGGGCCTCTATGCGCCGGATGGTCCCCGGATCCCGGATCCTGCCCAGGCGATGCTGGACGCCCCCGAGTTCGGCTTCCCAACAGGCCTCCTGCAGGGCTTCTTCCAGCAGGGGCTCCAGGCTATGCTCCGCATCTTCGTAGAGCAAAAACGGGGCTTCTAGGGCCGTCTCCGTGGCCCGGAGCAGGGCCAGCCGGTCCTGCCGGGGGCCGGAAAAGGTCTGCTCGTGGGCCAGCACGGAACGACCCGGGGGCTCCAGGCGCAGCCGGGCGAAAAACCCCAGTCGGCGCCCCACCTGGCCGTCGGGAAGCGCAAAACGCTGCTCACAGGGATAGAAGGCCTCCTCGGCTTCGCGCACGAGCACCTGAGCAGAGATCCAGCTCTGGAGCCGCTCTCGGGCCTTTTCGTACGGATCCGGCCCCTGGGGCAGAATGAGATGGACCACGTTGTACGGATGGCTGGCCAGCCGGGCGCGCTCCTCCGGGCCGATCACGTCATAGGGCGGGGAGATGAGCTCGGACAGGTTGCCGGCTCGCTCAAGATGATAGCGCAACGCCCGAAAAGGCCGCACGTCGGCCACTCAGGATCCCTCCCTGCGATAATCTCCTCCCTGGCCGCCGGTTTTGGCCAGCAACCGCACGCTCTGGATCTCGATGTCTTTGGATATCCCCTTGCACATGTCGTAGATGGTCAGCGCCGCCACCGAGGCCGCCGTCATGGCCTCCATCTCCACGCCCGTGGGCCCATAGGCCCGACTGTAGGCGTGGATGCGCACGGCATGGTCCTCGGGCTCGAGCCGGAAATCCAGCTCCACGTACGTCAGCAGCACGGGGTGACAGAGGGGGATGAGCTCATGGGTGCGCTTGGCGGCCTGGATTCCGGCAATCTGAGCGGTGGTGAGCACATCGCCCTTGCGGATCTGCCCGGATCGGAGCGCCTCAAAGGCCTCGGTCCCGAGTCGGACGCGCGCCTCGGCCACGGCGGTGCGCCAGGTGGAGGATTTCTCCCCCACATCCACCATTGCGGCCCCGGAAGAGAACGGTTCCGGCATAATCCCACCATTTGCTGCTCTGGCCTCGCAAAGGTGGGTCAACTCCGCAGGGAAAGGCAAGCGTTCCGAGGCCTGATCCGAAGAATACGCCGCGGGGGCTCACGTTCTATTACATCGAGAGACTCCGCCCGTACTGGCGCAGAAAGCGCTCGATGAGGGGGCGGTGTGTGGAGCCGAAGCGCTCCACGACCCCGCGGAACTCCTGGGCGGCCTCCCCGGAAAGGCCCACACGCGCAAGGCCCAGCACGATGGCCAAGCGCCGCTCCGGGTCCTGCCCGAGGGGGGGCACCTCATCGATCAGGCTTCGGGCCTCGAGCACGAAGCTCCCCCAGAATCCGGCCTCGGCCAACGCTTCCAGCCCCCGCCATCGACGCTCGGCCCGCTCCAGGGGATCGAAGGGAAGGGCAAAGGGGGTATCCTCCGCTCCCCGCGTGATCGGCGCCCGACTCAGCCGCACGGGCTGTTCTCCAGGGAGCCGCCTGCTGCGGATCCGCTCCAGCCCCAGGAGCACTTCCCGCGGGGTAAGCTCCCGCGCCGCAGACAGCTCCAGTACGGCCATGGGCCCGAGCTCCAGGCGGCGCCCCTCGACCTCGAGCACGATCCGACCTCGCGGACCGGTGGCCACGGCATCCAGGCGCGATAAGACCACCGGATTCGTCAGGGGCACAAAGGCCTCCTCAAAGCCCCACTGCACATAGGCCTCCGGTCGAAACTCGAGCACCCGTATGGAGGAGCCGCTCTGCCCGAAAAGCAGCGCCGGAATAAGAACGGCAAAGGCAACCCGCGCAAGATGCATGGTGTTCCTCACCTCACACCCGACAAAGATAAAAGGGCTGGCCCTTTTCACAGAAGCCAACCCAAGCCTCGCCTGCTCGGGGCAGGCCCCGGCCCGCGGGGGCCGGGGGTCGCAGGAGTGCACCCGATCGGTACCGTCGCACGGCTCCCTTTAGCATATCCCGTGCCAGTGCTCCGCATGGGCGCAAAAATGGGCCGTTTGGAGCTTTTCTGCGGCCCGCGCCCGACACAGCGGGGCCGAAGACAGGTGACAATGTCACCGCAGAAAGGTGACAATCCCTAATTCACATCAAAAATGCGTGCCCGTGGGGGGCGATCCAGGCCGTTGCCCAGCTCCTCCCAGGCCCTTTCTGCTCCTCGACGCCAGGCCGCCTCAAAGCCGGCCGGCAGCAGGGTAACCTCCAGGGGGATCCACACGCTCGAGGCCTCGGCCGGGGTCGGGGCGCGCACCAGATACCGACGCCGGTTTGCGCTCACCAGCTCTCCATAGGCCGGATCCACGCCCGTATCCACGAGCAGGTAGACATGCCCGGCATTGCGGTCCAGGAGCGGCCTGCCGTAGCGGACTGGTATGGCGGTCGAATCCGGCTCGATCGTATCCACGAAGGCCGTTCGGATCCCCACCGAGGCCAGCACGGAAGCCAGTAGCACGGCCAGATCCTCGCAATCCCCGAAGCCGGACTGCAGGGTCTGACGCGGCCGCTGTACGCGATCGGCATATCCCAGCTCAGGGTCAGCCAGATAGCGCACCCGGTTGCGCAGGGCCTCCACAAGTAGACCGACCATGCGCAGCGGCTTTCGATACGGCGGAACCGTGTCGAGTTCGGCCCGGTGCGCTTCGAGCACCTGCCGGGCGAAGCCCAGCACCACCTCGTCCTGTGGCTCCACATAGTAGGGCAGCGTGGCGATATCGCCGTCCCAGGCGCTGCGCTCATAGATCGTAAAGCGCTCCTGGAGCCGATCGTCAGGTCGGCTCCGCCGATCGCTATAGACTTCGATTACGGCATCGAGCAATCGAGCCCGATCCAGTTCTTCCCACGAAGGATCAAGCACAAGCCGGACCGGGATCGGGCGCAGTTCTCGGGGACGGAGCGCAATCCAGTCGGAAACAAACAACTCCGCCCTCTGGCCGGCCAGGCGCACAACCAGCCGCACCTCCACGGGCCGTGCCCCGCGGTTCTGCACCCATACCTGCCCCCAGGGCTCTAGTCCGTAGCGTTCACGCAGTACAGTATAGATCTGGGTCGATCGCCACTCCGCCCCCGCGATCGAGGCCAGTGGCTCCGGACGACGCCACGTCCAGGAAAGCCCTAGCTCCGCTCGGAGCGGACTGAAACGGTTCCAGTACAGATTTCCATCGAGCAGATGGGAGTCGAAACGGGTGATCTCCGGATGCGTCTGCTGGCGAGTATCGCGAAACAGCGGCAGCAGTGCCCGCCCGTAGAAGGACAGGGCATCGAGCTCCAGGCCCACCCGAATCCCCAGCGCGCTGTTGTTGCCCCATCCGGCAGCGCGCAGATGGATAAGCCCCTCCCACCCCAGCACAAGCATCCGTATCGGCCTCAGTTCCGCCTCCAGGCCCAGATATCCGCCCGTTGAGGCCCATACCTCTGCATATCCGGTTCCGTAGCGCCTCCCCAGATGCAGCAGCAGTTGAGCCGGGGGACGAAAAAACAATCCCGGCCAGGCTTTCGGAGCCAGCGAATCCGTACCGTAGACCACAGCATCGAGCACCTCCACGCCCCCCCGATAGCGATCTGTCCTCAGCTCAACCCCTGTGGAGAAGGAAAGCCCCACCAGAGGACCATAGGCAGGATAGCGGCTGATCACCGCCCGCTCTGTGGGAAACCCACCTTCCCCTTCGGAGCGCACGTAATCGGTTCGCTCCCCCTGCTGTGTCCACAGGCGCAGGCGTCCGGCCCAGGCCCAGGAGGCCCGTTCCACTCCGTAGCGAAGCTCCCCCCACTGCTGATACCGGTACCGGCGCAGAGGGGGATCCTCCGGGCGCGTGTTCGGATGCACGAACTGAACCCGGATACCGGGCTGATAGCGCAGTGCCAACCACCCTCCTTCGCCAAACCAGCGCACCACCGCCAACTCCCCCAGACGCGGTTCCAGCATCCGGCTAGAGCGAAGACTATCGCCGGCAGGCCACCATCCACTTAACAGGCTCATCCCCATCCGTATCTCGGCCTGAGGATCATACCCTATCCCCAGAGCCCAGCCCAGACGGTCCCGCAGTCCCTCCCCAGCAGATTGTCCCCGAGCCAGCGTGGCCCATGCCAACAGCAACCAGCAGAACCCTACCCTCAGCGCCCTCATGGACCTGCCTCGATGCGAAACCACAGATCTTCGACCGTGTATTCCGCCGCGCTGACGATGAGCACCGTCCCATAGCCCGGGATTGCCCCCACAGCCTGACGCAGACGCACCAGGCGTATGCTCATGGGGATCAGGGAAAGACCCTGTTCTCCGACTACCTGCCGCAGCCGCTCGGCAATACGCCTCAGATAGAGGGCGGGAATGCGAAAAAGTCCGTCATCCTGATGGACCACGAGCAGACAACGCAACCAGTCCACCCCCCGTGCCCGGTCCAGAAAACGAAACTCCACCAGCAGGGTATCTTTTTCCCCTCCCGGAATGGATTCCCAGCTCAGGGTGAAATCCCGGCTTGATATGAGCACTTTGCCCACATCCAGCACACGTGCAGACAAGCGCGGCACCCGCTCCGGAGCGCGCGGACCACGCAGTTCCGCCACTCCGATCCCCCGCTGTGGATTGCCCGATATACGCCACAGGTTGAGCCACGGAAAAGATGCGGCAAATGGGCTTCCCAACCTGCCCTGCAACCGATAGGAGGGAAAGTTCACAAACCCCTCATCAGGCACCTCGAATTCATCTATCTGAACCCGCCCCACAGAGAGCGCCGCAAACCCCGATGCGGATGGATCCAGAAACAGCGCCCGCGCCCAGGCCAGATGCTCTTCACGCACCTCCTCGCCCTGCTGAAATCGCCGCACCTGATAGCGCGTCTGCAGGGCCGGGAAAACCGCTCGCAGGGAGCCGGGAAGCACCACCTCCTCGGGGCCGGGAGGTAGCCACGGGATCAGCAGGCTATCCGTATCCCCCACATCTGGGCTGGCGTGCATGGGGGCCAGATAGATCGTCTCATCTCCCAGCGCACACCCCCCCAGAAAACCGACCACCCCCCACCACCACAACCACCGCATCGGCGCTTACCCTCACCGCCCGGAACCGGATCGCACAAGCAGCGGGCGCAGGTGCTCCTGCTTTCCTGCGCGCACGCGGACCAGATACCATCCCGCCGGCCAGGAAGCTACCTCTATCCAGGCCGCAAAATCACCCCCCGCATCGGGCCGCAGAGACAGCACCGCCATACGCTGTCCTAGCAGCGTATAGATCTCCACCCGTACCTCCCTTTCTTGGCTACGGCCCTCCAGACGCACTCGCGAAGCCGCCGGATTGGGATAGAGCCGTAGCTCCAACCCCTCCTCCGGCGGCTCTTCAACCACCCCCGTGCTCGATCCGGAATTGATCAGCTCGAGCACCACCGTAATGGGCTCTCCGGCCAGCCCCGTATTGCCCAGGGCCTCCAGCTCCAGCCACAGCCGTATGTTCTGCCCCGGCAGATCCCCAAAACCCGAGGGCGGAGCAAAGCGCATAAGTTCATATACATACGGCCTCAGACGAATCCAGAGCGTATCGCTGCGCACGATCAGCTCTTCAAACAACGCCTCCCCACTCCCACCAGGCTGCAGATAGCCCAATCCACCGGTGGTGAGCACACGCGTCCTGCGCACGCGCATAAAGGGCCTATCCCCGCACGTGGGAATGCGATACCAGGGCCGGCTCAGCAACCGATCGTTCCCATCGCCGATGGCTCCCCCGCCCGGAACCGCCCGTATGCCCTCAAGCGGATGCACGCGCGCCCGGCCCTCGAACTGACCCCGCAGAAAACGCAACGTATCCGTGATCGCCGCACTGATGCGCTCCGGCGCCCGGGGCCGCGGACGCACCATAATAGGTAACCCGTAATCGGCCCACAAGAGGCGATCGTAGCGTTGATCCCGGGCTGGAACCCCTATGCCGTCGCGGATACCCTCCGTGCCGATCGCCCGCCCGTCATCAAAGGCCCGCACCACAAGCAGCAGCGTATCCAATCGCCCATCGCAGTCAAAGTCCGTATGAAAGTCGGGCGCAAACCGAAAACGCACCTCGTTGGCCTGATTATCCACCTCAAAGAAACTGCCCCCGAGCAACACACGCTCCACCCCATCGGCCACAACCTCCGTGCGACCGGGCAGACGACGCTCCAGGCGCAATCGGTACGTGAGGTCCGCCTCCGCCCGGCCTGTGGGAGTCTCCACATCAAAGAAAAGCGAACGCACCGCCTGTCCTGCACCCGTATTCTGCCCCGTACGCGCTGCCGGAGGGCGCAGAGCTTCTGTACTGCGCAACACATCGTCCAGATGCCAGACCCACAGCCGCTCGTCGCCCTCCGTGAGCGTCCGCTCTCCCAGAAGAGGCATCGGACGATTATCATAGGCGAAATACTGCCCCCCCGTAGGAAGAGGAAAGAGGGCCTCCCCGGAAGAAACCCACGGCGGTGTGTTGACCGGCTCCACACGCACAAGCACCTCGACCTGCTCCGTATCCGCGGGACAGGCGTTGCGCACCCCGATACGCACCCGACTGTAGCTATTCCCCCAATGCGCCCCCCAGGCCGCGGGCACCAGACGCAGTCGGGCGCGCGCCGCATCCCAGTACAGACCGGCCAGCTCCCCCGTGCTCGACATTCCGAAAAACGGATCCGCCCCATCGCCGACCAGAAAGGCCTGGATGCGCTGGTTCGGCCCGACCACGTTCCCCTCCACCACAGGGAGCCACTCCGGCGTCCCATCCGGATCCGTTACCAGACTCGTCAGATCAAATTCCCCTGAGGGCGTATTTTTCAACAGCAGTATCGGCCCACGCAGCCGGGGCGGCCCATCGGAACGACAGCGCACCTCCAGAACGACATCGTCATAGAGCGTCACCTGATCAACTGTATCCCGTATGGCATAGCGCAGCTGGAAAAGTCCATACACATCGGCCTCGACGCGAATGGCTAGAGCCGCGGCCCGGGGATACGTCTCCGGCCATCGGATAATCCGCATCTGCACCGGACCCGACAGGGGAAAAAGCGCCTCATAGCGCAACTGAAGCGTCGAAAGCCCTCCCGATAGCCGCTCCCCGTCGACGGCGACCGGATACCAGGGCGTGACCTCCGAAAACACCACAATACTGGTATCCCCGTCCCGCCGTCCGGAAAGCACCCGCAGGCCCACCTGGCCGTTCTCCAGATTCAAAAGCCATTCGACCGTAGCACTGGCCCACACATCCCCCACTCGGCCGTCGGAGTCCCCGTCTTCATAGACAAGGATTCGATCCAGCCCCTTTCCGCGCAACTGCGGCGGATTTTGCGCCCACAGAACCCCTCCCCAGCCCAGAAGGCCCACAACCAACGCCAGGACCCATTCGATGCCTACAGCGCGCATGGCCAACACCTCCACCTGCGCAAGTTACATTCCCTATCCCCCTTCCGCTACCCCGAAAACAAAACGGGGCAGAGGACACGATGTCCTCTGCCCCGCTACAACGGCAGCGCTAAGTGCTTACTTGAGCAGGGTCATCTTGCGCGTGATGACCTTGTCCCCGGCCACGAGCTTGTAGAAGTACGTGCCCGAGGGCAAATCACGCGCCTCGAAGCTCACCGTGTGATAGCCCGCCTTGAGCATCTCACCGCCCACAAGCGTGGCTACCCGCTGGCCAAGCACGTTGTAGACCTCCAGCGTCACGGACTCGGCCTTCGGCAGCCCGAAGCGGATCTTCGTGCTCGGATTGAACGGGTTGGGATAGTTCTGCTCCAGCACGACCTCGGTGGGAATCTCCGCTACAGGCTCGGCCTCAACCGCCGTGGCCGCCTGGATGATGATCTGGTACTGGTCCACATAGTACCCGTCATCAGCCAGGTAATTCGTATTGACCTGCGTGTTCACCGACCCGTCGGCATTGAAGGCCGTGTTGAAGACCTTGTCCACGCCGGAGTCGAAGACCAGTAGGTAGTTGTTCGGATAGACGCCCACATGCCGCGGCGGGATGGAAATCAAGAGCTCGGAGTTGTTCTGCACCGCCTGCGTGATGTTCCCCTGCGGCGTGCTGATCGTCTTGGGATGGACGTCGAAGGAGAGCAGGTCCGCATCCGGATCAAAGCCCAGGTTCGTCAGCGGGAACCGGTATGTGAGCCGCTCCGTGTCCTCCCGGAACGTCTGATCCGGCATCGGATTGAGCACCATCGGAGGCTGGTTGCCAGCCAGCACGCAGAGATCGAACTCTACCGTGGCGGAACGCCCGCTTGCATCCGTGAGCGTTACGCGCACCTTGGGCGTGGAACCAAAGGCCTGCACCTCCCAGCGGTTCGGGCCCGTCTTCACGATGCGCCGGTTAAAGTACCCCTGCGGGTACTGCACCGTAAGGCTCAGGGGCCCAACAGAAGGCGGCGTCCCCGCTGCCAACGCCAAACCGGAAGGGGCGACGTTAAAGCCAGGCGCCGCGGGCACCACCACGGCCGTGATAGTGAGGTTGTCACCAACCTGCAGATCCGGATCGGAAAACACATCACCCGTCTGGGGCGTCTGACGCACCCTGCCGAGGGAAATAGTGGCAGAGCCCGGACCCGCATAGCTGGCCTGCGCTGGATAGGAGTTAATCAGCGCCTGCAGGGCCGCGGCCGGATTAGACGGATTATCTACCACCGTCTGTCCACAAGTGCTGGGCGTGCTCTGCACCACGGGCGGCTCCGGCAGGTTGATGAGCTCCAGAACGTACTGCTTCTGGCTCAGGGCCACAGAGCCCTGACTGTCCGTAGCCCGCACCTGGAAGATGATCCGAATATTATCACCTTGGGCATTACCAAAGTTACCTGGGGTACTTGGCCGAAGGCTCCCCATGTACCGGTAGGCCGAGTCCGCAACCGAAACAGTGAGCCTGCCCGAGGCATCGAAGGAGAAGGAGAAGAAGTTCTGCCACGTCGTCGGGAGCGTGACCAGACCACCGGAATTAACAACCGTCACACTTGTAACCGTAAAGGAGAGCCGGTCATTGCAGTCCACATCCTCCCACGTCGTTCCCCGGGTAAAGCTGGAGTTCGTAGCCGCATACCCGGAGCTGGAGAAGGGATTGCCCAGCGTGTAGATGATCCTCCCCCCGCTCACAGAAGAGGTGTACTGAAATCCACCCTGGCTATCTCCCTGCCCCAGACGCAGGGTGTCCGTGGGTGTGGGGGAAAGACCCGTAACCAGACGCGGAGCATCGTTGGCCGGCGTCACAACGAGGGCAAAGAGCGCAATCTCCGTGCTCCGCGTCGTTGTGCTAGTAGCCCCCGAAGCCTGATACTGTGTGGCCGCGAAAGTCTGCCTCAATCCACCCTCACCTGCCAGAATCCCATTATCGCGGGCCGTAACGAGCACGTAGAGCGTATCCGGAACACCGTCGCAGTTGAGATCCGTGTTAAAGTCAGCCGGGATCTGTATCTGCAGCTGATTACCACCCGCACCCGTTATCGAGGCAATACCCGTGAAGCTCTGTGAGAGGCTCTTATCCGTAACGCGCACGGAGTAGGTAAGGTTCGCTACCGGCGTCTCCACATCCTCGAACACCGGCCGATTAGCAGTATTATCATACTGGAAGATGACCGCGCCCGGACCCGGAATGGGAGCTATGGGGCTTGCATTCAAGTTGTTGAGATCGATCGTGTAGGTCGTGTTATCATCCTCAAAAGTTCGCAGGAAGAAGACGGGCCTGTTCAGGAATCTGGGGTCCTGGCCCTGAATGACGCGCGTAACCCACTCAGCCCATGTTACTGATCCTCCGCCCAGGGTAGGAGCACGCTGAAGGCCAGGCTCCGTCGATGCATCAGCATCCCGCGCTGCCACAAACAGGGTCGGCGCATCGGGTTGGGGGGTAATGACAAATTGGAAGGCCACAGTCCCCGCGTCGCCGTCACCATCCTGGTAGGTAACGGTAATCGTTCCGGACCCCGTCTCATCCCGATCCGGACGAATCTGAAGCTGACCGGTTGTGGTATTCAAAAACACCCCCGAAGGAAGCGAGGCAGCCGGACGATTCGGCGCGTTGGGATTGGCAAGCGCAGAGCGATTGGGATCATCGAACGGATTGTTGCTACCCGCAGCAAGCGCTATCGAAGCTCCAGGTTGCCAAGCCCCAAAACCATCAACACCGATAGGACCATCCTGAGCGATGTAGTTGGAGAGCATCTGATTCATGTCCACCGTGGTGATCTGGTCCTCCGGGATGGTAACCGTAAGGTAGTTCGGCGGCGTCCCCGCGGGATAACTCTGGGGGTTCCCATCATCTACCGGCACAACTACAATGACCAGATCCTGATTGGCCTGCGCAAGCAGGTTGTTGCTGCTGTCATAGAGATAGGCCGTAACACGAATCGTAATAGCCCGATTAGCCGGTGTAGTTGCGGTTCCGTACCCATCACGGGGAATGAGCACATCGACATAGTCGTTGGTCACAGTCGATGTGGTCGCATCATCCACCACCGTGAAGCTGATGGACCGGGCCTCCGGGCTCCAGAAGGTCTGGGCACCCTGCTGCTGATAGGCAAAAACCACCCGATAGCCCGAAGGAGGATTGGAAACTGTAAAACCGAAGTTAGTGATAGAGCCTGGTGCCACGGCGGTACCATTACCCGACGCCGAGCGGTGGTTAGTTCCATTGATCGATACAATCTGCCCATCTACTCCAATCCTAGGCTGGAATCGATACCGCAAGTCGCGGCCCAAATTAGCCGGCGAACTACTCTCGTTATCCTCCGCCAGATTAACCGTAACAGATGAAGCACTACCGAGCGGCTGGATGTTGGGCTGCGCCAGGGCCTGAGAGAGGTCCCAGAAGAAGACCGCTCCGGCCCCCAGCAGGGAGAGTAAAAACCTGCGCATAGGAAGACCTCCTGTGTTTGGGTTATACATCGCGCGACGATACCTGTCAGGATTCCCCACCCTGCCCGCCTCTACAGGCGCACCGGGGAAGGTCCTCATGTTTTTGAGGTGCCGATCGGGATGAACTCCTTGCGACGGAGCGAAGATAGCGGGCCTGAAGACGGCTGTCAAGAGGGGGAGGAAAAAATTTTCAGGTGTGGGTTCGGTTCGGGCGCGCACCGGCGGTTGTGGCTTCCGCGGGCCGGCCTGTGCATTTCGGGCCGGTGGGAAGAGGCGGGGGGCTTCGGCCTTGCGGGTCCGGGGCCGTCCGGACGCATTCGGGGCGGCTCCGGGGGCGGGAAAGTGGGGTGCGGCGCTTCCGGAGCGGGTGCGCGTTTCCGGGCCGCGCCCCTTTTACCGCTCAGGCGGGTCCGGGAAGCCGCCGGTGGCGCTCATTCTTCGGGGTGGATTTCGGGCCGGCGCAGGCCGTATCGGGCCATTTTGGCGTACAGGTGGCTTCGGGGCATGCCGATGGCCTGGGCCGTGCGGGAGATATTCCATCCGTGGCGTCGGAGCGCGCGCTCCAGGAATTCGCGTTCGGCGCGGGCGCGGAATTCCGCCCAGGTGCGCGCCTCCTGCCAGGAGGAGGATTCGGGCTCCGGATCTGCGGCGGGCACGTAGCGGCGCACGTCCTGGTCTGTGATCTCCGGTCCGGGCACGAGGATGGCCAGCCGTTCGACGGCGTTGAAGAGCTCGCGCACGTTTCCGGGCCAGGGCAGGCGCTCAAGCAGGCGCAGGGCGGCCGGGGAGAAGCGCTTCGGGGGGAAGCGGTTTTCCTGGCAGATGCGGTCCAGCCGCTCGCGGGCCAGAAGGGCGATGTCTTCGGGCCGTTCCCGGAGGGGGGGCAGGGAAAGGGTGATCACGGCCAGCCGGTGGTAGAGGTCTTCCCGGAAGCGGCCGGCGCGTATTTCGGCCTGCAGGTCGCGGTTGGTAGCGGCCAGGATGCGCACGTCCACGGGGATGGGGCTTCGGCCGCCCACGCGCAGGATCTGGCGCTCTTCGAGGGCGCGCAGCACCTTGGCCTGGGCCGCCGGGGGCATATCGCCGATCTCATCGAGCAAGAGCGTACCCCCGTGGGCCAGCTCGAACAGCCCAGGCCGTTCCCGGCTAGCGCCGGTGAAGGCGCCTTTTTCGTATCCGAAGAGTTCGGCCTCGAGCAGTTCCGAGGGGATCGCGGCGCAGTTGATAGCCACAAACGGTCCCTCCCGGCGCCGGGATCGAGCGTGAATCCAGCGGGCCACGAGTTCTTTTCCCGTGCCCGAGGGGCCCTGGATGAGCACGCGCGCCTCGGTGGGGGCGACGCGTTCGATCAGCTCCCGGACGGCCTCCAGGGCCGGGCTCTGGCCCAGGATGGGATCCAGGCGCAGGGCGAGCTGGCGCAGGGTGCGGTTTTCCGCCTCCAGATGGGCACTGCGCAGCGCGTTGCGCAGGGTGACGAGCAGGCGGTTCAGATCCGGGGGCTTTTCCAGAAAATCAAACGCCCCGGCCCGGATGGCCTCCACGGCCTGTTCGATCGTCCCGTGTCCGGTGAGGATAACCACGGGCAGGTCGGGGCGTTTGAGGCGCAGTTCGGCCAGCACCTCCATGCCATCCCGGCCGGGCATCTTGATATCCAGCAACACGAGCGCGATGCGGTCTTCGGCCGCCTTCTGGAGGGCCTCTTCGCCGTGCGTAGCTTCCTCGACCCGGTAGCCTTCGTGCTCGAGGATCTCCCGCAGGGCATTGCGCACAGCGCGCTCATCATCAACGACGAGAATCGTAGGCGGGGGCATGGTGCCTCCTCATCGTGCCGGGGCTAAATATACAACTTCGGCCCCTGTTTGGGCTTGCTCTGCGGGGGGCGGGGACCCGACCTTCGTCTGCCGGTCCATGCGGGAAAGCCAGCAACCCACCGAAGGGCTGTCGCCTATGCCGACTCCGGTACTGGAAGCCCGGGATCTGCGCAAATCCTATCCCTGGGGTCGGACGCGTCTGGAGGTGCTGCGCGGGGTGAGTGTGTGTCTTCAGGCCGGGGAGTCCGTGGCCCTGCTGGGCGCCTCCGGATCGGGCAAAAGCACGCTGCTACATCTGCTCGGAGGGCTGGAGGAGCCCGACGGGGGCCGGGTATGGATCGCCGGCGTGGACCTCTTCGGGCTCGGGGCCGAGGCGCGGGCCCGCCTGCGAGGCCAGCAGGTGGGCTTTGTCTTTCAGTTTCACCATCTGCTCGGGGAGCTTTCCGCCCTGGAGAACGTGGCCCTGCCCCTGTGGATGGGGGGCGCTTCCCGGCGGGAGGCCTTCCGGCGGGCGCGCGCACTGCTGGAAAGGCTGGGGCTGGGGGATCGGCTCGATCACCGGCCCTCGGAGCTTTCCGGGGGCGAACAACAGCGGGTGGCCATCGCGCGGGCCCTCATCCGAGATCCCGTCCTGCTGCTGGCCGACGAGCCGACGGGCAATCTGGACGCGCGCGCCCGCGATGAGGTCCTGGAGCTGTTTGAGGAACTGCGCCGGGAACGGAGGACCGCCCTACTGCTGGCCACGCACGACGTGCAGATCGCCTCCCGTTGCGAGCGTCGCCTGCTCCTGGAGGAGGGACTGCTCAGGGAGCTTCCCCCATAGCCGCGCGCAGGGCCGAGGGCAGGTCCGGATACCGGAACCGGAAGCCCGCGGCCTGGAGCCGGGCCGGAAGGGCGCGCGTGCTGGCCAGCAGGAGCTCCTGGGCCTGCTTGCTTCCCAGAAGCCACCGGAGCATCCAGGCGGGCAGATGCCCCCACGTGGGCCTGCGGAGCAGGCGGGCGAGCTCGCGGGCAAAGCAGGCCTGTCGGACGGGATGGGGGGAGACCACGTTCCAGGGCCCGCTCGCATCCGGACGCTCGAGCAGGAAGGCGAGGGCGCGTGCCACATCCTGCCGATGGATCCAGGCCATCCATTGCCGGCCGGAACCCAGCCGCCCCCCCAGCCCCAGCCGGTAGAGGGGCAACAGCTGTCTGAGCAATCCTCCGGCGCGATCGAGCACAACCCCGATACGGGCCAGCAGAACGCGCACGCCCAGGCGCTCGGCCTCCCGGGCTTGATCCTCCCATTGCCGGGCGAGCTCGGCCAGAAACCCCGTTCCGGAGGGGCTGGCTTCGGTCAGCTGCTCTTCGCCCCGGTCTCCGTAATAGCCCACGGCGGAGGCGCTCAGGAACACCTCCGGGGGCCGGGTTACCCGCGCCATGGCCTCCAGGAGCAGTTCGGTTGTGCGCAGGCGGCTTTCCCGTACGCGGCGGCGATGCGCGCCGGTCCAGCGGAAGGCGGCGATACGATGTCCGGCGAGATTAACCAGGGCGCGCGCCCCGTCGAGCTCTTGGAGCCAGGGGCCGGGGGATCGGCCGTCCCAGCCGAGCAGGCGCACCCCCCTGGGCCATGCGCCCCTGAGGCGAGCGTCTTCGGGACGGCGGGTGAGCAGGACGAGCTCCCGCTCGGGCCCGGCCAGCTTCTGCACCAGGGCTTGGCCGATGAAGCCCGTCGCGCCGACAAGCAGGATGCGTTCCACAAAACCGTCTCCTATCTTCTGCGCTGTCAACACAACCACCCGGAGGCGGCCTCCAGTTCGCCCCGGCCTCAATATACGGCAGACCGGCATGAGGCCCGAAAATAGGCCAGACGGAGGGGCAGCGGCGGAGATCATGCACGCCGGACGCTATCCCATTCGCGTGGGCATCTCGGGATGGAGCCTGCTTTCGCGCACAGAGCGGGACATGCTTCCGGGCCGGGGCCCGGTGCTGGCCCGCTACGGAAGGCTGTTGGAGGCCGTGGAGGTGAACACGACCTTTTATCGGTCCCATACGCCGGAGACGTACCGGCGCTGGGCCGAACAGGTGCCCGAGGAGTTCCGGTTTGCCGTCAAGATGCCCGGATGGCTCACCCATCGAGGCCGGCTCCGGCGGCTGGAGGGGCTGGAGCGGTTCATAGCGGAAGTCCAGCATCTGGGCCCGAAGCTCGGGCCTGTACTCGTTCAGCTCCCTCCGAGCCTGCGCTTCTGCGCACAGGCGGCGGAGGTCTTTTTCCGGGCGCTTCGGGACCGTTTCTCCGGACCTGTGGCCTGTGAAGCGCGGGAGGCGAGCTGGTTTTCGGAGGAGGCCGATCGGCTGCTGGCCGATCTGCGGATTGCCCGCGTGGTGGCCGATCCGGCTCCCGTTGCCGGGGAGCTCTGGCCGGGAGGGTGGCCGGAATGAGTCTACGTGCGCCTGCATGGCCGGCCCATGTATTACGGGGTCTACGAGGAGGAGGAGATTCGGCGCTGGGCCGAGCGGCTACTTGGGTGGTCGGCCTCCGCCCCGGTGTGGTGTTTTTTCAACAACACGGCCTCTGCCCGGGCGCTGGAGGCGGCCTGTCGGCTCCGCCAGATGCTATCCGGTTGCCTGTAGCCTGGCGAAGGTGCGTCCTTAGCCGGGTGCAGCGAGCAGGAGCAAGGGGCCATGTCCGAAGATTTTCCCCCGATTACCCCGATCGTGTATGTTTCCGAGCCGGAGCCCTCCGGCATGCGCTGGCGCTACCGGGTACGGACCTTTGGGGCGATCTCGGAGCTGGAGCGGGGGCTGAACCAGCTGGGCCAGGAAGGCTGGGAGCTGGTGGGCCTCTGGCCGGTAGAAGGGACGCTCTGGGCCGTCTTCAAACAACCCGAGGGCCGGGCTACGGACTCCGGCTCCTCACAGGGCGGCTAACCCCCCCGGGGCTCTGCGGGTAGCCTCCTGCGCTCAGGTGGGCTCCGGAACAAAGAACTCCACCGTGCGCTCGACGGACTGTCCGCTGAGCAGGTCTTCGATGACAAGGCGCACAGTTACGCGTCCCGGAGTCCAGCTGCGCGTATCGAGCAGGAGGTATTCGGCTGTCCGGTGGCCGGAGCTCTGGAGGGTGGTCGAGCCGCTGGTGCGTTCGATGCGGAATTCTGTGCCCAGGGGGCCGGAGGGGACCTGACGCAACACCTCATAGGTGGCGCGCAGGCGGGCCTGGCCTGTGGGGTCGGTGCGCAGATGGTAGACCTCGTAATAGAGCACCAGGTTCGTGCCCGGGGAAACGGCCAGGTGGGGATACAGCCGGAGGGCCTGCCGGGGGACGGGGCGCTCGAGCACGGCGGCCGGATCGAGCGCCTCAAAGACCATGAGATCGCTCATCTCCACGCGGGCAGGATCGGAGGAAAGGGCCCGTACGGAATCGATCCGCTGTACATAGGCCCGAATCAGGGGCAGGGAATCGAGTCGGATGCCGGAGTTCAGGCGCGGCAGCAGGTACTGATCGAGCTCGAAGGCCACGTGATAGAGCCCCGTATCCCCGCGCAGGGTGTAGAGGCGAGGCTCTACGAGGGCCTGGGACTGGCGTGCGGCCCCCATGGTGAGTCGGTGGCGGAAGTAGTTGCGCACCCGGGGCTGATAGGCGGAATCGGCCTGCACGGCGGTGGCCACCAGCAGATACTCGGCTCCGTCGAGGGGGATGCGTTCGCGTTCGAGCCGGCGTCGGAGGGAACGGGAGAGATCGAAGGCGCGGGCGGGTCCGGACCAGTACAGCTCCGTGCGCGTGGTGCCATCCGGGTCGAGGAATCGGGCCCATCGGAGGGCGACCTCCAGGGGCTCCAGGGTGTCGAAGGTGTTCGTACGGGAGCGGGTCTGCACCCCGGACCGGCGTTCAAGCAGGTAGGCTTCCTCGGAGGCGACCTGCGCGAGCATGCGCTGTGCGTAGGCCGTGGGGGGAAGCTCCGGCCGCTGGGGCAGCTGGCTTTCCAGGGTGGCCACGTAGTTGGCCACTTCATCGTAGAGGAAGCCGTAATCGATGTGGTAGAGAGAGAGCTGTCGGTAGATCTCCTCCAGCGTACGCAACAGGGCCTCGGCCCGTCGGGGGCTGGAGCGCAGGGATCGGGGAATGAGCTCTTCGGAGGAACCGATTCGAAATCCTTCCCCGGCCCGGCGTATGAAGAGGTAGTGCAGGTTTTTGTCGATCTGCGTGTAGACCCAGAACTCGTTTTCCGGGAACTCCAGCGGGCCCAGCGTGGGCTCCCGATCCAGCACGAGCCGACGGTATCGGGCATCATCCAGGCGGACCTGCGTTTTGCGGGTCGGGGGGCCGTACTGGATGTAGACCCGGCCCCGATCATCGAGCCCTTCCGGCGCACTGCTGTAGTGGGCCAGGGCGAAGGCCCAGCGCTCCAGGTGTTCCTCGAGCCGCTCGTTTCTCGGGGTGGCGGGGCGGGCGTCCTGTCCGCGCCACCAGGCCAGCAGATCGGCCGCCACGGGCGGGTGCTCCAGGCGCTGGGCTAGCGCGGGGGGGAGAATGAGGCGCAGGGCCTCCAGATGGGGCCCAAGCAGGGCGCGCTCCGAGGCGGAGAGGGAATCATCCAGCAGAGTCAGCAGGCTCAGATACCGGGAGGTGGCCTCCTGATAACGGGATCGGTCCTGGCTGTGGAAGACCTCTCGGATGAACCGGTCTGCCTGCCGGATCCACTCCAGCCGCTCTTCTGATCCGGGAGCGCGCGGGGAATCGAGAACCTGTGCCTGTACGGGAAGCCCGCCCACAACCCCCAGCAGACCGAAGACGCCCAGCACGAACGTGCCCATACCCTGGATCCCGCATGCAACTGGGGAAAAATATCGCCTCCTTTACAGCCGAGCGCAAGGGCCCAGGGGGGCTCCCGGTGGCCTTGAGGGAAAAAGCAACTCGGGGTCGCCCCGCTCGCTCAGCCGAGGCGACCCCGAAGGAGACAGAAGACAGCCGGCAGATCAGCCACCCAGGTTCGGATTGCTGAGCCGTTCCCGCTCCGTGATCTCCAGGTACTGCCAGGTGCCGGCCGGCAGGTGCCAGCGGCCGAATCGACGCTGATCCATGAGGCGCTGGCCCTGGACGAAGAGCTCTTTATCCCGCTCCACGTAGATCACGTCCAGGTTGACCTGGCTAAGCGGGCTCAGGCCGTAGGCTGCGCGCACCTGGTTGACGAGCGCAAGGGCCTGGGCTGTGTTGCCACCCAGCCGGAGCTCAAGCTCAGCGAGCATGAGCGCGTTCTCCTGCCAGGTGATGATGGGCAGGGCCGATTCCCGGTTCGGATACTTGGCCTGCCGGTAGTAGGTCGTGCCCGGGGCCGAGGCGGCGCGTTCGACGGGCAGGCGGGCAGCCTCTTTGGGATCTTCGACCAGATAGCGCTGCCAGAAGCGCGTATCGACGACGATCTGCGTCCGGCCCCGCCCTCCGCCGAAGTACCACGGGTTGGTATCCTGGGTCGAATACTGGGCCAGGAAGGGCTGATCGCCCTGCCGAAGGCCCTGCTGGGCGGCCGCGCGCGCCTCGGCGTACTTGCCGTTGTAGAGGTGGGCGCGCGCGATCAGGGAATAGACCGTACGGCGCTGCAGGTCGTTCTGGGCGTACTTGAGCGCCTCGTTCCAGAGCGCAACAGCCCGATCGTAGAGCTGGGCGCTGGGCACAAAGGGCCCCCCGCCCTCGTCGAAGCCGCCCCCCTGCGTGGGCCCGATCCCGTAATAGGAGGCCCACACGAAGCGCACCAGGCCCCCGTACAGGTAGGCGTTATAGAGGGCCTGGATCCGAATGGCATCGTTGCGGAAGGTGCCGATTCGGTTCACGCGCTCAAGGAGGTCTTTGGAGATGTAGTAGGCCCGCCCGAGCGGGAGCATGGCCCCTGTGGTGGAGTTGTTATCCCGCAGGGGGTTGCCCAGATCGATGTTCTGATAGGTGGGGAAGGTCGCGTTCTGCACGCGCGTATCGAAGAAGCACTGGTCGGAGAGCAGATCTCCCAGCATGGCGGCCTGTCCGTAGGCCTGGGAGAACTGCTGCTGCAGGCCGATGATGACGTAGGGGATCTGGCTTTCGTCGATCAGGTTATCCTGCACTTCATCGATGGGAGGTTCGATATCCTGCACGAACTCGCTGCAGCCGGACCCGAACCCCCAGCCCAGGAGCAGGAGAGCCCCGATGGCGGTGCGCAGAGCGATAGGTTGCATGGTCTGTGTCCTCCTTGCGCTTACAGTCCCAGCCGCAGGCTCAGGGTATAGACCCGGGGAGCCGGGAGGGTAAGGAAGTCCTGTCCGTTGGTGATTGTGATGCCGCCGTTGAAGTTCACCTCCGGATCCGGGTTGTTGTAGCGGGTGGTGAGGAAGAGGTTTCTTCCGGCGGCCGTGATCACAAAGGAGCGCAGGTTGGCCGCTCCCGGCAGGCGACGGAGCAGGGAGGTGGCATCGAAGCTGATGGCCAGCTCATCGAGCCGGAAGAAGTCGCCGGGCAGGATGTAGTTCTCCACCGTGGGGTTGTCGCCCATCAGGCGCACGAAGCGCTCGGCGGCCTGTCGGTATTCCTCGGTGCCCGGCGTGAGCACCGGGATGTTCTCATAGAGACTGCGGGGCACGTTCGTGCCGATGGAGAGGCCCAGTTTGCGGCGCAGTTCCAGATACTCCCGATGGTTCATGAAGTCCCCGGCGCGGGAGGTGAAGGCCAGCGTGTAGTTGAGCACCTTGTGCCCGAGCGCGTAGCGGCCGTTGCCTGTAATGGTGAGCACGCGGAAGAGGCGCACGTTCAGGGCCACGGAACCCGTATAGATCGGGATCGGGGAGCCGTGATCGAAGCGCTGGCCGTTTTCCTCCAGCTCCACCCCGATGAATCGCCCCTGGGCATCATAGCGCGGCCCTTTGACGCGGGGGACGTAGAAGGTATTGCGCCGCAGGCCGGGCTTGATAACGGTGAAGCTAAAGGCGTCGAAGATATCCGAAGCTCCTCCGAGGCTCTTTACCCGATTGTCCTGATAGGCGAAGGAGGCGTTGATCGTGGCCTGCACGTTGCGCGTGCGCACGGGCGTCGCATAGGCAGCCACCTCAGCTCCCCAGGCGTCGATACGCCCCACGTTGCGCGGAATGCCGCCGGAGTTAACCCCTGTGCCCTGCGAGGGGGGCAACAGGAAGGTCACAATGGAATTGGTGGTAAACTGCCGGTAGTAGGTAAACTCCAGCCCATAGCCTCCGCGGAACTCGAAGTCGATGCCCCCTTCGATCTCGCGCGTGCGCTCGGGCTTGATGGCCGTATTCCCGAACCGGCTCACGACCAGGCCCACACCGTATCCCGAAGGCGGGGTCGGCCCCCAGAGCAGGGGCTGACCATCGAGCGTGCCCGGCAGGGCGCCGGATTCGCCGTAGGCCAGACGGGCCTTGAAGAGGTTAAACAGGTTGAAGAAGCCCGGCAACAAGCCCAGCTGGTCCAGACGCACAGAAAAGTCCGCGCGCGGATAGAAGATGTTGCCCGCATCCCGGCCGTAGGCGCTGGCGAAATCCCAGCGGAAGCCGCCGGAGAAGAAGAGCTTATCGTTGTAATTGAACTCCTGCTGCAGGAAGAGCCCGGCCTCGCGCGCGTTGGTGAAGGCCTCGTTGGCGTTGATGAAGTCCAGACCCGAACCGATGTTGCGCACGAGCTCGGAGCCGAAGTTCTGCTTCTGTACGAAGAAGGAGCGCTGGGTCAGGATAAAGGCCTGCGTGCCGGCGATGGTGGTCGCCCGCATGCCAAAGAGGGGATAGGAATAGCGCAGGCTCAGATCGTAGTTGAACTGATTGCGGCTGAGCTGGAAGATATCCCGCTCGCCCCGAACCCGACCGGAGTAGATGAAGTTGGGCGGATAGGTGGCGTCGTTGCGCGTATCCAGACCGTCATAGCCCATGACCCCGCGCAGCTCCATGCCCGCCATGGGCGCATAGGTCAGCTCAATGGAGCCGACAAAGCGGTTTTCGCGGAACGTGTTTTCAATAGCCCGAATGGCGGCCGAATCCGTAAAGTACCACGTCCGGGGCGTAAGCAGGGTGTTGCCCAGGTAGCCGAAGATGTTGTTGTCGTTCTGCGGCCGATCGTTCTCGATAAGCGAGAAGAAGGAATTGACCTTCAAGCTCACCCGATCGGACGGATAGGCGTCGAAGTTGGCCCGAAACGAACGCCGAAACAGGCTATTGCTGGGCAGATGACCGTCCTCACGGCGCAGATCCAGGGAGGTGTAGTAGCGCGTCCATCCGGCCGTGCCCTGCAGCGCCAGGGCGTGATCCTGAATAGGACCCCGCCGGAAGAGCGCGTTGGCCGCGTTGGCCGTAAGATAGATGTTCGGATCGTACTTGCGGGCCTGCGTGTTGTAGCCGAACGTGGAGCGGTAGTCGACCTGGATGGCGTTCGACAGGCCCCGGGCGCGTTTGGTGGTGATGAGGATGACCCCGTTTTGTCCACTTGTGCCGTAGAGCGCCCCTCCGGCCGCGCCCTTGATGACCTCGATGGACTCGATGTCCTCCGGGTTGAGGCCGGTGAGCGTGGAGTACTGTTGCCCGCCTACGCCGAAGCCGCCGATTTCCGTGTTCGTAATACGCACCCCGTCGACGTAGATCACCGGCTGACCGGTACCGTAGAGGCCCCCTCCGGAGCGCATGAAAAAGCGGAACCCGCCCCCCAGGTTACCGGAGGGATTGACGATCTGCAGACCGGCGATCTTGCCGGAGACGAGCTGGGTCAGGGAGGTGTACTGTCCGGAAAGTTCCAGATTGGCCGTGCTCAGGCGGGAAACGGATACGGGCGCGATGGCCTTGGCCGTGCGCGAGGCCACCCCGGTGACGACCACCTCTTCAAGGCCGCGCACGTCGACCTCAAGCCGGAAGTTCACCGTTATGGTCTCCCCGGCGCGCACAGTAACCTGCTCCTGAGCGCGACGATAGCCCACAAAGGAAGCGACCAGCGTGTACGTACCCGGCGGTACGCGGGAGATCGTATACTCGCCCTGCAGATTGGCGGCCGCCCCCAGCGTGGTACCCTGGAGGACGACGTTCGCCCCCGGAAGGGGCTCCCCCGTGTCCCGATCCAGGACTCGCCCTCGGATGGTGCCTTCCTGAGCCCATCCGAGCAGGGGGAAGAAGAGCAGAGCGAAAGCGGTCAGCAAACCCTTGCTCATGACGGCACCTCTCCTTTTGCCTGTTTACACGTCCGAAAGCGCCCCTATCTGGCGCCAAACGAACGTTCATATATCCCACAGCTATGACGGCTCTGTCAAGCTCAGAGGCGGGGATTTCGGCTGGAAAAGCGGCAAAAGTTACAAAATCTCACCTGAGGTGTCGAAAAATCCGCCTGAACGGTTGTATGTTCGGGATGAACGGTTCGGTATCGATCCCGATGCGCTGTTTCTGGGCTCTTGAGGTGCCCCGCACGCTGTGGGGGCACGTGGAGCGGGTACAGAGGCTATTGCGGAGGGCGGGCGTAGCGGCCTCGTGGACGCGACCCGAACACCTGCACCTGACAGTGCGTTTTCTGGGGGAACAACCCGAAGAAAGGCTTGGGGAACTGGAGGCGGTGGGCCGGCGCGTCGCCGGCCGCTCCAGGCCCTTTGAGCTGGAAAGCGACGGCGTAGGGGCTTTTCCCGATCTGGGGCGCCCGCGGGTGGTATGGATCGGCTTTCGGCGGAGTCAGGAGCTCGAGGAGCTCTTTGGCGCGCTGGAGGGGGAACTGCGCCTGCGGGGATTCGACCCCGAGATGCGACCCTTCAGGCCTCATCTTACCGTGGCCCGACTCAAAGAGAGCCGTTCCCTCAGAGGTCTCCTCACCGGGCTGGAGCTCGAGGCGGTGCGCTTTGCGGTGCGGGAGCTGGTGCTCTTTCGCAGCGAACTGCACCCGACAGGGGCCCGCTACAGCGCCCTGCTCCGGATTCCCCTCGGCCTGCAGGACCATCCGGGCTAAAAAACAGACCCCCGCCCGCTACAGGGACGGGGGCCTGACCTCGGGAAGCACGCCTGGAGCGGCGTCTCAACGCGTCGGTGAGGTGGGCACATCCCGCAGCCGGAAGCGCACGGGAATGGCAAAACGAACCCAGACGGGCTTGCCCCGCTGACGCCCCGGTTTGAAGGTCAGCTGCATCACCGCCTCCACGGCCGCCTCATCCAACCCCCCGCCGGCGCGCTTGATGATCTGGGGATTGTGCGGCCGCCCCTCGGGATCGACGAGCACCTCCACGATCACCAGCCCCTCGATGCCCGCCTTGCGGGCCAGCTCCGGATACCGGATGAGCTGCTGCAACCGCTCCACCCCCCCGATGATCTCCGGAGGCTCCTCAACCACCACGAACACCTCAGGCTCTTCGGCGCGCGAAGAAGACTCCACCGGCGGGGGTGGCGGGGCCGCTTCCGGAGGGGAGAGCCGGTCCACAGCGGTGGCCTCTCCCACCCTAAGCTCGCTGGACATGATCTGCACCTCCTCCTCATCCAACAGCTTGTCATCCGGCACACTCACCGGCACCAGGGGCACAGGCGGAGCCGGGGGGCGCTCCGGCTGCAGGGTCTGCTCGACCTGCTCAATAGAGACGACCTCTCCCGGAGGTGCTTCCCGAAAGACATAGCTCGAGCCAGGCGACCATGGCAGGTGCAGCACAAACAGCACCAGCACCAGCGCGCCCACGAACCCTATCCCGAGACGGGCCTCGTAAAAACGCTCCTCGGCGCGCGCCCGATCGATCATCTCGCCCAACCCCCGTAGGGTTTTGAGCGGGAAATCGCGCGCGCGTCCTCGACGCTCCCGCGCAACCTGCCCCAATCTCTTGACCGCTCTCATGGCTTCTGTCCTCCCGAGGCTTTTTCCTCCTTGATATACGTTCTCTTCAACAGAGGAGTTTCAGAGTTTAAAGTATGAAACTAATCCCCTCGAGGCGCCGGGCGAGGTGGAGCAGGGGCCGGGTTCTGGGGCCCGGAGGGAGCCTTGCATCTGAAGAGAAAAGCGTTACTTTTGTTTTTATTGGGACGTCCCACCGATCAGGTTCAAGGAACGGCGCGATGCGGTACGCACTGGGCTTGTTTCTGCTTCTGGGAACTCTGATGCAGGTTGGCCGGGCGCAGGTCGTCATCGAGCGTCCCGCCCGAGTACAGGGTCCGGAGGAGGTAGTCCGACAGGGGGCCGCTTTTTCGCTCATCTTTTCCAACAACGGATTTGGCATCGGGGGCAGCTACCTGCGCACGCTGGGAAGAGACTGGGTGGGTTTTCTGAGCCTGGAGCTCGGTGCCGGCAAAGACGAAAAGGAGTTTCAGTTTGTTGTCGACTATTTCGGCAACACGATCATTCCGGGTAAGCTGAACCGGCTTTTGCTTCTGCCCCTGCAGGTGGGCGTGCAGCACCGACTATTTCGGGATGAGCTGGTGGATTCTTTCCGCCCCTATGTGCTTGTGAGCCTGGGTCCCACGTTTGGCTGGGTAAGCCCGTACTGGAATCCGTCTACCGGTCGGCCCTACGATCCCATCGGGGGGTTGCCTCATGGTCGGGCCATAGGCGGGGCAACGCTGCAGTTCGGTCTGGGGGCCAATTTTGGCACGAATTTCCGCTCCCTGCAGGGGGTGGGGCTGCTGTATGCGGTGAGCTGGCTTCCGACGGGCGTGGAGCTCATGATGGAGAGCCCCCGACAGCGGGTTTTCGCTTCTCCGCAACTGGTGCTCTATTTCGGACGGATGTGGTAATCAGGCCGGGGGGTTGCGGAGCGCCGTCTCGAGCGTCTCGATCTCCGAGAGCATGCGCACGTATTCCGGGCTCAGCAGGGCGCGCGCGGCCAGCAGATCGAGCAGGTAGGCCGTAGAGGGCTTCAGGTTTGGCCGCACCACGGCGGGGTTGGCGCGGTAGACGTAGGCGCGCACCGTTTCTCCCTCGGCCGTGCGTACCGGCAGGGTATGCCGCTCGTAGGCATGGGGGGTGCCCACGAGGGAATCGAGCTTCTCCAGATCCTGCTCCTGCAGGCTATAGAGCACACCCTCCACGCGGGATCCCGGATCGGGTTCGATGTTGGCGTATCCCTCCCCCGGCCGGGGGCCGGGTTTATTGAAGACGAGTCGAAAATCCTCCAGTACGGCCGGCTGCTGTTCCATGGGCTCTATGCCGGCACGCTTCAGGTTGGCCACGTTCATGTTGTGGCCGTAGGCGAAAAAGTACACCCACATAGCTCACCCCGGAAAAGGCATCCCGATGGGAGGGGTCTTTTCTGGAAGGCTTCCGGAAACGCACTCGGTCCCTTCCGGATGCCCCAGGCGCACCGGCACGATGCGGTTGATCAGCTCTGGCTGGGCCGGCAGAACCACCCGGATGTAGTTGTCCGTAAACCCGCTGAGCCTTCCGTCCTGTTCGGCGGCTTCTACGAGTACGGGTCGGATGGTCCCGGCGTGTTCGGCGTAAAAGGCCTCGCGCTTGGCCTGCGACAGCAGGCGCAGCATCCGATTGCGTTCCGCGCGCACGGGGATGGGCACGACCCCCTCCATCGAGGCCGCCGGTGTGCCGGGGCGCTCCGAGTAGGTAAAGACGTGCAGGTAGGAAACCGGAAGCTCCTCCAGGAACGTGTACGTCTCCTGGAAGCGCTCCTCGGTTTCGCCCGGAAAGCCCACAATCACATCCACCCCGATGCAGGCGTCCGGTATGCGCTCTTTGATGTAGTAGACCCGTTCGGCGTAGAGTGCACGCCGATAGCGGCGCCGCATGCGGGCCAGGATGGCGTCGGATCCGCTCTGCAGGGGGATGTGGAAATGGGGCATGAAGCGTTCCGAAGAGGCCACAAAATCGATGATCTCCGGGCTGAGCAGGTTCGGCTCGATGGAGCTGATCCGGTATCGGGCTATGGAGCCGATCTCATCGAGCGCCTGTAGCAGCTCCAGAAGCGAAGTGCCCATCTTGCGGCCGTAGTCGCCCACGTTGACCCCGCTTAAGACGATCTCCTGCACGCCCTCCTCGGCGAGCGCCCGGACCTGCTCCAGCACGGTCTGCAGGGGTACGCTGCGGCTCGGCCCTCGGGCCCGGGGGATGGTACAGAAGGAGCAACGGTAATCGCATCCGTCCTGAATCTTAAGAAAGGCGCGCGTGCGCTCTCCAAAGGAATAGGCCGGATCGATCTCTTCGAGCCCGTCGATGCAGGAAACCCGGATCTCCGGCTCTGCCTTTTTGCGAAAGGCGCGCACGTACTCAAAGAGGCGGAACTTCTCAGCCGCCCCGAGCACAAGGTCTACCCCCGGGATCCGGGCGATCTCCTCGGGGCGCAGCTGGGCGTAGCAGCCCGTCACAATGACGAAGGCGGCGGGGTTCTGTCGCAGCAACCGGCGGATGATCTTTCGGCAATCCCGCTCGGCGGCCTCCGTGACGGCGCAGGTATTGATCACGTAGACGTCGGCCGGTTCGTCGGCTTCGACGAGCTCGAAACCGTGGGCGGCAAACTGCCGCCGGAGGGTGCTTGTCTCGGCGAAGTTGAGCTTACAGCCCAGCGTGCAGAAAGCCGCCGTGGGGTGTGTCCCGATCGGTGGCCCGACATCGAGGCTCTGCATAGCGCTCCATTGGCGATTCGCTCTTTTAAAGCGGAAAGGCCTGCCGGGTTCCGGGTTCAGCTGACGCGCAGGACGATTTTCCCGAACTGCTCTCCGCGCTCCAGGATCTCATGCGCCCGGCGTGCCTCCTCCAGGGGCAGAACCCGATCGATCACGGGCCGGAGCTGACGACGCCAGATGAGTCGAAAGACGTCCATGAACTCGGCCCGGTTGGCCATGGTGGAGCCGATGATGCGCAGCTGGCGCCAGAACACATAGCGGATGTCCGTTTCGCCGATCGGCCCTGTAGTGGCTCCAACGGTCACGAGCCTACCCTCCCGGGCCAGGAGCCGCAAGCTGGTCGCCCAGGTGGCCTGCCCCACGTTATCCACGATCACGTCCACGCCCCGCTTATCCGTGCGCTCCCATACCCGGCGGGACCAGTCCGGGTCGCGATATGAAAGCACCCAGTCAGCCCCCAGCTCCCGGGCCCGGCGCATTTTCTCCTCCGAGCCCGCCGTAACCCAGACCTCGCAGCCGAGGAGCTTGGCGATCTGAATGGCTGCCGTGTTCACCCCTCCTCCTGCGCCCAGCACGAGCACGGTCTCTCCGGGTTGCAGGCGGGCGCCGGTCAGGAGCATGCGCCAGGCGGTGGGGAAGACGAGCGCGCAGGCGGCCGCCTCCTCGAAGCTGAACCCTTCCGGGATGGGCTCCAGGTTGGCCGCGGGCACGAGCACGTATTCCGCCATCCCGCCCCAGGTGTGTTCCCCCACGATGGCAAACTGCAGACAGAGGTTATCCTGGCCACGCAGGCAGTAGCGGCACCGACCGCAGGAAAGCTGGGGATTGACCACGACGCGCTGGCCCACCTCCCATCCCTCCACGCCCGGCCCCAGCGCATCGATGGTTCCGGCGATGTCACATCCCCCCACATGGGGAAAGGCGGGCGGCACCCCGGGGATGCCCCGCCGCACCCACAGGTCCAGGTGATTGAGGGCCGTCGCATAGACGCGCAAGCGTACCTGTCCCGGACCGGGCTCCGGGGTGGGCAGTTCGCAGATCTCGACCACCTCCGGTCCTCCGTGACCCCTGATGACCGCCGCTCGCATATCCACCCTCCAGCCGGTTGATCGCGGATAAGATGCGGTAGCCTGCTCCTTCCGATCCAGAGCACCCGGCTTCGGAGCGGCTTTCGGCCCTCAGGATCCCCACCCCCTCACCCAGGTCGTGCCGCAGATGGCCTGAAACGGGCATCCCGGGCAGGCCAGCTCCAGCCGGTCCGGGGGCAGAAAGGGCATATCGGGGTCGAAGAGCTCCTCAAAAAGCCGCTCCAACACGGCCTCGACCTGTGCACAACTTGCCTGCACGTCCGATCCCATCCGGGCGTCTTCGATTTCCGCTCCCAGACGGTTGCGACCCAGAAACAGGTAGCGCACCTCGACCTGATCGGGCCTCAGGCCATGGGCTTCGGCGCAGAGCCGGCGATAGAGCACCAGCTGTACCGATCCGATCGCGCGTCCCCAGCTGCTTCGGTCTTCGGGACGCAGGCTGTCGGGGCGAATCCCGTAGAGATCCCCCTGGCCCGATCCGGTCTTGTAGTCCAGGACGACATAGCGGTCCCCGCGCACCTCTATGCGGTCTACGATGCCCTCCAGGCGCACCCCCTGCCAGGTGACCCCGAGACGCGCCTCAAGGGCTATGATCCGGACGGGCTCTCGCTCAAGCAGGGGGATCTGATAGCGGAACAGGAAGCGTTCGAGCTGACGCTCAACCTGCCGGCGGAAAAGCCGCACGGCCGGGGCGGGGTTTTCTCCGTAGCGCTCCCGGAAGCAGGCTCGCACTTCGTGACGGAGGCGATCGATCGACCCCCGGAGCACGTCGGCCTGCAGGGGATGGCCCAGGAAAGGCTCAAAAAAGCGCCTCAGCACCTCATGCACGATCGAGCCCACCTCGCGGCCGTCGAGCTCATCTGTACGGAGCCCCTCTTCTTCCAGGCCCAGCACGCTCTGGTAGTAAAAACGGATCGGACAGCGCAGATACAGATCCAGTGCTCTGGCGCTGTAGGTACGCCTTCGAAGCCAGGCGGCCAGCTCCGGATCTTTGGGCACGGGCTCCGGGCGAGGGTTGCGGAGGCTGGCCCGATATCGGACCTGGATTTCCGCTTCCGGCCGGCCCGTTTGGTTTTCCCGCTCCCAGATGAGCCGCTCGACGAAGCGGCTTCTTTCCCCTTTGCCGGTTCGCAGATCCTCCGTGTAGAAGAGATACACTTCCTCGGCGCCCCGCAGGAGGGTTTCGAACCAGTAGCGCATCAGGCGTTCCCGATCCCGACGTCTTTCCAGCCCAAGCCGGCGCCGGAGCCCTTCTGACAGGAACACGGCCGGCGGGGGTTCGTCGGGCAATATGGACTCGTTGGCGTCGAGCACGTATACGGAGCGAAAGCGGAGTCCTCGGGTCTCCAGCATCCCGAGTATCTGCAGTCCGGCCACGGGCGTACCCTCGAAGGGCACCTGCACTCCTCCCAGATATTGCTCCAGGATGCGCAAGTAGGCGGCCGGACGATGCGCCCGTTCCCGGGCCAGCCGAGAACGCGCCAGGGCCTCGAGCGCTTCCAGAAGTCGTCCGGCGAAGGGCTCGAAGTAGGGATGTGCGCTCGCCGTGCTTTGTTCGGCCACAAGGAGCAGGAGCTGTCGAGCGCGGCGGGCCAGATCGCCCAGATCCCGAGCGCCGGCGAGGGCGCGCAGCGTCTGATCATGCAACCAGCGAAGGTGCTCGACGAGCTCCCCGCCCGTTATGGTCAGCGAGGCAGCCTGAAGCGTCCGGGCTAATTCCTCGGCCCACTGGCCCGGACGCTCCAGCTCCTGCAGGCGCACGCGAAGACGGAACTCCGAGCCCATTAGCCGTTCTTCGACGGCGTGTACGAGCATACGCGTGACCTCGGAGGTCCGATCCCCGTAGCGCAGGTTCTTGGTATAGGGATGAAGCAGAAAGGCCCGGTATGCGGAAACCGAAAGGGCGCCATCGACTTCCGTATCCAGCGCCCTTAGCAGCAGGCGAAGAAACCCGAAAACGGGGGTGCGCACCACGGGATAGCCCATCGAGATATTGTAGGGCTCCCCTTCCGGCAGGGCGGCCAGCCCCCAGAACAGGACGGGGAAAAGCGCATCCGAGGCGGGAAGCACCACAACGGTGCGCTCATCCAGCGGCCCACCGGAGGCTTCATGCGCCCTGCGCAATGCTTCGGCCAGCGCCAGCACCTGCCCGTGTCGGTCCGGGGCGCGCACAAAGTGGAATCGGGTCTCCCGGAACGGCTCGGCTGCGGCGTCCAGGGAGATTTCGTCCCGGGGCAGATTGAGTCGGGCAAGGGCCTCTTCCAGTCCCGGCCCCTGCAGAAACAGGCCCAGTGCGTTGGGACGGCCCAGCAGGGCGCCAAAAAGCCGGGCCTCGGCCGCGGCGAAAGCATACATTCCGGCGACCAGGATGCGCGCATAAGGCAGTTCCAGGGCTTCGATCCGATCGGCCACGGCACGCACGTATCGGGCGCGCGTCCACAGCCCCTCGCGCTCCAGAGCGGTGTAGAAGCGATCGAAGTACGCCGCCACCTGCTCCCCATCAGGCAGGCCCGCCTCGGTGAGCACGTGCCTCAGGCGCCCTGGGGAGAAGTCGGCCAGATAGAGCTCCTCCAGCTCCTGGAGCAACCGGACCCCGACGGGGAGAAACCGGTCCAGGCTCTCGTAATGTCTTTCCCCCAGGCGCAGCCTCCGGGGCATATCCCGGTGGACGGCATACAGGAGAGCCAAAGCGTCCAGATCATCCGCCCTCCGACCCGGCAGGGCCAGCACTTCGTGAACGAGGGTTTCGATCCAGTCCTGTACGGCGTAGATCTGGGGCGGAAAAAGCACCTCTCCCTCCCGAAGAGCCAGCCGTCGGCGCAGCATGTGCGCCGGTCGGCGGCCCGGGAAGAGCACCAGGTTCTGCCTCCAGTCTCCTCCCTGGCCCCGCAGTTCCTCCAGCACCGCGGAGAGGAGGTCCGCTCCGGGGGGTAAGAGGCGCAACATCCCTCCTCAGCCCTCCACGTACAGCAGGCGGGTCTGGATAGGCCGATCCGGCCACCGATTTCGAAGCAGGGTGGCATAGAGACGCACCTGGGCTGCGTCCTCCGGACGGGGGGTTCCGGTCTTGAAATCCAGTATCCAGACCTGATCCGGGTCGCAGACCACGCGGTCGATCCGGTAGAGTTCGCCGGCGAGCCCGAGCACTTCCAGTTCTGTGTACACAAGACGCCCGGGCCGGTCCATAAAAAACGGACGCACATCGGCTCGTTGCAGAAAGGCGGGGATCTGAAGCTGGCCCTCTTCAGCCCAGCGCGCCCACTCCGGGCGTCGGGCGAGCACCCGCTCTATGGCGGAGAGCACCTGTCCCTGCAGGTCGGGCTCGAGCCGGTGGATACGGGCCAGGACGGCATGCCAGAATTCCCCGCGTTGTACTTCGTCGGGGTCGAAGGTGCGGGGATGCCGGGGTGTGCCGGGCCCGCGAGCTTCCGGCCAGGGGAAGCCCACCTCAGCCGGCGCCTCGGAGGCAGGGGATCGCACGGCGGGCCGGCCCAGCTCGCAGGAGGCGGCTGGCAGAAAACGTCCCAGGGCGGGCCGTCGGGAATCGATCCAGAAGCAATGCAGTTCGTGTCGGGCGCGCGTCAGGGCCACGTACAGCCGGCAGAGCGCATCGATGACCCCCATGGCCCGATAATGATCTCGGGCCGCCTGCAGTTCGGGATCCGCCCGAGCGACGGATTCACTCAGGTACCACAGACTCATCGCAGCAGACCCCCTTTCCGGGGGCACGGGGCCGATGTACTGCGTATCGGAGGCGGGAGGCCGGTCCGGCCAGTACACCAGCAGGAACGGGAATTCCAGCCCTTTTGCCTTATGTACGCTCATGCAGCTGACCGCATCCAGGCCCTCGGCTACGGGCACATCCCAGTCCTCGTCTTCGGTTTCCTCCTCGGCGTATTCCAGGAAATCGCGCAGGCTACCCTGATCGCTCTCCTCGAAACGGCGCACGACCTGAAGCAGTTTAGCCCATGTGGCCCCCTCCTCGGGGAAGCGTTCCAGAAGCCTCCAGGTCTGGTAGATCTCCACGACCAGATCGTAGAGGGGCAGGTAGCCCACCCGGACGAAAAGCCGCTCAAAATAGCGGGCCCACAGGTCCGGGTAGCGCTCCCGAAAAGCGACATACAGGGGACGGGATCGGTTGCGCTGCAGAAATCGGCGGACCTCCTGTACGGAGAGCTCCGGCGGCCGAAGGGGGCCCAGGAGCACGGTTGCGAAGGCCCGATCCTGGATCGGGGAGTCCAAAAAGGTGAGCAGGGCCAGCAGGGATCCGGTCACAAACCGGCTGCGTACGTCCAGGCTGGAATGGGAAACCGAGGGGATGCCGGCCTCCGCAAGCCAGGCCGCCACCTGGAGCACGTCCCGGTTGCGGGGGGCCAGAACGGCCATCTCCCCCCAGGCGTATCCTCGTGCGAAGGCCGCGCGCAGGGTCTCCACGATCGCCTCGCCCACCCGGGCCGGTTCTATTTCGGATTCCGAAAGACGCACATAGCGGACATATCCGGCCTCTTCGCGGCCCGGCAACGGGCACTGGCGCACAGCGGCCAGTCCGCTGGCTTTCCAGTAACGTTCCAGATATGGGTTTTGTCCGGCCTCATCCTGGATGTGGCGGGCCACAGACTCCTCAAAGACCCGGCGGACAAATTCCAGGATCAGGCCATCGCTCCGGTAGTTATACCTGAGCTCTTCGATGCGCGCCGGAGCTGAGGGGAAGACCTCCCGCTCCCGCATCCGGGCCATGATCTGCCAGTCTCCGCCTCGGAAGCCGTAGATGGCCTGTTTCGTATCCCCGACCAGGAACAAGCTCCCCCCGCGGGCCAGGGCTTCCTCTACGAGGGGATAGAGCACGGCCCACTGCAGGGGGGAGGTGTCTTGAAACTCGTCGATCAGGTAGTGGTAGATTCGGTCCCCCAGCCGGAAGTAGATATCCGGTATCTCCTGCCGGGAGAGTTTGCGGAGCAGGAGCCGGGTGGCCGCGGCCAGATGCAGTCGGCCCTCCTCGCGCTCCAGGGCTTCGAGCGCATGGCGCAGTCGGGAGTACAGGCGCAGATACGGCGCATATCGGGCCCGCGCCAGGAAGCGTCCATACCGGCGGCGCAGCCCCTGGAGCCGCTTCCGCAATGGATCCAATTCGGCTTCGGCGCGCCGCACGTCGGGTCCATTTTTGAACGCCGGCTGATCCAGGCTGCGCTCCAGGAGCGCCTCCAGCTTGCCGGCCCGCAGATCCTCCAGGAGCGAGGCGAAATTGCGCCTGAGGTCCAGCCCCAGGGCCCGCCATCGCTCCAGAACCCGGTCCATCTCCTCGGTCAGCGCCCTCAGTGTAGCCCGGATGCGCTCGAGCTCCCCCGGTTCGGGGAAGCGATACGCGAGCTCTCCGTGGGAGGTGAGCTGTCCGTAGAGGCGGACCAGCGCTCGCTCCAGCTCTTTTTGGGGATTCCAGAGGTAGCGCTGGCTTGTTTCCTCGATAAGCTCCAGCAACTCCTCGAGGGGTTGCTCCGCCTCTGGTGTGCTGAAGAGCTCCTCCAGATAGCGCTCCAGGGCCTGCTGCAGAAACGGCCGGTAGTCGAGCAGGAGCTCCAGTCCGGGATGCAGGCCGAACTCCGTAGCCGTAGCCCGCAGGAGCTTGCTCACAAAGCTGTCGATGGTCTGCAGAGCAAGCTCTCCGTAGCGCTCCAGGAGCTCTTCCAGAAGCCGGCGCGCATGCTCGCGCCAGTCCGCCTCCGTCCATGGGGGACGAATGGCCTCAGGGAAGGCCTCCTGGAGATAGCGGAGCCGGCTTGCTTCTCCGCGGGCCGCGCCTTTGAGCCAGTCCAGAAGCCGACGGCGCATTTCCCGCGCCGCGTTATTGGTGAAGGTGATGGCCAGCACATGGTGCAGATCCCGGTACGGCTCCCGGGGGTCGAGGAGCAAGCGGATGAGACGGGCGGTCAGGCGATGCGTTTTACCCGATCCGGCGGAGGCGGAGACGAAAAGAAATTCCGGCCCCATCGCGTCTACGGCATGCGCAGGAGTTTCTGCAGACGAACGGCTTCAGGAGTGCGGAGCCGAACCCAGTACAATCCCGCGGCCAGCCCGGATCCCGGCAGGCCCACCTGGTAGTAACCGGCCTCGTAGGCGCCCTCGGCCAGGATCCCCACCAGCCGACCCGTGCTATCAAACAGCTCCAGCCGGATCGTGCTCTTTCGGGGCAGCCCGAAACGCACGACGGCGTAATCCCGGAAGGGGTTGGGAAAAACGGACGCCACCCCGTAATCGGCCGGCCTGCCCTCTGCCTCCGGAGCCAGGACAGGGGGCGCTAAAAGCCGGAAGACGCGGACTTCGGACCATGCGCCGGGTCCGGAGGAGCTGATGGCGCGTACCCGGCTGTAGTACCGCAACCCGTAGGTAAGCCCGGCCAGTTGCCAGCTCGGGGTCGTCGGGAACAGGACCTGTAGCCGGAAGGCAAAGGTCGAATCCCGGGCGATTTCCAACTCGTAGCGCACCGCGCCTACGACCGGACTCCACTGCAGGGGTTGACGGGGATCCTGCACGGAGGCCGGTTCAGCGGGCGTCTGCCAGCTCGGAGGGGCAAGCTGGGTGCGAAAGCGCCCCACCGCAGACCAGGGTCCGGGGCCCGATCCGGAACGGGCCCGCACGCGCCAGAAGTACTCCGCGTTGTACGAAAGCCCGGGGACGGAGACCGAGGTTGTTGTAAGCAGGCTGTCCTGCCAGAGGGGGAGGCGAAAATCCGGATCGCCAGCCAGCTGCACTTCATAGCGCACCCCTCCGGGGGTGGGCATCCAGGATAGGACTACCGGAAGCGGCACCGCCCCGGCTCCCGTAGCAGGGCTGGCCAGGGTCGGCGGACCTACCTGGGTGGTGAAGGTGGCCACAGCGGACCATAGCCCCGGCCCCTGTGTGCCCACCGCCCGCACACGCCAGAAATAGGTGGTAAAATGGCGTAGCCCGGTGAGCAGAAAGCGAGGCTGTTGCACGCCCGCCTGGCTGATCGTGGGGGCAAGAAACGTGGGCTCCAGAGCGACCTGAAGCTCATATCCCAAAGCCCCCGGCACCTCACTCCAGCGCAGCTCCACCTGCGCCTGATGCCCTGCAGAACCGGATACGGGCCCCAGAATCTCCGGAGCGGACAGCATAGGGCCCGGATCCAGATACGCCGTATAGATGCCGTTTCCGTGGGTGGCCACGGCCACAAGGCCGTCTTCCGTGCGCGCGGCGAGCATGCTTACGACCACGTTGCCGATCGTTCGGATCCCCTCCTGGCGCCAGCGCGTCTGCGCGCTGAGCGTATCGGCGCTATAGAGACCGGTGCTCGCGCCGACCAGATAGTAGGGACGTCCCTGTCGGCGCGCGATCAGCGCCCAGCGCACCGAGGGCCCGTCGCCAGATCCATCGGGGTATTGCTCCAGGTTGCCGGATACATCCACCCAGCTGCGCCCCCCATCGGCGGTGAAAAACAGGCTTCTGACCTCGTAGTTGGAAAAGACCACCAGTAGTCGGTCCCCATTCTCCGGATCCGGGGCCAGGGCGCTGACGTAGGCCCCGACGGGAAAGTCCGGAGCCGTGATCTCCACGGGCCGGGATGCGGGATCCTGAGCCCGATCGAGTCGAAACACCCGTCCCGTGCTGGTTCCGTAATAGACCCGGTTGGCGGGGTTGCGGCTGATAGCCAGGGCCGTGATTACCCCATCGGATACCCAGGTGGCCTCCAGCGCCGTCCAGTTCGTGAACGCCGGCTCGTTGCGAAACAGAGGAATAGCTGTCACATCCGAGTTGCGCCACAGCAGTTGCCCGCCGGCAAAATACAGCACCCGATCGTCCTCCGGATCCAAGGCGAAGGGATTGATGAACAGGTATCCGGACCCGCCGGCGGGATCGATGCGCGTCCAGCCCGTCTCCCGCCCGGAGGCATCGTATACGATTCGATACGTAAGCCCGTTCTGCGCCGATACGTAGCGCGAACGCCCGTCCCGGGAGATGGCGCAATAGCCTCCATCGCCTCCGAGGACTTCTGTCCAGGGCATCTGCCCATCGAATGAGCTCGTAGCCCAGGTGCCGTTATCCTGCATCCCTCCCATGAGGAGAGCCTCCCCGGCACGGGGATGGACGGCCACGGAATAGAACTGCGTGGTAATGTAGCCGTTGTTGAGCGAGATCCACCGGACCGTGGGGGCCAGGCAGTCGTTGGTCCGGTGTACCCCGCCATCGGATCCCGTATAGAGCACGCGAGGATTGGAGGGGAGGAAAACAAGCGCATGCTGATCGGGATGATGGTTGGGATACAGGCCCGATCCGGAGGGGTGATATCCGCCGATGTGGGTGAAGCTGTTGGGCTCGGCAAAACCCGTAAGAGAGCGATACAGGTTCGTGCCCCCGATGAAGACCACATTTTCCTCATCCGGCTTGACGGCGATAACCAGATCGTAGCTTCCCTGGGAGTCGAAATTGCGGGGCAGATTAGCCGAGCGATTTTCCCATTGTCCTCCGGATCCGCTGCCATCTCCGGAAAGATAGGTGTACTTCCAGAGGCTATGCCCGTTCGTGCCCGATCCGGGTGTTTCGGCCAGGAAATAGACCACGCGGGGATTCGAAGGGGCGATCCCGATCACGATCCGCCGGTAATTCGCAGGCCACCCCGGAGGGGTGATATTTGTCCAGTTCACCCCATCCGGAGAACGCCATATGCCCCGCGAGGGGCTCACGGCCAGCGGCGAACTGGAGGCGGCGCTCAGGGTGGCGTAGACCACTCCGGAGGGCGTAAGCGCCACATCCGTAAAGAGCGAGGCTGGCTCCTGTGCGCCCAGCACGGCTGTCCAGGAGCGTCCCCCGTCGGTGGAGCGAAAAATCCGTCCATATGTGGCCGCGTAGAGCTCGTCCTGGGCCAGGTTGGAGGGATCTACGGCCAGATTCCAGACGTAATCGAAGGGCTGATCGAACTGCTGAGGCCGGGCGGTGGCCGTGCTGGGCAGCACCTGCCAGGTGCGCCCGCCGTCGGTGGAGCGATAGATTCCGTCTCCCCGGTACGGCGCCCCTCCCCCGCGGGCCGAGTTGCCGGAAAGCTCTCCGGTGCCGTAATACCAGATGTGGGTTTTGCCGGGACGCGGATCCTGCACCAGACAGGTCACGCTGTGCAGATCCGAGGGGTTGGTGGTTTTGATCCAGCTCTGTCCCCCATCTATGGAGCGCCACATACCGCCCGATACTCCTCCGGCCAGGAGCACGGTTTCGTCTGTGCGATCGATGGCCAGGGCGCGAGTGCGCCCCCCGATATGCACCGGCCCATGGCTCATCCAGGAGGCCTCCAGCAGCAGGGGATATTTGCGCAGGGAGGTTGCCTGCTCGATTCCGGCCACAAAAGCCAGTTCCCGGGCCCGGATCCCATAAGGAATGCGACCCGTGCGCGGATTGCGCAAACGCATCCACTCCCAGCGGGCGCGCGCCTCGGGGTCCTCAGACCAGCCCTCTCGAGCGGGAGGGCGGGGTAGCGGAGGAGGCATCGAGGCATCGGACCGAGCCAGGAGCCCCAGCCCCACAAGCAACAGGAACCCCATTAGCCGGTTTCTCGCTGAAAGGCGATGCATCCTATCGCCTCCTGGCTTTCCGCATGCGATACGATCCCGTTCCCCTCTCCGAGATCCCATCCTGCACGGCCTCCAGCTCCAGCTCCCAGCGCTCCCCTACCCGGGGGCGAGGGAGGGTATCGGACCAGAACAGAAGCAGGCTTGCGTGCCGGGGAAGCGGCGCAGGAAAGGCAACGCCGTACCCTAGCACACGCTCCAGACGCAGGATAACCTCTAGGCCCCCCTGCGTTCCCCCCGAACGGAGCTCTTCGACCTCTGCCAGCACCCGACAATGGCCCGGGGCCAGTCCCTCTGAAGAAACGGGCGGAGGAACGGACCCCTGACAGGCGCCAATAAGTATCCCGAGCACGGCAAGCGCCCGGCAGGCTGGGCTGGCGTAGGAGGCACACACGGGCTCACGTGATCTCCTTCTCCTCCTCCTCCTGAGAGGCGTTCTTCTCCTCCAGGGCCAGGGAAAGGGTATGCCAGGGCAACGTGGCGCATTTGACGCGCATGGGGAAGCGCCCGACCCCTCGGAAGAGCACAAGCGGACCCAGGGTCGGGGAAAGCTTCTCCCGCTTACCGGTGACAAAATCCTTGAACTCCTGCGCAAACGCCCGGGCCTCCTGTATCGTACGTCCCTTGAGATGCTCGGTCATCAGCGAGGCGGAGGCTATCGAGATGGCACACCCATAGCCACGGAAACGTATATCTTCAATGCGCCCGTCGCGCAATTTGAGCAAAAGCACAACTCGATCCCCGCAGGACTGGTTGTATCCCTCCTCCACCCGATCGGCCCCGGGCAGATCTCCGTAGTTGCGGGGGTGGGTGTAGTGCTCCAGAATCAGCTCCGAGTACAGCTCTCCAAGTGCATCCATATTCGCAACGCATCTTTGCCAGAAGGTACGTGATTTCCGGCTCGATCGCTACCCCTGCACGGGCGATCGGATCGCCTTCTCCACCAGGGGAGCAAAAAGCCGGGCCGCCTTGCGTACGGCTTCCAGCAGCGCCTCGACCTCCTCTTCGGTGTTGTACAGATAAAAGCTGGCGCGCGCGGTGGCCTGCAGGCCCAGCCGGCGCATGAGGGGTTGGGCGCAGTGATGACCGGCCCGAATAGCTACCCCCTCGGCATCCAACACGGTAGCCAGATCATGGGCATGCACGCCGGCCAGGGTAAAGGAAACCACACCGCTTCCCTCTCGGGGTCGGTATACCCGGACACCGGGGATCGAGCTCAGTTCGCGCGCGGCCCGATCGGCCAGCCTCCGAGACCAGGCGCCGATCCGATCCAATCCGATGCCCTCCACGTAGTCCAGGGCCACCTCCAGCCCCACAGCGCCGGCCAGGTGCGGCGTGCCCGCCTCGAACTTGTGGGGCAGTTCGGCATACGTGGATCGATCTACCCAGACCTCGTTGATCATATCCCCTCCGCCCAGAAAAGGCGGCATGGCTTCTAGAAGCTCCGGACGTCCGTAGAGCACCCCGATACCCGTGGGGCCGCAGATCTTATGTCCGGAAAAAGCATAGAAATCCACCCCCAGTTCCTGTACATCCACGGGCATATGGGGCACCGCCTGCGCCCCATCAACCAGGACCAGAGCCCCCAGATCATGGGCTGCTTGGACGAACTCACGAACCGGGTTGATCGTGCCGAGCACGTTGGAAACGTGTACGAGCGCCACCAAGCGCGTACGGGCAGAGAGCAGCCGATAGAAGGCCTCCAGATCCAGCTCGTAGTCCTCCCGAAGGGGAACGGCCCGAATACGGGCTCCGGTGCGGGCGGCCACCAGGTGCCAGGGGACCAGATTGGAGTGATGCTCCATCTCCGTAAGCAGGATCTCATCGCCAGGCTTGAGCTGAGACAGCCCCCAGCTGTAGGCCACCAGGTTGATGGCCTCCGTGGCGTTGCGGGTGAAAATGATCCCCTCTGGTCCGGGGGCATGCAGAAACCGGGCCACCCGACGGCGTGCGCGCTCATAGGCCTCCGTGGCCGCTTCGGCCAGCGCATAGGCGCCCCGATGTACGTTGGCGTTGCAGGTTTCATAGAAGCGGCCGATAGCCTCTATCACCACCGCGGGTTTCTGCGTCGTGGCCGCATTATCCAGATAGACCAGCCGCCTTCCCTGCGGGGACTGGCTCAGCAGGGGAAAATCCCCCCGGATCTTGTCCACATCGAACATAACGTGGCCTCCTTGAACAAAAGGGGTGCAGCGCCTCTGAGCCTGCACCCCTGATGGCCATCTTGCGGGACATACTCATCCGGCCGGAAAAAGGATCGCCTCCAGATCCTCCAAGATCTCTTCCCGGACGCGTTCGACCGGAATACGTTCGAGCACCTCCTGAAGGAAGCCCAGCACGATGAGGTGTTCGGCCTCCGAGCGGCTCAACCCTCGGGCCATGAGGTAGAACAGGTGCTCCTCGTCGACCGGCCCCAGACTGGCTCCGTGCGTGCAGCGCACGTCGTTGGCCTCGATCTCCAGCATGGGGATGGAATCGGCCCGGGCCTGCCGGCTCAGGAGCAGATTCCGATTAGCCTGATAGGCGTTGCTCCGCTGCGCCCCGTGATGGACGCGGATCAGCCCGCTGTAGACGGACAGGGCGCTGTCGCGCAAGACACCCTTGTAGAGCAGATCGCTCGTCGTGTGCGGGGCTATATGATCCTGCAGCGTATCATGCTCAATGTAGCGGTCCCCGTCGACGATATAGAGGCCCAGCAGATCGGCCGCCACGCCGGGCTCGAGCAGGTGGGCGCGGATAACGGCCCGACTCAGGCGGGCTCCCAGGGATACGTTGACCCAGCGCACCGCCGCGTCCCGACGGGCATGTAGCGCACGGGTGGTGAAATCCACTACATGCGAACCCCAGCGCTGTACGGCCACATACTGAACGACGCTGCCGGACTCCGCATACAGCTCGACTACGCCGGAAGTCAGCGCGGGGCGATCGAGCGTGGGCCCGCCGAGCTCATCGATGACGGTAAGCCGCGAACCCGGGGCGGCAATCAGCAGGGTGTAGGGGAAGAAGGCCACGCCCGATTCCGTGAGCTCCTGCTGGAGCACGATGGGCTCCGACACCTCCACGCCCTCGGGCACGTAGATGATTACGCCCCCCATCCGAAAGGCCGCATTCAGCGCGGTCATCTGATCTGTGTCAAATCGGACCGCCTGATGCAGGTAGCGCTCCAGCAGATCAGGCATGCGCTCCAGGGCCGTCTCCAGATCGAGCACCACAACCCCCTCAGGCAGCTCCGCCCCCCCTTCCGCTACCGGAACCCCATTGCGCAACTGCAGCCGGGCCCGACGGCCCTCCATGCGGGGCGCCTCTTCAGGCAAGAGCACCTCGAAGGCGCGCCAGTCCAGATCCAGACGCCGACTCCGGGGTTGCGGAAAAGGCAACCCGTCAAGCGCCTCGAAAGCCTGCCGACGCAACCGGCGCAGCCAGTCCGGATCGCCGAGGCGTTCAGAAAGCGCCCGCAGCGCCTCGGCCTCGGGCGCGCGTTTTTGCAAGGTCAGTTCTGCCATATCACGCTCCTTGTTTTCCTGCCCTTAACCGACCGAACCCTCCATCTCCAGGGCGATCAGGCGATTCATCTCCACGGCATACTCCATGGGCAGCTCCTTGACAATGGGCTCGATGAAGCCGTTTACGATCATCGTGATGGCTTCTTCTTCGGAAAGCCCGCGACTCATGAGGTAGAAGATCTGCTCATCGCCCACCTTGGAGACCGTGGCCTCATGGCCGATGTGGACGTTCTGCTCCTGAATCTCCATCGTGGGGTAGGTGTCCGTCCTGGATACGTCGTGCAGCAGAAGCGCATCGCAGGAAACATTGGCTTTGACATGCTCGGCACCCGGGTAGACCTTGAGCAACCCGCGATAGCTGGCCCGTCCGGTGCCTTTGGAGATGGACTTCGACTGCACCAGCGAGGTCGTATACGGAGCCCGATGGATCATCTTGGCTCCTGTATCCTGATGCTGCCCATCTCCGGCAAAGGCCATAGAGAGCACCTCCCCGTGAGCGCCCCTGCCGAGCAGGTAGACGGCCGGATATTTCATCGTGACCTTGGAGCCAATGTTGCAGTCGACCCACTCCATGGTGGCCTCTTCGTAGGCAAAGGCGCGCTTGGTGACCAGGTTATAGACGTTGTTCGACCAGTTCTGAATGGTCGTATACCGCACGCGCGCCCCGCGCTTGACGATGATCTCCACCACGGCGGCATGCAGGGAATCCTCCGTATAGATGGGCGCCGTGCATCCCTCGACGTAATGCACAAAAGCGCCCTCATCGGCGATGATGAGTGTGCGCTCGAACTGCCCCATGGCCTCCCGGTTAATCCGGAAATAAGCCTGCAGGGGATACTCCACCCGCACGCCCGGCGGCACATAGATGAATGTACCCCCGGACCAGACCGCGGAGTTCAGCGCGGCGAACTTGTTATCGGCAATCGAGACCACGGTGCCGATGTACTCGCGCACCAGATCCGGATACTTCTGCACGGCCTCGTCCGTGGAGCAGAAGATCACCCCCATACGGGCCAGATCTTCGCGCACGTTCGAGTACACGGACTCCGAATCGTACTGGGCCTCGACACCGGCCAGGAACTTGCGCTCCGCCTCCGGGATACCCAGCCGCTCGAAGGTGCGCTTGATGTACTCGGGCACCTCATCCCAGGAACGAGCCGGCCGATCCGTGGGCCGGGCATAGTAAACGATCCGATCAAAATCCACCCCGGACAGATCCGCACCCCAGGTGGGCATGGGCTTCTTCAAGAAGATCTCATAGGCCCGGAGCCGGAACTGCCGCATCCACTCCGGCTCGTTTTTGATCGCCGAGATCTCCTCGACCACGCGCCGGGAAAGCCCCCGCGGGGTCTCATAGAGATAGGTGGCCTCATCCCGAAAGCCGTAACGCTCGGCGTAATCGTCTCGCAGCGTCTCCAGAACCTTCGTCTCTTCCATAACCGGAACCCCTTCTGTTTAAGCCGTTGCGGTGGACTCCAGCTCCGCCCGCAGCCAGTCGTATCCGCGCGCCTCCAGCTCCAGGGCCAGCTCGGGGCCGCCGGAGCGCACAATACGACCATCCATGAGCACGTGCACGAAATGGGGCTGGATGTAATTGAGCAAGCGCTGATAGTGCGTGATCACCAGCACGCCCATATTGGGCCCGACCAGGCTGTTGACCCCATCGGCTACGATACGCAACGCATCGATGTCCAACCCGGAATCCGTCTCATCCAAAACGGCCATCTCGGGCTCCAACAGGCTCATCTGCAGGATCTCCATGCGCTTCTTCTCGCCGCCGGAAAAGCCCTCATTGAGCGCCCGAAAGGCAAAGGAGGGATCGATGCGCAGACGCTCCATCTTCTCGTTGAGGATAAGCCCAAACTCATAGGGCCCGTAGGGCTCAAGCCCCATCGCCTGCCGACGGGCGTTGACGGCTGCGCGCAGAAACTTCGAAACCGTCACCCCGGGAATCTCCTGCGGATACTGAAAGGCCAGAAACAGCCCCAATCGAGCCCTTTCATCAGGCTCCAGTTCCAGGATGTTCTGCCCCTTGAACCAGACCTCACCCCCCGTTATCTCGTAAAATGGATGCCCCATCAGGGCGTAGGCCAGGGTGCTTTTGCCCGAACCATTGGGCCCCATAAGAGCATGAATTTCCCCCTTGTTTACGGCCAGATTCACCCCCTTGAGGATCTCGTTCCCCTCTACGGCAACGCGCAGATCGCGGATTTCCAGATCAGCCATGGACACAGGACCTCCTTCTTTTTCGGATCTTTCCGGTCTGATTTTTCCCTGATACGCAAGAAGCACGCACAAAGGCCTCAAAGTCAAATTTAGACAATGTCCAGAATAAGCGGCAAAATCTCAGCGCCGCCCCAGGATATGCATCAGCACCGTAAGAAGCAGGCTGAGCAGGAGCGAGGTGCCCAGCAAAATGGATATCCGCCAGCCGGGTCGCTCAATATGAATATCCCCGGGCAGGTTGCCCAGCCAGGGCAAGCGCCCCCCAAGCCAGATGAGGGCCCCCAGCCCCACAAGCACCAGACCCATGACAACCAGGGCTCTGGCCACATGCTCCACCATAGCCCGCCTCTGTCCGGGAAAAACCCGCTCAAGGAAACGATCTCCACGCGGGGGAAGTTCCTAGATGGCACAGCAGCTGAGCTGGCGCACATCCTTTGTAAAGCCCAGCGCGGCCAGCTTGATGGCCTCGGACCAGGTCAGATAGGGATGAAACCGGCGAGCCAGCTCCGGGACCGGGATCTCGTAGCGCAGCGCCAGCGACAGCTCCATGACCAGCTCGCCGCCTTCGGGCGCCACGATCCGCGCACCCAGCAGCCGGTCTGTCACCGGGTCGCGCAGCAGCTTGATGAACCCGCGCGTGTCGCGGCCCACCAGCGCCCGCGGCACCTCCGAAAGCGGCAGCACGGACGTTTCGTATTCAAGGCCCGCCGCCTGCGCCTCGCGCTCGCTCAGGCCCACCCCGGCCACCTGGGGGTCGGTGAATACCACCCAGGGTAGCGCGCTGTAGTCCCGCACCTCGTGCCGATTCATCAGGGCATTTTCGGCGGCCAGCTGGCCTTCGTAGGCGGCCGTGTACACGAACGGCGGATTGCCGATCACGTCGCCGGCTCCCAGCACGGTCGGCACCGCCGTCCGCAGCGTTTCGTCCACCTGCAGGAAACCCTGGCGGTCGGTGGCTATACCCAGCGCTTCCAGCCCCAGATCGTCCGTGTTGCCCCGGCGGCCGGTCGCTACCAGCAGGTGCGAGCCCTCCAGCCGATGCGTCGCGCCATTTCGTTCATATGTGACCGCCACGCCGCCCTCCTGCCAGGCCACCTCCACGACACGCGCCTCGGTCTGAACGTCGATGCCCTCCGCCTGCAGGTACGTTGTCAGCGCCTCGGCCACGTCGGGATCTTCCTGCGGAAGAATCTGCGGCAGCAGCTCCAGCACCGTCACCCGGCTGCCCAGCCGGGCAAAGGCCTGAGCGTTTTCCAGTCCGATGTAGCCGCCGCCCAGCACGATCAGGTGCGCGGGCGGCACAGATAGCCGGTAGAGTGTCTCATTGGTGAGATAAGGACCGTCGGCCAGACCCGGAACGGGCGGCAGTGCCGTGCGCGCACCCGTTGCGATCAGCACGGCCCGGCCCGTGATCGTTTCATCGCCCACCTGAATAGCGGTCGGACCGGCCAGCCGCGCCCGCCCTTCGCGAAAGACGATCTGTCGTCCGTCGATGAGATCCAGGTACTTGTGCCGGCGCAGTTCGTCGGTCAGCGCCTGCACCTGGCCGATCAGGGCCCCGAAGTCCTCCACCTGACTGGATGAATGAATCCCTGCAAAGGGATGATGCGCTGCCCGGTGGTGCGCTTCGGCCGCCCGGATGAGCGCCTTCGAGGGCACGCAGCCGACGTTCACGCACGTGCCGCCCGGCGGCAGACCGTCGTTGACGATCAGGCTCCGGAAGCCCAGCTCCCGCGCCCGCAACGCCGCCGCAAACGCCGCCGAACCGCCGCCGATGATCAGCAGATCGTAATCGACCCGATCCGAACCGCCTCTGGCCGGTGCTTCGCTGCCGATCTCACGCACCACCTCCCACGCCTCCAGTCGGTATCCGTGGCCGGCCTGCGCAACGGCCTCCCTGAGCGCTTCGGCATCGACAGCGTCGCCTTCCCAGGTCACCACGGCCCGGCCGCTCTGCCAGCCGGGCACCTGCGCGCGCTCCACACCGGGCACCCGCATGAGCGCCTGTTCGATCGTGCGCGCGCAATGCGCACAGGTCATTCCTTCGATGCGCAATTCCAGAATCTTTTTCATGATGTGGCTCCGGTTCTGGTTTTTAGCGCGGCCTCGAAGCCGGTCTCACGAATGGCCTCAATAAGCTGCATTACCGACACTTCCGTAGTATCGAAGCGCACGCGGGCTTCCGGCGGCTCCAGCGTTACCTCGGCCGCCTGCACGCCTTCCAGACGCCGCAGCGCATAGACCACGGCCTGACTGCACGCCTCGCACGTCATCCCCCGCACCTCCAGCACCACTTCACGGATTGGCTCATTGTGTACCTGCTGTGCCACAGTTGGTGTGTGCGTGCGCCCGATCAGCGACGGTGCGGCCAGCAGCCCCAGCACCAGCACCGTGCCCAGTCCCAGCAGCAACCGGCGCGTCTTCGGGCGCAGACCGGTCTCGCAGTCGCAATCAGGCTCCGGCAAGCGCCGCGCCTCCCGGTACCAGGCCAGCCCCAGAGCTCCCAGGGCCAGCGCCACGAAAAACGGCCGGTAGGGCTCCAGCGCCGAGAGCCAGCTCATCCAAGCGCCACCCACACCGACGGCCACGGCCACCAGCGGGCCGACACAACAGACCGAAGCCAGCATGCCCGCACCTATGGCCGCCAGCAGGCTCGAACGGGCAATTCGGTCCGTTCCTTTCGTGCTCATTGCGCCTCCTCCTTCAGGTTGAGATTCAACTGGATGCGATCCAGCTCCAGCTCGTCGAACAGCCGCACAAGCAGCCGGGCAAACGGATTGGCCGTACAGACCCGGTAGTAGATCGTCTGCGCCTCCCGCCGCGCTTCGACGAGTGCCTTTTCGCGCAGGATTTTCAGGTGCTGGGATACGGCCGGAGGGCTGACCCCGAGCAGTTCGGCCAGCTGACAGACGCACAGCTCGCCGGCCCGGTAGAGGGCGTAGAGCAGCTTCAGGCGGGTCGGGCTACCCACCAGGGTCAGAAGCCGGCCGAGCTGGTAAAGCGCAGCCCGTTGTTGGAGCTCCAGGCGCAGAGCGGGCAGATCCACGTTCACCGAGGCGGGAGGCAGGCAGGCGGGCGATCTTCGCGTCATGCAGCCACTCCTTAATTAAGCAGTTGCTTAAACTAATGTGCCTCGCTTTTTGTTTCCGGATTCGGGCCGAAAGGGCTGGGCTTTCCTATAGGAGGGGTTTCCGCGTATTTTTGTTTTTGTTGTATAGACCATCCATCGGTGCACACGAGCGAAGGAAACGCGGCTATGGCCCAGAAGACCACGGCGCGCACGAACGACACCCCTGGCGCTTCCCAGATCACCTCGGAGGTTTCCCCATCCCTGGTTGGAGCTACGTATTCGCACCGGGACATTGGGCTATCGGATGATCAGGTCCGGGCCATGTACCGGCTCATGCTCCTGCAGCGCCGCTTTGAGGAAGCGGCGGCCAAGGCCTACGGAGAACGCAAAATCGGCGGCTTTCTGCATCTGTACATCGGTCAGGAGGCCGTCTCTACAGGGGCGGAATTCGCCATTCGCCCGGACGATTACGTGATCTCAGCCTATCGAGATCACGGTATCGCGCTGGCCCGCGGCGTGAGCGCGCGCGCCTGCATGGCCGAGCTCTTTGGCAAGATCACCGGATGTTCCCGCGGCAAGGGTGGATCCATGCACTACTTCTCCCGGGAACACAACTTCCTGGGCGGGCACGGGATTGTAGGGGGGCAGATCCCCATAGGCACTGGCGTGGCCTGGGCGATCAAATACCGTGGGGAGGATAAGGTCTGCCTCACCTTTATGGGGGACGGCGCCGTGGCGCAGGGGGTTTTTCATGAATCCCTCAACATGGCCATGCTCTGGCGCCTGCCGGTGGTCTACATCATTGAAAACAACGAATACGGCATGGGCACGGCCGTCAGTCGGGCGCACGCCACCCCGGACCTGGCCCGCCGCGCGCTGGCATACGGGATGCCGAATGCGCAGATCGACGGCATGAACGTCTTTGAGGTGTATCGGGGGGTCAAGGAGGCTGTCGATCGGGCCCGTAGGGAGCATATCCCCTCTCTGCTGGAGATCAAAACGTACCGCTATCGCGGGCACTCCATGTCCGATCCGGGCACATATCGCACGAAAGAAGAGGTTGAAGCCTACCGTAAGCGAGATCCCATCGCCAACCTGCGCTACTACATGCTCGAGGTCGGGCTGGTCACGGAGGCGGATCTGGAGGAAATCGAGCGCAGCGTTCGAGCCGAAATCCAGGACGCGGTGGCTTTTGCCGAATCCAGTCCCCTGCCTCCGGAGAAGACCCTCTACGAGGACGTCTACACGGATCCGGATTATCCCTTCCTGGCCTGAACACGAACGCGAAAGGGTTTCTGCTATGGCGGTCATGGAGTTTCGCGAGGCCGTCCGCCTGGCCATGATCGAGGAGATGGAGCGCGATGAGCGCGTTTTCCTTATGGGCGAGGAAGTAGGCCTCTACGATGGGGCCTACAAGGTCAGCAAGGGCATGCTGGAACGCTTCGGTCCCATGCGCGTGGTGGATACTCCGATCTCGGAGGCCGGCTTTGCCGGTATTGGCATCGGAGCGGCCATGGTGGGCCTGCGGCCCATTATCGAATTCATGACCTGGAATTTTTCCATCGTGGCCATGGACCAAATCGTCAACCACGCGGCCAGCATCCTGTACATGAGCGGAGGGCAGTTTAACATCCCGATCGTCTTTCGAGGCCCCAATGGTGCTGCAGGGCAGCTCGGAGCCACGCACTCCCGCTCCCTAGAGGCCACCTATGCGCACTGGCCCGGGCTGAAGGTGGTCACGCCCGCCACCCCGGCCGATGCCAAGGGCCTGCTTAAATCGGCCATCCGGGACGACAACCCCGTGCTCGTCATGGAAAGCGAGCTCATGTACGGCATGAAAGGCGAGGTGCCCGAGGATCCGGAGTTTCTCATCCCCCTGGGGGTTGGCGAGATCAAACGGCCGGGCAAGGACGTGACCGTGGTGGCGCACTCGAAGAGCTATCATCTGGCCGAAATGGCCGCGCAAGAGCTGGAAAAAGACGGCATCGAGGTGGAGATCATCGATCCCCGCACGATCCGACCGCTGGATATCGAACTTATCGTCTCCTCGGTCAAGAAGACCAACCGACTCGTCATCGTCGATGAGTGTGCGCCCTTCGGGGGGGTGGCCAGCGAGATCACCTACCACGTCCAGCTGCGCGCTTTCGATTACCTGGACGCCCCGATCGTGCGCGTGACCACCAAGGACACCCCGGCCCCGTACGCGAAAAACCTTTACGAGTACTGGATGCCGCGCCTGGATGAGGTGATCGAAGCCATCAAAAAGGTGCTCTACCGATAAGGAGTTCGTCCATGGCGATCGTAATCCGCATGCCGAAGATGAGCGATACAATGGAGGAGGGCGTCCTGGTCTCCTGGCTCAAGCAGGAGGGCGAACGGGTTGAGCCGGGCGACGTGATCGCCGAAGTGGAAACCGACAAAGCGACCATGGAGCTGGAGGCCTATGATTCGGGCGTGCTCCTCAAACAGGTGGCCAAGCCCGGGCAGGCCATCCCCCTCGGCGGGGTGATCGCCATTCTGGGCGAGCCTGGAGAGGACATCTCCTCCCTGTTGGCCGAACTGGAAGGCGCTTCGGAGCCCACCCCGGCCGCCACACCCGCTCCGACATCGCCTCCGGAGTCCGCGCCGCATCCCGCTCCGGGTCCGGTGGCCGAGCCCGATGGCCGGCCCTCGACGTCCCAGACGGAACGGATCAAAGCCTCGCCCCTAGCCCGCCGTATGGCCCGGGAGGCGGGCATCCCGCTGGAGGCCATCGTGGGCACGGGTCCGGAAGGCCGGATCATCAAACGAGACGTGGAGGCCGCCCTGGCCCGGGTCCGCGAGCTGGTGCCGCCACAACTTCCGAGGCCAGAGACGCCGGTTCTGCTGGAGGAAGAGGCCTATGAGGCCATTCCCCTGACCCCGATGCGCAAGACCATCGCCCGGCGTTTGAGCCAGAGCATGTTTTCTGCCCCCCACTTTTATCTGAGCATAGAAGTAGACGCCCACCCCCTGCTGGAGGCGCGCCAGCGGCTCAACGCCCTGAGCGAGGTGCGCATCTCGGTAAACGACTTCATCACCAAGGCCTGCGCCCTGGCCCTCAGGCGGCATCCGGAGATCAACGCCTCCTGGGCGGAGACGGAAATTCGCCGTCATCGGGAGGTGCACATCGCCATTGCGGTGGCTGTCGAGGAAGGCCTGGTGACACCGGTCATCCGGCACGCCGATCGCAAGGGCCTGGCCCAGATCGCCCGTGAGGCCCAGGAGCTGGCCGAACGAGCCCGCAACCGCAAACTGAGTCCAGAAGAACTCGAGGGCAGTACCTTTACCACCTCCAACCTGGGCATGTTTGGCATCGATTCCTTCACGGCTATCATCAATCCGCCGAATGCCTGTATTCTGGCCATCGGGGCGATCCGGGACGTGCCCGTAGTCGAGGGAGATCAGATCCGTCCGGGCAAGCGCATGCGCCTTACGCTGTCCTGCGACCACCGGGTCGTCGACGGCGCCATGGGCGCCCGTTTTCTGGCCACGCTGAAAGGGTTGCTCGAAAACCCGCTGGCCATGTTGCTGTAGCCCAGTACGCGACGCGCCCTTTGACGCCCCCGCAAGGGGGTGTTTTGCTTTTTTGCCCCGAACGTGGTATGCTGTTTTATCCGCCTCCCCGACACAGAGAGGGCAAAAGATGCGGCTGGAGTTTTCGCGCTATACGGAACGCGTGGGCGCGGTGCGCCTGCATGAGGTCATGCGGGTGATCGAACTCGATTCCTCCGGTGGAGGGCCGGAGTTGCCCACCCTGGCCGTCAGACGCGTCTCCGAAGAACGCCTGCTCGAACACATGGCCCGCATGGCCGTGGTAATCCCGATCCGCGACGAGCGCCTCAAGGTCTTTGAAGGCCTGCTGAGCGCCATCCCGCATGCCTGTGCGCTTATTGTGGTCTCCAACTCCAAACGCGCTCCCGTAGATCGCTTTCGCCTCGAGCGGGATGTGCTGGATCAATTCTGTTATTACACCCAGCGTCGCGCCCTGATCGTGCACCAGCAATCCCCTCTACTGGCGCGCATTCTGCAGGAAATCGGCTACGCGGCCCTGCTGGATGCGGAGGGCCGGGTCCGGGATGGGAAGGCCGAGGGCATGCTTATCGGCATGCTCCTGGCGCACACCATCGGCAAAGACTTCGTTGGTTTCGTGGACGCGGACAACTACTTTCCCGGCTCCGTCTACGAGTACGTACGCATCTTCGCTGCGGGCTTCTCTTTGAGCCCGGACCCCGAATACGCCATGGTGCGCATCCTCTGGCGCTACAAGCCCAAGCTCACGTATGCTTCCGGACTGCGTCTGGATCGGTGGGGACGGGTATCGGAGCGCACGAATCGATATCTGAATCGACTTCTCAGCCTGCATACGGATTTCACTACGGACATCATCCGCACGGCCAATTCCGGTGAACATGCCCTGAGCCTGCGGCTGGCCCAACTCATCCCCTATGCCTCCGGATATGGCATCGAACCCTATCAGATTGTAGCCCTCCTGGAGCATTTCGGCAGCTCACAGGCCTCAGAGGGGCTCAAACAGCTGGGAGATCACCTCATCGATGTGCTACAGATCGAGAGCCGCAACCCCCATCTGCATGAGAACAAGGGCCTGCCGCACATCCAGAGCATGACGCTGCAAAGCCTAAGCACGCTGTATCATTCCTCCCTGGCCGATGAGGCCTTTCGCATGGAGCTGCGCGAGGAACTCATACAGGAAGGGCTTCTGGGGCCGGATGAGGAAATCCCGGTCCCGCACATCCTGCCCCCCTTCGGCCCCTACGCGGAGGCCTTTCGGAATCGCGTGGAGTTGTTGCTCGAACAGGCCTGGCTTCCGGCTCGATGGACATGGCCCGCCTCGTGATCTTCACGGACCTGGATGGTACCCTTCTGAGCCGACGCACCTACGGGGCGGGGCCGGCCGAGGAGGCGCTTGCGCTGCTGCGCGGCCATGCCATACCCGTGGTGTGCGTCACGGCCAAAACCTGGGCCGAGCTGGAACCCCTCATAGACGAGCTGGACCTGCAAGACCCCTGTATCGTGGAAAACGGCGGCGCGCTGTACCTACCGAAGGGCTACTTTCCTTTTTTGCTTCCGGGATCCCGACAGGAAGGCCTCTGGGAAGTGCTCGTATTCAACCAACCCTACGAGCGCGTCTGGGCCGAGCTGGAGGTGCTGCGTCGCGAGGGGTTTCGGTTCTGCGCCTTTCATGAGGTCTCAACCCGGCAGATAGCGCGCTGGACGGGCCTGGATCCGGCATCCGCCCTGAGGGCCCAACAACGCCTATGGGATGTGACCATCCGGCTTGAGGAGCCCCCTGCTCGTCGGGCCCTGCTTGCCGGCCGGTTGCGCAAGCGAGGTCTGCACCTGCAGAGCGGGGGACGCTTCTGGCATGTCTTCGGTCCTTATGAAAAGGGGGAAGCGGTACGCCGCCTCCGCCGCCTCTATGAGTACGCCCTGGGGCCGATCCGCGCCGTCGGGATCGGAGACGCCCCGAACGATGAACCGCTCTGGGCGGCGGTCGATGAGGCCTACCAGGTCGCCAGCGCCCCGGGGCGCTGGCGACGGGTGCGCGTTCCAACTCGCCGTATTCCGGAGGTCGGACCTCGGGGATGGGTTCGGGTCGTAGAAAACCTGCTGGCCAGGTTATAGGCACCCATGCATGCCACCTATTTTACCCTGCGGGCCTGGACAGAGGAGCTCCTTTCCCTGCTGGCAGGAGCTCGATTGCAAGAAGCCTACACGCAGGAACCCGAAGAGCTCCGGCTGCTGTGGGCGCTTCCGGATGGTGCGGAGGCCACATGGTTTATCTCCCTGCACCCGGCCCGGCTCTTCAGCTCTCTACGTCCGGGCAGGCACCAGGCCCGCAGTAACGTGGGTCGGCTGTTTGCCCCTATCCGGGAAGCCCGGCTCCGTGCGCTCACGCTCGCGCACCGGGACCGAGTCTGGTCGCTGGAACTGGACACACCGGAGGGTTTGAGGCGTTTGCACATCTTTTTCTACCGTCAGGGGGGCAACGCGTACCTGGAAGGGGAGGACCGTCGTATTCAGGAGGCCTTCCTGCGTCCGACGCACTGGCAGGGTCAACCGGTGCCGCAGGTGCGTCCGGCCTGGGACCCGGAGAGGCTTGAGCAGTTCGAGACCGCTTTCGACCCAGAGGCGAAAAGCGCGCTGAAGGCTTTCTTGCGGGCCGTACCCCTGGCAGATCGGCTCATAGCTACCGAGGTGCTCTACAGGGTCGGCCTGAGCCCCGAAGATCCGGTTCCCCGGGAGCCGGCGATACGAGAGCGCATCTGGTCAAGCTGGCAGGAGCTCAGGATTTCCTGGGAGGAACAGCCCGCCCCTCGGCTCTATGAGGATCGCGGAGAGCTGTACTTTGCCCTGGGGCCCATGGCGCATCTGGAGGAGGCCCGGGGCGTTCGTCCGGAGCCGTTCCCCAGCGTAAACGAGGCCCTCTGCGCTTTTCTGGGGCGCTGGCTGAGCCGATCGGCCTTTGAGGGCCAGCTGCGCGGGCTCCTCGGGTTGCTGGAGCGCAGAGAAGCCCATCTCCAGGCCAGCCGGGAGGCGCTTGAGCGGGAACTGGCCGAACCCGACCGAGCGGCGTGCTACGAGCTGTGGGGGCATCTGCTGCTCGCCTATGGCCATGAGATCCGCAAAGGGCAGGAGAAAGCCGAGCTGGAAGATCCCGCTTCGGGAGCACGAGCCTCTATCCCGCTCGACCCCGCTCTTTCGGTCTGGGAGAACGCCCAGCACTACTACGAGAAGGCGCGCAAAGCCCGACAGGCCCGCGCCCGGAGCAGAACGCATCTGGAGGAAGTCCAGAGGCGTCTGCAGGAGCTGGAACGGGCCCGGGCGAGCCTGCTGGCGTGTCGATCTGTGAAGGAGCTCAGGCGCTGGGAGCAAGCGCACCGATCGATCCTGCCCACTCAGGAAGGGGGAAAGGAAAAGCCCGGCGCGATCCCGTTTCGGCGTTTCTCCCTACCCGGAGGCTATGAGGTCTGGGTCGGCAAAAACGCCGAGCAGAACGATCTGCTGCTGCGGTATGCGCGCCCTCATGATTTCTGGCTACACGCCCAGGGGGTTGAGGGGGCGCATGCGCTTTTGCGCCGCCCTCACAAAACCGAACAGCCTCCCCGCGCCATCCTGGAGGCCGCGGCCCGTATTGCCGCCTACTACAGCCGAGCCCGTTCCGCCTCTCAGGTTGCCGTAGTGGTCGCAGAGCGTCGTTTCATCCGCAAGCCCCGGGGTGCATCGGCCGGCCGGGTGCAAGTACAGCGCGGGCATACCTGGCTCGTCAAGCCGGGCCTTCCGGAAGAGGGCTGAATTTACCAGCTCCCTCCGGCACCGCCTCCCCCGAAGCTGCCCCCTCCGCCTCGGAATCCCCCGCCTCCGAAGCCGCCCCCGCCTCCCCATCCACCTCCCCAGCCTCCAGGTATTACGATCGGCCCCCCGTGCCAGTATCCGCGCCGACGGCGGTAGGCTCTGCCCTCCTTGCCCCCGTCGGAGAAGAGGACAAAGACCAGCACAATGAGGATGACCACGACCAGCAAACCGATGCAGTTCAGATCCGGGTCCACCTCCGGATGCGCCGGAGGGGCCTGGAAAGTACCCCGGGCGGCGTCTATGAGCGCATCCACCGCCCGATCGAGCCCCTCGTAGTAGGCTCCCCGCTGAAAGGCGGGCCGCAGGATCTCCCGGTAGATGCGAAAGGCGACCGCATCGGGAATTACCGACTCCATCCCCTTGCCGGTCGCAATAAACACCCGTCGGTCGTCCACAGCGACCAGGATGACGACCCCGTTGTCGTAGCCCCGCTGTCCCACGCCCCAGCGCTGGCCCAGCTCGGTGGCGAACTGAGCGATGTCCCAATCCCCCACGGTGGGCAGGGTTACGATCACGATCTGGGTAGAGGTAGAATCCGCATAGGTGCGCAGTTTGGCTTCCAGGAGGGATTCTTCTTGCGGGGAGAGGATCTCCCCCCAGTCCGTCACCCACCGACCCGAGGGTTCCGGAACAGGAGGCTGCCGGGCCTGCCCCCACGACGGGCGGACCGGGATCAGCAACAGCACCAGAAGCAGGCGCAGCAGCGGCATGGGTTAAAACCTCACGCGAGGCGCCGTTTCGGCCCCGGCCTGCGCTTCGAAGCCCACCCGCGGGCGAAAACCGAGCAGAGAGGCGATGAGCACGGTCGGGAAACGCCGTACCTGCATATTGTAGCGTTGCACAGCCTCGTTGTAGCGCTGTCGGGCTACGTTGATGCGGTTTTCTGTGCCTTCCAGCTGAGCCTGCAGGGTAAGGAAGAGCTCGCTGGAGCGCAGCTGGGGATATTGTTCTACGACCACGAGCAATCGGGACAGGGCACTGGAAAGCTGGGCCTGGGCTTCCTGAAAACGCCGCACGGCCTCCGGATCGGCCAGCGCCTCCGGGCTGAGCTGTACCTGTCCGGCCCGACTGCGGGCTTCGACAACACCCTGGAGCACCTCTCGCTCCTGGGTGGCAAAACCCCGCACAGTTTCCACCAGATTGGGGATCAAGTCCATGCGGCGCTGGTAAGCGCTCTGCAGATCGCTCCAGGCGCGCTTGACCTCTTCATCTGCCCGCACCAGCTCGTTATAGGCCGCGCAGCCCGCGCATCCCCCCAGCCCCACCAGGGCCAGAAGCACAACGAGTACAAGAAAAGCCGCATTCCGCATCCGCTTGCCCCCTTTAGCCTCGGTATTCCCCCCATACGGCACGCAGGGTGTCGGAGATCTCCCCGAGTGTCGCATAAACGCGCACCGCCTCCAGGATGTAGGGCATCAGGTTCTGCGTGCCCTCGGCCGCCCGACGCAGGCGCTCGAGTGCCTCTTGGACAGAGGCCTCGGATCGTTCTGCCTTGAGCCGCCGCAGCCGGGCGATCTGCCGATCCCGCACAGCCTCATCGACCCGGAAAATGGGCACGGACTCCTCCTCTTCTACCTGAAAGGCGTTGACCCCGACGATGATTTTCTCCCCTCGCTCGACGGCCTGCTGATAGGCATAGGCGCTACGGGCGATCTCCTCTTGGTAGAACCCCCGCTCTATGGCGGCAACCGCGCCGCCCATGGCCTCGATGCGCTCGATGAGCTCCCAGGCCCGGCGCTCGAGCTCATCGGTGAGCGCCTCGATGAAGTACGATCCGCCCAGCGGATCGATCACGTCCGCCACCCCGGACTCATAGGCCAGGATCTGCTGGGTGCGCAACGCTGTGCGCGCCGACTCCTCTGTGGGCAGCCCCAGCGCCTCGTCTTTGGCGTTCGTATGCAGGGATTGCGTACCGCCCAGAATGGCGGCCAGCGCCTGTACAGTCACGCGCACGATGTTGTTTTCAACCTGCTGCGCGGTGAGCGTCGATCCCCCCGTCTGGGTATGAAAGCGCAGCATCTGCGCCCGCGGATTGGTGGCCCCGAACCAGTCTCGCATAATATGGGCCCACATACGGCGCGCGGCGCGGAATTTGGCGATCTCTTCGAAGAAATGGTTGTGCGCGTTGAAGAAAAACGAAAGCTGCGCGCCGAAGACGTTCACATCCAGCCCGCGCTCAATGGCCGCGCGCACATAGGCGATCCCGTTGGCCAGCGTAAAGGCCAGCTCCTGTACGGCGGTGGCCCCCGCTTCCCGGATGTGGTATCCGGAGATCGAGATCGTATTCCAGCGGGGCACCTCCCGCGCAGCCCATTCGAATATGTCCGTCACCAGCCGCATCGAAGGGCGAGGAGGATAGATGTACGTGCCCCGCGCGGCGTATTCCTTGAGGATATCGTTCTGGATCGTGCCCCGAAGCTGACGCCGATCGACGCCCTGCTTTTCGGCCACGGCCACGTACATGGCCAGCAAAATAGCCGCTGTGGCGTTGATCGTCATGGACGTAGAGACCTCTCCCAGGGGAATGCCCTCGAAGAGCACCTCCATGTCCTGAAGCGAATCGATGGCCACGCCGACCTTGCCCACCTCACCTTCGGCCATGGGGTGATCGGAATCGTATCCGATCTGGGTGGGCAGGTCAAAGGCCACAGACAGCCCGGTAACCCCCTGGCTGAGCAGGTATCGGTACCGGGCGTTGGACTCCTCGGCCGTCGAGTAGCCCGCATACTGACGCATGGTCCAAAGCCGACCGCGATACATAGTGGGCTGAATACCCCGGGTGTAGGGAAATTGCCCGGGGAAACCCAGTCGGTCCGGATCGTAACACGGTTCTGGAGCCACGTAGAGGGGATGGAGCTCGATGCCGGAGTCGGTGGCAAACCGGTCCTTGCGTTCCGGATTGCGGGCCACAAAAGGCCGATAGGTCTCCTCCTGCCAGCGCGCAAAGGCGTCCATGACATCCTCCAGGCATCCTCTTCCAGAAGAAGTTAGCCCGCTGGTCCGACTAGACGCCAGAGGCCGGAGCGAAGATGTATCCGAGCGTCTTGTGCACAATTTCGGCCGCCGTATAGGTGGCGTACCACAGCTCCGGACGGGGGATGAACTCCACAAAATCAACCCCGATGATCTGTCGGCTACGGGCCACCGCCCGCAGAAGCGCGGTAAACTCCCCCCAGGACAGCCCGTTGGGCACGGGCGTGCCCACCGTGGGTAGGATAGAGGGATCCAGCCCGTCGGCATCGATGCTTACATAGACCCGCTCTCCCAGATGTTCGAGCACCTCTTCGATCCAGGCGGGGTTGGCTTTGATTTCGTGCGCGTACCAGGTGCGGACCTCCGATCGAGAACGAGCCAGCAGGGCCTCTTGCCGACACTGGGCCCGGATGCCCACTTGGGCGATGCGTTCCACAGCGGGCACTTCCAGCACACGGGCCATCACGCAGGCGTGGCTGTAGGGATTGCCCTGATACTCCAGGCGCAGATCTGAATGGGCATCAATCTGGAGCACGGATAGGGGTCCGAACCGGGCGGCATGGGCTCGAACGGCGCCCAGCGTGACGGTATGCTCTGCACCCAGAAGTACGACGAACTTGCCCCTGTCGAGCAACGCCCCCACGGCCTCCTCGATCAACGCCACGGCTTCCGCATCCTGACGCGCGCCAAAATCCAGGGGCTCCAGCGTGGCGATCCCACCGGCGCAGCGGAAGATCTCGGCGTCAAACTCCGCATCGTAGAACTCCAGCTGCGCGGAAACCTCGATGATCGCCTCTGGTCCCGAGGCAGAACCCACCACGAAGCTCGAGGTCCGCTCATAGGGAGCGGGAAGAATAACCACGCGTGCGCGTTCGAAATCGCATACCTCCGGAGGAGGGGCCAGAAAAGCCCGTTCCGGGGGGAGGGGGACAGGTTTCCACGGCATGGACGACTCCTTCATGCAGGCGAGGATAAAAAAGACCCCTGTGGTCCGGCGGGATCCACAGGGGAATGTATATCTACGACACCGCTTACGGGATAAATACAGCTGCGGCGATGACGGTCTTCCACCGGCCGTGCTTGTCCCCTTCGGCCGTCTGCACAATGTGCCGGGTGGTGACGATCTTGCCGCTGATCTTCCAGATCTCCTCTTTCTCATCCCAGCTCTGGTCCGGATCAAAGGCCACGCCCTGGATCGTGGCCAGCATTTCGGCGGCCAGGTCCTCGGCGTACTCTCCGGCCACCCTGGCCGTCTCCCCGTAGGAATGGTGCTCGGAGAGATACCCGAAGTGGCTTTTATCGGCCGGCAGAGCCAGTCCGATGGCCGCGGCGATCAGTCGGTTGGGCTCGTTCGTGGCCGCCTCGCTCATAACCACGTGCACGATCTGACCGGGCCTGAGCTCTTTAAGTCCGACCTGAGGGGAGACGATCTTGCAACCCGGAGGAAAGATGCTCGATACGCGAACCAGATTCAGGTGCGCGATCCCGGCCTTACGAAGGGCCATCTCAAAGCTGGAAAGGCGCTCTTTGTGCACTCCGACCCCTTTGGTGAAGAACACCTTGCGCGGTACGTACAACGCCGGAACCCTCCTGTTTTGGGTTTAAGGAACGGGCAAACTTCCGCATCCCTCCGATCACATGCAAGCCCTCAGGGCAGGGTGGCCAGAAAACGCACCAGCCCACTATAAAGCCCCACAAAACGCACCTCATCCAAGGCCTGATCTCCGTTCCAGGTGGCTATCACCGTAAAACGGCGGCCGTCGGGGCGCACAAGATGGGTGGAAAGGTTCAACACGCCGGGCTCCGATCCCCCCTTGAAGGCGACGCGCGCCCAGTCGGCCTTTCGGACCGGGCCGGGGTTGATCTGGAAAAACGGCAGATCGGCCACCTCTTCGAGCAGGACGGCCAGCTCACGGGCGGTAAAGAACCACTCCACATCCGGGGCTACGGGTCCGGATGCGAAAACAGACTCTCCGGGCAAGGGCAGGGCGGCCAATTCCCTAAGCATAGCCGTTCGCCCCTGGGGGGTGGCGGAGCGAAACCGGGCCAGCCAGGCCTTGTTTTCCGGATTTTTGAGCACAAACGCTTCCCGGGTGCTCAGAAATGGCTGGTTTCGAGGGCTGATCCGCTCCACGGCATCCCGACCCACAAGCGCCAGCAGATGATCGGTGGCCGTGTTATCGCTCAGCGAGATCATGAGCGCAGCCAAGCTGTAGAGGGTCAGAGGGGCCCCATCGGGCCAGTTCTGCAGAATACCCGAGGGTAGGCTTCTGTGCGCCGCGCGCAGCGTGAGCACCTCTTCCCACCGCCGACGACCCTGCTGGACGTCCCTTTTCAGCGCCGCCAGTATGGCGAGTTTGAAAGCAGACCCCACGGCCAGGGGCCTCTCTGGCTCGAGGGCCAGCACCTCGCGCTCCCCCTCTCGGACCAGAAGGGCCACCTCTCCCGGAAGAGCCCGGAACGCCTCCAGCCATCCCTCTAGGGTCGTGGCCTTGGGCTGAGGGGGACGGAAAAAGAGCCCTGCGATGCGACCCTGGCCGTCGAGCACAAGCTGCGTGGGCACCCAGGCGCGCTCCAGCTCCACCTCGAACTCCGTACCCGCTCCCCGGGCCCCGAGCCAGCTTCCGTATTGTGCGCGAAGCCCGTTGATAATCGCTTCCAGTTGTCGGGGGGCAACCTGCTCCAGAAAAGCGGGGGCGAACCATTCGGCCCGAAGGGAATCGGTAAACAAACGCTCCAGAACGCCTTCCGCCCGCCGATCCTGGGCGAAGGCGACCACAGCCGGGCATAAGACAGCCAACAGCCAGACTAAGCGCAAACGCATCGTCGTTCTTCCTCCTACTTGAGTAGGGGCAAAGTACATAGATTCGAGGGCAGAATACACATGGCGTTTGGGCGGATTTGGAAAGTAAGTTTGTCCGGCTAACCCTGCAGATGGAGGACCGTAGCATGCGACCTTTTCTTGGCCCGATCTGGCTTATCGCCGGTCTGCTGGTCGGATGTGCTGGAAGCCGCCTGCCCGAGGACTCACCCGCAGGCGGCCCTTCCGCCCCCGAAGCGCACCTGGACACCGTGCGGGCCGGGCGTTTCGATACGGGCAAAATGTGGACGTTCGATGATCCGCCGGTGGAGTACTTTGCTCAGCGCTACGGGTTTCGACCCACGGAAGAGTGGCTCCGGCATGTGCGGATGGCCGCGCTGCGTTTTGCCACCTACTGCTCGGCTTCCTTTGTCTCTCCGGACGGGCTGGTGATGACCAACCACCACTGCGCCCGGGATGCGGCCGCGGCCGTCTCTCGACCCGGCGAGAACCTGGTGCAAAACGGGTTTTACGCACGCACGCTTGAAGAAGAACGCCGCGTGCCGAACCTCTTCGTCGATCAGCTTGTGCTCATCGAAGACGTCACCCGGCGCATCGAGCGCGCCATGGCGGGCGCCCGCACGGATGAGGAGCGCCTGCGGGCGCAGGAGGCGGAAATCCGGGCCATAGAGGAGGAATATCGGCAGCGAACCGGATTGGAAATCCAGGTGGTTTCTTTCTACAACGGAGCTCGCTTTTCCGTCTACGGATATAAGCGCTACCGGGACGTGCGCCTGGTTTTCCTTCCGGAACTGGAATTGGGCTATTTCGGCGGCGATCCGGATAACTTCACCTACCCCCGATATGCCTTCGATTGCGCCTTTTTCCGCGTCTACGATGAGCAGGGCCAACCCCTTCGCACGGAGCACTTCTTCCGTTTCAATCCCCGCGGAGCCGAAGAGGGAGAACCCGTTTTCGTCGTGGGCAATCCGGGTCGCACAAGTCGGCTCAACACGGTAGCCCAGCTGGAGTTCCGCCGGGATCTGGCCCTGCCCTATACACTGGAGTATCTCAAACGCCGTTCGGCCATCCTGCAGGGCGTACTGCGCCGCCTGGGGGAGCCGAACCCGGAGCTGGAAAACCAGCTCTTCTCCATCGAGAACACGATCAAGGCCTTTACCGGTCAGCTCCGGGGTCTGCGGGATCCCTATCTTATGGCGCGCAAGCGCGCCTTCGAGCGGGATTTCCGTCGGGCGGTGGAGGCCAACCCGACGCTCCGAAGCCGCTACGGGGGCATCTGGGAGGAGATCGCACGTATTCGGATGGAGCTCCGGCGCTACTATCCGGATCTGTTCGTCTTCCAAACCCAGGGGATAGGGCGCAGCCAGACGCTGGCCCTGGCCCAGGCCATGGCCGCTTACGCCCATCAGATCCAGGCCAACGCCAGTACGGCGGAAATAGAAAACCGACGCAGCCGGATCCGCAACTGGCCTGCCCCGAGCGACCGGGAGCTGGAGGCAAACTGGCTCGAAGCGCATCTGGAAGAAGCCCGGCGCATCCTGGGTCCGGAAGATCCCTACGTACGGGCCGCACTGGGTGATCGCTCTCCGCAAGAAGCGGCCCGCGCGCTGCTATCCCGAAGCCGGATCTGGGATCGATCCTATCGGGATAGCCTCCTGGAGGCCGGCTCGGAAGCGATTCTACGCGCCTCCGATCCCGCGCTCCTGCTGGGCCGCCTGGCCGAACCCCGCCTGCGCGCCGCGCAGGAAGCCAACGCACGCCTTGCAAGCCGCGAACAGGTGCTCGCCGGGGAACTGGCCCGGGCGCTCTTTGAGGTATACGGCTCCCAGATCCCCCCTGATGCCACCTTCACCCTGCGTCTGGCCGACGGGGTCGTAAGGGGTTATCCGTATAACGGCACGCTGGCCCCGCATAAGACCACCTTTTACGGGCTGTATGATCGTTTCCGCTCCTTTGATCAGAAAGCGCCCTGGTCTCTGCCCGAGCGGTGGCACCATCCGCCGCCGGAGTTCGATCTGGGCACCCCGCTCAATTTCGTCTCCACCAACGACATCATCGGGGGCAATTCGGGAAGCCCGGTCATCAACCGCCAGGCCGAAGTGGTGGGCCTGATCTTCGACGGCAACATCGAAAGCCTGCCGGGGGAATTCATCTATACCGAGGAAACCAGCCGAGCGGTCTCCGTACATGCGGGCGGCATCATCGCCGCGCTCCGGCACATATACCAGGCCGAACGGTTGGTGCGGGAACTATTGGGAGAGAACCCGGGCCGATAAACCCACAGCACAAGAGGGGAAGGACCCATGAGCAAAACAGCTTGGCTGCTTTTGCTGATCTGCCTGCTCTGCACGCCCCTATCCCGGGCCCAATCCGTGGAGCGCTTTGCCCCGCTTCCCTGGCCGGAGCCCAACCAGGTGCGCACGGCCACCGGCGCACCCGGACCCGGCTACTGGCAGCAGCGCGCCGATTACTGGATCTGGGCCCGGCTGGACACCGCCCAGCATCGGCTCGAGGGAAAGCAGCGCATCCGGTACACCAATCACGCCCCGGAAGCCCTCGAGCGCCTGTGGCTGCAGCTGGATCAGAACCTCTTCCGTCCCACCAGTCGGGGCGCACGCCTGAACCCGGACGGTCGCTGGAGTGGGGCCTTTGCAGCAGGAGGGTTTGCGATCCAGCGGGTAGAGCTCGTGCAAAACGGCCGTCGTCGGCCGGCGCGCTACTATATCGAGGATACCCGCATGGGGATCGAGCTGGAAGAACCCGTGCCGGCCCGGGGAGGCACGATCGTGATCGAGCTCGAATGGGCCTTCTCGATCCCCGAATACGGGGCTGATCGCATGGGCCGTATGCGGACGCGCAGGGGATGGCTCTATACGATCGCTCAGTGGTATCCCCGCCTGTATGTCTACGACGACGTGCGGGGATGGAACGCGCTGCCGTATCTGGGCCAGGGCGAATTTTACCTGAGCTACGGCGATTTCTACGTCGAGCTCACCGTACCCCGCGAGCTCATCGTGGTGGCCACCGGAGAGCTGCTCAACCCGGAGGAGGTGCTCACCCCCCGTCAGCGAGAACGCCTCCAAGAGGCCCGCCGCAGCGAGCGCACGGTCATGATCATCGACCGCAACGAGGTCGGCCGCCCGGATACGCGTCCCCCTGGCCGGGGGCCGCTTACATGGAAGTTCCAGGCTCGCGATGTGCGGGACTTCGCCTGGGCCGCCTCGCGCGCCTTTATCTGGGATGCCTCCCATTGGGAGGATGTGCTGCTCATGTCCGCCTATCCAGAAGAAGGCCTCGGACCGGACTCCCTGGGCCAGCCCGGATGGGAGCGATCCACCGAATACCTGCGCCATACGATCCGGTTTTATTCGGAAACCTACTACCGCTATCCCTATCCGGTGGCCATCAATGTCGCCGGACCCGTAGGGGGTATGGAATACCCCATGATCGTCTTCTGCGGGGTGCGCGCCCGGGGCCAGGCCCTCTTCGGGGTCACCGACCACGAATTCGGACACACCTGGTTCCCCATGATCGTGGGCTCCGATGAGCGGCGTTACGTGTGGATGGATGAGGGGCTCAACACGTTCATCAACCACTACTCCAACCTGGCCTACTACGGCTCAGAGGCCCGGCGTTCGGCTCAGCTGCATCCGGACACCGTGGCCCGACGCATGCAGGAACCCTGGCATCGCTATCCGATCATGACCGCCCCGGACCTTATCCCCCCGCGCGGCCTGGGCTTTCTGGGATATCGAAAACCCGCCTTCGGACTCCTGCTTTTGCGCGAGTATATCCTCGATCCGGAGCGGTTTGACCGGGCCTTCCGCACCTATATTCAGCGCTGGGCCTTCAAGCATCCTCAGCCCTGGGATTTCTTCCGCACCATCGAAGACGTCGCGGGCGAGGATTTGTCCTGGTTCTGGCGGGGGTGGTTTTACACAGCGGACCTCTTCGATCAGGCCGTTGATTCCGTACGCCTGGAGGGAACGGGTGCGCGCATCTACCTGTCCAACCGCCAGGGGTTGGTGTTGCCCACCACGGTCGAGCTGGAGCTCGAGGATGGATCCCGCCAGCGCATCCGGTTGCCGGTAGAGATCTGGGCCTACGATACCCGCCACGAGCTGCGCTATCCCCGCCCCGTGCGGCAGGTCCGGATCGATCCGGAGGGAAAACTGCCCGATATGGATCGGAGAAACGATCGCTGGCCGAGAACGCCCTGAATGCCGGCTTTCACAGAACCCCGCTTCTGGGCCGATGCCATGCTCGGAGGCCTGGCACGCTGGTTGCGCGTGCTGGGGTACGATGTGCGCTATGAAAACGGCATATCGGATACGGAGCTCATTCGGCTCGCACGGGTAGAGGGGCGAGTGGTCTTGACCCGGGATCGGGCTCTTTTCGAGCGGCTCGGCCCCGAAGCGGCCCGTTATGTGCAGGCCCGCAGGCCCCTGGAACAGCTGGCCGAGGTCGTATCGGGTCTGCAGTTGGACACGCAAAACGGCCGTTTTACGCGCTGCCTGCTCTGCAATACACCTCTCGAGGCCGACGGGCCCCTGTATCGCTGCCCCACCTGCGGACGCCGCTACTGGGAGGGTTCGCATGTGCGGCGCATGCGCGGACTGCTGGATCTTCTCCGGAAAGGGTAGTTTTTTCCGGCTCTTCTGCCCCGAAACGCCCGGCCGATGCGTCGGGCGTTTTTTCTCGCCCTCGCTTTAGCGCCCGGCCTGAAGCGGGCTCTGCCGGCTCGAAATTTGCCGACCAGATCGCCTGTTCACAGGGAGGTACCTGGATATGGTCAACAGCGTAGCGCAGATCCCGAAACCAGAAGAGATACGGGCTCTGGTAGAGGGAATCCTCGAAGGCGACGAGGCCCTCATAGAGGGGTTTTTCGCCCGGTATCCGGAATGGCGCTCGGCTTGGAAGGATTTCATCGACAGGTGGGGGTCCTGGTCGGGATGGCTGGTGGCGGCCATGGACAACAATGTTGAGCGCATCCGCTACATTGCGGAATTGCAACAGGGGACCGCCGAGTTTCAGCATCGTTTCCTGGCTGACACGGACCAGCTTAATGCGCTGGCCTCCGCCACCGAACAGATGTCGGCCACAAGCCGGGGCATTGCCGAACATGTGCAGCATATGGCCGCGGAGGCAGAAGCCTCCAGCCGGGATATCGAGCAGATGTTCAGCGCCATGCAGGAGGTGTTTTCGTTCACGGGTCAGGTGCGGGAATCCGTCGAGCTCATGGCCGAAACCGTGCGGCATTTCATGCACAGCATGCAGACCATCACCCGGCTGACGCGCACGGTCAACGACATCGCCCGGCAGACGAACCTGCTCGCCCTGAACGCGGCCATCGAAGCCGCCCGGGCCGGCGAACACGGACGTGGGTTTGCCGTTGTGGCCGACGAGGTGCGCAAGCTGGCTGAAAAATCCGCCCAGGCCGCGCGCGAGATCAGCGATACGGCCCTGCAGCTGGAAAACCAGTCCGCTCAGGTGGAGATCCGCCTCAACGAGGGCCTGCACGCGCTGGGCGAAAGCCAGAAGAAAATGGCCCACCTGGCCACAACACTGACTGAAGCCCAGCAGGCGGCTCAGACGGTGGTTATGGGAGCCGCCCAGATCCGGTTCGCCGTTCAGGAGCAACAGCAAGCCATCGAGCAGGCCTCCCGGCATGCTGTGGAGCTGTCCGCAAGCCAGTCGGCCAACGGGGAAACCCTCCAGCGGATGATCGAGATCCTGGACCGGATCGCCGGGCTCAGCCGGGATTCCGTTGCGCTTTTCGCCCGGTGGAACTTCGACGCCCTGCTCATCACCATCGCCAAAGCCGATCACGTCATCTGGGTGCAGCGGGTCAACGATGCGCTGTTGGGCAAGATCTCCATTCAGGGATCCGAACTGACCGATCATCGCTCCTGCCGGCTGGGGAAATGGTACTACAGCCGGGGCATGGAGCTCCTGGGGCATCATCCCGCATTCCGGGCATTTGAAGCCCTGCATGCGGAAGTGCATCGGACCGGACGGGAAATCGTGGACGCGATCAACCGAGGAAACCATGAAGAGGCCCTCCAGAAGGCCCGCCGGCTCAATGAGCTACGCGAAGAGGTACTGGAGCGCCTGACGCAGCTTCGTCATCTGCTGGACAAATCCTGAAAAAGCGGAAACGGCCGGAGCGTGTTCCGGCCGTTTCCTCATAGAGGCGAATCGTCCCTCTTAGAAGGCCCGATTGCGGTATTCCTCCCAGAGCTGGGTGTGCCGGCTGACCAGGGGCACCATCCAGCCGTTGATGAACAGATACCGGATCTGGGTGCGGATCTCCAGGGGATCGCCATCGGTGACGATGAGCGTGGCGTCTTTTCCGACCTCCAGGGAGCCCATGCGGTCGGCTACTCCCCAGATCTGGGCCGGATAGAGCGTAATGGCCTTGAGCGCCTCCTCGCGGTTCAGGCCGAAGGCGGCGGCCATACCGGCGTGGTGAGCCAGGTTGCGTGCGTTGTAGTAATCGAAGGTGCCGATGGCGATTTTGACGCCGGCCCGGGCCAGAAGAGCCGCATTCGCATACGCTCGATCGTAGCGGTCATAGGGACGGGTGGGCATAGCCAGCACAGGCCCCACGATGCAGGGGATGCCGGCCTGTGCCAGGCTGTCGGCCACTCGCCACCCTTCGGCCACGCCGGCGAAAATGGCCTTGATCTGGTTTTCCTTCACCCACCGGATGGCGGCCAGAATGTCCCGCTCGGCGTTCACGTTGATGATAAACGGCAGCTCACCCCGCACAACCGGCCTGAGCGCCTCCAGACGCTGATCCCAGAGGGGTTTTTCTCCCGACGGATTGCGCTCATAGGCCTCCCAGGCCCGATTGTAGACCACGGCCTTGCGCCAGAGCTCATTGAGCTGGCGCAGCTGCTGCTCATACTGGCGCCGGCGCTCTTCCTGGGACTGTTGCTGAAAGAGCGAGCGGCGCCCCATGGAGGGGAAGTTCAGGACCACCCCCACCGAAGGACGTACAGCCATCTGCTCCGGCGTGTAGCCATGCAGATTGATCAGCGTAGCCTGTCCGGAGAGCAGTCCGCCCGTGGGCGCCGAAATGACGGTCGTCACCCCGTTGACGCGGGTCACGGGAATATGCGTGCTGGCCGGATTGATGGCCGTCAGGGCGAGCATGTGGGGATTGTAGTTGCCCACCTCGTTTTCGTCCCGCGTTTCCGGCACCTGGCCGATTTCGATGAGGCCGACCTGGGTATAGCTGTTGATGAGCCCCGGATAGATGCTCAGGCCGGAACAATCGATCACCTCTGCGCCGGAGGGAATTGTGACGTTGGGGCCCAGGGCGGCGATCTTTCCGTTTTGGATCAGGAGCGTACCTCGCTCGATGACTCCCCCGGAGACGGTCACAATACGGGCGTTCGTGAGCGCAAACGTCCCGGTGCGGGACGGCGGGATGCCCTGCGCATGAACGCGGTAGGCCAGGCCGGTGGCAAGCAGGCCGGCTAACGCGATCGAAACCAGATGCCGGATCATCGTCCGTCCTCCTTCTGGGCTAGAAATTCCTCGACAAGCCCGAATAGCTCTACGCCGCCCATCCAGACTCCCTCGTGCTCTTCGGCGCCGAGCATGCAACGGTCGTAGTCGGCCGGATTGAATTGCACATAGGCGTCTTCGATGGACTCATCCGGATCGACCACAAGGCGCATATCGTCGGGATCCCGGGAGCGATCGAAACGCACGACCCCGTCCACCAGGGTCATCTCGCAGACGGCGTATACGGAAAGGGGGTGCGCGTTGAAGATGGCCAGATCGGCATCCTTGCCCACCTCGATGGAGCCGATCCGGTGATCGAGCCCGATCTGCTTGGCCGGATTGATCGTGATCATAGCCAGCGCGGCGTCTTCGGGCACCCCTCCGTAGCGTACGGCCTTGGCCGCCTCGTGATAAAGGCGCCGGACCAGCTCATCGGAGTCGGAGTTCAAGGAAACGTTCACCCCGTAGCTGTGCATGATAGCCGCGTTATACGGGGTGGCGTAATAGACCTCGAACTTATAGGCCCACCAGTCCGAAAAGGTGGAGGCCATGGCGCCGAATTCGGCCAGCTCCCGAGCCACCTTGTAGCCCTCGAGCACGTGTTGAAAGACGAGCCTCTTGATCCCGAAATCGCGGAAGACGCGCAGGACCATGAGGATCTCATCGGCCCGATAGGAATGGCAGTGCACGATCACCTCTCCGCGCAGGATGGCGGCCAGCGTCTCGAGGCGTTCGTCTTTGCGGGGCGGAACGGGCTCCGGACCCCGACGCCGGTTGCGTTCCCAGGCCTGGCGGGCCTTTTCATAGGCATCCCACTGGGCCATGTACTGACGGGCCATTTCGAAGGCCTTGCGCATGACCTGCTCGACGCCCATGCGTGTTGAGGGATTCACGCTGGCCCGTCCTCCTCCGAACTGACCCTGACTGGCTCGTCCATGCACACGCGTGGGGTTTTCGCCCAACGCGAACTTGATCGTCCGAGGGGCGTCCTGAACGATCATCCGCTCCACGGGCTCCCCATAGCGGAGCTTCATGGTCACGGGCTGACCGCCGATCACGTTCGCCGAGCCATGCATGGAGTGGATCGTGGTCACCCCGCCGGCCAGCGCCCGGTAGATGTTGATCTCATACGGGTTGACCACATCCCGAATACGCACCTCGGCCGTGACGGGGTTGGTCGATTCGTTAACGTTGTCGATAGCCATATGGGAGTGCGCATCGATGATGCCGGGCATGATGTATTTGCCCTGCGCATCGATCACCTGTGCTCCGGGCGGAGCGGCCAGATCGCGGCCGATCTGGGCGATCTTACCGTCCCGGATCAGGATGTCCGTGTTCTCCAACGTGCCCCGTGTTACGGTGAGCACGGTACCGCCTTTGATCAAGACCACGTTCTGGGCGGTGCCCACAGCGGCTGTCAGCAGCAGCGACACAAACAAGGCTATGCTTTTCATAGCTCCTTCCTCCTTCAATTCGGGATCCGCCGGGCGGACCACTGTCCGTTCCCACCCCCGGGTACCGGGAACGTGCCGACCATGGTGTCCCCGGAAACCGTGCCGCGCATGGGGAAGGAGAAGCTCTGCCCCTGAAAGGAGACGGACATCTCCAGTATGACCTCGGATCCGGAAACTCGACCGCCGATGAGGCTGATTTCGATGGGCGCGTTGACGGAAATCCGTCCCGAGAGGGCCTCCCCGTTCTGCTCCAGCTCCAGACGTCCCTGCAGGGTTCCCTGCGGGCTTTCGATGGCCAGCGCCCAGGCGCCCTGTAAGCTGATCCCCGCCCCCCCAGCGGGCCTGCCGGCAGGCTGACGTCCGGCGGGACCGGAGGGAGCCGGGCGCCCCTCAACGGGGAAACGCTCACCGGCCACGAACACATAGCGCACCTGCCCGTTGCGGTCGAAGTAATCCCCCTGGGTAATCACGAGGTTGGCGATCTTGCCCGGCTCAATGGAGCCCAGCTGCCGATCTACCCCGTAGATGCGAGCCGCATTGAGCGTCAGCGCCCGAAGCACGGCCTCTTTCGAAGCCCCCGCCTCCACCAGGCGACGGAGGTTGGTTCGGATCTGCGCCGGCTCCACGTTGGCCGTAGCCAGCGCCACGGCCGGATTCCCATTGAGTAACCGGGCATAGGCCTCTAGGCGCGCTTTGCGAGCCTGCTCCTGGCGGTCCATGAGTCGACGCATCTCCTCTGTAGCCCGGTTGCGCCGTTCCCGGGCCGCGCGCGAGGTATCCGCTTCGCGGGGCAAGCGCAGGGAAAGCACGATGGGCAGACCGGCGTTCTGCAACCGTTCCAAGACCTGATCCGGCTCCTCAATGCCGGTCAGTATCGGCTTCCAGCCCACCTCCTGGCTCAGGCTGAGCGCGCGCCAGACGGAGCGGGCATCGGGAGTCTCGAAGAGTACGGGCTTTTGCCCCTTGTAGAAGGGGATCAGGGCCTCCCGGATGGGATCGCGTGTCGGTCGGGGCAGGTTGCGCGGATCCCGCTCGTAGGCGGCAAGCACAGCGTCTAGGTATCGAGCATCATGCCCCAGCTGGCGGATCATGGCCATCACCGCCATGGTGGTGGAGGGATAAACACCGCGGGCGGACTGAAACTGCACAAACAACCCCACGTCGGGTTTGAGCGCAAGCGCCTCGGCCTCATATCCCCACGGCGGCATAGACACAAAGGGGCGATCTCGATCCGGCACGCTGCCCAGCAGAAGCAGGCTCGCCCTGCCCGCCATAAATCCATCACGCGGGGTCACCACGGCCGCCGTAAATCCGACCTCCCGCCAGGTGCGCACGGAAGCATCCCCGGGCTGGAAAAGCTCCATGGCCGATCGGGTGGGCTGTAGCCCCATCTGCTCCGGCGTGGGATCTCCGGAAAAAACCTGCTGTTGTCCGGCGGCAGGACGGAGACCAGGCCCCTGCCCCGGACCGGCCTGCTGGGGTCGGGGTATGCCCACAAAAGAACGCGCGTCGATAAAGCCGGGATAAACCGTAAGCCCCGCGGCATTGATCGTATCCGCATCGGCCGGAACGGCTACGTTCGGCCCCACAGCGACGATCAGCCCATCGCGGATGACGATCGTGCCCCGTTCGATCTCCGGTCCGGATACAGGCACGATGCGCGCGTTCACAATGGCCACCGTGCGCGTGCCCGGCCCCGGATTCTGGGCCGTAGCCGAGGCAACAAGCAACATCGCCCCCCACAGCCCGGCCAGTATAGTGCCCCAACGCCCCATAGACGTCCTCCTTTTTCTATAGGCTTATCCTTGAAGCTGAGGACGGGGTATATTACGAATCCCCGAGGGGCTGAGCCACTGCCGGGATCCCCGTTACGTGCTTTTTACAAACGCCCCGTTGTGGATCACACACCATCGATAGGCCATCTCAACGGCTTCCACAGAAGGGGCCGAAAGGAGCCGGATTCCGCCGGCGGTGCGCACGCTTTCGGAAGCGTTCTCCGGCGCGAAAGCAAATCCGACTCGTTTGAGCGCGGGCAGATCCCCGGAGGAGTCTCCTATGTAGGCTACCTCTTTGGGTTTCACCCCCCAAGCCTGACATAACAGCTCCAGTCCGGTGCCTTTATCCGTGCCCCGGGCGACCAGGTCCAGGGAAATAGGGGTGCGATGCAACAGGAGATCCGGGAACCGTTCGGCCACCACGGGCCGCATCTGGCTTTCAAGCCGCTCGATGAGCGCTGTATCCGGACTGACCAGGCCGATCTGCGTGCGCTTGCTGTATTCGTAAAAGAGGGCCGACTCCCGGACCACGTACGTCTCCAGCACCCAGGCTCGGGCTTCCTCGAGCTGGCGCCACTGTTCTGGGGAGATAGACCGGGCCCACTCGAGTTGGTAGGTATGCAGGGAAAAAAGCCCACCCCCGCTCTCGAAGACGAACGGCCCCTCAAGATCGAGTGCCTGCGCTACGGCCTCCGCATAGGGCAGGGGGCGTCCAGTCAGCAACGTAATGGGCGGATATCGGGGATCGGATCGGGCGCGTCGCTGCCAGGCACGAAGTCGCTGGAAGGCCGCCCAGTCAAAGGGCCGGAAGGGCTCGGCCAGACACCCGTCGATGTCCGTCACAAAGAGGCGAACAGGCATCTCTTCAGAACAGATACAATCGCCCGCCCAGCCCCCCGGTCATATCCAGCGTGGTGGCGGGCCACAGCGTGAATTTGGGGCTGAACTGCATGTAAAACTCGATCCGGCCCAGGAAGAGCGCCATACCTCCGAGGCCACTTATCCCCCACCGATCCCGATGGCCCCGTTCCCGATCGGACTCAAAACGCCCATACAGGCCGGGACCGGCGTAGTAGACGATGCGGCCGGGCACCTCCTGAAGGCGCTGTGCGAGCCAGTGTCGGCTCAGGTGTACCTCGGCAAAAAAGTATTTATCCAGTCGCCAGGCCACAAGCCCCTCAAACGCATGACGCCTGTCGAGAAACTGTTTGGCCGTCAGGCCGGTCACAGGCCCCAATTGCACCCCCACCCCGAGGGGGCCTCCGACGACGGGCTGGCCTCGGAGCTCTCCGATCAGACCCCAGAGGGTCAGGCAAAAAACCCAGATCCGCAGGATGTTCACAGGACATGCTCCTTCTGCAGCGTACGTGTCCAGGCAAACAGGGAGGGCGCGATCGCGTCGGCCGGCAGGCTCACCGGGTGATCGGGATGGATCCAGAGCGTGCGCATACCGAGCGCCCGGGCGGGGGCGATATCCGTCTCGTAGCTGTCCCCGATAACGAGCACCTCTTCGGCTCGGAGGCCTGCTCGCTCCAGGGCCAGCTCGAAAATAGCCGGATCGGGCTTGCGCAACCCCACCTCTTCGGCCAGAATAGCAACCCGGGCCTGCTGCAACTCGGGAAAACGGGCCAGTTTGGCGCGCTGAATTTCCAGCAACCCGTTGGAAAGCAACCCCAGCGGCCAGCGCCGACCCAGAGATAACCAGGCCCTCCGCGCCCCGGGAAGCCAGCGCCAGTGGGCCGCATACCGGTTTAAGTAGGCGGCCTCCACCTCCGCCCACCGACCCGGATCCCCTCCGAGCAGGCGCAACCAGAGGGCAAAGCGGAGCTTGCGCAGCGCTTCGCGCCCGATCTCCCCACGTCCGTAGGCGTCCCAGAGCATCTGATTGATGCGGCGGTAGAGTCGATATCCCCCTCGGAGACGGGCAAGCTCCGGATAGGCCTGCTGAACCTCCCGGAGCGCCCGGCGCTCTGCACCGGAGTGGTCTAGGAGGGTATCATCCAGATCGCAGTATACGAAGCGAATCCGGTCCCACATCTCAGAGGGGCATCTCGTAGATGGCGTATCGCTTATACGGCACGGCGCCGATGGAGCGCGCCGCCCGGTTCATCATCTCGTTGTTCTCCAGCACCCAGCTGAGCTCCGCATATCGGTAGCCACGCCGTATACCCTCCTGGATGGTATGATAATGCATAACGGCATCGATTCCCCGACCCCGATAGGCCGGAAGCACGCCCATGATGATGGTCCGGATACCCTGGATCCGGCGCACGCGGGTCTGCCAGAGAAGCCGAAAGATACCGAAGGGTAGCAATCGGCCGTCGCGGATATGAATCAGGGCTTCGTTCAGGTTGGGTAGGGAGACGGAAAATCCAACGGGCTGGCCATTGAGCTCGGCGATAAAGACGATGTGGGGGTCGACGATGGCACGCAGCGCGCCGGCCAGATGCTCGAACTCCCGCTCGGTCATGGGCACAAAGCCCCAGTTGTCCCGCCAGGCCTCGTTGTAGATGTGGTGTACGATGCGGGCCTCGCGGGCAAAGTGACGCAGGTCGACTTTGCGCACCGAAAGGCCGGGCAAGCGGTGGTGGACGATCTTTACCCCCCGCTCCAGCTTCTCCATCTGGACGGTCTCCACATCCACATAGTAGGCATACATGCCCATGACCTTGCGCAACCCGAAACGCTCTATGAACTCCACGTAGTAGGGCGGGTTGTAGGGCATGAGCAAAACCGGTGGGCGCTCGAAGCCCTCTACAAGCAGCCCGGCCGTATCGTTGAGGGAGGGATTGGCCGGTCCGCGCATGAAAAGAAGCCCGCGCTCTCGCAGCCATTGGGCCGCCTGCTCCAGGAGCGCAGCCGCCACGGGATATTCCGGCACGACCTCGAAGAAGCCGAAAAACCCCACCCCGTCCTGGTGTGTGGCCAGATGGTTGCCGTTTTCGATGGCGGCAATGCGCCCGATCACCCGACCCTCCCGCTCAGCCAGAAAAAGAGCCATCCGGGAATGCTCGAAAAACGGGTTGCGCGCCGGGTCCAGCAGGGTCTTCTGCTCCAGGCGAAGCGGGGGGACCCAGTTCGGATCCCGTTGATACAACCGATAGGGGAAGTCCAGGAATCGAAGCCAATCCCGGCGTTCCTGCACCGCGAAGAGCCGAAACGGGGCAGCGGTGTGCGTTTTAGTCCCGTCGGCCGTTTCGGTCGATAATCCCATGTTTGACCCCCACCTTGTAGAACGCTTCCAGAATAAAGTCGAGCTCTTCCTGGGTGTGGGTAGCCATATAGCTGGTGCGCAGCAGGGCCTGACCGGGCGGCACAGCCGGGCTGATGACGGCGTTGACGTAGACGCCCTCATCGAAAAGATCGCGCCAGAAGCGGAAGCACTGCATATCGTCCCCGATCACGACGGGGATAATGGGCGTCTGGCTTTCCCAGATGTTAAAGCCCATCTGGCGGAAGTTACGGCGCATGTACTCGGAGATCTCATGCAACCGCTCCAGGCGCCAGGGCTCTTCCTGCAGGATCTCCAGACACTTCATAACCGTGGCCACGTTGGCCGGGGGCATGGAGGCGCTGAAGATATGCGCCGGAGACTTGTATCGGATCCATTGGATTACGGGCGCCTCGCCGACCACAAAGCCGCCCAGGGAGGCAAAGCTCTTGCTGAAGGTGCCCGTGATGAGATCGACTGCATCGGTAAGCCCGAAATACGCCGCTGTACCCCGACCGCCCGGTCCTATGACGCCTACCGCGTGCGCGTCGTCGACCATGAGCTTGGCCCCGAACTCCTTAGCCAGCTGGACCAGCTCAGGCAAGCGGACCAGGGCGCCGCTCATGGAAAAGACCCCGTCGGTGACGATCAACTTGGCCGCCGCGGGGTCGGCGCGTTCCAGAAGCCGGCGCAGATGTTCGATGTCGTTATGTCGGTAGCGAATCGTCTCGGCCAGGGAGACCATCGTGCCCACGACGATACTGGCATGGTTGTCCTTGTCGGAAAATATCAGGTCCCCCTTGCCGGCCAGCGCCTGAATTACCCCCTGATTGGTCTGATAGCCCGTGCTAAAGAGCACACAGGCCTCCTTGCCCATGAAGGCGGCCAGGCGTTCCTCCAGTTCGAGGTGGATGTCCAGCGTACCGTTGAGGTAGCGCGAACCCGTACATCCCGTACCGTATTTCTCGATGGCTTTCTTGGCCGCCTCAATGACCCGTGGATCGGTGGTCAATCCCAGATAGTTGTTGGACCCGGCCATGACGACCGTACGGCCTTCGATGACGACGCGGGTGCCGTAATTCTCCGAGACGGGCTTGAAATAGGGGTGCAAGCCCATGGCGGCCACTTCCTGTGGCCGGGTGAATTGACGGCACTTCTCGAACAGGTCGGCAGCCCGGGTCATGGGTGTCTGGGACATAACGCTCGCCCTTTGTTTGAAGCCCAAAACGTTTACGAATATACAGAGCCGCTTTCCGCGAACAAAACACGGCCGCGTGTCGTTCCCCTCCCCTGACGCCATAGCGCCTCAAGCAGCTGAAGCACCGTCCCATTGCCCGGCTCGAACCCGGAGCCAATGGCCCGCCGGTAGAGGGGAAGGCACTCCAGAAACGAGGCGATATCTTCCATCCGCGGGGCCCGTCCAATGACGGCCATGCCCTGACCGCTCTTCTGCAGGCACCAGGCGTTGAAGGTCTGCTCGAAAATCCCCCGATTGGGCAACACCAGAAGGGGTTTGCCCAGATATAGGGCCTCGGATATGAGCGTAAAACCCGCCGTGGCGATCACCGCACGTGCCGAGGCCAGATCCCGCAGAAAATGCCCCAGCCCCAAAGGCCGCAACACGATATTTCGCCCCACGGGGATAAGGGTAGGGAAGCCATACACGCGAAAGGGCACGGGTGCAAACCGGCTCAACATCCCAAGCAGGCCCTCGGCTCCATGGCTCCGGTTTAGATACACGAGCACATGCTCCCCTTCCCCCGGCTCCTGTTCCAGCACGGCGGAGCGGAGCACGGGCGGAACGAGTCGGACCCGGTCCGGACGTCGGAGGGGCAGGGAGAGGAAGCTCGGGATGATGGTCAGACGGCTCGGCGGGGCCGTGATCCAGCGCACGATCAGGCGCACCAGCCAGGCATCGGACAAGTAGCGCCAGGGAATCGGGTAGCGGGTCTCCGTGAGAATCTGCTGGTGGTTCAGATTCACCACAGGCACCCCCGTCAGGCGGGCAGCACGGGCGCTGTAGTATTCAAAATCGTTGATCAGCCATTCGGCCCCGAACTCCTCCAGCGCCCGCGCCACCGCCTCGATCCAGCGGCGGGCCCGGAGCAGATGGGGAAGATTATGCCGGGCGGTACGCCACAGCAGGATCCGGTTGTCGCAGAGCACATGCTCCAGGGCCGGGACCCGCAACACGGGTTTGCGGAGCTGGGTCAGGATCTCGTAGGCCGTTCCTCCGGCAACGTAGAGCACCTCATGTCCCTGGGCTTCTAGTGCCTCCGCAATGGCCAGGGCCCGTGAGGTATGCCCTCTGCCCTCACCGCTGATCCCGTAGGCGATGCGCACCAAGCCCCCGAAGCTTCCCGAAGCACAGCATCAAAGTAGCAGAACAACGCCTCAAATGCCAACCCTATCCGGATTCGGCCGGCCCCGTCTTTTCCCTGCGCCGGCGCAGAAGGCGCAGGGCCACATAGAGCGAGACGCCCGCAACGAGGACAAGGAGCAGAAGCTGGCTGTAGCGGGACAAATACTGGCTCACCTCTTGCCATCGATCGCCCAGCCAGTATCCCAGCGCGATGAGCAGGCCCGTCCACAGGGAGGTGCTCAGGGCGGCGGCGATCGTTACGGGGCCCAAGGGCATATGGGCCAGGCCAGCCACCAGGGAAATCACCGAACGCGTACCGCTCAGAAAGCGATTCACTACCACGGCGATAAGGCCATAACGAATCAGCCAGCGACGGGCTGCCCGCAGATGACGGTTGGAGAGAAACAAAAATCGCCTCCGACTGAAGAGGGCCGGCCCTAGCCGATAGCCGATCCGGTACATGGTCATAAACCCGAGTGTACTGGCTACGACCGCTCCGAACCATAGCCCCCAGGGGTTGAGCATACCCAGACCGGCCAGATACCCTCCAAAGACCACAACCACGTCGCCCGGGATGGGGGGAAGCACGTTCTCCAGGTAGGCCACCGCCCAGATGGCCAGATACAACCCTACAGGCGGCAACCCGCGCAGGAAAGCCACCCACTCGGCACTATCCATGGCGTCCTCTGCGGAGAAAACAAAAAAACCCGGGCTTTTGCCCGGGGACCGGAGAGCGGGACACGGGATTCGAACCCGCGACCTCAACCTTGGCAAGGTTGCGCTCTAACCAACTGAGCTAGTCCCGCCTGTAGCAGGTGCTAATATACGCGCATGACCGGAGGCCAGTCAAGACACAGTCCGCACCTGCCGAGTCAGGATCAATTGATCCCCAGTTTTTTGAGCACCGCCTCTGTGATGTCGTATCGGTCATCGGCGTAGAGCAAAATCGGGCTCGCTCCTATGCCGGTGTTAAGGACCAGGGCCAGACGCCGCTCCCGGGCTACCTCCTCGATAGCCTTCTGGATGCGGTCCAGAATGGGCTGCATGAGCTCGGCTTCCTTTTGCTCCAGTTCCCGGTTTTTCTCCATGGCGAACTGCTGCAGCTGGCTCTGCAGGGTGGCTAGCTCCTGCTCACGACGCTGTCGGGCATCAGGGGACATGAGGGCTACCCGGCGCTGGTAGTCCTGCAGTTGCTTATCGAAATCCTGCAGCTTCTGCTGATATTCAGCCTGGTGGCGCTGCGCCAGGTTTTCGAGCTGCTTCTGCACGGCGGCCACTTCGGGCAGCTTAGAGAGGATGAAGTCCACCCGCGTATAGCCTATCGGCACGGCAACAGCGGCCGACTGGGTGGAAGCGGCCGACTGCGGCTGTTGAGCCCACGCCGAATGCCCGAGGAGAAAAAGGACAAAAAGGCAATACCGCATCATGTATAGCGCTCCTTTGTTGGTTTGCCAAGTTACTGTCTTCGTGTCGGTGCGGGTGTGGCGCTGATGCCGAGCTTCTCCAGCACCCGATCGGTTAGATCGTACTGCGGGCGCGCATAGAGAAACAGCAGCGAGCCCGATCTATCAAAAACAAAATCATAACCCTGTTCCTCGGCCACCTGGCGCAGCGCCTGCAAGACCCGTTCCTGAATGGGCCGGATCAGCTGGGTCTGCTGCTGGAACAGCTCGCCCTGGGGGCCGAACTTCTGCTCACGAAACTGCTCCAGCGCGCGCTCCTTGTTGAGGATCTCCTGCTGCTTCTGGCGCCGCATCTCCTCTGTATACAGCACCTCCCGGGCCTGATAGTCGCGAAACAGCTGGTCGATTTCCCGCTGCATCGCCTCCAACTGTTGTTGCCACTGCTGGGCCAGGCGTTCTAGGCGCTGCTGGGCGTCCTGATATTCGGGCAACCTGTTCAGAATCTGCTCCGAGTCGATGTAGCCGATTTTCTGCTGGGCGTTGGCCGAAAGGGCCCACAGCCCCAGGATGGCAAGCAGCCCGACGCACCGCATGGCTATCCCGTGCTCAGAACTGAGGTCCTATACTGAACTGAAACACCCATCCCGGCCGGCTTATCCCCGGTATGCTGTCAAAGGCATACCCGTAGTTCAGATCCAGCAGGCCCAGAATGGGAAGAAACAGGCGCACGCCCACGCCGGCGGATCGATACAACTGGGTGGGCAGGTAGGAGGCAAAATCCAGCCATGTATTCCCCGCGTCCACGAACAGATACGGAAACAGGTTGAACTGCTGGTTCTGCACCAGGGGATAGCGCAGCTCAAAGGAGTACTTGTTCAAAATCGTACCCCCTACCGGCCCCTGAGGGGTGCGCGGGGAGATGAGCTGACTGCCCCCCCGATATCCGCGCATGAAGACGATATCCTGGCCAAAGAACTGCTGGGCCTCCAGGATCGTTCCCCCGATGTAGAAGCGCTCAAACGGGCTGCGTTCTCCGCGGCGGAAAGAGCCCAGATAGCCGTAATCGAGCGAAGCGCCCAGGACCAGGTCCCCGATCACGGGCACGTTCCAGCGCAGATTCAGGCGCCACTTGTGATACTGGATAAATCTCGGCAAGGGCAGGGCTACATCGAGCGTGAGCGTGGCCTCCGATCCCGTCCGGGGGAAGAACGGATTATCGATCGAGCTCCGGCTCAGGGTCTGCCGCAGGCTCAGCGTCTGATGTACGCCATTGGGCAGCCCATAGTAAGAGCCTGCGCTCTGGAGCCGAACGTCGTAGATCTGATAACTCAACCCGTGGCTGAGCTGAAAGAAATCATCCGGCCAGGACAGTCGCCGACCCAGGCTCACGGACAAGCCGCTGGTGTTGAAATGCTCCCGCCGTTGATTGAGCAGGCTATCGGGGGGAAGGGGAAGCCCGTAGAGGTCGTAATAGTAGTAATCATAAAGCCCAAAGGAGCGCCGATTGTGGTACAGGCTCACGCTGGCGGGCATGGGGCGGCCGCCGAACCAGGGCTCCGTGAAGCTGATGGAGTAGGACTGATAGCTCCGGCCGGCCACCTGCACCCCCAGGCTGAGCTTCTGCCCATCCCCCGAAGGCAGCGGCCGCCAGGCGCTCTTTTTGGTGATGTCCTGTAGGGAAAAATTATTGAAGGCCAGACGCAGACCCAGAATAAGGCCAATGTAGCGCCCCCCGTAGGATCCCGAAAGCTCCAACTGATCGCCCCCTTTCTCGACCACGGAGTAGGTCAGATCCACCGTGCGCTTTTCGGGGTCGACCTGGTAATCGGGCCGGATCTGTTCAGGCTCAAAAAACCCCAGCACGGCCAGCTCTCGAACGCTGCGCTGAATCGCCTCCCGGCTGAACTTATCCCCCGGCAAGGTGCGCAGCTCGCGCCGGATGACATGCTCCTTGGTCTTCGTGTTGCCCACAATCTGCACGCGCCGGATGGTGGCGATCTCGCCCTCGTAGAGATCAAAGAGCAGATCTACCGAATCCGGCGCCACAACGCGCTCCTCCAGCTGGGCCTGAAAGAACAGATACCCGTTGTTCTGATACAGCCCGTATACATCAAGCCCGTTGGGGTTGAACTGCAGGTTGCGCTGGAGCTTTTTGGCGTTATAGCGCTCTCCGGGCTTAAAGCCCAGCACCTCGGTCAACTGCTCGTCACTATAGACCGTATTGCCCCGCCACTCGATCCGACGCACGTAATACCGGGGACCCTCGTACAGGGAGAGCGCCACGACCAGCCCGGCCCGCGTGGAGTCGTAGTACACGGTATCGCGCAGCACGCGCGCGTCGCGGAAACCCTGCTCGTTATAGGCCTCGACCAGGTTTTTGAGGTCCTCTCGCCACTCGACGGGATCAAACCGGGCCCGCCCCCAGAAGCGCCACCAGGCGTCCCGCTTGGTTTTCTTGAGGCGCCGACGGACCCAACCGTCCGACATGGCCTGATTGCCCTCAACGAGGATGTCTTTGACCTCTACTACGGGCCCTTTATCCACCTCGAAGATCAGGCGCACATATCCCGGCCGGTCGGGTAGGGAATCTCGATGGGTGCGCACCTGCACCTGCAGATGGCCTTTTTTCTGGAAATATTCGGCTATGAGCCGACGAGCGCGCTCAAGCGTACTGCGCGAAACCGAGGTGCCGCGGGCAAGCAGCAGCCGTTTGCGCAAATCCTCTCGCTCCCCCCGCTTCACCCCCCGGATCTCATAGTCCTCCAGGCGTGGCTCTTCGCGTACGGCGATCACCAGGAAAACCCCATCCCCCACGACCCGTTCCTGGCGGATCTGCACATCGGAGAAAAGGCCCAACCGGTAGAGCTGGCGGATGGCATTCGGAATGGCATCGCCGGGGATGCGGATCGTCATGCCCTTGTAGAGGCCGCTTGCGCTCAGCACCAGCTCGCGCGTTGCCGGGCTCTGGGCGCCTTCCACGAGGATATCCAGAAGGGTATACGTCTTGGGGCCCTCGAGAAAGGGATGTTGTTCAGGCGCACCGCTTTGCTGCGCTCGCACAGGCCCGCTTAGGATAAGCAACAGAGCCCATATGCCGATTCCGATACCGTGTCGCATTACCCGACCACCTTATCGCACCACCGCTTGTCCCGGAGCCGAAAGCAGGGGCTGCTCGCTTATGCGCCCGTAGCGACGTTCCCGCTGCTGGAAGTTGCGAATCGCCTCATAAAGATGTCCGCGCCGAAAGTCGGGCCACAGGCAGGGAGTAACATAAAATTCCGCATAGGCGATCTGCCACAGCAGGAAATTGGAAACCCGAAATTCCTGACTCGTACGGATGACCAGATCCGGATCGGGCATATCCGCCGTGCTCAGATACCGGGCCAGGAGCGCTTCTGTGATCTCTTCTGGATCCAGTTTTCCGGAGGCCACTTCGCGGGCGATCCGACGTACAGCCTCGGTGATCTCCCAGCGCCCCCCGTAGCTCAAGGCCAGGGTCAGCACCATGCGCTCGTTGGCGCGCGTCCGCTCCATGGCCTCCCCCAGTTCCCGGCGGCAGAGCTCAGGCAAGCGCTGCAGATCTCCGATCGCGTTGAGCCGGATCTGGTTTTCCATGAGCGTTCGGCTTTCGCGTCGGATCGTACGCACCAGGAGCTCCATGAGCGCGTTGACCTCGGAGGAAGGCCGATACCAGTTCTCCGTGGAGAAGGCGTACAAGGTCAGATACGGAATCCCCAGCTGCGCGCAGGCCTCGGTGACATCCCGCACGGCGGCAACGGCGGCACGATGACCGGCTACGCGCGGCAGGCCCCGCTGTTGCGCCCATCGGCCGTTGCCGTCCATAATGATGGCAATATGTCGGGGGAGCGGGCCGCGCTGCCGCAACAGCTCTTGCTCGGCACGGTCCTCTGGGGTCTGTTCTACCCTGGAACGCGAACGCTTCATCGCCTATGGCCTTACCGCATGCAGAAAAAGGCGCCTTCTATTCAGGGCGCCAAGCATACAAAGCTATCCGACCCCCCGGGCTTTGTCAAGGAATCAGCCGTCGCCCAGCGTAGGACGCACAGCAGGACGGCTGGCCCCGAGCAGGGGCAACACCTCGTCCAGAAGCGCCTTTCGCTCTTCATAGGGAAGAAAGGCGCTCTTAAAGCCGTTGAGCACGATCCACTTGAGCGTGGGCTCGTCAAACCCCAGTTCTTTGTGGCAGCGCCAGAGCTCATCGGTGAGCGTGGTGCGCGAAAAGAGCCGATTGTCCGTATTGATCGTCACCCGCACCCGCCGTTGGACGTAATAACGCACCGGATGTTCCGCCAGGGTAGGAACAACCCGAGTCTGCACGTTCGAGGTGGGGCAGACCTCCAACGGGATCCGATGATCGATGACGTATTGCAGGAGATCCTCGTCTTCTTGCAGGCTCACCCCGTGTCCGATCCGATGCACCCCACAGTCATGAAGGGCCTGCTTGATGCTGGCCGGCCCCCAGGCCTCGCCGGCATGGCAGGTCAGGTTCAGGTTGTGCTCCCGGGCGTACTGAAAGGCATGCACATGCAGCTTAGCCGGGTTGCCCGCCTCCCCTCCCGCCAGGTCGAAGCCCACCACACCCCGTCCCTTGTAAGCGACGGCCAATTCGGCAAGCCGGAAGGAATACGACTCATACCGATCGCGCAGGCCGCAGATAATGAGCCGAGCCCGGGTACCGGTATCCCGTTCGGCGTCTTGTAGCCCGGCCAGTACGGCGTCGTTGACCGCCTCAAGGGAAAGCCCCCGCTCCGTATGCAGGATGGGGGAGTATCGGACCTCGATATAGCGCACGTTTTCCCGGGCCGCGTCCTGCACCAGCTCATAAGCCGCCCGGTAGAGCGCCTCCTTGCGCTGCAGGACCATGATCGTATACCGGAACCAGGACAGGTACTCCTCCAGGGAGCGGGAGCGATCTACGGCCTCCAGCGCCTGCCAGATCTCCTCCGGGGTACGGCCCGGCAGCCTGTGCGCCAGACGCTCCTGTTGGGCCAATTCCAGCAGCGTTTCCGGCCGCAACGAGCCATCCAGGTGCACATGCAGCTCCGCTTTGGGCCAGCTCCGGATTTCCTCTCGGGTCAGCATGGCGGACTTATCCCTCCAGGGAGGTCGTCTGGGGCTCTTCTTCTTCCTCGGGTACAAAGCGGGTCACATCGGCGATCTGATCCCCATCGGCGAGCCGGATCAGGCGCACGCCCTGGGTATCGCGACCCATTTCCCGGATGTCGTGTACGGGCATGCGGATCACGGTGCCCTGGACGGTGATAATCATGAGCTCATCGGAATCGACGACCTCTTTGAGCGCGATAAGGTGCCCGGTCCTCTCCGTGATCCGCATGGTGATCACGCCCTTGCCCCCGCGGGACTGGACGCGATACTCTTCTAGGGGGCTGCGCTTGCCATACCCCCGCTCGCTTACTGTGAGCAACGAAGCGCCCGGGCGACGCACCGCCACCATACCCACGACGGCATCCTGGTCATCTTGCAGCTCAATGCCCTTCACCCCCATGGCCACCCGGCCCATGGGACGCACCTCCTGCTCGGAAAACCGAATAGCCCGCCCGTAGCGCGTGGCCAGCACGATCTCATGGCTCCCATCGGTAAGCCGGGCTTCGATGAGCTCGTCATCGGGCCGGATGTCGATGGCGATGATCCCGTCGCGGCGGGGACGGCTATACTGCTCCAGAGGGGTCTTCTTGACCATCCCCCGCCGGGTGGCCATCAGAATGTAGTGGCGATTGACGTACTCGGCGTCCTCCAGAGTCCTGACGGCCACGAAAGCGCGGATCTTTTCCTCCTGTCCGATCTGAATGAGGTTGCGAATGGAACGTCCCCGCGAAGAGCGCCCGCCCTCGGGGATTTCAAAGACCTTGAGCCAGTAGCAGCGCCCCTTGTTGGTGAAAAAGAGCAGATACTGATGGGTGCTGGTAATCAGCAGATGCTCCACGTAGTCATCTTCCCGCATGCCCGTCCCGCGAACCCCCTTTCCGCCGCGCCCCTGACGTCGGTATCCGGAAAGGGCGGTGCGCTTGATGAAGCCCTGATGGGTGATCGTGACCACCACGTCCTCATCGGCGATCATGTCCTCGACGCGGAAATCCTCGGCCGTATAGACGATCTCCGTGCGCCGGGCATCTCCATAGCGGTCGCGCAGCTCCCGGAGCTCGGCTTTGATGAGCTCCATGCGCAGGGGCTCATGCTCTAAGATGGCGCGCAGGCGCTCGATGAGCTGCAGGGTTTCTTTGTATTCCTGGTCGATCTTTTTGCGCTCCAGACTGGTCAACCGCTGCAGGCGCATATCCAGAATCGCCTTGGCCTGCCGCTCCGAGAGCCGGAAGCGCTGCATGAGCCGCTCCTGGGCGGTGGGCACATCGGAGGAACTGCGAATGGTCTGAATAACCGCATCCAAGTGATCGAGTGCGATCTTAAGACCCTCGAGGATATGGGCGCGCTCCTCGGCCTCGACCAGCTCGAAACGGGTCCGGCGCAGAACGACTTCGTGCCGGTGTTCCACGTAATGGGCGATAAGGTCCCTCAGGGTGAGCACCCGGGGCCGCCCTCCGACGAGGGCCAGCAGAATGACCCCGAAGGTCGACTGCAGCGGGGTGTGCTTATAGAGGTTATTGAGCACAACCGCCGGATCGGCATCGCGCTTGAGCTCGAAGACCACGCGCAACCCCTCGCGGTCGGACTCATCCCGGATGTCCGAGATCCCATCGAGCTTTTTGTCCCGCACCAGCTGTGCGACTTTTTCTATCAGCTGGGCTTTGTTGACCTGGTAGGGGATCTCGGTTACCACGATCGCCGCGCGTCCGCCGCGCTGGGTTTCTATGGTAGCGCGCGCCCGCACGGTGATTCTGCCTTTGCCCGTCGTGTAGGCCTCCCGAACCCCATCGTATCCATAGATGATCCCGCCGGTGGGGAAATCGGGGGCCTTGATATAGCGCAGCAGCTCCTCGTTGGTGATATCCCGATGGTCGATGTAGGCGATGATCCCGTCTACGACTTCCCGCAGGTTGTGCGGGGGGATATTCGTGGCCATCCCCACGGCGATGCCGCTGGCCCCGTTGAGGAGCAGGTTGGGCGGCAACGCCGGCAAAACGGCCGGTTCCCGCAGCGAGTCGTCGAAATTGGGTACAAAATCAACCGTGTCCTTCGTGATGTCGCGCAACATCTCCTCGGCCATGCGGGTCAGACGCACTTCCGTATACCGCATGGCTGCGGGCGCATCCCCGTCGACGGAACCAAAATTACCTTGCCCATCCAGGAGCGGATAGCGCATGGTAAAGTCCTGGGCCATCCGCACCATGGTATCATAGACCGCCGCATCGCCGTGAGGGTGGTATTTACCGAGCACCTCACCGACCACGCGGGCGCTTTTCTTGTACGGACGATTGTGTCCGAGACCAAGCTCGGACATGGCGTACAGAATCCGACGCTGCACGGGCTTGAGCCCGTCGCGGACGTCGGGCAGGGCGCGGGAGACGATGACGGACATCGCATAATCGATGTAGGCCGTCTTCATCTCCTCTTCGATGGCAATGGGTATGATGCGTTCGCGTTGCTGCATAACCCTTGAACGTTCCGCGCTTAGACGTCCAGATTGGCGTATCGGGCGTTCTGCTCGATGAACTTCCGGCGCGGTTCGACGGCCTCGCCCATCAGAATGGAAAAGAGATGATCGGCCGCCGCGGCGCTCTCAATGGTGACCTGCTCCAGCACCCGCCGCTCCGGATCCATCGTGGTAGCCCACAGCTGCTCCGGGTTCATCTCACCCAACCCCTTGTAGCGCTGTACCACGACCTGATCGCGGCGCTTTTCTGCCTCCAAGCGTCGCAGGATCTCCTCGCGCTCCTCATCGGTCCAGGCATACCATTCATCCTTGCCCGCCTTGATGCGATACAGCGGGGGCAGAGCGATATAAACATGGCCGTTTTCGATCAGCGGCCGCAGATAGCGGAAGAAAAACGTTAGCAGAAGCGTCCGGATATGAGAACCATCCACATCGGCATCGGTCATGAGGATGATCCGGTGATATCGCAGACCGCTCAGGTCGATTTCCTCCTCCGAGGTACCGATGCCGCAGCCCAGCGCGGTGGCGATATTGCGGATCTCCTCGTTCTCCAGCACCCGATCCAGCCGGGCCTTTTCCACGTTCAGGATCTTGCCGCGCAGGGGCAAAACGGCCTGGAAGCGCCGATCCCGCGCCTGTTTGGCCGACCCTCCCGCGGAATCTCCCTCGACCAAGAACAGCTCGCAGTGCTGGGGGTCGGAGATAGAGCAGTCGGCCAGCTTGCCGGGCAGCCCGGAGCTGGTCAGTACGTTTTTGCGCTGCACGAGCTCCCGGGCCCGGCGGGCCGCTTCTCGGGCCTGGGCGGCCAGCACCACCTTGCCCAGGATCGCTCGCGCCACCCGGGGATGCTGTTCCAGAAAATCGGCCAGTTTTTCGTTCACAAAAATCTCCACGGCGCTCTGCACCTCGGAGTTGCCGAGCTTGGTCTTGGTTTGGCCCTCGAACTGCGGCTCGGCCACCTTGACGGAGATGACCGCCGTAAGCCCCTCCCGAAAATCTTCCCCAGAAAGCTCGACTTTGACGTTCTTGAGCAGCCCGTTTTTCTCCGCATACGCCTTGAGCGTGCGTGTGAGCGCCTTGCGGAAGCCGGTTACGTGCGTACCCCCCTCGTGGGTGTTGATGTTGTTCACATAGGAGAGCACGTTTTCCACGTACGAGTCATTGTACTGCATGGCGATCTCGATGGGCACCCCGTCCTGCTCCCCGGCCAGATATATCATGGGCTGATGCAGGGGGGTGCGGTTCTCGTCCAAGAACCGCACAAACTCCCGGATTCCGCCCCGGTAATGATACTCCTCGCGCACCGGTGGATCCTCGCGTTCATCAAGGAGCAGAATCCGAACCGTGGGGTTCAGAAAGGCCAGCTCCCGCAGGCGCTCGGCCACCGTATCGAAGCGGAACTGGATGTTCTTGAAGATCAGCTTGTCCGGAAGAAAACGAACTCGGGTGCCCGTGCGCCGCGTCCTGCCCACCTGCTCGAGCTCCGTAACAGGCCGACCCCGCTCGTAGCGCTGACGCCAGATGTACCCATCCCGATGCACTTCGACTTCGAGCCATTCGGAAAGGGCGTTCACGCAGGAGACGCCGACCCCGTGCAGACCGCCGGACACCTTGTAGGTTTTCTTGTCAAACTTCCCCCCCGCATGAAGCTTGGTCATGACCACTTCCACCGCCGGCCTGCCCTCGGTGGGATGCACATCGACGGGAATGCCCCGGCCATTGTCCGTCACCGAGCACGACCCATCGGCATGGAGCACCACCTCGATGCGGTCGCAAAACCCGGCCAGGGCCTCGTCGATGGAGTTGTCCACGACCTCGTAGATGAGATGGTGCAGACCCCGGGGACCCACATCCCCGATGTACATAGCCGGACGTCGGCGGACTGCCTCCAGACCTTCCAGGATCGTGATGGATTCGGCGGTGTACTGCGAGGTAAGCTCAGGCGTGTTGCGCATGGGACCATGGAAATGGCTTGGGGTACAGACGAAAATACGGCCGATAAGGGGCCAAAAGCGAACTACGGCGTTTCACGCAACAGGGCGGCGATGCGTTCCGCAGCCCGTCCATCTCCATAATGCGGCTGCGGGGGAATGAGGGGGTCCGGGGCATAAAGGGCCTCCCGGATTCGATCCGGGTCCAGATCCACAAGCCGATTCCAGCCCTCCTGCAGCGTTTCCCCCCATTCCGTCTCGGCACGCAGGGTCAGACAGGGCCTGCCCAGCCAGTAGGCCTCCTTCTGCAGCCCCCCGGAATCGGTGAGCACCTTTCGAGCCCCCTCCAGTAGCCGCACCATGGCCAAATATCCCACCGGCTCCATCGGGTAGACCGTGGAGGGAAGGGCAAGACGTAGCTCCTGCAGGCGTTTGCGCGTACGCGGGTGCAGCGGCCAGACTACGGGTCGATCCAGCTCGGCCAGAATCCGAACCAGCCGACAGAGCCGATCCGGATCGTCCGTATTTTCTGCCCGGTGAACGGTAAGCAAGTAATACGAGCCCGATTCGAAGGGGATGAGATGCTCGAGCGCGACGCGCTCCCGAGCCCGATCTCGGTAATAAAGCAGGGCATCGAACATCACGTCCCCCGTACGATGCACCCCGCGCTCAATGCCCTCGGCGCGCAGGTTTTCAACCGCCTGCTGGCTGGGACAGCACAGCAGATTCGACAGGCGATCGGCGACAATCCGGTTGATCTCTTCCGGCATGCGCCGATTATAGCTGCGCAATCCGGCCTCCACATGTGCCAGGGGCAGGTGGAGTTTGGCCGCCACCAGGGCACCGGCCAGCGTGGAATTCGTATCCCCGTAGATGAGCACCCAGTCCGGTCGAGGGCGGAGCTGGAGCAGAAACTCCTCCAGCCGGATCATCATCAGGCCCGTCTGGACGGCGTGCGTGCCGGAGCCCACCTCCAGATTGAGCACGGGTCGGGGCAACTCCAGCTCTTCAAAAAACACCCGATCCATGTTCAGGTCATAGTGCTGCCCGGTATGGACCAGGAGTTCCTCGATACCAAGGCGCGCAAGCGCTCTGCTGACGGGGGCGGCCTTGATGAACTGGGGCCGAGCCCCCACAACGGTCACGATCCGCATCGCTGCAGTACGGAATCCAGCAACAAGACGAGTTCTCCGGCAAGCATCCGACGACTGTAACGCAGGGCCGCTTCCCGGGACGCTCCCCGTATCGGTCTGCCCGATCTCCAGGCCTCATAGAAGGCGCGGAGGTGGTCGATGAGCCCCTCAAGATCATCCCAGTGCACCATCACCCCGGCGCCGCTTTGGCGAAGCACCAGAGCGGCATCTCCCTCCGGGGGGCCGATCCCCAGCACGGGTCGGCCCGAGGCCAGGTACTCGTAGATCTTGCCGGTCAGGATGCCCTCGGCCCCCGGCGATCGGTTGATGAGGAGCAGCAACCCATCGGCGCCGCACATCAGGCGCACGGCCTCTTCGTGGGGCACATACGCGCGTACCCGAACCAGGTCCCCAAGCAGACCCAATTGCGCCAGACGCTCCTGCACAAGCCCATCGATCAGCCCCACCAGCTCGAGCTCGAGGCGGATCCCTTCGGCCCGCAGCCGGCGCAGAGCCTCCCAGAGGATTTCCGGATTGCGGGCCGGATTCAACGTGCCCACGTACAGGAGCCGAAAGGCGGAACCCGGCTCCGGGTCGGCGGCAGGGGAAGGGAAATCGGACTCGTCAAACCCGTTGGGAATCACATGATAGAACCGGCTGTAACGCTCCTGGAGATGTCGGGCCATAGAGGGGCCGACCGTTACTACGGCCGAGGCCTCCCGGAGCACGGCTCGCTCCAGGGCCGCATCCAGCCTGCGCGCCCACCGACTCATGGGCAGCTCCGCATAGTAATCGATCCCCGTCCAGGGATCCCGAAAGTCGGCCACCCAGGGGAGATGAAAGCGCCGATGCAGGGCTCGACCGATCAGGTGTGTGGAGTGCGGGGGGCCGGAGGTGACCAGTACGCGCACGGGCAGCTGCCGGAGAATTTGCCTGCCGGCCCGTATGGCGAAGGGAACCCACCCCAGGCGAGCATCCGGAAGAAAACAGTTGGCCCGTATCCAGCGGGCCCACCGCTCCCGCCAGTCCGGAGGCTTGGTGCTGGCAAAGCCCACCGTGGCCGCCTCATCGGGGCGTTTACCCGTCCAGCGCGCATAGAGGGCAAATGGATCCCATGAAGGCGTACGATAGATGCGCAATCCGGCCCCGAGTTCGCCTTCCAGCGAGGGATCACGGCTCGGATAGGCGCCCTGACGCACGGTGAGCACCACCGGCTCCCAGCCAAATTCCGGCAGGTACTTGACGAACTTGAGCACCCGCTGCACACCCGGACCGCCGGAGGGAGGAAAGTAATACGTGATAAAGAGGGCAAGCGGACGAGCGGCCATATCCCCAGCGATCACCCGAATCAGGAGCGCCGACGAGGCCACAGGCGCCGCAGTCCAAGCACGAGCAGTCCACCGTAGCCGAACAGTGTGGCCAGGGCCGCAATACGGCTGCCCCATCGATGGCTTGCGGGATCGAACTCCAGCCGCACCTCATGGGATCCGGCCGGCACATAGAGGCCACGCAACGCGTAATTGGTTCGATACAGCTCCACAGGCTGCCCATCGAGCCAGGCCCGCCAGCCGACCGGATACCAGATTTCGCTGATGATGAGAAAGCGCGGCTCGCTGGTCTGCACGCGCAATCGCATGCGCCTCGGACCCCACTGCAGCAGCTGCACGGCGGCCTTCCCCTCGGGGCCTATCGGGACCACCGGACCGGGAGGAGGACGAAGCAACAGGGCCGTACGCTCCGGACGCCAGGTCGAATCCCGCAACCGCCTGCGCACCGCTTCGGGGCTGGGGAGAACCTCCACCTCACCGACCAGCCAGGCCCGGGGCATGGCCAGCGTATCCCGGTACGTCACCCAGGGTCCCTCCTGGAAAACCTCCTGCCACCCCGGCACATTGGCCCGACCGGCCAGCACGATGTAGCGCGTATTGAGCATGCGGAGCACGGATACATTGAGCGGGATATTCGGATACGGATTGGGGGCAAAAAAGACGCTGTCGATCAGGTCCTGATATAGCCGCAGCTTCGCCCCATGATACCCCCCCAGGGACTGGTAGCTGTAGGAAGGTATGGCGTTGTTAAAGGGGTTCTGCCCCAGGGGAAAGCCCCGCACCAGCTCCGGATCCCGGGCGATGAAGCGATCCGTCTCGCTCACCGGGATGGCCTCGGCAGGGTCCCGCCCCCGGCTCACAAGCCGGTCCTCGGTAAAATGGCGCCTTCCGACCCCTCCCAGATCGAGCCCCACAAGCAGGCACAACCCGGCCCATGCGGCCGGCATGCCCACCAGGCGCCGATCCGCTGCCCAGAGCAGTAGCAGGCCCACGCCCAGAAACAGCAGAAGCCGCTTCACATCGGCCGTGTACTTCTGGCGCCGTTCTTCAATCTTGCGCGCATGCTCCCCTTCCACAAAAGCCATCAGCTGGGGATCGTTCTCCGGTCGCCCGGCCTGACGAGCGATCTCCCGGAGCAGCTCGCGCATCTCGTTGGGGCGCTCAAAGGGGAACAGGCTGTCTCGAAACGCCCAGAGTCCCAGGCCCAAAAGGAAGAAGGCGATCCCCGTATAGAAGAACGGGCGCAAAGAACCCCGGTGCTCGAGCATCCACCATCCCGCAAACCCGGCCAGCAGGGCTGTACATAGGGCGGTCAGCACAAGCCACATTTCGGGTGTGCGCCATTTGTTGAAAAACGGCAGGTAAGCGAAGGCCAGGTCGTTGAGCAATGGAAAGTGCCTGCCCAGAGAAAACCCCATGGCCAGCAGGCCGGCCACCGCGGTCGCATAAATTACCCGCCGTCGAGCAGGGTCTGGAATCCGGCCTCCGAGCAGCAGGACGCCGATCGCGAGCGCCAGGACGATCCCCCCGATATAGTGGGGCCCCTCGGTGAAGGGCTTATCGCCCCAGTACGTGAGGCCACCTTCCCCAAAAGCAGCCGGAACAAGCAAGGTGAGCAGTTCGCCCCAGCTCTGCGACCAGGCCATGGCGTAGTCTTTGTCCAGCCCCCCGGTCCCTGTGGCCTCGGCCGCGCCGCGAACGGAATACGGGTTGTACTCGAAAATGGCCCAGTACGGCTGCAAAACCATGAGCCCGGCCAGCAGCAACCCGAACAGCAGCCATCCCGTCGCCCCGGCGAAAACAGCGAGACGCTTTTCCCGCAGGGCGCCGGCGGCTTCAAAAGCCCACCAGATGGCCAGCAACACCGCCCCATAGTAGGTCACCTGGGGATGCCCGGCCCGGAATTCGAGGGCCAGCACCACCGCCCAGAGCAGGGCAGAGAACAAATCACGGCGCTCCAGCACCCGCCGGAAAGCCCACAGCACCCAGGGTAGCAAGGCAAAGGCGATGAACTTCGAATTGTGCCCGACGATCTGGAAGATGGGGAAATACGTGGTAAATCCGTAGGCCAGCGCCCCCAGCGCCGCGGGCAGGGGAGGCAGGCGCAGACCGCGCAGCAGCACATACATGCCGATCAGGAGCACCAGCACATGCTCCACCGGCCACATCCAGCGCCGAATCCAGCCCAGGAGCGTATCCAGCTGGGGAACCACAGGCGGATAGTTGATCAGATATCCGGGCATGCCGGCAAAGAGGTTCGGATTCCAGAGGGGCTCCTCGCCCGTCTGGTTTCGATAGGCGATCATGGCCTGCGCGGAGGCGCGCCACTGGATTGTATCGCTCCCCAGAGGCATGCGGCCCTGGAAGAGGACAGGCGCATAGAAGAAAAGGACCACGACGAGCAGAATCCCCCAAGCCAGCAACGTCTGTTGCTCGGGGGACCACTCTCCCCAGACATGCGGGGGTTTTCGGGAGCGTCGAGCAGCGGGGCCAGACACAGAGGAGCCCTATTCAATCACCTTGGGGACACGAAAGTAGTCCGAATCCGCCGCCGGCGCGTTGCGGAGCGCCTCTTCACGGGAAATCCAGCGCCGCACCTGATCCGGACGCATCCTGTTCTCCAGCTCCCAGACGTGCCGCAGTGGCTCGACCGAAGTCGTATCCAGCTCGTTGAGCTTTTCTACATACTCCAGAATCCGGTTGAGCTCCCGCTCCAGGCGGCGCTTTTCCTCCTCCGTAAATAGGAGCCGCGCCAGATCGGCGATATACTCCACGTCCCGCATCGTAACGGCCATCGGTGATATCCCCCCTCAGCCGGGTCGATCAAGCTCTGCCTGCAGCAAGTTTCGAATGTGCTCTAGGAGCGCCTCCCCCGGCATTTGGTCGGATCCCTGTAGGGGTACGGGGGATCCGAAACGAACCTCGATCAGGCCAGGGGTGATAGACCAGCTCCGGGCCGGCCATACGGCATGTGCGCCCCGGATGGCGGTCGGCACCAAAGGTACTCCGGCCTCTGTGGCGATGGCAAACGCGCCGCGCTTGAAGGGGAGCAGGCGCCCATCCGGACTGCGCGTACCCTCCGGGAAAACCACCGCTGAAAGCCCCTGTCGGATACGCTCTGCGGCCAGGCGGAGGCTCTGCAGGGTCTCCTTGCGTCCGGATCGATCAATCATGATGTGAGGCGAATGGCGAAGAAAAAAGCCGAAAACCGGAACACGGAGGAGTTCTTTTTTGAAGATAAAGGCGAACGGATGGGGAATGGCCACCATCAGAACCGGGATATCGAGCGCGCTGGTGTGATTGGCCACGAAAACAAAAGGGCCCTCCCCGATGGCCTCCGTCCCCTGCACGCGCAGCCGCACCCCGGCGCTCCAGAGCACAATGCGCCCCCAGCAGCGTTGCCATCGGTAAAAAGCCCGGCCGGAACGATCCCACGTGCGGAAGGAAAGCGAGGCCGCGGCGGCGATAAATGGATAGCTCACGCCGGCCCAGAAGGCCAGCCAGGCCAGTCGACCCCACCGCCGCCAACGGGGACGTTTACGCATCGCCTCGGCCATAGAGCTGAAGCAACCGCAGTTCCTCCGCTTGCCGGAGCGGAACGGCCCCGCCCAGCGCGCGGGCCAACCACAGCACGCGCGCGGCGTGCTCGAGCTTCTCCAGCAGGTAATAGGCTTCTTCCACGGTGGACCCCAGCGTAGTCACCCCGTGATTGGCCAGCAAAAAGACCCGCGACCCTCGACCGAGCCAGGGACGCAGGGCCTCGGCCACCTCCCAAGTGCCCGGCGTGGCGTACGGTACCAGAGGTACAGAGCCCAGTCGCACCACCATCTCGGGCAACACGTTGGTCGGGATTTCCTGGCGAGCCACAGCAAAAGCCGTGGCATAGGGCGGATGGGCGTGCACCACCGCCCCGACCTCCGGACGCGTGCGGTAACAGACCATATGCATCCCGAGCTCCGAAGAAGGCCTCCATCGCCCCTCCAGGACCCGCCCCTCCAGATCCACAAGCACGAGGTCCTCGATCCGGAGCTCTCCCTTGTTGCGTCCGGCAGGCGTGATCCAGATCGTCTCCTCGGAAGCACGCACGCTCACGTTTCCGTCCCAGGCCACCGCCAGACCACGCCGGTACAGGCGATGGGCTACGCGCAGAAGCCGTAGGCGCACATCCGACATAGGAAAAAAATACGTCTCTCCCGGATCCGGCGCCAGAGACTGGCCTTTTTGCCTTGTCCCCTGCGAATTTTCCCGGCAAAACCATGGAGGAGCCCTATGCGAGGCCGGTGCGCTTTCCTGATCCTGCTCCTTCCCGTGCTCTTGCACGCCCAACCCCTGCAGTATCCGCCGGCACGACGGGATACGGTGGTGGATATCTATCACGGCGTGCCCGTTGCGGATCCGTATCGATGGCTGGAGGATCCCGACAGCCCCGAAACGCGGGCATGGATTGCGGCGCAGAACCAGCTCACCTTCAGCTGGCTGGCCCAGGTCCCGGAACGCGCCCGTATCCAGGAGCGTCTGCGCCAGCTGTGGAATTACCCCCGATACGGGGTCCCGCGCCGCTACGGAAATCGCTACTTCTACCTCTTCAACGACGGCCTGCAGAACCAGTCAGCCCTCTACTGGCTCGAAAACATGCAAGACTCCAGTCGGGGCCAGCTCGCCCTGGATCCCAACACCTTCTCTGCGGATGGCACCGTATCCCTTTCCAGTTGGGTGCCGAGCCCCGATGGACAATTGCTCGCCTACGGGCTGAGCTCCGGAGGATCGGACTGGCAACTCATACGCGTGCGCGATCTAAAGACGGGCCGGGATCTGCCCGATGAGCTGCGCTGGATTAAGTTCAACGCCCCGGCCTGGACGCCGGATGGTCAGGGGTTTTTCTACGCTCGCTACCCGGAACCCACCGGCGCCGCCTTGCGGGAACCGAACCGGCACATGAAGCTCTACTACCACCGGCTGGGCACCCCGCAGGAGGCCGACCGCCTCATCTACGAACGTCCCGATGACCCCGAACTGGGCTTCAGTCCCGAACTCTCCGAGGACGGCCGTTACCTGATCATCACCGTCTGGAAGGGTACAGACCGGCGCAACCGGGTCTACTATATCGACCTGCAGGATTCGGCCTGGAGGGTCGTGCCCCTGCTGGACGCCTTTGATGCCTCATACCAGTTCGTGGGCAACACGGGAAGCACGTTCTACTTTCTCACCGATCGAGACGCCCCGCGCGGCCGGCTCATCGCCGTGCATCTGGCCCGACCCGAGCCCGAACACTGGGAGACGATCATCCCGGAAGGGGAAGCCGTTCTGCAAGACGTGGTGCTGATGAACTACCATTTCGTGGCCCATGAGCTCGTGCACGCCACAAGCCGTCTGGTCCTCTACAACATCGAAGGCCGCAGAGAACAGGAAATCCCCCTTCCGACCCTGGGCAGCGTAACCGGGCTGAGCGCCCGGGCGGACGGAACCGAGCTCTTCTTCGCCTTCACGAGCTTCTTATATCCGCCGACGATCTACCGATACGATTACCAGACTCGGCAGCTGGAGCTCTTCCGAGCCCCCAGACTGCCGATTGATCTGTCCGGCTACGAAACCCGTCAGGTTTTCTACACAAGCAAAGACGGCACCCGGGTGCCCATGTTTCTCGTGCACCGGCGCGGGCTGGAGCGCAACGGCTCTCATCCCGTATACCTGTATGGCTATGGGGGCTTTAACATCAGCCTCACCCCGAGCTTTTCCCCGGCCACCTTGCTCTGGCTGGAGCTCGGGGGTATCTACGCCATGCCCAACCTGCGCGGCGGAGGAGAATACGGCGAGGCCTGGCATCGGGCCGGGATGCGGGAGCAAAAGCAGAACGTCTTCGACGATTTCATCGCGGCCGCAGAATACCTGATCCGAGAAGGCTACACCCGACCCGGACGGATCGCCATCGCGGGGGCTTCCAATGGGGGGTTGCTCGTGGGCGCCGTCATGACGCAGCGGCCCGAGCTCTTTGGTGCCGCGCTTCCGGCGGTGGGGGTACTGGATATGCTGCGCTACCACCGCTTCACCATCGGATGGGCCTGGATCCCGGAGTACGGTTCCTCCGACGATCCGGAGCAATTCCGCTATCTGCTGCGATACTCGCCCTATCACAACGTACGCCCGGGCACGTGCTATCCGCCCACCCTGATCACCACGGCCGATCACGACGATCGCGTCGTGCCCGCCCACTCCTTCAAATTCGCCGCCGCCCTGCAGGCCGCTCAGGGCTGCGATAATCCCGTCCTGATCCGGATCGAAACCCGGGCCGGACATGGGGCCGGCAAGCCCACCGGAAAGCAGATCGAGGAGTGGAGCGATCGGTTCGCTTTTCTCTTGCGTGTGTTCGGGCTTAAATGGCCCTCCTGAGGGGTGGCCCTGCCAATTTCCGTATCTTTGTGGGCACACCAAGGAATGATGCCATGGCCCCTGTAGCACTCGAACCCGAAGTCAGCCGTGAGCTTGCGCGCGCACACGGACTCAGCGACGAGGAATACGACCGGCTCCTGGAGATCCTGGGCCGCAAGCCCACGTACGCCGAACTGGGCATGTATGCGGTTATGTGGAGCGAACACTGCTCCTATAAAAACTCCATCGCTGTGCTGAAGACGCTGCCTCGCTCCGGGGGCCGGCTGCTGGTCGCTGCCGGAGAGGAAAACGCGGGGCTGGTGGATATCGGCGACGGCCTGGCGGTGGCCTTCAAAATCGAATCCCACAACCATCCCTCCGCAGTGGAGCCGTACCAAGGAGCGGCCACGGGCGTGGGGGGCATTCACCGGGACGTCTTCGCCATGGGCGCCCGCCCCATCGCCGCGCTCGATTCGCTACGCTTTGGATCGCTGGACAAGGCCCGCGTACGATATCTTTTCGAAGGGGTTGTGCGCGGAATCGCCGATTACGGCAACGCCTTCGGCGTGCCCACCGTGGGCGGAGAGATCTACTTCGATCCGGTTTACGAGGGCAACCCCCTGGTAAACGTCATGAGCGTGGGGCTGGTCCGCATTGGTGAAACGGCCCGGGCCGCCGCGCGGGGGCCAGGCAACCTCGTCGTCCTGGTGGGTTCGGCCACGGGCCGGGATGGCATTCACGGGGCCACCTTCGCCTCCGAGACCTTGCAGGATGACCAGGAGTCCAGGCGGCCGAACGTGCAGGTCGGGGATCCGTTTACGGAAAAGCTCCTGCTGGAGGCCACCCTGGAGGCTCTGCGCACAGGGGCCGTCGTGGGCCTGCAGGATATGGGCGCAGCGGGCATTACCTGCTCCAGCTGTGAGATGAGCGCGCGCGCGGGAACAGGCATGCGCCTGTATCTGGAGCGCGTGCCCCTGCGCGAAGCGGATATGTCGGCCTACGAGATCCTGCTCTCTGAATCCCAGGAACGCATGCTGCTGGTCGTAGATCGCGACCGGATCGAAGAGGTGCAGCAGGTCTTCCACAAATGGGATCTACCGGCGGTGGTAATCGGAGAGGTAACGGACACGGGTCTGGTGGAGGTCTACTACCATGGAGAGCTCAAGGCCGCCGTGCCGGCCCGATCCCTTGTGCTCGGAGGCGGGGCGCCCGTTTATGTACGTCAGGCCCGGATGCCGGCCTATCTGAAGCAGACGCGCGCCTTCCAGGCCAATGCGCTCCCGGTACCGGAGGACCTGCAGGCCACCTTCCTCCAGCTCCTCGACAGCCCCACGATCGCCTCCAAACGGTGGGTCTATGAACAATACGACACCATGGTGCGCACGAACACCGTCGTCGGACCCGGCCCCTCCGACGCGGCGGTGATCCGCCTCAAGGGCACCCGCAAAGCCCTGGCCCTGAAGGTGGACGGAAACGGCCGCTACGTCTACCTCAACCCCAGACGGGGTGCCCAGATCGCCGTCGCCGAGGCGGCGCGCAACGTGGTCTGCGCGGGCGCCCGCCCCCTGGCCATTACGAACTGCCTGAACTTCGGCGACCCGTACAATCCCGAAGTGTACTGGACGTTTCGCGAAGCCGTGGCGGGCATGGGAGAGGCCTGTCGGGTTTTTGATACACCGGTCACAGGGGGCAATGTGAGCTTCTACAACGAAAACCCCCAGGGGAGGATCTATCCCACCCCCACCATCGGCATGGTGGGCCTCATTGAGCCGTTTCCAGAACGGCTGATGACGGCCGATTTCAAATCCGAAGGCGATCTGGTGCTCCTGCTCGGGCAGAATCGAGAGGATATAGGGGGATCGGAGTACCTGGCCTGGGTTCATGGCCTTGTGGCCGGTGACGCCCCGTATCTGGATCTGGAAGAGGAAAAACGCCTCCATGAGCTCCTGCTGGAGCTGATCGCCTCCGGCCTGGTGCGCTCGGCCCATGATGTATCCGACGGGGGACTGGCCGTGGCTCTGGCCGAATCCTGTCTTTTCGGCAACCTGGGGGCGCGCGTGCGGCTCGAAGACCCCATCCGGCCCGATGCCCTGCTCTTCGGTGAGGGGCAATCGCGGGTGCTCATCAGCGCCCGGCCGGATGATCTGTCTGCCATCGTATCCCGCGCGCGGGATTTCCAGGTGCCCGTGCAGGTGCTGGGAACCGTGGGCGGGGATCGACTTAAAATCAACGACTGGATCGACCTGCCGCTGGAGGCAATCCGGCGCGTCTACGAGTTCGCTATCCCACGCCGGATGCAGGCTCACGACAGCGCCGGATAGCTCCGCCCACAGAACACCCGTGCCACGGCCGATCGTTCAGGCCCCTGGCCAATCCTCCATTTCCTCCATTTTCATTCTGTACAGCTCCGGACAGCAGGTTCGATGCCAGGCCTGCAGGCGCTTTTCGATTTCCTCCGTACGGGAGAGCGCCAGCAGCTCCTCCGTCAGGAGCCGAGCCTGTTCGCAGTCAACCTGCCGAATGGTGTACTTGATCTCCGGCAGCATCACGGGGTTGACGCTGAACTCGTCGAGCCCCATCCCCACCAGAAGCACGGTGGCCAGCGGGTTGGAGGCCATCTCCCCGCAGAGGCTGACAGAAATTCCCTTGCGGTGCGCCCCGTCGATGATGTGCTTGAGCGTGTGCAGCACGGCGGGATGAAACTCCTGATACAGGTCGGCCACAAGATCGTTGCCCCGATCGACGGCCAGCAGATACTGAATCAGGTCATTGGTGCCAATGGAAACGAAATCCAGCCGCTCGGCCAGTCGCTCGATGAGGACGGCCGCCGAGGGGACCTCGATCATCGCCCCGACGGGCACGCGCTCGGCCACAGCTACGCCTTCGGCCCGCAGTTCCTCATAGATGGCCCGGTAGTACACATAGAAGCGCTCGATCTCCTCCAGGCTCGTCACCATGGGGATGAGGATGCGCACGGAACCATGGGCGCTGGCGCGCAGAATGGCGCGCAGCTGGGGGCGCAGAAACTCTTCGGGCCTGTCGAGCAGAATACGCACCCCGCGCCAACCCAGAAAGGGATTGGGTTCCCGGTAGGTGCTTAAGAGCACCTTATCTGCCCCCAGGTCGAAGAGCCGGATCGTGGCCACCTCGGGTCGTACGGCTTCGACGATCTGCCGGTAGTAGGCGTATTGCTCTTCCTCGGACACAAACTTGCCCCGACCCAGGAAGAGGGGCTCGGATCGATACAACCCGATGCCATCGGCCCCCAGAGTGGCTACAGAGGGGAGCTCTTCGCGGAATTCGAGATTGACCCGCAGCCAGATACGCCGTCCGCAACGGGTCTGCGCGGGCAGGCTGGCCAGCTCCCTCTCGAAAGTGCGTATATGATTCTCCAGCCAGCGCAGATGGCGATGGTACAGGTTTCGGGTGGCTCTGCTGGGGCGTACGATCACCCTTCCCGTATAGCCATCCACAATGAGCATGTCCCCCGGTGCGGCCAGGTCCGTGATGTTGTGCAGACCCAGAACAGCCGGAACGCGCAGACTGCGCGCGATAATAACCGTATGGGAGGTCGGCCCCCCGTAATCGAGCGCCACCCCGAGGATATTGCGTCGGCTGAAGAGGACCAGATCGGCCGGAGTCAACTCATCGGCCACGACGATGCTCGACTCCTCTACATTGGACAGCAGGCGCCCCTTTTGTAGATTGCGCAGCAGCCGCTCCAGCACATCGCGCACATCGGAGGCGCGCTCATCCCAGTACGGGTCCTCCGGGGCTTGAATCCGCTCCAGGTAGGCCTCGAATTCCTCATGCACGATGGCCTCGGCGTTGAGGCGCTCGGAGCGGATGCGCTGTTCGATGCGCTCGTAGATGTGCTCGTCGCGCAGCATGAGCAGCTGGGCCTCGAAAATGGCCGCCGCGTCGGGATCGACCTTCTGACGGGCGATCTCGATGATCTTGTGCAACTCCCGCTCGGAGCGCTCCAGGGCCTCCCGGAAGCGGACGATCTCCCCCTCGACCTCCTCCGGAGCCAGGTGTCGATGCGGAATGCGCGGTCGGGTGCGCTCGAACAGAAAAGCCCGACCGATGGCGATACCGGGCGAGCCGGGAATACCGCGCAACCGTATTTCACCGCCCTTGCGCATGCTCATTCTTCCCCGAAACCACTTGCAAAGAGCGCCCCCAGCGTCTGGGCTGCCTCCTCCTCGTCCGGCCCTTCGATCTGCAGGGTGAGCCGGCATCCCGGTTCGGCGGCAAGGGTCATAACCCCAATGATGCTTTTGGCGTTTACCGCAAACCCGTCTTTGAGCAGGGTGATGTCGGATTTAAACTTCGAGGCGGTTTTCACCAGAAGCGCCGCCGGCCGAGTATGCAGGCCCGCCCGGTTTTTGACTTCCACCTCTAGAATCTTCATCTTCGGACCGCTTTGACCGATTCCATAATAGGGTTCGTCCTCCAAGCCATGCAACGGACTTTCCGCAGAGCCTCTCGGCCATGAACCCGGTATACGCACAGGCCCGGCGCGCCGCCGACTGGCTGCGCACCCGCATACCCCTGCAGCCGGAGACGGCCATCGTGCTGGGATCCGGACTTGGAGAACTTGTCGAAGCGGCCCATCCGCAGTGGCGCATCCCCACCCATATGCTCCCGGGCTACCCCGCCTCCACTGTGGAAGGGCATGCGGGGCTGCTGAGCTGGGGGCATCTGGAGGGTATACCTGTGCTCTTCGTACAGGGACGTGTGCACTTCTATGAGGGATACTCGATCCAGGAAGTCGTCTACCCCGTCCACCTGCTCCATGCGCTCGGGGTGCGGAACCTGATCCTGACCAACGCCGCGGGAGGCATCAACCCGCTCTTCCACCCCGGGGATCTGATGCTCATCCGGGACCACATCGCCTTCGGGTTCGCCAATCCCCTGCGGGGAATCGAATCGCGTCCTTACAGACGGGCCGCAGGCTCTCCCTACGATACGGCGTGGAGCGAAGCGCTCTTTTCGGCCGCTCTGCGGGAGGGCATTCCCCTGCGCGAAGGAACGTATCTATGGACACAGGGCCCTTCTTACGAGACCCCGGCCGAGATCCGGATGTTTCGCCGCATGGGCGCCGACGCGGTGGGGATGTCCACCGTGCCGGAGGCCGTTCAGGCGCACCACTACGGGCTACGCGTCGTGGGCCTTTCGACGATCACCAACCTAGCCGCCGGCTTGAGCCCCCATCCCCTCAAGCACGAGGAAGTCGTCGCCCAGGGTCGCGCTGTGCGGGAAAAGCTATCCCGACTGCTGCGCCGCTTTCTGCGTTCCGTCTCCGACCCCCCGGCTTAGCGGGCCCCGGTGGGCTGGCACGTAGAGAGTCCGAGCAGGCGATATATCGGACAGAAGCGCACAAAAGCCGTCCCGAGCAGGACCAGCCCCAGAAGCCCCCACGGGGTTTTGGGGCCCACGAAGAACAGGCTCAGCAACACCAACCCCAGCACGATGCGGATAACCCGGTCCACCTTGCCCACGTTGCACGTCATGGCCGCCTCCTCGACTGTGTTGTGTTATTTTAGATGAGCTCGTCGGTTCCGAATGTCATCCCGCACCGGACGGGTGACTGCGGAGCAGCTCCTGGATACGAAGGGGGCGCACACCCAGATGCGCCTCGAAGAGCTCGCGCGTGGTGCGATCGGTGGTCAGATACAGCACCTGCCAGCCCCGGTCGACCATGGTTCCGAGCCAGCGCACCGCTCGCTCTTTGCGCCCCTCGTCGTCGTAGGTGATAAACGGATCATCGAGCACAAGAAAGGCGGCCTCTCCGCGCAGGAGCTGCTCTAGAAACGCTATCCGAAGGGCGAGGAGGAGCTGCTTTCTGGCCCCGTCGGAAAGCTGAAACTCGGATATGGCCAGTCCGTCTTCCCGAATGGCCACAAAGGCGCGTGAACGCGGGTCGTATCGCAAATCCCGATAGCGCTCATTGAGGGCTCGGAATATCTCCACTGCCGCCTGCTCGCCCCCGTTATGCAGCAGCCAGTCGACCCGCCGCTGCTGATCTTTCTCCAGCCGCTCCAGGGCCTGGACGGCCCAGATACCCGCCAGCCGGCTTTCGATGAGGTCCAGCAGCGTGGCCCGATCTTCCTCCCATCGGGCGTAGAGCTCAGCCGGACTGGAGATGCGGTGCTCTCGTAAGGCCAGGGCTATGGCCTCCCGGCGTCGCTCCGCCTCCCGCAGGCTTTCTTCCAGAGTCAGTACCCGGGACTCGATTTCCCGGAGGGCCGCCCTCAGGCGGGCCTGTTCTTGTTCCGGATCTTCGGCTAGGGGATCGACCGCTTCCGGTTCGGGATGGCGCGCCAGCCAGTCCTCGGCCTCCATGATCGAAACGCCGGTGAGCGCTTCCCAGCGACCGGTGAGCGCGCGCAGTTCGAGTTCCAGTTGCTCTCTCTGCCGGACGCGTTCTTCGAGCCTCTCCCGATCGGCAAGCCCCGTCTGCAGCCGCAATCGTTCCAGCTCAGCCTGAACCGCCTCGCGACGCGCGCGCACCCGGGCCAGCAGCTCTTCTGGATCGGCGATCCATTCATCAAGGCGGCGGCGCAGGCTCTCCTCGCTGGCCGCCAATCGGGCCCGCTCCCGCTCCTGCTGGGCGCGCAGCTGTTCGCGTTCGGCTTCCAGCTCGTCCCAGAGAGCCCGCCATTGCTCCTGAAGCTGTTCCCGGATCGCCTCCCAGGCCCGCAGGGGGTCTTCGAGCCCCTTCGGGGCTCCCCGGCGCTCCAACTCCAGCATCCATCGGCGGCGCTCCTCCTCCAGGGCGCCAAGCCGGGCCCGCAACCGCATCCAATAGCCCCATCCCGCTACCCCAAGCAGCAGCAGGCCCACGCCGAGCCCGACAAGCAGGGGTCCGGATCCCCCCAACCCCAGCGCGGCCAGAATGCCCCCGCCGACTATCCCGAACAGGGCAACGGGCCCCAGCCAGATCACCCTCCGATGGCGTTTTTGCGTCGCTCTGCGGGCTTCCTCCCAGAGGCGAATCCGGCTTTCAAGCTCCAGGAGCGTTTCGCGATCCGCCCGTTCCCGTTCCTGGAGGGCAATTCTCCGGTTTTCCCATTCCGCCTCGCGAATCCGCCACAGGGATTCGAGCTCGGCCAGCCGTTTTTCCTGTTCCCGGTACTGAAGCGCCTCCTCCTCGATCGTGCGCCAACGCGCCCATTCCGCTTCCAGATGCGCCCATCGGGATACATCTTCCCTCCGATAGCGCTCCTGCTGCTGGAGCTGGGCCAGAAGCAACCTGTACTTGCGGTACAGTTCCCAGGCCCTGCGCACCCGGGTGGCCCGAAGCGCGGCCTCCAGGCTCTGCCATCGATTCAGGACCTCCTGGCGTTCCCGACGGGCGCTCTGGAGCTCTCGCAGGAGGCCTTCCTGTTCCCGCTCGGCAACCTCCAGCTCCGGCATCCGCCCGATCAGCTCCTCCCAGGTTTTCAGACGAGCCAGAAGCTCGCGCACACGGCTTTTGAGCGGAGCCTCTTCGCGATCAAGCCAGTCCAGTTTCGGGGTCAGTCTGGCGTCTCGTATCACCCGGGCCCGCACCTGGCTCAGGGTTGCCAGCGGGCCCATGGCGTGTCGGAGCAACTCTTCGAGCAGGGGCTGGAAATCTTTTTCCTCCCGGGCCAGCTCCAAAAGTCCGGAACGCACTACAAACAACCTGCCCAGCCGGGGCTGGGTCCAGCCAAGCGCCCTGAGCAGATGCCCCCCCTGATCGGCGCGCAACCGCAACAGACGATCGCGCACCAGAACCTCGAGCTCGGCCTTCACGTCGGGAAAGCGCCCCGTTCCTTCTCCGAAAAGCTGAGCGGGTCGAGGGAAAAGGCAGTGTAGAATCGCATCGACCAGGGCGGTCTTTCCCTCCTCGTTGCGGTCGTAGATGAGCTCTATGGAGCCAGGACGCCAGTCCAGATCCCGCACCGGGCCACAGGATTCGATCTGGATACGGCGAATGCGGATCATGCCTGCTCCAGAAGCGCATTGACCAGGTACTGCAGCGCCCGACGATGGATCGACTCCCCGGATAGCTCCTCCACCCAGCGCCAGAGGGGCTCTTCGAGATAGGCCTGCCACCAGCTCGGACCCAGGGCTGCGGGAGGGGACAGCTCCTGCAACGCCCGCAGTACGGGCCAGAGGGAATCCGGAACCTGCCTGGGAGTGAAATCGATCATGACTTCGGCCCATCGATCTGCGCAAGCACCCCTGAGGGCCTCCAAGCGGGCGCGAAAAGCCTTTTCGGAACCGGACAGATATCCCTCCAGGCGCACCCGTAGCCGCACATGGGGCTCTCCCCCCGCCAGCAGCTGCTCCAGCTGCTCAAGCGCAGGCGCCTCGTCTCCCCAGATGAACCGGCGCACGGATCGGATCTCCGGCACCCCCTGCAGGGGAAGCGGACGAAACGAGAAAGGACCCGAGGGGGTCGGCTCCAGAAGCACCACATACCGGGGTCCAAGCTCGCTCTCGCCCAGGGGTACGGGCGTGCCGGGGTAGACCACCGGAATTAGGCCCGCGCGGGTGGCCGCATACTGGTGCCAGTGACCAAGGGCCAGATAGGCGATCTCTCGATCCGCCAGATCTTCGGCCAGCAACGGGCAATCCTGTCCGGGCGCAAGTCCTTCGTGCTCCACCAGATCCCGATTATGCCATCGGGGGGTGCGCTGATAGAAGCTCACATGCGCCAGCAGCACCACAGGAGCGTCACCCGACCAGCGGGCCTGAATCCGATCCAGCTCGCGCACGGCGCGCTGGCTGCGGCGGAACCACAACCCATCAAACAGCACCCCCTCGAGCTCGACCGGCTCCGTGCCGAGCAGCCGTACATTCTGCCCCAGGTCTATCCCTTCCAGAAAGGCCTCCTCATCGTGGTTGCCGGGGATCAGCAACACGGGTCGCTGCAGGGACTCGAAGTAGCGACGCAGATCCGGCCGCAAGCGATGGGCGGCCTGCGGGCTGTCGAAAAGGTCCCCCGCTATGAGGAGCACATCTACGGATTCCCTGTCCAGCACATCGCGCAAGACCTCCAGCACCCGGAGACGATCCGGGCTTTCGGCCCGCAGATGCCAGTCGGCTGTGTGCAGTATGCGCATCGAAAGCCCGCCTTTTCAAACAAATTATCTCCCCTCCGACCCGGCGAGCAACCGAGAAGAGGTTGCTTTTCTGATGCGCCTTTGTTATTTCGTCACTGTCTGTGCAGCAGAGGAGGTGATCGTCATGACGTTTATGGAGCTGTTGTTCCTCATCGGGCGGGTACTCTTCGGGGGGTTTTTTGTGATCAACGGGATCAACCATTTCACCAATCAGGCCACCCTCGTCGAATATGCCGCCTCTCGCGGGGTGCCCGCGGCCACGTTCGCCGTCAGCGCCACAGGGGGAATGCTCCTGCTCGGGGGCCTTTCGGTTACGTTTGGCATTGTGCCGCAATTTGGCCTTGTGCTGATCATGGTCTTCCTGATCCCGGTGACCTTCAAGATACACGCCTTCTGGAACATCGAAGACCCCGGTCTGCGCCTGGTTGAGCAGAGCAACTTTTATAAAAACCTGGCCCTGCTGGGCGCCGCGCTCATGCTGCTGACCCACAATGACTGGGCCTTCAGCCTCAATTTTCTGCGGTTTTAACAACAGGACCTTTGCGCGAAATGCAAAAGGGGCGTCTTCCCAGACGCCCCTTTTCAGTGCCCAGGGCGAGACTCGAACTCGCACGGCCTTGCGGCCACCACCCCCTCAAGATGGCGTGTCTACCAGTTCCACCACCTGGGCACGTTCTTTCGGTGAACCCGGCAGGATTCGAACCTGCGACCCACGGCTTAAAAGGCCGTTGCTCTACCAGCTGAGCTACGGGTTCCCGGACCTATAAACGCGTTTTCTGCCTGGCCCGTTTCCCGCCATCCGGTTGCGGAACTCAAATATAGGGGCGGAAAGGGCACCCATACAAGGCCTCTATGGGCCCACGGTCTGGGTTCTGGGCAACACGGTACGGATATGCAGCTCCTCTAACTGCCGGGGATCGACCACATCAGGAGAGCCGATCATGAGCTCCTGGGCGCTTTGCGTTTTCGGGAAGGCGATCACTTCGCGCAGATTCGAGGCCCCGGTGAGCAACATTACCAGTCGGTCGAAGCCCAACGCGATCCCCCCGTGGGGTGGGGCGCCGTAGCGAAAGGCCTGCAAGAGGAAACCAAACTTGCGCTCCGCTTCCTCATCCGGAATACCCAGTAGGCGGAAGAGACGTCGTTGCAACTCCGGGCTGTGGATCCGAATGGACCCTCCGCCCAGCTCGTATCCGTTGAGAACCAGATCGTAGGCCTGCGCCCGGACCCGGACCGGATCGCTCTCCAGGAGGGGTTCATCTTCCGGATGAGGCGCGGTGAAGGGATGGTGTACAGCAACCCAGCGGCGCTCCTCTTCGTCCCATTCCAGCAGAGGGAAATCCACCACCCAGAGAAAGGCATAGGTCTCCTGGCGGGGATAGAGCTCGCAGGCCTGCGCCATGTGCAGGCGCAGGGCGCCCAGCTGCCGGTACAGGTGCGGAACCGGGCCGGCCAGCAACAGCCCCAGATCGCCGGGATGCAGGGCCATGGCCTGGACCATGCGGCGCACGAAGTCCTCGGGAAGCACTTCGGTTTTGACGGAACACTGCACCCCTCCATCGGAGAGATGACGGATGTATACGAGCCCGCCTGCGCCCAGCTCCCGGCGCACGTATTCGGTGAGCCGATCCATATAGGCCCGCCCGAGTGCGGCGCCGCCGGGCACGGCGATCCCGGCCACCTTGCCTCCGCTCTCCACGGTCTGTCGGAAGAGACGAAATGGGCTCTCCAGCGCGATAGCGGACAGGTCCACAATGGGCATCCCCGGCCTGAGGTCGGGTTTGTCCGAGCCGTAGCGCCGGATGGCCTCTTCGTAGGTCAATCGGGGAAAGGGGCGCGCCAGCTCCTGGCCTCGGATGCGAGACCAGAGCTCGGCCATAAGCCCCTCGATGAGCTCCCAGATGAGCTCCCGGGTGGCAAAGGACATCTCCACATCGATCTGGGTAAACTCCGGCTGCCGATCCGCGCGCAGGTCCTCATCCCGGAAGCAACGCACGATCTGGAAATACCGGTCCATCCCCGCCAGCATAAGCAGCTGTTTGTAGAGCTGGGGAGACTGGGGGAGGGCGTAGAACTTTCCCGGATGTAGCCGGCTGGGCACCAGATAGTCGCGCGCGCCCTCCGGCGTGCTTTTGGTCAGCATAGGGGTCTCGATCTCCCAGAACCCCCGCTGACTGAAATACAGGCGCGTGATCAGCGCGGCCTCATGCCGGATGCCCAGCATGCGTTGCATGCGGGGACGACGCAGATCCAGATACCGATAACGCAGACGGAGGTCTTCGGAGGCACGCAGCTCGTCTTCTATTTCGAATGGCGGGGTCTCGGCGCGGCTGAGGATCTCCAGATCGCGGACGCGCACCTCGATCTGCCCCGTCGGGATGCGGGGATTGATCGTCTCCGGAGGGCGGGCGGCAACCTGCCCTCGGACGGAGATGACGTATTCCGATCGCAGCCGATCGGCCAGTGCATGGGCTTCCGGGCTGTCCTGGGGGGAGAAGACGATCTGGGTGATCCCGTAACGATCCCGCAGATCCACAAAGATCACCCCACCCAGGTCCCGGCGCGTCTGCACCCAGCCCTGGAGCACGACCTCCTGGCCGATGTGTTCGGGGCGCAATTCTCCGCAGGTATGGGTACGATAGCCGTGGCGCATAGAGCAAAGGCTCGCCTCTCCAGCGCGGCAATATACGGCCCCAGACGGGATTGGAGAAAACCTACAGCTTGATTCCGGCGCGCTGAGCCCACCGACGCAGTTCCTCACGTTGGGCTTCGGAAAGGGTGCGCGGGACCTCCACCCGCACGGTCACATACAGGTCACCCCGGCCCCGATCGGTTTGCACCCCATGGCCGCGCACGCGCAACACGGTACCGGGCTGGGTGCCCGGCGGGAGCCGAAGCCGCACGCTCTGCCCGTACGGATCCGAAATCGTGACGCTGGTGCCCAGCATGGCCTGGACGGCGTTGATGCGCACCTCCGTGTGCAGGTCATCGCCTTCGCGTCGGAAGTGGGGATCGGGCTCCACATGAAAGGTCACGTACAGATCCCCCGGCACCCCGTCAGGCCCCATCGGCCCCCGGCCCCGGTAGCGCACCCGCATACCATCTCGAGCGCCCCGGGGAATGGTAATGCGCACCGATTCTCCGGAGGGCAGACGCACCACGGTCGGTCCCCCCTCAAGCGCCATGCGGAAGGGGATTCGGATCTCTACATGCACATCCCGGCCTGGCCGTCGCCGAGCGCGCCTGCCCATATCTCCCAGGGTTTCCTCGAACCCCCCGAAGCCGGCCCCGAACAGATCGCGCAGCAGGTCATCGAGGGAGATATTCCACCCCGGAGAGCCTTCGAAACGGAAATGAAAACCGCCCTGAGGATCCTGATAGAACCACCGAGGGCCACCCGCCCCCCCCGTGGCTCCGGAAAAGCCGAACGGATTCTTGCGCAACGCGTCGTATTCGCGACGCTTCTCCGGGTCGGAGAGCACGGAATAGGCTTCGTTGATCTTTTTGAACTTCTCCTCGGCCTCTTTATCACCCGGATTGCGATCCGGGTGGTACTGGAGGGCGAGCTTGCGGTAGGCCTTTTTGATCTCCTCCTCGGTAGCTGTCTCCGGCACGCCCAGAATGGCGTAGTAGTCTTCCAGCACTCCAACCGGCATACACCCTCTGACAGTTTTTCCGACTCCATCTACCGGTACGGCCTCCGCACATTGCGTGCCGTCACTCCGGGGGCGGCGGGCCGGGATTGGCCAGGTAACGGCCACCCCGGCCCCGGATATGTTCATCCCAGTAGGCCATCCACGCCTGACGCAGGCGCCGCAACCGGCTCCAGTCCACGGGCATGGGCCTGAGCTCTTCGGGCACCCAGTCGGGGAACTCTTCGGGCTTGATATCCCGACGCGCGGGAATGCGATAGAAAAGCCGACTCTGCTCCAGAAGCGCCTCGCGAGAGGTCACAAATTCATAGAAACGCCGCGCCCACTCCATATTCGGCCCTCCCCGCACAAGGGCAATCCCATCTACGAGAACAGGAGCTCCGCTGCGGGGCACAACGAAATCAAAAGGAAAGCCATATCGCTCCGCCTGCAAGACGACATCGGTCAGGTTCCACAACGTAATCGGGGTCTCGCCCCGGGCCAGAAGCACGTACAGCTGAGTCGGATCGGCGGCGTAGGTGCGGGTCTGTTCATCGAGGCGGGCCAGCCACAGAAAACCCTCGCGGACCGTGGGCTGACGGAGCACGAGTGCGCCCAGGATCGCCTGCATGGTGCCGGATACAGGGGGATAGCGCAACACAATCTTGCCGCGCCAGCGGGGATCCAGCAGGGCATCCCAGTCCCCGGGCGCCTCTTCGCGCCGGATCTTCTCCCGGTTGTAGACGATAACCTCCGGCGTCAGATACGTGCCCACCCATCGAAATTCCGGATCCCGATATTCGGGAGCGATCGCCTCAGCCCACGTGGGTCGATACGCCTCCAGAAGCCCTTCCTCGGCGGCCTGTTCAAAAAGCCAGCTCGGCCCACCCCACCACAGACTGGCCTGCGGATTGGCACGCTCGGTGGCAATTCGGTCATATACGGCCTGAGAACTCATATCCAGCCACTGCACATCCACCTGGGGATAGAGGCGTTCGAAAGCCTCCTCATAGTAGCTGAGCTGGTCTTTCCCGTGAGGAGAGTATACGAGCAACACGATGCGCTCCGGAGAGCGATGGCAGCCCATGAGGACCAGAAGCCATATCGGCCAACTCCATCGGTGCATTATGACCCCCCTCACTTTACCGGCAACTGCTCAGCGGCAACCGGCACATAATCCCGATATCGGGCGGTGATACGCAAGAACCGGGCGTGCCGGAAGGGGATTTTGTAGCGGATATGGGACACCGTCTGCGCGGGCAACCAGACCCCGCCCGGCCCACGCCCCAGCTCGGCCTGTAGATCCAGGTCCACATCCAGCAGCAGGCTTCGGCGTTCCAGGCGCATCTCCAGCTTCACTATGCGGCGTGTATCCGGCTCCAGGTAGAGCCGAACCCGCTTGAGCTCCTGTCTTTTGGCCCGATTGGGCCTGAGCGTAGCCTCCACAACCTGCGCCTGGATTTCCCCCACGCGCTCTGTGCCGAGGAAGCGGAACAGGTATTCGGCTTCATCGCGCAGGCGGATGATGCCTTCTTGAGCGGAAGGGGGGCGCCACCCCAGCGAGATGGGGCCACCTCCTCTGTCCTCGCCCCGCGAAGAGGGAGCCCCCCCGCTGCCGCCCGGGACGCCCCAGTCAAAAACCCCTTCGGTGTGTTCGCTCAGCACCTCATAGCGCGGTTTGCCCGCTTCATAAAAACGCCGCACAAGGCGCTCCTGCCAAGCCAGCACGGAGCCATCGGAGGCAAGCTGTTCTGTGCGCGTCTGCACCAGATAAGCGTATGGCAGATCCCGCTCCAGAAGGGCGCGCCATTCTGTCCAGCGCGCGGATCGGAAAAGAGCGTGGGCATCCAGGGAATCAAGCGCAAAAAGGCCCCAACACGTCCACAGGAGCAGCGGCGTCATCTTCCTGCCTCCTCTACCTCATGGAAACCCAGCAGGCGCGCTATCGAGATCAGCTCCGAGGGCACAGAAGCCCGGTAGGCGGAAAATTCCCGTCGTAGCGGATAGTCCCGACGCAGCCGATCGAAATAAGGACCGCGCTCGGCTTCGGGCAAATGCCTCGCATACCGCAGAGCCCGATCGTCTCGCTCCGGATCGTAAACGGCGTGTACCAGTTCGGCCAGTCCCTCCCAGAAGGACGCCCGCGCAGAAATCATGATCTTCCCCGCGGGGGGCAGGTAGGGATCCGCCCTCCAGGAAGGGGGCCGCCCGAAATATCTGCAGACCGCCCGATATAGCGCTTCGGTGGCCCGCACCCGGGCCTCCAAGCTGTAGCCGGCGATGTGCGGGGTACCCAGGCGAACCCGGCCCAACAACGCCGTATCGATACAGGGTTCCCCTTCCCATACATCGAGCACGAGCTGCGCGCTGGGGTGGTTCATGACCCACCTTCGCAGGGCGCGATTATCGATGACCGCGCCCCGACTGGTGTTCAGCAACCACACATCCGGACGCAACAGGCGCATCCGACGTGCGTTGAGCAGATGCCAGGTGGCATGTCGTCGTCCCCTGTACAGGGGCACATGTAGGGTGACGATCTGCGCCTGCAGGGCTTCCTGTAGGGGAACGAAACCCGCCTCGCCCCGTTCGGCCCGCGGGGGGTCGCAGCGCAACACCTCCAGTCCCAGCTCGGAAAACCAGCGGGCCAGGCGCTCTCCAATACGGCCGCATCCGATGATCCCCACGCTCCATCGCTCGGGCCACCGGCCCAGCAAACGGGCCAGCTTGAGCACAGCGGCCAGCACGTATTCGGCCACGGCCTGCGTGCTCGCCTCCGGCGTGTGCACGAAGGCGATCCCGGCCTTGCGCAGGTAGCGCGCATCGATATGATCGACCCCGACCGTGGCGCTGCCCACCAGGCGAACCCGGCTACCCGAAAGCAGGTGCCGATCCACCCGCACAACAGAACGCACCAGAAGCACATCGGCCTGCCGCACTTGCTCCGGACCGATTTGCCGTCCGGGATAGGTGTAGACCTCGCCCAGTTGGGCGAATGCCTCCCGAACAAGCGGGATATTCTCATCGGCCACGATGCGCACGGCTTTCCCGGCCCCATGAGCCATAAATGTAGACCCGCCCCGCCTTCGCCAGAAACCGGCCGAGGCGGATCCTCCCTCGGCCGAAACGGAACGTCCCGCCCGGAGGGTCAAAAGATCGACTCAGAGCTCGCGAAGCAGATGGGGGGCGATGGGGATGAGATACTGGGGCTCGAGGGCCTCCTTGTGCACCCCCATGAGGCCGGTGCCCCGAAAATCCACGATCACGTAGGGGCCCATAAAATTGATCACCTCCCCGATGCCGTAGTACTGCGGTGCCGGACCGTAGTAGACCAGCTGCCCCTTTTCCAGCCGGTTCCGGGCCCGCCAGTGATAGGGCTTGACCACGGGCAGGATTTCCAGCCGATAGCGAGGAGGTGCAGGGCGCGATATGTTCGAACGTGCAGGCACGGCTACAAACTACGCGCAACATCGGCCCCTATGCAACGGAACCCTCTCGAGGGGCGAGCAACTCCAGTAACGGCCACAGCCGCTGAGCATCCTCCAACAGGCGGTCAAGTATCTCGGGTCGACACGCCTCCCGCTCCTGGATTGCGGCCTGCGCATAGAGCTGTCTATGCAACAACCATTCCCGTGCCGGATGTGCGCTTCCGTATTCCGGAGGGGGCCGACGCAGGCGCTCCCCGCGAATCTGGAAACGGGCCTTGAAGGCCACCTCCCCCACGATCGCCTCCAGCTCCGAATATCGTTCCGCCAGCAATCGGCGCAGCCGACGCACCCATTCGGAATCCAAGCTCCAGCTTCCCGCGGCGAGGAAGGAATTTCCGGGCTCCAGATGCAGGTACAGACCGACCTCCTCCTCCCAGAGGACGGGAAAGTATAGCCCCAGATGGGTCTTGTAGGGATCCTTGTTGGCCGAAAAACGAACATCCCGATAAATCCGAAACGGAGAACGCCGGGGATCGGAAACAAGCGGGATACTCGCCTGCCTCAGCCGGGAGGCGAAAGCCGCACAGAAGCTCATAGCGGGTTGCCGGTAATAGCGCTCGTATTCTGCCCGATGCTCGGCAAACCAGCCCCGATCGTTGTGCGCCTTGAGCTCTTGCAGGAAACGAAAAAGCCCTTCCGGGAAACCGGGGAAATCGGGTTCATGTGCCGGAGAAAATCGGTCCAGAAATGGATTGAAGTCCATCGGCCGTTCGCCTACCTTAATCATCACCCGCAGAGGGGAGAGCATCCTGTGTGCGGTCGCTTTACGCTAACGCGCAACCCGGTGGAGGCGGTTCCGTTTCTGCGAGGGCTTCCAATTCCGGAACCCTTCCAGCCCCGATACAACATCGCCCCCGGGCAGCTCATCTGGGTCACTGCCGCCGCTGAGGGCCGGTTGCGGTGGCTTCCGGTGCGGTGGGGGCTGACGCCCCCCTGGGCCTCTGGTCCGGCGACAAGCAAGCGGTTCATCAACGCACGGCGGGAAACCGTTTTCGAGAAGCCCGCCTTTCGCCGCGCTTTTCTGAGGAGGCGCTGCCTCATCTGGGCCGATGGCTTCTACGAATGGCACCGATCCGGGCGCGGAAGGGCGCAGCCCTATTATATCCGTTTTCGAGACGGCGGCGTCTTTGCGATGGCCGGCCTGTGGGAGGAGGGGCACGATCCTAAGGGAGAGAGCGAACTGACAGGCGCCATCCTGACCATGGAGGCGATCCCCCCGGTGCGCCTGATTCATGCACGCATGCCGCTCATCCTGCCCCCGGAGAGCTGGGAGCAGTGGCTCCTGGCCCCGCCGCAGGAGGCCAGAAGCGTGCTGGGACATCTTTCCCCACCCGCTCCGGAGGCCCTGGAGGTATATGCTGTCTCCATGCGGGTAAACGATCCCCGCGTGGACGAACCGGGGCTGATCGACCCCCTGAACACCTGAATCAACGCGCAAGCCGCAGATAACGTACCCTTCCGGCCACGATATGGTAGAGGGCAAACAGCTCCCAGGCAAAGGGAGGATAGCCCAAATATCCCAGCAGGGGCATTTCGAATATCCGGGGCCGATCCACAAAGGGGACGTTGTAGACCCACTTCGGATATGCCCGCCAGTTCCACAGCTCCCAGAAAAACCCACACAGCAGCGCTCCCAGTCCGAGCGCGATCACGGGCCGCCAGTCTCCTTGAGCGGTGTATCCCAGCAGCGACGGACGGCCCCACAGCACGTTGATCGGCTCCAGCAGACAATAGATCGCGCCCCACAGGAGGGAAAAGGCGTATCGGGGCCACAGCCAGAGGGCCACCATCATCGCCACCCCGCAGAGCCACATCCCGACACAGAACCGGCGATCCGGCCTCAAGCGCGGGCCTGATCGAAATCGGGCCATCCCGGGCCATGTACTCACCCATTCGGCCGCCCCAAAGACAGCGGGCATCACCGTAGAAAAGCTCAGCGTGGCCCAGAAGGCGTATTCCCAATCGGAAAACAGCTCCCGCCCCACATAGGTCCAGTTGCGTGTGCGCAGGTTGAAGAACTCAAAAAGCCACCAGGCCGGGGCGGAGACGAGAAACAACCCCACGTACCGACGTGCGCTGCGCCTGAGCAGGGAATCGCCTGCGCGCTTCCAGGTCCAGGCATCCATCAGGAGCGAAAACCCCAGCCAGAGCGGGAAAAACCCCCAGTGGGTGCGTGGACCCTCAAGCCCCCAGTTCAGAGCCCAGAAGAGCAGGATAAGCGCCAAGCCGAACCAACCATAAAGGGGAAAGGGCCTGCGGCCCCTGTCGCCGTGCATAGATTCCTTCCTTCCGTTTGGGGTTTTGCCCTTCTGGCGAAGAAGTTTGCATTTTATCGTGAAAACATGCCATGTATTCCCGATCGCGTCCCATAGAGCTTCTGTTCGCTCTGCTGATCGGCCTCGGGGGATGCTCCTCCTCAGAGGAGCCCCGCTACAGGGAACGCTGGATCACCGAGGACTACCGCATCGTGGAGCGTATCTACTGGGCTGAACTGGAGCCGGGCCGATACCGTATCGTGCGCCGGCAATGGTTTCGCAACAACGAACAGGGCGATCCCATCGAAGAGGCCGACATGGGCTATGCTCAGCCCCTGGGAACCGGCTACGACCTGAAGTGGACGCGCTACACGTATAGCTACGACTCATTGGGCCGCCCCCTACGACGTCGGGCGGAAACCTGGTACCGCGCCCTGCCCCCCGCTGTACATGATAGCCTCCGTCACCAGCTCCCCGATAGCGCCCTGAGTCGGCTCTTCGAAGAACTCTTCATCGGCCTGCGCTCCGGCTCCGAAGACCCCGCCCACATACGGCACACCGGCTTTTTTTATGACCGAACCGGGAGCCTCGCCCAACAGGTCGAATCCGCCTCCGAGTCCATCTCCCCGATCCGTATGGAACTCGATGAGCAGGGGCGCTGGATCCGGATCTGGGCTTTTGAGGAAAATATTGGCCCCGTGGTCCGGGAGCGCACCTACGATGCGAAGGGCTACACGGAGCGCATCCGCCTGGAGGGAGAACAGGAACCCTTCTTCGAGGCGCGCTACGACGCAACAGGGCGGCGGCTCTGGGAACGATCCTACAGCCGCCCTGCTCGTCAGGGAGTGGGCCTGGTCCAGGTCTACCGTCCAGCGGAGGCGGTCGTAGAGGTTCGCCTGGAGGCCGTCTACGACCGCCATGGTAATCTGATCCGCCAGCGCCAACACTCGCGCATCCTGCGGTCCGGGGTTCTGCCTGTTCGCGAGCTGCCCGTTATGGAGGAGCGGCATGCCTATGGGCGGGAGGATGAGTTTCGCATACGCCACTACATCTACTTTTTCGACAACCAGGCCCTGCTAACCAACCCCGGGAAACGGGAGCTGGAGCGTCGCCCCTTTTACGTAGAAGAGGTCTACCAGCGATATCGATGAGCGCTGATCGCATCGCCCGACTTCGGGCCTTCCTGCAACAGGATCCGGCGGATCCGTTTACCCACTACGCCCTAGCCATGGAACTATGGAAAGCGGGCCACAGGGAAGAGGCACGCCGAACCTTCGAAGCGCTGCTGGCCCGGTGGCCGGACTATGTGGGCGCCTACTATCACCTGGCTCGCCTTTACCGGGAGCTGGGCCTGCTCGCAGAGGCTGCGCGCACCTACCAGGAGGGGCTGGCCGTGGCTCGAGGCCTGGGAGATGCCCACGCGTTAAGCGAACTGCAGGCGGCCTGGGAGGAATTTCAGCAGGAGGCAGACTCATGATCAGATGGATGCTCTTGCTGCTGCTGATGCACGGAGGATGGCCTTCCGAAGACCAGGTACAGGCGCAAAGCGCCACAGAATACCACGTAGTGCAGCGGGGAGAAACCCTTTTTCGCATCGCCCAGCGCTACGGGGTTTCCGTTCAGGACCTGCGACGCTGGAACCAGCTGAGCACCAACCAGATCCGGGTCGGCCAGCGTCTGCGTATCCGTCCACCGAAGGCGGAAGAGACAAGCGCGCCCGATAGCGGGGCATTCCTTGTGCATGTGGTGCAGCCCGGAGAAACGCTGTTTCGTATCGCCCAGCGCTATGGAGTCCGTGTGCAGGAAATACGGAGCTGGAACGGGCTGACCGATGACCGCCTGCGCGTTGGCCAGCAGCTGCGAGTGCGTTCCCCCGCCTCCATCCCGACGAGCGAACCTGGCTCCCCGGAAACCGGCGCGGAACGATACCACATAGTCCAACCCGGGGAAACCCTCTACAGCATCGCCCGACGCTACGGGATATCTCCCGAGCAGCTGCAGGAGAGCAACGCGCTTTCCGACCCGACCCTGCGTCCCGGCCAGCGGCTACATATCCCCGCCGCGGAGACCACGCGGGCTACGCCTGCCCGATCCTGGCAAACCTATACGGTACGGCCCGGAGATACCCTCTACCGGATCGCTCAGCAGTTCGGCATGAGTGTGGAGGCGCTCCGGCAGGCCAACGGACTACGGTCGGACTCCCTTCGTCCCGGGGATATTCTGGTCGTCTATCGTTCCGAAAGCCCGGCCGAACCGACCTCGGAACCGACCCCGGCGGCGCAGTCACCCCCGGAGACGCTCTCGGTTCGTCCCACCGCTCCACCGCCCGCTGCGGACTGGAGCCATCTGTACGAAAGCGGACCGGCCACGGTCTATGGGGTGGAGATGAACGGCCCCACGGCCAGCGGGGAACTGTACGACCCGCTCAAATTCACCTGCGCCCATCCCACCCTGCCCTTCGGCACTGTGCTCATGGTGACAAACCGCTGGAATCAGCGCTCCGTCTTCGTCAAGGTCAACGACCGCCCCCCCCGGAACACGCCTGCCGGGGTGATCCTGGTCCTCTCGCCGGCCGCCGCGCGGGAAATTCAACTCCTGGAGGGACAGCAGGCGCCTGTGGAGATCCGCATCGTGCGCTGAAACCTGCACGCATCAGGAGCGTTTAGAAACTCGCCAAGCGAAGTCAGGGGGACGTATGAGCAACCTGTTGCGCACCACGTTTTTAATGGCGCTTCTGATCGCGCTCTTCCTACTCGTCGGGCAGCTCATAGGTGGCCAGACGGGCATGACGATCGCCTTTCTAATGGCGCTGGGACTGAACTTTTTCGGCTATTGGTTTTCGGACAAAATCATCCTCTATACATATGGCGCCCGGCCTATCCGGCGTGAAGAGGCCCCGGAGCTCTGGGACATGGTTGAACGCCTGGCCCAGCGGGCGGGTATCCCCATGCCCAAGCTGTACGTCATCCCCTCCGAGCAACCCAATGCCTTCGCCACGGGGCGAAATCCCAGGCATGCGGCCGTGGCCGTCACGAACGGAATCGTGCGTATGCTCAACAAACGGGAGCTTGAGGGGGTGATCGCCCATGAGCTGGCTCACATTCGCAACTACGACATCCTGACGGGCACTATCGCCGCCACCATCGCGGGGGCCATTACGTACCTGGCCCAGATGGCCTACTGGCTACCTCTGGGCCGGAGTGATGAGCGAGGGGGTAATGTGGTTGCGGGCCTGCTCATGCTGATTCTGGCCCCGATCGCCGCCCTGTTGATTCAGATGGCCATCTCCCGAGCCCGCGAATTCGCCGCAGACGCCGATGGGGCCAAGATCTGCGGCGATCCGCTTGCGCTGGCCAGCGCGCTGCGCAAGCTCGAAGCCGGCGCCCAGGCTATGCCCATGGATGCCAGCCCGGCTACAGCACACCTGTTTCAGGTAAGCCCCTTCGGCGGGATGGCCGGCGGCATCATGAGCCTTTTTTCGACGCATCCCCCGACGGCCGAACGGATACGGCGCCTGGAAGCCATGGCCATGAGGGGTCAGTAATTGCAGGCGAACGCTCGACCGATCTATATTTGTGCCACAGGGGCGGGGTAGCTCAGTCGGTTAGAGCGTCGGATTCATAACCCGAAGGTCGAGGGTTCGATTCCCTCCCCCGCTACGAGGGAAGCCCTTTTCGGCGCACCGAAAAGGGCTTTTTTCTTTACCGCACCCTCCCGTATCTTGCCCTCTTGGGAGGGGTTTTTTGCTGCATGCTTTTTCCCGTCGGAGACGAAGATCACCCTCGGCGGCGCCACGGCCGACCCTGGCTCACATGGACGCTCATGCTTCTCAATGGGGCCGTCTTCCTGCTCCTGCAACTGCCTCATGAGGAGATCATCTACGGGTACAGCTTTATTCCCTATGAGCTTACGCACGGCGTCGATCTGCGCAAGCCCATCCTGATCACCGACCCGGTCTCGGGCCAGGAACTGGAACTTCCCCAGCATGCGGGTCCGAGGCCCATCGCACTGACCCTGATTACGGCGCTTTTCCTGCACGGAGACCTGTGGCATCTGCTGGGCAATTTGCTGTTTCTGTGGATTTTCGGAGACAACATCGAATTCGCCCTGGGCAGGATACGTTACGGGATCTTCTATCTGGTCTGTGGGATAGCCGGTCTGCTGGTGCAATGGGGCATCGATCCGGAAAGCCCGGTGCCTGTTTTGGGCGCTTCGGGGGCCATATCGGGGCTGATGGCCGCCTATTTCGTGTTCTTCCCCTTGAACCGGATCCGGCTCCTGGTAGCGTATTTGATCCCGATCCGCGTGCCCGCCATACTGCTTATCGGGATCTGGCTCTATATGCAGTTTCAGGCCGGATGGGGTAGTCTGCGGACCGAAGAGCTGGGCGGGGTGGCATACTGGGCGCACATCGGGGGATTTGTCTTCGGCCTCTGGATCGCGATCGGGTGGCGTCTTCGGGGCCGGTATTATCCCCGATGAGGGGGCATGGAACCTGCGCCTGTCAAAGGGCGTATGGCCGGCCGGAGAGAAGTCACCTCGATCAGGGCAAATGATGGTAGAGGGCAAGCGTCTGATCCGTCCGTACTGGGTGGCTGCCTCGGCGGCATTGTACCAGCAGATCATCCGATCCCGGTATCCGGCGGATCGGGAGATGGAGGCCTTCTTCAAAGCCCATCCCGAACTGGGGAAGCGAGATCGCCGGTTCATCGCCGAAACCGTATATGGCATGCTGCGCAACCGGCGCTGGCTGGAATTTGCCGCCTCGCGCTGGTGGCATGAACCAGGCCCCCATGAGTGGGTGCTCCTGTATCTGGCCGCTTTTGAGGACCCGGAGCGGCTGGATCTGCCTTGGACGGCCGAGGAGGAGCATCGGATTCGAGAAGCGCTTCTCTGGGCCCGGCAGGTCGCCCCTCCGCAGGATCCGGCCCAGGCGCTGGGCTTGAAGTATTCCTTTCCGGACTGGATGGTGCGTCTGTGGCTGGATCGATACGGACCGGAAGAAACCGAGGCGCTGTGCCAGGGCCTCAACCGGGCCGCTCCCCTGTGTGTGCGCGTCAACACGCTCAAAGCCACGCGTCAGGAAGTGCAGGAGCGCATCCGGACCGAGGGCTGGCGCACCTATCCGACCCCCTACAGCCCGGTGGGCCTGATCTTTGAAAAACGCATCAGCGTCTTTCAGACCGCCTCCTTTCAGGAAGGCCTCTATGAGGTACAGGATGAAGGCAGCCAGCTTATCTCGTACCTTACGGAAGCCAGGCCGGGCATGAAAGTGGTCGACGGATGCGCCGGAGGAGGGGGAAAGACCCTGCACCTGGCCTGCATGATGGAGAACAAAGGCATGCTCTACGCCTTCGACATCTATACAATCCGCCTGGAACAGCTCCGACCCCGGGCACGGCGCGCCGGCGTGCACAACATCCGCGCCCACCGGATCCCGCACAATCGGGCCAAGGAGGTCCGCAGGCTCTATGGAAAAATCGATGTGGTGCTCGTCGACGCCCCCTGCTCCGGTACGGGGGTGATGCGGCGCAACCCGGATACGGCCTGGAAGGTTACCCCTGAGAAAGTTCAGGCCCTCGTGGAGCAACAGCTGCGCATTCTGGACGCCTACGCCCCGCTGCTCAAAGCCGGAGGTCGCATGGTCTACGCCACCTGTTCTCTGTTGCCGCAGGAAAACGAAGAGGTGGTGGCGGCCTTTCTGGATGAGCACCCCGACTTTCATCTGGAGCCCGCAGGCCCGATTCTGGAACGGCAGGGCATCTCCCTGCCGCTGGAGGACGAATTTCTTCGCCTCTATCCCCACCGACATGGAACCGACGGCTTCTTCGGAGCCGTATTTCGTTACGAACCCTGAGCGAGGAGGAACCATGCGTCCGGCTGTGATCCGTTTTGGCACCGATGGATGGCGGGCTGTTATGGCCGCCGAGTACACATTTGACAACGTGGGCCGCCTCGCCCTGGGCACGGCGCGCTGGCTCCAGGAGCAAGGCCTGGCCTCTCATGGGGTGGTCGTGGGCTATGACACGCGTTTTTTGAGCGACCGTTTTGCCCGTCATGTGGCCCTCGTGCTGGCCTCGCAGGACATTCCCGTCGTGCTCTCCGATGATTTTCTGCCCACCCCGGCCCTCTCCTGGGCCACACAGCATTACGGGGCCGCGCTGGGCGTGATGATCACGGCCAGCCATAATCCCCCCGAATACAACGGATACAAGCTCAAAGCCTCCTTCGGCGGGCCGGCCCTTCCGGAGACCATATCCGCCATAGAATCCCGTATCCCGCCCGAACCCCCGGAAGCGCTGCCGGACCCGGAACGCCTCCGAACGCGCATACGGCTCTCTCCGATACGAGAGCAGTTCCTTGAGCTGCTACGCCAGCGCGTCAACCTGGAGGAGATCCAGAGAAGCGGACTGCGGGTACTCTATGACGCCATGTATGGAGCCGGTCAGGGCGCCTTGCGCCGGCTCCTGGGCCCCATGGTGCAGGAAATACGGGCCACCTACAATCCGGGCTTCGATCGGCAGGCCCCGGAGCCGATCGAAAAGCACCTCGTGGAACTGTGCCGTCTTGTGCGACAGGAAGGCTATGATCTGGGCCTGGCCACCGACGGGGACGCAGACCGGATCGCGCTCGTAGACGAAAAGGGCCGTTTCGTGGACTCGCACAAAATCCTGGCGCTGCTTGTGCGTTACCTCTACGAAGAACGCGGGCTACGCGGCGATATCGTGAAAACCTTTTCCGTCACCCACATGCTTGACCGCATGGGAAGCCGATACGGGCTACGGGTTCATACAACCCCGATCGGTTTCAAATACGTGGTGCGCCATTTTCTGGAGGGCGACGTGCTTGTGGGCGGGGAGGAATCCGGCGGCCTGGCCATCAAAGGCCACATACCGGAACGGGACGGGCTCTTCATCGGGCTCACCATTCTGGAGATGCTGGCCCGCCTGCGCAGACCCCTGAGCGTGCTCATCGACGAGCTGCAACGTGACTTCGGCCCGCTCTACAATCAGCGCATCGACGTGCACACCACAGAGGCCCAGAAAGCCGCCCTTCTGGAGCGCATCCGACAGGAGGGACTGCGCATGCTCGCCGGCCAGCGCGTCATCGCCGTACAGGATCTAGACGGCTACAAGCATCTGCTCGAGGACGGCAGCTGGTTGCTCATCCGGGCCTCCGGCACCGAGCCCGTGTTGCGTTTCTACAGCGAAGCCAGCTCGCTGGAACGCGCTCGGGAACTGGTCGAGGCCGGCGCAGGTCTGCTCGAAGACCTGCCCGTGGCGCCATAAATATCTCGGAGCGGGCGGGCATTGTCTCCGCACCTGACTCCTGTTCCGGCGCCCGGGACAGCTTCGCAAGATGAGAAGCCGGAGCCGGGACCATGCAGATGGGCCTGGGGGGCTGATCAGCAGAGGAGATTGCATCAATGTGGTACCGCTCCATTCTGGAAGCCGTCGGCCGTACCCCTATGGTGCAACTGCACCGGATCACGGCCGGCCTTAAGCCCACCATCCTGGCCAAGGTTGAATACCTCAACCCCGGAGGCAGCGTCAAAGACCGTATTGCCTTGCGTATGATCGAGGAGGCGGAACGGCGTGACCTGCTCAAACCCGGAGGCACGATCGTAGAGGGCACCTCGGGCAACACGGGCATGGGGCTGGCGCTGGTAGCCGCGGTAAAGGGCTACCGATGCGTCTTTACCATCACCGACAAACAGAGCCAGGAGAAGATCGACGCCCTGCGCGCTCTGGGCGCGGAGGTAGTGGTCTGCCCCACGAACGTGCCCCCCGAGGACCCCCGATCATACTACTCGGTGGCGCGGCGCCTTAGCCAGGAGATCCCCAACGCCTACTATCCGAACCAGTACGACAATCCCGCCAACGCGCAGGCGCACTACGAGAGTACCGGGCCGGAGATCTGGGAACAGACCGAAGGGCGAATCACCCACTTCGTGGCGGGCATGGGCACGGGGGGAACAATCAGCGGGGTGGCCCGATTCCTCAAAGAGCGCAACCCGAACATTCAGATCATCGGGGTTGACCCCGTCGGATCGCTGTATTATCACTATTTTCGCACGGGTCAACTGGACCCCTCCCAGGTGCGCCCGTATCTGACCGAGGGAATCGGCGAAGATATCCTGCCGGCCAACATGGACTTTTCTCTGGTCGACGAGGTCGTGCAGGTGGATGATCAAGAGGCTTTCCTCACCGCCCGCCAGCTGGCCCGCCTGGAGGGGCTTTTCGTGGGCGGATCCAGCGGCTCGGCTATGGCCGGCGCGCTGAAGATAGCCCGCCAACTGGACGAGAACGCCCTTATGGTGGTGCTCCTGCCCGATGGGGGCAACCGGTACCTGAGCAAGATCTATAACGACGCCTGGATGCGTAGCCACGGCTTTCTGCGTCCCGCCATCGAGCTGACTGCGGCCGACTTGCTCAGCGTGCGCCCCCGGCAAGACCTGCTCCTGGCCCATCCCGGCCAGAGCGTGGCCGAGGTGGTCGCTTACATGAGCGCACACGGGATCTCTCAGCTGCCCGTGCTCGATGAGGAAGGAAACCTGCTGGGCAGTGTAACGGAATCGGGCCTGTTGCGCCTGCTGCTCGAGCATCCGGAGGCACGCACCCGGCCCGTGCTCGAATACATGGATCCGCCGTTTCCGGTCCTTTCCCCATCGGCCTCCATTTCCGAAGTGGCCGAGCAGTTGCAGCACGGGGCGCCGGCTGTGCTCATCAGGATGGACGATGGCTCGTATGCGATTTTGACCCAGACCGATCTACTGGCTGCCGTGGTACGGTAGCCAGAGGCGACTGCTTCCACAAAGGAGAGCTGACCATGTCCGAAAACCCGCACCCTCATCAGGAGTTGAGCCTGGAGATCAGCCCAGAAGTGGCCGAGGGCACGTACGCCAACCTGGTCATGATCACGCACTCGCCCTCCGAATTCGTTATCGACTTCATCCGGCTCATGCCCGGCATGCCCCAGGGACGCGTCAAGGCGCGCATCATCCTCACCCCGGATCATGCCAAACGGCTTCTGGCCGCCCTGCAGGAAAACATCCAGCTCTACGAGCGGCAATACGGACCGATTCGCGAGCCCGGCCTCGGACCGGACTGGTCGGGCGTTTTCCGGGGCCCGATGCCAGAGGCCTAAAGGATATACCGGCTCAGATCGCGGCTCTCCAGCACGCGCCCAAGGGTGCGCCGGACGTGCTCTACATCGATCACCAGGCGCCTCTGGGGAAGGCGATCGGGCACGTCGAAGAGCACCTCTTCCAGCACGGTAGTGAGAATGGTGTGCAGGCGGCGGGCGCCGATGTTCTCTACCTGCTCGTTCACCCGTGCAGCCGTTCGGGCGATCTCCCAGAGCGCCTCGTCAGTAAATTCCAGCTCTACCCCCTCGGCCGCCAGCAGGGCCGCATACTGCTTGGGCAGGGCGTTCTGCGGCAGGGTGAGGATCTTGTAGAAGTCTTCCTCCCCGAGTGGTTTGAGCTCCACCCGGATCGGGAAGCGCCCCTGCAGCTCGGGGATAAGGTCACTGGGTTTGACGCTGTGGAAGGCTCCGGAGGCGATAAAGAGAATGTGGTCGGTTTTCACCATGCCGTACTTGGTCATCACGTTTGAACCTTCCACGATGGGGAGCAGGTCTCGCTGCACCCCTTCCCGACTCACATCCGGACCTGCCCCGCGGGGCGCCCCACCGGGAGAGGCGATTTTGTCGATTTCGTCGATAAAAATGATGCCCGTGTTCTGCGCGCGCTCGAGCGCCTCCTGAATGACGGCATCCATATCGATGAGCTTCTGCGCCTCCTCCTGAGCCAGCAGCTGCCGGGCCTCGGAGATGGGCACCCGTCGTTTCTTGCGACGACGCCCCAGGTTGCCCAGCATTTCCTGAAGATTGATCCCCAGCTCTTCGATCCCCATGGGCCCGAAGATCTGCATCACGGGCCCCTGGTCGCTGCTGACCTCGATCTCCACGAGGCGATCTTCCAGCTCCCCGGCTTTGAGCTTTTCCCGGAAACGCGCCCGGGCTCGATCCCGAGCCTCCCAGTCGGCCGGGGGAGATTCCGAAGAGAGGGCAAAGCCCACGCTGGCCGGGGGCACCAGCACATCGAGCAGGCGCTCCTCGGCCAGCTCCAGGGCCTGGGCTTGCACCTCTCGCTGGCGCTCGGCCTTGACCATATTGACGGCCACCTCGACCAGATCGCGCACCATACTCTCCACGTCCCGGCCCACGTAGCCCACCTCGGTAAATCGGGTGGCCTCTACCTTAACGAACGGGGCTCCAGCAAGCCTAGCCAGCCGCCGGGCGATCTCCGTCTTGCCCACCCCCGTGGGGCCGATCATGATGATGTTGTTCGGCACGATCTCCTCACGCAACTCCGGGGGCGCATTAAGGCGCCTCCATCGGTTGCGTAGCGCGATGGCCACCGCGCGCTTGGCCTCCTGCTGGCCGACGATATACTTGTCCAGCTCGGCTACAATCTGGCTCGGGGTGAGGGACTCGAGCGGCATAGAAGACCCTTCGCTCTACTCCTGTTCGACTACAACACTAGGAGGCCGGCAGTTCCAGAACCCGGATCTCGTGATTGGTGTAGATGCAGATGTCGGCCGCAATATGCAGGGCGCGCTCCACAATGGTCCGTGCATCCAGATGCGGAGCCTCGAGCTTCAGCGCCCGCGCTGCGGCCAGCGCATATCCAGCCCCGCTTCCAATGGCCAGAATGCCATCGTCGGGCTCTACCAGATCGCCGGAGCCGGAGATAAGCAGCATCTGTTCCAAGGTGGCCACGATCAGCATGGCCTCCAGGCGCCGGAGAGCCCGGTCCAGACGCCAGTCGCGCGCCAGCTCCACGGCCGCTCGCGGCAAATTGCCCCCGTACATCTGGAGCTTATCCTCGAGCCGATCAAACAAGGTGAGGCCGTCGGCTGTCGAGCCGGCAAATCCGGCCAGAATCCTGCCGCCATAGAGCGGGCGCACCTTCTGCACCGTGTGTTTGAGTACAATCTGGCCCAGCGTGGCCTGACCATCGCCCCCCATGGCCACACGGCCCCCATGACGTACAGCGAGCACGGTGGTGGCACGCAGGTTCATATCGCCCTCGTCCGTTCCATAAGCCGACGTGAATATACACCTGAAGCCCTCACCGGGGCTTGAGCCACTCCAGAAGCTGACGGGGCCGATACGGACGAACCAGAAGCGCATCTCCCCCGGCCTCTTCCCACCGCGCCGGGAGGCAATCCTCAAGATGGGCTGTCAGGCCCACCAGGCGACCCTGAAACCCCATATCGCGGATGCGCCGGGCCAGCTCACAACCGACATCCGGCTTATGGGTGGGTAGCTCGAGCAGCACCACATCATATCTGCGGGCCTGCAGGGCGCCCCAGAGGCGCTCCGGATCCTCGTGATATTCTCCCACAAAGCCCGCCCGACGCAGGACGGCCTCCAGATACCGGCGCTCCTCCGGATCCGGCTCCAGCACGAGCGCCCGGTATGTTGTCGGACGCCAGGCTCGATTCAGACGATCTCCCCGCGAGGCCTCGGGCAGGCGCACGAAAAACGTCGTCCCTCGCCCCGGATGGCTCTGCCCGCACAGCCGGCCGCCCATGGCCCGCACGAGCCGATAGCTGATGGCCAACCCCAGTCCCGCCCCTTCAAAGGGGCGATTGTACCCCTCACGGGCCTGACGAAACGGCTCAAAGAGCCGCTCGAAATGGTCGGGATCGATTCCCACCCCCGTATCCGAGACCGAAATGACGACCTCTGAACCCTCTCGAAACAGCCGCACCCGAACCGCTCCGGAGGGGGTAAACTTGATGGCGTTTTCGATCAGGTTCAGCAACACCTGCACGAGGCGCTCCCCGTCCACCCGGACCTCGAGGTCCGGATCGCTCACCTCCAGCTCATAGAGGAGCCCCTTCTGATGGGCTTTGGGGGCCAGGGCCTCAAAGGCCTGTCGGACAAGCCCGAGGGCGGGCTGCGGCTGCATGAGGAGCTCCAGATCTCCGGCCTCAATGTGGGCCATATCGATAAGCTCATGGACCAGGTGCAGGAGACGTTGCGCACCCTGCTCAATGGCCTTAAAAAATGCCCCTACCTCGGGCGTAATATGGGGACCCAGCGCCTCGCGGATGAGGTCATGATACCCCACAATGGTATGCAGCGGGGTGCGAAGCTCATGCGAAATCATGGCAAGAAAATGGGACTTGATCCGGCTGGCCACTTCGGCTTGCTCTTTTGCCTCACGAAGGGCTTTCTCTATGCGCCTGCGCTCGCTTACATCCCGCACCAGCGCCATGATGTTGCCGTCTTCCAGCAGCACGGCCGTGACCTCGTAATCAAAGACCTCCCCGCTCTTGCGGCGCATCTGACGGTCAGAGGCATGAAAGCGCTTTTCCCGCACCAGCAGGGGGTAGAAATGCTCCCGATAGCCTCGGTTGAGCTCCTCACGATCCCCTTCGACCAAGTCCCCCACGGTCATCTGGAGCAGCTCCTGGCGGCTATAGCCGGTAAGCTGTTCAGCCTGACGGTTGACCTCTATGTAGCGGCCTTCGGGATCGGAGATGAGAATCGCCTCACCCACGGCATCAAACAGCATACGGTAGCGGCGCTCGCTGGCCTGCAGGGCTTCTTCCATGCGCTTGCGCTCGGTGAGGTCTCGACCGATGACGTCGAATCCCGCCGGCCGATCCCCCTCTCGATGGAGGGCAACCGTAAAACCCACCCACCGTTTTTGGCCGTCCCTGCACAGCAGGAGGTGCTCGCCATACCAGGAAGACCGACCGAGCTTGAGGTTCCGGATGCTTTCTCTGCGAACCTCCCGGCGATGCTCAGGAGCAAACAGATCGAGAACAGAACGGCCCAGGAGCTCCTCCGCCCGGTAACCTCCCAGGCGCAGCACCGCCTCGTTGACATACAGCAAGCGCCCTTTGAGATCAAGCTGACAGATCAGGTCCGAGGCGTTGGCCATGAACTGCGCAAGGCGGTCGGCCAGCTCGTAGCGATCGCGCGCTTCGAGCATGAGCACAATCCGCTCAGCCGCCGCGGCGGCGAAACGGACCTCGTCCAGGTGCCAGACTCTGGGCCCAGCCCGATGCTCCGAGCAGAGCACGCCCACCACAGCCCCCGCCCGGCGTACGGGCACGTCCAGCATGGCTCGGATACCGAGGGGTTTCAGGTAGCCTTCCAAGAAGCTCCGGGTACGCGGATCCTCCCAGGCATCTGAGGCGTCGATGGCTATGCCCTCTTCCAGAGCCTGGAAGTAGTGCGGATGCTGAGAGGCGATGAGCTCTTCCTGGAGGCCCTCCTGTCTTCCTCCCAGCGCCCTGTCAAAGAGAGCCACACTGCGGAGCCGATCCGCTTCCGTATCCCGGATCCAGAACCCGCACCGGTCCACCTCGAGCACGCGAGCGACGAGCTCCAGCAGAACCCATAGGCTTTCGGGCCAGTCCTGGACCGAAAATCGGGCTATCGCAAGCAGCGCCCCATGCTGGCGTTGCAGACGATCCACATCCATCGGGGGTCAGCTCCTCCGAACTATGGCCTCATCAGGGCACACACAAGCAGCCGGTGCTGTAACGGGAAGCAAAAGAATCCGAAAGCTTACGGCGCTCTGCATGCCGGGCATACCTCACCGCTAAAGAAGGGGGGTGTAGATGAGGCCGCCTTTTTTCTCTCAAATCGTCCTGAAACAAGCCCGCATGTGATCGGCCTGTTCCCCGTGGCGTTATAGCCGACGGTATCCGGCAGGACCCCTAAACATACGTGAACTTGCCCACATGGAGCCACAGCAGAGCGAACCCCGACCCTCAGGGGGTCCGAAAAAGACCGGATTCCCAACCCGCCCATATCGGGTCCCCTGTGCGCTTGCCCGAAGGAAACCGGTTACGTAAACTTCAGACTCCGGAGCGCGGTCAAAAGGTGTTCCCGCTGTATCGGAACATTCAGCGGGCGCGATTTCGGGCCCTTTGTCTCGCACATAGCGGAAGGAGTTTCCCATGCTGTGGTGGTTTTGCCTTTTGGGCCTTTCCTCCTCCTGGGGCTGCGCCGAGGGGAGACCGAATACCCGGATGGCGGATCCGGACACAACGCTCGTGCTTTCCATCCCTGCGCCTATCCTTCATCCCCGAGCCGACAGCCTGATGGCCGCCGATCCGCTGTGGCGTCGGGCGCTGGAAATCCATTACCGAGCCATCATCTTCGATGGCCATCAGGACAGCCCTACGCTCATGGTCGACGGCGGGGAAGACCTCGTGGGGGCTTTCGGGTCGTATTTCGGCGACCGTCCGAACACATCGCCGGTGCGGCGAGGCTATGACTGGGGCTATCGCTACCGTGCTCCTCAGGTGCATACCGATCTGCCCCGCCTGCGCGAAGGGGGACAGGACGCCCCGTTTCTCTCCATCTGGGTAGCGGCCGACTATGCCCGCACACCCGGGGCTTCGGCCCGGCGGGCGCATCGGCTCATCGACTCCGTGCTGGCTCAGATCCGGCGCTACCCGGACTTCGTGGAGCTGGCCACCTCTTCGGATGAGGTGATCCGCATCGTGCGGGAGGGCAAAATCGCTGCGCTTATGGGTCTGGAGGGAGGGCATGCCCTGGAAAACAGCCTCGATACGTTGCGCTCCTTCTACCGAAGGGGTGTCCGGTACGTGACCCTCACGCATACGAACACGAATGACTGGTGTGACTCTTCGCAGGATACGGCCCGATGGGGGGGATTGAACGAACTGGGCCGCCAGATGATACGGGAGATAAATCGACTCGGGATGCTCATCGATGTATCCCACATCTCCGATTCCGCTTTCTTCGACGTGATGGCCGTCACCCGGGCGCCCGTCATCGCCTCGCACTCTTCCTGCCGGGCGCTGACGCATATCCCGCGCAACCTTTCCGATGAGCAACTTCGGGCCATCGCCCGCAATGGCGGGGTGGTGATGATCAACATCGGGTCGGATTTCGTCAACCCCAGCTACACGGCTGAGTTCTGGCGCGCGGTCGAAGAGCGTGTTCGCACCCGCTACGGGGGGAACTTCAGCCGCATGTGGGTGGCCCTGCGCGAGCTCAAGCGGGAGCGGGGTATCGGGGAGCCGAGCATAGAAGACGTGCTCGATCATATCGAACACGTACGCCGGGTGGCGGGGGTCGATCATGTGGGATGGGGCACGGATTTCGACGGGGTGCCCAGCCTGCCCCGGGGACTGGAGGACGTAACCCGGCTTCCCTGGATCACCTACGGCCTGCTCAAACGGGGCTGGACGGAGGAGGAGATCTACAAGTTCTGGGGGGGCAATGTGCTCCGCGTCATGCGTCTGGCAGAAACCGTGGCTCGTCAGTTGCAACAGGAGAACCAATAAGATGGATCTGCCGACACTGGAGGACATCCAACAGGCACGGGCGCGTATTGCGCCGTTTGTGCACCGAACGCCGGTCCAGCGCAATCAGGGCTTATCGGATCGTTTCGGCACAAACGTGTATCTGAAACTGGAGCTCTTTCAGAAAACGGGCGCCTTCAAGGTGCGGGGCGCCTTTAATCGGATGCTGTTGCTCTCGGAGGCCGAACGCGCCCGGGGCGTGGTGGCCACCAGCGGGGGCAACCATGCACAGGCTGTGGCCTACGCCGCACGGATGCTGGGCATCCGCGCCCGCATCCTCATGCCCAGCAACACCCCCCACAATTACCTGGAGGCCACCCGCAGCTACGGAGCCGAGGTAGAGCTGACCCCAACGATCGCAGACGCCTTCGCGCGGGCCGAACAGTACCGTGCCGAGGGCTGGGTATACGTGCATCCCTTCGATGATCGCTGGGTCATGGCCGGTCAGGGCACCCTGGGGCTGGAACTGCTTGAAGAGGTGCCTCAAATGACCGACGTCTTCATCAGCATTGGCGGGGGTGGGCTCATGACCGGGGTGGCCACGGCCATTAAAACCCTCCGTCCCCAGGTGCGCATATGGGGGGTTGAAACCGAAGGAGCCGACAGCATGGCCCAGGCGCTGCGCGCCGGACACGTGGTGGAGCTGCCGGCCATCACTTCGATCGCCAAAACGCTGGGCGCCCCGGCCGTAAGCGAGCGCGCTCTAGAGGCCGCGCGCCGATACCTAGAATCCGTCACGGTCGTCCGGGATGCCGAGGCCGTAGAAGCTATGCGCTGGCTTCTGGAACGAGCCAAGGTGCTCACGGAACCGGCGGCCTCCTGCACGCTGGCCGCCCTGGAGCGGCTCCGGGATCGCTTCGGGCCCGGGGATCACGTGGTGCTCATCCTCTGCGGGGGCAATGTGGCCCTGGATGACCTGTGTCGCTACGCGCACCGCTTTCTTTCCCTGCCTGCGAACGCCGTGGCCTAAGAACAGGCCCTCGCCCGTATGTCGAGTCCAGACCAGCTGCTGTTCATATACCAGCATCGGTCGGCTTTTGTGGAGGATGATGAGCGCCTGCTTGCGGAGGCCTACCGGGTACATACGCTGGCCTTCGGCGCGCCCAAAAGCCCGACCAAGCTCCTTCGCTCCTGGAGCAGACAGCTTTTCTGGCTACTGCGAAAGCTCCCTCGGGCCCGGTTTGTCTTCGGCTGGTTTGCCGATTACCACATGGTGCTCCCCGTAGCCCTGGCCCGGATGTGGCGTGTTCCGGTCGTGGTCGTTATCGGGGGGTCCGATGCGCAGGCCATCCCGGCGCTTCATTACGGGGTCTACAGCAGCCGCTGGCGCGCCCCCCTGGGACGCTTCGTGGTACGCAATGCCTCGCTGCTCCTTCCCGTCACCGCCTCTCTGATCGAAGGGCAGAACCCGTTTGCGGCCTGGCCGGATGTCCTGCCCACAGGCCTGCGGGCGTATGTGCCGGACCTGAAGACCCCCTTCCGGGTCATTCCCACGGGGTACGATCCGGATCGGTGGCCCATGGGTCCTCTGTCTCGCCCCGCCTCCGTGCTCTCCGTGGGGCTTATCTCCAGCCTGCGCACGGCCCTCATCAAGGGGATCGATCTGCTCATCGAGGCGGCCCGCCTCCTGCCCGACATTCCGGTTCACGTCGTGGGGGTATCCCCCGCTGTGGCCGCGGAGATTCGGGCTCGCTGGCATCCCCCGAACAACCTGCACCTGGACCCCCCCCGGAGGCGGGAAGAGCTCTCCGCCCTGTATGGGCAGACCGCCGTATACGCCCAGCTTTCTCGCTCCGAAGGATTGCCCAACGTGGTCTGCGAGGCCATGCTCTGCGGCTGCGCTCCCGTAGGAAGCCCTGTGGGGGGAATGCCGGAGGTGATCGAAGGCCTGGGCCAGCTGGTCTTTCGGCCCGACCCCCGGGAGATCGCCCGGGCCATCCGGCAATGCCTGCAGAGCGAAGGCGACAGACGGCTTGCCTTCCGGGAACGGATCAAAAGCCGCTACAGCCTGGCCCAGCGCAAAAGGGCGCTGCTGGAAACCCTGGAGTCCCTCCGTGCGCGGCCCCATCCGTAGCTTGACCGGACAGGGTGTCTGGTATGCAACAGCCAACCTGCTGGCCAAGGCCGGCGGGTTGCTCCTGCTCCCCCTGTATACGAACAGCCGCTATCTGGCCGTCTCCGACTATGGCCGGTGGGGCGTACTGGAGGTCACGGCGCAGATGGGCATCGTACTGCTCGGACTGCAGCTCTCAGCCGGCCTGCTACGCTTCGCCGCCGAGGAGACCGCACGTCGAATCGTAGCCCGAACAGCCTGGACCTTGAGCATCGGGATCGCGCTCCTGCTCCTGGGGGGAGCGGCCGGGCTGGTAGAGCTCACCGGGGATCCCGTCTGGGCGCTTCTGTGCCTGTTCGTGGCCTTCGAAATATTGCTCGGCCTCATCCTGGGCGCGCTGCGCTTTGAAGGTCGCGCCCGGCTGTACACCGGTCTTCTGGCCCTGAAGCTCATCACCCTGGTGGGGTTGAGCTACCTGACCCTGGCCATCTTCCGCATGGGGCTTACCGGCGTGGTCGCTTCCTATACCGCTTCCAGCGCGCTGAGCCTGCTTGTGGCCTGGGCCCTGACCTGTGGGCGCTGGCCCTGGGGTTGGCCGGCTCTGGATCGTACCTGGACAGGTCGGCTGCTTCGCTTCAGCCTGCCGCTCGTAGCCGGCGCGCTGGGCAGCCTGGCGCTCAACGCGGCGGATCGCTACGTGCTGGTCGCCTTGCGCCCGGAGTTCGAGGTGGGTCTTTACGTATTAGCCGCCCGATTCGGGGGCGTGGTGAACATGCTCGGGGCCCAACCCCTGCAACTGGCCTGGATCCCCCTCTTGTACCGCCTGCCCCGGGAAGAACGCCCCCGCATCACCCAGACCGTCTACTCCGGATCCGTGCTTCTTCTGGGAGCGCTCGTGCTTGTCACCTCCGTCTTTTCGCCCTGGGTGCTCACCCTGATGGGCTCGGATGCGGCCTACCGGGCCGCCCTACCCCTTGTGCCCTGGATCGGGCTGGGATTTGCCGCCTTCGGCCTGAGCCTGATCTGGTCTGCCGTGTTGCTGGAAGCGCTTCGCTCTCGCATTGTTTCCCTTGCCCTGGCCGCAAGCGCCGCGCTCAATGTGGGGCTGAACTTCTTGCTTGTGCCCCTCTGGGGCCCCATGGGGGCGGCTGTGAGCACGCTCGTGGCCTACGCGGGGCTTTTGATCTGGACGTACCGGGCAGCTCGTCCCCTGGTTCGGATCCGGCTTCTGGGAGGACGGCTGCTGGGCACAGGGATCTGGACCGGATTGCTCGCCTGGGCGGGAACGGAATGGCAGTTTTCCTCTCTGATAGCAGATGCCCTCTTCCGGCTCCTGTTGGTTCTTCTCTGGACCCTGGGCGCCTGGCTGCTGGGGTGGATGCGCCCTTTGGGGTCTCGTGAATCTGGCACTTAACGCCTGCCCTTTTTCCGGCCCACAGGGGCGCGCTTGCGCAAAACGGCCACAAAAAAGCCCTCCATCTCCGGTGTGGGCAGCACGCGCGTGGCCAGCCGCACCGCTTCCGGGAAACGGCGCCCCCTCCAGGAGAGGAGTCCGGGCTGCTGATTGGGGAACGGCCAGGAAATCGGCTCGAGCTCTACGACCGGGCCCTGGCGCTCCAGCACGGCGGCCAGCACAGCCTCGTTCTCCTCGGGGGCAAACGTACAGGTGGCAAATACCAACCGTCCCCCGGGCTGGAGGGCCTGCAGACCGGACTCTAGAAGCGCTGCGCCGAGTCGGGCCCAAGCATGTACCTTCGGCAGGCTCCAGTATCGATACGTTTCCGGATCCTCCGGACGGAAACGCGCCTCGCTGGAGCAGGGCGCATCAACGAGCACACGCGCAAAGGCCCCTGGCCAGAGGCGCCCCGCAACCCGACCGTCCATACAGCGGGTGCGCACCTGTGAGGCCCCGAATCGCATCAGGTTGGCCCGAAGCTTGTAGTAGCGTGCGCGCACCTTCTCCACAGCCAGCACCTGGGCGGGACTGCGCACACGCGCGGCTAGCTGCAGTGTTTTTCCCCCGGGTGCGGCGCAGAGATCAAGCACCCGGTCTTCGGGCTCCGGGTCCAGAGCCTCAACGGGCAACATGCTCGAGAGGTTCTGCACGTACAGCCACCCTTTCCTGTAGGGCTCGGAGGCCAGTAGCGCATCTCGATCTGTCGGCGAAACCCGATAAGCGCCGGCAAGCCAGGGAACGGCAAAGACGCTGATCCCCGCACCCTCCAGCTCTGCCAGCACCTCCTGTTCCGAAGGGGCCAGCAGCGGGTTGATACGAAAGCCAACGTGCGGCCTCTGCCACAGCGCACAGGCCCATCGGGGGGCTTCCTCGCCCCAGAGCTGCTGCAGACGATCGAGAAAAAGCTCAGGTAGGGGGGCAAGCAACTTACGCCAATCCGTATCGCTCATCCCGGCACCAGAACGATCTTACCCACGTTTTCCCGCGCCTCGATGCGCCGGTGGGCGGAAGCCGCCTCCGAGAAGGGATACACCCGGTCCAAGACAGGACGAATCCGGCCCTCCCGATACCAGACCAGCAACGTCTCCATGGCCCGACGCAGGCGTTCCCGCTCGCTCCAGAGCCGGCCCAGGTGCAGTCCGATTACGGCCCGATTTTCCCACATCAGTCGGAGGGGATGAAAACGGGGCATGCGCAGGTATTCCCACAGCGCGGCCAGCACGTTGCGTCGGGGCCCACGGGAAAGACGCGTTACCCCGTAGAGGATGAGCCTGCCCGTGGGGCGCAGCAGACGGTAGTTCTTCGCCGTATCTCGTCCTCCCAGAGGGTCCAGGATCACATGCACCCCCCTTGCCCGGGTCAGCTGCCTTACCTCCTGCTCATAATCGCGACTTCGGTAGTCGATGGGATGGCACCCGTATTGCCGCAACAGCTCATGCTTGCTCGGGGAAGCTGTGCCGAAGAGCTCCACGCCGGGCACGGTACGGGCGATCTGCAGGGCTGCCAGGCCCACCCCACCGGCGGCCATATGCACGAGCACAGATTCTCCCTCCCGCAGCGCGGCCATTTCCACCAGGGCATAGTAGGCCGTGAGGTAGTTTACCGGCAACGCGGCGGCTTCCTCGAAGGGCATCTCTTCCGGGATCGAGAAGACGTAATCGGCGCGAACCACAACCTGCTCGGCCTGTGCCCCGAAGGGAACGAGCGCAAGCACGCGCCTTCCCCGCATATCGGCTACTTCGGGCCCGACGGCCTCGACCTCGCCGGCCAGTTCAAAACCCGGCACGAACGGCGGCCGAGGGGCGCCCAGATAGAGGCCCTTTCGGGCCAATACGTCGGCAAAATTTACCCCCGCCGCCCGCACGCGCACGCGCAATTCCCCCGAGCCCGGCTCACGCTCCGGCCAGTCGGCGACCGTTAGCCGCTCCGGTCCACCGTATCGCGAGACGACGACAGCGCGCATTGACAGCAAAAGTTCAGGCCTGCTATTTTTGTCCTCCGTTCGGGGCGTAGCTCAGCCCGGTTAGAGCGCTTGGTTCGGGACCAAGAGGTCGGAGGTTCAAATCCTCTCGCCCCGACACGTAGCCCTGACCCTGTGGTCAGGGCTATTTGCTTTCCCCTCCCCCGCAGAGGCGCTCCTTCCAGGCCGCAAGGCGCAGCAGCGCCTCTATGGGGGTAAGACGGGCCGGATCGATGGCCTCCAGCTCACGCCGGATCTCCTCCCAGAGGGGATCGGGAGCGAAGAGGGACAGCTGCACCCCCTCGAGTGGGGGATCCAGTCCCCGGAGCCGGCGGCGCACCTCCGATCGACTGAGGGTCGTTCTGGGCCTCGGAAGCGACCCCTCGCCGCGGCGAAGCAACTCCTCGAGTTCCAGTTCCTTGCTTTCCAGATAGGCCAGGATCTCACGGGCGCGGGCCACCACGGCGGCAGGCACACCGGCCATCTCGGCTACGTGGATACCGTAGCTGTGATCCGTACTACCCGGCACCAGGCGATGCAGAAAAACGATCTTGCCGTTCTGTTCCTGCACGAGCAGGTGGTAGTTGCGAATGCGCTCGTAGCGTTCAGCCAGCTCGGCCAGCTCATGGTAGTGGGTGGCAAAAAGGGTGCGCGCGGCCACCTCGGGGGTCTCATGCAGGTACTCGGCGATCGCCCAGGCGATCGAGAGCCCGTCAAAGGTACTCGTGCCCCGACCGATTTCATCCAGAAGAATGAGCGAACGAGGGGTGGCGTTATGCAGGATGTGGGCGGCCTCGTGCATTTCGACCAGAAACGTGCTCTCTCCGGCGGCCAGATTATCTGAGGCCCCCACGCGGGTAAAGATCTTATCTACCACACCGATACGGGCCGAAGCGGCGGGCACGAAGGAGCCGATCTGAGCCAATAAGACGATGAGCCCCGTCTGCCGCAACAGGGCCGATTTGCCCGCCATGTTGGGGCCCGTGATGATGAGGATCTGCGCCTCCTCGGTCGACAGGTACACGTCGTTGGGCACATAGGCCTGTCCCGGAGGCAGAAGGCGCTCCAGTACGGGATGCCGCCCCTGTCGGATGTCGAGCACCGTGGAATCATCCACCGTGGGGCGCACATATCCATAGCGCTCGGCGATTTCGGCCAGATTGGCCAGCACATCGAGCAGGGCGATCAAGCGGGCGTTGCGCTGCAGGGGTTCGGCCTGCTCGGCCACCGAAAGCCGAAGCGTCTGAAACAGTTCCGCCTCCAGGGCCAGCATCCGCTCCTGGGCGGTGAGGATCTTTTCCTCCTGCTCCTTGAGCGCGGGGGTAATGTAGCGCTCCGCGCCCGTAAGGGTTTGCTTGCGGATGTAATCAGCGGGAACCTTGTGCCGATGGGCGTTCGTGACCTCGATGTAGTAGCCAAATACGCGGTTATACCCCACCTTGAGGGAAGGGATTCCCGTTCGGGCCGCCTCTTCGGCGCGAAAACGCTCCATCCAGGAGGAGATATCCCGCACAAGCAGGCGCAGCTCGTCGAGTTCCTTATGATATCCCTCCTGGATCACGCCGCCTTCGGCGAGCGTGGCCGGCGGATTGGGAACCAGCGCCCTTGCGATATGTGCCCGCAGTTCCGAGCAGGGATCGAGCTCCTCCTGTACAGTTCGGAGCAGACCGGAGGAGAACCCCTCGAGCAGATCTCGAATGCGGGGTATCAGAGCCAGTGTATCCCGGATCTGGGCTAGATCCCGGGGACCGGCCCGGTTTGTGCAGACCCGTCCGAGGACCCGCTCCAGATCGACCACCTCGGCCAGCACCTCGCGAATCGCTTCGCGCCGGCGACGGTGGCGGAGCAGTTCCTCTACGGCCTCCAGGCGACTTTCGATGCGCTCCCGGCGCAACAGCGGACGCAAGAGCCACTGGCGCAACAAGCGCGCCCCCATGGCCGTCCGAGTCTGGTCCAGAATGGAGACGAGCGTGCCCTCTCCGCGCCCCCTCTCCTGCAGGGGGGCGATCAGCTCCAGGTTGCGCTGCGTGGCCGGATCGAGCACCATGTACTCGCCCTCTTGCTGGGCGACGAGCTTGCGCACGTGTCCCAGGTGCCCCCTCTGGGTCTCCTGGGCGTAATGCAGGGCGGCGCCGGCGGCGACGATGCCCTCCTGATAGGCTTCCACCCCGAACCCCTTGAGCGTACGCGTGCCAAAATGGCGGGTGAGCACCTGATAGGCGTATGCAAACCCCCAGACCCAGTCCTCAAGCCAGGTCACGGGGGCCGACACACCCAGAGCGCGCACGCGATCCCGATGCCTGCGGTCGGCCAGCAGTTCGGCCGGCTGTAGCGTCTCCAGTTGCTCTACGAGCTGCCGCTCCGTCTCGCATTCGGTCAGAGCAAACTCGCCCGTGGAGACATCCAGAAAGGCCAACCCAATGCGGCGTTCGCCGAAGTGCACAGCTACGAGGTAATGGCTGCGCCGGTGGTCCAAAATACGCTCACTGAAGGTGACCCCGGGGGTGACGATCTCCACCACATCGCGCTTGACCACCTTGCGGGCCAGCCTGGGATCCTCCAGCTGTTCACAGATGGCCACCCGGTAGCCAGCCCGCACCAGCTTGGGCAGATAGGTATCCAGGGCGTGATAGGGAAAGCCGGCCAGGGGGACATCGGCCGCCGCCCCATTGGCTCGCCGGGTGAGCACGATCCCCAGCACGCGCGAGGCGATCTCGGCATCCTCTCCGAAGGTCTCGTAAAAATCCCCGATCCGAAACAAAAGGATCGCGCCCGGATAGCGTTGCTTGATGCTCCAGTACTGGCGCATCAAGGGGGTATCGACCACGGGCTGCTGCATGGCGCCTTGTCCGTTTGCCGTAAAGTTAGCCTATCTTTACGGGCGCTTGCTACCTGGAGGGCATGATATGCATCCCATCCCCGCCCTTACCACTACGGACAAAGCGGGCCGATACCGGGAGCTTGCCCGGGCGTTGGAGGCCCTGCTCGAAGGAGAGCGGGACTGGCTGGCAAATCTAGCCAACACGGCGGCCCTGCTCTGGTGGACCCTGCCCGACATCAACTGGGTGGGTTTTTACCTGTACCGAAACGGAGAGCTGGTGCTCGGCCCCTTTCAGGGCAAACCGGCCTGCGTGCGCATTCCAATCGGGCGCGGCGTCTGCGGAACGGCCGCGGCACGGCGTCAGAGCGTGGTCGTGCCCGATGTGGACGCCTTTCCCGGACATATCGCTTGTGACAGCGCCTCCCGATCGGAGATCGTCATCCCCATGCTGCTCGGCGATCGCCTGCTGGGCGTCCTAGACGTGGATGCCCCGGTGCTGGAGCGCTTTGAGGAAACCGATCGACAGGGGCTGGAGGCGCTGGTGCAGATCCTGATCGGGGCTACGGACTGGCCCTCGAATTGGTGACGGAACGCGATACGGCAGGTTGGGGTTTTACCGACACCGGGAAGGATAAGGAGCGCGTCATGGATTTTACCCTGCCCGTCATCGATGCTTCCGAGTCGCGGCCGCGACGCCCGGAATGGCTGCGCGTCAAGCTTCCCTACGGGGGGCAATACGCCCGGGTGCGGGAGATCATCGATCGGCATCGGCTGCACACGGTATGCGAATCGGCCCGCTGTCCGAACATCGGGGAATGCTGGGGTGCGGGCACGGCTACGTTCATGATCCTGGGCAACATCTGCACACGCTCCTGTGGCTTCTGTGCCGTGATCACGGGCCGCCCCACAGAGCTGGATCTCGAAGAACCGTACCGGGTGGCCGAAGCCGTACGCCTCATGGGGCTTAAACATGCCGTTGTGACCAGCGTCAATCGGGATGAGCTGCGCGACGGAGGGGCGTCCGTTTTCGCCATGACCATACGGGAGATCCGACGCCTTAACCCCGACACCACCGTCGAGGTGCTCATCCCGGACTTCAAGGGCAACTGGGAAGCCCTGCAGCTGGTACTCGATGAGCGGCCCGATATCCTGAACCACAACACGGAAACCGTGCCCCGCCTCTATCCCACTGTCCGTCCCCAGGCCCGTTATGAGCGCAGCCTGGAATTGCTGCGCCGGGCCAAAGAGGCCGGGCTGGTTACCAAAAGCGGGATCATGGTGGGCTTGGGGGAAACGTTCGAGGAAGTGCTTGAGGTAATGGATGACCTGCGCGCTGTGGGATGCGACATCCTCACCATCGGCCAGTACTTGCAACCGACCCGCCTGCATTTGCCTGTGGTGGAATACGTACATCCGGACGTCTTTGCCCGCTACCGGGAAGAGGGGCTCAGGCGCGGCTTTCGGCACGTGGAATCCGGTCCCCTGGTGCGCTCCAGCTACCATGCCGAGCGCCACGTAGCTCGATAAAGGCTACTCCGGACGGATCCGCACCTCATCGGAGAGGGCATCCCCGCCTTCTGGAAGATTGGAGGCATAGCGGAGCACAACCTGACGGCAATCTTCCATGGCCCGCAACAGGCCTTCAGCTGGCTTACGCCGGCGTATACCCTCCACCACATCGAGCACTATCGACCGCCAGGCCTCTGTGGGCACCTGCTGAGCCAGTGTTTTATCGGGCAAGACCTCAAGCCGCCGTTCAAAAAGGGAAATGAAAATGAGCACCCCCGTTCGATTCGGGGTGGCGAAAACCTCTTCCTCCAGAAAAGCCTGCAGAGCCCGCTGATGCACCCGACGATCCAGCAGAGCCCGACCCACAAGCCAGCGCCTCAGCGGAGGCACATACCGGCCCAGGAAAGCCCCCAGAAGGCCAGAAAGTAAGCTCACCAGAATCACCTCCGTGATCGTAGGACCGATCGCCCACGACTGGCCCAGGGTGATCAGGGAGAGCACAAACAACCCGAGCACAGAAAAGAGCACAAATCCCCGCCAGGGGGCTTCCGGATACGGATCGCTGATCCCCACCACATAGGGCACGATCTCACTGCCGGTCTCCTGTTCGATCTCCGAGACGCGCTGCCGAATGCGCGCCTCTTCTTCCGCACTGAGCCATCGTCCGGGCATAAGCATTTTGCCTCCGCAAACCCGGCAGAAAATAAACACCCTGTGCCCTTTTCGGGCCAGATCCTCAGACGTTGAAGCGGATGTAGAGGATATCCCCGTCCTGCACCTCGTAATCGCGTCCTTCGATACGCAGCAGCCCCGCTTCTCGAACGGCCTGTTCAGAGCCGAGCCGATCGTAATCCTCAAAACGCATCACCTCGGCCCGGATGAACCCGCGCTCCATATCGGAATGAATCCGGCCGGCTGCCTGTTGCGCCCTCGTACCCCGCGTTATGGTCCACGCTCGCACCTCCCGGGGCCCAACGGTGAAAAACGTAATCAGCCCCAGCAGGCCGTAGGCGGCGCGAACGAGCCGGTCCAGTCCGGATTCCCGAAGCCCCATGGCCTGCAGAAAAAGCGCGCGTTCCGATTCGGGCAGCCGAGCGATCTGGGCCTCTAGCTCGGCGCAGATCACCAGCACTTCGGCGCCCTCCTGAGCGGCTATCTCCCGGACGACTTCCACCAGAGGTCCCCCATTGGGAAGATCAGACTCGGCCACGTTGGCCACATAGAGCACGGGCTTGGCCGTAAGCAGAAACAGCGGCTCGAGCAGGGCCTTTTCCTCCCCCGTAGCTGGAAAGGTTCGGACCGGGCTACCGGCATCCAGATGGGCGCGCAGCCGCTCCAGCAGCCCCAGTTCCGGTCTGGCCCGCTTGTCCCCCACACGAGCGGCCTTGCCCACACGTTCCAGCCGGCGCTCTACGGTCTCCAGATCCTTGAGCACAAGCTCGGTGTGAACGGTCTCGATATCCGCCCGGGGATCGATGCGGCCCTCCACATGGACGACGTTCGGGTCCTCGAAGCAGCGAACCACGTGCAAAATGGCGTCCACCTCCCGGATATGGGCCAGAAACTGGTTCCCCAGCCCTTCTCCCCGGGAGGCCCCCCGCACCAGACCGGCGATATCGACGATCTCCACCGTGGCCGGGGTAACCCGGGCCGGGCGCACCAGTTCGGCCAGGCGTTTCAGCCGCTCATCGGGCACGGGAACCACGCCCACATTGGGTTCAATGGTGCAGAACGGGTAGTTGGCCGCCTCGGCTCCCGCCGCGCTCAGGGCGTTAAACAGGGTGGATTTGCCCACGTTGGGCAGCCCGACAATTCCGCAACGCAACGACATTGTTTCCTCTCTGCCGAACCCGGCAAAGATACGACCCCCGACGAGTTTCAAGACGCCCCCGGAAGCCGGGCGCCAGTCCGGGCAAGGCTCTTGTATCGGCGGGAAGATTGCCCCCAGCCCCTGCAGGCCCCTATCTTCAACTCCGCCATGTCCACAGGGGAAATTCTTCAGCGCATTCTGTCCGGAGACCGACGCGCCATCGCCCGGGCCATGACGTGGGTGGAAAATGAACAGCCCGGCGCCATTGAGTTGCTCGAAGCCCTCTATCCCCATACGGGGCGCGCCTGGCGCATCGGCCTGACCGGACCGCCGGGGGCAGGGAAGAGCACCCTGGTGGCCGCTCTCACAGGAGCCCTTCGATCGCGGGGCTTGCGCGTAGGCATACTCGCCGTCGATCCTACAAGCCCCTTTACGGGGGGCGCCCTGTTGGGAGATCGCATCCGGATGGAGCCCCATTTTCTCGACGAGGGCGTATTCATCCGCAGCCTGGCCACCCGCGGTCGCCAGGGAGGGCTTACAGCGCGAACCGAAGAGCTGGCCGATGTGTTGGATGCGGCCGGATTCGATCTGGTGCTCATCGAGACGGTCGGCGTCGGCCAGTCGGAGCTGGACGTGCGCCAGGCGGCCGACAGCGTCGCGGTAGTGCTCGTGCCGGGCTCGGGAGACACCGTTCAGGCCATGAAAGCCGGCCTCATGGAGATCGCCGACCTGTTCATCCTGAACAAAGCCGACCATCCGGAAATCGACGCCCTGGAGCGCGCCCTGAAAACCGCTCTGCAGCTGCGTCCACCGGCCCGCTGGACCCCTCCGCTGCTGCGAACCGTGGCCACAGGAGGCGAGGGCATTGAGGCGGTGCTGGAGGCCCTCAACCGGCATCGCGCCTTCCTGGAAGCCGAAGGCCTATGGGAGGAGGGCCGCAGAAGGCGGCTCCTGCACCGCGTAGAACGCTATATCGCCGCGGAGTGGGAGCGACGGTTCTGGACCCCCGAGCGGCGAGCCCGTCTGGAGGCCCTGCTTGCAGAAGCGGCCCACAGGAGGGGGGAATCCCCGTATCGGCTTGCCCGCCGGATCCTAGAGGAGCCCTCCCCTCGGGCTGAGCCTCCCCTCCCGGAGGATCAGCCCGAGAAGAGGCGTTGAACGGTTTTCATCGGGTGCGCACAAGGGGTCGGGTGATGAGCCGATCGCCCACCTGCAACCGGAGCAGATACACCCCGGCCGGGATCCCTTCTGGATGCCAGACCCATTCCCGCACCCCGGAGGCGAGCCGACCCTCGGCCAGCACGGCCACCTGCCGGCCGAGCATATCGTATACGGCCGCCCGAACCGAGGTCGCCTCCGGCAGGTAGCAGCCCACACGCACAGGTCCGATGGACGGATTAGGATACACCCAGAGATGAAGGGGGGAAACCGCTTCGGACTCCACGGCCGTGCCCACGCGGCTATAATCCGTGTTCTGGGGATCGTAGTTGGCCCAGGGCAGATCCCACCGCTCTTCCGGCCCGAAAGCGCCGGCATACCCTACCTGACGGAAAAAACTGTCCTGGAGTTTAGCCCACACGAAGCTGGCCCCCACGGCCACCGGGCTATCGGGTCGGGGTCGGGGGTCGAACTGGGCCGGGTCGCCGGGATACGGGTTTCGAAGCCCCACATCGGCCGTGGCGCTTAGGATGCGGTTATTCCAGGCGGCGTTCTGAAACCAGGCCGCCCCATCAAACCCCGCCGGCGGGTTTGCGGTCTTCACCGGAGGCGTGTTGCGGATGCCGGCCAAAAAGATATTGCGCAGCTCCAGCTCTCCATCCCGGGCGGCCGTCGTGGTCGTGCTCCCATCGAGCAGAATTCCATCCGGCCATCCCATTATGATCGAATTATAGGCCGAAAGCAGGGAAGAACGGCGGATGTGCATACCGCGCCGGAAGTTGGGATTGATCTGCGTCTGCGCCGTGGCGGCCGGACCGATCAAGGTCACGTTCGAAAAGACGGGCGCCGTGCGGGGCTGGTTCGTGGTGCCCGTGCCGTCGTTGTCGGATTCAAACCCGTTTGAGCCTCCAATATCGGCGATATTTGGATTCCGGACCCCGAGGGCGAACTGCACCCGTCCCTGATAGCCGAAGTCCGTGTCGAAATCGTCATCCACGCCATGGTAGCTGATCAGGTAGCGGGCGTTGACGGTGCCCCCGAAGAACTCAAAGGAATCATCGCCAGAATAGCTCACCTGCACATACTCGATCGTTGTACGCCGGCCCACTCCGGCGAGCGTGAGCCCGTTGATCTCGTTGTCGGGCAGAAAGGCGATTCCGGGGAATTCGATGCGCACATAGCGCAGGATCCCGGAGTCATCATCCGGGTCCGGATTCGATCCACCCCCGTAGATGGTGCCTGTACCCCCTTCGATTTCGGCCGTACCGCCGGGTATGTTGATCGGAGCCCGGCCGGCGATGATAAGCCCCCCCCAGTCTCCCGGGCCGCGCTGCCCCGGAGGTTGCTGGCTGGTGAAGACGATCGGACGATCCGGGGTGCCCTCTGCGATGATCCGGGCTCCCCGGTTGATAATGAGCGTGCCCTTGGTGGCCTTCTCTCCGAAGATTATCACACCGGGCTCGATGCGCAGCACAGCCGGCGGATCCACCTGGACAAAACCCCGAAGCAGATAGCGCTTGCCGGATTGCAGACGCAGATCGCGCCCGATACGCCCCTCAAGCACGCTGTCTACCGGAGCCAGCTGAGCCCTGGATTCGGAGACGAACAGGCAGAGCAGAAGACCGAGCAGTACAGCACCTGGCATCGCTTTTTCCTCCTCGCCAATTCGGACAGGCCCAAGTTGGTCTGCGCAGGTAAAGAGAATATGAGGCGGAGGTTATCGTTCCGTTAGGGCTGCCAGCTGATGCCCAGCGACCAGACGGGGGCACGGCTGTTCTGACGGACCAGCTTGCCCGCCTGGGTGAAACGTTGCTCATGGGCCAACACATCCCGCACGCTCAGGCGAAGGCTCAGGGAGCGGAGCAGGCGCCAGCTCACCGATAGATCCACCTGATGGCGCGGTTCTTCGCGCACATCTTCCTCGTAGGCGGTGGCGACCTCGACGATTCGACTGCCGATGCGGTTATAGAGCAGGTTCACATGGAGCGGGCCGCGTTCATAGAACAGAGCCCCATTCAACACGTAGGGAGACTGGCCCTGCAGGGGGCGGCCCCTTCGGGCGATGGTCGTCTCGCTGCCCGGCACGAAAACCCGGGAGCGGATCCAGGCATAATTGAGCTGTAGCCGAAGCGGCCCCCCGAGAGGCCCGAGCAGGCGCCGCAGATGCATACGCAGGTCCACTTCCAGCCCGCCGTTTTCGGCGCGTTCTGCGTTGGCAAAGGTGCGCTCCGAGCCCAGCGCGCTTCCGGAGATGATCACCTGCTCGATGGGATGGCGCAGCTGTTTGTAAAACAGCCCCACCGCCAGAAGCTCCCCCACCCCCGGATAGTACTCTGCGCGCAGATCCCAGTTGCGCACCAACGCCCGGCGCAGGGAAGAGTCGCCGCGCACGGAGGTCTGTGTCTGAAAGTCGAAGTACGTAAAGGGAGCCAGCTCCCGCAGCTCAGGCCGATTGACCGTCTGGCTCCAGGCCAGACGCACGTTCAGACGCTCCGAGGGGCTATAGGTGAGGTTGAGCGCCGGGAGCAGATCGAGCTGCCGTTGTCGGATATGCACATCCCGCTGGTCGGAAAAATCCCGCGTTCGAACCCAGATATCGGCCTCTTCCAGGCGCACCCCCCCGAGCAGGCGGAGCCGGCCTCCAGCCGGCAGAGCAATGGGCCAGTCCAGCATGCCGTAACCGTAGCGGAGGATCGAGCCGGCCCGGTAGCGGTTGGTGCCGTTGCGGTACTCATCGAGAGCCAGCCCGTTACGGCGGAAATGCTCCGGCCGAAACAGGGAATCGGGTCCGAGATAGAGCAGTCGAAAGTCCGTAAAACCGTTTCCAGGGGCGTTTATGATCACCCCGATGAGCCGGGACCTAAAAGTGCGCGCACGATCTTCCCCCCCAACCCCACCGCTCAGGCGCATCGCCGCACCCAGGGGCTTTCGGGCCTCGATCGAAAACCCACGCCCGCTTTCCCGCATCTCGGAATAGAAGCGCCCTCCATTTTTCAGATTGGCCTGAAAGCCCAGCACGGCGGCGTAGGGGTCCGTGGAGCCCATCTCGCGTGCGTACATGTATCGCCGGTAGTCGGGCTCCTCCCGATCGGAACGGCTGTAGCGGATCGCCCAGTTGAGCTCCAGCCTGCCGAGCAAGGGCAGAAAATGCATCCCCTCGAGCTGTCCGCTGTAAAGACCCCGGCTAATGAAGCGCAGGGCGGTCTGTTGTTGCTCCTTGCCCGCGTCGGTGTACTGGACCCCCTCGAGCCGGATGACCTCATCTTCCGCCGAGCGGGTGTACGTATTGCGCCAGCTCAACCGGTGCGCGCTACTGAGGCGCAGGTTCAGGTTGAACAGTCCCCCCCAGAGCACGGAAAAGGCGTGGCGCTGGCCCCGGTAATCGAAGCGCAGATCCCCGGAGGCCTCATACTCGCGCCGGATGAGGTCCTCGATCATGTATCCGTTCCGGTAGGAGGCACCGATCAGGAAGCCCAGGCCTCCGCCCAACAGACGGGCGTCATCCGCGATAGAGAGGCCCAGATGCAGGTTGACCGGCGCGCGTTCGGATCGGGGAGTCCATATCGCAGGCAATTGCTGGGCCAGCTGGTGTCGTTCGGAGATGGACAGCTGACCGACATCCTCCGGAAATCCGGTGGGCAGGCGACGTCGGCCATCGTCGAGACCCCAGAACCGGCTGCCCGGATAGGTCCAGAAAAGGCGCCCCGTGGTGGCCGGGTTCCAGGACCCAGATCCGCTCAGGCGCACGATGCGACTAGACGGGAAATCGATCGTCTCCATCCGCACCACACCGCCGGAGAAATCCCCGGGCTGATCGGGCGTAAAAGATTTCTGGATGACCGTGTTGTCGAGCAGTTCGGCCGGGATAAGATCGAAGGCGAAGCTACGTCGGTCCGGTTCCGTGCCGACCAGTGGGGTGCCGTTGAGCAGGGCCACCGAGTAGCGCTCCGGGGTGCCGCGCACGTAGAGGTATCTTCCTCCCAGGACGGAAACCCCGGTTATACGGCGCAGGGCGTCGGCCGAGGTGGGATCCGGAGCCCGGCGGATCTGTTCGGCCGCTATAGCATCCCCAATAGCAGGCGCCCGGCGCTGCAAGGCGATGAGGGCCGCCTCCGTGTTGCGCACGGCCTCCGCCTCGACGGTAAGCTCACCAAGCTGAAGCGCTTCGGATCGGAGCGAGACGGCCAGCTCCACGGTTCTGCCGGCAAGCACCTCTACATCCTCTATCCGCAGGGGCTGGTAGCCCACATATCGGAAAAGCAGCGTGTAGCGACCGGGGGCGAGCTCCAGGCGGAATCGTCCCTGCAGGTCCGTCGTGGTCCCCTGCGCGCTCCCGTGCAGGATCACGGTGGCCCCGATAAGCGCCTCCCCCGTCCCCGCATCCCGCACGGTGCCCGTGATCACCCCCCGGGACTGGGCGTATAGCAGACCATGCACCAAGAGTCCGAAAAGCAAGAACAGATAGCGCCCTGCCATGAGCGGCCTCCCCTGGTTATGTCATCGCAAGCTCGGGAGGCCATGTTAGCAGGAGATGAAAAGGCGGTTAAGAAACCGTAACCTCAGCGGATGATGAGCACCTTGCCCACTGCGGAACGTCGCGTGGCCAGATCGACGGCCGTGATCAGGTATACCCCTGAAGGCACAAGCCGACCCTCGGTATCCCGGCCATCCCAGATGGCCTGTCCTCCCCGGACATACAGTTCCCGGACCAGATGGCCCTCGATGGAGAGAATTTTGATTCGGGTCTCCTCGGTCAGTCCCCGGATGTAAATGGGTCGGGGCCCCTGCAGGCGAACGGGGTTGGGGAAGATCCGCAGCGTGCGCAGTTCGGGCTCCGGCCCGAGCACGTCGGTCATGATACTGACCAGGCCTGCCGAGGTGGCCACAAACAGCTCTCCCGTATCGGGCCGGTAGGCCAGTCCGAGTATGTTGTTGGACAACAGGGGGCTGTTTTCCGTGGTGTAATGCGCCAGCACCCGGGAGACGGCCTCATCCGTCACCCACAGCCCATCCGGAGAGCCGATCCATTTGCGATTGGCGCCATCGATGGCGATAGCGTTCACGCTCAGCTCGCGCAACAGGTAGCTGCGCCGTCCCTGGCCGGTATCGGCCGAGACGGGCCACTGCGCTTCCCGTTCGGCCGTTGATCCCTCGATAAGCAACCCGGGGAAGGGATAGTAGGCCAGGCCCCGTGCCGTGCCGATCCAGATCATGCCCCTTCGGTCCTGCACGATCGCATTCACCTTGCGATCCGGCAGGTTTCCCGCTCCCCGCTCGGCCCGCAGGTAGAGCGCCCGATCATCGGCCGGGTTTTCCGGGGTGTCTCGCGTATCGAGCACCAGCAGCCCCATGCCCACATTCTTGTCATCCGAAGCCCGCAGGCCAATCCAGAGCAGGCCCGAGGAGTCCGCATACACGGTAAAGTATGTCGCATTGCCCGGGGCCTGGCTGTGGCGCGGCAGGCCAGTCCAGCGGCCGTTTTCGTAGACGAAAAGGGGATAGCTCGACAGAAAGCTCACCGCCCATATCCGTCCCCGGGGATCCCGACTCAGGGCGGGGACGACCACATAGTCTTCGGATCCGGGGATGCCGATGAGGCCGCTTCGGCGATCAAAACGCCGCAGGGTACCATCCGGCTCTACGCGCACAATCCCCCGCCCCCAGGTTCCTGCCCACACCCCGCCATCGGGATCGGCCAGCACGGCGGGTACATCGAAGATGCCGGCCAGCTCGGGCAGGAGATCGGGATGGAAGTTCGTCCACCGGGTCCCATCGAAGCGATAAAAGCCGCTTCCGGGCCGGTCCAGCTGACTGGAGGCCGCCCACAGCAGGCCCCGGGGGCTCCAGGAAAGCTGGCTGATCAGGTTGCTATAGGGCCCCTCGGGGATGAACTGCCAGCGGAGCTGGCCCCCTTCGTAACGGCAAAGACCTCGCTGGAAATCGCCCACCCACCAGATCGTGGGACTCTGCGCCCAAAGGGCGCGCGGCTCGCCCGGAGAGAGGGGAAAACGGCTCACGGCCAGAGCGGGATCGAGCCGGGCTACGGCCGAAGGGGTGAGGACGAAGAGATAATCCACCTGCCTGGAGAGGGCCACCACGGGCTCCCGCAGGAGGGGCAGAAGACGCCAACAGCTTCCGTCGTATCGGGCAAGCCCGCCGGAGGTGGCCGCATAAACGGTGTTCTCGTAGTCGGCAAGGGCATAAATACGCCCCGAGGGAAGCCCACAGCCGCTTCCGTGTAGCTCCCAGAATTCGGGGGCTTTCAGGTTGGGGGCCGCAAGGGGGGCGGAGGCCACACCGAAATCCGTAGCCGCCCAGATCCGGCCGGCTGCGATAAGCACGGACCATACCGGGGTACCGGGGTTGAGCGTCCCCAGGCGCGTGTAGGAATCGCGCACCCGTCCCTGCGAATCCAGCAGCACGATGCCAAAATCCGTGGCCACATAGAGGGTATCCCCGTAAACGAAAAAGGAGCGCACACCCCGCTGGGTAAACTGGGTACTGCGCGCGATATCCAGGATGGTCCGCCATCGCTGTTGGGTTTCGTCCCAGACATCGAGCACCCCGTTGGGATAACCCACCCAGAGCCTATTTCGGCGCTCATCATAGAGCAGGGCGGAGATCTCGATGCCGCTCATACCCTCCACCCGCGTAAAACGGCGCACCTCGCCGGTAGCGAGCTCGTAGGCGAAAAGTCCGCCCGTGGTGCCGGCCCAGAGGGTCGAACGGGATGCGGTGAGCGTGTTTACCTGCCGCATGGCGGTATAGGCCTGCCAGCGGCCGGGCTGGGCCTGAAGGGGGAGCAGGGCACAGAGCAGAAAACCGAGCAGCGAGCCGATCCGTCTCATCTCAGTCGGGTGAGCAAGTGAGCCATCTCCACCGCAGCCAGGGCGGCCTCGGCCCCCTTGTTTCCCGCCTTACCTCCGGCCCGCTCAAGGGCCTGCTCGAGGGTATCGGTTGTCAGGAGCCCAAAGCCCACGGGGATGTTCAGCTCCAGCATTGTGCGGGCCAGACCTTGCGTGGCCGCCGAGGCCACGTATTCGAAATGGGGGGTTTCCCCCCGGATCACGGCCCCCAGGGCGATGAGCGCATCGAAACGACCTGTCTCCGCCATGCGGCGCACCAGCAAGGGCAGCTCGAAGGCTCCCGGACACCAGGCCACCTCGATCCGATCCGGATCTGCCCCGTGGCGGCGCAGCGCTTCCAGGGCCCCCTGAAGTAGCTTGCCGGTTACGAGCTCGTTCCAGCGGCTGATTGCAATACCCAGCCGCAACTCCCGGGCGCTGAGCGGAACCTCATGCACGACGGGCATTTTTCCTCTCCCGCTGTTGACGAATCCGAGCAAGCAGGCGCTCCACCACGACACCGGAAACGGTAACTGTGCCGAGCAGAAGCGCCTCTTCCGCTCTTCCGTGGTAATCGGATCCGCCGGTGGTGAGCAGTCCAGCGCGGCGGGCCAGGACCTCGTAGTAGGCCGTCAGGCGCCAGTCATGGCTCGGGTGAACGGTCTCAATCCCATCGACCCCAAGACGAAGGAGCGCCTCCATGGGTGCGCCGGCCAGAGCACGGCCCGGATGGGCGATCACGGCCACCCCTCCAGCCCCTCGGATCAGACGTACGGCCTCCTCAACGGGAAATCCCACGCGCGGCGCGGCGGCCGGTCCATGAGCCCCCAGATAGCGGACAAAGGCCTCGCGCACGGAACGAGCCCATCCGGCCTCAACGAGTACGCGCGCCACATGGGGACGCCCCACGGTACCGGAGCCGGCCACCTCCAGCACCCGGTCCAGGGACAGCAAGATCCCGACCTCCCGCAGGCGCCTTAGGATCTCCCGCACCCGTTCCAGCCGCGCCTGCTGCAACAGACCGAGCGCGCGCCGAAGGCCCGCATCGCCGGGGTCTATACCGTAGCCCAACACATGCAGCTCCCGATCCCCCCAGTGGGCGCTCAGCTCCAGGCCCGGTATGAGCTCCAATCCCTTTTCCCTGGCCGCCTCCGCGGCCTCAAAGAGGCCCTCGACCGTGTCATGATCCACCACCGCCACCACACCCAGGGCGGCTTCTGCGGCCTGCCCCATCAGATCACAAGGACCCAGACGGCCGTCCGAGTAGTTGCTGTGCAGGTGCAGGTCTGCGCGTTCAGCCCTGGACACGACGATGCACCTTGAAGACCGAGGCCTGATCACGCGGCTTGAGGATGATCACATCCACGTTGACATGCTCCGGTTGCTCTACGGCCCAGAGGATGGCCTGCGCCACATCTTCGGGGCGCAGGGGCGTGAGCCCCTCATAGACCTTCCGGGCCCGCTCCTGATCTCCCCGAAAGCGAACCAGGCTGAACTCCGTTTCCACCATGCCGGGATCGATGCTGGTCAGCCGAATCGGCGTGCCGAGCAGCTCCTGGCGCAAACTCTGTGTCAGCGCCCGCAGGGCGAACTTCGTGGCACAGTATACACTGCCCCCCTCGTAGGCCTCCCAGCCCGCAATGGACCCGAGCATGATCACATGTCCCCGGCCGGCCTGAAGCATATGCGGCACAACGGCCTGGGTGAGCCGGATGACCCCTTCTACGTTCGTCTGAAACATCGTCTGATAATCTGCTTCGGGCGTATCCAGCAGGGGGCGCAGACCCAGGGCAAGTCCAGCATTGTTGACGAGCACCGTCGGAACCCCGTTGTGGGCCATAGCGCCCTGGACAAAATTTCGTACGGAATCCGCATGCCGCACATCCAGGGGTGCGGCGTAGACAGAAACCCCGTAGCTCTTCTGGATTTCCCGGGCCAGGGCCTGCAGCCTCTCCAGGCGGCGGGCGCCGATGGAAAGCGCCCATCCTCGCTCAGCAGCCAGATGGGCGGTAGCCGCTCCGATACCCGAAGAGGCTCCGCTGATGAGCACATGATGCCCCATCGTTCAGGGATCCCCCCGATCTAGCTGTTCTACAAGCGGCGGGATCTGAAGCCAGTCCTCGGCCACAGCATCGGCCGTATGTCCTTCTAGATCCCGGCGATTGAGGCCCACGTATAAAACGGCCCGCATCCCGAGCGCCTGAGCGCCCTCCACATCCGTGCGCTGCAGATCTCCGATATGCACGGCCTCTCTGGGCTCGACCCCGAAGGCGCGCAGGGCGTTCAGAAAAGCTCGCGGATCGGGTTTGGCATATCCGGTCTCATCGGAAAAGACGAAATGCTGAAAAAATCCAATCAGCCCGGCCTCTTCGAGCAACTGGCGGATAACCCGTCCAGGGGAAAACATGGTATCGGAGACGATGCAGAGCGCATAGCGCTGGGCCAACTCCGCCAGTCCCTCCTTCAGACCCGGGGCGAAGGCGGGGGGAGCCTGCAGGAGCCCCTCTTCGAAGACGCGCACCGTCTCCCGATGGGCTTCTTCGGCAACCTCCACGTCCAGTTCTTCCCAGATCCGCCGGACGAGCAATTCGACAGGCGGGGTATAGCGCGCCTCCTGCCAGGATCCCTCAAACCAGAGCCGCGCCTGCTGATAGACCGCCTCCAGCTCTTCGAGCCCCATCCGACGCCCCGCCTGCCGGAGAACCCGCTCCAGCTGGGCAAAACGCAGCTCTTTGCGCTTCTCGCCCCCGACATGGGGGTCCACCATGGTGTTCCAGAAGTCGATCGTTATAAGCCGCACCGCCATTGCCGCCACTGTCGATGCACGACCATGATGCACACCTCGGGAATATACCGCAGCCGGGCTCGTTCCGCCTTCCGCTGTGCGAGCTCGCTGTGGGCTCCCAGCTGAGTCCAGATCACGGGCTGCTGACCGGAGGCCAAGACATCATCCACCACGGCCTCCACGGCCTCGGGACGACGAAACACGTTGACGATATCCACCTCCACGGGCAGATGCCGCACCGAAGGGTAAGCGGGGATCCCGAGCACTTCCGGATAGCAGGGATTAACCGGAATTACCTCGTATCCCTGCTCCATAAGATAGCGCATGATCTGATGGCTGGGGCGATGGGCATGCACAGAGGCACCTACAATGGCAATACGCCGCGCCCGCGCTAAAATATCGAACAAATCGGTCATAGGATCCGAGCATGGGTCGGAAGCGGAAAATAGGGGGCAGATCAGGCTTTTGCCAACTTGGTGCTATCTTTGGCCGCTCAACGTGGAGGCGGGCATGCGCGCCTTTGTGACCGGAGGAACGGGATTTATCGGCAGCCATCTGGTGGAATACCTGCTGCAGCACGGCTTTGAGGTCTATTGCCTGGTACGGCGGGAGCCCCGCTGGCTGCGTGGACTCCCCGTACGCTTCCTCTACGGAGATGGTCTCGATGAGAGGGCGCTCCGGGAGGGCCTGAGCGAGGCCGAATACGTCTTCCATGTGGCCGGATTGACGCGCGCTCCGGACTGGGAGTCCCTGTATCGGGCCAACGTGGAGGCCACTGAACGCCTCTTGGAACTGGCCCGCCATCACGGATCCCGGATCCGGCGAGTGCTCCTCGTAAGCAGCCAGGCTGCGGTAGGTCCCAGCCCGAACGGACCGGTTACCGAGACAAGTCCCCTGCGCCCTATCAGCGCCTACGGGCGGAGCAAGGCGCTCATGGAGGAGCGCGTCCAGGAACGCTTCTCCGATCTACCCTTTACGATCGTACGCCCCCCGGCCGTATATGGGCCAAGGGAGCGGGATATCTACACGTTTTTCCGGACCGCGGCCAGAGGGCTTGTGGCGATCGTGGGCTCCGGGCGCGAACCGGAACTCAGCCTGGTACATGTTCGCGATCTGGTACGCGGCATCTACCTGGCCGCTGTGCGGCCCGAGGGGCTTCGGGAGGTATTTTTCATCTCCAGCGAACGCTTTTACAGCTGGCGCGAGCTGGTCGCCGTCACCCTGCGCGCCCTGGGCCGCTGGGCGCTGATCGTGCCCGTGCCCCGCAATCTCGTGGTGCCGATAGGCGCCGTGGTGGAGCACGTCGGACGCCTGCTGGGCACCTATCCACCCCTGAACCGGGAAAAGGCGCGTGAACTGGTGGCCCGCTGGACCTGCTCTTCGGAAAAGGCCATGCGTCTGCTCGGATATCGACAGGAAATCCCCATCGAGCAAGGTATCCCGGAGACCATCGCCTGGTACCGGGCCCATGGGTGGCTTTAGCCCTCCAGCTGCTGCCGCACGAAGTTGGGCAGCGCAAAAGCGGCCACATGCACCTCCGGGTTATAATAGCGCAACATCTCCTGAAAAGGGGCGATGCGCGCTCGGGCGCGCTCGGGATCAAAATCCCGGACCGGATGATAGATCCGGCTGGCCAGCGTAAAGGACCACATGCCTGTCGGGTACGAGGGAATGAAGGCCAGATACATGGTTACGATGGGAAACAGACGGCGCAGAAAACCGTGCGCCGCCTGGATGGTCTGCTGAAATAGCCGATCAAAGGGTGACTCGGTCTGAGCCACCAGCACCCCCTCGGCGGTCAGAATACGAGCCACCTGGACGTAGAAATCCTCCCCGAAAAGCCCCTCTGCGATCCCCACGGGATCGGTGGAGTCGACGATGACCACATCGTAGTATCCCGCCGGGGCGCTTTGCACGAACTGCACCCCGTCGGCCACATGCACGTGCAGGCGCGGATCATCGAAGGCGGAAGCCACTTCCGGGAAGAAACACCGAGCCGCCTCGATAACGACAGAGTCGATTTCCACCAGATCCACCCCCTCTACGTCGGGATAGCGCAGAATTTCCCGAACCGTACCCCCATCCCCACCGCCCACAACGAGCACCCGTTTGGGGTTTTTCAGCAGGCACAGCGCCGGATGGACGATCATCTCATGATAGACGAACTCATCGCGCTCGGTGATCATAACCAGCCCGTCCAGGGTCAGAATCCGGCCAAAGGCGTCTGTCTGCCAGACCTGCACGTGCTGGTATGGACTGCGCCGACTGAAGAGCAGGTCCTCTACGCCGAAGGTCTGCCCGGTGCGCCCTTCCCAGTATTCCGTAAACTGGATCTGGTAGAACTTGGCTGTGCTCATCGCTCTCCTCACCCAGGACTCCGAAAACATCAAAGGGGCGGATCAAACCGCCCCCCGAACCTCGCCCGAACGATCCGGGATTAGCCCGCCTGAACCACCTCAGCCGGCTTATGCCGCACGGGCTCCGGAAACAGTCCCCGTTTAAGCTCCATACTGGAGACGTTCCGGGAGCGAAACTGCTCCTGCAAATACCGCTGGATCACCCACGGATCGATGGTCTCCCCGCAGGTGAAGATATCCACTGCCGCATAGCCATACTCCGGCCACGTATGTATGGCCACGTGCGACTCGGCTATCACGACGACCCCGCTTACCCCATGGGGACTGAAAGAATGGAAGGAATCCGTCACGATCGTGGCCTTTGAACGGCGCACCCCTTCGATGAGAATATCGCGAATTCGGGCCTCGTCGTTCAGCACCTCCGGGTCGCACTGGTAAAACTCGACCAGGATCTGTCTTCCGAGAGCCTGCATCGCTACCCTCCTTTCCGCACCCCCCGCCCTGCGGACGGGGTCTAAAATTGCATGTTTTGATAGCCCCGCAGGGGAGCTATCACCCATACAACCGCGGACCGGTGGACGAAGGGTAGGGGGGATGCCGGAAGACGTTCAGAGATGAAACGCTTGGCTCACATCCCCTAAAACCGATCCACCAGCCGCTAGCGCTGCACCGCCTCCATGCTTCGAGGTCGGCATGCCAGACACGAACGGACAGGCTCCCCTGAAAAATAGCCGACCCCGTTCGGCAGGCGCCGCAAGTATACGAAAACCCGTTCCTAAAGGGCAACCGAATGGGGTTGCCTGCTAAGCACAAAGAACGGATTTTTCCATTGCCGCACAAGGAGCTTGTGACCATGTGGTGGGTACTCATCGCCTGCCTGGGCCTGCAGGCAGAGACAGATTCGCTGCGAGCCCTGCTGGACGCTGTCTGGGCGTTTCGATTGCGAGAAGATCCGCTGCTGGCCACCTATCAGGGGCTCTCCGAAGGGGCGGATCGGCTACCGGGACGAAGACCGGAGGATGTTGCCCGCCGCCATCACCAGATCGAGCACTTCTGGAACCGGCTACAGCGAATTGACCGCCCGCGACTCGCCCCGCAGGATCGCATCAGCTACGACGTACTGCGGCACTGGCTGGAAAACGAACGGGCCGAATACCGGTTCGGCGCCTACCGCATCCCGATCACCTCCGACGACGGTTTTCATATCGCCTTTGCCCGACTACCCAGCTGGATGCCATTTCGCAACGAGCAGGATTACCAGAACTACCTGGCCCGTTTGCGCGCCTTTCCGGACTGGGTACGGCAGCATATCGCGCTAATGCGCGAAGGCCTCCGGACAGGATGGACCCTTCCGGAGGCCATCCTCACAGGCTATGAGATTACCATCGAAGGACACCTGCGCCCGGACCCGGAAGAGACGGTTTTCTTTGCACCCTTCCGCCGCTTCCCCCCCTCCGTGCCGGTAGAACGGAGATCCCTCCTGCAGGAAGAGGCCCGCCGGGTGATCCGGGATTCGGTGCAGTATGGATACCGCCTGTTCCTGGAGTTTTTCACCCGCGAGTACCGGCCCGGTGCACGCAAAACGATCGGTATTTCAGCCGTACCCGGTGGTCGAGAGTACTACGAACACCTGGTGCGCTACTACACCACGCTGGCCCTGAGTCCGGAAGAGGTGCACCGTATCGGTCTGCAGGAAGTGCGACGCATCCGAGCAGCGATGGACTCGCTCATGCGGAGCACGGGCTTCAGGGGGACGTTGGCGGAGTTTCTGGAGTTTCTGCGCACCGATCCCCGATTCTATGCCCGCAGCCCTGAGGAGCTCCTCAAAGAAGCGGCCTGGATCGCCAAACAGATGGATGGCCGCCTGCCCCGGCTCTTTCACGTCCGCTCCTTGCCCCGGCTACCCTATGGGATCGCGCCCGTACCCGAATATCTGGCCCCACGCTACACGGGGGGACGCTACATACCCGCCCCACCCGATGGCACAGAGGCGGGATATTACTGGGTTAATCCGTATCCGCTCGACGGTCGCCCGCTGTACGTGCTGGAGGCGCTCACGCTGCATGAGGCCGTTCCGGGCCATCACCTGCAATACGCCATCCGGCAGGAACTGGAAAACCTGCATCCCTTTGTGCGCTCTGTAAGCTTTTCCGCCTTCGGGGAGGGATGGGCGCTCTATGCCGAACGTCTGGGCAAGGAGGTAGGCTTCTATACGGATCCCTACCGGGAGTTCGGACGGCTCACCTACGAGATGTGGCGCGCCTGCCGGCTTGTAGTCGACACCGGACTGCACGCCATGGGCTGGACCCGGGAGGAGGCTATCGCCTTTCTGGCTGAACACACCGCCCTGTCCCGACACGAGATCCAGACCGAGGTCGATCGCTATATCGCCTGGCCCGGACAGGCCCTGGCCTATAAGATCGGCGAACTCACGATCCTTCGGCTCCGGCACCGAGCCGAAACGGAGCTGGGCAGTCGTTTTGACGTGCGCGATTTCCACGACGTGGTCTTGCGCGCCGGGAGCATCCCGTTGTCCACCCTGGAGGAGCGGGTTATGGAATGGATCTCGGCCCGAAAAGCCTCCGGCTGACGGGTTGCCCTGCATCGGGCCATGTCGTAGCTTTGGATATGTTTATGCGGATGCGATTTCCCATTCGGCCTCTGGTGATGCTGGGCATAGCGGTGGGGCTGATCGGTTGCCGGGGCGCGGAACAGCAGCTGGAGCGCATCGAAGTCCTGCGCACGAGGCTTACCGAAAGGCCGGAGGACAACCGGTTGGCCGATTCGCTGGCCACGGAGGCCCTGCGCTTCGTGGAACGCTACCCGGAGCACGAACGGGCTCCGGAATTGCTCTTTCTGGCCGCTCAGCTCTACGGGGGCATGCTTGACCGCGCAGAGGAAGCCATCTACCTGCATGAGCGTCTGCTGCAGCGCTATCCTCACTCCCCACAGGCGGAGAATGCGCTCTTTATGATCGGCTACCTCTCTCACAACGCACTCGGAGACACGCTGCGGGCCCGACGGGCGTATGAGTCCTTTCTGCGTCGCTATCCGGAAAGCGAACTCGCCTCCAGCGTGCGCTTCGAGCTGCGCATGCTCGGCAAACCCCTCGACAGCCTGCTTGAGCATATCCCGGGTCTGGCAGATTCCACCGGCTATGTCCCGTGAAACCCGCACTCTTCTGGATCCGCGCCTGATAAGCCGCATTAAAAACTTCGAGCTTCGGGCGCGGCTTATCGTCGAGGGCTTCATCACCGGTCTGCATCGTAGCCCCTATCACGGCTTTTCTGTGGAGTTTGCCGAACACCGGGCCTATCATCCCGGCGATGAGCTGCGCTACGTGGACTGGAAGGTCTACGGCAAATCGGATCGTTTCTACGTCAAGCAATACCTCGAGGAAACCAACGTACGGGCCTACATGCTGCTGGACACAAGCAGCTCTATGCGCTACCGGTTCCGGGCTGACTTCTCCAAACTCGCCTACGCAGCCCATCTGGCCGCCGCGCTCCAGTATCTGATGCTCCTGCAGCGCGATGCGGTGGGGCTGGTGATCTTCGATGAAGCCATCCGGTCCTGGTTTCCTGCCCGCTCTGCGCCGGCCTACCGCCGGGTGCTGCTGCGCCAGCTGGAGGCGCTTCTGGCCGATGCATCTTCCTCGGAGCGGCGCCGCACCAACGCCGCTGCCGCCCTGCATGAGGTGGCCGAACGCCTTCGACGCCGCAGCTTGGTTATCGTGCTCACGGACCTGCTTGAGGAAGATCCGGAGGCCCTGCTGGCCGCGCTGCGGCATCTGCGGTATCGCAAACACGAGGTCATTCTCTTTCACATTCTCGAAGAGGCCGCAGAGCGGAAACTGGAACTACCCAATCAGCCCGTCATCCTGGAGGACGTTGAAACAGGGGAAACCTTACCTGTACACCCGGGCGCCCTTCGGGGCGCCTATCAGGAGGCCGTGCGGCGGTTTATGGACACCTTTCGACGCCGGTGTCGGGAAAACCGCATAGATTTCGTAGAGCTGGATACGGCCACCCCCTATGACGTGGCGCTTCTGCACTATCTGGGGAGGCGAAGCAAGCTTTTCTAGGGGCTTGTCCGCTCCACCCCCACCCGGCGCACGCGTCGCCACCAGGTGCGCACCCGCTCAAGGGGCTCCCAGTAGCGCTGTTCTTCCCATGGGTCTCCGATCAAGTGATAGCCCCGCTCCTCCCAGAAACCAGGCAGAAAATCCGTCTGCAGCTCTAGCTCACAGAGGTACTTGGCGCTCTTCCACGCATACAGCCGGGGCACCACCAGCCGCAAGGGGGCGCCGTGTTCCGGACTCAGGGGAGCCCCGTTGAGCTTATCGGCCAGCAGCACATCCTCCTCCCATAGATAAGACAGGGGCACGTTCGTCGTATACCCCTCCAGGCAATGCGCCATCGCCTGTACGGCTTCCGGGTGTGGGCGGACGCGCTCCAGCAGGATCCGCACGGGAATCCCCTCCCAGACCAGCGCCCGCTTGGACCACGTCGTCACACAGTGAAAATCGGCCACGACCTCCAGGCGGGGAAGGGCCTCTAGCTCCTGCCAGGAAAGCTCCAACGGTGCCTCGCAGGCGCCCCAGATACGAAACCGGTATGTGGCCGGATCGAACCGGGGTCGCTGCGGGGTGATGTCGTAGATAGGAAAAGTATCGATATACCGCTGCCCGGGAGGCATGGGGCGGCGCAGATTGGGGCTTTCCAGACGAGGCACGCGCATAAGCCGCCTCCTTTTTACGAGCTCACGGGAGGATAGCGCAGCGAGGGCAGAATGGCCTCAATCCACCCCCGACGGGGCTCCAGCCAGGGAGGCAGAATGAGCCGTTCCCCCAGATGATCCGGATCCTCATCAATGGCAAAGCCCGGCCCATCGGTGGCGAGTTCAAAGAGCACCCCTCCGGGCTCCCGAAAATACACGGAGCGAAACCAGAAACGATCAATCGGAGGCGTGGGGTAAAGCCCCAGCACAAGCAAATGGGACCGGATCTCTTCCTGATGCGCCTCATCGGATACGCGCCAGGCCAGATGATGGATGGTTCCGACCCCCTGGCGGCCGGGCGACAGCTCAGCGCAAACCTCAACATCCAGGTAGCCCCGGCCCAGATCCGGAGCCTGAAAACGCACCCACCTCCCCTCCACACCGACCCGGAACAATCCCAGGCCCTCGGAGAGCAGAGCTTCGGTGGGCCCCAAATTGCGCACGCACAGACGCACCGCGTGTAGCCCGCGAATCTGATACTCCGGGGGCACCGAGCTTTCCAGCCAGGGGCTGAAGGGGCGCTCTTCGGCCTCCGGAGTCTCCACAAGTGCCAGCCGAAGACCATGGGGGTCCACAACGGGTAGCGTCCGTTCTCCGAAACGGCGCTCCTCCGGCCCGAAAGCGACCCCGTAGCGGCCCAGGCGCCCCTGCCAGTACGATAGACTGCCGAGAGGAACGGCCAGAGACACCTCGACAGCCATACCCGTTCCGGAACGCCCGGGGGGCATTTCCGCCCAGGGGAAGAAGGTGAGCTCCGTACCCGGGTGCCCCTCCGCATCGGCATAGAAGAGATGATACGTGCCCGGGTCATCCTGATTTACGCTGCGCTTGACCAGGCGCATGCCCAGAATGCCCGCGTAAAAATCCACGTTCTCCTGGGCCGGACCCGAAATGGCCGTTACATGATGCAATCCCAACACGCCCCGCATAGCAAACCTCGGCCAGTCTTGTGCTCGGATAAATCGTTTATCCCGATCTCCGGTTCCTGCCCTCCCCTACCACCGCACCACATGCACGTTGGGCAGGGCTCGACCCAGAAAACGCTCCCCCAGCGTACGAAAACGCAGGGGCACGTCCGTGACGTAAAACGTATACCGAGGCGCCTGGCGGGAAGGGTTGAGCAACCGCATCTCGTTGAGCAACGCGGCCGTGCGCTCGGCCACGGCTTCGGCCGAGTCGATCAGGCGCACTTCGGGGCCGGCCACATCCTGTAGAAGCCCTTTGAGCAGGGGATAGTGTGTGCACCCCAGCACCAGGGTGTCGACTTGCTCAGCAAGCACAGGGCGCAAATACTCCTGGGCGACCATACGGGTAACGGGATGGTCCACCCATCCCTCCTCAACCAAGGGCACGAAAAGGGGGCAAGCCTGTGAGAAGATACGCACCTCTGGATCCAGCGCATGAATGGCGCGGGCATAGGCGTTGCTGTTGACCGTCGCAGGAGTGCCGATGACGGCCACCCGTTTGGATCTCGTGCTCGCCACGGCCATGCGGGCCCCCGCTTCGATGACATCCAGCACGGGCACCGGAGAGAGATCGTCCACCACCTGATACGCCACGGCCGCGATCGTATTGCAGGCGATAACGAGCAATTTCACTCCGCGAGCAAGCAGAAATTCGGTGATCTGGGTGGCGTAATGCGCGATCGCCTCAACGGATTTGACCCCGTAGGGCACCCGGGCCGTGTCGCCGAAATATATGAGGTGTTCGAAGGGCAAACGTTCCATGAGTGCCCGAAAGACGGTCAGCCCTCCTATACCGGAATCGAAAACCCCGATGGGACTTGCCGCATGTAGCTGCATACCGCTCAGTTTCCCCTTCCGCGCACCAGCACAACAAGGGCTCGATGGGTCTCCGTGCGCACCGGATCCCCATACGTGGCCTCCAGCAACACAATATACGGTCCGGTAGCCAAGGGGCGGCGCCCTTCGGCATAGCCGTCCCATACCCAATACCCTTCCGCTGGGGCATAGGTGCCGGCCGGGACGAGCTCGCGCACCAGGCGCCCCCGCTGGTCAAAAATGCGCACGCGCACGAAGGCGGGCTCATCCCGCCGCAAACGATATCGGATAAGGGCTTCTTCCTGCCAGCTATCCCCGTCCGGAGAAAACGGATTGGGCTCTATCCAGAGAAATCTCCCCCCCTCGCTCGCCTCCGGCGGGCGCACGCTGTTGGGTCTTCCCGGCGTACCCCCCATCGGATCGGCGCTCGTGGTCCAGTTGGACGGATCTATCGAGGGACGGGACAGATCACGTCGTTCCAGAGACCGACCCCGGGGATCGTAGACGGCCGGGTGGTGCCATTCGGGCCGGTAGTAAACGCTATCGATCAGGGTGCCATCCGGACGCCGAATGACAACGGCATCCCCCTCGTCGGATAATCCCAGATTGAGCCCCGGCCTGATCAGGAACACGGCCTGCCGGGGATCGGGTTTGCCAAACAGGCGCACCAGACGGCTTTCTTCCCAGTGAGTCGCCGTATCGGTGGTGAGCACAAGGAAACGCCCGGGCTCCAGCACAACCGGTTCAGGGCTGATCGGATAAGCGACGACCTTCCCCCGACTATCCGGACGACGATGCCAGCTCCATCCGCTTAGCAGCAGGGGGCGATCTCCCGTATGGTACAGCTCGATGTATTCGGCGCCCCCCGGGAGGGGATCATAGAGGATCTCTGTGATGCGCAACAGGCCCGGATGGGCATCGTTGGGATCCCAGTATCGTAGTTCCGCTTCCCCTTCCTCCAGGGTGCGACCGGTCCAGTCTCGCACCCCGCTGATACGCACCCGATAAGAGAGCCCACTGCGCAACTGCAGGGGCAGGCGCAACAAGACGTCTCGGGGATCTTCTTCGAGCCACACCTCCAGAGGCTCGAGCGAGCCCGGATCGATGCGATAGGCGCCCCTGCGCGTCGCCGAGGCCGAATCCAGCGGGTGGCTGTACCGCAGGCGAAATACATCCGGCGCCATGACCTGAGCACCGATCACAGCGAAAGGGCGCCGGTCTGGATCCGGCCCATCTCCCCAGACGGCTTCCAGATCGTCAAAGGCATAGGCCGATCCCGCCGTGGCGCTATGTTTGACCCAGAAACCGAGATAGCGGCTGTATCCGATCAGGGTATCCTGGACCGGGCCATAGCGGATGCCGTTGACCTCCAGGTACCAGGTGCCATTGAGACGACGCTCGACGTGGAACAGAAACAGGTGTTCTGTACCCGTCCCCAGAGCTGGGGTGCGCAGCAGTTCGATGCGCCGATCTCCATCTTGCCGGATCAGCCGCACATCGTCGGAGTTGGTGGTGCCGATTTGCACGTAATACCCCCGCACGGGGCCCTTGAGATCGGCCCGATCGGCCAGCAGATACCATCGAAGACCATTTGCCGTGCTCAGGTTTACCCCCGAGATGCGTATCCAGCAGGACCAGCGCCCATAGGCGATCGGGGAGCGCAGCAGAAGCTGTATCGTATCGGCCCGATTCTGGCCCCGAGTGCGGAGCCGATATCCCGCCTCCTCGCGCACCACGACGAAGCGGTCCACTGAACCCATCCAGGGGGGATTGTGCAGAAAATCCCCGTCCTCGAAATTGTCTCCAACAACCTGGGCGCTGAGGAGGGCCGGAGCCCAGGCCACCCAAAAACTCACCAACAGACCCATCCTCATGGGGCTTCAGGGGGCCAGCGGCGCAATACCTCACCCATCAGGCAAACGGCCAGGGGAAGGGCGCCTTCATCGATATCGAAGCGGCTGTCGTGCAGCTCGAAACCCGTCTCCGGACCGGAGCGGGTTCCGACTCGAACCATAGCACCCGGAGCATATTCCAGGTAAACGGAGAAATCTTCCCCTCCCATGCTGGGCTGTTCCAGTTCGGCTATCGCCTCCGGTCCGAAGAGCGCAAGGGCCAGTTGACGGGCATGTGCAATCAGCCGCGGATCATTCCACACAGGGGGGGCGCCACGCGCCACGTGCAGCTCACAGTCCAGTCCGAAGGTGGCGGCCAGCGCCCGGGCGCTTTCCCGCATCATCGTATGCCAATGCTCTCGGGCCACCGGATCTGTGGTGCGCAAGGTGCCCCCAAGCTCGACCCGATCCGGGACCACGTTCAGGGCCGAACCCGCCTGCAGGTACGTAAGCGCCCATACGGCCGGCTGGCGCGCATCGTGCACACGCCCCGAAAACCCATACCAGAGCTGGGCGATCTGCACGGCCGCCCACACCGGATCGGGTGCTTCATGGGGACGAGCCGAATGCACGGTACGAGGACCGCGCAGCAGAAGACGCACGCTGTCAGTGGCCGCGCTCAGGGGACCGGCCCGAAAGCCGAAAACCCCCACGGGCAGAGCGGGATCCACATGCACGGCATAGATCGCCTCTACCCCCTCCATAACTCCTGCCCGCACCATTTCCGGGGCGCCGCTGGGCGTGGGCTCCTCGGCCGGCTGGAAGAGCACGCGTACCGTGCCGGTCCAGTCGTTGTGCTCGAGCAGATACCGCACCACACCGAGCGCAATGGCGGTGTGGGCGTCGTGTCCGCACAGATGGGCCACGCCGGGCCTGGAAGAAGCGTAGGGCACCTGTTTGGCATCGGCGACCGGCAACGCATCGATGTCGGCCCGATAGGCCCGGATCGGACCCGGCCCCCTGCCTGTAAGGTCTACCACCACCCCGGTGCCGGCCACCCGGCGGGGCGTAAGCCCCAGAGCCCGCAGCTCGGACTCCAAGAAGGCGGCTGTTTCATGTTCCTCAAAGCCCACCTCGGGGTGTTGATGCAGATGCCGTCGAATGGCAGACAGCCATTCAGCCCAGGGCAGATGAGGCAGAGCAGACACGATGCTTCCTCCGCTACGATGAAGACCCCCTGTACCTGGAACCTGTTACGCACCGCGCAGGGAAACCGACCCTGTTCCCAGCGTAATCCTGGCGCGGGGTTCCCGTATCCCGCGTTCGAGCTCCTGGCGCAGAAAACGGCCTGTATGGCTTTCCGGACAGGCGGCCACCGCCTCCGGAGTTCCCTCGGCCACCAGATACCCCCCCGCCTCTCCCCCCTCCGGACCCAGATCGATGACCCAATCAGCCACCTTGATCACCTCCAGGTTGTGCTCGATGACGATTACCGTATTGCCCCGATCAACCAGCGCCTGCAATACGAGAAGCAGCAGCCGCACATCTTCAAAATGCAGTCCTGTCGTGGGCTCATCGAGGATGTAGAGCGTCCGACCCGTTCCCGGACGGGCCAGTTCAGTGGCCAGCTTGACGCGTTGCGCCTCCCCTCCTGAGAGCGTGGTCGCCGGCTGGCCAAGCCGAATGTATCCCAGACCCACGCGCTCAAGCACCTCCAATCGGCGCGCGATCTGGGGTACGGCCTCGAAGAAGGTCAGCGCCTCCGCGACGCTCATCTCCAGCACATCGGCGATCGAACGACCCCGGTAGCGCACCTCGAGTGTTTCCCGATTGTAACGCCTTCCCCCGCAGACCTCGCAGCGCACATACACATCGGGCAAAAACGCCATCTCGATGCGCCTCACCCCGGCGCCCTCACAAGCCTCGCAACGGCCTCCGGGCACGTTGAAGGAAAACCGACCCGGTCCATAGCCACGAGCGCGCGACTCGGGCAGCTGGGCGAATAGATCGCGGATATGGGTAAAAAGCCCCGTGTACGTGGCCGGATTGGAGCGCGGATTGCGCCCGATGGGACTCTGGTCGATGGCGATGACCTTGTCCAGATAGCTAAGCCCTTCGATGCGCTCATAGGGCAGAGGCCGAAGTGCGGCCCGATGGTAGTGCCGGGCCAGAGCGGGGTAGAGGGTTTCGTTGATCAGGGTGGATTTCCCCGAACCGCTGACCCCCGTAACGCAGATGAACGTGCCCAGCGGGAAGCGCACGGTGAGGTTTTTGAGGTTATGCCCCCGCGCGCCATGCAAGACGAGAAAACAGCCGTTGCCCGGGCGACGGTCGGCGGGAATGGGAATATACCGTTCTCCACGCAAGTACGCTCCGGTCAGGGAAGCCCCGTTCAGCCCCTCCGGAGGTCCGGTCGCCACGACCCATCCCCCGAGCTCACCGGCTCCCGGGCCCAGATCGACGACGAAATCGGCCGCCTCGATCGTTTCCCGATCGTGCTCGACCACCACAACCGTGTTGCCCAGATCGCGCAACCGCTGAAGGGCACCGATAAGCCGCCGGTTGTCTCGGGGATGGAGCCCAATGGAGGGCTCATCAAGGATGTAGAGCACGTCCACGAGTTCTGTGCCGATCTGCGTGGCCAGGCGCACCCGCTGCGCCTCTCCGCCGGAGAGCGTGTGCATGGGGCGATCCAGGCTCAGATACCCCAGCCCGACCTGCAAGAGAAACCCCAGACGGGTGAGGATCTCCCGCAGGATGGGCTCCCCGATAGCCCGCTGTCGCGCACTCCAGGTATCCGGCAGGCCGGAGAGCCTTTCGTACAGCGAGGCCACATCAAATCGGCTCATCTCCGCGATATTAAGCCCCTCGATCCGCACAGCCAGGCTTTCCGGGCGCAGGCGCATCCCGCTACAGCTCGGACAAGGCTGAGGGCTCATGAAGGATTGCGCCCATTCCCGCTGGGATTCGCTCGAAGCGCGTTCCCGCACGTTCTCAATGTAGGCGGCAATACCCTCAAAGCGAATCCTGTAGGGGCGCCCCTGCTCCTCGAGCTCCAGCATAACGGGATCGCCTGAAGCTGTACGCCCCCACAACAGAGCGGAGAGGGCCTCCTCAGAAAGCGCCCCCAGAGGGGTATCCAGATCGAAGCCGAATTGCGCCCCCAGCAGTTCGAAGGCACGCCGGAACCAGTCCCCTTTTGCGGGACGTCCGATGGGCGCTATACCTCCGCTGGCGATGCTTTTGCCCGGATCCGGGATGATGCGTTCCGGATCGGCCCGAAGCCGCTCGCCCAGGCCCTGACAGTCCGGACAAGCCCCGTAGGCGGAGTTAAAAGAAAAGCTGTGGGGCGCCAGCTCCGGATAGGCGATCCCGCAGGCAGGACAGCTGAGGTGCTGGCTGAAGAAGAGCTCTTCTCCCGTATCGAGTCGGTGCACCAGCAAAGACCCTTTGCCCAGGTTCAAGGCCAGCTGTACGGCCTCCCGCATGCGCACCTTTTCTTCCGGATCCACCCGGAGCCGGTCGACCAGAAGCTCGATGGTATGCGTCCGATAGCGATCCGCCTGCAAACCCGGCACGAGTTCACGCACTTGCCCATCGATGCGCACCCGGGTAAACCCCTGACGGGCAAGCCCTTCAAAAAGCTCCCGGTAGTGCCCTTTACGGCCCCGCACAAGAGGGGCCAGGATCTCCAGCGGGGTTCCCCGGGGAAGAGAGCGCAGGCGGGCCAGGATCTGCTCATCGGTCTGTCTTTGCATCACCTGCCCGCATCGGTAACAGAACACCTCCCCGAGTCGGGCATAGAGAAGCCGCAAAAAATCGTAAATCTCCGTTGTGGTGCCGACCGTGGAGCGCGGGCCGTAGCCCACACCGCGTTGCTCGATGGCGATGACGGGGCTTAAGCCTTCGATCTGATCCACGTCGGGCCGCTCCAGCATGCCCAGAAACTGGCGGGCGTACGGATTGAGCGTTTCCAGGTAGCGTCGCTGGCCTTCGGCATAGAGGGTATCGAAAGCCAGCGAACTCTTCCCGCTACCGGAAAGGCCGGTAAAGACGATCAGGCGATGCCGGGGCAGGGATAGGGAGATGTTCTTCAGGTTATGCTCGCGTGCTCCGTAGATCCGGATCTCCTCCAGGGTGTGGGCAGCCATAATTCGTGCACCATCCCAGATGATGCGCTTTGAACCGAGACCGTTTACGGGGGAGTTCCAAACACCACAGCCCGCCAGGGAGGGCGGGCTGTGGAGGCAAGCGGGATTCTATTGCCCTGCTCAGGAAGGCCGCAGGAATAGATAACGCCGGTCCTCTATCTTGGCCTGGTTGCGCAGCTCCTGGAGCCACTGACCCATCAGCTGAGCGCGCTTCTGGGAAAGCAGTGTCTCCCGGATGCGCTGTCGCTCCTCCTGCGTTATGGCGTTCGGGTCCGGCTCCTGCACGCGGACAGCCCGGATCCAGTACGCTCCCTGCCCTCCTGCCAGGACCGGAGCGTGCTCTCCGGGCTTGAGGCCTAGAGCGGCGGCCGCTATCAGGGGCTCTGCTCCCCTGCCGGGCAGGACCGTATTGCGAAACGACAGCCCCTCGGCCCTTTCCACAGGGCGGGATAGCGCTCTTGCCACGGCGGCCATATCTCGATGCTGGCTGACGGCCTGGCGCAGGCGCTCCACGGCGAGCTCACGGCGCTTTTCCTGCTCTAGCTCGGCGCGAATGGCCTCCTTGACCTCTTCGAAGGGCCGATATCCTTCGGCACGACGCCCCTTCAGGCGGGCCACCACAAAGACCTCATCCATCTCGATAGGGGGACTGATCTCGCCCACCTTGGCCCCCTTGGCAAAATGCAGAAGCGGCCCGGCCACGCCGACCCCGGGGACAAAGCGGGTCTCCTCGTTGAGCTCTGCGCTCTGCACGGTCAGCCCGCGCCGCTGGGCCTCTTTTTCGAAACCGGATTCCTGGGCGAAGTATCGAAAATCGTCCGCCGCCTCCTGCACCCGGGCCACCGTTGTGACGGGATCGGCCTCGATACGCCGGCTCAGATCGGCCAGCCGGTATTCTGTCTGACTCCGAGCTTCGACACGAATGATATGAAACCCGAAGCTGGTTTCCACCGGTCCGATGAGCTGACCGGGACGAGCCGAAAAGGCGGCCTCTTCAAACTCTTTGACCATGCGCCCCTTGCCAAACCAGCCCAGATCCCCGCCTCGGGACGCCGAGCCGGGATCCTGCGAGACCTCCCGAGCCACGGTGGCGAAATCCTCTCCGGCCCGCAACCGGCGCAGCACCTCCTCCGCCCGACGACGCCCCTCGGCCTTGTCCGCCCCCGCCGAGATCAGAATATGCCGAGCACGCACGACGGGGTTTGCACTTGGACGGGTCTCCAGAACCTTGATCAGATGCACGGCAAAACCGTCGTTGATGGGCCCAAGAACCTCGCCCACCCGAGCGCCGGATACGGCGTTGGCAATGGGCTCGGCCATATCGGCCAGCGTCAAAAACGCGCGCGAATATGGGGACAGGCTTCCGTGCTGAACCAGAAAGAGGGAGTCGTTTTCCGCGCGAGCAAACTCCTCCTTAAGCTGAGCGAGCTCTTCAAGGGTGCGCAGCGTATCCTCGCGCGAGGGCTTTTTGGAGAACAGCACGTATTCGATGGAGTAGGAGGCCGGCACCCGGTACCGTTCCCGCTGCGCGCTATAGGAACGCCTCAGATCGCCGTCTGTGATCTTAATCTCCGATTGGGGAATGTCCGCATAGGGAAGCACGATATACTCGATATCGACCGCCTTGTTTTCCAGATAATACTGCTGTCGGATCTCCCCCTCGCTTACGCGGGCTATGGTGGCGATGAGCTGCTCCAGCTTCTCCGCCTCCCGCTTACGTCGCAAGTATTGCTCTACCTGTAGCCAGCCCTCGCGCGTTTCCGGGGCGCGGATGGCGGCCAGAAGCGCATTGCGATCAATACGACCATCCGGGCCGGCAAACTGCTGTTGGATAAAGGGATCCGGGTTTTCTCCCACCACAAGCTCCAGGATCTCGCTATCGCTCACCCGAAGCCCCAGACGGCGAGCCAGCTCCTGGCGCAGGATTTCGTTGGTCAGGCTTTGCCAGGCCATATCCCGATACAGCTCCACCATCTGGGGGGTGGCGCTCTCCCCGGTCTGCTGTTGATAGGCCTGCAGATAACGATCTACTGTTTCCGTGTATTCCTGATAGGAGATCGCATGGCCATTGACCTCCCCCACGTGCATCCGCTGGGTGCCCAGCACCTCGAACAGACCCGCATCAGTCATGACCCAGATCAGGCCAAAGGCGATCACGAGCATCCACAGGATAATGTGCGTATTGTCGCGCAGCCGGGTCATCAAGCCCATGGATAAATCCCCCAGAAACTGTTACCAAAATCCCACAGGCACAATTACGTTTTGATCCGTCTTTGAGCCAGCAATATACGCTCCTACACCGGAGGTGCGCAAAAGGGGCTACTGGTACAGGGCTTGCCCGCAAACCAACCCGGGTAAGCGTAGAAGGCACCGTACAGATGCATACGCGCAAGCGCATTCCGGACCCCCTGCTTGTGGTCGATTCGGCGGTCTCCTGCACCCCTGTACTGAAGCTGTGGCCTGAGCTCGCCCCGTATGTGGAGGAAGCCCCCACGATGGATCGGCTCACCGAGGCGCTGAGCCGGATCGACCCTGAGCATCCGCTCTATCCAGAGGCCGCCTTGATGCGCGCCTTCTATCTACTGCAGCGCGACATGCACGAAGAGGTCATTCTGCAGCTGGATCGCATCCCGACCAGCACGGTTCGGCACCGGGGCATCTCGTTATGGCTCGAAGGCCACCTGCAGGAAAAACAGCACAAAGCGCGGGAGGCTTTCTCCCTCTATGAGCGCGCCTATACGATCCTGCGTCACCTGCCTGGCGTGGGTGGCTGGCTTCTGCTCACCCTGGATGGGCTGGGCCGCATGTCCTATGTGCAGCGGGATTACGCCACGGCGGCCATGTACTATCAGCAGGCCCTGAGCCTGGCGCGAACCGAAGGGTTCCGCCCCTGGGTGCGGGTGCTCGCCCACAATGTGGGGGTGGTTCTGCAATACCTCGACGGGCTGCACGAAGCGGAGCGATATCTACAGGAAGCCCTGAGCTTGGCCCAGGAGGGGTCCGATGAGCGGGCCCAGGCTCTGGCCCTTTTTCATCTGGCCCACCTATACCACGAACGCTTCCGCTACTACGGCCTGGCCATCCCGTATTACGAATGCGCGCTCATCCTCTTCTTTCGGCAGGGCATGCCGGAATTGCACAGCCGGACGCGCTCCGGCCTGGTGCGCTGCCGACAGGCGCTCGATACGCTCAACGTGGCCGCCCTCGTGGGCCTCATGCCCATCGAAGAGCTCGAGGCCCGGTATACGAACAGCCTGCTTGCCCACTTCTCCGAGACCCCCAGACCGGAGGCGTATGCGACTTCGACAGGTTTCCTCTGATTTCCACCCACGACTGACCCATCCAACCCCAACCCAAACAGGAGGTGGTTCTATGCGTAAGGCCTTCTTCCTCGCCCTGCTACTCGTTCTGGCCGCCGGCTACGTCGGTTGCGCCACCGAGGCCTTCGGGCCGAATCAGGAAGTCCACCAGCTCCAGGGAGGAGAAGACGTAGACGACACCTGATCGGCATCCCCTGCGTGGGGGCCCGGGGTTGGAGGCGAAGTCCTATTGCCCGACACACAACGCTTTGCGTAATTACGGGTGTAATCTGACATGTGGGGGGTGAGGGTTATATGGAAACGGGCCTAGCTCGCAAAGACATCTCGGCCTTTCTGGGGGAGATCGAACGGCTCATCGAGAAGGGGGAATCCCAGGAAGCCATCCTGCTCTGCCAGCAGATGCTCGAAGAACTGCCCGAACAGGATCGAGCAGCACGCACCCGCATCCAGCTGGAGATGACCAATGCCTATCTGCGGCTCAAGGACCCGAAAGTCTTCGAGTTGCTCGATCGCATTTCGATTCAGACGGACCTGGAACATGCCATCTGGTTGGTACGCTACGGATCGGCCCTACTGCGGCTGCACGGCGACAGCACAGGCGCCCGGGAACAGTTCGAAAAGGCCTATCTGCTCTTCCGCGAACTGCATGAATACGACTGGATGGTTCGCGTGATGACCAATATCGGCAACACCTACCGGGCCGAACAGGACTTCGAGCGCGCCCAGGAGGCCTATAGCCGTGCCTACAACCTGGCCAAACGGCACGGACTGAGACGCCGTTTTCTATTTATCTTCAACAACAAGGGCGTATGTTTTCAGGACGAACACCGCTTCGATGAAGCCGAAGAATACCTCAAACGAGCCTACAAGCTGGCCCAGGAGCTTCAGGATCGGCTTATGGAGGCCACGACCCTGGCCAACCTGGCCGACCTGTACGAAACCATGGGATATTTCGGGCTGGCCTTGGAATACTACCGAGCCGCCCTGCGCCTGTATCGGGAACTGGGCGCAATCCGGGATTTTGAGCAAAAATACGCCGCCTATCGGCGCTGCCGGGACAAGCTGGACCGGCTGGAAATCGCCAAGGTGCTGGGCCTGATGGATGTACAGGAGTTGCGCCAACGCTATGTGACCGGGCTGGTAGACGGGTTCATCGGGGTGCCCGGCATCCGAAACCAGTCGGACATCGGTCGGCGTATCGGTCTCACCCGACAGGCCATCCATAAAAACGTACGACAGTATCGGCGCATCCAGTTCCGGGAACGAGACGAGGACATCTGAGCGCTCGCCCCGGAACGAATCCGGAGGGCATATCTATGTCCGTAGATACACACAACATGCACGCCATCCTGTGCCGCTTTGCTCAGGACTGGACCGAAGCGCACGCCCTGGCCGCAGAGCAGCTGGCCTCCTGGCGTCCTCAGGAATCCATATTGCACGTGGTCGTGGCGGGCATGGGGGGGTCGGCCATCGGCGGGGACCTGCTTCGGGCCTACCTCTATGATCGCATCTCGGTTCCGATTTTCGTCTGTCGTCATTATACGCTGCCCGCCTTCGTCGGACCCCACACCCTTGTGTGCATCTCCAGCTATTCCGGTCAAACAGAGGAGACCCTTTCTGCCTATGAAGAGGCCATTGCGCGCAAGGCGCAGGTGGTGGTGACCACCTCCGGGGGGACAGCCGCAGATATGGCCCGCCGATACGGCCATCCCCTGGTGTGCATTCCCGCCGGCAGACCCCCCCGAACGGCACTGGCCTATTTGTTTACCCCGCTCCTGCATGCCGTCTGGCAGGCCGGACTCATCCCCGATCCCCGGGCGGAAATCGCGGAAACCAGGCAGGTTCTCGAAGAACACCTGGGCCGTTACCCTCACGCCTCTGAAGACAACCCGGCCCTGCGCCTGTCCCGGGCCCTGCACGGAAGGCTTCCGATCCTTTACGCCGGGCATGGCCCTATGGAGGCCGTGGCCCTGCGCTGGCGCGGCCAGTTTTCCGAAAATGCCAAGGTCCTGGCCTACGGCCATGTGTTGCCGGAGATGAACCATAACGAGATTGTCGGGTGGGAAAACCTGCCCGAGCTACTTCGCCAGACCGCCGTTATTTTCCTGCACGATGCCGAGGATCACCCGCGCGTGCACCTCCGTATGCGCATCACACGCACCCTGCTGCAACCCTACACGGATTCCATACACGACATCTACAGCGAGGGGCAGAGCCGTCTGAGCCGCATGTTCAGCCTCATCTACCTGGGGGACTGGACGAGCTACTATCTGGCCCTGCTGTATGCGGTAGATCCCACCCCTGTGAGCAAAATCGAGTTCCTGAAGAAGGAGCTCCTTCAGGCCCAGCTTTAATCCGCCCTCCCCACATAGAGGGCGCGCGGGCCTGTAGCGAATCCGGAGGAGCAGCCATGAAGGTGTTCGAGCGATTTTCCGAATGGTTTGCCTACTGCGCAGAGGAGGGCATCGACCTGGCCGAATCCATGGTCCGGTACGAAATGGAGCTCAAGGGCCGCAGCAGGGAGGAGATCTACGCGCGCCTGGAGCGGGCGTTTCAGGTCATGGAGGAAGCCGTGCGCACGGGCCTGGAACAAGACATGCGTTCTCGGAGCGGCATGCTCGACAACTGGGGCAAACGCGTGGCCCGATCCCCCTTCAGCCTGCTCGGCCCCCCGGTCAAGACCCTGATCGCGCGCGCGCTGGCGGCCAAGGAGGTCAACGCCTGCATGGGGCGCATCGTGGCCGCCCCGACGGCGGGCTCTTCGGGGATCCTTCCGGCCATGTTGACGGTGGCCATGGAAGAGCTCGCCATCCCACGCCCGCGCATATGCGATGGTCTGCTCGTGGCGGCGGGCATAGCGCTCCTCATCGAACGACGAGCCGGTATCGCCGGCGCCGTATCCGGCTGCCAGGCCGAAACGGGCACAGCGGCCGCCATGGGCGCCGGCGCGCTCACCTACCTGCTGGGAGGCTCACACGAACAGGTGGGCAACGCCGTGGCCATCGCCCTGCAGTGCCTGCTGGGGCTGGTCTGCGATCCGGTGGCCGGACTGGTGGAGGTGCCCTGCGTGGTGCGTAATGCCTCCGGCGCGCTGGTGGGATTTGCTGCCGCAGAGATGGCCCTTGCGGGCGTGCCGAGCGCGATCCCCGTAGATGAGGTGGTCGAAGCACTCGGCGAAATCGGCAGGAGTATGGACCCTCGATACAAGGAAACCGCCATGGGTGGGCTGGCGGCCACGCCCACAGGCAAGGCCATCGCCGAACGGGTGCTTCTGCGCGATATCCCCGTGCTCGACGCCCCGGCGGAAGCTAGCGATACGCAAAACGCGCCGTAAAATGGCGCAGCACAGGGGGCTCCCAGACGATGCGCATGCCCCGCAGCTGGTGCCGGCGCTCATAGACCTCAACAACGACCTCAATCACGTAGTCCATATGGCTCTGCGTGTACACTCGCCGGGGGATGGCCAGCCGCACCAGATCCATACGGGCCGGTTTTTCCGATCCATCGCTCTGCCGGCCAAACATTACGGTGCCGATTTCGCATCCCCGCACCCCGCCGTGTACGTAGAGCTCCACGGCAAGCGCCTGACCGGGATACTGCAGAGGTGGGATATGGGGCAGCATGGCGCGCGCGTCCAGATAAACGGCATGCCCTCCGACAGGACGCACAATCGGCACCCCGGCTTCGATCAGGTGCCGCCCCACGTACTGGGTGGAGGCGATGCGATAGCGCAGATAATCTTCGTCGATAACCTCCTCTAGCCCCACCGCGATAGCCTCCAGATCCCGACCGGCCAACCCCCCATAAGTCGGGAATCCCTCCGTGAGAATGAGCAGCGTGCGAGCCTGCTGAGCCCAGGCCTCGTCGTTCAGCGCCAGCCAGCCCCCTATGTTGGCCAGCCCGTCTTTTTTAGCCGACATGGTGCATCCGTCGGCATAGGAAAACATCTCCCGCACGATCTCCAGCACGGACCTATCCGCATAGCCCGGCTCTCGCAGCTTGATGAAATAGGCGTTCTCCGCAAACCGACAGGCGTCCAGAAAGAGCGGAACCCCGTAGCGATGGCACACCTCGGAGACAGCCCGGATATTGGCCATGGAAACCGGTTGCCCACCCCCGGAATTGTTCGTCACCGTGAGCATACACAGCGGCACCCGCTCCGGACCCAGACGCCGGATGAGCTCTTCAAGCCGGCCCACGTCCATGTTGCCCTTAAACGGATGCTCCAGCTCCGGATAGGAGGCCTCCTCGATGGGCAGATCCACCGCCTCCGCACCGGTGAACTCGATGTTGGCGCGCGTGGTATCGAAATGGGTATTGCTCGGGATCACCTTCGCGGGCCCGCCCGCGATGGAGAAGAGGATCTTTTCTGCCGCCCGCCCCTGATGGGTCGGGATGATAAAGCGAAAGGGCATAAGCCGACGGACCGCTTCTTCAAAACGGTCAAAAGAGGGACTGCCCGCGTAGGATTCATCTCCCTGCATCAGGGCCGCCCACTGCCGGGAACTCATGGCCGCCGTGCCGGAGTCCGTCAGCAGATCGATGAGCACGCGCTCTGCATCCAACGCGAACAGGTTGTAGTAGGCCTCCTCGATCCACCGAGCCCGCTCTTCCCGGGAGCTCATGTAAATGGGTTCAACGGTCTTGATCCGAAAGGGCTCGATAATGGTTTTCATGGCTCACCTCTCCCTGCCTAGCGTATTCCCCTCTCCCCGCCGGATCGGAACGGCTCGCAGACGGGCCATCACATGCCCGCTGAAAGCCAGTACGGCGATCCATTCCAGCATCCGCCCGGCGAAAACCCAGATTCCGGCAAGCCCGAAAAGCGGCCCATAGCCGGCCAGCAGCACGCCGGCGTTGAGCGTGATCCAGGCCACCCAGGCGTAGCGGAATCGGGATGGTCCACCGGCGGAATCCCCTTTATGTGGAAGCATCCAGTAAGCGACCCCAAAGGCGAACTGCACGATCCATCCAAAAAGCATGCTCTCCACGTGGGCCGGGAAAATCGTCCACATAACCGGATGCAGAGGGAAGGCCTTGTAGAGGAGCATAGCTGCCCCCCATGTGGCTCCGAAGGCGAAGTGCAAGAGAGCCGCTTGAAGAAAACAGCGGGCCAGCGCGGGCATATCTTGTTACTTCCCCCGTACGCGTGGCCAGAGCAGGTACACCCACCCCAGCGCGGCGATCCATCCCAACAGGGCGGAAAACACCAGCACCACCGACCATGCCGAGCCCGGTCGAGCCGAAGCCATGGGCTCGGCCAGAGCACGCAACAGGAGCCCCGCATTCAGGAGCCCATAGGCCGCCCATCCCACCTCCTCGGATCCCCGAGGAGAGCCGGGGCTCCGCCTGGGAAACATCCAGTAGGCCACCCCGAAGATGAGCTGAGTTACCCAGCCTAGCAAAAACAGGTGCAGATAAACGGGCATGAGCGCCACAAACGCCCAGAACCCCAGCCCCAGATGACGGGCCGCCAGCAATACCCCCACGAGCAAGGATAGCCCCAGATAGACGAAGGCAGTGCGGATGAGATATCGGCTCAGGGTGGGCATGCGGGGCAGGAGGCGCTACGGACACAGAATATACGCCACAATCCTCATAGCCCGCAGCGGGGCCGAGATCGGATGCGGGCCAAGCTTATGAACTCGAAACCATCCGAACAGAGCCGCAAGAAGAGGCGGGATCGGCTATCTGTCCCCCCAAGAAAAGCGCGCTCAGCGCGCCCCAAACCAGGATCAGGCGGCGTATCCACCTCACAGGCCGCGCACCAGAATCACCCCCAGCATCATGGCCAGTAGGCCCAAAAACAGTGTTACCCGACCCAGCCACCGAGCCAGAAACCGATAGCGTACCGCAGAGGAGCCCTCCGGATCCAGACGCCATAGCCGAATCGCCCGGGGGCCGATCCAGAGGTCGTGTGCGGCACTGACAAGGAGCATAAGCGCGACCACGAGCAGTTTATATCCCACGGTGCGGCCCAGGGGACTGTTCCACCAGCGCGCACCCCAGAAAACCTCCCACGGAACCCAGCGGTAGAACAGGTTGAAAAGCCCGGTAAACACAACCACAGCCAGCGCCACCCAGCCCACCAGGCGAAAACGCATAGCCGTTCGCTCCAGCAAAGGCCTTCGCACAGGATCGAACTCCCCATCCCGGAGGGCGGGCACGAGCACAACGGCCAAAAACAGCATGCCCCCCACCCAGAGCGCAGCAGCCAGGATGTGCAGAAAAACGGAGATGAGATAGAACATGCGCATTTCGACCCCCCCTACACCGCCTGTATCCCTCTGGCCTGTTCCGGATGGATTCCGGACGCTTACCATTCCGATTTCTGTATCCCGCCTCCGGATACCCACCACCGGAAAGCGCCCGCTCAACGCTCCGGAGGCGAATCAAACGCCGCTGACCACAGCTCCACCTCTACCTCGGTTCCGGCCGATACCGGCCCCCAGGATTCGGGCAAATGGGCCAGGGCCGTTGCTCGGGCAAGAGAGTGCGTGATATGAGAACCCTGAGGTCCGGTCGGGCGAACCCCGATACGGCCATCGGGGCGCGGATACCACCGTACGCGAAGAAACGTGTGCAATCCCACTTTTTTGGCCGGGAAGGCCTCTTCCAAGATGGCGCGTAGCCGGGGACGATACAGGGGTTCCATGCCCATCATGTACCGCAGGGCGGGCCGCACGTATTGATCAAAACACACGCCGGTTGAAACCGGATTGCCCGGCAGACCAAAAAAGGGTTTGCCGGCTAAAAGGCCGAACAGCAGGGGCTTCCCCGGACGCTGACGTACCCGCCAGAAAACGCGCTGAAAGTCGCACTTCTGGAGCGCCTTCTCAACGCAGTCGAAGGCCCCTACGGAAACCCCCCCGGTTGTAAGCACCATATCCGCCTGGGGCAGGACGCGCACAAAGGCCTCAAGCAGCGCCCGCACGTCATCGCCTGCGGCGAGGGATTCGACCACCTCGGCCCCTTCGTTTCGGATAAGCGCCTCAAGCAGATAGCGATTCGTATTGCGGATCTTGCCCGGGACGAGGTCCTCTTCCGGTTCCAAGAGCTCATCTCCTGTGGTGATCACCGCCACCCGGGCCGGCCGGTAAACCGCCAGCCGACCCCGGCCCGCTGCGGCGGCCAGCGCGATGGCGCCGGGATGCAGCACCGTGCCGGGTTGCAGCACCACGGATCCCGCCTGCACGTCCTCCCCAGCCCGTCGGACATGGCGACCGGATTCTACCGGCTCATCGATGCGCACAAGGGCCTCTGCCTCGATGGCCACCCTCTCCTGCTCGATGACCGCGTCGGCTCCCTCCGGAAGCGGCGCTCCGGTCATGATGCGAACCGCCTCCCCCGGGCCCAGGGGAGAGGGCCATACAGAGCCCGCCGGCACGGTCCCGACCACCCGCAGCAGGACGGGGGCCGATTGCGTATCGGCTGCGCGCAGCGCGTAACCATCCATCGCCGAGGTATCAAAGGGGGGAACGGGATCCCGCGCCCGAACCGGCTCGGCCAGCGCCCGTCCCAGCGCCTCTGTAAGCCGAAGCGACACCACAGACAGCCGGCCAAGGCATTTCATCATGAGGGTTTGGGCCTCGGATACGGAAACAAGCTCCATGGAAACCTCTCTTTTTTCCCGAAAATATGGCCGCCTGTAGTCGGCCACCAAGCAGAGTGGTGCGCAGAGAGACTTGCGAAAGTAGCAGAAATTTTGTAAAAACGAGTGTTTGTCCTACGCCGATCCCCGGCTGGAGGGGTAAGGAGCGCCATGAAAGCCTGGTCGATCCTGTTCATAGGCTGTCTGCTATACGGTGCCGCCGCGATAGCCAGCGCAGAAGGACCGGAGGAGCTGGAACTCCAGCGCCCGGTTAAGGCACCTATCTGGCGTGGTTTTGGCCTACATTTTCACCCCGTGCTGCGCAAAAGCCAGATGAATCTGGGGGTGAGCTTTGCCATACAGGCGCGCACCCCCGTATATGCGGCCGCAGAAGGCAGGGTGCGGGAGATCAATCGCACCCTGACGCGAGGGCTGTACGTGGTCATTGAGCACAAACGGGGATACGAAACCGTATATGCCCACCTGGCCCAGATCGTGGTCGAACCCGGACAGCGGGTTTCGGTGGGATCCATTATCGGCTACGTGGGTGCAGAGGGGACGAACACGGGGAACACCACCCATCTGTTGCGCTTCGAACTGCATCGACGGGGCAATGCGATCGACCCGGAACCGTATTTTCGCAAGGGATAGCGGGGAACCCCCCGGTTCGGGTACAGGTTTGTAGCCCAGAGGTCGAGAAGTGTCCTGAACTATGCTTTCGCTTCTACTCATCCTTCTGCTCAGCTACCTGGTAGGTGCCATTCCCACAAGCGTGCTCATCAGCCGCCGGTACGGCATCGATATCCGGGAGCATGGGAGCGGCAACGCGGGCATGACCAACGCCTGGCGCGTGCTGGGATGGCGCGCGGGTCTGCTGGTCGGGATAGTCGACATGGGCAAAGGCCTGCTGGCCTCCGGCCTCATCGCTACGCTGCGCGTCGATTCCTTACCCTCGGGGCTGGCGAACTGGGAAGTGGAAACCCTGGTGCGGATCCTGGCCGGCATGGCTGCCGTGCTGGGGCATATGTATCCCATCTGGGCTGGATTCCGGGGAGGCAAAGGGGTCAACACATCGGCCGGAGCGCTGCTGGCGATCACCACCTGGACCACCCTGATCTGCGCGGGCGTTTTTCTGGTGGTGACGCTCTTGTCCCGATACGTGTCTCTGGGCTCGATTACGGCCGCCATCGCCTTTCCGATCGTGCTCGCCGTACGGAAATACATCTTCCATGTGCCGCTGGACGGTAGCCTGCTTGTCTTTGGCATTCTGTTGGCCCTGGGCATCGTGTACGCGCATCGAAGCAACATCGAGCGCCTGCTTGCGGGCAGGGAAGACCGAATAAAACTCCCATCAATTCGGCTGATATGAGCGAAAAACGCACGACCATTCTGGGAGCGGGTAGCTGGGGAACGGCCCTGGCTGTGTTGCTGGCCGAGAAGCGTCGTCGTGTTGTGCTCTGGGCCCGCCGCATTGAGCAGGCCCGGCTGATGCGGGAAACCCGCAGCAACCCCACCTATCTGCCTGGCATTCAGCTGCCTGAGACCGTGCACATAACGGCGGATCTGAGGGAGGCGCTGCAGGAGGCCGATATGCTCGTGGTTGCCACCCCCTCGCACGCCGTTCGACAGCTGGCCGAACGTATGCGGCCGTACGTGACGGCAGGCATGATCCTGGTCAGCGTCACCAAGGGCATCGAGGCCAGCACGCTCAAAACCGTCTCCCAAATCCTCATCGAAAACTTGCCCCAGATACCGGAAACCCAGCTCTGCGTGCTGCACGGTCCCAGCCACGCCGAAGAGGTGGCCCGGCAGAAGCCCACCACGGTCGTTGCCGCCTCCCCGGAGCTGGAGACCGCCCGACGGGTACAGGAACGCTTCATGACCCCCATGTTTCGGGTCTACACCAATACCGATCTGCTGGGGGTTGAAATCGCAGGTGCGGTAAAAAACGTGCTGGCCATCGCCGCCGGTATATGCGATGGCCTGCAATTGGGCGATAACGCCAAGGCCGCGCTCATCACCCGGGGTCTTGCAGAAATGGCCCGGCTCGGCGTGGCCATGGGCGCCAGCCCGCTCACCTTTGCCGGATTGGCCGGAATCGGAGACCTGGTCGTTACCTGCATGAGCCGACACAGCCGCAATCGCTATGTGGGCGAGCAGCTCGGCCAGGGACGGACATTAGAGGAGATCCTCTCGGAGATGTCCATGGTCGCCGAGGGGGTCCGTACGGCGATCTCGGTACGGGCTCTGGCGCAACGATACGGGGTGGAGATGCCCATTGCCACGGCTGTCTACGAGATCCTCTTTGCGGGCAAATCCCCTCAGCAGGCGCTCGAAGAGCTCATGAGCCGTGCGGCCAAGGAAGAATACTGGACCGGTCCGCTGGCTGCGTATTCTTCCTGATCCCTTTGTGCCCGCAGAGGCGATGGCTGCCGGAAAGGAGGGCTTCTATGACCGTCGATGCGCTTCGACAACTCATCGCCCTGGGGGAGGGCTTCCGCATAGAATTCAAACGCAAAGTCCCCTCGGCGGACAAGCTGGCCAAAGCCCTGGTGGCTTTTGCCAACAGCCGGGGCGGACATATCCTGATCGGGGTCGACGACAACCGTTCCGTAATCGGTATACGTAGCCCGGAAGAGGCAGAATTCGAAATCGAACGCGCCGCTCGCCTCTACTGCGATCCTCCGGTTGCCTATACAATCGAGCTCGTTCCCTACGCCGGACGCCAGGTGCTGGTCATCCACGTGCCCGAAAGCACGCAGAAGCCCCACTTCCGGCTTGAGCCCAACGGTCGTACGGCCTTTATCCGCGTACAAGACAAAAGCCTAGAGGCCAGCCGCGATGTGGTGCGAGCGCTGCGAGACGAGCAGGCCGACCGACCCATCCGGTTTCAATATGGCCCTCGGGAGGAACAGCTCTTTCGCTATCTGAACCGATACGAGCGCATCACGGTGCGCGAGTTCAGCCGCATGGTGCACATATCCCCCCGTCGCGCCTCCCGCATCCTGGTCACGCTGGTGCGCGCCGGGGTGCTTCGGCTGCACAAAACGGAAAAGGCCGAATACTTTACCCTGGCCTATGATGAACCGGGGGCCGACTCCCCTACGGTATTTCGCACCTGAAGGCGCGCCTCTTCGAGCAGCTCCACCAACAGATCAACGTCCTCCGGACCGGTCCGGTAACTGGTAATGCAGGCCCGTATGACCGTCTCTTGGCCCCGCAGCCGCGCTGTGGAGATCCACGCTCTCCCGGAACGAACCACTTCGCGTACGATCGCCTCATGATAGGCACCGTCTCCGGAACGCTGCGGATCCTGCACGCAGAGGAGCGGAAGGGGCGTAGCGTTGCGCACATACCAGCCCCGGCTGCGCAGCCCTACTCGTAAGCGGTCCCCCATCTCCACCGTATGCCGGATCATGGCCGCATACCCGGCCCGTCCATAGACCATGAGCGAAAGCCACACCTTAAGCCCGATAAAGCGCCGGGACCACTGCAGGGAGCGGGCAAACGGATCGGGCACCTCCCATCCCTGCGCATCCCGGGGCATGTAGGTTTCCGTGACGCGAAAAGCCCTTTTCCCCAGTTCCGGATGTCGGCACAGGCTCAGTCCTGCCCCCATAGGGACGGAGAGCCACTTATGCGCGTCCACCGTAATGGAATCGGCCCGCTCGATGCCGCGCAACCAGGGCCGGTACTCCGGTACGAGGGCAACCGCCCCTCCCCAGGCAGCATCCACATGAAACCACAGCCCCTCGCGCCGGGCCAATTCGGCCAGATCCTCAAGGGGATCGATCACACCCGCCGCCGTGGTGCCCGCTGTGCCCACCAACATGAAGGGGATATACCCCCGGCGCCGATCTGCTTCGATGTACCGAAGTACGGCTTCGGGATCCAGCGTAAGCGCCTCGGTTGCCGACACAGACCGGACGGCCTCCGTTCCCAGCCCGCTCACCCGGGCAGCTTTGAGGAGGGAGTGGTGTGCCTCCTCGGAAACGTACAGAACGGGCTGGGCGGGAAGCGCCCGCAGTCCCCGCTGGACTGCCTCAGGGAAGCGCGCGAAAAGGGCCAGAAGCAGTGCCGTGTGGTTGGCTTCCGCTCCCCCTGAGGTAAATACCCCCTCGGTTTCTTCCTCAGACCATCCGAACTGGACGCCGAACCAGCGGGCCAGCCGATGTTCTGCCTCTACGGCAAAGGGGCTGTGCGCCCAGGCGGCCAGCTGCGGGTTGAAGAGGGCGACCAGAAAATCGGCCGCCACGCCTATCATCGTGGGGGCCGGATTGAAAAGACCGAAATAGCGGGGGTGGGCCGTATGCACCTGATGCTCCACCAGCTGCGCGAAGGCCCAACGGACGGCCTCAAGAGGGGCGGTGGGGTGCTCAAAGTCATGGGCGGCCAGCTCCCCGCGGAGGGCTGCCGGATCCCAGTGCGGACTCACACGGCGCCCGGGCAGGCTTGCCCAGTAGCGCTCGGCCAGCTCGGCCAGCTCCGACCACAGCGCCGTTCGCGTATCGGGATCAAAATCCAACATGCACTGCAGGCGCTTTCAGGGTTAAATTCGGCATATCATCCTGTTCACAGCAAACCGAGCCGGGAGACGGCCATGTCCCAGCACATCGACGCGCTTCACGATCAGGTGGTGGTGATCACCGGAACCGGCCGCCTGGGTAGCGCCGTAGCGCGCCTCTTTGCCCGAACCGCCTTGCAGGGAATGATCCTGATCGGGCACAGGATCCAAGAAGCCGAAGCATTGGCGGAGACGCTGGATATAGGCGAACGAGCCCTTGCGCTTGCGGCGGATCTCAGGTTGGAAGACGAGGTGCGGGCCGTCTTCGAGCGCGCCCATGCCCGGTGGGGAAGGCTTGACGTGCTCGTACACACAGTGGGCACGTGGGCCGGAAGCCCGCTCCTGGAGACCTCGCTGGAGTCGTGGGAGCATCTTCTTGCGCTCAATCTTACGAGCACCTTTCTCTGCTTTCGGGAAGCCCTCCGCTGGATGGTCCCGCGGCGATATGGACGACTCATCGCCATCGCCTCCATGCAAGGGGCCGATCGGGCGCGTCCCCAACAGGCAGCCTATTCCGCCTCCAAGGCGGGCCTCATCCGGCTTGTGGAATCCGTGGCCCTGGAATATCGGGACTCGGGTATTACGGCCAATGCGATCGCACCCAGCCTGATTCTGGAGCCCGGACAGTCGGGCCCGGGTGTTCTGGCCGAATCGGTGGCGCACCTATGCCTATTTCTGGCCGACAAATCCAGCGGGGCCATTTCCGGCGAAACCATCCGCATCTACGGCGACTACCCGGTCTCCTGAGGGCCTTTGGTCAGGCCCGATTTTATTGTATATTTGCCGCGAAGCCTTCGTAGTAGTGGCGCCCGATACAGCGTTGCGCGCAACCGCAACTATATTCCTATCCGGCAGGGTCCTTTTCCTGGGGCTTTCGTACGGCAAAAAACCGCCTGGCGCAGGGGGGCAGAACGCCTATGAACCGCTTCATTGAAGGGGTGACCTACAAGCTCTCGGATTTTCGATACAGCTATCCGCCCAAACTGGTGGCCAAATATCCGGCCGAACCCCGTGACAGCGCCCGGCTCATGGTCGTGCACCGCGACACGGGTCAGATCGAGCACCGCATCTTCCGGGATATTGTGGAGTATTTCAACCCGGGCGACGTGCTGGTGCTCAACGATACCCGCGTCTTCCCGGCCAGGCTCTGGGCACGCAAGGAAAAAACCAACGCCAAGATCGAGGTACTGCTGCTGCGGGAGCTACAGGCCGAAAACCGGCTCTGGGATGTGATCGTAGACCCGGCCCGGAAAATCCGGATCGGCAACAAGCTCTATTTCGAGGAAGGCCTGGTGGCCGAGGTGATCGATAACACCACCTCGCGGGGCCGCACAATCCGGTTCATCTTCGACGGCACCAACGAAGAGCTCTACGAGGTCATCGACCGCATCGGCACCCCGCCCATCCCTCCCTATCTGAAGCGTAAGGCCGAATCGCGGGATAAAGAGTGGTATCAGACCGTCTACGCCCGCAACCGGGGCTCGGTGGCCGCCCCGACAGCGGGCCTGCATTTTACCGAAGGACTTCTGGATCGGCTCAAGGCCAAGGGAGTGGAAATCGCCTACATTACGTTGCACATCGGGCTGGGCACCTTCAGACCGGTGGAGGTAGAGGACCTGACCAAGCACCGCATGGACTCGGAGTTCTTTTCCATCTCTCCAGAGGCAGCGCGTATCGTAAACGGCGCCCTGGAGCGAAAAGGCAACTATGTCTTCGTATGCGGCACCTCCTCGGTGCGCGCCGTGGAGTCGAGCGTAACGGCCGATAACCGGCTCAAGGCCGGCAGCGCCTGGACGGACAAATTCATCTATCCACCCTATGACTTTAAAATCACCCAGCGGCTGATTACCAACTTTCACATGCCCGAATCGACCCTGCTCATGCTCGTTTGCGCCTTCGGGGGCTACGACCTCATCATGCAGGCCTACAAGGTGGCCATTGAACAGGAGTATCGACTCTTCAGCTACGGGGATGCCATGTTGATCATCTAACCATGCAAGTGGCCGTTCTTATCCCCGCCGCTGGAAGCGGATCCCGCATGGGAGGCCAACGCCCCAAGCAGTTTCGCCCTCTGGGCGATCGTCCGCTTCTTATACACACGCTACAGGTCTTTGAGGATCATCCGGCCATCGAGGGGATCTTCCTCAGCGTACCCCGGTCCTTCATGGATGAGGTCGCCCTCTGGGTGTACCGCTACGGGTTGCGCAAGGTCAAGAAGCTATTCCCCGGAGGACGCACGCGGCAGGAATCCGTATGGAATGCGCTCAGCGCCCTGTCCGAAGAGATCGAATGGGTGCTTGTGCACGACGCAGTACGCCCCTTCCTTCCCTCCGCGCTCATCGACGCCGTCCTGGAGGCCAGGCACCTGGCCGAGGCGGTCGTGCCCGTCGTGCCCGTGGTAGACACGCTCAAACGGGTCGATGCGGAAGGATGGGTCCTGGAAACGATCGATCGCCGCACGGTACAGGCCGTTCAGACCCCCCAGGTTTTCCGACGCAGCGTGTTGCTCAGAGCCCACGAACAGGCTCGATCTATGGGACTGGAGGGCACAGACGACGCCAGCCTCGTGGAAGCCCTGGGCGTGCGGGTGCGCACCGTGCCCGGCGCCCCGGAAAACCGCAAGCTGACCACACCTGAGGACTGGGCCTGGGCCGAGTGGTGGCTTGCCCGGCACCCTAGAGAACGGGCATCCATATGATTCGCCCCATGCGCATCGGGTTTGGGTACGATGTGCACCGGCTCACCCCGGGACGGCGGCTTATACTCGGAGGGGTCGAGATCCCCTATGAGCAGGGATTACTGGGCCATTCCGATGCCGACGTGCTCGTGCACGCCATCTGTGATGCCCTTCTGGGCGCTGCGGCGTTAGGCGACATCGGCCAGCACTTTCCCGATACGGACCCACGCTACCGAGATGCCAACAGCCTGGAGCTGCTCGAAGAAGTCGGATCCCTCGTTCGAGCCCATGGCTACCGCATCGTCAATGTGGATGCCATGCTGGTTCTGCAGGCGCCCCGGATCGCCCCCTACGTACCGGACATGCGCCAGAACATCGCCCACGCGCTCCAGCTCTCCGTACACGAGGTTTCCGTGAAGGCCACCACGAACGAAGGGCTCGGCTTCATCGGCCAGGGTCAGGGGATAGCGGCCTATGCGCTGGCCGCTATTACGGAGCAGTGAGCTCCTGCAGGGGCACGTCTTTTGCTTCCCTTTTCAGAGCCATGTACTGTGTCTACCTCCAGCTGGAAAACGGCGCCCGCTGCCTGCTGGCGCAGCTGGCCACCCTGCCCCAGGCAGAGGCCTTCATAGAGCGCTTCTGCCTCCACATCCCGGGTGGGGTGCGCCTGCTCATCCAGTACGTCCCGCTGGGCGATCAGGCCCGGTTAGCGGCGGGCTGACTTTTTGGCCCCACGCCGCCCCTTTTTGCCCTGCACCTCGGCCATGAGCGTGGCGTGGTCGATCTCCGTGCGCACGAAAAACTTCAGCTGCAGGATCGTGAGCAGGTTGAAAACCAGGTAATAGAGGGAAAGCCCCGAGGCGACGTTGTTAAAGAACAGAAAGAGCATGATGGGGAACAGGTAGTTCAGAAACGCCATCTGGCCCTGAGTCGCCCCGGAACCGGACATGCGGGTCTGCAGGATCAGCGTGAGCGCCATGAGCAGGGTAAAGCCACTTACATGATCCCCGTAGAGGGGTATGCTGAAAGGCAGATCCAGGATGGAGTCCGGAGCCGAAAGATCCCGGGCCCACAGGAAACCCTTCTGGCGGATCTCGATCACGCTCGGGAAAAAGCGCCACAGGGCGATCAGAATGGGTAGTTGCAGCAGCATGGGTAGACATCCCCCGAGGGGATTGACGCCCACCTCCCGATAGAGCTTGATGATGGCCTCCTGCTGCTTCTGCGGGTTGTCCGGATATCGGGCCTTGATGGCCTCCAGCTCCGGTTGCAGGGCCCGCATCTTGGCCATAGACTCGTAGCTCCTGGCCGTCAGGGGATGAAGGGCGATCTTGACCAGGATGGAAAAAAGGATGATGACCAGGCCATAGTTCGGGATAAATCGCCCCAGAAACGTGAATACGGGGATGAAAACGTACTGGGTCAGGGGGCGCACGATCCAGTCCAGCCAGCCCGGTCCGAGGTTGACCATCCGATACAGGTTCTTTTCGTAGGCAGCCAGCCGATAATACTCCATCGGCCCGATGTAGAGACGGAAACGCTTCTCCAGGCGGGCCGAGTCCGGATGAAACGGGAGCGTCAATCGGAGCCGGTAGTGCTCGGCGTATTCCGGGTCCTCGGGCTTCTGCCCGATGCGCATTCCCAGAATCTCCGCCCCTTCGGTGGGCTCACCCGGCAGGAGCACGGAGGCGAAGTAGTGGTTGCGCACGGCAACCCAGTCCACCTGACCGCTGAGGGTTTTACGCTCTGTATCCTCCCGATCGAGCCGCACAGCCTCCAGCACCCCCCCGGAATAGGCGAAAGCGCCCATTTCCATGGCTTCGGTCCTGCGATCTTTTTCGGCAAAGGGGACGCCGGAATCCCACACCAGATCGATCTGCCGTCCGGCGATGAGCGATCGCAGCCCCTCAAGACGCACCTGCAGGCCGATTTCGTAGTTGCGGCTCGTGAAGGCGTATTCGATCCGGATACGACGCAGGCTGTCGAGCGCCCACGTAAAGGGCAGACGCAGCGTATCGGAGGCCCCTACACGAAGCGTATCCGGGGTCCCAGGTTCGAGCGAGAACAGAAGACGCCGCGTCTCCACGTTGCGATTCGTGGTCGTCAACCATCCCAGCTCGAGTGCGCCCCGAAGGGAATCGGCGATCAGGCGCACGGGTTTGCCGTCCCACGTCCGATAGTGCTTCAGGGTCAGCTGACGCAGCGTAGCCCCCCGGCTGGAGAGCTCAGCCGTATAGAGCTCGGTTTCCACGACCAGGCGCCGTTCCGGGGCCGCTACCGCCCGGGAAAAAGCATCCAGGCTATCCTCCGCACTTTGCCCTGTCCGCTCGGAGGTAGGCGCTTCGGGCTCCTCCTGAGGAGATACCGCCTCGGGCACTTCCTCTTGTGCCGTCTTTGGCCGCGGCGGGGGAGGAGGTGGGGTCAGGTAGTAGAGCCAGATCATCATGATGAGCGTGATGAGTATGAGCCCTATGGCGGCGCTACGATCCACGGCGACTTCCTCCGATTACGAAAGCGGCTACGGGACGGGGTCAAATCCGCCCGGATGGAATGGGTGACAGCGCAGCAGACGCCGGACGGCCAGGTAAGTACCCTTGAGCGCCCCGTGTTTTTGGATCGCCTCAGCGGCGTACTGGGAACAGGTGGGGTAAAACCGGCATGTGGGCCCCAGATGCGGGGAGATCACACGCTGGTATACCCAGATGATGCCCAGCAAAACATTACGTACCATAATGGGCTTGCAGGGTTTCTATCAAGGACCGCATGGCCCCTTCTAGCTCCGCAAAGGAGACCGAGGCCGTCCCGCGGAAGATAAACACTAGGGCCAGTGTATGGGAACGCTGCCGAAATGTCTCCAGAAGGGGGGCCTTGTGAATACGATACACCTCGCGCATGCGGCGCCGAATGCGGTTGCGTAGCACGGCTGAGCCCACCTTCCGGCTTACCGCAAAGGCAACCTGCAGGGGCGCTTCCTGTCTATCCAGGAGAGCAGCCACCACACGGATCGGCCCGGAGGCCCAGGACTGACCTTCGGAGAAGACACGGGCGATGAGCTTGCGACGACGCAACCGTTCTGCCCGGGGAAACCGGGCCCGCAGCCGGCCTCCAGCGGCCATCATTTGTACCGGGGCTCATCACTGACGGTAAGCTTATGACGCCCTTTTGCCCGCCGGCGCGCCAACACCGCCCGCCCCTGCTTGGTGGCCATACGGGCACGAAATCCGTGGGTGCGCCGACGTCGAATCCGGCTGGGTTGATAGGTCCGCTTCATCGTCTCGTTCCCTTCGTATTCGGCTCTTCAAGACGTTCCCGCAGGCCAGGCCGCCGGCCCGCCATATGCCCACGGCATGGGCGCGGAACGCGCAAAGTTACGGAAACCCCAGGAAAAAACAACTTGACAAGCCCGCCTCCAGGACGCTAATATTGCCCCTGCATGCGGGCGTAGCTCAGTTGGTAGAGCATCAGCTTCCCAAGCTGAGGGTCGCGGGTTCGATTCCCGTCGCCCGCTCCCGACGAAGGGACGGTTTATGAAAAACCGTCCCTTACGCATTTATCCGGGCGGTTAGCTCAGACGGTCCAGAGCACCTGCCTTACAAGCAGGGGGTCGGCGGTTCGAGTCCGCCACCGCCCACGGAAAGGCCCGAGCTCGGCGGGCCTTTGCTTTTTTCCGATGCCGGTTCCGGTTGCCTTCTCTCCTGCGCTGCCATGTAACTTGAGCCGTTCTGCTTCGACATTCCCGCCATGATCGCGCGCTATACCCGCCCCGAGATGGGGGCTATCTGGAGCGAGGAAAACCAGTTTCGCTCCTGGCTTGAAGTGGAACTGGCCGCCTGCGAGGCATGGGCCGAGCTCGGGGTCATACCCCGCCAGGATCTGGAGGCCATCTGCCGGGGCGTCCGCCTAAACCCGAGCCGCATTCGGGAACTGGAGGAGGAAACACGACACGACGTGGTGGCCTTTCTGCGGGCCATCGGAGAAGGGCTTGGCCCGGAGCGCAAATGGATCCATTACGGACTGACCTCCTCGGACGTGGTGGATACGGCGCTGGCTTACCGATTGTTACAGGCCAATCGGCTGCTTCGAGAGGGACTGCAACGGCTGCGTCAGACCATAGGGGAGCTGGCGCGGCGCTACAAATACACCCCGATCATGGGGCGTACGCACGGCGTGCACGCCGAACCCACGAGCTTCGGCCTCAAACTGGCGGTCTGGTACGTGGAGCTGGGCCGTCAGCAGGAGCGCTTTGAAGCCGCGGCAGAAACGGTGCGCGTGGGCAAACTCAGCGGCGCCGTGGGGACCTTCGCCCACCTACCCCCGTTTGTGGAGCAGTACGTTTGCCGAAAGCTCGGCCTTCTGCCGGAGCCCGTGGCCACCCAGGTAGTGCAACGCGACCGGCACGCCCATTATGTAGCCACACTGGCCCTTATTGGGGCCTCGATCGAGAAAATCGCCATCGAAATCCGCCACCTGCAGCGCACCGAGGTGCGCGAGCTCGAAGAACCCTTCTACGAGGGGCAGGCGGGTTCCTCCGCCATGCCCCATAAGCGCAACCCGATCGGGGCGGAAAACCTGACCGGATGCGCCCGGCTACTGCGCGGATACATGCTCGCCGCTTATGAAAACGTGGCGCTCTGGCACGAACGGGATATCTCGCATTCTTCCGTAGAACGGATCATCCTGCCCGACGCCACCATCCTGCTTGATTACATGCTCCACCGCCTTCGGCGCATTCTGGAGGAGCTACGCGTATATCCGGAGCGCATGCGGGCCAACTTCGAGCACAGCCTCGGACTGGCCTTCTCCCAGCGCGTGTTGCTCAAACTCATCGAAAAAGGGCTCAGCCGCGAAGAGGCCTACCGAGAGATCGTCCAGCCCTTAGCCATGCGCGCCTGGCAGGAAGGCCGCCCCTTCCGCCAGGTACTGGAAGCAGACGAGCGCGTGCGACGCTACTTGAGCGATCAAGATATCGAGGAGGCCTTCGACCTGCGCCCGCATCTGGCGCATGTGGATTATCTCTTCGAACGCGCCGGCCTCTAACGGCGATACCAGGGCCCGGAGCGGGCGATAATCTGGCTTAAGTACTGGGTGATCTCCGACTGCAGATGGCTGTAGTTGGGCGTGCTCGGACTCAGGTAGCGCAGGGCATACTGAAAATACACCCGGGCCTCCTGATATCGCTCCTGTGTGTAAAGCACCCGGGCTAGCCAGTAGTTGGCCGCAAAATCCCGGGGATTTCGGGCTAATACCTGACGAAAACGCATCTCGGCCGGAATATACTGGCCGACCGAGTAGAGCCGAATCCCCACCCCGAGCTCCTGAGACAGGTCCTGACCGTAGATTTCATACGGGGCGACCTGAGGTTCCGGAATGCGCCGACTGCTTATCCCGAGCAGATCGTCGCGCGTGATCGGTCCCGACGGCGCGCACGCGCTGAGTCCCATTCCGATACCCAACACCCCGATCCAGCCCACAAATCGCCTCATACGGCCTCCTTGCCCGTTCGTAGGAGGGAGAGAGACAGAAAACGTGCCAGAAGAAAAAAGCCCCTCTTCGGCGAGGGGCTTTCCCCACTCCGCAGCGGGCGATAGATCAGGCGGTAAAGGAGCTTCCGCAGCCGCAGGTGCTTTTGGCGTTCGGATTGTGAAAGACAAACCCGCGGGCGTTGAGCCCATCGTGGTAATCCAGGACCGTGCCCATGAGATAGAGGGCATGACGGCGATCGACGATCACGCGGATGCCGCTCTGCTCGAAGATGTCGTCAAACTCCCGCGGCTTATCGAAACCCAGCACGTAGGAGAGCCCCGAGCAGCCGCCTCCCTGGACACCCACACGAAGTCCGTACTCGGCTGGCACCTGCTTTTCGGCCATGATGCGCTTGACCTCCTCGGCGGCGCGCTCGGAGAGCACCACAGGAGCGAGCACCTCAGAACGGCTTTCCGTGCTCAGGCTCATCGCAAGACCTCCTTTTGCTTCGCCAGCAAGGTACGCCCATTGGGCTTGCGTGTCAAGCTAAACCCGACTTCTACGATCCGGGTTCCCATGGCCCCAGATGAGGGCGCCATGGGCGCAGCGCCCGCGGCGGACCCAGCACCTCACGATACAGCATGGCCTGCCGAAGAGCGTCCCTGTGCAGGGGTAAAGCAGGAGCGCGGGGCAGAGCGGCTTCAGAGGGAGGCCTGCGCTCTACGGGAGAAGGACCAGCAGACCGAGGAGGCGAGGCCTCATCAAAAAAGCGTGGCGAGCGAAAAATCGCTTCCTCATCCTCCATCCAGGAGCTCCTCTTGTGCGCTACCTCCTCGGCGGGGGCGGGCCTCTCCGAGAGCCCCCCAAGAGCCTCTCGGATCTCCCGCAGCGCCTCTTCTAGGGTCGGCATAGCCTCCCCGGAAGAGGGCAAGCCGGGCTCTCTGTCCGGCATACGGCGCCTGCGGAACAGCGACGTCCATACCCAGTAGAGCACAAGGAGCCAGAATAAGAGCTCTTCAAAGCTCATGTTTCCCTCCTCGCAGTAATCCGACAGCGTGAGGCAAAAGCTCTCGCAAACCGGGAAGAAGCTCCGAGATGGCCTTCGGGTTGCCCGGCAGGTTCACGATCACCGTCCGATTCCGGATCCCGGCCACGGCGCGGCTGAAGACGGCCAGCCGGGTATAGCGCAAACTTTCGGCGCGCATCCACTCCGCAACCCCGGGTAAGAGCCGATCACAAACACGCAGGGTGGCCTCTGGGGTCACATCCCGCAGCGCCGGACCCGTGCCGCCCGTGGTCAATATAAGCTCCACGGCGAGCTCATCACTCAATCGCCGCAGCGTGGCCTCAATGCGATCGCGCTCATCGGGCACGACCTCAGCGGCCACCACGACATACCGGGCATCGAGCAATTCCCGTATCCGGGGCCCGCTCCGGTCCGCGTATTGCCCCTGCCAGACCCGATCGCTCACGGTCACCACGGCGGTTCGAATCGGTTCCATCTAAATTCGGTAGCCGTAACTGCGCAGGTGAGAGGCTTTTTTGCGCCAGTCAGGCCGCACCTTCACGTGCAACTGCAGATACACGGGCCGCCCCAGAAACGCTTCGATCTCCTGACGGGCGCGCATCCCGATCGTTTTTATGGCCCGTCCCCCTTTGCCGATCAGAATGGCTTTCTGTGAGGGGCGCTCTACGACGATTTCCGCATCAATGAAGTCTTTCTGTCCGGGTCGTTCTTCAAAAGCCACGATATTGACCTGTGTGGAATAGGGGATCTCTTCTTCAAAGAGCTCAAAGATCTTCTCCCGGATCAGCTCGGCCACAAAAAAGCGCTCCGGATGTGCACTGATCACGTCCTTGGGATAAAACGGGGGCCCAAAGGGCAGGTATTCAAGCAATCGCTCTTTGAGCAGGGGCACATTGTAGCCCGTCAAAGCCGATATGGGAATGACCTCGGAGAAGGCAAAGCGGTCGGTGTAATGGGCCACGATCGGAATCGCCTCTTCCTGGCGAACCGCGTCCATCTTGTTAACCGCCAGCAGGACGGGGCGGGAAATTCCCTTCAGGTGATCCAAACTCCGATCCTGTGGATCAAAACGCGTGGCATCCACCAGGAGCAGAACGACATCGGCGTCTTGCAATGCCTCCTCTACGGCACGCATCATGGAACGATGCAACAGGTACTGCGGCTCGATCACACCCGGGGTGTCGAGGAAGATCACCTGCGCCTTTTCCTCGTTGAGAATACCCAGCACCCGGTGACGGGTGGTCTGGGGCTTGGGGGAGACGATGGAGAGCTTCTGCCCCAGAAGCGTGTTGAGCAGGGTGGACTTCCCTACGTTGGGCCTACCGACGATGGCCACGTATCCGGCCCGATGGTCCGGGGGAACATGAGCCCCGGGATCTATGTTGAGTGCTTCGGTCATGCCCACAGAATACAGCGCCCTAGGCTCGGGAAGCAAGCCGGGCTGGAAAGCCAGGGACGTCCGCGTGTAGTTTTGTCTGAACCCAAGCTGAAAGGAAACAGCATATGACGAGCTTCCTGGCTTCTGTGCTCCTTATGGCTCCACCTCCGACGAACGGAGGGGCCCCCAATCCGCTGGCCACCTTTCTTCCCCTCATCCTGATCTTTGTGATCTTTTACTTTTTCATCATACGGCCCCAGCAGAAACGTCAGAAAGAGAAACAGAAAATGCTCGAGGCCTTGCAGAAAGGGGACAAGGTGGTCACCATCGGCGGCATCCATGGCCGCGTGGTGAGCGTCGATGGGGATACCGTATTGCTCGAGGTCGACGAGGACACAAAGATCCGCTTCGACAAAAACGCCATCGCGGCCGTGCTGGCAAAGAAAGAATAAGCACACCCCTCAGACCATGGAACCCATTCGTTTCAATACGATCCCGGAGGCCCTGGAAGATCTGCGCCAGGGCAAGCTCGTGATCGTGGTCGACGATGAGGACCGCGAAAATGAGGGAGATTTCATCGGGGCAGCTGAGCTTTGCACACCCGAAATGATCAACTTCATGGCCACACATGGACGGGGGCTTATCTGCGTGGCCATCACCCGCCAGAGAGCGGAAGAACTCAAGCTGGAGCCCATGGTTCGAGATAATACCTCTCTGCATGGAACCCCTTTTACCGTTTCCGTTGACTATACGATCGGCACGACCACGGGCATCTCGGCCGCGGATCGGGCTCGAACGGTGCGCGCGCTGGCCGATCCGAGAGAAGTACCCGAACACTTCGCCCGACCCGGACATATATTCCCTCTGCGCGCGGCTGATGGGGGGGTTTTGCGCAGAGCCGGCCATACGGAGGCCGCCGTGGACCTGGCCCGGCTGGCCGGCCTCTATCCGGCCGGTGTGCTGGTGGAGATCATGAACGAAGACGGCACCATGGCCCGGGTGCCGGATCTGTACCGGGTGGCCCAGCGTTTCGGGCTGAAGCTCATCACCATCAAAGATCTCATCGCCTATCGCCTGCGTACGGAATCCCTGGTAGAACGGGTGATCTCCGTACACCTGCCGACCCGGTGGGGGGAATTCGAGCTGACGGCCTTTCGGGATATCCTTACCGGAGAGGAACACCTGGCCCTCACGAAGGGGACCTGGAACCCCGAAGAGCCCGTGCTCGTGCGCGTGCACTCCCAGTGCGTCACAGGAGATATCTTCCACTCCCTGCGCTGCGACTGCGGCGACCAGCTTGAGGCCGCCCTGCAGATGATCGAACGCGCCGGAAAGGGCGTGCTCCTGTACATGAAACAGGAGGGCCGGGGAATCGGCCTCATCAACAAACTGCGCGCCTATAAGCTCCAGGAACAAGGCCTCGATACGGTCGAAGCCAACGAGGCCCTCGGCTTCCGGGCCGATAACCGGGACTATGGCATCGGCTGCCAGATCCTCTGCGCCCTGGGGGTGCGCAAAATGCGCCTGATCACCAATAACCCCGTCAAACGTATCGGCATCGAGGGATACGGGCTGGAAATCGTCGAGCGCGTACCCATAGAAATCCCTCCTAATCAGCATAACCGGCGCTATCTGGAGGCCAAGCGCGATCGGCTCGGCCACCTTATTCTGCTTGGCGAACCGCCAGGGAAGAATGAAACCTGACCCCGAAGAACTGCTCCGGTTGGCTTATCGACTCCGGGGATCGGGACACTTTGCCGATCTGTTTCTGGAGGAGACCTGCGAGCAGCGCTTGCACCTGCGCCCGGATGGCACCATCCTCCGGCAGGAAAAACGACAATCCGGAACCGCCCTCCGGGTCTGGCCCCGACCCGAAGAAGTGCGCTTCCACTGGATCGAGGGGACGGATCCGGAGGCGATTCGATCGGCAATCGAAACACACCGTCTGCCCGGATCCAGCTCCCTGCCCTCGGACTACCGAATCGTTCGCGTATCCCTCCCTGCCAAAACCCCCGAAACCGTGGGACTTTCCAGCCAGGACATACCGCATACCCTGAAAGCGCTTCAGCTCCTCCTGCAGGACAGCCTGCCCGGACTGATCGGCCTGGAGGCCACGGTTCTGCTCCATCATCGGCATAAGTACATAGCCCACACAGAGGGCCTTTTCGTAGCCGAACCTCTTACCCTGTGGACGGTGCGCGTTGAAGCCCAGCAGCGGAGCCCCAAAGGCCTTCTGCGCGGCACGTTTCTAGACGGAGGTGCAGGCCCGGCGCGCTGGCTAGATCTACCAGAACGCGTTCTGCGGGGCTTGATCGAGGAGCTGGAACAGGAACGGGAAACGTATCCCCTGCGTCCCGGCGCCTATCCAGCCCTTTTCGGACCGGGCTCGACGGGCATGCTCTGGCATGAGGCGCTGGGCCATCGGGTGGAGGCGGACGTCTGGTCGGCCGGGGAAGGCCGCCCTGCGCTGGGAAGCCGGATCGCTTCCGAAGCGGTCACGATCTGGGATGAGGGAACCGCCAGGGCAGGGGATGTGGGCCTCTTCGATGATGAAGGCACCCCCCGACAGCGGACCCTGTTGATCACCCGAGGCCGACTCGTCGATCTGCTCACCGACCGTCTCTGGTCGGCTCGCCTGAATAGACGGCCCACGGGAAACGGGAGACGGGCTTCGTTTCGGGATCCTCCCCTGCCCCGTATGACGAATACGGTTTTTGCCCCCGGTCCTCATGAACCGAATGCGCTCCTGGAGGGCATCGAGACCGGACTGTGGATTTTGCGCCTGGGGTCCGGTGGTCTGCTTCCCCGATCAGCCCGGCTGTGGTTTGAGGTACTGCGCGCCTACTGGGTGGAGAAAGGGCGCCCTCGCTATCCCGTCCATCCGTTTCGGATCATTGCCTCATCAAGCCAACTCCTGCGCGAGGTCCTGGCCGTGGGTTCCGACCTGCAATGGGCCACCGGATATGGCTGGTGTGTCAAGGCCGGACAGGTGGTCCCGGTATGCGCCGCGGCTCCCAGCGTGTTTATTCGCCGGATCCCGGTTCGGGCGCCGAACAGGCATTTGTAATGGTGACCACCATGACCACAGGACCCAGCTCTGCGGCGGCCCGATAGGCACGGGCCAGCGCAGAGAAAAGCGCCTCATCGGGTCCGTAAACCTCCGTGTGCATGGTCTGTACTTGTAGCTCAAGCTCCTTGCTCCGAAGCGCCTCAATAGCCCGATCCACAGCCCGATAATCAGGTTGGGCAAGGGGATAGACGGCTACGGTAGCGGCAAGGTACATGGCTATTTCCTCCACCAGCCCAGATAGAGGGCGGGTTCGTTACCGGCGCGCCTTCCGGCCCGATCGGCCTCCTCAAACGGGGGTTCTGCACCCGGAGCGGCATACACAACCCCTTCGTATCCTTCGGGGGCGCGCCCGAGGAACTCCCCCCAGTCGGGAAGGGAAAAGAAGCGGGCCGCTGTCCACGGCAGTAGCCCTTTATCTGCCCCATATCGATACAACGCCGCCCAGGGACTTCGGGCCTCAAGAAAACCCACATACAGCCATCCACCTGAACGCAAGACCCGAAATGCCTCCCGGAGGGCCTGGTTTGGATCGGAGACGAACTCCATCGTGGTAAAAAACACCACCCCCACGAACGTTTCCTCCGGAAACGGCAGGGCTTCGGCACGCGCCCCTATCCAGGAGACAGCTCCCCTTCCGGTTCGAGCCATACCCACCCGACGCATAGCAGGGGAAGGTTCCAGGGCCACAACCCGACATCCGAGGCGAAGAAGCTCTCGCACCACAAAACCCGTCCCGGCCCCCACCTCCAGAACCCGTTCCCCGGCAAGGGGACGAAGCCGACGGTATAACAGCTCCCTTTCGCGTTCGGCCACAAATGCGCCCAGTGGGGTCTCAAACCAGGAGTCATAGGCTTCCGCCAGGGAATCGAAGGGATTCATCCGGGCACCGAAGTAGGCAATCCAACGTAATATAGGCTGCGAAAGCGTTTCCCGCGCACTATGCAGCCCAACTGGAAGGAGGCGGAGGAACACCTAAGCCGATGCGATCCCGTACTGGGAGCGCTCATTGAGGCCCTGGGCCCCTGTTCCCTCAAGCCCATTGGACCCCCTTTTGACGTGCTCTGCCGTGCCATTATCGGACAGCAAATCTCCCTGCGGGCCGCGCAGAGCCTGTATCGAAAGCTTCTTTTCCTGATCGGGGGGAGCGCGCTCGAACCAGAATCCATTCTTCGGAGCCCGGAGTCGATGCTCCGCCAGGCGGGGTTGTCCCGAAATAAGATCCAGACCCTTCGATGTGCAGCCCAGGCGGTCTGTTCGGGCCGACTGTCCCTAGAAGCCCTTGCTTCGGCGCCTATGGAGACGGTTTTTCACCACCTCACCGCTCTGCCTGGCGTTGGTCGGTGGACCGCGGAGATGGTGCTCATCTTCGCCTATCTGCATCCCCGCATCCTTCCGGTTCAGGACCTGGGATTGAAACGAGCCGTCCAGATACAGTACGGACTGGCGGAACGTCCCTCCGAAAAAATGCTCCATGCGCTTGCCCGTCCCTGGGCACCGTACGAAACCATAGCTACGTGGTATCTGTGGAAGAGCGTAGACGGAGATCCGAGCCTATGAAAGCCGTTCAAGTACGCATATTCGGACGTGTCCAAGGGGTGGGATTCCGATACGGGGCTCTGAAACGAGCACACTCCTTGGGTCTTTCTGGATGGGTACGCAACGAGCCCGACGGGTCTGTGAGCCTGCTTCTGATAGGAGAGCCGGAGGCTGTAGAGCAAATGCTTTCCTGGTGTAGAGAGGGTCCTCCTATGGCTCGCGTGGAACGGATTCAGACCACTCCTGTGTCTCCCATACCACACGTCGTTGGTTTTTCTATTCGATGAGTTCATAATCCCTGTAGTCGTAGTAATAGAGGATGTGGATAAGGGGAAAACTTTTTTGTACACATCGCATACACAGGCTTTCCACAATGTATTCCACAAAGTGGACATTCTAAAAATAGCTTTCTGGCGCTTAAAAAGGCCCTGGGAAGGGTTTTCCACTTATTCACAGGACACTTGTTTGAACCCGTAGGGTAGATATTCACACCTGGAAGCCTGTGGAAGAGTGGTGGGGTAGATATGAAAAAGTTTAGGTCGATGTGGTTATGTGCTCTGGCGATTATAGCGGGGAAAGGGTTTTCCTCATTTACCCCCCGCTCTTCCCCCGTCTTTTCCCGCTTTTGTCCACAACTTAAAGAAGACACGACCCCTTTAAGTGTGCACAACAGGCCCTGTAGGGCCTGTTGTGCACATTGTGTATAATATGTGAGTAAAATGGGGTGGATAGATTAGAGGCTCAGTGGTCGCACTTTGAGTAGCCGCACTCTGGATCGATGCAGACCAGGCATCCGTTTTCGATTTTCACGCTTCGGCGGCCGCATTCCGGGCAGATCTTCAGCTCTGTCGGTGCATTGGCTTCGGCTTCCCGGGCGCTGGCTCCGGGTGTTTGGCCGGCTGAAGGCATGCACCCGATATCCTGGAAGAAGCGCTCAATGATTTCGGCCACTTCCGCGTAGAAGGAGTGTATGTAGCGCCCGTTTTTGAAGTAGCCCCCGTTGGGATCGTAGATCCCCTTGAGTTCTTCGAGGATGAAGGTGGCATCCGTGGATTTGCGGAAAATGGCCGAAATAAGCCGGGTAAGCACGGCGTATTCGGCAGCGCGCGTAAGGTCCTTGGAGTTGATGAAGATCTCAATGGGCCGCTTGCGTCCGTTCTCTTCGATATAACCCAGCGTGATGTAGACGCTATGTTTGACGAATCCGCTCCGGAGTTTATAGACCTTGGCATCGACCACGTCCGGCCGGGTGACGATCACGCCAGATTCGGCGTCCATGGAGGCGCTTGGAATCGGTTTTTCGACCTTTACCTCTTCAATGGCGACCGGAATACTGGAGAGCTCAATCATGAGTTTTCCTCCTCTGGATGTCAGTTCTGATGAACCGGTACCCTTACCAGCGGTTCGGTTTCCTGGCTCTGTCCGTGTTCCAGCTCCAGCAAGAGATGGTACACCGTGCTCAGGCGTCCATTGGGCAGACGGATAACCTCGTCGCCTGTGGCCTCGATCATAGATCCATCTGCCAGATGGATGCGGAATCGCCGGTCTTTGAGCTCCTGAAAGCGCGTCTTTTTCCCATCCACACTCAGGATCGGATATCGGCTTCCGTCTCGATAAACCGTGATGCCTTTCAGTCCCTGCTTCCAGGCCTCCAGGTAAATGGAGGAAATCACCTCGGGCTCGATATCCTCCGGCAGGTTCACCGTCGAGGAGATAGAATGATCCACGTATTTCTGGCAGATGGCCTGTACGCGAACCCGCATGGCCGGATCGATGTGGTGTGCGGTGCGGAGGAAGTGCTCCGGAAGAAGCTCGCTCAGGTCTCCTTCCTGGGCTTTTTCCGAAAGCCCGTGCATGTCCAGATAAGCCTGTACTGTGCTGTGGAAGATCCGGAAGAACCGGTTTCCGAAGGACTCCGAACGCCGGGTATAGTAGAGGGCGAAGATAGGTTCCACGCCTCCGGAGACTCCGATGTAATGGCGGCCTTCGTGCTCAAAGCCCAGTACGATATTGGAAATCGTTCCCGTAGGGGCGATGGAGAGCAGGGCGATGTTGCGGAGTCCATGCTGGCGTATGAGCTCGCGGGTTTCAGGCCAAAGCGCCTCCTCAAAGAAGGGGCACTGGCTGTAGAGCTGGAAATCGAAGATCGGGGAGGCCCCCTTTTCTGCCGCCAGATGCGCAGAGGCCTGGTAGGCCGCATTGGCTATATGGGCCATGATCTGTTCCAGGAGCTCCAGGGCCACCGGGCTGTCGTAGGCCAGCCCCAGTTGATTGAGCATGTCGGCGATGCCCATCACACCCAGCCCGAGCCGGCGTGTTTCGGAAGCGGCCCGGCGTTGCTTCTCCAGGGGGTTGAGGAGTTCGTTCCAGCTGACCACGTTATCCAGAAAGCGCACCGCCTCCTGAGTGGCCTCCCAGAGCCGGTCCCATTCGATTTCCGCTTCCGGTCGATAGCCATTGCGCACAAAACGGCTCAGGTTCAGCGAGCCCAGATTGCAGGCGCCCCCGTCTTCAAGGGGCACCTCTGCACACGGATTGGTGCACGAGATGGGGCGGCCCACATAATTCGATGGGCTGTAGCGGGCCATGGTGGACCAGAAGATCAGGCCGGGCTCGGCCGTCCGGTAGTTGCCCTCCACGAAGGCATCCCAGATCTGGCGGGCCTTGATCAGACGCCGGATTTCCCCCGTGGGTTCGGAGCCGAAGTAGAGCAGAAAGTCCCCCGCGTAACGGATCGCCAGGTCATAGGAGCGATCCGGTAGCTCGAGCACGTAGTCACCAAATACGTCGCGCCGGAACGGATCGGCCAGCGCCTCCTCCCCCAGGCCGGGCAGCCCCTCCTGAGCCAGGAAGCGGTTCAGGGCCTCCAGGCTTTCGAATACCTCCCAGAGCTCGTACTGCCGGATATCCTTCGAGGGAATGCCATGGGCATAGTGCCGCCCCGGACCCTGATAGGCTTCTCGAACGGTGGGACGGGAGTATTTGCGGTAGAGCAATACTTTGTGCGGGCCGTAGCGGGTCTGCTCCTCGACGGCCTGCATGAACTCGTCGCTTACCTTGATGCTGATATTGGCAAAGCGTACCTGGGTGTTTTCCATAACCTGGCGCTCGATTTCCCGCAGTTGGCGCTCCGTAAAAAGGCCCGTCCACTGGCATTGCTCGACAATCTGGCGCGTGACCCAGTTGGGGATCTTCTTGACCCGGATAAAATCGAGCACGTCGGGATGTTTGACGTCGATGGTGATCATGAGCGCTCCGCGGCGACCCGATTGCCCGATCAATCCGGTCGTGAGGGAGAAAAGATCCATAAACGATACGGCTCCGGTGGAGCGATCCGCCGCGTTGTGCACGACGGAGTCTTTGGGCCGCAGAGGCGAAATGTCTACACCGATGCCCCCGCCAAAGGAGTACGTACGGGCGCATTCGTAGGCGGCCTGATAGATGGACTCGATGGAGTCATCGGCGATCTGGGTGACGAAGCAGTTGGCCAACGTCTTGAGGCGATATAGATCCCCCGCGCCCGCGATCACCCGCCCTCCCGGGATAAAACGACCCTCGTAGAGCAACCGGTAAAAGGCCTCAGCCCACCGGCGCTGTTTGCTCTTTGTGGGTTCCAGGGTGGCCATGAAGGCAGCCAGGCGGATGAATACATCTTCCGGGCGACGCTCCAGCAGATGCCCTTCGAGGTCTTTGAGATAGTACTTCCGCTCGTAGATGTTTGTGGCCAGTTCGTTTCCCCCCAGATAATCCGGATGGCTGGGCAGATCTCCTCGCTGCACGCGGCGGCTGAGGTATGCGTGCAGTTCCGCGTAGGCGCGTACACGCTTCGGACCGATTCGCTGCGCCGTTTTGCCCCGGTGGGCGAACATGCGTTCGATCATGAAATCGACCTCCTCGGCTCAGATTCCCCCTCAAGTACGCAATCTGCACCCCATCGGTCAAGACCCGGCGCGGATTTGTTCCGATCTGCTGAGCGGATTACCCGGAATCCAGAAGGGATCTATCGGGGGGCCTGTGCATAGTTTTCCGGATCGATCCGGGGGTGGGACGCTTGGCCTCCGGGCTCATTCGGCCCTACTGCCTCGCGAAAGCCGGATGTCAAGGCTTGTGCCATGTGAAGGGAGCCTGCTCCGAGGTTATCCACATCCACAGGGGGGGGCGTGCAAAAAATCCGTTATCAAGCTGTCCGGCTGGCGGGACGGCTCCCTCACCTGGCCGTCCCGCATGGCAGCCGAACAGGGAGGAGAGGGCCTTACGGATATTCCGAGGGGGCAAGGCGGGAAAGCTGTCGACGCAAATTCCGCAGTCGGGCTTCCAGTTCCTGGAGCTCGCGTTCCAGAAGGCGCAGTTCGGTTTCCGGATCCCGATGGCGCAGAAGCCTCTCCTCAAGCCGGAGTATATTCATGCCCGGAGGAATCCAAAGGAGAAGATTCCGGGCGGGGGAAAAGAGCAACCGCTCTGCCAGTCGTGCGGGTCGGGTTGTGGAAGGCAGAACGAAGATCCGTTCTCCTCCGGAGAGCCGTATCTCCACAACCCCGCTGGAGTCCGGGTGTACGGCCTGGTTTCCGATGTAGACCCGACCGTTTTCGATGCGGATTGTCAGCGGTTCCGCTCGGGTAGTATCCTCCCGGGCTGGCCCGAGGGCCAGCAATACGATGCCGAGCCATAGCGCAGATACGGACATCGGGTATCCTCCTTTTTATTGCACGATGATCATAACGCCCCCGCCGCCTGAAGAACCGAATCGGGGGTTGACCACGTTGTTGTAGATCGCGCCAAAGGTGTACGTGAGCCCCACACTGATCCAGTAAGAGTAGTTCGTGGCCAATTGCCGCTGGCGCAGCAGGATCTCCTCCGCAGTGGCTCCTCGTCGGGGAAGGGTGATCTGATCTCGGATCCAGGAGAAGTTTCCCGCCAGGGTCAGCGAGAGCCCTTCGCGCAGACGCAGATCCATGGAGCCGAAAAGGGTCAGGCGTCGTTTGCTCAGGTCGTGAAAATAATGTCCGCCTTCTATGGAGGCGTTGATCGAGCCCCAGGGTTCACGGGCCTGGGTGGCTATGGTGAGGCTCTGGGCCCAGAGCCCCTCCTCTGTCTTGCCGAAAAGGGTTTCTTCCCGATACCGATTCCAGATCGGTCCCGTGCGATAGAGGATGCGTAGCTGGCGGCGTGTGGCCTCGGCGTAGGGAAACAGATTATACTCGATCGCAGGCTGGGCGCTCAGGTTCGCGTTCAGGTTCCGGTACGTAGATCGGGTCAGGTTCAGAAAGCCTCCCGCAGACCAGTGTGCACCCAGACTGCTGACCAGGAGCGCGTTGACGTTCTGATTCCAGGAAACGGAGCGTACCTGGCGTTCCCCCAGGTTGAAACGGCTTTCCCCCTGGCTGTAGGAGAGTTGGAAGGTGATTTTCCAATCCGGGGTAATGCGTTGTGCGGATAAAGAGGCAGAGTAGTTGTTCGTCCGGGTTTGCTGTTCGGCGTTCAGGTATCCGTTGAGGGAGACCCTAAAGACCCAGTTGTTCCATCGATCCCGCACCCGCGCTGCAGCCAGATGGGCGGAGGGTACCGTGTAGGTGAGTCGTAGCTGATCGGCCACCGGGGTGCGGGCCGCATAGCGGACAAGACCCAGCCGGAGCCGATGTGCCAGCTCCCGTCTGCGGACCTCTACGGGGGCTTGCGGTGGGGTAGAGAATCGCAGGGTATCGTACAGGCCGGCAAAGCGGCGCCGTCCCTGAAAGGTAAGGGTATACTCCGTACCTCCGCTGCCCGTGCTCTGCGTGGTCAGAAGCACATAGACTTCGGCCTGCGCCGGGTCCCGTACGTAGTTCACGAAGGCCACCTCCGTGCGGATGTAGTCAAGGTCGCAGAAGCTGGTCGGGCAGTCCAGGAAAACGCGGGGGGCATGCTGGTGCAGGCTGTCCGGTATCTGAGCCCGAAGGGGATATGCCAGGGCCATGCCGCCCAGAAATAGCACGCAGTATACCCAGAGGCATTTCATTTTTCCCTCATTATTCGTTTTTCCCTAGTATGTCGCGCAGGCGGCGCTCGATGATTTGCTGACGTCGTTGCTTTCGCTCCTCGAGCGAACGGCTAACTCGCTCCAGTTCCTGACGCAGAGTCTGGATCTGCTGTTCGTACATGCGCTGTTGTAGCTCAAAGAGCTCCTCCAGATAGGAGCGCAGCCTGGCCTCGAGGGCCTGGCGTTGTTCGGGGGTGATCCGCGGTGTATACGGCTGGCCGAGCACGTTGCGGTATCTGGCCAGAAGATTTTCGAGCTGGACCTCGAGGGCCTGCATCTGGGCTTCCCAGGCCTGCAGGCGAGCACGTTGTGCGGCCAGCCCTATCTCTTCTTCAGCGTCCGGAATGCCCGGCCAGGGCAGGGGGATAAGTTGAGCGCGAACCCCTGCTTCCCGGGAAGGGCGCAGTTGGCCCTCGGGGGTAAAGACCCACTGCTTCCCGGAAGGATCGACCAGGACCCCGTAGGTGTCCCGTCCCCTTACCTGGATGCGCAGCCCGTCTAGTCGGCTCGGGTCAAAACCCTGGGGTAGGTCCTGTTGGGAAAGTTCCCGACCGTTAATGAAGACCCTCCCACCACGGATTTCCAGGTTTGCGCTCTGCGCCCAGAGTGAACCGGTACAGGTGATGAGCAGAACCAGCCCCATCCAGCCCTTCATGGTGCTCACTCCTCCTGTTGTGCGAATCGGAGTTCGTAATCCAAGCTCTGGCGTATCCACACGATATGGTTCTGGATTTCTTCCAGGCGGGGTTGCAGCTGTTGGCGTGGAAATTCCCATTCCAGCGTGGAAAAGTCGTCGGGGGTGGGCGCCTGCTCCGGGCCCGGTCGGGCCCACCAGGCTATTCCCAGTCCGAGTATCAGAAGCAGCAGGGCCCCGGCAAGGGGTCTTATTCGACGTCGGAGCCGGCGCAGACGGGCTCGACGTCGGGCCTCCTCCATGAGGGAGGTGAGGGCTTCTGCAGGGGGATACCAGGTGGGCAGAGGCCACCGGTCCGTCCAGGCAAAAGATTCACGAGACATAATGCTGCACCTGCTTTCGTAGCTTGTTGATGGCGTAATGCATTCTGCCCAGCGCTGTGTTCAGGGGGATCTGGAGCAGTTCAGCGATCTGCCGGAACGATAGCCCCCCGTAGAGGCGAAGCAGAACGACCTCTTTCTGGGGTTCCGGTAGGCTGGCGATCCAGCCCCGCAGCAGCGCCTCCTGTTCCCGGGCCTCGAGCGCCTCCAGCGGATCGGGTTCCTCGGAGGCCAGATCGTTTTCTGGGGCAACCTCCAGATCCTCTTCTTCCGGAAGAGGTTCTGTGGGGGGCGTTCGCCGCAGATGGTCGAGCCAGACCCGGTAAGCGATACGCATCACCCAGGCCAGAAAGCGTTCCTCATGGCGGTACGTTCGCGGCAAGGCCTCCAGCACGCGCAGAAACGTCTCCTGAAACAGATCCCGGGCCAGCTCCTCTGTTCCGGCCCGCCAACGCAGAAAACTGTATACGCGCGCTCCGTAGCGCTCCAGGAGCTCGGCGAAGGCGCGCTCATCGCCGCGCTCCAGGTAGGCTCGGATCAATACCGCATCGCGCATCGCGCCCCGGGAAGGTGCCTCAAGTCCAGAAATATAAACGTCCGCAGAGGCCGGTTTATTGTATGCGGCCGCATGGACCCCATATCTTCTTCTCCCTCTGCGGGGTGGAGTGGGCTATGAAGATCTGGGCGGCAGCCGCGCTGCTGGGCTATCTGGTCGGTTCCTTTCCCACCGCCTACCTCCTGGTCCGGTGGCGCACGGGGCTGGACATCCGGCTCATGGGCTCAGGGAATGTGGGGGGACGTAACGCCTACGAGGTCACAGGCAGCAGGGCGATCGGGATCCTGGTGGGCATCATCGATGGACTAAAGGGGCTTGTGGCCATAGTGCTTGCGGGTCTTCTGTTGGGCTGGCAGGTTTCGGTGTACTGGGGGGCGCTTCTGGGAGCCGTGGCGGGGCACAACTACAACCTCTGGCTTTCCCTATCCCTTGGGCGGCTTTCGGGGGGAAAGGGGTTGGCCACGGCCGGGGCGGCCTTGCTTTTATTGGCCCCCGGGCTTGTGCTCCTCTGGTGCCTGCTCTGGTGGGTGAGTTATCGGTTGTGGTTGCGGGACATCAACCGGGCCAATATCGTGGCCACCCTGGCTTCGGTCCCGGTGGGAGGGATCTTCTACAGAGGGGAGGTGGACTGGGCGCTTGTGCTGTTGGCGGTGCTCATATTGGGCAAACATGTAGCTGACGCCAGGCGGTGGTACCGGACGCGCGCCTAGCCGCGTACGAGCGCCAGCATGTCCCGCACCGCCCGATCCAGCCCCACGAGCACCGCCCGGGCTATGATGGCGTGTCCGATGCTGACCTCCTCTACATGAGGCACGGTGCGCTTGAAGGCGGAAAAATTCCAGTAATCCAGTCCATGCCCGGCGTGTACGCGCAACCCCAGCTCGTGGGCAAGCTGAGCCGCCTCGCGGAGCAAGATGAGCTCATGTTCTCGCTCGGACTCCGTGCGCGCGTTGGCGTAGTCGCCCGTATGCAGCTCTATAGTTGTCGCCCCGATAGCCCGGGCCCACTCAATCTGGACCAGGTCAGGGTCCACGAAGAGGCTCACCTCAATGCCCGCATCCTGAAGCCGTTTGACTATGGGCTCCAGCTGCCGGGCCTGGCCCTGCACATCGAGCCCTCCTTCGGTGGTGAGCTCCTGTCGCCGTTCCGGAACTAGGGTGGCCAGCTGGGGACGCGTCTCCAGGCAGATACGTACCATTTCCTCGGTAGGTGCCATTTCGAAGTCCAGCTTGCCCACCACGACCTCGCGGAGCAGGCGTACATCTCGCTCCGTGATATGACGCCGATCCTCGCGGAGGTGGAAGACGATTCCGTCGGCTCCCGCCAGTTCGCAGAGCACGGCTGCCTGTACGGGATCCGGATAGCGCGCGGCTCGTACGTTGCGCAACGTGGCCACATGATCGATATTGACCAATAGGCGCATCGCTCCTTCAGCCTCTTTGCTGTTCGGTCCCGGTGATGAAGTTTTGTATTTTACACGCGTTGTGCAAGCCCTGAGGGGTTATGCTGGGATCCGCGCGTGAGCTAAGAGCGGGGCTATTGCTCATCGCTCAGCCCCTGCTGCAGGACCCCCACTTTCGGCGCACCGTGGTTTTGCTCTGTGAGCATGGGGCGCAGGGATCATACGGGCTGGTGATCAACCGTCCCCTTCCGGTTACGCTCCGCGAGGCCGCTCCGGAGTATTTTGCCGCCGATCTTCCCCTTTTCTACGGGGGACCTGTGCAGCCGAACACGCTGCATTACGTGCACCGCTATGGGGCATATATCCCGGACGCCCACCTCCTGGTTGAGGGGGTATACTGGGGAGGATCACTCCAAGCCGTGCAGGAGCTGTTGCGCGAAGGGGCCGATCCCGATGGATTCCGATTCTGTATCGGTTACGCGGGCTGGTCGCCCGGCCAGCTGGAAGGGGAGTGTGCACGCAACGACTGGATCGTCATGCCGGCTGAGGCGCGCTTTGTGTTCGACACCGAACCCGAACGGCTGTGGCGGACCCTCCTCCATGAGCTGGGTGGGGAATATCGCCTGATGGCCAATTTCCCCGAACATCCCAGCCTGAATTAACAAAAAACCGGGCTTTTAGACCCGGCCTGCGGCTGCCCGGAGAGGATTCGAACCTCTAACCCCCTGATCCAGAGTCAGGTGCTCTGCCAGTTGAGCTACCGGGCAGTGGATGGCATAAGTTATGGTGGAAATGCGGCCTTTCGCAAGGGGTGGGATCTTTTACCAGACGTGTACGTACATGGGTCAGCGGAATCGGGGATCGGGATTATGGGTTTCTACGACGTGATCGTGGTGGGTGGAGGACATGCGGGCGTGGAGGCCGCCGCCGCTTCAGCCCGGATGGGCATGCGCACGCTCCTGATCACGATGAATCTGCAGACCATCGGGCAGATGTCCTGCAATCCGGCCATCGGGGGGATCGCCAAGGGACAGATTGTTCGGGAGATCGACGCGCTGGGCGGGGTGATGGGGCTTATCACGGACCGGGCGGCGGTTCAGTATCGGATGCTCAATCGCTCCAAGGGGCCAGCTATGTGGTCTCCCCGCGCCCAGTGCGATCGGATGCGGTATGCTTGGGAGGCCAGAAAGGAGCTCGAGCGCATTCCGGGATTGCACTTTCGTCAGGATACGGTGCTGGAGCTCCTCATCAGCGGGGATAGGGTAGAGGGGGTGCGCACCCTGACCGGCGCCGAGTTCCGCGCCCGCGCCGTGGTGCTCACCACGGGCACGTTCCTCAATGGCGTGCTCCACATCGGCGAGCGGCAGCTCCGGGGTGGCCGGGCCGGGGAGCCGGCATCCACCGGGCTGACGGAGTGCCTGGTCCGGCTGGGGTTCGAGGCGGGTCGCTTCAAGACAGGTACCCCACCCCGTATCGATGGGCGCACCGTGAATTTCGGGCGCATGCAAGAACAACCAGGAGATCCCGATCCCCGTCCTTTCTCCTTTCTTCATGATCGGGTGCTGATCGAGCGGCAGCTTTCCTGTTGGATCACGTATACCTCGCCCGAGGTGCACGAGGTGCTGCGCGAGGGCTTCGATCGTTCTCCGCTCTTTGCGGGCCGCATTCAGGGCAGGGGCCCTCGGTACTGTCCCTCCATTGAGGACAAGATCGAGCGCTTCGCGGATCGGGAGCGGCATCAGCTCTTTCTGGAGCCGGAGGGCTGGGAAACGACGGAGATGTATCTCAATGGGTTTTCCACCAGCCTGCCGGAGGAGGTTCAGCTTCGCGCCCTGCGGCTGATTCCCGGCCTGGAAGAGGCGATCCTGTTGCGGCCGGGTTATGCCATCGAGTATGACTACTTTCCTCCGCATCAACTGGCTCCCAGCCTGGAGACAAAGCGCATAGAGGGGCTCTTCTTCGCCGGGCAGATCAACGGCACGACGGGCTACGAAGAGGCGGCCGCGCAGGGGCTTATGGCGGGGATCAATGCGGCCCGTCGCGTTCAGGGGCTTGATCCCCTGATTCTGCGCCGGGATCAGGCCTACATCGGGGTGCTCATCGACGATCTGGTCAACAAAGGCACCGATGAACCATATCGCATGTTCACCTCTCGGGCCGAGTTTCGCACGCTCCTGCGTCAGGATAATGCGGATCTGCGGCTGACCCCGATCGGACGGCAGATCGGACTGGTCGATGGGGTGCGATGGGGTCGGTTTGAGGAGAAGCGGCGGGCTATTGAGCGTCTGACCCGCATCCTGGAGGCGACCCGCGTACGTCCAGAAGAGGTGAACTCCTGGTTGGAGGGGAGGGGTTCTTCGCCGATTCGGCAACCGATTCCCCTTCGGGCGCTTCTGGCCCGTCCGGAGGTGGCGCTGGGGGATCTGATCGGGGTCGTCGACGGTCTGGAGCGGGCGATAGTCGAAACCCCCCGGGAGGTGCTCGAGGAGGTGGAGATCGAGCTCAAGTACGCCGGATACATCGAAAAGGAGCGGGAGTTGGCCGAGAAGATGCGCCGGTTGGAGGATGTGCGCATTCCCCCGGATTTCGATTTCGATCGGCTTCCGGCCCTCTCGGCCGAGGCGCGGGAAAAGCTCAAGCGCATCCGTCCTCGGTCGATCGGGCAGGCCTCTCGCATCAGCGGGGTGAGCCCGGCAGATATTTCCGTGCTGTTGGTGTACCTGGGCCGGTGAATGTTTCACGTGGAACATTCTTGGGTGGCACATCTGAGTCTGAGCCAGGAGCAGTGGGAGCTCCTGCGGCGCTACGAGGAGTTGTTGCGCTTCTGGAACCGACGCCTTAACCTCCTTTCCCGGCGCGATGAGGACCGGATCTGGGAGCGCCATCTTCTTCATAGCCTGGTGATTGCGCGGCGGAAATTCGGGGTGGGGGATTGGGTGCTGGATGTGGGCACAGGAGGGGGGTTGCCGGGGATTCCGCTGGCGATCGCTTTTCCAGAGGTACGTTTTGTGCTGGTGGACGCCGTGGCCAAAAAAGTGGCCGCCGTGCGGGCCATGGTCTATCGGCTTGGGTTGGAGAATGTGGAAGTGCGTCATGGCCGTGTGGAGGGGCTTCGTGAGCGTTTTACGCACGCGGTAAGTCGGGCTGTGGCCCCCCTGGGCCAGCTCTGGAGGTGGGTTGGTCCTCTGCTTCGGGATGCTCCGGCTCCTTGCCCGGATCGGTGGGAAGGGGGGTTGATTGTGCTCAAGGGGGACGACTGGGTGCGGGAAGTTGGGGGGCTTTCTGGGGTGCGCGTGCGTGCGGAGTCTATTATGGAGTTTTGGCCCGTTGCGGAGATGGAGGGGAAGTTTTTGCTCCATCTTTCCCCAAGGCCCGCATGTGTCTCGGGGGAATGAATGAGATTCTGGTTGTGGGAGGTTATGGAGGGGTGGGTGTGGGGTTGTTTGTGAGGGTATGTAGGGCCTCCCAGAGTTCGCACAGGCTACCGATACGTTCTATGTGGACGAGCAAACACTTCTCCTTCTGGCGGAATCGGTAGGGGCGATCAAGTCTCCTGAGCGCCTCCAGAAAGGCCTCGAAGTGGGGACTCTGGTAGAATTCGGTTTGTTCTGGGGGAGGGATCTCAAGGGTAAGGCGGCCTTTTTTCCAGGAAAGGCGGGTGAAGCCCGCTCGAGAGGCGGCTTGTTTGAGCCGGACCGCCTCGAGCAGGTAGCGAGCGGGATCCGGAAGGGGGCCAAAGCGATCCCGTAGTTCCGCTTCGATCTCCTCCAGCGCCCCCTCATCCGATGCGGTGGCCAGGCGTCGGTAGAGGCGAAAGCGCTCGTTGGGGTTCTCTACGTAGGAGGAGGGTAGGTAGGTGGGTAAATCCAGCTCTATCGTCGCCTCCGGCGCCTTGGCGACGGGGATATGTGGGTCCTCCTGGAGCTCTTCCTGGCGTAGCTCCTGAAGGGCTTCTTCCAGAAGCTGATAGTACATCTCTAGACCCACTTCGGCGATAAAGCCGCTTTGCTCGGCGCCCAGCAGGTTGCCCGCCCCCCGTATGTCCAGATCACGCAGGGCGATCTGCAGTCCGCTTCCCGGATCGGTGAAGAGTTCGATCGCCTGCAGCCGATCGCGTGCTTCGCGGGATAGCTGTCCCAGTGGTGGGGTGAGCAGGTAACAGTACGCCTGCCGATCGCTCCGGCCTACGCGGCCCCGGAGCTGGTGTAGTTCGGCCAGTCCGAAGCGGTGGGCGTTGTGGATGAAGATCGTGTTTACGTTCGGTAGGTCTAGGCCGGATTCGATGATGTTTGTGCATACGAGCACATCGTAGTGGCCTTCCATGAACCGGTACATGATGGCTTCCAGCTTCTGAGGGGGAAGCTGGCCATGGGCCACCGCCACGCGCGCCTCCGGCACGATGCGACGTACCATCTCGGCCACCGACTCGATGTCCGAGACGCGGTTGTGTACGAAAAACACCTGTCCTCCCCGATTCAGTTCAAAGACAATCCCCCTCCGGATGAGCCGGGGGTCGACGGCGTGTACTTCTGTGTGGACGGGGAGCCGATTGGGGGGAGGGGTGGTGAGCAAGGACATATCCCGGATGCCCATCAGGGCCAGCTGCAGGGTGCGGGGGATGGGCGTGGCGGTGAGCAGGAGCGTATCCACATTTACCCGCAGCTGGCGCAGTTGCTCTTTGGCCGCCACGCCGAACCGGTGCTCCTCGTCGATGATGAGCAGCCCAAGGTCTTTGAAGGCCACGTCCCGGGAAAGCAGCCGGTGCGTGCCGATCAGGATGTCCACCAGCCCCCGGCGGGTGTCCTCTAGGATCGCCTTGAGGCGCCGGGAGGGGACGAAGCGGGAGATGACCTCAATCCGAACGGGGAAACGGGCCAGGCGCTCGGAAAAGGTGCGGTAGTGCTGATGGGCCAGGATCGTGGTGGGCACAAGCACGGCGACCTGTTTGCCGTCCTGGACGGCCTTGAAGGCGGCGCGCACGGCGATCTCCGTCTTCCCGAACCCTACATCCCCGCAGAGGAGCCGATCCATGGGAATGGGCCGCTCCATGTCGGCCTTTACCTCCGCTGTGGCCCGGGCCTGATCAGGGGTATCTTCGAAGGGGAAGGATGTTTCCAGCTCCAATTGCCACTCCGTATCGGGGCTAAAGGCGTACCCTGTAGAGGCCCTCCGCTGGGCGTAGAGGCGCACCAGATCCCGGGTGAGGTCCTTAAGGCGCTGTTTGGTGCGACGCTTGGTTAGCTCCCACTCCGGGCTGCCCAGGCGGGTAAGCCGGGGCTCGTCTCCCTCCCGGGCCCGGTATTTCTGGAGCTTGTGCAGGCTGTGGAAGGGCACATAGAGCACGTCTCCGTCCCGATAGAGAACCCGGACCACCTCGTATTCCGCGTCCTGTACCGTGATGCGGTCCAGGCCGGCGAATCGGCCTATACCGTAGTCGATATGCACCACGTAATCACCCGGCCGTAACTCTTCCAGATTCCGCAGCGCAACGCGCATCCGGCTCCGAGTTCGGTCGTTCAACCGAGGGGGGCGACGGAAGATCTCGTGCGCCGTCAAAACGGCCAGGCGGGCCTCCGGCCAGGTGAATCCTCCACTGAGCGTGAAAGGCTCTACATGCAGGTGGGGGTGATCCCCGAGGAGCTCGGTCATGCGGCGCACCTCCAGGGGGGAACCCGCTGCGATGTGGACCTCATATCCAGCTGTAAGGTGCTCTTTAAGCCAGGCTCGTAGCAGGCTCAGCTGGCCATGGGTTTCTGGATGCGGGCGGGCCTGCAGGTCGATTCGTTCTTCCTCTGCCCCCGCGGAGGACAAAGGGCCGGTGCAGACTATGGCCTGTGCGCGGAGCCATTGCTCCAGCTCCGCCGTGCCCACGTAACGCATTTCCGGGGGCAGGTTGGCCTCTCCCACCGCGTGCTCGTAGGCCTCCCAGATGGTTTGCTCACTTTCCCGCCAGAGGCTTTTGATCAGCTCCGGGCCGTAGAGCACGACCAACACCGGCTCGTGCAGATAGGTCCATATCGGGCTCCCCTGTCCGGCGGTTCCCGCTTCGGGAAGGGGAAGGAGGACGGCTTCCTGTAGGAAAGCCGTAGAGCGCTGGGTGTCCGGATCGAAGGTGCGCAGCGTATCGATCTCTTCTCCAAGAAACTCGATCCGGATCGGTTCCGTGCTCGTATGAGGAAAGACGTCCACGATGCCGCCTCGAGCGGCGAAGGAGCCGATTTCGCGCACAAAGTCGACGCGTACGAACCCGTGTGCTCGCAGCCAGCTCAGCAGGTTGTCCCGTTTGAGCGGGGTGCCCGGGCGGAGGTGTAGCCCTTGTTGCTGAAAAGTCTCCGGATCGGGCGCTTTCTCTATGGCGGCGGATACGGAGCTGACAAGCAGGGGATGTTGTCGGCCGCTGAGCAGGTGGAGGGCCTCCCAGCGCCGGGCGGTGGCCGTCGGGTCGGGAAGCTGTTCGGGATCATAGGGCTTGATCCCGCTTTCCGGCAGATGGACCAGATCCCAGCCCAGGGTGAGTGCGTCCGTCGCCCAGCGTTGGGCTTCTTCTTCGGTGGGCACCAGAACCCAGATCGGACGTGCCTCCTGTTGATAGGCTTCCTGAAGAAGCAGAATGGGCAGGCTGCCCGGTGCCCCCAGCAGGTGAAGCGCCCGGCCCGGCCGCAGCGTCGTGAGCTGCTCTACGGCCCGCTGTGCCGAGGGTGTGCGTCGTAGCGCCTGACGGATCGCATCCATATCCGGCCAACCGGCTCATGCAACGGGCTAGTTACAGCGGGAGTTCCGTATCGAGGTGCGCAAGAAGCCAGAAGAGGTTTCTGTTTGTCTTTCATGGCAAAAAGTGCTATTATACTCGTGCAAAGTTTTGAAATGAACGGGGCTTTTGTTGCAAAAGGGTGGATCATGCCGATCCAGTGTCGTCTGCGGTATCTGATGGCCGAGCGGAAGATTCGTTCCGTTCGCGCCCTCTCCATGCAGGTGCCGGTTTCCTACCAGACGCTTAACGCGCTCTACAAGAACGAAACCACGCGGATCGACTTCCGCACCATCGAGGCGCTCTGCAGGTTCTTGCGCTGCCGCGTAGGGGATCTGCTGGTCTGGGATGGGGAGCCCCCCGAGGGGCCCCTGCAGCGCCAGCCGGAGCCAATGGCCGTCCGTCGACCGCGTAAAACGTTCTACGACTTCTGAGCCCTGCTCTTGGGGAAGCTCAGGGTCTGCGGCTTGCCGGTCGGGGCCACACCATGAGGCTTTCGTGGCCTTCCTGATCGACGGCCTGTACGGCGAAGAAGTAGTTGTCCTTGGAATATCCCTGGAGGGTGACCTCTGTCGTGTTGCCTACGAAGAGTTTGCGCTCCCAGACGGGGGAGGTGGTTTCCCGCAGAAGCACGTAATATCCGGCCAGGTCCGGAGGGGTGGACCCCGGTTTCCAGCGCAGGGTCGTGTCGCTGCTCAGGCCGGAGACATCAATCTCCACTTCCTGCGGGGCGGCGGGCGCCCAGGCCAGATTGGCCGCCACGGCCAGGTTAACGCGCGCCACCTGGGCCACGTAGGCAACGTCCACGTATTCGGGTAGATCCCCAAAGGAACGCCCGTTTTCCGTGCGCACGTTCTGGTGTTGCCGGTCGTAGTGTTCGTGCATCTCCGTCAAGCGTACGGCTGCATAGCCCTGTCGGCTGAAGGGGATATGATCGCCCCCGCGCAGAAAGCGGTCGCGGCGGTAGATAAGTTTGATTTCGAATTGGTCCAGGTAGCGCTCGGCGACCTCTTTGATGTAGCGGGCCAGCTGGCGAGCGGGGCTGTCGTTTTCTCCCCCGATGCTTTGCCGCAGCTGGGCCTGCTCGGCTGTTTCCGTGGCGGGCACGCCTTCGGAGAAAACGCGCAGGCGCCGGTTATCTCGGATGCCGTTTTCCCCTTCTGTGTTGCCCACGATGTCGTTGGTGATCATGGCCACGATCTGCCAGCCCTCTTCTCTGGCGCGCCGGGCCAGATGCTCGGATCCAAGTAGCCCCTGTTCCTCTCCGGCAAAGAGCGCCAGTACGATCGTGGCATCGTAGTCATAGCGGCTCATGATGCGGGCCAGTTCCAGCACCACGGCGGTGCCGGATCCATCGTCGTTGGCCCCCGGCGCATAGGAGATGCTGTCCATGGGATTGGAGGCGCGGCTGTCGTAATGGGCGCCGATGAGGATGACCTGTTTGTTTGCCGGATCGCGGCCGGGAAGAATGCCCAGGATATTGGTCAGGCGTACCCGCCGGTTGATCCGCCGACCATCGGGCTCGACCCAGAAGGTATCCAGCTCCACGCGCAACCGTCCTCCGGAGGCTTCGCTGTAACGGCGCATCTGCGCCTCAAGCCACCGGGCTGCGGCGCCGATCCCCCTGCGGGGATCTTGCTGGGTGCTCAGGCTATGGCGGGTGTGGAAGCCGGCCAGCGTGCGGATGTGGCGCTCGATCTCTGCCGGGGAGACGTCCCGGAGCATCTCCTCGATGCGGGGATCGCGATGAATCGCAATCGGTTGGGCCCTTAAGGACAAGCCCGGAGCCAGAAACAGCATCATGAGCAACAAGCGCAGCCATCGCATAAGGGTGTGCCTCCCTTCTAGCCGCAGGGCAAGCTAAGCGGCTGCCTTCCCTCGGTTCAACCGTGAAAAGCTCGTAACCATCCAGTTTGGTGAGCTCAGCGACCTTACGTACCTTTGTGCATATCAAACGGGGCAAGAAGGGCATGTTCGAAGAGCTATCTCAGAAACTGGAGGCCGCTCTTAAAGCGCTGCGCGGCGAGGGGCGTATTACGGAGCTCAATATCGCCGAGGCGATGCGTCAGGTGCGGCGCGCGCTGCTGGAGGCCGATGTGCACTATGAGGTAGCGCGGGATTTCACCGAACGCGTCAAGGAGCGCGCGCTGGGACAGCGCGTATTTGCCCAGGTTTCGCCGGGGCAGCAGCTGATCAAGATCGTCTACGACGAACTGGTCGCCCTTCTGGGAGGAGAGCACGAGGACATCCGGTTCAGTCCGCATCCGCCGACGGTGATCCTGCTGGCCGGCTTGCAGGGTTCGGGCAAGACGACTTTCGCCGCCAAGCTGGCCGCGTACCTGAAGCGCAGGGGGCGCGCGCCGCTTCTGGTGGCTGCCGACGTGTACCGACCCGCAGCGGCCGAGCAGCTAACCCGGTTGGGGGGGCAGATCGGGGTTCCTGTTTTCCGGATCCCGGAGCCCGAGGCCGTGCGCGCCGCGCAGGAAGGGGTCCGAGAGGCACGCCGTACGGCGCGCGATGTGGTCATCATCGACACGGCTGGCCGGTTGCACGTGGACGAAGAGATGATGGCCGAGGTTGAGGCGATCAAGCGCACGGTTGCCCCGCATGAAACCCTTTTTGTCGTGGACAGCATGACCGGACAGGACGCCGTCAATGCCGCCCGCGCCTTTCATGACCGGCTGGCCTTTGATGGCGTGGTGCTGACCAAGCTCGATGGGGATGCCCGTGGCGGAGCGGCGCTCTCGATCCGGTACGTGGTGCAAAAACCCATCAAGTTCGCCTCCACGGGAGAAAAGCTCGATCAGCTCATCCCGTTCCATCCGGATCGCATGGCCCAGCGCATTCTGGGCTTCGGAGATGTGCTCACGCTCGTGGAGCGGGCGCAGGAGCAGTATAACCGGGAACAGGCCGCCAGGCTGGAGCGCAAACTGCGCAGGGCGGAGTTCGATCTGGAAGATTTCTACGAGCAGTTGCAGCAGCTCAAGAAGATGGGTTCGCTGCGGGAACTGCTGAGCATGATCCCGGGCGCCCAGAAAATGTTGCCCGCCGAGCTGGAGTGGGACGAACGCGCATTGCGCCGTGTCGAGGCCATCATTCAGTCCATGACCCCCGAAGAGCGCCGCAATCCGGATATCCTGAACGCGAGCCGCCGACGTCGGATCGCGCAGGGCAGTGGGGTGGATCTGCGAGAGGTCAATCAGCTGCTACGCCAGTTCGAGGAGATGCGGCGCTGGATGAAAACGGCTCAGAAGCTGGGCAAACAGGGGCGTTCCTTGCGAGGCTTTCCGTTTCTGCGCTAACTTTTGTATTACGACCAAAGAAAAGGAGTCGCAACCTTGGCCGTTAAACTGCGTTTGCGGCGTCTGGGGCGTAAGAAACGTCCCGTATACGAACTGGTAGCTGCTGATGCGCGCGCGCCCCGGGATGGGCGTTTTATTGAATCGCTGGGACAGTACGACCCGTTGAGCGAACCGCCTGAGATTCGCCTCAAGGAAGACCGGGTGCTGTACTGGCTCCGCAACGGCGCAATCCCTACCGAAACGGCCCGTAGCCTGTTGCGGCAGGCGGGCATTCTGCTCCGGTGGCATCTGGAGAAATGGGGCAAAAGCCCTGAGGAAATCCAGGCTGCCTATGAGGAGTGGAAGGCCCGTCGGGAGGCGAAGCGGGAGGCGATTCGCCAGCAGGTGGCTGCGCGCAAGCAGGAGCGGCTGGAGCAGGAGCGTCGTCTGGCCCAGCAGCGGGCTGCTGCCCAACAGGCCGCTTCCGAGCCCTCCTCTCAGAGCGCAGTAGCTGAATGATATCTTCTCCGGGCTCGGGTAGAGGAAAGGGCCGGGCATGAGGGAATTTGTAGCCTACATCGTACAGCATCTGGTCGATCACCCCGCGGCGGTGGAGGTGACCGATGAGCGCGCCGAGGATGGGCGGGTGCTTTACCGGTTGCGGGTCGATCCGCGGGACGTGGGCAAGGTCATCGGCAAGGCGGGCAAGACGGCGCAGGCCCTGCGGGTGCTGCTCGTGGCGGCCGCTGCTCGGCGCGGACAGCGGGCTCGGCTGGTGATCGTCGAAGAGCGATCCGACCAGAGCGAACATGCATGATCTCTCCGGAGAAGCTGTGCCTGATCGGGCGCATTCGTCGCAGCCACGGTCTGCGCGGTGAGGTGCGCGTATCTCCGGAGACGGACTTTCCGGAGCGCTTTCGCAAGCTGGATGTGATCTACGTGGGCCCGGATCCGGCCCATGTGCGGGCCGTGCGCATCGAGCGAGTGCGCGTGGAGAGCGCCCACCGACTGCCGATCGTGCTCAAGCTGGCCGGCATATCCGATCGCACCCAGTCGGATGCGCTGGTGGGGCTTTCCCTCTACATCCCCGAGGAAGAGCTCTGGCCCCTGCCAGAAAATATGGTCTATGTCCATGACGTGATTGGCGTGCAGGTGCGGACCGAAGACGGCGAGGACTGGGGATATGTAGAGGATATGCTGCGTATGCCGGCCCAGGATCTGTATCAAATCCGGCGTCCCGACGGACGTCGGGTGCTGTTGCCGGCGGTCGAGGCCTTTGTGGTGGATCTGGATCTTCAGGCGCGACGGCTTGTGATTCGTCCACCAGAGGGGTTGTTGGATCTCTGATGCGGGTCGATATCATCAGCGTCGTGCCCGGCGTGCTGGAAAGCCCGTTGCGGCATGGTCTGCTCCGGCGGGCCCAGGAACGGGGAAAACTGCAGGTTGTCGTGCACAATCTTCGAGATTACGGTATCGGCCGGTATCGACAGATAGATGATTATCCCTATGGAGGTGGGGCGGGTATGGTGCTCCGGCCCGAACCCATTTTCGCCTGCGTGGAACGCCTGCAGGCGGAGCGCAACTACGACGAGGTGATCTACCTCACCCCGGACGGGGAGCGTTTTACGCAGGCCGTGGCCAACGAGCTCTCCCTGAAGGAAAACCTGATCTTGCTCTGCGGGCACTACAAGGGGGTTGACGAACGGGTTCGGCAGAGTCTGGTGAGCCGCGAGCTTTCCATTGGGGATTATGTGCTCTCTGGGGGCGAGCTGGCCGCGCTCGTGGTCCTGGACGCCGTGGCCCGGCTCATACCCGGTGTGCTCGGGGATGCAGAGTCGGCCCTTACGGATTCGTTTCAAGCGGGCCTGTTGGATGCGCCCTGGTATACCAGGCCGGCGGAATTTCGTGGTATGCGGGTGCCGGAGGTGTTGCGCTCCGGAGATCACGAAGCGATTCGGCGCTGGCGTGAGGTGCAGGCACTGGAGCGCACCCGACAGCGTCGGCCCGATCTGTTAGACGCGGAAAACGTGTAAGCGCAAGGAGTCAGCCATATGGAACATCTCTTGAAAGTGGTCGAGGCCACCCAGCTGCGGGATGATATCCCGGTCTTTAATCCAGGCGACACGGTCAATGTACATGTTCGTGTTGTGGAGGGGGATAAGGAGCGCATTCAACAATTTCAAGGGGTGGTGATCGCCATTCGCGGTGAGGGAGCGAAGAAAACCTTCACTGTGCGCAAGGTCTCTGATGGCGTGGGCGTAGAGCGTATTTTCCCCCTGTATTCCCCCCGCATCGCCAAGATCGAGCTCGTTCGCCAGGGCCGTGTCCGGCGAGCCAAGCTCTATTACCTGCGCAATCTGCAGGGCAAGGCGGCTCGTATCCGGGAGAAGCGTCCCACCTCGAGCGGCAACACCGAAAGTAGCCACACCGCGTGACAACGGGGGTGCATACGCGTCGCCTGGGGATCTGGGATCTGCCCGCGGGGCGTTTCTGGGCCTGGGCCGCGGAACACTTTCGGCATCCGGGAGGGGCGTTGCGCTTTCAGGTGCGCCTGGGCAGTCCCGCTGAATGCGCAGCCTGGCTGCGCGGGGGCGAGGTGGATCTGGCGCTGATCTCCCCCCTGGAGTATGCCCGCTACCATGAGCACTACGAGCTGCTGCCTCAGGTCTCTGTCAGCACCCGAAGCGCCAACCCGACCGCACGGCTGTTTCTGGGAAAGCCTCTGGATGCGATACGCACCATTGCCCTCGATCCCCGGGCCGTCCTGGAGGCGGTGGTCGCCTATCTGGTGCTTTTGGAGCACTATCAGGAAAAGCCCGCTTTCGTACCGTTGCGGAAGCCCGACCTGCAGGAAGGGCTGCATCGGGCCGACGCCGTGCTACTCGTCGGCGAAGAGGCCCTGTTGACCCCTTACCAGGGGGTTGTCCTTGACCTGGGACAGGAGTGGTTTGAGCTCACCACCATGCCCATGGTCTGGGGGTTGTGGGCGGCCCCACCGGAGACGCTCGACGATGCCACGGTCTCGGCCTTTCTGGAGCTTGCCCGGTGGGCCGAGTCCCATCGTTCCCGGTATGTGTGCGGCCTTGAACCCTTCGAGGTGTATCGAGACTATTTTGACCAGCTGCGCATCGATCTGGATGCCCACCTCAAGGCGGGCCTGGAGGATTTCCTGGAATACTGCTTCCTGCATGGGCTTCTGGAAGAGGTTCCCATGCTGGACTTTTATCGCTGGCCTCCACCGGAAAAGGCGGACGCGGAAGCCCGAACGTGAAGGATGCGGCAGAACATACCGTGGTGAGCAACCGCAAGGCCCGGCACGAGTACGAGATCCTCGAAACGCTGGAGGCGGGCATCGTGCTGCTGGGTACGGAGGTCAAAGCGCTCCGCCAAGGGAGAGCCAATATCCAGGACGCCTATGCCGTGGTGGAGAACGGAGAGGTGTGGCTGCGCAATATGCACATCAGCCCCTATGAGTTCGGCAATCGGTTCAATCACGATCCCCTGCGGCCCCGCAAACTGCTGCTGCACAAGCGGGAGATTCTGCGGCTGTACGGAAAAACGCGGGAGCGCGGGCTGACGCTCATCCCGCTACGGGTATATTTCAAACGAGGGCGTGCGAAGGTGGAGCTCGCTCTGGTGCGCGGAAAGAAACTCTACGATCGCCGGGCCGAAATCGCCGAGCGCGAGGCCAGACGGCAGCTGGAGCGCGTCCTCAAGCGCCATCGCGGGGAATAAAAAAAGCCCACCCACCGGGCGAGCTGGCGGAGGGGGTGGGATTCGAACCCACGAGGCCCCCGAGGGGCCTGCCGGTTTTCAAGACCGGTGCATTCAACCGCTCTGCCACCCCTCCGGCTGCAAATTTACGCCCGCTTGCCCTTTTCCCCAAGGCTTGTCTCCGTCGAACCTCCAGGGTCTGGTGGTATCCTCTGGCCTCGCCTTTCGGGGGTTTCTCGGCCGGGTTCGGCGGTCGTATTTTGCGCCGTTGGGCTTTGGATTGGGATCTGGAGGCAGCGTATGGCTTTTCTTCCGGTCGAAGAGCAGCTGCGCATCATCCGCCGGGGTGTGGTGGAAATCATCCCGGAAGAAGAGCTTGTGGCCAAGCTGGAGCGCGCCGTGCGCACGGGAAAACCCTTGGTGGTCAAGCTCGGCTGCGATCCGAGCAGGCCGGATTTGCACCTCGGGCATGCCGTGGTGCTGCGCAAGCTTCGTCAGTTCCAGGATCTGGGGCATGAGGCCGTGCTCGTGATCGGGGATTTTACCGGCATGATTGGGGATCCTACGGGTCGCAACAAAACCCGTCCTCCCCTTTCCTTAGAGGAGACCCGCCGTAACGGGCGCACCTACCTGGAACAGGCGAGCAAGATCCTGGACCCGGCCCGGACCCGGATCGTGTACAATTCCGAATGGCTGGGATCGATGACCTTCGCGGACGTGATCCGGCTGGCGAGCAAGTACACGGTGGCTCGTATGCTGGAGCGGGATGACTTTCAGCAGCGCTATCGGGCCGGGGAGCCGATCGGGATTCACGAATTGCTCTATCCTCTCGCTCAGGCGCAAGATTCCGTAGTGCTGCGGGCCGATGTGGAGCTGGGGGGCACGGATCAGAAATTCAACCTGCTTGTGGGACGGGATATCCAGCGTGAAGCGGGACAAGAGCCCCAGGTTTGCGTGCTCATGCCTATCCTGGAGGGCACCGACGGGCGGGAGAAGATGTCCAAGTCGCTGGACAACTACATAGGCCTCACAGAGCCTCCGGAGGAGATGTACGGCAAGGTGCTTTCCATACCCGATCATCTCATCTATCGGTATTTTGAGCTGGCCACGGATGTGCCCGAGGAGCAGCTTCCCCGACTGGCAGAATGGGCCCAAAGCGCCCCTCGGGATGCGAAGCATCAGCTGGCCTGGACGATCGTGCGTCTGTACCACGGTCCGGAGGCGGCCGATAGGGCGCGCGCACACTTCGAGCGCCTGTTCGTGCACCGTCAGGCTCCGGAGGAAGTGCCCGAATGGAGGGCTCCGGAACGCCGGATCGGGCTGGTGCGGCTGCTGCGGGAGGCTGGACTGAGCGCCTCAAATTCTGAAGCCCGCCGGCTCATCGAGCAGGGCGGGGTGCGTGTGGGGGACCATCCGGTTCGGGATCCGGATTGCATATTGGAGCTCACCGCTCCCTTGCTCATCCGGGTGGGCAAGCGGCGCTTTCTTCGCGTATTGCCCCCGGTTACCCAGCCTCAGGAGCGGAGCTGAAGGTCGTGCGCATCGGGCTGATCACCAGCTGGCCGCTGAGCCTGGCCGAAGGCAGTGGTACAGCCGTTTACGTACGAGCCTGGCTGGAGGCCATGCGGGCCCGTGGCCATGAGGTCCTGCTGTATCATTACGTAAGCCCTTTCCAGAGCTACGCCCTGCAGGTGCTGGATCGCGTGCGGTGGAATCGCTATGTGCTTCCCCGCCTGCTGTGCAGAACCGGAAGGCCCGATCGGCTCGTAGGGCTGGACTGGGAAGGGGTTTTCCTCGATCCTGGTCCGGAGCTTGTCGTGCCGTTGGCCATTTTTGCCGACATCGCCCCTACGGAAGGCGGTCTGAACCGATGGGCGCTGCGCTGGCAGGCGCAGCTGGAGGCCCGTGCCGTCAGGCGCGCGCCCCGGGTGGTGGCCATCAGTCAATTTGCCCGGGAACGAATACGGCTCCGATACGGGCGCCCCGAGGCGGATATCGAACTCATTTATCCGGGGCTGGATCATGAGCGGTGGCAAAGGCTTCTGGATCAGCACGCACCCCGATCCCGATCCCAACCGGAGATCCTGGCCGTGGCCCGTCTGTATCCTCGAAAAGGGATCCGCTATCTCCTGGAAGCCGGCGCGGAGCTCAACCGGCGTGCCCTCCGATGGCATATGAGCATTGTGGGCGATGGGCAGCAGAAGGCGGCCCTCCGCGCCCTGGCCGAGCGGCTGGGGCTTGGGGAGCAGATCACCTGGGCCGGTGCTATCGAGGACCGAGCCCAACTGGCGGGATATTTTCGCAGCGCGGATGTTTTTTGCCACCCCAGTGTGCACGAAACCTTTGGTTTTGTGGTGCTGGAAGCTATGGCTGCTGGCCTGCCTGTGGTAGCCGCCCGCGCGGCTACAATGCCCGAGCTGATCGCAGACGGGCAGACCGGCCTGCTCGTACCCCCCGCTGATGCCCGGGCCCTGGCTGAGGCGCTCGAGCGCCTGTTACGGGATCCCCAGGGGGCTCGAGATCTCGGCCAGGCCGCCCGCCGACGGGCGGGCGAGTTTTCCTGGTCGAAGACAGCGGCGGCTTTTGAAGCCATTCTGCAATAGGAGAAAGGGCATGCGGAGCGTCTGGATTGTACTTGTGGCCCTTGTGGGCGGATTGGCCTGCCGAGGCACGGCTCAGTCCCCCGTCTCGGAGCAACCCGCATCGGCTTCCTCCATGTCCCGGAGCGCGATCCTGCAAGATGAGATCGCCCGGGTTCGCCACAATGCCATCACCCTGGCGGTCGAGAAGGTGAGCCCCGCGGTGGTGAGCATTAGTGTGACGGCCGTAGAGCGATACGTGAACCCGTTCTATGATCCGTTTTTCGATTTTTTCTTCGGCCGCCGACAGAGCCCCTATCTGGAACGTCCGGTTACGAGCGTGGGGTCCGGGTTTGTGATCTCCCCCGATGGCTATATCGTCACCAACCAGCACGTGATAGGGGAGTCGGCCACGCAGATTACCGTCTCGATCTCGGGACGGCATTACGAGGCCCGGCTTGTGGGGGCCGATCCGGTTACCGATCTGGCTTTGCTCAAGATCGATGCCGAGCAACCGCTACCCTTTGTGGAATTCGGCAACTCCGACAGCCTCATCGTCGGGGAGTGGGCTATCGCTCTGGGTAACCCCTTCGGGTTGTTTGTGGACCAGCAACCCACGGTCACCGTGGGGGTCATCAGCGCCGTAGGCCGCAATTTCCGCCCCGATCCCCGGGAAAGTCGGGTATACAGGAACATGATCCAGACCGATGCGGCCATCAATCCCGGCAACTCCGGCGGGCCGCTCGTCAACGCGCTGGGTCAGGTGATCGGGGTCAACACGTTCATCTATACGGGGGGCACAAGCGGCGGGTTCGTCGGGCTGGGTTTTGCCATCCCCTCGAATCGCGTCCGGGAGATCGTAGCCGAGTTGAGGGAAAAAGGCTACGTGGACCGAAACATCTACACGGGCATTCAGATTCAGGACCTGACGCCTGCCCTGGCGCGGGCGCTCGGGTTGCGCGCTGCCGAGGGGGTGGTGGTGGCCCACGTGGAGCGCTCCAGTCCGGCTGAAGAGGCCGGCGTGCGGGCCGGGGACGTGATTCTGGCCATCAACGGAGATCCCGTGCCCAGCGCGGAATACGCCCTGGCCGCGATCCGCGATGCGCGCGTCGGAGATGTGCTCGAACTGCGCATCTGGCGCCAGGGGAAGCTCCTGACAATCCGTCTGCGCGCGGCGCGCCGCCGCTAGTAGCCGCTGAGCATGACCGGCATTACGAGCATGAGCACCTCCTCCTCCTGAGGGCCTTCTGTTTGCTGAGGTTTCAGGACGGCGGCCCGGTTGGCGTGGGTGCACTCCATCACGACCACGGGGCTTTCCAGATGCTGCAGGGCCTCCTGCAGGTATCGGGCGTTGAACCCGATCACCAGGGGGTCGCCCTCCAGTTCGGCCGGCAGACGCTCTTCGGCAGAGCTGGAGCGATCGATGTCTTCCGCCTCCAGGCGTATCCATTGGGGTTCTAGATGCAGGCGCACCTGGTGGGCCTGCGTGCTCGCATAGAGGGAGACGCGCTTGAGCGCCCGGAGGAAGGCCTCCCGATCGAATCGCACCCGGCGCTGCCATTCCACCGGAATAACCGCCTCATAGTTCGGATAGGATTCCTGAATCAGGCGCGTGGTGAAGAGCGTTCCGCTCCACTGGAAGGAGGCCTGGTTAGCGCCAAGCCGGATGCGACAGGTGTCTGTATCCGAGTCCGAACGTCGCAGCATTTTCTCCAGTAACCCCATGGCGCGTTCCGGGATAATGGCCTGCAGGGTGGCGCCTTGCGGGTTGCGGATCAGGCCGGAGGATACCAGCCGGACGAGCCGGTGACTATCGGTGGCCACCAGGCGCACCTCTTCGGGATGCACCTCCCAGAGCACCCCGTTCAGTGCGGGCCGCAGGTCATCTCGGCTGGCGGCAAAGAGCACGGTTTCCATAGCCCGGGCCAGGGGCTCGGTTTCCGACTCGAGTTCTACCCCTCCTTCCAGGTCGGGTCGAGAGGGGAACTCCTCCTGCCCTCGGGCGGCGATGCGGTATCGACCCCGCGAGGTGCGCAGCTCGACCGCGTCGGGATCTACCTGCACAAGGAGCATCTCCTCGTCGATCGCCCGCAGGGTTTCCAGGAGCCGACGGGCGGGGACGGCCAGACGGAACGGCTCGGTTTCGATGGGCAACGTGCGGGTGACAAAGATTTCCAGATCCGTGGCGGAGAGCACGAGCTGGGATCCATCCGACTCCAGCAGCACACACTCCAGGATGGGGATCGTGGAGCGGGAGGGTACAGCGGGGGCCAGTACCCCCAGGGCCTCCAGAAGGTCTTCGTTCCGCAGTTCGATACGCACCACGGTCGATGCGTCGGGCTTGCCCGGTGTATCGAAGACATCGGGTTGCATGGTGTTTCCCCCTCTTTAGGAATTTAGCTCGATGTTGCGCTGTATTTCGGAAATCATCTTCCGGTAGCGCTCATCCTTCTCCAGCAGCTGCTCAATGCTCTCACAGGCGTGGATCACGGTCGAATGATCTCGACCCCCGAAGTGCTGGCCGATGGTTTTCAGGGAGGATTTGGTGAGCTTCTTGGCCAGATACATGGCGATATGCCGCGCCAGAACGATCTCCTGCTTGCGCGTTTTGTCCCGAATCAGATTTTCCGGGATCTGAAAATAGGCACATACCTGGCGCTGGATCTCCTCGATGGTCACATTGAGACGCTGATCGCGAATGATATCCCGGAGCGCCTCTCGCGCCAGAGCCAGATCGATGGGGCGGCTCTGGGAGGAAGAGGTGGCCAGTAGCCGGATGAGGGCGCCCTCCAGTTCGCGGATGTTCGAGGTTATATGCTGGGCGACGAAGTCCACCACCTCTTCAGGCAGGGAGAGCCCTATATCCAGGGCTTTGCGTCGCAGGATGGCCATGCGGGTTTCCAGATCCGGAGGCTGCAGGTCCACGCTGAGCCCACAGCTGAAACGGGACAGGAGGCGATCAGTCAGGCCCTGTAAATCCCGGGGAGGGCGATCGGAGGAGAGCACGATCTGACGCTGGTTCTGCCGAAGCGCGTTGAAGATGTGGAAGAACTCCTCCTGCGTGCGCTCTTTTCCGGCGAAGAACTGCACATCATCGACGATGAGCAGATCGATCTCCCGATAGAACCGGGAAAACTCGCTGATCCGATTGTGCTGGATGGCGGCGACGAACTCGTTCGTGAACGTTTCGCTGGATACGTAAAGTACCCGGAGGTTGGGCTGACGGCGCTTTACCTCGTTGCCGATGGCTTGAATAAGGTGGGTTTTGCCAAGCCCCACCCCGCCGTAGACCAGAAAAGGGTTAAAAGAGGTCTTGCCCGGGTTCTGTGCGATAGCCCACGCCGCGCTGCGGGCCAGCTTGTTGCAGTCCCCCTCGATGAAGTTCTCGAATCGATAGGTCGGTTCAAGCCGGCTCTCAAAAGACTGCGGCAGCAATCCGGGTACCACCATGGGGTGAGGCAGCGGGCCTGCTACAGGAGGGCGAGGCGGGACGGAAAAGGCCCATTCCGAGGAGCGGGGCGAGGGGGAGGAAGGGGGGAGCAGGATCTCATTATCCTGGTGTTCCAGGGTTACCTGGTATCGTACCCGAGCCTCGGAACCCAGCACCTCGCGCACGGCGGCCCACAGCAGCCTGCCATAATGCTCCTCGATCCATTCGATGTAAAAGTTCGAGGGCAAGCTCAGCACGAGAACCGGCGCCCCGGATTCCCACACCAGCCCCGTGGCCTTGATGGGCTCAAACCAAGTCTTGAAGGCCCGCATAGCCAAATTGTCCCGAATCAGCTCCAGGCAGCGAGCCCACGCCTCCGGACCCGTAAGCCCACCGGCGACCATACCCTCCGGTCGTCCCCCGAGATCGCCCTGTGTGGATAAGTTGTCCACAGCCTCCAGCCTACGCGTTTCCTCGAACAGGATTTTCGATCGCACCTTGCTCAATAAATGGCTCATTTATGTCGCATAAATGAATCATAAGGTGGATTTCTGTTCGGGCAAGTCACGAAAGATCACGTCTTCCCCTGCTGCATGCAGCGAGGGGGTGTTTTGTGCACAAGTTATCCACAATCCGGGTACAGGGAACACCCAAACCTACGGTGGGGAAGGGCTTTCGTCAAGGGGAAGATTGTGAAAAACGCACCTTGTGTCTTTGGGGGTGGGTTTCTAACTTTGTGCCCTACGTGTGTGGCAGGCATGGTGCGTATTCCGATTGTGCATCTGTCCGAGGGCTGGCACCGGATGCGCCTGGCGCATTCCGTCGGGGAGCTGGAGCTGGTCGAAAGCCCTTTTCGCGGGCAGGTGGAGATCGAAATTCAAATCGAGCGTCGGGGGCGTCAGTACCTGGTGCTCTTTGAAACGGCGGCGGAGGCAGAGCTCTGCTGCGATCGGTGTCTGGAGGTGTATACGGAGCGGCTGGTGGGGGCGTACTCCATTTTCTTCGCCCCGGAAGAGCCTGCCCGCCTACCTGCCGAGGAGTTCCGGCTCCTGCGGGCTGGCGATCGGGAACTGGACGTAACCGACGACGTTCGGCAGACGGTGTTGCTTTCCCTCCCTCTTAAGCAGCTCTGTCATGAGGACTGCCGGGGGTTGTGTCCAGAGTGTGGGGTGAATCTGAACCTGGAGCCCCATCGATCGGGTTGTCCCCGTGAGGTGATAGGCATCGGAAGATAGGGAGCATCGCATATGGCCAATCCCAAACGGAAGCATTCTAAGTCTCGTCGGGACAAGCGGCGTACGCACTACAAGCTGGCTATGCCGCATCACGTTGAGTCCTGTCCGAACTGCGGTGAGCCCAAGGAGCGTCATCGCGTCTGTCGAAATTGTGGTTTCTATCGCGGTCGCCAGATTCTGAGCCCCGTCCGTTCGGCTTAGCGGAAGGTGTTGGGCATGCGCATCGCCCTTGACGCCATGGGTGGGGATCATGCTCCCCGGGTGACCGTTGCGGGTGCCATAGAGGCCTTGCGCGAAGCGCCCGGGCGCATTCGGGAGCTGATCCTGGTGGGTCCGGAGTCCCTGTTGCGGGCCGAGGTGGATCGGCTGGGCGGGGGAGATTTGCCGTTGCGGATTGTCGATGCTCCAGAGGTGATCGGCATGGAGGAGGGGCCCGCGGCGGCGGTCAAGGCCAAGGCGCGCAGCTCGATCGTGGTCGGGCTTACCCTGCATGCTCGGGGGGAGGCCGATGCCTTCGTGAGCGCGGGCAATACGGGGGCGGTCATGGCCGCCTCGCTTTTCGTGTTGGGCCGCATCGAGGGGGTGGCTCGTCCCAGCATCGGGGCCTACCTGCCCGGTCCTGAGGGGTTCTCCTTTTTGCTCGATGTCGGGGCTAATGTGGACTGTCGGCCGGAGCATCTGGTGCAGTTCGCCCACATGGGTCGGATTTTTGTGGAGCGCATCCTGGGGCGGGCAAATCCCCGGGTTGCCTTGCTCAATATCGGCGAAGAGGCCTCCAAGGGCAACGAGCTCAGCAAGCAGGCGTACGCGCTGCTCGGGCGCGACCCGGGTTTGCGTTTTGTGGGCAATGTCGAGGGGGGCGATCTGCTCCAGAATCGGGCTGATGTGATCGTCTGTGACGGGTTTGTGGGTAATGTGGTGCTCAAGTTCGGGGAATCCTTCGCCGAGGTGCTCGAGCGCCTGGTGCGCATCCGTCTGGATGCGCGCTCCCTTGGCGGGGAGACCCTTGGTGGCCTCGGGGCGATTCTGGGCGAGTTGCGCGCCCTGTTTGATTATGAGCATTATGGCGGGGTGCCTCTGCTGGGTGTAAATGGGGTGGTGATTATCGGGCATGGCCGTTCCACGGCGCGGGCCATCTGCCGTATGCTCTGGAGGGCGGAGGAGATGGTGCGCCTGGAAGTAAACCGGCACATCGCCGAGGCGTTGCGCGCCCTCGGTGTATCCTCGTAGAGCCCGTCAAGGTGGAGGAGGCGCTATTATGATACGGGCGGCCATTACGGCCGTGGGCCACTTCCTGCCGGAGGATCGGCTCACGAACCAGGATCTGGAGCAGATGGTCGATACCTCGGATGAGTGGATTCGGGTCCGCACCGGAATCCGAGAGCGTCGCATTCTGCGCGATCCCACTAAGGCGACCTCCTATATGGCTGCCCGGGCGGCTCAAGAGGTGTTGCAGAAGCGGGGCATAGAGCCCGAGGAGATCGATCTGATCATCGTGGCCACGGTGACTCCGGACATGTTCTTTCCCGCCACCGCCTGTTTGGTGCAGCGTGACATTGGCGCCAGGCGGGCCTGGGGGTTTGATCTGTCGGCCGCCTGCAGTGGGTTTCTGTTTGCTCTGGCCACAGGAGCGCAGTTTATCGCCTCCGGACAGCACCAGAAAGTGCTCGTCATTGGGGCCGACAAGATGAGCGCCATCACGGACTACACGGACCGGCGCACCTGTGTGCTCTTTGGGGATGCGGCAGGCGCTGTGCTTCTGGAGCCCGCACTGGATTCCGAAGTGGGGATTATGGACATGTGTCTATACTGCGACGGATCCGGAGCGGAGGCGCTCTGTATGCCGGGCGGGGGTAGCTTAAATCCCCCCTCGTACAAGACGATCGACGCCAAGATGCATTTTCTCTATCAGGATGGCCCGACGGTTTTTAAGCGGGCCGTGGAGGGAATGGCCGATGTGGCCGCCGAGATCATGGCCCGCAATGGGCTTTCGGGAGAAGATGTGGCTTACCTGGTGCCCCATCAGGCCAACTGGCGCATCATCGAGGCCACGGCGCGCCGCATGGGGATCGGCCGGGAAAAGGTGATGGTCAACATCGATCGCTATGGAAACACCACGGCGGCCACGATCCCGCTCTGTCTATACGACTGGGAGGCCAGGCTCAAGCGGGGAGACAATCTGATTCTGGCCTCCTTCGGAGCCGGGTATACCTGGGGGGCGATATACCTTCGATGGGCCTACGACGGGACCCGGGTCGGGTTCGGGATGGAGTCCGAGGCGCAGCTTTCCGCTTCCTGACTCGGAGGGGGTATGGCGACGGCGTTTCTTTTTCCCGGTCAGGGTTCTCAGTATGTGGGTATGGCCCGCTCCCTCTATGAAGCCTTCCCGGAGGCCAGGGCGCGTATTGAAGAAGCCGATCGCATTCTGGGTTTCCCTCTTTCGGAGGTGCTCTTTTCGGGTCCGGAGGAGCGTCTGCGGCAGACGGCCTATACCCAGCCAGCTATTTTTGTGCACAGCATGGCCGTGTGGGCCTGTCTTGTCGGGGAGCGTCCGGACATGGTGGCGGGCCACAGCTTGGGGGAATATACGGCTCTTGTGGCCGCTGAGGCGTTGGACTTTGTCGACGGGGTGCGCCTGGTGCGCCTGCGGGGGGAATTGATGCAGCAGGCCGGGGAGCGGGAACCGGGAACTATGGCCGCCGTGATCGGCCTGGACGAGGAGGCTGTGGAGGCGCTCTGTCAGGAAGCGGAGGCGGAGGCGGGGCTGGTGCGGCCGGCTAACTTCAACGCGCCCGGTCAGGTGGTCATATCGGGTTCTATTGAGGGGGTCCGGCGGGCCATGGAGCTGGCCCGCGCCCGGGGGGCCAGGCTGGTTCGGGAACTGGCCGTAAGCGGGGCGTTTCACTCTCCCCTCATGCGGCATGCGCGTGAGGGGCTGGCCGAGGCGCTGGGGCGTGTCTCCCTGCGTAGGCCTATCTGTCCGGTCTACCTGAACGTGACCGCTCGACCCACGCAGGACCCCGAGGAAATTCGGGCTTTGCTTTTGGAGCAATTGACGGCACCTGTTCGGTGGGCGCAGAGTGTGCGCCATATGGCCGCAGACGGGGCCGAACGCTTCGTAGAAGTGGGCCCGGGAAGTGTGCTTCAGGGGCTGGTGCGCCGGACGGTGCCGAACGCCCAGGTGTTCGGGCTGGATACGGCTGAGCAGGTGCGTGCCTGGCTGGAGGCGGTGCGTAGCTGAGGGGAAAGCTATGGGCGAACGGTTTTCGCTGCAGGGTCGGGTGGCTCTCGTCACGGGGGGATCGCGCGGGATCGGAAGGGCCATTGTGTTGGCGCTGGCCGAGGCCGGAGCCGATGTGGCCTTTACGTTTCGTAGCGCCGCGCAGGAGGCCGAGTCGGTAGCCGAGGCCGTGCGCGCTCGGGGTCGGCGTGTGCTCCTCTATCAGGGAGATGCCGCCGATCCGAACCACGCTCCTTCTGTGGTCGAGCACGTGCTTCGGGAATGGGGTCGGCTCGATGTGTTGGTCAACAACGCCGGCATTACCCGCGATGGCCTTCTGGTGCGTATGCGCGAAGAAGATTGGCATGCGGTGCTTCGCACAAACCTCGATAGCGTTTATTACTTCACCCGGGCCGCGTTGCGTCCCATGATGAGCCAGCGCTGGGGACGCATCATTAATCTCTCCTCCGTTGTGGGGTTGACGGGAAATCCGGGGCAGGCCAATTACGCGGCGGCCAAGGCCGGGATCATCGGCTTTACCCGATCGGTGGCCAAGGAGGTGGGTTCTCGGGGGATTACGGCCAACGTGGTGGCCCCGGGGTTTATCGAGACCGATATGACGCGCCTGCTGCCGGAGGCGACCCGGCAGGCCATGCTGGAGCTTGTGCCCCTGAAGCGGACTGGGCAGCCGGAAGAGGTGGCCGATGTGGTTGTTTTCCTCGCTTCCGAGGCGGCCCGCTATATTACGGGGCAGGTTATCCAGGTCGATGGCGGCATGGCCATGTAGTTTGCGAGCCGTTCCATGGAGTTTGTACTTTCGTCCGCTGTCACCTTAAACAGGAGGGTATGGGTTATGGATCTGGAAGCCAAAGTCAAGCAGATCATCGTCGACAAGCTCGGGGTCGATGAGAGCGAAATCCGCCCCGAGGCCAGCTTTACCAATGATCTGGGGGCGGATTCCCTCGATACGGTTGAGCTGATCATGGAGTTTGAAAAGCAGTTCGGTATTACCATTCCGGACGAAGAAGCCGAAAAGATCGCCACTGTGGGCGATGCGATCGCCTATCTGAAGCAGAAACTGAACCTGAGCTGACGCCTTTCTATGGCTCTTTCGCGACGAAGGGTTGTCGTAACCGGTATGGGAGCGCTCACGCCGATCGGCCTGAGCGTTCCTGATTTCTGGAGGGGCATGCTTGAGGGGCGCAGTGGCGCGGGGCCCATTACGTACTTTGATGCCTCCGGATATGATACGCGCTTTGCCTGCGAGTTGAAAGGCTTCGACCCGCTGGCGTATTTCGATCGGAAGACGGCCCGTAGGCTAGACCCTTTCTGTCAGTATGCGCTCGTAAGCGCCGAGGAGGCCCTCCGGGATGCGGGACTGCTGGAATATCGCGGGCTGGATAAAACCCGGGTCGGGGTGGTTTTTGGTTCCGGGATCGGGGGTATCCAGGTCTTCACCCAGCAGGCGCGGGTGCTGCTTGAGGAAGGGCCCCACCGGATCAGTCCCTTCTTCATCCCCATGCTAATTCCGGACATCGCTCCCGGACAGATCTCGATTCGCTATGGCTTTAAGGGGCCCAATTACGGGGCCATTTCGGCCTGCGCCACGGCCACGCACAACATCGGAGAGGCTTTTCGGCTCATCCAGTTGGGGTATGCCGATGTTATGATCTCCGGAGGGGCGGAGGCGGCTATCTGCGAGCTGGGCGTGGCCGGGTTCAATGCGATGAAGGCGCTCTCCACGCGCAACGAGAGTCCGGAGACAGCCAGCCGGCCTTTTGACGCCACGCGGGATGGTTTTGTGCTCGGTGAGGGTGCCGGCGCGCTCGTGCTCGAAGAGCTCGGGCATGCCATGCGCCGGGGGGCGCGTATTTATGCCGAGGTAGTGGGGGTGGGCTATTCCGCCGATGCGTACCACATCACCGCTCCCGATCCTTCCGGGGAGGGCGCGGCCCGCGCCATGCAAGCCGCCCTGGAGGACGCCGGGTTGGCACCGGAGGAGGTGGACTACATCAACGCCCACGGCACTTCAACCCCGTTCAACGATGAGATCGAGACGCGGGCCATCAAAAGGGTCTTCGGCGAGCATGCCTATCGGCTCAATATCAGCTCTACGAAGTCCATGATCGGCCACCTTCTGGGCGCGGCTGGGGCCGTGGAGGCCATCGCCACGGTGCTGGCCATCTACCACAGCGCAATCCCGCCCACGATCAACTACACGACCCCGGATCCGGAGTGTGACCTCAACTACACCACCCGGGGGCCGGAGGTGCGCGATGTGCGCGTGGCGCTCAGCAACACCTTTGGCTTCGGGGGGCATAATGCCACGCTGGCGCTGAAGCGTTTTGAGCCCTGAAGAAACGAAAAGCCGCGCTTGCTGTGTTTAAACCAGAAAACAGGCGATGAAATGGATCCGGCGACTGCTCCTCCGATGGTTGCGCTCCGGGTCCGAGACGCCGAGGCGCTCTCGGCGCGAGCGGGTCGAGGCCCTGCTGGGCGTCCCTGTACGGCGTTGGGAGCTATTTGAGGAGGCGCTTCGCCATCGTTCGGTGGCCTTCGGGGGACGTTCGTATGAGCGGCTGGAATATCTGGGCGATGCCGTGCTGGGGCTGGTGGTGGCGGATTTTCTTTTTCACCGCTTTCCGGAGGCCGATGAGGGCACCTTGACGCGCTATCGGAGTCAGCTGGTCAATGGGCGTAATCTGGCCCGATACGCCAAGGCGCTGGGCCTTCCGGACCTGCTTGAGCTCGGCGCTCAAGCCGAGGCCGCCGGGGCGCGATATAACGCTACGGTGCTGGCCGACGCCCTTGAGGCGCTGATCGGCGCCATATTTCTGGATCAGGGCTTCGAGGCGGCACGGTATTTCCTCTGGCGCCTACTGCGCGAGGGCGATCTGGAGCGCGTGCTTGCGCAGGAGGACAATTACAAAAGCCTGCTTCTGGAGTTCGCCCAGGCCCGCGGGTGGGCCCCTCCGTTTTATCGGGTGGAAGAAGAGCGCGGACCCAGTCACGCGCGGGAGTTCACCGTGAGCGTGTGGGTCGAGGGACGGGCGCTGGGTACCGGTACCGGCCGCAGCAAGAAGGCCGCTGAACAGGAGGCCGCTCGTCAGGCCTGGATGATGCTGACCGGAAAGACCCCATAAAGCCGACAGAGGGATCGTATGTCCGAGCCGTTGTTGTTTGAAAAAAGCCGGCATGGTCGCCGAGGCTACACCCTTCCGGAGCTGGATGTGCCGCGCAGCGCGCTTCCTGAACCCTGGTTGCGTCGTCAACCCGCCGCGTTGCCGGAGATGAGCGAGCCGGAGGTGGTGCGCCACTTTGTGCGGCTCTCTACGCTGAACTTTCATATCGACAGGGGGTTTTATCCTCTGGGCTCCTGTACGATGAAATACAACCCCAAGGTCAACGAGCGCCTGGCCGCGCTGCCCGGATGGACGAGCCTGCACCCGCTGGAGCCGGAAAGGGCCGTGCAGGGGGCCCTCCGGCTCATGTACGAACTCCAGGAGCTGCTCAAAGAGATCACGGGCATGCAGGCCGTATCTCTGCAGCCGGCCGCGGGCAGCCAGGGCGAGTTAACGGGCCTATTGCTGTTTCGTCGCTATCATGAACGACAGGGGCGCCTTCGTCGCAAAATTCTGATTCCGGATTCCGCCCACGGTACCAATCCCGCCAGCGTGCGCATCGCAGGATATGAGGTCGTCAACATCCGCTCCCACGAAAACGGACTGACGGATCTAGAAGATCTCCGGCGGCATCTTGATGAGGATGTGGCGGGGTTTATGCTGACCAACCCAAACACGCTGGGCTTGTTTGAACGCCAGATTCTGGAGATCGAACGCCTGGTGCACGGCGTGGGCGGGTTGCTCTACATGGATGGGGCCAATCTAAACGCCCTGCTGGGCATTGTGCGGCCCGGGGATATGGGCTTCGATGTGGTGCATATCAACCTGCACAAAACCTTCTCCACCCCCCATGGCGGGGGCGGACCCGGAAGCGGTCCTGTGGCCGTGGGGGAGCGGTTGCGGGATTTCCTTCCCAAACCCGAGGTGCGTCGCGATGGGGATCGGTACTGGCTTGACTGGGGTAATCGGCAGAGCATAGGCAAGGTGCACACTTTCTGGGGGCACTTCGGTATGTTCGTGCGGGCCTACGTCTACATCCGCATGCACGGCCCGGAGGGACTGCGCCGGGTGAGCGAACACGCCATTCTAAATGCCAATTACCTGCTTCACCGCTTGCGTCCCTACTACGAAGCCCCCTATCCGGGCCCCGTGATGCATGAGTGCGTGCTCAGCGGGACACGGCAGAAAGCCCACGGCGTGCGTACGCTGGATATAGCCAAGCGCATTCTGGATTACGGCTTTCATGCGCCCACCATTTACTTCCCTCTCATCGTGCCCGAGGCGCTCATGATCGAGCCCACGGAAACGGAGTCCAAAGAAACGCTGGATGCCTTCGTGGAGGCGATGATTCAGATCGCCCACGAGGCCGAGACCCGGCCAGAGCTACTCCGAACCGCCCCGCATACGACCCCTGTGCGTCGGTTGGACGACGCCTACGCGGCCCGACACATCAACGTGCGCTTCGAGGAAACCCCCGAAATCGTGTCCTCCCGGTAAAAACCGGTCCCCTGCCTCCGGGGCCCGCTTTGTGTGGATTTTGTCTTTAGGCGCCATATTTTGCTTTTTTATTTTGCGACTTTTGTTTTTCACACAAAGAGCAAAAAATTACGTCGAATATAAAAACAAATAGGTAAAGTTCGCTTAGAGACTCATGTGAGTTGACTTTTGCTTTTTAGACGCTAAATTCGCCGGTGATAGGAATTTGTGGTAGAAAGTGGTGGGCTTTGGCGGGTCTTTTTGAATGCCCAGCTTCAAAGGCCGATATGATTACGCCGTTGATGAAAAGGGGCGGATTATGCTGCCCTATAAGCTGCGTCGATCCCTTAGTCCCGAGGCCGAAGGGCGTTTTGTCGTCACCCGGGGAGAGGATCCATGTCTGGTTCTCTACCCTGCTGATGTCTGGCAGCGGATCGAGGCGCAGCTTCGGCAGCACAACCTCTACCAGCAGCAGGTGCGGCTTTTTCTGCGCGAATTCCTGGCTTGGGCCGAAGACGTGGAACTGGATGGGCAGCACCGCATCATGATTCCTCGGGAGCACCTGGAATGGGCCGGCATCCAAAATCGGGTCATCATCCTCGGTATGCTCGATCGCATCGAGCTCTGGAGTCCGGAGCGCTTTGCCCAGCATCAGCTTTCACCGGAGCAGTTCGGTCAGGTGGCCGAATGGGTTATGGGAACTTCGTGATGTACTATCATGAGCCCGTCCTGTGGGAGGCCGCCGTAGAGGCCGTCTTCGTCCGTTCGGACGGCGTCTATCTGGATGCCACCATCGGGGGCGGCGGGCACGCCTGTGCGCTGTTAAGCCGGCTCGGACCGAAGGGAAGGCTGATCGGTATCGATCAGGATGTCGATGCCCTCCGGGCGGCCCGTCAGAGGTTGGCCCGTTTCGGCAAGCGGGTGCACCTGCTGCACGGCAACTTCGCTGATGTCGATATCCTCCTGCAGCAGCTCGGGGTCGAGTTTCTCGATGGGGTGCTGGCCGATCTGGGGGTGTCGTCCTATTTCCTGGACTCCCCGGAGCGAGGCTTCAGCTTTCGGGTGCCGGGTCCGCTGGATATGCGCATGGATCGTAGCCGACCGCTTACCGCCGAGCTGGTCGTCAACACCTACTCGCTCCACGAGCTGGAGCGGCTGATCCGGCGCTACGGGGAGGAACCTCGCGCACGTCGGATTGCGCGGAGTATCGTGGCAAAAAGGCCACTGCGCGACACGATGCAGTTGCGCCATGCCATAGAAGCCGTGGTGCCTGAACCGGAGCGTCTGCAGACCCTGGCCAGGGTCTTTCAGGCCATCCGGATCGAGGTCAATGACGAACTCGGGGCGCTGGAGCGCTTTCTGGTGAGCATCGCACACTGGGTGCGGCCGGGGGGAAGGCTGGTGGTCCTCAGCTACCACTCTCTTGAGGATCGACTGGTCAAGCGCCTGATGCGCTACGGAAACCCGGAGGGCAGACCGATACGCGATCTGAAGGGGGTTCTAAGGCGACCCTGGCGTATGCTTACCGAAAAGCCGGTACGCCCAGACCCGCTCGAGGTGGCTCGCAACCCTCGGGCGCGCAGTGCCCGCATGCGCGTAGCCGAACGGCTGGAGGATAGCCCATGAGTCGCTATGTCAATCAGGGACAGGTTTTGCCACGGAGGCGGACAGTCCGGGCTCGACCGCGCCCCGGCCGGAGACCGACAGCAGGGGCCGTCTTGCACAAGCGGAGCGGATGGTCCGGGTTGATGTGGTTTTTTGGGTTACTGTTGCTCGGGGTCGCCTACATCTGGCACGTGCTGCGGGTCCAGGTTCTGGCCGAGGAGCTGGCCCAGATCCGCCGAGAGCATGAGTCCTTGCAGGCGCAAAAAGCACTACTCGAACACGAGTACTATCGCCTCACCGCGCCATCCCGGATTTACGAGGCGGCCAACGCTCTGGGGCTGATCGAGGACCTGCGTTATCGTGAGCTCTACTTCGAGCAATGAGCAAAGAATCCGTTCAGATGCGGCGTCGCCTCCTTCTGGTGGGGCTGATTCTTCTGCTGGGTTTCCCGATCCTGCTCGGGCGTCTTGTGCAGATTCAGCTCCTCGAGGGCTTCCGGTGGCGCCAGCTGGGCCAGCAGCAGGCCTATCGGCATGTGGACATTCCCGCACGGCGCGGGGCGATCTACGATAGCCAGGGAAGGGTGCTGGCTACCCTGGAGGTGCGTTATCGGGTGGCCGTAGACCCGAAAGTGTCCCGCTTTGCCGAGTCTGCATCGGCCTTGTACAATCGTCTTGCTCAATTTTCTGGTCGGGATCCGGATTTCTATGCCCGGCGGGTGCGCCAGGCCGGCAGCGCTAGATATGTGCTCCTGGAGTCCGGTCTGCCGGAGCAGGAGGCCAGGCAACTGGAGCGGGAACGCTGGCCCGGGCTCATTCTGGAGCGGCGACTGGAGCGAACCTATCCGTATCGGCAGCTTGCGGCCCATGTGCTCGGCTACGTGAACCTCGAGGGCAACGGGGTAGCCGGCGTCGAGGCTTACTATGATTCTCTCCTCCGGGGGCATCCGGGTCGTCGGCTGGTGCGGCGCGACCGATTGGGCCGACTGCGTCCCTTGGTGGGTGCTCCGGAGGTCGAGCCCCGTCATGGCCAGGATGTCGTGCTCACCTTGGATTTGCGTAAGCAGGCTATTGTGGAGGCGGAACTGGCCAATGGGGTGCGCACGGCGGGCGCCGACTGGGGGGTGGCCATCCTTATGGATCCGCATACAGGGGCGATTCGGGCCTGGGCCGTGTACCCGGCCTATGATCCTAATCGTCCGGGGGCAGTTCCTGTGGAATGGCTTCGTAACCGGGCCATCACCGATCCCCTGGAGCCTGGATCGACGTTCAAGCTCGTCACCGCTTTGGCCGCTCTGGAACGGGGGGTGGTGCGTCCGGAGATGCGCTTTCCCTCCGGATTCGGGGTATTTCGCGGAATTGTGATGCGCGATCCCGAGGACTGGGGAGCGATCAGCCTCGCCGAAGCGCTGGCTCGTTCCAGCAACGTGGCGCTGGCGCACGTGGCCGAGCGCGCCGGAAAGGGGGCGCTCTATCAGATGGCCCGTAATCTGGGTTTCGGTAGCCGGACGGGCATTGATCTGCCGGGCGAGGTCGGGGGGCGTTTGAAAAAGCCCTCGCAGTGGTCGGGCACGACTCTGTACTGGATGGCCATTGGCTACGAGGTGGCTGTGACGCCGCTTCAGCTTCTCTGCGCTTATGCGGCCGTGGCCAACGGCGGATTGCTGATGCGGCCTTATCTGGTCGCCGAGCGCAGGGATCCCAACACGGGGCGTCGATGGATTACGCGACCCCAGGTGATCCGTCGCGTCTGTTCTCCTGAAAGCGCTCGTATCATGCGCGAATTGCTCATGCAGGTGGTTGAGCGGGGAACCGGAGTGCGAGCTCGCCTGGAAGAACTCTCCGTGGCGGGCAAAACGGGAACGGCCAAGGTGGTGCAGGAAGGCCGCTATGAGGCTCAATACCGGGCCATGTTCGTGGGGTTTTTCCCCGCTCAGGAGCCGCGGGCTGTTCTTCTGGTCATGATCGGGCATCCCCGGGGAGCCTACTATGCCGGCGAGGTGGTTGCTCCGGTGTTCCGCCGCATCGCCTATCGGTTGGGCGGGCTTATGCCGGACGTGCAGCGTTTGCTGGCCTCTTCGGCGCAGGCGGACGGATATCCTGCGGAGGCACGGCTGCCTGTGCCCAATCTCGTAGGCCTTCCCCTCGAGCAGGCGCAGGAACTCTGCGCGGCGTTATACCTAAAGCTTGAGGCCTCCGAAGAGGAGGCGGGCTGGGTACAGGAGCAGCAGCCCCGTCCAGGAACCCTGGTGCCGGTGGGTTCTGCTGTTCGCGTTCGGAGTCTCAGGCGTCCCGGGCCTATGCCGGAGTTGGTCGGCTTACCGCTTCGATGGGCCGTGGAGGCGCTGGAGCGCAGCGGGGTCCGGGTCAGGTGGGAAGGGTGGGGAAAGGTGGTCCGCCAGGAGCCCAACCCGGGCGCGGCGATTCCCCCACGAGTGCATCTCATAGCGGGTTGGAAATGAGTATGCGCCTGCAGACCCTCATAGCGCCCCTTGAAGTGCTCGAGGTGCAGGGCGATCTCGAGCGGGAGGCCGTCGATATCGTTTATGATTCCCGCCGGGCGCGTCCGGGAAGCGTCTTTGTAGCGCTGAAGGGCAGCCAGACCGACGGCCACCGATTCGTGGGTGAGGCCGTCCGGCGGGGGGCTGTGGCCGTGGTGCTCGAAGAGTTGCCCGAGTACCGGGATCGGGAGGTCGTCTATGTGCGGGTACCCCATAGCCGGAGGGCGCTGGCGCAAATGGCGGCCGTCTACTACGGGCACCCGGAAAAGCGCCTGTTGCTCGTCGGGGTGACAGGCACCAATGGCAAAACCACCACCACGCATCTGATCCAGTATGGCTTGCAGCAGAGCGGTATGCCCGCCGGGCTCATTGGCACGGTGCGCTATGATCTGGTCGGGGAGATCGAGGATGCGGTGCATACCACTCCGGAGTCGCTGGATCTGTACGGCCTGCTGGCGCGCATCGTGCAGCATGGGGGGCGGGCAGCCGTGATGGAGGTCTCTTCGCACGCGCTGGATCAGGATCGCGTCTGGGGTCTCCCCTTTCAGGTGGCCGTGTTCACGAACCTGAGCCGGGATCACCTGGATTATCACGGCACCATGGAGGCGTACTTCGCGGCCAAAAAGAAGCTCTTTGATGGGCTACGGCCCGATGCCGTGGCCATCTACAACGCGGACGACCCATGGGGTCCGGCCATCGTGGCCGACAGCCCCGCCCGTCGGGTGGTTTCCTATGGTATAGAGACGCCGGCGGCTTATCAGGTCGAGGTCCTGGAGCATTCCCTTGACGGGATTCGGCTCCGGGCCGGAGGGCATGAGTACGCTTTTCGGTTGGTGGGCCGCTTCAATGTCTACAACATCCTGGCCGCTTGGGCGGCCCTGGTGGAAGCGGGGCTGGAATCCCATCGGGCGCTGGCGGTCTTGAGCACTTGCCCGCCGGTTCCGGGGCGTTTCGAGCGGGTGGTGAGTTCCGACGGGGTCATCGGGATCGTCGATTATGCCCATAGTCCGGATGCGCTCGAGAACGTACTACGGGCGCTTCGGGCCGATATGCCCGCAGCAGGACGTCTCTGGCTGGTCTTCGGTTGCGGGGGGGATCGAGACCGGGGCAAACGCCCCATCATGGGGCAGATCGCCGAGGAGTACGCCGATGTGGTGATCCTGACGAGCGATAACCCGCGCAGTGAGGATCCCGAAGCTATTCTCGATGAGATCCAGGCCGGTATGCGGCACCCGGACCGCGCCGCGCGCATCGTGGACCGGCGCGAGGCGATCCGATGGGCGGCTCTGCAGGCCCGTTCGGGCGATGTGGTGCTTGTGGCCGGCAAGGGGCATGAGACCTATCAGGTGATTGGTCAGGAAAAGCGCCCCTTTGACGACCGCTGGGAGCTGGAACAGGCCTTCCGAGAAAGAGGGAGGTAGCGTGCTCTACGAACTGCTCGCCTGGCTAGAACGCACCTACGCCCCGCCCGGATTCGGGGTGTTTGGCTATATATCCGTTCGGGCCGGCCTGGCGGCTCTATCGGCCCTGGCCATCGCCTTACTGCTCGGCAACCCCCTCATCGAGGCGCTGCGGCGGCGTCAGATCGGGGAGCGGATCCGCGATCTGGGCCCGGCCTCCCATCAACACAAGGCCGGTACCCCGACCATGGGCGGATTGCTCATTTTAGTCGCCATCCTGATTCCGCTGCTGTTATGGGGCGATTGGTCCTCGATCTACACCTGGACGATGGCGCTGGTCACGGTCTGGATGGGCCTGGTGGGTTTTCTGGACGACTACATCAAAGTGGTCAAGGGCAACAAAGCGGGATTGCGGAAGCGAACCAAGCTGATCGGCCAACTCTCCCTGGGTGTTCTGGTCGGGATGATTCTCTACATACACCCGGCCTTCGAGGGGTTTCGGACCGTGACCACGGTCCCGTTTGTCAAGCAGGGGGAGCTGGATTACAACTTCCTTCGTCACTGGATCCAGGGTGTAGACCTGGGATGGCTCATCTACATTCCCGTGGTCACCTTCATTATCACGGCCGTATCCAATGCGGTAAACCTCACCGATGGGCTCGACGGTCTGGCAGCCGGTACGACGGCGATCGTGGGGATCGCGCTGGCGATACTGGCCTACGTGTCCGGGCGTGTGGACTTTTCTCGTTACCTCGACATCCTCTATCTGCCCGGGGCGGGGGAGCTGTCCATCTATGTGGGTGCCATGGTGGGGGCATGTCTGGGCTTTCTGTGGTATAACGCCTATCCGGCTCAGGTTTTCATGGGGGATACCGGTTCGCTCACCCTGGGGGCTGCTATCGGTACGATCGCTATTCTGGTTCGTAAGGAGCTACTGCTGCCGATCCTGTGCGGCATTTTCTTTCTGGAGACGCTCTCGGTGATCATTCAGACGACGTATTTCAAATACACACGGCGTCGTTACGGGCACGGCAGACGCATTTTTCGGATGGCCCCGCTCCATCACCACTTCGAGCTCAAAGGGTGGCATGAGGCCAAGGTGGTTGTGCGTTTCTGGATCATCACGGTGGTGCTGGCCATTTTCACGATCATCACGCTGAAGTTGCGGTGAGGGTATGCGCGCTCAGGTATCCGGGCAGCGGGTGACGGTTATCGGGGGGGCTCGTAGCGGGCGGGCGGCGGCGGAGTTGCTGAGCCGGCTCGGGGCTCATGTGTTTGTGACCGAGCGGGTCACGTTGCCCCAACAGACGCGCCTGGCGCTGGAGCGGGCCGGCATTCCGTACGAAGAGGGGGGGCATAGCGAGCGCGCCCTGGAGGCCCACTGGGCTGTGATCAGCCCCGGGGTGCCGGATGAGGCGCCCATCGTGAGGGCTCTGCGAGAGCGGGGGGTGCCGATCTACAGCGAAATCGAGGTGGCCTCCTGGTTCTGTCCGGCCCCCATAGTGGCCATTACGGGGACCAACGGCAAGACCACAACGACGAGCCTACTCGGGCATATACTGCGGCATTCCGGGCGCCCCACCGTGGTGGCAGGCAACATCGGAGCCCCGTTTTCGGATTTTGTGCTCGAGCTCACCCCGCAACACGTCGTGGTGCTGGAGGTCTCGAGCTTTCAGCTCGACCACATTGCCACTTTTCGACCGCATCTGGCGATGATCTTGAACATTACGCCGGATCATCTGGATCGCTACGGGGGGGATTTCTTCCGGTACGTGCAGGCCAAGTTCCGTATCCTGGAAAATCAGACCGAGGGGGATTTCTTCCTCTACAACGCCGACGATCCGGTCATCGTCGCCCATCTCAAGGAGTCCATGCTCAGGCCCCGTGCCTTGGCCTTCAGCCAGAACCTGGAGCTCTCCGAGGGCGCTTTTCTGCGGGGTCGGGAGCTCGTCATTCGTTGGAACCAGGAGGAGTGGAGTATCGCCATGGAGCAGCTCAACGTGCGTGGACGGCACAACATCTACAACTCCCTGGCTGCGGCGCTGGCAGCGCGGATCATGGAGATCCGGCAGGATGTGCTCCGGGAGAGTTTTCAGACCTTCCAGGGCGTGCCGCACCGGCTGGAGTTCGTGCGCCAGCTCGATGGGGTGATATACATCAACGACTCCAAGGCGACAAACGTGAACTCCGTCTGGTATGCGCTGGAGAGTTTCGAGCAGCCCATCGTGCTCATCATGGGGGGGCGGGACAAGGGCAATGATTACAGCAAGATCAAGCCTCTGGTGGCCCGTAAGGTGCGGGTGCTGATCACCATCGGAGAGTCAGCCCGCAAGATAGAGGAGGAGCTCGGCGGGCTGGTCGAGGTGACCGTGCCGGCTCGCTCCATGGAAGATGCGGTTCGGGCTGCGCGTGCGCTGGCACGTCCGGGGGAGGTGGTCCTGCTCAGCCCGGCTTGCGCCAGTTTCGATATGTTCGAGAACTACGAGCATCGGGGAGAGACCTTCAAACGCCTGGTGCTGGCTCTGGAATGAAGCACACGGCCACCGAGCTTGCCACTCCCGTGGACCGCGTTTTTCTCTGGACGGTCCTTGCCCTGGTGTTGTTGGGCACCTGGGTGGCGCTTTCGGCCATGGGCTCGACCTTGGGTCCGGAGTCCGGAGGAACGCTGGGGGGTATTTTTGTCCGGCGTCTGGCGCATGTGGCCATCGGTCTTGTTGTGCTGGCACTTTTCAGCCGGCTGGATTATCACCTGGTGGCGCGCTGGAGCCGGCTGGCCGCTCCGCTGTCTCTGGTTCTGGTCGGGGGTGTGCTGTTGTTGAAGGGTTCGCTGAGCGCCTCGGCGCGGTGGCTGGAGGTGGCCGGGTTGACGTTTCAGCCTTCGGAGATAGCCCGGGTGGCTCTGCTCGTCTTTCTGGCCACACTTCTGGAACGCAAGCAGCGCTATATCCGGGAAATGGATCGGGCGCTGTTGCCGGCGCTGTTCTGGATCGGGCTGGGCGCTTTCCTGCTCGGTCTGAGCAGTTTAAGCGCGGCGCTGTTGCTGATCCTTTCCTCCTTCCTGTTGCTCATCCTGGCGCGTATTCCCTTTCGCCAGCTGGTCCTGCTGGGGGTTCTGGGTGCCGCGCTGGTCGGGTTTGCGCTCTGGCAGGGGCCGTATCGATGGGAACGTCTGGAACGTTTTTATGCCCTGTTGAGGGGAGAAAAGCTCGATGTGCTGGGGGAGGATTATCAGGTCGTGCAATCCCTGATCGCCGTTGCAAACGGGGGGATTCTGGGGGTGGGCATGGGCAAAAGCCTGCAGCGGGATTTCCTGCCCTTGCCGTATAACGATTTCGTATTCGCCATACTTGCCGAAGAATACGGCCTGGTGGGGGCGGCGGGGGTGATGGGCCTGTTTCTCATGCTCTTTGTCCGGGGGATTTTCTTCATAGCGCCCCGAGCCCCGGATACGCTCGGTCTTTTTCTGGCTGCCGGCCTGGTGGGTAATCTCGTCCTGCAGGCCCTCACCCATGCCTTCATTACCCTGGCCCTGGCTCCCGTGACCGGCCAGACACTGCCCTTTGTCAGCCATGGGGGGACGGCTCTCGTGGTCAGCTGCGCCCAGTCGGGTATTGTGCTCAATGTTTCCCGTCAGGCCCGGAGGCGAGGATGAAGAGCCCGCGCGTGCTCCTGACAGGTGGTGGTACGGGAGGACATGTCTATCCCGCCGTGGCGATAGCCGACGCCTTGCGTCAGTTGTGTCCCGAAGTCGAACTCGCTTTTGCGGGTACGGCCGAGCGTCTGGAGGCGAAAGTGGTACCCCGGGCCGGATATCCGTTTTATCCGATTCCCACTCGGGGTCTGGATCGCCGGCGGTGGTGGCGCAACGCGGCGTTGCCCTTCGTTCTGGGCCGAGCGCTGCGGGGTGCTCTGAGGCTGGTGCGGCGTTTTCGGCCCTGCGTCGTGGTGGCCACCGGAGGGTACGTGGCCGTTCCCGTGCTGACGGCGGCCGTGCTGTGTCGCATTCCCTACATATTGCAGGAGCAGAACAGCTATCCGGGTCTGGCCAACCGATATTTCGCCCGCTGGGCCCGATGGGTATGTGTGGGCTTCGAGGCCGCAGCGCCGTTTTTCCCTCGGGATCGGGTTCGGGTAACGGGAAACCCCGTGCGGGCCGATATCGGAACGATTCCCCGTACGCAGGCCGCCGGCAGATGGGGGTTTGATCCGGATCGGTTCACGGTGCTGGCCATGGGGGGCAGTCTGGGGGCGGAAACCATCAACCGGGCCATGCAGCGCTGGGTGTATGCGTACTTGGAGGCCGGATGGCAGGTGCTCTGGCAGACGGGTCCGGCCGCTTACGGGCAGCTTCAAGGGCAGATAGGACCCCATGCGCGGCTGTATATGAGTCCGTTTCTGGAGGCCATGGCCGAGGCATACGGGGCGGCCGATGTGGTGGTCTGCCGAGCCGGCGCGCTCACGCTCAGCGAGCTGGCCTGTGCGGGGTTGCCCGCCGTTCTGGTGCCCTCCCCCCATGTGGTGGCCGACCATCAGCGGCGCAACGCGGAGGTCTTTCTTCGCGCTGGGGCGGCCGTTGTACTGGAAGACGCGAAGGCCGAGGCAGGGCTCGGCCCCGTGCTGCGGGCGCTGGCTGAAGACACCGATACGCGTCAGCGCATGGCCACGCGCGCCCTGGAGCTGGCTCGGCCCAGAGCCGCCGAGCAGATCGCAGAGCTGGTTCGGGAGCTTCTAGAGGAGCGAAACGGCGTATGACGGGCTCACCCTTGCGTCGCTCCCGTCTGTTGGGCCGAACCCGGCATGTACACATGGTCGGGATCGGGGGGATCGGCATGAGCGGCATCGCCGAGATCTTGCTCCGTCTGGGGTTTGTGGTCTCTGGCTCGGATCTGAAAAGAAGCGAACTCACAGAACACCTCCAGCGACTGGGGGCGCGCATTTACGAGGGGCATGCCCCCGAACACGTGCATGGGGCCGATGTGGTCGTCTACTCCTCGGCTGTGCGCCCGGAGGAGAACCCAGAGACCCGGGAAGCCCGTCGGCTGCGAATCCCCACCATTCGCCGGGCGGAGATGCTGGCCGAGCTCATGCGGCTCAAATATGGGATCGGGATAGCCGGCACCCATGGGAAGACGACCACCACCTCCATGGTGGGGCTCGTGGTGGCCCGGGGAGGCTACGATCCCACGATCATCGTGGGGGGGCGCGTGGGGGTCTTCGGGACCAACGCCGTGCCGGGGTCCGGCGATCTGATCGTCGTAGAAGCCGATGAATACGATCGCACATTCCTGCAGCTGAGCCCTACCTGGGCGGTGCTGACCACGCTGGATCTGGAGCATACGGACATCTACAGCTCCCTGGAAGAACTCGAAGAAGCTTTTCTGACTTTTGCCAGCAAGGTGCCCTTTTATGGGTCTGTCATTCTGTGTCTGGATGATGCCAATCTGCCCCGCCTTCTGCCCCGCCTGGAGCGGCGGGTGGTCACATACGGCTTTTCTCCCCAGGCCGATTTCCGGGCCGTTGGGGTGGAGCTGGACCGCTTCTACAGCGCATTTACCGTCCTGCACGGCGAGCGGGCGCTGGGACGGGTCAGGCTCTCGGTTCCGGGTCGGCACAACGTCCAAAACGCCCTGGCGGCGATAGCGGTGGGTTTAGAACTGGAGATCGATTTTCCGACCATTGTGGAGGCGCTGGCGTCCTTCACCGGGGTGGAGCGGCGCTTTCAGTTACGGGGAGAGCACGGCGGGGTGATATGGGTAGACGACTACGCCCACCATCCGACTGAAGTACAGGCCACGCTCGAGGCGGCGCGCAGCGGATGGCCGGATCGGCGCCTGGTCGTGGTCTTTCAGCCTCACCTCTACAGCCGTACGCGGGATCTGTTCCTGGATTTCGCCCGCGCGTTTCTGAACGCGGATGTGTTGCTGGTCCTCGATATCTATCCGGCTCGGGAGCAGCCAATCCCGGGCGTTAGCAGTACCCTCATCGTCGATGCGGCGCGCCGCTTCGGCCATCGCCACGTCCATTACGTGGCGGATCGAGCGGAGCTAGAGGAGCACCTGGCCCGATGGCTTTTGCCGGGGGATATGCTGCTCAGCATGGGGGCGGGGGACGTATACCGTATCGTTCAGGAAGCCTGGACGCGCTGGGGTGCGAGGCAGGGATGATCGAACTGGACAGGCTCCGACGGTTGTTGCGTGGCGAAATCCGGCTTCGAGAGCCCATGAGCCGGCACACTTCCCTGCGCATCGGAGGGCCGGCGGATGTGTTCATCGTTCCGGCCGATAAGGAGGACGTCATCCGGATCATGACATGGCTCCAGGAGCGAGAAATAGCCTATTTCATCCTGGGCCGCGGTACCAATATCCTTGTGGGCGATGAGGGGATCCGGGGCGTGGTCGTGGCCCTGGGCCATACGCTCGAGTATCTGCGCATCGAGGGCAATCGGGTAACGGTCGGCGCCGGATATGCCCTGCCCAGGCTGGTGCTGGAGTGTCTGCGGCGTGGGCTGGGGGGCATAGAGGGGCTCGGAGGGGTGCCGGGCTCCGTGGGGGGTGCGGTGATCATGAACGCCGGCGCTTACGGGGTAGAGCTCTTTGAGTACCTCTGCGAGGTGGAGCTGGTCCAGGGAGGATGTCACCAGGTAAGGCGGCGTGAAGAGATTCAGTATGGATACCGGTACACGGATCTGAAGGGCAGCGTGGTGCTGGAGGCTGTGCTCCAGTTGCCCTCCGTAGACCCGAAGGAGGCGCTTCGACGCAGGCGCGAGCTGCTCGATCGCCGCAATAGAACCCAGCCTCTGGATATGCCCAACGCGGGAAGCATTTTCAAGAATCCCCCGGGCGACTATGCGGGCCGCTTGATCGAGGCCGCCGGGCTGAAGGGGTTTTCCATCGGCGGGGCCATGGTTTCCCCACGCCATGCCAATTTCCTCGTCAATACGGGTTCGGCTACCGCTCGCGATATGTGGCGCTTGATTGAGCATGTTCGGCAGACCGTACGTGACCGATTCGGGGTGGAACTGGAGTTGGAAATTGAGCTGGTCGGAGAGGGGTTCGGATGAGTTCCCGCGGAATACAGGTGCTTTTCTTCTGCCTGCTCCTCATCGGTCTGGGGGTGGGGCTGTGGCAGTGGCGGGAGCGGCTGATCGCCAGCCGACTGGTGGTCAAGGGGAATCGCCTGGTGGCCGATTCCACGCTGATTCGTCCCCTGTTGTCTGAGCTGGGGTCTCCGCTTTACGGGGTGGATTGGACAGTCTGGGAGCGTCGACTGGCTCGTCATCCCTATATTCGCGCCGTACGTATTCGGTCGCGTCTACCGGATACGTGGGTCGTTTCGGTCGAGGAACGTATGCCGGTAGCTCGCCTCAGCGAACGACCCGACCGGTTTCTGGACGAAGAGGGGCGTCTGTTGCCGGAGCCGGAGCGCCCGCTGGCCGGTGTGCTGTGGGTACGAGGCCTCGGGCCTCCATACACGATCGGTCTGGTTCGCACCGATACGGCTATGAGGGCGATCCTGCCCTGGTTACGGTGGTTGAGGCAAGATCCCCGACGGAGCGCGCTTGTGGCCGAGATCGTCATACGGCCCGGTCCGGAGCTCGTATTGTACACCACGCTTGGCTATGTGCCGGTGCGAGTCGAGCCGGTTCGGGTCGAGGAGCAGTGGGTGGCCTTTGAGGCATTCTACCGGCAAGTACTGTTGCCCCGTAGAGGGCAAGGCGTTCAGGAAGTGGACCTCCGATATCGTGGTCAGGTGATCACCAAAGAGAATCCCAAGGGATCCGGATGATGAATAGCGGGGCGCTGGTAGCCGGGCTGGACGTGGGTACCACGAAGGTGTGCGCCGTTATCGCAGAACGCGATGAATGGGGGCAGATCAAAATTCTCGGGCTCGGGCAGGCGCTCTCGACAGGGGTGGCAAGGGGGGTGGTGCTCAACATCGAGCACACCATGCGGGCCATTCAGCAGGCCGTCCAGGAGGCCGAGCGCATGGCGGGCGTGGAGGTAAAGGCCCTTTATGTGGGCATCGCCGGGGAGCACGTTCAGAGCCTGATCAACCGGGCTATCATCACGATTCGAAGCGAGGAAATCCGGGAAAACGACGTGCGCCGGCTCACCGAGGAGGCCCAGCGTCTTGCCCTCCCTCCGGATCGGCAGATCCTGCATATCCTGCCTCAGGAGTTCATCGTCGACAACCGCTACGCGGTCCAGAACCCCGTGGGGATGGCCGGTTTGCGTCTGGAGGGGGTTTTCCTCGTGGTGACCGGCCTGGTTACGGCCATACGCAATCTGCAGCGTTGTGTAGAGCGCGCCGGATATGAAGTGGCCGATATCGTCCTGCAGCCCTTCGCCTCCGGGATGGCCGTTCTGGACCCAGAAGAGCAGCGCGCTGGCGTGGCGTTGATCGATATCGGCGGGGGAACCACGGATGTGGCTGTCTTCGAGGACAATACGATTCGCTACATGGCTGTAGTGCCCTTCGGGGGCAACAAAGTCACCGATGACCTCCGCCATGCCCTTCAGCTACTGCCCGAGCAGGCCGAGAGTCTGAAGCTTCACTATGGCTGTGCCAGAACCGACCTGATCCGAGAGGTGGCCCAGATCACCATTCCGGGCATCAGTGGTCGTCCTCCGCGGACCATCGAGCAAAGTGCCCTGGCCCACTTCATTCAGGCGAGCATGGAGGAGATCCTGGACCGCGTCTACGAGGAGTTGAAGCGCTCTGGCTACATGCGGCGCCTGACCGCGGGTGTGGTGCTGACCGGCGGTGGCGCCCTTCTGCGCGGCCTTCCCGAACTGGTTTCGGACAGGCTCGAGCTGGAGGCGCGTCTCGGCCTGCCCGTAGGCATACACGCCGGTATAGTGGATGAGATTCGTTCCCCGAAATACGCTACCGGGGTGGGGCTAATTCGGTATGCTTTCGACTTGTCTGCTCAAGAAGGGATGTTCATTCGTTCGGCTCGAGATACAGGGGCTTCCTTTGGGGATATATTTACGAGGGTCTGGCAGTGGCTTCGGAGGCTCAAGGATAATTTGTTTGAATCGTAACGGCCAAGCACGGGGACCTCGCCATGGCAAGAGATAGAGATGGTGTTGTGGACTTTGTGATCGATGTGCCTTTCCCGGAGGGCGCAAAGATCAAGGTGGTCGGTGTGGGCGGTGGAGGGTGCAATGCCCTCAACAGCATGATCGAGCAGGGGATCAGGGGCGTCGACTTCATCGCTATCAACACGGACGTGCAGCATCTGGAGGCCAATCTTGCTCCGGTGAAGCTGCAGATCGGACGGCGATACACGCGCGGGCTCGGGGCAGGCTCCAGACCCGAGGTGGGTCGTGAAGCTGCGCTGGAATCGGAAGAAGAGATCGCCGCCGTACTCCAGGGGGCGGACATGGTCTTTCTGGCCGCCGGTATGGGCGGAGGTACCGGCACGGGGGCCACACCGGTGGTCGCTCGCATCGCCCGGCAGCTGAATATCCTTACGGTTGCCGTGGTCACCATCCCCTTCCACAACGAGGGGCCCGGGCGCATGCGCAAGGCGCTGGCAGGCCTCGAAGAGCTGCGCTCTGAGGTGGACACGCTGATCGTGATCCCGAACCAGCGACTCCTGACCCTGGCCGAAGAGCAGCAGAATCTGGATATCATGCGGGCGTTTCAGCTGGCCAACGAGGTGCTCTACAACGCTGTCAGAGGGATCGCCGAGGTGATCACGGTTACGGGCGTCGTCAATCTCGACTTTGCCGATGTGAATACCGTCTTGAGGAACAGCGGTTCGGCGCTCATCGGGAGCGCCTCGGCTTCGGGGGCCGATCGGGCAACAAGGGCCGTTACAGAGGCCTTGCATCATCCTATGATGGACGGAAGAAGCATCGCTGGGGCCCGGCATATACTGGTCAACATTACCAGCGGAGGAGCCCCATTGACCGTGGAATTGAGGGATATACTGGATATTCTTTTCGAGGAGGGTGGGGAAAGCGTTGAGGAGGTTATGCACGGAATCATCATCGATCCGGATATGGATCCGCAGGAACTGCGCGTGACCGTGTTGGCCTGTGGGTTCCCTGAGCCCATCTCCTATATGGACCAGCTACCCGCCACGTACTTCAACAAAAAACCCTCTTCTAATCCCACCCACCCCGCCGATTCCCCTGCTCCGCCTGCTTCTACGCAGAGGCCTCCGGGGTCGCGTTTCTCCAATGGGGGTGAGGATCCAATCCCAGGTCGTGATCCGTCGTCCTCACGTTCGGACTCCTCCGGCTCGCAGGTTGCCAGCTTCTGGAGGCGCATTATGGATTGACTTCTTGGGTGCGGGGTCGTTTCTTTATACCTGGCCCCTCGGGGTCACCCTCCACGGAGCCGGCCACGCGTTCTGGTGTGGCCGGCTTTGCATTTCTGAATTAAAGACGCGTAACATGATCCATGATACGATCGGTTACTGTGTTCGCCCGAACACATCCGTATCGTACACATAGCCTTCATAAACCAGTTCGAATGTTGCTGCCATGAGCCTGCAAGGAAAAACTGTGCTTGTTCTGGGAGGTGCCGGCCTGGTCGGCCGTGCCGTATGTCGAGAGCTTATCCGGGCGGGGGTGGGCCGTCTCATTGTCGCCGCCCTGACGGAGCGCGAGGTGGGGGAGGCGTTGGAGGAGCTTTCCGAACAGAGGGGCACAACCGGCTCCGCCCCCGAGCTCCAGGGCGTCTGGGGCAATGTGATGGTGCGCGCCAGCTGGAAGGATCGCTCTTTTCGCGAGCTGCTGGCCGATCCTCAGACGCGGCGGCGTCTACTGCGCGACATCTGGGATACGCTGGATGAGGAGATTCTTTCGGCCAACTGGCTCTATCAGATCCTAACCGGCTACCGGCCCCACTTCGTGGTGGACTGCATCAACACGGCCACGGTCGTGGCCTATCAGGACGTCTATACTGCCTCTCAGCGCTTGCTTGAGGAGCTGGAACGGGGCGCGCCGTCGGATTCCCTGAGCGAGGAGGTCGAGCAGGTGCTGGCCATACAGTATATCCCCCAGCTGATTCGGCATGTGCAGATCTTGGCCGGTGCCCTTGAGCGGGCCGGCACAGAGGTCTACCTCAAGGTTGGCACCACCGGAACCGGGGGCATGGGGTTCAACGTGCCCTACACACATTCAGAGGGAAGGCCTTCTCGTATGTTGCTTTCCAAATCCGCCGTGGCCGGGGCCCACACCCTGCTCTTGTATCTGCTCGGCCGTACCCCGGGCCGCACGATCATCAAGGAAATCAAGCCGGCCGCTGCAGTGGCCTGGAAGCGCATTGCCTACGGCCCCGTATACCGGGGAGGAAGGCCCGTCGAGCTGCAGGATTGCCCCCAGCCACTGGAGTTGTGCTTCGGGGGGCTGCTGGCGCTGCACAGCGAGGAAGGGGTGGTGCGTCTGGGTAGATACCTGGAGGCCCCCTTTATCGATGCCGGGGAGAACGGCGTCTTCGCCCGAAGCGAGTTTGAAATCCTCTCCGAGGAAGGGCAGATGGAGTTCATCACCCCGGAGGAGATCGCCCAGGTGGTGCGCTGGGAGCTGGAGGGGCGCAACACGGGCCACGACGTCATCGATGCGCTCGACGGGTCCGTGCTGGGACCCACCTACCGAGCGGGCAATCTCCGAGCGCGGGCCCTGGCCATGCTGGAGGCGCTGGAGCGCGAGCACGGGGTGGAAGGGGTGGCCTTCGAAATGCTCGGCCCTCCCAGGCTGTCGAAGTTGCTCTGGGAAGCGCATCTGCTCCGGCTGGAGGTAGGCTCCCTGCGTGCCCTGGCGGTTTCTGATCCGGATCAGCTCTCTGCCCGCCTGGAGCGTCGGCTCAAAACCCAGCCCGAACTTCGACAGCGCATCCTCTCCATTGGCCTGGCGATTCTGGCCCCCGACGGCCGACGGTGGTGGCGGGGCGCTGAGCTCAAAATCCCCGAGCCCCCTGCCCGGAATGAAGACCTGCGCATTACACCCGAACATGTGCATCGGTGGGCTGAACAGGGGTGGGTGGATCTGCGCCCGGAAAACATGGCCTGTTGGGTTCGCCGCGCTCGTCAGATACTGGAGCATAGCCAACGGATCGGACCCCGCCTGGACAGTTCCGAGACGCACGATAGCCTGTACTGGCAACCCGACGCAGAAGAAGCTCTGCGGCCGGGCAAGGTAGCCGCCTGGATCTTTGTGCATGAGGACGGCGGATACCGTATGAAGCGTTAGCCGGAACGGCGCGCCGTGGGCTTTTCGAACGCTTCCACCTCTGCGGGGTCTTCCTGCATGAACGGGTAGGCGAAATGCCGCGGAGGCAGGAAAGTTTCCTTGATGGCTCGCGGCGTAACCCACCGGAGCAGGTTCAGGTAACTGCCCGCCTTGTCGTTAGTCCCTGAGGCCCGGCTTCCGCCAAAGGGTTGCTGTCCGACCACAGCCCCTGTAGGCTTGTCGTTGATGTAAAAATTCCCGGCCGCATGACGCAGGATCTCGGTAGCCAGCTGGATCGCTCGACGATCTTGAGCGAAAATCGAACCCGTAAGCCCATAGGGGCTGGTCTGATCCACCAGGTGGAGCGTTTCCTCGTATCGGGCCTCCGGATAGACGTAGAGCGTCACCACGGGCCCGAAAATCTCTTCGCACAGGAGTCGGGATCCGGGATCGGTGGTCTGGATCAGCGTAGGGGCGATGTAATAGCCCACCGAGTCGTCATAGGTGCCCCCGTAGAGGATCTCCGTGTCGCTGCGCTGGCGGGCGTATTCGATATAGGCCGTGATGTTCTGGAAGGCGGCCCGGTCGATGACGGCATTGAAAAAGTTGCGGAAATCCTCCGGGGGCCCCATGCGGATCTGGCTGAGCTGGCCCAGAAGCAATTCCTTAAGCTCAGGCCACCGACTGGCGGGTACATAGATGCGCGAGGCGGCGGAGCATTTCTGCCCCTGGTACTCATATCCTCCGCGTATGATGGCTGTGGCCGCCGCTTCCAGATCCGCGCTCGCATGCACGACGATGAAGTCCTTGCCCCCTGTTTCACCCACCAGGCGCGGATAGGATCGGTAGCGCTCGATGTTCTGACCCACGCGTTTCCACATGTGCTGGAAGGTGCTCGTGGAGCCCGTAAAATGGATTCCGGCCAGATCCGGATGGTCCATCACGAGCGCTCCGATGCGGGCACCGCTGCCGGGTAGGAAGTTGATCACGCCCGGAGGCAGGCCCGCCGCCTCAAGCAGGCGATAGACGTAGTAGTTCGAATACAGCGCCGTGGAGGCGGGTTTCCAGAGCACGGTGTTCCCCATCAGCGCCGGCGCCGTGGGCAGATTGCCTCCAATGGAGGTGAAGTTAAACGGGGTCACGGCGAACACAAAGCCCTCTAGGGGCCGATATTCGACCCGATTCCACACGCCCGGGGCCGAATCGGGTTGCTGTTCGTAGATGAACTGCATGTAGTAGGCGTTGAAGCGGAAGAAGTCGATGAGCTCGCAGGCCGAATCGATTTCGGCCTGGAAGACGTTTTTGCTCTGCCCGAGCATGGTGGCCGCGTTGAGCGTATCCCGCCAGGGTCCGGCGAGCAGCTCGGCCGCCTTCAGAAAAATGGCCGCCCGATCCTCCCATGGCCACCGAGACCAATCTTGCCAGGCTTTTCGGGCCGCTTCGATGGCCATTTCCACTTCGCGGGGGCCGGCCTGGTGGAAACGGGCCAGCACGTGCCCGTGCTCGTGGGGACAGACTACCTCTCCTATATCGCCCGTGTAGATTGCTTCTCCCCCCACGATAACGGGAATTTCGATCACCTCTGCGCGCATTTCCTCGATGCGTTTGCGCAAGCTGGCTCGCTCCGGACTGCCCGGGGCATAGGAGCGAACCGGTTCGTTCTGCGGACGGGGGATTTTATAGATGCCCATGGGCTCTACCTCCATATGCCATCAGGAAAAGGTACGAACCGGAAGCCAAAGATGTGACCTGCTTCCAGCCCGACGTCGCCCGGCCAAGAGCTACCGATCTCTGCGCCGATGGATCAGGGGCGTTTGTAGATGACCCCGCCCTTCATAACAAAGAGCACGCGTTCCATGACCGTGATGTCCTGGGTGGGATCTCCAGGTACGGCGATGAGGTCGGCGTACTTTCCGGGTTCGATGGTGCCGATACGATCTTCCCATCCGAGCAGACGTGCCGCTTCCCGCGTGGCCGAAAGCAGGGCGTCTACGGGCCGCATGCCCCCCTCAACCAGGAGCCGGAATTCGCGCGCGTTCTGTCCGTGGGGAGAGACGCCGGAATCCGTGCCGAAAGCGATCTTGACCCCCGCCTGCACGGCTTTGCGGAAGCTTTCCCGCATATGAGGGGCGATCTCCAGGGCTTTGGCCGCCGGTTGCGGGGGCAGTTGTCCGCGCCGGGCCTTCTCGTAGACCGTCTCCCCGGCCAGACGGGTGGGGACCAGATAGGTGCCGTGCTCCTTCATGAGCGCAAGGGCCTCCTCATCGAGCATGGACCCGTGCTCGATGGAGGCCACCCCGGCCCGGATGGCCGCCTTGATCCCCTCGGTTCCGTGCGCGTGCGCGGCCACGCGTTTACCATGTCGAGCGGCCTCTTCGACCACAGCGCGGATTTCCTCGTAGGTCATCTGTTGGGCTCCCACGGGGTCGCGAATGGAGAGCACCCCGCCCGTGGCGCAGATCTTGATGACGTCGGCGCCGTACTTGATCTGATAGCGCACAGCCGCCACCGCTTCCTCGGGGCCATTGGCAATGCCCTGCTCAATGCCCGGTTCCCGGCCGAAAAGGTCAGGCCGAAATCCTGTTACATCGCAGTGCCCGCCCGTAATGCCGATGGCGTGTGCGGCCACCTGCAACCGAGGACCGGGCACAAGGCCCCGATCGATGGCATCCCGCAAGGCCACATCTACCCAGTCCGCTGCGCCCACGTTGCGTCCGGCTGTAAAGCCGGCCTCGAGCATCTTGCGCGCGTTCACGCTGGCCCGCAAGGCGGCGTAGGCCGGCACCTCCTGCAGGGGCTGAAAATAGCCCATGACCGAGGAGCTATCCGAGCTCAGGTGCACATGGCAGTCTATGAGCCCCGGCAGTACGGTATACGGGCTCAGGTCCACAACGGGCACTCCGCGCGGGATCTGGGAAGCCGGCACGACGGCCTCGATGCGATCGCCACGTACCACGATGACCATGTCCCGCTGCAGACGGCCGTCTACGGCGTCGAAAAGCCTGCCCGCCCGAATGGCCAGGCGTTCCGGCTGGGGCTGTGCCCAGGCGATCGAGCTCAGAAACGCAAGGGTACACATCAGGCTGTGTCGCATCGGCTTGGCCTCCTGGCTTTGCACTACTCGCCGGGTTCTTCGGGATCGATGAACTCCACCTGCACCCTTTTCGGGATCCATCCCGCCTCATATCCCCTGTCCAGAAACAGCTGTACGGCTTGTCGACCATCGGGGGCGTAGTCCAGGGTGCGCCGGTTAACATACATGCTCACGAACCGGTCCGCTTCCTGCGAAGAAGACAGTTCTCGGGCATATCGGAGCGCATACGGAAGCGCTTCCTGGCGATGGGTGAGCGCGTAGGCGATGCTCTGGCGCAGGAGCGCAGTAAGCCGGCGCATGTGCTCCGGACCCAGATCACGGCGGATTACGTTGCCCCCCAGGGGCAGGGGCAGTCCGGTCTGGCCATACCACCAGCGACCCAGATTGACCACCTCTGCAAGCCCCCATCGGGCGTAGGTCAACTGGCCCTCATGGATAAGCAAGCCCGCCTCGAGCTCCCCCCGGGCGACGAGCTCCAGGATCCGATCGAAAGGCACCACGACGGGCTCAAACTCGGGTAAGTAGAGCCGAAGGGCAAGATAGGCCGAGGTCCACAGGCCCGGCACAGCGATACGTCGGTTGCGCAGCTGTTCCGGGGAAAAAGGACGACGCGCCACAACCACAGGACCATAGTCCGCCTCGGCCATACTGGCCCCGCAGGACATGAGCGCATACCGGTCGGCCACATAGGGATAGGCGTGAATGGAGAGCGCGGAAATCTCGTAGCGACCCTCGAGCGCAGCCCGGTTGAGCGTTTCGATATCCGCCAGCGTGTGCTCGAAGCGGTACGGGCCGGTTGGGATCCGGGGCGGATCCGCGGCCAGCGCGTAGAACATAAACGCATCGTCGGCATCCGGGCTGTGCGCTACCCGAATGCGTATAGGTGGGACTTGGGTATGGGCAGTGTGCATAGATGCCGATGCCCTCGTAGCCGGTATGGAGCTCTTGCCCTGGGTCGGACTTGTTGAGCTTGCCGGTATCGCCTACAAGGCCAGACCAAGCCGCAGCTGCACCATGTTGAGCTTGAGGTCTTCCCACGGGCCGCGTTCGTTGAGTTTGTCTAACCCGAAATTGTAGCGTAGCTCCGGGTATAGGACCAGGCCCAGCACGTGCATGCGCAGACCCAGACCTACGTTGGCGCTCCAGGAGAGCAGGCGGAAGCGATCTTTCAGCGAGCGATCGTCTTCGTCTCTGGCGTCGATACGGATGGCGGCCTGGGGGCCAAGCAGCACGTAGGGAGCGATGAAAGGTATGGCCAGCTCAAGGCGCAGATCCAGCGGAACATCCACATGATTGAGCTGGAAATCGCTTCCCAGACTCAATCCCCCGCCCCCGGGCTGAACGCCTATTTCCTTAACCGACCAGATGGCGGCCGGTCGGAGGTGGGTGCGTTCAGAGAGGCCGAGATCCACAAATAGCCCGAAATGGTATCCGGAGCGCCGTTCGTAGATTTCCCGTGCGGAGCCGTTCTGCAGGGCCTGTGGGGAAGTATAGGTAAGCCCCCCGATGAGCCCGACGCTGATATCCTGAGCCCTTGTCGCAGTGGCCATAAACAAAATGCCACAGCCGAGTGTCAAAATCCCGGATCGTCTTCTGCGCATGGTTGCTTATCTCCTCCATCCTTTGTACAGGGCGCATACCCCAAAGGTAAGACGGCGCCAGGTGACGGGAGAAAACCCCGCCCGGCGTAGGTGATCGACGAATTCCTCCCCTTCCGGAAACCGACTGACGGATTCAGGCAGATAGCGATACGCCTCCGGGTGCCCGGATATCCACCTGCCCAGGCGGGGAAGAAGGTGACGGAAATAGGCCTCAAAAAGGGGCCGAAACCCCGCCATCCGGGGGCGGGCGAATTCCAGCACCAGGACCACGCCTCCCGGACGAAGCACCCGGTGCATTTCTCCGAGTGCCCCCCCGAGGTTTTCGAAGTTGCGCACCCCGAAGGCGACCATGACGGCGTCAAAGGAGCTGTCCGGAAAGGGCAGGGATTCGGAATCTGCCCACTGTAGGTGAATGCGATCCTCCAGGCCCAGGCGGCGCACCTTCTGGAGACCACGCTGGAGCATGGATTCGGCGATGTCGACGCCAATGATCTCCTGCACGGTCCGGATCCGGGAGGCGGCGATGGCCAAATCGGCCGTGCCCGTGGCGATGTCGAGCAGGCGCCGGGGCTGTTCCGGGGCCAGCCATCGGACGGCCTGTCGGCGCCAGTGCTGATCCAGGCCCAGGCTCAGCAGTCGGTTGAGCAGATCGTACCGGGCCGCGATTCCGTTAAACAGGGAGCGCACATAACTCTTCTTGCCCGGATGGCCGGGTTCAGCGTACACAATGTGGGCATCCCGGTCCTGATTAAGAGCCATGGCTGCGCAGGGCCTGGTACATTTTGGCGATGTTGCCGTTGGGCCCCAGAAGTCCGTTGCGGAAATTGGGGAATTCGGAGGCATACCGCATCAGACGGGGATCCTGCAGAAGGGCCTCGGTGGCCTCCTGGAGCGAGGCTCCACGCTGGATCTGCTCCCGAACCAGCTGTTCCAGCTCGCGCAGGTAGCGCACATAGAGTTCCAGTCTGGCTGTGCCGATCTGTACATCTCCGTGGCCGGGGATGATGGTGCGAATCGGAAGCCTGCCCACCTGCTCCAGCGTGCTGGCCCAGGCCAGCGGGCTGGCGTCCCGCATAAAGGGAAGCCCTCCGACGAGCATGTCTCCGGTGATGAGCACTTGTTCTTGGGGCAGGTAGACGAAGACGTCGCCCTGGGTGTGGCCCTCTCCAAAATAGAGGACGTCGATCTGCCGATCCCCCAGCCATAGCCGCAAGCTGCGTTCGAAGGTCAGGTCCGGAAGTGTGATCTCCAGCTGTTCCAGCTCGCGCAGATAGGCTTCGCTGTCGGCAAGCTGAGCTTCCAGGGCTCGACGCGCGGCCTCATCCAGAGGGCTTCCATCCTCCCTTTTCCCCTCGGCCAGTTGCTGGCGCAGCCGGGTGATCCGCTCCGGAAGCATGCGGCGGGTTTGTTCCAGATTGGGAATGCCTTTGCTGAGCAGATCCTCACGGGTGCGGTGATGAGCGATGAAGACGGTTCCCCGGGGAAAAGCGGCTTGATAGGCCCGATTGCCCTGCGTATGGTCGTTGTGCCAGTGCGTATTGATGACAAACCGCACAGGCCGGTCCGTGATGCGCCGGATATGGGCCAGCAGGTCCTGTGCCCAGGAGGGACGCAGGTGCGCGTCGACGACCACCACGCCTTCTTCTGTCAGGATAACCGCGGCGTTGCTGAGCACACCCGGTTTGCCGATCGCCGCGTATACGCCGGGGGCGACCTCTTTCCAGTCGAAGTATCGAGGCTGCGCCAGGAGAACGCTACTGCTGAGGCTCAGAAGCAGGACGCTGATCAGGCCGCGCATAGTAGATGCCTCCGGTTTTGAATTACTCCCCAGAGCTACCAACCTTCCCAGAACGGACCCTCCAGGAATTCCCAGAGCAGAAAGCCGCGCAGGCGGTAGCGGTACGACGCCTGCCGGTGCAGAGGAAATTCGACTCCCAGCGCAAGGGCCACATGTCCCCGCCGGGGCGGGGTAAGGAAGAGCTGGGGAACGAGGCGATGGTGGAGCGGGGCTCCGGATGCGAGGGCTCGTTCGCCCACCCATTCGATGGCGGGGGCCAGCAGGCGAGCGCGATTGGCCATGAGCAGCTGTCCCCCCAGAACCCACCGTAGCAGGGCGGGCTCTTCGGAGGTGGGTTCGTAGAGCAGGCGCAGGCTTGCGTGCAGGGCAGCCCGTTCGCCCAGGCCCTTTATCCCGGTTAGGTAGGGCTGAAGGCTCCAGGGTTCATTTCCTTTTAGGTAAAAGGCCGCCTCCAGTCCGGCCGAAAGCAGCCATTGCGCCGACAGGCTGTGGGCCAACGCCTGCTTGAAGCCCACCTCGACCTCCAGGGCCTCATAGCTGGAGGCTGACCATTCGGGGGTGAGCTTGAGCTCCCATTGCCGACGCGGCCCCCATCGCTGCGCCCAGTACAGGGTGGCCTTACGGATCGTCGGCCGATGTGGGCGGTTTTCCTGCCAGACGATCCACAGCGCCTCGCTTTCCGGGAAGGGCTTGGTCGCGTTAAGCAGTCGAGGATAGGCCAACTCTCCGGGGGGATAGCGGGGATCTGCCCCCAGGCTTTTGAGATATTCGGCCAGCTCGCGGATTTTTTCCTCAGAAAGGGCCTCCCCGAAGGCGGGCATCTGGATCGAAAGCCCGTAGGGTTTGCCCCCCTCCCGGATCACCCCAATCCAGTCGGCCAGCGGCTCTAGGGAGCTAAAAAGCGGATCGGTAAAGTCCGGAGGGGGCACACGCAGGGCCGTTAGCTCCCGCCATGCTCCATCCGGATAGCCACGTCCATCGGGGCCATGACACTGCGCGCAGGCGATCTGGAAGAGGCGAGGGGCGGGCAGGTGGTTTAGATCCACCTCGGTGGTATCGACCTGCGCAAGAAGCGGGTGGGTGCCCAGCAGGAAAACGATAACCGATATTCCCCACTTTCGCATGTTTACGACACGGGCGAGCACGCCGTAATTTACACGACGGTGTAAACGGGAACCAAACCGGAGGCTCCTATGCGCATCGCGGTCGGTAGCGACGAGGCCAATGAGCTCACCCGGGTGTTGCTCGAAGAGCTGCGCTTGCGTGGACATGAACTAGTACTTTTCGGCGCCGTGGCCGATGGGGACCCGGATGTGGACTGGCCGCTTGCGGCCAGTCGCGCCGCGGAGGCGGTGGCCCGTGGTGAGGCCGATGAAGGGATCGTATGCTGTTGGACGGGCACAGGGGCTTCGATTGCGGCCAATAAGGTGCCCGGTATCCGGGCCGCCCTCTGTCACGATGCGTATACGGCCCGTGGGGCGCGCATCTGGAATCACGCCAATGTGCTCGCGCTGAGTCTGCGTCTGGTCTCCATCCCCGTGCTCAAGGAGATCCTCGAGGCATGGTTTTCCACGCCCGTGCATGAGGGAGAGGCGCAGAGCGAGTGGAATCGCCAGCAGATCGAGCGCCTTCGTGACCTAGAGGCGCGCTATCTATGCGCCCCCGCGAAGTAGCTCAAGCCGCTCCCCGGCCAGATGGTGGAGAAGGGTGCCCAGCAGGAGCCCGACGAGATACCCGTAAGGCAGGGCCGCCGAGCAGAGCCCGACCAGCAGGGCCAGCGCGAATTCCCCGGGTTTTTCTGCCCGGTCGGCCACCAGACGCATAAGCGCCCACCCTTCTATGAGCAAAAGCACCCCCAGCACGGGCAAGGGGAAGGCCGCTACCACCCGGTCGAATCCTGCTCCCCAGAACAGTCCCCCCAGCAGAAGGACGGATCCGTAAATCACGACCGAGCCCCCGGTGCGGGCACCGAGGGCCACATGTCCGGCCATGCCCCCGGAGCCGTGGCATACGGGCACGCCCCCGATCCAGGGGGAGAAGAGGTTCATGAGCCCGTAGGTCCACCCCAGTCGGCTCAGGGAAAGCCGGCGATCCGGGAAATAGTCCTCCACCAGCTGGCGCGTGGCCAGAAGCGAGTTGGCCAGGGAAAGGGGTAGCTGCGGTAGGGCCAGCAGGAGAAAGCCGGTTCCGATGTCCGTCCAGGTAATCCGGGGCGCCTCCCACGACGGGAGTCCGAAAAACCGAACGGGCCAGTCCCAGGGCAACCGGAACGCCCATGCACCAAGCAGGCCCAGACCCACCAGCAACAGGCCGGCGGGCAGGCGGGATCGCACTCCCCAGAAGAGCCACAGGCCGAATCCGAGCAGGGCGATCCCATATCCCCACCCGCCCAAGGAGGGTATATACTCTCGAAGGGCCAGCAGGGAAAGCTGTAAGCCCAGGCCAAACTGAATGCCCCGGATGACCGTTCGGGGGACATGTTTCCCGATGTATTCCAGAGCCCCCGTGGCCACGAGCAATATCATGAGCAGGCCGATCGCCAGCCCACCCCCCCAGAGTACGGAGGCGGGCAGCTTCTGCGCGATCACCAATGCGGCCATGGCCTTAAGGGGCTGCACGGGCATGGGGAGTCGATAGAGCAGACCGGTCAGGATCTGCAGCGCCCCAAAGCCCATCAGCACCCAGGCGCTCTTCAGGTTCGATGCCAGGATCATGCCCACCAGCAGGGGCAGATCCGTTCCGATATCCCCGAAGGCACCGGCCCATTCCCGCCGATCAAAGCGCAGCGGAGGACGCGCAGAAGCGGTGGTCATAATTCGGCGTGGGCTAGCGCTTGTTCCCACCAGCGGCAGACCCAGTCGGCCGGGTCTTGGCCCGAGCCCTCCAGCTGGTCCAGATCAATCCAGGTACGCAGAGCCGGATCGCGACGAAACCAGGTGTGCTGCCGTTTGGCGTAGTGTCGCGTGTTGCGTTGGATGAGATAGATGGCGCGCTCCAGATCATATTCCCCCCGTAGATAGGGGAAAAGCTCCATATAGCCCGTCGTGCGCAGCGCGTTTAGTTCCGGCGAATATCCCTGTTCCCAGAGGGCGCGAACCTCCTCGACCAATCCGCGCTCGATCATAGAGAGCACCCGATCATCGATGCGCCGGTACAGATGTCTCCGGTCCCGGATGAGCACCAGGGGGGCAAAGCGGAAGGGACGGGTTTTCCGCTGACCGAAGAAGCTGGAGATCGGTTTTCCGGTGGCGTAATAGACCTCCAGGGCGCGCAGCAGGCGCTGGGTTTTCGTGGGGTCCAGGGTCTGCGCCATTTGGGGGTCGAGATGCTCCAGTTCGGCGTATAGGGCCGCCCAACCCTCCCGCCGGGCCCGTTCCGTAAGCCAGCGGCGGAGCTCCGGTTGCGCCGGCGGAAGGGGATCCAGACCGTGGAGCAGCGCGTGCAGATACAGGGTGGATCCGCCCACGACGATGGGGATCCGGCCCCGCGAAAAGACCTCGGCGATGCGTCTGAGGGCTTCGCGCTCATACATCCCCGCGCTGTAGGGCTCCTCCAGGTCTCGTTCGTCGATGAAGTGATGGGGTATCCGGGCCAGATCGGCCGGATCCGGTTTGGCCGTGCCGATGGTGAGCTGCCGGTAAATCTGTCGGGCGTCGCAGGAGATCACCTCCCCTCCCAGGCGCTCTGCCACCGGCAGGCTTAGTGCGGTTTTTCCCACCGCCGTGGGACCGGTAAGGACCAGCACAGGGGGATACGTCATGGGGCCGATACGGCGCGCAGAAATTCTGCTACTCGAGCTCGAATGCCTTCTCGTACCCGCCGGAATACCGCCAGTACTTCCTCTTCGGTTCCCGTAGCCCGAGCTGGATCTTCAAAGGGCCAGTGCAGTTTGCGTACCCCCGGAGGAAGAACCGGACAGTGCTCATCGGCATGCCCGCAAACCGTGATCACGTAATCGGCCCACCGGAGCATTTCGGGATCGAGCTCCTTGGAGCGCTGATGGGAGATATCCACTCCGGCCTCGGCCATCGTGCGTACGGCCCATGGGTTAAGCCCATGAGCCTGTAATCCGGCTGACCGCACCTCGATCCTTTCCCCGCCCAGATGCCGGAACCAGCCCTCGGCCATCTGGCTGCGACAGGAATTGCCCGTGCAAAGGATCAGAATACGGAGCGGCCGTTGCATGAGCGATCGCCCTTTTTCCAAAAATGCTCCCCCGAGCGGCTGTAGGGCAAGAATACTTAACTTTGTTTTGCAGGGTTCGTCTGTGTGCTCAACCGGTATGGAGGGCGCTATGCGGCTTGGGCGCATAGATCCATCCGCCCTGGAGCAGATCGCGCTCGCGCTGGCCGAGCGGGGATACGGTATATGGCCGAATTTCTGGCCACAGGAGGAGGTTCAGGGGCTTCTGGCCGAAGCCGAAGCGGGTTGGAATGCGGGTGTTTTTGCGCCCGCCCATATCGGACATCACGGATCTCGACAACGGCGGCCAGAAATCCGGGGGGACTGGATCCGCTGGCTGGATCCGGAGGCGCTTTCCCCGGCGCAGGCGCGCTACTGGGCCTTCATAGAGGCGCTGCGACGGGCACTCAACCGCACGCTCTATCTGGGGTTGCACGGCGTTGAAATGCACCTGGCCATCTATCCTCCCGGAACGGGCTACCGGCGTCATCTGGACCAGTTTCGGGATGCCCCGCACCGGGTGGTGACCTGTCTGCTCTACCTGAACCCCGATTGGAAGCAAGAGGACGGCGGCAGGCTTTTGCTGTGGCCCGACCCGAACAGGGAGGATGTATACGAGGCGGTTTTGCCCGAGGCGGGCACGTTCGTCTGTTTTCTGAGCGATCGGATCTGGCATGAGGTGGAGGTCGCCCGTCGCGTCCGCTACAGCCTTACGGGCTGGCTTCGGCGCCGTACGCTGTGGGATTGAGGGCGACAGACCATATGATCAGATCCGGGAAGTGCTCCTTGAGTTCCCGATAGAAGCGACTGAGCGGAAAGCCGACCACGTTGTAGTAATCCCCCTCGATGCGGCAGATAAAAAGCGCCCCGAGATCATCCTGGATCCCGTATGCGCCCGCCTTGTCCAGGGGTGATCCCGTGGCGAGATAGGCGGCGATTTCCTGTTCGCTCAAAGGCGCAAAAGTTACCCGTGTGGTTTCGTGTCCGATCACGCGTCGGTTTGTGGGACCATCGAGCAGGCAGAAGCCTGTATAGACGGTATGGGTTCGGCCCGAAAGCCTGCGGAGCATGAGGCGCGCCTCTTCTGGAGAAGCCGGTTTGTTGAAGATCTCTCCGTCGAGCACCACCGTGGTATCGGCGGCGATCACGAACGCCTCCGGTCGGATGGAGGAAACGGCTGTGGCCTTGGCTTCTGCTAGGTTCTCGACCAGCTGCGCAGGGGGAAGGCCATCGGGGACGATTTCCTCTATCTGGCTCGGGATCACCTCGAAGGTAAGCCCCGCCTGTTCCAGAAGCCGACGCCGACGTGGAGACTGGGAGGCCAGCACAACGGGGCGAACGAGTCGAAGAAGCGGCATGGCGTTTTCCCGGGTTCTGGGTTTTGGGCTCTGGAAACGGTTCATCCGGAGAAGAGTTCCCCCTGTGGGGCCTGGGCAAGTTGGGCGAGCAGTTTTTGTGTGGCGCGCGCCAGGGCATAGTGGCCAATCTCTTCGGGGGCTACCCATCGGATATCCTGGCCTTCTCGTCCCTCGGGTGTACCCTGCTGGATATGGCATCGAAATCCGTGCAGCGTGATCCGAAAATGGCTGTACGTATGCTCTACAACCCCGACGGGGGGACCCAATCGGACCTCGATGCCCAGCTCTTCGCGCAATTCCCGCCGGAGGGCCTCAGCTAACTCTTCCTCGGATCGCACTTTGCCCCCGGGCAGTTCCCACAGCCCGCCGAGCATTTTCCCTTCCGGTCGTCGGGCCAGCAGCCAACGTCCCTGAGCGTCTTCGATAAGCCCGACCACGACGGTATAGTGGGGCACCGGACGCCGTGCGCCTTTAATCGGGTAGGCTTCGGATCGCCCTGTCGCCCGGGCGCGGCAGACGGCCTGCAGGGGGCAGGAGGCGCAGTGCGGCTTTCGGGGTCGGCATACGAGCGCCCCCAGCTCCATGAGGGCCTGGTTCCACTCCCCGGCCTGTCCCCGGGGAAGCAGCTCCTGAGCCAGCGCCCGCAGGGTGCGACGGGTGCTCGCCCGGTCTATGGGGTCGGGCAGGGCCAGAACCCGGCTGAGCACGCGCATTACGTTTCCATCCACGGCCGCATAGTCCTGCCCGTAGGCAATGCTGAGCACGGCCGCGGCGGTGTAGTCGCCCACGCCCGGCAGGGCACGCAGCGCTTCCCACCGGTCCGGAATGCGCCCTCCATGGCGCAGAAGGATTTCCCGGGCCGCCCGGTGCAGATGGCGTGCCCTTGCGTAGTAGCCCAGGCCCTCCCAAGCTTTAAGCACGTCATCCAGCTCGGCCCGGGCCAGGGATTCCAGCGTGGGGAATCGCGACAGAAAACGTTCGAAATACGGCCATGCCTGCTGGGTGCGGGTCTGCTGCAGAAGCGTTTCGCTGATCCAGATGCGATACGGATCCCTGTCGCTCCTCCAGGGTAGCGGGCGCCGGTGGCGGACAAACCAGGCCAGCAGCTCTTCGGTAACGGCGCGGCGAAGGGTGTCCGGAATCGGGCTCATGCGTTCAAAAATAATCGGCCGCTGGCTCCTGGTCCAGCTTCTGCTCTGGGGCCATGCATCGGTGATCCAGGCGCAGTCCGGCTACCGGGTGCTGGGGGTGGAGGTGCGGGAGGAGATAGCGGCGCTACCGGAGTCGGTGCGTCTGGAGCCCTTTCGGTCCCTAATAGGCCTTCCCTATGAGGAGCGCCCCTGGCGGGCCGCCTTACGAGGGCTGCTCCATCGCTACGGGGAAATGGGATATCGGGCCCGGCTTACCGCCGAGGGGATAGTTCGGGCGGATTCGACGTTGTGGATTCGGGTTTTCGTCGATCCGGGCCCGCCGCTGCGGGTTTCGAGCATCCACTGGGAAGGGGTATCCTCCGAACAGGGTGCCGCGCTGCAGCGAGCGGTCGATTCCCTGATCGGGCAGGTTTTTACGCGATCCTGGCGGCTAAGGCTTCTGGGGCTCCTGCGCGCCAAGGGCTACGATGGCCAGCCCCGGGTGCGCCTGATTTCCACCCCCGACGGCCTGCAGATCCGCATTCGGCCCCGCTCACCCTCGCGCGGAAGCGCCGAAGGGTTTTTGGGCTGGGGGTCGGTGCACGGGTGGTTTGGGAAATTACGGCTGGAGCTGGATCCTTCCGGACAGCAAACCCAGCGCCTGCAGCTGAGGCTTGAGCGTTTGCCCGGATTGCGGTTTCGATCTGAAGCCCGTTATGAAAGAGCCCGTCTGTTCGGGTCAGGCTTTGCCCTGCATCTGGAGGGGCACCTGGTTCAGCAGGACAGCGCCTGGAGGCAGCTTGTACTCGATGGGGGGGTGGGATACGCACAGGGTTTGGCGGAGGCGGGTTTCCGCTTTCGGTGGGCCAATCTGTTGGAGCGCATCCCTTCGGGGGTCCAGGGCCGAAGCGGGATCTGGGCAGGGGGATGGGTGGCCTGGCGGGGGGAAGGGCGTATGGATATGCGCCTTCGGGCGCTGGTGGGCCGGTGGCGGCAACCCGGATACGCGCTCGGCCAGTTGCGCAGGCAGTTGGAAGTCTATGCGCAGTTTGCCCTGCTACGCTCCGGCTCCTGGTTCCTATGGCTTCCCGTTTCTGCGGCCGGCGTCTGGGGATCGGAACTGCATCCGGCCGAGCGCCTCGTTCTGGGAGGGCGTGATCTGCCCGGATATCCAGAGGAAGCCTTTCGGGCTGAACGGTATCTGTGGGCCCGTCTGGAACTGCAGCGGCGCATGGGGTTGGAGGCCTACGTGCTGGGATTGGCGCAGGGAACTCTGATGCGAGAAGGTTCTTCTGATCCGGCGCGTGCCCTGCTTTCATGGGGCGTGGGCATGCTCTACCCGACGGCAGCAGGCGTGGTGGAAATACTCTACGGCGCGCCCGCAGACCAGCGCCCCGGACGCGGGCTTCTACACGTGGGCTATCGCCTCCGGTGGTGATTCGACTTACAGCCAGCGGTACTTGAACATCGTCCAGAGGGCCTCAAAGGCGTCGCGGAGCCCGATCTTTTTGCCTGAACTGTAGAATCGGGGTCGGTAGCGAATCGGAACCTCCACGATGCGCCATCCCCCGCGGGCGATCTTGGCCGTGATCTCGGGCTCCACATTGAAGCGATCCGATTCGATCGAAAGCGTGCGCAGGACCTCGACCCGCAGGACCTTGTAGCAGGTCTCCATGTCCGTCAGCCGCAGGCCCGTTAGGCGATTGGAGATCCAGGTCAGCAGGCGATTGCCCAGATAGTGCCACCACGGCTCTCCGGCGGGCCGACCGTAGTAGAAGCGGGAGCCGTATACCACATCCGCTCGGTCCTCAAGGATCGGTTGCAGGAGCTTGGGATATTCAGCCGGATCGTATTCCAGATCCGCATCCTGAATGATGACCACGTCTCCGGTGACAAACCCGAATCCCGTTCGAATGGCCGCTCCCTTGCCCCGATTTTCCGGTTGCAGGATAAGTCGGATGGGCTGCTCCTGGGCCATGCGCTCCAGAATCGCCCGTGTGCCGTCGGTAGATCCGTCATCGACGATGATGACCTCTTTTTCAACTGGCACGGCCAGGACGCGCCGGAGCACTTCTTCGATGGTGGCGTTTTCGTTGTAGACCGGGATAACCACCGACAACCGCAGGGTTCCGGGCACCACAGATCGGGCAGTTTTCGGTTGCGTATGGATCTCGGCCATATCTTTAGCCCCTTCGTCCCTCTGGGTGCAGGAGGAGAGCCAAAACCGTACCGCGCCGATCTGTGGTACCCGGAGAGCGGGCGCTTGGGCTCATTTAGAGGCTGGCCATCCGCAGTACGCGCTCGAAATTTGCGCTTACTGCGGCCCAGTCGATGTGTTTGAGAAAGTCGTCGATATAGGCGGCCCGGTTGGCGCCGTAGTCCATGAAGAAGGCGTGCTCGAACATATCGAGTGCCAGAATGGGACTCGCGTTCCAGATTGGGAACAGGTTCTGCGAGTCGCCGATGTAGTTGAAGAGCGTTTTCTTCTCGAAGTCGTAGGCCAGCCAGACCCATCCGCGCGCGGCGATTCCCGTGGCTTTCAGATCGGCGGCCCAGGCCTCGAAAGAGCCGAAGTTTTTCTGAATCGCCTCGGCGAGCCGACCCGTGGGCGTGCCGCCGTTGCCCCCGAGGATGTCAAAATAGACCTCGTGGTTTTTCACCCCTCCGATGGCGAAGGTGAGTTCTACCTTCATAACGCGGATGTCGCTATAGGTCGCGTTGGCTTTGGCCGGATCGCGATCCAGTTCGGCGATCTTCTGCCACAGCTCGTTGGCTTTGTTAACGTATCCTCGGTAAAGCTTCATGTGTTCTTCCACGGCCCGCTCCGAAGGCCACTGAAAGACGGCGGGTTTGAGGCGACGATAATCTTTGGCTATCCACTGGGGCTCGGGATTGGGCACCTCGGAGCGATCGAGGGCCGAAAGCACCGAGGGACTCAGCGCACCTGCTGCTGCACCCAGGGCAGCGGTCTGCAGAAAACGACGGCGGCTCGGCATGGGAGTACCTCCTTTAGCTTGGGGGGAAGATAAACGCTTCCCGCCTGTAGCGGGTTCGGCCTTTATTCTCGTTTCGCCAGTCCGTATCTTGGAGCCCAGCATGTAACATGGAAGGCGCCTATGGACTATCAACCCGGACAGTACAAAATCCGAAATCTCGCTTTAGCCGAGCAAGGCCGCAAAGAGATCGCCTGGGCCGAAAGCCGTATGCCCGTACTCATGGCCCTGCGGGAACGCTATCGAGAGTCCCAGCCCCTACGAGGCTATCGGATCGCGGGTTGTCTGCATGTGACCAAAGAGACCGCCGTGCTTATCGAAACTCTGCGTGCTGCTGGCGCCGAGGTGGCCTGGTCGGGATGCAACCCGCTTTCGACCAATGATGCGGTGGCCGCCGCGCTGGCTGTCGAGGGGGTGAAGATCTTCGCCTGGCACGGACAGACGGTCGAGGAGTTTTACTGGTGCATCGAGCAGACCCTGCACATAGCACCCCATCTGACGCTTGACGACGGGGCGGATCTCATCTTCACGGTGCATAGCCGGTATCCCGAACTGGCCGATTCCATCATCGGGGGTACGGAGGAGACGACCACCGGGGTCAAGCGGCTGCGGGCCATGGCCGAGGATGGCAAGCTGCGCTATCCGATTATTGCCGTCAATGATGCGGAGACGAAGTGGGACTTTGATAACGTATACGGAACCGGACAGAGCTCCATAGACGGCATCCTGCGCGCTACGGGTATTCTCCTGGCCGGTAAGCGCTTCGTTGTGGCCGGATACGGGCATTGCGGTCGGGGTGTGGCCATGAGGGCTCGTGGTATGGGTGCGCAGGTAATCGTGACCGAGGTCCGGCCCACAGCCGCCCTGAAGGCGGTACTGGATGGGTTTCAGGTCATGCCCATGGATGAGGCCGCCTCAATAGGCGATGTCTTTATCACGGCCACCGGAATGAAGGATGTAATCGTGGGCCGCCATTTCGAACGCATGAAAGATGGGGCCATTATCTGCAATACGGGGCACTACGATTGTGAAGTCAACCTGCCCGATCTGGAGGCGATGGCCGTCTCGAAGCGCCAGATCCGACCTCATACTGAAGAATACCTCCTCCGAGACGGCCGCCGGCTATATCTCCTGGCCAAGGGGAGGCTGATCAATCTGGCTGCCGCCGAAGGGCATCCTTCGGAGGTGATGGATATGAGCTTCGCCAACCAGTTTCTGGCCCATTTGCATCTGGTGGAGCTGCACCGTCAGGGCAAGCGGCTTGAAAACCGGGTCTACACGATCCCGGAGGAACAGGACCAGGAGATCGCCCGGCTCAAACTGGAGACCATGGGCATCCGGATCGATACGCTCACCCCGGAACAGGTGGCCTACAGCACCGATTATTCAGCGGGCACCTGATCGGCGCACAGAACAAAAAAAGCCCCGCCATGCGGGCGGGGCTTTTTGGTTTTCGATCAGGTCAGATCTTCTGCACGTTCTGTGCGGAAGGCCCCTTGGGACCCTGCACGACCTCAAAACGAACCCGATCATTCTCCCGAAGGGTGCGAAATCCGCCATTGGAGCGAATCTGGGAGTAGTGCACGAAGATGTCCTTACCCCCATCGTCGGGCTGGATGAATCCAAACCCCTTCTGCTCGTTGAACCACTTGACGGTGCCTTGAGCCATGACGAGGCTCCTTACTGCTGGGTGAAACATACGGGATAACCTACTTCCGTACTACCTTGGGCGATGGGGTCACCGAAGAAGGGTTCCTGCAACCCGACAAGGGTGTCAGACTTCTGCCGTCGACCCGTCAGCTGCCACAAGCCTGACGGAAGGATTTGCCGGAGCAAATCAGCGCCCCCAAGATACGAAGAAACCGGGAAAAGTCAAGGGGACAGAAAAATTTTTAAATGCGCAGGCTGGCCAGCCGCACGGAGAGGCGGTTCCAGGCCAGGCCCGTATAGTAGCCCACCCAGCAGGCAAGATACCCCCAGGCCAGACCCGCGACCACATCCAGAACGCCGTGCTGTTTGGTAAAGAGGGTACTCAGGGCGATCACCGCCACCATACTCCAGGCCAGCAGCCGGCGGGCCAGACCGCCCCGAAGCGTAAAAAACCAGCTGGCCACGGTCACGCTGGCCACGTGCAGGCTGGGCAGGGCATGTGTGGGGGGGTCGGTGCTGTAGATGCGGTGGATGAGCCACAGGTGGAGATCGGAGGTCTGCTCCGGTATCGGGGGGCGGGGCATGTAGGTGGGAAAAAAGTAGTGGATCGTCCAGGCACCGAGCTGCATGAACAGGGCCGCAAACCAGAGCCGGCGGATCTGGATCCAGTCCGATCGGTGCTCATAGATATACCATCCTGCCGCTCCAAACAGGTATACAAGCCAGAGCAGCAGGTAAACCCACCCCCAGACAGGAATAAACGGAATGAAGCGGTCCAGCCAGATCTCCACACTGGCCGGTGAGCGGGGATTGGGCAGGCGCTTGATGAGGAAGTCGCCCGCGTAGAGCAACACCCCGGTTATCCACACCACCCAGGGGCGAAGGCGGAGGATCGCTTCCCGCGCACGCATCGTTATCGGACGTTCCGTATGGGGACGAACGCATGTACGGTCAAAAGACGGGCCGAGTTCCGCCGGAGAAGCGGCATTCAGCCCATAAGCGCGCCGGCGATGGTGGCGGTCATGAGGTTGGCCAGTGTGCCCGCAAGAACGGCTCGCAGCCCCAGCTGAGCCAGCTCGGAGATGCGATGTGGAATCAGGGGCCCGATGCCACCGAGCTGGATGGCGATGGAGCTGAAGTTGGCAAATCCACAGAGGGCAAAAGTGCTCATCGTGATGCTCTTTTCCGTAAGTAGACCGGACCGAATGGCGTCGGCCAGTCCCAGATAGGCGACGAATTCGTTGACAACGACTTTGGTGCCCAGCAGGGAGCCAAAGGTGGATGCCTCACTCCAGGGTATGCCCACAATCCAGCCCAGCGGACCCAGGGCCCACCCGAAAAGGCGCTCTAGGGAGAGCTCCAGGCCCACCAGGCCGCCCAGCCAGCCCAGGAAGTAATTCACCAGCGCGATGAGCGCGATGAAGGCAATGAGCATACCTCCCACGTTGGCGGCCAGCTTCAGCCCGTCGGCCGCACCCCGGGCGGCGGCGTCGATCACGTTCTGGCTGGTGCGTTCTACCTGGGCCCGTACTACTCCAGCTGTTTCGGGCACGCCGGTTTCCGGAATGAGTATCTTGGCCAGCACCAGCGCCGCCGGAGCGGCCATGACGCTGGCCCCCAGCAGCTGCTCGGCGAAAAGCAGGCGGGCGGTCTCCAGCTCCAGCCCGCGGGCCTGTGCGAAGGCGTCCCCCAGCATCTGGATATAGGCCGCCATAACCCCCCCGGCGATCGTGGCCATACCCCCACTCATGACGGCCAGAAGCTCAGAGCGCGTCATGCCCCCGAGATAGGGCCGAATCACCAGCGGCGCCTCCGTTTGCCCCACAAAGATGTTGGCCGTCACGGACAGGGATTCGGCTCCGCTGGTGCCCATCAGGCGCGTCATCACCCAGGCCATGGCCTGCACAAGCCGTTGCATGAGGCCCAGATGGTAGAGCACGCTCATCAAGGCGCTGAAGAAGATGATCGTGGGTAGCACCTGAAAGGCGAAAAACGCCCCCATGCTCCCCTCCTGGCCCGGGCTTAAGGCCAGGTTGCCGAACAGAAAACGCGCTCCCTCCGTGGTGAAGTGCAGAATGAGCACAAAAAAGGAGCTCACCCAGGAGAAAAACGCCTTGGGCCAGCCCAGAGGGGCGAAATGCCGGCTCAGTTCATCCCCTTTGAGAATGAAGAGGGCCAGGGCAAGCTGCAGACCCAGCCCGACCCCCACCAGACGCCAGGAGATGCGCCTGCGATCGGCCGAAAGAATCCAGGCGATCGCCAGAATGACAACCAGACCCAAGGCCCCGCGGAGTACGTTTCCAATGGCTTCCATTCTGCCCTCCTGCTGGAGGTCGAGTTCATATCCCGGGAGGCTCAAAGCAGCGGCGACAGCGCGGCTCGTACAGGTCTGCTGCCCCGAGCAACACCCGATCTGCGCGGGAGATCAGACGCTGGGAGAACTGCGCCGGAGCTCCGCAGCGAACACAGATAGCGTGCAACTTGGTGATGTATTCCGCTATAGCCAACAGCTGCGGGATGGGCTCAAAGGGCTGGCCCCGGTAGTCCATGTCCAGTCCGGCCACGATGACCCGCTTGCCCTCTTGGGCCAGCAGCTGACAGACCTCAACGAGCTCCGCTCCGAAAAACTGCCCCTCGTCGATGCCCACCACCTGCGCCTCCCGGGCCAGGTCCATGATCTCCCGGGCCGAGGCTACCACCATGGAGGGCAATGCCTGTTCGCTGTGGGATACCACGGCATCCGGGGCGTAGCGGGTGTCGATGCGGGGTTTGAAGACCGCCACGCGCTGACGGGCGATCTGGGCGCGCTTCAGGCGCCGGATGAGCTCCTCGGTTTTCCCGCTGAACATCCCCCCACAGATCACCTCGATCCAGCCTGTGGCGGGCTCTCCGTGAATATGCGGCTCCATGAGCAGGCGCACCAGCCAAGGCGCCCCAATATACGGAATACGTCCCCAGAAATCCGACGCCCGATCCCTTTCCCGGAGGAGGGGGTCGGTTGTATTATCTCTCTATGTGGCCCCTACTGCTCCTGTTGCTCTGCTGTGTCGCCCTCCGGGTTGAGGCGCAGTACTACGGCTTCGGCCGCAACAAGGTGCGTTACGAACGCTTTACGTGGCTTCTGCTCCGCACGGAGCATTTCGACGTGTACTACTATCCGGACATACGGGATGTGGCCGAACGAGGAGCGTATTTTGCCGAAGAACAATATCGAGAGCTACAGGCCCGCCTGGGGGCCAGGCCGACACGGCGCATCCCCCTGATCTTTTACAGCTCCCCGGTGCATTTCCAGCAAACGCACATCACCCCCGGCCTCATTCCAGAAGGGGTGGGCGGGTTTTTCGAGTTTCTCAAAGGACGCGTTGCCCTGCCCTTTAGCGGCAGCCTCTATCGGTTCCGACGCGTCATTCGCCATGAGCTCGTGCACGTCTTCATCTACCACCGGCTCTATCAGATCCGACGTGCCTATCGCGTAAGCCAGGATCTGCCTCTACCCCCCCTGTGGTTCATGGAGGGACTGGCCGAGTACTGGTCTGGTCCGCCGGACTATCAGGCCGAAATGATCCTGCGCGACGCGGTTCTGAACAACTACCTGTTGCCCGTACAGGATCTCTTCAAGGTGGAGGGCTCCTATCTCATGTACAAAATCGGGGAGACGCTATGCCGATTCATCGCCGATCAGTGGAGCGAAGAGCATCTTCGCCTGCTCATTGAACAGTCCTGGAAACATGCCGATTTCAACAAGGTGCTCGAAGCCGTACTGGGGCTCCCGCTCCGGGAGCTGGAGGAGCGATGGCTGTTATGGATGCGGAGCCGCTATTATACCCGCCTGCCGGCCGAAACGTTGCCCAGTCTGCTCGCTCCAGCGCTGACGGAAGGGGGCTTTACCCTGAAACCCGCCTTCTATAGAGATCGCGCCGGCAGGGAATGGCTCTTCTACATGGCCCGAAAAGCGGATTACGCGGGGGTGTATCGAGTTCCAGTGGACTCGACCCTGCGCCCCCTGGGAAGTCCGGAACGCCTGATCGCCGGGGAGCAGACGGCCGCGTTGGAGGGTTTTCATGAGCTGGAGAGCAAATTAAGCCTTTCCCCTCAAGGGGTGCTGGCTTTTGTGGCCCGGTCTGGACCCTCCGATGTGCTCTATGGCTACGATGTGGAGCGGGGCAAATGGCGTTTCCGGGCGCGGTTTGCCGATCTGCTTTCTCTGTATTCGCCGGCCTGGAGTCCGGATGGAGCCCGGGTTGTTTTCGTGGGCATCGGACGCGACGGATACGCCGATCTGTATGTATACGAACCGGATCGCGGGCTGCGGTGGCGGCTTACGCAGGATATCTACGAAGAGCGCGATCCGGTCTGGAGTCCAGATAGTCGATACATCGTCTTCTGCAGCGATCGCACCCCGTGGGGCAGGGAGGGACACAGTAACCTCTTCGCCTATGATCTGGCCACGGGCGCAATCCGCTATCTGGTCTATGGCCCCTTTCACTGCATGAGCCCGGCGTTCGACCCCAGCGGACAATACCTGGTCTTTGCGGCCACCCTCACCGGCGCCCCGGATCTGTGGGCGCTGGGTTGGCCGTATACAGGGGACTCGACCTCGGGCGCTTCGGCTATGCGAAGACCGCTTTATCGTCTCTCCCGTACCGTTACCGGAGCCTTGGATCCGGCCTTCACGGACCGGGGGGTGCTCCTCTACAGCGCCTTTGAGGGATATCGATTCACCATTCGCATGCTGGATTCACTTCCGCAGCGCCTCTCGCGCGCCCCCGTATTTACGGCCACACTTCCGGAGGTGCGCGATGAACCCTGGGATACGGGGCGCATTGCGGCCGATAGCACGCGCAGCGCGCCTTACCGCAAACGCTACAGTCTCGATCTGGCCCAGGGACAGCTGAGCCAGTCCCCCATCTGGGGCACCACAGGCGGGGCGGCGGCCGTCTTCAGCGATCTTATGGGAGATGAGCAGCTCTACCTGCTCCTCTACAGCAACACCCAAGCGGGGGGTGGCTTCTGGGAGGGCATGAACCTGCTCCTGAGCCGTATTCACCTGGGGCGTCGGACCCCGATCGCCTACGGCCTCTATCGGCTTGCCGGATTGCAGTACGATCTGACCGAGCCCGATGCCAGTCCGGCGCTTCCGATCTACTGGGAGACCCTCTACGGGGTATACGGAAGCCTCCAGTATCCTTTTTCTGTTTTCCAGCGCCTGGAGGTGGGCGCCAGCCTGAGCTGGTCGGATAAGACCACCCTGCTCCGGGCCCGTCGGGCCCTGCTGCTTTCAAACAGCCTGGCCTGGGTGCACGATAACACGCTCTGGGGACCGACCGGGCCCGTGGTGGGTCTGCGCGCGTTGTTGGGGCTGGGCTATACGACGGATCTGCGCTATTCGAACGTGAGCTACTACACGATCCTGGCCGATGTGCGTCGATATACCCGGATCGGGGGGGATCTGATATACGCCCTCTGGGCCCAGCTGCGCTGGAACGAGGGCCGGGAGGCCCGACGCTTCTTCTTGGGCGGCAGCTGGGACGTGCGGGGATATCCCCTCTTTGGCATCCGCGGCCGGCACACCTGGCTGGTGAGCCAGGAACTGCGCTTCCCCCTCGTAGAGGGCATAGGGGCACGGATGCCCCTGCTCGCCCCCTTGGGCGTGAGTACGCTGCGGGGCGCGCTGTTTCTGGACCTGGCTCATGCCTGGGAGGAGGAATACAGCAAACGCATCCCGGAGTTATACGCGGGCGAAACGCTGGGTAGCGTGGGGTTGGGGGTGCGCCTGAACCTCTTTGGCGGCTTTGTGCTGCGCTACGACTGGGGATGGCGTCTGCGTGACGGGGGGCGCCGAGTCGAAAAACGTCCCTTTAAACAGCTGTTTTTCGGATGGGATTTCTAACACGCATAGCGCTGGTGGCTGTGCTCTGCGGCCTGGGATGTGCAGAGCTCGGTCCGCTTCGGATTCCCGAGGAGCAATCCGAATCGGACCGGGTCCTGCCCTCCGCCCCGAATGGTCCGCTCCAACGGCGCTGGCATCGCAATCTGGGGGCGGGTTTCGGCCCATGGGCTTTTCCCCTGTGCACGGGGCCTTATATCTGGTTGCCTTCCCGTCGGGGCGCCCTGCTCGTCCTGCGCGCAGGCGACGGACGCCCAATCGGCGCTCGCACTTTCGGTCGTGCCCTGGAGGCCGTTCCGGCCACAGACGGGCGGTATCTGTTCGTGCCCGTGGCCTTTGGAGGGCCTGGACTGGTGGCCTACGAGATCGCTACCGCCCGGGTGCGCTGGCATTTTGGAGAGGCTTCCGTAGAAGTGCCCCCGCTTTATCGGGAAGGAAGGCTCTGGCTCTGTACCGTCCGCGGGGGTATTCGGGAACTGGACCCGGAAACGGGCGCGCTGCGCAGGGGCTGGGACCCAGAGCGCGCCGTGCAGGCGGCCACCGGGCCGGTGTGGATGGGAGACGGGATCCTCTACGCCACGCTGGACGGGACGGTGCGCGCTTTCGATCTGGAGCTGCGGCTTCGATGGGAAAGGCGCCTTTCGGAGCCCATCTCCGGTGCGCTCGCCGCTCACCAAGGGCGGATATGGATCGGAACCACCCGAGGACGGGTTCTGTGCCTAGATGCCTCTACGGGCGCCTTGCGCTGGGAGAGGCGTATGGGGCCGGAGATGAACCGGATCGTATTTCCCCCCGTTGTGCTCGATGAGGGCGTGCTGGTGGCCGCCTGGGGTGGGTCAATCTGGCTTTTGGACGCGCAGACGGGCCAGGTGCGCTGGGAACTGCACCCGGAAGGGGGAATCGGGAGCCGGATTGTGGCGGCTCTTCCCTGGATCTGGGTGGCCACGACCGCCGGAGAGTTGCTCGGCCTGGAGCCCCGCAGCGGGCGGATCCGGTTGCGTCTGCCGCTTCCGGGAAGGCCGGCGGCCGGGCTGAGCCGGTGCGGGGATCTGCTTTTCGTGCTCGGAGAAAACGGGGATGTGGTGGCCTTTGAGCTATTTCCCTGAGCGAATCCGCTTCCTGGCCGGGTTGCTCTGGGCGCTGTTTGCTCAGGTGGGATATGCCCAGAGCGGATGGGGGACGCTGGAGCTTGGTGCTCCGGCCCGCTGGGTTGTGGATTCCCTTTCCCCTGTATCTGGCCCCGTTCGGCTGCGCTTGCCGGAGGGAACGTATCGGTTGCGCGCCCTGCCGCCGGAGCCGGATCTCTGGGGAGGCTATGCCCTGTGGCCGCAGATTCGGGTGCGGGCAGGGGATACGATCCGGGTGGCCGCTCCTCAGGTTGCCTATCCCCCCCGAGCGGCGCCGGTGCCCTCTGTTCAGGAGCCGTCCTGGATAGTGGAGTATACCGCGCTGGGGATAGCGATCGGCTCCGGGATCCTGTCTATCCACTACAAGTTCCGAGCGGATCGGCTCGATGACCGCTATCGTCGTACGGGGGACCCGGAGCTGTATCGCCGTATAGCGCGCCTGGACCGGGTGGCGGGGGCGGCGCTCCTGGTCAGTGAGCTTGCGCTGGCCGTCTTCTCCGTCCGTCTGCTGTGGTGCCGATAGGCTGGTTGAAAGAAAGCCCTTCTTGACGCCAACTTGCCAGCGATCGGACATGTCCATGCGGATTCGGGTCGGGTTTATAGGCAACGGGCGGGGATGGGAGGTGTGGCGCCGGCTCTGCACCCTGCCCTCGGTGGAGGTAGTGGGGGGCTGGATCTCCCCACCGCCACCTCCGGCTCCGGCCGCCTCTCTGCCCCGCCTCGATGGCCTGGAAGGGATGCTCAGGCAGGTGGATGCCGTGGTCATGGCGGTGCCGATCGAGGAACGGTTTGCCCTCCTGCGTCAGGTTCTGCGCCAGCAGTTGCCCTGCTGGGTAGAGGCCCCGATCGGACGCACCTGGGATGAGGTGCGTCAGGTGGTGGCGCTGGTAGAAGAAAGCGGGGTCTGTCTGTTGCCCCTGCACGAGCTGCTGTTTCATCCGATCACGCGGGGCCTTCGGGAGCGGTGGCGAGCTCCCCAGATGTTAGAGCTACGCTGTGAGCTCCCCGTTCGATCCCGACAGCCCCTGCCCGTGCTGGCCGAGGAGTGGCTGTATCCCAATCTGGCCCTGCTTGTCGGGCTTGTATCCGTCTCCGTGCACGGGGTGGAGATCGTACAGGTGTCCGTTTCCGGCCTGCATCCGGAACCGGATGCTCTGGAGGTGCGTCTGCGCTTCGAAAACGGACTGCCGGCTCGCCTTTGGGTAAGCCGGCTCGGGTTTGCCTTCGTACACGAACTGCGGTGCTATCTGCCCGCCCTGCTGGGCAGGGCCGATTTCGCAGCAGGCCTTCTGGAATGGAGGCGTCTGCATCCCCGGTCCGATCTGGAGGCCCTGAACGTGCTCGAAGAACAGCCCCGGCTTTCCGAGGTAGACCCCCTACAGGCCTCTCTGGAGGCTTTTCTGGAAGCCGTGCACAGAAACCAGGACCCTCCGGTCTCGGTTTATGATGCGGCACTTGTCTATCAGGTTTTTCACCAGGTGATGGAAAAAACGCGTGCCCATGGGATCTTCGGTTTCTGAGCGGGCTACGTCCCGGGACGTAGAGGCTTTTCTGGCCCGCGTTCGGGAAGAGCCTCTGCTCAAGCTCGTTGGCGAGGTGGCCGATCGGTTGGGCCTGGAGGCCTATGTGGTCGGTGGCTACGTGCGCGACGGCCTGCTGGGCCGCACGCACCCGGATATTGATTTTGCCGTGGTCGGATCCGGCTCGGGTATCCGGCTCGCCCGCGCCGTGGCCCGGGCTCTGGGCGCGGCTGAGCCGGTCGTATACCGGCAGTTCGGCACGGCCATGGTCTCTTACCAAGGCATCCAGCTTGAGTTCGTGGGTACGCGCCGGGAAAGCTATCGGGCCTCGAGTCGCAAGCCCCTCGTCGAAGAGGGCACGCTGGAAGATGACCTTCGGAGGCGGGATTTTACCATCAACGCGCTGGCCGTTCGGCTGGGCGCCTCGGGGGGAGAACTTATCGACCTCTTTGGCGGCCTTGAAGACCTCAGACGGGGGCTCATCCGCACCCCCCTGGATCCGGTGCGCACCTTCTACGATGACCCCCTGCGCATGATCCGAGCCATAAGGCTGGCCGTGCAGCTGGAGTTCACGATCGATCCCGCCGCGCTGGAGGGGATCCGGCTCGAGCGGGAACGCATCCAGATCGTCTCCATGGAGCGCATCACAGAAGAGCTTCAGAAGCTGCTGCTCACCCGACGTCCGGGCCAGGGCTTTGCCCTGCTACATGAGACGGGCTTGCTGGAGTTGCTGCTGCCGGAGCTTGCCGCTCTGGAGGGCGTAGAGACCGTCTCCGGCTACGGGCATAAGGACAACCTCCGACACACCCTGCAGGTACTCGATCAGGTAGCCGCCCTGAGCGAGGAGCTGCCTCAGGAGCGTAGGCTCTGGCTCCGCTGGGCGGCCCTGTTGCACGACGTCGGCAAAGCGCCCACGAAGCGTTTCGTCCCGGGAGAGGGATGGACCTTTCACGGACACGATGAGGTGGGGGCGCGTATGGTCCCGGCTATTTTTCGCCGCCTCCGCCTGCCGATGGATGAGCGCATGCGGCGTGTGCAGAAGCTCGTGCGCCTGCATCTGCGGCCCATCGCCCTCTCCAGTCAGCCGATCACCGACTCGGCCGTGCGCCGGCTTATTCTCGAGGCCGGAGAAGATCTCGAAGATCTTCTATTGCTGGCCAGGGCCGATATCACCACGCGCAACCGCGCCCGCGCCCTCCGGCATGAGGCCCGGCTCCGGACCCTGGAAGCCCGCATCCGGGAGGTCGAGGAGCGGGACCGGATGCGTCAGTGGCGCCCCCCTATCGACGGGCACGAGATCATGGCGCTTCTGAACCTGAAACCCGGACCTGCTGTGGGCCGCATCAAGCGCGCCATCGAGGAGGCCATCCTCGAGGGAATAATCCCCAACGAACACGATGCCGCCGTGGCATACATGATGCAGATCAAGGATCAGATCCTCTCGGAATCCGCCGCAGAAAGCCATGCCCGCTCGTAGAAAACGAACCGGCCTGTTCATCGGTATCGCCGGCAATATCGGGGCCGGCAAATCCTCTCTTACCGAGATCCTGAGCCGACACTTTGGCTGGAAGGCCTTCTTCGAGGTGGTGGACAATAACCCCTATCTGCCGGACTTCTATGCCGACATGCGTCGGTGGTCGTTTCACCTGCAGATCTTTTTCCTCTCCAACCGCTTTCAGCACCACCACCAGGTCACCCAGGGCCCCGAGGCGGTCGTGATGGATCGCACGATCTACGAAGATGCGGAGATCTTCGCCCGCAACCTGTTCGAAATGGGGCTTATGAGCGAGCGGGATTACCGAAGCTACAGGGAGTTGTACCAGCTCATGATCCGCTTTCTGCGGCCGCCCGATTTGCTCATCTACCTGCGCGCTTCGGTGGGCACGCTCGTGGACCAGATCCGGCGCCGTGGCCGACCATATGAGGCAAACATCAGCATCGAGTACCTGGACCGACTCAATCGGCTCTATGAGGAATGGATCGCGCGCTACGATCTGGGGCCGAGGCTCATCCTCGATACGGATGAGCTCGATTTCGTGCACAACCCCGAGCATCGTCAGCAGATCCTGGGGACCATCGAACGCCACCTCTTTGGGCTTTTTCCCCTCGTGCAGATCCCGAGGCGGACGTGATCGGCGCGTTGCTCATTGGCCTGCTGCTCTCTGTGCAGGGCGGGGATTCCCTAAACGGAAGGGAGCGCTTCGGACTCGATCCGTATGCGGACCGGGGAGCGCTGGCCTACGTGCGCCCCTTCATGGTTCGTCCCCTCGCTCCGGGGTGGCGGCTTTTCTATGATCAGGGCCTGCCCCCGGGCCTGCGTCCGCTGCGGTATCGCTCCTTCTCCCTGGAGGATCCCCTCACCCGCGAGCCCCTTCCCGAACTGATTCCCCCGGATGCTCCCCTGCTCAGGGCGCACCCTGTTTTCGGGTATCAATGGGGGGATCGAGCTCCCGTGCCGGAACCGTTGACCACGCTGCTTTATCAGCAGCGCTTGGGCGGAGGAGAAGCGCTGCAGGCCGTTCACGAGCAGCGGTTATACGGCCCCTCTCGGATTTTTTTTCGCTACGGGCTCGGCAGCGAGCCAAGTCGGTGGCCCGGGCAAACGGCTCGATCGCGCACGCTCGAGGGCGCCCTCGCTGCCGAAGCGGGGGATTGGCGCTGGGAGTTGCGCTATCTGTCCGATTCCCGGCTGGGACGCTCCAACGAAGGCCTGCTCCTGGAGTATCCCCCGCGCTGGGAGGAGTTCATGCGCGACCCCGTATGGGTGGCGCCGGAGGGCAGGCTGTGGCATCTCCGATGGCAGGCCTGGCAGATCCAGGGCCGCCGAGCGGGAACCTTCTTTTCCCTCGCGCACCAACGCTATGCCTACGGCTTCGATACGCTTTCCGAACGACGGGTCTCGAGCTGGGCCCTGCGGGCTCGTTTCCTCCGCAAGCACGGTGAGCTTGAGGGGACGGTCCGCCTGCAGCGCGCCCGGGATCCGGCCTGGAGCGGACTCCGGCAGGCGCCCGCATTGGAGCTTATGGCGCTCGATACGCTGCGGAAAGGACTGTGGGGCGGCGTGCGCCTGCAATGGGAGCCGGGTGTAGGGGGAGTATCTGTGGCCGGTCTGGGCGTTTATCGGGACGGGCTTTCTCTGCAGGCGCTGGCCGGATGGATAGGGCCTTCGTGGTGGGAGCGTTTCGCCCGGAACCGCCATCGCGGTGCCCTGATCCTGCATGCCGGGGTGCGCTACAGGACATCCGGCCTCCAGCTGGCACCTTTCCTGAGCTACACGGGCCAGAGTCGCTGGCTGGAGGCGGGCTTCGAGCTGGATGTCAGCGCCTGTTTGGGGCCATGGACCTTGAGGTTACAGGCCTTACTGGAAGACCGCATCGGGGCACCTCGGGAGTTGCCCCTGCTACAGGCACACCTCCGGGTCGGGCGGGATTTCACCCGAGGGGAATGGGGTTTCCGCCTGGAGGGCGTACTGCTGTTTCAAAGCCCGGGGGTGCGCATATCGCTTCCCCTTTCCACGCTGACGCGCACCCTCTCCTCTGGCCCCCGCACGCCGCCCGGTCTGTGGGCAAACGCGCGGCTCTTTGCCCGATATAAACGGGCCTGGCCCTTTGTGGCGCTCGACAACGTTATAGAGGGACTCCTCCCGGGTGCGCCCCCGATTCCAACCGCCTATCGGCCCCTGGAGTCTCGACAATTGCGCTGGGGAGTGATCTGGGAGCTGGCCTATTAAGCTCGAGACAAATCCGGGTCGTGCTCCCGAAAGCCCAGCGCCTCCGCCAGGACCTGCATAAGCTGATACTTCTCCAGCGGCTTGCTCAAAAAACCCGCTACACCCAGCTCCTCGGCGCGCCGACGAACCTCCCCATCCACGTAGGCGCTTTCGACCACAACGGGCACCTCCCTGTATGCCGGATATCGGGATCGGATCTCCTCCAACAGGCCAAAGCCATCCCAGGGCGGGGGCAGATGCACGTCCAGCAGGATGACATCAAAGGGCTTTTCGCTCTCGGTGATAAGCCGCAGGGCGTCGGAGCCATCCGGGGCCACGGCCACCTCCTCAGCTATGGGCTTGAGCGTTATCTGCAACCAGGAGGCGCTCTCCGGATGATCTTCAATGAGCAGCACCCGGGGACGGAGGCTCCGGAGGTAGAGTATATGGCGGGGATGGGCCCGCTTCGAGCTCACAGCTGATCCCAATCCCTCCACCTCCAGCGCGGGAAAGAGGACTTCGAAGGTGCTTCCACGCCCCTTCTCGGACTGCACACAAATCCGGCCCTGCATGAGCTCAACCAGCCGTTTCGTGATGGCCAGACCCAGACCGGCTCCTTCGTGCGTGCGGCGGTATCCGCTCGATTCCTGACGGAAGGGCTCGAAAAGATGGGGGAGAAATTCCGGAGCGATGCCCCTTCCCGTATCCACCACCCGCACGCAGGTCCACAATCGGCCCTCTTGCCGGCGTGTTCCCACCTCAACCGTGACCGAGCCCGCATCGGTGAACTTGATCGCATTCGAGAGCAGATTGACCAGCACCTGATGGAGGCGGTCCGGATCTGCCTCCACGGGGAAGTGCTCGGTCGCATGCAGCTCGAGTTTGAGTCCTTTTTTCTGGGCCATGGGAGACAACAGGCGCACTACCTGCTGGGCCAACTCTCCGAGCCAGACCCGTTGCATGCGCAGTTCGATTCGCCCCGCCTCGATGCGGGATAGATCCAGCAGGTCGTTGAGCAGGCGCAGGAGCCGCTCTCCGGAGCTGCGGATTGTCTCTACATGATCCATCAGTTCCTGCAGACCCCGCTCGGCGAGCTCATCGGCCAGCAGATCGGCAAACCCCAGGATGCCGTTGAGCGGGGTGCGGATCTCATGGCTCATGTTGGCCAGAAAGGTGGATTTGAGCCGGTTCGCCTCCTCGGCCGCATCCCTGGCCCGCTCCAGAGCCCGTTCGGCCTCGACCAGAGCGGTGACGTCTTCATGCAGGCCGATATAGCCCACATGCCGACCGGAAGCGTCGTAAAGCGGATCGATATGTACATGCGCCCAGTAGCCCGTCTTGTCCTTGCGGTAATTGTAGATCCGCACATCCACTGGCTCCAGGGCGTTGAGAGCAGCCCGCAGGCGCTCGATGGTGTCCGGATTCGTATCCCGTCCCTGAAGGAGCGCGCCGGGCTTTTTGCCCTGCGCTTCGGCCAGGGTGTATCCCGTTGTGCGTTCCCAAGCCTCATTTACCCATATAATTTTCCGCTGAACATCCGTGATGACGACGCCCTGCGTGACCTGCTGGAGGGCGCGCGCCAGGCGTTCCCGATCCCGCTGGATGGTATGATATTCGAGGGCCAGCCCGGCCAGATAGGCCAGGCGTTTGAGCACCTCTTTTTCCCTCGGCTGAGGGCCCCGAATGTGATCAAAGTATACGGCGAAGGTGCCGAGCACCCGACCCGAAGCATTCTTAAAGGGCACCGACCAGCAGGCGCGCAGATGGTATTGCCGGGCAAGATCTCGATACGCCTCCCAGCGAGGATCTTGCGCTGTATCGGCTACCCATACGGGCCGGCCCCTGTAGGCGGCCGTTCCACATGATCCCACCCGGGGCCCGATGGGAAGGCCATCTATCAAGGCATTGTAGGCTTCCGGAAGATGGGGCGCCGCCCCATGGTGAAGCCGATCCCCCTCCAGAAGCAGGATCGAGGCCCGACTACCCGGGATAGCCTCTTCAATGGCCAGACAGAGCCCTTCGAGCAGGGCGGAGAGGGGCTTTTCTTCCCGGATCAGACCTTCAAAAAAGGCATTTTCCCGTTGCTGGAGCCGTTCTTGGATGCGAATCTGGGTGATATCCCGTGCAATGCCCGCAATCAGGTCCACTTTTCCCTCCGCATCCGGCAGGGGCACAAGCTGGGTCAACCGGGTGCGCTGGCCGGCGGGGAGGCTGAGTACCTCCTCGTATTCGATCGGTCCGCCCGCCTGTAGACAGGATCGGTAATTCCGACTTACGTGCTCGACGATCTCCGGTGGCAGTACCTCCTCGAGGGGTCGGTTCCAGAGCATCTCCGGGGTGAGCCCGGTCTTTTGCTGGTGTGCCGGATTGGTGGACTCGACCATGAAGCGACCATCCGGCAAGACGCGAATCCAGAAGATGGCGTCCTGGGTATGCGCGTGCAGGCTTTCGAAGCGGCGCTTGAGCTTGAACTCGTTACTCAGATCAACAATCGCCCCCTCAATCACCTGCGTACCATCGGGCTCAGTGACCAGTATGGCGTTTTCGATCGTATGCAGGGTACGCCCGCTCCGGTGCCGGTAGGCGGCCACATGGTTGCGCAAGATGCCCTCGCGGGTAAGTGCCTCCAGAAAGCGTCTGCGCTCTTGCGGCTTCAGATACAGGGCCTCGGCGTTGATCCCCGTCACCTCTTCGGGCGTAGCGTACCCGAACAGCCGGGCAAAAGCCCGGTTTACGGCCAAGAACCGACCTTCCGGGGTGCTGCGATACAGCGCCACCGGGCTTTCCTCAAACAAGCGCTGGTATCGAGCCTCGCTGTGCTGATAGGCTTCTTGGGCCTGGATCAGGCCGGATATTTCCACGGCCATGCCCAGAACGGCTGGTCTGCCCTGATAGACAATAAGCCGGCTTGTGCAGGCCACATGGACGAGGGTTCCATCCCGGTGCCGGAGCCGGTAGAGGTGTTCAAGCTGGTTTTTTTCTCCGCGAAGCAGCGCCTCCAGGTTCGAAGCCACCTGCTCCCGGTCGGGTTCGTAGATGAGTTCCAGCGGGGAGATGGCCAGCAGCTCCGGAAGCGTCCGGCCCACCAGGGTGGCCAGCCGGGGGTTGGCGTAGACGAATCGGAAATCCTGCATCAGATACGTGGCCGACAGGCTCGCCTCCAGCATCTCCCGGTAGAGCGCAACTTCCTCTTCCGGGCTTCCCCGCAGATCCCGAAACAGGCCGATGATATAGGTCTTCCCCTGAAACGAGAACGTCTGGCTCTGAATGTGCACCGGGATCCACTGGCCCTCTCCATCCTGTACAAACACCCCGTGGGCGGTGTCGCTCCTGCGGGATGCGGACAGGGAAAAGCTTTCCCGGATTTCTTCTTTCAGCTCGGGAGGATGCAGAACGCTCTGCGGCTGGCCGATCAGGCTCTGGCGGGGTCGCCGGAGGAGTCGCTCGGCCGCCGTGTTGAGCGCGACGAGGCGTCCGGTATGCGCCTCGGCCACAATCGTGGGCTCGGGAATGGCCTCAAAGAGATGGGAGAAAAAGTCCGCCTCCCTCTTCTTCCTCATGTTCGGGCTTTTCCTTCCGATGCAGGGCCAGAGAGCAACTGCACCAACACCTCGATCAGATCCGGGCGCCGAATCGGTTTGCTCAACACCGCATCGAAACCCTGCTGCAAAAGATATGCCTCATCTTCCTTTCGGTCTGCGTAGGCGGTCTGGGCGATCATAGGCCGGTGGGTATAGGGGTGGAGCTGGCGGAGTTCTGCGAGCAGTTCAATGCCGCTTTTGCCTCCCGGCAGGTGCAGGTCGATGAGGAAGGCGGAAAAGGGATCGTTATGCCGAGCCGCTTCGGTGGCCATATGGAGGGCGGTCTGCGCATCGGGAGCCACGCTGACCCGGGCCACTCCGCGCAGGTAGGCTCGCAGCAGCTCGGCGTTTTCGGGAATATCTTCAACGATGAGCAATCGGGGCGCAAGGGCGCGCAATTTTTCGATCGGGGTGGGGCCGCTCTGCGAAGAGGGGGGTGTGGGCAGGGGCAGTTCGATGGTAACGGTAGTGCCTGCTCCAGGGGCGGATTGCACCTCAACAGCGCCCCCCATGCGGTCCAGAAGCCGACGCGCGATGGCCATTTCCAGGCCCCCGCCCTCATAGGCGCGGGCTATTCCCTCGGATTCCTGCCGGAAAGGCTCGAACAAAGATTGCCGGAGAAACTCCGGGCTCATGCCCCGACCTGTGTCGGAGATCGTCACGCGTGCCCGGTTGGCCTCCGGGAGTACTTCCAGGCGCAGGCGGATTGTCCCTTGATCGGTGTACTTGATCGCATTACGCAGAAAATTTTCCAGCGCCTGCCGGAGCCGCAGTTCATCGGCGATCACCACGACGGGTTCCGGAGGGAAATCCCCTTCCAGCGCCAGACCCCGCGCGGTGGCCTCGGGCAGGAAGAACTCGATCAACGCTTCAAGCAGGATATCGAGTCTGAGCGGGTGGGGTTCTATGGGGAGCCGGTTGGCCTCCAGAGCAGCCAGATCGATGAGGTTAGAAAGCAGACGCATGAGCCTATGGCCACCGGCCTGGATTTTTTCGACGAATTCGAGTAGCTCTTTCTGTTCCTGGCTGTCCAGGGATTCGTGCAGGATTTCGGCAAAGCCCAGGATCGCGGTAAGGGGGGTGCGGATTTCATGGCTCATCGCGGCCAGAAAGTGCGTCTTCATGCGCGAGGCCTCCTCGGCCTCTCGGCGGGCGCGCTCCCAGGCCTCTTCCAGCGCCTTGCGTTCGGTGATGTCGCGCAGTATGTTCAGTGTTGCCTTCTGTCCTGCCCACGTAATCGGGCGCACGGAAACTTCCACATCATAATAGCGGCCCTCCCGGGATCGCAGGCGCAGTTCATAGCGACTCGGCACGGGCAGACCCAGCTGCGCCCGGCGGAAGCGCTCCTCCAGGATGGGGTGGTACAGGGGGTCGACGATCCGTTGTATATCGAAGTGCGGCCGGCACAGCTCTTCGGCCGAGTAGCCCGTAAGCGCCTCAAAAGCGGGGTTGACGTAGACCAGCTGGGGGCGGGGCTCCAGTATGCCTATGCTGATGGGGTCCGGAGCTTGCTCGAGGATGCGCTCCAGAAGCGCCTGCCGCTCAGCCAGCGCGCGCTCCAGCCGTTTGCGTTCCGAGATATCCCGGACGATGACCTGTATGGCCGGTCGGCCGCCCCAGAGGATGGGAACAGCCCGTATCTCCGCCTCGAAAGCAGAGCCATCGGTCCGCAGCAACATTTCTTCGGCCGGTGGGGCGGGCACCCCGGTTGTGAGCATCTGCCGGATGCGACCGATGACCTGATCCCGGTAGTCGGGATGAACGAAGTCCAGCACCGGACGGCCGAGAAGCTCCTCCGGGTTCCGGGCGCCCATAACCCGAAGGCCTTCCGGGTTCACGTAGACCAACTGTCCATCCTGATGGACGGCGATCGCCTCCGGGGAGTTTTCGACCAGAGCCCGGAAGCGCATCTCGCTTTCCTGCAGGAGGGTTATATCCGTCATAATGCCCCTCAGGCCCACGATCCGATCTTGATCCCACACCACCGTCACGCGGTCCTGTATCCAGACGATGCGGCCGTCGGAGGCGATCATGCGGTAGGTGAATTCGTGATCCTGACCCGCCTCCGTCATGCGGCGGCAGAAGCGGACAGCTTCCTCACGGTCTTCGGGGTGAATGTGGGATGCCCAGAAGTTCGGATCCTCCAGAAATGCTTCGGGCCGGTAGCCCAGAACCTCTTCTACGTAGGGGCTCACATACGTCCAGCGCCATTCGGGCAACTCCAGCTCCCAGACAATGCCCCGAATGCTGCGCACCAGGGCCTCGTATCGTCGGGCAAATGGGGAACTGTCAAACAGGCTTCCGGCGATAAGGCCATGCTCCGGATCAAAAAGGGCCGAAACCCAGAACGTCCGTGTGCTCCCATCTCGAAGACGCAGGACCACGGGCCGGGCCTCGATCCGGCCCTGCATACGCAGCTGCGCTATCAGATGGGCCCGTTCCTGCGGGTCCGCATACAGGGTTTCCAGCGGGATTTCGGCAAGTTCCTCGAAGCGCTCGTATCCGAGCAGGCGCACAAATTCCGGACTGGCCTGAAGCAGGCGCCCTTCAAGGGTCGAGAGGTAGATGCCCAGCATGGCGGATTTCCGGGGAAGCTGGTCTGCTTCCACTCCGGTTGTTGGCGAAGAAGGCACACGGCGGTTGGTTCTGTCAAGAGCTAGGGGCGGCTTGACAGGGGCTGAGGCGAGGGGCTATTTTTGCGGCGCGCAGTGCGCCCGTAGCTCAATTGGATAGAGCATCTGACTACGGATCAGAAGGTTGGAGGTTCGAGTCCTCCCGGGCGCGCGGGGAAAGCCGCTCCGATAAGAGCGGCTTTTTTGTTCAACATGGCTGCCATTTCCCATCCAGAAGGTGCGGACCCCTCTGCTCCGTCAGGGCGGCGGGTAAAAGTTCGGTGGGCACGTTCTGCAGGGCCACGGGGCGCAGGAAGCGCTCGATGGCCCGGGCGCCCACAGAAGTGAAGCGGCTGTCCGTGGTGGCTGGGAACGGGCCCCCGTGCACGGTGCTGTATCCGACCTCCACACCGGTGGGAAAGCCGTTCCAGACGATGCGTCCGGCCCGGTGCAGGGCTTCTTCGATGAGCCGGCGGGCCAGCTCCTGATCCGGATTGGCGGCCTGCAGGCAGAGGGCCAGCTGACCCTCCAGATGCGCGACAAACAGGGAAAGCTCCTCGGGCTCTTCGTACCAGAGCAGTACGGTGGTCGGTCCGAAAACCTCTTCGTGTAGCTCGGCGCGTTGCCAGAACATGGCCAGCGGAGCCTCCCATACTGTGGGATCGGCCGGCCAGGGGCTTTCGGACCGGGGAGGTGAGGGACGCCAGAAGGGCTGGAGTCCGGCCTCTTGGAGTCGGGCCAGGCCCTGCTGATATCCGGCGTGGATGCGCTCCGTAAGCAGGCATCCGGGCTGGCTTTGTTCCAGAAGAGCCCGAAGGCGCCTGCGAAAGCGCTCCGCCTCCGGAAGGCGGGGCAGAAGGACAAGGCCCGGGCGGGTGCAGAACTGGCCTGCGCCGAGCGTAAAGGAGGCATACAGCCCCTCGGCGATCGCCTCAGCCCGTTCACGCAGCGCGCCCGGCAGGACAAGCACGGGGTTCAGGCTGCCCATTTCCGCAAAGACGGGGATCGGGTCCGGACGCTGAGCGGCCAAGCGCCAGAGCGCCATGCCCCCCTGACGGGATCCGGTAAAGGCCACAGCCCGCACGGCCGGGTGCCGCACCAGGGCGCGGCCCACGGAAAAGCCGGCGTCGAAGAGCAGGGCAAAGCTTCCGGCCGGCAGCTTGAGCTCATCGAGCGCCCTGAGGATAGCCTGTGCAGCCAGTTCCGAGGTTCCGGGATGGGCGGGGTGAGCCTTCAGAAGCACGGGACAACCGGCGGCCAGGGCCGAGGCCGTATCCCCGCCAGCTACGGAGAAGGCCAGGGGGAAGTTCGCCGCTCCGAAGACCGCCACGGGGCCCATGCCGAGGCGAAAAGAGCGCAGCTCGGGCTTCGGGGTGGGTTTCCGGTCCGGATCGGCCCGATCGAGGCGCACATCCCGCCACCAGCCGGCGCGGAGCACCTCGGCAAAAAGCCGCAGCTGTCCTGTGGTGCGCCTGAGCTCCTGTTCCAGTCGCCCTCTGCCCAGGGCCGTTTCCTGATCGGCCCGCGCGATGATCCGGGGCGCCGAGGCCTCCAAGTGCTCAGCGATGCGCTCCAGCAGGCGCGCTCGGACTTCGGCTGGGCTCAGAACCAGGGCCGGGAAGGCCTCCGCGGCCGCCCGGGCGGCCCGGTCTACGTCGCCATAGGTGGCGCTCCGGTAACAGGGTTCCAGCTTACTGCCAGTGGCCGGGTTGATAGCCCAGAAAGGCCGGCCTCGACCCCTGACGGCCCGAGCCTGAATCCAGGAAGCGCCGGTGAGCTCGCTCATGGGGTCATCTCCTCCAACAACCGAGGACGCGTGCTCAAGGCCCGGCTTACCAGTTCCCATACCCGGGCGCGTTCCGGCTCCGTGAGCTCCTGTCGGGGCGGACGCACGCGTGCCGAACCCACGCCCACGATCTCCTGAACGAGTTTGATGAGCTGCACGAATTTCGGATCCGTATCCAACCGCAGGAGGGGCAGAAACCAGGCGTACAGCCCCTCCAGCGGTGCCCCCTGACGGGCCCGCTCGAAGAGCAGCACGGATTCTCGGGGCAGCGCGTTGGCCAGTCCGGCCACCCAGCCGCAGGCCCCTGCGCGCACCCCCTCTACGATCAGGTCGTCGATACCCACAAGCACCCGCATTCGATCGCCCAGGAGCGTGCGCAGGGCCGTGATGCGTCGCACATCGCCGCTGGATTCCTTGACCGCCTCAAGGTGGGGAAAGTCCGAGGCCCACCGGGCGAGGGTTTCCGGATGCACGTCTGTGCCGTAGGCGATGGGATTGTTGTAGAGCATCACGGGCCGGGTTGTGGCCTCCAGCACCGTCTGCACATAGCGGTGCATTTCCCGCTCGTCGGGGCGGTAGACGTACGGGGGCAGGAGCATGAAGCCGTCGGCTCCAAGCTCCTCTGCCGCCCGGAGGAGCTCCAGAATCTGGCGGGTACTGAGGCCCGAGAGGCTCAAGATCACCGGGGCACGGTCCCCCGCCTCCTGGAGCGCTACCTCCAGGAGGCGCAGTTTCTCTCCGGGCTCCAGTGTGGCCCCCTCGCCCAACGAGCCAGCCAGGATGAGGCCTGAACAGCCGTGTGCCAGGAGCCAGCGCACGTGATGGGCAAAGAGCCCATAATCGACCGAGCCGTCGGGGGCAAACGGAGTAGTAACGGCGGGTATGACGCCAGTCCAGGTGGGGGACATGGGCTATACTCCTTTCCATTGGGACCAGAGACCTGCCGGGAGGGGAAACAGAGGCGGCCGAGGCGTGCTGAGTTTCCATCCCCGGAGCATCTGCAGGATAGGCCCACAGACCCGCCCCTGGCAAGGCCCCATGCCGCAGCGGGTCTGCAGTTTCGCCGTGGGTCCGTCTTCGCAGGGCATAAGCGCTGACCAGGACACGTCCTCGCAGCGACAGATGATCTCTTCGGCCCGGATATGCTCCCGCAGTTCCCTTCTGGGCGCCAGCAAGGGCGCAAGCCGAGAGGCGAAGCGCTTTTCCAGGGAGTTCCTCATCCGCCACGGGATGGGAACGGGCGCTCCGGCGGCTTTCCGGCCGGCTATAAGCCCCTCCAGGAGGGCTTTGGGCATGCCCCCGATGCCGGTCAGCTCTCCAGCCGCGTAAACGCCTCTGCGAGAAGTCTGCATGTCCGCATCTACGGAGACGAACCCATCTGGAGAGCAGGCGAGCTCCATGAGTTCGGCCACTTCCGTATTGGGCACAAGCCCGTATCCAAGCCCTACGTAGCGGCACGCGATCCGACCCGACCGACCCCGGGCATCCACCCAGCGCAGTGCCTCTACCTGGCCGTCCCCCTGGATTTCCACAGGCCAGCTGTTCCAACGCAGGCGCGCGGGCGCAAGCCCTTTCCACAGACGCAGTGCCTGCCGGATCCGCAGCCAGGTTCCCGCCTGAAGCAACATGGACATCCAGCGCAGGGGGCTGTGCTGTTCGAGTACGAGTTCCAGACGCGCCCCGCGCCGCGACAAATCCGAGGCCACAAACCACAGCAGGGGGCCGGATCCCGCCAGCACGACAGGGATTCCTGAGATGGGCCATCCCTCCTTGCAGAGGGCTTGCAAGCCGCCCACCCCGAAAACACCCGGCAGGGTCCATCCGGGAACCGGCCAGAACCGTTCCCGCGCGCCTGTGGCGAGCACGACGCGTTCGGCCTCAAAGAGGTCCAGGCGTCCCGGCCGGTGGACGCCGAAACAGAGCGAATCCGCGGAGGCGAAGACCACGGCGGCTGTGGGCCAGATCTCCAGAAGCCCCCTGGCGCGCAGGCGGGCCACTTCGGACCAGAGCTTCCCATAGCGGCCCGATCGCCTCGTGGGTGGGCCTATGGCCCCGCCCAGGCGGGGAGCGACATCCAGGAGCCCTACTCGACAGCCCTCCCGGGCAGAGGCGACGGCCGCCGAAAGCCCGGCCGGTCCGGCGCCGATGACGAGCACCTCATACCTCATCGAAGCGGATCTCCAGCTCCGGGGTGCAGTAAACCCGACAAGCGCGTTCCGGCAACCCATTAATGCGCACGAGGCATTCGAAGCAGAGGCCGATACCGCACAGGGGGCCACGGGGCTGGCCCGAGGGGGATCGGCGAAAGGCGAGCTGTCCCCGCCGCGCCAGCGCGGCGGCCACCGTGATGCCGGGCTCTACGGCTACAGGGCGGCCGTTGATGCGGATTGTGATGGATTCGGGCATAGCCGTCCCTCCAGGCGATACGGGCTCGGATCCAGGGGGGGCTCCTTGGCGCTGATGTAGGCCCACACGAGCTCTGCAACGGCGGGTGCCATGGTGATCCCCAGACCTTCCTGGGCGGTGGCCACAATCCAGCACGGCTCCTGCGGATGGGGACCGATCAGGGGGCGGCCATCCCTGGAGGCCGCGCGCAGGCCGGTCCAGGAGCGAAGCACGTTCGTCGTGGCCAGCTCGGGAATATATCGGCAGGCCTCCTGGAGCAGCTGCGCGCCCCATTTCGGATCGGGGCGTCGATCCCAGACGTCCCATTCCCGGCAGGAGCCAATGAGGAGCTGTCCGTTGGGCCTCGGATGGACGTTAAAGGCCCAGGAAGCTTGCTGGCGGGATTCCACCGTGGCCGAATAGCTCATGCTCACCAGGGCGTGTCGAACAAGCCCGGGGCGGCGTTCGCTTACCAGCAGGTGGCCTCGTCGGGGACGTACGGGAAGATCGGGGAGCAGCTCGACCGCCTGCACGCCGGCGGCGATCACCGTGTAGTCGGCCTTCAGGCATACACCCCCGGCCAGGCGAACCCCGTCAGGCTCGAGGGCGACGACACGAGCCCGGATAAGCCGGGCTCTCCGTGCGCGGGCGCGTTCCAGCAGCCTCCAGGCGGCTCGGGGCGCATAGACGGTGGCATCGTCCGGCACGTACAAGGCCCCGAGCCAGTAGGGACGGAGATGAGGTTCCCGCCGGCCCAGCTCTACCGGATCGAGCAGCTCGGTCCGAAACCCGCAATCCCGGAAGCGTTCCTGTAGGCGTCGGGCAAGGATAAAGGCCTGCTCATCGGGGATGAGCCATAACGTGCCGATGCGGTGGTATTCGATGTCGGGCTCCAGTTCCTCGGCCCAGCGCTCCCAGAGCGAGCGTCCCGCCAGGGCGAGCTCCCAGACGCCCGCTTCTCCCTCGTGCACGGTGAGGTGCCCCATACCCGCGCCGGTTGCCTCTCCCCCGATCGGGGCCTCATGGACTACGGTTACCGAAAAACCCGCCTCGGCAAGCCTCCAGGCACAGGCCGATCCCGTGATGCCGGCTCCGATTACGAGCACCTCCGTCATGGCTGTAAGCCCCAGCAGAAGGGGTCTTCTTCATCGAAAACGAGCACGGATTCGGCGATCACGTGCGCCCGCCCTGTGATGATGGGGATGACGCGTTCCGGGTCCGATGTGGTCTCAATTTCCCCCTCGAAGACGGATCCGAAGACGCCCTCCTGGCGCCACAGCTGGCCGGGTCGAAGCCGGCCATCGGCATACAGGCAGGCCAGCAGGGCCGATGTGCCCGTTCCGCAGGGGGAACGATCGTATTGCCCGCCAGGACAGAGGACGAAGTTGCGGCCGTCTCTTCCAGGCTCCGGAGAGGAGTCCAAGAGTTGCACGTGATCGATGATGGCCCCGTTGGCGGCCCGAAGCCCTTCGAGTTCCAGCGCCCGGCGCACGCCGTGGGCAAAGGCGGTCAGCTCCTCGAGGTATTCTCGCCTTACAGGCAGCGGGGGGTTTTCGATGAGGAAAAACCAGTTTCCCCCCCAGGCGATATCGCCATAGACCGTGCCCCACGGGGGTACCTGGAGGGGAACGCGAGCCCGGTAGCGATAGGCGGGCACGTTGCGCAGGCGCACGCGTCCGTCCGGAAGTAGCTCGGCCTCTACCCCGCCTACGGGGGTTTCAAAGCGGTGACGGCCCGGGCCGATACGGCCCAGCCAGGCCAGCGCGGTCACAAGCCCGATGAGCCCGTGTCCGCACATGCCTAGATAGCCCACATTATTGGAGAAGATCACCCCGGCCGCGGAGGTCTTTTGCTCAGGCTCCAGCACCCAGGCGGCCACCCAGTGCGCCGCACCACGCGGCTCGCTGACGACCGCTCTGCGGAAATGATCGTAGGCTTCGCGCGACCGCTCCAGACGGGCGGCCACCGGGCCCGTTCCGAGCTCGGGCAGACCGTCGAGCACAATACGCGTGGGCTCGCCGGCCGTGTGTGTATCGATCACCCGCAGGCGATGGACCATTGACCTGCTCTCCACGGGAAAGCCAGCGAGTGTAAATTACAGGCAGTAAGCCATGGATGCTTGACCGGTTGCCATGAAGCAAAGACCCGAAACGGCACAACCGCTCCCTCGACCGTCCTGGGAAGAACTGCTCCGGTTATTTGACGTGCTTCCGGATGTGGTGTTTTTCGTCAAAGACGAACAGGCCCGCTACGTATATGTCAACGAGACCCTGTTGCGGCGGGTTGGAACCGGTGGCAAATCCGCTCTGCTTGGACGGACCGCGCGCGAGGTCTTCCCCCCTCCCTGGGGCGCCCGGTATACGGAGCAGGATGAGGCCGTACTCCGAACGGGTCTGGCCATCCGGGGGCATCTGGAGCTTCATCGCTACCCGAACGGCCGGGAAGGATGGTGTCTGACGTACAAATTCCCCCTTCGGGACATCGCGGGACGGGTGGTGGGGCTTTACGGGTTTTCGCGTGACCTGCCCCGGCCCGATCCCGGGGCTTTTCTCTACCGCGCCGTGGCCGAGGCGCTGGCGCGGATGCGGGAGCGGCTGGATGAACCCCTGCAGGTGGGGGAGCTGGCCCGTCAGGTCGGGTTGCGTCCGGAACGCCTGGAACGCGCCTGTCGGACGCTGTTCGGGCTCAGCCCCCGACAGATGCTCTTACAGGCCCGCATGGAACGGGCCATGGAGCTTTTGCGCCGAACAGACTGGTCGATTGCTCAGATCGCGTTGGCCTGTGGATACGGAGATCAGAGCGCCTTCAGCCGTCGTTTTCGGCGGATTGTGGGTATGAGCCCGCAGCGCTTTCGACGCCTTTCGCCTCCCGCCTCAGGATAGCCATCCGGTCTCAGCCAGCCGATCGGCCACCCAGGAGCCGATGCCCAGCGAAGCGGTGGCGGCCGGACTGGGGGCGTTGGCCAAAAACAGTAGCCGATCGTGGATTTCCAGCAGGAAATCGTCCACAAGCCTGCCCTGCGGATCCACCGCCTGCGCACGCACCCCTGAAGGGGCGGGTAACAGGTCTTCGGGGCCCACTTCCGGCACCAGGCGCTGCACGGCCCGACAGAAGGCCTTCCGGCTCCAGGAGCGCCAGATCTCCTCCAGTCCCACGCGCCAATAGCGTGCAACCAGCCGCCAGAAGCCCGAATAGCTCACGTAATCGGCTATCTCATCCCATCGTATCTGGCCCCACCGGTATCCCTCGCGCGCCAGGGCCAGTACGGCGTTGGGGCCGCAGGTAACCTCTCCGGAAAGCTTACGCGTCAGGTGCACGCCGGCGAACGGGAACCGGGGGTCGGGCACAGGATAGATCAAGTTCCGGCACAGGCCTCTGGCCTCGGGCCGGAGCCGGTAGAATTCCCCCCGGAAGGGGATGATGCGCACGCGGGGGCGATATCCCAGACGCCTGAACAATCTATCTCCCTGCAGGCCAGCGCAGAGAAGCAGGACGTCTACCTCGGCCTCACCCGCCGGGGTTGTCACAATCCAGCGCCGGCCTCGTCGTTGTGCCCCCTGTACGGGGCTGTTCAGGTAGAGCATCGCCCCGCGTTCCTGCAGCCGCTGGGCCAGGCGCTCGCAGACGGCCCGGAAGTCCACAATGCCCGTCTCCGGTACGTGCAGGGCGGCGATTCCTCGTGCATGGGGCTCGAGCGCTCTCAACGCCTCCGGGCCGATTCGACGGCATTGAACCCCGTTGGCCTCTGCACGACGTTCCAGTTCCTCCAGCCAGGGCAGTTCGGCCCGCTTTACGGCTACAATGACCTTGCCGCAGCGTTCGAAAGGAATCCCCTCGGATTCACAGAACGCCTCCAGGGCCTTTTTGCCCGCCCGGCAGGTCCGGGCCTTCAGAGAGCCGGGCCGATAATAGATTCCGGAGTGCAGAACGCCGGAATTGCGTCCGGACTGATGCGCCGCTAGCACGGGTTCTTTTTCGAAGATGAGCAGGCGCAGCCCGGGGAACCGCTCCTGAATCCGGTATGCGGTAGCCAGGCCTACAATGCCCCCTCCAATGAGGCCGATGGTCATCGGGCACATCCTCCGGCGTAAAAGTACGCTCCTGGCCTCAAGCCCACAAAGCGGCACGCCGCCTTGGCTTCCCCGCACCTGGCCGGCCAGAGGAATGTTGCGGTGCCGTTGTGGGAGGCGTCCTGATCGCAAAGCGAAGCGATGAAGCGCTGGGAGGCCCTGTGTCGGTTTCTTGCTCTGCGCCCCGGCGATGCCCTGGCGCTCTGTCTGGTGTGTGTCGCCGCGCTGGCCGTAGAGGGGATAAGGTGGCTGCGGCGTCCGGATCCGGAGTTGGCCGCGGCGCTGGTGGCATCCGATAGCCTGTTCCAGGCCCGATGGCGCGCCGTGGTCGAGACCGCCGCTCAATTTCCGGATACCGTGCGGGATGGCCTCCGCTTCCGCTCTTCGGCGGGGCGGGGTTCGGCACCCCTGCGTCTGATCCCCATCAACCGGGCCACGGCGGCCCAACTGGAGCAGCTGCCCGGTATAGGGCCCAAGTTGGCGCGGGCCATCGTCGCCTATCGAGAACAGCACGGCCCCTTTCGACATCCGGAGGATCTGCTGCGCATCCGGGGTATCGGGCCCAAGAAGCTGGCTCAGATTCGGGATCGCATTACTCTGGAGTAGGTGGAACCTGCCAGGAGGCGGGGATCAGCTCCAGGGCGCGATGGAGCCGACGGAGGCAGCGTTCCCGACCCAGGACGGCCATGAGCTCGAACAGGCCCGGACCAAAGGTCATCCCTGTAAGGGCGAGCCGGGTGGGATGGATCAGGCGGGCGGCCGAAACGCCGCGCTCGGCCGCCAACGCGCGGAGTTCCGCCTCCACCCGTTCGGCGGTGAATTCCGTCTCCGCTATCGCCTCCAGCCGTTTCCTGTAGGCCTCCAGAAGCGCCGGTGTGTCCTCCTTCCAGTGCTTCTCGATCCCCTCGGGAGCGTATTCGGTGGGGTCCTCGAAGAAGTAGCGGCTGAAGGTTACAAATTCGTGGATAAATTCCACGCGCTCCTTCATCAGCCGCACAACCCCGAAAAGGTAGGCCTCATCGGGAACGGGCATCTGACGGGCTATCAGTTCCCGGCGAACGGCCTCGACAAGTTCCGCGTCTGGTTTGCGGCGGATGTACTGCTGGTTGTACCACTTCAGCTTATCGAAGTTGAACACGGCCCCGGATTTGACCACCCGATCCAGGCTGAAGGCTTCTGCCAGCTCCGGCAGCGTCATGATCTCCCGCTCATCACCCGGATTCCAGCCCAGGAAGGCGAGAAAATTCACCACGGCTTCGGGCAGAAACCCGGCCTCGATGTAGTCCCGCACGTTGACGGGGATCCCCAGCTCAGCCGCGCTTCGTTTGGAGAGCTTCCCCCCTTGGGGATTGAGGATCAGGGGCAGGTGAGCCATCTTCGGGGGCTCCCAGCCGAAGTAGCGGTACAGGAGAATGTGCTTGGGCGTGCTGGAGAGCCACTCTTCGCCCCGGATGACATGCGTGATCTGCATGTAGTGGTCGTCGACCACGTTGGCCAGATGATACGTGGGGAGGCCGTCGGATTTGAGCAGCACCTGATCGTCGAGCTCTTCGCTTTCGAAGGCGACCCAACCGCGGATCTCGTCATAGAAGCGGATCACCTCTCCCCGGGGCACCTTGAGCCGGATTACGTACGCTTCCCCCGCCTCCAGACGGCGGCGCACCTCTTCTTCGGGCAGGGTGAGGGAGTTTTTCATGGAAAGCCGGGTGATGGCATTGTATTTCGGCGAGGGGTTCCCCGCTCGCTGAAGGCGCTCGCGCATGGCCTCCAGCTCCTCGGGGGTATCGAAAGCGTAATAGGCATAACCCTTCTGGACCAGCTCATGGGCATGCCGACGGTAGAGCTCGGAGCGCTCCGACTGCCGATACGGTCCATAGGGGCCGCCGACATCGGGTCCCTCATCGTAGAGCAGACCCGCCCATCGCAGGGAGCGGATGATGTCCTCCTCAGCCCCCTCGACGTAACGGCTCTGGTCCGTATCCTCGATGCGCAGGATGAACTGTCCCCCGTGATGGCGGGCGAAAAGGTAATTGTACAGCGCCGTGCGAAGGCCGCCAATGTGTAGCAGACCGGTGGGGCTGGGAGCAAAGCGGACGCGTACGGACATGGGCTTCTGTTCCTTTGCCGGGTTTTCCCCGTAAAGATACGGCGGTTGCCCCCAAACTCAGTGGCCCACAGCGCCCAGCACCAAGAGCAGGCCATTTAGCGTCACGATCAGGACGGCAATGAGCCAGCCTATCATCTGCTGCCAGCGCCTGTTGACGAACGGCCCCATGAGGTCGGCACGGGAGGTCAGGCGTACCAGCGGGATTACGGCGAAGGGGAGCTGAAAGGAGAGGATCACCTGGCTTAATACCAGCAGCCCCATAGGTCGGGCATGCAGCCAGATGGCGATCAGCGCCGGGAGCATGGTGGCCGTGCGCATGAGCAACCGAATCCGCGCCGGGGAGAGGCGCGGTAGCCCCAGAAAACCCTGAAACACGTACTGTCCGGCCAGAGTGGCCGTGGTGGAGCTGGAGATGCCGCTGGCCAGGAGCGCAAGGGCGAACGTCAGGGCAGCTGCCCTGCCGAGCAGGGGTTCCAGGGTTCGATAGGCTTGGTCGATATCCGTGATGAGCAGGCCGTTTTCGTAAAAGACGGCCGAAGAGACGATGAGAATGCTGGCGTTGACCAGCCAGGCCGCATTGAGGGCCAGAATCGTGTCCCATATGCTGATCCGGTACAAATGCTCCCGTGGTTCTCCGTTCCCCAGCCGATGCAGTACCTGGGCCGAGTGCAGGTACAGGTTGTGGGGCATCACGGTAGCCCCCAGGATGCCCACGGCTACAAACAGAGCACCGGCCTCCCACAATCTTGCATCGGGCCAGAAAGCATGCCGAACGACCTCACCCCAGTCCGGTCGGGCCCAGAAGAGCTCCACCACATAGGCCATCCCGATGGAGGCCACAAAACCAACGATCACCAGCTCCAGGAGCCGGAATCCGAAGCGCTCCAGATACAGGATGAGAAGCACATCCAGGAACGTGATCACCGCCGCCCAGCCCAGCGGGATACCAAAGAGCAGGTTGAGCGCCAGCGCAACGCCCATGAATTCGGCCAGATCCGTAGCCATCATAGCCAGCGCGGCCGTGATGAAGAGGATCTCCCGCCAAGGACTACGGTACTGTTCCCGGCACAGGGTGGCCAGGTCCTTCCCGGTGGCCAGTCCCAGTTTGGCCGCCAGAATCTGCAGAAAGATGGCCATCGCGCTGGAGAGGGTAATCACCCACAGGAGGCTGTAGCCAAAACGACTGCCGGCCTCGATATCCGTGGCCCAGTTGCCCGGATCCATGTATCCGACGCTGACCAGGAAGGCCGGACCGAAATAGTACGCCCATCGCCTTCCTTTCCGCAGCGTGACGTTCTCCGGAGCAAGGACGGACATACGGGATCTCCCAGATTTTCAATGAACCTAAATTATTTTTTTAAAAATCTAAAATCAAGTGCTGCCGATCGCCGAATTCAAGAGATCTTCATTCTTTGCACCCTCTTGCCGGGCTAGATTTGTTCTTTGAGCTCCAGGCTTCTCGTACGGGTGCGATATGGAGCTGTTTTTACTCGGGCTGCATCACCGGCGTGCTCCTGTAGAGGTGCGCGAGACCTTCGCTCTTCCTGTCCAGGCGCGCGCCCGCTTTTATGCGGCTATCCTGGATGGGAGGACCGAGGCCGTGCTGCTGAGCACGTGCAATCGGGTCGAGCTTTACCTCTGGGGCACGGAGGCCACCAAGCAGGGGCTCCTTGCTCGTCTGAGCGAGCTGGCCGGGGCGCCCTGGCCGGAGGCCTATGCGTTTGAGCTCTCGGGTCTGGATGTGGCCCGGCACCTGTTTCGTGTGGCAGCCGGGCTGGACTCGCAGGTCTTGGCCGATGAGCAGATCTTGGCCCAGCTCAAGGAGGCCTATCGCGAGGCGGTAGCGGCTGAGGCGGTAGGTACGGTGCTGCATCGGCTTTTTCACGAGGCTTTTCGGGCCGGCAAGCGCGTTCGGGGGGAGACAAACCTCTATCGTGGTTCTACCTCCGTTGCCGCCGTGGCGGTAGAGCATCTGGAGCGTTCGCTTACTCGTCCGCTCCAGGAGGCCTCGGTGGCCGTGGTGGGGGCAGGGCGCATGGCTCGCGCCGCTCTGGGGGCGTTGCTTGATCGAGGGGCGCGCCCGGTGGTGCTCAACCGGACCCTGCCGCGGGCCCGGGAGCTTGCCCAGGCGTTCGGGCTCGAGGCCGGGCCGCTGGAGGCCTTGTCCGGGATGCTACCCGGATTGGACGCCGTGCTGGTGGCCACAGCGGCTCCGGAGCCGATTCTGCGCCCAGAGCATCTGCCCGCCCTTGCGGGGCCGGTGTGGCTACTGGATCTGGCCGTGCCCCGCAATGTGGATCCGGCCTGCGCCCGGGTGTCCGGCTACCATCTGCTCGATGTGGATGATCTAGCCCCTGTGCTCGATAGAGCCCATCGGGCTCGCCTGGAAGCGGTGCCCTCGGCCGAGCGCATTGTGCAGGAGCATGTGGATGCGTTTGCGGAGTGGTGGCGTCAGCGGCGGGTGCTTGAGCCGTTCCTGGAGGTGCTCGTGCGCACCTTCGAGGCGCTTCGGATACAGCATCTGGAGCGCTATCGGGATCAGTTCCCTCCAGAGGCGCAGGAAGCGCTCGATCGCCTTACGCGCAGTCTGCTGCAGAAGCTACTCAGTATCCCGCTTGTGCGGGTGAAGGATCTCCTGGATCGCTATCCAGAGGATCTGCTGGAGCGCGTGGCCTTGCTGGTGGCGCTCTTTGAACGTCCGAACTGTGAGGAATCCGCCCCTCAGCCCCAGCCCCGTTCCGCCCGATCGGAGGTCGTTGATGGATGAGCTGCGCATCGGCACCCGAAAGAGCGCACTTGCCCGCATGCAGGCCGGCTGGGTGGCCGATCGGTTGCGGGAGGCAGGGCTGAGCACGCGTCTGGTGCTCATTGAAACCGAGGGGGATCGGCGTCTGGAGGAGCCGCTCTATCGTATCGGGGGCAAGGGGCTGTTTACAAAAGCCCTCGACGAGGCGCTCTTAGATGGACGCATCGAGCTGGCCGTACACAGCCTCAAGGATCTGCCCACCGAGTTGCCCGAAGGACTGGGTATTCTGGCCATTCCCCCGCGAGCTTCCCCGTATGATGTGTTTGTCCCCCACCGGAAGAGCGGGCGGCTGGCTGAGGCGCCGCCGGGAGCCCTTGTGGCGACGAGCAGTCTGCGTCGGGCTGCCCAGCTTCGGGCCTGGCGTCCGGATCTGGAGATCACTCCGGTGCGGGGCAATGTGGATACCCGTCTGGCCAAACTGGCCCGCTCCACGTGGTATGGCCTCGTGCTGGCCGAGGCGGGTCTGAGCCGACTGGGAATGCCTGAGGACCGGCTGGAGCGCCTTCCTGAGCAGATCATGCTGCCCGCTCCCGGCCAGGGTGCGCTGGCTGTCGTGGCCCGTATGGACGGGGGGAGGTGGCAGGAGCGCATTCGGGCGGTGCTACACGATCCGGATACGGCCTGCGCCGTTCGGGCCGAGCGCGCTTTTCTGCGTGCCCTGGGCGGGGGATGTCATGTGCCGGTTGGCGCCTTGGCGCGCCGGTCGGGATCGGAGCTCTATCTGATCGGAAGGGTGCTGGGGGTGCAGGGACATCCCGTTTTCGAGCTCGGACTTGCGGGGCCGATCCAGGAGCCCGAGTCGCTGGGGGAGCGGCTGGGCGAGCGCCTGTTGCGGCAGGGGGCTGAAGAGCTGCGGCATTCCTGGAGGGAGACATGAATGCGCTGCTTTGGTTAACGCATCTGCGCGCGCGGGATCCACGCGATGCCTTTCGTCTGGAGCTCGAACGGATGGGCTGGCAGGTAGAGGCCGCCCCCCTGCTCGCCGTATGTCCCCGGCCCGTTTCGGCCGTGTTGCGCTCGCTCCGCAGCTGGCCGGATCCAGCGGCGATCCTCTTTACCAGCCCCCGATCGGTAGCGCATCTGGGATGGGCGCTTAGCCTGGATCCGGTCCAGGAGGCGCGTCTGTTGCGCGGCCCCTCTGTTTACGTGGTCGGGCCCGCCACCGCCCGATACGCTCAGGCCTTTGGCTGGCGCCCGCGGCGCATCGGCGGAGGCGGAGCCGAAGGGATGCTCCAGGCCGTACTTGATGATGGGATCAGCGGGCCTGTGCTGTTCCCCTGCAGCGCAGAACGGCTCGATGTGCTTCCGGAAGGCCTTCGGCAGCGGGGTATTCCCGTGCTGGAGCTTGCGCTCTACGCTCCCGAGCCTCTGGATCCGGAGGCGTTCTGGAATCTGAGGCGACGTTGGCGTCTTCGCCGACCCGACGGGGTGGTGTGGTTCAGTCCCTCGGCGGTGGCCGTGGCCCTGACGCGGCTTTTCGATCTGCCCTGGGAGCAGGTCCGACATATCGCTATCGGCCCCACCACAGCCCGCGCCCTGCAGGCTGCCGGCCTGGAGCCAGCGGCCGTCTCGCCCCACCCCGATCCGGCCGGTCTGCGCGCCGCTCTGAAAGGGCTGGAACTGGAGCTTTCCGCGAGGAGCTTATGAGCGAATACCAGAACGATCGTTTGCTGCGCGCCCTGCATCGAAAGCCTGTCGATCGGGTGCCTGTCTGGATGATGCGTCAGGCGGGCCGATACCTGCCGGAATATCGCGCCGTGCGCAGGCGGGCGGATTTTATGACCATGCTCTCTACCCCAGAGCTGGCTGCTCAGGTGACGTTGCAACCCGTAGATCGGCTCGGGGTCGATGCGGCTATCGTGTTCTCCGATATTCTGGTCGTGCCGCGGGCCATGGGTATGGAGTTGCGCATCGACTCGGGGCAGGGCCCGCGACTGCTGGAGCCCATTCGCGCGCCGGAGGAGCTGCGTCGGCTCCGTTCGGTGATCATAGAGCGTGATCTGGGCTATGTGCTCGAGGCCGTTCGGCAGGCCACCGTTGCGCTGGCCCGTCGCGTGCCGCTGATCGGTTTTGCCGGTGCTCCCTGGACGCTCATGGCCTATATGGTCGAGGGCGAGGGCTCAAAATCCTTTGCCGTCGCCAGGCGCTTCCTGCACGCCTATCCCGAGGCCGCCCGGCAGTTGCTCGATCGGCTGGCGGCAGTGGTAGGGGAGTTTCTTCTGGCGCAGGCGGAGGCCGGCGCCGCCGTCGTGCAGGTGTTTGAATCCTGGGCCGGTTTGCTGGGCCCGGAGGACTACCGCCGATGGGCGCTTCCGGCGCTGGAGCGTGTGCTGGAAATCCTCCGGGGCCGAGTACCCGTGATCGTTTTTGCCAAAGATGGAGGCCATGTGCTCGAGCCGCTGGCCGAGCTACAACCCCACGGGCTGAGCCTGGACTGGACGATCGATCCCACCGGGGCGCGCGAGCGCCTGGGCCATCGGGTGGTCCTGCAGGGTAATCTGGATCCCGCCGTCCTGTACGCCGATCCCGCTTACATCCAGGAGCGCACCTGGCGCATGGTGCGCGCCTTCGGCGTGCAGGGCTACATAGCCAACCTGGGGCACGGGATCCTGCCCGATACGCCTCCAGAACATGCGCAGGCCTTTGTGGAGGCGGTGCATGGGTTTCCTGTTTCGGAGTTTGCCCCTGTTTCCCCCTAGGTGGCGCTTTCCGGATGGGCGGTGGAGATCGGGGGCAGGGGGTGTGCGCGATAACGAGGCCAGCATAAGGATAAGGAAATGATGATCACGATCGATTTGTTGCGCCGCTATGATCGTCCCGCGCCGCGGTATACGAGCTATCCTCCCGCGCCCGCCTTTGGGGAGGAGTTCACGGAATCGGAGTATCGCGCCCTGCTGGCCCAACGGGATCCCCGACGTCCCCTGGCCCTGTATGCGCATCTGCCCTTCTGCGATACGCTCTGCTACTTCTGCGGCTGTACGATGCGCGTATCGCACAACCGCGATTTCATGCGGGCCTATCTGGAGAGCCTGCTGGAGGAGATCGCCCTGCTCCGGGAGGCGCTTTCGGATACGGGTTCCGTGGTGCAGATGCACTGGGGCGGGGGTACACCCACGTATTACGAAACCGAGGCGCTCCTGCGCCTCACCGAAGCCTTCCGGGCAGCCTTCCCTTTCGATCCAGAGGCGGAAATCAGCGTCGAGGCCGATCCCCGGGGGCTGGAGTTTGAGAAACTGGCCGCGCTCCGGCAGGCGGGGTTCAACCGGATCTCCATCGGCGTACAGGATTTCGATCCCCGCGTGCAGGAGGCGGTAAACCGTCTGCAGCCCTATGAGCTGGTGGCCCAGGTGAGCGAATGGGTCCGTGAGCTGGGCTTTTACAGTCTGAATTTTGATCTCATCTACGGGTTGCCGTACCAGACCGTGGAGCGTTTCGCTCGCACGCTCGAGCTCGTGCTCACGCTTCGTCCGGACCGGCTTGCCGTCTTCCGTTACGCGCATGTTCCCCACCTCAGGCCCCACCAGCGGCTTATCCCTTCGGAGGCGCTGCCCTCGGCGGAGGTCTCCTGGCAGATTTTCGCCTATACGGTCGAGCGCCTCACCGCCGCCGGATACGTCTACATCGGCATGGATCACTTCGCTCTGCCAGATGATGCGCTCAGCCGGGCGCAGGTCGAGGGCACGCTACAGCGGAATTTTATGGGATATACCACACACGCCGATGCGGACCTTCTGGCTGTGGGCATGAGCGGCATCGGCGAGCTGGAAGCGGCCTATGTGCAGAATACGCGCGACCTGAGCCGATATCGGGAAATGATCCGGCAGGGTCGTCTTCCGGTGGCGGCCGGCTATCGGATGAGCTTTGACGATCGACTGCGGCGCTTCGTCATCCGCCAGCTGATGAACTACGGTTTTCTGGACAAACCGCGCATCGAGGCGCAGTGGGGCATCGACTTCGACACGTACTTTGCCGATGCCCTGCGCGCGCTTACGACCCTGGCCGAAGACGGCCTCCTTGAGCTGGATCCGGATCGTATTCGGGTCACGTTTGCGGGGCGATTGTTGATCCGCCATGTGGCTCGATGCTTCGATGTCCACAGCGCAAGGCTGGAAGAAAAGGGGTTTCGCTTCTCCCGGGTTATCTGAAAGGAGGTGTTTCCATGCCGTATGTGTTTCGTCGCGTGCCCAGGCCCCCGGTGCGGGAGCGGACTCTGCCCATGGGTCCGATTCCCAGACCCGGTGAGCGTATTGCCGTGGTGCTGCTCAATATGGGCGGACCCGATAGCCTGGAGGCTGTGGAGCCGTTTCTGTTCAACCTCTTTTCCGACACGAATATCATCTCCATAGGGCCTGTGGATCGGTATCCTCGTCTGCGGCGCGCCATTGCCCGGCTTATTGCGCGCACGCGGGCCATCTCCGTGCGCAAGAAATACGCCCAGATCGGGGGCCGTTCGCCGATCACCCCGCTTTCCGAACTGCAGGCCCGCGCATTGGAGGAGCGGCTCAACGCCACCTGGGGCGATCGGTACCGATTTCGTACCTACCTGTGCTGGCGCTACTGGCATCCGTTCTCCTGGGAAGTCGTGGAGGCGTTGCGTCGGGAGGGTACGGATCGGGTCGTATTGCTTCCGCTTTATCCGCAGTATTCGCGTACGACCACGGGATCCAGCTTTCGAGATTGGTTTGAGCAGACCGTGCGCCGCAACGGGGGGCGAGCGCTCTGGCCCACACACGTGGTGATCTCCTATCCGGATCATCCCGCCTTTGTGGCCGCGATATCGGCTCGCATGGACGAGACGCTCCAGAAGGATTTGCCTCCGGAAGCCCGTTCCGGGGTGCACTACGTCTTCAGTGCACATGGCACGCCCCTGTCCGATGTGCGGCGGGGAGATCCGTATTCCCACCAGGTGCGGGCTACGGTGGAGGCCGTCATGCGGCTGCGGGGATATGATCGGCCCTATCATCTGGCCTTTCAGAGCAAAGTGGGGCCTGCCCGCTGGTTGGAGCCTTCGACGCCGGATACAATACACAGGCTAGCGCGTTCCGGGGTACAGAGCGTGCTTGTGGTGCCCGTGGCATTTGTCACAGACCACATCGAGACAAGTCACGAGTTGGATATCGAGATCCGCGCCGAGGCGGAACGGGCCGGTATCCGCCACTACGTCGTCATGCGCGCGCTCAACGATCATCCGCACTTCATCGAGGCTCTCGCCGAGCAGGTAGAGGGCCTGTTGCATCTAACGGCCGAGGCCAGAAGGGAAGTCGACGATGTCCGAGGAAGCAAGACGGCGTGAGGTGCTTGTGGTGGGGGCCGGGATTTCCGGTCTTGCGGCCGCCTACGCCCTTTCTACGGCCGGTCTGGATGTGGAGCTTCTGGAGCGTTCCGAGCGCGTGGGCGGGAGCATCCGGACGGTGCGCGAATCCGGCTACCTCTATGAGCTCGGCCCCAATACGCTGGCGCGCCGGGATGCGGCGCTCTGGAAGCTGATCGGAGAACTGGGTCTGGAGGGCGAGGTCCATTACGCCGCCCCCGAGTCCAGGAACCGCTATATCGTGCGCGGAGGCAGGCTCCTGGCCCTTCCCCAGGGGCCCGGGGAGTTTCTGCGTACGCCCCTGCTTTCCTGGTTCGGCAAGCTGCGCTTGCTCGGGGATTTGGCCCAGCTGCGGGGAGCCGATCCAGACGAATCCGTGGCCGCCTTCATGCGGCGGCGTCTGGGCAGGGAGGCGATGGAGTATGTTGTCGATCCGTTTGTGCGGGGGATCTATGCCGGCGATCCGGAGCGCCTCTTGATACGCACCGCCTTTCCCATACTGTACGGATGGGAGCGGGAGGCGGGCTCGCTCCTGGTCGGCGCTCTGCGGGCCTACCGTCGCCAGGCGGCTCGGCGTTCCGGGGAGGTTCCCCCTCCATCGCCCCTGTATGGCTTTCGCGACGGGCTTTCTGTGCTGCCCGAGCGCCTGGCCGAGGCGCTCTCTGGCAGGATTTACCTGCGCACCCGCCTGGAGCGGTTCTTCCCCCTTCCAGAAGGAGGCTTTGAGGCCTTTCTGATCCGCGAGGGGCAAGCGGAGCGAGTGTGCACCCGATACCTTGTGCTGGCTGTTCCATCCTTCGAGGCGGCCTCCCTGGTGCGGTTCCTCGATGGGGAGACAGCGCGCCGGCTGGAGGAGATCGAGTATGCGCCTCTTGCCGTGGTGTATACGGCATTCCGGCAGGAAGACGTGCCGCGCGCCCTCGATGGGTTTGGCTTTCTCTGTCCGAGCCGGGAAGGGCGTTTTGTGCTGGGTAGCCTGTGGAGCAGTACGCTTTTTCCCGGCCGCACTCCGGCAGGTCAGCTAGCGCTTACGGCTATGGTGGGGGGCGCCACGCGTCCCGAACGGGCTTTTCTGTCCGATGCGGCTTTGCTCGACGGGGTGTTGCGGGATTACCGGGAGTTGCTCGGCATCAATGCTCAGCCGGTTTTCGTGCGCATACATCGCTGGGAGCGCGCCATTCCCCAGTACACGGGCCGGCACGCTGAAGCGCTGGAGGCTATCGAGAGGATGGAGCGCACCTTCCCGGGCCTATATCTGCTGGGTAGCTATCGCCAGGGGGTGTCGGTGGGCGCCTGCGTGGCGCAGGGCCTGAACCTGGCTCGACGTCTGCTCGATGCTTCCCGGCAAGAACATGCCGCGCCGGTGGGCGGGTGATTATTCCCATCCCAGGGCCCGCCGGAGGTAGCGGCCCGTGGGGCTCTCCGGGTGGCGGGCGATCGCCTCCGGGGGGCCCGAGGCCACCAGATATCCTCCGCGCTCGCCCCCTTCCGGCCCCAGATCGATCACGTAATCGGCGCATTTGATCACCTCCAGATTGTGCTCGATGACCACGACGGAATGCCCCTGCTCCAGGAGCCGCTCAAAGCAACCCAGCAGCCGTCGTATGTCGTCGAGATGCAGTCCCGTGGTGGGTTCATCGAAGAGGTACAAGGTAGGACCCCGATGGGGCTCGGCCAGGTGGGCGGCCAGCTTGAGGCGCTGGGCCTCGCCGCCGGATAGCGTGGGGGTGGGCTGTCCGAGCCGCAGGTATCCGAGTCCCACATCCTGGAGTACGCGCAGACGCTGAACGATTTTGCGGTGCTCGGAGAAAAAGGCCACCGCCTCGTCGACCGTCATCTGGAGCACATCCACAATGCTTCGGTCTCGGTAGCGTACATCCAGGACCTCTTCCCGGTATCGTCGTCCCTCGCAGACCTCACAGGGTAGGTACAGATCGGCCAGAAACTGCATCTCGATGCGTTGCCAGCCCTCTCCGGCACAGGCCTCGCATCGTCCTCCTTCGACGTTGAAGGAGAAAAACCCCGGGCTGTAGCCCCGTGCGCGGGCCAGGGGCAGGTCCGCGTACAGTTCCCGGATGGCATCAAAAGCTTTGACAAAGGTGACCGGATTGGAGCGCGAGGAGCGTCCGGGTGGGCTCTGATCTACGAGCTCCACAGCATCAAGGTGTTCATGTCCGCTGATGCGATCATACAGGCCCCTGCGCACCGCGGGCTCTTCCTCCTCGGGTTGTCCCTTGAGCCGGCGCAGCGCCTCATACAGGGTATGGTGCACGAGCGTGGATTTGCCCGAACCGCTGGGGCCGGTCACACAGACAAGCATGTTGAGCGGGAAGGCCACGTCGATGTTTTTCAGGTTATGGGAGCGGCACCCGTAAAGCACAAGGGCCTTTTGGCCCTGACGCCGCCGCTCCGGTACAGGAATGCTTCGCCGCCCGCTCAGGTAGCTTCCGGTTAGGGATTGGGGGTGGCGGAGCAGTTCCGGATACGAACCCTGAAAGATGAGCTGGCCGCCCTGCTGGCCGGCACCTGGACCGAGCTCGACAATATGGTCGGCCGCCCGGATGATGTCCGGATCGTGTTCTACGACGAGCACGGTATTGCCCAGATCGCGCAATCGGTAGAGGATATGGATGAGCCTTTCCGTATCCCGGGGGTGCAGGCCCACCGAAGGTTCGTCGAGCACATAGAGGGCCCCCACGAGGGCGCTTCCCAGCGCGGTGGCCAGATGAATGCGCTGCACCTCACCCCCGGAGAGCGTCATGGTTAGCCGATCCAGGGTGAGGTAATCCAGTCCGATGTCCACTAGGTAGTCCAATCGCCGCCGGATTTCTCCCAGCACCTGAGCCGCGACGGCTTCTTCGTATTCAGTAAGCTTCAAGGATCGGAAGAAGCGCTCTGCCTCGCCGATGGAGAGGGAGACAACCTCACCGATATGCTTGCCTCCTACGCGTACGTACAGGGCCTCGGGACGCAGCCGGTATCCCTGGCAATCCGGGCAGGTCGTATAGCCCCGAAAACGGGCGTAGAAGATCCGGTAGTGCATCTTGTGGAACTGGGCCTCGATCTCCCGGAAGAAGCCCTCGATACCCTCAAAGCCGGGCCATCCCTTCCAGAGCAGGCGTCGGTGCTCTTCTGATAGCGCGGCGTAAGGCACCTCGAGCGGCAGACCCACCTCATGGGCACGGCGCAGGAGGCGATCAAGCCAGGTGCGGTGTTTATCTGTGCGCCAGGGGGCTATGGCTCCTTCCCGAATGGAGAGTCGAGGATCGGGAACGACCTTATCCGGATCGATCCCGGGTACGCGACCGAAGCCCTGGCAGGTGCGGCAGGCGCCAAAAGGGCTGTTGAAGCTGAACAGCTGGGGGGTGGGTTCTTCGAAACGCAGGCCGTCGCGTTCGAAATGCCGACTGAACCGAAAAGTACGTCCATCCAGGGTGCGGATCCAGCAGTATCCCTCCCCTTCCCGGTAGGCCAGCTCGACGGCCTCCGCAAGTCGGCTTCGAAGCGTTTCTTCGTCTGGATCCCAGAGCAACCGATCGACCAGCAGGCCCAGCTCCTCTGCAGCCCACGAGGCCGGTATGGGATCGTGGGCCGTGTCCAAAACCTCCACACCCCGGAGGAGGCGATAGAAACCCCGATCGCGCCATATCGCCAGGGCTTCTTGCAGTTCCTGGCCCGGGCGCAGCTGCAGGGGAAAGGCCACGTAGAAACGAGTTCCTCTGTGCAGCTGGGCAGCCAGCTGTGCCCAGATGCGCTCCGGGGTGTCTCGGGTGACTTCTTGGCCTGATACAGGGGAGTAGGTGCGGCCGATGCGGGCGAAGAGCAGACGCAGGTAGTCGTACAATTCCGTTATGGTAGCTACCGTGGAGCGCGCGTTGCGCGAACCTGTCTTCTGTTCGATGGCTACTGCGGGGCTGAGTCCTTCGATCCTGTCCACATCCGGTCTGGGCATGCGCTCTAGAAACTGCCGGGCGTAGGCGCTCAGGGATTCGGTGTAGCGGCGGTATCCTTCGGCGTAGATTGTATCGAAGACCAGCGAGCTTTTGCCGCTTCCCGACGGACCGGTGACGACGATGAGCTGATTGCGGGGCAAGGAGAGGTCCAGGTTTTTCAGATTATGCTGTCGTGCGCCACGGACGATCAGGTAGCGGTGTCCTTGCCGGGTTTCGGGGTGCAGGCGCGTTTCCATAGGGGTGTTCTGTAATCTCGCTCAAGGGCGGGGGGCTTCGGGGCCGCTGCGGGCCCGTCGCCAGCGAGCCTCCAGGGCGGTATACACCAGCACGCCCGCGGCCACCGAGGCGTTGAGCGATCCCACGCGGCCCTGCATGGGGATATGCACCAGCCAATCGCAGTGTTGACGGACCAGCGGACGGATACCGTGCCCCTCGCTTCCGATGACGAAGGCGATCGGATCGGCGTAGTCCAGCTCCCAGAGGCAGGTCTGTGCTTCGGCTTCAGCGCCCACGATCCAGAAGCCCGCCTCCCGGAGGGTTTCCAGGGCGCGGACCAGGTTGGTCACGCGCGCGATGGGCAGGTGAGCGGCCGCGCCAGCCGAGCTTTTCAGCACGGCTCCCGCGATAGGAGCCGATCCATGCCGGGGCACAATCACGCCCGAAACGCCGGCCGCTTCGGCTGTGCGGAGGATCGCTCCCAGGTTTTGAGGGTCTTCCAACTGATCCAGGACCAGAAGCAGGGGGGTGGGCTCGCGGGCGAAGGCGTTCTCCAGCAGCTTGTCCAGTTCCCAGTAGGAGACCAGCCCGGCCAGCAAGGCCACGCCCTGGTGGCGATGGGTGCCGGTAAGGCGCTGTAGCCGTTCTGCTGGTACTCGTTGCACGGGCACGCCCGCCTGGCGGGCCAGGTGCTCCAGTTCGCCCAGCCAAGAAGTGCGAAGGTCTTCCCGAATGTAGAGCTTTTCGGCCGGTTTCCCGGCTCGGAGCCATTCCCGTACGGGATGTCGACCGAAGACGATCGTGTGTTGGTGCGCCTTCATGAACGCCGCCGCCAGGTGCGCAGCAGGCCGACACAACCGCCCAGCAACAGCAGCAGGGCGATCAGCTCGGCCTGTGTGGCCTGCCAGCCGAAAAAGGAAAACTCCGGATTTACCCGAATCTGTTCGATGAGCAGCCGCTCTGCGCCATTGAGCACCAGGTAGAGGGAAAACAGCCAGCCGAACCGGTAGGGATGGCGCCGGAGCGCCCACAGGAAGAGGAAGAAAAGCGTGCAGAGCAGAAACTCATACAGGGGGGTGGGGTAAACGGGCACCTCAGGGGGGCCCACGATGGCGCGCGGGTAGGTCTCCGCCCAGAGCCAGGTAGGAATCCAGGAGGGGCGGGCGTCCAGGTCGGCTGCAATCCCCCAATCGCCATCTCCCGCCAGGTGACAGCCGATGCGCCCTACCCCGTAGGCGAGCATAAGTCCGGGGGCGATGGCATCGGCCGCGGGCCAGATCGGCACCCCGTATCGCCTCAGCCCCCAGATCACGCCCACGGCGCCGAAGAGCAGTCCGCCGTAGAAGGTCAGGCCACCGGGGCTGAAGATCATCTCCAGCGGCCGGGCTCGGAAGAGATCCCAGTACTCCAGGAGGTGGAACAGCTTGGCGCCCACAAGGCCGGTTCCGGCTGCCAGCAAGGCGAGGGTGCTTACGATCTCTGAGGGTGGGCGTATGACCCGCTCCAGCCGGCCTCTCTGGCGCACCTTCGCGGTGACCGCGGGCAGGATGCCGGCCTCGTACATCCAGCGGAAATTCACCGAGGTCGTATAGGCGGCCAGCAGAATGCCCACAGCCACCATGAGGCCGAAGGAGTAGAGGGGAATCGGGCTTTTCCAGCCGAAAAGGTCGTAGAACAGATCCGTGATACGGGGATACATACGGCTTTCCTCTTCCGTTATACCTGCCCACCCGGGCTGTCTTCAGGAGGAGGGCGTCGGAGAGCGTTCCGATTCCGCCCGGCGGATTCTGGCTATCAGGGTATCGGGTAGGGCATCCAGGCTCAGGAGGGTCTGCTCGCCGGAGTCCAGGGCTTTGAGCGGGGCGCGTCCCCGGGAGAGTTCTTCCTCGCCCAGGATGAGCACGAACCGGGCCCGGATGCGATCGGCTTCTCGAAGCTGACTTCTGAGGCTCCGTCCGGCCAGATCGTATTCCACCTGCAGGGAGAAGCGGCGGCGCCATCGGTTGGCGTGCAAAAAGGCCCACCGCCGGGCCTCTGGGCCCAGCGCGGCGATGTAGAGGTCCGGGCGCGCCGGTTCGGGAAACCGGTATCCCGCCGTCTCCAGGGCGATCAGGAGCCGTTCCAGACCGCCGGCAAAGCCCACACCCGGGGTGGGACGGCCGCCGAGCTCTTCCGCAAGCCCGTCATAGCGTCCGCCTCCGCCCAACGCATCCTGGGCTCCCAGCAGGGGGCTTGTAATCTCAAAGGCCGTATGCATGTAGTAATCCAGGCCCCTGACCAGAAACGGATCCTCTTCGTAGGGGATGTCTAGCTCCTCCAGATAGGTCTTGACCTGCTCGAAGTGTTCCCGACAGGCCTCGGTGAGGAAGTCCGTGATGCGCGGCGCTCCGGCCAGAAGCTCCTGGTCCTGCGGATCTTTGGAGTCCAGAATGCGGAGCGGGTTTTTCTCCAGCCTCTCCCGGCTCGAGGGGCTCAGGCGCTCGGCCAAGGGGCGGAAATAAGCCTGCAGAGCTTCCCGATAGCGGGGGCGGCAGGTGGCATCGCCGAGCGAATTGATCCGCAATCGGAGCTGGCGCAGGCCGAAGTGCTCCAGAATACCCATCTGCAGGGCGATCGCCTCGGCGTCGGCCAGGGGATCGGAAGAGCCGAGGATTTCGGCTCCATACTGATGAAACTGCCTCAGTCTTCCGCGCTGGGGGCGTTCGGCGCGGAACATGGGACCGATATAGTAGAGCTTCATGACCGCCCCCTGGGTGTAGAGGCCGTGTTGCAGGTAAGCCCTCATGACGGGGGCCGTCATCTCAGGCCGCAGCACGAGCCGATCCTCGCCCCGCTCGAGGGCGAACATCTCTTTGGTGACGATATCCGTTGTCTGCCCCACACCGCGGGCGATGAGCTCCAGCTGTTCCAGGATGGGGGTCCGGATTTCCGCAAACCCGGAGAGCTCCAGGATCCTCCGGATCTCCTCTTCTATGTGGCGCCAGCGGAGCGCTTCTTCAGGCAGAATATCGTGGGTGCCCTTAACTGTGCGGAATCGCATGGGTTAGAGGCGAAAATAGAGTTCTTCTTCCTGAGCGAAGATAGCACACAGCTCCTCGGGGCTCTGCGCATCGAGCAGCCGTTGGCGGAAGGAGGCATGGTTCATGAGCCGGGAGAGGCGGCTGAGCAGCTTGATGTGCTGACTTATCTGATTTTCCGGACCCACAAGCAGGAAGGCGATCTGGACCGGTTGTCCGTCCAGGGCCTCATACTCGACAGGTTCTGCCAGCGTGGCCGCCGCGGCCACATTATCCGTGACGCCGTGGGTTTTCCCATGAGGAATAGCCAACCCTTTGCCCACCCCGGTGGACATGATCGCCTCCCGATCCAGAACGGCCCGTCGTACTTCAGCCGGATCCACGACAGCGGGATGCCCGGCCACCAGATCCAAGAGCAGATCCAGGAGTTCGGCTTTTGTGTGGCAGCGTACGCGCACCCGCACGCATTCGGGTCGAAGGAGGGCGGCGATGGTCATCTGGAGTGTATGACCTCTGGAGCCCCTGAATATAGGGCCAGAGGTCTGGACCTGTCAAAAACTACAGACGCCGGCGGATACGGGGCAGCAGCTCCGCTTTCCAGGCACTGAAATCCCCCTCCAGAATGTGGCGGCGCGCTTCGCGCACCAACCACAGGTAGAAGGCCAGGTTCTGGGTGGAGACGATCTCCAGGGCCAGGATCTCCTCGACGGAAAACAGGTGCCGGACGTAGGCTTTCGTATAGCGCTGGCTGACCTCAGTGGGCAAGCCGGGATCGAGGGGAGAGAAGTCGCGTGCCCAGCGTGCGTTGCGGATATTGAGGATCCCCTCTGTGGTAAAGACCATGCCGTTGCGTCCGTTCCGGGTCGGCAATACGCAGTCGAAAAGATCCACGCCGCGGGCGATGGCCTCCAGAATGTTCTCCGGGGTGCCCACGCCCATGAGGTAGCGGGGTTTATCGGCAGGCAGAAGCTCGGTGACGAGTTCCGTCATGGCGTACATGAGTTCGGCTGGCTCCCCCACGGAGAGCCCTCCGATGGCGTAGCCGCTGAAATCCCACTGCAGGAGTTCCTGGGTCGATCTGCGCCGCAGATCTTCATATGTGCCCCCCTGCACAATGGCAAAGAGCCCCTGGGCGTGTCCGTAGCGGGGTTCGGATGCCTGCCAGGCGCGCCAGGCCCGTTCGGCCCATCGCGTGGTTCGTTCTATGGCCTCGACCATGTAGCTGTGTTCACAGGGCCAGGGCGGACATTCATCGAGCACCATCATCACATCGGAGCCCAGCAGGCGCTGGAAAGCCACCACGGATTCCGGGGTGAAGTGGTGATAGGCGCCGTCGATGTGGCTGCGAAAGACGACCCCCTCGTCTGTGATGCGGCGCAGACTGGCCAGGCTGAAGATCTGATAGCCTCCGCTATCGGTCAGGATCGCCCGGGGCCAGGACATAAACCGGTGCAGACCACCGGCCTCGGCCAGAATTTCCGGGCCAGGCCGCAGGTAGAGGTGATAGGTGTTGCCCAGAATAATAGGGGCGTCGAGATCGTTTTCCAGTACCCGTTGAGCAACCGCCCGTACGGAGGCGCGGGTACCTACGGGCATGAACATGGGGGTGGGAATAGAGCCGTGATCCGTATGCAACCATCCCGCTCTGGCGCGCGAGTGGGGATCGGTGGCAAGCAGCTGGAAACGTATCATGCCGCAAAGGGGAAAGGATCATCCCTGTTTGCGTTTGCACTCGATGCAGATCGTCGTATGGGGTACGATCTCGAGTCGCTCTTTGGGGATGGGGCGGCCACACTGGCGGCAGACTCCGTAAGTGCCCTCCTGGATACGCAGCAGGGCGCGTTCCAGATAGCGCAGGAACTTTACCTCCCGGTCATGGAGCAGGTAGGCTTGTTCTAGATCGCTGTCCGGATTGCCCGTGATCTCCTCCATGGAGGGGGCTAGCCGGCCCTCGCCGTTGCGATTTTCCAGGTTGTCTCGGATCTGTTCTTCGAGATACTGGATGTCCGCCTGTACCTGGCGCATCTTCTCCAGAATGATCTGGCGAAAGTACTCCAGCTCCTCGGGCGAATACGGCGACTTGGGCGGCGTTTCCATGGCGGTCCGTTCCTCTGTGCCTCGGTAGCGGATAGCGACAGCTGTTCCGGGAAATGGATGGAGCAAAATTACACGGCCGGGGGGATCCTCTCCAAGCGCATTGAGACCCCTTCAGATGGGGAGCGGTTGCTTGACCTGAGGCGGAACAGGCCGGGGACGGTAATGCTGATCCCGAAGTCGGGGCTGGAAACCCGCTTCCAGAATACAGCGCTGCAGGCCTTCGGCATCCATTCGATAGGAGGCTCCGGCGGCGGAGACCACGTTCTCCTCGATCATGATCGAGCCCAGGTCATTGGCCCCTCCGTAGAGGGCCAGCTGGGCCACCTCCGGACCTACGGTGAGCCAGGAGGCCTGGATGTTGGGTATGTTCGGAAGCATAAGCCGGCTCAGGGCAAGCACACGCAGGTATTCTTCGGCCGTCACCCGGTTGCGCACCCCCAGGGCACGGGCCAGGCGGGTACCTTCGTCCTGATACGGCCAGGGGATGAAGGCGATGAATCCAACAGCCCCCTCGGGCTTTTCATCCTGCAGGTCCCGGATCAAGATCAGGTGCTGAATGCGTTCGGGTACGGTTTCCACGTGGCCGAACATCATGGTGGCCGTGGTCAGGAGGCCCAGCCGATGGGCCACGCGCATGACCTCCAGCCACTCCGATGCGCTGCATTTGCCTCGCGCGATGAGTCGGCGCACGCGATCGGAGAGGATCTCCGCCCCGGCGCCCGGAAGGGAATCCAGACCGGCTGCCATAAGCCGACGCAGCGCTTCTTCGATGGTAAGCCGGCTCGTTTTCACAATATGGATTACTTCGGGCGGGCCGAGGGCGTGAAGCCTGAGCTGGGGAAAGCGGGATTTGATCTTCCGGAACAGCGTTTCATAGTACTCGATGCCCAGCGCCGGGTTGTGTCCGCCCTGCAGGAGGAGCTGATCACCCCCCAGATCGAGCGTTTCCTCTATCTTGCCGTACAGGGTTTCCTCATCGATCACGTATCCGTCCGGATGTCCAGGTGGGCGGAAGAAGTTGCAGAACAGGCAATTGGCCGTGCAGATGTTCGTATAGTTGACGTTGCGATCGATGATCCAGGTGACCACCCGTTCCGGATGAAGGCGCATGCGGAGCTCATGGGCGGCAAGCATGAGCTCGCTCAAGGGCACCCGTTCATAAAGCAGGAGGCCCTCCTCCAGGCTCAAGCGTTCCTGACGCAGGGCTTTGTCCAGCGTAGGGAGGATGGTGAGCATCTATCTGCTCCCTCGACAGATCCGACGGAATCCAGCGTAGCTGGGGCACAGCCGGAATCAAGCTCTCCGCATAGGCCAGCTCAAAAAAGAGCTGCATACCGAGGAGATGCACCGGCGCAAGATAATATTCGATGCGGTTCTGCAGATAATCCAGATAAAAACCCGCATCGCCCCCATGGACCTGTTGCCATTGTCGGGCGATGTGCGCTCGGTGGCTCAGCCCCACCTCCAGGCTCCGACGCAGCAGGCTTGCCCGTTCCGGGGTGAGGTGTTCGGGATATCCGGCCCAGAAGGCGAAAACGAACCCCGTGCCTGTCCACTCGACCCATTCTCGGGCCAGATCGTAGACGTAGGGCCAGCGTTGCAGGTGGGCAAAGGCGCGATCCCCGATGACTAGGCCCGCCGTGCGTCCGCCAATATGGGCCTCATATCCGGGCCGGGTTTCGATGAATCGGGGTTGTATGCCCCATTTGCGCCTGCAGAGAATTTTGAGCAGGCTCACCGACGTCGAGGAACTGTAATCCAGCAGCACCTCCTCGATATCCTCCAGCGGGACCTCCCCTACCAGTAGCACGGTATGTACGTATGTGCGGGTCCCGATGCCGATCCCGTCCGCTATGACCAGATCGGGAATACGGGCGTATGCGATTACCGGAAGCAGGCCGATGTGCGCCTGGCCGTCTGCCAGTTTCTGGGCGCAACGGCTCGGCAGGTCGAAGCTCAGCTGTAAGCCGAGCCTGTGTGGGACCCACCGTTGCAGGCCGTACACCAGGGGGCGTGCGTTCAAATAGCTTACCGCACTGATCTGCGTAAAGGGCGCCGCGGAGGGCGATTCAGGGCAGCTGGCAGCGCAGGTCCTCATAGGGGCTTGCCTTTATCGGCGGTCCGAAACCGGTCCGGAGGGTCCTTGGGGCACGGTGGGCTAATAGCGGCTCATGGGGTCGGGTTCGGGATCCAGGTGGGCGGTGCAGTTGAGTAGCAGCGCATGGAACCGTTCCCCATCGTAGTCCAGCACGTTGAGGGCTCCGTTGGTGTGCGTGATCGCCTCCATGCGTTCCAGGCCCCATCCAAGCAGGGTGGTCAGTAGTATGCGCAACATCCGTCCATGACCCACGATAAGAATGTGCCGGGCCGGACTGCGGAGCAGCTCGTCGATCACGAACCGGAGCCTGCGTTGCACGTCCAGGGGGCTTTCTCCGCCCGGTAGCCCGCGATGGAGCTCCCCCTCTGACCAGGCGAAGATCAGATCGCGCAGAAGCGCCTCCAGTTCCGCATCTATCGCTCGGCCCTCATAGATGCCCCAGTGCATCTCGGCCAGTTCCGGATACAGGCGCAAGGGCACACCGGGATGCCGTGCGGCCAGGATGCGGGCCGTCTCCACCGCCCTTTTCAGCGGGCTGGAGGCGATAAGCTCAATGGGTTCTTCGGCCAATCGCTCAGCCAGCCGCTCGGCCTGCTTTCGGCCGGTGTCGTTCAGGGGGGGATCCAGGCCGCGCCCCTGCAGTACCCCCAGCCGGTTGGCCTCCGTCTGGCCGTGTCGTACGATATAGAAGCGCTTCATGCCAGCATGGGCAGGTCTATGGGCTCCGTGGGAGGATGCTCATTGTAGATGCGCCGTACCCGATAGAGGCTGTCACGTTCCACCGGGATACGTCCGGCTCCCCGGATGAGCCCGATCAGCTCCGCCGTCGACATGGCCGGATGTTCTTCTCCACCGGCCATAGCGTAGATGCGCGTGGTATCATCGATGGTGCCATCGACATCGTCCACCCCGAAGGACAGGCTCAGCTGTGCCGTCTGGCGGCCGATCATGGGCCAGTAGGCCTTCAGATGGGGCATGTTGTCCAGGTAGAGCCGGCAGACCGCGTAGTTCTTCAGGTCCTCGAGCATGGGCACTTCCCGGAGATGGCTCATGCGGTTGTTTTCCCGCTTGAATTTCAGTGGAATGAAGGCCTGAAATCCTCCTGTCTCATCCTGCAGGGCGCGCAGGCGCTCCAGGTGATCGACCCGGTGTTCGTAGGCCTCCAGATGTCCGTAGAGCATGGTGCAGTTGGAGGGGATGCCCAGCTCGTGGGCGGTGCGGTGGATGTGCAACCACTGCTCGGCGGTGGCCTTGCTGTCGCAGATCTGTGCGCGCACTTCGGGGTGGAAGATCTCCGCCCCACCGCCGGGCAGGGAGTCCAGTCCACAGGCGCGCAGATACTGCAGGGCCTCCCGGATGCTCATACGAGAGCGGGCCGCCATGACGGCGATCTCCACAGCGGTAAAGGCCTTGATGTGCAGATCGGGTCGTATGGCCTTAATACGGCGCAGCATCTCCCCGTAGTACTCCACTCCGCGCTTGGGGTGTACCCCTCCGACGATATGCACCTCCGTTACGGGCGCCTCCGCATAGCGGCGCACGATCTGTTCGATCTCTTCGAGGGTGTACTCCCAGGCGCCTTCCTGCCCCGGTCGTCGGGCAAAAGCGCAGAAGGCGCAGTCGAAGACGCAGATATTGGTGGGCTCAATGTGGAAATTGCGGTTAAAATACGCGTAGTCGCCGTGCAGCCGTTCCCGTACGTAGTTGGCCAGCGCGCCCAGAAAGGAGACGTCCGGGCACTGGTAGAGGGCGACCCCTTCTTGGAAGGAGAGGCGTTCCCCGGAGAAAACCTTCTCCGCAATGCGCCGGTACGGTCGGGCCAGGCGATAGCGATCGATAAGGTGGCTCAACAGATCCCCCATAGCCGCTCCCTTTCCTATGCACGTCGTTGCAGGAACTCCAGGATGCGCTGCCGCATCTCCTCAAGCCCCGGCAAGGGGAGGCCGAATCGAATAGCATATCGGATCAAACACCCTCTGAGGATCGCATCCGCTTCGGGCAGATGATACCAGCTGAGCTTGAGCGTGCCCAGCGTCTGACGGGCGATCCAGTCGATGATCCCATAGCGGAACAGCACGAATCCACCCAGCCCCGTCAGCGCAGAGGCCCATTGATCGGTCATGAGCAGTACGGAGAGCACGATCAGGTAGAGCAGAAACTGCAGCCAGAGTTGCTCCAGATGGTAAAAAAGGCCGGCCAGCGTGTGGGCATACCAGGCGGGTTTGATCAGCTCCCAGAGCACATATAGGCCTAGCGTGGTCAGTGCGGCCACCCACCAGGGCAGCGCCAGCAACAGCAGGGGGAGCAGCACAAGGCCCAGGGCCCATCCGGATCGGTACCAGACAGCGGCTTCGGCCAGAACCCGCTCCAGGGGTATGCGCTCCAGGATCGAGCCCGCGTAGGCGCGCAGCGCTTCCTCGGTGGTGTAAAACCACACGCCCTCGGCCGTAAAGATCCCACCCGGGGTGTTAACGTACGTGGTGGGCCTCATTCCGCTTCCTCGGTATGCGAGCTTCCCCAGCGAAAAGCGCCCGGATCCGGTAGGCCCAGCAGATCCAGCACCCGGTGCACGATGCTATCGATGAGCGCCTCCACGCTCCGGGGTCGGTGGTAGAAAGAGGGACAGGCCGGCAACACGATGGCACCAGCCTCGGTCAGGGTGAGCATATTGCGCAGATGAATGGCATTGAGCGGGGTATCCCGCGGAACCAGGATCAGCCGACGGCGCTCTTTGAGCATTACGTCAGCCGAACGAGTGATCAGATCATTCGACGTCCCGCTGGCGATCCGCCCCAGCGTGCCCATGGAGCAGGGGATGATGACCATATCCGTGTACCGGGACGATCCGGAGGCAAAGGGGGCCGAAAAATCCGTCGGGGCGTAACGGGGAAACGGTATCTGCCTCAGGCTCTCCTCGTCGAGTTCCTGACACCAGACGTCGGCCGCCTGCGGGGAGAGGACGACGGCCACTTCAGCCACTCGATCCCGCATACGATCCAGATGCTCCAGCAGACGCCGGGCGTACAGGGCACCGCTGGCTCCCGTTATGGCCACGACGATGCGCTTTTCCATCTCGCTACGGCTCCACGACGGCGCTTCTGCGGCGGATTGCGCGCAGGTATTTGCGCGAAGGGCTCGGCACAAAGGGTCCAAGCCCCAGGCGGGGCCAGAGCGCATCGATGCGTGCGATCACCTCGGGGGTCATGGTCAGGATGTGGGGCCAGGGCCGCGTAAACCCCTCTTCGGGCCATTTGCGCGTGGCGTCAAAAACCAGCCGAGAGGGCAGGCCCGGACCCCGGGATGGGACGATCCAGCTGTCCCGCTTTGCATCGATGTTGTTCGTAAAGCGCCAGACGGCTTCCGCCGTATCAGACACATCCACATCCTCATCCAGGATGACCAGGATGCGCGTGCGCTCCAGCTCCGGCATTTGCAGTAGCGACTCGGCCACCTGCCGGGCATGACCGGGACGGCGTTTTTCGATGGCGACAAAGGCCATAAAAGGACGATGGCTGGGGACGCAGAAATGTAGCCCCCGCACCTCTGGCAGGCGCTGCTGCAGCGTTTGCAGATCGATGGGGGCAGGCCTGCCCCGTATGTCGGCGGCGTCTGGTAGCCCTCCAGCAAGGCGCAATTCATCCGCTGTTTTCGTGCTCAGATCCACAGCCAGCTTGCCGCCAAATCCCGGACGGCTGCAGGCGTGATCCAGAATATCCATGGGGCCTTCGGAGAAGATCACATCCCGGGCCGGCTCGAAGCGTTCTACCCCGTAGGCGACCAGTTCGCTCAGATTCTGTATGTCCACCCCCTCATCGGTGATGACCAGTAGCTTGGTAAACATCATCTGTCCCGCGCCCAGGATCGTATGCATGACCTTGTGGGCGTGTCCGGGGTATTCCTTGCGGATTTTTACAATAGCCAGGTTATGGAAGACCCCTTCTATGGGCAAGTGCATATCGAGCATCTCGGGCAGGAGCGTTTTGCGAATGGGGGCCAGGAAAATGCGCTCCGTGGCTTTGCCCAGGTAGGCGTCTTCCTGTGGGGGGATGCCCACGATCGTGGAAGGATAAACGGCATCTCGGCGGTGGGTGATGCAGGTTACGTGAAAAACGGGAAAATAGTCCGGCAGGGAATAATAGCCCGTATGATCCCCAAAGGGGCCCTCGAGGCGAAACGGCTCCTGGGGATCCACATAGCCTTCGATGACGATATCCGCATCGGCGGGCACGTGGAGCGGAATTGTGCGGCAACGGACAAGCTCCACGGGCCGGCGGCGAAGGAATCCGGCCAGGATATACTCGTCGATTCCATCCGGCAAGGGGGCTGTGGCGCAGTACGTATAGACCGGGTCACCCCCCAGCGCTACGGCTACGGGCATGCGTTCGCCCCGTTCCTGGTAGCGTCGGAAGTGGCGCGCCGATACCTTGTGCGGATGCCAGTGCATGCCCGTTGTGCGCCCGTCATAGACCTGCATGCGGTACAAACCCACGTTGCGTATGCCCGTTTCGGGGTCCTGCGTGTGGATGATGGGCAGGGTCAGAAAGGGACCGCCGTCCTCAGGCCAGCAGGTCATCACAGGTAGCCGCCCCAGATCCGGGGGATCCATGACCACTTCCTGGCACGGCCCACGGGAGACGATGCGGGGCAGGTAGCGAGCCAGACGGGCATATCTGGGCACCATGCGCAGCTTGTCCAGCAGCGTGCCGGGCGGGGCAAAGGAGAGCAGCTCCATGAGCTCGTCGTGAATCTGATCCAGACTCTCTACCCCGAGAGCCAGGCACATGCGCCGGTAGCTGCCAAAGAGGTTAATGGCCAGGGGAAAATCCGTGCCCGTGTTTTCGAACAGCAGGGCGGGACCCCCGGATTTGACCACCCGATCGACGATTTCGGTGATCTCCAAGTGGGGGCTTACGGGTTCGCGGATACATACCAGCTCCCCTTCGGCCTCCAGTCGGGCCAGGAAATCGCGCAGGCTACGATAGGCCATCTTTCTCTAGCGGAGGTAGTATGTGGTCGGGAAGGTACGCACACTCCCGGTCCGCACGCCAGAACAAAAAAGGCGGAACTCTCCGTTCCGCCCTGCTTGCGGAGAGGGTGGGATTCGAACCCACGGTACCCTTTTGGGGTACACTCGCTCTCCAGGCGAGCCCGTTCGACCACTCCGGCACCTCTCCGGAAACAAAGATAGTCTCTCCGGACGGACGGCGGCAATCTACGGAACCGGATCCAGAGCCACCACGCGATGCACCCAGGGCAGGTAGCGCAGGTAGCTTAAAGGGATCTCGGAAAGGGGCTGATCCATTTCGATCACCATCTTAGCCCGATCCGCTCTGGCCTTGCGGGCCACGTGCATGGTGGCGATGTTGACCCCGTCGTTGGCGATCACCGTCGAGATGATGGCGATGGAGCCTTTGACGTCATCGGCGTCGATGACCAGCGTAGGCAACTGAGCCGAAAAGTTGACCTGAAATCCGTCCAGTTCAATGATCGTGATCAGTCCCCCACCGCGGCTGACGCCATAGAGATCCAGCTCGCCGCCTTCTGCGCCGCGCAGATGCACCTGTATGGTGTTGGGATGCAGGGTCAGGGCCCCGCTTACGGGACGAAACTCCAGCCGCAACCCGCACTCGGAGGCCAGCTCCAGCGCCCGCGGAATGCGCGTATCATCGGGCGCCATGCCCAGCAACCCGGCCGCGATGGCCCGATCGGACCCATGACCCTGATACGTAGTGGCGAAGGAGTTATAAAACGTAATATGGGCCTCCACGGGCGGCTGTTCCAGCAGCTGCCGGGCTACATAGCCGATACGCACTACGGCGGCCGTGTGGGAGCTGGAAGGGCCCACCATGATGGGTCCGATCATATCGAAGATGCTGCTCGGTTCCGGCATAGGAAGTTTACGTTAAGCCACCTCCGGCAACGCAAGTCCGAACAACCGGCATGCCGCCTCCGTAGTGCGTTGGGCTACCTCCTCGGGGGCACAGCCCAGTATTTCTGCCAGACGATCCCGCACATAGGTCAGATAGGCGGGCTCGTTGCGCCTGCCCCGGTGCGGCACGGGAGCCAGAAAGGGGGCATCCGTTTCCAGCACGAGATGGGCAAGCCCTACGCTGCGCACCACCTCGGGCAGGGTGCTTTTCCGGTACGTGATCACTCCCCCGATACCCAGCAGAAATCCCATCCGGACGGCCTCACGGGCGAAGGCCTCATCTCCGGAGAAGCAGTGTAAAATTCCCCGAAGCCCGGAGCGGGCCTCCTGGCGCAGAATGCGCAGCAGATCGGTATGCGCCTCCCGATTATGGATGATTAGCGGTTTGTCGAGTGCGATCGCCAGTCGGATGTGCTCCCGGAAGAAAGCCTGCTGTTTGGCCTCAAAGGAGCGATCCCAGTAGTAATCAAGCCCGGACTCCCCGATGGCTACCACGGAGGGATCTCGGGCCAGGGTGGCTATGCGCTCCAGATCGGCTTCCGTGGCCGTTTTCACCTCGGAGGGATGGATGGCCGCCATGGCCCAGAGGCGGTCGGGGTACTGACGGGCCATCTCGATGGCCTGCTGCGCGGTATCGGGGTTGGTGGCCGATTGCACAAGCAGGGCCACGCCTGCCTGCTCGGCGCGTCCGAGCACGGCCTCTAGGTCGGAGGCGAAATCGGGCCAGTACAGGTGGCAATGGGTGTCTACCAGCCTCATGGGCGGCGCTCAATAAACGGGGGTTTGACGACCTCGGCGGGCACCAGACGGTCCCGGATGGCTATCCAGATCTGGCTTCCCGGTTCGGCAAAGGCCGTTTCCACGTAGCCCATCCCGATGCCCACTTCCAGTATGGGGGAGTGCGAGCCGCTCGTGACCTGCCCGATTCGCCGTCCTTCGGCATCCGTGATGGCGTATCCACTGCGGGGTATAGCCCGTTGCTGCAGCCGAAAGCCGACCAGGCGACGCGAAGGCGGGCTTTGCCTGATCCGCTGTAGCGCTTCCCGGCCCACGAAAGGTCCCTTTTCCAGTTTGACTACCCAGCCCAGGCCCGCTTCATAGGGATGGGTGTCCTCGCTGATCTCGTTGCCATAGAGGCAGTAGCCCATTTCCAGCCGAAGCGTATCTCGAGCCCCCAGTCCGCAGGGGACCAGACCCAGATCCTGACCGGCCTCTAGAAGCGCATCCCATACGGCGGGTGCGCGTTCGGCCTCCATGTACAGCTCGAAGCCCGGCTCCCCGGTATACCCGGTGGCCGAGATCAGGGCGCGTCGGCAGCCCAGGAAACGCCCGCCCGTGAGCTTGCGGAAATGATAATAGGGGATCTGCTCGGGGTCGGGGTCTGCAAGCAGGCGCCGAAGAATCGCCGCAGAGGCGGGCCCCTGGAGGGCCAGCAGAGCGGTTTCCTCGGAGATGTCCACCAGATCCGCCCCCATGGAGTTGTGTTCTATTAAGTAGGCCAGGTCTTTGGCGATATTGGCCGCGTTGACCACAAGCAGGTACTCGGAGGCCGTGATCCGATAAACGATCAGGTCGTCGACGATTCCCCCGTGTTCGCGGCAGAAAAGGCTGTACTGCGCCCTGCCATCGGTGAGCCGGCTGATATCGTTTGTGGTCACATACTGCACGAACTCTCCGGCCCGGGGTCCGCGGATGAGAAACTCTCCCATATGGGAGATGTCGAAAAGGCCAGCGCGCTGTCGCACGGCCCGATGCTCTTCCACAATACCCCGGTAGTGCAGGGGCATCTCAAAGCCCGCAAAGGGCACCATGCGCGCTCCGGCCTCCAGGTGCCGGTGGTAAAGGGGGGTGCGTTTACGGAGGTTCTGCATACGTGTTCGTACCTGTTACGGTTCGTTTTCTACCCACCGGCCTCGGTTGTAAATCGCCCACGCCCGGCCTATCAGGCGCTCACCCAGAAACGGGGTGTTGCGGGATTTGGACCGGATATGTCGGGGCTCAAAAGTCCAGGGGGTTTCTGCATCAAATACGGTCAGGCAGGCCATCTGGCCCACGGCGATCCGGGGTATGGGAAGCCCCAGGATGCGACGCGGGGCCAGGGTGATCTTGCGCACCGCTTCAAGGAGACTCAGTAGACCGGGCTGGACGAGCTCGCGCACGATGAGCCCCCAGGCGGTTTCCAGGCCGATAATGCCAAAAGGTGCGGCGATGAATTCGACCTCTTTTTCCTCCGGGGCATGTGGGGCGTGATCGGTGGCGATAACGTCGATGGTGCCGTCAGCCAGCGCTTGTTTGAGCGCCTCTACGTCCTCGGCGGTCCGCAGTGGGGGGTTCATCTTCGTGTTCGTGTCATACCCGGAGGCGGCCACGGCCTCATCGGTCAGGGTAAAATGATGGGGGCAGACCTCGGCCGTTACCGGGATGCCCTCCGCCTTGGCCCGTCGAATGAGCTCCGCGCCGCGCGCCGTGGACAGATGGGCTACATGCAGGTGGCCCCCGGTCCGAGCGGCCAGTTCCAGGTCACGGGCGATCATCGCCGTTTCTGCCTCGGCCGGAATGCCCCGCAGACCCAACCGGGTCGCCACGGCCCCCTCGTGCATAACCCCCTCGCTGCTCAGAGCGGGTTCTTCCATGTGGTTGATGATCGCTCTGCCCAGCATGCGGGCGTACTCCAGCGCCCGACGCATCAGTCCGGCATGCCAGATCGGCGCGCCGTCGTCGGAGAAGGCCACCGCGCCGGCCTGGGCCAGATCCCACATCTCGGTCAACTCTCGCCCCTTGCGCTCCTTGGAGACGCACGCGATGGGGTATACGTCCACCGCCTCTGCGGAAGCGCGGCGATAGATGAATTCCACCACATCGCGCGTATGGATTGGAGGATCCGTATTGGGCATGCACGCCACCGCCGTAAACCCCCCGGCCGCGGCCGCCCGACACCCGGTTGCGATCGTTTCTTTGTGCTCCTGGCCCGGTTCGCGCAGGTGTACGTGCATATCCATCCAGCCGATGGAAACGTACACCCGCCCCTTGTAGGTTTTCTGCGGCGTATCGGAGGGGGCTTCGAGATTCGGTCCCAGGGCGGCGATTTTTCCCTCTGCCAGCAAGATATCCAGGGGCTCGGAGATCTCCGAGCGCTCCACATCCACAATGCGCACCCCGCGCAACAGCAATCGCTCCATGGGAGAACCGTCTTTTGGAACAACGAGCACCGCCAAAGATAGCAGTAAGAGGCGGTATTGTGCCGGTAGGGGAATTGCAACGATCTTTTCCCTGTGATCTGGAGCAGGGCTGCTGTGCGAGGATGGTGGTGGGGTCTGTGTGCGCTGAGCTTCTGGGGCTGTGAGGGGCTGTCCGTCCCCGATCCGGGGCGGGTGCCGGAGCTGATCACCTTTTCCGCAAGCCCTCAGGAGGTGCTCCTGGATACGATTCCGGCCGGATCCGACGGCCGAATCTCGCTGAGCCTTCGGCTGCAGGCCGAGGTCTATGATCCGGACGGCAATCTGCGCGCTGTGCGCGCGCTGTGCCGGGACCCGTACCGGGCTCGGGCACTGGCGGAGTCCGAATTGCTCCCCGCCGGCGGAAATCGTTATACGGGGGAGCTCCGGTTGCTCCTTTCGCGCGGGGAGGTGGGGCGGTACATCGTATACGCCTGGGCGGTAGATCGCCGCAACCGGACGGGCAACCTGCCCCGGCTTGAGTTCACCGTGCGCGCCACAGGCGCCCCGCCCCGCATTCTGGAGGTGCTGGCCCCCACACAGGTGCGTATCCCGGCGCAGGGCAGACAGTCTTTCGATGTAGCCGCTCGTGTGTACGATCCCGATGGGCTGGAGACGATTGTGCGCGTTTACATGCTCACCCCCGGTGGGGGGGAGATCGATCTCTACGACGACGGCCGGAGCAACGAGACCGGCGATCAACGGGCCGGGGATGGCATCTATACGCGTCGTCTTTCCGTCTCCAGCACGGATGTGCCGGGTTCGTATACGTTTCTTTTCTACGCCGTGGATCGGGCCGGCCTGCGTAGCGAGGGCCGCGCCCACAGCATCGAGCTGATCCGATGAGCCCCTGGTTGCTAATGGGTATCGGGCTACTGGCGATGGGGACGGGGGGGGGCAAGGCCCACGTCCTGCCGCTCAGGCCGGACTCCTTGCTGCGAGGAATCACGCGCAATACCGTCACCCATCTGGCCGTCCAGGAACCGGTGCTCTGGACAGGCCCCAAGCTGGCCTACACGCCGGACGGCGGGCGGAGCTGGTATCTGGCCCGAGCCGACTCCCTCTACAACGGGCGCGGAACGGTCTATGCCCTCCACGTGGAGGGAGACACGATCTGGGCCTCCGTCGGCTATACGCGCCGGATGCAAAGCGGCGATCGGGTGCAGTTTATCCCCACCGCCATCGGGTTCGTCTATTCCCTGGATCGCGGCCGTACCTGGCGCTTTCGTCCGCCTCAGCTCGACACGGCCACCGATACCGTGCTGGTCTACGGAAACAACCGTATTCGTGCCCTTCCCGTCATCGCCCCGGAGCAAAGCGTGGTCTATGATCTGCATTACCGCCGGGGACAGCTCTGGGTGGCGGGATGGGCCTCCGGAATCCGGCGTTCTCGGGATATGGGGCGTACGTGGGAGCGTATCGTATTGCCTCCTCGAGAACTGGCCGCCGTTCGCCCTGATGAGGTCTATAACTTCGTGCTCGATCCGCGTCAGGACTTCAACTTTCTGGGCTTTTCCGTGCTGGTTGATCAGCGCGGGGTCGTCTGGGCGGGCACGGCGGGAGGGTTACACCGCTCTGAAGATGACGGACGGAGCTGGAGGGCCATCCGGGCCAGTCGAGCCCCGGACGCGCTGGCCGGGAACTGGATCGTGGGCCTTGCCGAGCAACCCGGACCGGACGGGATCCGAATCTGGGCGATCACCTGGCCTGCGGAGTCAGGCGAAGAGTTCGCCCTCTGTGTTAGCCAGAATGACGGGCGAAGCTGGGATCGCCTGCTGCTCGGGGAACGCCTCTACGCGGTCGCTTTCCAGGGCAAACGGATCTGGGCCGCGGGCACAAGCGGCCTCTTCTACTCCGATGATGGCGCAAGCTGGCAGCACATCCGTCAGCCTCTGCTCCGCTCCGGGGCCATGCTGAGGCCGGACTGGGTCGCCTATACGGTAGCTGTGCAGGACTCCCTGGTGTGGGTGGGGACCAACGACGGGTTGCTGCGCTCCTCCGATGGGGGCAGGAGCTGGGATCTGCTACGCGTCGACGTGCCGCTGCGGCCCGAGGCGCCGGATCCCCGCATGCCGCCTGTAGAGGCCTACGCCTATCCCAATCCCTTTGCTCCGGAAGACCATCGCTGGTGCCGTATCCGGTTCGCCTTGCCGGAGCCCTCGACGGTTACCGTGCGCATCTATGATTATGCTCTGGCCCCGGTCCTCACCCTGATGCAGGGGGCATGGCTCCCGGCCGGGGTTCACGAGGTGCCGTGGGACGGCAAAGACGCCCAGGGACGCCGTCTGGCCAACGGGGTCTATGTGTACACCGTGGAGACCCGATTCGGCCTCGCCCGGGGCAAAATCCTGCTGCTGGAGTAGGTCAATGCGTGCTCGGTGTGCCTTTGCTCTTCTGTATCTGAGCGTGGCCCTCTCGGCCCGGGCGCAGGATGGGGGCGCAGCCGGTGCATTTGTGCGCCTCAGCTGGGGGGCCAGGGCGCTCGCCCTCGGGGATGCGCTCGTGGCCGTTCCCTGGGGAGTTGTATCCGGAGTGCATAACCCGGCCCTGTTGCCCTGGAGTCCGGGGCAGATAGCCGGTGCCTTTGCCGCGCTGTTGCCCCTGGACCGACAGCTTATGGGTGTCTTTTTCCAGGCCCCTCTGCGCCCATCGGCCGGGATGATGGCCAGCCTCGTACAGGCCGGAGTAGAGGGCATAGACGGGCGAGACGGGAGCGGATACCATACCGAATGGCTGGGGGTGCGAGAGCAGCGGCTGTATTTCGGTTTCGGCTACCGTGCCGGTCCGCGGGCCGCCTTCGGTGTGGGCTTCAGCTTCAGCCGCAACCAGTTGCACGCCTCCATTCCCGCTCCCAGCACACTCGGCGTCGATGCGGGTTTGCTCCTGGAGGCGGCTCCGAATTGGTATCTGGGGGTCTCCGTTGCCGACCTGCTGGCGCGCTATTCCTGGGATACGGCAAATCTGTACGGGTCGGAGGGAAACACGCTGACGGACCGATTCCCTCTGCGGCTACGCCTGGGCTCGGCCTGGAGGCCAGGAGGTAACTGGATGATCGCCACGGCGCTGGAGGCGCGCCTGTATCGAGCCCAGCGGCAGTGGGTCGAGTTCGTCGTGCAGGAGGGGACACCTGTGCTTATTTCCCGACAACAAGGGGAGTGGGTCCGGACACTCCGCTGGTCCGGGGGAATAGAGTACACCTGGCCAGAAGGGTTGATCGCGCGGGCCGGTCTTCAGGCCGAACCAGGAGGCTGGAGGCCCGCGGCCGGTTTCGGCCTGCATCGATCCCTGGGCGCGCTCTGGATAGAGACTGCCTATGCGGCAGGCTGGGATGTGCCCATCGGGTTACTGAGCCATCGGATCGAAGTTGCCGTGCGTTTCTAGTCGGCTCTCCCCACGTAGGCCAGCATGCGGACCGGAAAAAGGCGTACCTCTTCGCCCTGGCGTACATAAGCCATCTGTCGGTCCGGATCATAGCCCTCTACGCGCCATTCGTAGCGCTCCCGGTTCCGGGGTGAGGCCCGCCAGGCATCCAGGTCCATCCAGCGCACCACGATATCTCCGGGCTCCAGAGGGATCTTCTCGCGCGCTTCCATGGCTTGTGCTTTCTTATGGGATCCCGATAACTTTTTCCATTGGCCCGGATGGCGGAAACGGTAGACGCGAGGGACTTAAAATCCCTTGGCCCGAAAGGGCCGTGCGGGTTCGACTCCCGCTCCGGGCACACCTTAGAGCGTGCCCTCTTCTATCCAGGGGCGTAAGCGGGGATGATGGCGCAGGTGCTGTACGACACGGTGCCAGTATACACGCACGGTTCCTGGAAGCATCTCCAGCCGATCGGCGATCTCCTTGAGACCGTATCCGTAATATATGTGCAGGCGCGCGATCTCCCGTTGCGCCCGCGGGAGGGCTTCGATGAGCTCCCCGATCAGGTTGAGTAGCTCTGTCTCGTCGATCGTTTCTTCGATCCCCCTTGGCGGATCGGGTTCCGGGAGATCGGATTCCAGCTCATCCGGTGTGCGGCTCGTTCCCCGGTGGGCCGAATACCATACGTTTGTGCAGATCCGGGTCACCCAGGCTGGATAGGCCTGGGGATGGCGTAGACCCTGGAACCCCAGGTGCACGCGTTCCAGGGCTATGCCGATCATGCGCTCCAGGTTCGAAGGCCACGCGGTGCGATGGGCACGAAGGGCGAAAAAGCGCACGATCCAGTAATACGTCCACTCCCAGAGCCTCTCTCGGAGCTCCTCGCGCCCCGTGCGCCGGTACTCTTCGCAGAGCCTGCCCACGGAGACCAGATCCGGAAAATGCTGGCGGATTCGATGCTCCAGATCCGCTAACAACCAGGGGTTCATGGTTGTTGTGTTCAGTCGGTGGGGGGCTGGAAACGTTCCTGAACCGTATCGCGACCACGGGCGCTGTACTTAATCACGCGCACTTTCTCCAGGGTCACAAGCCCGTCCTGCACCATGGGTTCGATAGCATCCAGGATCTGTTCGATTTCCGCTTCCTCATCGACGATCTCGATTACGATCGGCAGATCCTCGGAAAGCCGGAGCAAGCGCGCCGTATGCAAGCGGCTACTTTTGCCGAAACCTTCAATCCCTCGCAGAACGGTAGCCCCGGCGAAGCCCATCTGGCGCACTTTGCGCACGATGGCCTCATAGAGGGGGCGCCCCTCATAACGATCATTCTCCCCGATGAAGATGCGCAGCAGGTAGGCCTCGATGTAGCGCCGCTTCATGAGGGTGGCTCTCCTATAACAGGCGCCCTATGGAGTATCCCAGCCACACCCCCCCAAGGCCCAGTAATACATTCAGGGCTATATAGCTCAGGCCCTGCAGGTAGAGGGCCTTTTGCAACAACACGAGGGTTTCATAGGAGAAGGTGGAAAACGTGGTAAAAGCGCCCAGAAACCCGATCGCCAGCGCCGTACGCAGATCGCTGGAAATGGGCATGCGGCCCTCACTGAGCCCCATGAGCAGGCCCAGAACCGCGGATCCCAGCACGTTGACCGCGAGCGTGCCCCAGGGAAACGATCCGTTGAAGATCCGATATGTCCAACCACTGAGCGCGTAGCGGGCCAGTGTCCCAAGGGCGCCTGCCAACCCCAACCAGAGCAAAGTGCGCATGGTAGATGCACCGTAAAACAGGTGCAAAATACGCCGGAAGGCGCTCTGATGCCACCTTTTGTGGCACTTTTTTGCTGATATTCCGTCCCTGATATGCTGAAAAAAGAGGTGAGCGGATCTCCCTGGCGGGCGATCGGTCGAGCGGTTTGATCGGGCCCGGTCTGCTTCGAAATGGCCCCTCAAGGGCGGGACAGGGCCACAGGATGGGAGGGGAAGAGGCGTTCCAGCCGAGCCCCCGGATAGTAGGCCTCTAGGATTTCCCGGTAGGTGTGCCCGGCCCGGGCGCGACCCTGGGCGCCATACTGACAGAGGCCGACCCCATGTCCGAGGCCCCGGCCCTCGAAAATCAACTGATCGCCCGTGGTGGAGATGCGCACCAGGGTGCTGCGCAGCGCCTGCCAGCCCAGGGCCTGGCTCAGAATAGCCCGCAGCTGGGTTCCGGTAAGCCGTACCGGTTCCCGTCCCTCGGCGAGCACGGAGGTGATGCGTCCGCTGGGTCCCTGTTCGAGTACGCGGAGTCCGGTTACGGCTCTTCCCAGGGCGCGGCTGAGCGCATCGAGTACGGCGCGCCTGGGAAGTGCGCTGCGCCATCGGGCATGGGGGGAGTGGGCGCAGAAGGGGTCCTCTGCGGCCTTGAGATACGGTACGGGGAGGGCAGACCAGGCTTCCTCACCGGCGGCTGTAATGCCCCCACAGGTAGAGGAGTAGACCGCTTCGACGGGACGACCCTCATGGGTCAGGATCTGCCCGAAGGTTTCTATAGCCGCCCGCCGCGTAAGCGGCCGTTCCGTAGTCAGTCCCCGATAAATCTGGCTTGATTGGTGATCTTCCATGTGATAGCCGAGCGGAAGGAAACGGTACAGGTTGGCCAGCGTGTAGGTGCGCACAAGCACGGCCTGCGCCTTGAGCGCTTCCAGCTCCGAGAAAGGCATCTCCGCTCCGACCACACTGGCCACATAGTCTTCCAGATCTACGACGTTGATCAACCACAGAGAACCATCGGACTGGACCTCTACCTCCATGGCGCCCCGATAGAGGTATTGCTGCGCTCCCTGCTGTACCACGAGCGTATCGGTAGGATCCGGACGCAGATAGAGCCGGTCCCCCGTGTTGCGTAGCCCGGGAGTATGGCCAGCCTGCAGGCGCACCGGATGCCGGGCCGGAAACAGGGCGACGCGTTCGGCCCGAGAAGGTCCGTAGAGGCGCAGCTCCTGATTGCGGCTCCAGAGGGTAACGACCTGCAGACTGCGATCGCTAAAGAGACGAACCCGGATATCCTGTGCCTGCGCACCTGCGGCGGCCAACAGCATCAGCATCCCTGTATAGAGCGGCCAGCCTCTGCGAGGGGTAAGAATAGCGCCCATGCTAAGTTAGCATTTTGTTTCTTGGTGGGCGAGTCAATCACAAACCCCTTGCCAGAGCGCACAATGCCGCCGAATCAGAGTAAACTGAAATTCACCAGATTTGGCTAGAGAAGAAACTTCTCCGGTCCGTTACCTTTCTGCCCCTGGGAAAGCAAAGCGCCCGGCCTTGGGCCGGGCGCTGGTTTATCTGGCGCTGAGGGCGAGATAGCGGTTACTCGGAGACGATCTCGGCTTCGAGCTCACGCGCGATGGTTTCGAATCGGAGTCCGTCCGGCCCCCGATCGATGCGCACCACATCTCCCGGCCGGATCTGGCCCCCCAGGATGCGGCGTGCCAGCTCGTTGACGAGCTCTCGCTGCAGGACGCGCTTCAACGGCCGGGCTCCGAAGACGGGATCGTAACCCAGCTCGCCCAACCAGTCCTTGGCCGCGTCGGTCAGTTCCAGCCGCACGCGATTCTGTTTCCAGGCCAACTCTTCGATGCGGCGGAACTGAATCTCCACGATCTGGTGGATCTCCCCTCGGCCCAGGGGGCGGAAGACCACAATTTCGTCGATACGGTTGAGGAACTCCGGCCGCAGGTGCTGCTTGAGCAAGCCCATGAGCTGCTCGCGAAGGGCCTCGAACTGCTCTTCGGTAAGCTCGCCGCCGAACTGCTCCATCTTCTGCAGGATCAGGTGGGAGCCCAGATTGGAGGTCATGATGATGATGGTGTTTTTGAAGTTTACCGTGCGGCCTTTGGCGTCTGTGAGCCGGCCGTCGTCGAGCACCTGCAGGAGTACATTGAAGACCTCCGGGTGGGCTTTCTCGATCTCATCGAAGAGCACCACGGAATACGGCCGACGCCGGACGGCCTCGGTCAGCTGGCCCCCTTCCTCGTAGCCCACATATCCGGGAGGAGCGCCGATGAGGCGGCTGACCGTATGGCGCTCCTGGTATTCGGACATATCGATGCGGATCAGGGCGTTTTCGTCGTTGAAGAGGAATTCGGCCAGCGCACGGGCTAGCTCTGTTTTGCCTACGCCTGTTGTGCCCAGGAAGATGAAAGAGCCGATGGGGCGATGGGGATCCTGCAGGCCAGCGCGAGCGCGGCGGACGGCATCCGAGACGACCCGGATCGCCTCATCCTGTCCGACTACGCGTTTGCGCAACTCCTCTTCCATACGCAGGAGCTTTTCGCGCTCCGATTCCAGCATGCGCTGTACGGGGATGCCCGTCCAGCGGGAGACGATTTCGGCGATATCCTCGGCGTCGACCTCTTCTTTGAGCATGGGTCGGTCTTTCTGGATCTCCCGCAGGCGCACCTGCGCCCGCTCCAGGGCGCGCTGAAGCTCCGGTATGCGACCGTACTTCAACTCCGCGGCGCGGCCGTAATCGCCTTCTCGCTCTGCCCGTTCCGCTTCGAATTTGGCCTGCTCGATCTCCTCTTTGAGCCTGCGGATCTCCTGAATGACCTCGCGTTCGGCCTGCCATTGCGCCCGCAGTCGGTTGCGTTCCTCCTGCAAATTGGCCAGCTTTTCCTCCAGGAGACTCAGTTTGCCCGTGTCGTTCTCCCGTCGGATGGCCTCCCGCTCGATCTCCAACTGGCGGATTTCGCGCTCGATCTGATCGAGCTCTTCGGGCATGGATTCCACTTCCAGACGCAGGCGCGCGGCGGCCTCGTCAATGAGGTCGATAGCCTTATCCGGCAGGAAGCGATCCGGAATGTAGCGTACCGATAGCTCCACGGCCGCCACGATGGCCGCATCTGTGATGCGCACTCCGTGGTGGGTTTCGTAACGCTCTTTGAGTCCGCGCAGGATGGAGATCGCCTCTTCCGGGCTGGGCTCGTCGACCAGAACGGGCTGGAATCGACGCTCCAGGGCGGGGTCTTTTTCGATGTGCTTGCGGTACTCATCGATCGTGGTGGCCCCGATCGTGCGCAGTTCTCCGCGGGCCAGGGGTGGTTTCAGGATATTGGCCGCATCCATAGCCCCTTCGGCCGCGCCTGCGCCCACGACGGTGTGGATCTCATCGATGAAAAGAATGATCTCCCCTTGGGAATCGACGACCTCCTTGACAACGGCTTTGAGGCGTTCCTCGAATTCTCCCCGGTATTTAGCGCCCGCGATCAGGGCGCCCATATCCAGGGCCAAGATGCGCTTCGAGCGCAGGCTTTCCGGAACGTCCCCCTGGGCGATTCGGTGGGCGATGCCCTCCACGATGGCCGTTTTGCCCACGCCGGGTTCCCCGATGAGCACGGGGTTGTTTTTGGTGCGCCGGGAAAGGATCTGCAGTACGCGGCGGATCTCTTCATCCCGCCCGATGACGGGGTCGAGCTTGCCCCGGCGGGCTAGCTCCGTCAGGTCCCGAGCATATTTCTTAAGCGCCTCGTAGGTCGCCTCCGCGCCGGGATCCGTCACGCGCCGGTTGCCCCGAATATCCCGAAGCACGAGCAGGATGTTGTCCTTGCTCACCCGGAGCTGGCGCAGGGCATGGCCCAGCGGATCGGGGCTTTCGGACATGGCCAGCAACAGATGCTCTGTGGCCACGTACTCATCCCCGAGCGCTTTGGCCTCGGTCATGGCTTGATCCAGTACGCGCTTGAGATCAGCCCCGATATACGGCCCCGTTACGGCCGCTCCGCTTACCCGGGGTAGGCGCTCTAAAGCCTGGTTGAGCTTTTCCTCCAGAACCTCCCGGCTCACGTTGAGCCGATCCAGGATGCTTTGTACCGGACTTTCGGGATCCTCCAGCATGGCCCGCAGCAGATGCGCTGGGGCCAGCTCCTGATGCCCCCGCGCCTGGGCGATTTCTACGGCCCGCTGCAGGGCCTCCTGAACCTTGTGGGTAAAACGCTGCAAATTCATGGACTCTCTCTCCTCTGCCTTTTTAGCGCCAGGCGCGCGATTTCAGTGCCACTTCGGAGAAAAAGGACATTGTGGCATAAAGGGAAATGAAACCAGACAGGATGGCAGAAGACCGGATGCCCCGGCGCAAGAGGAGGATAATGCCAGGCCCGCGAAGCCCGCTCAATGACTTGAGCCTCTTCAGGGCCTTCAGCGATGGTGCTCTGTGCCGCGTCTCAGCTCGAAAAGGCCGGATTGGGGCCTGAGTTAGTTTGTTCCGAGCATGATGAACAGGCCCAGCTGGGGCTTACGCAGAGGCCGAACCGCCTGGCTTCCGAGTGCCTCGAAGTAGCCCATCCGTGCCTCGAGCAGGAGCCACCGACTCGGGCTCACCCCCAGAGAAAGCTCCGGGACCACGCTGAAGAACCCTTCGTCGAATTCGATCAGGCGTCCGGATTCGATGCGCAGTTTCCCTCCACCCACCATCACCTGACCCGCCAGGCGAAATATGGAGCTGATCCGATGGCGATACCCCGCAATAAATCCTCCATAGCGGAAATCGGCTCGATCCACCGTGCGGGATTTGCCATAAAAGGTGGCCGAGCCGCTCCCGCCCCCGAAGTAAAATCCGTTGAGAAAAAAAGCCCCCTGACTGAAGAATACGACCGGCTGTCCATCATAGATCGGGTTTAGATCGCGTAGAGACCAGAGAGGAAAGACCGAGCCAAAGCCACCAAATCCCCCTTTCTGCTGGGCTTCGGCGGGGGCGATGGCCAGGATGAGCGGTGCAAGCAAAAGAAAGACCGTTGTGCCTGTTCGCATAGGGGGGAACCTCCTCAGCAGCTGGACAAGAAAAATATACGAATACGCTCCGATCGGGTTTCGAATTCGATCGTGGGAGCGCCATGCGTATCGGAATCGCGGGATATGGAGGGTTCGGCCGCTTTCTGCATGAGGCCTGGAAGGCATTGCCTGGGGTGCAGGTGGTAGCCGCGGCCACAGCCAGCCCCATGAGCTTGCATCGGGCCCGAGCCGAAGGGGTGCGGGCCTATCCAGACTGGCAGCAGCTGGTGGCGGATCCCGAGGTGGAGCTCGTGGTGGTGGCCACGCCTCCGCATTTGCACGCCGTGGTGGCCCGCTCCGCGCTTCGGGCCAGAAAGCCCGTACTGGTGGAAAAACCCGTCGCCTTGAGCCTCTCGGAAGCCCGCCGCATCCAGCGCCTGCGGGATCGGGTGGGTATCCCCGTGGCGGTAGACTATCCCTTGCGATTTCATCCCCTCATAGAAACGCTACTTGAATGGACCCGAAGGGGGGTGTGGGGATCGTTGCGTCGCCTGACGGTGGAGAACTACGCCCAGGATGAGTCTCTGCACGCCGGGCACTGGTTCTGGGATCGGGCCCGATCGGGGGGCATTCTTGTGGAGCACGCTGTGCACTTTATCGATGTGACGCACACCCTCTGTGAGGCTCCCCCGCTGGTGGTCCGCGGGTTGGCCTTTCGGCGTCCGACTGGTCAGCAGGACCGCATGGTGCTGGAGGCGCTCTATGCCAATGGGCTGTTCGTAAGCCAGTATCACGCCTTCGGCCGGCCCGGCTTTTTCGAGCATACCGCCTGGCGCCTGGTATTCGATCGGCTTGAAGTCGAACTGGAGGGATGGATCCCTCTGCGCGGACGGGTGCGGGCGCTGGTCGATCGGCAAACGGAGCAGGAACTGAAGCGGTTGCCCGGATGGCAGCTACAGCGGCGCGTGCCGGTCGAGGAAGCCGAAGACAGCTCTCGACCTGAGGGATGGGGCGAAGAAGGACTCGCTCCGCCGACGGATCGCCGGCAGGTGCGCATTCACGGCCATCCCTACCGGGTCGAGGCGCTCCTGGAGGGGGCCTTTTCTTTTCCGGTGAGCAAAACGGAAATGTACGCCGCCTGCGTGCGTGCGGTGTTGGAGGACCTGCTGTGGGCCATAGAGGATTCAACCCATCAACTGCGCACTCCGCTGGAAGCGGGTATAAAGAGCCTCGATGTGGCCCTGCGTGCCACCCGTTCAGCGGAGGCCACCCTGTCCCGCCTTTCTTCTTCGGGGCGGCCGATTTCACACGGATAATGCCTCGCCTCATGGAGGTCCCTTGACGGAAGACCCTTGCGCTCCGGGGGGATTCGTCTGTGGCCGGGGAAACAGCGGCGAGCGGGCCTTCGTAGAAACAGGCTTCTTGGAGGGCCCCCCTTAGGAGCGCGCGGGTAAGCCTCATGACCGGAGGGGGACCTGGACGGCGCATCCCGGCCTGCGCGTACCGTTCGGGCGTGGGCACACGGCAGCGGGAGTGTCGCCACGGGGCCGATTGTCGATACCGGCCGAAGCGGCCTTCGCGCCGATCCGGTCGCGTATGTAGGAGAAGATCCCGTATTCCGAGGGGGGTACCGCAGGGAAGGCACGCCTTCGATGTTTCGGATGTGTACCGGATCCGGGCTCAGGGTGCGGGCCCTTAAGAGAGGCCCCCGAAAGGGAGAAGCGACTTTTCCCGGTCTTCGCTCGGGGTCCTGCTCCGGGAGCCGCCAGCGGATGTTCGGGTAGTGTTTGCGTCTGAGAGGGTCATGCGTCTTTTTGTCCGCCACCCGCACCCGATTCTGGGGCCTATGAGCGAGCTTCCCTGGGCGGGAGGTGCTGTCTTTAACCCGGGCGCCTGGTATGACGGAGAGCGTGTGCACCTGCTGTTTCGCGCTATTCCGGCCGGGTATCGTCGCATCTCCCTGCCGCAGTCCCGGGCCGGGGAGCCCGCTTTCGGTTTTGATCCGTACATCTCCTTCATAGGATATGCCTGGAGCACAGACGGGGTGCATTTCTCTGTGCGACCGGAGCCGTTCCTGCTCCCGGACACGCCCTACGACCGTTTCGGTGTCGAGGATCCACGTGTTGTCCGTCTGGAGGGTCGTTACCTGATCACGTATACGGCCCTGAGCCGTCCGGCCTTCGAGGTGCCCGGAGGGGTGCGTATAGGGCTGGCCGCAACGGAGGACTTTCAAACCGTGGAGAAGTGGGGGCGCATCGGACCGGATTGTACAGATAAGGATGCGGTGCTTTTTCCGCGACGCATCCAGGGCCGGATCGCCCTGTTGCACCGGATCGTTCCCTCCATTCAGCTGGCCTGGTTCGACAGCCTGGAGGAGCTCCACAATCCTCCTCCGGGATACTGGGAGCGACACTTGGCTGAGCTGGATCGGCACACCATCCTGCGGCCGGAGTTCCCCTGGGAGGCCCGGAAAATCGGCGCCGGTCCGACGCCCATCGAAACCGAGCAGGGGTGGTTATTGCTCTACCATGGGGTTGACAGCCAGCACATATACCGCATGGGCGCGGCGTTGCTGGAGCGGGAGAACCCGGCGCGCGTGATCGCCCGCTCTCCGGTTCCGCTTCTGGAGCCAGAACGGGACTTCGAGCGTCGGGGCGATGTGCCCAACGTGGTCTTCCCCACAGGGGCGGTGGTGCGGGGAGAGGAGCTATACGTCTATTACGGGGCGGCCGATAAAACCATAGGGCTGGCCAGGGCCCCTCTGCGGGCTCTGCTGGACTGGCTTTTGCGTACCGGTAGGGAATAAAGACGTGGAGCTCAAGCAGACCATCGAGGCTTGCCCGGTTCCCGTGTACCGGCTTCACGGGGGAAGGCCGGTCCTGGAGGCGCTTGCGAGCTCGGACTGGCAGGCTCGGGTGGTGCTCAACCCCGCGGCCGTGTTGATCGAAGATCGCGCAGAACTGATCTGGCTCGCCGACAGGTGGGGGCTTCCTCAGGAGAGCCGGGAAATTTTGCTAGCCGCCGGTGGTGTGGTGGTGATGCTGTACCGTGCTCAGGGCGCCCGGTCCGGCCCCTGGAATGTGGCGCCTTCCTCGATCGGACTGGCCCTTTTTACCCCGGAGATGGAGTTCGTCTGGCGGCACCCGCAACCGGTGATCGCCCCCGGCGCGTGGTTTGACCGCCTGGGTGTAGAGGATCCGCGTTGTACCCGTGTGGGGGACCTGTTCTACCTTTTCTACACCGGATTTACCGCTCGACGCAAAGGGTCGCTGGAAGCAGTGGGAGAGGTACGCATCCTGTGGGCCACGACTCGTGACTTCCTCATCTGGGATGTTAAGGGGCCCCTGAAGGGGGATCTCAATAGGGTGCCGAACAAGAACGCGGCCCTTTTCCCAGAGCCCGTAGACGGTCGCTGGTATCTGCTACACCGGCCCATGCGCGGGCCCGACGCAATGAGCATCCATCTGGCCTCCGCGGAACGGCCCGAGGGGCCGTGGCGCTCCGAGGGTGTGCTCATGCGTAGCTATCACTATGCCGCCTTTGCCAGCTCCTGGGTGGGGGCTGGCGGGCCTCCGATCGCGCTCGGCAACGGGCGATTTTTGATGATCTACCACATCGGCCACTATGTTACCCCAGATCGCCGTCGTCGGGAGTACCACCTGGGGGCCGCTTTGCTTGATTTGCGCGCCGCTCCCGCTGAGCGGGTACGGGCGCGTATTGAGCCCCTGCTGCGTCCGGAAGGGGAAGGGGAGCAGGTCGGCGATCCGGAGCTGGGGGTGGATAACGTGGTGTTTAGTTGTGCCAACTACGTCTGGCGGGGCCAGCTCATCATCCCGTATGCGGGCGCAGACAGCCGTATTTTCGCCGCCTCGGTTCCCCTGGAGGCCCTTGTGCACGCTCTTGAAGCCCGAGCCCGTGGGGCGCTCTAGGGGGTATCCTCTTCAACCCAGTCGGCGACAAATACGTTCGTATTCCGGGTGCCTCCGTTGAAGCGGTTCGAGCACCAGACCAGTCTGCGCCCGTCCGGGGAGAACATGGGGAAGGCGTCGAAGGTGTCGTCGAAGGTGATCTGTTGCAGGCCCGTTCCATCGAGGTTGATCAGGAAGAGGTTAAACTGGCGGCCGCGCTTGCTCTGGAGGGTGTGGTGGTTGGAGGCGAAGATGATCTTTTTGCCGCTGGGATGAAAGAAAGGCGCCCAGTTGGCTCCGCCCAGGCGGGTGAGCTGGCGTTTTTGCGAACCATCGGCCCGCATGACCCAAATCTCCATCTCCGTAGGCTCTACAAACCCCTGCTCCAGGAGCTCCCGATAGCGCAGTGAATCGGCAGCCGTGCGGAGCACGGATCGACGCCAGGCGATGAGGGATCCATCCGGAGAGAACACCGCCCCGCCGTCGTAGCCGAGCTCGTGGGTCAGCTGCAGGAGTTCACCGGTCTGCAGATCAAGCCTCCACAGATCCAGATCCCCGCTCCGGGCCGAGGTGAAGACCACATACCGTCCATCCGGAGAGACGGTGGCCTCCGCATCGTAGCCAGGCCCCCCGATAAGCACGCCCAGCAGGTGTCCGTCCGCCGTGGCATGGTAGATATCGTAATCGGCATATACGGGCCAGACGTATCGATTCCCCACGAACATGGGCGCTTGCGGACAGGCTGGATTGGCGGCATGGGTGGAGGCGTAGAGGATCGTGCCGTCTTTGAGAAAGAACCCGCACGTGGTACGACCTCGGCCCGTGGAGACCAGGCGGGGTGGGGCCGATCCATCGGCGGGGATAATGAACTGTTGATCGCACCCCTGTGGATTGATGCGGGGATCGTCGCTCTGAAAGATGAGCCAGCGCCCATCGAAGCTGAAGTACGCCTCCGCGTTATTTCCCCCGAAGGTGAGCTGACGCACGTTGCGCAGGTGCCGCTCCTGGGGGTAGCGCAGGGAATCGGATAAGAGAAGCAGGATGCCCACAATCAGCGTGCCCACAGCTTAGCTCCTTGCTTTTTCCGAAGGCGAGACCTTGAACCAGCCGAGTGGAGGGGCGGATTCCGGAGGGAAGATGAAAACTGTGTGAATTACGCGGGCTCACAAGAAACCCCGTGTCCCAGGGGATCTCGGAGCTGGATGATGCCGTCTTGGGTGCGGGTGAAATCGACCCTTCGGGCGCGAAGATGCGCCTCGAGGGCCTTGAGCGCGTCGTGCGGAATGCGCCAGCGGTAGCCCAGCAGTCCAGTGGCGTTATCCGGAGCCGGGTTGCGAACCCAGGTGTTGGTGCCGATGTGGTGGTGATAATGCCCTGCGGCAAAGAAGCGCGCCCCGGGGTAGTCCCGGATCGTCACATGCAGGCCGAGGAGGCCGGAGAAGAAGGCTTCGGCTTCCTCGAGATCTGGCACATGCAGGTGAATATGGCCCAGCTCGGTTTCCGGGGGGAGTGGAGCGGATCGCCGCGAGGCTCTGAGCAGGGAGTCAACGTCCAGGGGGCGGGTAAAGCCCCACAGGCGGCCGTCTCTGCGCGGCCATTCCGTCCAGGGACGATCCGCATACAGCTCTACGCCGTTGCCCTCGGGATCTCGCAGATACAGGGCCTCAGAAAAACCGTGATCACTGGCCCCTTCCCAGTGGGGATAGCCGGCCTCCAGGAGGCGGCGGACGATCCGGGCCAGTGCGGCTCGATCCGGCAGGCGCAGGGCCAGATGGTATAGACCGAGCACGGGGCTTCCGGGGGGCTGACTCTGGGGGTCTTGTCGGATCTCTAGCGTCATATGCCGGGAATGGAACTGGATCGCCTCTGGCCCGACCACCTCAGCGAGGCCCAGGAGATCTGCATAAAATGCCCGCATGGCGCGCAGATCTCGCGCCCGGAGCGTAAGTCCTCCGAGGCGGGCCTCAGAAGGCATGCAAAACGAGGTCGACATAGCCTGGTCACAAAAAACGCCCTCGGAGCCGCAGGTGCCGAGGGCGCATCAGGACGGTCTTGCTATTTTTACGACTGCGATTTCCAGAAATACAGCAGCAGCAATACGCTTCCCAGGAGGGCCACATTTTTCAGAAACATGCTCATCTCCACCATGCGCTGCTGCGGATCCTGTACAGACCAGAAGCCGTGCATCCAGGGCGTCACGAATACGAAAAAGATCACCAACGCCCAGAGCCCGATCTGTACGTAGCGCCCGAAAAGGATCGCCAGCCCGCCCACGGCCAGGAGCAGACCGGTTACGATCACGGCCAACGTGGGCGCGGGCACCCCTTTGGAAGCCGCATAGCCACTCAGGTTCTGCAGGCCAATGAAATGGTTGAGGCCGCTGAACAGAAAGAACCCGCCCAGAAGAACGCGGCCGATCCAGAAAAGCACCTGATCCATAGCAGATCCTCCTTCAAACTTCTTCGGGTTGAGAACCCCCTGTGCGACGCAACCGTATAAGCCCTGTGGGACCACAAGAAAGTAGGTTCGTATGCTATATTTTGTCAAGCAGTATACTGGAGAAAGTAATGGTCTCCCATACCAGCCATCGAGAGCTGAGGGCTTCTGCCCATGAATTCTGCCCTGTATATGCTGCCATTGAGCTGCTTCAGAGCAAGTGGACCCTGCATATCGTGCGCGCCCTATTGAGCGGAGATAAGGGGTTTAATGAGCTGGCACGCGCCGTAGGAGGATGCAATCCGGCTACGCTCTCCCAACGACTCGAGGAGCTGGTGACTATCGGGGTGGTATTCAAGGCCGTGGAGTCCCATATGCCTCCCCGCACCCGATATGGGCTTACGGAAGCCGGTCGTGCGCTCGAAGACGTGATCCGCTCCATCGAGGAATGGGCTCGGCGTTATCTTCCCGCCCCGTCTCCGGGGTCTTAGTTGCCGACACGGAACAGGATCGCTATCTTTGCAAGCCTGGACGCATACGAGGGATAGCCATGGCCAGACGAGATGAGCTGACCGGTAAGGGGCCAGTAGCGGGTTTTCATGTTTCCCACGCCAATAACCACACCAAGCGCCGTTTTCTTCCGAATCTGCAGAAAAAGCGCTTCTACGTGCCCGAAGAGGGGCGATGGATCACGCTCAAAGTTTCGGCCCAGACGATCAAGACCATAGAGAAGAAGGGCATCTACGCTGTGCTGCAGGAGGCCCGTAAAAAGGGCATCAAGGTCTGATGTGCCTCATCGTCCTGCGGGGGTTGTGGCTGTTGTTCCTGCTGAGCTCGCTGGCGTGGGCTCAGTACCCTCCGTACGTATACGATGCGGACCGACTGGCGCCGGATTTCCATCGGGAACGTCGGGAGCATCTGCTGGAGCGGATCGGGCCGGATGGGCTGGCCGTGTTCCTGAGCAGCCCCGTGCGGAACCGGTCCAATGACGTGGACTATTCCCCCTACAAGCCGGAAAATAACCTGTACTATCTGAGCGGAATCGACGAACCGGAGGCGGTGCTTGTGCTCTCTGGAACTCCGCTGGAGGTCGATGGTCGTCGGACGCGTGTTGTGGCTTTTGTGCGCCCGCGCGATCCACAGCGGGAGATCTGGACCGGTCGCCGTCCGGGTCCGGAGCTGACCGAGCGCATACTGGGGCTGGAGAAGGTTTTGCCGACGACGCGCTTTGTCGGGTGGATAGATTCCCTGTTGCGCCGTTTTTCCGGGGTTGTTTACCTGCTTCCCCCACCGGAAGGGGTTCCGGAAGGCAGTGCGTTGGCCCGGCAGATGGAGGCGCTCTATGGCGCCTTGGGATACAGGCCGCCGGGCCCGATGGAGCGCCGGGTGCGCGCTTTGCTTGTCAGCGCCGACACGCCGGAGCGCTTCGAGCGGGTGCGGGCTATGGCACGTGCGGCCAGCTGGACGGTCCGCGACAGCACGCTTCGGCGCCTTCTGGAGGGTATGCGCACCGCGGAGCGGTTTGAGGACTGGCAGCAGCTGCGGACACGCTGGTTGGATGGGCTCCGCGGGCGGATCCGGGTCGATGATACGAGTCTTCTGAACTGGATGGCCGAGCTTCGGCAGATTAAAACAGACGAAGAGCTGCGCCTAATCCGGCGTGCCACCGAGATCACCGTAGAAGCCCATCAGGAACTTCTGCGGCAGGCGCGGCCCGGGATGCACGAGTACGAGCTGCAGGCTATTGTAGAGTACGTATTTAAGCGCCGCGGAGCGGAGGCGCCGGGTTTTCCTTCGATCGTCGGAAGCGGAGAGAACACGGTCATTCTGCACTATGAAACCAACCGTCGCCAGACCCGAGCGGGGGATCTTGTGCTGGTCGATATCGGGGCCGAATATCACGGATATACGGCCGATGTGACGCGCACCTTCCCCATATCGGGTCGGTTCAGTCCGGAGCAGCGGGCTGTCTATGAGATCGTGCTCGCCGCTCAGGAGGCCGTTTTGCGGGCCGTCAAGCCGGGGGCTACGCTGGCCGAGCTCAATCGGATCGCCCGTCAGGAAATAGCGCGGGGATTGCTTCGGCTGGGTCTGATCGGCGAGGAGGCGGAGGTGGGTCGATATTTCATGCATGGTGTTTCCCACCACGTCGGACTCGATGTGCACGATGTCTCCACGGGATCAGCTCTTGAGCCCGGTATGGTCATTACGGTCGAGCCCGGAATCTATATCGCCGAAGGTTCCCCCTGCGATCCGAAGTGGTGGAATATCGGGGTGCGCATCGAGGATATGGTGCTTGTAACCCCGCAGGGCTATGAGCTGCTGTCCCGAAACGCCCCCCGGACCGTGGCGGAGATCGAATCCCTCATGCAGGAGGGGCGGAAATAAAAATCGAGCGCGTGCGAGGGACCTATGGCCAAAGCTAAAGGAAATCGGGTGCAGGTTATCCTGGAATGTGTCTCCTGTAAAGAGGGGGTGCATGCCGGGGTATCTCGGTATGTGACGACGAAAAATCGGCGCAATACGCAACAGCGGCTTGAGTTGCGCAAATACTGCCGCTACGAGCGCAAGCACACCCTGCACCGTGAGGTAAAGTAAATCTGGAGCGGACAAGTTCAGCTGTGCCGCATAGAGCGAGGAGTCCTCGTCATGGCCAAAAAGCAGGTTGCCACTTTCAAGCCCAAGGAAAAGCAGGAGCCCACGAAGCTGGTGGCCCGCGTCGTTTATGCGGAGCGCAACGAGCGCGGCGGGTGGTCGTACCGGGATCGGATTGTCCCCGTAGCCGAGTTGGATGAGTTTGTGACCGCGCTCAAAGCGCGGCATTCTTCGTGAGCGAGCCGGCCTGAGGCCGGGTTCGGGTTTCTTCTATGGAGGTGATGCAAGAACCCTTCTCCGCTTTCGGAGCCGGGGAGGTCGCCCTAGAGCCCCCCGGAGCACTGGCGGAGGCCATTCGTGCCCTCAAGGAGGAAAAGCAGGCCGTTCTGCTTGCTCATTACTATCAGGATCCGGCCATTCAGGATCTGGCCGATTACGTTGGCGATAGCCTGGGGCTTGCCCGCCAGGCCGCCCGTACCCGGGCGCGCATGATCATCTTTGCCGGTGTGCATTTCATGGCCGAAGTGGCCAAAATGCTTAATCCGGATAAGAAGGTCATCCTGCCCGATCTGGAGGCGGGGTGCAGTCTGGCTGATGGCTGCCCTCCAGAAGCCTTTGCGGAGTTCGTGCGCGCGCATCCGGGGCATGAGGTTGTGGTCTACATCAACACCTCGGCCGCCGTGAAGGCGCTGGCCGATGTGGTGGTGACCTCCAGCAATGCCGAGCACATCATCCGGCAAATCCCGCCGGAAAAGCCCATTCTGTTCGCGCCCGATCGCAACCTGGGTCGTTACCTGCAGCGGCGCACCGGACGCCATATGGTGCTCTGGGAGGGCACCTGTGTGGTCCATGAGGCCTTCTCCGCGCAGCGGATTCTGGAGCTCAAGGCCCGGTATCCGGATGCGCTCCTACTGGCTCATCCGGAATGCGAGGAGTCCGTGCTTGCCCTGGCCGATTTTGTGGGCTCGACCACGGCCATCGCCCGGTATGCTGCGCAGAGTTCGGCCCGGACTTTTATTGTGGCCACAGAGCCGGGCATTTTGCATCGCATGCAGCGGGAAAATCCCGAAAAAGTTTTTCTTCCTGCTCCGCCTCGCACGGAATCCTGCTCCTGCCAGGAATGCCCCTACATGCGCCGGATCACCCTCGAGAAGGTGTACTGGAGTCTGCTGTACGAAGCGCCGGAAATCCGCCTTCCGGAGGATCTGCGCCAGCGCGCCCTGCGGCCCATCGAGCGTATGCTGGAGCTCAGCGCGGGTATCCCGTGACAATAGGCAGAAGCTGTGAGCTTATGTGGCGTCTTGTTTCACAGGTAGGGTTTCTGGTCTGGGGCATCGGGCTCTTCGCCTGCGGTGCGTGCGCGCAGGTTCCGGCTCCGCCTCCCTGGCGGCCGGAGCTAACGGCGGGGGAGTTTTTCTATCACGTACGTGTGCTCGCCTCCGATTCCCTTGAGGGGCGTGAGGCGGGTACTGCCGGGGCCCATCGGGCGGCCCGATATCTTGCCGGTCAGTTTGCCCGGCTCGGGCTGTGGCCCCTGGGCACGGACAGCGCGCGCGGGCCGGCCGGACTATATGGACAACCGTTCTCCTTTGTGCGCGCTGTGCGCGCCGCCTCCGGCAGGAGTTCGCTCTCTTTCGCCGGCAGGCGCTATACGGAGCAGGTCCGTCCCGCCTGGATTTCCGCATCCGGACAGGTCTCCGGACCCCTTCTGTGGGTTGGATACGGAATCGTATCCGAAGATCCGGCATGGAACGACTACGAAGGGCTGGATGTAACGGGCGCCGTGGTGCTCATGCTGGAGGGATATCCCCGCGCGCCAGATCCACACGCCCCCCTGGCCTCGGCCGGCTCGCTGCGGCGCAAGGTCGAGACGGCCGCCGTGCGTGGTGCGGCCGCTGTGGTCGTGTTGCGCGACAGCCTTTCGGATGCTACCCCCGCCCTGGATCCGGTCCGCTTGAGCCCGGTTTCCATCCCTGTACTGGAGCTGGGTCCTCGAGCGGCGGCGGAGTTGCTCGCCGATCTGGAGCTGGACGGAGGGCGACTGCGTCAGGAGGCCGAGCGGGGTGCGCGGGGGCAACAGCTGGCCAGCTCGGTGCGGGTAGAGGTTGAGCTGGAACGCGAGCTGGCCACCGACTACAACCTCATCGGTTTCTGGCCCGGTCAGGGGCCCAATCGAGATGAAGTGCTCCTCATTGGCGCCCATTACGATCACCTGGGCTGGGGAGGACCGGCCAGTCTGGCCCCGGGACAGCGGGCCATTCATTATGGCGCCGATGATAACGCCTCCGGGGTGGCCGCACTGCTGGAGCTGGCCGGATACTGGACGGCCCGGGTGCGCAACCGATCTGCGCTCTTTATCGCCTTCGGAGCCGAAGAAAAGGGCCTCATCGGCTCTGCGCATTTTGTGCGACATCCCCCCTCTCGTGTCCCTGCTCAGAGCTGGGTGGCCATGCTCAATCTGGATATGGTGGGTCGGCTGCGGGACGGCGGCTTGATCTTGCACGGCACCGGTACCTCTCCGGTGTGGCCTCGTCTTCTGGAAAGCGCGCTGCGGGGCATGGACACGACAGGCCTGCGGATCCGTTTCGTGCCCGGTGGTCAGGGGCCAAGCGATCACGCTTCTTTTTACGCGCAGGGGGTGCCCGTGCTGCACGCCTTTACCGGTACGCATTCGGATTACCATCGTCCCACGGATCGGGCTGAGCGGATTGACACCACGGGGGCTCGCAGGGTGCTGGAAGTGCTCGCCCGGATTCTGGACGGGCTCGATACGCTTTCGGTCCGCCCTGCCTTTACCCCCACCGCAGACCCGAACCCGAGAACGGCCGTCTCGTTTCGGGTCAGCCTGGGTGTGCTGCCGGATTACGGCTACAGCGGTGGGGATGGGTTGCGTATCACGGGGGTGAGTGAGGGACGTCCCGCCGCCCGGGCCGGTCTGCGCGCCGGCGATCTGATTGTGCGCATAGGAGCGTACCCTGTGCGGGATATCTACGACTATATGCAGGCCCTCTCCCGATTGCGGCCCGGGGATCGGGTGGAAATCGAGCTGATCCGCCAGGGCCAACGGCTGCGCCTCGAGGTGCAGCTCTGAGAGCTTGAGCCTCTGGGGGGGCCGTCATCTGCGGCAGGTTTTTTCCCGGTAGCTCATCATGACGACCTGGCTCATATTTTTTGCCGGACTCGGGGCGCTGCTGCTGGGTGCGGAATGGCTGGTTCGGGGGGCTTCGCGATTGGCCCTGATCTGGCGTATTCCGCCCGTGATCGTGGGGCTCACGATCGTTGCCTACGGCACAAGCGCTCCGGAACTGGCCGTCTCGCTTCAGGCCGCCTGGGGCGGGCAGGGTGAGGTAGCGCTGGGCAACGTGATTGGCAGCAATATCTTCAATGTGCTCTTCATCCTGGGCCTTTCGGCGCTGATTGTTCCGTTGAGCGTCGACAAACAGCTGATCCGGCTCGATGTGCCCCTTATGATCGGGGTGAGCCTGATCCTCTATCTTATGAGCCTCGATGGCCTGCTGAGCCGGCTTGATGGGATCATGTTGCTCAGTGGTGCGGGGCTGTACACGTTTTTTCTTCTTCGGGAGGGTCGGAGCGAAGAGCTCCCTGTTGAGATGGAGCCTCCACGCGGCCGGCACGTATGGATACAGCTGGCCCTGGTGCTGCTCGGGCTTGTTTTGCTGGCCCTGGGATCGCGTTGGCTTGTGCGCGCCGCGGTCACCTTGGCTGAAGCTTTCGGGGTCAGCCCCTTGCTGATCGGGCTCACGATCGTGGCGGCGGGCACTTCGTTGCCCGAGGTGGTGACCTCTGTGGTGGCCGCCGTGCGGCGGGCGCGAGAGCTGGCCGTGGGCAACGTGGTGGGAAGCAATATCTTCAATGTGCTGTTCATTCTCGGAACCGCCGCCTTTGTGGCGCCCGGGGGGATTGCGATTCCTTCCTCGGTACGCGACTTCGATCTGCCCGTTATGCTGGGGGTAGCCGTGGCTTGTCTGCCGGTTTTCTTCACCCATCGACGCATCGCCCGCTGGGAAGGAGCCCTTTTTCTGGGCTACTACGGCCTGTATATGGCCTATCTCTTCTTGCGTACCACGGGACACCCCGGGCTTCGGGACCTGGAGGCCGCCCTGCTTGGCTTCGTTCTGCCCCTTACGGCCATTACCCTGCTTGTGCTCTTTCTGGGCGCTCGCCTCCGAGCGCGTTCCTGAACAGCCGGAGGCTTGCTTTTATAGAAGAATCCTTGTAAATCGCTCCCGTCTTCTGGCAAGGAGGTCGCACATGCGAACGTGTGGATTGGGGAGGGGAGTCCTGCTGCTCCTGACTGTAGTGGGGACCGCCTACGGAGGAGGATACTCCATCTATGAGCAGGGGGCCCGAGCAAGTGGGTTGGCCGGCGCCTATACGGCCTACGGCCGCCACGTGTCCACAATCTTTTATAATCCGGCCGGGCTGGCTTTGCTCCAGGGATGGCACAGCTACTTTGGATCCACCCTCATCTTGCCCCAGAGTCGCTTTCGGGGTCCTTTGCCGTATGCGCTTGCCGCCTACCGCAGCCAGTCGCAGCAGTTCTGGCTGCCGAATCTGTATGCTTCGCGCGATCTGTTCGCTTCGGGCTTCGTTCTGGGGGTGGGGCTGTATACGCCGTATGGGCTCGGCCTCCGGTGGCCTGAAGGGTGGCCTGGCCGGGGTATTGTGACGGAGATCGCGCTGCGCACGCTCTTTCTCCAGCCCACGCTGGCTTATCGGACGCCGCTTCCGGGCTTATCCCTGGGGGTTGGCCTCTCCTACAGCGTGCTCGGGGAGGTGGTGCTGGATCGGGCCGTGGTGGATTTCATCCCGGAGGGGCGGATTCGGCTCGAAGGGGATCAAGAGGGGGCGGCTACGGGACTGGTCTGGGGGATCCTCTATGAGCCCGTGCCGCATCTGGGGGTCGGGTTCACCTATCGAGGGCCGATCACCCTGCGTTTCAGGGGCACGGCCCGGACCGAAAACCTGCCCGCTTCGGCTTTTCCGCCCAGCAATACGGGGAAGACGGAGCTCAAACTCCCTGCCCACTGGGCTCTGGGGGTGCGCTGGAGTCCGAACGATCGCCTGACCGTGCTGGCCGACTACCTCTGGTGGGGTTGGTCGCGCTATGATACGCTCAGGCTCGATTTTGCCCAGGAGACGGCCGTGTTGCAGGATCAGCACATTCCGCGCCTATACCGGGATACGTACCAGATCCGTGCCGGTCTGGAATATCAGCCTCAAAAGAAGCTCACCCTGCGCTTCGGGGTGGCCTTTGACAAAAACCCCGTGCCTGATGAGACCCTGGACCCCACGCTGCCGGACGCAGACCGGTGGATTTTCGCCGCAGGGATGAGCTATGCGGTAACGGATCGGGTCTCGCTGGATGCTTCCTATACATTTGTGCGCTTCCGGGAGCGGCGCAATACAAGCGCGGAAACGGGGTTCTATGGCATCTATAACTCCCGGGGCGATCTGCCAAGCCTAGGGGTGACAATCGCGTTCTGATCCGAGGAGGGGAAAAGCATGCGCCGTATTCATGCGGGGTTTGGGCTGTTTTTCGGGCTCTGGGTGGGCTGTATGGAGTACAACGAGGCCACGCTGGAGCCCGTGCCCTCCGGTTCGGCCCGTCTGGATAAGTATGTGGCCGTGGGCAACAGCCTGACGGCGGGGGTGCAGAACGGGGCGCTCTATGAGGAAGCGCAGCAGTACTCCTATGCGGCTCTTCTGGCGCGCCAGATGCGGGTGGCCGATTTTCAGATGCCCCTGGTCTCTAGCCCGGGTATCGGAAACCGGATCGAGGTGCGCAATTTCAATCCCATCACGCTGACCGTTAACACCGCCCAAGGGCAGCCGAAGAACGCCGGCCTCGCCCGGCCATACGATAACCTGGGGGTGCCGGGAGCCGTACTGGCCGATTATCTGAACGCGGACAATGGGCTCTCGGCCCGTGCCCAGCAGAATCCCTACTACGCGCTGGTATTGCGTGGGGCCAACTCCATGCATCAGCTCGTCACCCAGCTCAGACCCACGCTGATCACCTTCTGGCTGGGCAACAACGATGTGCTGGGATATGTTACCAGCGGCGGGGTGCGGCCCTTTGTGCCGGCTGACGTGTTCGATGCCCTCTACCGTCAGACCGCGGCCGCGCTCCGACAGACGGGGGCAAGCGTGGTCGTGGCCAATATTCCGAGCGTCACGGCCATCCCCTTCGTCACGTATCTGAACCTCACCCTGGAGCAGTCCGGTCAGCTTGTCCGTGAGGGAAATAGCTACCGGCTGCGCACCCCGCAGGGCAATCTGCCCATCTATATCCAGACCGCCCAGGGTGTGCGAACCATGACGACGAACGATTTTCTCCTGCTTTCTGCACAGGCATATCTGGCCAGCTTCAACCCGGCCCAGGGGGATGCGGTTACTCCCCAGCGCCCCATACCGACGCCGTATGTCCTGGATGCCAGCGAGCTGCAGACCGCTTCCGCGCTGGTTGCCGCCTATAACCAGACCATCGCCCGGGAGGCGCAGGCCAACGGATTTGCGCTGGTGGATATCTTTTCGGAGTTCAACCAGATCGTACTTACCTTCTTTGCCAGCGGCGGTAAAGCGGGGATTACAGAGGACGGCGTTACGCTACGGCCCGTTCCTGGGGAGCTCTTTAGCTTCGACGGGGTGCATCCGTCCAATCTGGGCCATGCTATCGTGGCCAACCGGTTTATTGCGGCCATTAACACGAAGTTTGGGGCTCAGATCCCCCGCATACACCTGCGGACCATTCCCCGGGGGATCCCCATCGCCGTGGGAGCCCAGTAGGTGGCGGAGGTGCGACGCATGCCCGGCCCCCAGGCCGGCCCTGCGTTTTCGGAGGCTCGGTGACCCGATGGCGCCGAGCCTCCGCGCAGGGGATATCATCTGCTAACCGGATAGAGGAGGTCCTTCTATGGCGGACAGGATCGGGCAGGAGGCCTCAAGGGACACGTCCCCTGCCTTTCGGCCCTATATCGGGGCAGAAGTCCATATCTCCGAATTTACCCTGCGTGCCGTTTTGCTGGGCGCCTTTTTTGGGATTGTATTCGGCGCGGCTACCGTGTATCTGGGTTTGAAGGTGGGGCTTACGGTCAGCGCCTCGATCCCGATCGCCGTGCTCGCCATATCGATCCTCAAACGGCTTGGCCGTCCCACGATCCTGGAGAACAATATCGTGCAGACGATCGGCTCGGCCGGGGAGTCCATCGCCGCCGGTGTCGTATTTACCCTTCCGGCGTTGCTTTTTCTGCCCTACGGAGAGGCCTACTTCCGATACGGGCAGATTTTCTTTCTGGCTCTGGCCGGGGGCATTCTGGGGGTGCTTTTTATGGTCCCTCTGCGGCGCTACCTGATCGTGCGGGAACATGGTAACCTGCCCTATCCGGAGGGCACGGCCTGCGCCGATGTGCTCATCGCCGGCGAACGGGGAGGGGAAATGGCCCGCAAGGTGTTTGCCGGACTGGGCATGGGGTTTTTATACAAGAGCCTGATGAGCATTTTCGGGCTCTGGAAGGAGGTGCCTCAGTACGTGACCGGGCCGAGGAGCGCCTATCCGAACGCCACCGTGCAGGCGGAGATCGTGCCTGAACTGCTGGGGGTGGGCTACATCATCGGTCCCCGGATCGCCGGGGTCATGGTGGCCGGTGGCGTGCTGGCCTGGATGGGGCTCATTCCCCTCATCTCCCTTTTGGGCTCCGCGCTCGAGAACGTAATTCCTCCAGGGGGGAAGTTGATCCGGGACATGACACCCCGGGAGATCTGGTCGAATTACATCCGCTATATCGGTGCGGGGGCCGTAACGCTGGGCGGGGCCGCTACGCTGATCCGCACCCTTCCCACAATTATCGGCGCCTTTCGGGAATCCTACCGCGATCTGATGCGAAGCGGCGCAGCGGGCAGTGCCTCGGCAATGCGGATGCGCACGGAGCGCGATATTCCAATCACGTACGTTGTGCTGGGCTCGCTGGTGCTTGTCTTCTTAATCGCCGCCATCACGTATCTGTCTCCTTCCGGAGAGGCGCGTTTCCCGCTTGGGGCCTCTCTGCTGTCGAGCGTGCTGATTGTGCTCTTCGGGTTTTTCTTCGTCACCGTCTCCTCTCGAATCGTGGGGCTTATTGGCTCCAGCTCCAATCCCATATCTGGGATGACGATCGCCACCCTGATGGCCACTAGCCTGCTTTTTGTGGCTATCGGCTGGACGCGCGATGTCTATCAGCCCGTGGCCCTGATTGTGGGTTCCATAGTCTGTATTGCGGCGGCCAACGCGGGCAATACGTCTCAGGATCTGAAGACCGGTTTTCTGGTGGGGGCCACCCCACTCTATCAACAGCTTGGGCTCATCATCGGGGTACTGGTTTCTGCGATCGTCATCGGGGGCACGCTTCTGCTCTTGCATGCCAACCTCCAGGTGGGTAGCGATGCGCTGCCTGCGCCCCAGGCCACGCTGATGGCCACCGTCATCAAGGGCCTCATTGGTCAGGATCTGCCCTGGGGGTTTGTGATCGCAGGCATGGTGATCGCGCTCGTCATGGAGCTGGCCGGTGTCCGCTCGCTGCCCTTCGCCGTCGGGGCCTATTTGCCCCTGTCGACCACGATGCCCATCTTCCTGGGCGGACTGCTGCGGGGGTATGTGGACCGAAAGACCGGAACGGATGGAGAGACGGAGTTGGGGCCAGGGGTGCTCTACAGCTCCGGGCTTATCGCCGGCGGGGCGTTGACAGGCATTCTTATCGCCCTGCTGCGGGGATGGGAGTGGGAGCCCGGCCGTAGCCTGCTCGATGTGCTCAACCTCGGGGAGCGTTACGGGATTACGGCTCGTATGGGTGCGGCTGCCGACGCGCTGGCGCTCGGGATTTTCCTCCTGTTGGCCTATCTGCTTCTGCGTCAGACCCGCAGCGGACGCAACGGATGAGGGGGAACTCTTGCCCCTCGGCCACCGTTGACGGATCGGTTCCCTATCCATCCGGACGGGGTGAGATGCGCGAACTGGTGGTGCTGGGCTCTACGGGCTCGATCGGCACCCAGACCCTGGAGGTAGTTTCCCATTTTCCCGAAAAGTTTCGGGTCCGGGCGCTGGTGGCCCGCCGTCAGGTGGCGCGGTTGGCCGAACAGGCCCGCCGCTTTTTGCCCGATTCTGTTGTGCTGCTCGACCCCTCCGGCCGCCAGGCGCTTGAGGAGGCGCTGCGGGGAACGCCGACGGGCGTGTACGTCGGCATGGAGGCGGCCGAGGCGGTCGCCTCCGATCCAGAGGCCGATCTGGTCGTGAGCGCGCTGGTGGGGTTTGCCGGGCTGCGCCCCACGCTGGCCGCGCTTCGGGCGGGCAAGCGCGTGGCGCTGGCCAACAAAGAAAGTCTCGTTGTGGCCGGTCACCTGATGCGGGCCCTGGAGCAGAGCTCCGGAGCCCAGATCGTGCCGGTCGACAGCGAACACAGCGCCATCTTTCAGTGTCTGCAAGGAGAACCCCGAGAGCGGATCGAAAAGCTGATCCTCACCGCCTCCGGAGGGCCCTTTCGCACCCATTCCCGCGCAGAGCTCGAGCGGGTCACCCCTGATCAGGCCCTGCGGCATCCGAACTGGTCTATGGGGGCCAAGATCACCATTGACTCGGCCACACTCATGAACAAGGGCCTGGAGGTCATCGAGGCCCACTGGCTTTTCGGCATCGAGCCCGAACGGATAGAGGTGCTCGTTCATCCCCAGTCGATCGTGCATTCCATGATTCAGTTCGTTGACGGGTCCATCAAGGCCCAGCTCAGCCTGCCGGATATGCGCCTGCCCATTCAGTACGCGCTTACCTATCCGGATCGCTTGCAGGCTCCGTACCCGCGCCTGGACTGGAGCCGGGTGCGGCAGCTGGACTTTGAGCCCCCGGATGTGGAGCGTTTCCCCGCACTCCGGCTGGCCTATAGGGCCCTGGATCGGGGGGGGAGCGCCCCGGCCGTGCTCAATGCGGCCAACGAGGTGGCCGTCTCCCTATTTTTGGAGGGGCGTATCCCCTTTACGCGCATTCCCGTTCTGGTAGAGGCAGCCATGGAAAGCCTGCCCTGGGAACCAGAACCGGATCTGGAGACACTGGAGGCGATCGATCGAGAGACGCGCCGCTGGACGCTGCAGAGGGCGGGCTCCAGTAACCCGGTACAGAAATAAAGACAGCGAGGAGATATCACCGGTGGGGTACGTGCTTTACCTGCTTCTGGCCGTGTTTATCCTGGTGCTCGTACACGAGCTGGGGCATTTTCTGTTTGCCAAGCTTTTTGGCATGCGCGTGGAGCGCTTCTCGATTGGCTTTCCTCCCCGGCTTTTCGGGATTCGGATCGGGGAGACGGATTACTGCATCTCCGCGCTGCCCCTGGGAGGATACGTCAAAATCGCGGGCATGGTGGATGAGAGTCTGGATACGGCCGCCTTGCATCGTCCGCCCGAGCGCTGGGAGTTTCGCGCCAAGCCCCTCTGGCAACGCTTTGTGGTTATCGTGGCCGGTGTGGGGTTCAATGTGTTGCTCGCCTGGGTGATTTTTACAGTTTTCAAATACCGGATCGGGGAGCGCTATATCCCGGCCGAGAACGTAAAGGCCGTCTATGTGGCGCCGGGCTCGATCGCTTACGAAATGGGGATGCGCACGGGAGATCGGATTATTGCCGTAAACAATCGCCCGCTGGAGCGCGCCCTGCAGGAGGGACAACTGCTGGAGCTTTTGACCCGCCGCCGGGTGACGTTTACCGTAATCCGGGCAGAGCGCGATACGCTCACCTTTGAGGCTCCTCCGCAGTTTCTCTCCCGCCTCAACCAGGAGCCCTTTGGAATCGATATTCTGCCCCCGCTGGTCGGAGGGGTCGAGCCGGGTGGACCCGCAGCGCGGGCCGGATTGCAGGTGGGCGATCGCATCCTGCGCGTTAACGATCAGCCCGTGGAATTTTTCGCCCAGCTGCGCCAGCTCATCTCTGCCCATCGAGGCGAAGAAATTCGGATCGAGTGGGAACGCGATGGACGCCGATATAGCGCCACGCTGAGCGTGCGCGCCGAGGATGGGCGTATCGGTATTGCCGGACCCTCGAGTGCGCAGCTGGAGCGCTATTTTGGCGCGGTATCCGTGCGTTATAGCCTGGGGGGCGCGATCATAGCCGGCGCGGAGCAGACGATGCGTTCCCTGCGGGGTATCGTGCAGGGATTTGCCCGCATCGTTACGGGGCAGGAGTCGGTACGGGAGTCCCTCGGAGGGCCCATTCAGATTGCGCGCATCACGCGCGATGCCGCGGTGCAGGGCGGTGCGGAGGGGTTCTGGTATATCGTGGCTATGCTCAGCCTGACGCTGGCCTTTATCAACATTTTGCCCATCCCCGCTCTGGATGGCGGACATGTAGTGTTTCTGCTCTATGAAGCGATCGCCCGTCGGGAGCCCTCGGTTCGGGTCCGCATGGTCGTTCAGCAGATCGGCATGGTGTTGCTACTTGGATTGATGGTGTTTGTGATTTTTAACGACCTCTCGAAGCTGTTCTAGCTGGACCCCAGCAGGGTCTGCAGTTCGCCGGGGCTCCAGCCGAAGAGTTCGGGCCGGATCAAGAGCGCGGGACGCTGTCCCAGATGGGGGCGGAGCTGTCGCAAACAGGCCGGTGTGTAGAGCACCAGATCGCAGGTGGCCACCAGGGTCCCCAGCGCCTCGTGGTCTCTGAGCAGGCCCACAACGGTTCCCCGAAAGCCCGTCCAGCTGCGCAGTCGCTCGGTATAGCGGGTGAGGGTTTCGCTCTCCTGCGTTACGAGCCCTAGGCTCTGTTCAGCGCTCAGTTCGGCGACCGCCTCGAGCACCGTCCGCGGAAAGGTGAAGGGCAACCCGACAAGCTGTTCGCATCCCTCGGCGCGTAGCAAGCTCAGATCGGAGAGGAAGCAGAAAATCCGGCTCGCCTGCCGGTAGGCGGACAGCTCTTCGATCCGGACAGGATAGATGGGACCTGCCCATCCGGAGGCCAATAGCAACGCTTCGGCGCCCAGCTGCGCCTCTTCCCGTCCGGGGGCGGCAAAAAGCACTCGAGGGGGTGGTTGGGTCGGGCTTTCGTAGGTGAGCTGTTCCTCGAGTAGGTGCAGGATGTCCGGTGCGCTCAACCCCAGTGGAATCAGGCGGCGCAGGGCTTCTTCGAGAATGCGCGCTCCCTGTTCGAGCCGTTCGGCTTTCGAGAGCGCCTGCTGTTGCCGCAGGACGGTGGCGCCACGACCGACGTGCAGGGCAATCCAGCCTTCCCTGGCCAGGATCCGGTAGGCGGCCCCTACCCGATGTGGACTTACGCCGAGCCGACGGGCCAGGGCGCGAATGGAAGGTAGCCTATCCCCCGGGGGATAGGTGCCCCGCGCGATCTCATAGCGCAGAAACTCGGCGATGCGGCCCGCCTCCATGGCGCCTATATTGTATCGATGTTTCATGCACTGAATCAATCTTTATCCCCCGACGGTGCGTTTTCGGGCGCAAAATGGCTTTCCGGGACTGGATTGGCGCGGGATGCTCTTGCCTTTCGGGGGGAGAAGCCGTAACTTTGGCGGCTCTCAGAAAAACGGGCAAACCAAGCGGAAGGAAGTCGACCGTTGCCGACGATTCAACAACTGATCCGGAAGGGCCGGATGCAGAAGGTGGAGAAGAGCAAGTCGCCGGCCCTGCAGGGTTGCCCGCAGAAGCGGGGCGTGTGTGTGCGCGTCTACACGACCACGCCCAAGAAGCCGAACTCCGCTCTGCGCAAAGTGGCCAAGGTGCGTCTGACGAACGGGATTGAGGTGATCGCCTACATCCCCGGTGAGGGGCACAACTTGCAGGAGCACTCCATTGTGCTCGTTCGTGGGGGTCGTGTCAAGGACCTCCCGGGGGTGCGGTATCACATCGTTCGAGGTGCCCTGGATGCGGCCGGAGTGGAGGGGCGTCGGCAGGGGCGTTCCAAATACGGGGCCAAGCGGCCGAAGAAGAAGTAAGGAGCCAGGCGAGCTATGCGAAGAAAGCGTGCAGAAAAACGGCCGATTGCTCCGGATCTCCGGTACAATGACGTTATGGTGGCCAAGTTCATTAACCATGTCATGCGGCATGGCAAGAAGAATCTGGCCCGGCGCATTGTCTACGGGGCCTTTGATATCATCGCGGAGCGCACCGGGGAGAACCCGCTGGAGGTGTTCCGGCGCGCCATCGAGAATGTGGCTCCTGTGGTGGAGGTGCGCAGTCGGCGTGTTGGGGGGGCGACCTATCAGGTGCCCGTAGAGGTGCGTCCGGAGCGGCGCATTTCCCTTGCCATGCGGTGGATTATTGAATACGCCAAGCAGCGGCGGGCGCAGAAAACCATGGAGCTCCGTCTGGCTTCCGAGCTCATGGATGCGGCCAAGGGGCAGGGTAGCGCGGTCAAGAAGCGCGACGATACGCACCGGATGGCTGAGGCCAACAAGGCTTTTGCCCACTTCCGGTTTTGAGTTTCGTTCGGTATTAGGTGTGGAAGTGAACGATGGGGATTTTGAAGCCCAAACAAATTCCGCTGGATCGGGTGCGCAATATTGGCATCATGGCGCACATCGATGCCGGCAAGACCACTACGACGGAGCGCATCCTGTTCTATACGGGGCTTGTGCACCGCATGGGTGAGGTCCATGAAGGTGCGGCCACGATGGATTTCATGGAGCAGGAGCGGGAGCGGGGTATTACGATCACCGCGGCGGCTACGACCTGTTTCTGGAGTGGTTCGGCCAAGGATCGGCCCGAGCATCGGATCAATATCATCGACACGCCCGGGCACGTGGACTTCACTGTGGAGGTGGAGCGTTCGCTGCGCGTGCTCGATGGGGCCGTGGCGCTCTTCTGTGCGGTGGGCGGGGTGGAGCCTCAGTCCGAGACGGTCTGGCGGCAGGCCGATAAATACCGGGTGCCCCGGATCGCTTTTATCAACAAGATGGATCGCGTTGGGGCCAACTTCGCCAACGTGATCCAGATGATGAAGGATCGGCTCAAGGCCAACCCCGTTCCCGTGCAGATGCCCATAGGGCAGGGGGATATGTTCCGCGGGGTGGTGGATCTCATCACCATGAAGGGGATCATCTGGCACGATGAGACCCTCGGGGAGACGTGGGATGAGATCGATATCCCGGCAGACCTCATGCCCGAGGCGCGCCACTGGCGGATTCTCATGCTCGAGGCGTTGGCAGATCTCGATGACACCCTGCTGATGAAGTATCTCGAGGGTGAGGAGATATCCGAGCAGGAGCTCAAGGCCGTCATTCGGCGCGCCACCATTGAGATGCGCATTACGCCCGTGCTCTGCGGTTCGGCCTTCAAGAACAAGGGGGTGCAGCGCCTGCTGGATGCGGTGATCGACTACCTGCCCAGCCCGCTGGATCTGCCCCCGGTGCGCGGGCGCAATCCTGTGACGGGTCAGGAGGAGGAGCGTGCGCCAGATCCCAACGCTCCCTTTGCCGGTCTGGCCTTCAAGATCATGACCGACCCGTATGTGGGCAAGCTGACCTTTATTCGCGTTTATTCCGGCCGGCTGGAGCCGGGCACAAGGGTGCTCAACACCACAACGGGTAAGGAGGAGCGCATCGGCCGACTGTTGCTCATGCATGCCAACCATCGGGAAGAGATCCAGCTCGTGCAGGCCGGTGAGATCTTCGCCGCTGTGGGGCTCAAGGAGGTGCGCACGGGGGATACGATCTGTGATCCGGCGCATCCCATTCAGCTGGAGTCGATGGATTTTCCGGAGCCCGTCATTCAGATCGCCATCGAGCCCAAGACCAAGGCCGACAGCGATAAACTGGGTATGGCGCTGTCGAAGTTGGCCGAAGAGGACCCCACCTTTCGGGTCAAGGTGGACCATGAGACCGGACAGACGCTCATCAGCGGCATGGGCGAGCTGCATCTGGAGATCATTGTCGATCGGCTCAAGCGCGAATTCAGGGTGGAGGCCAACGTCGGCAAGCCGCAGGTCGCCTATCGGGAGGCGATTACCAAGCCCGTACGGCATCGCACGCTCTTTAAGAAGCAGACCGGCGGGCGGGGTAAGTATGCCGATGTGGTGATCGAATTCAGTCCTCTGGAGCCCGGACAGCAGGGCTTGGTGTTTGAAAACGCCATCGTGGGGGGTGTGGTACCCAAGGAGTTCGTGCCCGCCGTAGAGAAGGGGCTTCGGGAGGCCATGCTCAATGGCCCGCTGGCCGGCTATCCGGTCGTGGGCCTGCGTGCCCGGCTCGTGGATGGGTCATATCATGAGGTCGATTCCGATGCGCTTTCCTTCGAGATCGCGGCGCGCATGTGCTTCCGAGAGGCGGCCCAGATGGCCGATCCGGTGCTGCTGGAGCCCATCATGCTCGTTGAGGTGATCACCCCGGAGGAGTACATGGGCGACATCCTGGGGGACCTGAACGCGCGGCGGGGGCGTATTGAGGGTATTCAGGCCCGTCCGGATGCGCAGGTCATCCGGGCCCTGGTGCCGTTGGCTGAAATGTTCGGGTATGCCACCCAGCTGCGCTCCTTGAGTCAGGGGCGGGCCCTCTATACCATGCAGTTCCATCATTATCAGGAGGTGCCCAAGCAGATCGCCGAGGAGATTATCGCGGCATACAAAGGCAAAACGGTAAACGCATAGGTAAAGGAGGTTTGCGTCATGGCCAAAGGCGTATTCGAGCGCACAAAGCCTCACGTCAACATCGGGACGATCGGCCATATTGACCATGGCAAGACGACCCTGACGGCGGCGATCACCAAAGTGCTTCACAAGTTCAATCCGAACGTCGAGGAGCGCAGCTTTGAGTCCATCGACAACGCGCCCGAAGAGCGGGAGCGGGGTATTACGATCAACACCTCGCATGTGGAGTACGAGACGGAAAACCGCCACTACGCGCACGTGGACTGCCCCGGGCACGCCGACTACATCAAGAACATGATCACGGGTGCGGCCCAGATGGATGGGGCGATTCTTGTGGTGGCCGCCACCGATGGGGTGATGCCTCAGACCCGGGAGCACATCCTGCTGGCTCGTCAGGTCGGGGTGCCCTATATCGTCGTGTTCATGAACAAGGTTGACATGGTTGACGATCCGGAGATCCTGGAGCTCGTCGAGCTCGAGGTGCGGGAGTTGCTGAGTAAGTATGGCTTCCCGGGCGATGAGGTGCCCGTGATCCGGGGCAGCGCGCTGGGCGCCCTCAATGGGGATCCGAAATGGGAGCAGTCCATCCTGGAGCTCATGAAGGCGGTCGATGAGTACATCCCCACCCCGCAGCGCGAGGTCGACAAGCCCTTCCTGATGGCCGTAGAAGACGTCTTCTCGATCACGGGTCGGGGTACGGTGGCCACGGGTCGTATCGAGCGCGGTGTGGTTCGTCTGGGTGAGGAGGTGGAGATCGTGGGCCTCCGTCCCGAAAAGAAGAAGACCGTGGTTACGGGAATCGAGATGTTCCGCAAGGAGCTCAAGGAGGGCATTGCGGGCGATAATGTGGGTCTGCTGCTGCGTGGCATCACGAAAGACGAGATCGAGCGGGGTATGGTCATCGCCAAGCCCGGCACGATCACTCCGCATACGAAGTTCGAGTGCCAGGTCTACGTGCTCTCCAAGGAGGAAGGTGGGCGGCATACCCCGTTCTTTTCCGGCTACCGGCCGCAGTTTTACTTCCGCACCACGGACGTGACGGGCGTTGTTCAGCTGCCGCAGGGCGTGGAGATGGTCATGCCGGGCGATAACGTGCAGATGACGGTGGAGCTCATTCAGCCCGTGGCCCTGGAGGAGGGCTTGCGCTTCGCCATCCGGGAGGGCGGCCGTACCGTGGGCGCGGGTGTGGTTACGAAGATCCTCGAGTGAGCGAAAACGGGTAAGCCGGGGTCAGGCGCGGGCTTGACCCCGGCCTTTTGTTCGCACAATCCAGAAAGGATGCGACGGTCGTGGCGGGCAATAAGATTCGCATCAAGCTGAAGTCCTACGATCATACGCTGGTGGACAGGGCTACGGAAAAGATCATCCGCAGCGTGCGCGCCACCGGCGCGATCGTGCGGGGTCCGATTCCGTTGCCGACCGAGCGCACGGTGATTACGGTCAACCGCTCTCCGCACATCGATAAGGAGAGTCGCGAGCAGTTTGAGATCCGCAACCACCGGCGCCTGATCGATATCGTAGGGGCCGGACAGAAGACGATCGATGCGTTGATGAAGCTGGAGTTGCCCTCCGGCGTCGATGTGGAGATCAAGACCTGATGGGCGGAGAGGCTCGGAGCGCATCCCGGCTCGGCAAGAAGCTCCTGTTCGCCCTGCTGGGCGGAGTGGGTCTGGGATGGGCCGTCATCGCGCTCAGCGGCTGTGATACGCTCTTTGGTAGCGATGCTCCCCTGGCCCTGGTGGGTAGCTGGAGGTACCGGGCCGCTCAGGTCAACGGGGCGCCCGTGGATCTGTACCGGGGTCAGGTGGCTATCTGGACCTTTACGCAGGATAACGATCCAGGGCAGGTGCCCTCGGGCCGGTTTGTGATCCGCGTCAACGGGGCCGTTGACAGTCAGGGTTCCTGGCAGCAGGTGGCGCCCGACCAGATCCGGATGAACGACGGACGCAACGTGCTCACGGTGACGTGGGCGGTAACGGGGGCCCAGCTACTGCTGGAGTATACCCAACAGGGAAACCGGGTGGCGATCCTGTTGGAGCGCCAGAGCTGAATTAATCCGGAAGGACGGCAATGAGCGGGTTGATTGGTCGCAAGGTGGGTATGACCACGGTCTTCGACGGGCAGGGCAATCAGATTGTTTGTACGGTGATCGAGGCCGGGCCCTGCGTGGTCACCCAGATTCGCACCCGAGAACGGGACGGATACGAGGCCGTGCAGCTGGGCTTCGGGGAGCGCCGGCTCAAAAGCACCCCCCGGCCTTTGCAGGGGCACTTCCAGAAGGCCGGCACCACCCCCAAAGGCAAGCTGGTCGAGTTCCGGGGATTTCCGATCGAATCGCTCGCCCTGGGACAGCAGATTCGGGTCGAGGAGATCTTTCAGGAAGGGGATCGGGTGCATGTGACGGGCATCTCCAAAGGGCGCGGCTTTCAGGGAGTGGTCAAGCGCCATGGATTTGCCGGCGTGGGCACGCGCACCCACGGACAGCACAATCGGGAGCGCGCACCGGGTTCTCTGTCCGGCTCGACCTTCCCGGCCAAGGTCCCCAAGGGGCGCCGGATGGCGGGCCGCATGGGCGGAGACCGGGTCACGGTGCGCAATCTGGAGGTGGTGCGCATCTTCCCGGAGCATAACCTGCTGTTGGTCAAAGGCGCGGTGCCCGGTCCCAAGAACGGCTTTGTGGAAATCCGGAAAGGATAAGGACATACGGCGATGCAGGTGCCTGTATACCGCATAGATGGCACAGAGACGGGCCGCATGATCGAGCTGCCGGAGGCGGTTTTCGGTATCGAACCCCACGATCATGCCATATACCTGGACGTGAAGGCGTACCTGGCCAATCAGCGTCAGGGCACGCATAAGACCAAAAAACGTAGCGAGGTGCGCGGCGGTGGGCGTAAGCCCTGGAGACAGAAGGGCACCGGACGTGCCCGGCAGGGATCCATCCGCGCGCCCCACTGGGTCGGCGGCGGCCGTGTCTTCGGGCCCGTTCCGCGCGACTATCGTCAGGAGGTGAACCGCAAGGTCAAGCGTCTGGCCCGTTTGTCCGCCCTCAGCTACAAAGCCCGTTCGGGTGCGATCCGGGTGGTTGAGGATTTCGACTTCGAGGTGCCCAAAACCCGGCGTTTTGTCGAGCTGCTGCGCAATCTGGGGCTGGAGGGGCAGAAAGTACTGTTGCTCACCCCTGCCACCCAGCCAAACCTCTACAAGTCAGGCCGCAACCTGCCGAAGGTGCAGGTGCTGGAGGCGCCCAAGGTGACCACGTATGATATCCTTAACGCGCAGGTGCTCGTATTCGAGGAAAGCGCGGTAAACCGACTGGTAGAAGTGCTGGGGGGTGTTGCTCCCGCTGAGGCGGCCTGAAGGAGGAGCCGGTCATGGAAGAGCTCAAAAAAATCATCAAGCGCCCGGTGATCACGGAGAAATACACAGAACGGCGCGAGAAGTACAATCAGTACGCCTTCGAGGTCGATCGTCGGGCCAACAAGATCCAGATCCGGCAGGCCATCGAGGCCCTCTACCCCGGCGTGCGTGTGCTGGAGGTGCGCACCATGATCGTGCGGGGCAAGCGCAAGACCCAGTATACCCGTCGGGGTGTGCTCACGGGGAGGCGGCCTACGTGGAAGAAGGCCATCGTCACGCTCAGGCCGGGCGATAAGATCGATCTCTTTGAAGGGATCTAGGGGTAAAGGAAGCCAGCCATGCCCATACGCAAGCTCAAGCCGGTAACCCCCTCGACGCGTTTTATGACCTTTGATGCGTTCGAGGATATTACCACAGACACGCCGGAAAAATCGCTCCTGGAGCCGCTCAAAAAAACCGGGGGCCGCAACAACCTCGGGCGCGTGACCATGCGCCATCGGGGGGGTGGGCATAAGCGCCTGTATCGTCGGATAGACTTCAAGCGGGACAAGTTCGGCATACCCGGCGTGGTCAAGACCATCGAGTACGATCCGAATCGTTCGGCTCGGATCGCGCTTGTGGTCTACGCCGATGGGGAGAAGCGCTACATCATCGCTCCCGATGGGCTCAAGGTGGGGCAGAGGGTGCTCTCCGGGCCCCAGGCGCCCCCGGAGGTGGGCAACGCCCTGCCGCTGCGCAATATCCCGCTGGGTACGTTTGTGCACAACGTGGAGCTCAAGCCCGGCAAGGGGGGACAGCTGGCCCGCAGTGCCGGCACCTATGCGCAGCTACTGGCCAAGGAGGGCAAGTATGCTACGCTCAAGCTGCCCTCTGGGGAGATGCGGCTGGTGCCTCTGGACTGCATGGCGACCATCGGGGCGGTCTCCAATCCGGATCACATGAACATCACCCTGGGCAAGGCGGGTCGGAGTCGTTGGCTGGGCCGCAGGCCTCATGTGCGCGGCGTGGCTATGAACGCCGTCGATCACCCGCAAGGGGGAGGAAAGGGGAAATCCAAGGGAGGTGGGGGATGGCATCATCCCCGTTCTCCGTGGGGACAGCTGGCCAAGGGCTTTAAGACGCGCAGGAAGCGCAATCCCTCGGACAAATACATCATTCGTCGGCGCAATCAATAGGTGAGGCTATGGGGCGATCGCTCAAAAAAGGGCCGTTTGTAGACGAACACCTGCTCAAGAAGATCCGAGAAATGAATCAGACGGGCAAAAAGCGGGTCATCAAGACCTGGTCCCGTCGTTCCACAATCACCCCTGAGTTTGTGGGGCATACCATCGCCGTGCACAACGGCAAGCAGTTTATCCCGGTCTACATCACGGAGAACATGGTGGGACACAAGCTTGGGGAGTTTGCGCCGACCCGGACGTTTCGAGGCCATCCGGGCACGAAGGCGGAAAAAGCGGCCCGAAAGAAGTGAGGTCTGCGATGGAAGCACGCGCGATTCGTCGCTATATTCGCCGTTCGCCGCGCAAGATGCGGCTGGTGGCCAACCTCATCCGCGGTATGGATGTGGATAAGGCGCTGCGCATTCTGCGCTTCAGTCCGCAGGCTGCCGCCCGCGATATTGAGCGCACGGTCCATGATGCGGTCAATAACCTCATGCAGAAGTACCCCGATGTCCGCTTCGATGAGGGCGATCTGTATATCAAGACCATCACAGTCGACGGGGGACCGATGCTCAAGCGCATTCGTCCCGCCCCCATGGGGCGCGCCTTCCGGATCCGGAAGCGCAACAGCCATCTGACCGTGGTCGTGGCGCGCAAGCCAACGAGAGCACAAGGGAGCTGAGGCAAGGTTATGGGCCAGAAAACGCATCCGATCGGATTTCGGCTGGGGATCATTCGGGGCTGGGATGCGAGCTGGTATCCGGAGAAGAACCGGTTCGCGGAAGCCCTGATGGAGGATGAGGCGCTGCGCAAGTATCTGCGCACCCGGTTGCGCAATGCCGGCCTGTCGCGGGTGACCATCGAGCGCACGCCCAAGCGCATCATTCTCACCATCCATACCTCCCGGCCTGGGGTGGTTATCGGCCGTGGTGGGCAGGAGGTGGAAAAGCTCCGCGAAGAGCTGCGCAAGCTCACCAATAAAGAGATCCAGCTCAATATCAACGAGATCAAGCGTCCGGAGCTGGATGCCAGCCTGGTGGCTCAGAACATCGCCCGCCAGATTGAGGGGCGCATCTCCTACCGGCGCGCCATGAAGGCGGCCATCGCCTCGGCCATGCGCATGGGCGCCGAGGGGATCCGGATCAAGGTCTCCGGCCGGCTGGGGGGTGCGGAGATCGCCCGTTCGGAGCAGTATCTCGAAGGCAGGGTACCGCTGCACACGTTGCGGGCGGATATCGACTACGCTCAGGAGACGGCCAGAACCGTCTACGGTACGATCGGGGTCAAGGTCTGGATTTGCCGGGGAGAGATCATCGGCAAAGTGGACCTCACTCCTCAGGGCATGGCGGCTCGCCTGGCGGGTCCGACCACAGGGCTGACGGTTGTCTCCTCGGCGGCGGAGCGTCGTGGGCGTCGGTCGGCCGCCCGGTCTCGTCGCCGCGCAGGACGGGCCGTGGAACCGGAAAACGAGGAATAAGGAGTAGCCGGCCATGTTGATGCCGAAGCGAACCAAGTTCCGGCGCATGCACCGGCCCAAGGTGCGCCGGATAGCCAAGCGGGGATACGAGATCGCCTTTGGGGATTTTGCGCTCAAGGCCCTTGAGGGGGGGTGGATTACGAGCCGGCAGATCGAGGCCGCGCGCGTGGCCATGACGCGAAAAATGCGCCGTGATGCGAAAATCTGGATCCGCATCTTCCCGGATCGCTCCATTACCCGCAAGCCCCAGGAGGTCCGTATGGGTAAGGGAAAGGGGTTGCCGGAGTACTGGGTTGCTCCCGTGGAGCCCGGGCGGATCCTCTTTGAGGCCTCCGGTGTGGCCCGTGAGCTGGCTGAAGAGGCCATGCGCCTGGCGCAGGCCAAGCTCCCGATCAAGACCAAGTTCATCGTGCGCCGGGATTACGAGGGGAGCTAGGGTGCCATGAAAGCAAGGGAGATTCGTGAGCTTTCGACCGAGGAAATCCGCCAGCGGATCCGTGAGGAGGAAGCCGAATTACAACAGCTGCGCTTCCGCCACGCCGTGGCGCAGCTGGAAAACCCCGCCATCCTGCGCACGAAACGGCGCCTAATTGCGCGCCTGCGCACAATTCTGCGGGAGCGGGAGCTGGGTATCGAAGCGGGCCATAAGCCGAAGGGGAAATGAGCGATGTCTCAGGAACGCGGACGCCGCAAAGAGCGTATCGGTCGAGTCGTCTCAGACCGCATGCACAAATCCATCGTCGTGGCCGTTGAGCGCCAGGTGCCCCATCCGCTCTACGGCAAGACGGTCAAGCGCACCACCAAGCTCATGGCCCACGACGAGCACAACGAAGCCCGTGTGGGTGATCTGGTGCGGATCATGGAAACCCGTCCGCTGAGCAAGCGGAAGCGGTGGCGGTTGGTGGAAATCATCGAACGCGCCAAGTAGGGCTGGGAGAACGCGCCATGATTCAACAGGAAACGCGCCTCAAAGTAGCCGATAACTCCGGAGCCAAGGAAGTGCTCTGTATTCGCGTTCTGGGGGGCTCTAAGCGGCGTTATGCCCGGGTGGGCGATATCATCGTGGTCTCCGTCAAGAGCGCCATCCCGGGAGGTGCCGTCAAGAAGGGCGATGTGAGCAAGGCCGTAGTTGTGCGGACCAAAAAAGAGTACCGGCGCAAGGATGGCTCCTACATCCGCTTTGACGACAACGCGGCCGTGTTGCTTAACAATCAGCTCGAGCCCCGTGGGACGCGTATCTTCGGGCCCGTGGCCCGGGAACTGCGCGAGAAGCAGTTCATGAAGATCGTATCCCTGGCGCCCGAGGTGCTCTGAGGCCCAACGAGGAATCCGGCCATGCGCAAGTACAATAAGCAGAAGAAGCTGCACGTCAAAAAAGGCGACCTGGTGCGGGTCATTGCGGGCAATGATAAAGGCAAGCAGGGTAAGGTCCTGCGCGTCTTTCCGGACAAGGAGCGCGTGCTCGTCGAGGGCGTAAACATGCGCATCCGGCATGTGCGCCCCAATCCCCAGTACCCCCAGGGCGGACGCCTGTTGCGCGAGATGCCCATCCATATCTCCAACGTGATGGTCATCGACCCGCAGACGGGCCAGCCCACCCGCATCGGGCGCAAATGGGTTGTCGACCCGAACACCGGCAAGGGTCGATGGGTACGATATGCCAAGAAAAGCGGCGTAGAACTGGATTAAAGCCATGGAAAAGCCCCGTTTGCAGCAACGCTACGAGGAAGTAGTGGTTCCGGCCCTGATGAAGCGGTTCGGCTACAAATCCATTATGCAGGTTCCCCGCCTGGAGAAGATCGTCGTCAACATGGGCGTGGGCGAGGCGGTGGCCGACCGCAAAGTGCTCGATGAGGCGGTTGAGCAGCTGGCCCTGATCACCGGACAGCGGCCCATGATCACGAAGGCCAAAAAATCGATCTCCAACTTCAAGCTCCGCGAGGGTATGCCGATCGGCTGCAAGGTGACCCTGCGCGGCGCGCGCATGTATGAGTTCTTCGATCGGCTGGTGACGCTGGCCCTGCCCCGGGTGCGGGATTTTCGGGGGGTTTCCGATCGCAGCTTCGATGGCCGGGGCAACTACTCCCTGGGCATCCGGGAACAGATCGTCTTCCCGGAGATCGATATCGACAAGGTCAGCCGCATCCTGGGTATGGATATCACCTTTGTGACCACGGCCCGGACCGATGAGGAGGCCTACGAGCTACTCAAGGAGCTCGGTATGCCGTTCCGGCGTCGTGAGGGGCAAACCGCTACGGCTACGGCAGCGTAACGCAAGCAGAAGGAGGAAACGACCTTGGCGCGACTGGCGCTCATCGTAAAAGCCAACAAGAAGCCCAAGTTCAAAGTACGCCATCGCAACCGGTGTCAGCGATGCGGCCGGCCGCGGGGATATCTGCGCAAGTTCGGCCTGTGCCGTATCTGTTTCCGGGAGATGGCCCTGCAGGGGCTTATTCCGGGTGTGCGAAAGGCCAGCTGGTAAGCATACGCTTCGGGGGCTCTGTGTCCTCTTCCGGGCAGACGCCCCGAAGAAGACCGGTGTATAGAGAGAAGAGGGACCTGCGATGATGACCGATCCCATTGCGGATTTGTTGACCCGCATCCGCAACGCCTACCGGGCGCGGCTCCGGTATGTAGATGCGCCCAACTCAAAACTCAAGCAGGCCATCGCCGAAATCCTGCTCGATCAGGGGTATATCCAGAACTACCTGGTCATAGACGACGGCAGACAGGGTATCCTGCGCCTGTATTTGAAGTACACCTACAACGGGGAGCCGGCCATCCGCCGTATCGAACGGGTGAGCAAGCCCGGTCGTCGGATCTATGCGGGGGTCAAAGACATGCCCCGCGTGGCCAACGGACTGGGGATCGCGATTCTGTCGACTTCGCGCGGAATCATAACTGATAAAGAGGCCCGCCGACAGAATGTCGGGGGTGAGATCATCTGCTATGTGTACTGAAGCATGCCGTCCCCGGGCGGGGTCGGTTTAGGCAACAGGGGATGGGCTATGTCACGGATCGGAAGAAAGCCGATAAGCTTGCCGAAGGGGGTGACGATATCCGTCTCCCCCCGGAATGTGGTCACGGTCAAAGGCCCTAAGGGCAGTCTGGAGTTGGCCGTCGATCCGGATATCCGGGTCGTGGTTGAGGGAAATCAGGTGCGCCTGGAGCGCCCGACAGATCAAAAGCGCCACAAGGCCCTTCACGGGCTCTACCGGGTGCTCATCGCCAATATGGTGCAGGGGGTATCCGAGGGCTACAGCCGGGAGCTGGAGATCGTGGGCATCGGATATCGGGCCACGCTGAAGGGGTCCATGCTGGAGCTGGCCCTCGGGTATTCGCATCCTGTGTACTTCATCCCGCCCGAGGGGATCACGCTCGAGGTCGGCACCAGCGCCGATAAAAACCCTCTGATCCGGGTTTCGGGCATCGACAAGCAGCTTGTCGGTCAAGTGGCAGCTAAAATCCGCGCCCTCCGGCCTCCGGAACCCTATAAAGGCAAGGGGATCCGGTACGTCGGCGAGTACATCCGACGCAAGGCCGGAAAGACGGCGGGTAAGTAATCGTTCCGGTGGGTCGGAAATCCCCGGAGGAAAAGGGAGCACGTTATGGATCGTCTGGAGAAAAAGCGCCTTCGCAGAGAGAAGATTCGCAGGCGGGTGCGCGCGCGCATTCATGGTACAGCCGAGCGCCCGCGTCTGTCTGTTTTTCGCAGCAACCGCTACATATACGCCCAGCTCATCGACGACGATCGTGGGTATACGCTGGTGGCGGCTTCCTCGCTGGAGCCGGAGATGCGCGCTATGCGCGAGGGCAGGACCCCGATACAGATCGCCTTCGAGGTCGGGCGCCGCCTGGCCGAGCGCGCGCTGGCGCAGGGGATTACCCGGGTGGTTTTTGATCGTAACGGGTACCTGTATCACGGCCGGGTCAAAGCGCTGGCCGAAGGGGCGCGCGAAGGTGGGCTGGTCTTTTGAGGCTAAGGGCATGCAACAGGGACAGAGGCTATGCCAGTAAAGCGCAAGCAGTACATCAAGCCCGGTGAGCTTCAGCTCAAGGAGCGTCTGGTGGCCGTCAACCGGGTGGCCAAAGTGGTCCAGGGCGGCAGGCGGTTTTCCTTTACCGCGCTGGTCGTGGTGGGCGACGGCCAGGGGCATGTGGGCATCGGCAAGGGCAAGGCGCGCGAGGTCAACGACGCCGTGGCAAAGGCCGTCGAAGACGCCAAGAAACACATCGTGCGGGTGCCCATTCTGCGGGGTACCGTGCCACACGAGATGGTGGGCAAGTTCGGGGCGGCCCGGGTGTTGCTCAAGCCCGCTGTGCCGGGTACGGGGGTGATCGCCAGCGGTCCGGTTCGCGCCGTGCTGGAGAGCGCCGGCTATACGGATATCCTGACCAAGTCGCTCGGTTCACGCAACCCGCATAATGTGGTCAAGGCCACCCTGCGGGCGCTGGAACAGATACAGGATGCCGTATCGGTGGCTCAGCGCCGGGGGGTGCCAATACGCAAGGTCTTTCATGGATGAGAGGGAACAGAGGCGATGGCCAAAAAGCTGCTCATTCGCCAGAAGCGGAGCCTCATCGGCGAACCGGAACGGCACAAGCGCACCATACGGGCCCTGGGTCTGGGCAGGCCGAACTGGCAGGTGGTGCACACCGATACGCCCACGATCCGGGGGATGATCGCCCGCGTGGCGCACCTGGTGGAGGTGCGTCCGATTGAGGAGTAATCCCAGGCGAGTGCCCCGGCTCCACCCCGGGGTGCGTGTAGCCAGCCAGAAGGAGTAGCGCGAAAATGGAACTGCACACTCTGCGGTATGCGCCCGGATCCCGGCGTCCACGCAAGCGCGTAGGACGCGGAGAGAGCTCCGGGCATGGCAAAACGGCGGGCAGGGGGACGAAAGGACAGAAATCCCGCAGTGGGGATCGGAAGGTGCCCGCTCATTTCGAGGGCGGGCAGATGCCGCTGCAGCGTCGCCTGCCCAAGGTGGGCTTTCGGAATCCGTTTCGGGTCGCGTATCGGCCCATCAACGTGGGACAGCTCGAGGAGCTTGTCGCCTCGGGTCGTATTTCCGACGGGGTCGTCACGCCGGAGGTGCTGGTGCGTCTCGGCCTGGCCCGGAAGCGGGACCGGATCAAGATTTTAGGTGACGGGGATCTGCAGGCGGCTCTGCGCGTGCAGGCCCATGCGGCCAGCGATTCGGCGCGGCGGAAGATCGAAGCGGCCGGTGGGCGGTTTGAGCCCATTGCCTAACAGAGCGGGGGCCAAGGCATGAGCAGCTTTACCGAGACGTTGCGCAACATCTTTAAGATTGAGGAACTCCGGCAGCGCATCCTCTACACGCTGGGCATCCTTGTCGTCTATCGGATCGGCGCTCACATCACCCTACCCGGTGTGGATGCGGCCCGGCTCGTAGATGAAGTCAGCGGCCAGAGCACAGGCGATCTGTTCGGCATGTTCGATCTTTTCGTCGGTGGCGCCTTCAGCCAGGCCGGCGTCTTCGCGCTGGGTATTATGCCCTACATCACGGCCTCCATTATCATCCAGCTCATGGGGGCGGTGGTTCCCTATTTCCAGAAGCTACAACGCGAGGGCGAAGAGGGGCGCCGCAAGATCATTCAGATGACCCGTTACGGGACCGTGTTGATCACGGCCATGCAGTCGATCGGTTACGCCGTCTACCTGCGCAGCCGCTTCCCGGGCGCCGTCATCGTCAGCCCGGGTTTGTTTACCTTCACCACCATGGTCGTGTTGACAGCGGGGACGATCTTTGTGATGTGGCTCGGGGAGCGGATCACCGACCGGGGGATCGGAAACGGGATTTCCCTGCTCATCATGGTCGGCATCGTGGCCCGGCTCCCGGTTAATCTGTACAACGAGCTTGTTACGCGCGCCAACCTGATCATCTTCCTGGCCGAGCTGGCCATTCTCGTGCTCATCGTGGCCGCCGTGGTGCTGGTCACGCAGGGCACCCGACGCATTCCCGTGCAGTACGCCCGGCGCGTGGTGGGGCGCAAGGTATACGGAGGGGCGACCCAGTATCTGCCGCTGCGGGTCAACGCCGCCGGCGTGATGCCGATCATTTTCGCCCAGTCTATCATGTTCATCCCGAGCACGATCGCCACCTTCTTCCCCACCAGCGAGGCCATGCAGGCCGTGGGGGCCTGGTTTTCCGATCATACGGGTGTGGGGTACTCGATCGTCTTTGCTTTGTTGATCGTTTTCTTCACGTACTTCTATACGGCCATCGCTGTGAACCCCCGCGACATGGCCGATACGATGAAGCGGCAGGGGGGCTTTATACCGGGCATTCGCCCCGGCAAGCAGACGGCCGATTTCATCGAAAATATTCTTACCAAGATCACCCTGCCCGGTTCGATCTTTCTGGCCCTGGTGGCCATTATCCCCGCCGTTGCCGTGCGGGTGGGGATCACGCCCGGATTTGCCCAGTTTTACGGGGGCACCAGCCTGCTCATCATCGTGGGGGTGGCGCTCGATACGTTGCGCCAGATCGAAAGCCACCTGCTCATGCGCCACTATGAAGGCTTCAGTCGGGCAGGACGTATTCGGGGGCGGACCGGGTTTTAGCTATGATCGCGCTCAAAAGCGAGTGGGAGATCGAACGCATCCGCGCCGCCTGCGAACTTGTGGGCCGTACGCTGGCCGAGGTGGCCCGCCATATCGCCCCCGGGGTGCGCACGCGCGAGCTGGACGCCGTCGCAGAAGCGTACATCCGGGAACACGGAGGCAAGCCAGCCTTTAAAGGCTATCAGGTTGGGGGTCGACGGTTTCCGGCCACCCTGTGTGTCTCCGTAAACGAAGAAGTTGTCCATGGCATCCCGGGCGACCGGGTGCTGGCCTATGGGGACCTGGTCTCCATCGACTGCGGGGTGCTTCTGGAGGGCTATTACGGCGATTCGGCCTACACGTTCGTGGTCGGCGACACAAGCCCGGAAAACCGGCGCCTGATCCAGGTTACCTACGAGGCCCTCTACAGGGGCATCGAACAGGCCGTACCCGGCCATACAGTGGGCCACATCGGCGCAGCCATTCAGGCTCACGTAGAGGCCAACGGATTCCAGGTAGTGCGGGATCTGGTCGGACACGGTGTGGGCCGCCATCTGCACGAGGATCCGCCGGTGCCCAATTACGGGCGTCCGGGACAGGGGCCCAGATTGATGCCCGGTATGACGCTGGCCATCGAGCCCATGGTCAACCGAGGCACCTGGAAGGTCAGGACCCGGAAAGACGGCTGGACAATCGTGACAGCCGATGGTAGCCCCTCGGCCCACTTCGAGCACGTCATCGTCGTGCGCAACGAGGGGGCGGAAATTTTGACGACTTTTGCGTATATTACACAGCTTTTAGCTCCGGAAAGCCTACCCTATGGGCAAGCAGCCGGTCATTAGGCAGGACGGGACGATCATCGAAGCGCTGCCCAATGCCCAGTTCCGGGTACGCCTGGAAAACGGGCACGAAGTGCTGGCCCATATTTCGGGCAAGATGCGCATGCACTTTATCCGCATCCTGCCCGGAGATAAGGTGACCGTGGAGCTCAGCCCATACGATCTGAGCCGCGGTCGGATCGTGTATCGGTATAAGTAAGGAGTCGATCATGAAGGTGCGTGCTTCGGTAAAGAAACGCAGCCCCGACGACAAGATCGTGCGCCGCAAGGGGCGTATCTACGTGATCAACAAGAAGAACCCCAAACACAAGCAGCGACAGGGCTGAGCGATGGCGCGAATTGCGGGCGTCGAGATTCCGCGGGATAAACGCGGCGTGATCAGCTTGACGTACATCTATGGAATCGGTCGCTCCAGTGCGGAAAAAATCCTGGCCAAAGCCGGGGTGGATCCGAACAAGCGCGTCAAGGACTGGAGCGATGAGGAGCTGGCCCGAATCCGGGAGATCATCAACAACGAGTACAAGGTCGAGGGCCCGCTGCGGACCGAGGTCCAGATGAACATCAAGCGGCTCATGGATATTGGTTGCTATCGTGGGCTGCGGCACCGCAAGGGGCTTCCCGTTCGCGGGCAGCGCACGCGCACGAACGCGCGTACGCGCAAAGGCAAGCGTAAGACGGTGGCGGGCAAGAAGAAAGCGCCGAAGAAATAAGGGCTGAATTCCTATGGCCAAGCAGCAGAGTAAAACGAGCGCGCGGAAGAAGAAATTGCATGTGGAGCCTCACGGTCAGGCCCACATTCAGGCTACGTTCAACAATACGATCGTGACCATCACGGATAACTACGGCAACACGATCGCCTGGTCTTCGGCCGGCCGTGTGGGCTTTAAGGGGTCGCGTAAGAGCACCCCGTATGCCGCGCAGCTGGCGGCTCAGGCCGCGGCCCGGGAGGCCTATGAGGCCGGATTGCGCAAGGTGGACGTCTTCGTCAAAGGGCCGGGATCGGGTCGTGAGGCCGCCATTCGCGCCCTGCATACGGCAGGACTGGAGATCGTGACGATCCGGGATGTGACCCCCATCCCACATAACGGATGCCGTCCTCCCAAACGACGTCGAGTGTAACCGCAACGTAGGCAGAGCACTATGGCACGATATCGAGGTCCCAGACAGAAAATCGCACGACGGTACCGGGAGCCCATCTTTGGCCCCAGCAAGGCCCTGGAGCGCAAGCCTTATCCTCCGGGTCAGCACGGGCCGAACCGGCGCGGAAAGGTATCCGAATACGCCATCCAGCTGGCCGAAAAGCAGAAGGCGAAGTTCATCTACGGGTTGCTGGAGCGGCAGTTCCGCAACCTTTTTGAGAAAGCCCAGCGCCGCAAGGGCAACACGGGCGAGAACCTGTTGCAGCTGCTCGAATCCCGTCTGGACAACACGGTCTACCGGATGGGGTTTGCCCGTACGCGCGCGCAGGCCCGCCAGCTTGTGGTGCACCGGCATATCCTGGTCAACGGTCAGGTGGTCAATATTCCTTCCTACCTGCTCAAACCGGGGGACATCGTGCAGGTGCGGCCCAAAAGCCAGAACCTGCAGGTAATCCGTGAGGCGGTTCAGCGTACACGGCGACAGTTTCCGTGGCTAGAGGTGGATCGCAAAACGTTCACGGGCAAGTTTCTGGAAATGCCCTCTCGGGAAGACATCCCGGAAAACATCCGCGAATCGCTCATTGTCGAGCTGTACTCCAAGTAATCCGGGCTGAGCCTCGCCCTCTATAGCCGTGAGGCAGGTGAGGGAAAAGTCCTAGTGCGAGGAAGAATCCATGAGCTACAAGATTCAGATGCCGGATAGCATACGGTTGGAGGAATCGAGCCCCACATTCGGCCGCTTTATCATGCAACCCCTGGAACGCGGCTACGGGGTCACGATCGGCAACGCCCTGCGTCGGGTGTTGCTCTCCTCGCTGCCCGGGGTGGCCTTTACGGGCGTACGCATCGCGGGGGTGTTGCATGAGTTCGCCACGGTGCCGGGCGTGATCGAGGACGTGGCCGAGATCGTCTTGAACCTCAAAGGCGTCCGGTTGCGCAAACTCGTCGAACACCCCTCGGGCCGTATTCAGGTCAAGGTTAGCGGGCCGCGAGAGTTCCGGGCCGGCGATCTGGCCTCGGCCACGCGGGAGTACGAGGTCCTCAACCCCGAACATCTCATCGCTACGCTCGACCGGGACGGCGAGCTGGACATGGAGTTGCTGGTCGGGGAAGGCAAAGGCTACGTGCCGGCCGAGGAGAACAAGCTGCCGGAGCATCCGATCGGGCTGATCGCGATGGATGCCATTTTCACCCCAATCAAGAACGTGCGCTACATCGTAGAGAATACTCGCGTGGGACAGCGCACGGACTACGAAAAGCTCATCCTGGAGGTAACTACCGACGGTTCCATCCGGCCGGATGAGGCGGTCAGCTACGCGGCGCAGATCCTGCGCGAGCACATCGAGATGTTCATCCACGTTGAGGCCACACCAACCCCGTCCGGCGCCCAGCCGTCCGCCAATGTGCACGTTCCGGGATCTGCCGCTTCGGCCTCGGAAGAGAACGAAGCCGAAGTCCAGCGCATCCGGAACCTGCTTAAAATGAGCGTCGATGAGCTGGAGCTTTCCGTGCGGGCGCAGAACTGCCTCAAGGCGGCCAACATTCGCACCATCGCCGATCTGGTGCAGTACGACGAAAAGCGCATGCTCCAGTTCCGCAATTTCGGCAAAAAGTCCCTGGCCGAAATCGCCGAGGCCCTGCGCGAGCGCGGATTGCATTTCGGCATGGACGTGCGCCGGTACCTGGAACCGGAATCGAAATGAGGACAAGCCATGCGACACGCGGTCAAAGGACGTAAACTGGGGCGCACCGCCGAGCATCGCCGTGCCACGCTGGCGGCGCTTTCGCGGGCCCTGATCCAGCACAAGCGCATCATCACCACCCTGGCTAAGGCCAAGGAGTTGCGTCGGGTCATCGAGCCCATTATCACCCGCGCCAAGGTGGACAGCACACACAACCGACGTATCGCCTTCGCCTTCCTGCAGGACAAGGAGGCCATCAAGGAGCTGTTCTCCACGGTGGGGCCGAAGGCCAAAGATCGGCCGGGCGGATATACGCGGGTGATCCGGCTGGGACGGCGTCCGGGAGATGGCGCCGAAATGGCCGTCATCGAGCTGGTGGACTTCAACGACGCAAAACCCACCCGGCCCGGAGAGCGGCGCAAACGGACCCGCCGGGGAGGGGGCAAAGGGCGCTCCCCCGCTCGGGCAAAGCCCGAACAGACGCCCGAAACACCGCCCAGCTCCGGGGAGGAAGCTGGATCGGGCTCTTAAGGTGCCCCGGGTCCAGGGGCCATGGATCGGAGTCGAGGTCCGCTCCAGAGCGGACCTTTTGCGTTTCCCCTATGCGGGTTGAGTCGGCTGAATTCGTCTGCGGCGTACTCCGCTGGGAGGATCTGCCCCGCGACGGGCGTCCGGAGATCGCCTTTTTGGGGCGATCCAATGTGGGCAAGTCCTCCCTGATTAATCTGCTGGTGGGTCGATCGAATCTGGCTCGGACCTCTTCTCGCCCCGGCAAAACGCGGGAGCTGAACTTCTACCTCATCAATCGCGCCTTTTATTTTGTCGACCTGCCCGGGCTGGGCTATGCGCAGGTGTCCCGACAGCAGCGCATCTCCTGGTCCGCGTTGCTGGAGCGCTACGTGCTGGAACGGGAGGTGTTGCAGGCACTCGTGCATCTGGTCGACAGCCGGCTCGATCCCCAGCCGCTGGATTGCGCCATCGCGCAATGGGCCCCCGAGCAACGCTTTGCTTACCTGCTTGTGCTGACGAAAACGGATAAGCTCTCCGGAAACGCGCTGCGTCGCCAGGAGGCCGTCTGGCGCGACGTGCTCGGCCCCCGTGAGGTGCCCATGGTGTTTACCTCGGTGCCCGAAAAACGCGGGGTTCGGGAGCTCTGGAGGCACCTGGAGGCTATCCTTGGACGCAGATAGGAGACCGCCATGTACAAGATGCGCCTCTTTACCCCAGGACCTACCCCGGTGCCCGAGTCTGTCCTGCTGACGACGGCCCAGCCCGTAAAGCACCACCGGCATCGGGAGTTCCGGGAGATTTTCGCCGAGCATAACCGTCTGCTGGGCTATCTCTTTCAGACCGAGCAACCTGTGCTCACGCTTACCGCTTCCGGCACCGGAGCGATGGAGGCGGCCGTGCTGCACGCCATGCGGCGGGGGGCGAAGGCTCTCTACGTGGAGGCGGGCAAGTTCGGCCAGCGGTGGGGTGAGATCCTCTGCGCCTACGGCCTGGAGGCCGTCCCCTTGTCTGTGCCCTGGGGCGAGGCGCCGGATGAGGCCCAGCTGGAAGCGGCGCTGTGTGCGCATCCGGATGTGCGGGCCGTCTTTCTCACGCATAGCGAAACCTCCACGGGCACCTGGATGGATGTGCGGGCGCTGAGTCGGGTTGTGCGGCAGCGGGCACCGGATGCGCTCGTGGTCGTCGATGGCATCACCGCCGTGGGGGCGCTGGAGCTGTACATGGACAGCTGGGATCTGGATATCGTAATCACGGCCTCGCAGAAGGGAATCATGGCGCCCCCCGGGCTGGCCTATATTGCGCTGAGCGAGCGCGCCTGGAAGCAGGCCCGGGAAAGCGATCTGCCCCGTTACTATTTCGATCTGTTCGCGGCGCTCGCCGCCTACGAGCGCGGAGATACCCCCTGGACTCCGGCCGTCAGCCTGATCGCCGGCGTCCGGGAGGCGCTCCGACGTATCGCCGAGGAGGGCCTTGAACAGGTCTGGGATCGACACGCTCGTCTGGCCCGGGCCCTTCGGGCCGGCCTGCTCGCCATGGGGCTGAAACTGGCCTCCCGGAGGCCCTCCAACGCCACGACCGCGGTCTGGTTGCCAGAGGGGATGGGGTGGAAGTCCCTCAATGAGGCGCTCAAACGACGCGGCATCACGGTGGCCGAGGGGCAAGGGCCCTGGAAAGGACGCGTATTTCGCATTTCCCATCTGGGCTACTACGATCCGCTGGACATGGTCGCCGTAGTGGCCGCTCTGGAGGACGCCCTGCGGGAGCTGGGCTACCCCGTAGAGCCCGGGGTGGGCGTGGCGGAGACGCAACGGGTTCTGCTACAGGTCGACATGGAGACGGGCTCCTGATGCGCGTCTTGCTTCTCGATGCCCTGGATGAGGCCTGTGCAGAGGTGCTCCGGCAGGAGGGGCTTGTCGTTGAAACCCTGGCCGGGGCCGATCCTCAGACCCTGCGCAGTCGGCTTCCGGAGGCTGACGCCCTCATTGTGCGTTCCGGGGTTCGGGTGACGGCCGAGTGGATTGAGGCCGCCCCGCGCCTCAAGGTGATTGGCCGCGCCGGAGTGGGGGTCGATAATATCGACCTGGATGCGGCCACCCGGAGGGGCGTACTCGTGCTCAATGCGCCGGACGCGAACACGATTTCGGCCGCCGAGCATACGTGCGCGCTCATTCTCGCACTGGCCCGTCATGTGCCGCAGGCCGACGCCTCGATGAAGGCCGGTCGATGGGATCGAGGTCGGTTTCTGGGGGTAGAGCTTTACGGCAAAACGCTGGGGATCATCGGACTGGGAAAGGTGGGTCGTGAGGTGGCCCTGCGCATGCGCGCTTTCGGCATGCGGCTGGTCGGCTATGATCCCATGCTCTCCCCCGAGGTGGCCGCCGCTCTGGGGGTGGAGCTGTTGGAGCTCGAAGAGGTGCTTGAGCAGGCGGATTTTCTAACCATCCATACGCCCCTGACGGAGCAGACCCGCCATCTGCTCAACCGGGCTCGCCTGGCCCGGACAAAACCCGGTGTGCGGATCATCAATACAGCCCGGGGGGAGGTGATCGCGGAGTCTGATCTCCTGGAGGCGCTCGAATCCGGACACGTGGCCGGGGCGGCGCTGGATGTCTTCAGCCAGGAGCCCCCGGGAGAGGCGCTTCAGGCTCTTGTGCGGCATCCCCGGGTGATCGCAACCCCGCACATCGGCGCCTCCACGGAAGAAGCCCAAAGCAAGGTCGCCCGCCAGATCGCCGAGGCCGTGGCCGATGCCCTGCTGGGCAGGGCCATACGTAACGCAGTCAACGGGCTGGCGATCGCGCTGAGTATGCACGAAGAGGTGCAGCCCTATCTGCGCCTGGCCGAGCAGATGGGACGCCTGTTGGCCGGTTTTCTGCGCGGACAGCTGCGCAAATTGCGCATCCGCTATGTCGGGGAACGAATCCGCCGCTTCCCCGAGGTGCTCACAACCGCCCTCCTGAAGGGATTGCTGCAGGAATGGCTCTCTGAGCCCGTCAATTACATCAACGCGCCCGTACTGGCTGAACAACTGGGCCTGGCGGTAGGGCAGGAACTTGATGCGGCCGCCGATAGCTACACGAATCTGCTTGAGCTCCTCTACGAGAGCACAACCGAGACCCATCTGCTGGCCGGAACGGTGCTGGGTACGGACGTGCGCGTGGTGCGTATCGACGAATACCCTCTTGAGCTGCGCCCCGAAGGATATCTGCTTTTTTATCGCAACCAGGACCGGCCGGGTATGCTGGCCCGTGTGGGGGCTATTCTGGCGGAGGCGAACATCAACATAGCCGGCCTTTCCCTGGGCCGCCTTGCCCCTGGTCTGGAGGCGCTGACCGTGATCGCTACCGACGAGCCCATCCCGGAATCGGTGCAGGAACGGCTCCGAATGCTGGAGGGCATCTGGGACGTGCGCGTGGTGGCTATGGGGCCGACAAAAAGGGGGTGAGGGCAGAAGCAGCCTCTAGCAGGGGGGGCACCAGATCGGTGATGCGGCGGGCCTGGGCCCAGTGCCGGACCCCTGCGCCGAAGGCCAGAAGCGGTACGGGGTTGCGCGTGTGCCCGCGCGTGGAGAGGTCTTCCACGTTGCCGTGGTCGCTGGTAACGAGAAGCAGATCCCGCTCGGCATCAAAGCACTCCAACCATCCCTGCAGAAAGCGATCCAGCTTCTGAAGCTCCCTCTGGGCCCAGAGGATGTCCTGAGCGTGCCCGGCGCGATCCAGCAGGTAGTGTTCATACAGGCTCAGCCGGACCTCTCGGCCCAGGGCATGCCACCGACGTCCGGCCTGTCGAGGATCGAGCAAGGGGATAGGGATGCCGAGCCGTTCCCGCCAGGCCTGACCGGTCATTTCCGCCGTCAGGGCCCGACCCGCCAGTACGTCCGCTACGCCCTTTAGGCGCAGGCCGGCGGCATGGGCCGAGCGACTCATCACGCTCCAGCGCTGTGTGCGGCGCAGCTGTTCGAAGAATACAGGGGGGTAGGCGTTGACGAACTGCACCGGGAATCCCAGCAGGCGGAGCCGATAGAGGAGGTTTTCCCGGTCGATCAGCGGCCAGAGCATCCGCGGCGCCCAGGGGCCGAAGTGCCGACCCATGAGCTGGGCCCCGTTACGGCCGGTCATAAGCGAAGTCTGGCCCGTTCCACTCTGCGGCAATCCGGGGACATCGAGCCCGGCATCGAGGGGAAGGAAAAGCAGGCGCTCATCGCGTATCGGATCGGCCCGTTGCGTCCACCGCTGCCCTCCAGCCAGAAAGCGCAGCGCCGGGTAATCGGCATCCAGCGGATTGGCCGCACCCGCCGGCCCCAGCCCCAGGCCGTCTATAAAGAGCAGGTAGATGTGCTTCATGGAGCGGGCGGGCGGGGAGCTTTCTCCAGCCAGATCGTCACCGGACCCTCATTGAGGCACTCTACCTCCATCATGGCCCCGAAGATGCCGGTCGGCACCGGCCGGGCCAGCAGCGCCTGTAGTTCCTCCACGAAGCGCTCATAGAGGGCCCGCGCCCGATCCGGAGGGGCGGCATCCGTAAAGTTGGGCCTGAAACCCTTGCGCAGCTCTCCGTATAGCGTGAATTGAGAGACCACGAGGGCTTCGCCCCCGATTTCGAGCAGGGACCGGTTCATGCGGCCCTCCGCATCGGGGAAAATGCGCAATCCGGCGCACTTGTGGGCCAACCAGCCGACCTCCTCCGGGCCGTCGTTCTGGTGCACGCCGAGGAAAATGAGCAAACCGCGGCCGATTTCCCCGACCAGGAGGCCCTCAACCCGTACTCGTGCGTAGCGAACCCGTTGTACGAGGGCGCGCATCAGCGTTCCCGAATCGCCTCCACTACGGCATCGGCCACTGCCGCCCGCACCTGCGCAATGCGCGGATTTTCCCGCGTAGGATAGACGCGGTTGGTGAGCAGAATCACGGCTAGGTTGCGGTCGGGATCGATCCAGAGGGAAGTACCCGTAAAGCCCGTATGTCCGAAGGCCCGCTCCGACATCCGGGTGCCGGCCGAGGAGTAGCCCTCCGCATTGCGGGTGTCCCAGCCGAGGGCGCGGGTGCTCGACGGGGAGGCGCGGCGGGTAAATAGCCGAATCGTCTCCGGACGCAACAGGGATTGTCCTCCGTACCAGCCGCCGTTGAGCAGCATCTGCGCAAAGACGGCCAGGTCCCGTGCCGTGCTAAAGAGGCCCGCATGCCCGGCCACCCCTCCGAGCGCGTCGGCCGTTTCATCGTGCACCGTGCCGTGCACAAGGCGGTGGCGCCAGTAGCGATCCTCCTCCGTCGGGGCGATCTCTTCGGGCCGAAACCCGTGCTCCAGAGGCCGGAAGACCGTGCGGCGCAAGCCCAGCGGGCGGAAGAAGGTCTCCGTTACGTACTCATCTAGGCGCTTGCCGGTTATGCGTTCTATGAGCTTGCCCAGCACGATGAAGCCGAAATCGCTGTAGACTGTACGCGTCCCCGGTTCATACTGCAGGCTGTCTTCCAGGATAAAGCGCCACACAAAGGCGGCCTGCTCCTCAGGCGGGAGCTGACGGAACAGGGAATCCTGATAAAACGGCCGGAAGGCGCGCAGTCCGCCTGTGTGCAAGAGCAGCTGGCGGATCGTGACGCGCCCTTTGCCCTTCCGGTCGAATTCGGGTAGATAGCGCGATACGGGATCGTCGAGCCCCAGCCGTCCCTCCTCGTAGAGCTTCATCAGGGCTGAGGTGGTGGCCACGACTTTGGTCAGCGAGGCCAGATCGAAGAGCGTCTGCGGCGTCACCGCGGTTTCCGATTCATAGGTGAGCGATCCGAAACCTTTCAGATACGCCAGCACCCCGTTGCGCACCACGGCCACGGCGGCGCCCGGAAATACCCGATCCCGGATGGCGCGCCGGAGCACGCGGTCTACCTGTTCCAAGCGTTCTCCATCAAAGCCCGCCTCCTCCGGGGTTCCATATCGAAGCGTCATCTGGGGCCACTCCAGTCCCGATCCGCGGGGAAACTCCGGAGAGATCGTGATCGGGAGCTTGCCTCGAATCGGAGCCATGCCCAGCAGGGCGTCGGCCGTGACGGCATAGGTCGTCGGGCCCCAGGAGAAGGTGGCCAGATAGGCGTCCACTTCGGGCACTTCGCGCAGAATATACGGGTTGCCGAAGGCGATCAGAATCGTGGGTTGTTTGTAGCGACGGGCCAGACGTCGGAGCAGATCCAGATGCGCTCCAGGCAGGCCGAGGCGGTTGCTGTAGGAGCGGATATACACGTAAGAGGCCACGATCACGTAGTCGGCCTTCTTGGCCCGATCCAGGGCTTGTTTGTAGTCCCGTTTGGTGCTACGGGTATCCAGCAGCAGGTGCTCGACCTCCGCATAGCGGCTGCGAAGCTCCTGAAAGAAGGCGCGGCCCACGCTCGGATCGTCGCTGTCGGAGAGGGAAATCAACAACAGCCGTTCTCCGTTCAGGCGGGTGAGGGGCAACACCTGCCGATCGTTTTTGACCAGCGTGAGCGCCTGTCGGGCGATCTCCCGGGCCAGGGCCCGATGTTCGCTTCTCCCCACATGGTGCGTAATTCGATCGATGTCCACAAACCGGTTCTCATGTAGGCCCAGGAGTTCTTTGAGGCGGAGCAGACGGAGCACGGATTCGTTGATGCGCGCTTCGGATATTTCCCCCCGCTTTACCGCCTCAACGATGGCGTCGATAACACCCGACTCATCGGGCGGCATGAGCAACAGATCCACGCCGGCTTTGAGGGCAAGCACGCTGGCGCGCTTGAGTCCGAAATATTTCGTGACCCCATGCATGTCCATGGCATCGCTCACGATCAGCCCTTCGAAGCCCAGTCGCCTTCTGAGCAGGGTGTCCAGCACCGCGGCCGAAAGGGTGGCCGGCACCCGCACGTCCGGCTCCAGGGCCGGAAAGGCGATATGGGCAGTCATGATCGAGAGCACCCCGCTGGCGATCGCCTCCCGGAACGGGACCAGTTCCAGCGTGTCCAGCCGCCGCAGGGCATGGGGGATGATGGGTAGATCGGCGTGCGAGTCAACATTCGTATCTCCGTGCCCGGGGAAGTGCTTGGCCGTGGCCACCAGTCCCCCTTCCTGCAGGCCCCGGATGAAGGCTCGTCCGAGCTCGGAGACCAGACGAGGGTCTTCGCCGAAGGAGCGCACGTTGATGATGGGGTTCTCCGGGTTGTTGTTGACATCCAGCACCGGAGCGAAGTTCTGATGCACCCCGATGGCCCGCGCTTCCCGGGCGATGGCCAGCCCCATACGGTAGGCCAGCTCAGGGTTGCGCGTGGCTCCCAGGGCCATAGCTTTTGGAAACTCCGTGGCCCCCTCCAGGCGCATGGCAAGCCCCCACTCCATATCCTGGGCGATCCAGAGGGGCAGGGGGGAGAGGGCCTGTAACCGGTTGGTGAGCAGGGCCTGATCCAGCAGATTGCCCCGGAAGAAGATGATGCCCCCGACATGCTCCTCGCGCACCAGACGCACCAGGCGCCGGTAGGTGGGATCATCCTCGCTGCGATAGGTAGCCGTAGCGGCGGGGATGACAAGCTGGGCCACCTTGTCCCGCAGGGAGAGCGTGTCCAGGACGCGTTCAGCCCAGCCGCCTCGCTGCTGGGCCCAAACGGGGGAAAGCAGACCGGACAGGAGGAGAAGACGTAGAATCCGCATAGGCATGCTCAGGGTCGAGGTAGCACTTCTCCATATCGGGCCGCTCCGAAGGCCGGCCGGTTACGGGGTGGAAAGATAACCCATCCGGGCAAGGCCTCCGCAAGCATCTGGCAGAGATGCTCCCGAAAACAGGCCGATTCGGTCAGACCTCCGCTGTAGCTGACCCGGCGCGAGGCCTCATCGAGCTGGCGCGCTACCAGGCGGACCTGGTTTTTAAGCTGCCGCAGCTGGCCGAGGAGGAGCTTTCTGGCCACGGGATCGCCGGATTGCGCGCGCTCGATAACCCAGGGGGCCAGCTCCGCCGGAGAGCGCTCGGAGCGATACAGCATGCCGATGAGATGGGCGCGTTCTGCGATGCCCCACCGGTGCATGAGCTCCCGCGTCAGCGTGGTATGTCGGCTCGGATCATCCATAGCCCGACTCAGCAACCGCAGGGCTTCGAGCCCGATCCGGTAGGCGCCCCCTTCATCTCCGATCAGGTATCCCCAGCCTCCGGCCCGGATCCAGGCGCCCTCGCTGTTGCGGCCCAGCACCAGAGAACCTGTGCCGCAGAGCACGAGCAATCCGCTCTGGCCGTCTAAAGCGCCCAGATGGGCGATGAGCCCATCATGGCCGATGCGTACCTCCAGACCCGGAAAGCGCTTCTCCAGGGCGCAACGCAACTGGTGGGCCAGGACGGGATCACTCCCTCCTGCGACCCCGATGGCGAGCCGATCGGGCCTGCGGCCCAGAGCCGCTTCGGCCTGCAGGAGCAGTGCCTCCCAGCGGGCCAGTACGGCCGCCACTGGAAGCCGGCTCAGGGATGTAGCCGGTCCCTCTGCCTGAAAGACGATTCGATCCTCGGGATCGAGCACCAGGAGTTCTGTTTTCGTGCCCCCCGCATCCAACCCCGCCCGCCACAGCGCACTCATCGGGTTGGCTCCAGACGCAACGTGGAACCAGAGATCCGGGCTCCTGTGCTATCCATGAGCACAATCTTGTATCGGCCTTCGAGCCACCGGGGCAACTGGTCCCGGTAGTAGCAGCTTACGGGATGTCCGGATTGCCCGCCAGGCAGAATGGAGTAGCTGCGATCCGGCTGGGCCAGATCCACGATACGCCGGATGGAGGCCCCCACGCGCATGGCAAAGGGCTCCGTAAGCCAGTACTGGGCCTGGGGGATCGTCGTGTAGCTTCCCGGCATCCCGTAGGGGCCCAGGGCGAGAAGCCGGCGAACCAGAAAGCGCAGCAGGGCCGGGGCGTCCGGTCTTCGGGCCGCCTCCCCGAACAGGAGGGGCTCCAGGGTGAGGGTGTGCAGGTGCTCCCAACGCCACGTATAGCTGTCCGGGCCCAGACGACGCCGGAGTTCGCTGACAGCCTCTCCGAGTGCCTGGCGGATGCGCTCGTCCCGGTCCTCGCGTTGAGGGGTGCGCGGATCGTCGTACCAGGGGTTTTCCGGCTGTGCGATGAGCGCTTCGATCGTGCGTATCGGGGCCAGCGCCATAAACAGCCAGCGGTCATATGAAGCCCCCATGGGCTCGGCGAACAGGAGTCGGCTCCAGGCCAGCACCCAGGTTTCGAAGATGGATGCGGCGATGCTTTCCGGCGCGTATCGGTAATCCCAGTTCCGCAGGTAGCTCAGCGCCTCCCGTAAGGAATCCGGCGGGGACTGGCCCTCGAAGGCGTCCAGGATATAGGGCACCAGGTTGCGGGCAAAAGGGCTGAGCAGATCCAGCTGGATGCGCATCATATCCGAGGCGTCCAGCCTCCGGTCCGTCTGAAGAAGCTCCCGAATGCGGATGATCCGGGCCGGAGGCTCCCACAGCTCGGAAAGGTAGTGCGGATATCGATCCGAGACAGGCGGGGGGTTGTTGGCCGTGGCTACCAGCCCCGAGGGCGGATCCAGCAGCTGGGGCTGCTCTTCAAAGGGCACATATCCGGTCCACTGGCCGCGGGTTTCCCAGCCATACTCGATGGGCCGGGGTCGGCCGCCATGGCGGATGGGGATGCGCCCGGCGTACAGGTAGCCGATATGTCCGGCCGTGTCGGCGTAGACGAAGTTCTGAGCCGGCACGGCGAAATCCCGGAGGGCCTCTCGGAACTCGTTCCAGGAGCGGGCCTGGTTTACACGCCAGAGGGCGCGCAGCTCGCCACTGGGCTCAAAGCCCGTCCAGCGCAGGGTAATGAGGCGATCTCCCAGCTGGTTTGCTTCCGGCACCAGGTCCGTGACCACCGGACCGCGTACCGTGTAGCGGATCACGATCAGGCTATCGCCCCGGCCCCGGACACGGATACGTTCCGTGCGAGTCTGAAAACGCGCATACGTGATCGAGCCCGCCGGCCGGCCCAGGGAGTCTGTTGCCGATGCCGAAAGCACGTACCAGCCCGGCCGCCGGGGATCGACGGCTTCCAGATAAAAATCGCAGTCATCCAGCATGGCGTTCGTCACCCCCCAGGCGATCGAGGGGGTATGGCCGAGTACGACCACAGGGCCTCCGGGCAGCGTAGCCCCCGCCACCTGCCATCCCGGCGCATGCAGCACGACCTCGTACCAGCGGGCGGGGGCATAAAGGAGCAGATGGGGGTCATTGGCCAGCAGGGGTTTGCCTGAGCGGGTAAGGCGCCCGGAAACGGCCCAGGCGTTGGAGCCCCCCGCGACCCCTTGGGGCGAGCCCAGCCAGCTTGCCAGGGAGCGGCCAAGTTCGCGCAGGATGGCCAGTGTCTCCCGTACCTGCCGGGCGGCGATGGGGGAACTCGGCTCGGGGTAGGGTATAGGGAATAAGGCCTGAAAGCGCGCCGAATCCAGTTTTTCCGCAAGCAACCCCATCGTCAAATCCAGTTGCCAAGAAAAGGCAAGCTCCCAGCCCATCAGGCGCACCAGACCCAGAGAATGCAAAGGTGTCCACGGAATCGGGGAGAGGTTCGCCAACACCGCTTCCACGGGGCGGGGGTGACGAGCTGTGGCCGCATTGACCCCTGCGCTGTAGGCCTCCAGGCGAAGGCGTTCCACCTCGGTAAGCTCCTCCCACATGCTCTGGGCCAGGCGCCAGAAGCCGAGCGTGCGCATGAGTCGATCTAAGGGAACCAGCTCTGGGCCGAAAAACTCAGCGAAGCGGCCCTCTACAGCCAGCTGGACCAAGGTCATCTGCCATCGCCGTTCATAGGCGTGCACGTAGCCCAGAGCGAAGAATAGATCCCGTTCCGTACGGGCGTAGATGTGCGGCACCCGACTGGAATCCCACCGGATCACGACCGGTTCCTGCAGGCCGTCTAACTGGATGCGGCCGGTGTAGTTCGGCAGGGGGCGATAGATCAGAAACCATATGATAAGCCCCGCCAGGAGCAGAAGGCCCGACAGCATACCGAGCACGCCCAGAAACCATCGCCTCATGGCTCTTGCCCCCCGGCCCATCGGGCCAACTCCGCCTCGGCGGCGATATACCCAAAGGCGGCCCAATTATGCGCTTCGAGCAAGCGCAAAAACAGGGCCCGAGCCCGATCCGTTTCCCCCGTGTAGAGGTAGTAGTTGCCCACCGCGTAGCCCTGCGTGAGCAGGGTGAGCTCGTCCGTTGCGGATCCGAGCAAGGCCTCGGCAGACAGCTCGCCCCGATAGAAGCGGAGCCGGTTCAGATAGGCGTGGTTTTCCAGAATCTGGAGCGCTTCGGGGCGGATGCCCTCCAACAGACGCGCGGCCTCTTCTCCTCGACCCAGTCTGCGCAGGGTCATATACATCCAGTCCCAGACAGCCACGCGCATATCGTCTGTGGTAGCCCGTTTCAGGGCCGCTTCATAGGCGGCCAGGGCGCCTGCAAAGTTCCCTTTGAGGTAATAGGCCAGTCCCAGATGGTAGTAGATGTTCCCCTGCAGCGTGCTAGTGGGTATACCGTGCGCGTTGGGCAACCCATCAGGCTCGACCTCGTCCGGCCGGTCCCGGGTGAGCTCGGCGGCACGTTCTAGATCCGATATGGCAAGATCCAGCTGGCGCAGGGTGATGTATCGGTGACCGCGATGCCGATACAGACGTGGGTCTTCGGGAAAGCGGCCCAGCGCCTCGGTGTAGATCGCTACCGCTTCCCGGTAGCGACCCAGATACGCCGTGCGGCGGCCGAGCCAGATCCAGTGCTCCACGTCGGTGGAGTCGGCCTCCAGCCGGGCGCGCGCCTGTTGCCATTGCGCCTCCAGGCCTAGGCGCGCCTCTTCTGAAAGGGGAATGCGGTACAGAGGGCGGCCCAGCAGGGATATCGCCTCGGGCTCTTCGGATTGAGCCCGGGCCGTCTGCAGGGAGAACAGCAGGGCCAGGAACACCAGCCTATGCATCCCGGATTCTCCTTTTTTCAGGGCTGCAGTATGCGAAGCACGATCAGCGTCCGGTCGTCGGCACGGGGGGCGGTTTCTTCGAAGGCGCGAGCTGTGCGCAGTAGATGCTCCATCAGGACCCTGGCCGGTTCCCGGGCGTGGGCGAGGATAACGCCGTGCAGGGTGGATTCCTCCAGCAGTTCGTTTCGGCGGTTACGGGCCTCACTCAGCCCATCGGTGTAGAGCAGGAGCACGTCTCCGGGCTCCAGCAACAGGCGTTCCTGCTGTAGATGGTTTCTGAAGCGATCGTCGGTCGTGAGGCCTATGGCCATACCTCGAGGACGAAGGGTTTGCACGCGATGCAGGCGTCGACGGTACAGCAGCAGGGGCGTGTGCCCGGCCCGCGCGAAAGTGAACGTTCCATCCCACAGATCCAGGATGCCATAGAGCATGGAGAGAAACACCCCACGCCGGGCGTGGCGACAGAACAGGTGGTTGAGCCGCTCCAGCGTATCGGTCGGAGGCAGATTGGCCTGGCAGAGGGATTGCATGAGCCCTTTGACCAGGGTCATGTAGAAGGCGGCCGGAATTCCCTTGCCGCTTACGTCCCCGATGAGCACGCCGATGCGGTGCGCATCCAGCTCGCAGAAGTCGTAGTAATCCCCGCCGACCTCGAGCGCGGGTTCGCAGTGCGCGGCGATCTCCAGCCCCGCCCGCTCCGGGGTGCGCTGGGGAAGGAGGGAAAGCTGCAGCTGGCGGGCGATCTCCAGCTCTCGCTCCAGGCGTTCCCTGCGGGCCAGCTCTACCACGTAAGGGGGCAGGTATTGGGTATCGTCTTCGCTCGTGTCCGTCTGGCGCCCAAGAAGCCATCCCACGCCCCCGATCAGCAGGGGAAAAAGAAGCAGAAAAAGGCCATCCCACAGAAATAATCCCGACCTCGGAAGCCCGATCTGGTGGAGATGCCACAGGAGGGAGGCGCCCCAGTAGGCCAACCAGGCGGTGAGTATATCATGTCGGTAAAACAGCCAGCCCACAGTCAGTCCGGCGATGCCCGACAGGAGCGCCATGGCGATCTCGGACTGTACGGAGAAGCCCGTGGGGTTGCTCCCCATGCCGATCCACAGCAGAGCCGGAGCCAGGAGCAAAACCGCGCGATGGGGCCAGAGCCGCCACAGCAGGCCTGTTCCGATAGGCAGGCTGAGCAAGATTATCATGCCCCCCATCCAGCCAGAGGCGCCCAGCGCAAAGAGCGCATAGGGCCGGATGAACGAGGGCGCCCAGCGGACCTGGGCGGTTTCCGTGCCGAATGCAACGGGCGCCTCGGGGAAAAGGCTCAGAATAAGGCTCCCAAGCCCGGCCAGCGCCAGGGATCCGGCCGCTCCGCGCATGAGCGCATGCGCCAGGGAAGGCGATCGCCCGTTTCCCCGGGCCAGCGCGCGCAGGGAGCGGAGCCGTTCCGGTCCGAGGCGGGGCGAAAGGGTCTCTCCCGCCGCCACGAGGATAAAGAATACGCCTCCCCCACCCAGGGCGGCAAAGAAGAAAGACAGCAAAACAGGAATAAGGCGAAGCAGGGGATCGGGGGGCAAATCGGAGACCGAGCCGATCATAGGAAGCAGGATGGCAAGAGCGGCCAGCACGGAGCCGATCAGGCCTACTGTTAAGGCCAGGGGCACATCGATCATACGCAGGTAGAGGCGCCGTAAGAAGACTACGAGCGCGCTCACCCCCAGGATCACGTATACGATCAGGGTGCTTATGAGGCCTACCTGGCCGTTCCTGGAGCCAGCGCGAACCGGCGGCCATTGTGGGCGTAGCTCCAGAAGGCGTCCCTCTGCGGACAGGTGCACCATGATCCGCACAGAATCCCGCAGCAGGGGAAGTGGGCAGAAGCCGGAGATGCGATATCCTCCATCGGGACCGGCGCTAACGGAATCGAGTTTCCAGCCCAGCTGTCCCCACAGGGTCAGGGTCAGTTTGCTGTGGGCCAGCTGGCGAATCGAGTCCGGATCCAGGGCCGGTGCAGGGGAAAGGGGAAAGGAAGAGGCTCCATATTCCAGCCTCCATGGTATGCCCGAAGGCGTCAGGAAGAGGCGCAGCCTCTCTTGTCCCTGTTGCGGTTCGGAAAGCGCAGCGCCCTCCGAGGTGCGCCAGCTCACCTCCCAGCTGTAGGCGGGCACGTTTTCGGCGGAGGCGCGAAGTCGGCGCACAAGCTCCATGCGCCCGTATTGCTGGCCCAGAAGCTCTAAGAACTCTGGCGTGCGCCGGAAGAAGATCGAACTCTGCAGACCCTCGGTCTCGTAGCCGTGCGCCCGGAGGAAGCGTTCCGCTGCTGTTCTGGCTGAATCCGGGTGGAGCGGAAAGGGAATGGCCTGATCGGGGTGCTGATGGGGTAACAGAAGCACAAACAGCAGGCCACCTATCAGGGCGGCCAAAGCGAGCAGGAGATCCGACCGATGAATGCGAAAACGTCCGGACATCATGTGCAGGAAAGATAGCGCCAGAGGGGCCAATAAAAAAGCAAGCCGCGCCATACGGCGCGGCTTGCCTCTGTGGACCCGAGGGGAGTCGAACCCCTGACCTCGTGAATGCCATTCACGCGCTCTAGCCAACTGAGCTACGGGCCCATCGGGGACAGCAAAGATAGCATCCTGCGGGGGGCAAGTCAATGGGCGCCAACCGTTGCGAACCGGCAAAGGCCCCGGGCTTCAGGAGAGCGTCACGCGCCCCTCCAGTGCGCGCAGGAGTGTGGCTTCATCGGCGAATTCCAGCTCTCCTCCGATCGGGATCCCGCGCGCGATGCGGCTTACCCGCACCCCCATGGGGTTGAGCAGGCGGGCCAGATAATAGGCTGTAGCGTCCCCCTCCGTGGTCGGGTTGAGGGCCAGGATGACCTCCTGAACGGGTTCTCCCCGGGAGGCGCTCTCCTGTATGCGTGCGATCAGTTCCCGGATTTTGAGCTCATCCGGTCCCACGCCCGCCAGGGGAGAAATCAGCCCTCCGAGCACGTGATAGAGGCCCCGGTACTCGTGGGTGCGCTCAATGGCCAGCACGTCGTTGGGCTCTTCGACCACACAGATGAGACTTCGATCCCGGCGCGGACTGGTACAAATGGGGCAGGGATCTTCGTCCGTTACATTGTAGCAGATGCGGCAGAAGCGGACCGCATCCTTGAGCGCCAGCAATGCCTCGGCCAGACGGGCCACGTCTTCTCGAGGGCGTTTGAGCAGGTACATTACCAGCCGTTGGGCCGTTTTGCGCCCGATCGAGGGAAGACGGCTCAGTTCCAGAATAGCGCGCTCTACGGCTTCCGAGGTATACCGCATCGGTCACCAACCGGGCAGTTTGAAGCCTGGGGGGAGCAGCTCGGCCGTAAGCCGGGCGGTTTCTTCCTGGGCCAGCTTGCGGGCCTCCTCGATGGCTTTGTTTACCCCTGCCGTCAGCAGATCCTCGAGTATGTCCCCTTCGCTGAGCACGGCGGGATCGATGCTGATGCGATGGATTTTTCCGGCAGCAGAGGCGGTGATGCGCACCATCCCCCCTCCGACTTCGACCGTGGTGGTTTTTCGTTCCAGCTCCGCCTGTAGCTGGGCCATACGGTTTTCCAGCTCGCGGAGTTTGCCGAAAAGATCCGCAAAAGGCAACGCAGCCATCGCTGTTTCTCCGGTTAGTAGATCGGATCGGCGCCGAAGCGATCGATTAAACGCCCCAGGGCGGGATACTGCTCCCGCAGTCGGCGTAGTTCTTCTCTGGGATCCAGCACAAGGGGTTCCTCGGGTGAGGGCAGCTCCTCTGAAAGCAGGAAGCGGGGGGCCGGTATCGGGCCGAAGAAGGCCTCCAGATACTGACGCAGCAGAAAGCGCTGTTCGGTGAGGGTTTTCTGATGAAACGGATCGGGGGTCAGGATTTCCAGTCCCTGCTCGCTGATCCTGGAGGGTCGACAGGCGGCCAGCAGCGCAGCCAGGCGCACGGATTTCTCCCGTACATGTTGGATGAACTCCGGCCACTGGCTCAGGATGCGTTCGAAGGGGATCGGATCGGCCAGCGGAGCGGTTTTCCTGGCCGCGCTGCCCTCGATAGGGGGTGGATCCTCCCCGGCCGATGGGCGGGAACGCTTTTCGAACAGGGCCGGGGGGCCGAAGGGAGAGCGGGCCGCCCTCTCCGGGCTGTTGTGTTCGGGCGTGGGGGCGCCCGTTTTCGGGGATGGGATCGGGTCTCGCTGTGGCGGGGTGGAGAAAGCCGGTGTTCTACTGAGCAGGGCTCTTTCGAGCCGATCGAGGCGCTCCAGGAGCTCCTCCAAAGGCTGTAGCTGTTCCAGGGAGGCCATGCGCACAAGCGCCCATTCCAGCTTGAGCCTGGGCTGGGGATGGTTTTTGAGCGCCAGTTCCGTATCGGAGACGATGTGAAGCATGCGGTGCAGGTCGGCCTCTTCGAACTCCCTGGCCAATTCTGCGTATCGTCCCCGGTCTGCCTCCGAGGCTTCTACCAAGCTCGTATCGCCGGTCAGTCGGCTGACGAGTATATGGCGTAGGTGTTCGGCCAGGCCCTGTAGGAATTCCACCGGATCGATGCCGTGGCCAAACAGCTCCTCCACAAGCCGGAGCACCTCGACCTTGTCCCTGCGGCGCACGCAATCGGTGACGCGGAAGAAATAATCGGTGTGCACCAGACCCAATGCGCGAACCAGCTCCTCATAGCGCACCCGATTGCCGCAGAAGCTGATAGCCTGATCAAGCACGCTCAGCGCATCGCGCAGCGAACCATCCCCTTTGCGGGCGATCAGGTGCAGGGCGGCCTCTTCGATCTCCACCCCTTCCTGAGCGCAGACCTGCCGCAGGCGGGCTATGGTATCGGAGATGGAAATACGACGGAAATCGAAACGCTGGCACCGGGACAAGATGGTCGGAAGGACCTTGTGGGGCTCGGTGGTGGCGAAAATAAACAGCACATACGAGGGGGGCTCTTCGAGCGTCTTCAACAGCGCGTTGAAGGCCGCGCTGGAGAGCATGTGCACCTCGTCTACGATGTAGACTTTGTAGGGTGTGCTCTGCGGGGGGATGCGAACCTGATCGCGCAACAGCCGCACGTCGTCGACCGAATTATTCGAGGCCGCGTCGATCTCGATGATGCTCAGGCTGCGGCCTGTATTCACGTCTGTACAGGAGGGGCAGCTGTTGCAGGGCTCCCCCTCCGGGGTACGATGGGGGCAGTTGACCGCCTTGGCCAGGATGCGCGCCGTGGTGGTTTTCCCCACCCCACGAGGTCCGCTGAACAGATAGGCGTGCGCCAGGCGGCCGCTCTGGACGGCCTTGCGCAGGGTCTGCACCACGTGCGGCTGGCCGACCAGTTCTTCGAAGCGTTGTGGGCGGTATTTTCGTGCCGCGACTTGATAATGCATGGCCTGCGCACCCGGACCTGACCGAATACAATAAGGTACGTGTATCCGGCATGCCAGCACAATCGCCGGATGTGGGTTTCCTCATACCTCCAGGTAACGCAACAACTCCTGCAGCCGACGCTGGAGCTCGTCGTCCTGGAGCGTGCTCTCTGCGGAGAGGAAGACCGAGTATCCGAAACGCTCCAGGGTGCGTGCGATGGGCTCGGCCTCGAGCACGTTGAGTTTGATCGTCACCCGGTGCCAGAGGGGGGCGTTCGAGCCGGAAGCTTCTCCCTCTGCGGGGGAGGCGGTGGCCGGCGCCAGTTCGGTGGAGATACTGAGGATTTTGGCCCCATGCGACTCGATTAAACGCACGATCTCGCTCAGGGTATAGTCGCAGGGGGCAAGCAGTACGGTCAGCACGGCGCCGTGCTCGTGGGTAGAGAGCAGGCGGGCGAAATAGCCGTAGAGCGTGTCCCGTTCAATGCAGCCCATGTACTTTCCGGAGGCGTCCACGACGGGATACAGCGTCCAGGGACCTGTCTGCAGGCGTCGGGCTACCTCGAAGGGGTGATCTTCAAGGGTGACCGGGGGAACCGATTCCAGCAGTGCGGAGACGGGCTCTGCCTCTGGGGCGGTCCGCAGCAGTTCTGTATTCACCATCCCCGCATACCGTTCGGAGGCGTCGAGCACGGGCAGGTATCGATACCGCAGGGCACGGCGTAGCCGTTTGCGTGCCGCGCCGGCGGGCTCATCCATCCGCACCCTGGGCAGGTGGGGGTTGAGGACGTCCTGGATCGTCATGGTTGCTGGTTGGGCTTTTGGCGCATCTTCTGCAAGCATCGTGCCTGTATATAACGACAGAGCGGCCCGCTTCTATTCCCGCCATCCGTTTCGCCTCAGTAGCCGATCTACCGCGCCCAGCTGTTTGGGCGCCACGCGCACACGAAGCCGGATCTGGTTCGGTTCCTCGAGCACATGCTCGAGCACTTCGGTTATCTGGTATATGTAAGCCAGGGTGCGCGCATCGGAAGCGGGAAGCGTAAACGACCGCTCTTCATAGCCGGACTCCACCAGCTCGAGCAATCGCTGGCGCAGCTCCCTCAAACCGATACCCCGGAGGGCGGAAAGGAAAATCGCATCGGGAAATTCCCGACGCAACCTGCTCAGTTTCCCCGGCTCCTCGATGCGGTCGATTTTGTTCAGCACCAGGATTGTCTGCTTGCCTCCGGCTCCGATCTCCCTGAGGGTCTGCTCGACCACCCCGATCTGTTCGGCAAGCTGGGGGTGGCTGGCATCGGCCACGTGCAACAGAATATCGGCCTCCCGTACCTCGTCGAGCGTGCTCTTGAAGGAAGCCACCAGGTGGGCGGGAAGCTTACGGATGAAGCCCACCGTATCGGCGAGCAGGATGCGCCGGTTCGGGGCCAGATATACCTGGCGCACCGTGGTGTCGAGCGTGGCAAACAGACGGTCTTCGGCCAGGACCCGGGATCCGGAGAGCTGATTCATGAGGGTGGACTTGCCCGCATTGGTGTAGCCGACCAGGGAGACACGGATTTCCTCTGATCGTCCTTTGCGCTGGGTCTGGCGTTGGCGATCGATCTGGCGGAGTTTGTGCCGGAGGGTGGCGATGCGCTGTTTGACGAGGCGACGGTCGGTCTCCAGCTGGGTTTCTCCCGGGCCCCGGGTGCCGATGCCGCCGGCCTGCCGTTCCAGGTGCGTCCACTGACGGGTAAGTCGGGGCAGGAGGTACTCAAGCTGGGCCAGCTCCACCTGCAGCTTGGCTTCCGCCGTGCGGGCGCGTGTGGCAAAAATGTCCAGGATGAGTTCGGTGCGGTCGATGACCTTCACCTGCAGCGCGCGTTCCAGGTTGCGTACCTGTACCGGGGACAGATCATCATCGAAGATGACCAGATTGGCCCCGGAGGCGAGCACCCACTGGCGAAGCTGCTCTACTTTGCCCTTTCCGATGAAAAAAGCCGGATCGATGGCGCGGCGCTCCTGCCACATGCGGCCCACCACCTCGGCTCCGGCCGTATCGGCGAGCAGTTCCAGCTCATCGAGGTGTTCCTGCACCTGCTGGCGAGAAACCTGCGGGGTGGCTACCCCCACCAGCAGAGCGCGCTCCCGATGGGGGGCGGAGCGGAGGCCCGGCCGACCCCGATCAACCTCCGATCTCATGGGCGGGGGAGAGTTCTCGGGTAGAAGGGTGAAGAAACTCATTCGTTGAGCATTTCCCGGCCATAGGCACGTTCGAGCGCATACTCGAAGCGGCGGTCTACTTTTATGCGCACGATGCGCTGAAAGGCGGACAGGAGGGAGTTGGGTACGCGCAACTCAAGCCGCTGCCGTTCCCGATCTTCAGGCCCAGGCAGGGAGTAGAAGAACGTATACCGCGTGTAGCGGGCTTCCTGACGGATAAAATAATCCTCAATGGCCTCCCAGGGGATACTGCGATGCGGGGTATTTACGTACTGCACGATCCCATAATCCGTAATTACGCGCTGGGAGGCGAGCAGAGCCCAGAAAAACCAGAAGGCGCCCATCAGCACAAGGGGGGCAAGGAGGCTAAGCTGCTCCCACCGGTGCGCATACAAGACCCACGCCGTCCAGCCGAAAGTGGCCAGCAGGTACACCGTGGGCAGGAGGGGATACCCCATCAAGCGCCCTTCGGGCCAGGAGAGCAGTACGCGCCGCAGGCGCATCCGGTTCAGCAGGGTCAGCCCGGCCCCCAGAGCGGCGATCGCGACCAGAAACCACAAGCTTATGGTCTGAGCCAACACGATCAGCTCGCGCACCATCTCTTCATCCCCAATAAGTGCATGCGCACCGGTTTTGTCAAGTGACTTCCGTTGCCGTTGCCTGCCTGGAGCTGACCCACGAGCGACTCAGGTACGCCTCCAGGAGCAGCAGCAGCAGAGCCACGAACAGAAAATACGGCCACAGCTCAATACCGTACAGCAGGGTGCGCAGGCGTTCCGCTGTCGGCAGGTCCTGGAAGCCATGCACCTGAACCGTCCACCCAGAGGCGCGCAAACGCTGTTCCACTTCCCCAGCAGACAGCCGGCGCACGTCGCCCTCATCGGGCGAAGAGTTAAACGCCACATAGCGCAGGAACGTTTCTCCGGACCGCACCTCATACTGTCCCGCCTGCATGGCCGTATAGCGAAGGCCATACCGACCGGCCCCGAAGGCGGGCTCCAGCATCTGGGGAACCCCGTCCGGACCCGTAAGCCGCACCGGCTCCGTGATGCTGCCCGGCAGGGGAATCCAGACCGGTTCCCCCAGGGGAAAAGCCGCCGGCCTGTTCCAGTCCGCGCTGGCCGTGTAGAGCAGGGAGCGATACAACAGGGGGGCAAAGAGCCCTCGGAAGGGCCAATCCGACCATTCGGGCTCCGGGCTGAGGCCATAGAGCAGGACCCGCCCTCCAGAAGGGGGGCGTAGCTCGGTTAGAAAAGCTTCTCCGGTGGCCAGGACGATGATGAGCTGATCTCGACCGCCAGCTCCAGGCTGGTAAGGAAGAACGCGAAAGATCTCGGGAGATTCCGGCTGGGCTGGCCGGAGCGGGTTCTGCACAAAAAGGCCTTCCAGCAGGGGATGGGAGATCTCCACGGTGCCGAAGGGGACGGGGCGCTCAAAGCGGCGCACGGTGCCCCAGACACCACCCCCCAGCGCCGCGGTAAGCCGACCGTAAAGGGCTGAGGAGCCTTCGGCCGGAAACAGGCAGAGCCCGCCCCCGTTTTCGACGAAGCGAATCAGGTTCGTAAACGCCGCCTCTGCCAGTTGCTGAACACCGACTATCCATACGGCATCGAATCCGCTTAGATCCAATCCGTCCAGTTCCCGCGGGGATATGCGTGTCCATGCCAGCCCCGCTGTGCCGAGCACCTCTGGGCTGAGGGCCAGCTCGAGCCAATTCGTGTTGGCGTCCTCTCCCTGCACCAGTAGCAGACGGAAGCGTTGCGGGATGTAGAGGCTGAAGAGGAACTGGTTGTCGTGTGGAAAGGGATCATCTTCAAGCTGAACCACCCCGGAGAGCCAGCCCGCCCGCGGGGGGAGGAAGCTGAGCTCCACAGTGGCCTCCTCTTCGGGGGGAAGGGAAAAAGTGCCCTGAGCCAGGCGCTGGCCTTCTATGTGTACGGAGATCAACGCCTCTACGACCGGCGTGCGGCCGTAATTGGCCACCGTGATCCGGAGCCGCGCCGGCTGGCCGGGGACAAGAAGGGCGCTGGCCACCTCTACGGCGCGGATGCCGATGTTGTCCTGCACTCGGGTGCCGATCGGGATCGCGTGCAGACGGCCTGTGCCCGGAAGGCGGATCACGCTATCGCCCCGGAAGAGCGTTCGCTGAAAGTCGGAAAAGATCACGATCGCGCGTTCCCCCACAGGGGCTTCCTGCAACACTTCGGCGGCTTGGCGCAGAATCTCTTCCAGGGGATGGGCGACAGGATCCGGGCCCAGGGCCTCGAGCTGGGCTCGGGCGGCCTCAGGAGAGGTAATGGCCTCGGGCTTTGCAGAGCGTATGCCTGAGGTGGGGATCAGGTAAATCCAGTCCCCTTTGCGCAGTGTTCCCAGGAATGCCTCGGCCATCTCCCGAGCCTGACGCCAGTAGGGGCCGCGCTCATCGGCAATCGTCATGCTCAGAGAGTTGTCCACCACAAGCGCCACGGCCGCGCGGGAGGATGTGCCCAGCCACTGGCTCAGGGAACCCCGGGCCACGGGGCGGGAGAAGGCCAGCACCAGGGAGACGATCAGGAGCGTACGCACCAGGAGCAACCACCACTGTCGCAACCGGAAGCGACGGATAGCCGATGCCTCCAGCGTCTTCAGGAAGCGTAGGGAGCTAAAAGGTTGCCGCCTGGGCCGCCGGAAGTAAAACAGGTGGATGAGCAGCGGGATCGCCGCCGCCCCCAGGGCCAGAAGCATCCAGGGATTGAGAAATTCCATGGCCGTATTCCCTCAGGCCCGCCGTAATCGGGCGTACTGCAGAACCAGCTTTTTCTGCCCATAGAGGTCAAAATGCACCAGCACACGCGCCTGAGGGCCCGATCCCTGTACCTCCAGTACGCGCCCTTCCCCGAACTGGGGGTGTTCGACCCGCATTCCCGGCCGCAGAGCGTGCCAGTCCAGGATATCCTCGTCGTAGACGACCCGGCGATCCGCATCCGATCCGGACAGGGTGCCGGTACCCGAACCGGCAATGGGGCGTCCTTGTTCGTCCACGAGCACCTCAGGGTCGATTTCCTGCAGAAAACGGGAACGCTCCATGTACTGCAGCGTTCCGAAGCGGTATCGGCTCTGGCTATGGGAGAGAAAGAGCCGCTCTCGGGCTCGCGTCAGTCCCACATAAAAGAGCCGGCGTTCCTCTTCGATGTCTGTATCCGGCGCCAGAATAGGGAACAGTCCCTCCTCCATGCCCGCGATGAAGACCACCCGGAACTCCAGCCCCTTGGCCGCATGCACGGTCATGAGCGTCACCCGATCGGTGTCGGGCTCGTAGGTGTCTATGTCGGTGAGCAGGGACACCTCCTGCAGGAAGGCATCCAGTGTGGCTTCGGGGCGCAGTTGCTGAAACTCGGCTATAGCGCTCAGGAGCTCCTGTACGTTTTCCCATCGCGCCTCCGCCTCCGGGGTACGCTCTGCAAGCAGCGCCTCCATCAGACCCGTGGCGCCCAGATAGTCTCGCACCAGCTCCACGGCCGCCCGGGTGCCGAGCTGGGCCCGATAGTGTTCTACCATCTCCCGGAAGCGCTCCAGGGGGTTCAGGGCGCGCGTCGAAATCCCCGCCTCTGAGGCATGTGCGATGGCCTGCCAGAGCGAATAGCCCCGCTCGGCGGCCAGTAGGCGCAGCCGCTCCAGGGTGCGCTCCCCAATCCCCCGGGGCGGCACGTTGAGCACACGCAGGAGCGCCTCCTCGTCGTCTGGATTGACGAGCAGCCGCAGATAGGCCAGTACGTCCTTGATTTCCCTGCGCTTGTAGAAGGAAAGCCCACCTACGAGTTGATAGGGTACGGCCGCCATACGCAGTCCGTCCTCGATGGCGCGCGACTGCGCGTTGGTACGATACAGGACAGCCATCTCACGATACGGGTACCCTTCCCGGCGCAGCTGCAGCAGCATCCGGGCGATGGTTTCTCCCTCCTCCCGTTCCGAGGCGCAGCGCAGCAGCACGATGGGCTCACCGTCCGGGTTGGCTGTCCACAACTGCTTGGGAAGCTGATTGCGGTTGAAACGAATCACCGAATCGGCCGCGCGCAAAATGCGCTTGGTGGAGCGGTAGTTCTGTTCCAGGCGGAACACGGCGGCATCCGGATAGTCCTCCTGAAAGCTCAGGATGTTGCGGATGTCGGCTCCCCGAAACGCGTAGATCGCCTGCGCATCATCGCCCACCACACACAGGTTCCGATGCGCGGCGGCAAGCAGACGGGTGACCACGTACTGTGCCCGGTTGGTGTCCTGGTATTCGTCGATGAGGATATAGCGAAACCGCTGTTGATAGCGGGCCAGCACCTCGGGGAACTGCTCAAAAAGCCGGATGGGTAGGAGCAGTAAATCGTCAAAATCGAGCGCGTTAGCCCGGGCTAGGCGTTTCTGATAGAGGACGTATAGTTCGGCGGCGTGGGCTTCCAGCACGTTGGCCGCCAGCCGACGGGCTTCCTCAGGGGAGAGGAGCTGATTTTTCCAGAAGCTGATCCGGTGCCGCACGGAGCGGGGGGAGATGAGCTTGGGATCGAGCTGTTTTTCCTTGATCACCCCGAGCAGGAGCCGTTCCTGGTCCTCGGTGTCGTAAATGGTAAACTGCCGGTTCCAGAGGCCCAGATGATCGATCTCCTGCCGGAGGATGCGGGCAAAAAGCGCATGAAAGGTACCCATCCAGATGTGCTGGGCCCGGGGACCGACGAGCTCTTCGATACGCCTTTGCATTTCACGCGCCGCCTTGTTGGTAAACGTGAGGGCGAGGATCTGCTCGGGATAGGCGCGCCCTGTGGCCAGCAAATAGGCGATCCGGTATGTGAGCACGCGCGTTTTGCCCGATCCCGCACCCGCGATGATGAGCACAGGCCCTTCGGTATGTTCTACGGCCTGCCGCTGTACGTCGTTGAGCTCTTCCAGAAAAGCGAACGCCTCGGAGGGTGGGGTGAATCGAAACGTGCGCATCGTCTGCTCCTAGAGGACCTGCAGGACGTAGAACTTCAGGTATCGTGTCTCCGGCATGCCCAACAGCACGGGGTGATCCACGGGCTGGTAGCCCCGGTAGAGAATACGCACCGGGCGTCCGAGCGCCCGAGCGCTTTCTTGGAGGATGTCAAGGAAGGTCTCTTCGTATATGTGATGTGAGCAGGAGGCTGTGGCCAGGAATCCGCCGGCTTCGAGCCAGCTCAGGGCGCGTGAGTTCAGGTGTCGGTATGCCCTACGGGCGCTGCCTACGGTTTTGCGGCTTCGGGTAAAGCTCGGGGGATCAAGAATGATCAACCCGAAAGGCCCCTCTGCGGGCATGGGGCCGGCCAGAAAATCCAGCGCATCGGACCGGATCGTCTCCACGCAAGAAGAGGCAAACCCATTGCGGGTGAGGTTTCGGCGCAGTCGCTCTAGGGCCGGCTCGGAGATGTCCACAGCCCAGACCGCGTGCGCCCCACCGGCGAGGGCGTTGAGGGTAAAGCCTCCCTCGTTACAGAAGACATCCAGCACCCGGCGTCCCTCGGCGAAGGCCCGTATCTGGCGCCGATGCTCCCGCTGATCCAAGAAAAAGCCGGTTTTCTGGCCCTCCAGCACATCGATCTCGTAATAGAGCCCGTGTTCCTCGATTTCCACCGGTCCTTCCAACCGCCCGCGTACGACGGCGCGGTAGATGGGCAGTCCCTCATGCTGGCGCAGAGGGGAGTCGTATCGGGCCACGATGGCTTTCGGGGAGAAAAGCTCCTCCAGCGCATCCAAAAGCGCCTGTTCCCGCTGGGCCATGCCGAGCGAGAGGATCTGCACGGCCAGTGTGTCGGAAAAGCGGTCCACGATGACCCCTGGAAGCCCGTCGCTTTCCCCGAAACAGACCCGATAGGCGTTTGTCTGCCCTTCCAGGAACTCGCGACGCATCGCCCAGGCCTGCTCCAGCCGGGAGCGGAAAAAGGCGCAGTCCAGCTCTTCCGGCTCACCCCGTCCGAGCAGGCGTACGGTGATGAGGGAGTGGGGATGATAGAGGCCCCATCCCAGGTAAGCGCCATCGGTTCGGCGCACTTCTACGATCGCCCCCGGCTCCGGAGGAGAGCCCTCGAGGGTCTCGACCTCGTTGGAGAAAACCCACAGATGCCCTTCTAGGAGGCGGCGCTCGGCGCCTTTTTTGAGGCGAATCCGGCTCAGCGGCATGCTACAAAAGTAGTAGCCTGTCTGCTCAGGCCCAAGCTCACCGACGGGTAGAAGCCCACAGCAACCCGATCCAGGGCCGTCTCCCCGGCCGGAAACGCACCGTGGGTGCAGGCAGATGCAGGTGTTCGAGCAAGCCTAGAAGACCCCGACCGAGCGGACCCGGCCGAAAGAGGGCCTGCAGGTCGTAGTCCAGCGCCAGCATCCATTCCAGATAGCGACGCGCCCGATCCTCGGCCGTGGGGTGGTCACCGGAACGCAGATACTTGCCTCCCACGCCCAGGGCGATGCCCAGACCTCGGGGCCAGGGAGGGGCTAGCCCAAGCCGATGCGGATAGAAGACCAACCAGTAGTTGTGCCCCTCATAATCGTCCACGAAGGCGTGTTTGAAACCCACCGAGGGCCAGTAGCTCCACTTGAGCCGCATGGCCCCCAGCTCCGGAATCCGGGCGCGCAGGGCCGCCCACCAGGCCCCCAGCGCACCGAAGGCCCAGTCAAGGGGATCGGCTCCGTAGTTCTGTCCGTATCCGTCGAAGAACTCCACATAGGCGGCAAAGAGCGTCACCAACACGGCGCTGTACAGGGCCGCGCGTTCGGGGCTCCAGCCCGCCCAGCGCAGCGGCCCCTGGTACGTTTCTGAGAGCACCTGCGCGGCGTAAAAATGCCCGAGTTTGTCCAGATGCAGGGCATAAGTGCCCTCAACACGGATATTCCAAGGGCCACGTAGCGAATCCGGCCACCAGATCCGGGTATGCCACAGGTGGCTGGCTACCAGGGCCGCACCCGTGGCCGCACCCAGGATTAAGCGCCGTTGCGGCAAAGGGATCCCGGTATGCCGGCGGGAGGCGGAATCTTCCCAAGCTGGAGGAAGGGAACCCCCCGCCGCGGTCAACGCGAAAAGCAGGACGCCGATGTAGCCTGCTTCAGCCATGGCCGCAGCGAAGATGGCCATCCCGGATCATGACGAACAATCCATGCCATGCCCTGGTGCGCGGATGCCCAATGAGGCCCGCTTCTTCCGAACGATTCGGTCCGGGCCTGAGATCACGGCCCGCTAGGATAGAGCCCCCTCCTTTCCAGGAGCGCCTCCTCCCGCAGCCGTTCCACGTAACCCGCCGGCACCTCCACGGCTAGACCCTGGGAGATGTGTTCGATATAGATGAGCAACCGTCCGCATCCCTTGCGCATCACGTATCGGCCCACGAGCCCCTTGAGAGGGCCTGCTACGACACGCACCCAATCCCCCTCGGCCAGATCTCCGTGCACGACCTCTACGCGTTCGGCTTCGTTCCCGAGCAGACGCCGGACGGCCTCGATTTCTTCATCCCGGATAGAAGCCGGCTTGCCCCCGAAACAGACAAACTGCACGATGCCCTCCACCTGCAACACATAGAGATATTCTTGCAGCGCAATACGGACGAAGACATAGTTTCGAAATACGGGGACGTCTACCCATTTTTTGCGGTCTCTCCACTGGCGACGCTGGCGAAGCAGGGGAAGGTAGGCCTCGATATGTCGCTCTTGAAGCCGATCAAAGACGCGCTTTTCCGCATTAGCCCGCGTGTAGACGACATACCAGCGACGTGATAAACCATCGGCCATGAGACCTCCCTTTTCTGATCGTCTGGCTATGACGCTTCTGCGCACCCACGGGTTACATCGCCCCCCCAACCCGCCGGCAACACACCGAAATAAGGCACGGGACAGCGGAGGGGGCAAGCCCCTGCAAAAAGTTTTCGATCCGAACCCAGAGCGGGCACAAAACGAACTCGGAGACGGGGGACGTTTTGACTTGTTTTCGGCAGGGTCAAAAAAAGGTTCCCGGATATCATGCGCATTTTCTCCTCCCCTGAGAGGCACACTTTTTACGGATGCCTCCTTCCGTATGCGTACTCTTGCAGACCCCATACGGCGCTGGTATGAAGAACTGCCGCGGGTGCACCCGGTACGGCTGCTGGTGGAGGGCGCGGTTCGGTTTTTCCGCAACGCGCCCAGGCCGGATCTGGAGCTCGATGTGGATCGGTATTTTTCCGGCCGGTTTCGCCGCCTGGAGCGGCGCATGCTGTGGGTGCGCGCAGGCGCCTTTGGCCTTCTCTGCACGCTTTCAGGGGCGCAGAGCGGGTGGCCTGTGGCGGCTCAGGTGGCCGGGGCCGGGCTCCTGTATATACTGGGCCTGTGGAGGCTGTGGCGATGGCTGAAGCCCAGGTATAAGCCCGTCCGATCTCGATGGGTGTTGGCCGGTTGGGATGCCGCCGGGTGGGTTGGTCTGGGTGTGCTCGGAGGGCTCGACGCTCTAGAGCCCCTTGCGCCGGTGGGTGTTTTCCTGCTATGGGTGTTTCTGTACGTTTTCTACGCAGAGGCCCGGCTGATTCTGGCCCTGTCGGTTTGCTTGCTCTTTGCGATGCTCCTGTTGCCCGGGCCGCACGGAACGGTCATCCTGCTCTGGGCGGGAGCTACAACGTTGGGCATTGTGCTTGCCCACATGTTGCGGCGGCAATGGCGCCTATATGCATGGGCCCAGTATCAACAGACGAGCGATGCCCTGCGCTCCAATCTGGAGGCACTACGGCGCAGCGAGCTGGAGCGGCTGGATGGCATGAAACGGCAGTTTATCACCGTCCTGTCCCATGAACTGCGCACCCCGATTACGCCTATCTCGAGCGCCCTGGAGATGATGCAGCCCTACGTGGAAGAGCACGAAGACCTGCGCGAACTATGGAGTATCGCCGCCGAGGCCGCTGCGCGGCTCAATCGGCTCGTAGCGGACTACACGCAGCTGGCCGAACTGATGGTAAACGAGGACTCCCCTACCTTATGGGAGGCCGATGTGGGCGGGCTGGCATGCGGCGTCCTAGAACGTACGCTAGCCGCGTCCCGCACAGTGTGTCAGATGAGCTGGCATCTGCCGGAAGCGCCGCTTATGGCTTATACGCACCCTCCATTGCTAGAAGTGGCCCTGGAGGCGCTTCTGCGACGCGCGCTGGGGGTGCCTCAGGAAGGGGTGCAGGCGCGCTTCGAGGCCGGGGTGTACAACGAGGAGGAGGTCTACCTGCAGGTCTGGGATTCCTTTACCCTGCTTTCGGAATCCGATATCGAGGCGCTCAACGATCTTTTCGGCATCACGGCGGAGCGCGCCTACTTTACGCAGGGGAGCGGTCTGGAGCTCGTGCTGGTGCGCTATATCATAGAGCGGTTGGGGGGACACTGGGAAATCCAGAGCCACGTCGGCACAGGTACCCGGATCACGCTCTATCTGCCCCGTACGGAGCTGGCCAGTAAAAAGCGCCGGCTCCAACCCCGTCTGCGCTTCGCTCATTCGAAGCCCACATGAGCCTTCCAGGGCTCAGGCGAAGCCCGCATAAAAACGGGCGCGCAGGCTCTCGAAGCGCTGCCTGATCTCCTCCAGATGATCGCCGCCGGTGACTTCCAGAAGGGCCTGAGCGAGGGTGAAGGCCACCGCGGCTTCTCCGACCACCGCGGCGGCCGGCACGGTGCAGATATCCGAGCGCTCATAGCGTGTGCGTACCCGCCGACGGGTGCGCACATCTACCGTCCAGAGCGCGTTGGAGGCGATCGTGGGAATGGGCTTCATGGCGGCCCGCAGTAGAATGGGCTCCCCCGTAGAAACCCCCCCTTCGATCCCACCGGCCCGATTGCTGGCCCTGCTGAAGCGCCCCTCTCGGATGAGGATCTCATCGTGTGCCTCGGATCCATACCGGCCGGCCAGCTCAAAACCGTAGCCGACTTCCACCCCCTTGATGGCCTGAATGGACATGAGGGCCTGTGCCAGACGGCCGTCCAGCTTGCGATCCCAGTGCACGTACGAGCCCAACCCGGGGGGGAGGCCGGTCACCCATACCTCGAAGACGCCCCCCAGAGAGTCCCGCCTCCGCTTGGCCTCTTCGATCTGCTGGACCATCTGCGCACTCAAATCCGGATCCAGACAGCGTACCGGGGAGGCGTCCGCGGCCTCGGATACGGCCCAGGCGCCCCGCCTGAGCAGGGGATCCAGTAGCCGATCCAGATGCGCCCGATCCGGATAGCCAACCGACCCGATCTGCACCACGTGGCTGCCGACCTCGACGCCCAGCGCTTCCAATAGCGCCCTGGCCACCGATCCGCAGGCCACCCGCATGGCCGTTTCCCGCGCACTGGCTCGTTCGATGACGGGCCGTATGTCGGAGAAACCGTACTTCTGCCATCCGACCAGATCGGCATGTCCGGGACGAGGTACGCTCACCGGAGGGGCTGGATCCGAGACGGGCTCGACGGACATGACATGGGGCCAATTGGCCGCGTCTCTGAGGAAGGCCTCATTTTCGATAAGCAGGGCCACAGGAGATCCGATCGTATAGCCGTAACGAACGCCGGAGAGGATACGCACCGTGTCCGATTCGATCTTCATCCGTCCCCCCCGGCCGTAGCCCAGCTGTCGGCGTCGCAGATGATGGGTGATGAGCTGAGGAGAAAGGGGTACCCCGGCGGGCATGCCCTCTACGATGCCCACAAGTGCAGGCCCGTGCGATTCTCCTGCCGTCAGGTAACGCAGCATGCTCTGCCTTTATGGCGGATCAGGGCATCCAGCGTGCCAGCGCGATCCCGGCCAGCAGGGCTGCCGAGAAGTACAGGTGCAGCTGGGCTGTGAGCAGATCCAGGAAGCTAAAGGATACCCGGGCGTGATTGAACGCCACCCGGATATTGCGTACGGCCGTGGGCAGCGTCAGGAACACCAACAGGCTCCAGAGGGGTAGCCATCCCGTGAGCACAAAGAACACGGTAAGGGCGTAGGCACCGGCCACGAGTGCCGTGTAGTACCAGGCCGAGCCCCGAGGACCTAGAATCCCGGCCACTGTACGATAGCCCGCCTGGCGATCTTCCAGGATATCCCGGTAATTATTTCCGTGCAGGATGGCAATGGTCAGCAGGCCAATGGGTATGGACAGCCAGACGGGCCGGAGGTCCAGTGCGCCCGTCTGCACGTAATAGGCGCCCAGAGCCATCAGGGGACCGAAAGCCAGGAAAACGGCCACATCTCCCAGGGCGCGGTACTTGAGCCCGATCGGGGGGACGGTGTAAAACACCCCCAGCGCTGCACCTGCGGCCATAAGATACCAGATCGCCGGACCGCTCTGCAGAACGAGCCAGATGCCTGTAAGCCCGGCCAGGGCCAGGAGCACGATCCCAAAATTGCGATGCGCACGGGGGGACAGGAGCCCGTCCACAAGGACTCGGCTTGAACCCAGCACTCGCCAGGTATCCGCTCCCCGACGCCAATCCATGTAGTCGGAGATCACATTGACTCCCGCGTGGGCTAGAAGCGTTCCCAACAGGGTCAGCCCTAGAAGTGCCCAGGATAGCTGGGGCGCCAGCAAAGCGCCCAGGAGTACGGGAGCAAGGGTAGCCGTAAAAGAAAATGGGCGCACCGCCTTCCCATACACCCGCCATCGGGCCACGCGGTCCCGTAGCTCGGAGCGGAACAGCTCCAGCGCCTCATCGGTCACCTCAATCTCGGCACGGGGTTTCCAGAATTCCGTAAAGTCGCTCACGAAAAGCTTCGTGGGCCGGATCCGGAATACCGTCACGCCGGGAATAAGCTTGGCGTACAGGACCAGCTCCAGCGCCTTGCGAAAGATGTAGTGCCGCTCCGGACGTTCTTCGATCGGGCCGAGTGGCTCGGCGATGCCCTTGCCCTGTATGAAGCGATCCGGTATGCCGCGCTCGATTACGAAGGTCACCTCCGGGTTTTCCAGCACATTCCGGTAATTTCTTCCCTGTTCCAGGGCCGTGTAGAGATATCCGTCGTGCTCGGCAAAGTAGGCCTTTCCGGCCCACACACCGGAAGATCCCTGGGTTACGAGGGTGAACGCTTTATTCTCCTGAAAAACACGCTTGGCCACACGCAAGGCGTCTCGATCGACCGACATAGCGAAACCCTCCACAACCAGACCGCCTTACTAACCTACGGACGAAACTGGAGAGTTTCCAAAAATTCGACCTCTAACCGCTTCCCGGATGCGCAGCCCTCAGCCCCGGGAGGGGACGCCTTCCACGGGGGGCGTGGTCAAATCGGGGGAAGAAACGCATCCGGAAAAGCCTGCCCGATCGGCCCGCGGTGGGGTAGCGAAACTACAGGACCGGACCCGGCTTGCTAGCGCTCCCGCGACAGGTGCCCAAATTTGCCCTCCGCTCGGAGCCCGATGGGATCACGTAAATCTGCTTTTCCGGAAGGCCTGCCCGTCCCCCCGTTGTACGGGGGCGTCTTTGCATCGGCACATCGATCCGCCACAGCCCTTCATAGAGTTGACCCGCACTTGTAGGCTCCGCCTCCGGGCTTAGAGGGCGCCTTGGGTTTCGGAGCGCTCCAGCCCACCATGCTCGCGCTCACCGGCCGCGGGGCGGAAGGAGAGGGAAGGCGGAGTAATGATTTCGAGAATTTAAAATCCGAAATTCACAAAACCTTCATGCATCGACTTGCCGCCTGTTGTTTATTTGCGATCGAGCCGCGAAAGCGGGTGATCACTCACTGAAGAAACACAAGGAGCGTCGCCATGCAGCGTCTCGGTTTGCCCGTTCTTCTACTGCTTCTGGGTCTGGGAATGGGCTGTGGCGGAGGATCGAAGGCCGAACAGCCGGCGGGGGGAACTGATGGAACAGGAGTAGCGGCCAGACCCCTTGAGCTGGAAATCGGACCGATCAAGGAGAAGTTGCAGCTCGGTCCCGTGGACCCCACCCTGGCCGAACAGGGTAAGGTGATCTTTGAACAGAAGTGCACCAGCTGCCACAAACTCGACATGCGCTATGTGGGGCCGCCGTTGCGGGAGGTCACCCTCAGGCGCTCTCCGGAGTACATCATGAACATGATCCTCAACCCGGAGGGTATGCAGGAGCGGCATCCCGAGGTACAGAAGCTGGTCGAGGAATACATGACAAAGATGACCTTCCAGAACGTCACCGAACAGGAAGCGCGGGCGATTCTGGAATTTCTCAGGCAGGCCGCCGGCGAGGAGTAGCCATAGTGCTTCGGTCCTATTTTTGGACGATTTGTATACAAAAAAATCCTAAAATCCTTAAAAAGGAGGGCCCATCATGAGGCACAGGGCGATTATCTGGACAGCGCTCGGGGGACTGAGCCTGCTGGCGGGGCTGTTTGCGGGCTGTCCCGCCACGAAGATGGCTGCCGATCAGGATGCGGCGCTCAAGGTATACGTGCCGCCGGGCAAGTACGATGAGTTCTATGCTTTTCTGTCCGGGGGGTTCAGCGGGCAGGTGTCCGTCTACGGGTTGCCGAGCGGGCGGTTGCTTCGGATCATCCCGGTCTTCTCCGTCAATCCGGAGAACGGCTACGGATATTCGGAGGAGACCCGGCCCCTGTTGATGACTTCCAACGGTTTCGTCCCCTGGGATGACAGCCACCATCCGCAGCTATCCCAGACCGACGGGGTGCCTGATGGTCGTTGGTTGTTCATCAACGCCAACAACACGCCCCGGATTGCGCGGATCGATCTGGCCACTTTTCGCACGGTGGAGATGCTGGAGATCCCGCATTCCGGAGGCAACCACGCCTCTCCGTTCGTGACGCCGAATACGGAGTACGTGGTGGCGGCCACGCGCTTCAGCGTACCCGTTCCCCAGCGAGATGTGCCCATTGAGACGTACAAGCAGAACTTTCGGGGCACGATCACCTTTGTAAAGGTGGATCCCCAGACGGGCCGCATGGACTTGGCCTGGCAGATCCTGATGCCGGGCTTCAACTACGATCTGGCCCATGCGGGCAAGAACGTCTCCGATGGGTGGTTCTTCTTCTCCTGCTACAATTCCGAGCAGGCCTATTCTCTGCTGGAGATCAACGCCAGCCAGCGCGACAAAGACTTCATCGCCGCGGTGAACTGGCGGCTGGCCGAGGAGCTCATCTCCCAGGGCAAGGGGCAGCGCTGGTCGGCGGAGTACTATCACAATTGGTTCGATGAACGCAAGCAGATGGCCTTCTCGGAGCGCAAGACCGAGGTCATCATGCTGGATCCCAAAGAGCATCCCGGTCTTGTATACTTGATTCCCTGCCCCAAATCTCCCCATGGGGCAGATGTGGATCCCAGCGGAGAATACATCGTTGGCGGCGGCAAGCTGGCCACTGTGATTCCGGTATACTCCTTCTCCAAGATCCAGAAGGCCATCCAGGAGAAGGCTTTCGAGGGCGAGATCGACGGGATACCGGTTATTCGCTATGAGGCCGCTCTGCACGGGGAGGTGCAGAAGCCCGGTCTGGGTCCCCTGCACACGGAGTTTGACGACAAGGGTTTTGCCTACACCTCTTTCTTCGTCAGCTCCGAAGTCGTCAAATGGAATCCCAAGACGCTCGAGGTGGTGGATCGCATTCCGACCTATTACTCCATTGGGCACCTCATGATTCCAGGTGGGGATTCCAAAAAGCCGTGGGGCAAATACCTGCTGGCGATGAACAAGATCACCAAGGACCGCTATCTGCCTACGGGTCCTGAGCTGCTGCAGTCGGCCCAGCTTATCGATATCTCGGGCCAGAAGATGCGCCTGTTGCTGGATTTCCCCACGGTCGGCGAACCGCACTATGCGCAGGGTATTGTGGCCGATCTCGTTGTGCAGCGGCAGAAGAAGATCTATCCGCTGGAGGAGAACGAGCACCCGCATGCGGTCAAGCGGGAGCAGGACGCCCGTGTGGAGCGCCGGGGCAATGAGGTGCACGTATACATGACCGCCATCCGCTCGCACTTCATGCCGGACAACATCGAAGGGATCCGCGTAGGGGACGTGGTCTACTTCCATGTGACGAACCTGGAGCAGGACTGGGATATTCCGCACGGTTTTGCCATCAAGGGCGGTACGAACGCGGAGCTCCTCATCATGCCCGGGGAGACGCTCACCCTGCGCTGGGAGCCCAAGAAGCCCGGCGTGTACCCGTTCTACTGCACGGACTTCTGTTCCGCTCTGCATCAGGAGATGCAGGGGTATGTGCGGGTATCTCCGGCCGGATCCAATGTGCCGCTGGCATGGAACAAGCCCGGCCAGTAGATCAAAAGCGCACCGGGGGCCGGACCTCAAACCGGCCCCCCGGTGTGTATAGGAGACAGCGCCATGAAACCCCTGTACCGAGTACTCCTGGCCGTGGCCGCGCTGTTGCTGCTGCCCCTGTATCGGATGCCCCTGTGGCATATCGATCTGAAGGCTCCCCAGTATCCCGAGGGGTTGGGGCTGCGCATTTACCTCTGGGATGTGCGCGGCAAAGGGCCACATGATCTGCCCAATATCAACACGCTCAACCACTATATCGGTATGCGGCCCATCGAGCCGGATGCGATACCGGAGTTGCGCTATATGCCCTGGATCGTGGCCGGGCTCATCGCCCTCGGGTTGGGGGCTGCGCTGATCGGACGCCAGTGGGCGGCTCTGCTCTGGGTGGGAGTTTTTGCCGTCACGGCCGCGTTGGGGTTGTATGATTTTTGGCGCTGGGGGTACGAGTATGGACACAATCTGGATCCCAACGCGCCGATTCAAATTCCCGGCATGGCCTATCAGCCTCCCCTGATCGGCTCCAAGCAACTGCTCAACATCACGGCCACTTCGCTTCCCGGTCCGGGGGGGTGGCTGGCTATTGCTTCGTTGCTGCTGGCTTTGTGCGTTCTCGGGTGCGACATCCGGGAGGCGCAGAGAGGTAGAACCCCGGCTTCCAGAGCCGTGCCGGTGGCCCTGGTGCTGATTTTCCTCGGATCGGGATGCTCGGAGGGGCCTCGTCCCATTCGGATCGGGGAGGATACCTGCGTGTATTGTCGCATGACGATTGCCGATGACCGTTACGGGGCCGAGTTGCTCACTCGCAAGGGTCGGCTGTACACGTTTGATAGCATCGAGTGTCTGGCTGCTTTCCTGCTCCACGGGCAGGTTCCGGAGCAGGAGGTGCGCTCCCGCTGGGTGGTGGATTTCAGCCGTCCGGGGGCGCTTCTGCCCGTCGAGGGGGCGTATTTCCTGCATAGCGAGCGGCTGGGAAGCCCTATGGGGCTGGGGATCAGTGCCTTCTCCCGTCCCGAGGATCGAGACGCTATGCTACAGCGCTATGGGGGCCGTCCCCTGGAGAGGTGGGATGAGATCTTGGCGCTCGTTCGGGGTTCGACATGGTACGGCAAATCACTATAGGGTTGCTCGGTATACTCCTCGTTTCTTTGGCCCACGCCGAGGTCCGACTGGTCTCCCCGCAGGGACCTTACCGCAGTGTGCGGGAAGCCCTCGCGAGGGCTCAAGCCGGGGATGAGATCCGGATCCGGCCCGGTTTCTACGCAGAGGGCGAGCTGGAAATTCGCATCCCCGGTTTGCGGCTCATCGGCGAAGGGGCGCCGGTGCTTTCGGGCCGTTCGGAGCGCAACGTGTTGCTCATCCGGGCAGACGATGTGCAGGTGCAGGGGTTGATTCTGGAGGGGGTCGGGACGGGCAGTCTGGAAGATTTCGCCGCAATTCGGGTGGAGGGCGCCCGTCGGGTTCTGCTGCTCAATAACCTCATCCGGGATGCCTACTTCGGCATTTATCTGGCCCGGGCCGAGGAGGTCGTGGTGGCCCAGAACCGATGCTATGGGCCGGCCCACACGGAGAGTTTCTCCGGAAACGGCATTCATGCCTGGAACGCGCGGTATCTGCGCATAGAGGACAACGAAATCACCGCCCACCGGGATGGCATCTATCTGGAATTCGTTACCGATTCCGAAATCCGCGGCAACCGCGCCTACAGCAACGTGCGCTATGGGTTGCATTTCATGTTCTCGGATCGGTGTCGATACGAGGCAAACAGCTTCGTGCGCAACGGCGCCGGTGTAGCCGTGATGTACTCCCGGCGCGTGGAGATGCGGGCAAACACGTTTGCCCATAACAGAGGGGCTACGGGATATGGGCTTCTGCTCAAGGACATATCCGAAAGCCGTATAGAGCAGAACCGCTTCCTGCAGAATACTGTCGGCTTGTATGCCGAGGGTTCGAATCGGTTGCTCCTGCGAGGCAACACCTGGGAGCGCAACGGATGGGCGGTGCGGTTGCTAGCCAATTGCACGGAGAACCGTTTTCTGGACAATCGTTTCGTGGGCAACAGTTTTGATCTGACCACGAACGGCACGCGGCACGTGGGCAACGTCTTCGAGGGCAATTACTGGAGTCGGTATGTAGGCTTCGACCTGGATCGAGATGGCTACGGTGATGTGCCATACCGTCCTGTGCGGCTCTCTGCCTACGTGCTTGAGCAGGCACCCGGCGCCCTATTGTTGCTCAACAGCTTCTTTTTGCAGGTGCTCGAACTGGTCGAGCGCATCTTTCCGGTTTTCACCCCGGAGATCTTGCAGGATGAAAAACCCAGGATACGGGACGGGGGGAAATGATCGAACTGCGTGGTGTGAGCAAGCGTTTCGGTTCGCGCCTCGTGTTGCGGAACGTGGGCGTGACTTTTCGGCCCGGGGAGGTGACCGCGCTGATCGGTCCCAACGGCTCTGGCAAGACCACGTTGCTGAAGTCCATCGTGGGCCTGGTACAGCCCGATACGGGCCAGATTTTCCTGAACGGCGTGCCCCTCGATGGTGGCGCCTGGGCGTGTCGGGATCGGATAGGATATCTCTCCCAGGTCGCTCGTTTTCCGGAGAACCTCACGGTTCAAGAGCTCGTGGCCATGCTCACGATGCTGCGTCGGCGCGCCCCGGAGCGGCTCCAGGAGCTCAGGACTTATTTCAGGCTGGAGTCGGTCTGGGATAAGCCCCTTCGTATTCTCTCCGGGGGAACCCGACAGCGGGTGGCGCTCCTGCTGGCCTGGATGTTCGATCCGGAGGTGCTTTTGCTCGATGAGCCCACCGCCGGCCTGGATCCGGTGGCTGCGGCTCGTCTGAAGGATCTCATTCTTCAAGAGCGTGAGCGGGGAAAGGTGCTCTTGCTGACCACACACGTGTTGGCCGAGGTGGAGGAATTGGCCGATCAGATCGTTTTCCTGCTCGACGGGGAGGTGCACTTCGCTGGCTCGCCGGAAGAGTTGCTCCTCCGGACAGGAGAGAGCACCGTGGAGGGGGCCATTGTGCAGCTACTGGATGCTCACACAGGAGGGGTGCTCCATGTGGATCGGGTTATTGGGCTATGAAGTGCGAGAGGCCCTGCGGGGTCGGTGGGTGTGGGCCTACGGGGCCTTTTTCCTGTTGCTTACCGAGGGGCTTTTTCGTTTCGCCTCCGATCCCGCTCGGGTGAGTGTGGGCCTGCTCAACGTGGTGCTTTTTATCGTGCCCGTGGTGGCGCTTTTCTGGGCTCTGGTGGGGTTTTACCAGACGCGGGATTTCCTGGAGCTCATACTCTCCCAGCCTGTACCCCGTCGGTGGGTGTTGTGGGCCAAAATAGGCTCAGGAGCCGGGACGCTTATACTGTTCTTCGCCATCGGGATCCTGATCCCGTATCTGCTACACGCCCGGGGGCAGTGGGCTGCCCTTTCCGAGGGCCTCTGGTTAGTCGGTACGGGGAGTTTGCTCATTGTCATCTACTACGGGATCGGTTTTGGGCTAGCGGTGACACGGGAAGATCGGACACGGGCCTTTGGGATAGGGATGGTTTTCTGGTTTTTCACGGCCGTGCTCTACGACGCCCTGTTGCTCTTGTTGCTCCTGCTGCTGCGCGATTACCCGGTAGAGCGTCCCGCTTTCGTGCTGACGTTTTTCAATCCTCTGGACCTGGCGCGCATTCTGTTGACGATGCGCCTGGAGGCCGCGCTCCTGATGGGTTATACGGGGGCACTCTATGAACGCCTGCTGGGAGGGGTGCTCGGCCAGCTGATCGCGCTGGGGGTGCTGCTGTTGTGGGCTGTCGGACCCCTGGGATGGGCCCAGTGGCGGTTTATGCGGAGGGATTTCTGAAAATGGCGCGTTCCGCTCGGAAGGAAGCCGAAATCCGGAAAGCTGCCCTGCGGCTTTTCGTCGAGAAAGGCTATGAGGGCACGAGCACGCGGGAAATCGCCCGCCTGGCGGGCACGGCCGAGGGGAATCTGTATCGTCATTTCGCCAGCAAAACGGATCTGGCCCGCAAGCTGTTCGAGGCCTGCGCCGAACACATGGGCACCGCGCTTCAGAACGCGCTCGCCGGCCGGGAGGGACCCCGTAGCCGGTTGGGCGCGCTCCTGGTGGGCATGTTCGAATTCGCCTTACAGGAGCCAGAGGCTTTTGCCTATCTCCAGCAGCTGCACCGTCATCCGGTCATCTGGAACCCACCTCCGGCGGTTGTGCTGCCCAAGACGTATTTCGTTGCCGTGATCCGGGAGGGCATCCATCAGGGAGCATTTCGTCCCGTCGATCCGGAGCTGGCCACCGCCTGGATCGTGGGTATGATCCAGCATGCGTTCTGGTTCTGGCGCATGGGGTATGTGGCTTCCCTCGAAGGTATGGTGGGCCAGACCCGGGAAGCCGTCTTCCGGATGCTGGAGCGCACGCGCCCCTGCGCTCAAGAGGTCGTCGAGGCCACGAGCGCATCCCGATAGGCCCGCCAGGCGGGGGAAAGCGTCTCCGCATCGACGCGGGGCAACCAGTCCCGCAGTGCGCCTTGAAAGGAGGCCAGCAGGGAATGGCCTGCTGGGTAGAGCTGTTGCGGGGGTAGTACGGAATCCATGCCGGCATCCCGGATGATGCGCCAATAGTCTTCCCGCAGGCCCACAAGCACAAGCCGGCCCCCTCGGCGGTGGAAGTATGTAGCGAACTCGAAGAGCGCGTTCCAGCAGGAGTAATCGATCGAGCGGGCGCCTCGGGTGCGCAGCACGATCACGCGTGGCTTCTGCAGTTCCACGATCTGCTGTAGTTGCGTGCGCAATTCCTGGGCGACGGCGAAAAACAGGTCCCCATAGACGCCCAGGGCCACCAGTCCGCTGGGCTCGTGGGTTCGATCGGGCAGGTAGGATACCTCTGCGAACGATCCCCCCTGCTGGGGGAGCAGCTCAAACAGGTGCAGGATACGGGCCCGGCGTAGAAACATGATCAGGGCGACAAGGAGTCCGGAGAAGATGCCCAGTTCGATTCGATAGCCCACGGTGACGAGAAACGTGATGCCGAGCACCAGGGTATCGGAGCGCGAGATGGCCCATGTCTGCTTGAGCCGACGCAGGTCGATGAGCCGATAACCGATGTAGAGCAATAAGCCAGCCAGCGAGGCGATCGGGATGCGTTCCAGCAGGGGGGCTATCGTGAGCACAGCCAGAGCGATCCAGGCCGCATAGGCCACATTGGCAAAGCGGGTCTGTCCTCCGGCTTGCTCGATGAGGGCCGAACGGCTAAAGGAGCCCGAACCCGGAATGCCCTGAAAGAAGGCGGCTACCACATGGCTCAGGCCCTGGCCGAAAAATTCCTGATTGAAGTTGAGTCGCTCTCCGCGCTTGAGCGCAAGCGTCTGGCCGATGGAAACCGCCTCGATCAAGCCCAGAAGGGCCACGGCCATCGCGCCGGGCAGGAGCTCGTCGAGCAGATCGAATCGAAGTGCGGGCAGTTCCCAATGGGGGAGCTGTCGCGGTATGGGGCTGACGTCCCGCACCAGGGTCAGCTTCCCCTCAGCCCACAGCCAGGCTCCCAGCGTGCCCAGCCCGATGACCCCAAGGGCAACGGGAAAGTACCGGTTGTAGCGTTCCAGGGCGAGAAGCAGAACGGCTGTTCCCAGGCCGATGGAGAGGGCATACGGATTGGCTTCCGGAAAGCGGGCGAGCGTATCCCAGATGCGCCCGGGGAACCACGCGTTCGAGGAGGCCTCCACGCCGAGCAGATGATGGAACTGGCCCAGTCCGATGAGCACGCCGGCGCCCATCGTAAAGCCCAGAAAGGCCGACTCGGGTACGAAATCGATCAGGTTGCCCAGCCGCAGCAGGCCCAGAGCCATCCGGATGAGGCCTGTCAGCAGGGTAAAAAAGAACACGATCCCCAGGAAGTCTGGATCGCCGGCGAAGGCGGCCAGCGCGCCTGCCGTCAGGAGGGCGGCTGAGTTCGTGGGGCCCGTGTTCACATACGGGGAGCTGCCCCAGAGGGCCGCTATGGCTGCGGTTGTGATGGCCGCATAGAGCCCGTAGGTAGGGGGAAGGCCAGCCAGGATAGCATAGGCCATGACCTGCGGCACAGCGAAGACGGCCACCGTGAGGCCCGCCTGCAGGTCCATCCGAAACGTGCCCCACGTATAAGCGCGCAGATCCTTCAGAAACGGGGCCAGATGGATCCGGTCTTCCGAGGGATGCCCCATCGCGGCCAGCGCTCAGCTCTCTGGCGGTGATTGCCCCTCTGAGGTCACATAGAAGGTCTCTGGGGCGGGCCGAAACGGCCGGTTCAGCCACAAGGGCCGGCGCAGTCCTCCGGGACCCGGACCCGGGCGCGTCATGGCCAGCCACTGCCGGTAGACGGCAAAAGATTTGTTCGTGTCCACGAACACGTCTCCGTAGCGGTCCTCCGGTCTGGCCTTCTCGATGCGGCACCACTGGTGCCAACAGTGCATGCCCGAAATGGGATCCGGGTGTACGGGGTGCGTGATGTTCTGATGCACTCCGCCATCCCGCCAGAAGATGCGCCTGGAGTCGGGGTCGGAACTGACAAACGGCTCCACCCCCCGGACCTGTTGCATGCGCCACTGACCGGGCGCGATTTCCTCGATCCGCACGGTGCTGGTGGCCCATCGGTTGCCCGGCGGATCCTGTTCCCGTCGCCAGCGCCCGATATGGTGCGAGCAGGCCACCACGCCGGGTTTAATCGCCTCCGTGACCCAGACGCGATCGACGAAGTAGCCGATCTCCGTGGTGACCCGCACCAGGTCTCCCGTTTTCACCCCGATGCGCTCCGCATCGCGGGTGTGTATCCAGATCGGGTTTCGGTTGGAGATCTCCACCAGGTACTTGGCGTTGCCGCTGCGGGTGTGGATGAGTGTGGGCAAACGGAACGTGGGCACCAGGACGAACTCGTTGTTGTCCCGGTTAATCCGTTCCGGATGCACGTGACTTTTGATATAGGTCGGGATGGCGTATTCTGGCCATCCCCAGTCGACCATGGTCTGCGAGTAGAACTCCTGTTTGCGCGTGGGGGTAGGAAATCCCGTGCGGATCTGGCCCCGGTAGTATACCCCGATGGCCTGTCGCTCCCCGCTGTCCGTATGTACGTAGGCGATATGGGTTTCCGGATCGATTTCCGCCTGGCGGGCCAACTCTTCGGGCACCGGATCGAGGTGTTTCTCGTAGACGTGCTTTTTCACCTCGAAGGCTCCGTAGCGGCGCATGTATTCCAGGGGGGTAAGCCCTTCCCGGGCGGCCGCTTCCGGAAGGCCGGGCACGTGCTCGAAGACGTACTGGTAGTATTCTTCAATGGTCATCTTCTCCCCGGCACGATAGGGGGATTCGAAGTGCTTCCGGATGCCCAGACGGCCTTCGGGATCGATACGCCAGGAGAGCTCAATCCAGAATTCGTCCTCTTCCCAGACTTCTCCGGGGTTGGCTTCGTAGGTGAAGCGGACCGGTTTGCCCTGCCGGCGAAGCGCTTCGCGCAGTACGGGCTGGCGAAAGCCTATCCAGATGCCGGAATGGGTTTCGTAGCTGACGATATCGTGTCGTTCGGAGGCATGTCCCATGGGCAGGACGTAGTCGGCCCAGTAGGCCGTCTCGTTCCACGTGGGGGTCAGGGCTACATGCAGGCCGATTTTGGATTCATCCCGCAACACCTCGATCCAGGAAAAGCCGTCCGGATACGTCCATACGGGATTGAAGACGCGCGTAAAGTAAACCTCCAGCCGGCCGCGCCCCTCCTTGAGGAAGTGTGGCAGTAGGAAGCTCATCTCGTAGTGGGCCAGCGGATACTCCAGGGGGAAATGGAGCTCGTTCCAGAATCGGGTGGCCGGCGGGGCATGCGGCACGATGGGCTTGAACTTGTTCCAGGCGCTCGGGCTGGTGCCACCATAGGTGCCGACCGATCCGGTAAGGACGTTGAGAAAATGCAGCGCGCGCGCCACAGTCCAGCCACCCAGGTTGCCGCTGGAGGCCGAGCGCCAGTTGTGGGTGGCAAAGCGGGATCCGGCCTCGCCGATCTCCCGGGCTACGGCGATGATGAGCTCAGGATCGATCTGGGCCTCCCGGGCGGCGAATTCCGGGGTGAAGAGGGCATATTCTTCCAGGAGCGCTTCGATGAAGGCCTCGAAGGTGCGCGGTCGCTGGGGATGTCGGGCGTTGAGGTAATCGTGCCAGTTGACCCAGTGCTCCAGGAACTCCCGATCGTATCGACCCTCCAGGAGCAGGATGCGCGCCATGGCCAGCAGTACAGCGGCTTCGGAGCCCGGATAGGTCGGCAGCCAGTAGTCGGCCATACTGGCTGTGTTCGAGAGCCGGGGGTCCATAACCGCCAGCTTGGCTCCGCGCATCATGCCCTCGATGATGCGCTGGGCGTGGGGGTTGAAGTAATGGCCCGTCTCCAGATGGGAACTCAGCAGCAGGATGAAGCGGGCATTGGCGTGATCCGGGGAGGGCCGATCGTATCCCTGCCAGATGGCGTATCCAAAGCGGGCCCCGGAAGAGCAGATGTTCGTATGGCTGTTATGTCCGTCTACGTTCCAGGCCCCCAGCACGCGTTCCATGTATCCCTCGTGGCCCGGTCGGCCCACATGGTAGACGATTTCGTTGTTGCGTCCCTCTTCGAGCGCGCGGCGGATCCGGGCGGCGATATCCTCCAGGGCTTCTTCCCAGGATACGCGCTCCCATTGACCGGATCCTCGCTCGCCTTTGCGGCGCAGAGGATAGAGGATACGATCCGGATCGGTGAGTTGGTTGATCGTAGCCGGCCCTTTTGCGCAGTTACGGCCGCGCGAACCGGGGTGGTAGGGATTGCCCTCCAGTTTGCGCACCTGTCCGGTTTCCTTGTCAATATAGGCCAACAGGCCGCATCCGGCTTCGCAGTTAAAACAGATGGTGGGCACAAGCATGTAGGCCCGTTTGCGCTTCCGGGGCCAGGCCCGAGGGTCATATTCTTCCCAGTGATTCCAGCGCTCCCTCGGGGGGTAGGAACGCAACCCCGAACCGGGCTCAAGTCGGGGCAGGGGGGTACTTCCGTTGGAGTCGATTCGGGGGATCAGGCGCAGAGCTTCGGCGGCGCGCTCTATCCAGGATTTGGCCATAGGCGAATACCTCCTTCTCTCAGGCCAGGGGGATGAGCTGAGGCACGCGCACCCAGAGGTGCTCGATGGGCAGCACGGCCACAAGCAGTATCAGGCCCAGCAGGGCCAACAGGGCCACAGGCCAACCGAGCCAGAGTCCGAGGAAAAGCCCGACTACGGGCAGCAGGTGTCCCCAGAGCACGGTATGCCAGAACAGCCGGCGATAGTAGCCGCGCATGATGATCTGGGCCACCAGATGAGCATCCCGTGTGGGATGCGGCATAGCCAGCTCTATGGCTACTATCAGGAGCCCTGCTGCCCCCGAGAAGGCGGTAACCCAGCCGAAGGGGGTTGCATCTAGGCCGAAACCCCAGGCCAGGAGCAGTCCCACCGATCCTCCGGCCAGCAGGGCGTGCAGAAGCATGTGCGGGGCAAGCATGGGGCTCTGCCAGAAGTCCCGCCCCTTGGCCTGAGCAAACAAAAAGGCCGTATATGTGGCCGTGCCCAGGGCGCCCAGATAACCCGTCAGGCGGGCCAGCCAACCCAGTTCGGGGCTTTCCAGCCAGCGTGATACCCCCCACAGGGCCAGGGCCGCTCCGTAGCCGGTAAGGATATAGGCGCCCTTGACGAGCCAGGAACGCTTCTGAGGGCGAAGCAATACGTACAGAAACCGATCGGGTCGGTCCAGGTCTTTGATTAATAGCAGTCCGGTCAGCAACAAAAACAGGAGGGCAACCCCCCAGGCGACCCATTCCGCCACGGGGCCGAGTCGGACAAGGCCCAGATCCTGCAGAAGAAACGGCACCAGAAACGCACCCGCGGCAATGGCCTTTGTCCAGATGTATCCGGAAACCTCCCATCCCCAGAGCACCCCTTTCGAGGGGGTGTCATAGGTGCGCCTGGCCGGGCTCTGCCCGTAGACGGCCTCCTGCATCCGGAGCAGGGGATCGCCCATGGCCCGCTGTCCGTCTTCACGGCGTAGCTCCTCGGCTACCCGGGCCTCAGCACGGGCCCAGTCCGAGGGCAAGACGGCCAGCTGATAGAGGAGCTGATCCGGATCCCGGTTCGCCTGCCGCATCTCCGCATAGCGGGCAAAATGCCCCACCCCGGTGGCCTGTTCGCTCCAGAAGTATTCCGTCTCTCGCCGGGTGGCCAGGGGATCTAGGGAGGCCTCGTCCCCATCGATGTACCAGAGCTTGGGCAGGGTGCCCTTTTCCGGTTTGCGCACCTGGACCTGTTCGCGGGCCAGAAGCTGGCTGATCTCCGAGTGGGGATCGTCCAGATCCCCGGCGATGATGGCATGTTCCGGGCAGACCACCACACAGGCCGGTTCCAGACCCAGGTCAATACGATGCGCGCAGAAATTGCACTTGGCCGCCGTGTGCGTCTCCGGATCGATATAGAGCGCATCATAAGGACAGGCCTGCATGCAGGACTTGCACCCGATGCAGCGGGCGTTATCGAAATCCACGATCCCGTCGGGGCGCACAAAGAGCGCCTCTACGGGGCAGATCTCCACACACGGGGCCTCGGCGCAGTGGTTGCACCGGTGCACGGCAAACAAGCGCCGCGTGTTCGGATAGCGCCCCTTTTCGACGTATTTGACCCAGGTGCGGTTGACGCCGAGCGGGATTTCGTGCTCCGCCTTGCAGGCCACCGTGCAAGCATGACAGCCGATACACTTACGGTTATCGATGATGAAACCATAGTTCATCCCCGCCCTCCTCTCCTGAGGCTCTGTGAGCGGTCCGAATGGGTCGCGCTGTTAGATAAACAGCGTGACTTTGGATTTGGAGGCATCGGCCAGGTAGGTGGCCACCCCACCCAGCTCCATGCCGGGAAGCAGTTCCTCGGCCCGGATGCCCATCACATCCATGCTCATCGTGCAGGCCACCAGGCGAACTCCCAGCTCACGGGCCAGCTGGAAGAGCTCCTCGAGTGACTGAACCTGCTTTTTGCGCATAATGGCCCGCATCATACGCGCGCCAATGCCGCCGAAGTTCATCTGAGAGGGGCCGAGCTCGCGCATGTTCTCCGGGAGCATGATGCTGAAGAGCTTTTCCATGAAGGATTTGCCCCGCAGCTGGGCGCCATTTTTGATCACGCTCAAGCCCCAGAAGGTGAAGAAAATCGAGACCTGCATGCCCATTGAGGCCGCGCCGGTGGCGATGATCAGCGCGGCCATGGCCTTGTCCAGATTACCGCTGAAGCAGATGATCGCCACCCGGTTCTCCGGTAGGTGCCGCTGGATGCGGCGCATGTCTTTTTCATAGCGGCTCTCCAGCGCTTCCAGGCGTTGGGTGAGCTCCTGGAGGCGGGTCTCCAGATCCTGGGCAATGGCTTCGGCCATGATGCTCTCCTCCTCCCTAGTTATTCAGGGTTCTACCCGTCGCAGGTAGTGCACGTACACCCGTCGTCCTTGCTCGTCGGTATATTCTTCCTGCTGGAGCAACTCGACGGAGTCGTCTGTTTCCGCCCAGCCCTTAAAGTCCAAAAGCGAGCCCCGATCCGTGGCCAGCACTTTGAGCACCTCGCCCACGGCGATCTGCTTGATCGCCCGGTGTGCGTTGACCAGGGGCATGGGACACTGTAGGCCGCGGACGTCGAGTTCCCTGGCTACGACGATCTCCCCCATGGCGGAGCCTCCTTTATGATGTTGTATAAGCACCCGAGAGCGCGCAGACGTTTTTGCCCAGCTCCAGTTCGTTGAGGCCCTCCTCATCCAGTCGCAGGAGCCCGGCGTTTACCCGTTTGATATCCACGTACTGCGGGGGAAACTCCGGAAGGTGGGCCAGGATATAGGAAACAAAGGCTTCCTCCTCTTGCAGAGCCAGATCGGGGTTGCTCCTGAGCAACTCGCCCAGCGGGGCGGCAAAGAGGCCATCGGCGCGCTGCTCCCGCGCGGCCGAGGCGTAATGGCCCGGCAGGACGATCGTATCCGCCGGAAGATGAAGCAGCCGACGCAGGGATCGGAAATGCAGAGGCGCCCACGCCTCCCCCCGACCGCCCAGATCAGGCCGCGCAACGCTCTGGATGAAGAGGCTATCCCCCGTAAAGAGGTAGCGCTTCTGCCCCTGCAGAAGAAAAGCCGTATTGCCTAGCGTGTGGCCGGGTATATGCAGAACGTCCAGGGCGGCCGAGCCCACCGAAAAGCGCATGCCCTCTTGCAGAAAGGCAAACGGGATCTGAGCCGGAAGCACGTCGATAGGGTGGATGCCGTCGTAGGGATGCAGATAGTAAGGAGCGCCGGTCCGTTCTGCCAGCGCGGGGCCTCCGGAGATGTGATCGGCATGGGCGTGCGTGTCCAGAATGGCCCGGATCTGTAGCCCTTCCCGCGACAGGAGCTCCAGTACGCGCTCGATATGCCGAGGGGGATCGATAAGGATCGCTTCGCCTTCCGAGGCAACTACGTAATGCAGGCACCCCCGGCCGAAGCGATCCAGCTGCCAGATGCGCACCGTATCCTGTTTGGATTCCGGAAGCAGGCGAATGCGATAGCTAGATCCCCAGGCCTCCATGCCCCCGATCATGTTCGCGACCTGAAAGCCCCGGGGCCGCAGGATCTCCTGGGCGATCCAGTCCGATGATCCTCCCTTGGCGCAGATGGCTAGGATGGGCCCCCGACCCAGCTCGGCCTCTACGCGAGAGACGAAGGCCTCCTCATCCTCCAGCGCCTCAAAGTAGGGGATATGCAGGGTTTGGGGGGTGTTTGGCCCCTCCAGGCGCCAGCGCCGGAATTCCTCTTCATTGCGTACGTCCAGCACGCCGAAGCCAACGCCTCGTTCCAGCAGCTCGGCCACTTCCTCGGGGGTGAACTGAGTTTTCCATTCCATAGGTGGAAGACCTCCTGACCGGATACCCCCTATAGTATAGAGGTCCGACTAAAAAGTCAAGACATCCGAGCCGCTGCGGGTATTTTCGGGTCGGACACCTGTCCGGCGTTTACAGATAACGGCGAATCAGATCGGCCAGATGGCCCAGGTTCTGGCGTTCTTCTTCGGAGAGGTGTTCCGTTAGCAGGCACTCCCGCGTGAGCAGGCGGGCCATCAGCTCGGCAAAGGTTTTATGCACCGCCTGGCGGGCGGCCATCATCTGCTGTATGATTGTGGCGCAGTCGGCCTCTTCCTGGATCAGACGCTGTAGAGCGCGGATCTGGCCCTCGATCCGGGCCAGGCGACGCAGAATTTCCTTTCGATCCTCGATGTGCGAAAGGGTCAGCTGTTCTGCTTTTTGCTTCATAGCCTTCCACCCAGGAGGTAGGCAAACGCGGAGAAAATACGTATTCCCCCCGGAGTACACAACCCGATGACATCTTCGCTACCCGGTTGCATCGAAAGGGCACAAGTACACGGGGTAAACCCTATGCGCGCGTGGTTCATCGGTATTCTGATGTTCGTGTTCGGTGCTGGAACAGGGGTCCAGGATTCTGGCTTGCCTCAGGATATCCCCAATGGGGTGCTGCTGCGCCCCGGGCTGGCCTGCGGTGGGCAGCCCACGGAGGCGCAGTTGCGCGCCCTGAGCAGGGCGGGATACCGGACCGTGATCGACAATCGCCTTCCCGAGGAGCGGCGTCCTTTTGATGAGGCCGAGGTGGCCCGTCGGCTCGGGCTGCGCTACGTGAACATCCCCGTAGGAGGGCCGGAGACGATTACCCCGGAGGTGCTGGCGCGTTTTGTGCGCGCCCTGGAGGAGAGCCCAGGACCCATCTTTATGCACTGCCGATCCGGCAATCGGTCCGCACAGCTTTATTACGGCTATCTGCGTTTTAAGGGGCTGTCTGCCGAGCAGGCGCTGGCCGAGGCCCGCAGGGCCGGGATGCGCGATGTGTCGGCGCTGCCCTATCTGGAGCGCGCCGTGGCCCGCCTGCTGGCCCGGCAACAGGGGAAGAGTAAACCCAACACAGGAGGATACAGATGAGTGGGTGGTTCTGGACCCCAAAGGGGTATGAAGAGCTCTCTCCGCAGGAGGCTTATGCGCGTTTTCAGCGAGGCGCCTGGCTGGTGGATGTGCGGGAAAAGGAGGAGTTGCACGAGCAGGGCGCCGTGCCCGGAGCGCTACACCTGCCTCTGAGCGCATTCGATATATCTCGGCTGCCTCCGGATAAGGAGGCGGAGCTCCTGTTTCTGTGTCGTTCCGGAAACCGATCCGCCATGGTTGTCGAGGCGGTGGCCCAGCAACTGGGCTACCGGAACGTCTACAACATCCGCGGAGGGATTCTGGCCTGGCGTCGGGCCGGATTGCCTGTAGAGAATGGACGCTACTAACAAGAGGAGATACCCCGATGACCCTGCTACGCGAAAGGGAGCGCGAACTGGTACGTCAAGAGCTGTCCGGACTGGTAAACCCGGTGCGACTGGTCTACTTCACCCAGGAGCTGGAGTGCGAATACTGCCGGGAGACCCGCCAGCTGCTCGAAGAGGTCGCCGCACTTTCTGATCAGATCTCCCTGGAGGTCTACAACTTCATGCTCGATCGCCAGCGGGCCGACTCCTACGGGATCGACAAGATACCGGCCACCGTGGTGATGGGGGAAAGCGATTACGGGATTCGGTTCTACGGGATTCCCTCGGGATACGAGTTTGCCAGCCTGCTGGAAGCCATCCGGCTTGTATCCACGGGAAACACGCATCTGCCCGAGGATATCGTCGAACGGGTGCGCGGGATCCAGAAACCGGTGAACCTACAGGTATTTGTCACCCCTACGTGTCCGTATTGTCCGCGGGCGGTGGTGAGCGCTTTCCGCTTCGCCTATCTGAATCCGAACATCCAGGCCTCTATGGTAGAGGCCATCGAGTTTCCCCATCTGGCCAGCCGGTATCAGGTCTATGGCGTGCCCAAGACGGTAATTAACGACCGCGAGCACATCGAAGGCGCCGTTCCGGAGTCTTATCTGCTGGAAGCGATCGAGCGAGCGGTAGCCTGAATGCAAAGTAAAAAAGCGGATGAGCGCGGCGCTCATCCGCTTTTTTGTAGCGCATACGGGATTCGAACCCGTGTTTCCGCCGTGAGAGGGCGGCGTCCTAGACCCCTAGACGAATGCGCCATCTCGCACCGCCAAAAATATAAAATCCAGCACGACGGCGCAACGGTTACATCTGTTCTTCCTCTTCCAGGGGAAGGACCACGGTGCCGAACTCCTCGTACTGTTCCCGACGGATATCCGCGCCCAAGGCGGAGAGCTTGACCTCGAGCGCCTCGTAGCCTCTGTCCAGGTGATAGACGCGTAGTACGTCTGTTCGTCCCTCGGCAACCAGGCCGGCCAGTACGAGGGAGACGCTTCCGCGCAAGTCTGTGGACATAACCTGCGCGCCGATCAGCCGGGTCCTGCCCCGGATGTGGGCGCGGTTGCCCACGACTTCGATCTGTGCGCCCATCCGGAGGAGTTCTGGCACATGTTTGAAGCGGTCAAAATAGATCGTATCCGTGACGGTCGAATCCCCATCGGCCTGGGTCATCATGGCCGTCCACTGGGCCTGCAAGTCGGTGGGGAAGCCGGGATACACCGCCGTCTGAATGCTCACGGGCTGGATCACCTCCGGACCTTCCACGTATATCCAGTCCGGTCCGACCTCCACGCGGGCACCGGTCTGGCGGAATATCTCCAGAAAATCGCCCAGATGGGCGGGTTCGGCCTGGAGCAGCCGGACGCGGCCCCGGGTCATGGCGGCGGCGATCATGTAGGTGCCCAGCTCGATGCGGTCCGGAGGGGTATGAGCAAGGAGGGGCTGCAGTTCTGGCACGCCCTCGATCTCCAGGACCGGTGTGCCCAGCCCCGAGATGCGGGCGCCCATTCGATTGAGCGCCTCGCCGAAGCAGACCACATCGGGTTCCATGGCGGCGTTTTCGAGGCGCGTTGTTCCGCGCGCCAGCACGGCGGCCAGGAGCACGTTCACCGTGGCCCCCACGCTGGGGGGCTCGAACCGGATGCGCGCCCCGCGCAGGCCCGAGGCCGGCGCCCGGGCTACCACGTAGCCTCGATCGAGGGAGATCTCCGCTCCCAGCGCGCGAAAACCCTCCAGGTGCAGGTTGACCGGCCTTGGCCCCCAGGCACATCCCCCCGGCAGGGAGACCCGCGCGCGCCCAAAACGCCCCAGAAGCGCCCCCAGGATGTAAAAAGAGGCGCGCATCTTTTTGACCAGCTCATAGGGTGCTTCAAAATGCCCCACGCGCGAGGCGTCGATGTGCATGGTGCGCGTCTCGGGGTCATAGTGCACATGGGCGCCCGTTACACGCAGCACGTTGCTGTAGGTGTAGATGTCCCGCAGGCGGGGCACGTTGTACAGCGTGCTGACCCCATCGACGAGCATGGCGGCCGACATGAGGGGTAAGGCGGTGTTTTTGGAACCGCTGATTGCAACCTCCCCCTCCAGGGATCGACCTCCAAGGAGTACGAGCTTGTCCATCAAAAGGTCTCCGCGTTTCTGGAACCGGACTATGGAGGGAACGGTTTCCCCGTAAGCAGGACAAAGGTACGACATATGGGCCATGTGATCTATCTGGACTACGCGGCCACGACGCCTCTGGATCCCCGTGTGCTGGAGGCCATGAGGCCGTACTGGTCAGAGGAGTTCGGTAATCCCTCTTCCATTCATCAGGCGGGCAGGCGCGTACGGGCGGCGCTGGAAGAAGCCCGAGACCGCATCGCCTCTTTGCTGGGCGCCGATCCAGGGGAGATCCTCTTTACCAGTGGGGGCACGGAAGCCAATAACCTGGCCCTGTGGGGCGTGGTTCTGGCCACCGGACGCCGACATGTGGTCTGCACGACGACCGAGCACCACGCCGTGCTGGAGGTACTGGAGGGGCTGGCTTACCTCGGCGTGCGGGCCACGCTGGTGCCGGTGGATGCCTGGGGACGGGTGGACCCGGAGGCGATCGCCCGGGCTATCGAGCCGGACACGGCCCTGGTTTCCGTGCTGCACGCCAACAACGAGCTGGGAACGATAAACCCGATCGAGGAAATCGCCCGTATCTGTCGGCAGTGCGGAGTGTGGCTGCACACCGATGGGGTGCAGAGCGTGGGCAAGCTCCGTTTCCGGGTAGATGAGCTGGGGGTCGATCTGTTATCGGCCTCGGCGCACAAGTTCTACGGCCCCAAGGGAGTGGGATTTCTTTACGTGCGATCCGGAACTCCGTTTGAGCCCCTGTTGCGAGGAGGGGCTCAGGAGCGCAATCGGCGGGGAGGTACGGAGAACGTGCCCGGGATCATCGGCATGGCCCGTGCGCTGGAGTTGGCCTGGGAAGAGGCCCCAGAGAACTGGGAGCGGGCCGAGGCGCTGCGCGCCCTGCTGGTGCAGGGCCTGCAGGAGCGTTTTGCAGAACGGGTGCGCATCAACAGCCCGGAGACCGATCGCCTGCCCCATATCGTCAATGTCTCCTTCCCTCCGCAAAACGGCCGGGCGCTCGACGGGGAGATGTTGCTCGTTAACTTGGATCTGGAGGGGGTTTGTTTGTCCAACGGAGCGGCCTGCTCCAGTGGAGCTTTCGAACCCTCGCATGTGCTGCGCGCCATCGGGCTCGATGAACCCACCGCGCGCGCCTCCTTGCGCCTTTCCCTGGGCAGGGAAACGCGCCCTGAAGAAATCACCGAGGTGCTCAGACGCCTGGAGCGGGTGCTGGAGCGCATGAATTGGCTGAATCGAAGCCACCATCCCGTCTAACGAGGGAAACCGGGAAGCCGGACCACGGCGGCGAAGACGGGGTCATTGCGGATTGCGTCGGGTTGGATCCAGCCCTGCTCGAAACAGATCCGCAGATGCGCCAGAGCCGCTTCCGGCCGTCCGCGCAGCGCCTCCAGACGGGCCAGCCCATAATGGGCTTCCGGATCGGTGGGCCGGGTCCGGAGAACGGCTTCGAAGGCCTGTCGTGCGGGCTCAAAGGCTTCGATCCAGAGCGCAGCGTGGCCCAGGCGCAGCAACAGCGTCCGGTTCTGCGGGTCCCGCTCTCTGCCCTGCTGATAGGCCTCGTAGGCCGCATCCCATCGGCCATGGGCTGCATACACATCGCCAAGCAGGGTCCAGAAATCGGGACGATTCTCGCCCCAGCTGCGCAGGGCATTTCCTTCCTGTTCGGCTTCTTCCAGCATCCCGAGCCGCAGGTAGACCTCCATTCTCATCAGGCGCGCCTCTGGCCATTCCGGTCTTTCTCGGATCAGGCGCTCCAGACGGGCCCGCGCTTCGATCCAGCGGCCCGCTTCGATAGCCGTTCGGACCCGGGAAAGCTCTTCATCGGCCCCTTGCGCCAGGAGGGGAGGGGAGGCCTGGCCCCATATAGCTAGCAGAAAGCCTACCCAGAAGATCCAATTTTTCATTTTAAATATGGCTATATGGTGAAATGGATTGACTTTCGGTTTTTATGAAGTTATTTTCCCGCGACCTAAAATGGCCACCTGTGGTGTGTACTGGCAACCGGAGCGCTTCCAGCAGGCGCTGCAGACGCGATACCTGGGTCGGGTCTGGCGCTATGTACCTGAGCTGGACTCGACCAATACGGCTCTGCGTCTCTGGGCCGAAGAAGGGGCTCCGGAGGGGGCGTTGGTTGTGGCCGATTATCAGCGGGCGGGTCGGGGAAGGTTGGGGCGGTCCTGGTTGGCTTCTCCTGGTCGCAACGTGCTCGCCTCCGTGCTTCTGCGACCGGCCCCGGTTCCGCCGGGTTGGTATGCGCTGGCCTGTGGGTTGGCCGTGGCTGAGGCCATTGAGGGGCAGGTTCCGGGGCATGAGGTTCGGCTCAAGTGGCCCAACGATGTCTGGCTCAATGGGCGCAAGGTGGCCGGGGTGTTGATTGAATCAAGCGGGGCCTGTCTGATAGCGGGTATCGGGGTGAACGTGAACGAAGAGGCTTTCCCCCAGGAGCTGGCCTGGCGCGCCACCTCGCTGTATTGTGAGACGGGGCGTTGGATAGAGCGCGAGCTCCTGCTGGCCGCTTTGCTGGGGCGTCTGGAGTTCTGGTGGGAGGCGCTCACACAGGGACAGCCGGAGGCCCTGCGGCGGGCCTATGAGGCCCGTATGGCCCTTCTGGGCACGTGGGCCTGGATTCAGCGTCTGCCCGAGCAAGCCCCTCAGGAGGGATTGCTTCTCGGCCTGGCTCCGGACGGAGCGTTGCGCATTCGAACGCGAGCCGACGAGCAGATTTCCGTCTATGCCGCAGAGGTGACAATCGGAGGATCGGGCTATGTGGCTCACTGTGGATATCGGTAACTCAACCATTGTCGGGGGGCTCTTCGACGGCTATCGCCTGGTACATACTTTTCAGCGGCGAACCGATGCCAGCGCCCCGGTTTCGGCCTATCTGGACTGGTTGCGCGAGGGAATAGCGGGGCGCCCTGTGGAGCGGGCCGGGCTCGTCTCCGTGGTTCCGGCTCTGACGGGGGTGATGAGCGAGGCCATTCAGGGGGCCACCGGTCAATCCCCCCTGGTGGTGCACCACAAGCTGAAGCTACCCGTGCAGATGGGCTACCACACTCCGGAGACGCTGGGCATGGACCGGCTCTGCGGGGCCGCGGCGGCCTTCAATCGGCATCGACAGGCTGTCATCGTCGTTGACGCCGGCACAGCGCTCACCTTCAACGTGGTCGATGAGCAGGGGGTTTTTCTGGGCGGCGCGATTACGGCGGGGCTGGAGCTCATCCTGCGCTCCCTGCATCAGGATACCGCTCTTTTGCCCGAGGTCAATCTGCAGTTGCCCCGATACCCTGTTGGCCGCTCCACGCAGGCCTGTATTCAGGTCGGGGTGCTCTACGGGACCATCGATCTGGTCACGGGCCTTGTGCAGCGCATTCGCAAGCATCTTAAGGTGGACTCCAAGGTGATCCTGACCGGCGGCTGGTCGGCCTTTCTGTCCCAGTACCTGCCTGTGGACGAGCACGATCCCCATCTGGTACTGCACGGCGTGCGGCTGATCATGACGCTCAATACGCCGGCGGAGACTGCGGTGGCCGAGGCTCAGCCGGCTGTCTCCTGAGCGGTGCGGTCCATAAGCAGGGTTCGGATACGGGAGATCACCAGCTCGATGGCCACCTCGTTTTCCCCGCCCCGCGGGATAATGATGTCCGCATACTCCTTGCTCGGCTCTACGAACTCATAATGCATGGGCCGCACGGTGGTCTCGTACTGGTAGAGAATGGATTCCAGAGAGCGGCCTCGCTGCAGGATATCCCGTCGGATGCGCCGGATTAGTCGGATATCCGCGGGGGTGTCGATGAAAATCTTGATATCCAGAAGCGAGCGCAGCGTTCGGTCGGCCAAGATCAGAATACCGTCGACGATGATCACATCCCGGGGTTCGATGCGCACCGTATCGGGCAGGCGCCGATGCGTGGTGAAGTCGTAGATGGGCCGCTGGATCGGGTGCCCCGCTTTGAGCTCCCGCAGGTGCTCGATGAGCAGCTCTGTTTCCAGCGCGCTGGGGTGATCAAAGTTGACTTTGGTGGGATCCTGAACAGGGTGTTGGGCGAGATCTCTGTAGTAATGATCGTGTTCCAGAAGCGCAATATGTTCCTGGCCAAAGGCCTCGATGATCTTGCCGATCACGGTGCTCTTGCCGGCCCCGCTGCCGCCGGCGATGCCGATCACGATGGGTTTCACTGGCCGCTTGTGGTGGCGAAACTGGCCTCGAGCGCCTTTTCGTAGCGTTGCTTGTACTGCTGGACGGCTTTAAAGATCGCTCGGGCTATGATTTCCTGACCTTCCGGGCTGGCCAGAAAGCGGGCTTCGTGCGGGTTGCTCAGAAAACCCGTCTCCACCAGGATACTGGGCATGGAAGGGCGCCAGAGTACCACAAATCCGGCCTGCTTGACCCCTCGGCTTGGGCGTCCCTGAGCGGCAAAGGCTTTCTCCACCAGTTCGGCCAGACGCTCAGATTCCCGCAGAAAGGCGCTCTGCGCCAGCATGTGGATAATGATCTGTTCCTCGGTAAAGTCCTTGTAACGGTTCGGGTCGGCTTCCAGCCGGATGACCGCGTTCTCCCGCTCCATCACGCGCCGGGCTTCTTCCGTCTTGTGTAGCCCCATGAAGTAGGTCTCCGTTCCCTTGACCCGCGAGGAGCTCGGCGAGACGTTGCAGTGGATGCTGATAAACAGCTTGGCTCCCGATTCGTTGGCGATCTGCCCCCGCCGGTACAGATCCACGGCGCGGTCATCTGTGCGCGTATAGACCACCTTGAGGCCCAGTTCCTCCTCCAGCATGCGGCCCAGGCGCAGCGCGATAGCCAGGGTGACGTCTTTTTCTCGGACTCCGTAATAGACAGCCCCGGCGTCGTCGCCTCCGTGCCCGGCGTCTATGGCAACGATATCCAGGCGCCAGCGGGTTTGGGGGGATTCCGATGGGGAGGGAGTCGGAGTGGTGTCCTGGCGGGCAGGGGGCGCGGCGATGGAAACAGGTTGGGCCCGCACCGCCGGTGTAGGAGAAGCTTGAAGGGTGAGGCCCAGCAGCAGATGGGGCCGCGCCGCATCCGGATACAGGGCGGCCTGGGCGGGTCGGGCTTCGTCGAGCAGGAGCGTCACCTCTACCCCCCGGGCATAGGGGCTGATCCGGATGTGGCGTACAATGCCGTGACCCGGTGGGGTGCGGAAGCCCGGGCGCAGGCGCACACCGGCAAGGAAAATCCGAATGCGCCCTTCGGTTTCCTGCTTCCAGCTATAGCGCGCAGGCAGCCGGTTCGTGTGCAGACGCACCACGTAGCCCTGGCCATCCTGACGGGGGTGAACGGTGATCTGCGACAGGATGGCTGATTGCGCGCTGGCCTGCTCCGCCGGCAGGAGGTAGAACCACAGGGCGGCAGGGAGCAGGAGCATATAGAGGCAATGAGGGCGCATGTGGGGCGAAAGTATAGGTTTCGTCTTTTCCGGGCAAGCAAAGCCTGTTCCACCCTCCGGATATGCCCGAAATCGCCCCTCCGGTCCAGAAAGGGGGTAATTTTGGCCCCGGTGGTGAGAAGTTTTCGGGTTACCGTATTTTCCCTGCACACCGATGGCGGGGCGTATCGGGTATGTTGGACGAAATCGACTTCAAAATCCTGCATTACCTGGAGCGCCATGGCCGGGCCACGTATCGGGAGATCGCCGAGGCCATTGACCTGAGCCCGCCATCGGTGCATCAGCGCGTCAAGCGGCTGGAGCGGGAAGGATATATTCAGGGCTATCGTGCCGTGATCGCAAGGGAAAAGCTCGGGCCGCTTCAGACCGCTTTCGTGCAGGTGGTGACCCGGTTGGATACCGATGCGCTGGCAAAGCGCCTAGAGGGCATGCCCGAGGTGGTGGAGCTGTACAGCGTAACGGGGGCTACAGATTATCTGATTCGTATCGAGGCCCGCACGCCGGAGGAACTGGAGCGCGTTATCACCGCCATTCAGCGTATCCCAGAGATTGAGCGCACGGTAACGGCGCTGGTGCTTTCCGCGCGTCTGTTGCGTTGAGGATGAGTCTCACTTCGGGAGAGGGTGGGCCGAGAATCCCTTGAAGGCGCCGGAATCCGAACCGGCACGATGCTTGAGTATGTCCGCGATGACCGCCAATGGGGTTTGGGGGTTATGGGGGCAAACGGTCGGGTTCTCCACCTACAGGGGGACCCGACTGATTTTTTACCCGTTTTTCGCATTGCGCTTGCCCCCGGGGTTGCGTATTTTCCGATAGTCCATCATCTATCCTGTGCGCGGTCGGTCTATTACCCCACAAAAGCGGCCAGCGGGAAGGAAGCCGTCTATGCGTATTGTCCTCTTCGGTCCGCCGGGGGCGGGCAAAGGTACCCAGTCGAAGCTCCTGCGTGAACGCTATCAGGCCACGATTATCGCCACCGGCGATATGCTTCGAGAGGAGGTACATCAGGAGACCCCGCTGGGCCGGGAGGTGCGGCGCTACATGGAGCAGGGCATGCTCGTACCCGACGAGCTCGTAATCGGCATGGTGGAGCGCCGGCTGCGTCGATTGAAGAATGGCCGTTTTGTGCTTGACGGATTTCCCCGCACCGTAGCGCAGGCTGAGGCGCTGGGTCGTTTACTGGCCCGCCTGCATCTGCCCTTGCAGGCGGTCATCAGCTTGGAAGTGCCTGCCGAGGAGATCATCTGGCGCCTCTCCCAGCGGCGTATCTGCGATGCCTGCGGGGAGACCTTTCATTTGACCTTCCGGCCACCCCCGGAGGATGGCCGCTGTCCGGTCTGCGGAAAAGGACCCATTATTCAACGTCCGGATGATCGTCCGGAGGCCATCGCCCGGCGGCTGGCCGTATACGAGGCCCAGACCGAACCCGTGAAAGCCTACTATGCCACCAATGGGCTTCTGCACCGTGTCAGCGGATTGGGGGAGGTGGAGGAAGTGCACCGGCGGATTGTGAAACTTCTGGAGGGGCGCCCGGCGTTAGCCACCATGTAGCATGATCGAGAGCAATGCCGGCACCTCAGGAAAAGTCCCCTTCTAGAACAGTAAGCCGCAAGGCCGATCACCTGCAGTTATGTATTTCCGGTCCGGTCGCGTATGAAAAGTCCACGGGTCTGGAGGCGATAGAGCTCATCCACTGTGCGCTTCCGGAGCTGGACTTCGATGAGGTCAGTACGGAGACCGAGTTTCTGGGTCGCCCGATCCATATGCCTGTACTGGTCTCTGCCATGACGGGCGGGTTTCCGGAAGGGGGGACGGTCAACGAACAGCTGGCGGAGTTTTGCGAGGCTTTTCGCATCCCCCTCGGGGTGGGAAGCCAGCGGGCGGCTCTCGAGGATCCCGAGCAATGGGAGACGTATCGCGTGGTGCGGCGTCGCGCCCCTTCGATTCCCCTTATCGGCAATATCGGGGCCGCGGAGCTGGCCGCAGGGCTGGATGTGGAGATGCTTCGTCGTTTGGTGGAGGCCATCGAGGCCGATGCGCTGGCGGTGCACCTGAACCCGCTTCAGGAGCTCCTGCAACCGGAGGGCACACCCCGCTTCCGGGGCGTGTTGCGGCAAATCGAGCGAATCGTGGGCGCGCTCCAGGTGCCCGTTATCGTCAAGGAAACTGGAGCCGGGCTTTCCGGAGAAGTAGTGCGGCGCCTTCTGGAAGTGGGCGTGCGGATCGTGGACATCTCCGGCGCGGGGGGCACAAGCTGGGCGGCTGTAGAGCTGCTGCGCAGGGGCGAACCCGATGGGCCGGGATGGGTATTTCGCAACTGGGGCATTCCGACGGCCATAGCCCTGCAGGAGGCCGCCTCCGTCGCAGGGTCAGAGGTTACGATCATCGCCTCCGGAGGCATCACCAACGGGCTTGAGGTGGCCAAATGCCTCGCCCTCGGGGCGCATCTGGTCGGTATCGCCCGGCCGTTTCTGCAGGCGCTGGCTCGTGGGGGCAGGAGGGCTCTTGAGCGATACGCCGAGGAGTTGCACTGGCAGCTGCGGGCGGCTATGTTTTTGACCGGCTCCCCGGATATCCCCTCGCTGCGTCGGGCTCGATGGCGCTGGGTTAGGAGCGAACCCGTTCGGGGCGAATGAGCAAGACGGGTTTGCGGCTGTGCTGGAGCACCTTCTCGGCCGTGCTGCCCAGGAGCAGATAGGCCAGCCCCGTGCGGCCGTGGGTGCTCATGACGATCAGGTCGGCTCCCTCATCGGCATACTGTACGATCTCATCATAGGCCGCATAGCCCCGCACGAAGACGCGCTCGAAGCGCACCGGAGGGGATTGTCGGTTGCGCCGCAGGCTTTCCTCAGATTCTACATGGTGTTCAGCCCGGATGTGTTCGTGCAACCGCTGGCGCATCGCCTCCAGCTCCGCCTCGGAGGGAGCTTTTTCGACCACGCGCGGGTCCTCTCCCAGGTAAAGCATGTGGAAGAAGATCACCGTGCCTGAGAAGGCCTCGGCCAGCAACAGCGCCCAGGGTAAGGCGGCCCGCGAAAGCTCGGAGAAATCCGTCGGATAGAGGATGCGTTCCCATCGGGGGGGTACCGGAGCATGCGGAGGCACGGCCAGCACGGGCACATGAGCCCGCCGCAGGATCCGTTCGGCTGTCGCTCCCGCTCCGACAGAGACCCCGTCTCCCCCGCGCGTGCCCATGACGATCAGGTCATAGTGTCCGGCATGGATCGTTTCCAGCAGCGCCGTATCGGGTTTGCCTATGGCGATGCGGGTTTCCCCGAGGACTTCCGGGAAGCTTTCCCGGGCGATCCTGTCGAGTTGTTCCTGCCGCTCAGCCTGAAGCAGGGAATAGAGGTCCTTGGACCACGCAAAGGAGGCCTCCGAGCGCACCAGAGACAGGGAGAGCGCTTCCGTCGAGGGGATAATATGCAGCAGATCCACGCGGGCCGCAAAGCGCTCGGCAAGAGAGCGAGCATAGGGATAGGCGCGCGCGGCGTTTTCCGACAGGTCCGTGGGCACCAGAATGCGGCGGGGGATCATGACACCTCCTCGTCGGTTTTTTGAGGGTGATGCTATGCTAGCGCGACAGCAGCGTATTCGCAAGCGGAGAAGCTGTGAAAAATTTATGCGCCGCTTCCATAGGGCTGTTGCAGGTAGCGGCGGGCTCGCCGATGGGCCCCGGCCTGATCGGGCATGCGGAGCACGCTACGGTACTGCGCAAGCGCTTCCTGACGCCTTCCCATCAGATCGAGCGTCATGCCCTGATGTAACCGGGCCAGGATGCGATAGGGAGAGTCCGGTTCTCGTTCGGCAGCCAATCGTTCGGTCTCCTGAAAGCCTTCGAGCGCCTCCTCGAGGCGGCCGGATCGCAGGGCGATCTGGGCCAGCTGGTAGCGGGCTTCCTGGGCCATGCGGACATGATAGCCGAAGCGTCCCTGTCCGTAGCGCGCCCAAATACCGCGATAGCTTGTTGTTGCCCCCTCCCAGTCCCCGCTAGAGAACAGCACATAGGCCTCCAGGCGGTGAAAAAGGGCATTGTTGGGATACCGCTCTCGCAGGGCGCGCACGTACGGCAGGGCCCGGGCCGGGGACTGTTCGTATTCGATGAAGATCATGGTCAGAAAGTAGGCCGCTTCTGTGCGCGTATAGAGGCCATAGCGGGCAACCCATTCCAGATCCCGCAGCCCCTGCTGGCGGTTGCCGGGATAGGGCAACAGCCACACAAAGGGCCGGGTGACGGGATATCGATCGGGAATGGCCTCGGCGTAGTAGCGATACAACCCGATGCCCAGACGCAGATCGACGTTGCTTGAATCCAGACGCAGAAGGCGAAACAGGTCTCCCAGCGCCCGACGTCCGGCCCAGAGCGAGGGAAGCCAGCGATCCCGGTTGGCCAGCAGGCGGGCCTTAAGGCCCAGCGCCGTACCCCGATAGAAGAGTCCATCGGGATCGTTCGGGTTCTGCTTCAAGCGAAGCTCGGCCAGCCGAACGGTCTCGTCCATGAGTCGAAAGAAGGCCTCGTCATGATCCTGCCTTACGTCCAATTCCAGCAGTACTCGCCACCAGGCCAGCAGACCCGGAAGGAAAGCGCGTACGGGATGATCAGGATAGCGCCGCAGGATGGGCTCGAAGGCGGCCTGGGCCCCGGCGAAGTCGAGATCATAGAGGCGTTCTAGGCCCAGGCGCACCTGGCGGGTAAAGAGGCTGTCGTCCATGATGGAGCGCGGCTGCGCCCCGCCGCGGAGGCAGAAAAACCCCACGGTGAGCAGAACGGCTGCAGCTGCCCTCCAGCGCAGAGACAGCGGAGGCCTCATCGCCAGGCGCATAAGGCGCGATACAGGGTGCTCAGCAGAAGCCACTTCGTCGCTTCCCATGGCAGGAAGCGCAACAGGCCCTTATCCAGAGACTCCCACCACCCCGTATGTCCCGCGGCCCAGTGTAGCCAGGGCACCCCGATACCAAAGAGCACCCCCCCTCCGGCCACCAGCGCCAGGAACAGTCCGGACCAGGATCGCCTGCTCTGGCTTAGCCGGCCCACCACATAGGCCGCCACAGGAGCGGCAAGCAGATATCCGCCCGTCGCACCCAGCAGATAGAGCGGGCCGTATCCCGAGCCGGCAAAGACGGGCAGAAACAGACCCAGGCCCAGGTACAGCAGCTGAGATAACAGGCCGTTGCGGGCCCCCAGGAAGAGGCCAGCCCCCAGTATGCCCAGGGTCTGAAACGTGATGGGGACCTCCCAGAGATAGAGGCGCACCTTGGCGCCCAGGGTCGTCAACAGGGCAAAGCCCACGATGCCCAGCACCTGAATGACCGGACTTGCGTCGGCTCGACGCAGTAGCTCGATGTGAGATGCGGGTGTGCTGTGCATTGCGCCTTTCCTCTTGAGTCGATGCCGTGTTGGTTACTTGTGCAACTTGAGTCCTGTCTGGCTTTTGTGAGCCAGAAGGTTGGTTTCATAGGAGCGCGTGCGCGTCTGTTTAACGCGATAGCGATCCAGCGCGATCCGAATCAGCTGTTCCAGCAATTCGACAAAGGGGAGGTCGGATCGTTCCCAGAGATAAAAGGCCAGCGATCCCGGGATCGTGTTGACCTCGTTGATATAGACCGATCCGGTGCGCCGGTCGATGAGAAAGTCCACCCGGGCCGTTCCAGAAAGCTCAAAGAGCTGGAAAACTCGCAGGGCGAGCTCTTCGAGCTGACGGGCCTGTTCGGCGGAGATCGCGGCCGGAATACGACGCTCAGCGCCGGCCATGCCCTTCTGGGGATCACCCCGCAGGTATTTGTCCGTATACGAAAGCACCGCATCGAGGCCCAGGGGCTCTTCGCAGACGGAGACCCGCGCTGCTGAAGGAGTGCCCAGGACGGCGCAGTTGACCTCTTGGCGCTCCTTAAGGGCGGGTTCGATGAGCACCTTGTCATCGAAGCGGAAGGCGAGCTCAATGGCCTCCTCCAGCGCGGCGCGATGCTCGGCCCAGCCGACGCCGATGCTGGATCCCAGCCGGGCGGGCTTGACGATCAGAGGATAGCCCAGCTCCTCAGCCCGCAGGAGGTATTGCTCGGGGTCGTGTTCCCAGTCCCGTTCCCGAAACCATACGAAGGGCAGCACGGGAAGCTGGTTAGCCAGGCAGAGGAACTTGGTGACCACTTTGTCCATGCCCAGCGCGGAGCCCAGCACCCCGCTACCCGTATAAGGCACATCGAGCGTTTCCAGGAGCCCCTGCAGACCGCCATTTTCTCCTTCCCCGCCGTGCAGGGCAAGCAGGGCCACATCCAGGGGCCAGCGCCTCGGCCGGCGCCAACGGGGAGAATCCAATTCCTGTACCACCACATCTCCCTGTGGGGTGCGTATGGGGGCAACGCAGACGGCTTTGCGGGCAAGAGCTTCCAGATTCCGAAAGGTCTCCAGCTCTCGGAGCGCCTCTCCCGTATACCACCGCCCCTGTTTGTCGATATAGAGCGGATAGGCCGTATGCCTGCTTGCTCGAAGGGCATGCAGGGCCTGTAGGCCGGTCAGGATGGAGACCTCGTGTTCAACGGAAACCCCTCCAAAGATCACCGCGACGTGCATAGGCTGCCGGATGCTTGTGCTGTAGCGGAACAAGATACACTGCGGAGGCCTCCAGAAGGAAGATTGTCCCGTTTCCCCGCAGCGCGATATTTTCGACCCTCAGATCCAGGGGACGCGACACATGTGGTGGTTGCCCGTCGGGTTGCTGTTCTGGGTGGGGATCACATCGGGAAAGTGGAGCGTAAGGGCAGAAGAGCCCTCACGGGTATTTTGGTCCGGTGAAGAGCTGGCTTATCGCGTTCGCTGGGGTCCTCTTACATTGGGCTGGATCACGGTACGCCTGCATGGCGATACGCTCTTTGAGGGGAGGACGGTCCGTCATGCCAGCACGGAGATCCGGTCCGTACCCGCTGTTTCGGCGCTGGTGAACATCAGCGGGGTCTATCATTCCTATCTGGAGGAGCTTGACGGGCTGGTGCGTAGTCGCTATTTCTGGTCCAGGGAGCAGGATAGGGGGGATAGCGTGCTTTCGGAATATCGGTTCGATTACCTCCGGGGTCGTGTGCTCACCATACGCCGGTCTCTACGTGGGGGCGTAGAGGAGCGAGCCTTCCCGCTGAGAGGACGTGGACAGGATGGCATCAGCGTCTTTTACTTTACGCGTCTGGTAGCGGGGGGGCAGAGGCGTTATGATGAGCCGACCTGGGTCAGCTACCGGTTCGGCACCACCGAGATCGAGCCCACAGCGGGGCTGTCTGTGGTGCGGGTTCCGGCTGTCCCCTATCCCGTGGCGGCCTGGTGTCTGCGTGGGGTGGCGCATTTTGAGGGGTTACTGGGATTCAAGGGGCCCTACGAGGGCTGGTTTTCGGCCGATGAGGCTCGCGTGCCCCTCCGGGCCCGCCTCTCCGTCATCGTGGGTTATGTGCAGGTGGAGTTGATCGCATGGAAACGCAAGGGATGGAACCCCCCCAGGGCTTCCATTCGCCCCCCGGGGTGACGATCGCCCCGTTTGAGGGACGCTGGCCCCGAGTGCATCCCACGGTGCACCTCTGCGAGGGGGTGCGCATCATCGGGGATGTAGAGATCGGAGCCCACAGCTCCGTATGGTACAACACCGTTATCCGGGGTGATGTGCACTGGATCCGCATCGGGGAGCGGACGAACATCCAGGACCTGTGCATGCTCCATGTAACCCATCGCCGCTGGCCTCTCGAGGTGGGCAGTCATGTGACCGTGGGGCATAGCGCGGTACTGCATGGATGCGTCATCGAGGACTTTGTCCTGGTTGGCATGCACGCCACCGTGCTCGACGGAGCCGTGGTGGAGCATCACAGCCTTATCGGTGCCGGCGCGCTCGTACCTCCTGGCATGCGGGTGCCGTCCGGCTATCTCGTGCTGGGTGTTCCCGCCCGTCCGGTGCGGCCCCTGACGGAGGAAGAGCGCCTCCAGGTGGAGGAGGCGGCGGCCAACTACGTGGCCTACGTATCCCGCTACCGCGCCGGTCGATGAGCTACCAGACCGGCAAGCTGGCCTGGATGCGATAGTACCCCTCCCGGGGTCGGGATGCCCCTGCCGTCAGCGGCCAGGCCAGGCCGAAGGCGTGCGCGATGCGGATCGTCCCGACTCGGAGCTCGTTTTTTATCTCCACCCCGGCCCCTAGGCGTTGCGTTACGGTTCTGCCCGTCCTGTCCCAGAGTATCCCCCCTTCCAGAAAGGCCGCTCCGCTCAGCCCGCCAAGTTGGATTATCCCGAAAAACGTGGTGCGCGCACTGCGGGTGAGCAGTTTTCTGAGCTCCAGGGTGCCGAACCCCATCCGTTCCCCGTAAGCCAGAGATCGATAGCCGCGCACCCGGGGCCGGTAGGGCCACAATTCCCCGAAAGCAGAGGTCTGTACCGGCAGCCCGGAGGGAGCGATGGAGACGTAATCCCCACGGCTGAATCCGATGTACTCCCGGGGCAGGTCGGCTCCGGAACGATAGGCCATCAGGGTTCTTCCGTAGAGCACCCAGCCCCGCCCGATGGGGTGGGACAGGAAAGCGTCCACATCGACACGGAAGCGGTTTGATCGGCTCCCCCACAGGGGACCGGAGAGCCGGTACTGCAGGCGCAGGCCGCGGGCGCTGAGGGGCAGTATGGTGCCGAGCCCATAAGGCGCCTCGTAGCGCACCGCGCCCCAGAGGACGAGTTCGCTCAGGATCCCGTATCCCGGCCGAATCGCTTCTGGCCAGCTCCGAAAGGCTTCCGGATGCGGGGTCTCGTATTTTGCGTGACGCAGCCGCAGGCCTGCGGCGGCCTGCTGGGGTGGGGCATCGAGGGCGTTTATCGGCAGGCGCAGATTCAATTCGGTGTAGGTGGCGGTTTCCAGCGCCAGCTCGCCTTTTTCGGAAAAGGCCACGTAGCTGGGAAGGCGTCCGACCGAAAAGGTGATCGTGGGCTCCAGTTGCGCGTTCCGGTAGGTGAACAGGAAAAGGGATCGGCGGGGGCGGGGCAAGACGAAGGCCCCGAGCCCGAGCAACGTGTGCTGGCCCAGGGGCTCCATCCAGATCGACAGACCCGCAACACCCCAGTTCCTCGGGGAGGCATACCAGGGCAGAAGGCCTCCGATGAGCGGGCGGATGTAACGCCAGCTCCGATACGGACCCTCGAAACGAACAAGGCCGGAATCCGGAACAGAAGGCGCAATCGGCGGGATATGGGGAGGACGGTGTTGCGTCCATGTCCCCCATGGAGAGGAGAGGCTATCCGGATCCCCGATGGCCTCCCGGACCGGGAGACGATAGACGCGGTCATATCCGCGAGAGGCGGTGACGATGGCTACCAGCTCCCCCGAGGGCAGCCAGGCCTGCACCCGTGTTCCGTAGGCGAAGCGGGTGAGCGCCTCCGGCCTCCTGTTCCCCACCACGGGGAGGCGATAGATGTTCGGTACTCCGGAACGGTAGGAGGTGAAGGCGATCCAGCGGCCATCGGGCGACCAGACGGGCGCCCGATCATCCGGGGGGTCCAGGGTGAGCAGCAGGACCAGGAGCCGCTCCACATCCAGCAGGGCGATCTCCCGGTTGCCCACGGCATCGAAGAGCGTAAAGGCGATATAGCGCCCGTCCGGGGAGTAGCGGGGATGCAGACACTGGGTATCGTCGGAGAAGCGCGTCAGGGGCTCTGCATCTGTGCCATCGGGGCGTATGCGCCACAGGTTGGCCGCCTGACCCTCGGATCGCACGTACACAATCCAGGAGCCATCCGGAGACCAGTCCGGATAGGCGGCTCGAGCCCCTCGGGTGAGTCGGCGGGTGCGCCCGGTCTGCAGGTCGGTGAGAAAGAGATCGCGGATGAGCCCCCCGTGCTTATCGCGTACGGTTTTGGCGTATACTACCGCACGGCCCTCCGGATGGAGTCCAAAGTACGGCTCCACACCCCGGGCGATGAGGCGAAAAGGGCTTCTCGGATCGGCACGACGAACCCAGAGGCCGCGTTCTCTATCATCGAGATCCCATAGGCCGCTCAGGGCAACCCACTGGGTATCCCGGCTGTATCGGACTTCGTGCACATACCGCGGTCCGCTGGTCCAGCGGTCCTGTCGACCTCTGGGCAGAGGCGGGCTCTGGGTTTCCTGGAACACGTAATGACGCAGTACCGTGCGTCGCCAGGACTCTTCGAACTGGTGTCGATCGAGGCCCGTGGCGAACCGGAAGGCGCTCGGGAAATCATACAGGCCCAGCCGGTTTCGGTAGCGCAGCAGACGACTCAGGACGGAGTCGCCGTACTGCTGGGCCAGATACCGGACCTGGCTGTGTCCTACGGCGTAGAGGAGTCGACCGCTCCAGGCGGACTGCCCGTCACCATAGGAGAGGCGTCCATCAAAGGCGGCCGTGCGCAGCCACAGATCGCCTCGAAGCACATCCCAGGATTCCGTCCAGTACTGGGCCAACCCTTCGGCGAAAGAACGCGGAAGGGGGCGTCCGAGCACGTAGCCCCATAGGCCGAGCCGGGTGCGGGTGGCCTCCAGGTGGAGCAGATGAGCGATTTCGTGGGCGACGACCTTGCGCACCCATTTTTCCGGGCCGCTGAAGAGCTCGGCCGCATCCGGAACGTGTACCCACACGAAGGCATTCCCCGTGGGGCTGGCGTAGCCGTTGGTGATCTCATCCGTATCGCTCAGATACAGGCCGAGCCTGCGCCGGGGTATAAATCCGTTCAGGTTACGGGACAGGGCCGCAAGCGTGCTCTCGGCCACGACCGCCGCCTGCAGAGCCGTCTGCCTGAGGTGGGCTGGATATACGATGCGGAAGTGCGCGCTCTCCAGCCTCTGCCATCGCAGTTCGGGATGATTGCGGTTGTTCCAGGGGCTAAAGCCCTGCGCCCAGAGCATGCCGCCGGCGCCAAGCCACAGCGCCAGGAAAAAGAAAGGCCGCACCATAGAGAGCGCCGATCGGCTACCTCCTCGACAGTGCTGCCAGAATACGAAGCACAATGGCCAGAAACAAGAGGAAGAGGGCAACGCGAAAGGCGAGCCTCAGCAGGGCCATGCCGATCTCAAAGAGGAACCCCAGAAGCCCAATCGCCAGCACGGCGATGAGCGCGATGACGATGAGCCTGAGCAAATATTCCAGAGGCCGCATTTAACGCTCCAGCTCAATCCATTCCACAGCGCGGCTGATGCCCTGCGCAGACCAGCCGCCTGATAACATTATTCGGTCATCCGGGGTTTTTGTTGCACGCAACCCGGCTCGGGCAAGAAAAAGCGGTTCGGGGTACAGGTAAAACCGCTCCAGAGCCGGTATGAAACATTCGATCGAAGGCACAAACGAGCCCGGCATCGAGCCTGTCAGAACAGCACCGCCGAGGACAAGCCAGATCCCCGGCTGCAGCTCCGCGGCGGCGTGTCCGGTGCGCGCCTGGTGAAAGGGGCGCAACGCCCGAGCGCGCGGCCGGTCCAGCTCCAGCAGTTGGTTTTGCGAGGTCGATCCTGCGCTGTAGAAGGCCGTATTCAGCAGGGCGTAGGTGCGCGCCCCGAGCGGCAGGAGCAGATGGCCGAAGGCGGGTTCCAGGTATAGCGGGGCGCCGCTCGATCCGTAGAGGGAAAGGGAATCGTTGCGAAACAGGTAAAAGCGTCCGTCCTGGCGAATGCCGAGGACAAAATCCGGCGAGGCGGGGGCCAGATCTCCCCAGCCGCCGAGCATCCAGATATAAGGGCCATTCGGGTGGGGATACCAGACCGCATCAAAAAACGCGCGATCGACGGGATACCCCGCCAGGGGCAGGAGATGAAAACGATCCGTAGCCGGGTCGTAGAGCTCTGCTTCCCGAACGAAATCGGCCGCCGTTCGAGGGGGGTATCGTCGGGCTCCGCCGAAAAAAAGCACGCGCCCATCGCTCAGGGGCAGGGCCACGTGTCCGGCCCGGGCGCGGATGAGCCCGCCCGCCGTAGGGTAGCTACGACCCGTGCGGGGATCGTAGCGTTCCACCTCGGCCATGGCCTCCCCGTCCGGGTGGCTTAGTCCTCCGACCAGGAGGATGGTGCCGTCGGCAAGCGGGGTGGCGGTGTGAAAGGCGCGCGCCTGGCGCATGTCCGCACCGCGGCGGATCCGCAGAGAAAGCCGAAGCAGGTAGAGCGTGTCCCGACCGCGGACGCCCTCAAGATCAGCCGCCTCGAGCACGATCCGGTTTATACCCGGCCGGAGGGCAAGCCGCAGATGCCAGCTCCGATCGCTCTCCCGGTAGGCGAGCGGAAGGCCGTTGGCCCACAGGCCGGAGATGGGCCGAAAACTGGTGGCGCGCACCCGGAGGTCTACTTCCGCAGTGCGGATGACCGTATTCGGGTCGGGCTCCAGCACCGTGATCTCCGGGGGGGCTACGGCGACCATGGGCCTGTCGCAGTAAAGGCCGAGCAGCAACACGGCCAGATATGGCCAGCCGGTCCGCCTCATTTTCCAATGCAGAAGCGGGAGAAAATGTACGAAAGCACCTCCTCGGAACTCACCTCTCCGGTGATCGTGCCCAGTTCGTGCAGCGCGCTTTTGAGGGGGATGACGAGCAGGTCCGAGGGGAGCCTCTGCTGAAAGCCTTCTTGGGCCTCTTGCAGGGCCTCGAGGGTTCGCTTCAGGGCGGCATAGTGGCGTGCGTTGGTGATGAGCAGGGAATCCTCGGTCAGATTACCCCGATCGATGACGCTCTGCACCATGGCCTGCTTGAGCCGCTCCAGACCGTGCCCCGTCTGCGCGGAAATGGGCAGATGATCCGGGGCAGGCGGTCTGTAGTCCGGGGACAGCTGATCGATCTTGTTGGCCAGCACGAGCACAGCCGTATCCGGATGTCGGGTTCGATACGCATCCAGAAACCGGGCCTCCTCCTCCGTCCAACCCGCGGTTGCATCGTAGACGTAGAGCAGGAGCCGGGCCTGTTCCAGGGTGCGGAGGGTGCGTCGGACGCCTTCCTCCTCGATGATGTCGCCCGTATCCCGGATGCCCGCCGTATCGAGAAGCCGAAAAAGCAAGCCGTCGAGCTGGAGCTGATCCTCAATCACATCCCGCGTGGTACCGGGGATGGCCGACACAATCGCCCGATCGCGACCCAACAGCTGATTGAGCAGGGTGGATTTGCCCGCGTTGGGCCGACCCGCAATGACGGTCAATACGCCCTCCCGGATCGTCTCTCCCAGAGCGAAGCTGCTGACCAGCCTCTGTACCTCTGCGTGAAGCCTTTCCAGTAAGCGCAGCAGCTCGGTCCGGTCGGCGAATTCGACATCTTCCTCGGCAAAATCCAGCTCCAGCTCCAGCATGGCCACCAGGTGCAGGAGCTGATCCCGGAACTCTCGCAGGCGTTGCGAAAGCCGGCCCTCCAGATGCTCGATACATACCCGATGCGCCCATCGGGAGCTAGCCTGGATCAGATCGGCTACCGCTTCGGCCTGTGCCAGATCGAGTTTGCCGTTCAGAAACGCCCGGCGCGTAAACTCCCCGGGCTCGGCTGGGCGACATCCGGCCTGGATAAGCACCTCGAGGATGAGCCGGCTTACCAGCCAACCTCCATGACAGCTGATCTCGACCACGTCCTCCCCTGTATAAGACCGGGGGGCGCGGAAGACGGTGGCCAGCACCTCGTCGATGACCTCTCCGCGATCGTTTACGATCCGTCCGAAGTGTACCGTATGGGAGGAAACTGTTCGCAGATCTTTGCCTCGGAAGCAGGAGGATACCCGCTCGATGGCCCCCCGCCCGCTGACGCGGATCACGGCCAGCGCCCCCTGACCGGGAGGAGTGGCCAGGGCGCAGATGGGGTCTTCTTCCAGGTAGGTGCGCATCTTCGGTTACTCCGTACCGGGGTGCCAACGTCCGGCTCCGGTTCCGGGTTTCCGGCTCGTTACCGAAGTTTCACCTCCCTGACGATTGCCTAAAGCCGGGCGGGATACTATCATCATCCGGATAATCGAGCAGGAGAGGGTCTATGCGCTGGATTGTGCTCCTTGCGATGGCCCTTACTGTCGGTACGGGACGGGCGCAGGATTTCGACGTCCTCATCCGCGGTGGGCGCATACTCGATGGCACGGGGAACCCCTGGTATCGGGCCGACATCGGCATTCGGGGCGATCGCATAGCGGCCATCGGGGACCTGTCCCGGGCCACGGCGCGTCGGGTCATCGACGCCTCGGGGCTGTACGTCTGTCCGGGATTCATCGATCTGCATTCCCACGCCGATGATGGCTCGCCTACCTACAGGGGGCTGCGGCATGAGGACCGACGTCGCCGGAGTGCCCCGAACGTGGTCAGTCAGGGCATCACCACGGTGGTCGTCAACCAGGACGGCCGCTCTCCGTGGCCCATCGGCGAGCAACGCCGGACCATGGAACAGCTTGGCATCGGGCCCAACGCCATTTTGCTTGTGGGCCACGGCACGGTGCGGGGCATGGTCATGGGGCAGGACTTTCGTCGTCCGGCGCGTCCGGAGGAGATCGAACGCATGCGCGCGCTCGTGCGCCAGGGGATGGAAGAGGGCGCCTGGGGGCTATCGGCCGGTCTGGAATACGTGCCCGGCCGGTGGAGCACCACCGAGGAGCTCATCGCCCTCGTGCGGGAGATCGTCCCCTATGGGGGGGTCTACATCGCCCATGAGCGCAGTGAGGGGCGCACGCCCATGTGGTACTGGCCCAGTCAGGATCCGCCGGGCCCGCCGACACTCTTGGAGGCCGTGCAGGAGACCATCGAGATCGGCCGACAGACGGGCGCCGTCGTGGTGGCCTCCCATATCAAGGCGAAAAACTACGGATACTGGGGCTCCAGCCAGGCGGCCATTTACCTGATCGAGGAAGCGCGCCGACAGGGCGTGCAGGTCTACGCCGATCAGTATACCTACACCACCTCGGGTTCGGATGGCAACACCGTGCTCATCCCCGACTGGGTCTTCGCCGGTCTGGGAAGGGGATCCGATGGCCAGCGGCCGGATTATAAGGCGCATTTCGAGCGCGTACTGGCCGAGCGGCCCGAGGCGTTGCGCATAGATATCCAGCACGAAATCGAACGCCGGGGGGGAGCGGAGCGCATCGTGATCTTCGAGTATCCGGATTCCTCTCTGATCGGCAAATCCCTGGCGGAGGTGGCGCGCATCTGGGGGATCTCTCCCATAGAGGCGGCCATCCGACTGCAGCGCGAGGGCTTCAACCGTCCAGGCGGGGCACGAGTGCGGGGCTTTTCGATGGACGAACTCGATGTGCGGCTCTATATGCAACAGCCCTGGACGGCCACGGCCACCGACGGCGGTATTGCGCTACCGGAGGATGGTCCGGCTATTCATCCCCGCTATTACGGCACCTACCCGCGCAAAATCGCCCGGTACGCTCGCGACTGGGGGGTGATATCCCTGGAGCAGGCCATCCGAAGCTCGACCGGACTGCCGGCGCAGATTCTGGGCCTCAAAGATCGGGGTTACATCCGGGAAGGCTACTTTGCGGATCTGGTGATCTTCGAGCTGGATCGAATCCAGGATAAAGCCACTTTCTTTGAGCCCCACCAGCACGCCGAGGGGATCCGATACGTGTTCGTCAACGGCGTGCCCGTCGTTGACGAGGGGCAGCTTACAGGCGCGTTGCCCGGACGGGTGCTGGTACCCCGCCCGGCTCCGGCGCCGGCGCCCGCCTCGCCCCGGGGCCGCCGCTAGGGGGCAGAGACCCGGTATCCGGCCTCAAGCAGGCGCTCCCGGGCGTTCCGGGCTTCCGGCTCACCCGGGAAGCGCAGATACAGCAGCCTGTTGTCGGCTCGACCCTGAAGCTGTAGACCAACAGGCTGCTGCTCGCCGAGGCATGCAAGCAGCGCCTCGAGGAAACCGGAGCGGATCGGGAGCTCTACCTGGAGGGCGGCTGAGGCCGGGGATGCTGGTTCTGTGCGCAACGCGCTCCGGTGGTTCCGGGCCTGCTCAAAACGTGCTTCGATCGCGCGCCAGGAACGAAACTCCAACTCACTGTAGAGCCGCTCCATGTGGCGCACAAAGGCGCTCAGGGCGGACAGGACGGCCGGACGGTTCTGTTCCAGGATGTCGCGCCATATCGTAAAGGGGGAGTCGGCGATACGGGTCATGTCCCGAAGGCCTCCGCCCGCCAGTATGGGCTCTTCCTCCCGACAGAGCTCGCCGATGGTCTGCATCAACACGGTGGCCACCAGCTGGGGTAGATGACTGGTGATGGCCACGATGCGATCGTGGGTTTCCGGGTCCAGCCGCAGGAGGCGCAGTCCGATTTCCAGCAACAGCTCCAGAAAAAAACCCGATGCCCGCCAGCTCTCCTCATCGCGCGGACAGAGCACATAAAAAGCCCCCTCCAGCCGCTGCGGGTCGGCATGTTCGGGTCCAGGGCGCTCGGATCCGGCCAGGGGATGTCCGCCCAGGAAGTAGACGGATGCGGGCAGATGCTGGCGGACGTGGTGTAACAGGGGGGCTTTTACGCTGCCGGTGTCCGTAAGCAGGGTGCCCGGACGCAGATGCGGGGCGAGCTCTTCGATCAGCGCCTCCATAGCGCGCAAGGGGGTGGCTAGGAGCACCAGATCGGCCTCCCGGACCGCCTCCTCCGCCGAGGTGGCTGGTTCATCGATCGCGCCGCATCTGCGGGCCACGGAAAGCACCTCCGCCCGGTCATATCCGATCCGGATCCAGGAGGGGCGCAGACGTCCGATGGCCAGTCCGAGGGTGGCGCCTATGAGTCCAGTACCGAGAATAGCTACCTGTTTCATGGCTGTCCGATGAGCAGACCGGGATGGAAGGAGAGGGGCAGCAGCGCGGCGCTCGAGGTGTGCACACCCCCGGCCAGCGCGACCTCGGCCTCCGGGGCCAGTTCGGCCATCACCTGCCGACAGGCCCCGCAGGGAGGACAGTAAGCGGCCTCGGCGGTGCAGATGTACAGCGCCGTAACCGGAGCCCCTCGGTAGGATATCCAGGTGCTCAGGACGTTACGCTCCGCACAGAGCACGTGACGCCAATTGCGTTGCTCCACGTTGCAGCCCAGAAGCCATCGCCCGTCGGCTGTCTGTAGCGCACAGCCTACCCGGAAGCCGGACTCCGGAGCATAAGCTTGCCGGGCCGCCTTCCGGGCCAGAGAGAGGCCGTCGGTGTCCGAATGGGCGGGCAGAAAAGGATCCAGCTCACGCCATGCCTCGGGCAACGCCACCGTGACCGATACAGAGCGGCCAGTCCGCTCGGAGAGCAGACCTACCCCCTCAGGGTCCACGATCCAGGCCTCCTCTAACCAGCCTGCACACAGATCCAGATCGGCCAGCGTGCAGGGTTCCGTGAGCGCTACGGCGACCACATCCCTTTCCCCGTAGGCAAAGGCCGTGCTGAGGGCGTTCTGTAGGGGGTCGATGAGCAGCCCATAGGAAGCGTTTTCCACCCGAGCGCCCAGGATCAGGGTTCCAGAGCGCGTCCAGAGTGCGCATCCCGCAGGACGCCTGCTGTAGGGCACATAACTCCGCTCGGCAGCCCGGCGAGCGGCCTGGCGAAGAACCTCGAAGGTATGCTCTTGCATCGTCGTTTTTCCTTCTGTGCGGGGGACAGAGCTGTCCGGAAAGTCGGACAGCGGTACGATCCCCACTCGGAGAAAATACAACCTCAGCAGGTATTTGCCACGACTGGCATGCTCTCTGAAGAAAAAACGCGCGTCTTCTGTCGAAAGGATGTTGCCATGTGCGGGATGCTTGTCTTTGCGTGGCTGGTTCTGGGGAGCGTGATGTATCGGCATCCGGTCGATGAAGACACCCTGAGAACTCGGCGTATAGACCTGGAGCGGATTCGTTCCCGGGACGGGTACTGGGCTCCGCCGCGGGATCCGAGCCGGCCTTCCTCCGTCGTATGGGCTCCTGAGCGAGCGCGGGGACAAAATGTTCCCATGGCCCAGCCCCCAGCCTGGCCGTCGGATCAGGCCGCCTCGAACCGATCGGCGCGCGGCTCGCAATCGCAGACGCAGGCGCGTGGGGAGCAGCGCTATTGCCGGCAGTGTCGCTCGTTCGCCTGCACGATCGTCGCCCACCGACCTTGGTGGGAATGGCGCGTGCGCGTCTATCTGCCTCCTGCGTGGACGCATTTCGGCCCCCGCTGGAGCGGTGTATATCGATATCGCCAGATCGTGTATCTGGAGGTGGGACGAGGGCGTGCGGTCAAGAAAATCCGGCTGGATGTGGAGACACACTTCCGTATGCGGGTCATCTATGCGGGGTATGACCGCATCGGGGTTGAGATCTTGCTTCTGGGCCTGGAGCTGGATAGGGATCCGGGAGGGCGTCTGCGTCTGGATGGACTGCCCCCGGCTTTTGCGCGCACGCGTGCGGTGCTGTACCGGGATGGCTGGGTGGAGCTGGAACGGCAATTCTACCTCTTCGGAGATCCCCGAGAGGGCTTCGAGCTGGTTTCGGCCCCATCCGGATGGGGATGGAGAGGACCGGATTTCTGGCAGCCCGGCCGGGATCGCGTGCTCGTTGGCCGGCTGGATATGCGGCTCGGCACCATCCGCTTCAGCGCCGATGTCCATGCGTGGTCTGTCCGTACTCAGGTGCCCATTCCTCTGTTGCCGGAAGACCTATTCTGGGCTTTCGGGCCGCAGATGGCCGAATGGAGAGAATGGGGAGAACGGGAGGGGCAAGCGGGATGGGCCTATGGTCTGTGGTTCTTTTCCGGGGACATCGACGAAGATCACTCCTGGCTGCATCTTCGGCCCCGTCAGCGCGGAAGGGCCCTGCCCGAAGGACAGGTGCGCCTGAGCTGGGATCCAGAGCGGGGTGATGTGGTCTTCCTGGAGGGATCCTGGGAGGGAACCATGGGGGATTCCCTGCGTTTGCAGCGCCGTGTTGAGCTGCGCCGTATCGAGGATTGAGTTTGTGTGCGGGTTTGCCAGATATTTTGTATACCCAAGGAGAGGCGTTATGGCGCAACAGAGACGGCGGCGGATATCCTCGAGCCGAGGGGTTCGCTCCCTGCCCTTTGAGCCCATCAACTACCTGCTGTTACTGATCGGGGTAGGGCTCATCCTGGTGGGTTTTGTGGCCATGCGCTTGGAGAACGCCGTCGACGGCTGGATCTCCCTCTACCTTTCTCCCCTGCTCATTCTGGGGGGGGTTGGGCAAGTTGTGGTGGCGATCCTCTATCGCCCTGATTCGAATACCCCTGCCTGAGCCTTGCGCGGTGTTGGGCGGGGTGCTATATTTGCTCTGCTTCTGGTCCCGTAGTTCAGTTGGTTAGAACGCCGGCCTGTCACGTCGGAGGTCGCGGGTTCGAGTCCCGTCGGGACCGCAAAATCCGGTTCGGATCCATCCGGCGAGTCGTGCTCGCCGGATTTTTTTCTCCTTTCTCTTGTGTGTTTCTCCTTCCTGTTCTGCTGAATCGGCCGGGATGGGCGGCTTCCCGCCGCAGAAAGGCCCCTCTGCCCTCCACGGCGGGTCTTCCGGGGATATGTTGGGGCGCTGATCGTTTTTGCAGTTCGGCAGGGGATATACCTGAAAAAGTTCTGATTTTTCCGCTTGACATATAAGAAAGTTCCGCCGATATTCGCATCGACCTTATGAAAGTGAGTTATGCATCACGAGCTTGATGCCATCGACCTGCAGATTCTGCAGCTTCTGCAGGAGCATGGGCGCATGAAGCGCACCGAACTGGCCGAGCGCGTCGGTTTGTCGTTGCCGGCCCTGTCGGAACGCATGCGCAAGCTGGAGGCCCGTGGATTCATTGAAGGCTATCACGCCGTGGTGGCCCACAAAGCGCTGGGCATCGATATCACGGCCTTCATCCGGGTCTTTGTCGATGGATCCCCGTATTATGCGGGTTTTGTAGAGCGGGCGACGGCCTTACCGGAGGTGCTGGAGTGTCATTCCATCACGGGGGAGGGGTCGCACCTGCTCAAGGTCCGCACCCGGAACACCACGACCCTGGAGCGCTTGTTGTCCACCATTCAGGCCTGGCCCGGGGTCAAGCAGACGCAAACGAGCATTGTGTTGTCCACGTTCAAAGAGACGCGCGCTCTGCCCATCGGGCTTTCCGATACGGTTTCCGCAGAACCCCAAAAACAGGAGTAGCGCTATGACGCCGCCGCTTATCATGGACATGCCCGTGGAGCTCCGCCGGGAGGCGATCCGGCAGGTATTCGAGCTCATCGAGCAAAACGGGGCCCAGATGGTCGACATCCGGTTTGTCGATTTCCTGGGCCAGCAGCAGCACTTTTCCATTCCCGTGGCCCACTTCAAGCCGGAGATCTTCGACGAGGGGGTGGGCTTCGATGGCTCCTCTATTCGGGGCTGGAAGAGCATCCACGAATCCGATATGCTCGTGCTCCCGGATCCGACGACGGCTTTTGTGGATCCGTTTTTTGCGCACAAAACCGTGGTCGTGTTGGGGGAGATTCATGAGCCGGGCACCCTGGAGCCCTTTCCCCGCTGTCCCCGGGGCATTGCGCGCCGGGCCGAACGCTACCTGAAGCAGACCGGGATCGCCGATGTGGCCTATTTCGGCCCCGAGGCGGAGTTCTTCGTCTTCGATCACGCCTCTTTTGACGAGGGCCCCAATCACGCCTTCTATAAGCTCGATTCCGATGAGGGTTTCTGGAACCGGGGCCGGCACGACAGCCTGGGGTATAAGCCCACCACCAAAGGCGGATACTTCCCCGTGCCGCCCACCGACTCCCTGCAGAATCTGCGCGCCGAGATGGTGCTTCATATGCTCTCCATCGGCATCGAAGTCGAGGCGCAGCATCACGAGGTGGCCTCCGGTGGCCAGTGCGAGATCGACATCCGCTATCAGCCCCTGTTGCGCTGCGCCGATGCGCTGCTCAACTACAAGTACATCGTCAAGAACACGGCCTGGAAGTACGGCAAAACCGTCACGTTCATGCCCAAGCCCATTTTCGGTGACAACGGCTCGGGCATGCACGTGCACATCTCGCTCTGGAAAGAAGGGCAGCCTCTTTTCTTCGGCGACGGATATGCCGGCTTGAGTCAGCTGGCGCTCTGGTTTATCGGCGGGATTTTGCATCACGCCCCGGCCGTGATCGCCTTTACCAATCCCACCACGAACTCCTTCCGCCGGCTGGTGCCCGGCTTTGAGGCCCCGGTGAACCTGGTCTATTCGGCGCGCAACCGCAGCGCGGCTGTGCGGATCCCCGTCTACTCCGACAGCCCAAAGGCCAAACGCATAGAGGCCCGCTTCCCGGATCCCTCCTGCAATCCGTACCTGGCCTTTTCCGCTCTGCTACTGGCGGGCCTGGACGGTATCCGCAACCGAATCGATCCGGGCGAGCCGGTGGATAAGGACATCTACCATCTCGATCCGGCTGAGTTGGCCGCCCTGCCTCAGGCGCCCAAATCGCTGGAAGAGGCCCTCGAGGCCCTGGAGCGGGATCACGAGTTCCTGCTCGTCGGGGAGGTGTTCAGTGAGGATACGATCGCGGCCTGGATCAAATACAAGTACGACAATGAGGTACAGCAGCTGCGCATGCGGCCCCACCCGCATGAGTTCATGCTGTACTTTGACGTTTGAACGCCCCTGTACCGGAACCCCGCGGCGGCCGGAGCCTTCCGGCCGCTTTTTTTGCCCCTCTCCTGGCCAGGGGAAAGGGTGTCGGTGTATTTTTTTCGTATGCGCTTGCGAAGCTTGCGGTTGCGTTATTTTCGGGCTCACGCGGACAGCCATCTGGTCTTCGGTCCCGGGCTGAACCTGCTCGTCGGGCCCAATGGCCGGGGTAAGACCAATGTCTTGGAGGCCATCTACGTGCTGTGCCTCAGTAAGAGTTTTCTGGGGGTCGAGGACCGCCATCTGGTGCAGTTTGGCAGGCCGTTTTTTGAGCTGGAGGGGGTCTTTGAGACCGATCAGGGGGCCGAGCGTACGGTGCGTGTGCAGTATCATCCTGAAACGGGCAAGCGTTTCTGGATCAACATGGCCCCTCTGGAGCGGCTTGCCGATCTGGTGGGCCGTTTTCCGGTCGTCGTTTTCGCCCCGCATGACCGACGCCTGACCATGGATGGGCCCGAGGAGCGCCGGCGCTTTCTAGATACGGTGATCAGCCAAGCCAGCCCCCTGTATCTGGAAGATCTGCTGGCCTACCGACGGGCGATGCGGCAGCGCAACGCGCTCCTGTGGGCGCACAGGCATGAAAGGGGTACCGCGTGGCTGGAGGTGCTGGAGCCATGGAATTACGCGCTTATCCACTACGGTTCCCGGATTGTCTGGCGTCGGATGCAGTTCGTGGAGGCTTTTCAGGACTTGCTGCGTCGCGCCTATGAGCAGGTGGCCCAGGTGAGCGAGGAACCCCGCATCCGTTACCGGCCTTCTTTCGCCCTGGAAGGGGCAGCCAGCCTGGAAGAGGTAGCCGAGCGCTTCGGGACGGCATTGCGGGATATCTGGCCCCTGGAGCGCCGCCAGGCTCGTACGCTGCTGGGCCCGCACCGCGATGAGCTCATCTTCTACCTCGATGATATCGAGGTGCGCCGCTATGCCTCCCAGGGACAGCACCGCACGCTGTTACTGGCGCTCAAGTGGGCGCAGTATGCCTATCTGGAAGCGGTGCTCGAGGAGCGCCCCTTGTTGTTGCTTGATGATGTGCTGGGAGATCTGGATGCCCACCGGAGCGCGGCTTTCCTGCAGGTACTCGCCCGAGGGGGTTTCGGACAGGTGTTTCTGAGCGCTACCGAGGTGCCCGATCTGGCCGAAACGAAATCGGAGGTCGTGGTGCTGGAGATTCAGCCCCGGGTACAACCCGATCCGCGGGAGATCGATCATGGCTAAGCCCACAACGCTTGCCCAGGCGCTGGAAGCTTGGATCGTCCAAGCCGGCCTAGAGAAGCCTTTCTACGAGGCCCGGGCTGTGGTGGAGTGGTTCGAGCTGGCTGGACCCCAGATTGCGCGCGTCACCAAGAGGGTGTGGGTCGAACGGGGGCGTCTCTACGTGCAGGTCTCTAGCCCGGTCTGGCGTCAGGAGCTACATCTGGCCCGCTCGCACTGGCGCGATCGGATCAACGAACGACTCAGCAGGCCGGTGATCGAAGAGGTGGTCTTCTGCTGAGATCGCACCGCCCATGGCTAGCGGGGTAGCGGTTCAGGCAGGTCGGCAACTACGTAGGCCATCACGGCCATGGCGGCCACGCACAGGTTGAGCTCTCCGGGGTCGAGCTTATCGACCGTATCGGCCTCGGTGTGATGGTACCAGAAGTAGCGCGTGCCATCCACAACGAGCCCCATTCCGGGCACGCCTCGACGCATGAGCGGGCCGATGTCTGCCCCTCCGCCGCCGCGCGTGATCCGTCCGGCCCCTATGGGATCGAGCAGGGTGCCGATGGCGCGCACAAGCTTGTAGGCTTCCTCTGAGCCTGAAAAGCCGAAGCCCAGCGGACGGAAAACCCCCGCATCGGATTCTATGGCCAACACATGCTGATCCGGGTTGTGTCGTGCCGCATATGCCGTGGCGCCCCGGAGGCCGTTTTCCTCGTTTGTCCAGAGCACCACCCGGATGGTACGCCGGGGTCGGAGCCCCAGGTTTTTGAGCAGCCGCACCGCCTCCCAGGCCGCCACGCATCCTCCGGCGTCGTCCATGGCGCCCTGTCCGACGTCCCAGGAATCGATGTGGCCACCCAGCACGACCACTTCATCGGGTTTTTCCCGGCCGACCAGTTCGGCGATCACGTTTCGGGACAGGGTATCCGGCAGGGTGCGCGCCTCCATGCGCAGCCGCAGGCGTACGCGCTCTCCCCGCGCCTGCAGCCGGGCGATGAGTTCGGCATCTTCGACGGTGATCGCCGCATGAGGTATGCGCGGTACCCCAGGATCATAGCTCATAGAGCCCGTATGCGGGGTCTGCATGGAGAAAGGGGTTACGGAGCGGATCAGGCTGGCCACCGCGCCGAAGCGCGCCGCCTCGATGGCCCCCTGAGTCCGGTAGCGTACCGTTTCCCCATAGGTCGTAAAGGGCACATTGAAGAGCACGATCTTTCCTTGGGCCTCCGAAGCACGGCGCCGCAGCTCCTCAAAAGAACCCACGACCAGCACCTCGGCCGTAATACCCTCCGGAGGGGTGCCTATACTGCCGCCCAGCCCGAGCATGGGCAGCTGGCGGTAGCGGGGTTCCAGCATCTCGATCGACTCCCGACCCCGCACCCAGCGGGGGACGGAGACAGGCTCTCCCCGAACGTTTTCCAGTCCATCGGCTCGCATCTGCTCCAAAATCCAGTCTATGGCCCGCTCTAGGTTCTCCGTGCCGCTGAAACGGGGTCCGAAGCGATCACAGAGTTCGGCCAGCCGTCGGTAGGCGAAACTATCCCGGGTGGCTTCCTGGATGATACGTTCTGCGATGAGCCGATATGTGCCTACGATCGCGGCCGAATCCAGCGGCTGTGCTCGGAGGGGAAGCGCAACACAGCCGAAAAACAGCCATCTTGCCAGGAACCGAAGCATGAGGCACCTCCAGCTGGGAGGGAAAAAATACGGCACGATCCGGGGTTGTGGTGTAACGATCTGGAAACCGTTGCCTCGGGCCGGATAGGGGACGGATTTTTGCTGTGATAGGCCCGAGGGAGATCGGTTTTCATGAACCACGAAAGAGCCATTAATACGATCCGATTGCTGGCTGTGGACGCCGTTGAACGGGCTCGGTCCGGACATCCGGGTATGCCTATGGGGGCTGCGCCTATGGCCTATGTGCTCTGGACCGAGTTTCTGCGCCATAACCCGGGCAATCCGCACTGGCCCAACCGGGATCGCTTTGTGCTCTCGGCCGGGCACGGCTCCATGCTGCTCTATGCCCTGTTGTATCTGACCGGCTACGGGTTGACGATAGAGGAGCTCAAGCAGTTTCGGCAGTGGGGAAGCCGTACGCCCGGACATCCCGAATACGGGCTCACCCCGGGCGTGGAGACGACCACCGGTCCTCTGGGCCAGGGTCTGGCCACGGCGGTGGGGATGGCGGCGGCGGGCAAGCATCTGGCCGCTCGCTTTAACCGGCCGGGTTTCCCGCTCTTTGATTACCGGGTCTTCGTGTTGGCTTCCGATGGCGACCTGATGGAAGGCATTACCGCCGAGGCCTCCTCCCTGGCCGGGCACTGGGGACTGGACAATCTGATTGTGCTCTACGACGATAACCGCATTACGATCGATGGGCCGACGGATCTAGCCTGGAGCGAGGATGTGGCGGCTCGGTACCGGGCCTACGGGTGGTATGTGCGCCGGGTACCCGATGGCAATCATCTGGGTATGCTGCGCAAGGCCATCCGGGGTGCCCTGCAGGCCGGTCGGCCGGCCCTGCTGCAGGTCCGCACCCATATCGGATACGGTAGCCCGAACAAACAGGATACAGCCAAAGCCCACGGAGAACCCTTGGGCCCGGAGGAGGTCCGTCTGGTCAAGATGCGCTTCGGATTTCCTCCGGATGCGGATTTCGTGGTCGAGGAGTCCGTGTTGCGCTATTTCCGCCGGGCCCTTCGCCGGGGTCGGATCCAGGAAAACCGGTGGAGGAAGTTGCTGGCCCGCTATCGCAAGGCTTATCCTGAAGAAGCGCACGAACTGGATCGGGTGCTTGCGGGGCAGGGGGATCTGGACTGGTGGGAAGATCGCCCCCGTTTTCCGGTCGGCGTGAAGCTGGCCACACGCGCGGCTTCGGGGAAGGTACTTGAGGTGGCTGTTCCTCGGGCTCCCCGTCTGCTGGGTGGTTCGGCTGACTTGACGCCCTCGAACAACACCCGGCCCTCGGAGGTGAACGCGTTCCGTAAAGAGGATTTTTCGGGGCGGTATGTCCACTTTGGTGTGCGGGAGCATGCCATGGCCGCTATCGCCAACGGGCTGGCCCTGAGCGGGTTGCGCCCGTACGTGGGCACCTTCTTGGTCTTCAGCGACTACATGCGACCCGCAATTCGCATCGCCGCCCTTTCCCATCTACCCACGGTGTTCGTATGCACCCACGATTCCATCGGGCTTGGGGAAGACGGGCCCACGCATCAGCCCGTAGAACACCTGGCCTCCTTGCGGGCGATGCCGAACTGCTGGGTTATCCGGCCCGCCGATGCGAACGAAACGGTCTACGCCTGGCGCATCGCCCTGGAACGGCGCGATGGGCCCACGGTGCTGGCCCTTACCCGACAGCCCGTGCCCGTGCTCGCAGGCACGGACACGGAGGCCGTGCTTCGGGGGGGATACGTGCTCCGGGATGCCCCCTCGCCACAGCTGCTGCTTCTGGCCACGGGATCCGAGGTCGCACTGGCGGTGGCTGCTTGGGAGCGGTTGCTTGAGGAAGGGGTCTCGGCCCGCGTGGTGAGCATGCCCTGCTGGGAGCTTTTCGCCCAGCAGCCGGAATCCTACCGTGCCCAGGTGCTCCTGGAAGGGGTGCCCCGGCTGGCCATCGAGGCGGGCGCCACGCTGGGATGGGAGCGCTACGCCGATGCCGTAATCGGGCTGGATCGCTTTGGCGCCTCCGCTCCCGGCGAGGTCCTGTTTGCCCAGTTCGGGTTCACCGTAGAGCACGTATTGGAGCGCGCTCGTGCCCTTCTGGAGGCTCTGCAAACCCGAAATGGATCCCCTGTTGCTTCCATGCGGCCATGGAACAAAGGGCTATAGCGTCATGCACGGTCTGCTCTACAGAGCACAGCTGTTCTGGGTTCTCCTGGTGGTGGGGATGTCCCTGCCCGTGCGAGCGCAGTCGCCGGAGTTTCGATGGTTCGACCCGGCCTCCGGACTAGAAGAAGCCCGCCGGTCAGGGAAACCGATGCTCATAGCGGTCTATACGGATTGGTGCTCCTGGTGTCGGCGTATGGATCGGGAGGTCTACAGCCGATCCGATGTGCAGGCCTATCTGGGGCGCACGTTCGTACCCATACGCCTTAACGCCGAGGATACAGAGAGCCGGTTTGTGTTTCGAGGACAAACCGTGACCCCGGCGCAGCTGGCGCGCGCCTTCCGGGTATCGGGGTATCCGACCACGCTGTTTCTGGAGCCGGACGGGACGCTTATCGCTCCTCTGCCCGGGTATCATCCCCCGGATCGGTTTCTGCTCATCCTGCGCTATGTGGGCGAGCGGGCCTTTGAACGCATGCCCTTTGAGGACTTCGTGCGCATGCGAGCCCCGCAATAGAGGCCTTGACGGGGGAAGAGGCGCGTGCGTATTTTACGGCCGCGCTGGACAGGTAGCTCAGGCGGTAGAGCAGAGGACTGAAAATCCTCGTGTCGGGGGTTCGACTCCCTCCCTGTCCACCGAGGCCGGGCACTTCAGCCCGGCTTTTGCGTTTATAATTTTTGATCATGCCCGATACGCTGCAGATATACTACTACCTGCGCGAACCCCTTGGAGAGGAGGGCGCCCGGCGTCTGGCCGAGGTGATGAGCCAGTTCTATGAAGAGCTGGCCCGGACGGTCACAAAAGCCGACTGGGAAGCGCTGCAAGGAGTCCTCCATGCCCTAGCCGAGGCGCAGCGGAAGACGGAAGAGCAGCTTGAAAGGCTCACAGCCCGGGTAGATGAACTAGCCGAAGCACAACGGTTGCTCACGGCCCGGGTAGATGAGCTAGCCGAAGCACAACGGCTGCTCACGGCTCGGGTAGATGCCCTAGCCGAGGCGCAGCGGAAGACGGAAGAGCAGTTACAACGGCTTGCCCACCGGCTGGAGCAGACAAATCGGCGTATCGATGAGACCAACCGGCAACTCGGTGGTCTGGCCGCTACGGTTGGATACACGCTGGAGAACGAGGCGTACCGGTATCTGCCCGCCCTCCTGGAGCGGGACTACGGGATCGTGCTCGAAGAGCCCCTGAGACGAGACTACCTCACCGACCGCAAGGGGCAAGAAATAGAGGTCAATATCCTGGCGCGGGCGCGCAGGGATGGGTTGCCGGTACTCATCGTGGGAGAAAGCAAGGTGCAGCTTTCCAGAAACGATGTGGACCGTTTCCTCAAGCGTCGTTTGGCGGAGATCGATCCTGCTGGAAGTCGGAAGCTGTTCCCCGTTATCGTGGCGCACATGGTTACCTCGCGGGATGTGCCCGAGTACGCTCGTTCCCGAGGGGTAGCCCTGTACCTCTCCTATGAATTCGGCCGATAGGGCAGATGACCATTCGGGATGTACTGCAGCAGGCTGTGTGGCATCTGGAGAGCTGCGGCGTTCCTGAGGCACGCCAGAGCGCAGAATGGCTCCTGGCCCATGTGCTCGGATGTGGACGGCTGGAGCTCTACATGCGTTCCCGTGAGCTCGTAGGAGAGTCGGAGCAGACGCGATTTCTGCAGTTGCTCAGTCGGCGTCTGCGGCGGGAACCGGTAGCCTACATTCTGGGATGGGCCCCTTTTTATGAGGATGTGTTTCGGGTTACTCCGGACGTGCTCATACCGCGGCCCGAAACAGAGCGCCTGATCGATGTGGTGCGAGCGCACATGTCCGCTCATCCCGGGCGTATTCTGGATATCGGTACGGGATCCGGTTGTCTGGCCCTGACTTTGCAGCGACTCTTCCCCTCTGCGGAGGTCTGGGGAGTGGACATAAGTCCCAAGGCGCTGGCCGTGGCCCGGCAAAACGGGGATTTGCTTGCCCGTCCGGTTCACTGGGTGCGGGCGGATGTGGCGGATCGGAATTTTCTCTCTGAAAGCCCGTCCTTTGATCTGATCGTGGCCAATCCTCCGTATATACCCGATCAGGAGCGGTCGACGCTGGAACCGGAGCTCTGCTATGAGCCCCCGGAGGCCCTCTTCTGTGGGACCGATCCGTTGCGCTATTATCGGCTCATAGAGAAGCATCTGCCCCGTCTGCTGAGCCCCGGGGGGATGCTGGCCGTCGAAGTGCACGCCTACTACGGGGAGGCCGTGCGAAACCTGTTCTGTGAGGCCGGGTGGGAGGCCAAGCTCGAGCAGGATTACGCCGGCCAACCTCGGGTTGTCTGGTTTCGCCGGCCGGAGCGATAGCCTCCCCGTGCTCCCTGAGATCGTTTCCCTGCCGATGCCTACGGGGCGTTCCGGATGGTCAGAAACCGATCTACGAGCAACAGGGCGAGCATGGATTTCATATCCTCGATCTCGTTGCGGTATATCCGATCGAGTGCCTCAGTCCAGGGGAGGCGAACGGGTTCCAGGAATTCGTCCTCTTCGGCGTGGCTTACGACGGGCTCCAGCTCCTCGGCCAGGTACAGGTACATGACCTCATTCGAGTATCCTATGCACGGGTAGAAACGCGCCAGGAAGGTGAGTTTGCCAGCCCGGTAGCCCGTTTCTTCAGCTAACTCCCGCCTTGCGGTCTCCTCCGGGTCGGCCTCCGGATGATCGAGCTTGCCTGCCGGGACTTCGAGAAAGCTTTTGCCCACCGCGTAGCGGAACTGTCGTACCAGGATGGTGCTGCCATCCGGGAAGAGGGGAACGGCGATCGCGGCGCCGGGATGGCGTATCCATTCCCGGATCGCAGTTCGGCCATCGGGCAGGCGTACCGTGTCCCGATACACCTTCAATAGCACCCCCTCAACGAGGGGCTGGCTGTGCAGAAGGGTTTCTTTCAGCCCGTGATCCATGGCGGTCTCTCCTACAGAAGGCGCAGGACAAGCAAGGTCAGGTCGTCGTCGAAATCTTCTTTTCCGCTGAATGCGCGCACATCGCTGAGAAGCGCTTCGATCAGCAGGGAGGCGGGTACGTGGCGCAGACGGGACAGTGTGGCCCGCAGGCGGTCCTCATCGTAGCAGTTTCCCTGTGGATCGCACGTTTCCGTAAGGCCGTCGGTGTAGAGCAGCAGGGTGTCCCCCGTACGTAGCTGGATGGTTCGACTCTCATAGGCTCCGGTTTCCGCCATGACGCCCAGGAGCAGGCCTCCGGTGGTGAGTTCCTCGATGTCGCCGTTGGCGCGCACAAGGAGCGGGGGGACGTGACCGGCATTGACATACTGCAAGGTGCGCTCAGCCGGATTGAGGATCCCCCAGAAGAACGTGATAAAGGTACCTGGATCCGTATTGTGGCAGATAATGCGGTTGATGCGCGCTGTGGCCTCTTCAAGAGACATGGGAATGGGGGCCAGCACATGCAACATAGCCTGCAGGTTGGCCATGAGCAGAGCGGCTGGCACCCCTTTTCCTGTCACATCGGCGACGGCCAGCAGGAATCGCCCGCCTTCAAGGGGCAGTACGTCGTAATAGTCTCCCCCCACCGGACGCACGGGGTGCAAGTAAGCGGCCAGTTCGCAGCCCGGTATATCGGGTATGGTTCGCGGCAGCAGCCCCTGCTGAATGCGTCGGGCGATGTGCAGTTCCTCCTCCAGGCGCTGTTTTTCCAGGTGCGCCTCAAACAAATAGGTGTTCTCCAGCGCGATACCGGCCAGCTGGGCGGCGGCCTCCAGAAAGCGGATCTCCTGTTCCTCGAACGGGTCGCCCGTGGCACGACTGCCCAACAGGAGCACCCCGCGCGGGCCATCGGAAAGCCAGATGGGCACCATCCATTCCAGCCCCCAGGCGGCCAGCGCACTGTCGGGATCGATGCGGCGGGGACGGGGTTCCTGCAGCCAGCTTTCCGGGATGAGCTCGGCAGAGAGCGCTTGCGCAAGGCCGCGTTCCAGCAACACGGTTGTCGGGCGATTCGGGGGGCGGAACAGGATCGCAAACCGGGCCACCAGCAGCTGGCCCATGAGCGTATAGCCGATCCGCTTGAGCAGGACCTCTCGATCCAGGGTGCTGTTGAGCGCCCGACTCAGATCCAGCAGCGTTTCCAGTTCGTGCACGCGTCGGTCCAGGGTCCGGTTCATTTCTCGGAGCCGGTTGACGGCGAAGGCGTTCTCCAGCCCCATGGCCGTGATGTTGGCTAGCGCCTCGATGTACTGGGCCTCATAGCTGGAGTAGGGTTCTCCGGTCGCCTTGGGTCCCAGGCCGAGCAGGCCGAGCAACCCCTGTCCGCTTCGCAGCAGAAAACAGGACACAAGGCCCCGCTTTCGGAGGGATTCCGGCAGATGCAGGCGGCCATCCTTCGGGGGCCATGCTTCGGGCAGCTCAAGTTCGGCTCCCGGACTCCAGTCCGGAATCCCTCGGGCACGGGCCACGCGGAACCGGTTTGCGGATTGGCGGAGCAGGATTACCCCCCGGGAGGTGAGCACCTTGGCCATGGCGATCCGGAGCAGGTTGTCCAGGATAAAGTCCGCATCCAGCGAGCCCACAAGAAGCCGACTGGTCTCCAGCAGGGAGTCCAGATCGTAGCGCGGAGGGACGTTCCAGAGGGGTGGGGTCATAGGTATTTGATCAGCCGAACAATGTTGAACTCATCCCGATAGTCGTACTGGATCTCGTCCATGAGGCGGCGCATGAGGAGCAGGCCCAGACCCCCTCGCTGGCCGGAACGGGCCAGCTTCTGCGGATCGGGTTCCCGGTATGTGCTCGGATCAAAACGCCGTCCTTGGTCGGAGAGCGTGATCTCAAGCCGATCTGGATAGGTGTCGACGACGATCTGGATCTGCTGGGCGGGATCTCCCCCGTAAGCGTGCCGGATGATGTTCGAGCAGGCCTCATCGACGGCGATCACGATCTGGTCGACGGCCTCTTCCGTGAAGCCCATGCGCAGGGCTTTTCGACGCACAAACCGGCGTACTCGGGCCAGGGCCTCTGTACGGCTCGGTATGGTGAGCTCACTCCGATTGCGAGGTTTGGGCATGGGAGCTAAAGCGGGCGATCGCCTCGGTTTCGGTGGGCAGGATATCGTACAGCAGGGGAAAACCCAGCAGGTCGAAGATATTGTAGATCTTCGGGCTCATGTGGCAGAACTTGATGTCCCCGCCCCGGCTGCGCATCTCCTCCACATAAGCCATGAAAACCCCCAGGCCGGCGCTGGAGATGTAGCTCAGCTCGGCGCAGTTGATCACGACGCGACAGCGACCCTCCTGAAGCAGGCGCTCAAAGGCGGCCTCCAGCTCCGAGGCCGTGTGGGCATCGAGTTCCCCTCGCAGCTCGAGGATATCCACCCCATTGTGCTGGCGAAAGGAGACGGAAAACTGGCTCATGGCTCCCCTCCGGTGCGTTGTAGGATAACGAGCGTTAGATCATCATGCCACGGGTTGGCTCCCCGGTGGGTGGCGACGGCTTCCAGCAGGGCATGTTCCAGTTCCCGGGCCGAGGATCCGTGCTGATGGACGATCTCGAACAGGCGTTCATAGCCAAATTCCTCTCCTCGCTCGTTGCGCAGCTCGATGAGGCCATCGGTGTAGAGCAGGAAAAGATCGCCCGGATCGAGTTGTAGCTCACACTCCTCGACCAGACTGCTGAATCGGCCATCCCGGACCAGACCCAGTCCCGGACCTCGGGTGCGCAGAAAGCAGGTTTCTCCACTGGACCGGCGTAGCAGGGCGGGGGGGTGTCCGGCCCGGGCCAGGTGGACGCGGAAAGTGCGCATATCCATCCATCCGACGAGCATGCTGACGAAAAGCCGGCTCTCCAGATGGGCGCTCAAGGCCTCGTTGATGCGCGTGAGCAGTTCGACGGGGCGCAGGCTTTCTCTGGCCAGCACCTGAAAGATGCCTTTGAGCTCGGCCATGTAAAAAGCGGCCGAGATGCCTTTGCCCGAAACGTCGGCGATGGCGAAGGCCAGCCGTCCGTCCGGGCGGGCGTAAAAGTCGTAGTAATCGCCCCCGACCTCTTCGGCCATCATGGCGCGGGCGCTGATGTGCAGACCGGGGTAACGGGGGAGTTCCAGAGGCAGGAGGCGTTGCTGGATGCGTCGGGCGATCTCCAGTTCCCGTTTCAGTCTTTCTCGTTCCAGGGAGAGGGTAAAAAGGCGGGCGTTTTCCAGCACGAGCGCCGCCTGGTCGGCCAGCGTACGGAGCAGGAGCACATCGTCCGCCTCGAAGCCGAAGGAGACCTCTTTGAGCACATAGAGCACCCCGATGGGCTCCTGCCGCGCATAGAGGGGCACGACCACCAGGGATCCGGATCGGCCCTCCAGGCTGTGCAGCACAACGGTCTGTCGGTTTTCCAGCACGATACGGGAGAGCTCTCCGTTCACCCAGTGTGCGATCTGTTCGGGTTCGATGCCACACCAGGCCGCCAGCCGGGGATGGACGGTTCCGGACTGCCAGTCGAGCACCTCCAGCCAGGCAGCCCGGGCGCCGACAGCCTCGGCGGCCGAGGTGGTGACCGTGCGCACGAGCTTTTCCGGGTCGAACACCTCGGTGATCAGCCGGCTGACGTTGTGCAGGCTGGAGAGCTCCGTCTGTCGGCGTTCGAAAATGGAAGAAGTGGGCAGATGAAAGAGCGTGCTCAGGATGGTCGTGCTATTGTAGAGGATACCGAAGGCGAGCGTGAGCAGGCCGAACATCTCCAGCGGATAGTCGTACAGCCAACCCGCCTCCCGGCGGACCTCCTCCGGGGGCCAGAAGCCCAGCTGGCTTCCCAGGAGTACGGCCATGACGAGCAGGTTTAGACCCGCCAGCAGCAGCGCGAGCAGTTTTTTCCGGGCAGGCAGGTACACGATCCAGGCCAGGCGCATGCTGCACCAGATCATGAGCAGTATGGCGACGAAGCCCAGGATCCGGGCGATCAGGTGGGGTGCCTGCTGGTAGGAGGCCATGAAGAGGCTAAAGGCGCTCAGGGCGAAGACCACCAGCATGGCGTTCCAGTATCGCACGGCCCGCAGGGTGCGCTTAAAAAGCACAAGCTCCCGGAGGTTGAACAGCGTCCAGAAAGTGTAGAGCGCCTGTCCGAGGTCGAACACCCGGGCGCGCAGCAGGCCTCGTATCCCGCCCGCCGCACCCCGGTGCTCGACCGATCCCGAGAGGGCATCGAAGCCATAGGCCAGTAGCAGAAGGCCCAGACCGGCCAGCAGGACCGTCCAGAGCGCCTCCAGCGGCTCAGGCCGATAGGATTGGTAGCGTCGGTGAAAGTACACAAACAGGGCCGTATAGCTGGCCACGAGGGCGAGCCCACGCAACAGGGCCAGCTCCGGAACGTGCAAACCGGTTTCCACTCCGGTCTGCAGGGCCAACAGGAAGGCATCGAGCCCGAAGACGAGCCCGTTGAGCAGGAGGGCTCCCAGCAACCAGCCGATATGGGGGCTGTAGCGGACCGGCATGGACAGAGAGGTTTTTCGCAGAAAAGCCCCGAAAGTTGCACCTCCAAAATATCCGGCTCCCCATCGCCGCGGGGCAATGGGGGAGGTTTGCTATCGGCGGCCGTTGTGGCGTAATTTCACCCCGCAACGGGCATTACCGGGTATGTCCATTCAGCTCCAACTGCCCGATGGCCGTCTTCTGGAGGTGCCAGCGGGTATTACAGGTCTACAGGTAGCCCGCCAGCTCGGTCCCCGATGGGAGCGCGAAGCGCTGGCGATCGAGGTGGACGGCGAGGTCTGGGATTTGACCCGTCCCATTACCCGTTCGGCCCGCGTGCGTCTGTTGACCTGGGAAGACGAGTGGGGACGCAAGACGTACTGGCACTCCACGGCACACGTGATGGCCGAAGCGCTGGAGGCGCTCTTTCCCGGCGTCAAATTCGGCATCGGTCCCCCTATCGACAACGGGTTTTATTACGACGTGGATCTCGGAGACCGCCGGCTTACCGGGGAGGATCTGGCCCGGCTGGAGGAGAAAATGCGCGAACTGATCCGGCGCGATGTGCCCTTCCAGCGCCGGGAGGTTTCCAAAGAAGAGGCGATCGCCTACTTCCGGCAAAAAGGGGATCCCTACAAACTGGAGCTGCTCGAAGAGCTCCCCGATGGTGCGATCACCTTCTACACCCAGGGGGCTTTTACGGATCTGTGTCGGGGGCCGCATGTGCCTTCCACAGGCTATATCAAGCACGTCAAGTTGCTCAACGTGGCCGCCGCCTACTGGCGGGGACGATCGGATCGCCCCCAGCTGACCCGCATTTACGGGATCTCCTTTCCGAAGCAGTCCATGCTGGAAGATTACCTGCGTCGGCTGGAGGAGGCTAAACGGCGTGATCACCGCAGGCTGGGACAGGAATTGGAGCTTTTTCTGCTCGATCCCCGCGTGGGTCAGGGGTTGCCGATCTGGTTGCCAAAGGGCGCCATAATTCGCCATGAGCTGGAGCGTTTTCTGCGCGAGGAGCAGCGTCGTCGGGGCTACCAGATCGTCTATACCCCGCATGTGGGCAACATCGAGCTGTACAAGACAAGCGGGCATTATCCATACTACAAGGACAGCCAGTTTCCCCCCATGCAGATCGAGGGGGAGGAATACTTGCTCAAGCCCATGAACTGCCCGCACCATTTTATGATCTATGCGGCCCGGCCGCGCAGCTACCGGGAATTGCCGTTGCGGATCGCCGAGTTCGGCACCGTATACCGCTATGAGCAATCCGGCGAGCTTACGGGGCTCATACGTGTGCGCGGCTTTACGCAGGATGATGCGCATATCTTCGTTACCCGTGAGGGGCTGCGCGAAGAGCTCTGTGAGGTGATCGCGCTCACGCAACATGTTTTCCGCACGCTCGGCCTGCAGGCGGTGAGCGTGCGGCTCTCGTTCCGGGATCCGGCCAACCGGGAAAAGTACGGGGGGTCGGAAGAGCTCTGGGAGCAGGCCGAGGCCGACGTGCGGGCCGCAGCCGAACGCATGGGGCTGGAGTACTTCATCGGCATTGGGGAGGCTTCCTTCTACGGGCCGAAGATCGACTTCATGGTCCGCGACGTGCTGGGTCGCGCCTGGCAGCTGGGTACCGTGCAGGTCGACTACGTCATGCCCGAGCGGTTCGGGCTCGAGTATGTGGGGCCTGATGGGGCCAGACATCGGCCCGTGGTGATTCACCGCGCCCCCTTTGGATCCTTCGAGCGCATCGTGGGCCTGCTCATCGAGCACTACGGCGGGGCTTTTCCCACCTGGCTGGCCCCCGTTCAGGTCGCCCTGATCCCGGTGGGTGAGGATTTTCTGCCTTATGCCCGCACGGTACAGGATCAGCTGCTGCAGGCCGGGATCCGGGTTGAGCTCGACGAGCGCGATGAAAAGGTGGGCTACAAGATCCGATACTGGGAAACCCAGAAGGTTCCCTATATGCTTGTCCTGGGCGCCCAAGAGCAGGCTACCGGCACGGTGGCGGTTCGGCGCCACCGCAAGGGCGATCTGGGAAGACACCCTTTGGAGGTGTTCCTAAAGGCGATTCAGGAAGAAATTCACCAACGCATCATCAGCATGGAGGAGCCGAGCCATAGCCAAGCACGACAAAAGCCCTGAGGTGCGCGTCAACGAGCAGATCCGGGCCCGCGTGGTTCGGGTGGTCTCCCCGGACGGCAGGCATGGCATCTACACGCGGGAAAAGGCCCTGGAGATGGCGCGCGAGCTGGGGTTGGATCTCGTGGAGATCGCCCCGCATGCAGACCCCCCGGTGTGCAAGATCATCGACTACGGGAAATTCCGGTACGAGCAGCAGAAAAAAGAGCGCGAGGCGCGCAAGCGGCAGCAGAGCACGGAGGTCAAGGAAATCCGGCTGCGGCCCGTCACGGACACGCACGATTTCGCCTTCAAGGCCCGTCATGCGCGCGAGTTTCTGCTTGAGGGCAATAAAGTGCGCGTCTACGTTCAGTTCCGGGGTCGGGACATCGTCTATCAGGAACGGGGGGAGGAGATGCTGGCCCGCTTTGCCCAGGCACTCGAGGATGTCAGCAGGATCGAGGTGCCTCCCAAACTGGAAGGCAAGCGGCTGAGCATGATCCTCACACCCGATAGAAAGAAGAAATAACCCGCCGGTGTCGCACGAGCAAGGGTCGGGCTCGTTTTTTTGACAAGCTCGGCTCTGGATGGCTATCTTTGGATTCCCGCCGTACTCGCCAGAGAGGACAGCGATGCCGAAGATGAAAAGCAACAGCTCGGCCAAGAAGCGTTTCCGGGTTACCGCCACGGGCAAGATCCGTCGCTATCGGGCCGGGCACAGCCATCTGCTTACCAAGAAGCGGCCCAAGCGCAAGCGCCGCCTCCGCCAGGCCGATGTGGTGGCCTCCGTCGACGTGCCCCGCATCAGGCGGCTGCTGGCTGTTTGAGTTCGCCGTCAGACAAAAGAAGGAGCAGGCCAGACATGCCACGCGCAACGAACAGTGTGGCCTCCAGGCGCCGACGCAAGAAAATCCTCAAGCAGGCCAAAGGTTTCTGGGGCAGGCGCAGCAAAAACTACACGATCGCCAAATACAGCGTTGAGAAGGCGATGCAGTACATGTACCGCGACCGCCGCCAGCGGAAGCGGGATTTTCGTCGCCTCTGGATTATACGCATCAACGCCGCCGCCCGAGCGCATGGCACCACCTATGCCCGCCTGATCGATGCCATGCGCAAAAAAGGGATGGCGCTTAACCGCAAGATGCTGGCCGATCTGGCCGTGCGCGATCCCCAGGCCTTTGCCGCGGTGGTGGAAGCCGCTTTGCATTGAGCGCGCCCATGATGTTGGCTATGCGAAGGGCTCGAGCGCGCTCGAGCCCTTCGTGGTATTTTCACAGGCCAGATACAGCGGGGGCATGATATGGAGCTGCTTGCAGCACATCTCCAGGAGCTGGCCGAGCAGATCGAGGCCTATCCCGTCAGTTCCCGTTCCGAGCTGGAGCAGTTCAAGGCGTACTTTCTGGGCCGAAAGGGGGTGCTGAGCGCCTACTTCGATCGGTTGCCCGAACTGCCCCGTGAGGAGCGCGCCCGCTGGGGGCGACAGCTCAATGCGCTCAAAGAAGCCGTGCTGGCCCGCTATGAGCGGCTCCGGGCCGAGATCGAGGCGCGCGAGGCCCAGCAGAGCCCGATCGGGGACCTGTCCCTGCCCGGGCGCAGGCCTTTCGTCGGCGGGGTGCACCCGCTCACCCAGACGCTGCGCACGATCGTGCGCATCTTCACTCGTATGGGGTTCGCTGTGGCAGAGGGGCCGGAGATCGAGACGGACTGGTACAACTTCACCGCGCTCAATTTCCCCCCTGAGCATCCGGCCCGCGATATGCAGGATACCCTGTTTGTGGACTCTGAGGTGCTTCTACGCACGCATACCTCACCGGTGCAGGTGCGTGTGATGGAGCGCAAGCCTCCCCCGATCCGCATCATCGCCCCGGGACGCGTCTATCGCAACGAGACCATCAGCGCCCGTAGCTATTGCCTTTTCCACCAGGTCGAAGGGCTGTATGTGGATGAAGGGGTGACGATGGCCGATCTGGTGCAGACCCTGCAGGTTTTCGCCCGACATATGTTCGGCCCATCGGCCCGGATCCGGTTGCGCACGAGTTTCTTTCCCTTCACCGAGCCCAGCGCTGAGGTGGATGTGAGCTGTTTCCTCTGTGGGGGAACCGGATGTCGGGTCTGTAAGGGCTCCGGCTGGGTGGAGATCCTGGGTTGTGGCATGGTCGATCCCAACGTCTTCGAGGCCGTTGGCATCGATCCGGAGCGCTATACGGGCTATGCTTTTGGTTTGGGTGTGGAGCGCATCGCCATGCTGCGCTACCAGATCGACGATATCCGGCTTTTTTATGAAAACGACCTGCGCTTTCTGCGCCAGTTCCCCATAAGCTGAGGGGGCATATATGCGGATCTCGTTGCGCTGGTTGCAGACGTATGTGGATATCCCCTGGACCGTAGAGGAGCTTGCGGAGCGGCTCACGCGCGCCGGTCTGGAGGTGGCCTCTGTAGAGCCCTTCGGGGATCGTCTCGAGGGGGTGGTAATTGGGCGGATACTCGAATGCCTGCCCCATCCGAACGCCGACCGGCTGCGCCTCTGTCGGGTCGATGTGGGACGGGAGCGGGCTCTGCAGATCGTCTGCGGCGCGCCAAACGTCGCCGCAGGTCAGAAGGTCGCCGTGGCCCTGCCCGGAGCGGTACTGCCGTTTGAGCGCGGCGCCGGAGGACGACTTCCGATTCGGGAAAGCTCCATTCGGGGCGTCCTATCGGAAGGGATGATCTGCGCCGAAGATGAACTGGGGCTCGGCGAGGACCATTCCGGCATCCTCGTCCTGCCCGACGATGCCCCTGTGGGACAGCCCCTGGCCGCATACTGGGATCTGGAGCCCGACGTGGTACTGGAGATCGAGCTCACCCCCAACCGGGCTGATGCGGCCTCGCATGTGGGTGTGGCGCGCGAGATATCCGCGCTGGCCGATCGGGATCTGCGTCTGCCTGCGGTGACCCTCTGTCGTCAACCCGGCGAGGCGGCTCGTATGGTGCGGGTCGTAATAGAGCATGCGGAAGCCTGTCCCCGATATGTGGCCAAGCTCATCGACAACGTGCGCGTCGGGCCCTCCCCCCAGTGGCTCGTCCGGCGTCTGCGTGCGGCGGGCATGCGATCGGTCAATAATGTGGTGGATGTGACGAACTTCGTCATGCTCGAGATCGGTCAGCCCCTGCACGCCTTCGATCTGGATAAACTGGCCGGCCCTGAGATCCGGGTTCGTCTTTCCCGCTCTGGAGAGCAGATCGAAACGCTCGATGGCCGGCTGCGAACCTTGCAGGAGGGGATCTTGCTGATCTGCGACGCGGAAAAGCCCGTTGCTATTGCCGGCGTGATGGGCGGGGCCAATTCCGAGGTGGGCCCGGAGACGCGCCGGGTGCTCCTGGAGAGCGCCTACTTTCATCCCGCCGCTGTCCGCCGGGCGGCTCGGCAACTCGGGTTGAACACGGAAGCCTCCTATCGCTTTGAGCGCGGGGTGGATCCCGAGGGGGCGCTGTGGGCGGCCGAGCGTGCCGCTCAGCTCATCGCCGAGCTGACGGGAGCGGAGGTGGTGCCCGGAACAGTGGATCTCTACCCCCGGCCCATCCCCCTACGACAGGTCCGGCTCCGGCTCAGCCGGCTCAACGCGCTCCTGGGCTCTCGCTACGGGGCCGAAGAGGTCGTGGGCGTGCTCTCCCGGCTGGGTCTGAAGCTGGAGCCGGAATCCGAAGGGAGCTGGAAGTGTACGATTCCCGGCTATCGGCCCGATCTGGATCGAGAGGTGGATCTCATCGAGGAGGTGGGGCGCATCCGGGGCTGGGACAGCCTGACGCTGCCGGAGCGCGTGCCCCTACCGTATCCGGGCGAAGGAGAGGAGGAGGACTTTGCGCGTACCGATCGCATGCGGGATGTGCTGGCCGGTATGGGGCTCTGGGAGGTGTACGCCAACAGTCTTCTGTCCGAGGCCCTGGCCGAGCCCTTCGCACCTGCGCAGGAGTGGGTGCGTACGATCAACCCCATTTCGGCGGATATGGTCGTGGCACGGCCGAGCCTGATCCCGGGGCTGTTGCGCATCGTCTCGCACAATCAGCGCCACCAGCAGGAAGACGTGCGCTTCTTCGAGTTCGGGCGGGTTTTTCGCCGCCGACCGGAAGCCACCTCAGGGCCCGTCCCGGGATATGAAGAGCGGCTCCACCTGGGCATAATCCTAAGTGGCCTCCGGGCGCCTTTGGCCTGGGATCGGCCCATGAAAGAGGTTGACTGGTTCGATATGCGTGGTCTGCTGGAGGCGCTCTGCGAGGGGCTTGGACTGGATCGCTTTGCCTTCGTCGTCCCCGACGAACCGGTGGGGTGGTTTTGCGATCTGGTCCAGCTCTATTACGGAGAGCATCTCGTCGGCTGGATGGGGCGTTCCACCCCGCGTCTGGAGGAGCGTTTCGAGCTCCGTCGCCCCGTGGTGTTTGCGGAACTGAACTGGGAGGCGATACAGGGGGCGGTACAGAGACGGGTCAGTGCGCGCGCGTATTCGCCCTTCAGTCGCCAGCCCATCGTCGAGCGGGATGTGGCGTTCGTGGTCCCTCTGGAGGTGAGGGCCGGAGAACTGGAGCGATTGCTTCGCCAGGTCGGGCAACCCGAGCTTATAGAGCTGGAGCTCTTTGATCTGTATCAGGGGGAACGCCTTCCCCCGAACACGCGCAGCCTGGCCTATCGGCTCCGGCTGGCCCATCCGGAGCGGACCCTTACGGAGGCCGAGGTACAGGCCGTACTGGATCGAATGGTACAGGCTGCGGAAACGCATCTAGGAGCACGGTTGCGCCGATGAAAGCGGATTACCCGTTCTCGGATAGGCCAGAATGGAAAGCACTCTGGGAGCGGCTCTATGCTCTCGAGGCCCTGATACGCCAGCTGCGCTCAGAGCGCGCCGCCCTGGAGGTCCAGGTCGAGCGGTTGCGTTTGACGGTGACCGAACGGGATCAGGAGATCCTTCGGTTGCGTCAGGAGCTGGCCCGTCGTCTCGAAAGCCCCGTGGACCCGCAGCGCTGGGGGCAGGTCAAAGGGCAGCTTCAGGAGCTGATCAGGCAGATGGATGCCCTGCTGGCTCCCGCCCGCGCTCGAGGCAAGAAGCAGAAACCTAGCGCCGGGGAAACCTGATGGAGCTGGTCTCCGTTCGAATCCAGATCCTGGACAGGGAATACACCTTCCAGGTCCCGCCAGCGCGGCAGTGGGAGTTCTCGCAGGCCGCCGAGGAGATTGATCAGCGGATGCGCGAATTCCGCACGCAGCGGCCGGGTTTGTCGGATACGCTGTACGCCATTATGGCGGCTTTATATTTGGCTTTGGAGTTGCGGTTCTGTCAGCAGCAGTCGCAAGTGGCCGAGGAGACGTGGCGCGCCGCGCTGCGGGAGGTGGCCGATTTTCTGGATCGGATCGCCCACGAGGCCCCTCCGGCCGATGCGGCACCCGCCCGCAGGCGGAGGCCTAAGAAGTCGGCCGGATCGTAACCCACCACACATGGAGAGGAGTATGAGCTTTTATGGACATCATGTGGCTCGTGGTGGCCGCGGCTGCGGCCCTGGCCCTGGGGGGTGGTTACGTCCTGGGTCGGGGCTTGCTACGCCGGCGTGCCCATTGGATTGTGCAACAGGCCGAGGAACGGGCCCGGGAGGTGCTGGATCGGGCTACTCGGCAGGCCGAGGATGTGCGCAAGCGGGCCCAGCGGGAGGCCGATGATCTGCTGCGCAAAGCGCAGCGGGAGGCCGAAAACCTCAAGCGCGAGAAGCTGATCGAAGCCAAAGACGAATGGCTGCGCAAGAAGCAGGAGTTTGATCAGGAGGTCGAGCGCCGTCGAACCAAGCTGCAGGAATTCGAACAGCAGCTCAAAAACCGGGAGTTCAACCTCGATCGCCGGGCCGACCAGCTCAACCTCCGGGAGCAGCAGCTACGCGAGGAGGAGCAGCGCTATCGCCGTCTGCAAGCCGAATACAGCCAGAAGCTGGAAGAGCTCGAGGCCCTGCGCCGGGAGCAGAATCAGCGCCTGGAGCGCATAGCAGGGCTTACGGCCGAGGAGGCCCGTCAGATGCTCATCGAAAACATGCTCGAAGAGGCCCGCAATGAGGCGGCCCAGCTCATCAAGGAAATTCGCGAACAGGCTCGTCTGCAGGCCAACCGGGAGGCTAAGAAGATCATCATCCAGGCCATTCAGCGCACAGCGGCCGAACATACGATCGAGAATACGGTCAGCGTGGTCAACATCCAGTCCGACGACATGAAAGGCCGCATCATCGGCCGGGAGGGAAGGAACATTCGCGCCTTCGAGGCGGCCACCGGGGTGGAGGTGATCGTCGACGATACCCCCGAGGCCGTAATCCTGTCCTGCTTCGACCCCGTGCGGCGCGAGATCGCCCGCATCGCCCTGGAACGGCTCATCCAGGATGGGCGCATCCACCCGGCTCGTATCGAAGAGGTGGTGGCCCGGGTCCGACAGGAGATCGAGGAGGAGATCTTCCAGACCGGGGAGCGGGCTGTCATCGAGCTGGGTATCGCGAACATGCACCCGGAGCTGGTGCGTCTGGTGGGGCGGATGCGTTTTCGTTCCAGCTACGGGCAGAACCTGCTGGCCCATTCCATGGAGGTGGCCCGTCTGGCGGCCATTATGGCCGCCGAGTTGGGGCTGGACGCCAAGCTGGCCAAGCGCGCCGGGTTGCTACACGATATCGGCAAGGTCGTCGAGGGGGAGCCCGAGGGCCCTCATGCGCTGGTGGGCATGGAGTACTGTCGCCGGTATGGCGAGCACCCGATCGTCTGCAATGCCGTGGGCGCTCATCACGATGAGATCGAGATGGACAACCCCATCTCGCCCCTCGTGCAGGCGGCCGATGCCATCAGCGGGGCCCGCCCGGGCGCGCGACGGGAGACCATCGAGCAGTACATCAAGCGGCTGCAGAAGCTCGAAGAGATCGCCAGCCAATTCGAGGGGGTACAGAAGGTCTACGCCCTGCAGGCGGGCCGTGAGGTGCGCGTCACTGTGGAGGCGGACAGGGTCGACGATGCGCGCGCGGAGCTGTTGGCCATAGATATCGCCAAAAAGATCGAACAGGAAATGCAGTACCCTGGCCAGATCAAGGTGACCGTGATCCGCGAGGTGCGCGCTGTATCCTATGCCAAGTAGCCGGGAGAAAGCGATGTCCTATCGGATTCTGGACGGTAGACGAGTGGCCGAGACCCGCCTGCAGCGGTTGCGGCAAGAGCTGGAGCGATGGAGTGGGGCGGAAGGGCACCGCAGGCCGTTTCTGGCCGTGATTCTCGTGGGGGATCATCCCGCCTCCGCCTCCTATGTGCGGGCAAAAAGGCGTGCGGCGGCTGAGGTGGGCATCGATTCGGAGACCATCCATCTGCCTCTGGACATTTCCGAAGAGGAGCTGCTCGGCCACATTCATCGGCTCAACGCCGATGCCGCCGTGGATGGTATTCTCGTGCAGCTTCCCCTGCCGGAGCACATCAACCCGGATCGGGTTATCGCCGCGCTGGATCCGGCCAAAGATGTCGACGGGTTTCATCCGATCAACGTGGGCCGTCTGGTACTGGGGCAACCCGGATTTCGGCCCTGTACACCGGCCGGGATTGTGGAACTGCTACGGGCCTACGATATCGAATTGAGCGGCCGCCGGGTGGTCATCCTGGGGCGAAGCCATATCGTGGGGTTGCCGCTGGCCAACCTGCTTCTGCAGCGGGGTATGGATGCCACGGTGACCGTCTGCCATAGCCGGACCCCGAATCTGGCAGAGATCACGCGAACCGCGGAAGTTCTCGTCGTCGCTATCGGGCGTCCGCGTTTTGTGACGGCGGAGATGGTCTGCCCCGGCGCTGTGGTCATCGATGTGGGCATCAACCGGCTCTCGGATCCGACCCACCCGCGGGGTTACGTGCTGGTGGGGGATGTGGATTTCGAGGCTGTGGCTCCACGGACGAGCGCGATCACACCTGTGCCCGGTGGGGTGGGGCCTATGACGATCGCCATGCTCCTGGAAAACACGCTGCATGCGGCGCAGCGCCTCTACTATCCCTCCGCTCAGCTGAGCAACCAGCCCGCTACGACAAAAGCCCCGCTCGCCAGCGCAGCTGCCCCCAGCCCATAGGGCAACTGGGTGCGCACGTGATCCATATGGTCGCATACAGCGGCCATGGAGGAGATGATCGTCGTATCCGAGAGGGGAGAGGTGTGATCTCCGAATACCCCTCCGCTCAGTACGGCGGCCACCACGAGGGGGAGCGGTAGGCCCGTCGCCTGCGCTAGGGGCACGGCCACGGGCATGAGGATGGCAAACGCCCCCCAGCTGGAGCCCAGCGTAAAGGAAATCACGCATCCGGTTACGAACACCAGCGCGGGGATCCAAAACAGAGGCCAGTCCGGGGATAACAGGCTGGCCACATAGGGGCCCAGACCCAGTTCCCGGCACAGGTGGCCAAGGGCGAAGGCGAAAACAAGCAGGATAGTTACCGGAAGCAGGCCGGAGGAGCCCTTGAGCACCAGTTGTACGCCCTCCGAAAGGGAAAAAAGCCGTTGCGCAACGCCCAGCATCAGCGCCACGGCCGTAGCGGCGCTCACCGCCCACAACACGGCCGTGGAGCCGGATCCTTGCATGGGATTGCCGTTTCCCGTCACCCAGAGCCCGAAGGGGATCATGGCGATCATCACCCCCAGCGGGATCAGCATGTTGCGGGCCCGATGGGGTCGATCCGGTGGTGGGGCGTGGAAGACGACCTCTTCGGCCACCAGAGGTTTCGCCCCATCGCGGAGCACTTTGCCCGTATTCCGGGCCCGTTCCTCGGCCCGGCGCATGGGCCCGAAGTCCAGCCCGTAGATCACCGCAGGCAGGCTTGCGATCACGATCAGGCTGTAGAAATTGTACAGCAGGCTCTCCAGCAGCGTCCGCACGGCCAGGGCCTCGCTCAGTCCCTGCGCCATGAGCAGGCCGAGCACGTAAGCCCCCCACCCGTTGAGTGGGATCTGCATACAGACGGGGGCGCTGGTGGCATCGCAGAAATAGGCCAGTTTCTCGCGCGATAGCCGGAGTCGATCAAACAGGGGGCGTCCTACGGCGCCGGTAACCAGGCAAGTGATGCTGGATTCCACAAAAATCACCAACCCCAGCACATAGACCAGCCACTGAGCCCCGATCCGGCTACGCGCCCAGCGCCATCGGCTGGCGCGGGCAATGAACCCGTCGACCCCTCCGGAGGCCTGTAGCAGGCTCATCAACCCGCCCACAAGCAGGCAGAAGATCAGGATGCGCGTGTTGCCCGCGTCCGCAAAAACGGCCACGAGCTGATCGAAAAGCTCCCGCAACCCGCTCAGTACATCGCCCCGGTGCAGCACGATGGCCCCGATCAGGATGCCCAGCAACAGGGATAAAAACACCTCTCGGGTGAGCAGTGCCAGTCCAATGGCGACCAGTGGCGGAAGCAGCGACCACCATCCCATAAAAACGGCTTCCCTCTCTTACAGGGTGGCCAGAAAAGTACACCCCGGCCCCTTGGGTCGCAAACCGCTCCGGTACGCCCTTTGACCCCCGGTGGGGGAACAGCCGTGTCGGGAAAAGCTTGCCATGGCCCATAGCGGAAGGGGTCCAGAAGGGCTTCGTCAGACTTTTCTGGAGCATCTGGCGCACCTGCAACAGCTCTACGAGCATGCCCTCCATGAACGATGCGAGCTGAGCCTGCAGGCGCTTATCCCTCTTCTGGACGTGTTTTTGAACGCCTATCCCTATCCCGCTCGCATCGTGGAGCTGGCCACAGGTCGCCCCTGTCGAACCAACCCCGCGGCCCGAGAGCGCGCCGACTCCGGAACCTGGCAGAGCCGTCCGCTTCCGTATCCGCTGGAGGGGTTCTGCCTGGAATGGAGCGTCGGGGTTGCCCCCGAAGAGGAGAGGGCGCTGGAGATGATGAGCGCCGTCATCGCCCACCGTATGCGGAGTGTGCTCACCGGCATAGCGGGGTTTGCCTCGTTAATCGAACAGGAGGCCGGAGATCGCCTGGAGGTCCGGGAGGGTGTGCGCCGCATTATGGAGGGCACCACCCGTCTGGAGCGCATGGTGCAGGATCTGCTGCACTTCAGCCAGCCTCTAGCGCCTCACTGGAAGCCCGTGGCGTTGGAGGGGCTCGTTCGGGATCTGGTAGAGGCTTTTCGCATCAGCCATCCGGAGGCGGATATCGAATGCATGCTTGAGCCCGTAACTCGGATAGCCGATGAGGCCCTTCTGCGGCAGGCCTGGATCGCCCTGGTGCTCAACGCGCTGGAGGCCTGTGATCGTCGGCATATCCGCGTGCAGATCCGACTGCGCCCCGCACCTCCGGAGCTGGAGGTGCGCAACTGGGGAGAGGTGATCGAGGAAGAGCGGCAGGAGAAGATCTTCTGGCCTTTTTTCACCACAAAAGCCCAGAATCTGGGGTTGGGTCTGGCGATCGCGCGCCGAATCGCCCGGGTGCATGGCGCCGTTCTGGAGCTTGTCGAATCGGATCAGAAGCGGGGCACGGCTTTCTGCTGGCGATGGATCACATGAGGCAAAAAGAAAGGGGGGCTCAGGAGCCCCCCTTCTGTGTTCTGTACAGCTTCAGGCCGCCTGTGAGGCGGACTCCTGAGCCAGGCCGAGCACGGAGTCGAGATTGAGCAGGCTGAGCAGACCGGTTTCCGTTTTCACCACCGCCTGCACGAATTCCTGACCTTTGGCCGCTCGCTCCAGCTGATCCGCCGAGGCGTGCAGGACGCGATAGACCCGATCCACGAGCAGACCGGCAACACGGCCCCGGCTTTCTACGATCAGAATGCGCTGTTCCTTGTCCGCCTCTTCTGCGGCCGGAAAGCCCATGCGCAGTCGCAGGTCCAGGATGGGAATCGTGGTGCCTCTCAGGTTCGTGATCCCGCGCACGTAGGGAGGAGCCCCGGGGATCGGGGTGATCGGCGGCAGGCGGTGGATCTCCCACACCTGCAGGATTTCCAGGGCGCACCTCTCCGGCCCCACGGCGAAGCTCACCAGCTGCAGCTCATGCCTGTCGGCCACGGTTTACTTCCTCCTTCCGTTGTGGGGGCCATGCCCGTTGGAGGTAACGGGGACCGCCTTCGGCTTCCCGGACTCGCCCTCCTGTGCCTCCAGGCGGAAGCGTTCGACCAGGCTCTGCAGTTCGAGGGTGAGCCGGTGCAGACCATCGGATGCCTGAGCCAGCGTGCGTGTGCTGGAGGCCGTCTGCTGGGAGACGATCGTAATGGCCTCCACGTTTCGGCTGATTTCCTGGGATACCCGGGATTGTTCTTCGCTGGCGGCCGCGATCTCATCGATCCGGATGTTCATCTGGCCCACTACGCCCACGATAGCCTCGATGACCTGTCCCGCCTGCTGGGCCAGCGCGATACCCTGGCTGACCTCCTCGGTGCCGCGCCGGATGGACTCGACGGATCGGAGGGTTTCCTGCTGGATCTGCTCGATCATCGAGGCGATTTCCTTGGTCGCCAGCGTGGTGCGTTCGGCCAGTTTGCGCACCTCATCGGCCACGACGGCAAATCCGCGGCCCTGCTCGCCGGCGCGCGCGGCCTCGATGGCCGCGTTGAGGGCCAGCAGGTTCGTCTGGTCGGCGATCTCGTCGATAACCCGTATGATTTTGCCGATTTGCTCGCTGGAGGCCCCGAGGCCCTGGACCGTATCGGCGGCCTGACGGACGACCGCCTCTATGCGCCGCATACCCTCGATCATGCGGCCCACGGCCTGACGACCCTCTTCGGCCGCGGAATTGGCCTCCCGGGCCGTATCCGTGGCCTGCATGGCATGGCGGGCGTTTTCCGCGATGGCGTGCGTCATCTGTTCGACCGCCTGAGCCACCTGCCGGGCCTGTTCAGTCTGCTGGTGCATGGCCGCGGCCATCTCTTCGGCGCTGGAGGAGATCTGCACGCTGGCGTCCAACACCGAGGTGGCCGCATCACGCACGTGCTGGATCATGTTCCGTAGATCGGCCACCATCGCGTTGAGCAGCTCGCTGAGCCGGTTGAGCTGTGCATCTTCGGAGGCTTCGAAGTGCGGGGTGAGGTCGCCGGAGGTGATGCGTTCGATCACCTCCTGGATCTGGCTCACGTACCGCTCCATGTAGGCCTGCCGCTGGGCTAGCTCCCTTTGGGCCTGTTCGGCTTGGCGGTGCGCCGTCTCCGCCTGCTCCCGTTGTCGGGAGATGGTCTCCAGGGTATCGGCCAGGTGCTCGATCATGCGATTGAAGGCCTGAGCCAGCTCACCCAACTCGTCCTGCTGGGTAAGCCGGGCTCGAATCGACAGGTCTCCCTCCGTGATGCGGCGGGCCACTTCCTGCAGGTGTCTGATGGGGCGCACGATCCATCGACCCAGCAGTAGCAATACGATCGAGGCCAGGAGCGCCGCCACGGCCGAAGCGCTCAAGCCCACGGTCAGGGCGGCGCGTTTTTCCGCCTCCACCGGGGCCAGGCTAAGGGCCAGGCGTGCTGTGCCGATGCGCTCCCCGGTTTCCTTCCGGATGGGCTCTTGCACATCGAGCACGGTTTGCCCGGAGCGCAAGCGCAACCACTGGACGCCTTCGCTTTCCCTCTTCAGGGGGGCGCTGGAGAAAAGTCCGGTCTCCCGCCCACCCAGCAGGGCTCCTGCTTCGTTGTATATCCCCACCGCGACGATGTCCGGGTTGGCTTTCTGCAGCTGCTCGGCCAGGATGTTGAGCTGTTCTACGTCCTGTAGGAGCACGCTGTAGCCGGAAAGCTGGGCCAGGCTCTGGGCGGCCTGCAGGCCCTCGGTCTGGAAAACGGCCTCCAGCTTACGTCCCATCCAGTGGACATAGAAGGCCGTCAGGGATCCCGACAGAACCAGGATCATCCCCCCCACGGTGGCGGTGATCCGAGTGCGCAACGTCCAGCGCCTCATGCAATGCCTCCTTGCCTTGCGCTCAGTTGGATACGAAAGTCGCCTGTGCCTGGTACTGCTCCGGCACCTTCACGTTGAGCGCCTGCGCGACCCGCTGATTTACATACAGGCGCAGCTGCCCCCCCTCGCTGGTCACATGGAGGAGCCCTCCTTCGCTGACCATGGCCTTATCGGGGACCAAGAGAGCCAGGTTGCGGGTTACCGTGTTTTTGTAAAGAAAATCCCGAGCCGCGGAGCTGCTTAAGGCTCCCGTGTTGTCCAATAGCCAGATCCCCTGGACCTGGTAGCTGGAAACCAGCTCCCGGAACTTCGGAGCCAGATCGGCGATCGAGTTCACGACCGTGACGATCACCTTCACTCCCGTGGCCGCCGAGGCCTTATTCAAGGCCCGGGTGAGCTCCTCGGAAGGAGTCTGGTTGGTCAGCACCCCTACCGCCTTCAGGCTCGGATAGAGCTCCTTGAGGGCGAAGAGCTGCTGGGTTGGGGTCTGGGCCATGGCCGGCTGCATACCCGGAAGCCCAGACACAAGAACCAGGCCGAAGAAGAAGAGCCCACACATCCGTACGAACATAGCACACCTCCTTGTTGGGGTTTAGGGGTTACATTTTGGAATTCTGAGGTTTCACAAACCACCTCGCAAAAAGCCGTTTCCGCTGCAAAACCGCCTTCCATCGTCGGCATGGGCCTGTAGTCGAAAAGCGTGCCGGAAGAGGGCCTGCTCTTCGAGGAGCGGAAAAAAATGCCGGCTTTCCGGCTTTCGAGGCGCCGGCATATCCGTTGCCCCGCCTGTCGGAGGCGAGATTGCAAGGAAAGGCGGTCCCATGCGGCTCTTGGAAACAGCTGAGCTTACTGTCTTGCGCCGCGCCATGGATGCCTACGGGCTCAGGCAGCGCAGTACGGCCAGCAACGTGGCCAATCTGGATACGCCGGGCTATAGAAGAATAGATGTGCACTTCGAGGAGGCTCTACAGCGCGCCCGACGTCGCTATAGGGCCGGTTTTACCCTGCAGCCGCCGCAGGAGACCCGGGCGCGCCTGGAGGTCGCCCCGGAGGGCCCGGTGCTGGAAGACGAGCTCATGACGCTTGCCGACACGCAGATGCGCGTTACACTTGTGGTGCGCGCCCTACAGCACACCTTCCGCAACCTGCGTATGGCCATCACCGGTCGTACAAGCGGCTAAAGGGCTGAGGCGATGAAGATCGGGCCGTTCTTTCAGCTGTTTCGTACCGTAGCGCGGGGGTTGGAGACCTACCGGCAAGAGCTCTCCGTGGTGGCCGAGAACATGGCCAACGCGCAGACGACCCGCACCCCTCAGGGGGGGCCGTATACGCCCAAGCGCGTCCTCCGTGAGGCGCCCGAAGCCCCGTTCTGGGGGGTGATGCGGCGCGTGGCCCTGCCCGTGGTGACGACAAATCCCCTGCACCGCCGCTCCGGGGAGCTGCGCCTGCCGGAAGAACGCCCCGACCTGGGGCCTCGGTCTCAGGTGCTGCCCGAGGCCCGTTTCCGCCCCGAGTACGATCCCACGCACCCGGATGCGGATGCGAACGGAATGGTCTGGTATCCGGATATCAACGTGGTCGAGGAGATGGCCCGCATGATCAGCGCCAGCCGGCTCTATGAGGCCAACCTGTCCGTCTTCGCCTCGGCCAAGGAGATGATCCGCAAAACGCTGGAGATCTAAAGGGAGCTGAGCCTATGGACGTGGTTCGCCTATCTGGAGGTATACCGCCTGCGGAGCGCGGGCTGAGCCGAGCCCTTGCGCAGAGGGCATCTTCTGCCCCTTCCCTGAGCCAGGAGGAGCGCTCCCTTATCGCGCAGTACTTCCCCGAATCCTCCGAAAGCGGCCTGACCGTCTACAAGCGCCGGCAGGTGCAGGAGCTACAGCCCCAGGCGCTGGGTCGACACATAGACATAAGGGGATAGGCCATGTTGTCCGTAACCCGATTGTCTGACGGTCTGCAATCCCTTCGGCCCCCGTCGGAGGTGCGGCCCGCCGAGCCCGGGCGTACGGGGGATTTCTCCGGATTGCTTGCGCGCACGCTCGGGGCCGTGGATGCGGCCCAGAAACAGGCCGATGAGGGCGTACAGGCCTTCGTGGCCGGGGAGACGGAGGATTTGCATGAGATCATGATCCAGCTCGAGCAGGCGCAGGTGGGCCTGCAACTCATGATCGAGATCCGCAACCGGATCGTGGAAACATACCAGGAACTCATGCGCATGCCGCTCTAAAGGAGGCTGACAGGTGACATCCTGGCTGGAGACGTTGAGGCGCTTCTGGGGTTCGCTCACCGGCCTGCAGCGTGCCTCCATTCTGGGCGTCGGGATCCTGGTGTTCGTCGGGCTCGGCCTGTTGGCCTTCTGGGCGGGCCGGCCTACGTATGCTCTGCTGTTCGGGCGGCTGGAGGCCGAGGAGGCCAGCCGCATCGTGGAAGAGCTCAAAAAGGAGAACGTGCCCTACCAGCTCCGGGATGGGGGAGCGAGCATCTACGTGCCGGCCGATCGGGTATATGAGCTCCGTGTGCGCCTGGCCGGCAAAGGCCTGGCCAGCGGCAAGTATCTCGGCTACGAATTGCTCGATGGCAACAGCCTGGGCATGACGGATTTTATGCAGCGCGTCAACCTCAAGCGTGCCATCGAGGGGGAGTTGTCGCGCACGATCTCCAATCTGGAGCAGGTCGAGATGGCTCGGGTGCACCTGGTGCTACCCGAGCGAAGCCCCTTTCAGAGTACGCAGCGGGAGCCCTCCGCCTCCGTGGTGGTCAAGCTCCGGCCCGGAAGCGCGCTCTCCAGCGCCCAGATCGAGGGGATTCAAGCGCTGGTGGCCGGAAGCGTCGAGGGGCTCACCATAGAGAACGTGACCATCCTGGATAGCCGGGGGAATTTGCTCTCCCAGAATGCGGCCCGTTCTGCGGAGTTTTCCGCCGCCTCGGCCCAGATCCGTTATCAGCAGGAGCTGGAGGCGTACCTGGCCCAGAAAGGGCAGTCCATGTTGGATAATGTGCTGGGGCCCGGAAACAGCCTGGTGCGCGTGGCCGCCGAGGTGGATTTTACCCGCCTGGTTCAGGAGCGCGACCTGATCGATCCGGAGTCCCAGACCATCGTCAGTGAGGAGACGCTCCAGGAGGAGCGCACCCCCGATGCTAACGGATCGGCCGCCGCGGGTCAGCGCGTGAGCAACGCGGTGCGCAATTACGAGCTCTCGCGCACGCGCGAGCGCATGGAGAAGGCGGTGGGACAGCTCAAGCGGCTGAGCGTATCCGTGATCCTCAACTACCGCAAGGTCATCACGCCGGGCCGGAATGGAGAGGAGACCGTGCGCTATGAGCCCTACTCGGCCCAGGAACTGGAGGGTTTTGCCGATCTGGTGCGCAAGGCCGTCGGATTTCAGGCCGACAGGGGGGATGAGATCACCATCCAGCAGATCCGTTTCGATACCTCTACCGATGAACAGCTGCAAAAGGAGCTGGCGGTCTGGCAACAGCGTCAGCAGCGCGAACAGTATCTCCGCTACGGGCTCACGGCGCTGGGGCTGGTGCTGGCCTTTGTGTTCCTGTGGCTCCTGCTCAGACGCATGCGCCAGCGCATCGAACCCTATCCGCTCGCCTCTGCCTCCCTGCCCCCCGGGCAGACGGTGAACCTGCTCACCGGCCGACCGGAGCCCGTCCTGGAAGGGATTGCGGCCGAGGAGTATGAGCTCAGCGAGGATATGTTCATTCAGCGGCTATCCCCGGAGGCCCGGGCGCGCGTGCGGGCCAAGGAAAAGATGATGGAGGAAATCCGCACCTTCGTCGAACAGGAGCCCGATGCGGCCACGAACCTGATCCGAACCTGGTTGTTGGAGGATGAGCTGCATGGACAGCGTGCCCACTAAAGCGGCTGCAGCCGTCGTCACTCCGGAGGCCTCTGCAGGTCCCCAGGTCCGACTCAACGGGGCCCAGAAGGCGGCCATCATCCTTGTTTCTATGGGCGTGGAGGCGGCCGCCCAGATCCTCAAGAAGCTCTCCGAAGAAGAGGTGGAGCGCGTCACCCTGGAGATCGCCCGTATCTCCTCGGTCACCCCGGAGATGATCGATGCCGTCGTGACCGAATACCACCAGATGATGACGGCCAAAAAGTACGTCTTGCGCGGCGGTCTGGATTTCGCCATGGAGGTGCTGGAACGCATCTGGGGGCGCAAAAAGGCCGAGGAGATCATCATGCGCATCGAGGCGGCCACGAAAGTGAGCGCCTTCTACCTGCTGCAGACCGTGGAGACGGCCCAGCTGGTGAACTTCATTCAGAGCGAGCATCCCCAGGTGGCCGCGCTCATTTTGGCCAAGCTCAATCCCGCCAAAGCCGCCGAGGTGCTCTCCAGCCTCCCCCCCGATCTGCAGGCGGAGATCACCTACCGGCTGGCCACGATGGGCAAAACCCCGCCCGAATTGGTCCACGAGATCGAGGAGGTGATCCGTTCCCAGATGGGCAACATCTTCGGATCCCGGCTCAGCGATACCGGAGGGCCCCATGCGGCGGCGGCTATCCTGAACCTGGTCAGCCGACAGGCCGAACGGCACATCATGGAAACCCTCTCGCGGCGGGATCCCGAAGTGGCCGACAAGATCAAAAACCTCATGTTCACCTTCGAAGACATCCTGGGCCTTCCGGATCAGGCCATTCAGCGCATTCTGGCCGAGATCGACATGCGTCAGCTGGCCATCGCGCTACGCGGGGCAAGCGAAGATCTGCGCCAGAAGTTCAAGTCGAACATGTCCCAGCGCGCGGCCGAGATGCTCGAAGAGGAGATGACCTATCTGGGCCCAGTTCGGGTGCGGGATGTGGAAGAGGCCCAGAACGCCATCGTGCGTACGATCCGGCAGCTCGAGGAGGCCGAAGAGATCACGATCTCCCGAGGCGGGCAAGAAGAATACATCTGAGATATGGCGACTATGAGCGGCATCGCGGTCCTCATCCGTCGGGGCGGCTTTCGGGTGCTTCCCGAGCCGGCTGAGATCCCCTTGTATCCGCCGGCCTGCTTTCCCCCACTGGATGAGGGGGAACAGCCCCTCGGGGGGGAAGAAGAGGTCGAGCAGGCTCCTGCGGAGGCCGAGCGCCGGGCGGAAAAGGACGAAGAGCTCGCTTCGCAGGAGGGGCTGGAGCGGCATTGCGAACTGATCAGAGCCGAGGGCTTTGCCGAAGGCTACCAAAAGGCCGCTCAGGAGTACGAGTCTCGCTATCGGGAACGGCTTCAGGAGCTGGAAGCCCGCCTGCAGGGGGAGTTGACGCGCTTGCAGGCGGAACTGGAGGCCTTCGAGGAAGCCATGGCCCGCATGACCGTCCGGCTCGCCCTGCGTCTGGCGGAGAAAATTCTGGATATGCCGCTGGATCCAGAACGCCTGGAGCCGGTCCTCAGGCGCCGGCTCGACGGGGTGCTGGCCCGTCTTGCCGAGGCGCAACCCATTACCGTGCATGTTCCTCCGGGCTGGGCACAGCGATTTCAGGTAGAACGGGCCGGATTGCGCTGGATCGAAGATGCCGACCTGAGGCCGGGGGAGTTTCTTGTGCAGACGGCATCGAACCAATACGTGCTTCGATTCCGGGAGGCGCTCCGGCAGATAGAAGAGGAACTGCGCTGGACCGATGAGGTGGACTGAGCTATATCGGATGCTGGAGGAGGCAAGTGCACAGCTTGTCGTCGAGCCCCTCTGCTATGGGCGGGTGCGCTCTGTGGTGGGCCTGCTTGTCGAGGCCACGGGGCTGGATGCCCCTGTGGGGGCGCTCTGCCAGATCGCGCTCGAGGCGGAGCGCACGGTGCCGGCTGAGGTTATCGGGATTCGAGACGAACTCACCCTCCTTATGCCCCTGGAAGAAGTCGTGGGGTTGAGGCAGGGCGCCTGGGTGCGCCGGAGCACCCAACCCCTGCGCGTGCCCGTGGGGCCGGAGCTATTGGGACGCGTCATCGATGCGGCCGGACGGCCTCTGGATGGCAAGGGGCCGATCTTCTGCGATGAGTTCTATCCCGTGCACCGGGATCCCCCTCCGGCGATGAGCCGGCCCCTTATCCGGGAGGCGCTCCATACGGGCATCCGGGCCATTGATGGGCTGCTCACCATCGGCAAAGGACAGCGCGTGGGCATCTTCGCCGGTAGCGGAGTGGGCAAAAGCGTACTGCTCGGGATGATCGCCCGCCGCAGTTCGGCCCATGTGAACGTGATCGCGCTCATCGGGGAGCGGGGGCGTGAGGTGCGCGAATTCATCGAAGACAATCTCGGCTCCGAGGGCCTGGCCCGATCCGTGGTGGTGGCCGTTACCAGCGATCAGGCCGCAATGAGTCGGGTCAAGGGCGCCTTTGTGGCCACGGCAATCGCCGAGTACTTCCGCGATCAGGGGCAGGACGTGTTGCTGATGATGGACTCCGTCACCCGGGTGGCTATGGCCCAGCGGGAGATCGGTCTGGCTTCCGGGGAACCGCCGAGCACGAAGGGCTATACGCCGAGCGTCTTCGCCCTGCTGCCCCGTCTGCTCGAGCGGGCCGGTCCTGGTCCGAGGGGCACGATCACGGGGCTGTATACGGTGCTCGTCGAGGGGGATGACCTCAATGAGCCCATCGCCGATGCGGTGCGGGGCATTCTCGATGGGCACATTGTGCTCTCTCGTCGGCTGGCGCATCGGGGGCATTATCCGGCCATCGACGTGCTGGCCAGCACCAGCCGGGTGATGCCCCGCATCGTCTCCCCGGAACATCGACGGCTGGCCCAGGAGGCGCGCGCGCTACTGGCCACGTACGCCGAGGCCGAGGATCTTATCCACATCGGCGCCTACGTGCGGGGATCAAATCCCCGGATCGATCGGGCCCTGGAGCGCATCGAGGCCCTGCGCGCCTTCCTGGTGCAGGATATGTTCGCCGCCCCCGATGGAGCGCCAACGCTCAGCTGGCTCGAAGAGGCGGTTATGGGCAATACGGAGGGGCAATGAGGCGGTTTCGTTTCCCTCTGGAGACCCTGCGTCGGGTACGGGCCCATCAGGAGCGCCTGGAACGAGCGCGCGCCCTGGAGGCACGGCACCAGTGGGAGAAAACTCAACAGGAGCTGGAAAGCCATCGGGAGCGCTTTGAGGCCTCCCTGCATCGGGCCGTAGACTGGCATCAGCCGGCCCTCTGGCGGGCCCTGCACGGCTACATCCTGCAGGAGCTCGAGGCGCTTGAGGAGCATCGAAGGAAGGCGGCATGGGCGGAAGAACGCTGGAAGCAGATACAGGACCGATGGATTCGGGCCCGACAGGCACACGAGGTCTTGGAGCGCCTCCGAGAGCGTGCCTGGGAGCGATTCCACCAGGAACTCGAACGTCAGGAGGGGGCTGAGCTCGACGAGCTCGCCATCCAGCGCATCCGCTTTCCTCAGCATGGAGGGGGGCGATGAAGCAGGTGCTGCTCTATATCGGTCTGGGAGTAGGCGCTCCGCTGACATTCCTGGGGCTTATGTACGGAATGTACCTCCTCTATCCACGCCTGAAGGGGTATGCGAGTCCAGAGGCTTATCTGGTTGCGCTGGATTCCCTGCGACGGGCGGCGGCTCCGGATTCCCTGCACCAGATCTTCCGGGAATCGGGCCCGAATCCGGACAGCACGCGGGCCGTTGAGGATAGCCTGCGGACCCTCTCCAGCGGGGAGATGATCCCGGAGGCCGTCTGGGATTCGCTCGCCCAGCTGCGCATACGCCTGGCCGCTCTGGAGGCCGAATTCAGGCGGATGCAGGAGGCTGCGTCTCCGGCGCCGCGCAGTGCGGCGGCTCCCCGCATGAGCCCTTCCCGTCTGCAGGAGCTGGCCTCAAGCCTTGCTCGCCTCAAGCCCGAAGAGCTCAGCCGCATTCTGGAGCAGCTCGACTATTCCGTCCTGCAGCAGCTCTTCTGGGAGGTTGAAGAAAATAGACGGCCTCTGCTGCTGCGGGCCATGCCGCCGGAAAAGGCCGCCGCGCTCATTCAGCAAATGGTCAGGAGCCGGTAGAACATGGATGCACGTTTGCTGTCTTTGTCCGCACTTCCCATGGAAGTAAGCTCGGATGGCTACCCCGGGCAGGAACCCGATCCCCCGGGCGATTTCTGGACTTTGCTGGCCCAGTGCCTAGATGGCATATTGCCTCTGGCTCCGGCCCCGGAAGTGCGCTTTGCCGATAGGCCTCCGTCTGGGACGCCCTCGATCTCGGAGGTGGCCTCGGATCTGGAGCCCCTCGGCCCGGAGGCCGGTTTGTTGGCCGGAGGCCTCCTTCAGCCCTCCGCCGAAGGGCAGTCCGGCATCCCGGAAGCCGCCAGCGAGGGCATAGAGGCTTCAGATTCGTTTACTGCGGGGCTTTCGCTGGCCCAGAAGTCCGCTCCAGAGCGCCCTGCTTCGGGATCGGAGCGGGGCGTGTTGATGGCAGAGCAACCGGAGCGACTCTCGCCGGAAGGTGAGCCCGAAGGGACTGCCCGGATCCGGGGATATGCGGCAGAGATCCTATCCGCGAAAACAGACCGGATCCCGGTAGCCGGTCCGGAGGCCTCTTCGGCGTCCTCCGGCGTTGGGGGCGAGGATATGCCCCAACTTACCGGGAAAGCGCACCTTCCGGTCGGATATGTCTCCGAGCACGGAGATCAGGTCCGTCTCCCGGGCGTGGAGGCCAATCGCCGATTCGACCTCGGGGTGGAGCGGGATCGGCCGGATTGGCCCCGCCCGGTATACCACGGAGCCCTTCCGCATCGGTCTTCCCCCGAGTTTTCAGTCCCTTTGGACCCGAACGTGAAGATCGAAGTGGCCGCTGGAGGGTCCCCCTCCTCTTCTCCTGAGTTTTCGGTCCCCTTCGACCCCCAGGACCAGGGTCCGCTTCCGCCCATAGACGGCGCAGGCGAGGTTCGAGCTGTTTTTTCCTCCCCGATACCTCTGCAGGGCCGGGCTGTTTCCGTACCGGCCGGGCGGAGGGAGGTGCTGGGACCGGCCGAAGGCTGGCTTTATGCAGTTCGGGTAGAGGAGTTCCGGATCCCTCAAGAGCGCGGTGAGCCGGGGGCGAGATCAGAGCCCATAGAGGTGCGGCTTTTCGTGCCGAATCAGCCTGAGAAGGGCACCCTCCTACAGCATCTCCCCTACTTCTCTGCCATTCCCCGGACCCAAGAGGGCCGTGCTGCGTCGGCCGGGATGGGCCTCGGGGTTCAGACTGAACCCCCCCAGAAGGTGGGGGGGTTCTCATCTTCGCCAGATGTTCAGGCCCTGAGTTCGGAATCCGTATCGGATTCCGGCCCGGGCCAGTCCCCCGCCCCCGACCCGGTTCTGCGGGACGGGGGGCCGAGTCCGGGTGCGGGGGGAGCTTCACCCCGCAGGGATGGGGCGCAATCGGAAGCCCCCGAGGCGGATGCGGATCTTCCCCGGCGGTCGGATCCGTTGGGGAAGGATGGGGAGGGTATGGAGGTGAGCTCGGTTGGGGGATCGGAGGAATCCACTCCCCGGGAGTTTTCCCAGCTTGCCGCTCCCCCACAGGAAAAGCCCCACGGGGAGCGATCGGCCGCCGCCCTATGGGCCGGCAGGCTGGAACATGTGCTGCGCCATGTTCTGAGTGAGGCGCAACGGCTGGCGCTTTCCCCGCCGTTGCGTTTCGAGGTACGACTTCCCGAGTGGCAGGGGGGCATCCTGGTAGAGATGCGCGACCGATCCGAGAAACTGGAGCTACGCCTGAGCACCTCGGATCCCGCGCTCCGGGACGCGCTTCGGCCTGTTCTGGGCGGACTGCGTCAGGAGCTGGAGGAGCGCCTCGGGTTGCAGGTGGAGGTGAACCTGCAGGAAGGGGGGGCGTTCGGATCCGGAAGGGACACGTATGCAGAGGCCCGGTCAGGTTCTGCGCGCTCTGTTGCCCGTTTACCCGATTTTCTCGGGGCGATGCCGGGCGAGGTAGAGGATGCCCAGCGGGAGGGCCAATTCCATCGGCCGCGTTGGTGGGGGTATAACAGCATCGAGTTCGTAGCCTAGGAGGAGATACTATGCCGCTTCAGGTTCCCTCTCTGGACAGCGGGCCAAATCCGCAGGTTGATGCGCTCGTTCAGGCCAGCCGCCGGACCGAGCTCAATCGGGATCAGTTTCTGAAGTTGCTCGTCACCCAGCTGCGCAATCAGGACCCGACCAATCCCCTCAAAGGACAGGAGTTTGCCGCCCAGCTGGCTCAGTTTTCCTCCGTAGAGCAATTGATCCAGCTCAACCAGGGCATCGTCCGGCATTTTCAGGCGCTGGGCCTCTGGAATCAGAGTCTCTATCACCTGCTTGTGGCCGGGCTGGTCGGCAAAGAAGCCCGAGTGCAAGCCGAAGCGGTGCTTTTCGATGGAGCAAAGCCGGCCACAATCCCCTTTTCGCTTTCCGGTCATGCCGATACGGTTGCGATACGTATCCTGGATGCTTCAGGCCGCACCGTGCGCACCCTGGAGCTGGGTGCTCGTCCGGAGGGGATGCAGGAAGTGCTCTGGGACGGGATGGACGATCAGGGTCGACAGCTGCCGAAGGGGCTCTATCGGGTTCGTATAGAGGCCCACAACGCCGGGCAGTCGGTCTCCGCCGCGGTCTTTCTTCTGGGGCCGATTACGCGAGTGCAGTACACAGCCGAGGGGACCAAGATCTGGATCGGAGATATCGCTGTGGATTTGAGCGCGATCGAGGAAATCCGACAACCTCAGCAGCAAGGAGGGTAGGGTTATGACGGTACAGGAGCTGTTGCGTCGCGTCGACCCCGCCGTTTCGATGGGCGGGGTGGCCAATCGCTCGCCGACGGCACGAGAAGGGCCTTCCTTTGCTCACCTCGTTGAGCGGTATCGGCAACAGGATACGGGGGTGCGTTTTTCTGCCCATGCGCTGGAGCGTCTCACGGAGCGAGCCATTGAGCTCAGCCCAACGGATTTGGAGATGCTCCGGGGGGCGATCGATCAGCTGGCCCGCAAGGGGGCTCGCGATAGCCTGGTGCTCCATCCCCGAGCGGCCTTCGTGGTCAACGTGCCCAATCGAACCGTAGTAACCGCCGTGGATGCGGAAACGATGCGGGAGCGCGTCTTCACCCAGATCGACAGTGCGCTGATTCTGCGATGAGGCGCGATACGCTGCAGAAGGGCTGGACCCGAAACGGGGGGCCCGGGTGCGGCGGAACGACAGAAGCCGCAAACACAAGCAGACCACATAAGGAGGTGACGTCATGATTCGATCTCTGTATTCGGGCGTTTCGGGCATGCGGTCGCATCAGACCCGCATGGATGTAGTGGGCAGCAACATCGCCAACGTGAACACGATCGGCTTCAAGAGCTCGCGCGTGACGTTTGCCCAGTTGCTCGGGCAGAGCCTGCTCGGCTCGGGCAGGGGCGCGGTGGGAGGCAGCATCAATCCCGCCCAGATCGGGCTCGGGGTGGCTGTGGCCTCCATAGACCGGCGCTTCACGCAGGGTTCTTTTGAGTCGACCAACATCCCTTCCGATGTGGCGCTCGATGGGCCCGGCTTTTTCGTCTTGCGCAAGGGCCAGGAGACCGTGCTCACGCGCGCGGGCAATTTCCAGTTCAACAGCAAGGGCGAGCTGGTCAACGTAAACGGGTTCAACGTACAGGGCTGGCTCTTTTACCCCCGCATCGACGGCTCCGGGAACGTGCAGCGCGATCCCGACGGTCGCATCATCTACGATCTGAACCGCAAGCTTACGGATATCCGCCTGGGGGATTATGGGGTATCGGAGCCCAAGGAGACCCAGCTCGTTCGGGTGACGGGCAACCTGAACGCTTCTCTGCCCCTCTATGCGGCAAGCCAGCCGGAAGCGCACACGATTTCGACGGTCATCTATGACGCCCAGGGGGTGGCGCGCACGATGACCGTCGAATTCCGTCGGGTGGGTGCCAGCCAGTGGGAGGCCGTAATTCGGGTGCAAGACAATACGGGCGGCTTTCTTGCGATCGGACAGCCGACGGGCAGCGTTCCGGCGGATACGGACTCGGATGCGGATGCGGTCACGATCCCCCTTGAGTTTGATGCCCAGGGGCGATTGATCCCGTTCGCTTCCGGGGATACGCGCCTGGAGGTCGAGTTCGATCCCGACGGAGCGGGTCCGCTGGGCAACCAGACAATCCAGCTCGAGCTGGGGCAGCTGGTCCAGTATGAAGGCGCCTCCACAGCTCGCGTGGAGTCGCAGGATGGGTTCCCCAAAGGGGACTTCGTGACCTTCCGGATCGATTCTCGCGGGGTTCTGGAGGTGCTCTACAGCAACGGCCAGAGCCGTCCGATCGCGCAGCTGGCTGTGGGTGATGTGCCCAACCAGCAGGGTCTGGAGCATATCGGAGACGGTATTTTCCGGGCCAACTCGACCTCAGGGCCCATCGTCTTCTACCGGGCCGGAGAAGATACCGCGACCACTATGGTCAGCGGGGCGCTGGAGATGAGCAACGTGGACCTGGCCAGCGAGTTTACGGACATGATCGTCACCCAGCGCGGTTTTCAGGCCAGCGCCCGGATCATCACCACCTCGGATGAGATGCTTCAGGAAACCGTACAGCTCAAACGGTGATCTCTTTCTCCCTCCCCCGCAGGGCCCGGCCAGGCGCCGGGCCTTTTTCTTTGGATGCGGCGGCGTATCTTTGCCTCTGATGCAGGCACAGGAACAACTCGACGTCCCCAACCGACTCCGGGCCGCACGGTGGAGTCTTGCCGTAGGGCTGGTGCTGCTGGGGGTGAAGTTTTTCGCCTTTACGCTGACGGGGTCTACTGCGGTACTCTCCGACGCTCTGGAGTCCATTATCAATGTCGTGGCCGCCCTGCTGGCCCTCATCTCCGTGCATATCGCCGCCCGCCCTCCGGACCAGAGTCATCCCTACGGGCACGGGAAGATCGAATTCTTCTCGGCCGGTTTTGAGGGTTCGCTCATCATGCTGGCCGGCGGTGCCATTGGCTATAAAGCGCTGGAAGCGCTCTGGCGTGGAGCCGTTCTGGAGCGGCTGGAGACGGGTATTGCGCTGGTCGCCGGCGCGGGGCTGGCAAACGCGCTACTGGGCCTCTACCTGCTGCATACGGGACGTCGAACCCGATCGGCCACCCTGCGCGCAAGCGGACATCATGTCCTCAGTGATGCCTATACGAGCGCTGGCGTGGTGCTCGGGCTGGGGCTTGTGCGGCTTACGGGCCTATGGTGGTTGGATCCCCTGGTGGCACTCGGCGTGGGCGTCCATATCCTGAGAGCGGGTTACGGGTTGGTCCGAGAGGCGATAGCGGGTCTGATGCATGAGGCCGATCCGGAGACGCTGGAGCGGATAGCGCTTCTGCTCCAACAGAGTCGGCAACCGGGCTGGATTGCCCCCCATCGGCTCAGAACCTGGCGCAGTGGGGCCGTGCTGCACGTGGACTTTCATCTCATTTTGCCCTTCTACTGGACGCTGCAGCAGAGTCATGAAGCGGAACATGCTATCTACGAGCTCTTCCGGGCGCAGTGGCCGGAGCCGGTAGATGTCATCGTGCATACCGAGCCCTGTTGGCCGGCCTGCTGTGCACTCTGCGGTATGCCGGATTGTCCGGTCCGCAGCGCCCCGCTGGTGCGGTTGCTTCCCTGGAATGGAGCGGTACTGCAGGCCCCGCTGGATGTACAGCTGAGAGCCGTCGGCTCGACGATTGGCGCAGAACATGAGGCCTAAATGCTCCCGGGGTTGCCAGCGGATAGCTCGGTTTCTTATCTTCGCGCCCGAATACTCGATGCCCGGGCAGTTGCTCATATCCCGTCGACGACGAGGCCAGGACGCTGGCGCCGTGGCAGGTCTGCTTGCGATCGGCAGGGGGATATGGCATCCGGGAAGTGGAAGAAAGCCTCTGACGTCCTTCGCAAGCGGCCGCAGCGCCGCTTTTTTTATGTCCGTCGGGTTCTGGATAGGGGGGACGGAGCTTCGCTACAATGCCGGCTCGGTCGGCCCTTGCTCCAAGACGAGGGGCGTGACGTCCTGCATCGAGGGGGCGCCGAGGGGATGCGTTTCCCCTGAGAGGCATGCATCTTCCGTGGGCTCTGGGGCAGGCATGAAAACATATGGAGGGTGACGAGGTGATGCCGCACAAACGGGTTCCCGCCAAGCTGGCTCTGGCCGACGGTACGGTGGTATCCGGATGGGCTATCGGTCGTCTGGGAGAGGCGGCCGGGGAGCTGTGTTTCAATACGAGCATGACGGGATATCAGGAGATCTTCACCGATCCGTCCTATTACGGCCAGCTCATGATGATGAGCTATCCCCATATCGGCAACTACGGGGTTACAGAAGAGCATTCCGAGGCTCCCCGCCCTATGGTGCAGGGCGTAATTGTGCGCGCCTTTTCGTACGTCTACTCGAACCCGCATGCGGACACCTCGCTGGATGAATGGCTGGACCGCCACGGGATCGTGGGGATCACGGGCGTCGATACGCGCATGCTCGTGCGGCTGTTGCGGCACAAGGGGGCCATGAACGCGGTGATTTCCTCAGTAGATCTGGACAACGAAAGCCTGGTGGAAAAAGCGCGCCGCTGGCCCTCCATGCAGGGGTTGGAGCTGGCCTCCCGGGTGAGCACGCCGGACCCCTACGAATTGCCCTCCGATGGTCCCTTTCGGGTGGCGGTCTACGACTACGGGGTCAAACGCAGTATTCTTGAGCAGCTGCGCAGTCGCGGATGCACGCTGCGCGTCTTTCCGGCCCGTACACCTGTGGAGGCCGTGCTGGCCTGGAACCCGGACGGGGTGTTTTTCTCCAACGGGCCGGGCGATCCGAACGCGATGCCGTATGCGATCCAGACTGTGCGTTTCTTCCTGGAGCAGACCGACCTGCCCCTGTTCGGGATCTGCCTGGGACATCAGCTGATGGCCCTGGCTTCGGGTTGTACGGTCTACAAAATGCACACCGGACATCGCGGGGCCAACCATCCGGTCAAAAACCTGCAGACGGGCCGTGTAGAGATCACCACGCAGAACCACGGCTTCGCCGTAGCGGCCGATTCCATAGATCCCACGGTGGCCCGGATCAGCCACCTCAACCTGAACGATCACACCGTCGAAGGGCTCGAATTTGTGGGGCGCAACGCCTTCTGCGTGCAGTATCACCCGGAAGCCTGTCCAGGCCCCCACGATAGCCGCTACCTCTTCGACGAGTTTCGGGCCCGACTGGAGGTGTATGTCACACAGAAAGTAGCCTGTTGAGGTGCCATGCCGAAACGTGATGACATCCGCAAGGTCCTCATCATCGGTTCCGGTCCAATTGTGATCGGACAGGCCTGTGAATTCGACTACTCCGGCACCCAGGCCTGTCGTGCCCTGCGTGCCGAGGGCATTGAGGTGGTGCTTATCAACTCCAATCCGGCCACCATCATGACCGATCCCATGATAGCCGATCGGGTATACCTGCGGCCTCTGAGCGCGGAAAACGTGCGTGAGGTGGCCCTACTAGAGAAACCAGACGCCGTGCTGCCCACCATGGGCGGGCAGACGGCGCTCAACCTGGCCGTGGAACTGGAAAATGAGGGCTTCTGGCGCGAGCAGGGTATTGAGATTATCGGGGCCGACATTACCGCCATCCGCATCACGGAAGATCGGCAGGCCTTCCGAGACCTTATGATGCGCATCGGCATCGATATCCCGCGCAGCCGTCTGGCCCGCAGCCTGCTGGAAGCCAAGGAGATTGCCGAGGAGATCGGTTTCCCCCTTGTCATCCGGCCCTCCTTTACCCTCGGGGGAACCGGGGCCGGGATCGTCTGGACGCGGGAGGAGTTCGAGCGCAGAGTGCTCCGAGGTCTGGAGATGAGCCCCGTGCACGAGGTGCTCATCGAGGAGTCCATCTACGGCTGGAAGGAGTTCGAGCTTGAACTTTTGCGCGATCGCCACGATAACGTGATTATCGTCTGCTCCATTGAGAACGTCGACCCCATGGGCATTCATACCGGGGATTCCGTCACCGTGGCTCCCGCGCAGACGTTGAGTGATCGCCTCTATCAGCAGATGCGCGATATGGCGATCCGGATGATGCGCTCCATCGGCAATTTCGCCGGGGGGTGCAACGTGCAGTTTGCTGTGGACCCGAAGACGGAGCGCATGGTGGCCATTGAAATTAATCCACGGGTGAGCCGCTCCTCGGCCCTGGCCTCCAAGGCCACAGGGTATCCCATCGCCAAGGTTGCCGCCCGACTGGCCATCGGATACACGCTCGATGAGCTGCCCAACGATGTTACGGGCACCACAAGCGCCTGCTTCGAGCCCGCGCTCGACTATGTGGTGGTCAAAATCCCCCGGTGGAACTTCGACAAATTCCCGGGCGCCGATGAAGAGCTCGGCATGCAGATGAAGGCCGTAGGCGAGGTGATGGCCATTGGCCGGACCTTCCTGGAAGCCCTGCAGAAGGCCTGGCAGTCGCTCGAGGTCGGCCGGGATGGGCTGGGCATGGACGCCCGCGATGTGCTCGATCCCCAGCTTGTGCGCAAACGCCTGCGCAGGCCGTACTGGGATCGGCTTCTGCAGATCCGAAACGCCTTCGCGCTCGGGGCTTCGGTCGAAGAGGTCTATGACATCACGCGCATCGACCCCTGGTTCCTGCACCAGATCCGCTATCTGGTCGAGCTGGAACGAGAAGCCCGTCGGTATACGCCGCGCACCCTGCCCCGGGACTTCCTCCTGGAGCTCAAGCAAGCCGGCTTTTCGGATGCCCAGATCGCCCATCTCCTGCAGGGCGAAGTGAGGGAAGAGGAGGTGCGCAAGCTGCGCCAGTCCTGGGGGATACGGCCCGTATTCAAACTCGTGGACACCTGTGCGGCGGAGTTTCCGGCGGAGACCCCGTATTACTACTCCGCCTACGAGCGCGAGGACGCCTGGGGCAATCCGCCGGAGAACGAATCCGTTCGCTCCGATCGGCCCAAGGTGGTCATCCTGGGAAGCGGGCCGAATCGGATTGGACAGGGCATCGAGTTCGACTATTCCTGTGTCCACGGGGTGCTGGCCGCGCGCCAGGAGGGCTATGAGGCGATCATGATCAACTGCAATCCGGAGACGGTATCGACCGACTTCGATGTGGCCGATAAGCTCTATTTCGAACCCCTGTACTGGGAGCGGGTGCGGGATATTCTGGAACATGAGCAGCCGATAGGGGTGATTGTCCAGCTCGGGGGACAGACCGCGCTCAAACTGGCCCAGAAGCTACACGAGCACGGGTTCCCGATTCTGGGCACGGCCTTCGAGTCCCTGGATCTGGCCGAGGACCGGGGTAAGTTTTCCGATCTGCTCCGGGAACTGGGCATTCCGTATCCGCCCTACGGGGTGGCCCATTCCGTGGGGGAGGCAATCAATGTAGCTCGCCGGATTGGATACCCTGTGCTGGTCCGGCCCAGCTATGTGCTCGGCGGCCAGGGCATGCGCATTGCGGTCAACGATGAGGAGCTGGCCGCCTACGTGCAGCGCATCTACGAGATGTTGCCGGATAATGTACTGCTCATCGACCGGTTTCTGGAAAACGGCATCGAGGTCGATGTGGATGCGCTCTTCGACGGGGAGGAGATCTACATCGGCGGGATCATGCAGCACATCGAGCCGGCCGGTGTGCACTCCGGAGATTCGACGGCCGTCTTACCCCCGTTTTCCCTCTCCGAGGAGATCCAGGCCACGATACGGGATTACACCGAGCGTATCGCCCGAAGGCTTCAGGTAGTGGGCGCCATCAACGTACAGTTTGTCGTGCAGAACGAAGTGGTCTATGTCATCGAGGCCAACCCTCGCGCCAGCCGCACCGTGCCCTTTGTGGCCAAGGCCACGGGGGTGCCGCTGGCCGATATCGCCACACGCCTTATGCTCGGACGCAAACTGCGCGAGTTTCGTCATCTTCTGCAGCCGCGTCTGGAGGGGTATGCGATCAAGGAGCCCGTCTTCTCCTTTGAAAAATTCCCGGAGGTTGAGCGCGAGCTGGGCCCGGAGATGAAGTCGACGGGAGAGGCGATCGTCTTTGTGCGCGACCTCCGCGATGAGCATTTTCAGCGCCCCTATAAGATCCGCTCTCTGTATCTGAGCCGCTGAGGGCCTAGAAGACCACGTTGAAGCCCAATGTGGGCAGGATGGGAAACATCGTGGTCGCTTCCCGGACGAGTCGGGGCCGGTCCTGCGGCCGTGAAGGATCAACCTCTACGCGGTAGCGATAGGAGAGCACATTTTTGCGGTTATACAGGTTGATCACGTCCAGATACAGCTCCCAGCGGGTTGCGCTTCGCTTAATCCGATAGCTTAGGCGCACGTCCAGACGGTGGTAGTCCGGAAGGCGGGCGCTGTTCTGTTGGGATTCCGGACCGAAGACGGGTCGGTAGCGCACCAGCCCCGTGACGGCATGGGTGGCGATGCGCACCTCCGAGGGACGGGAGGGATCGGCCGTGTTGAGTTCGCTTACCACCAGAGGCTCGTACCCGATGGCGGGCGTGTAGGGGAAGCCGGAGCCGTAGCGCCAGGTGAGTCCGAGCTCCCAGGCGCGGCCGATGCGGTATTGCAGCACGAGATTGGCCACATGGCGACGGTCGTAGTGGAAGGGGATCCGATACCCGTCTCGCTCCCGATACGCGTGCGCGTAGGCGTAACTCATCCAGCCGTTGAGCCGGTCCTGAGGGCCGGAGCGGCGCTTCTCCACGACGAGCTCGATCCCATAGGCCCGGCCTCGTCCGGCGTTGACCGGAAGGGCCTCGAGCACCTCCTCATAGCGTTGCACGATCCTGTAGGCACTCGGATCGTTGGGTCGAGTTTCGGTTCCCGGCAGGGGCTCGGCCCGCCATACAGGCCGGACGGTTTTGCTCTGCACCAGGAGGTCGCGCATATGCTTGTAGTAGGCCTCCAGGCGCAGCACCCAGCGCCTGTCAAGCCACCGTTCCAGGCCCAGAACGTAGTGAAAAGCGGTCTCCGCCTGCAGCCGACTCAGCCGCGTGGGGTTGGAGAAATCGAAAACCACGCTCTGATCGATGAGCTTCTCCAGCCCTGGCGATTGCCGGAAGATCCCCCAGGCGGCTCGCAGGGTGGTCTGATCTTCGACCTGATAAGACAGATTCAGGCGGGGGGAGAGGTAGCGTTTCCCCAGCAGGCCGTAGTGGTCCAGCCGCAGGCCCGGTTGCGCGTATAGCCGCTGGCCGATGCGGAAGCGATCCTGCAGGAAGACGTGCATGCGCTCATAGCGGCTGCGCTGATCGATGCGTTCCGGAAACGCTCCGGGCCCTCGGGGAAGTTGCTGGACAGCCTGAAAGAGGGCGCGCGAAAACGCATTAAGCAGGCGCAGCTCATAAGAAAGCCCGTTTTCCAGCAGATCAGCACCCAGTCCGAACTCCAGTTCATGGTCATGCCATTGCCCAAAAAACCGGCCGGCCAGGCTCCACTTGGCAAACGAGAAGGCCTGGTCGTACTCGAAGGTGAACGTATTGACCGTGTCCCGGACGACGATCTGCAGATCCCGGGAAGCGTCGCGGGGGAGGAATTCGGCCCCGAAGTTGGAGCGGCCCCCGTTGCGATACCAGGAAGCGGTCCAGCGCATGCCCCAGCGTCCCGAAGGGGCATACGTCCAGCTCAGGGCCAGTACGTCGTTGCGGGTAAGATCCTGCGCCTCCAGCCGCCGGAGTCGGCTGGAGGTGTCCTGAGCCGCTGTGTAGAGGTCGAAGGCATCCCGGCTCAGAATCCCGTTCAGCGCCACGGTGTGTGCGGGTTGGGGGCGAAAGAGGAGCTTTGCCTGCACATCGAAGAAGTTCGGGAACGCCACGTCGCCCTGGAGGAGGCCGGCCGATTTGACGATCGGGCCCACGATCAGATCGTAGTACGTACGGCGCGTGCTTAGCAGCCAGGATCCCTCCCAGGGCAGACGGCCTTCGGCCACGATATTGGCGCTGGCGATGTTGATGTTCGCGTTTCCGGAGAAAGACGCAGCCCGACTGCCCTCTCGTTGGGTGACGGCCAGCACACTGGAGAGCCGGTCTCCGTATCGGGCCGGAAATCCACCGGTCAGCAGGGTAATATCGGCTACGAGGGCCGGATTGAACATGGAGATCGTGCCGTAGAGCCGATACGGATTGAAGACCTCGACCTCATCGATCAGGATCAGGTTTTGGTCCGGACCTCCTCCCCGTACGGTAAGCTGGGCGCTGAAGTCCCCGGTGGCGATCACGCCCGGGGCGACCTGTAGCGCGCGCAACACGTCTTCAAATCCACCGGCCAACGCCCGCGCGGCGCGGGGTTCCAGGGATACGATGCCCGCCTCTGTGCGCCGGGCATCGCGCACCAGTTCGGCCGTCACCTCCACGGGGGCGATCTCGATGGCCTGTTCGCGGAGGGCAAAGAGCAGTTCGACTGTGCTTCCGGGCCGGAGCGTTACCTGCTGCAGCTGGGGCTCGTAGCCCAGCATGCGGGCCTCCAGCCGGTAGGAGCCAGGCTTAAGCCCTCCGAGGCGAAACCGCCCCTGGTTGTCGGTAGCTGTGCCGATCGGGGTGTCCAGAACCCGTATGGCGGCTCCGGGAAGGCCTTCTCCGCTCTGCTGATCGATCACACGGCCGAGCACGATCGCGTTCTGGGCTCGTATCCCTACGGGAAGGAGCACAAAAAGAAGGAGCACAAGGCCTCTATATGAGAGGATCATGGGGTTTCCCGCGCACGTTTCTTCGAACGTGAAACGTTCGGTTTCCGGGGCGAAGTTCCTGCCCCGGTTGCGCCGCAGCGGGGAAAAGGCCATATTCAAGGCAACCGGGATCGGAGAGATGGCCATGCGTCTGACGGCTCAGGATATCCGCAAGCAGCGTTTTGCGCGCAAGATGCGCGGATACGACCCCGAAGAGGTAGACGCCTTTCTGCGTGCGCTGGCCACGTACTGGGAACAGCAGGAAGAAGAGCTCGAGTCCCTGCGTCGGCAGGTCCGCGAGCTTCAGGAGCGGCTGGAGCACTACCAGAAGGTGGAAGATGCCCTGCAGCAGACTCTGGCCACCTCTCGAGAGATGGCCCGCGAGTTGGTGAGCAATGCGGAACAACGGGCGCAGGTGCTTCTGGATCAGGCCGAGCTCAAGGCACGGGAGCTGTTGATGCGCGCCCATGAGGAGCGCACCCGGCTACAGGCCCAGCTGGCCCGCCTCATCGGGCAGCGACAGGAAATCCTGGCCCGAATCCGTACGCTTCTGGAGGCGGAACTGCGCCTTCTGGAACGCTTCGAGGCCGAGGCCGATGAGCCCACGCGGGCCGATGCGGGTTCCGGCCCGTCGTTGTCACTAGACCCCGAGCTGGAGCAAGAGCCGGCCGCTCAGAAACAAGCCCCCTCCGCGGGGGAAGCTCCCGCCGCCCCCCCGATCCCCGATCTTCGCCCCTCTCCTGCCGTGACCCCGGAAGAGGAGATCCGCCAGATTCGGCGTATTCTGGATCAGCTGGAGTGAGCCTTGCGGTATCCGAACCGGTCGGCGCAAATTCGCCCCCGGAGTCTTCAAAGAGAGGAGTTGACCCATGCCCATCTCCGTGGAAGCGCTGCGCCAGCAGCTTCGAGAGACCCTGGAATTTCTGCGCTCTCGCACGACCCTGGAGCCCCGGATCGGGATCATTCTTGGGACCGGGCTGGGGGCGCTGGCCGAAGATATCGAGCTAAGCCAGGTGGTGCCCTACCAGGAGATCCCCCATTTTCCCCTCTCGACCGTGGAGGGGCATAGCGGCCGCCTTCTGTTTGGCCACCTGGAGGGACACCCTGTGGTGGCCATGCAGGGGCGCTTCCATTACTACGAGGGGTATACGATGCAGCAGATCACCTATCCCGTTCGGGTGATGAAAAAACTGGGCGTCGATACGCTGTTGATCTCCAACGCGGCGGGGGGGATGAATCCCCTGTTCCGGCGCGGGGATGTTATGCTCATCGTCGATCACATTAACCTGCTGGGCGATAACCCCTTGATCGGGCCCAACGACCCGGAGCTGGGCCCGCGTTTTCCGGACATGAGCGCGCCCTACGATCCGGAGCTCTGTCGGCTGGCCGAAGAAGCCGCCCTGGAGGCGAGAATCAAGCTCCAGCAGGGGGTCTACGTGGCGGTGGCGGGTCCGAACCTGGAAACACGCGCGGAATACCGCTTTCTGCGCTGGATCGGAGCCGACGCGGTGGGCATGTCCACCGTACCGGAGGTGATCGTGGCCCGGCACATGAATATGCGGGTGCTGGGGATCTCCGTGATCACGGATGAATGCTTCCCGGAAGCCTTAAAGCCCCTCACACACGAGGAGGTGGTTGCCGCCGCCCAGGAGGCCGAGCCCAAGATGACGGAGATCTTTCGCCGCGTCCTGCGCAAGCTATCGCGATGAGCTAATTTAGGTGCAGGCGCAGAAAGGCGCCCGTCAGGGCTCGCCAGGCGGCTTCGTCCGGAAGCGGACGATGCAGGACCAGCTCTCCTCCCAGGGACAAAAACAACAGTCGGATCCCCAGAAGCAGGTGAAACTCGTAGGTAAAAGAGTTCAGATTGCGGGGGTTGGCTCCGTAGCGAAAGGCGGGTACCAGAACCCAGCTGAAGGCCTCATAGGGATCGGTGAAGTTCACCCCCAGGCTGCCATACAGATACTGCCACCTCTCCGCCCCGTCCTGGCTATATCCCAGACCGGCCTGCAGGGGGCTGCGCAGAATGCGCACCGTAAGCTGGGCGTTCCAGTAAGTTTGTCGGGCTTGCCAGTGGGAGCGGATCTGTAGCGGATCGGAAGGGTCGAAGCGCATCCACCAGCCGTAACCGGTCTCCAGCTGCCACCAGAACAGCGAGCGCTCGTAGGCCTGCTGCAGGGAAACAGCGGAACGCTGAACCTGCTGCCGGATCTCTTTCTCCAGGGCGCGCTGGCGCATGCGCACAGCCCGATCCGGGGCGCCAGCCGCATCGAAGAGCTCGGCGAGCTGACGGTATACCGCCGCCGGATCCGGCGCCTGCTCAGCTAGTCCGATCGCCTGTTCGAGCACAGCTTGCGCCTCTGTTCGGTTCCCCTGTGCCAGACGTGCCCGGGCCAATCCTAAAAAGGGCTCCGGGGTGAGCTTTCGCATGGCCTCCTGGAAGTAGAGAGCGGCCTTTTCCGGTTCGCCCGCCGCCAGGTAGCAATGCCCCAGCTCCAGCGCCACGGTCCGGTGCAGGCTATCGGGGGCCTGGAGCTGTTGAAGCTGTTCGCGCCAGGCTTCCAGCACCATGCAGCGGGCCAGTTGCCGTTCCGGGCGGGGGTCGAGTCGGATGATGTGTTTCCAGACCTGCGCGGCCTCGGCCGGTTGGCCCAGCATAAGATAGACTCGTCCCAACAGCTGCAGCCGCTCCAGGTGATCCGGCGCCAGCTTTTCGGCCTCTTCCAGGGCGGTGAGTGCGTTGCGGGGCTGTCGGGTGTCCAGATACAGGCGCGCCTTGGCCAGGTATGCCCGCAGATAGCTCAAGTCTAGCTGGAGCGCGGCGTTGTAGGCTTCCAGCGCTTCCCAGAAACGACTCTGGCGCATCAGGCACTGGCCCAGGCTGTCGTAGGCGATTACGGCGGCCTCTCGGCGGCCGGTTTGCGCAAACAGGCGCGCCGCGTTGCCGTACAACAGCGCGGCCTCCGCGTAGCGTCCCCGTCCGCCCAGCTCAGAGGCGCGCTCCATGTAGCGCTCCGCTTCCTCGGATGGGTTCTGGGCGGCAAGCGGGCCGGGAAGGCTCAGCGCCAAGCAGAGGCAGAGCAGGATCCTGTTCAGGCCAGCTTGCGCAGACCCTCGATGACCCGGATCACGGCCGAGGCGTCCTGCATAATATAGAAGTGGATGCACGGCACCCTCTGCTCCATGAGCTCCACACACTGCCGGATGGCCCATTCCACGCCCACATCGAGGACGTGCTCCGGGGGCGCAGCCTCGATCTCGGCGGCCAGTTCTTCCGGGATCTCGACATGAAAACGGCTGGGAATGGACTGCAGCTGGGTCTTTTTGCTCAGCACCTTGATGCCCGGGATAATGGGCACCTCGATGCCCAGGGCCCGGCAGCGCGCCACGAAGTCAAAGTATTTGCGGTTATCGAAGAACATCTGCGTGACGATGTAGTGCGCTCCGGCATCTACCTTTGCCTTCAGATGCCGTAGATCGCGCTCCATGTTTGGGGCTTCGAAATGCTTCTCGGGATAGCCCGCAACGCCGATGCAGAAGTCCGTGGGCGCCGCATCCAGCAAATCGGGCTCCAGATAGCGCCCCCGGTTCATGTTCACAATCTGGCGTACCAGATCCACAGCGTATTCGTTGCAGGAGCGTCCATCGGTGATCGTTTTGCGAAATCCGGGATCGTCTCCGCGCAGGGCCATCACGTTGTGGATGCCCAGATAATGGAGCTCGATGAGCGCATCTTCCGTTTCCTCCCGGGTGAAGCCGCGGCAGAGCAGGTGGGGCACGGTGTCGATGTTGTAGCGATTCTGAATCGCTGCGCACAGGCCGATCGTGCCGGGCCGTTTGCGGATGACGCGCCGTCGCCAGGTGCCGTCGGGTAGCTCCTCGTATTCGACCTGCGCCGCATGGCTGGTCACATCGATAAAAGGAGGGTCAAAGGGCAACAGCTGTTCTACGAGCGCGAAGATGTCCTCGATATTGCCGCCCCGCCGGGGGGGAATGATCTCATAGCTGAGGAGCGTCTCCCGGGCCCGTTGCAGGTGTTCGATGACCTTCATCGGTTTCTTCTCGCCTGCGGCTCGATATTATAAAGATCTCCTGTGCGTGGGCAAAGGGCAACAGGCGTGCCTGTCGGGGATCATCGAGGAGCTGACGCAACAGAGCGCGAAACTCACAGAGGATCATCGCCGTGGCGCCCCATACGCGCTCTCCGTCGAAGTAAAAACAGCCCACCTGTTGTGGCCGTCCCTGCAGGATCCATCGCTCCACCCGAAAGCGACCTGCGTCCAGCAAAGCTTCTACAGGTACCTCCAGGAGCCGGACCACCTCTTGCGGGTTGGGGAGAAAAGAGGGCCGCCGCCGCATCCAGGCCACCACGGGTGTTACGCGGAAGCGAGAAACGGGAATCCAGACCGGGGATAGGCGTCCGATCGGGATGGGCGCTGAAGGGTCAAGCCCCACCTCTTCGGCGGCTTCGCGCAGGGCCGTCTCCTCCGGAGATCGATCCCCGGGCTCCATGGCGCCGCCTGGAAGCCCGATCTGCCCCCGATGAGCGGGGAGCTCCTCGGGTCGTTTCTCCAGAGGAAAATACCACCGACCCCGGTGGGGATAGAGCAGGAAGAGGACGGCCGCCGGCCGGAAAGTGACCGGATCGAGGTGCTCCATACCGGGCCGTTGCGAGGCGCCGGGGAAAGCCTCCAGCTGAGCGGCAAGACCGGGCAAGGGGCCCTGCAGACGGGCAGCCAGCGCATCGATCCAGGCGAAAGGGGATTGCTTCTGCATGGAAGCCCTTTCTAAAATGGGCCCCTACTGAGCGGGAGGCAGCGTATGCGCTTTTCCTTTCCCCTTCTGGAAACCCTGGCCCCCTACGGCTGGGTACCGCTCCGGGTATTGGCCGGCCTGGGGATGATGACGCACGGATGGCCCAAGCTCTTTGAGCCCGGCCGCTGGGAGCGATTTGTGGGCTCGGTGGAGCGCATGGGGTTTCCGCTTCCGGAGCTGTTCGCCGGCCTGGCCGCGCTTTCCGAGCTCGTGGGCGGCCTGTTGCTGGCCGTAGGGATGTTTACCCGTCCGGCCGCGTTTTTTATCCTGATTACCATGCTCGTGGCCGCCTTCATCCGGCACGCCGGAGATCCGTTTGCGGAGCGCGAGCTGGCGCTCCTGTACGCGGCCGTGGCGCTGGGATTCCTGCTGCAGGGGGGAGGTAAGCTCTCCCTCGAGGCGGGGTGGCGGGCAAGAAGGCCCCCGCACGTCTCGGAGTAAGGCGCCCTCGGATCCGGCCGCCGACAGACAGCAAAAAAGGGTAAGCTCCCCTGTATCGCGCCGCTACAACCGCCTACCGTTGCTCCCTTCCGGGCCTGGCGGGGTTCAGCGGGAGCTGGCCGTACAGGACTTACCCTTTTTGTGGAGCTGAGGGGATTCGAACCCCTGACCTCCAGAGTGCGATTCTGGCGCTCTAGCCAACTGAGCTACAGCCCCAAAGCGGCCTAAATATACGCCCGCCCCGAGGGGGGGCGCAAGGTTACGATCGGACATACTCGGGAAGAGGAGAGGACACAGGCAAACAGACCCGGAAGCAGGCACCTCCCTCAGGACGGTTCGTTACGGAGATCCGGCCGCCCATCTGCTCCACAATGGCCCTGCAGATGTAGAGCCCCAATCCAAGGCCCTTCTGGCCATTGTGCCCGCGGCTGTAGAAGCGCTCAAAAATACGGTCCCGCTCCGATTCGGGTATACCCGGACCCTCATCGAGCACCTCCACGCAAGCCGCCTCGCGGTCTCTGCACAGCCGCACAAGCACCTTTCCGCCCGGGCTGGAGAACTTGATCGCATTGCCGATCAGGTTGCTAAAGACCTGAAAAAGACGCGTTTCGTCCCCAAGGAGGGGAACTTCCTCGGAGGCCTCCAGGAGGAGCTCGATCCGTTTGTCGGAGGCGGCTCCGCGCAGGGCCTGGAGGGTCTCAATCAGGATGGAGCGGAGCTCTACGGGATTGCGGGCCAGCTTCAGATGGCCGGACTCCAGGCGGGACCAGTCCAGGAGCGTATTGACCAGTTCCAAAAGCCTTTCTGCTGTTCGGGTGATGTCTTGTAGCGCCTCCTGCTGGGGTTCCGTCAGAGGGCCCAGCTCGCCTGTGAGGAGCAGGCGGCCCAATCCGGCGATGCCGGAAAGGGGGGAACGCAGGTCGTGGGAGACAATAGAGAGCAGTTCCTGTTTCTGCCGATCGAGTGTGCGCACCTCCTCCAGGGAGCGCTTCAGGCGCAGCTGAGTCTGAATACGCGCCCGGAGTACGGCCAGGTTGATGGGTTTGGTTACATAGTCGTTGGCCCCCAGCTCCAACCCCTGGACGATGTCCTCCGTCTCGCTTCGGGCCGATACCAGGATGACGGGCACTTCCCGGGTGCGCTCATCGGCCCGCAGGCGGGTGATGAGCTCATATCCGCTCATGCCCGGCATCATGATGTCGAGCAGGATCAGATCCGGCAGCCGTTGGCTGATCTTCTTTAGGGCCGAAGGGCCATCTTCGGCCACCTCGAGCTCATAGCCTTCGCGCCGGAGCCGTTGCAGGAGCAGATCCCGGTTGAGCTCGTTGTCGTCGACAATCAGGATATAGGGTGTTCGTTCTCGCATGTCCTCGAGCCCGCACGCTAGGGCTTGCCGATGAGCCGTTCGATCAGGGCCAGGAGCTCGGGCAGGTCGATCGGTTTGGTGGCGTAGGCGTCGGCCCCGACCGCCCGGGCTCGTTCTCGCTCCGCCGGCAGCACGTGGGCTGAGAGGGCGACGATCGGGATGTGCGCCGTCTCCGGATCGGACTTCAGTTGCCGGGTGGCCTCCCAGCCGTCCATAATGGGCAGGCTCAGGTCCATGAGCACCAGATCAGGGCGTTCGCGGCGAGCGAGCATAACGCCCTCGGCCCCATCAGCGGCCAGGAGGACCGTAAAGCCCCGTCGCTGGAGCCGCTGTGAGAGCATATCCCGGTTCATCTCGTTGTCCTCTACAAGCAGAATCCGCACTCTACTACCCCGGCTTTGCCTTGACAAAGGGGCTCACATTTCGAATCAGGCGGCGGATTTCCCCCAGCAGGCTACCCTGGCCATATCCCCCTTTGTGCAGGATCCACTGTACCCCGCTTTCCAGATAGGCGATTTCCTCTCGGGTCAGCGTTTTGGCCGTGACGACCACGATCGGAATATCCCGCCAGCCCAGTTCTTGCCGCAGATAGTACAGGACCCGGAAGCCATCCAGCTCCGGGAGCATGAGGTCCAGAAAGATCACATCCGGCCGCTGCCGGGCGACAGCTTCCAGGGCCGCACGCCCGTCGGCGGCTACCTCTACTGCCCATCCCTCCGAGGCGATGACCTGCTCCATCAACTCCGCCAGCGCGTTATCATCCTCCACAACAAGCGCTCGGCCCGGCCGGGATAAAGGCGTATATCGGGCCACCAGCCGCAGGAGCTGTTCCCGATCGATGGGCTTGAGCAGGTACTCGTCCGCGCCGAGCAGATAGCCAAGCTGGCGCTCTTCCAGGAAGCTGAGTATCGCCACCGGGATGGAGGCCGTCTGGGGGTCGCTTTTGAGTGCGCGCAAGACGCTCCAGCCGTCCTGTCCGGGCATGAGGATATCGAGCGTAATGAGCGCCGGTCGGAGCTGGCGCGCCCAGGCCAGGCCCTCCTCGCCGGAGGAGGCGTAGACCACCTGATAACCCTCCCGGCCCAGGTGATAGCGGATGAGTTCGCCCACAGAGGGATCGTCATCGATGACCAGCACTACGGGTTCATCGCTGCCGAGCAGAGCCCGGGGCACGGAGGCAGAAGACCTCGGGGTGGAGCCATCCGGGGCGAGAAATTGGGGGATGCGTACGGTGAACGTAGAGCCCTCACCCGGGGTGCTCTGTACGGAGATCTCTCCACCCATCATGGTGGTGAGCCTTTTGGAGATGGCCAGGCCCAGTCCCGTACCTCCGTATTTACGCGTCGTCGACATATCCCCCTGCCGAAACTCCTCGAACAGGTGAGGCATATGTTCCGGAGCGATACCGATTCCGGTATCCTGGACCTGGAAGACGAGCTCCGGAACGCCGGAAGAAGAGCGCTGGCGTCGTATGCGCAGGATGACGCGTCCGTTTTCGGTGAATTTGGCCGCGTTGGAGAGCAGGTTGAGCAAAACCTGCCGCAACCGGGTCTGATCCTGCCGCAGGCGCGCCCGGCGCAGCCCGCGCAGCTCGAAGCGGTTCTGGTTTTTTTCCATCAAGGGCTGGACGGTATGCTGAAGCTCTTCCAGGAAGGAGTCCAGCTCGAATTCTTCCACGAACAGGTCCAGCCGTCCGGCCTCGATTTTGGACAGATCCAGGATATCGTTGATAATGGCCAGCAGGTTGCGGGCGGCCGTGTGGATCTTCTTCAGGTTGGCCAGATACTCCGTGTGCCCGTTTTCCTCGGCGATCTCCTCCAGGAGCTCGGTATAGCCGATGATGGCGTTCATGGGGGTGCGCAGCTCATGGCTCATGTTGGCCAGAAACTGGCTTTTGGCCTGGTTGGCCTGCTGGGCCTCATCCCGAGCCCTGGCCAGCTCCCGCGTCTGCTCCTGGAGCATGCGGTTGGCCTGCCGAAGGGCGGATTCGTTGCGTTCGTGCTGTAGCGCCGCGCCGATGAGCCCGGCTGCGGTCATGAGCGCGTCGCGTTCGGCCTCCGACCAAGAGTAAGGGTGGGTATGATGCAGGGTGAGCACGCCCCAGAGCATACCCCCTACGAAAACGGGCACTCCGGCCAGGGTCTTGATCCCGAGCAGGCCTATGTCCGCTGGTGCCTCCGCTTCGGGTTCGTCGTGCTGGCAGAGGAAGAAGCCCTCTGAGGGCTTCGCTCGGGGACAGAGCAGAGGGAGCGTATCGGGAAGTGCGGCCGATGCCTCGCCCCTCTGCCAGGAGAGCTCCAGTCGGAGCGGGCTATCGGCTTCCTCATAGCGCCACAGGGCGGCCTGCTCTGCGCCCGTGATGTGGGCCAATTGGCTGATCGTCTGGCCGATGGTCCCCCGTGTATCGGAGGTGCGCAGCAGCTTATCGGCCATATCCGCGATCGCGCCCAGGATGGCATCCCGGCGTTGCAAGGCCTGCTGGGCCTCATGCCGATCGGTTACATCCCGATAGGTGCTCAGTAGCATGGACTTGCCCTCGTAGGGCACCAGACAGGAGGCGATCTGTACGATGCGGCGCGATCCGTCCTTGCGCCTTATGGAGGCCTCCAGGTGCTGGGTTTTTCCGCTTCGGAGTAGGTCCAGCAGGCCGTTGAGGACGCGCTGTCGTTCCTCCGTATCCGGGTAGAGCAGGATGTGCAGGTCCGTCTGCTGGATCTCTTCTGCGCTGTAGCCGGTGAGCCGTTCCATGGCGGGGTTGTAGATGAGCACCTGCCCGTTCGGGTCCAGAAGGACGACCCCGTCTTGCAGGAACGATAAAGCCAGACGAAAGCGCTCTTCGCTCTGTCGGAGGCGCTCTTCGGCCTCCCGCCGGTCCGTCACATCCCGGGCTACGCCGGTAAAAAAGCCCGGTGCGTCGTGTTCGGAATGCCGGGTGAGGTGGATCGACAACCAGCGCTGGCCCTCTCCGAGGATCGAGAGGGGAACCTCCACGCGCATCTCGCCTCCGGGGTCCTCCAGATGCGCCTTAAGGGCATAGCAGAGCGGCCGACGAAATCCAGGCAAAACGAGCTCGCAGAAGTGACGCCCCAGCAGGGTGGCTCGATCCAGCCTCAGGAACCGTTCGGCGGCCGGGTTGAGGTACGTGATCCGATGCTCGGCGTCCAGGGTGAAGATGATATCGCCGGACGATTCCAGGATGCTCTTGATCCGCTGTTCGGAGGCCTGCAACTCCAGCAGCGCATAGCGACGCTCGATTTCGTTCATGGTCTGCTGGGCCATCTCCAGAAAGATGCGCCGCTCGTTTTCGTTCAGGCTCCGGACTTGCGGGTCGGCCATGGCCAGAACGCCGATGACGAACCCATCCGGGGTGATGAGGGGGGCGGCCGCATAGAAACGCACATACGGTGGACCGCTCACATAGGGGCTATCCTGAAAGCGGACATCCCGGGAGGCGTCTTCGACGATGAGCACCTCTCCGGTGCGCACGACCAGATCGGCCAGTGTCCCCTCTCGCGGCACCTCGCTGCGATCAAAACCCACACAGGCTTTATACCAGATGCGTCGTTCGTCGACGAGCTCAACGAAAGCCAGCCGCACCCCGAAGATGCGCGCCGTCAGATCCGCGATCCGATTGAACATGGGCTCCGGCGGGGTATCCATGATCTGATAGCGCGCCAGGGCCTCCAGACGGCGCCGCTCCTGGGGCGGCAGGGGCTCGGGAGCTACATTTTTGCCCATCTGAGGCATGGTTTTGTATCTACCCTCCGTGCGTATAGGGTACCCTGGGGGGGTGGGTCACCGGAATAGATCGAGAAGCAAAACCCTTGCCAGAAGGCTTCGAGATGCCAAGAACTTTCCCCATGGGGAAGACGTCTAAAAAACGGAAAAGCGGCCTTACGAGACCCGTGCTCCGATTGGAGGATTGGACGGACAATGCGCTGGTAGAACGGTTTCGTCAGCATGAGGCCGATCGAGATCGGGTCTTTGCCATCCTCATGCGTCGGCATTACGGCCGTTTGTATCGGCTCGTGTACTCCGTACTGGGGCATACCGAAGAGGCGGCCGATGCCCTGCAGGAGATCATGCTCAAAATCTACCAGCATCTGGCCGATTTCCGCGCCCAGGAGGCCCAATTCGGCACGTGGGCTTACCGGGTCGCCCTCAATCATGCGCGTGACCTCTTGCGCCGCCGACAGGTCAGGGATCGCTATCGCGCTCCGGATCCAGGCCCCGAACACCTGGACGGCTACATGGAGCCCGTTCTATCCCCCCATGAGGAGCTGGAGCGCGCGGAGGCGCGGGAACAGCTGTGGCGCTACATCTACGCCCTGCCCGAGGCGCTGCGGGAGGCGCTTGTGCTCCGGGATATAGAGGGGTTCGACTATGAGAGCATCGCCCGGATTACGGGAACCTCGCTGGGGACAGTCAAGACCCGTATTTTCCGGGCGCGGAGAAAGATCATGGAGTGGTTGCGAACGCATACGGAGGCATTCTGGTCATGAAACGTACTCTCTGGGCCGATCGCTATCGGGCGCTTCTTCGGGAGGCGCGCCGCATACCCGATCCGGCCTCCTGTGATCAAGCCCTGGAACGCTTCTGGGCCGAGACGCTGCCTCGCGCCCGTGGCGGGGTCTACGGGATCGAACATCTGGCCCGACGCCTGTGGCGCTGGGCCGCCGCAGCGGCCGTGATCTTCTGGGTTCTGGCCTGGGCAGCAGCCCGACAGGGGCATGAGCCCGAATGGATCTGGGGCAGTCCGGAAGCTCCCACGCGCTTTGAGGTCGTGGTTCTTTCCTCCGAGCCCCTTACGGTCGATGCCGTCGGGCCGTTTCTGCTGGAGAGCACGCACTTAGAGGAAATAGCTCCATGAAATGGCACTGGATCTGGCCTGTGCTGCTGGGCCTGTTTATCTTCACCGCCGGGATAGGGGTCGGCGTGTTGCTGGACCGTTTTTTCCTTTTCCCCCGTTTTCGGGGGGGGCCGGAGTTCCTTCTGCTCGAGCGCCGAAACTGGCAAAAAGTGCGTCAGGAGCTCGGCCTCAGCACGGAGCAAATGCGTCAGCTGGAAGCGATCACCGATCGGCATGCGGCGCAGATGAACGCCCTGCGTCAGCGCTTCCGTCAGGAACTGCGAACGCTCGCGCAGGCCTACCGGGAGGAGATCCGACCGGTATTCACCGAAGCGCAATGGGAACGCCTAGAGACCCTGTACCGGCAACGCCGCCACCGGTTTCGGGATGGAGAACGAAGAGGTAGGAACGATACCCTGCATCTCCCCGCTCCGGGGGCGCGGGATACCGTACGCCAATAGCCAAGGAGGATGTCTTATGCGCACGCTTTTGAGCCTCTGTGTTCTGCTTGCCACCTTCTCTGTGGCCCGCGCTCAGACGCTCGATTCGGGACAGCTGCTCGGAGCCTGGAAGCTGCAGATGCAGCAGCCTCCTGGTGATCGGCCTATGGGGGGACGTATGATGGGCCAGATGGGCGAGCGCCAGCTCGTCATCGAACAAACCGAGGCGGGACTACAGGCCTACTGGTCGACCCCCCAGGGCAAGGTGCCGTTCCAGAAAGTCGAGCTCAGTAACAACAAGCTCATTCTCGAGCAGGAACGCACCGTTCAGACCCCCGATGGGCAGGAACGCACCATCCGGACCCGCATGGAGCTGGAGCTCAAAGGTGAACAGCTCGTGGGCACCATGACCATGGGTATGGGAGGGCGTTCCATGCCCGTTACGTTTGTGCGCGTGGCCTCTTAGTCACGGAACAACCCGATTCCCGGATGTCGGGATCGGATCCCGCAGATGGGCTTCGGTGTGCAGCGCCTCTTCGAGGGCCGCGCGCACGTGGGCAAGTTCGTCGTAGGAATTCCAGATGAAAGGGGCCAGCCGGAGGCGGCGGTTCTGCCGACTGTCGACGAAAATCCCGTTTTGGGCAAGCCAGGAAGCCATGCGGCTGGCCTCCGGGATCTGAAGCACGAGCATCGGACCCCGACGTTCGTCATCTCGGGGAGAGATGATCTCAAGCAGGCCTTCGGCCTCCAGGGGGGCGAGGGCGTCGATGAGCCATCCGGTTTTGGCCAGATTGTCCAGTCGAATCGCCTCCAGTCCGGCCTCGAGCAGGATGCGCACCCCTTCTACAGCGTGATAGAGGGGGGCGATGGCCGGGGTGCCGCCCAGAAAGCGACGGCGCACCACGGGATGGGGCCGGTATTCGGAACCGAAGGCGAAAGGATCTCCCTCGCCTGTCCAGCCCCCCAGACGCGGCGTGAGTTCCAGACCGGGGCGAATGTAGAGGAAGCCGTTCCCCGTCGATCCACACCCCTCCTTGAGCAACCCACCGACGAAGAGGTCTATGCCCTGATCGTGTACCCGGAATGGCTCTGCCCCTACGGCGTGATAGCCGTCGAGCACGAGTAGGGCGCCGGTCTGGCGACAGCGTTCCGCGATCGCCTCCAGCGCCCCATCGGAGAGGCGTTCTCCAGAGAGAAACGTCACCCGGCTGACGAAAACCAGTGCGGTGCGGGTCGTGATGGCGCGCAGCATGGCGCGCAGCGTGCTTCCGGAACCGGGGAAGGGGACGGCCACCGCCTCCCACCGCATGGCCTGAGCCCACCGCGGTACGGTGTGGCTCACCGAGGGGAATTCCGCGGCGGTGTACACCAGGCGCCGTCGCCCCAGAAACGGCTCCGGACAGGAGAGCAGCGCGCTTACGGCCCAGTGTACGTTGGGCAGCAGGATGCAGGTGCCCGCTTCCGCGCCGATGAGCGGGGCAATAAAGCGATCGCCCAGATATTCGGGCAAATTCCACCATCCCACCGGCGTTGGATCTTCGGGATCCCAGTGATTCGGGATTCGGTTCCAGGCCTCCACCCCGAATCGGCGCCAGTCCTCCAGAAACCGGGCCATCATCTCGGGCACCGTTCGGGGCATGAGTCCATGGGTGAAGGCGCGCAATTCAATCGCCCCGTCGGGGACGAAGAACCGCTCTCGAAACCGATGGCTCAGATCTTCCGCCATAGTTTATGGAACCCCTGTGGTGTCGGTTCCCTCCAGCCAGCGCAGGGCCTCCTCCATGAGCGCGCGCAGGCGTTCGGGATCGGATACGGCGTTCCGATAGGCCGCATAGAAGCGGCTTGTGTCCACGCCGTAGGAGCGACAGATGGCAGCAAAAGCGGAATCCCGCATTCGGGGGTTGGGATAGCGCACTTCCAGGAGATGCGCTTCGGCGATGAGCCGACCCAGCAGGTCTTCAGAGAGCTCCGGTTCCCGGCGCGCGCATCCGGAAAGCAGGACAATACCTCCGACCCCGAGGCAATATGCCCATCTCCAGGCAGAAGAGACCCTATGCCCCAGGCGGGCCCTCATCGCAGCGCGCGCAGACCGGCTTCGATCCGATGGACCGCCTCTTGTAGTTCGGCCTCGGAGGCGGCATAAGAGATGCGCACACAGGTTGGGTCTCCGAAGGCCTCTCCTGGGACCAGGGCCACCAGCTGGGTTTCCAGCAAGTAGAGGCACAGCTCTTCGGCTGTTTGCAGGATGTGTCCATCCGGGGTGCGGCGGCCCAGATACGCCGAGATGTTGGGAAAGAGATAGAAGGCCCCCTCGGGTTTGGGGCAGTCGAGGCCCGGGATGCGGCTGATGGCCGCGTGCAGAAAATCGCGGCGCCTGCGAAACGCCTCCCGCATCCGCTCAATGGGCTCTCGGGGCCCCTCAAGCGCGGCCACCCCGGCTTTCTGGGCGATCGAGTTCGGGGCCGAGGTCATCTGGCCCTGCAGGTTTTCCATGGCCTCGATGACCGGAAGCGGCCCGGCTGCGTAGCCAAGACGCCAGCCCGTCATGGCGTAGGCCTTGGAGAAGCCGTTGACCACAACCGTGCGCTCCTGCATGCCCGGCAGGCTGGCGATACTCATGTGTGGCAGCTCGTAGGCCAGGTATTCGTAAATCTCATCGGAGAGCACCCAGACTTGTTCATGGCGCCGCAATACCTCGACCAGATCGTGGAGCTCGGCTTCCGTATAGATCATGCCCGAGGGATTGGAAGGCGAGCAGAGCATAAGCAGCCGCGTGCGGGGGGTGATGGCGGCCTCCAGCTGTTCGGGCGTGATCTTGAAACGCGTCTCCGGACCCGTCTTCAGGTATCGTGGAACCCCACCGGCAAGCTTGACCATTTCCGGATACGTGGTCCAGTACGGGGTGGGGATGAGGACTTCTTCTCCGGGGTTGACTAGGGCCAGCACGGCCAGTACGAGGGATTGTTTGGCTCCGGACGAACAGAGGATCTGTCGGGGTTCGTACTGAAGCCCGTTGTCCCGAAGCAGCTTGCGCGCGATGGCCTCCCGTAGCTCCGGAATGCCTGGATTGGGGGTATAATGGGTGAAGCCGCTCCGGATCGCTTCGATGGCCGCCTCTCGGATGTGGTCAGGGGTATCGAAGTCCGGCTCTCCGGCACTCAGGCTTACAATCGGTTTCCCCTGCCTTCTGAGCTCCATAGCCCGATGCGTCATGGCCAGCGTCTGCGAAGGGGTCAGCTCCCGGACACGCCGGGCAACGGGGGGACTCAGAACCGACATGATCAGCGCTCCTTGTTCTGCGTTCGCGCGGGAAGGTGTAGGCCGGGTATCGGAATATATTGGGCCTCCTCCGCACAGGGCAAAATCATCCTGCTGTCTTGCCCGACCTCTGCGGCCCGGGCTACCTTTAGCCGGCCACATGAAGGGGGACTGCGTATGCGTCGGAAGTTCTACGGCCTACTGGAAGGGAAAAAGGGGGTCATCTTCGGGCCGCTGGATGAACACTCCATTGCCTGGCATATCGCGCTGGCTGTCTACGCCGAAGGGGGGCGCTTCGTTATCTCCAATGCCCCGGTAACCCAGCGTTTTGGAAAAGTTGAGGAGCTGGCCCGGCTCTGCGGAGATGCGCCCGTGGTCTACGCCGACGCCACAAGCGATGAGGACGTAAAACGGGTATTCGAGGTGGCCCGCGAGCACTTCGGGGGGGTCGATTTCATCGTACACTCCATCGGCATGTCGCTCAACATCCGCAAGGGTCGGCCCTATGAGGCGCTCAACTACGATTGGTACGTGAAAACCCTGGACATCTCGGCCATCTCCCTGCATCGCATCATTCACCATGCGCTTCCGGTACTCAACGACGGGGCCAGCATCGTGGCCCTGACCTATATCGGCGCTCAGCGCATCTTCTCCCGCTACTCGGATATGTGCGATGCCAAAGCGCTTCTGGAATCCATCGCACGCAATTTCGGCGCCCGTCTGGGCAAGCGAGGCATTCGGGTCAACACGGTCAGCCAGAGCCCCACGCGCACCACGGCCGGTTCCGGAATCGAGGGCTTTGATGCCATGTTCGAGTTCGCCCATCGGCTTGCCCCTCTGGGCAACGCCACGGCCGAGGACTGCGCCGATTACGTCGTCACCCTGCTTTCGGACCTGACGCGCAAGGTTACGATGCAGAACCTCTACCACGACGGGGGGTTTTCCACGATGGGCATGAGCGAGGAGCTCATGGCCCTTTTTGAGCGGGCCCTGCAGGCCGAAGCGGCCGAAAAGGCGGAAAAGGCAGGCTAAGGCTCGCGCCCGGCCAATACCGCCCAGTCCCCAGAGCAGTGAGCGCCCCCTCCTGGGGGGAGGGCGGGCCGCCCTCCATGCGGGCGCGTTTCGTTTGTGCTCGGAAGGGCTTCCGGTGTACTTTTGGGAAACCAGCGGTACGAAGTGCGCCCTATGAAAACGTCCCGCCAGATCCGACAGGAATTTCTGGACTTCTTTCGCGCCCGAGGGCACGAGATCGTGCCCTCCGCCCCCGTGGTGCCCAGGGACGATGCCACGCTGCTCTTTACGAACGCGGGCATGAACCAATTCAAAGACGTTTTCTTGGGGCTGGGCACCCGCCCGTATAGGCGGGCGGCCAACACGCAGAAATGCATCCGTGTATCGGGCAAACATAACGACCTCGAAGAGGTGGGGCATGATACCTATCACCACACCTTCTTCGAGATGCTCGGCAACTGGTCCTTTGGCGATTACTTCAAGCGCGAGGCCATCGCCTGGGCCTGGGAACTGCTTACCCGGGTATGGGGATTGCCCCCCGATCGGCTGTATGCAACCGTGTTCGCCGGGGATCCGGAGGAAAACTTGCAACCGGATGAGGAGGCGGCCCGACTCTGGACAGAGGTTACGGATATCGATCCGACCCATGTGCTTCGCTTCGGCAAGCGGGACAATTTCTGGGAGATGGGCGAGAGCGGTCCCTGCGGACCTTGCTCGGAGATCCATATCGATCTGCGTCCGGAGGCCGAACGTCGGCAACTGCCGGGCGCCGCGCTGGTCAACCGGGGCGATCCTCGGGTGATGGAGATCTGGAACCTCGTTTTCATCCAGTTCAACCGTCGCCCCGACGGGGCCCTGGAGGCGCTTCCCGCACGGCACGTCGATACCGGGATGGGCTTTGAGCGCATCACGGCCGTTCTGCAGGGCAAAAGCTCCAACTACGATACGGATATCTTTGCGCCTCTTCTGGAGCGGCTGGCCGAGCTGATCCCGCGCCCGGAGGTGGAGGGATACGATCGTATTCGGTTGCCCGAGGAGGAGCGCGAGCGCGTGCGCGTGGCCATGCGCGTGGCCGTCGATCACGTGCGCGCCGTTTCGTTCGCCACGGCCGACGGGGCTCCGCCCTCCAATGAGGGTCGCGGATATGTGGTGCGTCGTCTGCTGCGCCGCGCGGTGCGCTACGGATATCAGGTGCTTGCTTTCCGGGAGCCCTTTCTCCATGCGCTGGTGCCCGTGCTGGCTGATACCCTGGGGGACGTCTTCCCCGAAATCCGCCAACAGGCCGACTACGTATCGCGCGTTGTGCGGGCCGAAGAGGAGGCCTTTCTGCGCACCCTCGGACGGGGTATCGAGCTCTTCGAGCGGCGGGCCGCCGAACTGAAGGCCGCCGGCCAGAGGATGTTCGACGGCGAGACGGCCTTCCTTCTGCACGACACCTACGGCTTTCCCATAGATCTGACCGCGCTCATGGCCCGGGAACGCGGGCTTGAGGTCGATACCGCCCGGTTCGAAGCGCTCATGCGGGAGCAGAGGGAACGGGCGCGCGCCAGCGGGCAGTTCCGGGCCCAGCACGAGCTGGGGCAGGAATGGATCGTGCTCCAGACGGGACCGGATTCCCACTTTGTGGGATACGACACGCTCAAGACACGATCTCGCATCATGGCCTGGCGCTCTATGGGAGATCGCTACGAGCTCCTGCTGGACGTGACCCCGTTTTATGCCGAATCCGGTGGCCAGGTCGCGGATCGCGGGCTCCTTGTCTCCTCCACGGGAGATCCCGTGCGGGTGTTGGATGTACAGAGGCGCAACGGGCATATCGTGCACGTGGTCGATCGGCTTCCGGAGCGGCCCGATGAGCCCGTTGAGGCGCTGGTGGACCGGGACTGGCGCGAAGGGGCCAAACGGCATCATACGGCCACACACCTGCTCCATGCCGCCCTGCGGCGCTTGCTGGGCGAGCATGTGGCCCAAAAGGGTTCGCTTGTGGCCCCGGACCGGCTGCGCTTCGATTTTTCCCATTTCGAACGGCTCTCGACGCAGCAGCTGGAGGCGATCGAGCGGCTGGTCAACGAGAAGATCTGGGAAAACATCCCGAAAATCGAGGAGCGGGACGTCCCCCTGCAGGAGGCCCTGGCCCGGGGGGCGAGGGCGCTCTTCGGGGAGAAGTACGGCGATCGCGTGCGCGTGATCACCTTCGATCCGGAATTCTCCATCGAGCTCTGCGGGGGTACCCATGTGGACGCCACCGGAGAGCTCGGCTACTTTCGTCTGCTCGACGAAGAGGCCGTCGCCGCCGGGGTGAGGCGCTTGGAGGCCGTGGTGGGGCCGGCAGCGGATGCTGTACTGCGGCAGGAAAAAACCGAGCTGGCCCGGATCCGAGAGCTCTTCCGTACCTCACAGCGCTCCATAGCCGAAGAGGTCTATGAGCTGGCCGAGGCCAAACGGCAGCTGGAGCGGGAACTGGCCCGCCTGCGACTGCGCATCGCCCAGGCGCAAGTAGACAGCCTGCTGGCGAGCCGCCTGCAGAGCGTAGGCCCCGTGCGGCTGTTGGCGGCGCGTCTGGAGGTAGAGGATCTCGAGACGCTCAAGCAGCTGGGCTACTACCTGCGCGACCGGCTCGGAGCGGGTTCGGTGGGGGTGCTCGGTACCGTCACACCGGAGGGGAAGGTGTTGCTGCTGGCCACGGTGTCAGAAGATCTGGTCCGGGAGCGGGGATTGCACGCCGGTCGGCTGGTTTCCGAGCTCGCCCGTGAGCTCGGGGGAGGTGGGGGAGGACAGCCCACGCTCGCTACAGCCGGAGGGCGAGATCCCTCTCGGCTCGATGCCGTACTGGCCAGCGTGGCCGAGCGCATTGCGGGGGTTTTTGCCTAGCTTCCGCTGTGCGGAAACAAAAAGCCCCGCCTTCGGGGCGCGGCTTTTTGCGCAACTCATCCTCCCAGCTCCCTGAGCAACTGTCGGGCGATCACCAGGCGCTGGATCTCGCTGGTGCCCTCGTAGATCTCGGTGATCTTCGCATCCCGCAGCATGCGCTCGACGTGGTATTCCTGCACGTATCCATAGCCTCCGTGGATCTGAATGGCCTCTAGAGCGGTCTTCACCGCCACCCGGGAGGCATAGAGTTTGGCCATGGCGGCTTCCTTCGTGTAGGGGCGACCCTGATCCTTGACCCAGGCCGCCTTGTAGGTAAGTAGACGCGCCGCCTCGATTTCCGTGGCCATATCAGCCAGCTTGAACTGGATCGCCTGCAGGTTGGCGATCGGCTGGCCGAAGGCTTTGCGCTCTCGGGCATAGGCCAGGGCGCGCTCAAAGGCCCCCTGGGCGATACCCAGGGCCTGAGCCGCGATCCCGATGCGCCCCCCATCGAGGGTGCTCATGGCGATCTTAAACCCCATACCCTCTGCGCCCAGGCGGTTTTCGACAGGTACCCGCACGTCTTCAAAGTGCAGCGAGGTGGTGTCCGAGGCCCGAATGCCGAGCTTTTTTTCTTTTTTCCCGATCGTAAACCCAGGCCAGCCTTTTTCCACAATAAAGGCCGATATCCCTCGATGACCCAGTTCCCGGTTGGTCTGGGCGAAGACGATGTAGACGCTGGCCGTTTCCCCGTTGGTGATCCAGTTTTTGGTGCCGTTGAGGATGTAGTAATCCCCCTCCCGCACAGCCGTCGTGTGCTGGTTGGAGGCATCCGATCCCGCCTCCGGTTCCGAGAGACAGAACGCGCCCCAGATTTCGCCCGAGGCCAGACGGGGCAGGTATCGCCGCTTTTGTTCCTCGGTTCCGTATGTCTCTATCGGCCAGCAGACCAGCGAGTTGTTCACGGACATGACCACGGAGGTGGCCGCATCAACCCGCGCGATCTCCTCCATGGCCAGCACATAGCTGAGCGTATCCAGTCCTGCCCCGCCATATTCCGGGGAAACCATCATGCCCATGAACCCCAGCTCGGCCAGCTGTCGGACTTCTTCGAAGGGGAAGCGGGCCTCTTCATCGCGTTCGATGACTCCGGGCAACAGAACCTGATCGGCAAACTCGCGCGCTGTCTGCCGGATGAGCTTGTGCTCCTCGGAGAGCTCGAAATGCATCATCTGGTACACGACTTCCGATGGCATGGGGGTTGCTCCTGCTACTGGTGCTGGTTATACTCGTAAAAGCCCCGTCCGGTTTTTTCGCCCAGTCGACCGGCCTCTACCATTTTGACCAGCAACGGACACGGCCGGTATTTGGGATCCCGGAAGCCCTCATAGAGCACGTTCAAGATATGCAGGCATACATCCAATCCGATCAGGTCGGCCAACCGCAGGGGGCCCATGGGATGGTTCATGCCCAGCCGCATGACCTGGTCGATGGCCTCCGGGGTGGCCACCCCCTCATAGAGGCACCAGATCGCCTCGTTGATCATGGGCATGAGCACCCGGTTGGAGACAAAACCGGGAAAATCCCGCACACGCACCGGGGTTTTCTCCAGGGCTCGGGCCAACTCCTCGACCAGACAAACCGTCTCCTCGGAGGTTTCCATTCCCGAAACGACTTCCACAAGCGCCATAACAGGAACGGGGTTGAAGAAATGCATGCCGATCACCCGTTCCGCTCGATTCGTGACCGAAGCCAGGCGCGTGATCGAGATCGAGGAGGTGTTGCTGGCCAGAACGACCTCCGGAGCGGTGAGCGCATCGAAGCGGCGGAACATGTCCAGCTTGAGCTCTACCTGCTCCGGTACGGCTTCGATCACAAAGGCCACCCCCGATAGGGCGGCGGCTAGATCCGTGTAAGGTCGGATGCGCCCCAGGGTGGCTGTTTTCTCCGCTTCTGTGATGAGGCCTTTGCGGATCTGCCGATCCAGATTGCGCCCGATCGTGGCCAGCGCGCGTTCGAGGACCTGAGGGGAAATATCCACAAGATGCACCGTAAACCCATGCAGGGCCAATACGTGGGCGATGCCGTTTCCCATCGTGCCCGCACCCACCACGGCTATGCTTTCAGGCAGGGTCATGTCTCTTTTCTCCCGCTGGTTCGTCTAAAAGAAGGTAACTGCCTGTCTGGCTTTGAGAGGCCGCGCCAAATGGATGGCGCCCAAAGCTACGCAGCTGCTGGAGAGGGGTGCAATCCGAAGCAAAAGGAACCTCGCCGGGGCAGGATACGTTAACGCCCTCGCGACCGTGCGGTCGTAAACTGACCGGCCGGTCAGAGTTGGGACGCCATACGGACGAACATGATCGTCTATGCTCATCGGATGGGTGTGGGGAATAGGCCTGTGGTGGGGGGCCGATTCGCTGGTCGTATCTGTATCACAGGCCCTGCAGCGAGCCATTGAGCAGGCCCCGGATTTGCAGGCGGCGGCCACCGATATAGAGGCGGCCGCGGTGGATCGGGAGCGCGCCCGCGCACTGCGGTGGATTCCGGAGATCAGCCTGCGCGGGTTTCTGACCCTCACCCCCGCTGCTCAGGGTGATTATCGGGATCCCGATCTCGGCTGGGATTGGTCCCGTCCAGGTCCCTTCACGCAGTGGGTCGTCGAGGGGGTACAGCCCATCTACCTGTGGAATCGAACGAAAATACTTCAAGAGGCTGCCTCTGCCCTCCAGGAGGCCGCCGAGCAGAACTGGCTGCGGCAGCGGGAAGAAGTGGCCTGGCGCGTGGCGCAGTTGTATTACGGAACCTTGTACGTGCAGGCCCTCGATGAGCTGCGTCAAGAGGCCGAGGGACTACTGCGGCGCGCCCTCCGGCTGCTCGATAGCCTGCTGGCTGAGGGCGCAGAGGGGGTTCGGCAGGCGGATCTGTACAAGGCCAGGCTCTTCGAGGAGCAGTTGCGCCTGCAGGCCCTCGAGCTGGAACGCCAGCACAGGGTGCTTCAGGAGGGATGGCGACTGCAGCTTGGCCTCTCATCCTCAGTCCAGATCCGTCCGCTCGATTCCGCTCTGCAGCGCATCCCGCTTCCGATTCGTCCCCTGGAGGAATATCAGGCTCTGGCCCTCGCCTACCGACCTGAGCTCTTTGGCCTGCGCGCCGCTATGGAGGCGGCCGAGGCTACGTATCGGGTCACGCGCCTAGACCGCTTGCCCCAGGTCCTGCTGGGTGTGCGCGCGGAATTGAGCCTGGCTCCGCATGTGTCCCGTTTCCGCAATCCCTTTGTTTACGATCCCATGAATGCCCGCTATATCGGGGCCGGGATCGTGATCCGGCAGAATCTGAACTTTCGCCTGACCGCTCTGGCCCTGGACCGAGCCCGTCTGCGTAGGGAGCAGGTGCGCGCCCAGTACGAAGCGCTCAAACGGGCTGTCGAGGCGGAAGTGGCCCAGGCCTGGAGCGAGTTTCGGGCCAAAGACAGTGCCTCTGTGGCTCTGGAGCGCGCGCTGCGGGTCGCCAACGAGTGGTTGCGCACCGAAGAGATCAACTTCGACCTGGATCTCGGCAGCGCCAAGGATCTCGTCGAAGCCGTGCAGGCCCGACTTGAGCTCCGCCGCAACCTCTATACAGTGCTCTATGAGCGATACCTGGCCTGGTTGCGCCTGCAGCGCGCCTCAGGCAGGTTGTATGAAGCGCTGATGCACCAGAAAAGGGGAGAATCATGAGGCCTCTGCTCATAGCTTTGCTGACATGGTGCGGCATCCTGTCCTTGAATCCCGGCTTGCCGGAGCCTGAGCCGGTTGCCCAGAGTAGTGAAGAGGCCCGCCTCCGCTCCCTCCTCGAGGGCCGGGATCGGCAGATCAAGGCCATTCTGGGGCCCCGGGGTACGACCCCCACGTCCGAGCAGCGAGAGCGGCTCAAAAAGGTGCTCACCGAGCTCATGGATTTCGAGGCCATGGCCCGCATGGCGCTGGGAGCCTGGTGGGGTCGCATCAGCCCGGAGGAGCGGGCCCGGTTTGTCGCCGTTTTTCGGCAGGTCATTGAGGAAAATTCCCTGAAGGATTTGGATATTTACCGCGCCCGCGTCTCATACGAGGCCGTTCGGGTAAGCGGCGATTCCGCCTACGTGGAAACACGCGCCACGCTGGAGCGCACCACGGTGCGCGTGGACTATGTGTTGCGAAAACGGGGTGCCTCATGGCTCATCGTCGATTATCTGCTCGACGGGGTCAGCACCGCGCAGAGCTATCGGCGCTCCTTCGAGCCTGTACTGCGCACCCGTGGATTCAATTACCTCCTGGAACGCCTGCAGCGCCGGGCGCGCTCTGCCTCTTCCTGAGCAAAGAAGGAGCCAGATGAACATGTCCCAGGATTGGATTCCACAATCATTTGGCCAAGAGGGCTATCTCTACGTCTCCTACGGAGATCTGCGCTATCTGCGACATGCGGTAGCCTCCCTGACGACCCTGCGCCGGTATGATACCCAGAGGCCGGTTGCGCTGGTGTGCACGGAGGCGCATCAGGCCGCGCTGGTCGAACATGGCCTGCGGGAGCTGTTCGATGTGGTCTTGCCGCTAGCTTCCGAACATGCCTCCGTGGTCGGTTTCAAACACAACTTTTACCGGTATCTGCCCTTCGAGCGCACCCTCTATGTGGATGCCGATCTGGTCTGGTGTCGGCCTCCGGATCCCCTCTGGCACCACCTGCGGGCCTACCCGTTTACGATCACGGGCACCCAAATCGCCGATGTCTTCTTCGGAGGTCCCAAAGATGTGCGCGTGATCTGGGACTGGGTGCTCAATCGGCGAGCGCGTACGCTTAGCCGGTTCGGGCTCACGTATCTGAGCCGGGTCCAGGCGGGCATGATGTTCGCCCAGGATCGGGATCTGGCCCGTCAGGTCGGCGATCTGGCCTCGTATTTCCTGAGCCAGATGTCTCGGACGCACTTCCGCAGCCGCAGACAGGAGGCGGGACGATCCGAGGAATCGGCCGAATGGAGCCTGGCCATGGCTATGGCCAGCCTGAACTTGCCCGTTTTCCCCTGGCTGCAGGGGCAGGAAAGCCCCCAGCTGGATTTCGTCTCGGATTTCACCCGGTACGATCCCGACTTCCGAGAGGTCTCCGTGCTCTACTATTCCCGTCCCCTGCTGTACGCCATGCGGGCCTATAGGCCTGTCTGGCTGCGTACGCTGCTTATGGGCCTCTTGAGTCTCCTGCCCGGATGGGGGGATTATATGTACGTAACGCCCTATGCGCTGCATTTCGGCATTCTGCGCGAAAAAGGTCCGTTTTATGCCTTCGCCGATCGGGTATGGGCCCATCTGCTTCAGCAGCAAGCCCCCTGTGGTGAGGCTTCCGTATCGGAAACGCGGGCAGTGGAGGATGCGGTGGTCTCATGAGCCTGCCTCGGGTTAGCTGTCTGATGGTCACCGCCGATCGGCCGCAGTGGGTCAGGCAGGCCGTGCGTTGTTTTCAGCGCCAGAACTGGCCTAACCGGGAGCTCGTCGTCGTCGACGATGGAGAGACAGATCTGAGCCCGATGCTCGCGGAGTTGCCTCCGGATCAGGTGCGCTATGAGCGTATCGGCCGTCGGCCCCGTCTGAGTCTGGGCGCGCTGCGCAATATCAGCCTGGAGCTGGCCACAGGGGAGTTCTGCCTCCAGTGGGACGATGACGACTGGTATCATCCGGATCGTATCCGGGTGCAGATGCATTATGCCCTGCAGGGCTATGATGCCGTGCTCTTGCGCTACACGCTGGTGCATCTGGACTTGCCCACCTGGAGAAGCCGTCCCTTTCGCGCGCAGATCCGCCGGGGCACGCCGGGGACGATTCTGCACCGGCGCGAAGCCGCAATACGCTATCCGGATTGGGCCCGTCAGGAGGATACCGCCTATCGAGATCGCTGGTGGTCGAGGCGCGTACGCCTCCTGGGCCGGGAGTACGCCTATCTGTTTATCCGATGTTATCACGGTCGCAATACCTGGGAGCTGACCCATTTTTTGAACCGGCTGCGCAATCATCCCCTCGGTTGTCTGGGCTATGGATATGCCCGGATCCGCGGTTCGCTCTGGTACCACCCCGCTTTTCGGCTCAGCGAAGCCGAGCGGGCCAGTTTTGCCCTCTTTTCCTCTGACCGGGAGGTTCTGCGCCGCGAGGCGGAGTTGCAACGGGAGCAGAGCCCATGAAGAGGCTTGCGCAGCGGATCGTCTACGGGCGTGATCGTCCCTGGAGCCAGATGTTCTCCCGAATCGGAGGATGGGTTTCGTACCTATGCTTCATGGCGGCGGTAGCGGTATCCGTCTACCATTTGAGCCACGTGGGCTGGGGGCGGATCCTTGAACAGCTGCCTGATTCCCCCTGGTTTTACGGGTTTTTTGCGCTCTCCTACCTGTCCCTCCCGGTCTCGGAGCTATGGGTATATCGCCGGATCTGGCGTTTCCCGTTCTCGGAGGGACTGCGGACCTTTCTGCTCAAGCGGGTCTACAACCGGGATCTGCTGGGCTACTCCGGAGAGGCATACCTGTTTTTCTGGGCTCAGCGCAGGCTGGGTCTCCCGACCCGGGCGGTCTGGCAGGGGATCAAGGATAACAACCTGCTTTCAGCGGGTATATCCACCCTGCTTGCCCTGAGCCTGGTGGGCCTGCTGCTGATAGGCAACGCCACGCTGGCCGATCGGATCCTGCCCCAATGGGAGTGGACCTCCTGGGCAGGGCTGGCCGTGCTGGGGGCGATCCTGGGGGTAGCGGGATATCGGTTCCGGCGTTTTGTCTTTCATCTTCCGGGCCGGGTTTTGCTGGAGCTGGCCAGTATACACGCCGGGCGGCTGCTTCTGGTGCATATATGCACGATCGGCATGTGGTATGCGGGGGCCCCGGGGGTGCCCCTGAAGGGGTTGTTTACCCTGCTGGTGGTCGATATCCTCTCTGCCCGCCTGCCCGGTCTTCCGGGAAAGGAGGTGCTTGTGATGAACCTCCAGGTCATGCTGGCCAGCTCGCTAAACTTTTCCTCGGCCTCTGTAGCGGCGCTGCTGCTTACCCAGATTGTGTTGGAAAAAACGCTCAACGTGCTTGTGCTCGCTCTGCAGATGGGCAACCCGGACAGGAGAAGGGCGTTTAAACAGGCAGTCTCCTTACCCGAACAAGCCCGGGCTGCTTGAATGATGGGGTTTCCTGTACTGGTGCTCTTCTCCTGGTTCTGGCATGGCGGAGCTCAGGGTTCGGGTTTCCGCGGTGGGGATTGTCTTCCCCCTTTGCGATCGCCCCTTCCGCCCGCTGTGGTGGTAATCGAGGACTTCGAGTCCGAGCGGGTCGGGCTCTGGCCGTCGGCCTGGAGGGTGCTGGAAGATCGCCGGCTGCGCCCGATTGTGGCTTCCGATACGGCCTCCGGCCGATATCCGTTCCGGATATTGCGGGAATGCGACAACCAGTTTGTACGCGTCCATACCCGGCGGGCCTGGACATACATCCTCTATCCCAATGCAGAGCGTCGGTCGTGGAACCTACGTGCCTATCCCGTGCTTCACTGGAACTGGCGTCTGCATCGGCTCCCCGCGGGGGCGCGGGAGGATCAAGGCCATCTGGATGATTCCGCCGCAGGCGTGATGATCACCTTTTCCGTGAACGCCCTCGGCATACCGCGCACGATCCGGTATGTCTGGAGTAGTACCCTCCCGGAGGGGACCGTGGTGAGCAAAGGGATCTTCGGCAACCTGAAGGTCGTCGTAGTCGCCAGCGGATCGGGGGGCTTGGGTCAGTGGAGAACGGTGGTGCGCAACGTGCGGGAAGATTACCGCCGCCTTTTTGGCGCTGAACCTCCGGAGGTGGTGCTCGCCATAGGGCTATGGTCGGATTCCGATTCCGTGCGGGATCAGTCCCTGGCGGATTTCGATAACCTGATCGCTCTGGAGCGTCCGGAGCTGGCCACAGAGCTGATACCCCTGAGATGAACGCGCTCTTTGCCCGATTGGCCCCGTATCTGGTGCGCCTGTACCGGCATCCCGCCTGGGTGCTGCTTATAGCCGGTCTGCTTGCTTTCTGGGGGGGCTATTACGGCCTGCGGTTGCGCGTGGATACGGATCTGGCCAATCTCCTGCCCCCGGATCATCCGAGCGTAGTCGCCCTTGATCGCCTCCGTCAGACTCTGGGGGCCGAATCCAGGGTGCAGCTCATCATCCAGAGCCCTTCTTTCGAGGCCAATCTGGCCTTCGCCCGAGAGGCCATTAAGCGGGCCCGGCTGCTCCGGGATACGCTTACCGGAGAGCCGCTTTTCCGGCGCATCGACTTCGAGCGCGATCCGGGCCCGTTTCGTCATCGAGCCCTGTATCTGGCTACAGAACAGGAACTGCAGGTGCTGAAGCGCTTCCTGGAACGGGAGGCCGAACGCGCCCGCCTGCGTCTTAACCCGTTTTTCTTCGAGCTCGAAGAAGCCCCCGACAGCCTCGAACAGGCGCTCCAGGTGCGGGAGCGAAGCCTGCTACAGGACGCCTACAACACGATCCTGCCCAAACGCTACCCCGTATCCGACGATAGCACGATCATGATCGTCGAGCTGATCCCCACGGGGGGCGAGATGGACGTCGGATACGTGCGGCGGGTCTATGAGCAGCTGGAGCGGCTAATCGAGCAGCTACAGCCGCAACGCTATCATCCCGAGATGCGTCTCGAGCTCGGGGGACGGATGCGGAGGCGGCTCTTTGAGGTAGAGGCCATCACGCATGATGTGTTTTCCAGCTTCGCCGCGGGGTTTTCGGGCGTACTGGCCCTGCTTACCGGGTACTTCTGGCTCAAGACCGCCCGGGCACGCATACGAGCCGGGACCTCGAAGCGGCGCGCTTACCTGGAGGAATTGCTGCGCGTGCCATTGACCCTGCTGCTCATTGGTCTGCCCCTGCTGATGGGGCTTAGCTGGACGTTCGGGCTGGCGTGGTGGCTTTTCGGCAAACTCAACCTCATGACCGCCGTGCTGTTTGTGATCCTCTTCGGGATGGGGATCGACTACAGCATCCACGCCTATGCCCGCTATGTGGAACTGCGCACCGAAGGGGAGGATATCTTCTCGGCTCTGGAGCACGTGATGCGCTGGGCGGGACCGGCCATCGCCACAAGCGCTCTGACCACGGCGGCCTCCCTGTACGTGCTGGTGCTGGCTCGATTTCGTGGGTTTTCGGAATTCGGCTTTATCGCCGGAACCGGTGTTCTATCCGCTCTGCTCAGTGCCCTGCTGGTCCTGCCCGCCCTGTTGGTGCTGGTCGAGCGTTATGGCCTGTTGCATCTACCCCCGCGCAGGCAGGAGGTGATCGGCCGGGGCGAGGGGCGCTTTCCGGCCCCGCGCCTTGTGCTGGGCATGGGGCTGGGGATATCCCTCCTGTGTCTGCTTGCGCTTCCTCGTCTGGGATTCGAGTACGACTTCGGTAAGCTCGAGCCCGAGTTTGCCGAGTACGCCCACCTGCGCGAGCTGGAGGTGCGGGTCTTCGGATATGTGCAGAAGCGTAATCCCGCCTACATCGTCACCGATAGCCCGGAGGATGCGGCTGCGGTGGCGGCCGTGTTGCGTCAGCGCATGGAGCAGGACTCCACCTCTCCGACGATCCTTTCCGTAGAGGCTCTGGCCGAACGGCTTCCCGCCGATCCCGAAGCCCAGCGCCGCAAACTGGCCCTGCTGGCCGAAATCCGGCAGTTGCTGGAGGACCCTCTCCTGCAGGCGGCCGATGCGCAGACGCGCGCGTTGCTGGAGCAGTTGCGTGAGGCGGCTCAGGTGGACCGTCCCCTGCGGGCTGAGGAGGTGCCCGACTACCTCAAACAGCTCTTCCTGACCCGCGCCGGCACGGTGGGCAATTTCGTCGTGGTCTACCCCGCCGTGGGTCTATCGGATGTGCGCAACTCCATCGCCTTCAAGGAAGATGTGGCACGGGTCGTGTTGCCCAACGGCAAAGTCTATTATGCGGCCAGCTCCTCCATCGTCGCGGCCGAAATGATCGAACTCATGGAGGCCGAGATGCCCTATATGATCGGAGGTACGCTGATGGTGATCGTCGCCTTGATGTGGCTGACCTTCGGATCGCTGGGCTGGATCCTTATTGCCATGTTGCCCCTGCTCCTGGGATTCTGGTGGCTTTTCGGGCTCATGGGGCTCTTCGGGATGCTCTTCAACCTGTACAATATCACCGTTTTGCCCGCCGTGCTGGGCATCGGGGAAGATAACGGGGTGCATATTACGCACCGCTATCAGGAAGAGGGGCCAGGTCGGCTTCGGTGGGTGCTGCGCAGCACAGGAGAGCACATCACCATCGGCTCGAGCACGACTATGCTCGGCTTCGGAGGGCTTTTTACCACGTTGCATCCCGGCCTCTGGAGCATGGGTTTTGTCGCCTTCTTCGGGGTGGGCCTGACCCTGCTCAGCGCCCTTTTGCTCCAACCGGCCTTGCTGCAGTACCTGGAAGATAGGGGACGGCTTCCGAAAAGGGGGTGGCTGGTGCCCACCTCGGGGCGTGCATCCTCGCCGGCTGCATCGTAACTTACCGGATGTATGAGCATCGCTGATTGCGAACCGTTGCGGGTGGCCCTTTTCACGGGCAATTACCATTACATCCCCGACGGGGTGGCGCTTACGCTGAACCGAATGGTGCGATTTCTGCGCAGAAAGGGGATCCCCGTTCTGGTTTTCTGTCCCGCTGCCCCTCGGGCCGCCCTGCAACCGGAGGGCGAGCTGGTCCCCGTTTTTTCTGTCCCCATTCCGGGACGAGCCGAGTATCGGTTTTCTCTGCCCTTTTCTCCCCGGCTCTGGCGCAGGCTGCGCGCCTTTAGACCTACGCTTCTGCACGTGGCCACCCCTGACCTCCTGGGGCTGATGGCCCTGCGATATGGCCGGGAGCACGGGATTCCGGTCGTGGCCTCTTACCATACCCATTTTGCTAGTTACCTCAAATACTACCACCTGCAGGGATTAGAGGCCACCAGCTGGCGCTACTTCGCCTGGTTTTACAACCAGTGCCAGCACGTCTATGTGCCCACCCCGGAGATGGAACAGGAGCTGCGCGCCCATGGGGTGGAGACGGAAATCCGCCGGTGGGCGCGCGGCGTGGATACCCAGCTCTTTCATCCCGGCCGTCGATCCGAGGCCTGGCGTCGATCCGTGGGCGCGGGTCCGGAAGACCAGATCGTGACCTTCGTTAGCCGTCTGGTGCAGGAGAAGAACCTGCCCACGCTGCGGGAGGTCTTCCAGCGCCTGCGGGAGCTCAGACCGGGGGTGCGCATGGTGATCATTGGGGACGGTCCTGAGCGAGAAGAGCTGGAACGCGCGCTGCCCTTTGTCCGTTTTCTGGGGCATCAGAGCGGGGAAGCACTCGCCACCGGGTATGCTTCCAGCGATATCTTTTTCTTCCCCTCCGATACGGAAACCTTCGGAAACGTCACCCTGGAGGCCATGGCAAGTGGCCTTCCCGTGGTCTGCGCCGATGCAGCCGGAAGCCGTTCCCTGGTGCGCCACGGGGAGACGGGCTTCCTCTGTCCGCCTTACGAGGTGGATACGTATGTGGCCCATCTTGAGGTGCTGATCTCCGATGAGTCGTTACGACGGCAGATGGGGCAGGAGGCCCGACGCTGGGCAGAGACCTTCGACTGGGAACGGGTGATGGCGGAGCTGCTGGGGCATTATCAGGATGCGGTCCGCCTGTCCGCCTCGGTATCCGTATCCGCCTGACGGGACGGTTCCCCCTCAGGATGCCCGCCAGCGCAGACCCACCTGGTGCAGGAGCATCTCCAGATCTGTTCCGGTGGCCGGCAGGCTGTAGAGCAACTCGAATCGATGACTCAAGATCCAGGCGCTGGCCCCCGCGTCTTCGGGTTGGGCCGTGATGCCGAGCAGGGCCTCCCAGGAACGTCGAGCTTCCTCGGCCCAGATTTCCAGCGCCGTTTCCGGGGCGCCCCCGTGCAGTACCCCGTGCAGGGCCCTGGCCAGCGCCTCCCCTTCTTCTATGCCCCGGTTCATGCTCTGTACCCCGAAGGGCCAGGTCAGGTGTGCCGCATCCCCCAGGAGCCAGCATCGACCTGAGCCGAAGCGTTCTGCCAGACGAGGCTCAAAGCACGCCTTGGACATCCATACGACCTCCCGGGGCACATCCGCCCACCAGGGCGCCCGACTGCGCAGCAGCTCATCGAACCATTCTGAGCTGATGGGGCGATCGGCCTCAGCGGCCTCGATCTGAAATATCCACCGGTAACGGCCCTGGCCTATGGGCCAGAGCGCACTGCGGAGGGCGCCGTCGAACTGTAGCCGCATCTCATCGGGCAGGGATTCGGCGGTGTGGAATTCGAAGAAGGTACAATAGGTGGGCTCTCCGAGTAGCGGATAGTCGATCTCCAGGAGCTGACGCATGCGGGAATGCAATCCGTCCGCGCCCACAACAAACCGGGCCTCCAGGTCCCGGAGGTGTCCGATGTGTTCGACGAGCTCCAGTATGGGATATCCCTGCATGCCCTGGCTGATGGTTCCGATGCGGGCGCGTACCGAGCGAGGGCCCATTTCCGCCTCCAGCAGTTCCTCCTGCCACCGAACCGGGGTGTGATGGGCTCGCAGGTGATGCTCGAAAATGGCCTCCAGGGTGCTCTGGGGCAATACGAGCACATAGGGGTGGGATCCGGGCAGGGCGGTAAGGTCCAGTTCGGCCTGCAGGCGGTCGCCCTCGTAGAGGGCGATGCGTTCGATGCGGTGGCTCCGGGCAAGCACTTCCTGCAACAGATCCGCCTTTTCCAGGAGTTCGAGCGTGCGGCCATGCAGGGCCAGGGCGTAACTGTGCAGGTGCATGCGGTGGGTGCGGTCGATGGGGAGGATTTTCTGGACTCCGAGTTGTCGTAACCGAAGCGCCGTCCACATCCCCACCGGGCCGGCTCCGACGACGAGTACATCGATCTGCTGATCCATGGCCGTTCTCCCCCTGTGGCCTTACAGTTAATATAGGAGAAAAAGATCCGTTAACAAGACACCGGGGCCGGCCAGGAGCGATTTCGCCAGATTTTCATCCGGATTGGCCTTCTAGAGCCCGGGATACAGCCTCAAGGGTGGCTTCCAGGACAGCTTCGGTGTGCGCGGTCGAAAGGAAAAAGGCTTCGAAAGGCGAGGGAGGCAGATAGACGCCCTCGTGCAACAGGGCGTGGAAGAGGCGGGCAAAGCGCCGGGTGTCCGATCCGGTGGCGGAGCGGTAGTCCACGACGGGCTCAGCGCTAAAGAAGATGCCCAGCATGGATCCTGCGCGGTTGATCCAGACGGGCTCCCCGAAGCGGGCAAAGCGCGCCCGCAGCTCAGCCTCGAACATGCCGGCTTGCTCTTCCAGGCGATCATAGAGTCCCGGATCGGCCAGGATCGATCCCAGCATGGCCTTTCCGGCGGCCACGGCCAGCGGGTTTCCCGATAGCGTGCCGGCCTGGTAGACGGGCCCTTCCGGAGCAACCTGATCCATAAGCTCCCGCCGTCCCCCGTAGGCCCCGATGGGCAGGCCGCCGCCTAGGATTTTGCCCAGCGTGGTCAGATCCGGGATCACCCCATAGCGCTCCTGGGCTCCTCCCGGGGCGAGCCGGAAGCCCGTCATCACCTCATCGAAGATCAGCAGGGCCCCATGCCGATCGCAGAGCCGCCGAAGCCCCTCCAGAAATCCGGGGCGGGGCAGCACACAACCCATGTTGCCCGCAACGGGCTCGACGATAACGGCGGCAATCTGTCCCCCGTGGGCCGCAAAAAGGGCTTCCACCGCCTCCAGATCGTTATACGGGGCCAGCAGGGTGTCCCGAGCCGCACCCGGGGTCACCCCGGGGCTGGAGGGCACGCCCAGGGTGAGCGCCCCGGATCCAGCGCCGATGAGGAAGCTGTCGGCATGTCCGTGGTAGCAACCCTCGAACTTGACGATGTGGGGACGGCCTGTACAGGCGCGCGCCAGGCGAACGGCGCTCATGGTGGCCTCGGTGCCTGAGTTGACCAGGCGGACCTTTTCTATCGAGGGCACCAGCCGACAGATGAGCTCGGCCAGCTCCACTTCCGCCTCCGTGGGCGCGCCATAGGAAATGCCCCGTCCCATGGCCTCCAGCAGGGCCTCCCGAACCGGTGAAAAGCCATGCCCGAAGAGCAGCGCCCCCCAGGAGCACACGTAATCGATATACCGATTGCCGTCCACATCATACAGGTAGGGACCCTCTCCCCGGGCGATGAAGCGCGGGGTGCCTCCCACAGCTCGGAAGGCGCGAACAGGGGAATTGACCCCGCCCGGTATACAATTCCGGGCGCGCGCAAAAAGCGTTTCGCTGCGTGCGATGGACCTCACCACAATCTCCCTGTGCTCTGCCCGAACGGGGTGCGAGGCTCTTCCGTTCCCATTTCCCCGGCAGAAGAAGGGGGTCGATGGGGGTATGGGCACCTGGAGCACGGCCCCGATCTGTTCACCCGGGCCCGGCAGGGCGGAAAAGTTAACGCAGCGGGGACAGCCAGACAAGCAGGATGCTCAGAAGCGAGGACGTTCAGATCCGCGGCGCATGCGGTCCAGCTCCAGCAAGAAGTCCTGCTCGCTGATGACCAAAGCGGCCAGCCCACGCGGGCCCAGGAGTTCACGGAACTGCTGGTAGTAGCGGCGTTTGAGCTCGGCGATACGGGCCTCGAAGGTGGCCACCGTTAGGGCGAGCTCGGCCAGGCGGGCCTCGTCGGTGCCGAAGTCCCGCTCATAGCGCAGCTGTCGGTTGAGCCGAATGCGCTCTTGGCGGAGCCGGTTGAGTTCGCGCGTGTAGGTGCGGTACAACGCCCAGAAGCTCTGGGCGCGATCCGGCGGCAGGGCCAGACGGTTCATGAGAAAGCGACGGTGCATCTGTTCCAGACGCTGGGTAGGGGGAAGGGAATCGAGCTCCTGTCCCATGACCCCATCGGGGGCGAAGACGCCATAGAGGCACAGCATGCTCAAGACAATCCACAGGCGCATGGGATCTTGTGCTCCTTTACGGTTGTTCGTATTCCAGCTGTAGCGCAGGCGGGGGTTCCGGATTCGGGTATTCTCCGAGCCCCTCTCCGCCGAAGGCGGGATCCATCCACAGCAAGGCCGCATCGTAGCCCGTGTGCATAAGCTGTAGCGTCCAAATGTCCTCAAAGGCGAGGTTCGAGTTCCGGGAGGGCCACAACCATATACCGCCGATGAGCAGGATCGTCAACACAAGGGCTGCCACCCCCGCACGGCGGCGCCGGCGTTTCCGGTGCTCATGAACCCGAATCCGGGCCCGGATGCGCTCCGGCAGGGTATCGAAGTATCCTTCCGGTACGGTGTAAGGAGAGCTCATAGCTCCTGACTCCGGATCTCTTCAGGCAGGTAGTGGGCCAGTTTGCGCACGGCATGGTGGTAGTTGGCCTTCAACGCCCCCACGCTGGTATCGAGTAAGGCGGCGATCTCCTCGTAAGAAAGCTCCTCAAAATAGCGCAGGCTGAAGACCAGCCGCTGTTTCGGAGGGAGTCGCTTCAGGGCCTGTGCCAGGAGAGCTTCCCACTCCTGCCGTTCCACCGCCTCGGCCGGGTTGCTGGAGGGATCCGTCGGGCCCGGGAATATCTCTTCCAGACGTATCCAGCGCCGAAGGCGCTCCCGACGGAAATGGCTCATGGTCGTGTTGACCGCGATCCGGTAGATCCAGGAATACAGACCCGCCTGGCCGCGAAACCGATCCAGGCTTTCCCATACTCGCACGAAGACCTCCTGAACCAGGTCATCGGTCGTCTCGTGATCGCGCACCATCCGACGAATAAGCCGGTAGATGCGTTCCTGGTATCGACGCACAAGCTCGCTGAAGGCGTCCTCGCGATGGCCATTGCGAAAGGCCTCCAGGAGTAAGGCCTCATCGGCCTGCTGGAGCGCTTTGTCGGGCGCCTGTTCGCTCATCACACGCCATTAGACACCGCTTCTCTGGAAAACGTTTAACCCGTTCCCCCGACCTTCGATCCGGAAAGGCGCCGCAGGGAACTTGCAGCGGATATTCCATGTTTATGACCCGTCGGTCATAAAGTGACCCATTGGTCATGCTGGTAGCGGGAACAGGCATGGGGGATAGCGAGCTTTCGCGCCGAGAGCGGGAGAAGCAGCAGCGACGGGCCGAATTGCTGGCGGCCGCGCGGCAGATTTTCGCTGAGCGGGGCTACGAGGGTGCCACGCTGGAGGAGATCGCCCACCGCGCCCAACTGGGTAAGGGTACGGTGTACAACTACTTCTCCAGCAAGCAGGAGCTTTTCTTCAGCATTCTTGATGAGGTCTACGAAAAGGCCCTGAGGTTGGCCGAGGCCACCATGGTCGGTCAGTTGCCTCTGCAGGAAAAATATCGCCAGTACATGCTCCAATCCATTCAGCTCTTTCAGGAGAACCTGGACCTGTTTCGCATCCTCATCAAGGAGGGCCAACGCCTGTTGTTGGAGGCTTCCCAGCGGGAGGAGGGTCGCTACTGGATGCACAGGCATCAGCAGCTGGTGGCGATACTCCGCAGGCCGCTGGAGGAGGCAATCCAGCGGGGTCAGATCCGGCCTTTATCGCCCGACGGGGTGGTGTACATGATCCTGGGGGCCGTGCATCACTATATGATGCTAGCCGCTCGTCAGGAGGAGCCCATCCCGCCCCCCGGGGAACTGGCCGATTTCGTCATATCGGTCCTGTTCGAGGGCTTGCTACCCAGAACGTAGAAATCCAGAGGAAGCATACGTATGCGCCATATCTTGTGTTCGCTCATCGGGCTATGGCCGATGCTCGCAGGGGCGCAGGGTCCCGGAAAGCCGCTTCGGCTGGAGGAGGCCATCGCCCTGGCGCTGGATCGGAACCGACAGCTTCGCGTGGCACAGCTGGAATGGGAGCGTGCCCAGCAGCAGGTGCGGGAGTCCTGGGGTAACGTGTACCCGGAGTTTTCCGCCCAGGCCCAGTACACCAACAACGTGAAGCGTCCTGTTTTCTTCTTTCCGGATTTTACTGCCGAACCGGGTCCGAACGGAGAGCGTCCTCTGCGGCCCATCACTGTGGGGGCGCTGAATGCCTGGAGTACGGGGATCACGGTGCGCCAGGCGCTCTTTCAGGGGCAGGTTTTCATCGGGCTCGGCGTGGCGCGCGTTTATGAGGATTTCGCCGAAGAGGCCTTTCGGGGTTCCAGGCTGGAGGTGGTGACGGCCGTCAAGCGGGCCTTTTATGGCGTCTTGCTGGCCCAGGAGCAGGTGCGGCTCATCGAGCAGAGCATAGAGCGCACGGAAGCCGCTCTACGGGAGGCGCGAGCGCTGGAGGCGCAGGGTATGGTCTCCAGCTACGATGTGTTGCGTCTGGAGGTACAGCTGGCCAACCTCAGGCCTCAGCTCATCCGGGCGCAAAACGCCGTGGAGGCGGCCAAGAACGCGCTCAAGGCGCAGATTGGCATCGATGTGGCTGCACCTCTGGAGGTCGGTGGGGCGCTGGTGTATGCGGATACGCGGCCGATTCCGAGTCTGGAGGAGGCCTTCGCCGTAGCCCGCGAGCGGCGCTCGGACCTGCGTCAGGTCCGCATCCGGGCTCAGCTGGAGGCCCAGCGCGTGGCCGCCGAGCGGGCCAGCTTTTACCCGAGCCTGTATGCTTTTGCCAGCTGGCAGGGGCAGGCGCAGGGGGAGCGGTTTCGTTTCTTCGGCATGGGGGATCCGCAACAGCGCTTTGTCAACAGCCTGGCCATAGGTATCCAGCTGCAGGTGCCCATCTTCTCCGGGTTCCGCCGCCTGGCCCGGGTGGAGCAGGCCCGGGTGGGGTACCAGCAGGTCCTGGCGCAGCAGGAGCAGCTTGAAGAGCTGGCCAAGGCGGAGCTACGCACGCTCATCGGCAACCTGCGTGAGGCCCTGGCCCGCCTGGAGGCCCAGAACCGAACCGTGGAGCAGGCGCGCCGGGGGTATGAGATCGCCCGGGCGCGCTATCGGCAGGGAATGGGTAGCCAGCTGGAGCTGCAGGATGCCGAGCTCCTGCTCACGCAGGCCGAGGTTAACCGGCTGCAGGCTGTCTACGACGCCCTTGTGGCCCGCGCCGACCTAGATCGAGCCATGGGGTATGTGCCGGACGTAGAGGAAAACAGATAAAGGAGCCGATCATCATGTTCATGAACCGTCTTTTCGGGGCATTGCTGGGCGGTGTGCTCTTCATGCTCGGATGCCGTCCCGCTTCGCAGTCCGCCGGTGCCGGTAGTCCGGCCTCCACCTCCCCGGCATCGGCTGTTTCGGCGCGAACGATCAACGTCGAGGTGGTGCGCCTGGAGCCCGGGCCCTTCGAAGTGCTCCTGCGGCTGGTCGGCACGGCCACCGCCTACCATGACCTGCGGCTGGCCGCAGAGGAGGGGGGAAGGGTAGCGCAGGTGTATGCCGACAAGGGCAGGTATGTGCGGGCCGGGGAGCCGATCATGAAGATCGACGATACCCTGCTGCGGGCCGCTTTGCAGGAGGCCCGGGCTGCCTACGAGCTGGCCCGAGAGACATACGAACGCCAGCGGCGCCTGTGGGAGGAGGACTCCATAGGCACCGAACTGCAATACCTGCAGGCCCGATACAACTACGCCGCGGCGCTCTCCAAACTCCAGACCCTGGAGGCCCGGTTGGAGAAAGCCGTAATACGCGCCCCCGTGTCCGGGGTCGTTGAGCGGCTCTTTGTGCGCGAGGGCGAAATGGCCGCGCCCGGAGCGCCCGTGGTGCGCCTGCTACAGATCGATCGCATCCGGGTTGTCGCCGGCGTACCGGAGCAGTGGGCCGAGCGAATTCGAACGGGCATGCCGGTAGAGCTCCGCTTCGATGTCCTGCCCGGCCGCACCTTCCAGGGGCGCATCGCTTATGTGGGCGCTGCCCTGGACGGGCAGAACCGCACCCTGCCCATCGAGGTGGAGCTGAGCAATCCACGGGGGCTGATCAAGCCGGAGATGGTGGCGGAGCTGCATCTGTTGCTTGAGCGGCTGCCCCGGGTGCTTGCCATCCCCAAGGCCGTGCTCAACCGGACCGAGAACGGGTTCCAGGTCTTTGTGGCCGTTCCTCAGCCCGATGGCTCCTACAGAGCCGAGGCGCGCCTTGTCGAGCTGGGTCCAGAAAACGAGGGGAATGTGGTCGTGCAGCGAGGACTCCAGCCCGGAGAGCTCCTCATCAAGACCGGCTTTGAGCGGCTCAATCCCAACGATCCGGTTCGTATCCTCAACCTCGCCCGACCCGTTTCGACGCAATAAGGAGACGCGCTATGGCCTCCATTCAGAACGGCGGATTGCACGAAAATGGGGCTCCGTTGGTTCGACGTTTCGGTCTGACGGAGCTGGCCGTTCGATACAGAACCGCGGTGTTCGTGCTCGTGGGCCTGATCCTGGTGGGCGGGTTGATCGCCTATGTTTCCGTGCCCAAGGAGTCCACGCCCGAAATCGAGGTGCCCACCATCATCGTGGCCACCCCGTATCTGGGGGTCTCTCCCGGCGACATCGAAACCCTTATCACCCGTCCCATCGAGACCGCGTTGAAGTCCATTCCGGGGGTCAAACAGATCACCTCCCGCTCCCGCGAGGGATACAGCCAGGTGACGGTCGAGTTCGTCGCGGGCACGAATATGGATGAAGCCCTGCAGAAGGTGCGGGAAAAAGTCGCCCTGGCCCGGCCGAAGCTACCGGCCGACGCCGACGATCCCGTTATTCAGGAGATTGATTTCTCCCAGTTCCCCATCATGCAGGTCAACATCTCCGGCCCCTACAGCCTGGTCACGCTCAAAAGGATTGCCGACGATCTCAAGGAGCGATTCGAGCAGATCCCGCAGGTGCTGGAGGTGACCCTTTCGGGAGGGCTGGACCGGGAGGTGCAGGTATACGCGAGCCTGAAGCGGCTTAAGCACTACGGTTTGACCTTCACCGATTTGCTCAACGCCATCCGATCTGAGAATCTGACCCTGCCCGGAGGGAATATCGATTTCGAACAGCGGCGCTTTAGCGTGCGCGTGCCCGGGGAGTTTCAGGATCCGCTGCAGATCCGGGATCTGGTCATTAAGACCCTCAACGGCCGCCCCGTCTACGTGCGCGATGTGGCCGTGGTAGATTTCGGATTCCGGGAGCGGACCAGCTATGCCCGGCTCAATGGCCAGCCCGTGGTGACCCTCTCGATCAAAAAGCGCAGCGGGGAGAACATTATCGAAACGGCCGAGCAGGTCAAGGCGATACTCGATCAGGCTCGTGCCAGCCTGCCGCCAGGGGTGCGAATCGACATCACGGGAGATCAGTCCAAGACGATCGCCGTGATGGTGCACGATCTGCAGAACCACATCATCGCCGGGCTTATTCTCGTGGTGGTCGTCTTGCTCTTCTTTATGGGCGTGCGCAACGCCGTGCTTGTGGGGGTGGCCATCCCGCTGACCATGCTGCTGACGTTCATCGTCATCAGCCTGCTGGGCTATACGATGAACATGATCGTGCTCTTCAGCCTGGTGCTGGCGCTGGGGATTCTGGTCGATGACGCCATTGTGGTCGTGGAGAACATCTACCGCTACGTCGATGAGGGATACGATCGGGTCACGGCGGCCCGTCTGGCCACGGCGGAGGTGGCGGTGCCCGTGATCACGGCCACGCTCACGATTCTGGCCGCCTTCTTCCCCTTGCTTTTCTGGCCGGGGATCGTGGGGGAGTTCATGAAGTATCTGCCCATCACGGTCATCATCGCGCTCACCTGTTCGCTCTTTGTGGCCCTTGTGGTGAATCCCGCCATCGCGGCCACCTTCATGCGGCGGGAGGGGGATGCGGGTCCGGGCCTGCATCGGAACGCGAGGTTGCTCCTCATGATCGGACTGGGCCTGCTTGGCCTGCTGGCGTTGCTGGTGAGTTGGATCACCTTCCTGGTGCTTCTGGTGGGTTCTCTGCTGGCCTGGGTGCTCAATCGCTGGGTGCTCCAACCCGGGATCCGCTGGTTTATCCGCCGCGGCATGCCCGGTCTGGCGGACCGCTATGAGCAGCTACTGCGCTGGGGGCTGCGTCACCGGGCCCTGGTGCTGGGGGGTATGTTCGGAATCTGGCTACTGACCTTCGTGCTCTTTGCTGTGCTGAATGCCGGTGTGGAGTTTTTCCCGAACACCCCCCCACGGACCATCGCCGTAAACGTGGAATTTCCCCCTGGCACCACGCTGGATCGCACCGATGAGGCCGTTCGGACCGTCGAGACGCTTGTCGGTCGTCTGCCTGGCCTACAGGATGCGGAATCCGTTGTGGCCATCTCCGGAGGCGGCGGGGATCCGATGGGCTTCTCCGGTGGTGGGGCCCTAAACAAGGGCAGCGTCACGCTCAATCTGATCGATTACCACCGGCGCCAGTACGATGCCTTTGAGACCCTTCGCCAGATCCGGGAGATGGTGCCCGACGCCCTGGCAGGGGCCGACGTGGCCGTGGTGCGCAACACGATGGGGCCGCCGACGGGTCCTCCGATCAATATCGAGATCATCGGCGAGGACTTCCGGGTGCTCAAGGAACTCTCCGATCGGGTGCTGGAGGTGTTGCGCCGCTCTCCTGTCTATGCCAAGCTGGATGGCCTCAAAAGCGACATGAACGAGATGCGCCCGGAGCTTGTAGTCTACGTCGATCGGGAGCGGGCGGCCCTTTACGGACTCAACACCCAGATGATCGCTTCCACTATTCGGGGCGCGATCAACGGGGTGGAGGCGGGCAAGTATCGCGACGGAGAGGACGAATACCCGATCACCGTGCGCCTGAGTCCGGAGGATCGTGCCTCCTTGGCGGTACTCGACGAGCTGGTTGTGCTCAAAGAGGGACGTCAGATCCCGCTCAGCGCCGTGGCCCGATGGGAGCTCACCGAGGGATTGGGGGCCATCAACCGCAAGGACCTCGATCGGGTGGCCACCATCTCGGCCAACGTCAAAGATGAATACAACGCCAACGCCGTGCTTCAGGAGGTGCAGACGGTGCTGCGGGATGTGGAGCTGCCAGTGGGCTACACGATGCGCTTTACCGGACAGCGGCAGGATCAGGAGGAGGCCTTTCGGTTTCTGGGCCGCGCCTTTCTGATCGCCCTGCTGTTGATTTTGCTCATCATGGTGGCCGAGTTCAATTCCATTGTCAAGCCCCTGATCATCGCCGTCTCCGTGGTGCTTTCGATCATCGGGGTGCTCTGGGGGCTTATGCTGTTTCGGATGCCGTTTTCCATCATCATGACCGGGCTGGGCATCATCAGCCTGGCCGGTGTGGCGGTGCGCAACGGGATTGTGCTCATCGACTACACCGATCTGCTACGCGCCCGGGGGTTGTCCCTCGAGGAGGCGGTGGTCCGGGCCGGGCGTACGCGCCTGCGCCCTGTGATCTTGACGGCCTCGACAGCGATCCTGGGCCTTGTGCCCCTGACGGTGGGGATGAACATCGACTTTCTGGGTCTGTTGACCCGTCTGGAGCCGGACTTTTTCTGGGGGGGAGAACAGTCGGCCTGGTGGGGACCGATGGGGGTGGCTGTGATCGTGGGGCTTTCGGTATCCACGTTTCTGACGCTCGTCGTGGTGCCCGTGCTGTATGTAGTCGTTGAGCGCGGCCGTCAGTGGTTCCGGCGCACCTTTACTCTGGCGGATTCCGTGCCGTTGGCCGAGATTCCGGTATCGGTATCGGAGGGCCAGCCCTCCGAATCATGAGCGAGCCGGCAGGCGTTGGGTGGCAACCGGCCCGCCCTTCCGGGGCGGGCCGGTTTTCATTGCGCCCGCCGGATGGGCACCCTATCTTTGTTTTGGAATCCTCTCTGTAACAAGCAGGATCTGGGTGCTATGGCGGGACACAGTAAATGGGCGCAGATCAAGCGCAAAAAGGCCGTTGTCGACGCCAGGCGGGGCAAACTGTTTACCAAGCTCATCCGAGAGATCACGGTGGCCGTGCGCGAGGGAGGGCCGGATCCGGAAGGTAACCCCCGGTTGCGGCTGGCTATTGAAAATGCCCGCGCCGTGAACATGCCCAAGGAGAATATCGAACGAGCCATCAAAAAAGCCGCAGGCCACGATCAGGCGGAGGCCTATCAGGAGGTGACCTACGAGGGCTACGCGCCGGGAGGGGTGGCCATCTTCATCGATGCGCTGACGGACAACCCCAACCGCACCGTGGCCGAGGTGCGCCATCTCTTCAGCCGTCACGGTGGCAACCTGGGCACGTCCGGGAGCGTGGCCTACATGTTCGAGCGCAAGGGGATCATCCATGTGCCCTCCGAGGGGGTTCGAGAAGAGGATCTCCTGCAGGCCATTCTGGATGCGGGTGCCGAAGATCTGGCCCTGGAGGGCGATGTGTATGTGGTCACCACGCCCCGAGAAGCTTTCGCCCCCGTGCGCGAGGCCCTCATGGAGGCCGGCTTCCGTATCGAGCGCGCCGCCCTTGAGATGGTGCCCACGACCACAGTCAAGGTGGACCCGGATACGGCCCGGCGCGCCCTCCGGCTCATCGAGGCCCTCGAAGATCTCGACGACGTGCAGGCCGTCTATACGAACCTGGAAATGGACGAGGAGACCGTGGCCGCCCTGAGCGAGTCGGGCGCATGATCGTGCTGGGTATCGATCCGGGCTCTCATCGTACCGGGTATGCCCTCCTGGAGGCAGGTCCGGAGCGCTGTGTGTTGCGGGATTTCGGTACGCTGGAACTCTCCTCACGGGCGCGGCACGGGGAGCGGCTGGCCGAGCTATACGCGCGTTTGCTGGAACTCATCCGCAGCCACCGCCCCGAGGTCTGCGCCCTGGAGATGCCTGTCTACGGAAAAAACCCGCAGGCCATGCTCAAGCTCGGCCGGGCTCAGGCGGCCGCCATGTTGGCCGCTGTGCACGAAGGGGTTCCCGTGGTGGAATATCCCCCCACGGAGATCAAAAAGGCCGCCACGGGACGCGGAAACGCCTCCAAGGAACAGGTCTGGCAGACCCTGCACGCCCTGCTCGGGCTCGGGTCCCGGTGGCAACGTCCGACGGCCGATGCCTCTGACGCCCTGGCGGTTGCCTACTGCCACGTTCGGCGCCATTACCTGGCTTCGGGTTCCCGGCGTGGCTGGTGGGCTTTCGTGCAGGCCCATCCGGATCGGGTGCTCCCCCCCGCTCGGCCCTGAGAGAGCCCAACGCCTATGGAAGAAGCGCGTCCCGTCACCGTTGCGGAGCTCACACGCGCCATCCGGCTCACCCTCGAGCTCGGATTCGACGATGTCTGGGTTACCGGAGAGGTATCCAACTTCCGCCAGCACAGCAACGGGCACTGGTATTTCACGCTCAAGGACGCCGAGGCCAGTCTGGAGTGCGTGGTCTGGCGTCCCCTTACGGGGCGTATGCCCTTCCGGCCCGAAGACGGCATGCAGGTCCGGGCCCACGGAGGGATTACGGTCTACGAGCGGCAGGGCCGCTATCAGCTGGAGGTTGACCGGATCCAGGCCGATGGGCTGGGCGCGCTCGGATTGGCCTTCGAGCGCCTCAAGGCGCGCCTGCAGGCCGAAGGGCTTTTCGCAAAAACCCGCAGGCCGCTGCCCGCCTTCCCCCGTCGGATCGGTATTGTTACTTCTCCTACGGGGGCGGCTCTGCAAGATATGCTGCGCATCATTGGCCGTCGTTTCCCACTCGTAGAGGTGATCCTCTATCCCGCCCGCGTGCAGGGAGCGGGGGCAGCAGAGGAAATCGCCGCCGGGATCATCTATTTCAACGAGCAGGAACCGGTCGATGTGCTCATCGTAGGCCGGGGCGGTGGTTCGACCGAGGACCTGTGGGCATTCAACGAAGAGGTGCTCGTGCGCGCCGTATACGCCTCCCGGATTCCGGTCGTCAGCGCCGTAGGACACGAGGTGGATTTCACCTTATGTGATCTGGCCGCTGACGTGCGCGCCGCCACGCCCTCGAACGCGGCCGAACTCGTCGTGCCCGATCGGGCTGAGCTCGCCCTGCGGCTCCGGACGCAGGCCCGGCGTCTGCAGACCGCCCTGCGGGCGGTCCTGCGCGGCAAACAGGAGCGTCTGGAGGCCCTTCGCCACCGCCACGGCCTGTATCGCCCCATGGAGCTCCTGGAGCGACAGCAAGCTCGGCTTCTGGAGATGGCCCGGCGCCTGGACCGCAACATGCACTGGCGCCTGGATCAGGAACGTAGCCGGATTGAAACCCTGCGCGCCCTGCTGGAGGCGCATCGGCCCACGGCTCCGCTGGAGCGGGGTTTTGTGCTCGTCTGGCGCAACGGGCATCTGGCCGCCCGTGCCCAGGAGCTGGCCCCGGGAGAGCGCATCGAACTGGAGTTTCATGACGGCCGGCTTCCGGCCACTATCGAGGAGACATGAGCGAACGAGCGCAGAGCTTCGAAGACGCCCTCCGGGAACTGGAAACGATCGTCGAATCGTTGGAATCGGCGCACGTAGCCCAGATCGGCCTCGAAGAGGCCATCCGGCTCTATGAACGGGGCATGCAGCTGATTCGTTACTGCCTGCACCAGCTCGAGGAAGCCACGTTGCGCGTGCGCCAGATCGCCCTCGATGGAGGCGAGGAATCCATTGCCCCTTGAACCCGGAGGAGGAGAGATGCGCTTCAGCCCTGGTCCCCTGCTACAACAGATCGATTCTCCCGCCGATCTGCGCCGCTTGCCCCTGGAGCGACTGCCCCAGGTCTGTGAGGAGCTCCGGGAGTATATCGTCGACGTCATCTCCGAGATCGGTGGCCACTTCGGGGCCAGCCTCGGGGCTGTGGAGCTGACCGTGGCCCTGCACTACGTCTACCAGACCCCCTATGATCTGCTTGTCTGGGATGTGGGACATCAGGCCTACGGGCACAAGATCCTGACCGGAAGACGGGACCAGTTCCCGACCAACCGCCAGTACGGGGGATTGAGCGGTTTTCCCCGACGCAGCGAAAGCCCCTATGACACCTTCGGGGTCGGGCACGCCTCCACGTCCATCTCCGCCGCCCTCGGGATGGCTATCGCCCGGGATCGGAAGGGCGAGCGCGACCGCAAGGTGGTGGCCGTTATCGGCGACGGCGGCCTGACGGGTGGCATGGCCTTCGAGGCGCTCAACAACGCGGGCGCGCTCAAGACCGATCTGCTTGTGGTGCTCAACGACAATCAGATGTCCATCGACCCCAACGTGGGCGCGCTCAAGGAGTACCTGGCCGAGCTGGTGGCCACCAAGACCTTTAACCGCATCCGGGATGAGGTCTGGAAGTGGTTGGGGCACCTGAAGGGGCTGGGCGATCAGCTCCGTCATGTGGCCGCGCGCCTGGAAGATGCGCTCGTAGCCGCCCTGACGCCCGGCATGTTCTTCGAGGCGTTGGGATTCCGGTACTTCGGTCCCATTGACGGGCACGATGTATTCCGGCTTGTGCGCGTACTCGAGGATCTGCGTACGCTTCCCGGACCCAAGCTCCTGCACGTAATCACGGTCAAGGGCAAGGGTTTTGCTCCCGCCGAGCAGGATCAGGTCAAGTGGCACGCGCAGAGCAGCCCATTTGACAAAATCACCGGCCGACCGCGGGTAAGCTCTACCGGCCCTCGGCCTCCGAACTGGCAGGATGTGTTCGGAAAGACGCTCCTGGAGCTGGCCCAGCTCGATGAGCGCCTGTACGCCATCACGGCCGCCATGCCCTCGGGCACCGGGGTGCGTTATCTCATGGAGGCCATGCCGGATCGGGCCTTTGATGTGGGCATCGCCGAACAGCATGCGGTGACCTTTGCCGCCGGACTGGCCACGCAGGGATTGCGTCCCGTGGTGGCCATTTATTCCACCTTCCTGCAGCGGGCCTACGACCAGATCATCCACGACGTCTGTCTGCAGGCCCTACCGGTGATCTTCTGCATGGACCGAGCCGGGCTGGTTGGCGCCGACGGGCCCACTCATCACGGCGCTTTTGATATCGCCTATTTGCGCTGTATCCCCCATATCGTCGTGGCCGCTCCCATGGACGAGCAGGATCTGCGGGATCTGCTCTATACGGCTCTGCACCACGATGGGCCTTTTGCCATTCGTTATCCCCGAGGTCCGGCAACGGGCATGCCCCTGCGTTCGGGGTTTGAGCTTCTGCCCATCGGTCGGGGGCGAAAGCTGGCCGACGGGGTCGAGGTGGCCTTCCTGAGCTACGGCCACATCGGACAGCACGTCTTGCGGGCGCGTGAGCTCTTGGCCCAACGGGATATCCAGGCGGCCCACTACGATATGCGCTTCGTCAAACCGCTTGATGAGCAGCTGCTCCAGGAAGCCATGGCACGCTATGAGTTGCTGGTTACCGTGGAGGATGGCGTGCTCATGGGCGGATTCGGCAGCGCTGTGCTGGAGTATCTCTCTGCGCACGGCTACCGCGGTCGCGTGCTCCGGCTTGGGCTACCGGATCGGTTCATCGAGCACGGTAGCCCCGACGAGCTTTATGCTGAGGTGGGTCTTGATCCCCTCTCCATCGCCGAGCGGGTGGCCGCCTTTGTGCAGGCCCATCGCCCTGCCCTTCGGCCCCTTCATTGATTGCGCACGGCCCGTAGGGTGCGCAGGAGCACCACCTCGGGCGGGTTGGGGTCCAGCCGGAAATAAGGGGAGCCGTTGAGCAGGGCCTCGATCCGAGCCCGATCCGGTTCCCCCGCCTCGCGCCGCTCGTAACGGCCGAAGAAGATCACCCATAACCGGCCATGTACGGGGTCCGGTTTCTCTAGCCATTCCACTTCCCAGCCGTTGGCCTGCAGGAAGCTCCGAACCTGGGCCGCCTGTCCGGGATTGGACAGGGTGACGATGCGCACGGTCCACAGAGTTGCCGATTCCCGGTCCTCTCTGGCCGGGATGGACCCCTTCACAGGGGGTGCCCTGCGCTCGTAGCTCAGGCGCAGCCGCAGCCCCCAGAGGCCATCGTTCGTGCGCGGATTGGCCAACCGGGAGGTGTTATCCCAGTAATCCGAGAGGGGCAGAAAAAGTTCTCCCAGCAGGGCCATGGACCAGGATCCGTGCAGCTGCCAGCTCACCCCGGCCCGTAGGGGGAGGGCCAGCTCTACGACGCCGTAGGATTCCCCCGGAGCCCGGGTCTCGGGGCGCTGGCGGAGTCGAAGGCCATCCCCATCGCGGGGATCGAGAAACAGCGCTCCGAGGCCCGCTTCCAGCACGGGCTTCCCGCCGGACCATTGCATCACCGCGGGGCTCCAGCGGCCCAGCACGCCCGCGTACAGGGGGGAGGCCTGCACCCGGGGAGCTAGATTGGGGTGTCGGGCGAGTTGTGCACCCCGGGCCCGGGCTTCAAAGGGCACCCAGGCCCATTCCGCCCCGATCCATCCATCCGGTACAATCCGGAGCATCCATCCCACCCCGAGTCCCGGACGCCAGGGCCCCGGCCTGTAGTCTCCCACGAAGGCCGTCCATCCCGCCTGTCCGTGCAGGCTCCAGGAGAGCTGCGCGGAGGCGGGGCGGCAGAGAATACCCAGCGCGAGGAAACAGGCCGACAGGTTAAAACGGCGCATCAAGGGGCGTGGGGCCAGGATAGCGGGCATGGATCGTGTCCAGGTTTTCAAAGCGCGCATAGCGATCGATGAAGGCCAGGTAGACGGTATCCGTGGGACCGTTGCGCTGTTTGCCCACGATAATCTCTGCGATGCCCTCGGTGGGGTTTCCCCGTTCGTCTACTTTGATCCCGTAGCGCTCGGGCCGGTAGATGAAAAGGACCACGTCGGCATCCTGTTCGATGGCCCCGCTTTCGCGCAGATCGGAGAGCTGGGGGCGTTTGTCGGCCCGCATCTCCACGGCCCGGGACAGCTGGGAGAGGGCGATCACGGGCACGTCAAGCTCCTTGGCCAGCGCCTTGAGGGAGCGGGAGATATAGGCCACCTCCTGCTCCCGGCCCTGGATGCCGGCGGGGCCCTGCATGAGCTGCAGGTAGTCGACGATGATCAAGCCGATGTCGTGCTCGTTCTTCAGCCGCCGACACTTGGCCCGCAGCTCGAGCACGTTGATCGAGGGGGTATCGTCGATGAGGATCTTGGCCCGGGACAGGATGCCGGCCGCACGCGCCAGCCGGGGCCATTCATCATCGTGCAATCGACCCGTACGCAGGGCCTGCGCGTCGACCCGCGCCTCGGCGCAGAGGAGCCGCTGGGCGATCTGCACCGCCGACATCTCCAGGCTGAAGATCGCCACCGCCGTTGGGCGGCTCGGATGCAGGGCTGCGTTTCGAGCGGCTGAGAGCACGAAACTGGTCTTGCCCATCGAGGGACGGGCGGCGACGATGATGAGATCCGAGGGTTGCCAGCCCGCAGTCAGTTCATCAAGCTTATGAAAGCCTGAGGGGACCCCCGTGACCCCACCTTCACGTCCGTGGATGGCCTCCAGGCGCTCGAGGGTTTCTTTGAGCACCTCGTTGATCCGCTGGGCCGGTCGGCGCATGCCGACGGCCGAGAGCTGGAAGATCTCCTGTTCGGCGCGATCGAGAAGCTGAAAGGGATCGGCGTTCTCCTCGAAGGCCTGTTGGGCGATTGCCGAGCCTACGGCAATGAGCTCTCGCAAAATGGCCTTCTCCAGGATCAGCCGGGCGTAGTACTCCACGTGCGCGCTGGAGGCTACGCGCCCCGTCAGCTCGGCCAAATAAGCCGGCCCCCCCACTCTGTCGAGCTGCCCGCGCTGGCGAAGGGCTTCCTGTACGGTGATCAGGTCGACCGGATCGCCCCGTTCGAAAAGTTCGCAGATCACCTCATAGATCCAGCGATGGGATTCCCTGTAGAAGGCTCCCGGCGAGAGCAACTCGATGGCCTTGGGGATGGCCTCGCGGCTTGTGAGCAGGGCGCCCAGCAGGGCCTGTTCGATCTCGACGGCCTGCGGGGGCAGGCGTCCACCCGGACGGACGAACCCGACCTCCTGCCGGGAGGTGGAACTGAGAAGCGGATTGGGCTCCGAAAAGGAGCCCAGCAGCTCTTCCATGGGTCGGGGCAAATGTTTACCTCGGCTGTTCATACGGAGAAGAGCTCATCGTACCGGCGGCGAAGCTGTTGTACGTCTTCCCAGACCAGCCGTTTCCAGGCCGGATTCCGCAGCAGGGCCGCGGGGTGATAGGTGACCAGCACTTCGGCTCCGTAAAAGGGATGAAAGCGGCCCCGCAGGGAAGACAGCGGCTCGCTGGTGCCCAGCAACGCCATGGCGGCGTGCCGTCCGAGGGCTAAGATAAGTCGGGGACGTATCAGAGCCAACTGCCGGAGCAGGTAGGGCCGGCAGGAGGCCACTTCGTCGGGCAGGGGATCCCGGTTATGAGGGGGGCGACATTTGAGCACATTGCAGATATACACCTCGTGCCGGGAAAACCCGATCGCGGCCAGGATCCGGTCCAGCAACTGTCCGGCCTTGCCCACGAAGGGGACTCCCGTGGCGTCCTCGTCCGCCCCGGGGGCCTCTCCGACCAGCACCAGCTGCGCCTGGGGGTTGCCCGTGCCGAAGACCACATGGCGGCGCAGCCGTCCCAGGCGGCATCGCTGGCAGGTGCGCACAAACGCCTCCAGGGCGTCCAGGTCCGCGAAGGCCAGGAGCTCCTGCGGAATGTCGCCCTCCACAGAGGCCCAGCTCGTCGAATCCGATGCCGTCTCGGAGCCCGTAGAGGGGGGAGGGGGGGCTTTCCCGGGACGGCTTCCCTCCGACAACCACACCTCCGAGCCGAATACCTCCGCCTGATAGCGCACAACGGCCCGGATCTGGCCGAGCACTTCTCCTAGCTCCCGTTCCGGCTCCATGGACTCAATCCCGGAATAGGTTGGTGAGCACGAACAGGACGTTTTCTTTCCGCTCCCGGAGTCGGCGGCTGAAGTACGGAAACCATTCCCGGCCGAAAGGCACATAGACGCGCATCCGGTAGCCTTCCTCCACCAGGCGCCGCTGCATGCCGGGACGGATCCCGTAGAGCATCTGAAACTCGAAGCGATCCCGCGCGATTTCCTTTTCCTGGGCGAAGTGCTTGGTGGCCTCGATAAGCCGGTCGTCGTGCGTGGCGATGGCCGGATATCGACCGAATTCGAGCAGGCGCTTCATGTAGGCGATGAAGCGCTCCCGGATCTGGCTCATCCGCTGATAGGCGATCGTGGGAGGTTCCTTGTAGGCGCCCTTGCAGAGGCGGATCTGGGCTCCTCGGGCGATCATGCGCTCGAGGTCCTGTTCGGTGCGGTACAGGTAGGCCTGCAGCACGGTGCCCACGTGATCCGGATACCGGTCGTGCGCTTCCTCGAAAAGATCCAGGATAGCCTCTGTCAGGTCCGATCCCTCCATATCGATGGTCACGAATTGGCCGACTTCTCGGGCCTTTTCCAGCAGCTGGAACAGGCCATCTCGAGCCAGGGATCGGTCTATTTTCAGCCCCAGCATGCTAAGCTTGATGGAGATCGTGGCCTCCAGTCGGGCATCCTGGATACGGTCGAGGAGTTCGATGTATTCCTGGGCGGCCTTCTGGGCCCGTGCGGGCTCTGTTACGTATTCGCCCAACAGGTCCAGCGTGGCCATGATGCCCGCTGCGTTGAGGGCGCGCACCTTGGGGACGGCTTCCTGGAACGTTTCTCCGGCCACAAAACGCCGGGCCAACGCAAAAGGCAGGCGCATCCATCCACTCTCCTGTTGCCAGAGTAATATCCGGCGTCCGGATCGGGTTGGTCAAATGGATCCTAGTCTTCGGCCGGGTTGGGGATGGTCGGGTGCAGCAGGGCGTTCAGGTCCTCCTGGACCATTTCCCGGATGAGTTCTTCGAAGCTGTAGCGCGGCTGCCAGCCGAGTTTCTGGCGGGCTTTGGTGGCATCTCCCTGCAGGATGTCGACCTCCGTGGGGCGGAAGTAACGGGGATCGATCTCGATGATGACCTCGCCGGTGCGCGCGTTGATGCCCTTCTCGTTGATCCCGTGGCCCTGCCATTCGATGGGAATATCCACCTCTCGGAAGGCCAGCTCACAGAGTTCGCGTACGGAGTGCGTCTGGCCCGTGGCGATGACGTAGTCGTCCGGCTCCGGTTGCTGAAGCATAAGCCACATGGCCTCTACGTAATCGCGCGCATGGCCCCAGTCACGCCGCGCCTCCAGATTGCCGATGTAGAGCTTCTTCTGCAGGCCCAGCTTGATGCGCGCCGCGGCGCGCGTGACCTTGCGCGTCACAAAGGTTTCGCCCCGGATGGGGGATTCGTGATTGAATAGGATCCCGTTGCAGGCGAAAATCCCGTACGCTTCCCGGTAGTTGACCGTGATCCAATAGGCGTACAGCTTGGCCACCGCGTAGGGGCTGCGTGGATAAAAGGGGGTGCGCTCGTTCTGGGGTATCTCCCGGGCCTGGCCGAAGAGCTCACTGGTGGAGGCCTGGTAGAACTTCGTTCGGTCGGTGAGGCCCAGGATCCGGATCGCCTCCAGCAGGCGCAGGGTGCCCAGCGCATCGGCGTTGGCCGTATACTCCGGGGTTTCAAAGGAGACCTTCACATGGCTTTGCGCGGCCAGGTTGTAGATCTCATCCGGCTGCACCTCCTGGATGATGCGGATCAGGTTGGTGGAGTCCGTCATGTCCCCGTAGTGCAGAAAGAAGCGCGTGCCCGGCTCGTGCGGGTCCTGATACAGGTGGTCGATGCGCTGCGTGTTGAAAAGGCTTGCCCGGCGCTTGATGCCGTGCACCTCATAGCCTTTGGACAGCAACAACTCGGCCAAATAGGCCCCGTCCTGTCCGGTGATTCCGGTGATGAGCGCGCGTCTGGGTCGCAACATGGGTCTCCTTCTCGTATCAGGCCATTATCGAAGCCACGTGCTCCCGATACCACCGGTATGTCTGCCGAATCCCCTCCTCAAGCCCGATCCGGGGACGCCAGCCCAGCTCCCGCATGCGGGAGACGTCCAGCAGCTTGCGCGGGGTTCCATCCGGGCGGCTTGAATCCCACAGAATGGGTCCCCGATGCCCCACGATGCGCTGTACCAACTCGGCCAGCTCCCGAATCTCCAGGTCCTCTCCGGTGCCCACGTTGACGAATTCGTAGGGGAACTCCGGCAGCTGCATCACAAACAGGCAGGCATCGGCCAGATCGTCCACGTGTAGGAACTCCCGTCGGGGTGTACCCGTGCCCCAGAGTACGACGGGATGATCGGGCAGGGCTTCGTGAAATTTCCGGATCAGGGCGGCCAGCACATGGCTCGTTTCCAGGTCGAAATTGTCTCCGGGCCCATAGAGGTTGGTCGGCATCAGGCAGCGGAAGTCCGTGCCGTACTGGCGGTTGTAGGCGGAGCAGAGCTTCAGACCCGCGATTTTGGCAATGGCGTAGGGCTCGTTGGTCGGCTCCAGCGAGCCCGTAAGCAGGTACTCTTCCCGGATCGGCTGGGGGGCAAATTTGGGGTAAATACAGGAGCTGCCCAGGAAGAGCAGGCGCCGAATACCGAAGCGCCAGGCCGCATGTATGAGGTTCGTTTCGATGACCAGGTTTTCGTAGATGAACTGGGCCGGACGGGTGGCATTGGCCCAGATGCCTCCTACCCGAGCCGCGGCCACGAAGACGTATTCTGGCCGTTCCCGTTCGAAGAAGGCTTCTACATCGGCCTGTCGGAGCAGATCCAGTTCCTGCCGGGTCCGGAGGATCAGGTTTTCGTATCCGGCCGCACGCAACCGACGCACGATCGCCGAGCCCACCAGCCCTCGATGGCCGGCCACGTAGATGCGCGCTTCCCTGGGGATCATCGCTTCCCTCCCGCTCGCTCGCCGGCTAAGATAACCCTCCTGGCCGGTAGAGGCAATCGTTGTCCGGCCCCGGCGCAAGCCGTTAACTTCACGCGTCCAGGACGGGAGAGCGCCATGCGTGTCGGTGTGATCATGGGCAGCCGTTCAGACTGGCCTATCATGCAGGAAGCGTGCCAGATGCTCGAGCGTCTGGGTATTCCCTATGAGGCCCATGTGGTCTCAGCACATCGCACCCCGGACTGGATGTTCGAGTACGCGCAGACGGCCCGGGAGCGGGGCGTGGAGGTGATCATCGCCGGGGCCGGTGGGGCGGCGCATCTGCCCGGGATGACGGCCTCCAAGACCACGCTTCCTGTCATCGGCGTGCCCATTCCCACGCGCGCGCTCGGTGGATTGGACTCCCTGCTTTCTATCGTGCAGATGCCGGCCGGCGTGCCCGTGGCCACGGTGGCCATCGGCGAGGCCGGCGCGCGCAACGCAGCCCTGCTGGCCGCGCGCATGCTCGCACTCAAGTACCCCGAACTGCTCGAGCGCCTGGAGGCGTACCGGCGTCAGATGGCCGAGGAGGTGCGCACCCAGAGCCTGCCCCCGGAGACGGATGCCCCATGAGTGCGCTTCTTCCCCCCGTACGCATTGGCATCCTCGGCGGAGGCCAGCTGGGACGCATGCTTGCGCTGGTCGCCCGCCGGATGGGATACCGGGTGCTTGTGCTCGATCCCACCCCGGATAGCCCGGCCGGACAGGTGGCCGATCGCCAGATCGTGGCCCCGTATACGGATCGGGAGGCCGTCTATGAGCTGGCCCGCGCATGCGACGTGCTGACTTTCGAGTTCGAGAACGTCGATCCGGAGGCTGTGCGCGCGCTCCAGGAGGCCGGACGCAGGGTCTATCCATCGGCCGAGGCGCTCTGGATAAGCCGAAATCGGCTGCGGGAAAAACGTTTTTTTCGTTCTCTGGGCCTCCCCACTCCCCCCTTTGCCCCTGTCTCCTCCGTCGATGCCCTGCGGGAGGCTGTTCGGCAGATTGGCCTTCCCGCTATACTGAAGACCTGCGAGGGGGGATACGACGGCAAAGGACAGCGATTGCTCCGCACCCCGGCCGATGTGGGGGCCGCCTCCGAGGAGCTTCTGTCCTCGGAGCGGGAATGGATTCTGGAAGCCTACGTGCCCTTCGAGCGGGAGATCAGCGTGCTGGTGGCCCGCCGTGCCGATGGGCAGATCGCCCTCTATCCCGTCTGCGAAAACCGACACGAAGACGGTATCCTCCTGGAAACCCGTTTCCCGGCCCGGATCCCAGCCCCTGTAGCCCGAAGAGCCCGAAATTACGCCCGTCGTCTGGCCGAAGGGCTACGCTATGTGGGCCTGCTGGCCCTGGAGATGTTTCTCTTGCCCGATGGTCAGATCTGGCTCAACGAGATGGCTCCCCGGGTGCATAATTCCGGGCACATCACCTGGGAGGCGGCCTATACCTCGCAGTTTGAGCAGCACCTGCGCGCCATCTGTGGTCTGCCTCTCGGCTACACGGGCGCGCGCGCCCGGGGAATTATGCGCAACCTGATCGGTCCCTTCGACGGGGCCCGCTTGCACGGGCTTGAGGCCCTCCTGGAGGTGCCCGGGGTCTACTGGCACTGGTACGGAAAAAGCGAGGTGCGGCGGGGAAGGAAAATGGGGCATGTAACGGTTATCGGCCCCCGCTGGCCGGTGGTCGAGCGCCTCCTGCAACAGGCTTGGTCCCGGCTCACCTGGCGCCGGTGACCTCCGGCGGGCAGGGGCCGACTTGACAGGCTACTCCGGGCGATATACCTTGCCCCACGGTGCCAAAAAGATCATTGACAAGGGGCACATTTCAAGAGGGGGGGCTTTATGTCGTCGGGGCCGTGGCTTGTCGCCATAGCGCATCCAGAAACCCGGACTCGTGTGGCTTCCGTGCTGGATTCCGCGGGGGGGTGGTTGCCGGCCGATTCCCCCGAAGCTTGGCATTTCCCCTCGGCCGGCGCGATCGTGGACCTGCACGGCCTGCGCCGGCATGTGTCCTGGCTGGAACACCGCCGATCTGAAACGGGAAAAGCCTGGCCTGTGCTCTGTCTGGCATCGCGGAAGCACATCCCCGCCTTGCGCCCCTACTGGGGGGAGCTCATAGACGACGTGGCTCCTGTTCCGCCGAAGTCGGAGGAGATCCTGCTCCGACTGCAACGGCTCAGCCAGGATCGGGAGCGGTTGCGCCTCTTACATGCGCAACGCCTGGAAAAAGCGGCCTTCATGCACCTGGCCATGCACGATCTGCGCGCGCCCCTGCGGGTCATCAAAGGCTACGCAGAGGCGATACAGGAAGATCACGGCGGCCGCCTTCCGCACGAGGCGAAGAGCTATCTGGAACGCATCGGCCGGGTTGCCCGGGAGATGAACCAACTTCTGGAGCGCATCTACCTGTTCTGTCGGCTTGGGGAACAGGTACGGACCCGATCGATCCGGATTCTACCCCTCTTGGAGCAGGTGCGGCATGCCTTTCGGGATGCGATCGCGGATGCGGGGGCGGAAGTGCGTCTGGAGGGGGAAAAAGCCTGGGTCCGGGGAGATACAGAGCTGCTGCGCCTGGCAGTGGGGGAACTGCTGGCCAACGCGCTTACCTATCGCAGTCCGCAGCGAACGCCCCGGGTGACGTTGCGGGTAACGGTTCGCTCCCCCTGGGTGCGCATCACCGTGGAGGACAACGGCATCGGGATTGCGGAAGAAGATCGTGAGCGCATCTTCACGCCTCTGGTGCGCCTGCATGGCCAGGAGGCCTATCCCGGAGCGGGCATGGGGCTGGCGATCGTGGACAAGATCACCTGGCTTCTGGGTGCCCGCCGGGGAGTTACTTCCACACCGGGTGAGGGCAGCCAATTCTGGATCGAGCTGCCAGAAAGCGGCCCGGAGGGGGATGCAGAGTATGATGATCTGGCTCATAGATGACAATCCCGACGATCGTCTGCTCATACTCCGCAGCCTGAGGCGAGCTTTTCCAGCAGCGCTATTCCGGGAAATCCGCAATGCCGCCGAACTGGAAGAGGCCCTCAGAGGCGAGCCCCCGGATGTGGTGCTGGTGGATTATCGGTTGCACTGGACCGACGGGCTACAGATCCTGCGCCTGATGCGAAACCGATCCCCCTACGTGCCCGTGCTCATGGTCACGGATACGGGAAACGAAGAGGTAGCCGTTGAGGGCATGCGTCTGGGGCTGGCCGATTACGTGCTCAAGGCGCATCTGACCCGGCTCCCGGTGGCCATAGAGGAAGCGCTCAATCGGGCGCAAATCCAGCAAGAGCGCGATCGGGCGCTGCAGGAGCTGGCCCGCTCCGAAGCACGACATCGTGTGATCTGCGAGCTCATCTCCGATTTTGTCTATGAGGCCGTCCGGGAGGGAAAAGCCCTGCGGTTTCTCTGGGTGGGAGGAAGGCTGGGCAGTGCGCTCGCTCTGGACCCCGATCGGCTCACGCAGGCCGGCGGGCTGGAGCCCTGGATCGAACCCGAGGACCGGGAGCGCTGGGGGTTGCATCTGCAACGCCTGTTTGAGGGCGAGCAGGACCAATGCGAACTGCGTCTGCAGACCCCGGATGGCTCGGTCTGCTGGATCCGGCATTACGGACGGCTGGAGCGGGATGGATCGCTCCTTCGGCTCTACGGAGCGGCCCAGGACATTACGCTGCAGCGTCGGGCTCTGGAGGTCGAGCAAGAGGCGCGTCGGCAGGCCGAGGAGATGAATCGGCTCAAAAGCACCTTTCTGGCCAGCATGAGCCATGAGATCCGGACCCCGATGAACGGGATCCTGGGATTTGCCGAGCTGCTTCGAGAGGAGCTCACCTCTCTGGACAGGCCGGATCTGGTGGAGTTTGTCGACGTTATCGAACGAAGTGGCCATCGTTTGCTCCGGCTTCTGAACGACGTGCTGGACCTGAGCCGTATCGAAGCCGGTCGACTGGAGCTGGAAATCGGGCCCCATAAGCTGGCCCCCATAGTGGAGCAGGCCGCCGGCACCATCCGGGCCCGCGCCCACCAGAAGGGGATCAAGCTGATTGTGCAGGTGCCCGAGGCCATCGTCGTGCTGGCCGACGAGGGGCGGCTTTATCAGGTGCTGCTCAATGTGCTCTCCAATGCGGTCAAGTTCACCGATGCCGGTTTTGTGCAGCTGACGGCCTCTGCCGAGGGGACAGAGGCGGTGATCCGCGTGCAGGATACGGGCGTCGGGATCGATCCAGAGTTTCTACCCCGCATCTTTGAGCCCTTCACCCAGGAGTCCACCGGGTGGGGGCGGCGTTTTGAGGGCAGCGGACTGGGGCTGGCGATCAGCAAGCGGCTGCTTGAGCTCATGGGGGGCAGGATTGCGATTCATTCCCAGAAGGGAACGGGCACCACGGTGGAAATCCGCCTGCCCGCCGCCTCGGAAGCTTTCGAGCGGTCCGCTTCCGAAAGGGCGGAGGCAGATCCTCAGGAGATGATCTTCCTTCAGCAGTCTCGCCCTCTGATCTGGCTTATCGAGGATGATCCCGCAAGCATCCGGTTGATTGAGGAGTTTCTGCGGGGATGGGCACAGCTGGAATGGGCTCCCGATGGCCAGGGGGCTTTTCAGCTCTGTGAGCGGGCCGCATCCGGGGGCAGGTGGCCCGATGGGGTGCTGATGGATCTGCATCTGCCTCCTCCGTGGGAGGGGACGTTGCTTTATCAGGAAATGCGCACACGCTGGCCGGCCCTGGCCCGGGTGCCTTTCATCGCCCAGACGGCCTATAGTATGGAGGCGGATCGGGATCGGGTCCTGAAGGCCGGTTTTGCGGGCTATTTGAGCAAGCCCGTTACCCGTGCCGCGCTGGTGCATGTGCTGGCGCAGGCGCTGGGCTTTCGTCCTCAATCCGGGTAGAGCCGGTATCGCGCCGTCCGCCTCCAGAAGGCTTCCAGCGCTTCCCGTCCGTAGACCTTTGCGATGTCTCCCCCCTGTTCGAGCAACGTCCGCAGTCCGGGATCGCCCGAGAGGCGATCGAAGGCCTCTGGGCGCCAGAATGGGGTTTGCGGGGCTCGCAGGCGCCACTGCGCCTGGAGCGCGCGCACCAGGTGGAGGCCTATGAGCACGGGACGAAGCCTGTCGGGTCGGTTTCGGGCCTCTTCGGTGAGTTCGATGTAGACCCCGGCGCAGCGCTGGTCTTTCCATTTCGGATTCAGGGCCATGCCCGGCAGATCGCGGGGGATGAACGTGGTGTCCCGGAAACGCACCCCGGTCAGGCCGAGCGCGTTGAGCGTATCGGCCAGCGCGCGCCCATCCACCCATGGGGCGCCGATGAGGCGAAAAGGCGCGCGCGTGCCCCGTCCTTCACTTACGGTGGTGCCCTCGATAAGGCAGGTGCCCGGATACAGCAGCGCGGTCTCCCAGTCCGGTATATTCGGCGAGGGAGGAACCCAGATCCGGCCCCAGCGAGGCCAGGGAAGGTGGCGACGCCAGCCCGAGACAGGCACCACGTGCAGCTGTAGACGCTCCAGGCCGGGCAACCATCGTTCGCCTTGGATCATGCGGGCCAGTTCTCCCGGGGTGAGCCCGTAGGCGATGGGGATCGGATACAAGCCCACAAAAGAGCGCACCCGGGCTGTATCCAGCAGGGGGCCATCGAGGACCATGCCCAGCGGATTGGGGCGATCCAGCACAACGAAGGGGATGCCCGCCTCGGCGGCCGCCTGCATGGCCAGTCCCATCGTGCTGATGTAGGTGTAGAAGCGCGCGCCTACGTCCTGGATGTCGTAGAGGAGCAGGTCCACATCCCGGAGCATCTCCCGGGTGGGTCGACGGTGTTGCCCGTAGAGGGAGTAAACCGGGAGGCCTGTTTTCGGATCCCGTTCATGGTCGACGGGCGCTCCGGCCGGAGCTGAGCCCCGGATTCCGTGTTCGGGTCCGAAGAGAGCCACCAGGCGCACCCCCGGAGCCTGCAGGAGGGCGTCGGCCAGATGGAGGGTATCGCCCAGCAGGGCCGTGTGGTTGGTGATCAGCCCCACACGTTGGCCCCGCAGCCATTGCCATCCCTGGGCGTGGAGCACTTCGGCCCCTGTGCGTACGGGGGCTGTTTCCGCGCCGGGCAGGAGCAGACTCAGCAGCAGGAGAACGGATAGCGTGCGCATCGTGGTTTTTCCCCGCGGGAGACAGCGTAAATTACACGCCGCCATGCGCATCTGGTACTCCGATCCCTACCGACTCCCGTTGCCTCCCGGGCATCGGTTTCCGGCGGAGAAATACCGGCTGGTGCGGGAACGCCTCCTTGCGGAGGGGATAATCCGGGAAGATGAGCTCACACTGGCCCCCCTGATTCCCTGGGAGGATCTGGAGCGGGTGCATACCCCGAACTACCTGCAGGCGCTGCGTTTCGGTACGCTTCCGGAGCCCGCGCAGCGGCGCATCGGGTTTCCATGGAGTCCGGAGCTCGTAATCCGTTCTCGCGCCTCGGTCGGAGGGACATGTCGGGCGCTCGAAATGGCCCTTCGGGACGGGATTTCGGGAAATCTGGCCGGGGGTACACACCACGCCTTTGCCGATGGGGGAGCCGGGTTCTGCGTGTTTAACGATCTGGCCGTGGCAGCCAGCCTGGCGCTTGCGGCCGGATGGGTGCGTCGTCTGGCTGTGCTCGATCTGGACGTGCACCAGGGCGACGGTACGGCGGCGATCCTGCGGGGTCGCAAAGGGCTGTTTCTGGTAAGCGTACATGCGCAGCGCAATTATCCTTTCCACAAAGTGCCCTCCGATCTCGATGTGGGGCTTCCGGATGGTGCGGGGGATGAGGACTATCTGGAGGTATTGCGCGTGGTGCTGCGGGAGGTGGAACGTTTTCGTCCGGAGCTGGTGCTCTATCAGGCCGGGGTCGATGTGCTCCGGGCGGATCGGCTGGGGCGGCTGGCGCTCTCCATGGACGGGCTGGCTGCCCGTGACCGGCTTGTGCTCGGATGGGCCCGTCGCAGGAAGGTGCCCGTTGTGCTCACGCTCGGAGGGGGATACGCCCGGCCCATCGCGCTCACCGTGGAGGCGCATGTACAAACCTATCGCATAGCGCGCGAGCTCTTCGGCTAGCTAGTGCTGCCGTGCCGAGAACAAAGTCCATTCGGCGGGGTAAAAACGCGAAAACGGGTGTGTCCCCATTATGCGGGACTGGGTGGCCGCCTTTCTTCTGTGGTCCGAACTGCGCAGGCTCGGAGCTCAGATCGGAATCGAAGGAGGCCAGGTGCGCGTCCACCCCCCGGAACTGGCTTCGCAATACGGCCCCGTGCTGAATCGGTATCGGTCCCTTCTGGCGCGTCTGGCTGGGCCTTGGACGCAGGAGCTGGCCCTGCGGTTGCACCGTGAGCTGGAGCGGGAGCTGGGTTGCCGGCTTCGGCGGGGGATGTTGCGCTGGCTCTTTTCCGAACGGCCCGAGGAGCTGGAAGCCATCGGGGAAGCCGGATTCGTCTGTGGCGAGGCCCTCAAGGCGGGAGATTGGGATCGTTTTGCCGAAGCCCTTCGGGCCTACTGGGAAGTCTTCGAACGGGCCGAGGCGGCTTATCGATCCGCTCGGTGAGTTTTGCGCCTGTATCGCGGGGGACGCTACTTTACCCCCGTCAGGACATGGACAACGGAGGTCCGTACGTGCTGGATGTCCACCGCATTATGGAGATTTTGCCCCACCGCTATCCGTTTCTGCTTGTGGACCGGATTCTATCCCTGGATGAAAAGCGCGTTGTTGGACTTAAGAACGTGACCATCAACGAGCCTTTTTTTCAGGGCCACTTTCCCGCAAACCCCATCATGCCCGGTGTGCTCTTGATCGAGGCGATGGCGCAGGTGGGCGGATGTCTTGCCGTGCAGCATGTGGAGGATCCGAGCAAGATCTGGATGTATTTTCTCGGCATCGATAAGGCTCGTTTTCGGCGTCCCGTTCGCCCGGGGGATCAGGTGATCTTTGAGCTGGAGCTGATCAGCTTCCGCCGGCGCATCTGTACCATGAGTGGGAAGGCGCTTGTCGACGGAGATCGGGTCTGCGAGGCCGAGCTGATGGCGGCTATTGTGGATCGGGAGGCATGATCGCGCGTCTGCGAGGGGTGCTTTTGGAGAAAGATCCGCCCCGACTTGTGCTCGATGTGGGGGGGGTGGGCTATGAGCTGTGGGCGCCGATGGGCACTTGTGCGGCCCTGCCCGGGGTCGGATCTGAGCTTACCCTGCATACGTATCTATATCTGCGTCCGGAAACCGTGCAGCTGTACGGGTTTCTTACCTCTGCGGAACGGGAACTCTTTAGCATGTTGCTTTCTGTTTCGGGGGTCGGACCTCGATCGGCGCTTGCGCTGCTGAGCAGTCTTTCTCCGGCCGAGTTGTGTGCGCGCATCGCCTCTTCCGATGTGGAGGCCCTGCGGCGCGTGCCGGGAATCGGGCGTAAAACCGCGGAACGGCTCGTTGTGGAGCTGCGCGATAGGCTCGAGACAGGGTCTTGGCCTGGATCGCCGCCGGCTCGGGAGCCCCTGGTTCAGGAGGCCGTGCGGGCGCTTATGGCCCTCGGACAGGGCCGCAGGGAGGCCGAGCGGGCCGTCAGCGCCGCACTGCGATCTGCCTCAGATGGGGTTGAGAGCCTCGAGGAGCTCATCCGTCTGGCCTTACGGCAGCCGCTCTGAGCAATGGGCCTGCTTCTGCTATACGTCGGGCTTGCGCTGGGGGTCTCTTTCCTCTGCTCCCTGCTGGAATCCGTGCTCCTATCCCTGTCGCACAGCTACGTACAGCTTCTGCTCTCCACGGGCAGGCGAGCGGGCCGGATCCTGGAGCGCATCAAACGCAACCCGGACCGATACCTGAGCTCCGTGCTCACGCTCAATACGATGGCCCACACGTTCGGATCAGCCGGTGCCGGAGCTCAGGCCCAGCGCCTGTGGGGCGATGAGGCGGTGAGTCTGTTCTCCGCCCTTTTTACATTGCTGGTGCTCTTGTTTACGGAGATCTGGCCCAAGACGATCGGGGTGCTGTACTGGAAGCGTCTGGCTCCCGGGATGGCCTATCTGCTTTTGGCGCTGGAGCGGCTCCTCTATCCCGTGGTCTGGTTCATGCATGGCTTGATCCGTCGGCTTATGCCGCGTCGAGAGTGGGAGGCGAACACCGTGACGCGCGAGGAGTTGCATGTGCTGGCCGAGATCGGTAAGCGGGAGGGCGTGCTGCAGGAAAGCGAGCAGCGTATCATCGCCAACTTGCTCAGTCTGCGGTTCATTCGCGTCGAAGATATCATGACCCCGCGTACGGTCGTCTTCGCCCTGCCCGCCAACTGGACCGTGCGGGAGGTCTTTGCCCATTACGCCGTGCTGCCCTATGCCCGGATCCCGGTCTACGAGGGCCAGCTGGATCGTGTGCTCGGGATCGTGTTGCGCAACGACCTGCAGCTGGCCGCGGCGCGGGATGAGCTCGACCGCCCGGTGCGTTCCTTTCTGCGTCCCGTTTCAGCTGTCTATGAATCGGCCACCGTGGCCCAGGCGCTGGAGGCGTTCCTGAAACGAGGCGAGCACCTGTTTCTGGTGGTCGACGAGTTCGGAGGTCTGGAGGGCATTGTGACGCTGGAAGATGCGCTGGAGACCTTGATCGGATTTGAGATCGTCGATGAGCTCGATACGGTGGCCGATCTGCGGGAGCTGGCCCGGCAGAAAAGCCGGGAGCGCTGGTCGACAAGGATGACTTCGACGACTTCACAGGCCAAATAGCAAGGCGCCTATGCGGTTGCGTACCTGCTTGTTCCTGGTGGGCTTCAGCATGTTGCTGCTCAGCGCGCCGGGCTGTCAGCAAGCCCCGCAAAACCCGTATCTGGACCTCGTTATCGGGGATGGGCTCTACTACGGGCTCCGCTTTGAAAACGGCCATCTGTACACGGCCGATATCTGGCACGGACGCATTTTGCGCATCCCGATCGATCCGGAAACAGGGCGCCGAGCGGGATCGCCGCAGGTCGTCACAGACAGCCTTCTGGGCCTGGATGCTGTCGATGGCGAGGTCTTGTATGCCGTAAACGCCGCCGATCCGAAATCCGTGTTGCGCTTCTCCGGAGGCAAGCTTCAGGCCCGGCGGTTCTTCGAGGAACCGGATCGGCAGATCGCCCAGATCGCCGCCTCGCAGGGGCAGCTGTGGGCTCTGGTGGCGGACCGGATCGTGGGCGGATATCGCTACTCCCTGTACCGCGGCACCTTTGAAGGCGGGCTACGACTCTATTACCTGTTGCAGAACGAATCCCTCCAGAGCCCCTTCCGGGGTACTCGCCCCCTATTCGCCCTTTTTCTTCATCCCCGCCGGGGGCCGATCATCTACAACGGCAACACGGGCTCGCTCATCCAGCTCCTGGGCAGTCGCACGGATACCACCCTGGCCCCGGATGCGGGGCACCGAATCGCCGTGCTTAACTCCGACGGCATGCTCATCGCTCCCCCGGCTACAGCGCACAACGGGGTGTTTGTGGAGGACGATTTCTACTATATCGGCAATTTCTATGAGCGCTCCGGCTTTATTCGCTATAACGTGCAGACCCAGGCGCCTGAACTCATCGAGCGGGCTGATCGGCTTTTTGCCGATCTCATCGGAGAGGAAGTGCCCGTCCGGGGGCTGGCCGCCGTGCCCAGCGCCACGGGGCGGGTTTTCTTCTATCTGGCGCATGACCTGTACCGGATCGCACGGTAGAGATGTCGAGCAATCTGACTCGATATACGCATCCCAGCCGGCTGTATCGGTGGCACCTGAGGCGGTTTCATGACCGTATCGCGGACTGGATCGCCTGCACGAAGGCGCGCACGGTGCTCGAGGTGGGCTGTGGAGAGGGGTATGTGCTCGCGCATCTGAGCGATCGCCTACCGGGCTGTCAGTTCGTGGGCTGTGATGTGCGTCCGGAGGCGCTAAAGTATGCCAGCCGGATCTGTCCCGCCGAGCGCGTGCTGTTGCTGGAGGGTACGGCTTACCAGCTACCGTTTGCGGACGGAAGTTTTGAGCTCGTGCTGGCCACCGAGGTGCTCGAGCACCTGCAACGGCCGGATGCGGCGCTGGCCGAACTGCAGCGGGTAAGCGCCCGCTGGGTGCTGGTGACCGTACCCCTGGAGCCCATCTTCGAGGCCCTCAATCGGCTTGGCCTCTGGATGGGCATAGCCGCGCCCGCCGGGCATGTGCACTTCTGGGGACCGGCGGCATTTCGTCGGTGGATGCGTTCCCACCTGCATCGGGTGCGCTTCGGATACGAGTTCCTCTATCAGATGGCGCTCGGGGAGGTATGAAAGCCGGGCAGGCTGTATCTTTCCGTATCCCAGGTCCGTACACAGCAGACGAGGCGATAGAGTATCGGCATCATGTTGGCGGTTTTCGGTCTGTTGCTTGCCCTGCAGCTACCTGGTTCCGGGCCCGACGGTGCGGATCGGGCCCGCGTCCTGGGGGTGCACCTGGACGGGCTGGTGGAGAACGGGCTGGCCCGATACGTGGAGCGGGCCATTCGGCGGGCGGAGCAGGAGGGTTTTGACGCCGTTTTGCTTGAGGTCGATACCTTCGGCGGCTTGTTGGATGCGGCCGATTACATCCGCAAGGTGCTCCTGGAGACCCCGCTTCGCACGATTGCCTATGTGAATCCAAATGCGGCCAGCGCCGGCGCGCTCATCTGCTACGCCTGTACGGATATCGTGATGGCTCCCGGCTCCTCTATGGGGGCGGCCACTGTGGTGGAAGGGGGTTCCGGAGAGCGGGCTCCGGACAAATACCAGAGCTACATGCGCGCGCTCATGCGCGCCACGGCCGAAGCCCGGGGGCGGGATCCGCGCATTGCGGAGGCTATGGTCGATGAGCGGGTGGTGGTGCCGGGGCTGGATGATTCCACCACCGTGCTCACGCTGAGCGCCGAAGAGGCCCTGCGCCTGGGTGTGGCCCGGGCCATAGCCAACACCCCGGAGGAAGCGCTCGCCGCCGTGGGCATGGCCGGGGCCGAACTGGTCGATCATCGGGCCTCGTGGGCGGAACGAGTACTGCGTTTTCTGAGCCATCCCGTTGTGACGAGCCTGCTTCTGCTCATGATGCTCGGCGGCCTGTATTTTGAGCTCCAGACCCCCGGGGTGGGGTTCCCGGGCCTGATGGCTCTCATCGGAGCGGCGCTCTTTTTTGCCCCCCATTACCTGTTGGGGCTGGTGGAGGCCTGGGAGGTCGTGCTCTTTGTCGTGGGCCTGCTGCTGTTGCTAGTGGAGCTCTTGCTGCTGCCCGGCTTCGGGGTGGCCGGTGTGCTGGGAATCGGGCTTATGCTCGTAAGCCTGCTGGCTGCGCTCGTGGGTAATGTGGGGCTCGATTTCCCCGGCGCAGGCGAACTGGCCCGGGCCACGATGACGCTGGCCATCACGCTCGTGCTTTTTCTGGTGCTCATTTTCTCTGTAGGACGCTACATGCCGCGCGCACCTCTGTTCCGGCGCCTGGTGCTTGAGGAGACCGAATCGGCCGGAGCGGGATATACGGCCGGAGCGGATCAGAGCAACTGGATTGGCCAGCGCGGACGCGCCCTGACCCCGCTTCGGCCCGGCGGATCGGTTGAAATCGGGGGCAGGCGCCTGGATGCCCTCTCAGAGGGCGAATATATTCCAGCGGGTGCGGAGGTGGAGGTCATCGATGTGCGCGGGGCGCAGCTTGTGGTTCGGATGCTGACATAGCTATGGACGTGGCCCTGGCTGTTGTGCTCATCCTGCTCGGCATGCTGCTGTTGCTCGTCGAGATTCTGTTGCTGCCCGGCTTTAATGTGGCCGGTGTGCTGGGCCTGCTGGCGCTTGCCGGAGGCGTGGTATACGCCTATTCCACCGAGGGATGGACCGTAGGTACGCTCCTGCTTCTGGTGGCGGTCGGGCTTACAAGCCTGATGTTCTGGAAGCTGTACCGATCCGGCGCCTGGGATCGGTTCATCAACCGGGTTGAGCTGCGCAGCCAAGAGGGCTTTCGCATCCGCGGTGAAGAGGATCTGCAGCGCTGGGTGGGTCGGGAGGGCAGGGCGCTTACCCCGCTTCGGCCCTCCGGGGTGGTGGAAATCGACGGCCGACGCTGGGATGTCATCACAGAAGGGGAGTTCATCGCCCGAAACGCGCGGGTGCGGGTTATCCGGGCCGAAGCCGGCAGACTGATCGTGCGCCTGGCGGATTAAGACAAGCACAGGAGGTGCGCAATGGAGGTGCTCACGTTTAGTTCCCTGTTTGTGATCCTGGCCATTATTTTCGGTCTCATCCTGTTTTTCTACTTCGTGCCCATCGGGCTCTGGATTACGGCTTATTTTTCTGGTGTCCGCATCAACATCCTCAAGGATCTGGTCGGCATGCGCCTGCGCAAAGTGCCGCCGGATGTGATCATCAAAGCGCTCATCACGGCCACCAAGGCGGGTATTCCCATCGACCTGGCGCGTCTGGAGGCGCACTATCTGGCCGGGGGGAACGTGCAACGCGTGGTCAACGCGCTCATCTCGGCCGACAAGGCGGGCATTCCGCTGACGTTCGAGCGCGCGGCGGCTATTGATCTGGCGGGGCGGGATGTCTTCGAGGCCGTGCAGATCTCCGTCAACCCCAAAGTGATCGAGACCCCGCCCGTGGCCGCTGTGGCCAAGGACGGTATACAGGTCCGCGCCATTGCGCGCGTGACGGTTCGGGCCAACATCGAGCGCCTGGTCGGCGGGGCGGGGGAGGAGACCATCATCGCCCGGGTGGGCGAGGGGATCGTGACCACGATCGGTTCGGCCGAGACGCACAAGCGGGTGCTGGAGAATCCGGATGAGATCTCCCGCGTCGTGCTGGCCAAAGGGTTGGACGCGGGCACGGCCTACGAGATCCTCTCCATAGACATCGCCGATGTGGACGTAGGGGAGAATATCGGGGCCAAGCTACAGGCCGATCAGGCGGAAGCCGATCTCAAGGTGGCCCGCGCCAAGGCCGAGGAGCGCCGGGCGGCGGCTGTGGCGTTGGAGCAGGAGATGCGCGCTCGGGTAGAGGAGATGCGGGCTAAGGTCGTCGAGGCCGAAGCGGAGATCCCCCGCGCCATAGCCGAGGCCCTGCGTAACGGCAATCTGGGGGTGCTCGATTATTTCGCCCTGCGCAACCTGCAGGCCGATACGCGCATGCGGGAATCGTTGGGCGCTCCCCCCGCTCCACCCGCGCAATCCGGGGCGTCGGAATCCGGCCCCACCCCGCCGGCCTGAGGCCCCTGTTAGCGTTCTTCGGCCTCCTCCAGTGTGGCCAGCATGGCCAGATAGCTCTCGTAGCGCCACGGGGCGATCTTTCCGGCCGCCACGGCCTCCTTGACCGCACAGTCCGGCTCGTGGGTGTGCGTGCAGTTATGGAATCGACAGGAGCCAAGAAATTGGCGTATCTCGGGGAAATAGTGCCCCAGCTCTTCGGGAGCGATGTCCCAAAGCCCGAACTCCCGCAGGCCGGGGGTATCGACCACATAGCCCCCAAAATCAAGCCGGTAGAGCGCCGCAAAGGTGGTCGTGTGCCGGCCCTTTTCCGTGGCCTGACTGATTTCCCCCACGCGCAGGTTCAGGCCGGGTTGCAGGGCGTTGAGCAGGGAGGACTTCCCCACCCCGGAGGGCCCGGAGAAAACGGAGACGCGGTCGCAAAGCAGCCCCCGAAGCGCCTCCAGTCCCTGGCCCGTGCGCGCGCTGGTGTAGACGACAGGATAGCCGAGTTCCTCATAGACCCGGCAGATCCGATCCAGCCAGGATTGATCCGCCCGGCGGGCTAGATCGATTTTGTTCACACACAGCGCGGCCGGAATGGCGTACGATTCGGCGGCCACAAAAAACCGGTCCACAAAGCCCGGGTTGAAGCGCGGTTGACGTACGGACTGCACGCAGACGGCCAGGTCGATGTTGGCCACCAGCACATGGGCGATCGCACGTTCCCCCGCGGCACGGCGCACGAGCTGATTGCGCCGGGGCAGGCGTTCGGTGATCCATCCTGTTCCATCGGGCTCGATGCGAACCCGCACCTCATCGCCCACGGCAAGGGGGTTGGTCTCCCCCCGGAACTCGATCCGGAAACGACCCCGAATGCGCGCCCGCAGGCGCTTGCCGTCCTGAAGGTCCACCTCATACCAGGAACCGTGTGCGGCGATCACCTTGCCTGTACTTTCTGGAGCCGATCCCATGGACGCATTCCCTGATTCGGACGAAAATATACACCCGAGGCTCAGAAAAACGGCGTACAGGTCTGTCAAGCTGTCCTATGGTCGTGTTGCTGGGTCCGCATAACGCGCGCGTCAAGCAATATGCCGCGCTGAAGAAACGCGCCGAGCGCGAACGTCAGGGCCGGATTCTGGTAGAGGGCCTCCGCGAGGTGATGCGGGCCCTGGAAGCCGGGCTCAGGCCCGAAGTCCTGCTGCTGGGTCCGGAGGAGGACGAAGCAATCCTGGCTACTCTTCTGGGGCCTCTGGGGGCTCGCCATCCCGTTCTTCGGCTTTCGGAGCGGGCCCTGGAGCGGATCTCGAGCCGGGAGCATCCGGCGCCCGTGGCGGCTGTCTTCCCTGCGCCGCACCGGGATCTGAGGGCTGTTTCCCTCTCCGAACAGGCGATCCTGCTTGTGCTGGCCGGGCTGGAAAAGCCGGGCAACGTGGGGGCGATCCTGCGCACGGCCGATGCGGTCGGCGTGGAGCTGGTTCTGGCTACAGGCGGGGTGGATGTGTACAGTCCGCAGGTGATTCGCAACAGCACGGGGGCGGTCTTTACGGTGCCCGTTGTGCCGCTTCAAGAAGAGGAGGCGCTCCACTGGATCCGATCTCAAGGGATCCGGCTGGTGGCCGCCCATCCGGAAGGGACCTCGCTGTACTGGGATGTAGACCTGCGCGGACCGGTGGCTTTTGTGCTGGGGGCCGAGGATGTGGGGCTTTCGGAGTTCTGGCTTCGGGCGGCCGATCAGGTGGTGCGCATCCCCATGCGCGGGATCGCAGACAGCCTGAATGTATCCGTCAGCGCCGCCCTCCTGCTCTATGAAGCCCTGCGCCAGCGGCGCCGCCCCGACGATGTCCCTTGACCCGGCAGGGTGCGGTGGGCTAACTTTGCTCCGCACCGCTAGCTCAAGTGGTAGAGCAGCTGACTCTTAATCAGCGGGTTCGGGGTTCGAGTCCCCGGCGGTGCACGGAAAACCGCTCCCGGTGGGGCGGTTTTTTGCTTCCCGACTGCAGCCTTTTCCCTGAGGGTCCGCCTAAACTCCCACCCGGATCTCTGCGCGCTCCATCGGGGCGCCTATCCCTTCCGGCAGGTCCTGCTTTTCTCCCGGCTTCCGGCCTGATGTCTGCGGGATCCGGCAGGGCATCCTGAAGCTGTTCCGCCTTCCTGGATCTGCGTCGGTTGTGAGTTGCAAAGCAGAGCTGGCCCGGATACAAGATCGGGGGCTATCTTCGCCCGGGAACATGGGGGTACGGTCGGATCATGCCGCGGACGCTTATCCTGCTTCGGCACGGGCAGAGCCAGTGGAACCTGGAGAACCGCTTTACAGGCTGGGTCGATGTGGATCTCTCCGAACAGGGGGTGCGCGAGGCGCGCCGGGCCGCAGAACTGCTGCGCGAGGCGGCTCTGGAGGTGGATCTGGCCTTCACCTCGGTGCTCAAACGCGCCATCCGCACGCTCTGGATCGTGCTCGATGAGCTGGACCGCATGTGGGTGCCCGTGTATCGTTCCTGGCGTCTAAACGAGCGGCACTACGGCGCTCTGCAGGGGCTGGATAAGGCCGAAACCGCGGCCCGCTACGGAGAGGAGCAGGTCAAACTCTGGCGCCGGAGCTACCGGGTGCGACCCCCGGAGTTGAGCCCGGACGATCCCCGACATCCGCGATTCGATCCCCGGTATGCCGCTCTCGATCCCCGCGTCTTGCCCTCGGCCGAATCCCTGGAAGAGACGCTCTTGCGCGTGTTGCCCTACTGGCATGAGCGCATCGTGCCCGCCTTGCGGAGCGGGGCGCGGGTGCTCATCGCCGCGCACGGCAACAGCCTGCGCGCGCTGGTCAAGTACCTGGATGCGCTCTCCGAAGAGGCCGTTGTAGAGCTCAACATCCCCACCGGCTTTCCTTTGCTCTACCAGCTCGATGATCGGGATTTGAGACCGCTGGAGCGGCGCTATTTGGGCGATCCGGAGGAGATCCGGCGTGCCGCCGAGGCCGTGGCCGCTCAGGGAAGGGCTTCTGAGAGGACATGACTCAGGGCGCCCCAATAGCAAGTGCCCGGCTCTGCCAGCTCCGGCCCCCATCGAGGGAGAAGAACAGACGTGTTTCCCCGCGCCCGCTATGGGCAAAGGCCACCCAGCGTCCTGCCCCATAGGCGAGCGCGCTCAGGTCCCATTGCTCTCCCAGAGACTGGCCCTCCCAGGTCAGTCCGTCACCGGAGGTGAGCACGCTGCCCTGCCGGCCAACGGCCAGAAAACGGCCCTCTGCGTAGCCTACGCGTTCGAGCGCACGCCCGAGTGGGCTGGGCTGTCCCTGCCAGGAATAGCCCTCCGGGTCTGAGGCCACAAAAATGGCCTGGCCATTCGGGGCCATGCCTACGGCCACGGGTACAGGACCGCAGGCGATATCCCGCAGGCCCGCAAGCAGGTAACGGTACCGTATCTCCCAATGGAGGCCGTCGGCGGAGGCGAAGATCGTCCCATAGGCAAGCGGCCCGACCGTGGTGGTGCCAACGGCCAGGAAGGTGCCGCAGAACCGAACTCGCTCCTGCGTGCCCCAGCCTAAGGGGCGCCAGCTCTCTCCTCGATCCATGGAAAGCAGGAGCATGCGTCCAACGGCCAGAAAGCGGCCGTTCCCGTAGGCCACCCCGTAGAGCGGTTCGGCGGGGATATCCGGGGAGGAGACCCGCTTCCAGGAGATCCCGTCTTCGGAAGTGAGGATACTTCCCCCTTCGCCCACCGCCACGAAACGACCTTCTCCGTAGGCGATTCCGTGCAGGGTGCTCTGCGTAGGGCTTGCACGACGGGTCCAGGTGAGCCCATCGGCCGAGGTGAGCAGTAGCCCCCTTTCGCCCACCGCTATGAACAGGTTTTCAGCGTAGAGCACGTCATGTACCTGCGGATCAGGCTTTTCCGGGGACTGCTCCTTGTAGAGCGAACAGGCCGAAAGCGCAAACAGAACAACAAGCCCGACGGGGGTACGCATAGGATCAAGATTGGGAATCGGGTTCGGGGTTTTGCTTTTTCCGCAGGCGATTTCTCCAGGCTTTGAGCGCCTCAATGACCCGGCTGGCCTGGTGGGTCGAGAGCGCGCGCTCATCGGCAAGGCCCGTCATGCGCCGCACGAAACGACGCAAGGCGCCAAGCGAGGGGTTGCGCACCCCTCCCATCCGGTATAGCTCGGCCCAGAGGGCGCGGATGAGCCGGGCCTGGGGGGATAGATCCGACGCCCTGCCCCCGCCCCTCTTTCTGAGGACCTGCAGGGCTGCTTCCAGCTCCTCTTCCGTGCACAGGGCGGCCGATGGGTGGCCGGTCTGCTGCTGGAGCCAGCTCCGATAGGTCGCCTCATCCATGCCCAGCTCGCGTCGGGCCAGATGCAGGAGGGCGAGCAGGCGATGTCGACGACTCCGGTGGCGGGTTCGGCGATTTTCGGACATCGTCATCCTGTTTTTGCTATATTTCACGCCGGACATCCCCGATCCGTTTCCGTTCTTGCCTTCCGGGGCCGGGAGGCGCATCTTATGGCCGTATGCATGGAGGAGGCAGGCGATGCGCGCCCGGCTTGTGGTGTTGTTGCTGTGTTCCTGGCTGGTTTGTGAGCCTCTTGGGGCTCAGCGTCGGCAGGGCCCGGATTTACCGCCCGGCCTGGATGCCTACGTAGAACGGTTGATGCGCACCTTTGCGGTGCCCGGACTGGCCCTGGCCATAGTCAAAGACGGCCAGGTGCTCTTGGCCCGGGGGTATGGGGTGCGCACACTCGGGTTTCCCGAGCCCGTAGATGGGCAGACCCGGTTCGGTATCGCCTCCAACACGAAGGCCTTTACCGCCGTCGCGCTGCAGATGCTCGTCGAAGAGGGAAAACTGGACTGGGATCGCCCCGTGGTCGACTATCTTCCCGCTTTTCAGCTCAGCGATCCCTATGCGACGCGAGCGCTTACGGTGCGGGATCTGCTGGTGCACCGATCCGGTCTGGGGCTGGGCGCGGGGGATCTGCTCTGGTGGCCGCCGACGGGATACGACCGCGCCGAGATCGTGCGCCGGATCCGCCATCTGCCCATGGCCCATCCCCTGCGATATCGGTACGCCTACAACAATGTGCTCTACATCGTGGCCGGTGCGCTCATCGAGGCCGTTACGGGGCAGAGCTGGGAGGAGTTCGTCGAGCAACGCATTGTGCGTCCTCTGGGCATGCGCAATGCCCACGTCCGGCTTTCTGCCGCCGCCGAGCCGGGCAACGTGGCCAGGCCTCATGCCCTCGTAGGGGGCCGACTGCAGCCCGTGCGTCCTTTTACAAGCGATGTGGCCAATCCGGCTGGCGGAATCAACGCCAGCGCCGAGGATATAGCCCGCTGGATGATCGCGCTTCTGGATTCCGGTCGCCTGGCCGATGGGTCCCGGCTCTTCCAGGCCCGATGGGTGGAGGAGTTCTGGTCGATTCAAACCCCGATTCCGATCCCGGATCGCATAGATCCGGAGCTTGAGCCCTTACGGCCCCGGTTTCTGGGATACGGCATGGGTCTGCAGGTGCGCGACTACCGGGGTTATAAGCTGCTGACGCATACCGGAGGATTGCCCGGGTACTTATCGCGCCTGGCGCTTTTGCCCGAGCACAAGCTTGGAGTAGCCGTGCTGACCAATCAGGAGTCGAGCGCGGCCTTCAATGCGCTGACCTGGTGGATTTTGGACTACTACCTGGGCGTACGTCCAGCCTACGACTGGATCGAGGCTTACCGGCGCCTGGAGGAGCGCAGTCAGGCGCAGCTGGCCGAAGCGGAATCCCGGATCCGGGCCGCTCGCGACAGCACCCGGGGGCCCTCGCTTCCCCTGGAACGCTACGCAGGCCGGTATCGGGATGCCTGGTACGGGGAGGTGGAGATCGCCTACCGAGACGGGCGCCTAGAGATCCGCTTTCTGCCTACCCCGAGTCTGCAGGGAGAGCTCGAGCACTGGCAATACGATACCTTCGTGGCCCGATGGAGGGATCGGGAGCTCCGGGCCGATGCGTTTGTGACCTTCTGGCTCAACCCGGATGGTTCGATCGCCGAGGTGCGGTTGCGCCCCGTATCTCCGGCCACGGATTTCAGCTTCGACTTTCAGGACCTGCGTCTACTGCCCCTCGCTCGCGGGCGGTAAGGTGCGGCCTCGGAGGTGGCGTTCAAACCAGCGGAGGATATACTCCGATACCTGGGCCAGCAGTTTGGGTTCCGTGGGGCCGTGCGGGGTTCGGGGCAGCACGACCATCTCCGTGGGCACCCCGCGGCGCCGGAGGGCCACGTACATCTCCACGCCCTGCGTGAAGGGCACCCGACGGTCGTTTTCCCCGTGGATGACCTGCGTGGGGGTGCGCACGTTGCGGATCTGGTAGATGGCCGAGTGCCGCTCGTAGGTTCGATAATCCTCCCAGAATTCAGCCCCCATGTGCGCCACCAGATAATCAGGGATATCCGTCGTGGTCACCATGCTGATCAGGTTCGACAGGCCGGCGCCCATGCTGGCGGCCTTGAAGCGCTGGGTGCGCGTGACGGCAAAGGCGGTCATGTATCCGCCGTAGCTCCATCCCATGATGGCCAGGCTATCGGGGTGGGCGATACCTCGGCGGATCACCTCATCGACCCCGCTCATGAGGTCTTCAAAGTCGCCAAATCCCCAATCCCGCACGTTCGCATAGCGGAAGTCCTTGCCGTATCCCGTCGATCCCCGGGGATTGGGTAGCAGGAGGGCATATCCGTGGCTGGCAAAGTACTGTAGCATGTAGATACCGGCCCGGCCTGTGAAGGAGCGGCTGAATACCCCGGCTGGCCCGCCGTGTACGTTCAGGATAAGGGGATAGCGTCGTCCGGGTTGGTAACCTACCGGATAGATGAGCAGGCCCTCGATCTGCAGCCCGTCCCGGGAGCGCCACTGGATGAGTTCGGTGCGGCCCATGGGGGGAAGGGAGATATCGGCGTTGATGCGCGAAAGGGGGCGCATCCGGAAATTCTCCAGGGAGCTGATGTACACCTCCACCGGGGTTTCCGGGTTCTCGTAGGTGAAGGCCATCAGGCGCGTCTGCCCATCCAGTGCGCTTTGCGCGTAGACTCCGGCTCCCTGCGTGATGAACTCCGGCGCCCCCCCGTCCAGGGGAAGACGCAGCAGATGCCGGTCTACGCGCACGTTTTCCTCCACGAACACATATCGGCTATCTGCGGACCAGCCCACAAGACTGGCGTTGCGGTCCGGGGTATCGGCCAGCTTGCGAGGGGATCCGCCCTCGAGGGGCACGATCCAAACGTCGGCAAGCCCGATTCGCTCCGGACGACCGCCGTGGGAAGTAAAGGCCACCCATCGACCATCGGGGGATACCCGCGGGTTGGTGTCCACCCCCGGCCGATGCACCAGGGGCCTTGTGGCCCCGCTATCGGCGGGAACCCAGGATAGGTCGACTTCCAGAAAGCCCGTATTCACGCGCGGGTCGGGCTGGTGGGCAAATACAATTCGGCTTCCATCAGGGGTCCAGTCAAAACTGACCACATGAAAGGCGCCGCGGGTGAGTCGTTTTACGGGCCGTTTACCCCGGCTGTCGGGCTCCAGGGAAAGCACATACAGATGCTGGTAGCGGAAGTCCGTATCGAGCACATAGGCATCGCGTTTTTCCCGTTTGCGCTGGCGTTCCTCGGCCGTCTCAGGGTCTGTGGCCAGAAAGGCGATGCGCTTGCCGTCCGGACTCCAGCGGAAAGCGGTGACCCCGGTTTCCATGTCGGTGAGCATTTCGGCCTCTCCACCGCGCACCCGGAGCATCCAGATCTGCTGTTTACCCGAACGCGTCGACAGAAAGGCCAGCCACTGGCCATCGGGGGAGAAGGCCGGGGCGAAGCAGGATTTATCCCCTCGGGTGTACTGGAGATGCCATCCCTCCTCCACAGAAGCCACCCAGATGTGGCTCAGGTACTCGGATTTTTCTCCCTCTGTGAGGGCTTCCCGCACCACGTAGGCCACCCATCGACCATCAGAGGAGAGGGCCACATCCGGGATCGTGCGGAAACGCAGGGAAAATTCCGGACTCCAGCTCCTTTCCTGAGCCCACGCTCCGGGGGTCCAGAGTAGCAGAAGCATCAGAATGCGATACAGCCGGCGCATAGTCGGAACTCCTCTCGGTGGGAAGGAAAAGTACACAGTTCGATCAGGAAAGGTGAAACCGGCCCAAAACAGAAGGGCCCGGCCTTTTGGGGCCGGGCCCGTCGTAGGACAAACCCGTCCTTACTGCATCGGATGGCTGGTGGTGTCATGAGCCGCCGTGTCCACAGGAGCCGGAGCCGGGGTGGGCTCTACCTGCTCCTGAGCGGGGGCCTGCTCCTGCTGCTGCTGTTGCTGACCGCCACAGCCGATCACGAACAGCGCGCCAGCGAGCATGAGGACGCCGAAGAACCGCTTCATCGTGACGCCTCCTTGTGGTTTGGGTTAATTGTGATCCTCCTCCGCCGTGGTGGTGAGGCACGGCGCAAGGCCAAATATAAATCAATGCTCCGGAGTCTGTCCAGAGATCACAGAAATTTTATGGGCCGATGCGCACGCTCAGGCCCACGGTCAGCTGTCTGGGCAGGCCGGGCTCCAGGTAAACCGGTTGGCCGTTTACGATATCCGGGTTGACGAAGACGCTGGCCGCATATCGAGTATCAAACAGATTGGTCACCATTAGGAACCCTTCCAGAGCCGTCCAGGGATGGCCCAGGCTCACAGGGCCGAACTGCACTCGGGCATCCCAGAGGGTGGCTCCGGGTACGCGCCAGCGGTTTCCGTCATCGGCCCAATAGGAGGCAAATCCGCGCGCGCTGAGGCTTATGCTCAAGGGAAGCGGGGTGGAGGGCCGATACCGGGAGGCCACGTAGAAGTAGCGCTCCGGAACCCCCGCAATGCTATTGCCCGCGTAATCGCCGGGCGGCAAGTTGGTGTATGGTTGGTAGCGCGGGTCGAGCTCGTAGCGCGTATATCGGTAATGGCCGATGGTGAGGCTCCCTTCCAGATGCAATCCAGGCCGGGTCTCCAGGCTCCCCTGCAGTTCCAGGCCCAGCCGACGCGAGGCGGCGGTGCCCGTAAAGAAGGCCCCGTTGCTGAACGGTACGAGCTCATCGCGTACCTGAATCCAGTAGAGAGCCACCTCATAGCTGGCCCACCGGATCCAGCCCGAGCCCACGTATCCCTGTCGTGTGCCCAGTTCGTAGCTTGTCGAGCGCATGGGGCGCAGATTGGGGTTGAGCAGGAACTGGCTGGCCAGATCCGGCGGGGGGTCGGTCTCATTCCCAGCCGGTACTTCTAGCCCGCCCCCCAGGTTCGCATACAGGCTTCCTAGGCGATCATAGCGCCATAGCAGGCCCAGACGGGGGGTGAGCTGCCGGAAGATGCGTCGATCCCGCTGGCCGGTCCGGAAATCCTCGCCGTAATACGGGATCCAATCGTAGCGCAGGCCCCAGCTCACTCGCACCTCACGGCTGAGGTCCAGTTCCTGCTGGGCGAAGAGGCCGAAATTGCCCGCCCCTTCGCGCTTGTTCGTACGCAGCTGGGTTCCCCGGTTGCCATTGACCAGATTGTAGAAGAGGATGGCCCCGTCTTGATAGGCGGCATCCCCCCCGAGTTGCCATCGGCTCTGCTGGCCGGCCCCGATCCGATGGGTGAATTGGTAGAGCAAGTTCCCCCCCAGGTAATAGCGGTTGAAGTCACGGAAAGTGTTGCGCTCCGATCGCTGAAGCACCTTGGTGGTGGCGAAAGCCGTAGCCTCGATGCGGTGGGGACCGGTTTCGTGCTCCAGCGTGGTGCCGATGCGAAAGAGCCGGTTGTCCCGTCGCTCTCCGCGCTGCACATACAGGGGGAAGGCCTGGCGAGGATTGGAGTGAAACTCATCCCAGGAAAGCGGCCCCGGGATGCGAAAGCGGTTGCGCGTTCCGGAAAGGTGCACCCCGAGGCGGGATCCGGCTCCGATGTAGCCGATCACACCCGTATGCAGAAGCCAGCGGTGGCTTGCGGAGTGCTCCCGCCAGCCGGGCCAGTCGATCAGGCCCGCCTGCAGATAGTACTGAGCCGATCCCATGGCCAGGCCACCGTATCCGGCCAGCCGTCGGAACCCGTAGGAGCCGGTCTGCACCTGGGCCACAAGGCGGTTTGTTCCCATGGGGGGCACGATGTCGACAGCGATAAGGCCTCCGGAGGCGTTTCCCCACAGGGCGGAGGTGTTGGAGCGAATGACCTCCACGGCCTCTGCCCCGACTAGGTCAATGAAATCGAAGGCTGTTCGGCCGTCGGGCTCAGTTTCGGGAAAACCGTTAAGCAGGATGCGCACCCCGCGGCTGGTGCCCGCATTGGATCGTTCCCCCGCCCCTCGGGCGCCGAAACCCCGGATGACCAACCGGATGTCGTGGTTGCCGGAACGAGATCCCACCCAGAGACCCGGTATCCCAGCGAGCACCTCTTCCAGCCCGTAGCCCCGGAGCGCCGTTCCGGGACTGAGCTCGATGACCCGAACGGCCGCCGGCACGTTGAGCAGTGCCTCCCGGGCGCGTGTTGCTGTTACGGTGATCGCTTCTAGATCCACGCGGAGTGGCAGCGTATCGGATGGGGCCGTGGGATCCTGCACAAGCAAGCTGAGGAGGAGAAGCCAGCCCATAAGCGGAAGCCCTCGATCTTTTGGCAGATCAAAATTAGCCTCCTTCCTCGTTACAGACCTGTAAAATCGCGCCTGTTCGCATTGCTCCTCCGGGCGCGATTCCAGGAAATTTCCATACACAAACCGAGGAGGAGGGTGGACCATGCGATGGCGATACGCTCTGGTGCTCTGGGCGCTGCTCGGTACCGGTCTGGATCTGGAGGCCCAGCGTCGTCCGAGCCCGGCTCCCGCGGCGCCGGCCCCGAATGTGGATCCGGCCTGGTTTGAGAACCTGGAGTGGCGCAACATCGGTCCGGCCATTATGGGTGGACGGACCACGGACATCGAGGGGGTGCCGGGCAACCCCAACCTTGTCTATGTGGCCACGGCTTCAGGGGGATTGTGGAAAACCACCAATGGAGGACATTCCTGGACCCCGCTCTTCGATCGCCAGCCCGTACTCTCCATCGGAGACATAGCCATTGATCCGCGTAATCCGGATCTGATTTACGTCGGAACGGGCGAGGGAAACCCGCGCAATTCGGTATCCTATGGCAACGGGGTATACAAGAGCACCGACGGGGGCAAAACGTGGCAGTATCTGGGGCTGGGCAACGTGCGCCATATTACGCGCGTGCTTGTCCACCCCCATAATCCGGACATCGTCTACGTGGGTGCTCTGGGTTCTGCCTTCGGACCCACGGAAGATCGGGGGGTCTTTATGAGCACCGACGGGGGCAGGACCTGGCAGAAGGTGCTTTATCTCGATCCGGAGCACGGGGTCTCAGATCTGGATATCGATCCGCAGAACCCGAACATCCTCTATGCGGCGCTCTGGAAGTTCGAGCGCAAGCCGTGGACGCATACCTCGGGAAGCGAAAAAGGCGGCCTCTGGCGCTCTGTCGACGGTGGGCGCACCTGGACCAAGTTGGAGAACGGGTTGCCCCGGCTCATGGGCCGAATCGGGGTGAAGGTGGCGCCCAGCAATCCGAACGTGGTCTACGTGATCGCGGAGTCCAACGAAGGTATCCTCTTTCGTTCCGATGATCGCGGGGAGCGCTTCCGCGAGGTCACCCGGCAACGCAATATCGTGGGAAGGGGGTTTTACTACACAGACATCCGGGTGGACCCCACCGACGAGAACCGCCTCTATGCGCTTGCCACGCCGTTGTACGTCTCCATCGACGGGGGACGCACCTTCCAGCAGATCGCCCAGCGCATCCATGTGGACCACCATGCGCTCTGGATTGATCCCCTCAATCCCCATCGGATCTGGCTGGGCAACGACGGGGGGATCGCCGTCTCCTACGATCGGGGGCAGACCTGGAAGTACGTCAACAACATCCCTCTGGGGCAGTTTTACCACGTTTGGTATGACTTCTCCGAGCCCTTCTATAACGTAGTGGGCGGCCTGCAGGATAACGGCACCTGGGCGGGCCCGAGCCGTACCCGCTACGGGACCGGAATCCTCAACGACGACTGGCAGCTTGTCTCCTTTGGCGACGGGTTTCAGTCCCTCATCCACGCCGATGATCCGAACTGGTACCTGACCGAGTCGCAGGGGGGCAATATCCTGCGCACGCATCTGGCCTCCCGTGCCCAGCAGAACGTCAATCCCGCCGTGCGCACGGGGGGTGGGCCGGCGCGGGATCTGCGGTTCCGCTTCAACTGGAACGCGCCCATCGTGCAGTCTCCGCACGATAAGAATACGGTCTACTTTGCCGGAAACGTGGTCTTTCGTTCCCGGGATTTCGGGCAGACCTGGGAGCAAATCAGTCCGGATCTGACGACGAACGATCCGAGCAAACTCGGTCCCGCCGGAGGTCCGGTCTGGAAGGAGAACACCACGGCGGAATACTACTGCACGATCATCAGCCTGGAGGAATCCCCCCTGCAGGCGGGGGTTATCTGGGTGGGCACCGACGATGGCTTGGTGCACGTGACCACCGATGGGGGACGGAGCTGGACGAACGTGACGGGCAACATCCGGGGTGTGCCGTCCGGATCCCCCGTATCGGCCGTGGAGCCCTCGCGTACGGGTCCGGGAGTGGCCTATGTGGCCTTCGATCGGCATATGTTCAACGATTTTCGTCCCTACGTGTTCAAGACCACCGATTTCGGGCGGACCTGGACGAACGTCACGGGCAACCTGCCCGAGGGGGCCTATGTGCACGTGGTGCGCGAGGATCCGCGTAATCCGAACCTGGTCTATGTGGGCACGGAGACGGGGCTCTATGTTTCCTACACGGGCGGGGGAAACTGGATCAAACTACACCTGAAGAACCTGCCCCAGGGGGTTGCCGTACACGATATCCGGATCCATCCGCGGGACAACGATCTGATCGTGGCCACCCACGGCCGCAGCATATTCATCTTCGATGACGCCACCGTCATCCAGCAGATGAGCCCGGAGATCGCCGCGCGCGAGGCATTCCTGTTTCCCATTCGGCCGGCTATTCGCTATAACACGGCCATGGGGCGTTACGGGATCGGGGATGCCGTCTTCTCCGGACCAAACCCGCCCTATGGGGCGCTGATCACCTATTACCTTAAGGAAAAGCCCGAGGAGCGCACCCCGGTCCGGATCCAGATCCTGGACAATGCGGGGCGCGTGATCCGGGAGCTAACGCGCATTCCTCGGGAAAAGGGGATCAACCGGGTGGCCTGGGATCTGCGCCATCAGGGTCCCCGTCCGCGTAGGACGGCCGACACGGAAGAGGAGCAGCCTTTCTTCTTCGGGGGCGGTCAGGCCGGTCCCCATGTCTTGCCAGGCACCTACACGGTTCGACTCCAGGTCGGGGAGCGCACGTACGAGCAGCCCGTGGAGGTGCGCCTGGAGCGCGCCCTGGAGCCGTATGCGGAGCGCATCCGGGTTGGATTCGAAAAGGGCATGGAGCTGCGCGAGCTTCGTTCCACGATTAACGATTTCTTGCGCTCCCTTGACGGGGTTCGTGAGCAGGCCCAGGGGATCGAGCGCACCCTGCGCGCCTGGGGCGGGCAGGAGGGTCGTGCGCTGCTGAGCCAGCTGGAAGCCTTCCGCAAGAAGGCCGATTCCCTCGAGGCCACGTTGTTCCGACCGCAAGATCAGCAGCAGGACTACGGACCTCGTCTGGCCGAGCAGCTCAACCAGATGGCCGGCATGCTGGATAACAGCATGGGCCCGACCCCGTATCAGGTGCAGTACTATGAGGAGCTCAAGGCGCAACTCCGGCCGGCCCTGGAGCCCATTGCGCGTTTCTTGAATGAGGAGGTGGCCCGTCTTAACGAAGCCCTGCGGCGGGCCAACGCCCCCGTGATTATGACCCGCACGCCCGCGCTTCCGGCCGTGGACAGACGCTGAGGCCTAAGCCCATACGAAGCAGCCCCCCGAATCGGGGGGCTGTTTTTTTATGGGCCATCGGGGTCCTCCGGAGGAAACAGCAGATCGCCGGCTGGGGTCGCCCCTCTATCTAAAGCGGAGACAAGTGGGTCTGAGCAGGCAAGAATGTCGCTCCGGACCGGAGAGCTCAGGCCTCTTGCCTGGTCGGACTCGGAGGGGAGAGCGTCCCGAGTATTCGATGCAGCAGCCAGCCGCATCCGAGTCCCAGCAGGAGCATGATGCCGGCCTGTAGGTAGTCGCCCAGCAGCAGCTGGCCTGTTCCGAACAGGGCGGCGTAGACCAACCCCACGCCGGCGCACCAGCCCAGGGCGCGCCTTGCAAGATCCCTGTCCGGATGCACATCCGGGCATCGACGCGCCAAGGGCTTCCATCCCGGTCCCCCGGGTCGCACCCGGCGGTAGAAGGCCTCCAGGGTCGAGGCGGATTCCGGGGGGGTCAGCCAGGTCACCCCAAGCCAGATCAGGCCCGTCAGGCCGACGGTCCAGAACAGGCTTTCCGGAAACGGCGCCCGAAGGGGCGAAAGGCCCAGGGCGCCTAAAACGGCCAGGCCCAGTGGAAAGAGCGTGGCCGTCAGCTCTCCCCAGGCGTTGACACGCCACCAGTACCAGCGCGCAATGAGCACCAGACCCAGGCCGGCGCTGGAGCCCAAAACAAGCTCCCAGGCGCCCCGGATGCTGTCCAGATGCGCGCTCACCAGCAACGCCACCAGCGCCAGCAGCACCGTCATCAGGCGCGCCACCCGGACGTAGTAGCGCTCCGAACGGCCCGGTCGCAAAAAGCGGCGCCAGAGGTCATGGACCAGGTAGCTGGTGCCCCAGTTGAGTTGAGACGAGATCGTGGACATGAACGCGGCCAGAAAGGCGGCCACAAGCAGTCCGCGCCATCCCGTCGGAAGTACGTCCCGGATCAGGTACACGTATCCGGCCCGCGCCTGCTCCAATCCGGGATAGAGGACCACGGTGGCCAGCGCGGCCAGAATCCAAGGCCAGGGCCGCAGGCAGTAATGGGCCAGGGTGAACCACAGGGCGGAGAGAACGGCGTCGCGTTCAGATCGGGCGCTCATCATGCGCTGGGCGATGTATCCGCCGCCGCCTGGTTCTGCGCCGGGGTACCAGGAGGCCCACCACTGCACTCCGATGTAGGCCAGAAAGGCCGTGATGCTGAGGGCGAGGACCTGTGTTGCGCTCCCCGCCTCTGAGCCCAGCACGGGCAAAAACCGGAAGGCCGATTCCGGAAGCCGGTCCTTGAGCCCTGCAATCCCTCCCACGGCGGGTTCATCAAGGGCGAAAACGGCCAGCGCGATCGTGCCCGCCATGGCGAGCAGGAACTGGAAGGCGTCTGTGACGGCCACCCCCCACAGACCCCCAAGCATCGCATACAGGGCCACGAGTACAGTAAGCAGCCCCACCCAGAGGAGGGCGGCGCTCCATCGGGCGCCCAGCAGCTCCAGCTCCCGGTATCCGAAAAAGGTAAGGTCCGGGAAAAGCACACCCAGCACGGTCTCCATGGCCAGGCAGACCCAGCCGATGATGATCGCGTTCATGAACAGGCCGAAGTAAACGGCCTTGATCCCTCGCAACCAGGCCGCCGGACGTCCCCCGTAGCGCAGTTCAACCAGCTCGACATCGGTCAGCACCCCGGCCCGTCTCCAGAGGTGGGCGAAGAAAAACACGGTCAGCACGGCGCCGAAGGCCATGTTCCACCACAGCCAGTTGCCCGCTATACCGTTCTGGACGACGAGCTCGGTTACGGCCAGGGGGGTGTCGGCCGCGAAGGTGGTGGCGACCATGGAGGTGCCGGCCAGGTACCAGGGCAGATGACGGCCCGATAGGAAGAACTCCTGCGTGTTGAGTCCGGCTCTGTGTCGATAGCGCAGGGCCAGCCCCACGCTCAGGATCAGGTAGGCGGTCAGGATCAGCCCGTCCCAGAGGTGCATGGCCATTCCTTTTTGCAGGGGGCTTCTGGGTGAGATCCGTCGGACTATCGGGGTTTCGGTTCCGACAGGCCCGGAATACCGACGGGATCCTTATCCTGCCAGGGGAGCTTTCCCAGAGGGCGCTGGCGGGGCCAGAGTTCATCCAGCGTCTCTGCGTCGTAGAGTCGGCCGTTTTTCATGACGTACCGGATGGCCGTCGTGTGTCGGATGTTCTCCAGCGGGTTGCGGTCCAGAATGAGCAGATCAGCCAGCTTACCCGGCTCCAGGGAGCCCAGGTCTCGATCCATCCCGATCGCTTCGGCTCCGTATAGCGTGGCGCAGCGCAGCGCTTCGTGGTTCGTCATGCCGCCGGCGGCCAGGGCCCAGAGTTCCCAGTGGTATCCAAGCCCCTGAAGCTGGCCGTGGCTACCGACGGCGACCCGGCCTCCGGCTCGCAGAAGGCGGGCTGCTACCTCCGCATGCCGGGGGAAGATGTACTCTTCGTCGTGGAACCACCCTCCCGGGCCGGAATCCACCCCCTGACCTCGGCGTCGGGTTTTGCTGTCGAGTTCCTCATGCGGGGTGAAGCGCCGCAGTTTGGGATCCTCATGGGGGTTTTCCCGGGTGAAGAAGTAATTCTCCCCGAACGGACCTCCGTAGGAGACCAGCAGGGTGGGGGTGTAGTAAAGCCGCGTAAAGGCGGCCAGCTTGATGACGTCCTCATAGAGGGGATAGATCGGCCAGGAGTGCTCCTGGGCCGGATAGCCGTCTTGCATGAGCGTGAGGTCGAGTTTCAGGTCCAGCCCGCCTTCCGTGGTGGGCATGAGGCCCAGTTCACGGGCCGCCAGGAGGATCCATTGCCGCTGTTGGCGGTTTCCGGCCATGTACATCTTGATCGTTTTCGTATCGTAGTAATCCGCATATCGGCGCAACATCCGGCGGGCATGCTCGAGGTCTCGGATCGGATCCTCCAGATAGTCGCCGAAGACGCCCGGGCCGGTGGCATAGAGGCGGGGGCCGAGCAGGAGCCCGGCCTCGACCATATCTCCATAGGTGAGCACGTCCGTGGTTGAAGTCTGCGGGTCGCGCGTGGTGGTGATCCCATAGGCCAGGTTGGCCAGATACATCCATACCTGCTCCCGATGCAGACCCCAGGCAGGCCACATGTGCGCGTGCGTGTCCACGAATCCGGGCAGAATGGTTTTGCCGGACACGTCCAGGACCACGGCTTCGGGCGGTACAGGGAAAGATCCGCGTGGACCCAGAGCGGCAATGCGGTTGTTGCGGACGAGCAGATCGGCGTCTTCGATGACCTCCTGGCCCCGCATAGTGATCAGGCGTGCGCCGCGCAGCAACACAGTGCCCTGCGGGATATCCCGAGGGGCCTGAATGCGGATGCGCACCTCCAGAGGACGATATCGGGCCGTATCGGGGGCTGATCTCCCCGGTTGCCGTCGGATCTGTCGGAGGCTGTCCTCGAAGGCCCGGGCTTGCAACAGATCATAGACTACGTGCGCGTTCCCGATCGACCAGTGCACCCGCTGGCCGTCCCAGGACCAGGCGGGAAACTGTCCGCCGATATCCGTAAGCTTGCGCACGGGCACGGCGGCCCCCCGGGGGTTATCAACGGATATAGTGGGCGCCTCTCCGACCAGAGGGACGGTAACCAGGTAGATGTCCTGATTGACCTGAGCCAGCGCATATTCCCCATGCGGGGCCATGAGGATCAGGGAAGCACGGTTGGGCTGCCGCTGGCCGGGCCGGGTGTTGCCCGTTACGCGCAGGTGGATCTGCTCATCCGAGCCATCCCAGCGGATTGAAACCAGCCCCCGTTCGGGATGGAAGAGGAAAATCCGATCCGGGTTGCGGGTGAAGTGGGGCTTTAGGCGGCCCTCGGCTGGAGCGATGAAGACCGCATCCCCTCCCCGAGCCGGAATCCAGATCAGGTCTTCTCTGGCCTCCGGAGCCCGGGGTCCAGAGGCCTCCTGGTAGGATCGGGCCGGACCCCGAATGACCACAATGCGTTCCCCATCTGGAGACCAGGCCGGATCCCAGTACACGGCTGGCCGGCTGCTCAGGCGCATAAGCTCCCGGCCGTCGACGCGCACCCGGTATATGTGCCCGCCCTCTTGTTCCGACCAGGTACTGAAAGCGATCCAGCGGCCATCGGGCGACCAGGCCGGCTGGGCCTCGACAAGCTCCAGCTTCGTCAGCCGGCGGGGGGAACCCCTGGGGAAGTCCATCACGTAGAGTCGGTTCAGCGCCGTAAAGGCCAATCGGCGTCCGTCCGGGGAAGGTACCGCATCCCGGATCTGCCGCACGGTGAAAGTGGGCTCGTCTGTTATCGGATACTGGAAGCGCAGTTCGGGTCCAATGGGCAGCTCCAGCTCGACCTCAAAGGGCACTTCGATGGCCGGTCCGCCATCGATGGGGATGCGCCAGATCCTGCCCCCGAAGGAGGCCACCAGCTCCCGCGAATCCGGAGTGAAAGCCATGCCGGGCAGTACGTCGCGCGAGGCCACCGATTCCTGATCGTCTCGCTGAACAGGATAGGCAAGCCAGCGCTCCTCCCCCGTGTGCAGATCGCGCAGGCGCAGTCCGGTCTGGGCTTCGTGTCGGGTGCCGTAGACGAGCCATCGGCCATCGGGGGAGAGCGTGGGGCGGAAGGCCGATCCGTAGCGGCTGGAGCGCACATAGGTGCGTCCGGTTTGCCGATCGTAGACGGCCAGCTGATACTGGGGCAGGATGGCGTTGTACTGCCAGGTGCCCGTGCGTTGAGCAAACCAGATGTAGCGTCCATCGGGCGAGACGGTCGCGCCCACGGTGCGCAGGTTCTCCGGTTCCCGGATGAGCGGGATCCCGCTGCCTCCGTCTATGTGGTAAAGCCAGAGCTTGGTCGGGGTAAAGGGGCGGCTGCCCTTGGAGACCACGATGTACCGCCCGTCCGGCGTCCAGGCCGGGGATTCGTATCGGTCGTTGCGGCCCTCGGTAAGCTGGATCGTATCACCTCGGACCAGATCGAGGATCCAGAGGTTTTCTGCCCCGTCCCGATCGGAGACGAAGACGATTCGCCTGCCATCCGGGCTGTAGCGGGGCTGGCTGTCGAACGCCATACCTCGCGTAAGCGGCCGGGCCCGGCCGCCCGTGATGGGCACCGTGTAGAGGTCCCCGAGGAGCTCAAAGACGATCGTCTTGCCGTCCGGGCTCACATCCAGGGAGATCCAGGATCCCTCGCGGAGCACAAGGCGCAGCGTGCGCTCCGGCTTCAGAGGCAGCGCGCCGGAGCCCGCCGAACGGCTCGTATCCTGTGGAAAGGCCAGATGGGCCGCAAAACCGAGGATGCCCAGCGCCAGTAGAGCATGCCGCATGATCCACGCCCCCGACGTATAGACGCGGCGAAACGTACACCGCCAGGCCCATGTCGGGCAAGTCCGCATTGGTAGTGGGGAGGAGGACTGCGTAACTTGATTAGGAAACCAGGACGGGATAAAACCCGATGACCGCACCCGATGGTTCGATCGTTGTGCGCCCTCTGCCCCCGCTGGATGGCTGGCTGGAACGGCACCGCCTGTCGCCCTGGCTGGTGGGGTTGGGATGGGTGTTGGTGGCGTGGGCCCTGTTTCAGACCGTGGGAGGCTTGATGCTCATCGCCTACCTCTGGGCGCAGAACGTCGATCCCGGCGCGCTCTGGCGCCTGGATCCGCTGGCCTCTCCAGAATCGGCCCGCACGGTGCTGTTGGTAAACGCGCTGGCCCAGGTTCTTGTACTCGGATTGCCCACGCTGCTTCTGGCCCGGCTACACAGCAGCCAGCCGATTCGCTATCTGCAGCTGGAGCGTACCGATCCGCTCCTGCTCCTGTTGGCCCTCCTGCTTGTGCTGGCTCTGCAGCCGCTCATCCAGTTTCTGGCCGACTGGAATGCGCGTTGGCCGTTTCCGGACTCATACAGGGAGCTGGAACGGCGGCAGATGGAGTTGCTCTTCCGCGCCCTGCAGGATCGCGGTGCGCTGGGGGTGAACCTGCTGCTGGTGGCCGCCATTCCCGCCGTGTGCGAGGAGCTGTTGTTCCGGGGCTATCTGTTGCGCAACCTGATGCGGTCCTGGCCCGTGTGGGTTGCGCTCCTGGTTTCCGGACTGCTCTTCGGGGTCTATCACCTGCGGCTGACCCAGTTTGTGCCGCTGAGCCTGCTGGGCGGGGTGCTGGGATATCTGGTCTGGCGTACCGGTAGCCTCTGGACAGCTGTGCTGGTGCATCTGTTCAACAACGGGGTGATGACCGTGCTGGCCGCTCTGCATCCAGACTGGGTGCGGCCGGATACGCAGGAGATCCTCTTCCCCCCCTATGCGTTGCCGCTCGGGCTTCTGGCCTGTGGGATCATCGTGTATGCCTTTGAGCGTCGCGTCCGGGGGCTGTATGGATAAGCCCGGGCCGGGAGGATGGGCCGTGTTGCGGCGTCTGAGCTCCGAATTTGAGGCGGAGCTCATCGGCGCTCGGCTCAGAGCCGAGGGGCTGAGGGCGGTGGTTCTTTCCCAGTGGGATCGATCTTTCGGGTTGCTACTCGGGGAACGCGCCTGGGTATACGTGCTTGTGCCACCCGAAGATCTGGAGCGCGCCGAGGCGATGCTGGCGCGCGGGGAGGGGGGAGCATGACAGAGGAGGTACGGTGGCGCCTGCTTGTCGCTCTGGGGCTGGCCCCCCTGGTGTTGGGAGTCGTCTACCTGGGGGGATGGCCGTTCTGGGTTCTGCTGGCCCTGGCAGGGCTGCTGGCCACATGGGAATGGAACCGGCTGCTGCGCCGAAGCGGAATCGAGCCCAACGAGCCGGTTTCCTTGCTTCTCGGGGCGGCCCTGGCCGCACGCGAGGCCTGGCCCGGGGCGTTGCCCTGGGTACTTGCTTCGGGCGTGCTGGCCGCGATGGTGATGGAGCTTGCGCGCAGCCGAGAGCGGTCGGTACCCGGTTTCTCCGGCACGCTGGCCGGACCGCTATATGCGCCCTTTTTGCTCGGCTTTCTCGGGCTCTTCCGTCGTGCCGAGGGGCCCCCGGAAGGGTGGGCCTGGGTTATGGGCCTGTTGCTCCTGGTCTGGGCGGCGGATACCGGGGCCTGGGCGGGGGGGAGGCTCTGGGGCAGGAGGAAGCTCGCCGAGCGCATCAGCCCGGGCAAGACCTGGGAGGGGCTCTGGAGCGGGGCTATCCTGGTGGCCGGGGTCGCCTTTGGGCTACAGCTGAGCCTCTGGCGGGACCTGGAGGCCGTGCACGTAGGCGTACTGGCCGCCGTAGCGGCCTTCGGAGGGCCAATAGGGGATCTGGCTGAATCCTGGCTGAAACGCAGCGTCGGGCTTAAGGATAGCGGCCATCTACTTCCCGGCCATGGAGGGATTCTGGACCGGGTCGACAGCCTGGCCCCCGTAGCCGCCGCAGCAGGGTTGTATGCCTACAGCATGGGGTTGCTCTGAGGAGGTCATCTATGGAGATGCATCTCTATCCGGTCTCTTTGCCTTTGGCCCGACCCTTCGGCATCAGCCGAGGGGTGCGACGCGAGGTGCACAACGTGATCGTGGCGCTACGGCAGGGCCAGGAAATGGGATGGGGGGAGGCGGCGCCGAACGCCCGCTACGGAGAGACACAGGCCTCCGCGCTCGAATTCCTCAAACGGCTGGATCTCCGCCCCTTTGAGTTGCCCCAGGACCTGGACCGGGCGCTGGATTACGTCTGGAATGCCGGACCGGGCGAGTTCGCCGCCAAGGCCGCCGTGGATATCGCGCTACACGACCTCTGGGCCCGGCTTCAGGGTCAGCCCCTGTATCGGCTCTGGGGGCTCCGGCCCCGTGCCAGCGTACAGACCTCCTACACCATCGGGATCGACTCCCTGGAGGCGATCGAGGAAAAGGTGCGCGAGGCCGAGCGTTTCCCGATTCTGAAAGTCAAACTCGGCACCCCGCAGGACGAGGCGATCATCCGCACCATCCGCCGTATTACGGATCGCACGGTGCGCGTGGATGCCAACGAGGGATGGGAACCGGAGGAGGCACTGGAGAAAATCCGCTGGCTGGCCACGCAGAACGTGGAATTCATCGAACAGCCCCTTGCGGCAAATCGGTGGGAGGAACAGCGCTGGTTGCGGGAGCACAGCCCTCTGCCCATCGTGGCCGATGAGGCCGTACACCGGAGCGAAGACATTCCCCGGGTAGCTGAGGCGTATGATGGGATCAACGTCAAGCTCATGAAGTGCGGAGGGTTGCGGGAGGCGCGCCGTATGATCGAGGCCGCCCGCAAGCTGGGTCTGCGCGTTATGGTCGGCTGTATGGTGGAGACCTCCATCGCGGCCACAGCCGGGGCCATGCTCACGCCCCTGGTCGACTGGGCGGATCTGGATGGGCCTCTGCTTTTGGCCCGGGATCCCTTCGAAGGGGCCACGATAGCCGAGGCGGCTTATGTGCGTCTCCCTGAGCGGCCCGGTCTGGGTGTCCGCCCGCGCCCCGGAATACCCTGGCCTCCACAGTAGCGATGCGGATCGGGCTCATCTACGAGCGCTTCGAGGATTTCGTCTGGGATCCCTCCGATCCGCCGGATGCGGATGCGGAGTGGGAACCCGAGGAGACCGTCGCTGCCCTGGAGCGGGCGATTGCCCATTTGGGCCATGAACCCGTGCGGCTTGGTACTCCGGAGGCGCTCCTGCGAAGCGGCCGCCCCGCGGTGGATGCCGCTTTTTCCATCGCCGAGGGCCGCGCGGGTCGGTTTCGCGAAGCGCGCATCCTGGCCCTGCTGGAGCTCTGGGGGATCCCCTATATCGGCTCCGATCCCCTTACCCTGGCTCTGTCGCTGGATAAGGCCTGGACCAAGGATCTGGTCGCCGCCGCGGGCGTGCGCACCCCGCCGTATCGGGTTTACCGGCCGGGCGAGGAGCCCGACCCGGCGGATCTGCCGGGGCCGTTCCCCCTTTTTGTCAAACCCCGCTATGAGGGCTCTTCTAAAGGGATCACCCCGCAGAGCCGGGTGGAGTCGTTTTCTGCTCTTCGGGAACAGGTGCGCTGGATAACGAGCACTTACCGGCAGGATGCCCTCGTGGAGTGCTTCATCGAGGGAGGCGAATTCACCGTGGCCGTGGCGGGGAACAATCCCCCGCGCGCCTACCCGGTCCTGCAGCGCGCCGTGGAGGTGCGCACCGGTATTGGCCTGCACGCGCTGGAGCATCGGGGCATGCCCGCTGGCAACTGGGCCTATCGGGCCGACTGGCCTCTGACCCCGGAGCTGGAGGCGGCCCTGCAGGAGGCCTCGCTTCGGGTGTATCGCAAACTGGAATGCCGGGATTTCGCGCGTCTGGATTTTCGCCTCGACCCGGAAGGCCGAATCTGGTTTCTGGAGATCAACCCGTTGCCCACCTTCGCCCCGGACGGCACCTTCGGTATCTTGGCCCAGTACATGGGCAAGCCGTATGAGGTCTTTCTGGCCGAATTGCTGAGCCCCGCTCTGGAGCGCCTGCACGGGGAGATCAGCCGAGGAAGAGATCGATCAGATGGGCCAGGGTTGCTTTGAGCTGCGTGCGATGCACGACCATGTCCACGAAGCCGTGCTCCAGCAGGAATTCGGCCCGTTGAAACCCCTTGGGTAGTTCGCTGCCGATCGTCTGCTTGATCACGCGGGGCCCGGCAAATCCGATCAGCGCGCCGGGTTCGGCGATGTTCACATCGCCCAGCATGGCATAGCTGGCCGTTACCCCGCCCGTGGTGGGATGGGTGAGCACGGAGAAGTACGGCACGCGCGCCTCGGCCAGCTCGGCCAGCTTGGCGCTCGTTTTGGCCATCTGCATAAGGCTCAGCGCGGATTCCATCATGCGCGCCCCGCCGCTCTGAGAGATGATAATCAGGGGCAGGCCCTCCTGGCGTGCCCGATCGATGGCCCGGGCGATTTTCTCTCCGACCACAGATCCCATGCTGCCCCCGATGAAAGCGAAGTCCATGCAGGCCACGATGGCCGCCCGTCCGTGTATAAGGCCCACGGCCGTACGCACGGCCTCCATGAGGCCCGTCTCGCGTTGAGCCTCCAGAAGACGCTGCGTATAGGGCTTGCGGTCTACAAACCCGAGCCGGTCTACGGGCCGCAGATGCCCATTGAACTCCTCTCCAGAGTCCTCATCGAAGAGCAGCTCGAAGTATTCCTCCGAGCCGATCTGCTGGTGGTAGCCACAATGCGGGCACGTGTAGGCCCGCTCCCGCCACTGGGTGCGATGGAAGATCTCCGCACAGCCCTCGCATTTGATCCACAACCCGGCCGGTACATCCCGGCGGATAGAGGTCTGGATACCGGACTCCGTGCGTTTGTACCAGGTCATGGCGCACCTTTTTCCTTAAGAGAACGGATTGCGTGCAGGTCCGGCCACGAAATCACGCAGATACCAGGGTTCAAAGGAGGCGATATCGGCCGTCTGACCCCGAAGCAGGCGGATTTGGGCTCGCTGGGCCACCCATTCGGCCGAGGGCCGGATCCAGGAATCCGGCAGTAAGATAGACTCCTTTGCGGAGGCCTGCAACGCGTGGGCGTTTTTCCGGCTTCCGGGGCCCACAAGTAGGACCGGGCCGGCAAGACGGGCGACCAGAGCGGAGATGGGGCTGAGCTCCGGGCCCCAGAGGAGTTCAGGCTCGTTGCCGGGACGATACAGGGCCGCATATACATGCTCTCTGCGCGCGTCGATCGCGGCCAGGATATCCACCCCCAGATGCCCGGCGATCGGGTTCACTCCCCAGGCCAGGGCCTCCAGCGTGGGGACGGGGATCAGAGGAATCCCGAGGGCGAAGCAGAGACCTTTGGCCGTGCTCGTGCCGATGCGCAGTCCGGTATAGGAGCCCGGGCCGGCCGAGACGGCCACGGCCTGCAGGTCCTCATAGCGCCAGCCCGCGTGGGCCAAGGCCTCCTCGACAGCTGGCATGAGCCGTTCGGCATGCATCTGGGGGCGTTCCAAGATCCAGACCAGCCGGGTCTCTGTGCCCTCCAGGAGCGCCACGCTCGCCGTGGGAGTGGCCGTTTCCAGCGCCAGAATCCGAGTTCGGGTGCCTTCCATAGCCCCCAAAGGTACAACCGGAGCAGGAAAGCAGGCACGGCGTGCATTTTTCCGCCCCCGTGTGGATCTTCGCACAGTAAATCTGCCGGAGCGAGTATGTCTGATCGGTCGGCTCCCTGGTATGTTCGTCTGGGGCGTCTGCTCACCTGGATGGGCCTTGTGCTGTGGGTGGGTGCGCTGCTGAGCTTCGGGTTCGCCGTGGCCCCTCGGGTTTTCGATCTGCTCTCCGAGATGGACGTGCAGGCGCGCATGCTCGACGGAGAAGCCGGATCCTACGGGCCCAGAACCGTGGCAGGGTATCTGGCCGGGGCTATTCTGCACCGGATACGGGGGTTGGAGCTTCTGGGGGCCGTCTTGTTGCTCGCCGGCACCCTGCTGTTATGGACGCGGCGCCGTTTTCGTCCCCGCTATCTACGTTTGCGCACCGCCCTTGCCGGGCTCATGATCGCGCTCCTGGCCGTATACGGGGGCTGGCTTGCCCCACAGCTCGAAGAGCTGCGTCGTCAGGTGAAGTATTTTGATCTGCCCCTCACAGAGGATCCCCGGCCTGAGCGCGCCCGCTTTGAGCGCCTGCATCGTTGGTACAGCCGCCTAAGTGGGGTCACCCTGCTTCTGGGGCTGGCTCTTATGGGACTGAGTGGATGGGATACGCATGCTCCTTCTTTGCATCGAGGCGCCCGACGATCTGGATCGTCGCTGGGAACGGCTGCTCGAACGCCTGGCCCGTCGGCTGGGTAAACCTCCCTCGCTGGAGGGGGTGCTGTTCCTGATCGGGTTGCGCGAGCTGGGGTTGGGTTACCAGCCCGGGCTGGAGAAGGAACACAAGCAGGATCTCGTGCAAGAGGGGGCCAATTTCGCCCTGGCTGCCCTGGGGTATCTGGAAGCGCTTGGGCGGGATCCGGAGACCGGATTCACCCGATGGCGCCGGCAAGCTCCCCTGCAGCCTCTGGACACGGAAAGCCAGGAACGCCTGTTGCGCTGGGCCATCTGGCGATATTTTGTCACGCGCGTGTGGCCGGATCTGGACTTCGAGCAAGAAGGAAGTGGGCTATGAACGAATCGCCGCATTCGGATGCGTACCGGCCGGAGCCAGAGCAAGAGCTCTCCGATCAGGAACGACGTCGACGCGAAGAGCTCGTTTTGTTGCGCGCTCGCGGCATCGACCCCTATCCGGCCGAGGCCTTTGAGGTAAGCGCCCACGCGGCCGAGATCCTGGCCCGGTATCGGGATCCCGAAACAGGCGATGCAGAGGGCCAGGTGCCGCCGGAAGCGCGCTGGTATGTGTCCGTGGCCGGACGCATCATGAGCCAGCGCATCATGGGCAAGGCCATGTTTTTCCACATCCAGGACGAGACCGGGCGTATCCAGATCTACGCGCGACGGGACGAGCTGGGGGCGGAGTTCTACGATGAGGTACTCAAGAAGCTCTTCGATATCGGGGACATCGTGGGTGTGCGGGGATGGGTGTTCCGGACCCGAACCGGGGAGATATCCGTGCACGCTACAGAGGTCAAGCTCCTGGCAAAAGCCCTCCGTCCCCTTCCCCTGCCCAAGGAAAAAGACGGCAAGATCTACCACGCCTTCCGGGATAAAGAGCAGCGCTACCGCCTCCGTTACGTGGATCTGATTGTCAACCCCCATGTGCGGGAGGTCTTTCGCAAGCGGGCTCGGATGATCCGCACGATTCGGGACTTTCTCGACGCGCGCGGCTACCTGGAGGTGGAGACCCCCGTGCTCCAGCCCATCTACGGCGGGGCCACAGCCCGTCCCTTTGTGACCTACCACAACGCGTTGGATATGCCCCTGTACCTGCGCATCGCCGACGAGCTGTACCTGAAGCGGCTCATCGTCGGAGGGTTCGAGGGGGTATATGAGATCGCCAAGGATTTCCGCAACGAGGGCATGAGCCGGTTCCACAACCCGGAGTTCACCATGCTCGAGCTCTACGTGGCCTACAAGGATTACTACTGGATGATGGGCCTCGTAGAGGAGATGCTCGAGACGGTGGCCCTGAGCCTGCATGGCTCCACGCGGGTTCCGGTCGGGGATCGGTGGATCGATTTTCGGCGGCCCTGGCCGCGTGTGGAGTTCTTCACCGCGCTGCGGGAGGCGACGGGCCGCGAGCTCTACGGGCTGTCCCGCGAAGAGCTGGCGCGCGTGGCCCGTGAGCTGGGCGTACAGGTGGAACCCTCCATGGGTGCGGGCAAAATCCTCGATGAGCTCTTCAGCACCTTTGTGGAGCCAGCCTGCATTCAGCCCACGATCGTGATGGACTACCCGCTGGAGCTGAGCCCGCTGGCCAAGCGGCACCGGAGCAAGCCGGGTCTGGTGGAGCGTTTTGAGGTGATTTGCAACGGCAAAGAGCTCTGCAATGCGTTTTCGGAGCTCAACGACCCGATCGACCAGCGGGAGCGCTTTCTGGAACAGGCCCGTCTGCGCGCACAGGGCGATGAGGAGGCTATGCAGATCGATGAGGATTTCCTGCGCGCCCTGGAATACGGTATGCCTCCCACGGCCGGGCTCGGGGTGGGTATCGACCGGTTGGCTATGATCATGACCAACCAGGAATCCATCCGCGATGTGATTCTGTTCCCCCACATGAAGCCCGAGTCGGCCTCACCCCCCGCATCCGCCTCGGGCCAGCAACAGGATCAGGAAGTCCCGTGCTGAAGGAAGCGTATGGAGGTTCGCGCGCAATGGGCTATCGGGGCCGAGGAGGTATCGAAGCGGTACGGGGATCTGCGGGCCGTCGACGGCGTCAGCCTGCGCCTGGCCCCGGGTTCCTGCCTGGCCGTGCTCGGCCCCAACGGGGCGGGAAAGACCACGCTCGTACGCCTGCTGTACGGTTTTCTGCGGCCGGATTCCGGATCGATCCGCTATTTTGGTCTCCCTTTTGAGCACCATCGGGAGACCATCAAGGGCTGGATCGGCGTCGTAACACAGGACGAGACGCTGGATCCCGACTTCTCGGTCGAGGAAAACCTGGAGATCTATGCGCGCTACTTTCGTCTGCGGTCCGCTCAGGTCCGCAAGCGCATAGCCGAGCTGCTTGCCCGCTTTGGGCTTGAAGAGAAGCGGCGGGCGCTGCCCATAGCGTTATCCGGGGGGCTAAAGCGGCGTCTGCAGATCGCCCGCGCCCTCGTGCACCGTCCCCGCGTCTTGTTCCTCGATGAGCCCACCACAGGGCTGGATCCGCAGGCCCGGCTCGGACTCTGGGAGCTGGTGCATGAAATGCGCAACGAGGGCCTTGCGATCGTGCTTACCACGCATTACATGGACGAGGCCCAGCGTCTGGCCGACTGGATCGTGCTCATGGATCGGGGCCGCGTGCTCGTAGAGGGGACCGTGCAGGAGCTGCTTCGCAGGCATTTTACGGGCTATATCCTCGAGCTGCCGGATGAACCCAGAACCCGGGCTGCGCTGGACGGATGGCCGACGCGCTCGTTTCTGGATCGGCTCTGGGTGGAGATGCCGCTGGAGGCGGCAAGCGCCCTGCTGGGTCGATTGGAGGAGCGATCCTATGTACTGCGCCCTCCTAATCTGGAAGACCTGTTTCTGAAGCTGACCGGTACGGCGTTGCGCCAATAGTATGCGGTCGAGAGAGTCGCTTCCTCCTCCGATCGTAATCCGCCAGCCCTATACCTGGGCTACGCGGCTGAAAATCGGCCTCATTTTCGGGGCGTTGGCCATTGCCCTGGGCTCGCTTTACTATACGCGCCGCATCGTGGCCCAGCTGGAGGAGCGAGAGCGGGCCGATATCGAGCTGTGGGCGCGCGCCATCGAGTACCAGATCTATGCTCCTCAGAACCCTTATCAGGAGGAGTTCGAACAGCTTTATTTCTGGTTTGGGCATCTGCCCGAAAACCCGACGGGGGTTGCCCTGCCCGATAGCGCGCGCCTGAGACGCTGGCGCCAGGCGCTCGATTACGCGCGACGCGAACTCGGCGCCCGGGATGTGGAGTTCGTCCTGACCCATATCATCGCCGCGAACCGCTTTCGTATTCCGGCTCTGCTCGTCGATGAGTCCGGGCAGATTATCTTCGCCCAGAACGTGAAGATGGACTCCACCTGGACGGATGCAGAGCGTCAGGCTTACCTGAACCGGCTGCTGCGGCGCATGGCAGAGGAACACGAGCCCATCGTGATCCAGTACGGAACGGACACGCTCAGGCGCACCCAGTATATCTATTACGGGGAGTCGCCCACGATCCAGGCGCTGCGCTACTTTCCTTGGGTGCAGTTTCTCCTTACCGGTCTGTTCGTGCTCATCGGATATCTGGGTTTTGCCTACGTGCGCCGGGCTGAGCAGAGCAATCTCTGGGTCGGTATGGCCCGGGAAGCGGCTCATCAGCTGGGTACCCCGTTGATGAGCCTGCAGGGCTGGGTGAGCTGGCTGGAGGCCTCCGCTTCTGCCCAGATCCCTGAAGACGTGCTTCGGGCGATCGGAGAGGACGTGGAACGGCTGGAGCGGGTGGCCAAGCGCTTCTCCCAGATCGGATCCGCACCCCGGTTGCATCCGGAGCCGCTGAGGCCCATTGTGGAGCGAGTGGTCGCCTATTTTCGCCTCCGGTTGCCTCAGCTGGGCAAGAATGTGGAACTTCAGCTTCGGGTACCCGATGAGCTCGTGGCCATGGTCAACGCCGAGCTTTTCGAGTGGGCCTTGGAAAACGTGATCCGCAACGCGCTGGATGCCATCGAAAATCCGGAAGGGCGGATCGAGCTCATCGGCAGAGCCGAAGGCGGATGGATCATTCTGGATGTGCGCGACACGGGCAGGGGTATCGAGCGTCGACACTGGAAGACGATCTTTCGGCCCGGCTTTACCACAAAACCCCGTGGATGGGGGCTGGGCCTGAGTCTGGTGCGACGTATTATCGAAACCTACCACGGTGGCTTGGTCTACGTGGCCGATTCCCGTCCGGGTCTGGGAACCACGATACGTATTTGTCTGCGCAAACGATAGGCTATGTGGCTGGAATATATCTGGACCATCGTCGTGCTCGTTGTGCTGGAGGGGTTGCTTTCGGCCGACAACGCACTCGTGCTCGCCGTGCTTGTCAAGCACCTGCCTCCGGAGCAGCGGCTTCGGGCGCTTACGTACGGGCTCGTGGGCGCTTATGTGTTCCGGTTTCTGGCCATTCTGTTTGCCACGATCCTCATTCAGATCTGGCAATTTCAGGCCCTGGGCGCCGCATATCTGTTATATGTGGCCTTCAAGCACCTCTTCGGCCGCAGGCCGGAGCCCGATCCCGGACGGCCGGCCCCGACTGGATCCGGGTTCTGGGCCACGGTGGCGAAGGTGGAGCTAGCCGATATCGCCTTCGCCATTGACTCCATTTTGGCCGCTGTGGCCCTGGTACAGAGCCTGCCGCCAAGTTCCTGGCCTCAGATCGGCGGACTCGATGGGGGGCGTTTTCTGGTAGTGATCCTGGGAGGCTTTGTGGGGGTGGCGGCCATGCGCCTGGTGGCCAGTTTCTTCATTCGACTCCTGCAGCGTTTCCCCGGCTTGGAGCGAGCGGCCTACCTCATCGTGGGCTGGATCGGAGTCAAGCTGGCTGTGGTCACGCTCAGCCACCCCGGTGTGGCCCTGCTGCCGCACGACCTGCCGGAGCAGACTTGGTACAAGCTCCTGTTCTGGGGCGTATTGCTTGCGCTCTTTTTCGGGGGCATGTGGAGGCCTCCGAGCTCGGATCGCGTATCCGGCGTCGTCATAGAAGAAACCGCACAGACAAAGGAGGGGCAGCAGGGAGCATGAGCCCGTTGTTGATCCTGGCTTGGGTGGCCATAGGTTTTGGGGTGGGGACGTTGAGCGCCATGCTGGGCATTGGCGGCGGACTGTTTGTGGCGCCCCTGCTTTTGCACTACTACGAGCACCTGGCCGGGATCGATCAGGCGTTGATCGCCCCGCTGGCAGCGGCTACCTCGTTGCTCAGTGTCTGGGTTACGAGCCTATTGGGCGGGCTGGGACACTGGCGGCATGGGGAAGTGGCCTGGCGCGAAGCCCTTTGGGCGGGCCTGACTGGGGCGGTGGCCGGATGGCTGATCACCTGGGGGGTGGCCACGCAGCCTGGCTACAGACCCGAAATCCTGCGCATCGTACTGGCCGTCATTTTTGGGATGCTCCTGGTGCGCATGTTGCTGCAATCCGGTGTCCGGGTTCAGCGCCGCTGCCATCCTCCTGGATGGGTGCCTCCGCTGGTGGGGATAGCAGCGGGCGTGGTCTCTCCGCTGGCCGGCATAGGAGGGGGCGTGGTTATGGTGCCCCTCTGGTATTATGTGGGCCGGATGGAGATGCATCGCGCAACCGGCACCTCTATTGCCTCCATCGTGCCCATAGCCAGCGTGGCCCTTCTGGTCTATGTCGTGCGGGGATGGGGACATGCGGGACTTCCGACATACAGCCTGGGGTACGTGGACTGGGTTACGGCTCTCCCTCTGCTTGTCGGAAGTGCGCTGGGCGCTCCCTTGGGCGCCCATCTGGCCCAGCGCATCCCGGCGCCCTGGTTGCGTCGCATTTTCGCGCTGGTTTCCCTGGGGATGATCCTCTATCTGCTCCGGGGTTAGCATCCCCCCAACGGGTCCACGTCGAGGATCAGGCGTACAGCGCCGTGTTTTTCCGCAAATTCCTGCAGGGCCGATCGGATCACAGCCATAAGCCGGACCCGGAGGGCGGGCGGAAACTTAATGAGCACATGGAAGCGATATTGGCCCTTTACACGGGCCACCAGCGTGGCTTCCGGGCCCAGAACCATCGCCCCTGTGTTGGCTTCCCGTATCCGATCGGCAAATAGCAGGGCGGCTCTCTGCGCACGCCCCTCCTGCGGATGCTGAAACTCCGCGCGCACCAGGCGGCCCGAGGGGGGATAGCCCAGGGCACGGCGCTGGGCGTATTCCTGCCGGAAAAACGCCGGATAGTCGTGCTCGGCGGCCAGGCGCAGGCTGTAGTGTTCCGGGTTTCGGGTCTGGATGATCACCTCTCCGGGTAGGTCTCGCCGTCCGGCGCGGCCGGCAACCTGGGTGATGAGTTGAAAGGTGCGCTCTGCGGAGCGAAAGTCGGGGAAAGCCAGACTGGTGTCCGCGTTGATGACCCCGACGAGGGTGACGCGCGGAAAATCCAGCCCCTTGGCGACCATTTGCGTGCCCAACAGCACATCGGCCTCCCCCCGGGCGAAGCGACGCAGTAGCTCCTGGTGCGCGTTTTTGCGCGTCGTGGTGTCCAGATCCATCCGGATCACCCGGGCCTCGGGCAGAAGCGTATGCAGGTCCTCCTCGACGCGCTGGGTGCCGATGCCCAGGGGGTTGAGCGCTATCGATCCACAGCGTGTGCACAGATCTGGAGCCCGCTGGGCATGCCCACAGTAATGGCATCGCAGCTGGCGATGGCTTTTATGGTAGGTGAGCGTGACTGCGCAGGAGGGGCATGCGGGGGTCCAGCCGCAGTCCTGGCATTCCAAGACGGGCGCATAACCCCGACGGTTCTGCAGCAGGATGATCTGTTCACCCCTTTTTAAGCGCTCCTGCAGGGCGCGCAGTAGCGGGGCCGACAAGCTCCCTCGACGAGGATGGCGGCGCAGATCCACCAGGCGCACCTCGGGCAGGCGGGCCGCCTCGATGCGTTCGGGCATCTCCAGAAGCGTGAACTTGCCCGTGCGGGCGTTATGATAGGACTCCAGGGACGGGGTGGCCGATCCGAGCACGCAGACGGCATCCAGAAGGGCGGCCCGCTGAATGGCTACATCCCGAGCATGGTATCGGGGGGCGGGATCAAACTGCTTGTAGCTCGGCTCGTGTTCTTCATCGACAACGATCAGGCGCAGATGCTGTACGGGGGCGAAGACGGCCGATCGCGGGCCGATGACCACCCGGAAAAGACCGGACCGGATCCCACGATAGGCGTCGGCCCGTTCGCCCTCCGATAGGCGGCTGTGCAGAACGGCGACCAGGGAACCAAAACGCCTCTGGAAGCGGCCCACGATCTGCGGGGTGAGCACGATCTCGGGTACGAGCACGATGGCCGATCCCCCCTGCTGCAGGACGGCCGCGATAGCCTCCAGATAGACCTGCGTTTTTCCGCTTCCCGTTACCCCATGCAGCAGGAACGTCCGATGGCATCGGCGCTGAAGCGCCTCCGTGATAGCCCCAAGGGCCCGCCGCTGGGCTTCGGTGAGCGCCACCGGATCGGGGGATTCCTCGCTCTCGTAGCGAGGCTGTCGCCAGATCAGCCGGTGCTCGATTTGCACCAGTCCGCTGGCTTGAAGCGCGCGCAGCGTGGAGCGGGAGATCCCGGTCCGGCGCAGCAGCTCGGTCGTGGAAACCGGTCTTTGCTCTTCTAGGAGCCACCGAAGCAGGCGGGCTCGGGCAGGTGCCCGTCGTTCCAGGGAGGCCAGCACGGATTCGGAGTGCGCCTCCGGGGCGGGCCGGAGGAAGGTTTCCCGGAGTAGCTCGGGTTCGGCGCTACGGCTGTGGCCCTCCAGATGCACCAGACCCAGCTCGGCCAGATGCAATAGTTCGGAGAGCCGGATACCCCGACGGGACAGGGTTTGATATCGGATACCCGGCGAGGTGCGCACCCACTCGAGGATCCTGCGGAGCCGGACGGACAGTTTCGGGTCGGCGGCTGTGGGCAGGGGATAGACCCGGTAGCTCGCCTTGAGCTCAAAAGCGCCCGGAAGGGCTGCGCGCAACGCCTCTCCCCAGGAGCAGAGGTAGTAGGAAGCCACCCAGCGCGTCAGCCGAAGCAGTTCCTCCGAGAATGCCGGGGTGCTGTCGAGTATGTCCAGTACGGGCCGGATCGCGACTCCCTCCGGGGCGTGCTCAGTCCATCCAACCAGAACGCCGATGGCCCGCCTGCGGCCAAACGGCACGAGCACGCGACTGCCCACACGGGCCTGATCGTACAGTTCTGCCGGTATTTGGTAGGTAAACGTACCCCCGTCTTCGGACTCCCAGGATACGGGAGGCAGGGGAAGGGCTATCTGCGCATATGAACCCGGATCCTGCATCGGGGAAAAATTAGGACTCATCTTCCTTTGCAGGCACCTCCTGCCCCTGGCGTATCTGGTATCGGTGCCGTACGCGGTCTAAATTCTCCGGTGGCCATGGAATGGGAGCGTTACCTCCGACAGCTCATCCTGCCCCAGGTGGGGGTCACAGGACAGGAACGCCTCCGTCGTGCCCGGGTGCTCCTGATCGGGCTCGGAGGGCTGGGTTCCCCGCTGGCCTATTATCTGGTGGCCGCAGGGGTGGGCCGGCTGGGGATGGTGGAGTACGATCGAGTCGAGTTATCGAATCTGCACCGCCAGATCCTCTACACCAGCTCGGATGTGGGCCGCTCCAAGCTCGAGGTCGCCCGGGAACGGCTTCGGATCCTCAATCCCGAGGTGGAACTCCTGCTCTTCGAGGAGCCCTTCGGACCGGAGAACGCAGATCGCATCCTGGAGGGCTTCGATGTGGTGGCTGATGGATCGGATAACTTCCCGACCCGGTATGCCGCCAGCGATGCCTGCGTCCGCAGGGGGATACCCTATGTGTACGGGAGCCTGTATCGCTTCCAGGGGCGGGTCGGCGTACTAGCCGGGGGCGGTCCGTGCTACCGATGTCTCTATCCGGAGCCGCCGAGGCCGGATCAGGTGCCCGGCTGTGGGGAGGTGGGGTTGCTCGGTCCTCTGGCCGGGGTGGTGGGCTCCCTGCAGGCGCTCGAGGTGCTGAAGTGGATTCTGGGCACGGGAGATGTTCGTCCGGGCCGTCTGCTCCATATCGACGGACTCAAGGGGGAGTTTTCCGTCTTCACCCTGGAACGGGATCCGAACTGTCCGGTCTGTAGCGGTGCGGGATCTGGGGCCCCTCGAGCGGAGGAGTTCCAGGAACCGGCGCCGCATCGCGATCCGGAAACGCTCTATCTACGGTTGCGTTCCGGGGAAGCACCCTTGCTGGTGGACGTTCGGGGAGAAGAAGAACGCAGGGCAGGACATCTGGGCGGAATCTGGATCCCCTGGGAGGAGCTTGCCCGACGCCTGCAGGAGCTGGAGCCGTATCGAGATCGGGAGCTGCTCATCTACTGCGAGCGCGGAGAGCGCAGCGCACAGGTGGTGCGCTGGCTGCGGGGGCTGGGCTTCAGCCAGGTCTATAACCTCGCCGGTGGGCTATCGGCCTGGCGGCGGGCCGGATTTCCCCTTCAACCCGGCTGATCAAGCACCTGGGTGATCGCCTCTTCGAAGCTGTAGATGCCGGTTCGGTGTCGGATCCAGGCCGCGGCCCAGAGCGCCCCCTCAGCGAAGATGCGCCGACTCCGGGCTTCATGACGGAGCCGGACGCGCTCGTGGGGGCCGTCAAAGCCCACCTCGTGTTCTCCGGGTATCTCACCGGCTCGGATGACGGCTACGGAGAGGGGACCGAAATGGGGCTGCAGGATTTCCAGTATTTTTCCGGCCGTGCCGCTTGGCGCATCCCGTTTGTGTCGATGGTGCGCCTCCAGCACGTAGGCATCGAAGATGCCCAGTCGGGAGCACAGCGCCGCCGCCTGCCTGACCAGGCGCAGAAACACCTGCATGCCCAGGGAAAAGTTGGGGCCGTAGACGACCCCGGTCGGATGTGCCGCCAAGAGGGCCCGCAGGGCGGGAAGCTGTTCGTACCATCCCGTGGTGCCGATAACCATGCGACATCCAGCCCGGGCGGCTACGGCGGCAGCGGGTAAAACGGCCTCGGCGGTAGAGAAGTCCAGCAAGACCTCGACGTTTTCCAACTGGGCGGGATCCCGAAGAGGGCGGGTGCGATCGAAGCGTTCGGTCACGGTCCAGCCATACCGCTGGGCCAGGGCCTCGATTTCCCTGCCCATCTGTCCGTATCCATGCAGGGCGAGCGTGAGCCGTTCCATGAGCCGATCTCAGTCTGTGTCCTCATGCTCATAGAGGCGAACGATCACAAACTCCTCCTTCCTGGCCGAGTCGCGGGGCCCGGAGGCGATCCGGAGGGCCCCGGTTTGGGATGGGGGAGGGAGTCTTCGGGTCGATCTGGAAGCGTATATCCGCTTTCGCTTCCAGCGCCACAAAAGACCGATAAGCAAGAGCACCAGCCCGGCGATTCCGGCAAGGGGGAGGACCTCCCCGGAGTCGAACAGCAGGATCGCCGAGGAACGGACGGGAAGAGAGGCGAGCTCCCGCCTCGGAGGGTGTATTCGATCCCAGATAAGCCCCCGGATGCGCTCCCAGGCCAGCGAAGATATCTGGATGGAGAGCGAATCCCGGCTGCGCCATGCATACCAGTCCGCATAAAACCGGTTAATCAGGGGAACGTCGGGAGCATACGGGCTCTGGTAGGGCCAGATTCGGCGCATAAAGGAGGCGCGCGTGTTGTCTACCACGAGCCAGAGCCCGTCTCGGAGCGCAACGGCCGTCTGCACATGGCTGGGTTCGGGCATGACAATACGGGCCGGCACATCGGCCAGGCGGAGCAGGGCTGTGTAGGCCATTTCCAGTTCGCTACACCGGCCAAACCCGAACAGCAGCGTATCTCCCCATCGGTACCGGGGCGCGGGGGAGAAGAGGTCTTCCAGGAAGACGCGAGGGATGCGCTCGCGCGCATGTTCGGGCACCAGCCAGCGGGCTTCTGTGCTCAGGATCGTATTGAGTGGTCGGGCGCGCCACAGCAGGGAGTCGTCCGGCTCCAGCCGCTCCAGCTCCGCCCGTCTTTCGAGGGGAAGGTAGCGGATGCCAAGCCATCCGCCGGGGCGCAGGAGATCGTACATCAGGCGCGCGGTGGCCCATCTGCGATGAGCCGTGCTGTCGTCTTCCAGCCCGTACTGGGCCGCTAGAGCACGCCACTCCGGTTCATGCAGGCGAGCATAGGCGGTGACCAGTTCCCCCTGCAGCATCCGGATCGCCTTCTCCAGGGGGAGGAGGGAATCCGGAACGGCCGCAGCCCACCACAGCAACAGAAACGCAACCATGCCCCTTGGCTCGGTGTATATGGCGACTGCGCACAGGTAAAGAACACAGCCGGGGGGCGGGAATGCCAGTCCGGATAGGAGCTCCAGGGGAAAATTTCGGCGCGAAGCGGCGTAGAGAAGGGGAAGATGTGCATAATCTGGATGCTGAACGGGTTGACAGCCCGTCTTGAAAATCCCTATTTTTACGGCCCCCAACAATACGGGCGCATAGCTCAGGTGGTCTAGAGCGCTTGCTTCACACGCAAGAGGTCCGGGGTTCGAATCCCTGTGCGCCCACCCAATCAGGCCCGAAATTTCGGGCTTTTTTATTTTTGCGGCCTTGCGTGTTTCCCCTGAGATAATGCCGCCGGGCACGGCCCTTCGTGCATAAGGGGGTAGGGTTTCGTATTTTCAGGTCGATGGCCGACGGGGGTGCTATGGTGCAGGCAGGGCGCTTTATCGTGGGCACGGATCGCAACGTGGGCAAGACGGTTTTGTCGGCGGCTCTGGTGGCTCTGCTCCGGGAGCGCGGGGTGCAGGCTACGATGATGACCCCTGTCGAGACGGGGGGGATGGTTGAGGATGCCTATGAGCTTTTGGAGCGCATCGGCCTCCAGGAGCCCCGACGGCTGGTCACCCCCATCCGCTATGAAACCCTGGCCTCCCCGTATGTAGCCAGCCTGATCGAGCGCAAGCCCGTAGATCTGGGGCTTATCGAGTCCGCCTTTCAGGAGCAGGTGCGGATGGGCAAGTTCGTTATCGTCGAGGGGGCCGGTGCGCGTGTGCCGCTGGCAAAAGGGGTTTTCATGCTCGATTTGATTCGACGGCTCGGGTTGCCGACCCTGATCGTGGCCCGGTCCGGCCGGGGTACGCTCAACCACTGCCTGCTTACGCTCGAAGCCCTGCAAGGGGCGGACATCCCGGTCGAAGGGTTTCTGCTCAACGGATTCGGGCAGTACGGAGAGGGTTTTGCCGAGGCGATGAACCCGGAAGTGCTTGAGGAGCTAAGCGGCCTGCCTGTGCTGGCTGTGGTAGAATGGCGGCCCCAGTACCAGCGCGATCTGTGGGCTTTGATCCGGGACATGGCCAGACAACCCCGGCTGGGGGCGTATCTGGACGAGTTGGCCGCATCGATCGTTTCTTCCTGGCGAATGGAAAAGGGGGGCTGAGATAGAGCGATGTCCGTAGGGCAATCCAGGCGCCGGTTCTTTTATGATACCGATCCGGAGGCAATGCGTCGGCGCATCTGCGCCTGCCTGGAGAGCGCTCCGGATCCGGGAGAGCTGGGTATAATCCGCGCCCTGCTGGTGCCCGCCCGTCCGGTCGGAGAGGCCGAGCCCGTGGCGGGGGCGGCCTATCGGGCTGTTGAGGGAGAGCCATACGAAAACATTGTGCTTGTGGCCTCCAGCGCCGTGGGGGCTTTTCAGCGCATCTCGATCACGGAGGATGAGGTCTACGAGACTCCTCTGGGTGCCATCCCGATTGATGATGTGCTGCGCAACGAGCTCTGCGATGAGGACGACGATATTTTTCTTTCCCGCCAGGGGCATGAGCACAATTTCGGGATCGAAGCCCAGCTGCCTTTTCTGCAGTGTGCCCTGTCGCATCCGTTTTCTCTGGTGCCCATCGTAATGGGATGGGAGACGTGGGATTTTTGTCGGGAACTGGGCAGTGCGCTGGGCGAGGTGTTATCCGTGCGCAATGCGCTCCTGATCGCCCCCGTGGAGATCCAGAGCGCCACCCCCGAAGCGCTCCAGGAGCTTGTCCGCCTCCTGGAGGGGATGGAGCCGGAGCGGCTTTCCGCTTTTCTGCATGCCCAGAAGGTGGGCATACAGGGGGTGGGACCTGTGCTGGTCTCCTATCTGGCGGCCCTGGAGCTTGGGGCTAACCAGGCCCGGGTTCTGGCCCTGCGGCGCCAATCCAATGGATCGGCGGCTTTGGCCGTGGCCATTTACCGAGCGAGCTAATACATGGAAAGCGGGCCCGTGGTTGCGCTTGTGGGGGCCGGGGCGGTCGCCCGGAGTCTGGCCCATGCGCTTGGCCAGGTGGGCGTCCCGATCGCGGCCGTCTTGAGTCGGTCGGAGTCCTCGGCCCGAGCCCTGAGCGAGGAGGTGGGAGCGCCTCTATGGGGATGTGTGGGCCAGCGTGCCCTGCCCCGCATTACGGATCTGTTTATCGCCGTACCCGATGGAGAGCTGGCCTCCGTGGCGGCGTCTCTGAAGGCGCCTTCCTGGGAGGGGGTCTGGGTGGCGCACATGTCCGGCGCGCTCACTGCCCGAGAGCTTGATTCCCTCCGCGAGCGGGGGGCGATAACCTGCTCATTTCATCCCATGCAGAGCTTTCTGCGGGAGCGCATCAGCTCGTTTTCCGGTATTTACATAGGCGTTGAAGGGGATCCGGAGGCCGTGGCACGGGCCGTCTGGTGGGCTGAACGGCTCGGCGCGCGCGCCGTGTTGGTGCCTCCGGAGGCCAAAGGCCTCTATCATATAGCCGGGATCCTGGCCAGCAACTACCTGATCGCCCTGCTGGGCGTAGCCCAGGAAGTGCTGGCGGGTCTGGATGTGAGAGGGGAGCGGGCTTTTGCCCTGCTCCAACCGCTGGTTCGTGGCGCGCTGGAGAACGCCGAGGCCCTGGGTGATCCCGAAAGGGCCCTCTCCGGGCCCATTCGCCGTGGAGATGTGCTGACCCTGCAGCGTCACGGCCAGGTGCTCGCGGAGCGGCTGCCCCATCTGATCCCGCTCTATGTGGCGATGGGGATTGAGACGGTTCGCATTGCTGTGCGGAAAGGGTACCTGGAACCGGAACGAGCTCAGGCTGTGTTGGCCGAACTGGAGCGCATACTTCGGTGGGATCCATCCGAGGAGTCCTTGCCGTGATCTCCAAAACGGATGCGCTTGTGCTGCGTGCCCTCGATTACGGGGAAACAAGCCGGATCGTTACCCTCTACAGCCGGCGTTTCGGCAAGCTTGCCGTGATGGCCCGAGGAGCCCGTCGTCCGGGTAGCCGTATAGCCGCCTGCTTGCAGCCCCTGGCCTACATCGATGTGGTGCTCTACTATCGCGCCGGAAGAGAGTTGCAGTACCTCTCCGAGTGCGCCTTTGTTCGGCCTATGCCCCGATGGGAGGAGGACTGGGAGCGCAGGGCTTGCGGACTACTCCTGCTGGAGTGGCTGGATCGGATTACCCCGTCCGGTGAGCCCAATGCGGCGCTGTTCAACTGGGCGTTGCGGGCGCTCCAGAGCCTCTACGAGGGGACAGGGCAGGCGCGCACCTGGGTGCTGCTTTTTCTTCTGCGCGCCCTGCCCCTGATCGGCTACGGGTTGCGGCTGGAGAGGGAGGGGACTTCGGGTCCTTGGGCCTTCGAGGAGACCGAGGGGCGCCTTGTGGCCCGCCGCAAAGCCGGCGCGCGCGCCCGCCCTATATCCGATGGAGCTATAGCTGCGCTGGAACACCTGATAGAGGCACCCGTAGAACGGGTACAGCATCTGGTTATCCCGGTTCGCCTGTGGGACGAGCTCATGGAGCATGTGGGAGCGTTTCTGCAGGCGCACCTGGGACCGCTACCTCCGGTGCGCAGCTGGGAGGTCTTTCAGCGTATGGTCCTATTCAAGGCAGGATAGCATGCCATGAGACGAGCCCGGTGGTTCTGGGTTGTGGGGTTGCTTCTGGTGGGGATGTTGCTGGGTGTGTTGCTTGTATCCTCGTGGGGTCCCCTTCGCCCCAGACCCCTCTGGGGTGGATCGGAGTCGGCAGTGCCGCCCATTGGGCAGGCTACCTATGAGGTGGGCGATGTGGCTTCGGTGCATGCGCTCAACGAGCTTTTTGTGCGCGTGGCCCGGCAGGTTAAGCCCACGGTGGTCTATATCACGGTTGAAAGCCGGGGAAGAGCCGCCTTGCCCCAGGATCGCTTTCATCAGTTCGATCCCAACGATCCGCGCTGGCGTCAGTTCTTCGAACGCCCCCGGCAGGGTGCGGGATCGGGTGTCATTCTCACCCCGGATGGCTATATCGTGACGAACAACCACGTCGTCGAAGGAGCCGACGAGGGGGGAATCCGGGTCCAGCTGGCCGACAAGCGGGAATTTGTGGCCCGGCTGGTGGGCCGCGATCCGTCCACGGATCTGGCCGTGCTCAAAATCGAGGCCCGGGGGCTTCCGACGATCGCGATCGGCAACTCCGATGCCGTGCAGGTCGGCGAATGGGTGTTGGCCATCGGTAACCCGTTCCGGCTCACCTCCACGGTCACCGCCGGTATCGTAAGCGCCACGGGCCGCAATGTGGGGGTGATCAACGAGCGCTTTGGCATCGAGGACTTTATACAAACCGATGCCGCCATCAATCCGGGCAATTCCGGAGGGGCGCTTGTGAACCTGCGCGGAGAGCTTATCGGCATCAATACGGCCATCGCCACCGAGGGGGGCTCATATGAGGGATATGGCTTTGCCATACCCTCGAACATGGTGCGGCGTATTGTGGAAGACCTTATCCGGTATGGAACGGTACGACGTGGCTTCATCGGCGTCGAGATTGCCGATGTGGATGATGCCCTGGCCCGTCGGGCGGGTCTGAGCCGGGTGACTGGGGTGGTGATTAATCGCATTCTGCCCGGCGGTGCGGCGGAAAAAGCTGGCCTTCGGGTCGGGGATATCATTCTGCAGGTAGGCGGCGAGGACGTGGAAGCGGCCAATCATCTGCAGTCCAAAGTGCTCAAATACCGACCTGGAGACCGGGTGCCCCTGCTTGTCTGGCGCGACGGCCGCAGTCTGAGCGTGGAAGTCGTTCTGCAGGGACCTGAGGCGGCGCCCATCCAGCAATGGGCCCAGAGTACTCCGGAAGATAATCCCGATACGCTGGGCCAGGAGGATCTGCCGCCTTTCCCCTTGCCCGATGTAGATGAATCGGGGGGGGCTGTGTTGAGCGCCTGGGGGCTGGTCCTTGAACCCCTGGATCCGGCGCAGGAAGAGGGCCCCGGCTCCGGGGTCCGGATCCGGAGTGTGCTGCCCGGTAGCCTGGCGGCGCGTCGGGGCCTGGAGCCCGGCTCCGTCCTGCTGGCCATCGGACGGCGTCCGGTGCGCTCGCTGGAGGAGGCGCGCAGGGCGCTTCTGGAGGCGCTGCAACGGGGAGGGGCCCTGCTCAAGGTGCGTCGGCCCGATGGGGGTGTGCTCTACTACGATCTGTACTGGGCGCGGCGGTAGCAGAGCGCATCCCAGCACGTGGCCCAGGAGTCCCTTTCGGGAGGAGGAGAGGGGGTGTCATATGCCTTTATCATCAACCCGGCCGCCGGCAGGGCGAGGGCCGGTCGGCTGGTGCGGGATCTTGAGGACTGGCTTACGGCGCATGCCGTAGCACACGTGCTTTTGCTCACGCGCGCCCCGGGACATGCCGTGCAGCTGGCCGCCGAGTGGGGCCGGCGCCTGCCCTACGTGATCGCCGTAGGGGGAGATGGGACAGCCAATGAGGTACTAAACGGGCTCCTGGAAACCCCCGCGGCGCTGGGCGTATTGCCGATGGGGAGCGGCAATGATTTCGCCAAGATGACCGGCCTGTCCACCTCCTGGACCCAGGCCCTGAAGGGGCTGCTGCGGGCTCGTCCGATCCCGACCGATTACGGAACCGTACGGTGGGATGGATCCGGGGAGCGCCACTTCCTGAATGCCGTGGGGGTCGGATTCGACGCGGAGGCCGCCTATCGGGCTCGGTGGACTAAGCGTTTCGGAGGGCTGCTCGGCTATGTTGTAGCCGTACTCTGGACCCTGTGTCGATGGCGGGCCCCCTGGATGCATCTTCGCTGGGAGGCGCCCTCTGGAGCCGGATCCTGCAGGCGGCGGTATTTTTTCCTCACCATAAGCAATGGAGCCTGTTCGGGAGGCGGATTTTATCTTGCCCCTCATGCCCGTATTGACGATGGGCTGTTTGATCTCTGTCTGGTCGATGCCCTGCCCTTCTGGAGGGCGCTCTGGCTCATGCCGCGCGTTATGCGCGGTACTCATCTGGGAGCACGAGAGATCGAGTTGCTGCGCGCTTCCCGAATTGAGGTTTATGCCGATATCCCCTTGCCCGTACATGCCGATGGGGAGGTGCTCACCCGCGGGGCACATGCGCTCTCCTGTACACTGCGGGCGGGTCAGCTACCCGTTCTGCGCATGCCTGCTTATGCGGGGAAAACAAAAGGGGCTTGACAAGCCCATCTGCTTCGGATAACTTCTCCTGCGGCGCGTGCGCGTTTGCACCGCCCCAAGTGCAGAACAAGCTGAGGGGGACTGCCTGCGCGTGTTGGCTACTCAGTCCGATCCTGAAGAACGACCCTGTCCGTCCTACATCGAAGCCGGTATGCCCGCTTCGCACGTGGGTGTGGAGCGGTCTATGCGTTCTGCAGAGTCCTTAAAGAGGAGGCTCATCACATGATCCGACGTCTGGGTACGGTGGCCCTGGGGGTACTGTTGCCCATACTGGCGTGGGCGCAGACCGGCAAGCTGGCCGGTCGCGTCACCGACGCCCGTACGGGCGAGCCGCTGCCCGGGGCGAGTGTGGTGCTGGAGGGGACTACTCTGGGCACCGCTACCGATGTTAACGGGAACTATTTCATCCTGGCCATCCCACCGGGCACGTATACGGTTCGGGTCTCCTTTGTGGGATACGAGACCCGGCGTATCGAGGGGGTGGTGATCAACGCCAATTTTACGCGCGAGCTCAACGTGGAGTTGCGCGAGCAGGTGGGTCAGCTCGGTGAAGTGGTCGTCGAATACGAACGGCCCCTGATCCAGAAAGACGCCATTGGCCTGCCCCGGATCGTGGACGCGGAGCAGATCCAGAACCTGCCCGTGCGCGGGGTCAACAATATCGCCGGCTTGCAGGGCGGGGTGGTGCAGGATGAGCGAACCGGATCGATCAACGTGCGCGGCGGGCGTACGGATGAGGTGATCTACATCGTCGACGGGGTGCGTATCTCCGCCGGCGCCCTGGCTGTGCCGCAGAACGCCATTCAGGAGCAGACCATGCTCATCGGCGGTCTGCCGGCAGAGTACGGAGACGCCATGTCCGGGGTGATCCAGGTTACCACCCGTGATGCCGGTTCCCGCTTCTTTGGCACCGTGGAGGGGATCTCGAGCCAGTTCCTGGATCCCTACGGCTACAATACGACCAGCCTGGTCGTAGGGGGCCCGCTGGCGGGTACGCGTCTGGGCTTCATGCTCAGTGCGGAGTACAACTATCGCAAGGACTCTGATCCGACCCCGATTGTCATGAAGAGCGTACCGGATTCCATTTTCCAGCGCTTTCTCAAGCGGCCGCGCTTCATCGACGACCAGGGTCGGCTCATCCGGGCTCCGGAGACGAACCGTACCTTTGTGGATACGCGCGTAAAACCCAATAACGACTTCTGGAACATCAACCTGGTGGGGCGCTTGACCTTCCGGCCCGCCTCCGGCATGTCCCTGCGGATCGGGGGAACGTATTATCAGAGCCTCGATGACAGCTGGTCGCTGCAGCGCATGCTCTATAACTGGGACCACAACGGCCGTGGGGAGCGCCAGGATTACCGGGCCTACGTGAACTGGACGCATTCGGTTTCGGCCAGCACGTTCTATCAGGTCCAGGTCGATTACCTGCGTGCTTATGGTAAATCGTACGATCCGATTCTGAAGGACAACCTCTTCGCCTACGGCGATCCCCTCTTCGGGCTCGCTCGCGGAGATACTACGGCCATGTACTGGTACAACCGGCTCGATGGCGACGGCGACGACGACGTCACCGACCGGGGTGACGGGTTCGTCAGAAATCCGGGTGCGATCGAGTATCCGGCCATCACGGGCATTTATCGCGTTATGGCCGAACCCGGCACGGTCTTCAACGGCTACTCCTTCAGCCAGACTGAACAATTCCGCCTCTCCGGGAACGTGACCACCCAGATCGGGATCCATCAGATCAAGTTCGGCGGGGAATTTGAGCAGAAGGTGCTTCGGGCCTGGAGCATCAGCCCGCAGGTGCTCTACAAGCGTATGGCTCCGCTTGGAGTGCCCCTGGCGGAGGCCAGTCTTACCAAGTTCCGCAACGGATTCTTCGACATCGAGGATATTCTGGGCTACTACGGCTATGATCCGCTGACTATGCGTAAGATCAACCCGAAGTGGGAAGACTGGTTCAAGCCGGAAAACCGCACCAGCCCGCCCATTGCGCCGTTCCGGCCGCTGTATATGGCCGGCTTTGTGCAGGACAAAGTCGAGTACCGCGACCTGGTCCTCAACATCGGGGTGCGCGTCGATCTCTTCGACGCCAACCAGAAGGTACTCAAAGACCCCTACGCGCTTTTCCCCATCGAGTACCAGCGTCCTTCGTGGGCCAAGGAGGAGCTGGCCGTCTACTACAACAACGCCAACGAGATCGTGGGGTATCGCGACAAGCGGGGGAACTTCTACGACAAAAACGGCCAGGCTTCCGACGGCTTCACGATCACGCGTAAGCTGGGCGGGGACGTGCGTTTCCTGGCCAACGAACTGCGGCCCGAGGTCTTTGAGGACTACAAGCCCGAGATCACCGTGATGCCGCGCATCGGCTTCGCCTTTCCCATCACGGACCGGGCTATTTTCCATGCCCACTACGACGTGCTCACCCAGCGCCCCTCGGAGGGTCAGCTCTACGCGACGCTGGAGAACTTCCGCGATATCGCCGAATCCGGCGGGTTGCTGCCGAACGCCAACCTGCGTCCGATGAAGACGATCGAGTATGAGCTCGGCTTCCGGCAGACGCTCTCCGACAGAGCCGTGCTCGGGATCTCGGGGTTCTACAAGCAGATCAAGGATCTCATCCAGCGCCGCAACATCTTTTTCGTGCGCCCCTTCGATTATACGGGCTACCAGAACGTGGACTTTGGCACGGTCAAGGGGGCTACCCTGGAGTTCCAGCTGCGGCGCACGAACAACGTTTCCGTCGACGCCAACTACACGCTCTCCTTTGCCGACGGCACGGGTTCGGATCCGAACACGCTTTCGCTGGTCACCTGGGTGCAGGGCGTGGTGCCCAACATCATCTCACCGCTGGATTTCGATCAGCGGCATCGCATCAACCTGAACGTCGACTGGCGTCTGGGGCGCGGTGAGGGGCCAGAGCTGCTGGGCGGTAAGCCTTTAGAGAACTTCGGCATTAACCTGCTTGTGCAGGCGGCCAGCGGCCGACCCTATACGCGATCCAAAAACGTGGGGCCGTTCTGGACGAGCCGTACCCGCGCCCCGCTGGGCGGGATCAATGGGGCGCGCATGCCCTGGTCGACGCTTGTAAACGTACGTCTGGATCGGCGTTTCGATCTGGGGCGGGCCAATCTGACGGTCTACCTCTGGGTGCAGAACCTGTTCAACAACCAAAATGTGCGCGCCGTTTACCCCTACACGGGCGTGCCCAATGATGACGGATTCCTCTCTACCCCCGAGGGTCGTGGGGAGCTGGAGCGCGTACTGGATCCCGTCTCCTTCGTGGAGCACTATCGGATCCGAGCTAATAACCCGAACAACTACGGTATACCGCGTTCGGTCCGGTTGGGGGTCCGACTGAACTTCTAAGGGAAACCGGTCTCCGGAGGGGAGGGCTAAAGCCTCCCCCTCCGGGGAGGGTAAAGACAAAACAACGACCAACCATGAAATGTGGGGTCACGGGTCTATGAAAACTACTCGAACGCTTGCAGCCCTGAGTCTGTGTGCGGCGCTTCTGTGGGGTGTCCGACCGAGCTGGGCTGAGCGCAACAAGGCGGAGTCTGCCCCGGCTCGCTCCGCGTTGGCCAGTGTACAGGCTGGCTGCAACACCGGAAGCGCCTTCAAGACGCTGGATGTCAACAACGTCAGCGCGGGTCTACTCAACACAGGCGGGTTCTGGTGGGATAACCAGAATCCCCGCTATGAGGTGCCCCGGGGTAGCGGCAAGACCTCCATCTTCGCGGGCGCTATGTGGATCGGGGGGCTTGCTAACGGACAACTGCGCATTTCCGCCGCTCGGTACGGCAACTATGAGCTCTGGCCCGGTCCGATCGAGGCCGGTCAGAATGGCACCTGCGCCCAGTACGACCGGATCTGGAAGGTGGACCGCAAAGATCTCGAGGCGCTCGATGAAGGCGGAGCTCCCACGCCGGATATCCGGGATTGGCCCTGGCAGCTGGGGGCGCCCTGGATCGACAAAAACGGCGACGGTCGCTATCGCATCGAGGACGGGGATCGTCCGCGCATTCTGGGCGACCAGATGCTGTGGATGATCATGAACGACGTGGGCGGTCAGCACCGGGCCACCGACGGAGCCCCGATCGGGCTGGAGGTCCGCTTTACGGCCTTTGCCTTCAACCGGGAAGGCGCGCTGGGTAATACGACGTTCTACAAGATCGAGCTCGTCAACAAAGGCGATGCGGATCTGACGAACGCTTACGTATCCATCTTCCATGACCCGGACCTGGGGAACTTCCAGGATGACTACATCGGCTGCGATACCCTGCTGGGGCTGGGCTTCTGCTACAATGGGGATAACGTCGACGAGGGGGCGGCCGGATACGGGGACCGTCCCCCCGCTGTGGGGACGGACTTCTTCCAGGGTCCGCTTGTGAACAATGACGGGATCGATAACGATCAGGATGGGCAGGTCGATGAGGCCGATGAGCGGCTCAAGATGACCTCCTTTACGTACTTCAACAACGGGGCCTGCAATAACTGCGACCCCACCACGGGGATACAGTACTACAACTACATGCAGGCTCGGTTCCGCGACGGGTCCCCGCTTACCTTTGGTGGGGACGGTACGAATCCGGCCAGCCGGCGTACCTTCTTCGCTTTCCCATCGGATCCGAACGAGCCCTGCGGGCCGAACGTCTGGCATGAGGTCTGCGCCGGAAACGTGCCCGCCGACCGCCGATTTGTGATGACCACAGGTCCCTTTACGCTCAAGCGTGGTCAGGTGCAAGAGATCGTCTTCGGTACGGTGTGGGCGCAGGGGCTTAACCGGCTGGCTTCCGTGACCGCGCTCAAGAGCGCCGACGCCAAAGCGCAGGCCGCCTTCGATTTGAATTTCGAGCTGCCCTCCGGGCCGCCCTCGCCTCGGGTTGAAGTGGCCCAGCTCCCCAACCAGGTTACCCTCTCCTGGGATGATCGGGCCGTGAGTTATCGGGCGGGTAATTATCGCTTCGAGGGCTACATGATCTACCAGTACCGTACGCCCTCCACCACGGCCGAACGCAAGCTGCTGGCGACCTATGATGTGAAGAACGACATCACGGTCGTCTTTGATGAGATCTTCGATGAGCGCTACGGCGTTGAGGTGAACGTGCCCGTGGCTTTTGGATCGGATTCGGGGCTTAAGTTCTCCATCACGATCGACAAGGACGCCTTCACAGGCGGTCCCCTCATTAACGGCAAGGACTACTACTTTGCCGTCGTCGCCTATGCCATCGATCCGGAAGGGGCTCCCGGGCTGCGTATGCTCAGCAGCCCGCTTTCGGCCTCCGAGCTCATCACCGTCCGGCCCACCTACGTGGGCAGCTTCGGCGGGCTTACCCCCAGGGCCCGGTATGGAGATAAGGCGCCGGTGGTGCAGACTACGGGTAAGAGCGATGCGACGATCATCCCGACCGTGGTCAACCCGCTCAAGGTTAAAGACAACACCTACCAGATCACCTTCAAGGACGCGGGTCGCGATGACCACGGGCAGCAGATTCTGAAGTGGTCGGTGCGCAACAAAAACACAGGTCAGGTGCTCAAGTCCGACATGCCCCTGAGCCCGGATCCCGTTGCGCTGGTTGATGAGGGTATTGAGCTTGTGGTCGATGGGCCGCCTCCGGGGGTGAAGCGGGAGGATATGTTCTCCACAGAAGACGAAAGCAAGTGGGGATGGAAGATTATCTCAGGTACCCGACGCTTCACCTGGGCCGGCGGGGAAAACGAGGAATTCGAGGGCTTCCAGCACGCCCTGACCGGGCTGTGGGATCCGTACTCCTACTTTGGCTTCGGTCCGCGAGCCGTGTCCCCCACGCAGTTGCGGGATGTGGAGCTGCGTCTGGCGCGCACAGACGTAAACGGCAATGTGCTGGATCCCAATGATCCGAACTGGTCGAGGGGGTATCGGTACCTGCGACTGGCCACGGCCGCACCGGCCCGTCCGGAGTTCGCCCCGTACATTATCAATCGCTCCGGGGGATACGCCTTCCAGATCTTCGAGAAGAACGTGCCCCTTTCGGCCTGGGATGTGACCGATCCCAACAATCCCAGGCGGCTTGCTGTGGGGTTCCTGGAGAATAACACCTCTGGCGGGCTTGTGGATGGCAAATACTGGCCTGGACCCACGAACACGGACAACTGGGCCTCTAGCGGTCCCCGGGAGTGGCTCTTCATCTTCACCAAGCCTTACAGCGAAACCCAGGATCCGGAACTGGCGGGCAACATCCTGACCCAGCCGCTTCCGGTCATGTACTGGGCTTCTTGGAACCGCCGGGGTAATGTGGCCTTCTCGCCCAACCAGAGTGGGGAGGATCGGTTCGGAATCTATCCGAACAAAGTGATCTCCCCCACAGACGTGTACGAGTTCTCCCTGGCCAGCCTGGCTCCGGTCAAGTCCGACAGCGCGCTCAAGGCTTCGCTGGATCAGATCCGGGCCGTGCCGAACCCGTACTACGGGGCCAGCGCCTATGAGATCCGCAACGTCACGGACGTGATCCGCTTCACCAACCTGCCGGAGCGGGCCGTGCTGCGCATCTTCACCGTGGCCGGCACGCTCGTTCGGACGTTGATCAAGGATAATCCGAACAGCACCACGCTCGACTGGGATCTGCAGAACGAGCAGGGGCTACCGGTGGCCTCGGGTATGTACATCGTGCATGTCGAGTTCCCGGATTATCCCCAGGAGAAGCCCCGAATTCTGAAGGTGGCCATCCTGAAGAAGACCCTCCAGCTGTCTGATTTCTAAAGCGCGAAGGAGAGCAGGCCATGACACGATATACGCTATCGCTGAGCCTTCTGGGGGCCTTCTTCCTGTTGCTCAGCACCGCACCCGCACAGGCGGGCGACCGCAACCGCCGGGGGGGCGCCGGGGCGCAGGAGTTGCTGATCCCCTTCGGAGCGCGCACGTACGCGCTCGGCGGGGCTGTGACGGCGAACATGACCGGCATCGAGGCCCTTTTCTCCAATCCGGCCGGTCTGGCTTATACCGGGGGTACGGAGGCCATGTTCAGCCGCGTGCAGTATGTGGCCGACATCGGGCTCAACTACCTGGGCGTGGCGCAGACGTTCGGCTATAATACGCTGGGCCTGAGCGTGCAGGCGCTTACCTTCGGGGATATTCCCATCACCACAGAGGATCAGCCCGAGGGCACGGGTTCGACCTTCAACCCTACCTTTATCACGGTGGGCTTCTCCTACGCCCGCATCTTCACCGACCGCATCGCCGGCGGAGTGACGATCAAGCTCATCAACGAGTCCATCGACCGGGTCTCCGCCTCTGGAGTGGCCGCCGATTTGGGCGTGCAGTACGTGGTCGGAGAAACAGGGCTGCGCTTTGGCGTGGCGCTCAAGAACATCGGTCCGGCTATGCGCTTCGACGGGGACGGATTCGTCCGCTTCGTCAACCTGCCCGAGCAGCGGCCGGATGCCACCACGAACGGGTTGAAGATCAATCCGGCTTCCTTCGAGCTGCCCAGCTTGATGAACGTGGGGGTCTCCTACCAGTACAGGCTGGCCGGCGGGGCGGCTCTGACCGCCATGGGGAACTTCCGGTCCAATTCCTTCACGGAGGACGAGTTCCAGGGCGGCCTGGAGTTCAACTTGCGCGATGTGCTCTACCTGCGCGGGGCCTACGCCTGGCAACAAACGCGAGAGGACACCTGGTTCAACGGACTCAACTTCGGAGCCGGCCTGAACCTGAAGCTCGCCACCACGAGCCTGAGCGTGGACTATAGCTACACAGGTACCCGCTACGCCGGGCTGGGCGCTGTGCAGACGATCAGCGTGCGCCTGAAGCTCTGAGCGGAATGCGCCTGGATGTGTGGCGGGGTGCGGGCCTGTAGCCGGCACCCCGCTTTTGCTTTTCCCCGATACGGGCGGCATATTCGCAAAAAGGTGATCGGAAAAAGGCCATGTGCGCCATGTCTCGAGGCTCGTTTCTGGGCGTGTTGCTCATGCTGGGTGGGATGCTCTCGCTTCGGGCACAACCCGCAATTCGGGCCGAACTGGATCAGGGGGTTTTCCGCTACGACTCCACGCAGGCCTACCTGGAGCTATATACAGCGGTGGAAGCGGCCTCCCTGCGTTTCCTGCCCCGCGCCGAGGGGCCGGGTTTTGTCGCCCGCCTGAGCCTGGAGCTGGAGATCTTCAAGGGTCCGGAACGGGTGCTTGAGGATCGATGGCGCCTGGAGGTGCCCGTCGACAGCCTGGAACAGCTTCGGGCGGGTCAGCAGGTGCTTGATGTGTATCGCTTTCTGCTTCCACCGGGCGCCTATCAGCTGCGGCTCTGGGTGCGCGATGAAGCCGACCCCACCGATCGTCGGCAACTTCTGGAACGCGACCTGCTTGTACCGGATTTCGCGCAGCCCTTGCCCCGGTCGAGTACGCTTCTGTTGGCCGGCCGCATAGAGCGCTCCGAGGAGACGGGGCATCGTTTCTACCGAAACGGCCTGCTCATATACCCCAACCCCTCGGCCCTCTTTGGCAGTACGCTGAACACGCTCTACTACTACGTGGAGCTCTATCATCTGGACCGGACCCCTCGCCTGGCATCCGGAGAGTATGAGGCCCTCGTCTACCTCTCCGAGGCCAACTCGGAACGGGCGCTGGAGGCCTACACCCGCCGACAAATGCGCGCGGTGCGTCCGGTCGATGTGCTGGTGGGAGGGTTTGACGTGGGTGGATTGCCCACGGGTGTATATGTGCTGCACGTGGCCGCCCTGGATCCCGATCGCCGCCCCGTGATCATAGCATCCAGGCGTGTGTATGTCTACAACCCGGACGTGCGTCCTCCGCAGGTGGCCGCCGACCAGGCCCCGGAACGGGATTTCGCCTCCAGTGTATTTGCGCGTATGGATGAGCACGAGCTGCAGCGCAGTTTTGAGTACGCCAATCCGATCGCCACGGAGAACGAACGGCGCACGTTCCGCAGGTTGCGCGATATAGAGGAGAAACGCCGTTTTCTCTATGAATTCTGGCTCCGCCGCGATCCCGACCCCGCCACCCCGCTCAATGAGGCCTACCAGGAATACATGAACCGGGTTCGGTATGTGAACGAGCGCTACTCGACCAAAAACCGCGAGGGCTGGCGCACGGATCGCGGACGGATCTACCTCAAATATGGGCCACCGAATACCATTCAGCCATATTACCACAACCCGGACACCGTACCTTACGAGATCTGGGAGTACTACAACATCCCGGGCGAGGGGCCAGGCATGTTCGTTTTCGCCGACAAGATGGGGTTCGGGGAATTTCAGCTTATCCATTCCACCGTCTCCGGCGAAGTCAAAAGCGCCGACTGGCAACGGGAGGTGCGGCGTTCTGTTTCTAATAATCCCCCCTACTGAAACCTTCCCATCCGGCCCAGGTTGCCTGAAAAAGCGCTTCCTGTAGTTTTTTGCCACGGCGGGATAAGGGTAGGGAGCTATGGCACGCAAGCGCATTGTGGTAACCGGCATGGGGTTGATCTCTCCGGTGGGCCATTCGGTGGCTGAATCCTGGAAGGCCATTCTGGAGGGACGTTCTGGTATTGGCCCGATCACGTATTTTGATCCGTCGCCGTATCCGACTCGGGTAGCCGGAGAGGTGAAGCATTTCGACCCCGGCCGTGTGCTCGATCCCAAAACGGCACGCCGGTACGACCGGTTTCTGCACTTCTTGCTCGTGGCCGCCCGCGAGGCCCTGGAACAGTCCGGACTGCTGGAATATCCGGAGCTGTTCGAGGAGACCGGTGTGCTGATCGGATCGGGTATCGGGGGAATCCGGAACATCGAAGAGACCGTACTGCTGTTGCACGAAAAAGGGCTCAAGTACGTGTCTCCTTTCTTCGTGCCCGGTAGCATCATCAACATGGCCAGTGGGCTGCTCTCCATCGAATATGGTTTCAAAGGGCCCAATCTGTCCGTGGTCTCGGCCTGTTCGACCGGAAATCACACCATCGGGGAAGGATACCACATGCTGCAGCGGGGAGATGCGCGGGTGATGATTGTAGGGGGTACGGAAGCCTCCATAACCCCACTGGGCCTGGCCGGCTTCTGTGCGGCGAGGGCACTCTCCACGCTCAACGAGCCCCCGGAGGCCGCCTCCCGACCGTTCGACCGAAGCCGTGACGGGTTTGTGATGGGAGAGGGGGCCGGAGTGCTCGTGCTCGAACCCCTGGATCAGGCTCTGGCCCGCGGGGCGCGGCCGCTGGCCGAGATCGTGGGATACGGGATGTCGGCCGATGCATACCACATCACCGCCCCTCATCCCGCAGGAGAAGGCGCCTATCGGAGCATGAAGCGGGCCCTGGAGCATGCGGGCATTCCCCCTGCCGAAGTGGGCTATATCAACGCGCACGCCACCGGCACTCCGGTGGGGGATATCATCGAGGTCGAGGCCATCGTGCGCCTGTTCGGCCAGAACGCCCCCCCGACCAGCTCCACGAAGTCCGCCGTCGGACATCTGCTCGGGGCGGCCGGCGCTATAGAGGCTATTTTCACCATACAGGCGCTGAGGGATCAGATGCTGCCCCCCACGATCAATTTCCGCGAACCGGAACCCAACGACCCGCTGGACCACGTTCCGGTAGCCCGTCCAGCCGTATTCGAATATGCCCTCTCGAATGCGTTTGGCTTCGGGGGAACCAACACCACGGTCGTCTTCCGTCGTTACGAGGGATAAGCGGGCATGTCTCGGTGGGGGGCGTATCTGGATTTTGCCGTGGAGATCGCCTGGGGGGCCGGTCGGATCACCCTGCGCTACTTCCAGACACACCTTGTTGCAGAGGAAAAGGCCGATCGATCCCCGGTGACAATCGCCGACAGGGAGGCAGAAGCATATCTGCGCGCGCAAATTCAACGTCACTATCCGGATCACGGGATCATTGGGGAAGAGTTCGGCGCCCATCAGCCCGCCTCCCCTTTCCAGTGGGTGCTGGACCCCATCGATGGGACGCGCTCTTTTCTCTGTGGAGTGCCCCTGTACGGGGTGTTGGTGGGTATGCTCTATGAACGGGAGCCCGTCGTGGGGGTGGCCTATTTTCCGGCTCTGGAAGAGCTCGTCTATGCCGCTCGGGGGGAGGGGTGCCGCTGGAACGGTCGTCCCGCGCGCGTATCCCGGACGGATCGTCTTTCCGATGCGGTGCTGCTGTACACCGATCCCCGCGGCTTTCCAGAGGAAAAGCGTCGCCTGCTCGAGCACCTGCGTCCCCAGGTGCGCCTGGAGCGATCCTGGGGCGACGCCTACGGGCACGTGCTCGTGGCCACGGGCCGGGCCGATATCATGCTCGATCCGGTCATGAACCTCTGGGATTGTGCTGCCCTGTATCCGATTATCCGGGAGGCAGGGGGGACGTTTACGGACTGGAGGGGCCGTCCGAGCATTGAAGCGGGCGAGGCCTTGAGTACCAACGGACATCTGCTTGCTGCTGTCTTGGAGGCGATGCATGCATCCGCTTGAAGAGGCCATCGAAAAACGTCGCATCCGGGTGGGCATCATCGGACTGGGCTATGTGGGATTGCCCCTGGCCCGGCTGTTTGAGCGCAGGGGGTTTCGTGTGCTCGGCTTCGATATCGATCCCCAGAAGATCGAACGGTTGCGCTCGGGACATTCCTACATCCGACATATTCCCTCCGAATGGGTCCTTGAGGCGGTGCGCTCCGGAGGACTGGAGCCGACTGCGGATTTTGGCCGGCTTCCGGAGGCCGATGCCCTGCTCATCTGCGTGCCCACGCCGCTGGGAGCGCATCAGGAGCCCGATCTGCGTTTCGTCCATCAGACCGCAACCGTCATCGCCCAGCACCTGCGCAGAGAGCAGATCGTGGTCCTGGAGAGCACCACCTATCCGGGCACGACCGAAGAGGAGCTGTTGCCCATCCTGGAGCAAAGCGGCCTGCGTGTGGGGGTGGATTTCTATCTGGGCTACTCTCCAGAGCGAGAGGATCCCGGCAATCGGGAGTTTTCCACCGAACGCATTCCGAAGATCACCAGCGGCCTTACCCCGCTCTGCGCCGCGCTTGTGGATGCGCTCTATCGGGCTGCGGGCCTGCGCACGGTGCCTGTGAGCTCTCCCCGCATAGCCGAGGCGGCCAAGCTACTGGAGAACATCTACCGGGCCGTCAATATCGCCCTGGTCAACGAGCTCAAGATCGTCTTCGATCGGATGGGTATCGATATCTGGGAGGTCATCGAGGCGGCGGCCACCAAACCCTTTGGGTTTCAGCCGTTTTATCCAGGTCCCGGACTGGGTGGCCACTGCATTCCCATCGATCCCTTTTACCTGACCTGGAAAGCGCGCGCCTACGGGGTGCACACCCGGTTTATCGAGCTGGCCGGGGAGATCAACACGGCTATGCCCGATTTTGTGCTCCATAAACTCATGCTCGCCTTGAACGAGCAGCGCAAGTCCGTCCACGGGGCCCGCATTCTGCTCGTCGGGATTGCCTACAAACCCGATGTCGACGATCTGCGCGAAAGCCCGGCGCTGGTGATTATGCATCGGCTCGAGGAGCTCGGCGCAGAGGTGGAGTATCACGATCCGTACGTACCCGTCCTCCCGCCCACGCGGAAGTTCCGCTTCGAGAAAAGCTCCGTGCCCCTTGCTCCGGAACGGATTCGCAGCTACGATGCCGTGCTGATCACCACTCATCATAGCGGGATCGATTACGCCTTGCTGGCGCAGGAGGCCCGGCTGCTCATCGATACGCGCAACGCACTGCGGGTGCGCGGCCTCCGGGTGGGCAATGTCTGGAAGGCCTGAACAAGCAAAAAGCCCCGCATGCGCGGGGCTTTTTAAAGGAAGGGAAGACGGCCGTTCAGTTCATGTTCTTGAGCAGTTCCAGCTCATAGAGGGCCGCCTGCCGGTAGGGACCCACAGCGGCTTTTTGAAAAGCATCACGGGCCTCGTTATACCGCCCCAGACCTCGATAGGCCTGCCCCATTTCAAAATACGCTTTGGCCTTCTGCGCAGGCCCCCCGGGAATGAGCTCCACGGCTTTCTGTGCGGCCTCCAGGGCCTTCGGAAAAGCACCGGAGGCGTTGTAGGCCCGGGCCAGATACCAGTATGCATCTCCCTTGTCGGCCGCTTTGAGCGACTGGACCGCCTCTTCCAGCAACGGGATGGCCTTTTCGTAGTTCTGCTGCTGGATGAGCACGGTGCCCTTGGCCAGAAGAAGTTCGGCCCGGTTGGCCGCGGGCGCTATGGCAAGCGCCCGGTCATAGGCGGCAAGCGCCTCATCGAACTTGCCCTGCTGGGTGTATATTTTGCCGATCTGCTCATGAGCCAGGTACTCCACCCGCGCGTCCTTGGCCCGCTGGGCCAGCTCCGCTGTGCGCCGGTAGGCTTCGATGGCCTCCTGGACCCGGTTCAGACGCGCCAACGTGAGCCCCTTCATATACAGGGACCGATAGTTCTGCGGATCAAGCTGGATAGACTCATCAAACTTGGCCAGCGCCTCCTGATACTTCTGTTGCCGCACCAGAGTCAGCCCTTCGTTGTAGGCGAGCTTGGATTTGTCCGCCGCGGACTGGGCCAGTACGGCGATGGGAAATACCCCCCCGAGCAAAACCAGCGCGATCAGAGCGAAACGTACATACATGCCTGCACTCCTCTTTTTTGCGCATGGAAGATCCCTGTCGGGTCGGAAGATAACACCCGACGGGTTTTTTCGCCACTTCTATCGGGCCGAGGTAACGGGAATTTCCAATTCGAATCGTCCGGCCGGTAGGGAGGGCTTCTTGATCCAGGGATTGAGCAGACGCACCCACCGGTAGGAAATACCCTCCTTCTGGCACCAGGCCGGAAGATCCGCTATCGGACCCTCGACCTGCACGGTGCGGGTGGGGTGTTCCGGATAGGGCTCCAGACCTTCGAGGTCGAAGCCGAACCAGTCGGGCCGCTCAAAGAGCAGCTTGATCGCGGCGGCTCGAAGCACGTACTGGGCCGTTTCATCTGCAAGCCAGAGCTCGTAGTAATCCCGCGTGCCCTGTTGGGCGATGAGCGTTTCCAGCCGGCGCGGGCCCAGATTGTACGCAGCCCCGGCCAGATGCCAGCTGCCAAAGCGTTCATAGAGGGCTTTCAGATAGCGCAGGGCCGCATCGGTGGCCTTCTTCGGATGCAGGCGTTCGTCTACGTCCTCATCGACCCGCAGGCCGAACTGGCGGGCCACGTCGGGCATGAACTGCCACAGCCCGGCGGCCCCGGCCGGAGAGACCGCTCGGGGGAGGAGGTCGCTTTCGGCCACGGCCAGATACTTGAGGTCCTCCGGGAGTCCGTGGGCGCGCAGCTCGGTCTCGATGTAGCGGAAATACCGAGGGCTGCGTTTGATGTGGAAGAAGACCTGAAAAGGCCGGTAGATGAGCAGGTACAGTTCGCGTTCAAAGCGCTCCCGCACGTCCGGATCTTCCAGCCGCACCGGCTCCCCGCAGAAGGAAAGGCGATCGGGCAGGGGGAGAACCCGGAACGGGCGCCATTCCGGATCCGGACCTCGGGAGGGCGGCCGCTCCTTTTGGAGGCGGCCCATTGCGAGCCCCAGGGCCAGCATGGCCGTCAGGCCCACTAGAGCCGTGGTGGCCATCCAGGAGAGCCGCCTCGTGTTAAAAGTTCGGCTTGAGCGCATGCTCCTTGTAGAAGGTGTCGATCGTCTCGACCGCTTCTGCGGGATCGTCTGTGATGGAAAAAAGCAGCATATCCTCCGGGGCGATGTGTCCGGCGCCCAGGACGGTCTTTGCTAACCAGTCAATTAGCCCCTGCCAGTAGTCACGGCCCATGAGGACAACGGGAAAGCGGGAGATCTTCTGGGTCTGAATCAGGGTGAGGGCTTCGAAGAGCTCATCCAGGGTGCCCAGCCCACCGGGCAGGACGATAAACCCCTGGGCGTATTTGACAAACATGACCTTGCGGACGAAGAAAAAGTCGAAGGTGAGCAGCTTGTCCGGATCGATGTACGCGTTGGGCCGCTGTTCATGGGGCAATTCGATGTTCAGGCCCACCGAAGGGCCGCCGGCCTCCTGAGCCCCTCGGTTTGCCGCCTCCATAATTCCCGGTCCTCCCCCCGTGATGACGCCGTAGCCGTATTCTACCAGCAGGCGGGCTACCTCAACAGCCCAAGTGTAATACCGACTTCCCGGGGATACCCGGGCCGATCCGAAGATGGACACGCACGGACCGAGCCGGCCCAGTTTTTCGAATCCGTCGACGAATTCGGCCATAATGCGGAAGATCCGCCAGGCGTCTTTGATGGTGGCCTCTTGCCAGGCTTTCTGCGCCCGTTGCTGCTGTCGACGCGAAGAGTCGTAGGGCGTCTGATTGTTCATGAGCCGCTTTCCCGTATAGCGCTTTCCAGGGCCAGGCGGGCATCGGTGCCCGCATCGCGATACTTGATAATAATCGGCGCGTACAATCCGATACCCATCTCTCGGGCCAGGGTTCCTCGGGCAGAGACGGAACGCACTCCCGGTACGACCACGGCCCCCTCGGGGATGATCAGGGGCCGGCCGTTTTCGGCCCTCCAGATGCGTTCTTGCACCAGATCGTAGACGGGGGTGCTGCCTGTCAGGATAACCCCGGGGGCGATCACCGCCCGACGCCGGACGATGGTGCCCTCCAGAATGGCCGCCTGCGCACCAATGAAGGCCTCCTCTTCGACGATCACGGGCAGGGCGCCGGCGGGCTCGATCACGCCCCCGATCTGCACCCCGGCGCTCAGGTGGACGCGTCGACCGATCTGAGCACAACTGCCCACCAGCACGTGGGAGTCGATGAGGGCTCCTTCGTCTACGTAAGCCCCCACGTTGACGTAGCTCGGGGGCATGAGGATCACCCCCGGAGCCAGATAGGCGCCGTCCCGCACCGCGGTGCCCCCGGGTACGAGGCGCACGCGTTCCTCCAGTCGGGTGGGGCGAAGCGGATAGGTGGATTTGTCGAAGAAGCGCCACGGGGGGGCGGCTTCCACCTCCACCAGCTCCCCCAGACGAAAACCCAGAAGAATGCCCTCTTTGACCCAGCTCTGCACGCGCCAGCCCAGGGGGCTGTCCGGATCGGGTTCGGCGGCCCGGACGTGACCGGCTCTGAGTTGCTCAAGCAGCTCCCGGACAGCCCTCAGAGCTGCGGCGCGGTCCAGCTCTTCCGGTTTCCTTCGAGCGTAGTGCAGGATCTGTTCGGCCAGGGTGTGCACGGCGGGGGATCCTATATCCGTATGAAGGCGGCAATTTCCGGATGCCGGCGTAGCTGCTCCAGGTCCGCTTCGGTGGGCAGCTCGGGACGATCCCGATGGCAGTTTACCAGACAGAGGAAGCCCAGTACGTCCTCTTCTGCGCGGAATTGATGCCAGCATCCGGGAGGGATGTAGAGCACATCGAAGGGGCGAAGGGAGTATATGCTTTCTCCGACAAGGGCCCGGCCCGTTCCGCGCAGCACGATGACGGCATGGGCATGTTGGTGTCGCTCCAGGCTCGAATACCCGCCAGGCTGGACCTCAAAGTACCGCACTTCGCAGGCGAGCCCCTCACGATGCCGTAGCAAAGTCTGGCGAGTAATGGCGCGAAAATGCGTGCCTTCGGTTTTGTACTCTTGAACGGCGATCCCCTGCCAGCAGAACGGCTCTTCAAAGCGAACCAGCATGGACACCGACCCCCTCTTTGGCGAGCCTGTGGATCTGCTCTACGAAGGCCTTACTGCGCTCTTTGAGCCGCGGTCCGGCCTCATAGAGCGCTCCCCCCATCAGAAAAATCGTATCCGGGCCGTAGAACTGCAGGGCATCGGCTAGCTTTTCCCACCGAAGCCCTCCAGCGGGTACGGGAAAGGCAGACCGCACCGGAGGCCATGGGCTGCGCAGGCGTTGGGTGATCTCTGCGCAGGTGGCTTCCGAGTAGGCGAACCGTCCCCCGGCGTGGGGAAAGATCACCGCATCGGCTCCCATCAGGCGGAAGATGCGGCCCAGCAGCACCTCCGGGGCCATGCGTCCCGATCCCGCCATAGCGGGATGGGCCAGGAAGACGAGCTCTGGAAAACGCCGGACCAGACTTTCGAAGACCGGTAGGCCGATCAGCATCGGGGCTACCAACACGGCCTCTATACCCAGCTCGCGAGCCCGGGCGATTTGTCCCTCCAGCTCCTCGGGGCGTCCGATAAGGTTGGGTACATACCAGGAGCGGCGGCCTGTGCGGGCCGCCGCGCGTTCTACGGCTTCCTGACAGCGGTGGATCCGCTCCGCAAATGGACAGAACGGATGATCGGCCAGGCCGTGGTCGTCTTTGATCAGATCGATGCCCGCTTCCGCAAATAGCTCACAGAGCCCGGCCAGCTCCTCGGGCCCCAGCCCCATGGGCTTGAGCGCGGTGCACGTAAGCGGCCGCTTCTCTACCTGCAGACGCGCGCGGATCCCGGCAATGCCGTGTTGGGGGCCTGCAAACAGGGAGCGCACGGATTCCGGCAGCTCCACGTCCACCAGCTCCACATCCGGTTGCAGAGAGCAGTTGCCAAAGAGCACGTTCATCAGCTGGGCCGGATTGCCCGCGATCGTCTGGGCGGGGTAGCGGATCCGGGCCCGGATGCCCCCCGCTGGGTCCGGCTCCAGGGCTTCCACCCGGCCCATGATGTGTGTTCTGACAAAAGCGTTTTGCACCAGCTCCCGTGGTAGTTCTACCGTCTGTTCCAGCGCCAGCGCCTCTGCCCGGGCCTGCGCCTCCTCAGATGCGCTCTGTAGCCGGTATGTGACCAGAAGACTTTCCATCGGCTGTAAAATTACAGGGCCCGGGGCAGGCATGCTATATGATGGGCGGGCTAATTTTGTCGCCACCCGGCCTGAGGAAAGCCATGCAATATCTGGTGCTTCCCCCCATGTATTGGCCGCCGATCACGGTGGTGGCGGCGTTCTGGTGCGTAGATGCGGTGCTGTTTCTCGATACGATCCGATACCAGAAGCAGTCCTTTCAAAACCGAGCCCGAATTCGCACCCCGCAAGGATGGCAATGGCTCATCGCCCCCGTGCGTTCCGGACGGTCTGCCCGGCCCAGATCGATCGCGGAAATCGAGCTCGATCTGAGTCACCGATGGTTTGATAAGCACTGGAAGGCGCTGGAGTTCTTCTACCGTCGCGCCCCGTATTTTGAGTTCTATGAGGACGGCTTCGCTCCCCTGTACAGGCGTTCGGTGCCCCAACGGCTCATAGAACTCCTCCGACCCACCCTGGAATGGCTCTGGGCGGCACTGCGTGTGCCGGCCCGGATGCGGTGGGCCAGTGAGGAATCCGACTGGGAGGGCGTAACGGATCCCAGCAGCTGGTGGACGGTTCCAGAGGCCGCTCTGCCCCCTCGGTATGCAGGCCGATGCCGTGTGCTTTCCCTCAAGCCCCCCGTCTACCCCCAGGCCTTTGCGGGTTTTGAGGCCAACCTGTCTGTGCTGGACCTGCTCTTTAACCTGGGCCCTCGCGCGATCGAGACGCTCCGTCGCGTTGCCGAGGGAGCCGATCCCCGGGCTCGGGGGGGCGCTTCAGGGCAATAAAGCGGCCCAGTATACCCAGGAAGCGCCATCGATCGGTCGGATGCCCCGTATACGGGCTCAGATCCACGGAATACAGGCTCAGGATACCGAAGTTCTGCCGCTCCGCGGCCACCGTGGCCAGGAACCCCAGGCCGCGGGCCAGGCTCTGCGCCCTGTGCGTATCGGCAGCCGGGATGTGCTGCAGGGCCCAGCTTTCCACCTGCTCAGAGGCAAAACGGGCAAAACGCTCCTGGTTCGGATTCGTGAGCACGAGCAGCAACACCAGCAGCGCGCCAGCAAGAATCCACCCCCATCGAACCATACGGCTTCCCTCCCCGGAAGCTGAACGCAAGATGGGGCTCTGGTGCCTTTTCGTACAAGATGCCGAAAGGCCTCTGGCTCAAGACAGATCAGGTCTTCTGGGGTTTTTTGCGCGCGGCGGGGAAGAGGATGTTATTCAGGATGAGCCGATAGCCCGGGGAGTTTTTATGCAGGGCCAGATCTGTGGGGGGATCCCCCACGAAATGCTGGTAGTCCTCCGGATCGTGTCCGCCGTAGAAGGTGAAGGTGCCTCGGCCGTAGTTGCCGTGCAGATATCGAACCTCATCCCGTCCCGGGGCTTCGGCCAGGATCACGACGGATTCTTTGATGCGGGATTTGCGGAAGTTGGTTGTCTGTCCCATGAATCCTTTGATCACGTTGACGTGATTTTGCGTCAGCATCGTGGGCACGGGATCGTGTTTGGCGGAGAACTCAAAGAGCACGAAGTAGTCCGCAAGCGGGTTCTGCAGGGCGGGCGGGGGCTGTACGTCGATATCGGAGTGTTCGGTTTCGTAGGGGTTCAGGCTGACCTGAAACCCCTGGAAGGCGAGCGTTTTGCCGTAGTCCAGCTTTTGCTGGGCTTCCGGGGTGATCGGGGTGCCGTCGAGTTCCGGGGGTACGATGTCGATACCCTCGGCGGCCAGGGCGATATCCAGGGTTTCGGTGGCCGTGCACATGGCAAAGAGGAACCCTCCTGCGGCGACGTATTCTTTGATCGCTCGCGCTATGGCCTTCTTGAGTTCCGGTACCGTGGCAAAACCGAGCTTGCGGGCCATCTCCTCCTGATCCCGCTGCTGACGCACGAACCAGGGCATATGCCGGTACAGGGCCCAGAAGCGGCTGTACTGACCGGTGAAGTCCTCATGGTGCAGGTGCAGCCAGTCATACTCGGCCAGTTTCCCCCGTAGCACCTCTTCGTCCCATACCTTGTCGTAAGGCACCTCCGCATAGGTCAACGCCAGGGTGACGGCATCGTCCCAGGGCAGTGAATGGGGTGGGGTATAGACCGCAATCCGGGGGGCCTTTTCCAGCCTGATGGCCTCCATGTTGGAGTCCTCGCTGGCGATTTGCGCCAGAATCTGCTCCGCCTGCGCGCTGGTGAGCTTCTCATAGGCCACGCCGCGTATGCGCAGTTCTCGTTCCAGCTCGGGAAAGTCGCGGGTCAGGAAGGAGCCCCCTCGATAGTTCAGCAACCAGTCCACGTCCACCCCTTGGGTCAGCACCCAGTAGGCCACGCCGTAGGCTTTGAGGTGATCCGTCTGCCGCTCATCCATGGGGATGAGGATCCGCTGCGCTTGAGCGAGCCAGGCGCTCATGAGAAGCGCGCTCAGCGTGCACCACCCCTTCATCATGATGTTTCTCCTCGCAGTCGGCGGATACGGTAACGGGCCTCGTCAATCAGCACACTGGTCGGATAGCGTTCCAGGAGCGTCTCATAGGCCTGCATAGCCCGTGCCGGATCGTGCAGGATCTGTTCGTAGAGCTTGCCCAGAGCCAGCCAGGCCCGTTCGGCCTGAAAGGAGCCGGGAAAGCGTTCGGTGACCAGGCGATAGGTGGCCTCCAGGCGCTCCCACTGGCGGGTGCGATGGTATACCTCGGCCTCCAGCATGTAGAGCTCCTCGACCAGCGCGCTTGCGGCCAGGTGCTGACGAGCCTCCTCGATGGCCTGCAGGGCTTCCGGATAGCGACGTTGGGCCAGCAGCAGGGCCGCACGGGCGTACTGGCGGAGCTGGGCGTAGGTGGAATCCCGGGCGCGGTTTTCCTCCAGGAGCACCTTGAGGGCGATAGCGTCGTTGGCGATATCCCGATCTGTGCTCTGGGCCAGCACATCGGCCAGGCTCAGGGCGCCATCGAAAGCGCCCTGGTAGAAATCCAGCCAGGCCAGTTCCAGCCGGGCCTGATCGTAGAGCTCCCCTTCCTGGGCACGCGCGGTGAGCCGGATGAAATACAGCCGGGCCTGATCCAGGTTGCCTTCTTCTAGGGCGAGCCGGCCCAGTTCATAGAGAGCCTGCAGGAGCTGTTCGGTTTCGGCCTGCGAGGCCTGAAGAGCCTGCTCCAGGTAGCGCCGCGCCGCTTCGTTCTGCCGGAAGATGTCCCGGTACAGCCGGCCCAGGCGCAACCAGATCTCAACCGGCGGGGAGGTGGGGTCCGGCTCCTGGGCATACGTCTCGTAGTAGGAGATCGCTTTCCGGTACAGTGCGCTGTCCTCCTTGGCGGCGGCCAGCTGTTCGTACACCTCGCCTAGCCGGAGCCGGACCGTCCGGCTCAGGGGGAATGCGGGGAACTGCCCCAGCAGCTCCTCGTAGGCCTGCTGTGCCGCCCCCCAGGCCCCGGCCGCATAGGCCTGCTCGGCGAACCGAAACAGAAACTGCCCTTCGGCCCTCTCCAGGCGGTCCAGGGCGCGTACAGCCCGGTAGGCTTCTTCATAGCGGCCGATCTCCAGATATACCCAGGCCAGTAGCTCGCGATAGGGTCGAAAGAGCGGTTCGCGCTGTACGGCCCGCTCGATAAGCCGGGTGATGGATGGGACCAGGGTGGAATCCTGCAGGAGCCGTCCCAGGCGGGCGCGCACGAAGCCCAGCTGTTGGGGTTCGGTTCTGAGGACCATCAGGTATTCCCCGACGGCGGCTTCGTACTGCCCGGTGGTGCTGTAGAGCATGGCCAGTTCGAGAGCGAAAAGCGTCGGGTTATTGAGCTTTCTGCGCCCCTCCAGCAGGGTGCGTGCCGCCTCATCAAGCAGGCGATTGTTGAACTGGGAGTAGTAGACGATCCGGTACACCTGAGGTTGACTGGGGGCGATCTCCAGGGCTCGGTTCCAGCTCCGGAGCGCTTCCTCTCTGTTGCCCCGGGCCAGCTGGATGGAAGCCAGATCGCAGTACAGGGTGGGGTTATCCGGCTGTCTGGCCAGCTGGGCTCGGACAAGCCCTTCGGCCTCCGTGTAGCGCTTGAGCCCGGTGTAGACCTCGCGCAGCTTGTCGTAGAAGACGTAGGAGCCGGGGTCGGACCGATATAGCTCCTCCAGAATGGGCAGGGCGCGCTCCAGCTGACCGGCGCGCAGGTAGGAGTCGGCCAGCCGAAAACGAGCTATCTGGGCCTCGCTCGGCATCTGCTGAGCCGCCCCGACCGAGCTCCAGAGCAGGTACAGAAGCAGGGCGCCCGTATATCGCATGCTGTAAAGAAAGCGGCGCTCTATCGTCCAGGCAAGGCGCTTTTTCGGGTTTCCCGCACCTCGTGGTGTTCGATCCTTCGGCTTGCGCCCCATATCGCCTCGCTGTTTTTTTGTTCGCGTCTGTCGTAAGAGAGCGGGGAGGAGCCGTTTATGATGTCCCGGAGAAGATTTCTGGGTCGGCTGGCCGGTTGGACTGGTGCCGCGCTGGCCGTATTGCGCGAGGATGGGCTGGCTCGCCTCCTCGATGCCTCCGCTTCGATCGATCCGGCCCGTTCTCCGGAGGATCTGGCCCGCGATGAGCTGTTCTGGGCCGAGGTGCAGCGTGCCTTTGCTGTGGATCGCACGCTCATCAACCTGAACAACGGAGGGGTATGCCCCAGTCCGCGCGTGGTGCAGGAGGCGCTCAGGCAATATCTGGAGTATGCCAACCAGGCCCCTGTATACCACATGTGGCGTCATCTGGAACCCCGCATCGAGTCCGTCCGCGCTCAGCTGGCCCGGCATTTTGGTGCCGATCCGGAGGAGATCGCCATTACGCGCAACGCCAGCGAGGCGCTCGAGATCGTGCAGCTGGGCATTGATCTGGAGCCGGGTGATGAGGTGGTCACGACCACACAGGATTACCCCCGGATGCTGACGACCTGGGACCAGCGAGTGCGCCGGGATCGCATCGTGGTGCGCAAGATCACCTTTCCGGTGCCCCTGCGGGATGGGAGGGAGTTTGTGCGCCGCCTCGAGGCCGCCATCACGCCCCGAACCCGGCTGGTGCATATCTGCCATGTGATCAACATTACGGGCCAGATCCTGCCGGTGCGTGAGGTCTGTCGGATGGCCCATGAGCGCGGCCTGGAGGTGATCGTCGACGGGGCGCATGCCTTTGCCCATTTTCCCTTTTCCGTCTCTGATCTGGAGTGCGACTACTACGGCACCAGCCTGCACAAATGGCTCTACGCCCCTATCGGTACAGGGTTCCTGTACGTGCGGCGAGATCGGATCCGCCGGGTATGGCCGCTCATGGCGGCGCCGGCCGACATGGAGGACAACATCCGCAAGTTCGAGGAAATCGGCACCCATCCGGCGGCCAACCACAACGCGATCGCCGAAGCGCTCGCCTTTCATGAGGGGCTCGGGGTGGAACGCAAGGCGGCCCGGTTGCGCTATCTCAACCTTCGCTGGGCGGAGCGACTCCGGACCTACGAGCGGGTGCGTTTTTTGACCAACCTGGATGATCCCACTCAGTGGTGCGGACTGCTGGTAGTCGATATCCAGGGGGTGGATCCGGTCCGGCTCACGGACTGGCTTCTGGAGCGGCACCGCATCATCGTCACCCCCATCGTGCATCCGGAGTTCCGGGGTATCCGGGTTACCCCGAACGTCTATACCCGGATTTCGGAGATCGACTATTTTGCCGAGATACTCGAGCGCGTCGTCCGGGGTCAGGTGCCCGAGGTGGCGGCTCGTTAAAGCAGGCCGGCTCTTTGACCGGCGCGCTCGAGCACGGCGCGGAACATGGAGGCAGTAAGCCTTCCGGTCTGCGTGTTTTGCCGCGAGACGTGGTAGCTGGCCACAAGCCAGCGCCCGTCCGGAAGCGCATATTCAGCCCCGTGCGCGAAGGGATGGGCCCGCGGGGAAAGCCCGTAGTGGCGCAGCAGGGCCTCATGGGCAATACGACCCAGCACCATATAAACGCGCAGGTTTGTAAGCAGACCGAGTTCGTGCTCCGTCCATACGGCGCAATGGCGGAGCTCTTCGGCTAGCGGTTTGTTGCCGGGCGGAACACAGCGCAGAGCGGCTGTGATGTATAGGCCCCTCAGCTGGAGCCCGTCGTTTCGGGAGCGAGAGGTGGGCTGGTTGGCCCAGCCCATCTCATAGAGGGCGCGGTAGAGAAAATCCCCCGAGGCATCGCCGGTGAACATGCGCCCTGTACGGTTAGCCCCGTGCGCCCCCGGAGCCAGCCCCAGAAGCAGGAGCCGGGCATGGGGATCTCCGAAGCCCGGAACGGGTCGGGCCCAGTAGGGCTCATCCCGATAGGCGGCGCGCTTGCGACGCCCGATTTCCTCTCGCCAGGCGACCAGGCGCGGACACCGACGGCAATCCAGGAGCGCTTCGTAGAGCGCTTGCAGGGCCTGATCCGCTGGCATCTCCTCACTCCCGCTGTCCCGGTCCCCACACGATGCGGCCCGGCCGGGCTCCGGTATGCCGGCCCTCCCAGAGCACGGGCACGCCGTTGACGAACACATATCGAACCCCTCCGGAAAGCTGATGCGGGTTTTCGAAGGTGGCCCGATCCTGGATGCGGTCCGGATCGAAGATCACCAGGTCCGCATAGAACCCCTCCTGGATCTGGCCCCGGTTCCGGATCATGAGCCGGTTGGCCACGGCAGAGCTCATCCGGCGCACCGCCTCCTCTAGGCTCAACAAACCCTCTTGACGCACGTAGCGGCCCAGGATACGAGGATAGGTGCCGTAGGCGCGGGGATGTACCGGCCCTCGAGCGGAGTCCGGATCGAATCCGCCCGCATCCGTGCCGATTTTGATCCAGGGTTGCTGGAGGGTGAGGCGCACGTTCTCTTCGCTCATCAGGAAATAGACCGTGCTGATGGGTTGCTCTTCGGCCAGAAGCAGGTCGAAGACTGTTTCGATCCAGTCCTTGCCCCATTCGGCGGCCACTTCCGAAAGCCTCCGGCCCACAAAACGCCGATGCTCCGGGCGCCGGAGGCCGAGCAGGAGCACGCCCTCCGGGGTGGCCAGCTGGCAGAGGTTTTCCCAATCCGTGGTGGATTTTTCCATTTCCGCGCGCATGCGCTGGCGCATCTGCGGATCGCGCAGGTTATCAAGCAGCCGGCCATCGGCCGCCGCCCACGGGGGCAGGCAGGCGGTGAGGCCTGTGCCGCCGGCTGTGTACGGATACATGTTGGCCGCCACATCCAGCCCGCCTCGCCGGGCCGAGTCGATGCGGGCGATGGCCTGTCGGGCCTTCGGCCAGTTGCGTACCCCGGCCGCTTTGAGGTGGTAGATCTCCACCGGTACCCCTGCCTCGCGACCGATGCGTATGGCCTCCTCGAGGGCCTCAAGCAGCCGGTCCGCCTCCGAACGCATGTGCGTGATGTAGAGCCCTCCATAGGGGGCGATTTCCCGACACAGGGCGATGAGCTCCTCGGTGCTGGCGAAATTGCCTGGCGGGTAGATCAGCGCCGAGGCCAACCCAAAGGCGCCGTCCTCCATGGCGCGACGCACCACAGCGCGCATGGTATCGAGCGCCTCCGGGCTGGGAGGACCTACGGCCATCCCCATGGCGTACTGCCGTACCGTGCTTGCCCCCAGAAAGGAGCCCACGTTTACCGAAAGCCCCCGGTCCTGCAGATACTCCAGCCAGGCGCGAAAGCCCCGCGGGCCCCGGAATCGTTCCAGAACAGGCCGCAGGGCCGGATCGGCCGTCTCCAGCGTGCGCTCGTTCACGGGGGCATCGGTCCAGCCCTCCCCCAGGATTTCCGTGGTGACCCCCTGGGTGACTTTACTCAACACCCGACCGTCACCGCGGAGAAACGCTTCCCGGGAATGGCTCTGAATATCGATAAACCCCGGCGATAAGACCAGGCCGGATATGTTCAGACGCCTGCGCGCCGGCGCCCCTTGCAACCCTCCCGGCGGGGTGATGCGCACGATGCGATCTCCCCGAAGGGCCACATCGCCGTAAAACCACGGATTTCCGCTGCCGTCGACGATACGGCCTCCGGTAATGATCCAGTCATAAGGTTCCGGGCCCGAAACGGGCCGAAGGCCGGCACAGCCGGAAACCAGGACAAGAGTCAGCCATAACCCACAGGGGGTGCGCATGGCGCTTTTCCTTCCATGAGGAAGCAGGTAGCAATGTGGCCAGAGAGGAAGAAAAAGACAACCTGGACCTCCGAAAAGGGGTTTTCTTGACAGAACAGGGCACCGGGCTCTACCTTTGTAACCCGGTTTGCAATCGGGGCGTGGCGCAGCCTGGTAGCGCATCTGCTTTGGGAGCAGAGGGTCGCTGGTTCAAATCCAGTCGCCCCGACACGTGCGGGAGCGCCCGTAGCTCAACCGGATAGAGCAGCGGCCTTCTAAGCCGCCGGTTGCAGGTTCAAGTCCTGCCGGGCGCGCCTCGGATACCCAATACGGTGACCGTAGCTCAGCCGGTCAGAGCACCAGGTTGTGGCCCTGGGGGTCGGGGGTTCGAATCCCCTCGGTCACCCTGCCGCTTGCACAAGCGGCCCACCAGAGAGGTGGCGCGTTCGTCTAGGGGTTAGGACACGGCCCTTTCAAGGCCGGAACACGGGTTCGAATCCCGTACGCGCCACAGGACGCCCTTCCGCGGCAGAGGAAGGGCGTTTTTTTATTGTACGTCGACCGTTTGTGCGCATGCCGCTTTTATTTTGCGCCAAACTCTGCTCACAAGGAAACGCGCCACTTCCTGTCTGCTGGGCTCGACAGACAAATCTGTTCTTGTAACGCCTCACATTAAGATGCGATCTTTCTGTGTCGAACCTATGGGGAACGGTATGGCAAGGCTATTGCTATGGATGAGAAATGGCTTGAGCGTATCGCGATTTTCGATCTGCTCTCCCCGCAAGAGCAGGACGAGGTGCGTCGGTTTCTGGATGCGCACCCGCAATGGCGGGAGGAGTTCGAACGGTACCGGCGTCTGTACCGACTTTTGAGGGCGGAGTTTCCCGAGGAAACCGGGGAGCCGGTTTCGATTCCGATTCCTCCGATCCAGCGTTTCACCAACCCCATTCCCCGGATTCATCCCCGCGGTCGGGTGCGTTTTCTGCACCGGACCTCGAGCTGGGCGGCGGCCGCGGTCCTCCTGCTGGGGTTCTACGGCGGGCTGTGGTGGTACGGGGAAAAGACCCGCGCTCCATGGGTTCGCCTTGCCGAAGTGCCCAAGGGCCTGGTCTCCCCGGTCCAGGTGGTGTTGCGCGATTCTGCGCCTCAACCCTCCGATTCCCTGCATCGGGTTCTGGCCCGGGCGATAGAGGAACTTCAGCGCGCGCCTCGCTCCTATGCGGGGCTCTTTCCCCATTTTGACCCCGAGCGTGTACAGCGGGCCATAGCGCTCTTGGAGCGTATCCAGCGTCTCCGGGGGCTGGAGACGTGGGAGGGGGTCGAGGCACGATACTTTCTGGCCAAAGCCTATCTCATGCAGGGTAACCTTCCCCGGGCGCGTGCTCTGCTGGAGGAGCTTGTCGACAGAGAACACATGCGCACCGGGGAGGTGCGGCGGTTGCTGGAAGGGATGCGGACGTTGTCTTCAGAAGATTAGCCCGGGTTTCCGTTCAGCACCCTGCGCAGTTCTTCTTCCCGTCGACGAGCCATCAAGGCCGAAATCCCGATGCTCACCTCGTAGAGCACGATCAGGGGGATGGCCAGCAGAAGCTGCGTGAAGGGATCCGGCGAAGGGGTGAGCACGCCGGCCAGGATCAGAATACCCACGTAGGCGTGCCGGCGGAAGCGGCGCATCAGGCTCGGGGAAAGCAGGCCAATGCGGGAGAGAAAGTAGGCCAGCATGGGCATCTCAAACAGCAACCCGCTGGCCAGAACCAGCATGGCCAGGGTGCTGAAGTACGTGGTGATGTCGATGATGTTTTCAATCTGGGGGGCGATCTGAAACCGAGCAAAAAACTGGGTGATCGCGGGCATCAGGACCAGATATCCAAAAGCGGCCCCCAGGAGAAAGCAGAGCGATACGAATCCCACCGCCCATCGCATGGCCCGCTGTTCATGCGGGTAGAGCCCGGGCTTGATGAACTGCCAGAGCTGATAAAACAGCACGGGGGATCCCAGAATGCTCCCGAGCAACAGGATCGTCCCCCAGTAGGTTACGAACTGCCCGGGAAGTCGGCGGTTTTGTAGGGCCAGATCTACACCTTCCAGCCCGAGAACGCGATACATGAAGAAATCCGCTCGCGTCGGACCGAGCAGGACGTGTTGCATGATCCAGTCGGCAAAGAGGGCCACCCCCACTACCCCGAGCAGGATACCCCCCAGACCCTTGAGCAGGCGCCAGCGCAGTTCTTCAAGATGGTCCCAGAACGACATCTCCGCGGCGGGCTTCTGCGATTCGGGCCGCGGCGAGGGGGGAGGATCGGTTCGGGCTACCGGAAACGGCTCCATAGGCTACAGACGGCTTGCGCTCAGCTCCGCAGGGTCTCCGATGGAGACAAAATCATACAGAGGGAATTGCCGACAGAGCTCAAGGACCTTGTTGCGCACCCGCTCGAGGACGGTCTCGTTATCGGGATCGGAGAGCACCTCATGGATCAGGTCTGCCACGTAGCGGATTTCCGGCTCCTTGAACCCCCGCGTGGTCACAGCCGGCGTGCCGATTCGAATTCCGCTTGTGACCAGCGGGCTCTGCGTATCGAAGGGCACCATGTTTTTGTTCACCGTAATACCGGCCCGTTCCAGCGCCTCCTCGGCCTGCTTTCCGGTCAGGCCCCGGGAGCGCAGGTCCACGAGCACCAGGTGGTTGTCCGTTCCCCCGCTGACGAGCTCATAGCCATGCTCCAGGAGGCGCTCGGCCAGCGCCCGGGCGTTTCGGATCACCTGTTGGGCGTATTCGACGAAATCGGGTTGTAGGGCTTCTCCCAGCGCTACGGCTTTGGCCAGGATCACGTGCATGAGGGGGCCGCCCTGTATGCCCGGGAAGACCGCGCTGTCGAAGAGTTCGCTCATGCGCTTGAGCCGACCCGATTTCGGGGCGACAAGCCCGAAGGGGTTATCAAAATCTCGCCCCATAAGCAGCATCCCGCCCCGGGGACCCCGCAGGGTCTTGTGCGTGGTCGTAGAGACGATATGGCAGTGCGGCAGGGGATCGTTGAGCAGTTTGGCCGCGATCAGTCCGGCCGTGTGCGCCATGTCCATCCAGAGAAAGGCGCCCACCTCATCGGCGATCTCCCGGAAGGCGGCATAATCGAAATCCCGTGGATAGGCGCTGGCGCCGATGGAGATGAGTCGGGGACGGATCTGGAGCGCCTTGTCGCGCACCTCGTCCATATCGATCCGGCCCGTCTCCGGATGCACACCGTAGTATTCGGCCCGATACAGGATCCCGGAAAAGTTCACCGGACTGCCGTGCGTCAGGTGCCCTCCGTGGGCCAGGTTCAGGCCCAGGAACACATCTCCCGGTTTGAGCAGGGTCAGGTAGACGGCGGCGTTGGCCTGTGCGCCGGAATGGGGTTGTACATTTACCCACTCGGCCCCAAAGAGCGCTTTGGCTCGTTCCTGGGCCAGGCGTTCGGCTTCGTCGACGAACTGACACCCTCCGTAGTAGCGGCGGCCAGGCAGGCCCTCGGCGTATTTGTTCGTCAGCACCGAGCCCATGGCCTCCAGCACGGCCCGGCTGACGAAGTTTTCGGAGGCGATAAGTTCCAGCCCCATGTTCTGGCGTTCTACCTCCCTGGCCAGAATCTGATAGGCCCGCGGATCCTGTTCCCGCAGCGCAGCGCGCATCACACGCTCCCCTTTAGCGACCCGTTAGCTCATGGATTTTCTGTACACGGCGGGCGTGTCGGCCGCCCTCGAATGTGGCCTCCAGCCACGCCCGAACGATGGCAATCGCTTCCTCGTCCGTCACAAAGCGGGCGGGCAGGCAGAGGATGTTCGCATCGTTGTGCGCCCGCGCCAGACGGGCCAGCTCCGGGTTCCAGGCCAGAGCGGCTCGAACGCCGGGAACCTTGTTAGCCGTGATGCAAACCCCGTTTCCGCTTCCGCAAAGCAGAATACCTCCCTTGGCCTCGCCCTGAGCCACGCGCCGGGCCACCGCCACGGCGTACTCGGGATAGTCCGTCGACTCCGGGCTGTGGGTGCCCACATCCTCTACTTCCCACCCCTGCCCGCTGAGAAAACGCACAAGCGCCTGCTTGCGCTCATATCCCGCATGATCGGAGCCGATGAGCAGTTTCATCGCGTACTACGGGGTTTCTGTTTCTCGTACAGGCCCCCCTGGGATAGGGCCCAGACCAGAATGTTGACCCCGAAGCGCAGGGCCTCCAGACGCTTCTCCGGGGGATCGTTGTGCACCTCAGGGTCTGCCCATCCGTCGGATGGATTTGATTCATACGTATAGAGCACCACGAGCCGGCCGTTGTGGAAGATCCCAAACGCCTGCGGGGGTTTGTTGTCGTGCTCATGGATCTTGGGCACCCCGCGGGGGAAGGAAAAATGGCAGTGAAAGAGTCCGTAGTCAAAAGGCAACTCCACCAGCTCCCGGTCTGGGAAGATGCGCTTGATCTCCCGTCGAAAGGCCTGATCCATGCCGTAATCGTCGTCGGCGTATAGAAAACCGCCATTTTCCAGGTACAGCCGCAACCGGCGCACCTCTTCGTCGCTGAAGCGGATGTTTCCGTGCCCGGTCATGAAGATCCACGGATAGGAGAAGAGGTTATCGCTGGAGGCCTCAATCACCTCGGGGCGGGGATGTAGATCCAGGAGGGTATGTTCCCGCGCAAATCGAATCAGGTTGGGCAGCGCCGAAGGGTCGTTGTACCAGTCCCCACCGCCCCCGTATTTGAGACGGGCCAGGCGAATGCCCCCTTCCTGGGCGAAGGAGGTCTGTGCGCTCAGGACCAGAAAGCAGGCCAGCAACAAGAGCCGCATCGGCATTGTGCGCCTTGCGCGTCGGATGATAGCTTCAGGGTACCGGATTGAACGAACCAAAGGTACGGGAGGTTCGCTATGGGGAGCAAAGCGGGCTGGATGGCCTTCCTGCTCGGGGCCGCTCTGCTGGGGAGCGCCGATCGGGTTTTCTGGTCCGAGGCGCTGATCGGCACCTTTTCCATGGTCGCCTGGGATCCGGAGACGGGCGAACTGGGCGTGGTGGTGCAGTCGAAGTTCCCCAACGTGCGGCCCATTGTGCCCTGGGCCGAGGCGGATGTGGGCGCGGTGGCCACGCAATCCTATGCCCGGATCGATTACGCCAGGAGAGGGCTGGAGCTCATGCGCCAGGGGGCCACGGCCGAGGAGGCGCTCCGGATCTGCCTGCGAGAAGACCCCAATCCGGAACTCCGGCAGGTGGGCATGGTCGATGCCCGGGGTCATGCGGCTTCCTGGACCGGCGCGGCCTGTTTTGATTGGGCCGGCTCGAACGCCGGTGGACAGCGTGGGGGCAAAGGAGAGCTCGTAACGGGCCGATTCTTTGCCGCGCAGGGCAATATCCTGGCCGGTCCCGGGGTGCTGGAGGCCATGGTGCGCGCCTACCAGGAAAGCCGGGGACCGCTGGCCGAGCGTCTGCTGGCCGCCTTGGTGGCCGGGGGGAAGGCCGGGGGCGATCGGCGCGGAGAACAGTCCGCCGCCCTGCTCGTTGTGCGCCGCGGGGCGGGCTATGACGGGCTGGATAACTACATCGATATCTCCGTCTATGATCACCCCCGTCCAATCGAGGAACTGGTGCGGCTCTACCGGCTCAATCAGCTCTATTTCAGCCGCTCTCGTCCGGAAAACCTGGTGCCCATCACCCCGGATATAGCCCAGGAGTTGCAGGAGATCTGGCGGGCGCGGGGCTTCTACAACGGCCCCGTAAACGGGCGCGTGGATACGCTCTTTCAGCGTATCCTGATCGACTTCATGGGCTGGGAGAACTACGACATGCGTATCGAAGAGGTCCAGCGGGTCAACCTGGCCCGTGGGGATACGCTCAAAATCGATCGGGAAGTGCTCGAAGACATTCGACGCGTCTTCCGAGAGGGGCGATGGCGGCCCCGAGAGGGCTCCTGAGTGGAGGAGCATTGGGCGCCGGCGTTCCGGGAAACGAATTTCGCCCCTCCAGCTGTTTAGGCAAAAAAACAACGGCCATGCGTCTGCGCGGGTTATCCCGCTTGATTCTACGGGTCAGTCGACTTTCTGCCTCGGAGGCCTTCTATCGAGATGTGCTCGGGCTCCCCGTCCTGCGGCGCATCGGCCAGGACGGGGTCGTGTTTGCCGTGGGGGACGACGAACTCGTGCTCCGACAGGCGGAGACTCCCTTGGAGCCCGGCGTGCGGGATTCGCGGATGGGGCATATGGGTTTTGAGATCGGGGATCCGGCCGAGCTCGATAGCTGGGTTGCCCGCTTCCGATTCCATGGTGTGCCGATTCTGCTCGGACCCGTATGGCGAGATCCAGGGAGCCGGTCCCTGTTCGTGCAGGATCCGGACGGTAACCGGATCGAGCTGTACGCTTCCCTACAGGAGCCGGAGCTCCAGGGAGACATCCAGGTTCGGGGCTGAGTGGGTGAGCTCGCCTATAGAAATGTAGTCTACGCCGGTCTCCGCGATGGGGCGTACGTTTTGCAGCGTGACGTTGCCCGAGGCCTCCGTCTGCATTCGGCCGCCGATCAGGGAGACGGCCCGGCGCAACGTACCCAGGTCCATGTTGTCCAGCAGGATCCGGTTTGCCCCCCCGTGGCGCAGGATGGCCTCGACCTCCTCGAGGGTGCGAGCTTCGACGGTGACGAAGAGTTCCAGGCCGTGGGCGCGCAGGTACTGATGACAGCGCTGCAGGGCGGCCTCCACACCGCCCGCCGCGGCGATATGGTTGTTTTTGATGAGCACTTGATCATAGAGGCCCATGCGATGGTTTTCTCCGCCCCCAATCCGAACGGCCCATTTATCCGCCCACCGAAGACCCGGCGCGGTCTTTCGCGTATCCAGAATGCGGGCCCGGGTTCCGGAAACGGCTTCGACAAAGGCGCGCGTGCGGGTGGCGATGCCGCTCATGCGGCCCAGAAAATTCAGCGCCGTGCGTTCCCCGGAAAGCAGGCTGCGCGCCGGGCCTTGGACCATGCCGAAGACCGCCCCCGGCTCTACCGGATCTCCGTCGGAGAGCAGCCACCGCACCCGTACTGAGGGATCCAGGCGATGGAATACCCGTTCGGCCACGGCTAGCCCGGCCAGCACACCGGAGGCCTTGGCCCGAAAGGTGCCCTCGGCCTGCGCAGAAGCCGGAACCGTGGCCAGCGTGGTCAGGTCCCCGGAGCCGATATCCTCATGCAGGGCCGCTTCAATCGCCGGCTCGATATGGGCAAGCCACTGAGCGGGGGTCATCGATCTGGCTCCTGTGCTCGCCGTAGCCCTCGGGGGGCGGGGCAATCGCACACCCCCGGTCTTCGAAAGACCGTTTGCCTGCCGACTTCCGCGGAGAAGAGCGGCGCTGTCCCTGCCCGGCCTATCGAGAGCGGGACCTTGGCAGGCCTACGCCGTTTTTGCGTGCCGGGGGCTTCCGGCCCTTTTCGAAGGGTCGGAGTAGTATGAGGCGGGTGGGGCTTCATCGGGGATCCGTTGCGTAGTGAGCCCAGAGCTGACGGACGATCTCCGGGGCCGGTATGGGGCGAAGGCGGTTTCGGTCCAGAAAGCAGAGCACGACCTCTCCGCTGGCCAGGGCTTCCGTTTCGCCCTCCCGGAAAACCAGGTATGCAAAGCGGATGCGCGCCCTCGGTGGTTCGGGAATCCGGACGTGGATCTCCAGCAGGTCGTCGTAGTAGGCGGGCCGGTGATAGCGGACCGTTGCGGCTACGACGGGCATAAAAATGCCGAGGGCCTCCAGCTGCCTGTACGGCAGACCCAGGGTGCGCACCATCTCGGTTCGGGCGGCCTCGAACCAATCCAGATAGTGTGCGTGATAGGCCACCCCCATAGGATCGCATTCCCGATATCGCACCCGATGTCGGTAGATATACGGCTCCATGGCGCTGGGGAAAATACGATGCCTCCGCGACGGATGCCACGGCTATGCGCCCGCCGTTCTCCGGGCCGGCACGGTCCGTCGTTTTGGGGCGGGGAGAAGCCTACAGATAGGTTTCGATCCAGGCGCCCATGCGGCTGTATTTTTCCCGTCGCTCCCGGATGAGGGTTTCCGGATCTTTGGGCAGCAGTTCGGTCAGGGCTTCCTCGATGGCTTCGGCCAGAAGCCGGGCCGCTTCCTGGGGGTTGCGGTGGGCCCCACCGAGCGGTTCGGCTACGATCCGGTCCACAATGCCCAGCTCGAAAAGGTCCTGCGCAGTAAGCTTGAGCGCCTCGGCCGCCTGTTCTTTGTAGTCCCAGCTGCGCCACAGGATGGCGGAGCATGATTCCGGTGAGATCACCGAGTACCAGGCGTTTTCCTGCATCAGAATTCGGTCGCCGACCCCGATACCCAGAGCGCCCCCAGATCCCCCTTCGCCGATCACGCAGACTACGATGGGCACCGGCAGGCGGGACATCTCAAGCAGGTTGCGGGCGATGGCCTCGGCCTGGCCCCGTTCCTCGGCTTCCAGACCGGGATACGCCCCAGGCGTGTCCAGAAAGCTGATGATGGGTTTGTTGAACTTGGCCGCCAGCTTCATCAGCCGCAGGGCCTTGCGATATCCTTCCGGGTTGGGCATACCGAAACGACGATACTGCCGGGATTTGACATCGCGCCCCTTCTGATGCCCGACCACGAGCACCGTGCGGCCATTGAACTTGGCCAATCCCCCCACGATGGCCGGGTCATCGGCAAAGCAACGGTCTCCGTGTAGCTCCACAAATCCCGTGGTCATCAGATGGATATAGTCCAGCGTATACGGGCGGTCTGGATGACGGGCCAGCTGTACCCGTTGCCAGCGGGTCAGATTCCGGTAGGTGCGTTCCCGCAGTTCCTGTACGCGGCGTTCCAGCCGGTCGATCTCGGCCGTCAGATCGGACCCGGTCGATTCAGCCAGAAGGCGCATTTCGCGTATTTTTTCCTCCAGTTCCGCGATCGGTCGTTCGAAATCCAGGTAATTCATAGCGCCTCCCCGAGCTTGGATAACAGCGCACCCTCAGGCTGGCTGTACTGGTTCTGGGGACCGAAAAGAATCTTCAGCAGCAGCTCCAGGTCCAGCAGTATCGTATACGTGCGCGCGTACTGCGCGTTGTGGCGATCCTGCTGGCCGGGACGGATAGCCTGTGGAATCCAGCCCAGCGCCTCCAGTACGTTAAAGACCCCGGGCGGAATCGGGGGCAGGTCCTCGGAGGCCGGCTCGGCATATCCGACCCACGTTCTGCGGCCCCGCCATACGGCGGGCCAGCCGTTCCAGAATCGACGTAAGATAGGACGTCTTGCGGGTTGAACCAATCCCCAGGTGAGCTCCAAAAGCGGGCCCAGGATGAGCCAGAGCAGCGCCCAGCCCAGATCGAAGGCCCGTTTGGCCCACCGCTGCGAGGGCCGGGAGAGGTTGAGGTGGACTTCGATGGTGGGCAGTTCGCCCAGCACGTCCACGCGCGCTTTGGCGATGATGAAATCCCGCTCCCGCGGGATGATGCGCGCCTGTATGGGCAGGTCCTGCACCCGACGCAGCAGATGCAGAATATCGGTATAGCTGAGCTGACCGGTGGTAAAGAGCAGATCATCGATCCCCAGCAGGCGCACAAGCTCTCGGAGTTGCCGGGTGTGCCCGCATACGGGCAGATCCCGGGGGGCGGGGTCCGTTCCGTGATGCACATAGCCCACCAGTACGTAGGGCAGTTCGGGCTGGCGCTCCAGCTCTGCGCCCACGCGTCGGGCCTCCGGGTCGGTACCTATGATGAGCGCGCGCCGGTGGGCCGGACCTGGACGCAGGCGTCCTTCCCGGCTCAGGTACCAGAGAATGCGCCAGAAGCTCGTCAACGCCGTGCCCAGCATCCAGGTGAGCACGACCACGCCCCGCGAAAAGGCGATGGACTTTATAAAAAAGGAAATCGTGGCCACCAGCATCAGCCCCAGCCCGATGCCGGCCGGCAGGGTGCGCCATCGGTCCCGGTTGCGCCCATAGGCGCCAAGCAGGGCAAGCCCCAGAAGACACAGCCCCGTATAACCGGGCAGGATCACGGTCAGAAAGAAGTCCGGTTGTCGCTTGCCGCGCGCCTCCAGCCAGAGAAGCTCAGCCAGCCATACGCTGAGCGCGATCGCGGCGGCGTCAAAGAAAACGGGCCGGAGCCGGCGGAACGCCCGCACCAGCAGCGAAAGCCCCGCGTGCAGGTAAATGCCCAGTTGAATGAGCCCTTCGAAGAGCGGGTTGTACTGCCCGGCGAAGTGCTTGCGGGCAAAGGCGAGCATGGCCCCGTAGAAGAGCTTCACATAGACCAGGTCGCTCTTCTTGGTGCTCTCGCCCTTGTAGTGGATGATCTGGGTCCAGGGCACGTAGTAGATCTTCCATCCGGCCCGCTGAATACGGTAGCACCAGTCCAGGTCCTCCCCGTACATGAAAAAGGACTCATCCAGCAGCCCCACCTTCTCGATCGCCTTGCGGCGGACAAACATGAAGGAGCCCGAAAGGGCGTCGATTTCGGCTACCTCGTCTTCCGGCAAAAAGGTCAGGTTATAGCGGCCAAAACGATGGCTGCGGGGAAATAACCGGCTCAGGCCCACCATGCGGTAGAAGGCCGTAGCCGGTGTGGGGAAGGCGCGACGGGATTCCAGGGCGAATCGGCCCTCCGGGGTGAGGATCTTGCAGCCAGCCGCCCCCGCCTCCGGATGGGCCTCCATAAAGGCGTACATCACATGCAGGGTGTCTTCCTGCAGCAGGGTATCGGGGTTGAGCAGAAGCACATATCGAGCGCGGGCCAGCCGGAGGGCCTGGTTGTTGGCGCGGGCAAACCCCACGTTTTCCGTGTTCGCGATAAGATGAACCCAGGGAAAGCGATCCCGAACCATCTCCGCCGTACCGTCGACGGAGTTGTTGTCCACCACGAAGACTTCCACAGAAAGCCCCCGCGCGGCTCGTTCGATGGAGTAGAGCGCCTGTTCCAGGAAGCGGCGGACGTTATAGGTGACGATGATGATGCTGATATCGGGACTCATGGCGCCCCGGAGAAGCTGGAGCGGTCCCCCAGCTCCACAAGCTCCAGATCATACAGACGGCCTTGCCCCAGCCGAAACCGCATCACGGTCAGCTTCTGGTGCGGACCTTCTCGTCCACAGGCGCCGGGGTTGAGCAAGAGCGTCGAGCCCCATCGGCCCACATATGGAACATGGCTATGGCCGCAGATGAAAACCTGGGCCCGGCTGCGCTCGATGCGCTCCCGAACCGCGGGCGGAAGCCGTTCGGGCCTGCCCCCGATATGGGTCATGAGCAGGCATACGCCTTCCCACTCCTCCTGTAGCCATTCCGGTAGCATGCGCCGCAGGGACCAGTCGTCGACATTGCCCCAGACGGCGCGCACGGGGGCGATCGTTTCCAGCTCCCAGAGCACCTCCGGACGGCCCACGTCTCCGGCATGTAAGAGCAGATCTACCCCCCGGAAGACCTCTTCGAGTCCGGGGGGCAGGTAGCCGTGCGTATCGGAGAGCAAACCGATATACATCGGCCGAGAAGTTCGCCAGCATCCCCGTTTCGGGGCAAATGGGAAACGGACCCGCCGCTGTTGTATGTTTGTGCTCGACAGGTGGGGGATGATCATGGGTATAGAGCTGGACGCCCTGCGTCGGGAATACCGGCGCGCCGCACTGAAGGAGGGCGAGCTCGATCCGGATCCGATTCGTCAGCTGGAGCGCTGGCTGCAGGAGGCCGTCCGGGCTCGTGTGCCCGAACCCAACGCCATGGCCCTGGCTACGGCCACACCGGACGGTCGGCCCTCGGCCCGGATGGTGTTGCTCAAAGGGCTTGATAGCCGGGGGCTGGTATTCTACACGAATCTGGAGAGCCGCAAGGCCCGGGAGCTTGCCTCCAACCCCCGAGCGGCGCTCCTGTTCTGGTGGCCCGAGCTGGAGCGACAGGTGCGCCTGGAGGGGCCCGTGGAGCCTGTATCGGATGAGGAAGCGGACGCTTACTTTCGCACCCGGCCCCGGAGCAGCCGCATCGGGGCGTGGGCTTCTCCACAGAGCCGGCCGCTCAAAAGCCGCATAGAGCTGTTGCGTCGGGTGGCCGAAGCGCTGGCCCGTTTTCCGGTCGGAGAAGTGCCCCGTCCCCCGTTCTGGGGGGGCTTCCGCGTTCGCCCCGAGAGCGTCGAGTTCTGGCAGGGCCGTCCGAGCCGACTGCACGATCGGATTCTCTACGTGCGTCAGGAGGACGGATCTTGGAGGCGCCAGCGTCTGGCCCCCTGAAGGCTTGCGGGGCCCCGGGAGATGTTTGCAAGTTACCTGCGCGTTGCCTTGCCGCCTATGGGGATACCGGAACTCGTGCTGGCCACGCGGAACCCGGGCAAACGAGCCGAACTGGAGGCCCTTTTGCACCGGGCAGGCCTGCCGTTGCGGGTGCGTACGCTGGAGGATTTTCCTCACGTCCCGCCCGCCATAGAAGACGGGGAGAGCCTGCAGGAGAACGCGCGCAAAAAGGCCGAGCACGCCTATCGATATACCGGGCTTGCCGCGCTGGCCGATGATTCGGGGCTTGAGGTGGAGGCCCTCGGCGGGGCTCCCGGGGTGCGTTCGGCCCGCTTTGCCGGCCCGGGGGCCACAGATGAGCAGAACATGGCCCTGTTGCTTCGTCTTCTTGAAGGGGTATCGGATCGTCGAGCCCGCTTCCGATGCGTGCTCGCCTATGCAGATGGCTCCGGAGTGCGCCTATATGAGGGCCTCTGCTCAGGCTATATCCTCTCAGAGCCTCGTGGAAGCGGGGGATTCGGCTACGATCCTATTTTCGTGCCCGAGGGGTTTTCCGAAACGTTTGCCGAGCTGGGGGAGGAAGTCAAGAACCGGATTAGCCATCGAGGCCGTGCTTTTGGAGCTTTTCTGGCCGATCTGGGGCGAAGATGGACAGAAAAGGGCTGATGTTCCCCATGCGCTCCCCCTATGCCCTGGTTTTTTTCATCCTGCTCGTCCTCTGGGGGATGGTCCAGCTTCTGGATCCTGCTTGGGAGGCGTTCGAGGACGAAACGCTCCGGTGGCGTTATCGGGTTCGTGGACCCCGTCCGGTCGCCCCGGAGGCGGCTATGGTGTATATCGATGAGCCCGTCTTGCGCCAGCTCGGAGACGGGGTGCGTCTGCGCCGGAGCGCGTATCTGTTGCTGCTGGAGGCGCTGCGCGCCCATGGGGTGCGCGCCGTGGGGTTCGCCTTTGCCCTTTCGGATTCTTCCTCGTTCTTCCCCGAAGACGATCGGGAGCTGGCCGCTGCGATGGCCGAGCGGCGCGACGTGGTGCTGGCTTCCTATTTTCGCACGCTGGAGCCCTCCTTCTGGGGGCTACCCCGCGGCGATACGCTCATCGGGCCCCTTCCGCTTTTCAAACGGGCCGCCTGGGCCACCGGGTTTGCCAACCTGGGGCAGGATCGCTACCATATGCCTGTGGCCGCCCGCTACGGGCGGGACACGGTCTGGGCCTTTGCCACCGCCCTTGTGGCCCGGTACCGGGGTGTGGAGCCGGGTGCCATACGGGTTCGGGGGCCGGAGCTCTGGATCGGTCCGCAGCGGATTCGGGTCGATCGCAACGATCGGCTCAACCTGCCGGGAGCTTTTCGCGATCTGCCCGTTTTCTCCTATCAGGCCGTGATCCGTTCCTATGAATACATGCGTCAGACCGGGCAGGTGCGCCAGGCGCCCCTCTATGAGGCCTTGCATGATAAGCTGGTCGTGGTGGGATATGTGGCCGACCTGGTCAGCCCCGTGCTGGAGACCCCCTATGATCCGGCCTTTCCCCAGGTAGCGCTCAATCTGGTGCTGGTGAGCAACCTGCTCCAGGATGATTTTCTGCGCTATCCGGCCGGGTGGGTTTCCGGATTGCTGGCGCTTCTGCTGGGTCTGGGGATCGTGTATGTGCTCCTGGAGCTGCGCGTTGTCGCGGGGGTGCTGGCCGCCTTTGGCGCCATTGCGGGTTATGTCGCCCTGGTCGCCTTGCTGTTCGTGGCCGCCGATGTGTGGGCTCCGCTGGTGGAGCCGCTTGTGCTGGCTTTTCTGGCTTTTCTGGTGGGGGGTAGCATACGGCTGGGCCAGGAGGCCGAGCGGGCTGCCCTGGCCGAGCAGAAGCGCCGGAGTATGGAGATCGAGCTCCGGCTGCGGGATCAGTTGCTGGCCCAGACTCAGCAGAAGCTTCAGGCCCGGGAGGCCGATGAGGAGCCTTTTGCTCTGGATACGGATTCCCCTGTAGAGGGATTTCCGGAGATCGTGCGTGCTCCCTCCAGTCCCCTCAACCGGGTGCTGCGTTTGGTGGAAAAGGTAGCCCCTACGGATGCCACCGTGCTCATCCAGGGCGAGTCCGGAACAGGCAAGGAGCTCATTGCCCGGGCCATTCATGCGCATAGCGCACGCCGGGATCGGCCCTTTGTGGCCGTCAACTGCGGCGCGCTGCCCGAATCCCTGCTCGAGAGCGAACTCTTCGGCCACCGGCGGGGCGCCTTCACCGGGGCGGTAGCCGACAAACCCGGCCGTTTTGAGCTCGCCGATGGGGGCACGATCTTTCTGGATGAGATCACGGAGACCAGCGAAGCCTTTCAGATCAAGCTGCTGCGCGTGCTGCAGGAGGGGACGTTTGAGCGCGTGGGAGATACGCAGACGCGTCGGGTAAACGTACGCGTCATCGCGGCCACGAACAAGGATCTGGAGGCGCTGGTGCGCCAGGGTCGGTTCCGGGAGGACCTCTACTATCGGCTCAACGTCTTCCCCATTAAGGTGCCCCCGCTTCGCGAGCGTCCCGAGGACATCCCGCTTCTGGCCCTGCGCTTTGCCGAAGGGCTGGAGATCTCCGAACAGGCCATGCACTGTCTGATGCGCTACAGCTGGCCGGGCAATGTGCGCGAGCTGGAGAACACCCTCCAGCGCGCCGTGATTCTGGCCCGTTCAGAGGGGCGTCAGCGCATCCAGAGGCGCGATCTACCTGAACATATCGGGGCAGAAGCCGAGGAAGACTGGGAAGAGCGCATCCTCGAGGGGCTCCGCCGCCGGCGATTTGCGCACAGCGCCCTGACCCAGGTCGCCTCGGAACTCGGCCTTCACCGCCGCACCGTATCGGATCATCTGCGCGGGATTTGCCTGCGCGTCTACTGTGAACAGGGGTTCTCCGTATCAGCTGCCGCCCGCGTCCTGGCCGGGAGCGACGATCCGGAGGTGCTAGCGCGGGTGGAGCAAAAAATACGCGAGCATCTGGATGCGCTCCGCAGCCGAGAGGATCTGAGCACGCTGTTGCGTCGTCTGCCCCGTCGGTATCATTTCTACGTGGAGCGAGCGCTGGAATCGGTGCGTTCATGAGGGCGCCTTCCGAGGAGGCGGCCCTGCTGGAGCTGGCGCGTCTGCCGGGCATCGGGCCGGCGCGCATCCGGCGTCTGGTGGCCGCTTTCGGTTCCGTTTCGCAGATCTGGGAGGTTTCCAGACGGGACCTGGAGCGCGTCGAGGGTATCGGGCCCGTTCTGGCCCAGGCTATCCTGCAACATCGGGGCTTCGAGTACGGGTTGCGCCAGCTGGAGGCGGCGGCCCGCATGGGGCTGCGTTTCCTGCCCTTCTGGGATCCGGACTACCCGGAGCTTTTGCGTGTCTGGGAGGAGGCCCCTCCGTTTCTGTTCGTGCGCGGGGGGCTTGATCCCCGAGATCGGGATGCGGTGGCCATCGTGGGCACGCGCAGGCCCACCGAATACGGACTGCGCATGGCCGAGGAGCTGGCCGGGGAGCTGGCCCGAGCGGGGATCGTTGTCGTAAGCGGGTTGGCGTACGGTATCGACGCCGCCGCCCATCGCGCCGCCCTGCAGGCCGGCGGGAGGACGCTGGCCGTGCTCGGCAGCGGGGTCAACGTCATATATCCCGCCGCGCACGTGCGGCTGGCCCAGGAGATCAGCCAGCAGGGTGCGTTGCTGTCCGAGTTTCCCCTGGGTACCCGGCCCGAGGCGGCACACTTTCCCCAGCGCAACCGCACGATCGCGGCCCTGAGTCTGGGGGTGATCGTGGTCGAGTCCCGGGAAACCGGAGGGGGCATGATCACGGCCTGGTGGGCGCTGGAGCTGAATCGGGAGGTCTTCGCCGTTCCCAACGCGGCCCATGTGCCCCAGGGGCGCGGCCCGAACCGGCTCATCCAGCGCGGACAGGCCAAGCTCATCCTTTCCGTAGACGATGTGCTCGAAGAGCTTCAGGCGCTGTTGCTGCGTGCGGCCCCCGTCCCGGAGTCCGGCGCCGATGGACATCTGGCTGCGCCGGTCCCCCATACGGAGCTGTACGAGCGCATCCCGATCGATCAGCCGATCCCGCTCGAAGAGCTGGCTCAGCTCACCGACCGTTCTCCTTCGGAATTGCTGGTGGCCCTCCTGGAGCTGGAGTGTCTGGGGGTGGTGCGCCAGTTTCCGGGCAAACGCTTTCTGCGAATCGGTCCGTAATCCTGCGGCCCTGGTGGGTTGTCATCGGCGACGCGGATCGTGTATGTTCTTCCGGATACGGAAAAGGGAAATGCCATGTCCGCTGCGCGCGAACGGCTCTTTCTGCTCGATGGGATGGCGCTGGCCTATCGGGCGCATTTCGCCTTTATCAGCCGTCCGCTCCTGACCAGCTACGGGCTCAATACGAGCGCCATCTACGGCTTTACCACGACGTTGCTGAAGATCCTCGAAGAGGAGCGGCCCGAACATCTGGCCGTGGTCTTCGATACGGCCGAGCCCACCTTCCGCAAGCAGCTCTATGCCGACTACAAGGCGCATCGTCCCCCCATCCCTCCGGAGTTGGCCGACGGGCTGCCGTACATCAAGGAGGTTGTCCGCGCCCTGGATGTGCCCTGCCTGGAGCAGCCCGGCTACGAGGCCGATGACGTAATCGGCACGTTGGCCTATGACGCCCGCGCCCAGGAGGCAGAGGCCTATCTCGTTACCCCGGATAAGGACTTCATCCAGCTGCTCAACCACCGCATTTACCTCTACAAGCCCGCCCGTCGGGGGGAGAGCTTTGATCGCATAACCGGAGACCAGATCCGCCAGGAGCTGGGTATCGAGCCCGCACAGTACGTGGATGTGCTGGCGCTGATGGGGGATAGCTCGGATAACATCCCCGGCGTGCCCGGAATCGGGGAGAAGACCGCCCTGGAGCTGGTGCGGCGCTATGGATCCCTGGAAAATATCTACGCCCACCTGGAGGAGCTCAAAGGGCGGGTTCGGGAGAACCTGGAGCGCTATCGGGAGCAGGCCTTCCTTTCTCGTCAGCTGGCCAGGATCAAAACAGACGTGCCGCTTCGCGTAGATTGGCACACCCTGCGGGTGAGCGAGCCCGACTGGGGACGGCTTGAGGCGCTGTTTCGCAAGCTCGAGTTCGTTACCTTGCTTGCCCGTCTGCGTTCGGGATTGTTCGGGGTTCCGGCTTCCGCCCCGGGGGGCCAGTCGGAGCAGGGAACCGGAGCGGGGGCCCTGGCTTCCGGTGTGCAGGATCTCTCAGCAGAGCGGGCTGACTACGCGGCCATCCGCACCCGCGCCGAGCTTGAGGCCCTCTGGAACGGCCTAATAGAGAGTCCGGAAGTGGCCATCGATACGGAAACCACGGGCCTGGACGCGCTGGAAGCGGATCCGGTGGGGATCTCCATTGCCGATCGGGCCCGTTTTGCTCGATACGTGCCCCTCCCCCTGCCAGACGGCACCCCGACTGAAGAGGTGCTCGCCGGTCTGCGGCCCCTGTGGTTGGATGCGGCGCGTTCTTGGATCGGGCACAACCTGAAATACGACCTGCTCGTGCTCCGGCGGGCGGGTCTGCCGATGCCCGAAGGGCGGTTATTTGACACCATGGTCGCCCATTACCTGCTGGAACCGGAGGCGCCGCATGACCTCGATACCCTTGCCGAGGGTTTGCTGCACTATCGCATGATCCCCATCGAGGAGCTGATCGGCCCCCGGGGACCCGCTCAGGGGTCCATGCAGCAGGTGGCCCTGGAGCGCATCACCCCGTATGCCTGTGAGGATGCGGACATCGCCCTGCGCCTTAGCCGTCTGCTGGAACGCCGACTCCGAGAGGAGGGGCTGGACCACATCGCCGAGCGCATCGAGTTTCCGCTCATCCCGGTTTTAGCCGAGATGGAGTGGGTTGGGGTCCGAATCGACCCCGAGGTGCTTGTGCTCATCGGGGAGCAGATCGAGCGAGAACTCGCCGAGCTGGAGGAGCGCATCTACGCCACAGCGGGGCGTATTTTCAACATCCAGTCTCCCCGTCAGCTGGCCGAGGTGCTTTTCGGCCAGCTGGGGCTCAAGCCCAGGGGGCGAACCCCCACGGGACAATACTCCACAAGCGAACGCGTGCTGGCCGAGTTGGCCACCGAGCATCCCCTGCCGGGATTGATTCTCGATTACCGTTCGCTGGCCAAGCTTAAATCCACTTATGTCGATGCCCTGCCCAGGCTCATCCGTCCCTCCACGGGCCGGGTGCATACAAGCTTCAACCAGACCGTGACGGCCACGGGCCGGTTGTCGTCCAGCAACCCAAACCTGCAGAACATCCCGGTTCGCTCGGAGCTAGGCCGAGAGATCCGGCGCGCTTTTGTGGCCGAGCCCGGCTGGTGGCTCTTGTCGGCGGATTATTCCCAGATCGAGCTCCGTATTATCGCCGCCCTCAGCCAGGATCCCCATCTGATCGAGGCCTTCGAAGAGGGGGACGACATTCACTCCCGTACGGCCATGCGTCTTTTCAACGTACCCCGCCAGGCCGTGACGCCGGAAATGCGCCGAAAGGCCAAGGAGGTGAATTTCGGCATCCCTTACGGGGTCAGCGCCTTCGGATTGGCCCAGCGGTTGCGTATCTCCACCGAAGAGGCGCGTCAGATCATCGAGGAGTACTTCCGACAGTTTCCCAGGGTCAACCAGTATATCCAGCAGACGCTCGAAAAAGCCCGACAAGTGGGCTATGTGGAGACCCTGCTGGGCAGGCGTCGCTACGTGCCGGGCATTCAGGATCGCAACCCGAATGTGCGTAGCGCGGCCGAGCGCGTGGCCATCAATATGCCCATTCAGGGCACGGCGGCGGATATGATCAAACTGGCCATGGTGGACCTATACCGGCTTCTTAGAGAGCGTGGCTACCGGACGCGGATGATCCTGCAGGTACATGACGAGCTGCTCTTCGAGGTGCCCGAGGAGGAGCTGGAATCCGTTCGGGAGCTGGTGCGCGAAACAATGGAACACGCTTTGCCTCTGGGTGTACCGGTCCGTGTAGACATCGGTATAGGAAAAAACTGGCTCGATGCGCATTAAGATGCTTCTCATCCTGCTGTGGCTTTTTCCTCTGCTTTCGGCGGCTCAGCCAGCCGATACGGCCTGGGTGGGTCGGGCCTCTCAGGGGTGGATGCAGGAGGCCCGCCGGGCTAAAGTGGCCGTGCCCCGTGCCGGTCTCCTCGATCTGCGCTCCATACGGCGGGCTGTGTTATCGAAAGTAGACCCACAGGCGCGTCTCCGTTTGTGGCAGCAAGATCTGCGCACGGGGGTCGGGCTCTACGAGGCCGGCCGCTGGGCGGAGGCAGCCCGGTGGTTTGAGGAGCTGGAAGAGGCCTATGCCCCGTATCTGGAGCCGCGAGATGATGTGCTCTATTTTGCGGCCGAATCCTGGCTCCGGTTCGGACAGCTGGACAAGGCCGGTGCCCTGTACGAGCGCCTGCTCAGGGATCCGGATTCCCCGTATGCGGCCGCCGCGGGTTTTCGGCTGCTGCGGATCCTGCCGGATTCCGTCTCCTGGTCCCGGCGTCTGGAGCTCCTGGCCCACATGCCCGCCACGGATTCGCTGACCTATCGGGCGCGTCTGCTCCTGGCCCGATGGGCCATGGAGCGGGGCCGTTTTCAGGAAGCGCGCGCTGTGCTGCCCCCGGGTCCGGAAGGGGATTTCCTGCGGGCCTGGATGCTGGAGGAGGAAGGAGATACGGCCTCGGCGCGACGGGCCTATGAGGCTCTGCTCGGCAGTCCCCTCAGGGCCCGGGCCCTCTGGCGCCTTGGGATTCTGGAGGCCGAAAGGGGGGATTCCGCTCGCGCGATGGCGCGCTGGACGCCTCTGCTGCGCCAGCTTTCCGGATCCGAGGCCGTGATGCTGGCCCTTCGGATGGGCCTTACCGCGCGGGCCCGTATTCTGATCGACAACGCGCTGGCCGAGTTGCCCTCCGATCCCTTGGACCGGGCCGAGATCCTGCGCGATCTGGCTCCTGCCCTGCTGGCTGTAGTGGAGCAGGTCCCCCTGTCGCCGATGCAGCGGGAGGCGTGGCTGAAGGCCATTGAGCACCCGGGTCCGCTGCAGGGGATGAGCGCCCTTGAACTCGAAGCCGCACGGGCGCTTCTGCTGGGCGATGTATCCCTGCGCCAGGCCCCGGGCTATCGCTTCTATCGTTACGCGGAGCGCGCCCGTCAGGCCAAGATGGAGCATGGACTTCGGGCCGCGCTTGCGGTCTGGGCGGAGGCTCTGCGGGATAGCCTACCTCAGGAGGTGCGCAAAGCGGCGCTCGGTGAGGTGGTAGCGCTTTGGGCCCAGATGCCCGACGCCAATCCGGAGGCGGTCCTGCGCTGGGCTCCTGAGGCGGGGCTGGAGCCGGTGGAGTTGCTGATCCAGATCGCCGAGCGGCTTCCGGATGGCTCGGCCTTCTATCAGGCGGCGCTCCGGCTGCAGCCCGATCATCCCCGGGCGCCGGCTCTGGCCTGGGGGTGGATCCGTCGGCTGCAGGAACGGCGACACCGGCTGCATCCGGAACGTCAGGCCCCCCAATGGATGGAGACCACCACCCGGCTTGCCCTGCTAACGGAGGCCTTCTGGCGGGCCTACGGCCCCGCTGGAACCCATCCGGCATCCGGCGATCCCCGGGTGCGCGCCTGGGCCCGGGAGGCGCTTTCCCTGCATGTGGGCTATGCGACCGTGCTCGCCGATCTGCTGCGTCACAACAATCCGGCCGAAGCGGCCCGCTGGATCGAGCGGGCGATCTACTATACGGCCACCCTGGCTTTTGAGGCCGACAGCATCTCCCGATGGGGCGAGTTGCTCCCGGCCCTGGAGGAAGCGATCTCCCTGCTGGGAGCGGGGGCCTCGGCATGGCGCTCCTGGCTGGGGGCTGTGCGCCTTCTGGAAGATCCCTTTCCTTCGCCGGCTATTCCCCTGGATGTGATCCCCGATTCCCTGCGCGCTCCGGTCGAGGAGGCCATCGTATTTGCGGAAACGGAGCGTGCGGATCTGGCCGCCTCCCGGTGGGCTCAGGCCGCCCGTCTCGGGTTGCCCCGGGCCGGATACGAGGCGGCGCGCTGGTTTTACCGGATGGGCCGAGCGGACTCCGCACTGGCTTGTCTTGTGCCATTGCCGGAGGTGGAAGGGGGCAATCTCTGGCAAAGCAGCGCCTGGTTGCTGAAGGGATTGGCCTGGATGCAGGTGGGGGAGTTGGATTCGGCCGAGGCGGTGCTGGAGCGCTTTGCGCAGGCCTATCCGAACGATCCGCGTACGGGATGGGCCCTCTGGGAGCTGGCACAAGGCCTGGCCCGGCGGGGTCTGCGGGATCGCGCTGTTGTCCAGTTGGAGTGGATCGTCCGCAACGGCATCTCCAGAGCGCCGATTCCCCTGCCTCATGAGGTCCGCGCCGCCCGGGAGCTGTTGCGATATCGGCTCGATCAGTTCTGGGAGGCCACCGAAGGAGCCTCTCAGGCGCCGGAGAAAGCCATCGAGGCGCTCTACGCGCAGATTCGCAATCTGGCCTCCGGGCTTGCCGCTCTGGAGCTGGAGGACGTAGAGCCCCTGGTGTTGCGGGCCGAGTTGCGATGGGCGCACTACACCTATCGCCACCGGGGTCAGCGTTACGATCCAGCGCAGGTGGAAAAACTGGAACAGGGGGCTATCCGGCTTCTGCGCCGGGAACCCGAATACGATTCCTGGGCTCGAAATGCGGTGGCCTGGTTGTGGGTGGGGCTGGCCGATCAGGCCAGCCGGCCGGCGGATCGAGCTCGCTGGATTCAGCGGGCCCGTGCAATCTTAGGGCCATCCGGATACGTGGATTCGGAGCTCCAACAGGCGATCAGTCGACTGGTGGGGATGCAGTGATGCGATATCTCGTTGCGCTTCTGTGCATTGGGCTTGCGCCTTTGGTGCTGAAGGCGCAAAGCGGATCGGAATCCAGATTGCCCCTCTGGACCGATCCCGTGGTCGTGCGCGCCCGTGCGGAGGCGCCTTCCGCGCTTGCCGTGATGTATCGGGTTCCCTCCGGACCCCTGCTGGGGCCTCGGGGGGCGATGTTCCACAGGCCGGAGATGATGCTTGAGCGTCCGCGTCGTGTGCGTAATCCGGATACCGGGCTTCGGGGGCGATAAAGGGGTATGCGTTCCTTCTGGGGGGTTTTCTGGGATCAGTTCCGTTTCTGGAGCCAGACCGATCACAGCGGACAGGTGCTCCCGCCCGCCGACGGATGGGTGTTCATGTGGGTGCTTTTGTTGCTCTTTTTGTGGGCGCTTGTGGTAAGCGTGGAGCGCTTCTGGGTGTTCTGGCGTAGCCTGCGCGTCGACTACAGAGCGCTGGAACGCATGCTGGAGCCTATGCTCAGGGAGCGCAGCTGGGATCGCCTGCTGGAGCTCTTTGGGAGACTGCGGCCACGGCTGATCGGGCGTCTGGGGGAAGCGGTGGTACGGGTCTATCTGAGCGGGGGTGAGGAGGCTCGTCTGCGCGCCGCCGTGGAAACGGCGTTGCTCGAGGCCGCGCCGAGCCTGGAACGCGGGGTGCGCCATCTGAACATGATCGCCCATGTGGCCACGCTCATCGGGCTGGCCGGTACCATCTATGGGTTGATTCTGGCCTTCCACAACCTGGGTTCGGTTGTGCTGCCACCGGCCGAGCGCGTGGCCATACTCTCGCGCAGCATCGCCACAGCGATGGTGACCACCATGGGCGGGCTCATGGTGGCCATTCCGAGCCTGCTGGCCTACAGCTTTCTGCAGCACTATCTGGAGCAGCGCTACGACGAGCTGGAGGCCTTCGGCGGAAGACTCATCGAGCGTGTACTGGGATGAGCCCATGCGGCGCCGATTCAGCCAGAGACGCCTCCACGCTCCCGTCGCACTCGGTCTGATGGCCGTGCTGAACCTCTTGCTCGTGCTGCTTGTGCTGCTGGCCAGTACGGCACGCCTGGAGGATCTGCGGGCGATTGTGCTCTGGTGGCCCCAGGCCGAGGAGTCCGCTACGGCCGACCCCCCGCTGAGCCCACCCGATGCCCCGGCTCTGCGCGTATGGCTGGATCCGGAGGGGGTATACCTCTTCGACCCCCTGGAGGGAAACCGATTGGTAGAGCGTTTCCCGAGCCGGGATGCGGATTTCGTGCCCTGGCCGCAGGTGCAGCAGGCGTTACTGCGTTACCTTGCCCGCCCGTCCCGGCCTGCGGGGGTGATCCAGCTTGCCGCTGATCCCCAGGTATCCTATCAGCTCCTTGTGGAGGCGCTGCAGGCCTTGCAGGCCATGCCGGAGCCATGGGGTCAGCGGATTACCCTAGCGCTTGCGCTACAATGAGGCGTTTGGCCATCCATCGACTCAATCGGCACGCGGAGGCGGGTGTGTTGACGCCTCTACTGGATGTGCTCTTTATTCTGCTGCTTTTTATGCTGAGCACCCTGGTGTGGGCCGAGGATCGGCTCGGGGTGCCCTACACGGACCTTTTGCCCGAGGCGAACGCCCCCGTGCTGGCCGGCTCGGGTGTGGTGATTGCCATCGACAGCAGCTTCCTCTACGTAGGAGGAAAGCCCGTGCTGGCGCTCTCCGCTATCGAAGAGCTGGGGCCGAATGAGTGGTTCCTGCCCGCCCTGCATGCCGCCCTGCAAGAGGTCCGGTGGGGATCAACTCAGGGGGGGGCAGTGGAGCTCTCCTGTGTCCTTCTGGCCCCCGCGGGGATGCGCTATGGGCTCATAGCTCCCGTGCTCTATACCATAAGTCAGGCTGGTTTTGAGCGGGTTTCCCTGCTTGTCCGTCCGATGGGCAGGAAGACATGAGCCACGGATACCGCATAGAGGTCTACCTGGAACCGGAAGATCGCCCACCGGTCGATCTGCGGAGCGTATTACGGCCTCTTCCCTCTCCGGCACATCTGGCGCGCCTGCTGCTTATCCTGAGTCTGTTTTTCCTTTCGGGGCTGGCCATAGGGGTGGGTGTGCAGCGGCTCGAACGGGGGCAGTCTCGCCCGATGTCCTGGTCCGGTCCGTTTCCCCTGTCGGGCTTCTCGGAGCGTGCACTCCTGCGGGCTGAGCTCGTGCTGCCCCGATACGTCGCCTCCAGAACCGCATCGATTCAGGTGCATGGTCACGACGATAGACCCGGCGGAAGCTCCAATCCTGTGGATCGGCTGGGCCGAACGCGAAGCCTGTACGAACCTCCCCGTCCGGATGTAGATCCGGGCCTGCTGACCCGCCCCATAACGGCGCCTGCGCGCACATCGACATCGCAGGCGATTCTGCCGCCGGAGGTGGGTTCCGGGATGGTGGTCGGATCACGGGCTTCCTCGGCCGACGCGCTCACCGCCAACCGGTTGTTGCGCCGCCTCTGGGGCTGGGGCGGCGGGCGGGGGGCGGGCACGGCCGGTGGGGTCGGGGATGGGCGGGGGGTAAGAGAGGGGAATGCGCTTCCGGAGGCCGTGGTGCCCGTGGAAACGCTGTTTCTGCCCATTTTACAGGCCTATCGAACCGAGCTGGATCGCCTCTACAGCCGATACCGGGCTCAGGATCCCTTGCTGCGGGGTCGTGTAGCGGTGCATGTGCTCATCTCCGAAGAGGGGGAGGTGCGCGTGCTGCGTTTTCAGGAGGTGGACCTGCGGGCCGGGGAGGCGGATCTGCGAAACGCCTTTTTGCGCGAGTTGCGGACCATACTGGAGCAGATTTCCGTCTCCGAGCCCCGTCTATTCGGCCGTCGTTTGCGGGTCCCCGTACAGTTTGAGTGATTTGCAGCTCCTCTGCGTGCTTTCGTATCTTTGCGTTGCGAAAAAAAGAAAGAAGTGGGATTTCGCAAAGCCCACTTTTTTTGTTTTGATGCCCGAGATGACCAACGAAGCCATCCAGGAGCGGGTCGAGGCGATCATGCGGGAAATCCTGCACGGACGGCCCTATTATCTGGTGGAAGTCGCCGTGCGGGGGTTTCGCAACGGTCGGGTCGTAACGATCTACGTGGATACCGAACGGGGGATCACGGCCGACGAGTGCGCCGCACTGAGTCTGGAGGTGGAACAGCGACTGGACCTGGAGGATTTCATCGAGGGAAGGTACCGGCTGGAGGTCTCCTCCCCCGGTGTGGATCGGCCTCTGCAGTGGCCCTGGCAGTATCGCAAAAACGTGGGCCGTCTGCTCCGGGTGCGGCGTTTGGGCCCGGAGGGCAGGACCGATACCCTGCTGGGCCGCATCCAGGAGGCCGATGAGTACGGTGTGATGCTCCAGACCTCGAAGGGATCGGTGCGGCTGGCCTATGAGGAAATCGAGGAAGCGGTGGTCCAGATCGAGCTCTGAGGCCGCCGACGACGTAGAGCAAAGGAGTGCAGAGCAGGTATGAAGAACGAACTGGTATCCCTCTTTGCCGAATTGGCCCGCGAGAAGGGCATTGATCGGGATACGCTGCAGACGATCATCGAGGACGTCTTCCGGATCATGCTTCGGAAGCGTTTCGGTACGGATGAGCCTTTTGATGTGATTGTCAACCCGGACAAGGGTGATCTGCAGATATGGCACGTGCGTCAGGTCGTCGAGGACGAGGAGCTGCAGGATCCCGTCTTTGAGATTCCGCTCTCCCAGGCCCGCCAGATCGATCCCGACTACGAGGTGGGCGATGAGCTGGCCGAAGAGGTCCAGATGAAGGACTTCGACCGCCGGCTCATCCTCATGGCCAAGCAGCTGCTCAGTCAGAAAATCCGGGATATCGAAAAGGACAACATCTTCGAGGAATACTCCGGGATGATCGGTGAGATCGTCGTGGGGGACATATATCAGATCCGGCGCGATGAGGTGCTGGTCAACCACGGGCGCACGGAGCTCATTCTGCCCAAGAAAGAGCAGATCCCCAAGGACCGGTATCGGAAGGGAGACACCATCCGGGCGGTGATCAAAAGCGTGGAGCGCGTCAACGGCAATCCACGCATCATCATCAGCCGGGCCGATCCGCTCTTCCTGCAGCGGCTCTTTGAGATCGAGGTGCCGGAGATATACGACGGGATCGTGGAGATCAAAAAGATCGTCCGCGAGCCCGGGGAGCGCGCCAAGGTGGCTGTGCTCTCCCACGATGATCGGGTGGACCCCGTGGGCGCCTGTGTGGGCATGAAGGGGGTGCGCATCCATGCCATTGTGCGCGAGCTCAACAACGAAAACATCGACGTGATCGCCTGGACGGACGACCCGGTGGAGCTCATCCGGCGCGCCCTGCAGCCGGCCAAGGTGTTGCAGGTGGAGATCGATGAGGCCAACAAGCGCGCCCGTGCGCTGGTCAAACCCGATCAGGTGGCGCTGGCCATCGGCAGGGGGGGGCAGAACATCCGGCTGGCCTCGGCTCTGACGGGCTACGAGATCGACGTCTACCGGGATATCGATCAGCGCGAAGAGGATGTGCCCCTGGAGGAATTCGCCGACGAAATCGATCCGGAGGTTATCGAGCGCCTCAAAGCTATCGGCTGCGATACAGCGCGTTCCGTGCTGCGGCTGAGCCAGATCGAGCTGGAGCGTCGTACGGGGTTGTCGGCCGCCACGGTCCGCGAGATATACCGGATCCTGGAGGAAGAATTCGAAGAAGGCGAATACGAGGAAGAAAGCTGAGCTTCTATGCCTTCCAAGCGGTTATTTCAGGTTTCCCGTGAGCTCAATCTGGGCACGGATACCATCGTGGCCCATTTGCGCAAGAAGGGGTTTGATATCCAGGACAACCCGAATGCGCGGCTTACCGATGAGATGTACCTGGAGATCATAACCCACTTCCGCAGGGAAAAAGAGGTGGCCGAGCGACACCGGCTCAAGGAAAGGCAGTACCGTGAGCGGGAAGAGTACCGCAAACGCGTCCGCCATGAGGCCGTAACCGTGGATTCCGAAATCGGTACCGTGGTCACCTCCGCAGAGGCGGAGGTGGCCTCCGAGCCCGAAGAGGTGCCTGCCGAGGTGCTGCCTGAGGTCCTGCCTGAAGCCGATATGGCCTCCCCGGAGGTGCCGGCTCCGGACGGGGGAGAACCGGAAGAGGTGGTGGAGGCAGCGGAGCCGGCTGGAGAGCTAGAGGATGGATTCGTAGAGATGGAGGAGTCAGGCCAGGAAGAGCCCGCATCTGTCCCCGAGGTAGCAGAGGCACCGCCCGCGGTGGGGGCAGAGTCCGGCGCGAAGCCGGAAGCGGAGGGCCTGGAGTCCGCTCAGGAAGCCGCTGAGGAAAAAGATGAGGTCATCCGGGCCCGGGGCCGTGTGGTGCTTGTCGGGCCCAAGGTGGTGGGCAAGGTGGATCTGGATAAGCTCGGCGGCAGGACTCCTGCGGCGGGGGCGGAGTCACCAACAAAAGAGGCGGAGCGAAAGGATAAAAAGAAGAAGCGCAAGCGCATCCCCGTGTCCATGGATCCGGAAGAGGATCTGTCGCTGGCCAGAAAGGAGCTGCAGGGCAAGAAGAAGAAAAAGAAGAAAGGCCCTGTTGTCGACGAAGAAGAGGTCGTGCGTGCGCTGCGCCAGACCATGGCCGAGATAGAGCGCGCCTCCGGGGGGCGTCGGGGCAAGATCCGCAAAAGCCGGCGCGAGGAGCGCGCCGCACAGCGGGAAACCCAGCAGCGAGAGGCCCAGGAATCCGGTCTGCTGCGGGTCACGGAGTTCGTCACGGCCCGGGAGCTGGCCGAGCTTATGGGCGTCGATGTGGCGGAGGTGCTCACCAAGTGCCTCGGCCTGGGGCTTCCGGTGTCGATTAACCAGCGTCTGGATGCGGACACGATCACCCTCCTGGCCGATGAGTTCGGCTATCAGGTGCAGTTTGTGGACACCACAGAGATGCTCCAGGTCGAAGAGGAAGAGGAGCCCGATCGGCCCGAGGACCTGGAGCCGCGTCCCCCGATCGTCACCGTTATGGGACACGTCGACCACGGCAAGACCTCGTTGCTCGATTATATCCGGCAGACGAACGTGGTGGCCGGTGAGGCGGGGGGGATCACCCAGCATATCGGCGCCTACGAGGTCACCTTGCCCGATGGGCGCAAGATCACCTTCCTTGATACCCCGGGACATGAGGCTTTTACGGCCATGCGCGCCCGCGGGGCGCAGGTGACGGATATCGTGGTGCTCGTGGTGGCGGCCGACGATCAGGTCATGCCTCAGACGGTTGAGGCCATCAACCACGCCAAGGCCGCGGGCGTGCCCATCGTGGTGGCGATCAACAAGATCGACAAGCCCGAGGCCAATCCGGATCGCATCCGTCAGCAACTGGCCGAGCACGGCGTGCTTGTGGAGGAGTGGGGGGGTAAATACCAGTGTGCGGAGATCTCGGCCAAAACGGGCAAGAACGTGGATGTGCTCCTGGAGAAGATCCTCCTGGAGGCCGAGCTCCTGGAGCTGAAGGCCAACCCCAAGCGTCGGGCTCAGGGCACCATTATCGAGGCCCAGCTCGACAGGGGGCGCGGGGTGGTGGCCACGGTGCTGGTGCAGAACGGCACGTTGCGCGTGGGGGATGCTTTCGTGGCGGGACTGACCTATGGAAAGGTGCGCGCGATGTTCAACGAGCGCGATCAGCGGGTCGAGGAGGCCGGTCCCTCCACGCCGGTGCAGGTGCTGGGATTTGAAGACCTGCCCCAGGCCGGGGATCGCTTCATGGTGGTGGCCGATGAGCGCGAAGCGCGCGAGATCGCCCTCAGGCGGCAGCAGATTAAGCGCGAGCAGGACCTCCGGCGCCGCAAACACCTCTCCCTGGAGGAGGTCTCCCGCCAGATGGCTGAAGGTCAGCTCAAAGAGCTCAATATTGTGCTCAAGGGCGATGTGGCCGGGTCGGTTGAGGCCCTGAGCGACGCGCTGCTGAAGCTTTCCAACCCGGAGGTGCGCCTTAACATTATCCACAGCGGCGTAGGCGCTATTACGGAATCCGATGTGTTGCTGGCTTCGGCCTCTAATGCGATCATCATCGGTTTTCAGGTTCGGCCCTCTGCGGCGGCACGCAAACTGGCCGAACAGGAGCATATCGATATCCGCCTGTATTCCATCATCTATGATGCGATCAACGACCTCAGGTCCGCCCTCGAAGGCTTGCTGGCCCCGGAACGCAAGGAGCAGATCACCGGCATGGCCGAGGTGCGGGCCACGTTCAAGGTACCCAAAGTGGGCACGGTGGCCGGTTGCTATGTCACCGAGGGCCGAATCCGGCGCAACGACCGCGTCCGGCTCATCCGCGACGGGGTGGTCGTCTACGAGGGCCGGCTGGCCTCCCTGAAGCGCTTTAAGGAGGATGTCCGCGAGGTCGCAGCCGGATATGAGTGCGGCATGGGCATCGAGGGGTATAACGATATCAAGGTGGGCGATATCATCGAGGCCTACGAAATCGTGGAGACCAGGCGTACGCTGAGCACCCCATGAGCAGCGAACGGCGTGTTGAGCGGGTCAGCTCGCTGATCAAGCGAGAGCTGGCCGATCTGCTGGAGACCGAGTTCCGCGAGGTCTCCCATGCGCTGCTGACCGTGACCAAGGTGCAGATGCCGCGCGATCTGAGCATAGCGCGCGTCTATGTGAGCATCATGGGGGATCCGGCCACGCAGCGCGTGACCCTGGAACGATTGCGGGAACAGACGCCGGAGATCCGCCGGGCGCTTTCGGCCCGCATCCGGCATCATCTGCGGACCATGCCCGAGTTGGAATTCCTGCACGACGACACGCAGGATTACGTAGAGCGGCTGGAGGCACTCTTTGCCCAGATCCGCCAGCAACGTGCTTCCCGTTCAGATGACGCTTCCCCCGGTCAAGAAACGTAACGAGGGCGCCCTGAGGCCCGTCCCGGATTGCGGCTACGTACTGCCCGTGGATAAGCCGGCCGGGTGGACGTCCTTTGATGTGGTGCGCTGGTTGCGGTCCCGGCTCCGGGTTCGCAAAATCGGCCATGCCGGTACGCTCGATCCCCTGGCGACCGGGCTGTTGCTCTGCGGGGTGGGCAGGGCCACGCGCGCGCTTTCCTGCTTTATGCATATGCCCAAGACCTATCGGGGGAGGTTCCGGCTGGGCGCTGTCACGCCCAGCTACGATGCGGAGACCCCGATAGCCGAGGAGTATCCCTGGGAGCACATCCGGCTGGAGGATGTGCGCCGGGCTGTGGGGAGGTTTGTGGGCCGCATCGAGCAGGTGCCCCCGCCCTATTCGGCCCTCAAGCGCAACGGAACTCCCGCCTACCGGCGCACGCGGCGGGGCGAGGTGCTGGAGCTGGAGCCCCGCCCGGTGGAGGTCTACGCCTTCGAGATCCTGGATATGGAGGGGCCGGAGGTGAGCTTCGAGGTCCGATGCGGCAAAGGCACCTACGTGCGTTCGCTTGTACACGATCTGGGGCGGGCATTGGGATCGGGCGCCTATTTGCTCGAGCTCAGGCGCACCGCGATCGGTCCGTATCGGGTCGAGGAGGCCTGGACGATTCCGGATCTGGAGCGCGCACTGCGCCCCGGGGAGGGGGTATGAATACGGCGTATCTGTGGCTGGAGCACCTGTCCCAACCGGCGCCTTCGGTCCTGACGGTGGGCACCTTCGACGGGGTGCATCGGGGGCATCAGGTGATTTTGCGCCACGTTCGGGAGCGGGCCCGCGCACTGGGCCTGCGTAGCCTGGCGCTCACCTTTCATCCTCATCCCCGCGCCGTGCTCTATCCCCAGGAAGGACCTTTTCGGCTATTGAGCACGCTTGCCGAGCGCAGCTATCTGATCCACGAGCTGGGCATCGAGCAGGTGGTCGTGGCGCATTTCGATCAGGATTTCGCGCAGATGGATTCCGAGTCCTTCGTGCGCGAGGTGTTGCTCAAGCGCCTGGGCATGCGCGAGATCGTGGTGGGATACGATCATCATTTCGGAAAAGGGCGCCGGGGGGATCCGGAGACGCTGCGGCGTCTGGCTGCGCGCTGGGGCTTTTCCGTGGAGGTGATCCCGCCTCAGCACGTCGATGAGCTCGCCGTAAGCAGCACGCAGATCCGCAGGGCGCTGCAGCAGGGCAAGCTGGCTTTGGCCCGCGAGCTTCTGGGGCGCCCCTACTGGATCAGCGGCGTTGTCGTTGCCGGTCAGGGGCGCGGCCGCGAGCTCGGTTTTCCTACGGCCAACCTGGCTCTGCCCCCGGAGAAACTCTTACCCCCGTATGGGGTCTACGTTGTCGATGTGTGTACCTCCGAGGGGGTCCGCTATCGAGGTATGCTCAACCTCGGATCCCGGCCCACGTTCCAGGAAGAAGAACCCCTGGCCGAGGTGCACCTGCTGGAGTTTTCCGGGAACCTCTACGGACAGATGCTCTGGGTGGAGCTGTTGGCCTATCTGCGGCCCATTGCGCGCTTCCCCGATGCGGAAGCGCTGCGCCGGCAGCTGGAGGAAGATCGGGCCCGTTGCGCATCGTTTCGGCCTGATGTACCTTTGCATGCTTGAAAAGGCCCCTCAGGCGGAAGAAAAAGGGATGTACGCATGCTGAGCAAAGAACAGAAGCGCGCGATTTTCGAACAGTTCGGGCGCACCCCGCAGGATACGGGATCTCCGGAGGCGCAGATCGCGCTCTTTACGGAGCGCATCCGGCGTCTGACGGAGCACCTCAACGTGCATCGGAAAGACCACGCCACGCGTCTGGGGTTGCTCAAGCTGGTGGGGAAACGGCGCCGCTTGCTGGAATATCTCAAGCGCAAAGACTACGAACGCTACCAAGCGCTGGTCGAGCAGTTGAACCTGCGCAAGTAAATTCGAAGGGCACCGTGCGATTCGGTGCCCTTCGACGTGAATAAGACCTAAAGAGCATCCCGCCCGACATGCGGGCCTCCCGGGCGCATGTGCCAGGAGGCGCCGGAACCCAGCAGCGGGCGGGGGGAGGCAAAGAAGATATGCAAAAACCAGAGGTGTGGGTGCAGGCTCTGGATATTGGAGCGGGTCGGGTGTTGCAGATCGAGACCGGCCGTCTGGCTCGACAGGCCGATGGAGCGGCGGTAGTGCGGCTGGGTGATACGATGGTGCTCTGCACCGTCTGTGCCAGCGAGACGGCAAAAGAGGGGCAGAGCTTCTTTCCGCTCACGGTCGAATACCGGGAGAAATTCTACGCAGGGGGCAAGTTCCCCGGCGGTTTTATCAAACGGGAAGGCCGGCCCAATGAGAAGGAAATCCTCTCGGCCCGGTTGATCGATCGGGCGATCCGTCCCCTGTTCCCAGAGGGGTTCATGCACGAGGTGCAGGTGATCTGCACCGTGATCTCCTCCGACGGACAGAACGATGCCGATGTGCTGGCCGGGATCGGCGCCTCGGCCGCTATTATGCTCTCCGACCTGCCCTTCGACGGTCCCATGGCGGAGGTGCGCGTGGGGCGATTGGACGGCCAGTGGGTGCTTTTCCCCACGCTGGAGGAGCTGCAGAGAAGCGATGTGGATATGGTGGTGGCCGGCACGCTGGATTCGATCGTCATGGTCGAGGGCGAGATGCGGGAGATCTCCGAGGCGGACATGCTGGCGGGCATCGCCTTCGCCCAGGAGGCGATCCGTCGCCTCTGCCAGGCCCAGCTGGAGCTGGTGGCGCGACGCTTCCAAGGACCGCGTTCGGTGCGTCCATTTGCGGCTCCCGTGCTGGATGAGGCGGTCTGGAACCGGGTCGTGGAGCTGGCCCGCCCGCGGCTGCGGGAGATTCTGCACCGTCCCTATGTGAAGATCGAATATCAGGCCGCCGTGAAGGCGCTCAAAGAGGAGATCATCCAGCAGCTTACCGGTCTGCCTGTGGCCGTTCCGGAAGCGGAAGAAGGCCCTCCGGTGGAGGTGCAAACGCCCGTGGAAGAAGAGGTGGGCATCGAGGGCGTGCTCTCCGAGCAGGAGATTATCGTGCGCGCCCCGGAGTTCCCCGAACGCGCAGCCGAGGTGGCGCGCGCCTTCGATGAGCTGGAGTATCAGGAGATGCGCCGGATGATCCTGGAGGAGAACCGACGCCTGGACGGCCGGCGCACGGATGAGATCCGGCCCATTTGGTGCGAGGTGGGCTATCTGCCCCGTGTGCATGGATCGGCGATATTCACGCGTGGGGAGACGCAGGCGCTGGCCTCCGTTACGCTCGGCACGAAGCTCGATGAGCAGATCATCGACGAGCTGTTTCATGATAGCTCGAAGACCTTCATGCTCCACTATAACTTTCCTCCCTTTTCCACGGGCGAGGTCAAGCCCATCCGGGGCGTCTCCCGGCGCGAGGTCGGCCATGGTAACCTGGCCGAGCGGGCGCTGAAGGCCGTCATACCCCCATATGAGGAGTTTCCCTACACGATCCGCGTGGTCTCCGAGATTCTGGAATCCAACGGCTCTTCCTCCATGGCCACCGTCTGCGCTGGATCCCTGGCCCTGATGGATGCCGGCGTGCCCATCCGCAAGGCCGTGGCGGGTATTGCCATGGGGCTCATCAAAGAAGGGGATCAGGTGGCCATCCTGAGCGACATTCTGGGGGCCGAAGATCATCTGGGGGATATGGACTTCAAGGTCGCCGGCACGCGGGATGGCATTACGGCCTGCCAGATGGATATCAAGATCTCCGGCATCTCCATGGAGGTGCTGGCCCGGGCCTTGGAGCAGGCCCGCCAGGGGAGGCTCAGGATCCTGGATATCATGGATCAGGTGCTCGACAGGCCGCGCCCGGACCTGTCGCCGTTTGCTCCACGCCTGACCACGATCGAGATCGACGTATCCGATATCGGAGCGGTGATCGGTCCGGCCGGTCGGGTGATCCAGGAGATCCAGCGGGAGACGAAGACGGAGATCGTCGTCGAGGAAAAAGAGGGCAAGGGGCTGGTCACGATCGCGGCCACCGATGCGGAGGCGGCACGCAAGGCCATTGAGTGGATCTCGCGCATTACGGCCAAGCCCGTCGAGGGGCAGGTGTACGAGGGCGTGGTGCGCAGTATCCAGCCTTTTGGAGCGTTTGTGGAGATCCTGCCCGGAAAGGACGGCCTGCTGCACGTGAGCGAGATCGCCCATAAGCGGGTGGAGAACGTCTCCGATTACCTCAAGGTGGGCGACAAGATCCGGGTGCAGGTGATCCGCATCGAGGAAGGGGGCAAGTTCCGCCTCAGCATGAAATCCCTTCTGCCTCGCTCCGAAGGGGGGGAAGCCCAGACAACGGGAGGCTCCTCCAATGGAGAAGGGCGTTCTTCCCCGGGCCGTTCCCCCACAAAGCCCCCTTCCCGGGATGCTCGTCGGCATCGGGGCGGTTCTCCGGGGAAGCATCGACGTTGAGCTCGCCCTTCCAGCGGGGCCGCGGGTATGCGCACACGCCTACGGTCAAAAACCGCCTCCGGGTTGAGCATGAGGTATCGGGTGGAGCGCCTGGAGCTCGCCGGAGGTCTGCGTGTACTGCTGGAGCAGGTGCCTGATGTGGGCACCTGCTCTGTGGGGATCTGGATCCAAACGGGCAGTCGGGATGAGCCGGAACCCTGGCTGGGGATCTCGCACTTTCTGGAGCACGCCGTCTTCAAGGGTACGCGTCGGCGTCGCACGCATCACATCGCGCGCTACCTGGAGGCCGTGGGCGGGTATGTGAACGCCTTCACCACGAAGGATCACACCTGCTTCTACGCCCGGGTGCTCGTCGAACATCTGGAACGGGCCATTGACCTCTTGGCCGATTTAGTGCTGGAGCCGACCTTCCCGGAACATGAGGTGATCCGGGAGCGCCAGGTTATCCTAGAGGAGATGCGCCTCTACGAAGACACCCCGGATGAGTTCGTGCTTGATCTCTTCGATGAGGTCCTGTTTGCCGGGCATCCGTTAGCCCATCCCATTGTGGGGCGGCCGGAGACCGTCTCCCAGCTGGGTCCAGCGGAGCTGAGGGCCTATAGAGCCCGCCAGTACCGGCCGGAGCGGATGATTATCACTATCGCCGGTCCGGTCTCGATAACGGCCGTAATGTCCCTGCTGGAGCGTTATGTTCTCGGAGCCCTATCGAGCCCTGCAGAGCCTCCGCTGGAGCGGATCCCGCTCCACGGATACAGGCCCGCCTGGCGGGAGGAGATTCGGCCTATAGGGCAGGCCCATCTCGTCATGGGTGTTCGGGCGCCGGGCATGCTCGATGAACGCCAGTACGCTCTCTCCGCACTCAATATCTTGCTGGGCGGAGGGATGAGCTCGTTGCTCAATCAGCACATCCGGGAGCGATACGGGTTCTGCTATTCCATCTATTCCTTCTACCAAGGCTGGGAGGACGGGGGCCAGTTCGGTATCTATGCGGGGGTGGAGGTGCGCAGGCTTGATCGCCTGATCGGCTTGATCTGGCAAGAGCTGGACCGGTTGCGTCAGCAGCGGATTAGCAGCCGCCTGCTCGAGCAAGCCAAGGCCCAGCTCAGGGGCGCGCTGTGGATGGGGATGGAAGGTACGCAGTCCCGTATGATGCGCCTGGGCAAAGATGAGCTCTATTATCGGCGTCCTGTGCCGCCCGAAGAAGTACTCGCCGGGATCGAGTCCGTCACCCCGGAGCAGGTGCGGCAGCTGGCTCAGGAGCTCTTTCTGGAGGAAGCCTTCTCCGGGGTTGTGCTTCGGCCGGGCTAACCGGAAAGCAGGCGGTATTTCTTGAGCAACCGATACATGGTGGCCCGCCCTATACCCAGTTGCACGGCCGCGCGATCTACGTTTCGCCCACAGGCCTCGAAGGCCTGAATGACAGCCTGCCGCTTGAGCTCCTCCAGGGGTACGATTTCCCGCACGACCGATCCCGAAGCCGGAGCGACGGCCTCCCGGACCGCGGCAGAGGAGACAGCTGTAAGTTGCGGGTTTTCCAGCAGCAGATCCTCGACCGTGATCTCCGGCCCTTCGGCGATGAGTACGGCGCGTTCTACGGCGTTCTTGAGCTCTCGCACATTTCCTGGCCAGGGGTAACGGGCGATGGCCTGCAGAGCCTCGCGGGAGAACTTCTTCGGCCCCTCGGGATGGGCGCGCAGAGCCTGCTTGAGGAAATGCTGGGCCAGCAGGAGTACGTCCTGTCCCCGTTCCCGCAGTGGGGGAAGGTAGATGGGGAAGCTGAAGAGCCGATAGTAGAGGTCTTCGCGGAATTCGCCTTTCTGCATGGCCTCGCGCAGGTTGCGGTTGGTAGCCGCGATGATGCGCACGTCTACGTGGATGGTCTCCTGACCCCCTACGCGCTGGATTTCCCGGTTCTGTAGCACGCGCAGCAGCTTGACCTGCAGAGAGGGATCCATCTCCCCGATCTCATCCAGAAAGATCGTGCCCCTGTGCGCCTGCTCGAACTTGCCGATCTTGCGCGTGTAGGCTCCCGTGAAGGCGCCTTTTTCGTGTCCGAAGAACTCGCTTTCCACGAGTTCGCGCGGAATGGCCGCGCAGTTGACCACCACGAAGGGCTCATGCCGGCGAGCGCTGTTGTAGTGAATGGCCCGCGCGACGAGTTCTTTGCCCGTGCCGGATTCCCCGTGGATGAGCACGGTGATGTCAGATCGAGCCGCCTTTTCGATAAGGCGGAAGACCTGTTGCATGGGCTCGCTTTCCCCCACAATCTCCTCAAAACGGTAATGCTGGGGAATGGCCTCACGCAGGCGCTGAACTTCGTTCTGCAACGCATAGGTCTGAATGGCGTTTTTGATCGTAGTCTCGATCTTGACCAGCTCATCCTGCCCCTTGACCAGGTAGTCGTAGGCGCCCAGTTTCATGGCCTCGATGGCCACGTCGAGCGCCCCTTGTGCGGAGACCATGATAACGGGCACGTCGGGTAGCACCTGCTTGATGTGCTGCAGCACCTCGATTCCGCTCATGCCCGGCATCATGATGTCGAGCAAGATGGCATCGGGCATCTGATCGAGCTGCTCCAGAACGGCCTCTCCGCCGTGGAAGACCTGCACCTCTAGCTCTGGATTCTGGGAGAGTCGATAGCTTACCAGGCGCGCATAGTGCCGATCGTCATCGACCACAAACACCCGATACCGTTTGGAGCGCGCTTCCATGGCCTCACCCCTTTCTTTTCCACGGGGATGTCGGCCACAGCAGCTGCCACTGATATGCCAGTCCCGTTTTGGCCGGATACAGGGTTTCAGACGGGAGCAAAACAGGTAGTTTCGTATCACTTTGATACAAAACTACCTACGCTTAACCGTATCCTAACACAAAGGCGAGGCACGATAGACTAACTTTACCGGGCAGAACAGGGGTGGGATATGACTCCGAAAGTGCTCCTGGTTGACGATGAGCCGGATCTGCTGGAATTCCTGCGCTACAATCTGGAGAAGGCGGGCTATCGGGTGCTGATCGCCTTCGATGGTACCTCGGCCCTCGAACTGGCCGAGGCGGAGCGGCCGGATGTGGTCGTGCTGGATATCATGATGCCCCAGCTGGACGGGTTTGCCGTCTGCCAGCGGCTGCGCGCCCATCCGGAGTTGCGTCATGTGCCCATCGCCTTTCTCACCGCCCGGAATGCGGAAACCGACGAGATCATGGGCCTGGAGCTCGGAGCCGACGATTACATCCCCAAGCCCATCAGCCCGGCCCTGTTGATCAGCCATATCCGTGCCCTGCTGCGGCGCGCCGTTTTCCCCACCAACGTCCCCCGGCGTATCCGCATCCACGATCTGGAAATCGATCGGGATCGCTACGTGGTGCGTCAGGCGGGCGTGGAGCACCAGCTGCCCCGAAAAGAGTTCGAACTGCTCTTCTTTTTGGCCTCTCATCCCGGAATCGTTTTTTCCCGTCAGGAACTTCTCGATCGCGTCTGGGGTACGGACGTTTACGTAGTCGACCGCACCGTGGATGTACACGTGCGCAAGATCCGGGAGCGGCTCGGTAGCCATTACATCGAAACCGTAAAGGGGGTGGGATATCGATTCCGCGCCGCATAGGGAGACATGTTCCGTCACCGAACCCTCTGGGTGTTTTTGCTCTTCACGATCGGGCCCATTCTCGTGGCCGGGGTACTCCTCGGCTGGGTGAGCGGCTTTTCCGTGCTCTGGGCTGTGTTTTTTGCCCTCTTGGCCGCATCGGGGGTGTATGGGGCCTATCGGAGGAAGTTGGAGCCTGAGCTGAACCGGTTGCGCGGCCAGTTAAGGCGCATCTGGAGCCTTATTGAGCCCTCCCCGGAGCTCCCTCCGGGCATCAATCAGGATCCCTGCCGGGCGCTCGAACAGGAGCTGGGCGTGTTCCTGGAGCGCGTACAAAAGGAGCTTGATCGGTTGCGCCAGCTGGAGACATATCGGCGGGAGTTTCTGGGTGATGTTTCGCACGAGCTCAAAACCCCTATCCACGCCATTCAGGGCTATCTGGAGACGCTACGGGATGGGGCTCTGGAGGATCCCGAGGTCAACCGTCGTTTTCTGGAGCGGGCCCTTTTTCACGTGGGGCGTCTGACCAGCCTGGTTTCCGACCTCATCGAGATCTCTCGCATCGAGACCGGGGAGCGGCGCATGAACCTGCGGTATTTCCGCCTGGAGCCCCTGTTGCGGGAAGTGGCCGAGACTTTCGAGCTGGCCAGTCAGCAGAAGGGCATTCGCCTGCAGTACGAGCCGCCGGAGGCTCAGCTCATGGTTCTGGGGGATCGGGATCAGATTCGCCTTGTGGTCCAGAATCTGCTGGACAATGCGATCAAGTATACGGATCCGGGAGGCGAGGTGCGGCTCTTTGTGCGCCGGGAGCCTGTGGGAAAGGTCACCGTGTTCGTGCAGGATACCGGTTGTGGCATTCCCCCGGAACATCTGCCCCGCATTACGGAGCGCTTCTACCGGGTGGACAAAAGCCGATCCCGCGCTCAAGGAGGAACGGGTCTGGGCCTGGCGATCGTCAAGCACATCATCGAGGCCCATCGACAGCAGCTCATCATCGAATCCGAAGTGGGGCGGGGCAGTAGCTTCGGGTTTACGCTCTCCCTGTAGGGGCCTTGCTTTTGATCGGCCTCTTGCCCTAATTGTCCCCTGAGGGGAAAGAGTCAAAGGGGGGAAGGCTGGAGGCAGTCGAAAGAAAGGGGCCGCGCCCATGGAGCCGCTAGGCCACACCTCGCATACCGAGGCAGATCTGGACAACAAGCTCGGGCTTACCGATCCGGATGCGATCAACCGGGCCGAACTGGAAGGGATCGCGCGCGCGCAGCATTTCATCTTCTCCCTCTCGCCCCGACAGCCTATCACGGCCGCATTAATTCGTCGGATTCACTACGAGGCCTTTCATCACCTTTATGAGTGGGCCGGCAAGTATCGTCGGGTTTCCGTGCTGGTGGGCGTCCTTGAACCTCCCCATCCGGCGCAGGTCCCTCTGCTCATGTACCAGCTGGAGAAGAACCTCGAGCTGCGGTTGCCGTATGCGACTCGGGGGATGGAGGAGCTCGTCGAGGTGCTGGCCGAGGTGCATCACCGGCTCACGTTCATCCATCCCTTCCGCAATGGAAACGGCCGCACGGCGCGTCTGGTCTGCGATCTGATTTCCCTTCGTTGCGGTGGGCCGCCGGTGGTGCTCTACGCGCGGGAGGGAGATCTGCGGCGTCTCTATATCGAGGCCCTCCGGCAGGCGGATCGAGGAAATCTGGAGCCCTTACAGGGGCTTATCCGAGCGGCTCTGGAGCGGGAACAGGAGCGATTCCGGGAACTGGCCGGCTAAGGGCAGGTCGTGGCCTCCCTCTCAAAGAATCGACCCTCTTGCCGGCGTGCCTGCAGAAAGGCTTCCACGAGGGCTTCCACCTCCTGGCGGGGCACGGTCTGCTCTTCAATGTACATAGTCAGGAACCAGGCCTCCACCAGTGCCCGACGCAGGTACTCAAGGTGCTGCAAATAGGCGTTGCAATCGTAGAGGGTTATGGCGCGGCGTACCGACATAGCACACAAAGATACACCTCCCGGGAGGGGCTAGCAAAACCAGTGCCACGCTCTAGAGGCTAAAGAACCAGGAAGCAACCGTGAAGTAGATCACGATACCCGTCACATCGACCAGCGTGGCCACGAACGGAGCCGAGGAGGCGGCCGGATCGAAGCCCAGGCGGCGCAACAGAAACGGCAACATGGACCCGATCAGCGTGCCCCAGAGCACGATGCCCATCAGCGCCAGCGCCACGGTAAAGGCCATCGATACCCATTGGGTGCCGTAGAGGTCGAAGAGGAGCTCCCAGAGCGTGACCCGCAGAAAGCCGATCGCACCCAGGATGGTGCCCAGCAGCAGCCCGGAGACCAGCTCCCGGCGCATCACCTTCCACCAGTCCCGTATCGTGATCTCCCCCAGGGTCATGGCCCGGATGACCAGCGTGGCGGCCTGGGAGCCGCTGTTCCCTCCACTGGCGATGACCATGGGGACGAAGAAGGCGAGCATGACCACGCGCTCGATGGCGTGCTCGAAGGCGGCCATGGCGGAGGCCGTGAACATCTCGCTTATGAAGAGCACGGACAGCCACCCGGCCCGCTTGCGGAGCATCTGCGGCAGAGGCGTGCTCATATAGGGTGTATCCAGGGCCTCCATACCGCCGAATTTCTGGATGTCCTCCGTGGCCTCCTCCACGGCCACATCCAGCACGTCGTCTACGGTTACGATCCCCACAAGCACGCCATCCTGATCGACGACGGGGAGCACGGTGCGGTCGTATTCCCGCATCAGCGATACGGCCCGCTCCTGATCGTCCGTCGTCCGCAGCGCCACGACACGATAGTCGATCAGAGATTCCACCCTGGTTTCCGGTTCGGCGAGGATGAGCTTCTGCAGGGGGATTTCGTCGAGCAGTTTCCAGGAATCATCGACCACGTAGATCGTGTTGATCGTCTCCGCCCGACGGGCCATGCGCCGGATGTGGCGCAGGGCCTGTTCGACCGTCCAATGGGGCCGGACGGCCACGTAGTCGGGCGTCATGAGCCGGCCCACCGAGCCCTCCGGGTAGCCCAGTAGCCGAAGCACCTCCTGCCTTTCTTCGACCGAGAGCAGGTTGAGGAGTCGCTGGGCGACCTGGCCGGGCAGTTCCTCGAAAAGCGCCGTTCGATCGTCCGGGTCCAATTCTTCCAGCAGGGTCCGGATGCGTTCGCTGGTTAGATGGTCCAGGATGGTGCGCTGCAGGGAGGGGTCTAGATAGGCGAATACATCGGCGGCTTGCGCGCGGGGCAGGAGCCGGAAGAGCACGATGCCCTCTTCCGGGGGCAGATCAGCAAGCAGCCGGGCGACCTCAGGGGGTTCCCACTCCGAGACGATATCCCGCACTTCGGCCAGTCGACGTTGCTTGAGCAGTTCTTGGATTTCGGGGGCCAGCAGCTCTTTTAGCATGGTCGAATCCCTCCGGACAGGAATCCGTTTGCGGGTGCGGGGAGTGCGATCACCAGGCGGGGCATGTATGGCCTCCCGGGGCACCAGACGGGGCATGCGAAGCGGCCCCTGGAGGCCCGATGGGCCGTTACGGGAGGGGGGAGGGGGCGCTTCGACAACCCCGTATTCTGCTGCGCGCTTTCGGCGCCGGCGTGCGCCGACTACTGTCGGCAAGTTCCATATACGTCCGGGGTAGTTTTGTCCCGGTTTCGGTTTTCTCTAGGGCGGCCGAAGATAGGAAAAAAAGGGAGCAAAAGAAAGTCGGTTTGCACGGGCTTCGGCGCCCATGGTATATTAGCCCCCGCAATCGGAGGCCTGTCTGAAGAAGCTGTTTGCGATATGGCTACGACCGCTGATTTCCGCAACGGTATGACCCTCGTGCTTGAGGGCGAGCTGTACACCATCGTCGAGTTTATGCACGTCAAGCCCGGAAAAGGCGGGGCCTTTGTGCGCACCACCCTCAAGCACGTCAAAACCGGCCGGGTCGTGGATCGCACCTTTCGCGCCGGGGAACGGGTGGAGACCGCCCGCCTGGAGCGCCGGCCCCATCAGTTTCTCTACGAGGATGAGCTGGGCCTGCATTTCATGAACCTGGAAACCTACGAGCAAATCGTCGTGCCACCGGAGCTCGTACAGGGACGGGAGTTCCTCAAGGAGGGGGGGACAGCCGATGTGCTCGTGCATGCCGAGACGGAAACCCCCGTGCTCGTAGAGCTCCCCGTGCATGTAGAGCTGCAGGTCGTCGAGACCGATCCGGGCGTCCGAGGAGATACGGCCACCGGCGGAACCAAGCCCGCCCGGTTGGAGTCCGGTGCCGTCGTGCAGGTGCCGCTCTTCGTGGAGGTTGGGGACGTCATTCGGGTCAATACGGAAACCCGCACATATATCGAGCGCGTACGCCAGGGCTGAGGCCGCTCGGAGGGGGAAGCCTATCATGGATCTAAAGCTTATCCGTCAGATCCTCAAGCTCGTCGAGGCCAGCCAGGTTGCGGAGGTGGAGATCGAGGAAGGCGATTTTCGCATCGCTGTCCGCAAGCAGCCCGCTCAGCCGATCGTCAACGGTCTGCCCCCGCAGGCCTGGTGGTCACTGCCCCCTGCTCCCGCTCCGGTCGCCCCGCCGGCGCCCGCTCCGAGTCCGGTACAGACGCCGGCGCCAGAGCCGGCCGAGGCGCCAGCGGCACCCGCCGCCGAGGGGGGGAAGAAACTGCACGAGATCCGTTCCCCCATCGTGGGCACTTTTTATCGGGCCCCGGCTCCGGATAAGCCTCCTTTTGTGCAGGTGGGAGATGTGGTCTCCGTCGGACAGACGCTCTGCATCATCGAGGCCATGAAAATCATGAACGAGATTCAGAGCGACGTGGCCGGCCGCGTCGTGAAGATTCTGGTCGAAAACGGTCAGCCTGTCGAGTACGACCAGGTTCTTTTCCTGATCGAGCCCGCCTGAGCCCCCTATGTTTCGCAAGATCCTCATCGCCAATCGCGGTGAAATCGCCCTGCGCATCATCCGTACCTGTAAGGAGATGGGCATCCGGACCGTGGCCGTTTACTCGACCGCCGATCGGGATAGTCTGCACGTGCGCTTCGCCGATGAGGCCGTCTGTATCGGTCCGGGCCCGAGTCGGGATTCCTATCTCAAAATCCCCCGCCTGATCGCCGCGGCCGAGGTCACGAACGCCGACGCCATCCATCCGGGGTACGGGTTTCTGGCTGAAAATGCGCAGTTTGCCGCCATCTGCGCCGAACACGGGATCACATTCATCGGCCCCAGCCCGGAGGCCATCCGCCGCATGGGCGATAAGGCAGAGGCCAAGCGTACCATGCGTCTGGCCGGGGTGCCTACGATCCCGGGTTCGGAGGGCACGATTGAGGATCCCATGGAGGCATTCGAGGTCGCGCGCGAGATCGGTTTTCCGGTGATCATCAAAGCCGCTGCCGGAGGTGGGGGGCGCGGCATGCGCGTGGTCTGGGAGCCGGAGGATTTTATTCCGCAGTTCAATCTGGCTCGTGCCGAGGCGGAAGCGGCTTTCGGTAATCCGGCGGTGTATCTGGAAAAGTACCTCGAAGAGCCTCGGCATATCGAAATCCAGGTCCTGGGCGATCGGCATGGCACGGTCATTCACCTGGGCGAGCGGGACTGCTCCATCCAGCGGCGGCACCAGAAGCTGGTCGAAGAGGCCCCTTCCCCGATCATGACCCCCGAGCTACGCCAGCGTATGGGTGAAGCGGCCATCCGCGGTGCGGCGGCAGTGGGATATGAGGGGGCCGGCACGATCGAGTTTCTCGTCGACCGGTATGGCAACTTCTACTTCATGGAGATGAACACCCGCATTCAGGTCGAGCACCCCGTCACGGAAGAGGTAACCGACTACGACATCGTGCAGCAGCAGATTCTCATCGCTATGGGAGAGCGCATCTCGGGCCAGATTCCGGAGCTTCGGGGGCATGCCATCGAGTGCCGGATCAACGCCGAGGATCCCTTCAACGGGTTTCGTCCCTCCCCGGGTCGAATCACGGCCCTTCATGTGCCGGGCGGACACGGGGTGCGTGTCGATACGCATGCCTATGCGGGGTATGTGATTCCGCCGTACTACGATTCCATGATTGCCAAGCTCATCGTGCGGGGCAAGACGCGCCAGGAGGCCATTGCCAAAATGGAGCGCGCCCTCGAGGAGTTCATCATCGAAGGGGTGCACACGACCATCCCCTTCCATCGCCGGCTGATGCGCGATGCGCGCTTCCGGGCCGGGGAGTTTACCACGAAGTTTCTGGAAACCTTTGACCTGACAGCGGAATCCGAGCAAGTCGCCAGATAAGGGGGAAGGCGCAATGCATATTCCACAGGAGCTTCGCTACACGCGGGAGCATGAATGGATTCGGCTTGAGGCCGACGGCACGGCCGTAGTGGGGATCACGGATTTCGCGCAGAGCGAGCTGGGCGATATCGTCTTTGTGGAGCTTAAGCCCGTGGGAACGGAGCTGGAGCAAAACGCCGTTTTCGGAACCGTCGAGGCCGTAAAGACGGTCTCTGAATTGTACCTGCCCGTTGCCGGCCAAATTATTGCCCACAACGAGGCCGTGATACAGGATCCGGCTCTGATCAATCGCGATCCGTATGGTGCCGGATGGCTCATTCGCATCCAACCCCGGGATCCAGCGCAGATCGAGGGATTGCTCAGCGCCGAAGAATATCAGAGTATGATCGGGGTGCGCTAGATGGTTTTCATTCCCCATACAGAACAGGATCGCCTGGAGATGCTCCGCGCCATCGGGGTGGAGCGCTTCGAGGAGCTCCTGGAGCCCATCCCTGAAGCAATCCGGCTCAAAGAGCCGCTTCGCATTCCCCCGGCGCTTTCCGAGTGGGAGGTTACCCAGCTCCTGACCACCCTTTCGGAGCAGAATCTGGGCACCGATCGGCTTATCTGTTTTGCCGGGGCCGGGGCCTATGACCACTTCATCCCGGCTGCCATCGGGGCCATTTTGTCGCGATCGGAATTCTATACGGCCTACACCCCCTATCAGGGCGAGGTCTCCCAGGGCACGCTGCAGGCCATTTATGAATTTCAGACCATGGTCTGCCGTCTTACGGGTATGGATGTGGCCAACGCTTCCATGTACGATGGGGGCAGCGCGCTAGCGGAGGCCGTACTCCTGGCCTGCGCCCATACGGAGCGCAGTCGGGTGGTGTTTGCCGGCAAAATCCATCCGCTGTATCTGGAGGTGGTGCGCACCTACGGATACGGCCAGGGGATCGAGCTTCAAGAGGCCCCGTTGCGGGAGGGCCGGGCCGATGTGGAGGCGCTGGCCGGGCTTGTTGATGAGAGGGTCGCCGCCGTGGTGGTGCAGCAGCCCAACTTTTACGGGCTTCTGGAAGACGTCTGGACGATCGAGCGCATCGCCCATAGCGATCCGAAGCGGCTCTACATCGTCGTGGCCGACCCGATCTCGCTCGGCCTGCTTGAGGCGCCCGGCCACTATGGGGCAGATATTGTGGTGGGCGAAGGGCAACCCCTGGGCATTCCGCTTAACTTCGGGGGTCCGTATCTGGGCCTGTTCGCCGCCCGGGCCTCGCTGCTGCGCAAGCTCCCCGGCCGGCTTGTGGGCATGACCGTGGATGCGGCCGGCAATCGCGCTTTCGTGCTCACCCTGCAGACCCGTGAACAGCATATCCGGCGCGAAAAAGCCACCTCGAACATCTGCACCAATCAGGGCTTGATGGCCCTTGCGGCGACTATCTACATGGCTCTCCTGGGCAAGGAGGGCTTGCGGGAGGTCGCCGAACAATGCTACCACCGGGCCCATTATCTGGCCGAGCGCATCGCCGAACTGCCCGGGTACGGGTTGCTCTATTCCGGGCCCTTCTTCCGGGAGTTTGTGGTGCGCACCCCCCGGCCGGCCTCCGAGATCGTCGAGCGCCTGCTCGAAGAAGGGTTCCTGGCTGGAGTACCCCTGGATCGCTGGGGAGAGCCCGGGCTGCTTGTGGCCGTAACGGAGAAGCGATCCCGTCAAGAGATGGACCGCTTCGTGGAGGCCTTGCGCGCTCTGGGCTAAGGTCTCCCCTGCATGCTTTCTGGGGGTGCCTTTTGCGTTGCATAAGCCGGCCGGTCGGGCGCAATTTTGCCCTGTGCGTTTTCTACGAGCCCGATGCCTATGGATCCCCACAGCGAGTGTATTCTTGTTCTGGACTACGGTTCGCAGTACACGCAGCTCATCGCCCGACGTATCCGAGAAGCGCACGTATACTGTGAGATCCTGCCCTGCACAGCCCCTCTGGAGCAGATCCGCTCCCGCAACCCGAAGGGCATCGTGCTCTCCGGCGGCCCCATGAGCGTCTATGATCCCGGAGCCCCTCAGGTGGAGCCCGGACTGCTTGAGCTTGGCGTGCCCGTACTGGGCATCTGCTACGGGCTACAGGTCATGGCTCAGGTGCTCGGCGGACGGGTGGAGCGCGCCGAGCGGCGGGAGTTCGGTCCGGCAGAGCTTATCATAGACCGTGGCAATGGCCTTTTCGAGGGGTTGCCGGAGCGTTTTACGGTGTGGATGAGCCACAGCGATCATCTGAGCGCGCTTCCCGAGGAGTTCGAAGTGCTGGCCCACACAGCCAGCGCTCCCGTGGCGGCCGTGCGCAGTCGGACCCGCCCCCTCTACGGGGTGCAGTTTCATCCCGAAGTGGCGCATACTGCCTACGGAAGGGAGATCCTGGAACGCTTCGTGCGCGATATCTGCGGCTGTCGGGGTCTGTGGACTCCGGAAGCCTTTATCGAGGGCACGCTTCGGCGTCTGCCTCAGGAGGTCGGCCAGGGGCACGTGGTGTTGGCCTTAAGCGGGGGGGTGGATTCCACGGTGGCCGCTGTCCTGCTCCATCGCGCTCTCGGAGACCGGCTACACTGCATCTTCGTCGACAATGGCCTGTTGCGTCTGGGGGAGGCCGAGGAGGTGGTGCGTACCTTCCGGGAGCATTTCGCCATCCCCCTGCATGTCCTGCAGGCGCAGGATCTGTTTCTGGAGCGGCTTCGCGGGGTTGTCGATCCGGAGGCCAAACGACGCCTGATCGGACATACGTTCATCGAGGTTTTTGAGCGCGCCATCGACGAGTTGGGTGTTCCGGTGACATTTCTGGCTCAGGGTACGCTTTATCCGGATGTGATCGAGAGCACCGCCTTTCGCGGCCCCTCGGCGACGATCAAAACCCACCACAACGTAGGAGGGCTCCCGGAGCGCATGCGGCTTCGGCTCCTGGAGCCCTTCCGGGAGCTATTCAAAGACGAGGTTCGGGCTGTCGGCAGAGCGCTCGGGATTCCGGAGTCTATCCTGCGGCGGCATCCGTTTCCGGGACCCGGCCTGGCGGTGCGGGTAATCGGAGAGGTCACGCCGGAGCGGCTGGCCATCCTGCGTCGAGCGGATGCGATCTTCATCGAAGAGCTCCGGCGCTGGGGGCTCTATGATGCGGTCTGGCAGGCCTTTGCCGTTTTTTTGCCCCTGCAGACCGTGGGGGTTATGGGCGATGGCCGTACCTACGAGCACGTCGTCGCCCTGCGGGCGGTGACCAGCACGGATGGTATGACGGCGGACTGGGCCCGGTTGCCCGATGAGTTTCTCGCCCATGTTTCGGCGCGTATCACGGGTGAGGTTGCCGGGATCAACCGGGTGGTCTACGATATCAGCTCCAAACCTCCGGCCACGATCGAGTGGGAATGAGAGCGTCGGGATGGATAATGCTGTTGCTGCTCTGCGCCTTCGGGTTAGGCGCAGGTTCGGCTCCGGCGCAGATTGCCCCACCCGAGGAGAGTGAGGCGCTTTTTGCTCAAGCGCTGGAGCAGTTTCGTTCCGGTCGTTATGAGGAGGCCTTCACCCGCTTTGAATCCCTCTACCGCGCCCCGGCGCATGCTCGAAAAACGGCGGCTGGCCTCATGGCCGGCCGTGCGCTTCTGGCCCTGGGACAGTTTCGATCCGGAGCCGCCTGGCTGGAGGCTTTTCTGGAAGCCTACCCGCAGTCCCGATACGCCCCCGAGGCGTGCTGGAGCCTGGCCTACGCATACTGGGCATTGCACCGAGAAGATCGGGCTCTGGAGGCCTTATTGCGAGGCTGGAGGCGGGCAGAGGGCCAGCTACGCCAGCAGCTGGAAGAGCGTTTCTGGGCCTTGAGCGCTGCCTTCCAACCGGAAGGGCTGGATTCTCTTGCCGCCCATGCCGAGGATCCCGTCTTCCGGGCTATGCTCCAGCTGGCCATAGTGCGCCACGAGATAGGGAGGTGGCGCTTCGAGGAGGCCTCAGACCGACTGGCCAGACTTCGGCCGCTTCCCGCAGAGCTGCGTGCCCTGCACACCGAGCTGGAGGCCGCTGTGCGCGCACGGCGGGTGCTGGCCTTCCCTGATACGGCATCCGTGACCCCCTATCGGATCGGGGTGTTTCTGCCCGCCGCAAACGGCGGGGAGTCGGACTGGCAGTACAGCTGGGAGCTGCTGCGAGGGCTTGAGCTGGCCGTCGAGGAGCATAACCAGCGTCGGTGGGATCGGCCCCTGCGGCTTATTTTTCGAAACAGCGCCCCGAGTGAGGGGTCTATCCAGGATGCGTTCCGAGAGCTTCTGGAGATAGAAAGCGTTGACCTCGTCGTAGGGCCTCTGTACAGCCGAGAGGCGGCCGAGATCGTGGATATGGCCGAAGATGCTCGTCTGCCCCTCATCCTTCCCCTGGCCAACGAGGAGCAACTGGTCGATGAGCGACAGTGGGTTTTTCAGATCAACCCCCCTGCCTCTGTGCACGCGCGCACCATGGCCCGCTTTGCCGTCGAAAAACTCGGCATCAAGCGGGTAGCCGTGCTGTTTCGTCCCTCCGAGCGTGAGGCCTGGCTGGCCGAGGTCTTCGCCACCGAGCTGGAGGCCGCAGGAGGTTCGGTCCTGCTTCGCGAAGCCCTGTCCGGATCCCGACAGCGGGTCAGCGCGGAGCTCGTGGAGCGATTGCGCGCGCTGAGCCCCGAGGCGCTTTACATCTCCCTGGCCGGAGAGGATACGGAAAACGCGATCGAAAACATGCTGGGCCGCTTCGAAGAGCTGGCCTACTGGCCCCCGAGGATCCTCGGAGGGGCGGTCTGGCATGAGCTCCGTTCCAGCTGGAGCCGACTGGCCCGGTTCCGGGTCACCTACACGGCCGAGGGTCGGCCAGAACCTCGTATGCCCGACTATGGGGTGTTTCGTTCTGCTTATCGAGCCCGCTTCCGAGAAGACCCCGGCCTGCTCGCCCTGGTGGGTTACGATGTGGGTCGATGGCTCTCGTCCGCGCTCCAGAGCCGCATGCCCGGTGAGCCGCTCCGTGATGCCCTGCGACGCACAGGGCCCTTCGAAGGGGTGCGGCTGCGGATCGACTTTCGGTATGGAAACGTCAACCCCGCCCTCCGCGTGTTGCAGTATCAAGGGGGCCGCATTGTGGAACTCCCCTGATCAAAGGGCGCGCTCAAAGCGCATCTTGAAATCCTGAAAATCAGGATGCCAGCGCACATCCACCACCCGAAAGCCCTCGACCAATCCCAGGATGACCATAGCGGGATAGCGATTCGGAAACGAATCATAAGCAAATACCCGATAACCGCGCCGGCGCGCCTCTTCCATCATGCGGTATAGCATCGCCCGCGCGATCCCCTGGCGACGGTAGGCTTCCAGGACCCCACCTTTGGCACTGTAGAAAACCTCCCGAGACTCACCATAGCCGATTTTGAATCCCACGGGCTGGCCCTCTACGCGAGCCAGCAGCATACACAGATCCGGGCGATCAAAGCGATTGATGATCCGCCGTTCGCCAAAGATCGTCCAGTTGAGCCGGGCGATGAGCTCCAGGGCCTCTGTTCCGACCACCTCAATGTGCAGTGCGCTCTGGGAAGACATCCTTGAGCGACTTCATGCTGCCTAGATCCATCCCCGTCGCCGGAAGGCATAAAGCATGCCCAGCGCCAGCACCAGCATGAGCAGCATGACGGCCGGGTAGCCGTAGCGCCAGTGCAGCTCGGGCATGTAGTCGAAGTTCATCCCGTAGATTCCGACGATGAAAGTGAGCGGGATGAAGATCGTGCCCACGAGCGTGAGCACCTTCATGATCTCGTTCATGCGATGGTTCAGCTGCGACAGGTACACGTCGGTCAATCCGGCCAGCAGCTCGCGCAGCGACTCGACGATTTCGATCACCTGCACGATGTGGTCGTAGGTGTCGCGCAGGAAGGGACGGGTTTCCGGTGCGATGAGCGGATTTTCGAGGCGTTGCAGCTCGGCGAACACTTCCCGGAGCGGCCACACGGCGCGGCGCATGCCGATCAGTTCCCGTCGAAGCGCGGCCAGTCCGTGCTGCACCTGCTGGTCGGCCTGTTCCAGCACTTCGGCTTCGAGCTGTTCGGCCCGTTCGCTGATCGCTTCCAGCACCACGAAGTAGTGATCGACGATCACATCCAGCAGCGCATAGGCCAGGTAGCTGGCGTCGCGCTGGCGGATGCGGCCGATCTGCTGGCGCAGGCGCTCACGCACCGGGTCGAATACGTCGCCGGGCCGCTCCTGAAATAGGAGCACGAAGCCCTGGCCCAGAATCAGGCTGACCTGCTCGGCCTCCACCGTGCAATTGCGCTTGTCGAAGGTGAGCATGTGGCAGACGATGTACAGGTAGGCGTCGCCTTCTTCGAGTTTGGGACGCTGACTCGTGCTTGTGATGTCTTCGAGCGTGAGCGGATGAATCGAAAGCAATTTGCCGAGCTGCTCGGTGAGCCGGATGTCGTGCAGGCCCGTGACGTCGATCCAGGTGACTGTCGGCCGGTCCTTGTAGTTGAGGATCGTTTCGATTTCTTCGAGCGCGATTTCTCGCTCTTTGAGGTGCTCGGCGTCGTAGTCGATCAGATGGACGGTGACGGGCTCGGCCGGCGGTCTCTCCGGAGGAAGCAGAGTGCCCGGTGGCAGGCCGATCTTGCGGCGCCGTTGGGCAAGGATTTCGCGGAATCGGGAGATTCTGTGCGTCATCCGTACGGGTTTTCGGTCATCGAACCCAGCCCGGAAGAAGAGGCCGCTTCGCTACCGGTAGTCAGCTGCTTGCGCAGCTGGCGAAGCTCACGGGCGCGTTTGATGCGGCCCGGAATGGTGGCCAGGAGGCCCACGAGCACACCCAGCGCAAAGCTGACCAGCACCACCAGCGCCATGGACTGCTCGGTCTTGTACGGACCGAAGCGCAGCGTTACGTACCCCGGATTGGACAGGGCGAAGATCACGGCCAGGATGGCGATGATCAGCGACAGAATAAGAAACGAGGTTCGCATGGCCTGTGGCGTTGCGTATCGATTCCAAAGATAAGGCCTGTTGCGGGCTTTCGGGGAGGTGGGGTGCGTTTTTAGCCGGATGGTCCCCCGATGGGCCGATCTTTCCAGCGGACGCGTCCGCGCCAGTGGCTCCAGGCCGAATCGAGCCCGAGCGCCCAGGCCAGCAGGTGCGAAAGCGGCGCCAGCAGGCTCAGCCAGAGCGGATGACCGAACAGTCGATCGACCACCAGCTTGAGGCCGAGCACGGAGACGAGCAGCGGTCCCCAGACGAGCGGTGCCAGCACAAACGTCAGCCCGTAGCCGAGCCAGAGCAGCAGGAAGGGAAGCGGACGACCGCCCATGAGCAGGTAGGCGTTTTTTCGGAAGCCTTGCCAGGCCGCCTTCAGGTCCGGATACATGTACACGGCCAGTTCGCGGCGGAGGTCCAGCATTTCGGGCACCAGGCCGTGCTTTTTCAGGTAACGGCCGATCCGTACGTCTTCGAGCACTTCGTTTTTGTGATGACGATGCGGTTCCAGTCGGTGGTAATGCGTGGCGTCGATGAGCCAGCACTGGCCGTTGAGGGCGCCCAGCAGGGGACTGGGCAGGCGGCGCACTAAGGGCCAGGGCAATCCGGCCAGGATCGTGAGTGGCACGAGGCTGACGATGAGCTGGCCGCCGCCCCGCATCGAAGGGAGTGCTGTGGCCACCGAACCCGGCGGCAGCGCCCGGTAGCGGGCCACCAGATGACGGAGCGCGTCCGGCCGCAGCAGCTCGGTGTCGGCATCCAGAAACAGGTAGAGCGTACCGCGGGCGTGGCGGGTGGCCTGGTAGAGCGCATGAACCTTGCCCACCCAGCCGGGCGGTGGCCCTTCGCCCCGGAGCACGCGCAGGCGCCGGTCGGCACGGTAACGCTCGAGCACGAAGGGCGTGGCGTCGTCCGAGCCGTCGTCGTAGACGATCACCTCGAAGTGCGGATAGTCCTGGCGCAGCAATGTGGGGAGTAGGCGGCGCAGGTTGGCGGCTTCGTTGCGGGCCGGGATCAGCACCGAGAGCGAGGGCCACACGTCGGCTGTTGGCTCAGGCCGGGGCTGTCGCCGCAGGTACCGCAGCGAGGCCAGCAGCGTCCCCCAGAGCGCGATATGCAACAGCAGGAGCAAAAGCGTCACGATAGTCTCTTTCTTCGCAATAACCTGGAGAAGGATCCCGTCAGGGGCTACGGGTATGGGCTTGGCGGTGTAGGAAGGCGCAGAGCATCCGCATCGCATTCCGGTGTTCCAAGTTGCACATGGACAAGGTTTCTGGCCACTTCCGGGCCTCGCCAGGGTGGGGAGATACGTACGGGAACGTTCCGCCTTGAGAGGGCGCAAAGGGTATCGGGGCGTTCGGTCCGGATGGGCCGACCGGAACAGGGTGTGGGTCGGTTGCCTTTCGGGTCCATTGCGTTGCCTCTTTAGGCGGTCTTCGGCTATTCTTGAGGCGCAGACAAGTGGGAGTGGACAAAGATGCGGGCCATGCGACTAAGTCTTGTGTTCCTTGTTGTGGCCGGGGTGCTCGGAGCGCAGCCCCGTCCCATGAGCCCCACCGATGTGGTGGCGTTACGGACGGCCCAGAGACCAATGGTGTCTCCCGATGGCCGGTGGGCGGTTTTCGCCCTGGAGAGCCTGAACTGGGAAAAGGGCGAGTTCTATACGGATCTGTATCTGGTTCCGCTCTCCGGAGGGGCCGCCCGACGCATGACGTTTACGGCGGAGCAATCCGAGCAGAACCCGATCTGGCATCCGGATGGCCGGAGTTTCTTTTTTACCTCTGCCCGCGAGGGCAGGACCCAGCTGTACCGCATGGCTATCGATGGCGGGGAGGCCGAGCGCCTGACTAACGAGCGTGAGGGCATCGGCACCTATGCGGTGGATCCTCAGGGTCGATATGTGGCCTATACAGCGGGGGATCGCAACCGGCGTCAGCTCTACCTCCATGAACTTTCCACAGGGCGCAGTCGGGAGCGTACGCGCTTTTCTGCTCCGGTTGAGCAACTTCGCTGGAGTCGGGATGGCCGGTTTGTATACGTGCTCGTGGCCGATACGCTGGATCCGGTAGAGGTGCGCAGAAGGGAGCGGGGGTTTGATGTGCGGCGTATGGATGAACCCCCGCCGCCCCGGCATCTGTGGCGGGTGCCTGTGCCGGATGGGGAGCCAGAGCGCATCACCGAGGGTCCCTGGCGCATCACGCAGTTTGTGCTTTCCCCGGATGGCCGCTATCTGGCCGTGCTGGCCGTGCCCGCGGCCCGTTACGCCGAGCCCCCGGTGGAGACCGAACTGTTTCTGGTCGATGTAGAGCACCGCCGCATGAACCGGTTGACGACGAATCGGGTTGCCGAGTCGGGACCCACATTTTCCCCCGATGGCCGCTATCTGGCCGTCGAGGCCCCGCGCAACTTCGAGCTCTATGACGAAGGCAAGCTGCATCTTTTCGAGGTCGTTTCCGGACGATGGGTGCGCGCCCTGCCGGAGGATTTTCCCTATGATGCCAATCTGGCATTCTGGAGCTCCGACGGCCGTCGGCTCTACTTTACCGCCGGAGAAGGGGTGCGGGAGAACCTGTTTTCCGTCCCTGTAGAGGGCGGTCCGGTGCGTCGGGAGACCCATCTGAACGCCACGCTCACCGTAGTGCGGGATGAAGAAAGCGGTCGGATACTCATCCGCTACACAGATCCCTATACGCCCCCAGACTGGTATACGGCGCGCCTGGAAGAGGTCGGGAGGCGCGAGCGCTGGGTGCGCCTGAGCGAGGCCAACCCGGAAGCCCGGCTCTGGCAACTGGGCCAGGTCGAAGTGTTGCGCTGGACGAGTACAGATGGCCAGACCGTAGAGGGGCTGCTTGTAAAGCCTCCAGACTTTCAAACCGGACGCCGCTACCCGCTCATCGCCCAGATTCATGGAGGGCCGGCTGCCGCCTATACGCTGGCCTTTCCCGGCTCGTGGGGGAATTTTGCCCACGTGTGGGCCGCACGGGGCTATCTGATCTTCATGCCCAATTACCGGGGGTCTTCCAACTACGGGGAGCGGTTCCGTCGTCAGATCGCCGGGGATTACTTCCGGCAGGCTTTCGACGATATCATGACCGGCATCGATACGCTCCTTCAGCGGGGCTGGGCCGATCCGGAGCGGTTGGGGATCATGGGATGGAGCGCCGGGGGGCACTGGTCCAACTGGGCGCTCGTATCTACCGACCGCTTCAAGGCCATCTCTACGGGCGCGGGCGCGGTAAACTGGATCTCTCTGTACGCGCAGACGGACGTGCAATTTACGCGGGAATTCTACTTCCAAGGCACCCCCTATGAGCGGTGGGATCATTATCTGGAGGTTTCCCCTCTGCGCTACATCCGGCGCGCCCGCACACCCACCCTCATTCACTTTGGCGAGGAGGATCGGCGTATTCCCATGCCCCAGGGTCAGGAACTTTACATGGCCCTCAAGAAGTTAGGGGTTCCTGTGGAGTTCCTTATCTACCCCGGCATGGGGCATGGTATCACTCGGCCCCGGTATCAGCTGGTGAAGATGCTCGCCGAGCTGGACTGGTTCGAGCACTGGATGGGAGATCGCAGGCCCTGGCCCAACTGGGCCGCCTGGCTTGAGGCCTGGGAACAGGCAGCCCGACAAGCGGGTTCGAACACGGCCACTAACGTAGCAACCGGCTCAACACAAGGAGGTGTTCCATGAAGATGGGTCTACTTTCCACCGTGCTGGTGCTCGCCGCCATTTCGGTCGCGGAGGCGCAGGTTGAATTCCGGACTGCGCCGAATGATCGACGCAACGTGCTCACGTTCAAAAGCGAGGCACCTCTGGAGACAATCGTGGGTACGAACAACACGTTGCGCGGATTTTTCCGTTTCGACCCCTCGGACATCACCGGCAAACCTGCCGCCGCTGAGTTTGTCGTAGATGCCGATGCCTTCAAGACGGGCATCGATCTGCGAGATCAGCATCTGCGGGAGAACTATCTGGAGACCGCCAAGTATCCCGTGATTCGCTTCACCCTGGATCGTATTCTTTCCGCCTCGCGGAACGCGATCCGGGACGGGGAAACGGTCGAACTCACCTTGGAAGGCACCTTCGAGCTGCACGGGGTTAAGCGCAAAGAACAGATCAAGGCGCGTCTGGTCTATATGGCGGCCTCGGAGGCCACTCGGTCCCGATTGCCCGGCAATCTGCTACGCGTGGTGGCCGACTTTCCGATCAAGTACACGGATTACGGCGTGCAGCGGCCCCAGATGCTCCTGCTCAAGCTCAATGAAGTGGTCACGGTGAACGTGGATATGATCCTTTCGGATGCGAAGTTCGAGGCGGCCAATTAGCTTGTGCTCGAGGCGACGCGCTGGCTCTCAAGCCAGCGCGTCGCCTGTTACGGGGGCGGCTCGCCGAAAGGATCGGTCCAGATCTCCTCGCATGTCTCCGGGTCGAGCACCAACCTGCCTGCGCGCAGGGCCCGAACGCGTTTCGGATGCGGGTACGGGGTGCGCACCCGGAGCCTGCCGTCGGGGTCGTGACCTTCGAATAATCCCAGGGCAAGCAACCAGCCCCGGCCGTCCAGTAGCCCCATGAGGCGGCCGGCCAGAAGGGGATAGGCCTCTTCCCGCCCAAGCTCCTCGGTGGGCAGCAACTGGGTGCGGGCGCGGGCGAAATAGCGCCGGAAGCGCATCTGGCGGCGAGCGCGGCGCATCTCCGGGCTCTTGTTCCTGATCTCCGGAGGGGGACGAAGGGTTCGCCACCGGCGCCTAAGCCATTCTCCGGGCCATTGCTCCCGGATAGGCTCTAGCTCCCCTTCGCGTTCTAGGGCCAGTACAAGATCCGGCTCCAGAGATTCGATCAGCGCTGCTTTGAAGGTAGCTCCCCCGCCTTCGCGTCGGATAAAGCCACAGGTGTCAATAAGCACCCACCGCGCGCCCAGACGCCTGCTCTCATCCAGGAGTTTGCGGGCCCCGACGAGCATGCGCACTAGTTGTCCCCGAGGAGAACTATGCCCGATAAAGTACCGGTAGCGCCGAACCCGGGCTCGGTTCAGCCGTACCTGACCGCCCAGGGTTCCGGGCGGGCCGAGCTCCCCCTGTCCCGGATCCAGATCCAGCCGCGCACTCCGCGCCGGTGCGCAGGTCCACAGATAACGGGCCAAGCTGGTTTTCCCCGTATCTATCCCGCCCAGCAGCAGGATCACCCCCTCAGAAGGGCAGAGGCTGCGCGCTTCCTCCCAGGTGGAGATGGCAAGCGGCGCTGTCATGGCTTCTGCCTACTGTAGCCGGCTTCCCGAAGCCGTCTGAGATAGTCGGCCCAGTAACGATCCTGATGGCGGCCAAGCTCGTAGAGGTATTCCCAGCTGTAGATCCCCGAGTTGTGTCCGTCGCTGAAGATGATCTGCACGGCGTAATGGCCCACCGGCTGCAGGCCGATGATGTCCACTGCTTCCTTGCCGACCTGGAGCACCTCTTCTCCGGGGCCGTGGCCTCGGACTTCGGCCGAGGGGGAATAGACCCGCAGGTACTCGGCGCTGTAGGAAAATGTCTGCCCGTCGGAGAAGGCCACCTCCAGCCGGCGCTCAGCGCGATGATAGATCAGGCGCAGGGGGCGGATATCCATGGGCACCTGCTCCGATTCCCGACGGCGGAATTTATCTGCTGCCTCTTCAGAAAGTCATATCGGGCAAGGTCTCAATGTGAGATGCAAGCGGCGCACCCGGTCGGGGAAGGCGGAAAATCCCCGCAAGAGGGGGCTGTTCGGGCATAAGGGCGGATGGAATGGTATTTGGCCTGCCAACCTACTCTGCAGGCCGACATCAGCGGCTGAGCAAGCGGAAAAAGGGCACAGCATCATGTCCGAGTGGGACGTGCTCGTCATCGGCGCCGGTCAGGCTGGGCTGGCGGCGGCCTATTATCTGGAGCAGCAACACATCACCTATCGGGTGCTGGAGGCGGGGGAGCGAATCGGCCATCAGTGGCGGGCCCGTTATGAGGGGTTGCGCCTGCTCACCCCGGCCCGATATTGCTCCCTGCCCGGCATGCCCTTTCCGGCGCCCCCCTATGCGTTCCCGACCAAAGACGAGGTGGCGGACTACCTGGAGCGCTATGCCCGCCGCTTTCGGCTCCGGGTGCTGACAGGGCAACGTGTACTGCGCATGCGACGGGGAGCGGAGGACTCTTTTGAGGTGATCACGGAACAGCAAAGCTGGTCAGCCCGTAACGTGATCGTCGCCACAGGTGCCTATGCCGTGCCCCGGGTGCCGGAATGGGCATCGGATCTGGATCCGGAGTTGTGGCAGATTCACAGTCAGACTTACCGCAACCCGGATCAGGTGCCCGGTGAGCCTGTTCTGGTCGTCGGAGGGGGGAATTCCGGCATCGCCATCGCAGAAGAGCTCTCTCGCACGCGTCTGGTCTACTGGTCCTGTGACCGGCCCCTGTGGCAGGCGCCGGAACGAATCTTCGGGATACCCGTGCACTGGTGGGCCTGGACGCTGGGCCTCAATCGCATGTCCGTGCACGCCTGGCCGGGACGCTGGTTGCGGCGGCTCAATGAGCCCGTCTCGGGGGTGAACCTCAAAGAGCTGCTCGCCCGACCCACCCTGCGGCTTGTAAGCCGGGTTGTGGGGGTGCGCGATGGGGGGAGGGCGATTGAACTGGCCGACGGGCGTCTGCTCAGCGGCATACAGGCCCTGATCTGGGCAACCGGGTATCGGATCTGTTTTCCCTGGATCGAACTGCCCGTCTTTGACGCCTCCGGTCAACCCCAACACCTGCGAGGGGTCTCCGTGGAACCAGGCCTCTACTTTCTGGGTCTGCCATGGCTGCACAGCCGGGGTTCGGCGCTCATCGGCGGGGTCGGCCGCGATGCCCGCTACGTGGTGGAACATATCCGAAGGTACCGGTTGCGCTCCGGCTCTTCGGGCCGGTTCTGGAGTGGGGCTATAGCTCCACTTCGGTCACTTTTCCGTATGGCAACTGCCGGATGAGCTCGGCCAGTCGGGCGCGCGCTTCCGGATCCAGCCCGGGAACGCGCATCAGCCCCTGTTCGGGCCGATCGGCCCGGAAATACGCCAGCAGGGTCTGCTGTTCATCCCGGACCTGTACGTAGTCCGGAATCTTCATGCGGCCCTGCACCTTGAGCAGAAACAGGCGGCGGCTCATCGGATCAGGTTAAACAGGCGCCTTATGCGAGGCAGGTTGCGCTCCGTATCCCAGGAGAAATAGATGATCAGCGCCTTGCCCACCAGATGATCTTCGGGCACGAAACCCCAGAAGCGGCTGTCCTCGGAATCGTCCCGGTTGTCGCCCATGACGAAGTAGTAATTCTGTCGGAAGGTGTACGCCTGCGCCTCCTGCCCGTCGAGCAGGAACCGGCCATCGGCTCCCCGCTCAAGCCGGTGTCCCTCGTAGCGGTTGATGGTCCAGCCGTATCGCCGATAGGTATCCTCATTGAGCGGGATCGTAGCCCCCCGGGCGGGGATCCACAGGGGGCCAAAGTTGTCCCGGTTATAGCCTAGCCCTTCAGGGAAGGTGTCGAAACTAAAGCGGCTGTCGCCGGCCGGCAGGACCTCCGGCTCGACGGCCAGCACTCCGGGCCAGGTGCGGATTTCCTCAATGGCCTCATGGGTGGCGTTGACCAGCAGGCGGTTGCCGATCAGACGGAGTTGCTGGATGCCCAGTTCTTCAAGCCGGATGCCCGAGATGCGGATGCGTTCATCGAGCGTAAGCCACCAGTGCCACTGCAGGCCCGGGGGATTGGCCAGGGGCTGGCCGTTGACATAGACCTGCTTATCCCGGATCAGGATCGTGTCGCCTGGCAGGCCTACGGTGCGCTTGATATAATGGGGTTTGCGATCGATGGGGGCATCCATGCGCGGGTAGTTGAAGACGACCACATCTCCCCGTTGCACGCGCTGCAGTCCGGGTAGCCGAAAGAAGGGCAGTTCCAGACCCGGGATATACAGATCCGTGAACGGAATGCCGAGCGTGATCGGTGTGCGCGGCCCGTAGTGCACCTTGCTGACCAGCAGGAAATCCCCTACAAGCAGGCTCTTTTCCATCGAAGGGGTGGGGATGCGGAAAGCCTCCAGCAGGAAGGTTCGGATGAGCAGAGCGGCCACGAGGGCAAACAGGATCGCATCTACCCACTCCCGGAGTTTGCTTTTCGGAGGGCGTGTTGGGCGAGGCTTGCCACGCAGGCGTATCCAGAGGCGCTTCCAGACCGAGGAGGAAGTGGGGGGTGTTTTCCGGCGCGGGAGGGTGGTCGTGCTCTGCGAGGGGGCCAAGGTGGCCGTCTCCTTCTATTTACTGGGTTCCATGTAGCCGAGGACGTTCCAATCGGGCCGGATACCCGGTGGGTTCGACAAAGTATCGCCTGCCGTCATATCCGACCCGATACCACTGCCGGTGTTCCGGGCTGTAGTAGTAATCTACGTAGGGGGCGGGCTCGGCCTCCAGCAGGCGGCGCACCAGATCGCGCTTGATTTCCCGGTGCCGATCTACGTGCGCCAGCAGGCCTCCATAGACCAGCCCCCGCCCGAAAGGTCCGTCGACGTCCAGGAGCACCACGGGGATCTCACCGTCGACCATGAACCAGTATTCGAACTGCACATACAGCGGGGCGCGTATGGAGCCCTGTTCGCGCAGGATCTCCACGATGGTCTGCGTGGGGGAACCGAAGACGGCCTCCAGGCGGGCCCGGATTTCCGGGGTGCGCATGGTGTCTATGGGGGTGCGCTCATAGAACCCCTCTCCGCTCATCTCGTAGGCCTGCAGCCAGCGCCGGTTGTATTCGGCCCGCTCATCCGGAGCTATCTTCTGCCATGTGATCGTGCTGTGCCGAAGCAGGGTCTGCACGTTCTGGGCCTGTACGGGAGCGATCAGCAGCCCCAGAAGCATCCAACTGATCGATATCCGCATTTTTTCATCCCCTTGCGGCCGGATTGTCCATGGAAAGTACCGCCAGGAAGGCTTCCTGAGGTACCTCGACCCGACCAATCTGCTTGAGCCGCTTTTTTCCCTCTTTCTGCTTTTCGAGGAGTTTGCGTTTGCGTGTGACATCACCCCCGTAGCATTTGGCCAGCACGTTTTTGCGGAGCGGCTTGATGGTCTCGCGCGCGATCACGCGCGAGCCAATGGCCGCCTGCACGGCCACCTCGAACTGCTGTCGGGGAATGAGCTCCTTGAGCCGCTGGCAGAGCCGGCGGCCCCACTCGTAGGCCTTCGAGCGGTGCACGATGGTCGAGAGCGCGTCCACGGGCTCACCGTTAAGCAGGATGTCGAGCTTGACCAGATCGGATTCCCGGTAATCAAGCAGCTCGTAATCCAGCGAGGCGTAGCCCCGGGAGACGGATTTGAGCCGATCATAGAAATCAAAGATCACCTCGGCCAGGGGGAGCTCATAGGTCAGATCGGCCCGATCCGGCGAAAGGTAGTGCGTGTTGATGTACACCCCGCGCCGCTCTTGACAGAGCTGCATGATGGGGCCGATGTAGGCGCTCGGGGTGATGATCTGCGCCCGGATATAGGGCTCCTCGATGTGGTCAATCTCCCCCAGGGGCGGCATCTCGGAGGGATTATCCACCAGCACCACCTGGCCGTTGCGTTTGACGACCCGGTATTCCACGTTGGGTACCGTGGTGATGATGTCCAGACCGAACTCCCGTTCCAGACGCTCCTGTACGATCTCCATGTGCAGTAGGCCCAGGAATCCGGCTCGGAATCCGAACCCCAGAGCGGCCGAGGTCTCCGGGGTGAAGGCGAGCGAGGCGTCGTTGAGCTGGAGTTTCTCCAAAGCCGCCCGAAGTTCTTCGAACTGCTCGGAGTTGGTGGGATACAAGCCGCTGTAGACCATGGGCTTAACCTGCCGGAAACCCGGAATGGGCTCCGAAGCGGGGCGATCGGCGTGCGTGATCGTATCTCCCACCCGGGCGTCCTTGAGTTCCTTTACGTTGCCGATCACGTAGCCCACTTCTCCGGCCTGAAGCGCCTCGACAGGATGATAGCCGAGCCGCAGGATACCGATTTCCTCGGCCACGTACTCTTTGCCGGTGGACATGAACCGGATTCGGTCGCCCCGTCTGAGGGTGCCCTCAAAGATCCGGCAGTAGACGATCGCGCCCCGATAGGGATTGAAGACGGAATCGAAGATGAGCGCCTGGAGCGGCGCCTCTGGATTCCCTCTGGGGGGCGGGATGCGCGCGACGATGGCCTCCAGCAGCTCATCGATGCCCTGACCCGTTTTGGCGCTCACGCGCAAAATGTCCTCCGGGCGGCCGCCGATGAGGTCGATGATCTCCTGCGCCACGCGTTCCGGCTCCGCGTTGGGCAGGTCGATCTTGTTCAGCACGGGCACGATCTCCAGATCGTGCTCCAGCGCCTGATAGAGGTTAGCGATCGTCTGCGCCTCTACACCCTGAGAGGCATCGACGACCAGGATCGCCCCCTCACAGGACTTCAGTGCCCGGGAGACCTCGTAGGAGAAGTCTACATGCCCGGGCGTATCGATGAGGTTGAGGACGTATCGCCGTCCGTCGCGCGCTGTATACTCCATGCGCACGGGATGGCTTTTGATCGTAATGCCCCGTTCCCGTTCCAGATCCATGGAGTCGAGCACCTGCTCGACGAGCTCCCGCGGGGAGATCGTTCCCGTGCGTTCCAGCAGGCGGTCGGCGAGGGTGCTTTTTCCGTGGTCGATATGGGCGATGATGCAGAAGTTGCGAATGTGCTCCATGTCGCCTCGAATGCGGTACCGACCCACGACGGGTTGGCGGAAAGATACGACCTCACAAGGCCTGGAAAAAAGCCCGTCTCTTCACCCCCTGACTGGCAGGCCCGCCTGTGCGCTGTGTATATTCGACGCGTTGTCGAGCTCACCTCGAATCGGACATGCGATGCGGGGTTTCAGATCGCAGAGAGCCCGGATCTGCCGAGGGCTCCTGGTGAGCGGGCTTTTCCCATGTGGCGTCGCATACGTGCTTTCCTGCCCAGCTCCGTTCCTTTTTTTCGCACGGACCGGTGGATTCCTCTGCTGAGCGCCTGGCTCCTGGCCGTTGGGCTCTGGTTGGGTATACGGCTCAGCCGTAGCTATACGGTGGAGCTGGCCCTGCCGCTGGAGCTGGAGTATCCCGATACGCGCTGGAGTGTGCGCAATACGCCTCCGAAGCAGATCCGGGTGTTGCTGCAGGGCAGCGGCTGGCGGTTGTTTCGGCTCTATCTGGAGCGTCCCCGGATCCGGCTGGAAGTACAGCCGGGACGTATGCGGCTTGATCAGCTAGCCGGATGGGATCCCCCCCTGCCCTCAGGCGTGGTGCCGTTGCGGTTTCGTCCCCAAGAACTGGAGCTTGTGCTCGAGGAGGCGCTCACGCGTCGGTTGCCGCTGGAGGTGGATGTGCAGGTGGATCTCGCCCCGCCGCTCGGGCTCCTGGAGCCCCCTCGTCTGGAGCCGGAATCCGTAACCGTGACCGGTCCGGCCAGTCTGGTGCGCGACCTCAGGGCCTGGCGCCTGCCCCCGGTGCGGCTGAGCGAGGTCTCCCGTTCCCTGGAGCACAGCCTGCAGACCGCAGACCCTGCACAACCCCAGCTGCGCGTGCAACCTGAGCGGGTTACCCTGCATGTGCGTGTGGCCGAATACACAGAGGCCACCCGCCGCATTCCGGTGCAGCTGCGCAATCGTCCTCCCGAGGCGCCTCTGTACCGACTGATTCCCGATCATGTGCAGGTGACGTACCGGGTGCCCCTGGAAGAATTCGAGATCGCCGATACCACCCGGGCGCTGGTGGCCTACGTGGAGTACGGCGATCTGGTGCGAAACAGCTCCGGCGTGCTGGTGCCGGCGCTGGAGCTGCCCCCGTTTCTGCATCTGCGGATCGTGCGTATCGACCCGCCCGGAATTCGCTTTCTGCGCCTCATAGTAGATAGCACCGCTACCACACGGGATCGAGAACCGTGAACGCTCTGGCTCTTGTGGCGCGTCGTTATCTGCTCGGCCGGCGGCGATGGCGTTTTATCTCTGTGCTGAGCGCCATCTCCGTGCTGGGGGTGAGTATCGGGGTGACCTTGCTCATCGTGGTGCTCTCTGTCTTCAATGGTTTCTACGGGCTTGTGCGGGATCTGCTGCTGGGATTCGACCCCCACGTGCGTCTGGTACCGGCGCATGGGGCGCGTCTGCAGGCGCTTTCCCGCTGGATCGAGTTGGCCCGGGGGGCCCCGGGTGTGCTTCAGGTCAGTCCCTATGTGGAGGGCAAAGCGCTCCTGCTTTACGGGTCGCGATCGGGACGGGTGGTTTTTGTGCGCGGGCTTGACTCTCTTCCGCCCATGCTCGCTCCGAGCCGGACAGGGGAGCTGAGGGGGCTTTTTTCGCCGAAAACGGGGCCCACAGGGCCGGGGCAACTGCCGCCCCTTCTGGTGGGGTTAAGCCTGGCTTCCGAGCTGGGGTTTTTTCAGGGTGATACCGTCTTTTTGCTCAGCGCCAGTGGTTTCAACGCGGCCCTGCAGGGGTGGCACTGGCCCACCCTGCAGGCTTTTCGCGTCTCGGGTCTGTATGAGATCTACCGCGTCCTGGATCAGAGTCGCGCTTTCACCTCCCTCCAGGGGGCGCAAGCGCTGCTCGGGTTCGCCGACGGAGAGGCTTCCGGCATCGAGCTGCGCTTGCGGGATCCGGATCAGGCCGAGCGGGTGCGTCGATGGCTACAGGAGCGTCTTCAGGGGGAGCCGGTCCGCGTGCAGACGTGGTATGATCTTCAGCGCACGCTCTATGAGGTCATGGCGCTGGAGAAATGGGCGGCCTATGTGATCCTGTCTCTCATTATCGGGGTGGCCGCGCTCAATATCCTGGGCTCGCTCACCATGCTGGTACTGGAAAAGCACCGTGAGATCGGCGCGCTCATGGCCATGGGGGCCACACGGGCTCAGGTGCGGCGCCTGTTTCTGTATGCCGGATTCTGGATCGGCCTTGTGGGCAGTGGGATGGGGCTGCTCATGGGGTTGGGGCTCTGTGAACTGCAGCGCCGCTACGGGCTGGTACGCCTCCGGGGAGGGGAGGCGTTTTTGATCGATGCCTATCCCGTGCGGGTGGAGTGGATGGATGTGGCCGTGGTGGTGCTGGGCGCCTGGGTGCTCTGCCTGCTGGCGGCGGGATATCCGGCCTGGCGGGCCGGGCGCATCTGGCCGGCGCAGGCGTTGCGCTATGAGTGAGGGGAACAGAACGGCGCCGTGGCGTGTTGAGAGACGTCGATGGGGTTCTGGGTTTTGCTCGGCATCGCTTACGCGGGCGTCCTCCTGCTCTGGCGGATGGAGTCGCGCAGAAGGCACCGAAAAGCGTTCTTCTACGAGGCCGGACCGGACTGGCTACCCCCTCAGCGCAACCGGCCGGAGAGCTCCTCCATGACCGCCTCCAGTCCGTCACGGGCCGGCGAAGGGGGAAGGGCCTGTAGCATGGAGCGGGCCTCGGCGTAATAGGCCCTGATGAGCGCCTCGGCCTCCCGGAGCACGCCCAGACGGGCGTAGAGCTCCCGTGCCGCCGTCACATCTTCCGGCCCGCTCCGGCGCCCCAGAATGCGATCCAGTAGAGCTCGATCCGACGCCCCTCGGGCGCGCTCCAGAGCGGCCAGGAGCAGGTAGGTTCGTTTGCCCTCCAGGATATCCTGTCCGATGGGTTTCCCCCACGTGCGGGGATCGGCCATCAGGTCCAGATAGTCGTCCTGCAGCTGAAAGGCCCGGCCCAGCGCCCATCCCATCTGCCGCATACCTTCCAGGTCCGCCTCCGAAGCCCCCCCGATACGAGCCCCGATTTCCAGGGCGCCGGCCAGCAGCGCGCCCGTTTTGCGATCGACCATCTCCCAGTACTCGGCAATGGAGACGTCCTGTCGGCTTTCATAGGTCTTGTCGAGCATCTGCCCCTCGCAGAGGCGCAGCATGGTCAGGTGCAGGCAGCCGATCAGGGGCCGCACGTCCGCCACGGCGGCGCGGCTGAGTTCAAAGTAGCTCAGGCCCATCAGCAGGTCGCCGGCCAGGATGGCCGCCTCCGCTCCCCAGCGCATATGTACCGTGGGGCGACCTCGACGGGTCTCGGAGTGGTCCATGATATCGTCGTGTACCAGCGTGAAGCTGTGAAAGAGCTCCACGGCGGCAGCGGCCGGAAGCGCATCCCCGGCCCGTCCCCCGTGCGCTTCGCAGGCCAGGAGCACGAGCAGGGGGCGAAGCCGTTTGCCGCCGGCCTCCAGCACGTAGCGGGCTGGTTCGTAGAGCGCCTCGACATCTCCCCGGGGGATAGCCCGGCGCAGATAGGATTCGATCTGCTCCTGCAGGTTCTGCAGGTATGCGCGGGATGACATGGCGTTCAGAACAGGCTGGTCTGGGAGTGCATCGGTGGGGGAAGACCGAAATGGCGATACGCCCTGGCCGTTGCCACCCGCCCTCGAGGGGTACGCTCCAGAAACCCCTCCCGCAGCAGGTAGGGTTCGTAGACCTCTTCCAGCGTGCCCGGATCCTCGTTTAAGACGGCCGCCAGCGCGTTCAGGCCCGCGGGCCCTCCGCGGAAACGCTCGATAAGCGTGCGAAGCAGACGCTGATCCATCTCATCGAGGCCCTCCTCGTCTACCTCCAGGGCCTCCAGCGCGTAGCGGGCGATGTCGGCCGAGATGCGGCCGTCTCCGCGGACCTGGGCGAAGTCGCGGGTTCGGCGCAGCAGCCGGTTGGCGATGCGCGGGGTGCCGCGACTGCGCCGGGCGATCTCGAAGGCCCCCGCCGGATCCAGCTCCACGTCCAGGATCCGGGCTGATCGCTCCAGGATGCGCTCCAGAACTTCGACCGTGTAGTATTCGAGCCGGAACTGGATCCCGAAGCGGGCCCGGAGCGGGGCGCTCAGCAACCCGGCCCGGGTGGTGGCCCCCACCAGGGTGAACGGCTCCAGGGCCAGCTGCACCGTCCGCGCGTGGGGGCCGGAATCGAGCAGGATGTCGATGCGGTAATCCTCCATGGCGCTGTAGAGGTATTCCTCCACGACGGGGTGCAGCCGGTGGATCTCGTCGATGAAGAGCACGTCTCCGGCCTCCAGTCCGGTTAGCACGCCGGCCAGATCGGCGGGTTTGACCAGCACGGGGCCGGAGGTGACCAGCAGGCGCGCCCCCATCTCGTGGGCGATTACGTGCGCCAACGTGGTCTTGCCCAGTCCCGGTGGACCGATGAGCAGAACATGGTCCAGCGGCTCGCGGCGGGCGCGAGCGGCCTCCACGAAAACACGCAGGTTTTCCAGCACCCGCTCCTGGCCGAAGAACTCCGTAAAGCGCAGGGGGCGGAGCCGCGCCTCGAAATCGCGATCCACCGAGAAGGGATCGGTGAGCCGTTCATGCGCCATAAGACGGCAAAAGATAGCCCGTTTGGCGGGATTTGTCCAGGCGAATGTCTCAGAACTGGGACTCATCGCGCCAGCGCAGCAACCGCCAGGGAGCCTGCTTATGGGGGCGCCGCAGGGTGAAGTTGACGTTGCCCTCGCCCCGGAACACGTCTCCCTGGCGCAGGAGGACGGTAAGCGTAAACTGGCGTACGACCCGGGCCTGGAGGCTGTCTTCCTGCAGTTGCAGGATCTGGCGCCAGCTCAAACGCAGGTTTTCGGCGGCCTGGAAGAGCCCTCCGGTGGTCTTCAGCTCGGTGCTGAACCCCCAGGTGCGCTCCGTCCCCGTGTCGAAATCGTAGTAAATGAAGACGAAGTCGGAGTCCAGAAGCGCCTCATAGAGGCGAATATCCCGCAGTTCATAGGCGTTGCGAAAGCGGGTAAAGAAACCCTCGATGGTGCGGGGATCCCCGAGCAGATCCTCGGACGGATCCCCTGCCCGGTAAGCCGGGGCGAAGGGATTCAGGCAGGCGAGCAACAGGATCGGCAGCGTCAGGATCGGGGATAGCCTTATCGGGCGAACGCTGCGCGCAGGTCGCTCCAGGAAAACCGGTCCTCCAGCGCCGTATCCGTCCATTCCCGTATGCGCCACAATCCGTCGTTTTCTCGCACCAGCAACAGGCTCAGCCGTCCCTCGGCCACGGTGGGCACGTCCGGGCGTCGATGCTGTATGAGCAAGCTGTAGCGGGCCGTGATTACGTACCGATCCGAGCCGGGATCGTCCCGGCGTTCGCTCAGGCTGAGCCGATGCCCGCTCTGATCTCCGGCGCTCAGCCGGAGGTTCTGCACGTAGGCCGCCTCTTGCTCCAGGCCCCATCCCCCCCAGAGCGTGGGGTTGCGGGACAGCGCCGGGGCGGAAGGCGTGTAGCGAAAAGCGCTCGAAAGCCCCCGCAGATAGTTCTGCGTGTTGAGCTGGGAGATGGCATACTGCAGGTTTTCCAGCGCGATCTCCGGCGTTTCCGGGGGGCGGTATCCTCCGGAGTCCGCGAAGGGATCTTCCGGGGGGCGGGTCTGAAACAGACCGCATCCCAGAAAAACCAGCAGGCCGAAAGGGGCACAAAGCGAGCGCAGAAGTGCCATAATTCGGCACACGGGTTCCTGTCAAGACAATTTGGACAAGGCGCCGGTTGACCGGCAAGGTGAAGGTCCCGGAGGTGGGGAGCCGGGCTGACCGGGCAGGGCAGAAACGGTGCCGGCTCATAAGCCGCCTTGCCCGTCCATGGGGCGGGGCTCTGGGGGAGGATCCGGCTTGCTGGACCGCAGAGCCCGCCGAGCCCACTTGCGCCGAAGAACAGGTGCATGTATCATTGCGGCGTTGCGCGAGGCATGCTATGGCGTATCGGTTTCTCCTTCTGGAGCGGTTCCCCGACGACGGGGTGGCGCTTGTGCGCCTGAACCGGCCGGAAGTGCTCAACGCCCTGAGCCTGGAGCTCATGGAGGAACTCGTTGGGGCGCTTGAAGAGCTGGATGCGGATCCGGAGGTGCGGGCGATCGTGCTCACGGGCAACGAACGCGCCTTCGCCGCCGGGGCGGATATCACCCAGATGGCCGACGCCTCCGTGGTGCGCATGGTGCTGGTGGATCAATTTCAGAAGTGGGACCGCATCAAGCGCATTCGCAAGCCGTTGATCGCCGCGGTCAGCGGATACGCGCTGGGCGGAGGATGCGAGCTGGCGATGAGCTGCGATATGATCGTGGCCAGCGAGACGGCCCGATTCGGGCAGCCGGAGATCAATATCGGCGTCATGCCCGGGGCAGGTGGCACGCAGCGGCTTACGCGCGCCATCGGCAAGGCCCGCGCCATGGAGATGGTACTCACGGGCCGTATGATCACGGCCGAAGAGGCCCGGCTGGCTGGACTGGTAAATCGGGTTGTGCCGGTGGAACTTTATCTCGATGAGGCGTTAAAGTTGGCCCGCGAGGTGGCCGCGCGCCCCCCCTTGGCCGTGCGCCTGGCCAAGGAGGCCGTGCTCAAAGCCTTTGAATTGCCGCTGAGCGCGGGGCTGGAGTTTGAGCGCAAAAACTTCTATTTGCTCTTCGCCACCGAGGATCAAAAAGAGGGTATGCGGGCCTTCTTGGAAAAGCGCCCGCCTGTATGGAAAGGACAGTAAATAGCCACACTGGAGGGATATATGTCCGAGATCGATCTTCCCGATCGCGTAAAGGAAGAGGCCGCCGAGGCCGTGGCCACGGTCATCCGCAACACGGGGGGATTCGATCTCGATAGCTTCCGCGTCGAGATCGAACCCCTGCTGGCCGAGGGACACAAGTTCGAGGCCATCCTCCACTACATCGTCAGCGAGGAGGGGATGGACGAGATCTACAACCGCGTGCCAGAGGACCTCTACGATGCGGTGGACGAAGTCCCCGTCATCCTGGCCGAGGAGGGCCTGATCGATCCCGACGAGCTGGGTATCGATCTGAGCCAGTATGATTATGACTACGGCCTCGATGAGGAGGAGGAGGACTTCGAAGACTTCGACGATTACGACGATTACGACGAAGAGGACCGCTGGTAAGCCGGGATCTTCGCTGTGGCGGCCTACGAAACGCTGCGCTATGAGGAGCCGGAGCCGGGCGTTGGGTGGCTGGAGCTCAACCGTCCGGAGCAGCTCAACGCCTTTGACGAGACGCTCACGCGTGAGCTCCAGCAGCTGCTCCGCGACCTGGAGCGGCAGGAAGGTCTTCGCGCCCTTGTGCTCACGGGCGCGGGCAGGGGCTTCTGTGCCGGACAGGATCTGAAGAGCATCGATCCGGCCCAGGAACGCTCCCTGGGGCGTTCCCTGGAGGAGCGTTACAATCCCATCATTCGTCGTCTGCGGGCGCTCCCCTTCCCCGTGATCGCGGCGGTCAACGGAGCCGCCGCGGGGGCGGGGATGAGCCTGGCGTTGGCCTGCGATGTGCGCCTGGCTGCCGAGTCGGCCTTCTTCGTGCAGGCCTTTGTGCGCATCGGGCTGGTGCCGGACTCCGGGTCGAGCTTTTTCCTCGTACATCTACTCGGCTACGCGCGGGCTTTTGAGATCGCCACGCTCGGGGAGCGCATCTCCGCTCAGGAAGCCCTGCACCTGGGGCTGGTCAACCGCGTGGTGCCGGATGATCGGCTTCGAGAGGAGGCCCTCGCCTGGGCTCGTCGTTATGCGACACTGCCCCCCCGCGCGCTGGCCCTTACCAAGCGTCTGCTCCAGAAGGCCACCTGGGCCTCGCTGGAGGAGATGCTGCAGTATGAGCAGTACTGCCAGGAGATTGCCGGCCGCACGGAGGATTATCGGGAAGGGGTTGCCGCATTTCGGGAAAAACGCGCCCCGGTCTTCAAGGGTCGGTGAGCATGTCCGTTCCGCGTCCTCTGGAATCCATTGAGAAGATCGGCATCGTGGGAGCCGGCACCATGGGCTCCGGTATCGCCCAGGTAGCCCTGATGGCCGGCTGTCGCGTCCTGCTCTATGATCTAAAGCCCTCCCAGGTACAGCAGGCCGCCCAGATCGTGGAGCGCAACCTGCAACAGGCTGCCGAGCGCGGCAAGCTGGACCCCGAGGGGGTGCGCGGTGCCCTGGAGCGGTTCGAGGTCACCACCCACTTCTCCCGCATGGAGGAGGTGGATTTTGTCATCGAGGCCATCATCGAACAGTTCGAGGTCAAGCAGGCGCTCTTCGAAAACCTGGATCGAACCTGTCAGCCGGACGTGATCCTGGCCTCCAATACCTCCTCGCTCCCCATCACGGGAATCGCCGCGGCCACCCGACGGCCCGAGCTCGTCGTGGGCATGCATTTCTTCAACCCCGCCTATGCGATGAAGCTGGTCGAAGTGGTTCGGGGACACCTGACCGCTCCGGAGACGATCGCCTGTACTCGGGCGCTGGCCGAGCGCATGGGCAAGGTGCCCGTGGTGGTTCAGGACACGCCCGGTTTTCTCGTCAACCGCGTAGCCCGGCCTTTCTATGGAGAGGCTCTGCGCATCGTGGGAGAGGGCATCGCCACCGTCGAGCAGGTCGATCGCCTCGTGCGGGCGGCCGGCTTCCGGATGGGCCCCTTTGAGCTTATGGACCTGATCGGAATCGATGTGAATCTGGCCGTGACGAAATCCGTCTACAACGCCTACTTCCACGAACCCCGCTATCAGCCCCATCTCATCCAGCACCGTATGGTGCAGGCCGGCTTGCTGGGACGCAAGAGCGGAAGGGGATTTTATACGTATCCGGATGCACAGGGGGAGAAGGAGGCATGAATGGCCAGGCCATCTGGGTGGCAGGACCCCCGGAGCTTGTGCTCGAATTCCAGGAGCAGTTTCCCCTTCCTACCGTGTCGGCCCCGGATGAGGCCGACTGGATCGTGGTGCTCGATCTGGAGCCCGATGCGCTCCGTTCCCGCTGGGAACGTCTGCCGGAAAACCGGGCCATTCGGCTGGTCAACGCGACTACGGTGCTCGCGCTGGAGTGCGCGCTGCGTTCTCCGTATCCGGATCGAGTCGTGGGGTTGCATCTGCTTCCGGGATTGCTGCGCCTGGAACAGCTGGAGTTGGTGCGTACGGAGCTGACAAGCCCGGAGGTGGAGGCGCGGGTCGAGGCGCTCTGTCGTGGATCCGGAAAAACCCCACAATGGGTGGCAGACCGGATCGGAGGGGTGCTGCCGCGCATGCTCTGCGCTCTGATCAACGAGGCCTGTACGGCTGTACAGGAGCAGGTGGCCGCTCCCGAGGAGGTCGATGTGGCCATGGAGCTGGGCACCAACTACCCCCGGGGGCCCTTTGCCTGGATGCGACAGCTGGGAGCCCGAAACGTGATGACCGTTCTGGAGGCCCTCTTCATGGATCTGGGAGAGCCGCGCTATCGGATTTCGCCGGTGTTGAGGCGGTATGCGCTTCTGGAGCCGGTTTCTCAGGGAGAGGCCAGAACACGCTGAAGTCGGCCCCGTAGGTAGAGGATGAGCTTGCCCAGAATCTGGGAGATGCGCGCCTCTGTGAGCCCCATCAGCTGGGCGATTTCTTTGAGGGTCAGGTCTTCGTAGTAGTACAGGGCCAGAATGGTCCGTTCCCGTTCCGGCAGTTCCCGGATCCAGGCCTCCAGGTGCGAGACCAGCAGGTTGCGGTCGAGCTCTTCTTCCGGTTCGTTTTCTTCGGCCAGACGGGCATACAGCGGATCCCCGGTTTCGCTTTCCTCTTCCTGCCAGGGTTCATCGAGGCTGAGCACGAAGCGGCGCTGGACTTCCATGAGCAGGGCCTGATACTGGGCCAGGGGTATACCCAGGTAATCGGCCACCTGCTGGTCGGTCGGTTCGGCGCCCAGCTCCTGGCGCAGCCGCTCGATGGCTTCCTGTACTTGGCCGTAGCGTTGGCGCTGGCCCCGGGGCAGGGCGTCGATCTGGCGCAGGTAGTCGATAATCTGCCCCCGAATGCGCTGGTAGGCAAAGGTGTGAAATTGGGCTGTGCTGCTTGCCGGATCATAGGTCTCTATGGCCTGTAGCAGGCCTATAATACCGGCGCTCTCCAAATCGGCGGGTTGCGCCAGCGGATGTGCGGGGGCGGGGATCTTGCCCACAATACGGCGTACGAGCGGGACAGCGGCCAGAATCACCGCCTCTCGCAGGGCCTCATCGCCCCGGTTGCGGCTGTAGGCCTCGGCCAGCGCTTGCAGGCGCGCCAGGTTCATGGGCTCATACCGTGGAGTTTACGGATTCTTCCTTCTTTTGTCTGGGCGGGGAGGGCGAGTTGGTCCTGCCCCCCTGGAGGTCGGGATGGCGGTGCGCCCACTGGACCCACTGGTAAAGCAGCCCTCCGGTGGCCAGCAGACCCCAGCTGATCAGAAACGCAATCCCAGCCATCAGGACAACATCGGCCACGGGCCGGTTTCCCAGCAGACCGATCAGGAGCACTCCGGTGGCTATGAGCAGGCTGCTGTACCAGACCGTAGCGGACATACCCTAGGCCTCCTTTGCCAGCAGCAACTCCTCGGTTCTGGACTGCAGTTCGGCTCTCCAGTGCAGCAGTCGTTCAGCCAGAGTGTGGAAACCAAGCGAGCTCGGGCTCTGGGGCGCCCGACGCAGGAGCACCTCCTGGCGCTGTATGGCCTGGCGTAGTTCCGGATCGTAGAGGACGTGACCCATGTACGGGATCGAACGACCCAGGAAGCGCTCCACGATGGCATCGAAACGGGCGGCAACCTGTTCGGCCTCTTCTGCTGAATCAACCCCGTTGACCATGAGCGCAAACGGATAGTCGGGCACCAGAGCGCAGACATGTTTGATGAGCCTGTAGGAGTCCGAAACGGCCGCAGGTTCGCCCAGCAACACGACGAGGGCCAGATGGGCTCGATCCAGGGCCCAGAGGACCGGTGCTTCTAGTCCGGCAGGGGTATCCAGAAGCACGAATTCGGAGCGCGCCTGTGCCTCCCAGAGCGCCCCGTCGAGGACCTCGAGCATGGCCTCTCGCGGGGAAGCGAGGGCACCCCGGGAGGGGGAAAGAAGCGCAAACCCCCCTTCGGTTTCATGGAAGAGTTCTTCGAGCCCACAGCGGCCGAGCAGGTAGTCCTCCAGCGTCCAGCGCGGGGTTTCGTTGAGCAGGACCGCGCAGTTGGCCAGGTCCAGATCCGCATCCACCAGCGTGGTGCGATGTCCCAGGCGGGCCAATGCCTCGGCCAGGTGGGTGGCGATGAGGGTTTTCCCGGTTCCGCCTTTTCCGCTCGTGATGGCGACGATCATAGGTTTCCTCCAGGCTTACGAAGCCTCGGCAAGCGCGACCATATGAGGAGTGCGGGTTTGCAGTAGCTGTTCTGCCAGCCACGCCGGGCTGAAAGCCATCAAATGGTCGGGGATCATTCGGCCCGTGCTCGCAAAGCGTACGGGTCGATTCCAACTCCGGAGCATGGCGTAAAGGGCGCCGAAGCGGTCGAGCTCTTCGAGGTGGGTCAGCGCGATAAAATCGATCGGCAGCGGACTGCGGCTCCACAGGCCGGGGTCGGCATAGTGCGGATGCAAGGTGGCATTCTGCACCCAGTGCACCTCCATGGGCACCAGTCCGGCCAGGAGCTCGGCAAGCTGCCACAGCCTTCGGAAGGTTTCTGGCCCGCGCAGGGGTACAGGCGGGGTGTCGATGAGCAGGTGATCGAACCCTTCAAGCAGTTCAAGGGCCTTCTGCATTTTGGTCGGGCTGTCGACGCAGAGCACGGGCAACCGGTAGCGTTCGGCCAGGGCTTCCAGGCTGTTGTGGACCGGCTCCCCATCTCGGGGGTGCAGGGAAAGGAGGGCGATCTTGCGACCGGCCAGAAAGCCTGGATGCCGGGCCAGTTTGACGATCAGGGAGGTTTTGCCCACTCCCGCTGGACCTATAAAGACGATGTGCGTCTGGGGACGCCGGGCAGGGGCCGTGGGCAGACCGTCCCGGATTCGCCGCGCCACCTCCCAGGTGAAGGTCTCTGGATCCCGATGCGGATCGATACCGCTGGAGACCGCTTCCCGAAGCCATCCGTGGATGAGCGCCGGAGGAAGCCCCTGGGCGAAGAGCTGCCGATACAGAGGCAGGTCGACAAACTCGACGGGGGGCTCCAGGAGTGTTTCCCGGATCAGCCGCTCCAACCGCTCCAGCCGGCGCTGGATGGTCTCCAGCCCCCCCGAGGGGCGCACTGTTTCCGGGCCGGAGGAAGCTCCGGTTCCCAGCCGGACGGCGGCCGGGGGGGAGGCTTCCGGACGAGGCGCGGAGTGCGTGCGCGAAGCCGACGTCAGGCTGGACTGCCTCTGATAGAGCAGGCTACGGAAGTCCGTTTTTGTGCCCGATCCCGGATTTCGTGGCCGGGCCGGCCGCTGCTCGTCGATCATGACAATTACGCGAGCCGGCTCCCCCGGCGTTTTCGGGGAGATCGAGTCCACCAGATAGAAGTCTTCTCCCAGCGCTCGACGGGCGGCTTCGAGGGCTTCTTTCAGCGTGTTGCCGGTAAAGGTGCGTAGCGTCATACGGAGAGCCCAATCCTATCTACGGGTTTGATCTGCGTATCCGTGGTCAGATCGTTATAGCTGAGCACCACCACATCCGGCCAGATCGGGGAGAGGAACTGGTACAGGATCGGGCGCAGTACGGGGGAGGTGAGCACAATGGGTTGCAGGCCGTTGGCCATCATGCGGCGGAAGGCGCGCGAGGCCGAGGTGTAAATGCGCTCTACGATCTCCGGAGAAAAGCCCAGCGTGTTGGGATTGAGGATGCCCTTCTGGGCGTGTTCCATAAGCTGGGCCTCCAGAGCCGGCTCGAGCGCGATACACTTGACCTCCCCGAATTCGTCCCGATACTGACGCGTGATCGTGGGGGCCAGTGCGGCGCGTACGTATTCCGTCAGCACATCCACGTTTTTGGTGTTTGGCGCGTAATCAGCCAGCGTCTCCAGGATCGTGACCATGTCCCGGATGGGGACCTTTTCGCGCAACAGGCGCTTGAGCACCTTCTGGATATCCCCCACGGAGAGCAGGTTGGGTACGAGCTCATCGACCAGCGCGGGCATGACCTCCCGGACACCGTCGAGGAGTTTTTTGACCTCCTGGCGATCGAGCAGTTTGTAGGCGTTGCGCCGCAACACCTCAAGCAGGTGGGTGGTGATCACGGCGGAGGCTTCGACCGTGGTCAGCCCCTGGGCCTCCGCTTCCTCCCGATGCCGTTCGTTGATCCAGAGTGCGGGCAATCCGAAGGAGGGATCCGTGGTGCGAATGCCCTGCACGGGTAGCTCACCTGAGGCGGCCATCTCTTCGGGAAGCAGGGCCAGGTAGTAGCCGGGCAATACCTCGCCCTGCCCGATCGGATTGCCCCGGAGTTTGATCACGTACTGGTTGGCTTCCAGTTGTACATTGTCCCGGATCCGCACCGGTGGGATCACAATGCCAAGCTCCATGGCCAGCTGCTTGCGCAGCATGGTGATCCGGTTGAGCAGGTCCCCTTTCTGCTGAGGATCGACGAGGGGAATAAGGTTATAGCCGATTTCCAGTTCCAGCGGGTCGACCAGTACGTAATCCTGGGGGCGGTCCTCGGTGCGGGCTTTCGTGGCCGCTTCCAGCTCGCGCGCGGCTTCCTGTTCCTGGCGGGTGTGAGCTTCTTCTATGGCCCGCTGGCTCCAGCGAGAGGCGACGAAGAGCACAACGGCCAGCGTCCAGAAGGGGATCATGGGGAGGCCTGGAATCAGGCCGAAGAGCAGCAGAAAAGCCGCCGTTATCAGGAGCACGCGCGGGTGTCCGAAAAGCTGGTGGGAGAAATCCGCCGCCAGATTGGACTCCGACGCCGCGCGGGCGACGATGATACCGGCGGCCGTGGAGATGAGCAGGGCGGGGATCTGGGATACGAGCCCGTCGCCCACGGTGAGGATAAGGTATGTGGAGGCGGCCTCCCCCAGCGGCATGCCCATCTGCAGGGTGCCGATGGCCAGCCCGCCGAAGATGTTGATTCCCGTGATCACAAGCCCCGCGATGGCGTCGCCACGCACGAACTTGCTTGCACCATCCATGGCCCCGTAGAAGTCCGATTCCCGGGCGATCTCCTCTCTTCGCCTGCGGGCCTCTCTGTCGTCGATGAGCCCGGCGTTGAGGTCCGCATCGATGGCCATCTGCTTGCCGGGCAGGGCATCGAGGGTGAATCGGGCCGACACCTCGGCAATGCGGCCTGAGCCCTTGGTGATGACCACGAAATTGATCACCACCAGCACCAGGAAGATGATCAGCCCCACGATGTAATTGCCGCCCACGACGAATTGCCCGAAAGCCCGGATGATGGCCCCCGCAGAGGCCTCCGAGAGGATGAGCCGGGTAGAGGCTACATTCAGGCTCAGCCGAAAGAGCGTGAGCACGAGCAGGAGCGTGGGGAAGATGGCAAACTCCAGGGGCCGACGGGTGTAGAAGGCTACCAGGAGCACGAGAAGGGAGAGGGAAATATTGAGCGCCAGCAGCACATCAAGCAGGAACGCGGGCAGGGGGATGAGCATGACCAGCAGGATCAGTACGATACCGGCGGCCATGGCCGCCTCCCCCCGCATGTTGGTCGGCCTCGCCGGTGCCCCGGATGCTATGCTCTGCGGTGTGGTCATGGGTTATCGTCTGCGGTTGCGTTCTCTGTATACGCGGGCCAGGATCTCGGCTACGGCCTCGTAGAGCGCTACTGGGATTTCCGCCCCTTCCTCGACGGCGGCGTACAGGGTGCGCGCCGTGGGGGGATCTTCCACGATGGGAATGCCCGCCTGCTGGGCCAACTCCCGAATGCGCAGGGCCATCTTTCGGATACCCTTGGCCGTCACAACCGGGGCCCGGTGCCGATCCGGATCGTAGGCCAGGGCCACGGCGTAGTGGATGGGGTTGGTCACCACCACATCGGCGGCCAGCACGGCGTGGTCCAGACGACGCCTGCGGCGTCGTTGGCGCATCAGGCTACGCAGCCGGGCCTTGATCTGCGGATGACCTTCCAATTCGCGGTACTCGTCTTTGACCTCCTGGCGGCTCATGCGCAGCTCGCGGCGGTGTTTCCACCGCTGAAAGGCGTAATCCATACCGGCCAGGAGAACCAGAGCGACCAGAGCCTGCCCCAGAAGCCCCAGCATCCAGTTCCAGCTGATCTGGGCGATCTGGGTCAGGCCGAGCAGAGGCAACTGAAAGAGCGTATCAAGCCGGTTGCGGATGAACAGCCAGCCAATGAGAGCCAGAACCGCCAGTTTGAGCAGGCTTTTGAGGAGTTCCATGAGGCCCCGGCTGGAGAACAGGCGCCGAAAACCGGCAACCGGGCTGATTCGGGATAACTTCGGCTCCAGGGGCTTGAAGCTGATCTGTACCCCGCTTTGCAGCAAGCCCGCCAGCAAGGCGGCCGCCGTGACCAGAAGCAGAAAAGGCATCAGCAGGCCTATTCCCCTCCATCCCCAGCGCTGCAGCAGCAGGAGCGCGCCTCCCCCATCCAGAAAGGGGGTTTCCACCTGCTGATAGGCCTCCAGCGTCAGGCGCGCGAGTTCGCGCATCAGGCCCCAGCCCATCCAGCTCAGTGCGCCCAGGGCGGTTAGGAGCACGGCCACAGAGCTCACCTCCATACTGCGGGCGATCTGACCCTCTTGCCGCGCCTTCTCCAGGCGTCGTGGAGTGGGCTCCTCGGTGCGCTCCTGGAAATCCCGTTCCGCCATCGGAAAGTTTGATCCCCCTGTTCCGGCAACTTTTGCCTGCACACGTCTCGGAAGAGCCTGCCAGCGCTTCCGGACTTCGACGAGGGATCTCGATGCACAGCCTGTGCCGGTTGCCGCGTGTGTGAAAAAACGGTGAAGAGCCCGTTTTCCTGAAGAAGTGGGAACCCGCCGTGCAAGGGGGGACGTATAAGGGGGTGCGATCGGGAAAAACCCGACGCACGCAAGTGCACTTCTTAACCTCCTCCCTGAACACAGACGACACCAGGAGCGGGCCCTGACCGGCCCGCTCCTGTTTTCTATCGCCACAGCAGCTGCAGACCCAGTTCGGGTCCGTAAACCCGACTGGCGGGGTGCTGATAGAGGGGGATGGCCACGTAGCCCCCCACGCTCCAGGCAGGGCGGGCCCAGCGTCCCCCGAGTCGGAGCCAGAGCAGGCCTCTCAGGTGTTCCTGCTGTACAGGCAGGGCGGTCGAATCCGGCCTCGCATACCGCCGCAGCAGCGTATAATGGCCCGCGGTAGCCTGCAAGCCGGCGAACAGCGCGCTGCGGGCGGGGTCCAGATAGGCCAGGTAGACCTGTTGCAGACGCACTTCGCGGCCCATCTCCACGATCGAGCCGTTGCGCTGTTCTTCCGCGCCCCCCAAGCCTCCGCTCAGGGGCGCCCAGGTGCTGTCCGAAAACAGGGCATATCCGTAGCGATCCGACAGGGAGCGGAAGCCGATGGCGAAGTCACTGCCCAGCTGGGGGGAGAGGTCCGTGCTGCTCAGAAAGGCCACGTCCACGCGTCGGAACCCGCTCTGGCCCGGTATCGGGTCGAAGGCAACGCGCAGGGCGTAATCGGTTTCCTCCACCCGCCAGTAATAGCGGATCCAGATCCAGTCGGGCAGCGGGGTCGATAGCTGTAGCCTGCGCAGTAGATCCCAGCTCGTCCCCCAGGAGCTGCGGCTCCAGAGGCGACCTTCCAGCTGAAGCCCCAGCGACAGGGGGGAGACTGTCTGTAGCCCGGTGCCCGTCATGGGCCGGGAGGGCGATGGGGAGGAGGAAATGCCCACGTCGGCGCGCACAAGCAGGGCATCGAAGAACTGGCGTCGGGCCGTCTCCTCCCGATAAAACGGCTCATGGACATTTGGGGACTGGGCCACGGCAGCTGCCGAGGCGATCCCGGCAAAGGCCAGAGCCCCTAACCCCATGCGGAGCATACCACACCTCCCGGCAGTGCGGTGTGGTCGGTTGCCTGTTTTCAGAGCGTAAATCCCTCGCCCGGCCGCAACGGGCGCACCTCGATGCCTTTTTCCCGCAGCTGCTGAGCGAAAGCCTCGATATCGACCTCGATTACGGGAAATGTGTTGTAATGGATGGGCACCACGAGTCGGGGTTTGAGCCATTCGGCCGCAATGAGCGCGTCCTCGGGTCCCATCGTGAAATTGTCCCCCACGGGAAGAAAGGCCACATCGATTCGGTAGCGCTCCCCCAGAAGGCGCATCTCATAGCTTAGGGCCGTATCTCCGGCGTTGTAGAAGATCTTGCCCTCGGATTCGAGCAGAAAACCGGCCGGATGCCCCCCGTAGGTGCCATCGGGAAAGGAGGAACTGTGGTGGGCGATCGTCATCGTAAGCCGGCCAAAGGGAAATTGGCGCCTTCCTCCCAGGTTCATGGGGTGGGCATTTGTGATCCCCTGTTTCTGCAGGTAGTCGTAGATCTCCCAGATGCCGATCACCATGGCACCTGTGCGGCGGGCGATCGCGATCGTATCCCCCCAGTGATCGCCATGGGCGTGAGTCAGCAGGATGTAGTCCGGATGCAGCGCCTCCGGTTGCACGGGGCAGAGCGGATTGCCCGTGATAAAGGGATCAAACAGAAGCCGATATCCGGCCACCTCGAGCCAGATCACCGAATGTCCGTAGTAAGTAATCCGCGCCATGGTCCAGAGGCCTCCATAGAGTCACGGCTCCCATCTCGCAAATAAAACCAGGCCCGGGATACCGTTCAAGCTCATCTGTGGAGGTTTGCGCTCCTCTCTGGGCCTGCCTATTTTTCCCGCCGTCACCTGCAAGGAGGGACTTTCCATGGAGATTTCTCCGCTGCTACACCCCAAGGTCGTTCACCTGGCCATTGGCTGGATGATGGGGGCGGTGGGGTTTGCTCTGGCCTGGCTGATCTGGAACCGGACCTGGCTGCGGATGGCCGCCCTCGTGCTGGCTGTAGCTGGATCGGTGGCGCTCTTTGGGGCCCGACAGACCGGAGAGGAGGCCGAGCACGCTTTCGCCGAGGCGGGACGCATGACCGAGGCGGTGCACGAGGCCATCGAGGCCCACGAGGAATGGGGCACGCGCGCCTGGATCGGCAGTATGCTCTGGGCGGTTGTGCTGGTGTTGTTGAGCTGGAGACGATGGGATGCCCTCTGGGTCCGGGGGCTGGTGGCCATACTGGGACTTGTGCTCGCCTACCTGATTTACCAGACCGGTGAGCTGGGCGGAGAGCTGACCTATCGGCATGGGGTGAACGTACAGACGCAGGCTCCGGCTTCCGAAGAGGCATCCGGACACGGGACCGTAGAATAACGAAGCGGGCTCCTGGACGTCCAGGAGCCCGCTTTTCGATCCGGCCTCGAAGCGTTTACGGTTGACCGCGCAGGTATCGTTCAAAGAGCCTGAAGATCCGCTTGTATTCGTCCATCCAGCTGGTTGGCTCCACAAAGCCGTGATCCTCAACGGGGTATACGGCCAGCTCCCAGTTTTCTTTGCGTAGTTCGATGAGTCGTTGTACCAGGCGCACGACGTCCTGAAAGTGCACGTTTACGTCCACCATGCCGTGGCAGATCAGCAGGGCCCCTTTAAGCCCCTCGGCATGGTAGATGGGGGAGCTGCGCACATAAGCCAGGCTGTCCGTATAGGGCAGGTTGAGGATGTTCGATGTGTAGGGGTGATTGTAATGGGCCCAGTCCGTTACGGGCCGCAGGGCGGCTCCGGCGGCGAAGACGTCCGGCTGGGTGAACATGGCCATGAGCGTCAAGAAGCCACCGTAGGAGCCTCCGTAGATGCCGACTCGCTTCGGATCGATACCGTGCTCGCGAACCAGATACTGCACGGCATCGACATAATCTTCCAGATCTTTGCCGCCCATGTGCCGATAGATGCCTGTGCGCCAGTTGCGTCCATACCCGGCCGAGCCCCGGTAGTCCACGTCCAGCACCGTATAGCCGTGATCGGCCAGGAAATTATGGAACATATACTCCCGGAAGTAGGAGCTCCACCAGCGGTGGACGTTCTGTAGATATCCGGCCCCGTGCACGAAGAGCACGGCCGCCCCGTTGGGGCGCTCGGGCCTGTATAGCCGCGCGTAGACAAGCTCCCCATCCCTGGCTCGAAAGGTGACGATTTGCGGGTCTCGCCAGGGATAGGCCTTGAAGGCCTCGCTTCGGGAATCGGTGATCTGCCGCGGGCGGGCGCCGGGGCGGTTTTCCTGAAGGAACAACTCCCAGGGCCGGTTGGAGTACGAATGCCGGATGGCAAGCATGCCCTCATCTGGAGAGAGCACCACCTCGTTGTTGCCCGCCATGCTGGTCAATTGCAGACGCGGACCCCCTTCGACGGGAACACGGTAGAAGTGCCGTTCGCCGGGATGCACCTCGCTGGAGGTGAAGTAGAAAAACCGCCCGTCTCGAGAAAGAAAGGGATCGAATACCTCGAATCGGCCGGAGGTGAGGGCGCGCTTCTGGCCGGTTTCCAGATCCAGTACGTAGAGGTGGCTGTAGCCGGTCTCTTCGGACTGGAAGTAGATCCGGCGGCTGTCGGGAAGCCAGCCGATCACGCCGGGGCTGAACAGCCCTCCGATGCCCGGTCCCCCGATCCAGGCCTCGTCGCGTTGGCGATCGAGCAGGCGCACCGTGGCCGTTTCGGGAAATAGTTCCAGAATCCAGCGGTCCTTGTTGTCCTGCGCCACGGCCACGACGACCGCGCGCCGGCCATCCGGAGACCAGAAGGGCCCGTGCACGAAAATCGGACGGGGATCTCGATAGCGGCTTGTTGTATCCCCCCGTGCCTGCCGTCGTTCTCGTTCGTAGTCCGGCAGATCATAAATGCCCGGGATGATTTCTCGTCTGAGGGTGAGCATGGTATCCCGGTGCGTATCGTAGATGGTGAACTCGTATCGGGGTTGGGGAGAACCCACCTTGGGGCGGGCACGAAGCTGGTCCGTGTAGCCGCTTTCGGTTACATAGGTGGGCACCTGTGTGGGACGGTTGTCCTCCGGAGGGGTGACGTACTGGAAGGTAATAAACCGGCCGTCCGGAGAGATCGTCAGGTTCTGCACACTTCGGCGCCCCAGATAGATTGTTCGAGGGGGGTGCTCGGCGCGTCGCTCCCGCTCCCGCCAGCGCTCGGCCTCCTGACGGCGTTGCTGACGTCGGCGCAGCACCTCGAAGAGCTGCAGCTGTTGCTGGCGCAACCACCGTTGCTGTTCGTCCGGCCGGGGCGTGGAGGGAGGTTGCCCTGTGCGGAAGTCTGTGCGCTGTCTGAGCATACCCGTTCGCAGGTCGAGTTCGAAGAGGTTGTTGTCCCGCACAAAAGCGATCCGATCGTCGAAGAGAAACTGGGGACTGGATTCCTGCTCCACGGTCTGAGTCAGCCGCAGCAGGCGCCCGGCCCGGATATCGTAGAGGAAGAGGTCTCCATCGCGCACAAAGAGCTTCCGGGCACGGCTGCGGTCGTATACCCCTCCGGGAGGTGGTAGCTGGCGACGCTCCTCCGGGCTGACCTTCACGGGCTGTTCGCCGCCCGTACGGGGTACCTTGTAGAGGGAGTCGCCCGGGGCGCCGTCCGGATTCCAGTAGAAATACAGCCATCGCCCGTCCTCGGACCAGAAGGGATCGCGCGGAAAGGATCCCATCCAGCGGGGATCGTCCATGATCCCTTCGATCGTAAGTCGGCTCTGGGCTATGGCCGGGCCCGTCAGGCCGAGAACGAGCAGGAAAAGCAAGCCGCGCCGTGGCATGGTCTATCCTCCTTTTTAGCCGACAACCGACCCGGGAAGATACAGGAAAAGCCCGGTGGGGAGTTGTAGCAAACTTGTGATCGACCGCTCAGTCGCCGCTCGGGCCGGAGAGGATTTCCCAGCGGGTTTCGATCTCCAGACCCCGCTCCCGGACGGCTTCCAGAAAGGCTTCGCGGGGCACGACCTGTTCCGGCGGGGCGGCCCCGGATCCGGGTATCTGGCCCATGGCCAGCATCTGGCCGATGACGGAGATGGGGAAGGCCGTAGCGCGCGTCATGGCCGAGAGCCCTTCGGCCTCGCTGTAGCGATCTACAAGTGTGTAGAGCAGACTGGCGGTCTGTCCCCCCCGGCGGCCGCTAAGGTGGATGTGTACCAGCACCGCGTCGGGGTCGCGAAAGGCCAGCGCCCTCTGCAGTCGGCGCAACAGCAGATCCCGGTAGGTGAGCGTGGAGCGCACATCGATGAGCCGGTTCTCGGCCAGCCCAAGCGCAAAAAGCGCGCGCATCATATCCCGATGACCGGGGTAGCGCAGGCTTTTGTATTCAAGATGATGCACGCGGCCGAGCAGCATCCGGGGCAGTGTGGAAAGGCTTCCCGCGGTAAGAAAAGCCTCTAGGCGCCCGAAGGGCTCGGGAAAATCGACGTATTCGAGCTCCTCCAGCGGCTCTACGGTGAACAGCTGACCGTTGCGGATGATCTCCACCGGTTGCGTGTACTCATCCAGCAAGCGCTCCCCGGAAAAGGTGAGCTGGAAATAAAACGGGGGACGGGGTTCCAGAGGGAGGTTGCCTACCCGAATGGAGATCGTATCCACCTCATCGAACTGCTCCATGCCGTGCATAACCAGGATGTTCGTCAGCCCGGGGGCAAGACCACAGTTGGGCAGGATCCATATTCCGGCCATCTGTGCCTCCCGGGCCAGGGCCAGCTCCTCGGAGGCGGCCTTATCGTTCCCTCCCAGATCGCAGAAGGAAATGCCCAACTCCACGGCCAGACGGGCCATGGAGGGATTGAACGTATAGGGCAGGCAACTGATGATCGCGTTTACCCCCCGCAGTAGTCGCTCCAGGCTCGGCCGATCCCGGACATCTACCCGGTACAACAGCAGGCGGGCATCGCTGAAGCGCTCCCGGATCTCGTTGAGGTGGGCGGAGTGGTTTTCGAAGACACGGACCTGTGTTACCGCGGGATTGCGCAACAGATCGGCCAACACCGCCCGGCCCATCTGGCCGGCACCTAGGAGGGCGATTTTCATGGGCTGTCAATTCGCTGAAGATCTTCCAGCAGCAAACGCACGTACGGGGGGTTTCCCTCCGAACGGGGCATGACCTGCAGGAGCACGCGCCGCCGTTCCGGGAGCTCCCACTGGTACAGTCCGTAGGCCGTTGTGGCAGGAGTAAAACGCACCCCCTCGGGGTCAAAACGTTGCCGAAGCACCCGCGACAGATGTTCTAACCAGAAATACTCGATCGCCAGCGCTTCGGTCTGGTTTCGGGCATCAACCAACATCCGAACCCGAGCCAGCCGGCTTTGCACAAAGTCCAGACTCAACCGAGCCGCATACGAATAGCGGCTGTCTTCGACCGGAATCGGCGGGGTGATAAGGGTAACCCGGGAGGGAGGCGCCTTTTGCTTGAGCGCCTCCTCCAGCTGGGCGCGCAACTCGGGGGTGAGCTCCTCGCGGATGCGATCGAGCAGAGGACCTTCCTGACGCTCCGATATGGCATCGGCAAACCGACTTTCGAACTCCGAAAGGGACATGCCAAAGCGGAGTTCTCCGAATGCCGGTAGCGCCTCACCCAGTACGCGCCCGGGTAGATCGGAGCCTGAAACTTTTTCCTCTGCCCGCTGCGTTTTGCTGCAGCCGAGACCCACAAGGACGCCCACCAGAAGCACAAACCCGATACGAGGCATGATGCCAACCTGCTCTGTGCGCGAACCAAATATAGAGAGGCCGGATTCCCCCCGGCCACCGGATAATTCCACGCCGGGGTCGCGCGGTTGTGCCAAACCGTCCGGTTTCGTATCTATAGGCCGGACAGACAAGCCGCATCTCCATATGGTCCAGCCGCAGCAGCACCTCAGCGAACCCGCGCAGCTCTTTGAACTCGAACTGTTGCCCCATATGGCCTCTCTTTACGGGTTCGCCCTACGGCTCACGAATAATCGGGAGGATGCGGCCGATCTGGTGCAGGAAACCTACCTGAAAGCCTATCGGTTCATCGATCGCTACGAGCCGGGAACGAACGCAAAAGCCTGGCTGTTTCGCATCCTGAAGAACAACTTCATCAACCGGTACCGCCGTCGGAAACGAGACCCAGAAACCGTGCAGTTCGAGGAGATCGAAGATTACTACTACAGCCTGCGCGATGAGGTGCTCGCCGAGACGACGGATCTGGAAAAGTTGATGGATCGTGAGCTGCTGGATGACGAGCTCACCGAGGCCCTGCAGAGCCTGCCGCTGAGTTTCCGAACGGTGGTGATCCTGTGCGACCTGGAAGGTTTTACCTACGAGGAAATCGCGCACATGCTGGAAATCCCCATCGGCACGGTGCGCTCCCGCCTGCATCGGGGCCGAAAACTGCTGCGTCTGCGCCTGCTTGAATACGCACGCCAGCGAGGGTACAGGGTCGATGACTCAGACATCACAGGCTGACCTTACCTGCCGTCAGGCACAGGAGCTGATCACGGCTTTTGTCGACGGCATGCTCCAGGAGGAAGAGCGCCTCCTGCTCGAAGAACACCTTGCTGGATGCAGGAACTGCCGCCTGGAGCTGGAGCTGGAGCGCGCCCAGAAGCAGTATCTGGCTCAGAGACGGGCTCCGGTTCCGGTTCCAGAGGAACTGGAAGCCCGCATACGGGATGCTATCGGCGAGCTGCGATCGGCTAGAAAGCGAAGCCCTGTACTGCGCCGCACCTGGGCTATGGCCGCCGTGGTGGCCGGACTGGGATTGTTTGTCGCCTATCTGCTTTCCCGAGGGCCACACCCCGTCTCGGCTCGCACGATGAGCGAACTCACCCTGCAGCACTTCCGGACCACATTGAACCAGCAACTGCCCTGGATCCCCGTTTCCGATCGCCAGCAGGCCTGGCAGGTGATCTGGGAGCGGACCGGATGGGATGTCCGTATTCCTCCAATCCGCCACGCCGAGCTGCGGGGCGTCTGGATCGGCCCCTACCTGCCCGGCATAGAGGTGCCCGTGCTCCATTATCGGGATCGGCGTAACCAGCAGCCTATATACGTATTTGTCTTCGCACCGGAATGCTTCGAGCGCTACGGCAATAAGCTCAACCTTGAGCCCGAGGTCTGGGCGCACCTGCGGCGTGATCAGGACTTCTACATCCAAGAGCTCGGCGGCCGGCATGTGCTCAGCTGGCGCTGGAGGGGGGTGTTCTATCAGGCTGTCTCCAACCATGACGGGCGTGCTCTGCAGGCCATGATCATCCCGCCCGGCCCGGAGGAAAGCTGAGCGGCTTCAGGGGAGATCCTGTATACCTGTTTGGGGGGGCTTTAAAAAAGCCGAGCCCCATCAGAGAAGCTGCCGCCGAAAACGCCAGGCGCTCAGGCCGAACAATACCAGCCCCAGCACAAGCAGCGCCAGCATCTCCTCCCAGAGCGCCGGGATGCCCACGCCTTTCAGGAAAATGCCCCGCACGATGGTCAGAAAGTAACGCAGGGGCACAATGTAGGTGACGGCCCGGATCACGGGCGGCATGCTTTCGATGGGGAAGACGAAGCCGGAGAGGATGATCATGGGCATGAGCGCGAAAAAGGCGGCACCGATCAGTGCCTGCTGCTGCGTACGGCTCAGCGTGGAGATGAGCAGCCCGAGCCCCAGCGTGTTGAGCAGAAAAAGCAACGCGCAGCCGAACAGGAGCGGGATGCTACCGCGCAGCGGCACCTGAAACCACAGCGTCGCTACCAGCACCACCAGCAGCACGTCCAGCAACCCGATCAGCAGAAACGGCACGAGCTTGCCCAGCAGCACGGTGGCCGGACGCAGCGGTGTTACCAGCAATTGCTCCAGCGTGCCTGTCTCTTTCTCTTTGACCAGCGCCAGCGCCGTCAGCACCGTGGTCATCACGGTCAGCAACAGACCCACCAGCCCGGGGATGATGAACCAGCGGCTGGAGAGCGCCGGGTTGAACCACACGCGCAGCTCGGGCACGACTCCGGCCGAAACGGCACCGACACCGAGGGCGTGCTGGATGATCTGCGACGCATAGCTCAGGGCGACGGTGGCTGTGTTCGTCTCGCTGCCGTCCACCAGCAGCTGGACCGAGGCCGTGGTGCCCTGCGCCACCTCTTTCCCGAAGTCGGGCGGAAAGACGAGCGCCACGGTAGCCTCCCCGCGGTCAAGCCATTCGCCGACGCGCCGTGCGTCGGGCTCGTAGCCGACAAGGTCGAAGTAGGTGCTGGCTACCAGCCGCTGCACGAGATCCCGGCTGGTGGCCGAGGGCACCGGATCGCACACGACGAGCGGCACGTGTCGCACGTCCAGGTTGGCCGCGTAGCCCAGCAGCACGAGCTGCACGATCGGCGGCACGATCAGCAGAAACAGCATGCGCGGATCGCGCCGCAACTGGCGGAACTCTTTCCGCAGAAAAGCGAGCACTTGTTCCATGGCGGCTCACATCAGATGTTGAAACAGCCGGCGCAGGCGAATGCTGCTCAGCGTGAGCATGAGCCCTGCAAAAAGCAACAGCAGCAGCACATCGGGCCAGAAGACGGCCAGCCCGGTTCCTTTCAGCATCACGCCCCGCAGCGCCACCAGGAAGTAGCGAGCCGGCACCAGATAGGTGAGCGCCTGAATGACCGGCGGCATGTTGTAAATGGGAAAAACGAAGCCCGAGAGGATGAACGTGGGCAATAGCGTGCTGATGATGGCAATCTGAAAGGCTACCTGCTGGCTGGGCGCGACGGTCGAGATCAGCAATCCCTGGCCGAGGCCGGCCAGCAGGTAGGCCAGCACCACGAAGGCCAGCACGAGCAACTCGCCGCGCACTTCCACGTCGAACAGCAGGCGCCCGACGAGCAGGATCAGTACGGTCGAGCCGATCGCCACCAGCAGATAGGGCAGCGTCTTGCCCAGCACGAGCTGGTAGGGCTCCAGCGGGGCCAGCACGAGCTGCTCCATGGTACCGCGCTCCCGCTCGCGCGTAACCGAAAGCGACGTGGCCACCACCGTGGCCACCATGAGCAGAAAGGCGATCAAACCGGGCAGCAGGAAGCGGGCGCTTTCCAGCTCGGGGTTGTACCAGATGCGGGCCTCGACGGAGACGGCCGCCGGCGGCGGACGGTGCCCGGCGCGAAGCATCTGCTCCAGCACCACCTGACCGCTGAATGCCCGGACGATGGCGTCGGCGTAGCCCGTGACGGCCGAGGCGATCGTGGCGTTCGTGCCGTCCACCAGAAACTGGACCGGCGCCGGACGTCCCGCCTCGAGCCGCTCCTCGAAGTCCGGCGGAATGACCAGACCCACCCGGATCACCTCGTGATCGATGAGCCGCGTGAGCGCCCGCGGATCGTCCACCTGGCGTTTCAGGTCGAAGTATTCGGTGATGGCAAAGCGCCGGATGAGCTCGCGGCTGGCCGCCGACCCGTCCTGGTCGCACACGCCCAGCGCCAGGTTGCGCACGTCGAACGTGAGCGCGTAGCCGAACAGAATCAGCAGAAAGGCCGGCAGCGCGATGAGCATCCCCAGCGAAAGTGGATCGCGCCGGATCTGGGTGAATTCTTTGGCGAACAGCGTCGCGATCATGCGCAGCGCAGCCATGGCCGGGTCAGGTTTCGGTGGGCGGATGCTCGATCAAGTGCAGAAATACGTCTTCGAGCGTGGGTACGATGGGGCGAATGCCGGCGACCGTCAGCCCCGCCTCGCGCAGGCGACGTACGAGCACGTCGGGGTCAAAGGAACGATCCTGCAGAGTCACGTGAATGCGACTGCCGAAGGGATCCGCCTCGAACACTTCGGGCATCCGGCGCAGCGTTTCCAGGGCGGCACGTAGTGGCGTGGCTTCCAGCTCGTACAGCGGGCGGATCAGGTAGCGCGCCTTCAGCGCCTCGGGTGCGCCCAGCGCGATGAGTCGGCCGTTGTGGATGAGGCCCAGCCGGTTGCAGTACTCGGCCTCGTCCAGGTAGTGCGTGGTGACGAACACCGTGGTGCCCTCGGCGGCCAGCTCGGCGATCAGGTCCCAGAAGCGACGCCGGGCCAGCGGATCGACGCCGCTGGTGGGCTCGTCCAGAAACACCACAGCCGGTTCGTGTAGCAGCGCACCGGCCAGCGCCAGCCGCTGGCGCCAGCCGGTGGGCAGCTCGCGCACCAGACGGCGTTCCTGTCCGTTCAGGCCCACGCGGGCCGTAACCTCGCGGATGCGGGCTTCGAGCCGGCGGCCCGTCAGTCCGTAGGCCGTCCCGAAAAAGTACAGGTTCTCCAGGCCGGTCAGGTCTTCGTAGAGCGAGAACTTCTGGGCCATGTAGCCGATGGCCTGGCGCACGCGGTAGGGCTCGCGGGCTACGTCGAATCCGGCCACGCGGGCGGTGCCCTCCGAGGGCGGCAGCAGGCCGCAGAGCATGCGGATGGTGGTCGATTTGCCGGCGCCGTTGGCGCCCAGAAAGCCGAAAATCTCGCCGGCTTCCACTTGAAATGTCACGTGGTCGACGGCCGTAAAGCTACCGAAGCGGCGCGTCAGGTCGCGTACGTCGATGGCGGGTGTGCTCATGGCAGGTGTTCGGTCAGCGTACCGGTGGCCTGCTCCAGCGCCAGCCAGGCGAGTGCGCAGGCCGTCCGGGCCTGAATCTCCCGGGCGCGGGCCTGCGCCAAGGCCGTTTCGGCATCGAGCAAGTCGCGGCTGGTGCGCAGTCCCTGGGCGAACTGATCGCGCACGAGCGCATAGCGGGCTTCGGCCTGACGGACCACCAGCCGGGCCAGTCGCAGCCGCTCGTAGGCCTGCTCGACGCCGAGCCGCGCCTGCGCCAGCTCGAGCTCCAGTGCGCGAAGCGTGGCGGCCTCCTGCGCTTCAGCCCGACGGCGCAATGCCGTGGCCTCGGCCACCTGATGGTGCGTGCGCAGGCCGTTCCACAGATCGAGCGTCAGCGACAGCCCGACCTCCCAGGTCCCTTCGAAACGATCCTGTAGCGGAATGAGGCGCGGATTGGGTCGGGCGTAAAGGTAACGTCCGACGAGCGCCACCTGCGGCCACCAGCCGGCCCGGGCCATGGACCGCAGCGCATCGGCGCGGGCGATGGTGTGCCGGAGCGCGGCCAGATCGGGCCGCCGGCGCAGGGCCAGTGCACGCAGGCTGTCGAGCGGCGGCACCGGCCGCGCAGCGGTGTCGGGCCGGTCGGACAGCGCCAGCGGCGTGTCCGGCGGCAGGCCCACCAAACTGCTCAGCATGATGGCGGTGAGTTGGGCCGTCTGCCGCTGCCGGAGCGCTTCGAGCCGGGCCTGCTCCAGCGCCACCTCCACGTCGAGTACTTCGCTTTCAAGCAGAAGCCCCTGCGCCTGCCGGTTACGGGCATCCTCGAGGTGTGCTTCCAGACGCCGGACGTTCTCCTCGGCGGCACGGGCCAGCGCTTCGGCCTCTACGTGCTGCCAGTAGGCCGTGGCGATGCGGTAGGCGAGCGCCTCGCGTCGGGCGTGCTGCTCGGCAACGGCCGCTGCCGCTTCCTGCCGTGCCGCCTCGAGCTGAGCCCGCAGCCGTCCACCCTGAAACAGCGGCTGCTGCAGCGAGAGCTGCAGTTGGTACTGATTCGGAATGTTGGGCGTGATCTCGATCGGCTCGGCACCCGGCAGCGGCATCGTGATGGCAAACGGCGTGATCTCGCTCAGCCGCTGATAGCCGGCCGAAAACTGCAGCCGGGGCTGCAAGGCCGCGCGGGCCTGACCGATACGGGCCTGTGCGGCCGCGACGGCCGCTTCGGCAGCGGCCAGGTCGGGATGCGTCTGAAGTCCGCGTTGGACCGCTTCGGCCAGAGTCAAGGAGACGGGTTGCGCTTGCAGCGTGAGCGCCCGAGTGAGGCATAGCAACAGTCCGGGCAGGTAGCGCAACATCATCCAGGATGCCGTCTTACTCCTCATCGTACATCGTCGATTTGCTTTGATGGTATGGTCTGTTCGGTCAGGTAGGCGAGGAAGACGTTTTCCAGCGTGGGCGCGATGGGCTGGCAGTCGTGCACCCGCACGGCGCCCTCGGCTTCGAGGCGACTGAGTAATGGCGTCAGTTCATCGTCGTGATCGAGCAGCAGGTGAATGCGGTTGCCGATGAGCTGCACGCGGTGCGGCTCGAGCCAGGTGCGAAGCTGGCGGGCCGCCTCGCGTACGGGCGTGGCCGTCAACTCGAACAGACGGCCGGGGAGCGACGCACGGAGCGCTTCGGGTGTATCGAGCGCCAGGATGCGACCCTGATGGAGCAGGGCCACGCGGCGGCAGCGCTCGGCTTCGTCCAGATAGGGCGTGGCCAGCACGATCGTCAGTCCTTCCTGCTGAAACTCCACGAGCAGCTCCCAGAACTGGCGTCGGGCGACGGGATCGACGCCCGTGGTGGGCTCGTCGAGCAGCAGCAGGCGTGGGCGGTAGACGAGCGTGCAGATGAGCGCCAGCTTCTGCTTCATGCCGCCCGAAAGGTAGTCGGCCAGCCGGGTGCGGAACGGAGCCAGGCCAGTCATCTCCAGCAGGCGCTCCTGCCAGGCCCGGTCGGTGCCGGTGCCGTGCAGGCGCGCGAAAAAGCGAAGATTTTCCTCGACGGTCAGGTCGCCGTAGAGCGAAAACCGCTGGGCCATGTAGCCGATAAACGGGCGAATGCGCCGGGCTTCGGTGGTCAGGTCATGGCCGAGCACGCGCACGACGCCCTCGTCGGCCCGGGCGATGCCGGCCACCAGGCGCAGCAGCGTGGTCTTGCCGGCGCCGTCGGGTCCGACGAGCCCGAACATCTCGCCTTCACTGACCGACAGCGACACGCCGGCCAGGGCCGTGATCGGCCCGAAGCGTTTCGTGACGGCGCGTAGCTCGATCGGGGGCGTCATGGCTCAGGCGCCGGGTTGTAGGGTGGCGTCGGCGGGCATGCCGGGTTTGAGCAGCCCTTCCGGATTGGGCAGCGTCACCTTGATGCGAAAGACCAGCCGTGTGCGGTCTTCCTTCGTCTGCACGTTACGGGGGGTGAATTCGGCCTCGGGCGAGATGTAGGTGACGCGGCCCTCGAAGGTGCGGTCGGGCCAGGTATCGACGCGCACCGTGACGGGCTGGCCGTACTGCACGGCGCCGATCAGCGGCTCGGGGATATACAGTTGCACGTAGACCGTGTCGAGCCGGACGAGCACGAGCAGCACCGAGCCGGGGGCGGCCAGCTCGCCCGGATCGGCCACGCGACGACTGACAATCCCGTCGCTCGGCGCCTCGAGGCACGCGTCGTCGAGCTGGCGGCGGAGCAGATCGCGCCGGGCTTCGGCCTGCGCGACGCGGGCACGGGCGACGGCCAGCTCTTCGGGACGGGCCAGGTGCCGGAGCTTTTCGAGCTGGGCTCGAGCGGCCCGGTATTCAGCTTCGGCGAGTCGGAGCTGGAGTCGGGCGTCTTCGAGCTGGCGATCGGTGGCGCTGCCCTGTGCGTGGAGCGCTTCGAGTCGGGCCGCATCGCGGCGGGCCTGTTCCAGGCGCGTTTCTGCCTGCTGGAGCCGGGCTTCGGCCTGCTCGAGGTCTTCGGACCGGGCCCCGGCCTCCAGCAGCGCCAGGTTGGCACGGGCGGCCGCCACATCGGCCTCGGCCTGGCGCAACTGCAGCGCAAGCTGCGTGGTGTCCTGGCACACCAGCGGCTGGCCGCGTGCGACGCGGTCGCCTTTGTCCACGAAAAACCGCATGATCTCACCGGTCGTGCGGGCGGCCAGCTGGATTTCGGTGGCCTCGATGGTGCCGGAGACTTCGAGCACGTCGGTATGGGTGTTCCGGCATCCGAGCAGGAGAGAGCCCGATAGCAGTAGGTAAGCGAACAGCGTGCGCATGGTGGTGCCTTATATCGGTGCGTGCACGGGGGAATCGAGAGCCTCGAGGGCTTTCTGGAAGTCGCCGCGGGCGGCATCGGTCAGCATCCCCTCGAACAGCAGCCGGATCACGAGACGAATCATTTCCGGGAGCGTGTAGGGCAGTTCCATGAGCGCCGAGGGCGTCACCAGGCGCTCGGCCACAGCCTGAAAGCTCCGGAGCATGATTTCCACGGGCACGTCGGTCCGGATGAATCCGGCCGCCTGACCTTCCCGGAGCGCGCCGCCCAGCAGGCGCGCGATCGTCTCGGAGCGGAAGCGTTCGGTTTCGGCCCAGACGTCGGGAAGAAAGCGGGCCAGGTCTTGCAGAAACGGCCGCTCGATCTGCCGCAACTTGTGCGATGCCTCGGCGAAGGTGCGCGCGATACGTTCCGGAAGCGATAGCGCAGGATCGCTTGCGATCCGGGTCAGCGCAGAGGCCATTTCTTCGCGGAACGATTGCATGAGGGCCGCAACCAGAGCGGCTTTGGTGGGAAAGTGCTGGTAGAGGGTTTTTTTGCTCATGCCCAGCTCGCGCGCGAGCTCATCCATGGTCACGCGGGCAAACCCCTCGCGGAAGAAGCGTCTTCGCGCGGCCTGCAGGATGCGGGCCAGGGTTGGGGATGCGGAAGGGGAGTCTACCATAGAAACTAAAATCGTATCTGGCGTTTCCAATATACCAACCCGATCACGCCTTGTCAAGGTTTTCCGCTGATCGCCTGTCTGGGGGATCGGCTACCGACGGGCGAAGGGCCGGAGCGCGCGGTGGGTAAGCCAGGGTGTTCTGCGGAGCATATCTAGGCCGCCCCCGAATCCACGCGCTCCGGTCGGGTTGCGATGGAGCAGGGCTTCTGGGGTAAGTAAGGTTGCCGTATCAGCTCTGGATCCACAGGTATACTTTTTTCCGGTTGGCGTCGAACCGGCTTTTGATTTTGCCGGTGATCTCGCCTTTTGCGTATCTCCTGACCGTGCTTGCGATGCGCTGTGCTGCTGAGCGGGGATTGCGCTCATCAGAAACATCTATCATGAGCGCCTCATCTGCGTTGAGCTGTTTCAGTGCTTGGAGGATTTCCACGTACTTGGATATCCTTGAGGCGCGCGTCATGGGAATTTGCGATCGAGCAATACGACCTTCGATCTGCATATTTTTTCTCCTCCTTCAAGGTGTGCGGCAAATTAAAAAAATGTTCGAAGCTAGGCAAGCAAAAAAGCCCGGCAGAAGCCGGGCTTTTGCGGAAAGCCTATGCTTTACTGTCGAGGAAGCGGGATGGCCTCTGTTTTCTTTTCTTCCACTGTGCCCGCTATCACGATCAGCAGCCTATTCGGATGAAAGTATTTTCGAATCGCTTCGTTTACCTGTTGTGCGTTGATGCGTTCCAGTTCCTGTGGATATCGATCCAGATAGGCCACACCCAGCCCTATTTCCTCGTAGCTGAGGATCGTGTTCGCTATACCAGCCGAGGTGGCCAGGCTCACTTTGAAGTTTCCGATCAGGGTGTTCTTTTTGGCCTCCACCTCTTCTGGGCTCACGCCTCTTTCGACAAAACGGCGCAGCTGTTCCAGGGTGGCCTCAAGACCTCGGTCTGTGTTTTCTGGGGCCAGGGTGACGGTGATCTGCCAGTGCCCTTGGGTCCATGGGGTAAGTCCCACCAGGGAGGAGCCGATGCCGTAGGTGAGTCCTAGGGAATCGCGCACAGTCTGCATGAGTCGGGCGGAGAAATTCCCTCCGAGGATGAAATTGCCCACAAAGGCGGGCAGGTAGTCGGCATCGGTGCGCTTAAGCGGCAGGCTGTGGCCCAGGTAGACATCCACGTTGGCTTTGTCGGCCATATAGCGGACGATAGGGCCGGAAGGGTGATCGGATCGGGCCAGACCGGAGAAGCGGGCCCGCACGTTTTTGCTCGGCCAGTCGCCAAGGAGCCGGCGCACGGCCTCGGCCAGGGCCTGTTCGTCCACGTCGCCAACGGCCACAAGGATCATCCGCTGAGGGCCATAGTGGGTCTCGTAGAAGCGTTTGACGTCTTCCAGCCGTACCGTTTCCAGAAGGCGGATCTGCTCCTGCAGGTCGGGTTCATAGTTTGGATGCTCTGGCCCGTAGAGTTGCCTCAGCAGGGTGTTGCGCGCCACGGCCGAGGTGGACTCCAGGGCGCGTCGGAGGCCGGCCAAGGCCTGGAGTTTGACCTTCTGGAACTCCGTCTCCTCAAAGGCGGGCTCTCGCAGTTGTTCGGCCAGCAGCTCGAGCACGGTCTGCAGATCCTCCTTGAGGCAGCGGGCGCTGAACCCGGCCCGGAACGTACCGGCGAAAAAGGAGAGCTGGGCGCCGCGTCGCTCGAGTTCCTCGGCGATCTGAAACTTGTCCCGCCGCCGCGTGCCCTTATCGAGCATCTGCACGGTAAGGTTGGCCAGCACGGCAGGATCGGCGTAGGCCGATCCCCCTCCCTCGAAGCTGCCCCGCAGGGTGACGACCCCCTCCAGGTTGGTGCGCAGCGTGATCAGCTTGATGGGGCCGATCTGGCGGATGCGCACCCGGCGCGCCCAGCTGGTGGAAGCAGCCGGGGAGACGGATTGCGAGGCTTCTGCAGGATCTAGCAGGTACCAGGGACCGTAGCGGGGAGCGAGGGATCCATCGGAGCCGGACCCGAGCTGCGCCATGCGGCCCGGGATCGGCACGTAGTAGCCGACCGTCATCTGATCTTCGACCAGATAGCGCGCCGCCACGCGTTGTACATCCTCAGCCGTGACGGCCTGGATGCGATCCAGGTAGGTGGTGTAGAAGGTCCAGTCGCCCATGGCGATGGCCTCGTTGAGCTGGCTGGCGATGGCAAAGGCCCCGTCACGGCCGAAAATATATTGCGCGCGCAACTGCGCCTTGGCTCGTGCCAGTTCTTCTTCTGAGACCCCTTCGCGGGCGATCCGGGCGTATTCGGCCAGGACCACCTCTTCTACGCGGCTGTGTTCCACGCCGGGGACCAGGGAGACGAAGGTGGTAAACAGGCCCGGGTCGCGAAACCGGGAAACGTTGCTCGATACCGCCGAGGCCAGGTTTTGATCCACGAGCGCCTTGTAGAGTCGGCTGCTTTTGCCTTCCGAAAGCAGGGTGGCCAGCACCTCCAGCGCGTCGGTGTCGCGGTCCAGGCCGCGCGGGGATTTGTGCCCGATCAGTACCGCTCCCAGCTGGCCGCTGCGCTTAATAGTTACGCGCCGGGGCCCCTGCTGGGGGGGCTCGGTGGTGTAGACGTCCGGGAAGGCGTGGGGCGCGCGGGGGATGGGCTCAAAGTATCGTCGGATGAGGGCAAGCGCTTCCTCGGGGCGAAAGTCCCCGATCACGGTCACCGTGGCGTTGTTGGGCCAGTAGTAGGTGTCGTAGAACCACCGCAGGCGCTCGATGGGCACATTTTCAATATCCGAACGCCAGCCGATGGTGGGATGGTGGTACGGATGCGCCCAGTAGGCCGTGGCCCAGACCGCTTTCGAGAGGGCCTGAAGGGGGGAGTTCTCGCCTCGCTCGAACTCATTGCGCACCACGGTCATCTCCGAGCGCCGATCTTCCTCGGAGAGGAAGGCGTTGCGCATCCGATCCGCCTCCAGGTGCACGGCCAGCTCCAGGCGGTCGCTGGGCAGAACGGCAAAGTAGTTTGTTCGGTCGTTCCAGGTGGTCGCGTTCATCATCGCCCCCGCGTTCTGGAGCACGACCGGGATGGCCGTGCCCTTCTGTTTGTTGAATGTGGGGGTGCCTTTGAACATCAGGTGTTCCAGCAGATGCGTGGCCCCGGTATATCCTGGAGCCTCGTTGCGGGAGCCCACCCGGTAGGTGATCATAAAGCAGACTACGGGAGCGGAATGGTCCTCCAGCAGCAGGACCTGCAGGTCATTGGCGTTGAGCCGGTATTCCCGGATGCCCCCGGATTCGCGAACGAAGGTGAATCCCTCTGGGGCGTTCTGGGCCAGGGCGCCCGTCTGAAGGCCCACGGCCAGGGCACCGGCAAAGAGCAGCTCGCGCATGGCGTCCTCCGAATCCCTTGCTTGACCAGACGGCATCTACGCGTCCTTCTCAGTCCGGGTTACGAAAAAAATAAAAAGGCGGGGCGGAGAAAAGCCGCCCCGCCGGGACGCGCTCTTCCTGTCCCCTCATCTGCTCGAGCTCGGGGCCGATGCCCCCTTGCGAGCCCATTTCTGAAACCAGTAGTGCAGATAGGCCTGTGTGCGCAGCCAGTTTGAGGGTTTGGAGCCCGTGCCGTGAAATTCCTCGTTGAACCGGATCATGGCGGTGGGCACTTTGCGCAGTTTGAGCGCCTGATAGTACTCCTCCGTCTGCGAGATGGGGGTGCGCAGGTCGTTGACGCCGGTCATGAGCAAGGTGGGTGTCTTGACGTTGCCTACGTACATGAGGGGCGAGCGTCGCAGGTGTTCAGAAGGATCCTCCCAGGGCAACTTCTGGAAGTTGCGGTACCAGGATACCCCGTCTGTGGTCCCCACGAAAGAGAGCCAGTTCGTGACCGGATAGAGCACGGCGGCGGCGGCGAACCGATCCGTATGGCCGATAATCCAGGAGGTGAGCACGCCGCCTCCGGATCCCCCGTAGACGAAGAGGTTCTGTTCGTCGATATAGCCGCGTCGGATCACCTCATCGACCCCGTGCATCAGATCGTCGTAGTCTTTGCCCGGATAGGCGTATTTGATCGCGTTGCCGAAGGCCGATCCGTATCCCGTAGAGCCGCGTGGATTGGTGTAGAGCACCACGTAACCCTCCGCCGCATGCAGCTGCCAGGCGAAGTTGAAGGCCACCGAGTACATGGCATGTGGACCCCCGTGGATGACGAGAATGAGCGGATATTTTTTCCCGGGATCGAAGTCCGGGGGTTTGATGATCCAACCCTGGATGCGGAAGTTGTCGGTGGAGGTATACCAGATTTCCTCGACCTCTCCGAGTTGGATGCCCTGCAGGATGTCTTCGTTGACGGCGGTCAGGAATTGGATCTCGGGCTGACGCAGAGCAAAACGCACCACATCCGGGGGACGGTGGTAGCTCGTATAGACGCCGACAAACCAGCCGGAGGGGTGCATGTCTGTCACGGTCAGCATGTGCGTGCCGCGCGTGATCTGGCGGATCTCCCCGCGCAGGGAGACAAAGTATAGGTTGCGTGTGCCTCGATCGTCGACGGTGAAATAGATCCCGGAGTTATCTGGCGCCCATATCAGGTTCTGGGGGGTGCGATCCAGGGAGGCGGTCAGCTCCCGCACGTTGGATCCGTCGATATCCATGACATAAAGCCGGGCATCAACCCAGGTGTCATCCGTCCAATCATATCCCAGGTAAGCGACGTAGCGACCGTTCGGAGAGACGACCGGGTTGTAGTCCGGGCCTTTCCGGCGCGTGAGCTGTCGGATGGCGCCCGTTTCTACGTTTACCGCGTAGATCTCCGATTCCCGCCAGGCGTATTCGGCCTCCGGTTCCCGCAGGGAAGAGAAGAGGATCTCCCGGCCGTCCGGGGTCCAGGAGATACCTCCCTGACCGTGATGCCAGTCCCCGGAGGTGATCTGTCGGGGTGTACCGCCCGTGGCCGGCACAAGGAAGATGTGCGTGTAGCCGGGCTCCAGAAAGCCGATCCCGTCTCGCCGGTAGACCAGCTCTTCCACGATCCGGGGCTCTTCGGTCCAGCGCGCCCCTTCGGGTCTGGGGGGCAGTTTGATGGGCCAGTTTGTGCGTCGGGGCACAAGCATAGTAAAGGCCAGATATCGGCCGTCCGGAGACCAGGTCAGGTTCGAAGGAGTGCGATCCACGCGTGTGACCTGCAAGGTGGCCCCTTCGGGGTCCATGTAGCGGACGAAGATCTGCGTGCCGCGCCCTTCGCCCTGGGCCAGATAGGCGATGCGCGTGCCGTCCGGTGACCAGCGCGCCCCCGAACCCCGCACCAGAAAGCGCATCCGGGTGCCGTCGGCGTTCATGATCCACAGATCGTTTACGCGGCGGTCGTTGAGCTTGTCGATCCACTGTCGGGTAAACAGGATCGAGTTGCCGTCGGGGGAGATCCGCGGATCGGAGACGGTCTCGTACTCCAGGTACAGATCCAGGGTGAGCTTGCGGGGCGCTTGCGCCACGGCCGCCAGGGCCAGCAGCAGCACCGGCACGCTCCATAGCCAGCCTTTGCGCATCCGTCGACCCTCCTTGCAAATGCGCAATAAGACTACATCCTGCTTGGGTGAGAGGCAAGATTGGTCAGGAGAATGTTACAAGCCCGCGCAGCAGCTCCAGCCACCTGCGCCGGATCTGATCCGGGTGGAAATGCGTCTCGAAGTATCGGCGCGCGTTTCGGGCCTGGGCCCGCCAGAAGTCCGGATCCCGGTATGCCTCGGTGGCCCGTATAAGGTCGGGCAGGTTCTCGGGATCCACCAGAGCGCCGTGCTCACCGGACAGGATGAGTTCCGGAATCCCGCCTCGGGGCGTACTTATAACCGGACATGCCGCGGCCAGGGCCTCGAGGACGACCAGCGGTTGCAGCTCCCACGGATAGCGGGTGGGGAACAGGAGCACGTGATGCTCCAGGTACAGTGCCCGCAGCTGTTCGCGGTCCTGGACAGGGCCCCTGAAGCAGACCCGATCCTGTAGACCTCGTCTCCGGACCCACTGGGCCCATCGCCGGGCCTCCGCCTCCGAAGGCCAGGTGCCCACGCAGGTAAGCTGCGCCGGGATACCGGACGCCGAAAGGTGCTCCAGCACAAGGAGTGCGGTGGGAAATCCCTTTTCCGCGATCAGATGGCCGACGAAGAGCAGGCGCAGCATCCGTACCGGGTCGGCATCTGCCAGCTTGGCCGATATCTCCCTCTCTGTCGGGATGAGCGCCGCCTCTATGGGGTTGGGGATGATCGTCAGCTGTTCTGTGCGCAGCGGCAGGTCCCGCAGCTCTTGGATGAGGTAGTGGTTGAGCGCCACCCAGTGGGTAGTACGCCGGCTTAGGAGCCGCACCGAGCGCCTCCCGATCGGGTTGCCCAGGAGGCGGCCGATCGCGTTGTGGGGCCATACCACGACCATCCGTTCGGGCGGAATGGCCACCAGGAAGGTGAGCACATCTCGGAGGTGTCCCAGGGGGGTTCCGGAGAAGTTGGCGTACAGAATGGGGGCGTTGCGGTGGTAGTGGATGGTCCGCCGGGCCTCGGCCAGGTAGCGGAGCACTTCGATCGATCGGCCCAGCCCGAACCGGTTAGCCGGTCGCACTCCCGGACCGCGGGGGGAGGAGCGCACCACAATGAAGTCCACCTCGGGCTTGAGGAGCTCGATGAGCCGGTGGGTGACAATGGCCTGCCCATCAAGGGGCGGCGGGGTTTTGCCAAGCAACAGCCACCGCATCTACAGCTCTTCCAACTGGTGAAAGGCCGTTACCCGCCGGGCCAGCCGCTGCAGGGCCAGGAGCAGAAGCCGAGCGGGGATCGGAAAAGGCCGGGGAGACCGGGCCAGGCTGAGCTCGATGGCCTCCTCAAGGGCGCGACCGAAGCGCTCCGGGCCCCACTGGCGGATGATCTCCTCCGATCGGCGTCCCAGGGCCCGGCGGTCCGTAGCGGGATCGCTCATCCAGCGTAGCCGTTCGGCCAGCTCCTCGGTATTGTGCGCATCGAACGTGGCCCCGTTGCCGCCCTCCTCGACCAGATCCCAGCAGCAGCCGGACTGCCGGGAGACGAGCACGGGTAGTCCACAGGCCATGGCCTCGTTGACCACAAGTCCCCACTGCTCCTGCAGGGCGGGATGCACAAAGGCCCCCGCTCGGGCGTAATAGGCCAATAGCTCCGGACCCGAGCGCGCTCCGGCCAGCACGACATCCGGTCTCAGCGGGGAGGCCATCGATTCCAGTTCGCCCCGCAGAGGCCCATCGCCGACGAGGATGAGCCTCCAGGGTTCGCCGACCTCTTCCCGGTAACGCGCATATGCACGCAACAGCTCCCGGTAGCCTTTGCGTCCAAGCAATCGTCCGACGGCCAGGAAAAACGGTCGCCGGTCTTCCAGTCCGGGCAGGTCGGTCTGTGCAGCCCGGAGTTTTCGGACCCCCTCGGCGAAGAAGGCGTTATCGACCACATTCAGACCGCAGCGGATCTGCGAGGCTGACAGGCCGAGCCTGCGCAGGTAATCCGCCTGGGGGGTTCCGGCCACGAGGGCCGAGTCGGCCAGGCGCACAAGAAGGGCTTTAAGCGCCTCGCGGATCGGCCTGCGGGGCAGGTCCTCGGCTCGGGAGTCGCTCATCAACACGATCCTGCGCTTGCGACGGCGAGCCCAGTACAGAACGGCGCGCGCATCCGGCAGGCTGTAGCCGTTGACCACCACGACATCGGGATTGAGTCCCTCAAGCAGGCCCTCGAGCCGCCGATGGATCTTCCAGGGGGAGAGCGCCTCGAAGGTGGCCTCCGGAAACGCGCGCACGTGTTCTACCCCCTCAGGGGCAGAAGCCGCCTCCCCCCACCAGGGGTAGCGCGCCTCTCGGGCCGCTGTTTCCAGCACGAACAGCTTCCTGTTGCGCACACGCAGCCGTTCGGCCGCGGCCCGAACGCGGATCCAGTGATAGGGCCCCAGATGAGGCCACTGCAAAAGGATGCGGCCGCCCCTCATCTACCGGTCCATATCCGATACAGCATCCACTGGACATACAGCGCGGCCGCCGAAGCGGCCAGCACGTTCGCCATAGCCGCTCCCCGCTCGCCCCAGGCGGGGATAAGGATTAGGTAAAGCGTCGTGCTCAAACCCAGGCGCATGAGTTGGGCCCGGAACACCGGGGCCACGTGTCCGATGCCCATGAGCAGGTTGAGCCCCACAAGATAGAAGACCTCGGCCGGGAAACCTGCGCCGAGCGTGCGCAATATGGGGGCAGAAGCCGTGTAGGCGCCCCGGTAGAGGGCCTCCAGGATCGCCTCCGGGGCGAGCATACAGGCCATCCCGGCCGGGCCCAGGAGCAATAAGCCGTAGCCTAAAGCGCGCCGCTTAAGGCGACGCAGGCCGGGCCAGTCGCGGCGCTGGTACAGATAGGCCGAGCGGGGCAGGGTGACCGTGTTGATCGCGTTCAGGAACACCAGGGCTATGGTATCCGTCAGGCGCTTGACAGCTGAATAGAAGCCCACCTGCTCCGGGGAAAGATAGGCCGAAATCAGGATCACATCCGCATATTGTCCCCCGTGCAGGGCAAGCATATAGAGGGCCAGATAGCCGGAGAAGCTCCAGAAGGCCCGGAAGTGCTCTGCGTGCCATCGAGGTCGCGAAGGCAACCAGGGGCGCGCCAGCAGCCAGGATACCAGTAGGGAGGCGGCTTCAGTGGCCAGGAAAATCCACAGTAGGCTGCTCAGGCCCAGCACGTTTCCTCTCCACAGCAGGAGTACCCCAAACACAAACCCCCCGTTAAGCACAAGCTCCACGCTCAGGAGCCGGCCGTAGCGCTCCTGTCCCTGCAGGGTGTGCAGGGCCAGTCCACGCAGCCCCTGCAGGAGCACGGTCAGGGCCAGGAGCCAGGCCCAGTCCAGGAAGGCAGGAAACCGGAGCCAGGAGGCGATCCAGGGACGAAGCAACCAGACCAGGGTCCCGGCTAGAAAACCAGCCAGCAAGGTGAGGGCGAAGACGAGCTCCAGGACGGCCCGCTGTGTGGTAGGGTTGTCTCGGTAAAAGGAGACAAAGCGAATCGTGCCCTGCGCCAGAAGGCCCACGGAGAAGGCCGCGCTGAGTGCGATCAGGCCGAGCAGGAGGTCATAGCTTCCGTATTCAACCGGGGGAAGGGTTCGGATGACCAGAAAGATCATCACGATCCCTCGGAGGGCGCGGCTGATCTGGCCGAGCAGAGGAAAAAGTTTGGCCTGGTGCGGGTAAAGGAAGCTTAAGCGCCGCCTCGCCTCCATGAGGCCGCCCCCAGCGCGATGCTAAAGACCGTGGCGAAGATCCCGTCATACATGGCCCAGGCCGCCTCCGTGTTGAGCATAATGAACATGCCGATGAGTATGCCCAGGGAGGCGGCCAGCACGTAGCGGGTGAAGCGATCAGGACTGGCAAGCCAGGCTCGCCAGGTCACAAGCAGGCCAAAGCCGTAAAAAAACAGCTGGGCCAGCAGGCCCACCAGACCCGTAGTCATCCACACGAAGAGGAAATTATTGTGGATATAGTCCCATTCCGGCAGGTAGCGGAGGGTGATGATGTTGAGGAATGGATAGGTGGCTCCAAGGCCCCAGCCCGTGATCCAGTTTGGGCTCAGGGCTTCCCAGGCCGCCTGCCATTCGGCAAAGCGGTTGAGCACGGACAGGTCCGCTTGCACGGCTTTGCCGATGGAAAGCAGTCGGCCCACCAGGCCTGCGGCCAGAAGCGTCCCCTGAGGGCCGGCCAGAGCCAGCACTAGGCCCACGCCCGCCAGGAATACACCCAACACGTAGAGCCCGAGCAGGCGCCGGTCCCGGCCTTCTACGAGGGCGGCTACTACGGCAACAGCCACCGCGGTGGCCAGCCAGGGGCCTCGACTGAAGGTGAGCACCAGCGCGGCCGTACAGGCCATGGCGGAAAACCCGAAAAAGAGCCGCGCCAGCCAGCGCCGGTGATACAGCAGCAGGGCCGTGCAGAGCACAATGGCCGGGAAGAAGACCAGGTAGTATTTCGCCTCCCGGGCCGCCACGGCCTGCCAGACGGCCTGGGCGCTGGTGAGATTATGGAAGAACTCGGCGCTGTTGTAGAGGCTGAATCCGATGGCGATCGTGAGGTAGATAACCAGGTGCTTGCCCACAAAATCCGGTCGGCGCCGGAAGAAGTCGTACAGAAAGAAGAAGAAGACGAAAACGAGATAACGCTTGAAATCCCGCAATACGAGCACCAGGGGGTTCCCGTACGCCAGGCCGAGCAGGGCGCTCAGCCCCACGGCGCCCAGAAAAATGGCCACCGCCCAGGCCAGCGGGTTGTCCAAAATGGGCTCCCCGAGGCGGATGCGTTTTTCATAGCCCCAGCGCAGCGCAAAAAGCAGGGTATAGCCGGCCAGGGCCAGCTCCGGTGGGCCGATACCCGGGGAGACGTCCAGCAGGCCGAAGACGTTCAGCCCCAGCAGCACCAGAAAGGCCCGCTCCACACGCCAAAGGGAGAAGATGAGCCCCACCGCGGCCAGGATAGCGGGAGGAAAGAGCCAAGCCCGTTCCGGGATCAACCAGAGGATGCCGGCCAGAACCCCGGCGCTGAGGCTGGCAAAGAGGCCCCACCACAGGTAGTCGAATCGGGTCCAGAATCCGAAGCGCATGCTAGGCTGATTGGCTCAGGTAGAGCCGAAAGGCCATCCAGCGCCTTCGAGCCGGCTCAACGGCCAGCGCGAAGACGATGGACAGGATCAACACGGAGAGCGTGCTGGCCAGCACAATGATCATGCGCCGGGGATGATCTTTGCGTTCCGGGATCTCGGCTCGATCCAGCACGATCACGGTAGGCGTGTTGCGCTGCTCTTCCACCCGGGCCTGTTCGTAGAGGGGTACGATGACCTCCTGAATTTTGGCCTGGACGGTGAGCTCGCGCATAAGATCCAGATACTGCCGGTTGACCTCCGGAAGCGCGTCCATGGGGGCCATGAGCCGAACGGGACCCGTCTCCCGGCTCAGGCTGAGCAGCTTGGCCCGCGCAGCGCGAATCTGCTCCTCAAGCTGGCTTAGAAGCGGGTTGTCTTCCTGAAGCGAGGCTCGCAGGGCGTCGCGTTGCACCTCGAGCCGGTACAGCTCGGCGGTGATTTCCGCGATCGTGCTGAAATAGGCGCCGAGCTGGCTCGGCAAATCATAGACCCCGTAGCGGCGCTGAAACTCAGCCAGCCGGCGCCCGAGCGAATCCAGATCGCGGCGGGCCTTGCGGTAGCGGGTTTCGATGAACTCCCGGTAGGCGCGCGCCTCGGCGGTCGAGATCTCCGTATGGATCCGGTTCAGCAGCTCGACGTAGTAATTGGCCATTTCCGCCGCCCGCCGGGGGTCTCGATCCCAGACGGAGATCTCAAAATATCCTTCCCGATGCATGCCGAAGCGCGTATTCTGGTCGAGCTTCTTCATGGTGGCCGTGATGGGATAGCGCTTGGTGCGGGTCTGATAGACGTCCATCAGCTTGAAGCGCTGGATCACGTCCCATTTGGCCCTCCGGCTGGTCAAAATGGCATAATAGCGTTCGAAGTCCGCGTTCATGGCGAACCCGCCCAGGCTGGAGGCCAGTGCGGCCAGATCGCGCGGCAGGGCGGTCGCAAGATTACGCAGATTTCCGGCCTGCGAGGGCAGCACGGTGGCCGTGGCCCGATACCAGTTCGGCAGCAGGAGGCTAACGGCCGCGCTCAGGAGGGCAGCCGCCGCCGTAGAGCCGATAATGAACTTTCGGCGGCGGTATAGCACCGCCAGAGCCCGCATAATCGGCTGTTGTGCCCCGGTTGTCTCCATGGCGCTACCGCACCAGTTGCAGGGTAAAGGAAAGCAGTGTGACGGCTACACTGATCAGAGAGGCGATCACCTGAGTGCGCTGGGTCGATCCAAGCTGGGCCATGTAGGGGTCCGGCAGGGGTTTACGGTTGACGAAGAGCATGTCCCCCGGCCGGATGGTGGCCCTGGAGGCCGGTTTCCAGTGGAAGGATCCCGCCTCGATGAGGAAGACTTCCGAGCGCTGGGCCGCCTCGCTGAAGCCGCCGGCTGCCTCGATGTACTGCTGGGCCGACCAGCCCTCCCGATAGGGCACATGTCCCGGTCGAGCTACCTGGCCGAAAACGAAAACGGTCTGCTGCCGGCGGGGTACATAGATGCGATCGCCGGGCTCCAGGATGGGGCCGGCTTCCGGGGCTTCCGGGTGCAAGAGGCTTTCGAAATCGGCCGGCACGAGATCGCGTCGGATCAAGATCTCGTAATCTACGTACTGCCGACCATAGAGGTCGACGGCCGCCGTGCGGGCCAGTACTAGGCGCATGTAGTCGGGGTTCTCCAGCAGGGGATCGAATACGTCCGGGCGGCGCACCACGTAAGCCGCCCGCGGATCGGCCTCCGCCGTCAGGCCCCCGGCCCACTGCAGGACCTGGCGCAGGCGGGTTTTGCCGGGTTGGATCGGATAGATCCCCGGTGCGTGCACCTCACCGATGATCTCCACCACCGGAGCTTGCCAGGGACCGGGACGGCGGGGGATGATGATGCGATCTCCCGGACGCAGGGCCATGTTGGGGGCCCGCCGGGTCAACACGGCTTCTGCATCAAAGGAGACCACCTCGATCCCTTCCGGTCCGGAGCGCAACAGGCGCGCCGACTCGGGCTGAGCCTCCGGGGTAAAACCCAGGCCAAAAGCCAGGATTTGCCGGAGGCTGTCACCGGGCACGTATTCAAAGGTGCCCGGCAGGTATACGGCTCCGGAGAGGCTGATAGACCCGGCCGCCAGCTGGGCCGTGCGAATCTGCACCACATCCCCATCGCGCAGGTATGGGTTGGCCTCCAGATCGCCGGTGAGATAGTAGCGCAGCAGATCGGCTCGGCTTTCTGTGCCGTCGGCATGGCGAATAGCGATATGACGCAGGGAAATGGCGGGAACCCGAACGGGTTCCCGAGTGACGTGCGCACTTTCTGATCCCGATGTGGACGCCTCGGGGGGCTGCGCCAGATCTTTCTTGCCGAATGGCAGGGTGGCATCAAAGGAGAACAGGCTCTGCAGGACGACCTCCTCGACGCGGCTCAAGGGGGTAGCCAGATAGCGGCCCGGCAGGGGAGCCGCCCCCGCCACATGTACCCAGAAGGAACGTACGCCGGCTAGATGGATGCGGACTTTCGCCTTATAGGCCTCCCGAAGCAGGGATTCAAGGCGTCTCTGCGCTTCCTCAAGGGACAGGCCTGCTACGGAGAGGGCGCCCGCGGTGGGGATATCGATGAGGCCTTGCGGGTTGACCATCACAGGCAGGATCAGGGGGGGCTGAAAGGCCTCGACGGTAACCTGAAAAAGATCTCCCGGTCCGACCCGGTATCGGGTCGGATCTACGGGACCTTCTTGGGGTAAGGCGGGTAGTTTGTCGAGCTGCTCCTGCAGGCGCGCAAGGTCGCTGATCCCAGGGGCGCGCGGTTCCAGCCGGGCGCTTTGACCGTAATAGGAGCGCAGCAGCATCTGACGCGCCCGGCTCACATCGCGCAGGTAGGGGTTCTGCTGATCGGCTTCTGGCAGCAGATAGGGAGAAGTGGGAACTTGAGCTTCCAGAAGGAGCGGACTCAGCGACCCCAGGAGAGCAATCAGCCAGAGCCGGAGATAACCCATAGATGTTCCGAGGTGGTGCTTGCGTGCGCTTCGGTCCCGAGAGGGCCGGCTAAAACTACACCCCCCCGGTGAGCATTGTCAATGTGCCATTGTGGGGGCACAGCTTGCAAAGCAGATACATGTCGATTAACTTTGAAACCTGTCCATGCGAAACTGTAGCCCTCCATACCGCAGCGGAAAATACAGGGCACGTACCGGAGCGAGGGTACGTGCCTTTTTTATGAGGTGTTGTTTTCGCTTATGGCCCCGTTGCGCGAGTTGATCGAATACCTGGAGTCCTGGGCTCCCCCGAGCTGGGCGATGGAATACGATAATGTGGGGCTTCAGCTGGGGGATCCGGATCAGGGAGTACATCGCGTGCTCGTGGCGCTGGATTTGACCGAGGAGGTGGTAGCTGAGGCCGAAGCCTGGTCGGCTGATCTGATCCTGACCCATCATCCCCCTTTATTCCATCCACTCCGTCGGTGTACCTCGCAGGAGCCCCTCGGGCGCATGCTTATGCGGCTTGTGCGCTCCGGCAGGGCCGTCTACAGCGCACACACGAACCTGGACGTGGCCCCGGGCGGGGTAAACGATGCTTTGGCCGCGCGTCTGGGTCTGCAGAACGTGCGCGTGCTTGATCCCCTGCCGAATATGCTGCGCAAGCTGGTTGTGTTCGTGCCCGTGACCCATGTCGATCTACTGCGTCGCGCGATGGCGGATGCCGGGGCGGGGCGGATCGGCGCCTACGAGGAGTGCGCCTTTGAGGTGCGGGGAACGGGTTTGTTTCGCCCCCTGCAGGAGGCCCGACCGCACCTGGGGGAGGTGGGTCGTCTGGGGCGTGTGGAAGAGGTGCGTTTAGAGATGCAGGTGCCCGCCTGGCGGCTGGGGGCCGTTCTGCAGGCGCTGCGCGCGGCGCATCCGTATGAGGAACCGGTCTGGGACGTATACCCGCTGGAGAAGCCCGTTGCAGAGGCCGGCATGGGGCGGATCGGAGAGCTTCCCCACCCGATGCCGGCCGATGCGTTTCTGGCCTATGTGGTCGAGCGTCTGCATGTACAGGCGCTGCGCTACGGGGTGGGCCCCCAGGAGAGGATTCATCGGGTGGCTGTCTGCGGGGGGAGCGGATCGAGCCTCTGGACCGTGGCCGCTCGGCAGGGGGCCGATGCGTTGATCACGGCCGATGTGCGTTATCACACCTTTCAGGAGGCCTCTGCGGCCCTCTGGTTGCTCGATGCGGGACATTACGAGACGGAGGTGCCCGTGCTCGAGGTGCTGGCCGAACGGCTCCGGAGGGCTTTCCCGAAGCTTGCCTGTCGGGTCGCTCGAGCGGAAAATCCGGTCCTGTATATAAGCAGGGAACGTGTGGGGTGACATATAAGGAGTCCACCATGATAGAACAGCTCAAAGCGCTGGTCGAACTGCAGGGGGTGGATACCCGGCTCGATGAGCTCGATCGCCTTCAGGGGGATCTGCCCGATGAGATCGCCGACCTAGAGGATACGATCGCTCAGCTGGAGACGCGTCTGGAGCGATGTCGTACGGAAAACGTGCAGGCTGAGGTGGAGCGTCGGCAGCTGGAGCTGGATATCAAAACGGCCGAAGAGCTCATTCAGCGTTACGAGCAACAGCAGCTCCATGTGCGCAATAGCCGGGAATATGACGCCCTGAGCAAGGAGATCGAGGAACAGAAACAGCGCATTATCGATGCCCGTACACGCATCGAAGAGCTCACGGGCCGAACCCTGCGCAACATGGAGATCATCGAGGAGGCAGAGCAAAAGCTCCAGGAGCTGCGCCTCCAGCTGGAGGCCAAACGCCGGGAGCTGGAGGCCGTACTGGCGGAGACAGAGCAGGAATATGCCTTTCTGCAGGGCCAGCGCGAGTTGGCCCTGCAGCGTGTTGAGCCCCGGCTGCGGCAGGCATACGAGCGCATCCGGCGCGGGGTGCGTAACGGACGGGCGATCGTGCCTGTGCGACGGGGCGCCTGTGACGGGTGCTACAACGCCGTACCCCCGCAGCGACAGCTGGAGATCCGCCAGCACAATCGGATCGTGATCTGCGAGCACTGCGGGCGGATCCTGATCGACGAGGCCTTCTACGAAGAGCACGCAAGAAACCTGATCCGGGCCCAGTAAGTATACCAGAGAGGCCTGGCTCAGGCCATCGCCTCGGACAGAGGTCCGGGGAGGAAAGTCCGAACACCGCAGTGCACCGTGCTTCCTAACGGGAAGGCGCCGATTCCGCGAGGGATCGGCGACAGAGAGGGCCACAGAAAACAGACCGCCTCGTCCCGCGGGGGACGGGGTAAGGGTGAAAAGGTGGGGTAAGAGCCCACCGCACCTGTGGTGACACAGGTGGCACGGCAACCCTCACGGGGTGCAAGACCAAGCAGTCCTGCGTGCCGCGCCCGCTGTGGGGCGGATCAATTCCGGCCCCCGCTTTGCTGAGCGGCAGAAGGGTGGCACGCCCAACAGGCCATGGAGCCGAGCAGGACGGGTAGGTCGCTTGAGGCCCCGGGTGACCGGGGTCCCAGAGAAATGATGGCCTCCCCCGGCAGGGCACCGGGGTAGACAGAATTCGGCTTATCGAGCCAGGCCATGAGGAAGCCCACCTCACCCGAAAGCCGTCCGCCCGACCGGGGCGGGCGGCTTTGCATCTTCAGAGGTCCACCATGCCCGTTGTCGCCATCGTTGGGCGCCCCAATGTGGGCAAATCCACGCTCTTCAACCGCCTGCTTGCGCGGCGAGAGGCCATCGTATACGACGAGCCCGGCGTGACGCGGGATCGTCACTATGGTATGGCCGAATGGACCGGAAAAACCTTCACGGTCGTAGATACAGGGGGGTTCATGGTCCACGATACAGACCCTCTGAGCTCGGCCGTGCGGCAGCAGATCTGGCAGGCCATCGAAGAAGCCGATCTGATCCTCTTCCTCGTTGATGTGCAGACGGGGCTGGTTGAGGAGGACTATCGGCTTGCTGAACTCCTGCGGCCGATGATCGATCGAAAGCCCATTTTGGTGGCCGCCAACAAGGCCGACTCACCGCAGTGGACCTGGTCGGCGGCGGCATGCTATGAGCTTGGATTGGGGCCCGTATATCCCATTTCCGCGCTGTCCGGACTGGGTACTGGAGAGCTCCTGGACGCCCTCGTGGCTCGTCTGCCGGAGAGGCAGAACCCGACGGCGGAAGAGGCAGATGCGCGGGTCAAGATCGCCATCATCGGTCGGCCCAACGTGGGCAAATCCAGTCTCGTCAACGCCTTGCTCGGACAGGAGCGCATGGTGGTCTCCGATCTGCCCGGCACCACCCGGGATGCGGTGGATAGCCTGCTGCGCTATCACGGACAGGAGATCGTGCTCCTCGATACGGCTGGCCTGCGCCGAAAAGCCCGGGTGCGGGAGGCCGTAGAGTTCTACAGCATGCTCCGCACGTATCGAGCCATCGAGCGAGCCGATGTGGCCGTCCTTCTGCTCGATGCCCTGGAGGGGCTTCAGGCCCAGGACATCGCCATCCTTCGCGCCGCCGAGGCCAGGCGCAAAGGGCTGTTGCTGGCGGTGAATAAGTGGGACGCGGTGCCCAAAGATAGCCAGACCGCCCGTGTCTACGAGGAAGCTATACGCCAGCGCCTGCCCTCCTTCGACTATGTGCCCGTTGTCTTCATCTCCGCCAAAACCCGTCAGCGGATCATCAAGATCGTTGAATGGGCGTTGCGGATTGCCGCGGAGCGGGCCAGGCGCATCCCCACCTCGGAGCTCAATGAGAAGCTGCTGGCCGATATCGCCCGGACGCCTCCCCCCGCCTACCAGGGGCGTCCCATCAAGATCAAGTACGTCACCCAGGTTCACAGCGCTCCCCCGGTGTTCGCCTTTTTTACGAACCATCCCCGACATGTGCCTGAGTCCTACCGGCGTTTTCTGGAACGTCGGTTGCGGGAGCATTTTGGCTTTCCGGGGGTGCCCATAGGGCTTACGTTTCGGCAAAAGTGACACTTTCGGAGGGTTTGCTCGTCTAATTACTTGCCTACATGCTGGAGGAGCCGGTGTCAGGCCTGTTGGTTTTTCTCCTGGTGGCCGGGACCGTATGGGGCGGGTTGGTGTATTTTCTGATCCGACTCTGGCGGGAGCATGACGGAAACCCGGTTGCGTCTTGAAGATGTGCGGACGCAGATCCGGCACGGTAACCTCGCGCCGGTGTATTTCTTCTACGGGGAGGAGGACTTTCTGCAGGAGCGTCTGGAGCACGAGCTGATCGCGCACGTTCTGCCCCCCGAGGCGCAGGTCTTTGACCTAGATCGCTTCTACGGTCCGGAGGTCGACGGGGAGCGGGTCATTGCCGCCTGTCGCAGTGTGCCTGTGCTGGGTTCTCGCAGGGTGGTCGTGGTCCGGCAGATGCACAGGCTCCCTAGGGCCCGTATGCTGGGCGCTTACCTGGAACGGCCCGCACCCCATACGGTGCTGCTGCTTCGATATGAAGGGACGCCGAACTTCGCCCAGCCGCCTTACCGTTGGCTCCAGGAAACGGCCGTGGTGCTGGAGTTTCGGCCCCTTTATGAACAGCAGCTCTACGGCTGGGTGCGCGAGGAGGTGCGGGCGCGAGGTCGGGATATAGCACCCGAAGCGGCGATGCTCCTGGTAGGCTATGTGGGCTCCAGCCTACGGGCTCTGGATCAGGAGATCGAAAAGCTGTGCCTCTATGTAGACGGATCGTCCGTGATCACGGCCGAAGATGTAGAGCAACTGGTCGGCCATAGCCGGGAATACACCGTTTTCGAGCTGCAAAAAGCGATAGGGCAGGGGGATTTCGATCGGGCCTACCGGATCGTGGAACATCGTTTGCGGAACGCCTCTGTGGCCCTCGGAGAGGCGTTGCTGATGCTCAACTGGCTGGGGCGGTACCTGCTCAACCTCTGGAAACTGCATGAGCTCCGGCGCATGGAAGCCAGCGAGGAGGAAATGAGCCGGCAGACGGGGATCAACCGATATTTCATCAAAGCCTACCTCGAAGACCTGCGTCGGTATCCCCCGGAGCGCCTGGCCAGCGCGTTTCTGGCCCTGGAGGAAGCCGATCGGGCGCTCAAAAGCGGGCATCCGCTTGGTCCAGCCGGGATCCTGCAACGCGCTTTGCGGAAGATGGAGAACTTTTCCATTACCCCTATGGGTTAAGGGTTTCGTAACTTTGCGGGCACGAAGGAGGAGCGAGCATAGATGACCCAGCGGCGCAAAAACAAGGCTCTTGAGCATCTGTATCGGCTCAGCGACGAAGACCTCATGGCCGCCTTCCAGCAGGGGGTGGAGGAGGCCTTCGATATCCTGGTCAACCGCTACAAAGACCCGCTCGCCAATTACATCTACCGCTTTCTGGGCGACTGGGAGGAGTGCGAGGATCTGCTCCAGGAGACCTTCCTGCGCGTATACCGGAACCGTCACGCCTACAGGCGAATCGCCAAGTTCTCCACCTGGCTATATACGATCGCAGGCAACCTGGCCCGTTCCGAATACCGCAAGCGCCGGCGTCGCAAGCTGCAGTCCCTGGTGGGCCTGAATCGGGAGGAAGAAGAATACGAGATGGAAATTCCAGACGAGACGTATTCCCCCGAGCGCCACACCGAGGGTGTGCTGCAGGAGGAGCGCGTGCAGGAAGCGCTGCGGCAGATCTCGCCGGAATTCCGCGAGGTGGTCATTTTGCGGGATATCCAGCAGCTCTCTTATGAAGAGATCGCCGAAATCACAGGCCTGCCAATGGGGACGGTCAAAAGCCGGATCAACCGGGGTAGAGCCCGGCTGCAGGCGTTGCTCAAAGACGTCTACGCGCCAAAATAGGCGTCCCGCCTTGTCTTAATCTCTAGCGGGAGGGGCCCCGTGCTCTTCCCGCTTTTTGTTTGCTCCCCGGAACAAAAAGACCTTCCTTCGGGTCTGATGTTTCGGTGCTGCGCATATATCCTACTACAAGGCGGAGCCGTTGCCTATGGAGCATCGCTACCGTTCCTCCGCATCCGGTGCCCCGAAAAGCAACATAGAACCCTATCTGGTCGATTATCTGGATGGTACGCTTTCGCCGGAAGAGGCCCGCTGGGTTGAGATGTATCTGGAGGCGCATCCCGTCGTAAGGCGGCGCCTGGAGGGGATTCGACGGGTTCGGGATCTGCTGGCGCAGCTTCCCTGTGTGCGGGCACCGGAAGGGTTTGAGGAACGCCTCCGGGCCCGTATTCGGGCCGAGGAAGTGTGGACAGCCCTCCCTGCCCCGGATGCTGAGCGGCGCACCTGGGCGGTGGGGTGGATGCTCGTGGCTGCCCTGTTGCTGAGTGGCATGGCCTTGTGGGCCTGGGAGGAGTCTCGTCAGCAGCAAACCGGGGCTTTGAAGGCTACCTACTACCGCGTTCCCGGAGAGATACAGGCTTCCGTGGGCGGTTTTGAGGCCCCTCTGTCCGGACAGTCCATGGGGGCACAGCGCGGAGGCTGGCCGGGCGCGCTTCCGCTGTGGCCTGGATGGCGCCTGTGGCAGGCCGGACGCTCGTTGCGAGGGTCCGACACCGTTTCCTGGTAGCGTGGAACCTTTCCCGTAGCTCGCATGGTTTACCCGCCGGCCAACGTGTGCAGGAAAGCCTATGGCTGTTTCCGGTCCTGAGCCTCGCCCGCTCCTCTATGTGGTGCGTCGGGCTCACTTCAGCGCCGCCCATCGGCTCTATAACCCCCGATTTTCGGAGGAATGGAATCGGCGTACCTTTGGCAAATGCGCCAGCCCTCATTATCACGGGCATAACTACACGCTGGAGGTGGTCGTGGCCGGCTCGCCGCACCCGGAGACGGGATACGTTATCGATCTGGCCAAACTGGCCGAGATCATCGACGAGGTGATCGTACAAAAATGCGACCACCGTAACCTCAACACAGAGGTGGATTTTCTTCATGGGCTCATCCCCTCTACAGAAAACCTGGCCGTGGCCTTCTGGCGACAGCTGGAGCCCAGGATCGTCCAGGGACGTCTGTACGCCATTCGGCTCTATGAAACGGAACGCAATTACGTGGAATATCGGGGGGAATACGATGCGCATTGAAGGCGAAGTGCGCCCCGAAGAGAACGGCCGCTGTGGGCTCTCCCACAGGCTTTCGGCCGATGCGCTGAGTGAATCCATAGCCGGGCATCTGGAGACGATCCTCTATCTTCTAGGGGAAGATCCACAGCGAGAGGGGCTCCGTAAGACCCCCATCCGGGCGGCCCGGGCGCTGGAGTTCCTTACCCGGGGATACAAGCAGGATCCCTATGCGGTGCTCCGAGAGGCGCTCTTTGAGGAGCCGTATCATGAGATGGTGATCGTCAAGGATATTGAGCTCTTCAGCCTCTGCGAGCACCATATGCTCCCCTTCTTCGGTAAAGCTCACGTGGCCTACATCCCCAACGGAAAGATTGTGGGCCTGAGCAAGATTCCTCGCGTAGTGGACATCTTCGCCCGTCGGTTGCAACTGCAGGAACGGCTTACCAACCAGATTCGGGACGCAATCCAGCAGGTGTTGGAGCCACTCGGGGTGGCCGTTGTAATCGAGGCCCGACACCTGTGCATGGCCATGCGGGGTGTGCAGAAGCAGCATGCGCTTACGGTGACCAGCGCCGTCTCCGGGGTTTTTGAGCAGGAAAGCACCCGGGCGGAGTTTATGCGGCTCATCCGCTCAGAGTCGGCTTTCTAGTTTGCCCCTCTCCGTCTGAGGCGGTATTTTCCCGCCCGAACAGGAAGCGGGAGCGCTATGCGCATCATCATCGGGTTGTATTCTGTGTTGGCTCTGGTTTCCATAGCGCAGGGGCAGATCTCTTCACTGCTGCAGCATCCCGCCGTGCGGGCCGCGATGGCCTATATTGAACGGGAAGATGAGCAGACCCTGCGCATGCAGGCCGCGCTGACGGAGGTTCCGGCTCCCCCTTTCGGAGAGGCCCGGCGGGCCGCCGTGTTTGCCGACTCCCTGCGACGTCTGGGCCTGCAGGATGTGCATATCGACGAAGAGGGCAATGTGATTGGCTTCATTCGGGGGCGGGCTCCGCGGCCCCTTGTGGTGCTTTCGGCCCATTTGGATACGGTTTTTCCGGAGGAGACGGACGTACGCGTGCGTCGTTCGGGGAATCGGCTTGAGGCGCCGGGCATCTCCGATGATGGTCGGGGGCTGGCCGTGATTTGGATGGTGGCCCGGGCCATTCAAGCCGCGCGCATTCCGCTGGAGGGCACCCTGGCTATTGTGGGTACGGTTGGCGAGGAGGGGATCGGGGATCTGCGCGGGGTCAAGTACCTTTTTCAGCGCTCCCCGCTGCGGGATCAGATCGATTACTTTATCTCCGTCGACGGGGCCGGGCTGGGCACGGTGACGCATCAGGCCCTGGGGAGCAAACGGTTTCGCGTCACATTTCGCGGCCCGGGCGGACACAGCTGGGGAGCTTTCGGCACGGTAAACCCCATCCATGCGCTGGGGCGCGCCCTGGCCCGCATCGCGGAGTTGCCTGTTCCCGCTACGCCGCGCACCTCGTTCAACGTGGGCCGTATCGGGGGAGGTACCTCGGTCAACTCCATTCCCTATGAGGCCTGGATGGAGATCGATCTGCGTTCGGAGTCCCCCGAGGCCCTGGCTGAGGCGGAGGCCCATCTGCGGCGCTACATCCAGCAGGCGGTGGAGGAAGAAAACGCCTACTGGCCGCGATCCCGGGGGCGTATCGAAGTCGAGATCGCCGTGATCGGGGATCGGCCCTCCGGAGAGATCCCGGCCGATCACGAGATCGTGCGCGCCGCCTCGGAGGTGATCACCTATCTGGGCGGAACGCCCCGCCTGGGCCGCAGCAGCACGGACGCCAACATCCCCATCGCGCTCGGCATACCCGCTGTCACCATCGGCGGAGGGGGGCGCGGGGGAAATGCGCACGCGCTGGATGAATGGTACGAGAACGACCGGGGGCATCTGGGGGTACAACAGGCCCTGCTCCTGGCCTTGCGTCTCGTGGGGCTACAGAGGCGCTGAGGATGAAGGCGCAGGCACCGGTGCTATACATCACAGGGGGCGGTACGGGTATCGGACGGGCGGTCGCGATCGCCTTCGCGGAGGCGTATCCGGGATGTAAACTGGCGCTCATCGGGCGCCGGAGCCCCCCGCTGGAGGAGACCGCGGATCTGCTTCGGAACCGGGGCGCCGGAGCGGTCTACTGGATGGCCGGGGATGTAACCAGCTCCTCCGATGTGGATCGGTGGGTCAGGGAAGCCCGCATCCGTGTGGGTCCGGCCGATGGGCTGGTGCTCAACGCGGGATGGTTCGCCCCCGGAGGTATTCTGGAGACGGATCCGGAGCGCTTTGAGTCCGTGGTGGCGGTCAATCTGACGGGCGCCTTCCGGGTAGCCCGAGCGGTATTGCCCGATATGCTCGAGCGCCGACGGGGACACCTCTTTACCCTCTGCTCTGTGGCCAGTATCCGGGGATACCCGCGCAGTCTTGCCTACTGCGCCGCCAAGCACGGACTGCTCGGGCTGACGCGCGCGCTTCGAGAGGAACTCAAGCCGCACGGTATACGGGTCACGGCCGTGCTCCCCGGGGCGACGTGGACGGATTCCTGGGCCGGGACGGAATGGCCGGAAGAGCGCTTCATGCCCCCGGAAGACGTGGCCAGCGCCATTGTGGCCGCCTTCGCGATGAGCCCACGCACGGTGGTCGAGGAAATTCTGCTCCGCCCTCAGCTGGGCGACCTCTGAGTGTTCGGGTCGATTTGGTACCTGCGATGCCGTGCCCGTAGCTTTGCGTTGCTTTCATGCGGGGGTTTCGATCCATATCCGTGCGCGCTGGCGCATTCTGGGCTGTTTTGCTGGGCCAGATGGCCTGGGCGGCCTACGGCCCGCAGATCGCCCGGGGAGCTATGCGCGAGCAGCTGGGGCAGTGGTTGCGCTCGGAGGCGGTAAGGCCGCTGGATGCCCTTTTCGAGCAGGCCCTCGAGCGCGCTCTGGCCCGGGCGACCGATCCGAGGCATCTGCTCGTGCTCTTCGAAGAGGGATACCGGGAGCTCAACCCCGGCAAGCCAGCGGGCTGGTATTTCGCCCGGGATGTCGCTTCCGCTTCGCTTTCTCTGCTCGAACTCCTGGGTGCCCGACGGGCGTGTCTTGAGGGGCCGCCCGGGCCGATCTGGTTGTCTTGGCGGGCGCCGGCTATAAGCGGGAGCGGAAACGCCGCGGGGGAGGTGGTCTTGGATCGCTTGCTCCCGGGCAGGCTGTGCCCCCTTGCAGGGAACTACGGGAGCCCCTTTTGCCCGGGTAAGGTTGACCATCCGGCGCTGGTTCCCCTTCGGCCCCGAGCCCCGTAAGTCCCTTTCGGATGCTTTTCCCCGGTGTTCGGAAATTCGCCAGAGAGAGGAGTGCAATAAGGCATGAAAAGCAATCTGCAATTTCGCTGGGTGCTTATCGGGATTCTGGTCGCGCTTTCGCTCTACTTCCTGTGGCCCACCGTTCAGTGGACGCGTGAGCAGCGGAAGCTGGCCTCCCTGCGGGGAGAGGATAGCCTGCGCTATGTGGAGCAGAATCGCCAGCGGCTGCAGCGGTTGCGGGAGAAGTCCCTCAAGCTTGGCTTGGATCTTCAGGGGGGGATGCATGTAACGCTGGAGGTGGGCATTGCGGAATTGATTCGCAACCTGGCCGTGGAACGGGACTCCCTCTTCGAGGCCGCACTTCGGGAGGCGGTCGAACGGGCTCGCACGGGGGATGTCTCGATCATCGACGAATTCGTGCGCGCCTTTGAGCGCCGCGATCCCCAGGGTCGGCTGAGCCGGTATTTCCGAAACGAGGCGGCGCGCATTACCCGCACCAGCTCCAATACGGAGGTGGCCGACTGGCTACGCAAGGAGGCCGATGAGGCCGTTAACCGGGCCATTCAGATCATCCGTACCCGTGTGGATCGTTTCGGGGTATCTGAGCCCTCTATTCAGAAACAGGGTACACGCCGCATCGTGGTCGAACTGCCGGGAGTGGATGACGAAGAGCGGGTGCGCAACCTGCTCCGCGGTACGGCGCGTCTGGAGTTCCGTCTTATGGCCGATCCCACGGAGCTACAGGCCTCCCTGCAACGAATTATAGCCTTGCTGCAGGCCGAGGTGCGGGGGGACACGCTGGTGAGCGATACCACGGGCCTAGATCCAAGCCGGCATCCCCTGCTTTCCGTCATGCAGCCTGTCGGGGGGGTGGTTATTGGCGCCGTGGCCGTGCAGGATACAGGGAAAGTGAACGCCATCTTTCGCCGTCCGGAAATCCAGCGGCTCCTTCCCCGCGGGGTGGTGCCGATGTGGACCGCCGATGCCCAGTTGACCGACCCCCAAAGAGGCCCGGTGCTGTACTTGCTCGGGGTACGCGATCAGGTCGAGCTCACCGGGGAGGTCCTCACGGAGGCCAGCGTGAGCTTCGATCCGGCTACGAATCGACCCGAGGTGCTCATGAGCATGAACGCCGAGGGTGCGCGCATCTGGGCCCGGCTTACGGGGGCCAACATCGGCAAACCGATCGCCATCGTGCTGGATGGCTACGTCTACTCTTGGCCCACGGTGCAGACCCGCATCACAGGCGGACGATCCTCTATCACCGGCCTGCGGGACCTCAAGGAGGCCGAGGATATCGTCATTATCCTGAAGTCCGGTGCGTTGCCGGCTCCGGTGACGATCGTCGAAGAACGCACGGTTGGGCCGACCCTGGGCCGGGAATCCATAAGGGCCGGCTTGTATGCGGGCCTGATGGGTTTGTTGCTGGTGACCCTGTTCATGCTCCTCTACTATCGCACCGGGGGGGTTACGGCCAATGTGGCCCTGCTGCTGAACATTCTCTTCATTCTGGGCTTTATGGCCGGATTCGGGGCCACGCTCACCCTTCCCGGTATTGCGGGGATCGTGCTCACCATCGGCATGGCCGTGGACGCAAACGTGCTCATCTACGAGCGCGTCCGCGAGGAGCTTGACGGCGGCCGCACGCTCAAAGCGGCCCTGAATATGGGCTATCAGAAAGCCATGAGCTCCATTATCGATGCTAACCTGACGACGTTTCTCACCGCGGTTATCCTCTACAGCTTCGGCACAGGCCCTATTCAGGGCTTTGCCATCACGCTCATGGCCGGTATCGTCTCTTCGCTCTTTACGGGCATCTTCGTCACGCGCACGATCTTCGAACAGCTCTTCGCCTGCGGGCGTGTGCAGATCAATTTTGGCTAAAAGGCGGGCAGGCTCAAGCGAAAAGGAGCAAGGTGACCATGCGGCTGTTGCGCAACCCGAACATAGACTTCATCGGCCTCCGGCGCTACGGATACATCTTCTCGGGGGTGACCCTGGTGGTCGCAATCCTGTTTGTTCTGATCGGCGGCCTGCATTACGGCATCGACTTCAAAGGGGGGAAAGAATACGTGGTGCGTTTTGCCCAACCGCGCAGCGTAGCGGATGTGCGCAGCACCCTCACCCCCGCTCTGGGCAAGTCGCCTGAGGTTAAAACGTACGGCGATGATCGAACCCTGCTTATTCGCACCGATGTGGAGGGCGATCTCAATGAAATCCAGGCCCGTATCATCGAGGCGCTGGAGCGCACACAACCGGGTAATCGGCCTGAGGTGCTCAGCACGAGCATCGTCGGTCCTCGTTTTGCGGCCGATTTGCGCAAAGGGGCGCTCTATTCGGCCATTGGCTCCCTGATCGTGATTTTTCTCTACATCATGATCCGCTTTGAGTGGCGCTTTGGTCTGGGCGCCTTGCTCACACTGGCCCACGACGTAATCGTGGTCCTCGGCTTGTTTACGATTCTGGAGCCCATTACGCCCTTTTCCATCGAGATCAGCCAGACCATCATCGCCGCTTTTCTGACGATCATCGGCTATTCGGTCAACGATACGGTGATCATCTACGACCGTATTCGCGAGTACCGCAACATCTTCAAAACCGAACGGCTCGATGTGCTCATCAACCGCGCCATCAACGCCACGCTCAGCCGCACCATCATCACCTCCGGGACCACATTGCTTGTCATCCTGGTTCTGTTTATTTTCGGCGGCGAGGCGCTGCGCGGATTCGCTTTTGCGCTCTTTCTGGGTATCGGGCTGGGTACATATTCCTCGATTTTCGTCTCCAGTCCGTTCGTATACGAGCTGTATCGCTATCAGCAGCGCAGGGCCCAGTCGGCGGTGGCGGTTCGGAGCACGGGGCCACGGGCGCGCAAGTAAAAAAGGAGAGCCGGACATGACCTTCGACATCGAGGAGCGCTACAACGCCGTGGTGATCCAGCTCAAGGGCGATGTGCTCGGGGGCCCGGATGGGGCCAAGCTGCTGGAGAAGCTTCATGAGCTCCGCAACCAGGGCAAAAAGAACATCGTCGTGGATCTGGGCAAGGTGCGTTTCATGAACAGCTCTGGGCTGGGCATGTTGATCGCCGCGCTGACGACGATGCGCAATGCGGGGGGGGATCTCAAGATCGCCCGGGCCGCCGATCGCATTCAGAGTCTGCTCATCGTCACGAAGCTGATCACGGTCTTTGAGCACTACGAAAGCGTCGAAGAAGCCGTGGCCAGCTACGGAAAGTCAGACGGGGAACAGCTCGGCGCATAAGGGCTGTTGCGTAGAAAAACATGAAGGCTGCACGTCCAGGGGCGTGCGGCCTTTTCTGTGCCATGGGGGCAGAATGAGCGCGACCGTTCTTATCGGCGCCCAGTGGGGCGATGAGGGAAAGGGGAAAATTGTCGACCTGCTGAGCCCGCAGTTCGACGTCGTGGCCCGCTATCAGGGGGGGGCTAATGCGGGGCATACGGTCTGCTTCGGAGGCCGGACCGTTGTGCTGCATCAGATCCCCTCGGGGATCTTCCACCCCCATGTGCGCTGTGTCATCGGAAACGGGGTGGTCATCGATCCCGTAGCGCTCCTTGAGGAGATCCGTATGCTCGAGTCTCTGGGCGTGCGCACCGTCGGGCGGCTCTTTATCAGCCATATGGCCCATCTCATCATGCCCTATCACAAGCTGCTCGATGAGGTGGGGGAAGAGGCGCGCGGGGCGGAGCGAGTCGGCACCACAGGCCGGGGCATCGGGCCGGCTTACGTGGACAAGTTCGCCCGGGTCGGGATCCGGGTGGTGGATCTGCTCGATCGCCAGGTGCTCTGCCGTAAGCTGCGCGCTAATCTGGAGGCGAAAAACGAGCTGCTGCGCCGGCTCTACAGCCGGGAACCGCTCGATGTGGAGGCCATCATCGAGCAGTATGTGGCCTTCGATCAGATGATCGATCCCTATGTGACCAACACCGTCGAGCTGCTCAACGACGCCCTCGAGCAGGGCCAGCGGTTGCTCCTGGAGGGAGCCCAGGGGGCGTTGCTGGATGTGGATTTTGGCACCTATCCGTTTGTGACCGCCTCGCACCCCACCGCGGGCGGGGCCTGTACGGGGCTCGGCATCCCCCCGACGGCCATCCGAGGCGTCATCGGGGTGGCAAAAGCCTATACCACACGCGTGGGCAATGGTCCCTTTCCCACGGAGCTATCCGGAGAGGAGGCCGAACAGCTCCGCCTCCGGGGCAAGGAGTACGGGGCCACTACAGGCCGGCCTCGCCGAACCGGATGGCTGGACTTGGTCAGCCTCCGGCACGCCGTACGAATAAACGGTATCCAGGAATTGGCCCTCACGAAGCTCGATGTGCTCGATTCCCTGGAGGAGATCCCCGTCTGTGTGGCCTATCGCATCGGGGAGAAGATCACCACGGTATTCCCGACAGATGTGCAGACCCTTGAACGGGTGGAGCCGGTATACGAGGTGTTGCCCGGCTGGAAGCAGAGCACGGCGGGGGTAACGGATTACGGGGCGCTTCCGGAGCGGGCGCGCGCCTATGTGGCCTTCGTTTCGGACTGGCTCCGGGTGCCCGTCCGCTGGATATCCACCGGACCCGCAAGGGAGCAGACGATCCTATGTCCCTGATCGGGTCGGTGGAGGAAACCTATCGCTCGCTTTTCCGGATCCCTCCGGGATGGCATTACCTCAACTGCGCCTATATGGCCCCTCTGGCCCGTCCGGTCGAAGCGGCCGGCATAGCCGCTCTGCGCAGGCAACGCATCCCCTGGCAGATAGGGCCGGAATCGTTCTTCCAGCCCGCAGAGCAGGTTCGGGAGCGCTTCGCCCGGCTGATCGGGCTCGCAAATCCGGATCGGGTGGCTGTGCTGCCCTCGGTATCCTACGGCATGGCCATCCTGACGCGCAACGTGCCCCTGGGGCGGGGACAGGAGATCATCCTGCCGGCCGAAGATTTCCCCAGCAGCGTCTATCCATGGGCACGCCTGGCTCAAGAACAAGGAGGCCTGCTGCGCATGATCCCCCCACCTACGGAAGGACGGGATCGGGGGAGGCGCTGGAATGAGCGGCTGTTGGAGGCCATCTCCACCCGCACCGCCGTGGTCCTCGTGCCCCCTGTGCACTGGACCGACGGGACGCGCTTCGACCTGGAAGCCATCGGCCGCCGGGCTCGTGAGGTGGGGGCCTGTTTTGTGGTCGACGGCACGCAGGCCATCGGCGCCCTGCCCTGGTCGATCGAGGCGGTCAGGCCCGATGCCCTGCTCTGCGCCGGATACAAGTGGTTGCTGGGCCCTTATGGGGTGACGGTGGGATATTTCGGACCTCGCTTTGAAGGGGCCGTGCCCCTGGAGGAAAGCTGGCTCAATCGCCAGGGAAGCGAGGATTTCGCCCGTCTGGTCGAATATCCGCAATCCTATCGCCCCGGTGCCCGACGTTTCGACGTGGGGCAACGCAGTCCCGTCCTGCTGAGCATGCTGGCCGAGGCCCTGTCGCTCCTGTTGCGGTGGGGTCCAGAGGCGATCTCCCGACATGCCCGTAGGCTGGCCGAGCCGTTCTGGGAGGCCGTCTCCGAGCTGGGCTATGAGGTGAATGCAGAGCCCTATCGGACGCCGCACCTGTTTGGATTGCGCGGGATCGATGCCCAACGGCTGCGGGCGCTGGGGAACGCGCTCCGTCGCCGTCGCATCTGCGTTTCCATTCGGGGCACCGTGTTGCGCATCTCCTTGCACCTGTACAATCAGGCCGAGGATACGGAAGCCCTTCTGGAGGTGCTCCGCCGGTTGCGATAGCCGGTATGGACCCGGCCGGGATCCTGGCACGATCCTTGATCGTACACTCCAGGGATCGCCAGTGGGGGAAGTGTACCATGGATAGTCGGTGGATTCTCCTCATCGGGATCGTGGGGCTCATTGCCCTGATGGGGCTGGCCTACGTGGCCGTGCAGCTGGAAGACGATCGCCTGCCGCGTGCCCCGCAATCGGCTCAGGTGTCCTCGATGCCCGCCAATTCGACGACCTCGGATTCCGGTCTTGTGGGGGTGCCGTTGCTGGTTGAGTCCCCCGAGCCGGTTTCGGCTCCGCCGCCCTCGGGCCCGCAGGCGGAAGCTGGCCCTGTGCCCCCGACGCCTTCCCCTGCGATCGCTCCGGAAAGGAGCGCCGAGTCGACCCCGAAGAGGCCAGAATCGGCCCCCGCTGCCGAAGCCGCTTCCGGGGCAAATAGTTCCGGATCAGCAGAACTTTCCGCTCTGGCCTCATTGCTGCAGACGGCCTATCGGGGTTTTGAGCCCCGGCGCGCTGTGCTCGGACCCCAGGTGGTCGAGCCCCTCAAAGAGGCCGCTTCCCAGCTGATCACCTGGCGCAAGCCCATAGTGCTTGAGGTCGAGGCTCCCTCTGAGCAGCTGGCGCAGGAGCGCGCCTGGGCGCTACGAGATTACCTGGTCATCCGCGGCGTGGACCCGGCGCTGGTCCGGTATATCTACCGGCGGGGACCGGATCGGATCCAGATCAAAATGGCCTCTTGAGGGGGGATGGCGATGACGTTTTTCACCTTGGCCCTGTTCATCTTCGGCGCTTTTTTGACGGGATTCGCCACGGGCTTTCTCTTCTGGCGCGCATTTAGCGCCGAACGCCTGGAGCAGGTCAAGCATCTGCACTGGGAAATCGCCAAACGCGATCGATGTATTCAGGAGCTCCAGCTGCGCCTGGAGCGCCTGAAGACGTTCTCCGATCTAAGCGAAGCCGACGATTCCGCCTCCACGAAAAAACCCGCTGCCTGAGTCCTCCGCGACGCGGAAGCACAGGATCGGGCCCATTTGGTGGGCCGCGTGGGTTGCGTTCCGGTACCCCCGGGTGTATCTTCCGGTAGGCTCGGGGGCTTCGCGTATGGCTATGAGGGTACATCCTGCGCTGGTGGATACCTTCGGGCGCGCCCATACTTATCTGCGGATTGCGCTTACGGAGCGTTGCAACTTGCGCTGTGTCTATTGCATGCCGGAGGAGGGCGTACCCCAGCGGCCGCGGGAGGAGCTCCTGACCCTGGAGGAGATCCATGAGCTGGCCAGGCTATTTGTGCGGCTCGGTGTGCGCAAAATCCGCCTCACGGGCGGAGAACCTCTGGTGCGCAGAGGCGTCGAGGAGCTCGTAGCCCGTCTCCGGGCCATGCCGGAACTGGAAACCCTGGCGATGACGACCAACGGGCTGCTGCTTGCCGAGAAGTTGCCCGCCCTGCACCGGGCCGGGCTCGATCAGCTCAACATCAGCCTGGACAGCTTCGATCCGGTCAAGTTCTCCCTGATCGCCCGGCGGCCTGGCCTGGAACGCGTGCTGGAGGGTATCGAGCTGGCCATAGCGCTCGGCTATCGGCCGCGGATCAACTGCGTGGTGCTGCGGGGCATCAACGACGATGAGGTGCTCGATTTCGTGGCTTTTGCCCGCACGCGTCCCGTCGAGGTGCGTTTTATCGAATACATGCCCTTTGAGGGCAACCGGTGGACAACAGATCGTCTGGTGCCCTATGGAGAGCTCCTAGAGCGTATCGGTTCCGTCTACAGGCTGGAACCCCTTGCTGGTGGGCCCCACGATACGGCGAAACGGTTTCGCATTCCGGGCTTTGTGGGCACGATAGGGTTTATCACCTCCATGACCGAGCACTTCTGTTCCACCTGTAACCGGCTCCGACTGACGGCCGACGGCCATCTGAAGGTCTGCCTGTTCGGACCCCAGGAGGTAAGCCTCCGGGATGCCCTGCGCGCCGGCGCTTCGGAAGAAGACCTCGTAGCGCTCATCGACGCGGCGGTCAAGCGCAAGAAGGCCCATCATGCCGGTATGGAAGTGCTCCCCCACATCCCCAATCGTCCGATGATCCTTATTGGCGGCTAGCCCGCGACTGGAACTGATCCGCTTTCCGTGCGTACCTTGCAGCGGTCTTTTTTCCGTCTCAAGGCGCGAGGGGAACCATGGTTGTGCCCAATCCGTTCGGCACCCGAAAAGAGCTTACCATCGGGAATCGCACCTATGTACTCTATGCCCTGCCGGAGCTGGACCGGCAGGGCATGATTCATCTGGATCGGATGCCGTATTCGATCCGGGTCCTGCTGGAGAACCTCCTTCGGCATTACGACGAGTATGTGGTCACCGCCTCGGATATCGAGGCGTTGGCGGCCTGGGCCCCGGGCCGTCTTCCGGACAAAGAGATCCCCTTTCTGCCCGCCCGGGTGATTTTGCAGGATTTCACCGGGGTGCCGGCGGTGGTGGATCTGGCCGCCATGCGCGATGCCTATAAACGCCTGGGAGGGGATCCGAGACGGATCAACCCCGTGGTGCCGGTCGATCTGGTCATCGATCATTCCGTGCAGGTGGACTTTTTTGGCTCCGAGTTTGCGCTCTTTTACAACGCGGAAAAAGAGTTTGAGCGCAATCGGGAGCGGTATCAGTTTCTCAAGTGGGCGCAGCAGGCCTTTGAGAATTTTCGCGTCGTACCCCCCGCTATGGGGATCGTGCACCAGGTGAACCTGGAATATCTGGCCCGGGTCGTGCAGTTCCAGCCCGATGAGGTGGGTCGGTTGCTGGCCTATCCGGACACCCTCGTGGGCACCGATTCGCATACGACCATGATCAACGCGCTGGGCGTGCTGGGCTGGGGGGTGGGGGGCATCGAGGCGGAGGCGAACATGTTGGGCCAGCCGCTCTACATGTTGATCCCCGAGGTGGTCGGCTTCCGGCTCTACGGGGAGCTGCCCGAGGGCGCCACGGCCACCGATCTGGTGCTCACCGTTACCCAGATGCTGCGCCAGAAAGGCGTCGTGGGCAAGTTTGTGGAGTTCTTCGGCCCGGGGGTCTCCAAACTCAGCCTGCCTGATCGGGCTACGATCGCCAATATGGCCCCCGAATACGGAGCCACGATCGGTTTCTTTCCCGTGGATGACGAAACGCTGCGCTATCTGCTCGGTACAGGTCGGGATCCGGAATTCGTCCAGCAGGTGGAGTGGTACTGCAAGGAGAACGGGCTCTTTCGGGTAGAGGGGGCGCCGGAACCGGAGTTTTCCGATGTGCTGGAGCTGGACATGGGCACCGTGGAGCCCAGCCTGGCGGGCCCCAAGCGTCCTCAGGATCGTGTGCCCCTCCGAGAAGTCAAACGCAGCTTTTATCTCTCCCTGCGGGCTCCGATCACGGAGCGCGGCTTCGGATTGCGGCAGGAAGATCTGGACAAAACCGTCACAGTGGATCTCGACGGAATCTCCGTCGAGCTGAGGCATGGATCCGTAGTGATCGCGGCCATTACCAGCTGCACGAACACCTCCAACCCCTCGGTGATGATCGGCGCCGGCCTTCTGGCCCGAAAAGCCGTTGAGCGTGGGTTGGATACAAAACCCTGGGTGAAGACGAGCCTTGCCCCGGGCTCACGCGTGGTCACCGACTACCTGCGACATGCCGGTCTGTTGCCGTATCTGGAGGCGCTGCGCTTTCATGTCGTCGGATATGGTTGCACGACCTGCATCGGCAACTCCGGCCCCTTGCCCGAGCCGATCGCGCGGGCCATCCGGGAGGGGGATCTGGTGACGGTTTCCGTGCTTTCGGGCAATCGCAACTTCGAGGGGCGCATCAACCCCCTGGTGAAGGCCAATTATCTGGCCTCTCCGCCCCTGGTGATCGCCTATGCGCTGGCCGGACGCATAGATGTGGACTTCACGCAGGAGCCCGTCGGCTATGACCCCAACGGGCAACCCGTCTACCTGCGCGAGATCTGGCCGAGCCAGCAGGAGATCGCCGATGTGATCGCCCGCGCCCTGCGTCCGGAGCTCTTCCAGCAGGAATATGCGCGCGTTTTCGAAGGTGACGAACACTGGCGCTCGCTTCCCACGCCGGAGGGCGAGCTCTACAGCTGGGATCCGGAATCGACGTATATCCAGAAGCCTCCCTTCTTTGCCGATCTTACCCTTGAGCCCGCCCCGGTGGAGGATATCCGGGGAGCGCGGGTGCTCATGTTGCTGGGGGATTCCATCACCACAGATCACATCTCCCCGGCGGGCAGCATTCCCGTCAACAGTCCGGCCGGGCAGTATCTCATCTCCCGGGGGGTCAAGCCCGAGGAGTTTAACTCCTACGGCGCCCGGCGCGGCAACCACGAGGTTATGATGCGGGGCACATTTGCCAACATCCGCATCAAGAACCTCCTCTTAGAAGGCCGAGAGGGGGGCTATACGATCTACTTCCCCACAGGCGAGGTGCTGCCCGTCTACGAGGCGGCCATGCGCTACAAGGCGACCGGCATCCCGCTCCTCGTGCTGGCCGGGAAGGAGTACGGTACGGGTTCTTCGCGCGACTGGGCGGCAAAGGGCACCTATCTGCTTGGGGTGAAGGCCGTGATCGCGGAGTCCTATGAGCGTATCCACCGTGCCAACCTGGTCGGTATGGGGGTGTTGCCTCTGGAGTTCAAGCCCGGCCAGTCCTGGCGTTCCCTGGGGCTTACGGGAAGGGAGAGCTTCGATATCGAGGGCATAGCCGAACTCAAACCCCGTCAAGAGGTGCTGGTGCGCGCCCGGCGCGAGGATGGCTCTACGATCGAGTTCTGGACTATCAGCCGTATCGATACCCAGGTCGAACTTGACTACTACCGCAATGGCGGCATTCTGCAGGCCGTTTTGCGCAAAATGATCAAGGCGGAAATCCCGATGTAAAGGAGTTCGGTCTATGGAGAAAATCCGGATAGGCATCAACGGCTTTGGCCGTATAGGTCGTCTGGTGGCGCGCGCCATTCTGGAGCGCTACGCGGATCGGATCGACCTGGTGGCCGTCAACGATCTAACCGACGCCCCCACGCTGGCGCACCTGTTCAAGTACGATTCCGTGCATGGGCGTTTCCCGGGCACGGTTGAGGTCGATGGATCCGACCTGATTATTAACGGAGATCGGTTGCGCGTGCTCTCCCAGAAAGACCCCGCCCAGTTGCCCTGGGCTGATCTCGGGGTGGAGATCGTCATCGAATCCACGGGCCTGTTCACGGACCGGGAGAAGGCCGAGCTGCACCTGCAGGCCGGGGCGCGCAAGGTGATCATCAGCGCGCCGGCCAAAAACCCGGACGCCACGATCGTCATCGGGGTCAATGACCACACGCTCACCGGCGAAGAACGCATCATCTCTAATGCCTCCTGCACGACCAACTGCCTGGCCCCGATGGTCAAGGTGCTGGATGATGCCATTGGAGTGGAGCGCGGCTTTATGCTTACCGTGCACGCCTACACGGCCGATCAGCGGCTGCAGGATGCCCCGCACAAGGATCTGCGCCGGGCGCGGGCGGCGGCCGTTTCCATTGTGCCCACTACGACGGGTGCGGCCAGGGCCGTGGGGCTGGTGCTTCCCCATCTGAAGGGGAAGCTCGACGGGCTGGCGATGCGTGTGCCGGTGCCCGACGGGTCCATCACGGATCTGACGGTCCTTCTCAAGCGTGAGACCACGCGCGAAGAGGTCAATGCGCTCTTTAAGGCCGCCGCCGAAGGCAGCCTGAAGGGTATTCTGGAGTACACGGAAGATCCCATCGTCTCGGCGGATATCATCCACAATCCCCACTCCTGTATTTTTGACGCCCAGTCGACTTTTGCGCTCGGCAATATGGTCAAAGTCGTGGGCTGGTACGATAACGAGTGGGGATACTCGAATCGGACGGCAGATCTTATCCTCAAGATAGCGGTGCCGGTTCCGGTCTAGGCGTGGAACCCAAAAGGTCAAACCCCTTCCGCAGCCGGGAGGGGTTTTTGTTTCCGTCCCCCTCCGGGCCGTATCGGCCCGGATCTGCCGGCCGGGGGGACGGTTTGTGCGGGCAACCCAGAAGGAGAATGGTCCATGTCATGGCGCAAGAAAACGATCGATGACCTCGAGGTAAAAGGGCGCTGTGTATTTCTGCGGGTGGATTTCAACGTGCCCATGGAGGCAGATCGGGTGGCTAACGATCGGCGTATGCGCGCAACCCTGCCGACGATCCGCACCCTTGTGGAGCGGGGTGCGCGTCTTGTGCTGGCTAGCCACCTGGGGCGTCCCAAAGGACCCGATCCCCGGCTGAGTCTGCGGCCTGTAGCCCGGCATCTGGAGCGGCTGCTGGGCCGTCCGGTATCGTTCATCCCCGAGGTGAGTGGGGTCGCCGTCGAAGAGGCCGTCCGCTCCCTTCCGGAGGGCGGGGTGCTCATGCTGGAGAACGTGCGTTTTCATCCCGGGGAAGAGCGCAACGACCCGGAGCTGGCCCGTCAGTGGGCGGCCTGGACGGAGGTCTACGTCAACGACGCCTTTGGCGCCTCCCATCGGGCGCATGCCTCGATCGAAGCCCTGCCCAGGATGAGCCCCAGGGCTGTGGCGGGATATCTACTGCGGCAGGAGCTCGAGTACCTGATCGGTGCCCTGGAGCATCCCATGAGGCCTTTTGTGCTCGTGCTGGGAGGAGCGAAGGTATCGGATAAGATTCTGCTCCTCGAACGGCTGTTGGAGCGCGTGGATGGGATCCTCATCGGCGGGGGTATGGCCTACACGTTTCTGCGTGTTCTCGGACAGGAGATCGGCCAGTCTCTCTGCGAAGGGGATCGGCTGGAGGTGGCGGGTGCCATTCTGGAGCAGGCCCGCAAGCGAGGGCTTGCCGTTGAGCTGCCGAACGATCATGTGGTGGCCCGCGCGCTGGATGATCCACAGCCCCCCCGGATCGTCCGGGGCCCGATTCCGGAAGGATATATGGGCCTGGATATCGGGCCGGAAACGGCCGCCCGGTATGCTGCCCGGATCGAGAAGGCGGGCACAGTTCTCTGGAATGGCCCCATGGGGGTCTTCGAACACGCCCGTTTTGCAACGGGTACGCGGGCGATCGCCGAGGCGCTGGTGCGAGCTACCGAACGGGGGGCCACGACGATCGTCGGCGGGGGGGATTCGGCCTCCGCGCTGGAGGCTTTCGGGATGGCCGACAGGGTAAGCCATGTCTCCACCGGCGGTGGTGCGGCCCTGGAATTGCTCGAAGGCCGCCTGCTTCCGGGTATAGCCGTCCTGGAAGATGCGCCCTAATCGGGGGGTTTTGAATTCCCCCCTCCAGGGGTGCTATCTTCGGTTCCCCATCCAGCCAGGACAAGGAGCACAATCATGGCCAAGCAGTTTGATGTTGTGGTGATCGGATCCGGTCCGGGTGGCTATGTGGCCGCCATTCGGGCCGCGCAGCTGGGCATGCGGGTGGCCCTGGTGGAAAAAAACAAGCTGGGCGGGGTATGCCTGAATGTCGGCTGCATCCCCACAAAAGCGCTGCTGAAAAGCGCCGAACTGGCTCATATCGTGCGGCACGCCGGCGAATATGGTCTGCGCGTAGATGGCGCCGTTGCGGTCGACTTTCAGGCCGTCATCGCCCGCTCCCGGCAGGTGGCCGAGCGTATGAGCCGGGGGGTGCAGTTCCTCATGAAGAAAAACAAAATCGAGGTCTTCGAGGCCACAGGCCGCCTCGATGGGCCGCGCAAGGTGGCCCTGCTCCGAGAAGATGGCAAGCCCTTCGAAGAGCTACGCGCCCCGCATATCATTCTGGCCACCGGGGCCCGGCCGCGCCAGCTTCCCTTCCTGCCCATCGACCACAAAAAGGTCTGGGACTCCACCGATGCCCTGATGGCCTCCGAGCGGCCCGATTCCCTGCTCATTGTCGGGGCCGGGGCTATTGGGGTCGAATTTGCCTACTTCTACCACATGATGGGCAGCCGGGTTACCCTGGTGGAGATCATGCCCACCCTCCTGCCCGCGGAGGATGAGGAGATCGGCCGTGAGCTGGGCAAAATCTACCAGAAGTACGGTATCGAGGTGTTGACGGAATCCTCCCTCAAGGCGGCCGATACCTCCGGGCCTCGGGTGCGGGTCACGGTGCAGACGCCGAAAGGGGAGCGCACCATGGAGGTCGATGTGGTGCTTTCCGCGGTGGGGGTCGTGGGCAATGTGGAGAACCTGGGGCTCGAAGAGCTCGGGGTGCGCGTTGAAAAAGGCGCCGTCGTGGTCGACGAATGGTATCGCACCAACGTCGAGGGCCTCTACGCTATCGGGGACGTGGCCGGTCCGCCCTGGCTGGCTCATGTGGCCTCCCATGAGGGGATTATTTGTGTGGAGAAGATCGCCGGCCTGGAGGTGGAGCCCTTAGATTACGACAATGTTCCCGGTTGTACGTATGCGCAGCCGCAGGTGGCCTCTGTCGGGCTGACCGAAAAGGCGGCTCGTGAGCGGGGCTATGAGGTGCGGGTAGGCAAGTTTCCCTTTCAGGCCAGCGGAAAGGCCACAGCCATCGGGCATACGGAGGGCTTTGTCAAGATGGTCTTTGATGCCCGATATGGCGAATGGCTGGGCTGCCATATTCTGGGCTGGGATGCTACGGAGTTGATCTCCGAGGCCGTACTGGGGCGTAAACTGGAGACCACGGTGCACGAGGTGATGCGCGCCATGCATCCGCATCCCACGCTCTCGGAAGCGATCATGGAGGCCGCCGCTGCAGCTCTGGGCGAGGTGATCCATCTGTAAAATCCGCGCCAGCGGGATCTTCTGTGATCCCGAGGTGTCGCCTTTCCGATGCGGAAACTGCTCATAGCCGAGCTGGGTCGGGTGCCCTACCAGGAGGCCTGGGCCCTGCAGCAGCGCCTACAGCGGGCGCTCATCGAACAGAAGTTGCGCCGCTGGGCTGGCGAGCCGCCGCTGGAGCCGTTGCCCGATGTGTTGTTGCTTCTGGAGCACGAGCACGTCTATACGCTGGGCAAAAGCGGCCGGCCCGAACACCTTTTGCTGTCCCCGGATCGTCTGGCCGAGATCGGGGCCACATACGTGCCCACCGATCGGGGTGGAGATATCACCTATCACGGTCCGGGGCAGATCGTGGGCTATCCCATTCTGGATCTGGACCGGCATTTTACGGATATCCATCGCTACCTGCGCACCCTCGAAGAGGTAATCATTCGGGTCTGTGCCGACTACGGCATTCGGGCACACCGCCTTGAGAAGCTCACCGGCGTGTGGGTGGGTGCGGATAAGATCTGCGCCATGGGGATTAAGTGCAGTCGATGGGTGACCATGCATGGCTTTGCCTTCAACGTGAATACGGATCTGCGCTATTTCGGCTATATCATCCCCTGCGGTATTTCGGACAAGGGGATCACCTCTCTGGCCCGTCTGCTGGGGCGGACGGTGCCTGTGGAGGAGGTGCAGGATCGCCTCGTAGAGCACTTTGTGGCCCTCTTCAACATCGAGGTCGTTTCCCGTTACCGGGGAGAGGAGGCCTGGCGGGCGCTGAAAGAAGAGATACTCCAGCAGGGGAGTGCGCTGTAGTCGACCTTCCGGGAAGGACGCCTGCTTCTCCGTAGAACGAGGGCCCGGGGGGCGGAGACCTGCTGATTTGCCCGGATTTGCGGGCCTGCGCTATACTTGCGTCCGCTTTTCAGGGTAAGGACTCGGGGTAAATAGAGGGACAAACGCAATATGAGCCGACAGTACAACAAGCGCGAGAAACGCCGCCGGCGCAAGCGATATATCGAGCGCCTCAAGGCCCGTATCCGGGCGCTGAAGGCGGCCAGGGCCGCTCAGCCTTCGGAGGCGAAGGTTTCTGGAGGTGCCGGCTGAAATCTATAAGGCCCCCGATCCCGACGTGCCGGGCGCAGAGGAGGGACGCTTCCGCGTGGCTCGCCGGCGCGGGGTATGTTTGGGCTGTTTTCGTTCTGCACCGGATTCCTCACCGGATCCCACCGGAAGAGCCGGGCGCTCCTCGGCCCCGTAGTGTGGGGTAATATCTTCTCCCGTGTACGGGGAGACAAAGCGGAACTGGGTCATGGTCAGCTCCGGGTCGGCGACCACGCGCACCCGTACCCTGTGTCGGATCAGCCAGCGCAGGGGATAATTCCACAGGCCCTTGGTCAGAAAAGCCCGCAGATAGGGGTGTACGCGCAGCTCCACAAGGCGCTCTCCGGAGCGCAGTCGGAAACGGCGAATCCAGTTTTCGATGTCCATAACCAGCGAGGTGGTCGACTGCACGACCCCGGTTCCTCCACAGGTCGGACAGGGATCGCTCAGGGCATGTAGCACGCCGGGCCGTATGCGTTGTCGGGTGATCTGCACAAGGCCGAATTCGCTCATGGGTAAGAGGCTCGTTTTGGCCCGGTCTTTGGCGAACTCTTTTTTGAGCTCTTCGTAAACTTTTTGCCGATTCTTCGGGTCCCGCAGATCGATGAAGTCCACCACGATAATTCCGCCCAGATCCCGCAGCCGGAGCTGACGGGCGATCTCGCGCGCCGCTTCCAGATTCGTCTGTAGCGCGTTTTCTTCCTGATCCCGTCTGGGCGCGTAAGGGCCGGAGTTGACGTCGATGACGTGCATGGCTTCGGTATGCTCGATGACAATATGTCCTCCGCTGGGCAGTTTTACGCGGCGGCTGAAGACGGACTCGACGTCTTTCTGGATGCCCACGTAATCGAAGATGGGCTTTTTGCCCCGGTACAGTTGCACGCAGCTTTCCATGTGCGGGGCTACTTGGCGTACGTAGGCTTTGATCTGTCGATACAGTTCCGGATCATCGGTCAAGATGCGATCGAAATCGTCGCGGAACAGGTCGCGAATGACGCTCGAGACCATACCCAGATCCTCATAGACCCGTTCCGGGGGAGCGGCCGAGCGGATCCGGTTTTCGACCTCTCGCCAGGTTTTGAGCAGGTTCTGCAGGTCCTGATCCAGCGATCGGGCATCCTTGCCTTCGGAAACCGTGCGTACGATGACCCCGAACCCCGGGGGAAGCAGGTTGCGCGCCAGCACCTGCAGGCGTCGGCGTTCCCGATAGCTGACGATTTTCTTGGAGACGGCCACGTAGTCGGCAAACGGCACCAGGACCAGAAATCGCCCGGGCAGGGAGATGTTCGTACTGATCCGGGAGCCCTTGCGGCCGATGGGCTCCTTCATGATCTGCACCACAATGGGCTGATCTTTCTCCAGATAGGCCCACAGAGGGGCCGCCTGCTCGGATTTGCCTGCGTAGAGGCGGCTGTTGAGTCGGGGTTCGATCCCGAGCAGACGTTGAAAATCGAGCAGGGTGGGGGCGATATCGGAAAAGTGCAGGAAGGCATCCTGACGCTGTCCGATATCCACGAAGACGGCCCGCAGGCCGGGCATGACGCGACGTATGCGTCCAACGTAGATGTCCCCGACTGTGCGTGCGTTTTCCGGGGTTTCGACGAGCAATTCCGCCAGTTCGCCATGTTCCACAAGGGCCACGCGCGTCTGCCCCTGGGTGGCGTGAATTATGATCTCTTTCTGCATAGCGCCTTTTCCTTAAAACACCGGTGCAATCTGTCCAGGGGAAAACGCCCCCTGCGGCTGAAGCCACACAGTCCACGCACCCTCGAAGCCTCCGCCTATGGAGCGCTTCTGGTGCGGATAGCCGGATGAAATCCAGGGCCGAGGTGGGGTAATATGGTAGACAGCCAAACCCCATGCGGGGTCAGAACGAAGCGCGATCCAATCGCCTGTCCCCGCGATCTTGCTGCCCTTTTGGGCAGAAGAAGGGGGGAGATGTACTGCAAAGGTACATGCCCCCCTCCGGGCCTGGCAAACGGGAAACAAAAGCCCTCGGCCGGCGGTAGGATCGAGGCCATGTTCATCGATCGGGTCAAATTGTTCCTCAGGGGAGGGGATGGGGGCCACGGTGCGGTGGCCTTTCGCAGGGAGAAGTATGTCCCTCGGGGAGGACCAGCCGGGGGAGACGGGGGAGACGGGGGCAGCGTTTTCCTGGAGGGAGATGCCCAGCTCACTACCCTGCTGCATCTCTACCGTGCCCCCCATCACCGGGCCGAGTCGGGGGAAAACGGCAAAGGCGCCAATCAGCACGGCAGAAAGGGTCAGGATGTGATCCTGCGCGTGCCTCTGGGCACCGTTGTGCGGGACGCCGAGACAGGGGAACTGTTGGGCGAAATCCTCAGACCGGGGCAACGGATCTGTGTGGCCCGGGGAGGTCGGGGAGGCCGAGGTAATGCGCATTTTAAAACCCCCACGAACCGGGCCCCGCGTTATGCCGAGCCCGGTCAGCCCGGTCAAGAGCGCGTAATATGGCTGGATCTGAAGCTGCTGGCCGATGTGGGGCTGGTAGGGCAGCCCAATGCGGGCAAGTCCACCCTGCTGGCTGCGCTTTCCGCCGCCCGGCCCAAGATCGCCGATTACCCCTTTACCACACTCTCGCCGGTGCTGGGCGTGGTGCCCTATCGGGACTTTCGCTCCTTCGTCATGGCCGATATTCCGGGCCTCATCGAGGGCGCCCACCAGGGGCGCGGTCTTGGACTGGATTTTCTGCGCCATATCGAGCGTACGCGGGTGCTGCTTTTCCTCATTCCCGCCACCAGCCCCGATCCGGAGGCCGAATATCGGATGTTGCTGCGGGAGCTTGAGGCCTACAACCCCGAACTGCTCGACCGGCCCCGCCTGGTGGCCATCTCCAAGATGGATCTCGTAGAACGCGCCCCGGAAGGAGTGCCCCGCGACGTGCCTGTCTGCCTGATCAGCGCGGTGACCGGACAGGGGCTCGATGAGCTCAAAAATCGGATATGGGCTTTGCTGCAGGAGGCCGGTCAGCGCTCAGTCTCCATGCAGGCCGAATAGGTGCGCCTAAAAAAGACGACCGGCCGCGGGAGGGGGAAGCCTGCAAGGAGCTCATCGGAGGTGCGATGAGAGGAGACGTGCAGCGGCCGGTCGTCATGGAGGCTGTGCACCCATACTAACGCCCCTATGGGTTCACGTGTTCCAGAACGGATCAGCTTCTTCCTCAGCGTTCAACCATCTCCGGGGGTCGAGCTGAAAGTACTCCGACAGTAGCGCATACCATTGGGGATGCGCTCTGGCCAGGGTGTGGGGGATTTCGAAAAACGCCTCTACGGAGACCGCGAAGCATTCGGCCGGATGCGTGGCTGCATAGGGTCGAAGGGGCGATTGTCCCTTGCGAATGGCTTCCTGGATCTCCCCCAGGCATAGACGCCACCGGCGGACGAGGGCCGGGGGAAGGTCCCGGGGTATCCCGTCGGCCCCGTGGCTGTCGAGATCCAGCAGATGAGCCAGCTCATGCAAAACCAGGTTTTGCCCATCCCGACAAAACCACTCCGACTCCACGGCGGGCAGGGAAAGCAGTACAGGCCCCTGGCCATGCACCTGCCCCCAGAAGGGACCCCGTCTGTGGATGCGAAACTGCTCATCGAAGGGGCCGGGATAGAACAGGATTGTGGGCGTGTGCGGCAGGCCCCGGTACGGACGTCCGAAGAGCAGGGCCGCCGCACCGGCGGCCACAAGCAGGCGTCGCTCCTCTGTAGGTATAGCCCCATCCACCCCCTCGAAACGATGTCGGGCCAGGAAGAGCCGCACAAGAAGCTCAAAGCGCTCTCGTTCATCGGGCCCCATACCGGCATACAGCGGGATGCGTTCCAGCACGGCCCGCCAGGTCTGGGGCAAGGGACTTCGGAGGGCGCGCTCCAGACGTAGCCAGCGCCGCAACCACCAGCCGCCATACGCGGCACCGAGGCCCGCGGCCAGCCCGTAGAGGATCGCCCACTGGCTAAGCCAGCCCAGCACGGTCATACCCGCGCAGAGGAGCGCGAACAAGAGGGCGTGGAACCCCGCATGCGTATAGGCAAGCAGTATCTGCCGCCGCATAGCCTCCGGAAGATACGAAACGGCTTGCGCCTGCAGGGCGAGGTAGCTATCTTGCTAGTATAAAAACAAGGGTGGAGGGCCGTGATAAAAGAATTGTTTGCCGAAGAGCGCCTGCTGCGCTGGTGTGAGGCGCTCAACGCCAGCCCCTCATATCGGGAAGCGGCCCGTGATTGGGAGGGCGCCTTAGTGCTTGTCTCCGTTCGGGGTGGGCTGGAGCGGGCCGTTTACCTGGACCTGCATCGGGGCTCCTGCCGCGGGGTGCGTGTGATCGCACCCGAGGAGATAGAACAGGCCGCCTACGTTCTGGTCGGTGAGGAGGCGGTCTGGGAGCAGGTGATCGTCCACGGGCTGGATCCCGTGCTGGCGCTCATGAGCGGTCGGCTTCGTCTGCGTAAAGGCAATCCGCTGGCGCTCTCTCGCTATATGGCCGCCGCGCGCCTGTTAACGGAGATCGCTCGAGAAGTCTTCAGCTCTCCGGCGGGAGATGGGGAACCGGGATAGAGGCAGGGGGTATAAGTGCCCGACTTGTCGCCGCTCGATATATGCGTCCGCTTTCCCCGGCCGATCAAGCCCGAAACCTCAATGGCCTTTCGCTGGCCGAATTGGAGGCGCTCATGCGCTCCTGGGGTGAGCCCGCCTACCGGGGGAGGCAGCTTTTTCAGTGGATCTATCAAAAGCAGGCCTCCGATTTTGAGGAGATGACCAATCTGCCCCGGCGTCTGCGCGAGCGTCTTGCCGCCGAGGCGCATCTGGGGCGGATCCACCTGGAACAGCTCCGGCAGGCTTCCGATGGCACGCTCAAGGCGCTGTTTCGACTCCGGGATGGCCGGGCCGTGGAGAGCGTGCTCATTCCGGATTTCGATGAAGAGGGCGATCCCCGACGACTGACCGTCTGCGTCTCCTCCCAGGTGGGATGCGCACTCGGATGTGCTTTCTGCGCCACGGGGCAGATGGGGTTTTTCCGGAATCTCGATCCGGGAGAGATCGTCGATCAGGTGGCCCAGCTCAACCGCTACGCGCGGGAGCACCTGGGCCGGCCGGTGACGAATGTGGTCTATATGGGCATGGGGGAGCCTTTGCAGAATTATCGCAATGTGCTCATCTCGGCCGAGATCCTCTCCAGCGAGCTCGGGTTGGCGATCGCCAACCGGCGGATCACGGTCTCGACGGCCGGGCTCGCTCGCCGGATTCGACAGCTGGCCGATGACGGCACCCGTTTTAAGCTGGCGCTCTCCTTGCACGCCCCCGACGATGAGAAACGCAGCCGCATCATGCCCATCAACGAAAGCAACAACCTGGAGGTGCTCCGCGAAGCGCTGCAGTACTACCATGCGAAGCTGGGCCGACGGATAACCTACGAGTACATCCTCCTGCGGGACTTTAATGATTCCGAGCTCGATGCCAGGCGTCTGGTGCAGATCGCGCGCTGGGTGCCGGCGAAGGTAAACCTGCTCTGGTATAATCCCGTTCCGGGGGCCCCGTTTGCCCGCACCAGTCCCGAGCGGCTGGAACGCTTTGTGCGCATCCTGCGGGATGCCCACATCACGGTGACCGTGCGGCGGAGTCGGGGAGAGGACATCGAGGCCGCCTGTGGGCAGCTGGCCATCCGGGACTTGACAACGCCGAAAAAACCCCTAACTTTGTAGGGGTCCGTGGTTGCGGACCTTTCCTCCCCCAGTCTGAATGTGATTTCACCGTGGCGTGAAGGAGCACCCTCGGAGTTCTTACCGCTCTCGTTGAGCCCGAGCCGTGGTCCTTCCCGGTTTCTGGAGGAGACGTCACAACAGAAGAGCCCTTCATACGCGAACAAACACATTCGGTGTGCACTATGGACATCACAGAACTCCAGGCCAAAAAGGTAACGGAGCTCTACGAGATCGCCCGCGAGCTGGGTATTCCGGGATATACGGAGCTCCGCAAGCAGGAGCTCATTTATCGTATTCTGGAGGCCGAGGCGGCGGCCAAAGCGGGCGTATTGCCCCCGGCCCCCCGAAAAACAGAGGCGGCCGGGGGCCCGAAGGTGATGCGTGTGCCCAAGAGCGAGGCCTTGGGTCGCAGCACCACCCGTCGTGCCCTGGGCGCCCGGGACCGGGCGGAGAGGCTCTTTGCTCCCGTCTCGGAGCCCCTTGAGGCGGAGATGGCCCGGCTTTCGGAGCAGTCCGATCGTGTGCCGCAACCGGAGCCCGTCGAGGTCCCCCGGCAGGAAGCGCCCGAGGTCGAGTTGACCCCAACGGAGGTCGTTGCGCCCCCCCCGCCGCCAGAGATCGCCGCCCGTCCGGTACGGGAGCGTGAGCTGGAGGGCATGATCTTCACCGAAGGGGTGCTTGAGGTCATGCCCGATGGGTACGGGTTTTTGCGCTCTCCGGACTATAACTACATGCCCAGCCCGGATGATATCTACGTATCCCCCTCGCAGATCAAGCGTTTCGGGTTGCGCACCGGCGATACGGTGGCCGGTTACGTGCGTCCCCCAAAAGAAGGGGATCGCTTCTTCGCCATGCTCCGGGTCGAGAGCGTAAACGGCGTGCCCCCGGATCGGTTGCGGGATCGTATTTCCTTCGATTACCTGACCCCGCTGTATCCGCATGAGCGATTGCGCCTGGAGACGACCCCGGGGGAGTACACGACGCGCATCGTCGATCTGTTCACCCCGATCGGCAAGGGACAGCGCGCGCTGATCGTGGCGCAACCCAAAACGGGCAAAACCATTCTCCTGCAGAAGATCGCCAATGCGATCACGCGCAACCATCCGGAGGTCTACCTGATCGTGCTGCTCATCGACGAGCGTCCTGAGGAGGTAACGGACATGGAACGCTCCGTGGACGCGGAGGTGATCAGCTCCACCTTCGATGAGCCGCCGGAAAAGCATATCCAGGTAGCGGATATCGTCCTGGAAAAAGCCAAGCGGCTTGTCGAGGCCGGGCAGGATGTGGTTATTCTGCTCGACTCCCTGACCCGTCTGGCCCGCGCCAACAACGTGGTCGTTCCCCATTCGGGGAAGATCCTCTCCGGCGGTATCGATTCTCAGGCCCTACAGCGGCCCAAGCGCTTTTTCGGTTCGGCGCGCAAGGTCGAAGAGGGCGGCTCCTTGACCATCATCGCCACCGCCCTCATTGATACGGGCAGCCGGATGGATGAGGTGATCTTCGAGGAGTTCAAGGGTACGGGCAACTGCGAGATCGTGCTCGATCGGCGCCTTAGCGACCGGCGCATTTTCCCGGCCATCGATCTGCTCAAGAGCGGGACCCGTCGGGAAGAGCTGCTGCTCGATTCGGCTGAACTGAGCCGGGTCTGGATCCTGCGCAAGTTTCTGAGCGAGATGAACACCGTCGAGGCCATGGAATTCCTGCTGGAGAAGATGCGAGGCACCAAATCGAACGAGGAGTTCCTGGCCATCATGAACAGCTAGCCCACCCGGCCATTACCAGTCAACGCGCCGCCGTTCCCGGTCCCGGGAAGGGGTCCGATGAACCGAAGAGGGCGGGGCGCCGGGCTGTGCTCGCTGGTGAGTGGAATCCGCACTATAGCCATAATCTTCCGGTGGCGCGAAGTGCTCCGGCGGGGTGAAGACCTCGCGGGGCAGGCCGATTTCGGGATCACGGTAGACGTATCGGAGGAAGCGACCCACGATGGGCAGCGCCAGACGCGCCCCCTGTCCCCAGCTCATATCCCGAAAGGCCACGCGCCGGTCGTTACAGCCCACCCAGGCGCCGGCCACCAGATTGGGGGTCATGGCGATGAACCAGGCGTCGGCGTGTTGCTGGGTGGTGCCCGTTTTACCGGCCAGATCCAAGTCCACAAGCCCGAACCCGTACGGGGGGCTGGTGCGCAGGCGCACGGCTGTGCCGTAATTGACCACGTCCCGCATCATATCAACCATGATGTAGGCCGTCTGCTCGCTGAGCGCCTCCCGTCGCTCGGGTTGAAATTCTTCCAGGATGTGGCCGCGTGCGTCTTCGATGCGCAAAATCGCCATGGGTCTGGTGTAGATGCCCCGATTGGCGAAGGTGGCGTAGGCGGAGACCAGCTCCAGCAGGGTCACATCGCTGGTCCCCAGGGCCAGGGCCGGCACCACGTCCAGCGGGGAGGTGATGCCCAGGCGACGGGCGTATTCGGCTACGCGTTCTTCCCCGATATCGGCCACCAGACGAGCGGTGACCATGTTGTAAGAACGCGCCAGCGCCTCCCGTAGCGTGGTGGGCTCTCCGGAGCTCTCTCCCTCGGCGTTGCGCGGTTGCCAGCGCACCGTGCCGTCCGGGTTGTAGAACGTGATCGGCGCGTTGGGATAGACGTAATTGGGGGGGTAGCCGTTGTCGATCGCCGCCACGTAGACGAATGGTTTGAAAGTGGAGCCAGGCTGGCGGCGGGCCAGATAGACGTGATCGTAGGAATCGATCGCGTAGTTTTTGCTTCCGATCCAAACTTTGATGTGCCCGTTTGTGGGGTCCAGCGCCACAAAGCCCACCTGCAGGGTGGTATAGTAGGTCTTGACGGAGTCCACAAAACGGGGCAGGCGCATCAGGGAATCGAGCGCCCGCTCCGGCCGTTGTCCTGCCCGCACCGCCTCCCGATAGGCCTCTGTCTGCCGGATCAGGCTGGGGAGCAGATCCGGATACGTGCGCCACAGAAGCGGTAGCCCGGGACCTCCCCACTGTCGTTCCAGAGCGGGCTGGGCCACAGCCAGCAGGCTATCAACAGCCCGCTGGGCGTAGCGCTGCATGCGGGTATCCAGCGTGGTATAGATGCGCAGCCCGTCTCGATAGAGGTTATAGCCCCTCCGGGAGGCCCATTCCCGCAGCTGTAACCGGACGTATTCGGCAAAATGCGCATAGGGACCGCTGGTATGTGAGGGAGGAGTATACCGCAGCGCGATGGGCTTCTGCCGATAGCGCTCGTACTCCTGCGAGCTCAGGTATCCGTTCCGATGCATCTGAGCCAGAACCAAATTCCGGCGGGCCTGCGCTCGTTCGGGATGCCGGATCGGGTTGTAGTAGCTTGTTCCCTTCAAGATCCCGATCAGCAGGGCCGCCTCGTCGGGCTCCAATTCAGAGGCGCGCTTATTGAAGTACACCCGGGCCGCGGCGGCGATCCCGAAGGCGTTATTGCCGAAATCGACCGTATTAAGGTACATCTCCAGAATCTCGCGCTTCGTGTAGGCGCGCTCGATCTGGATCGCGGTAAGCATCTCCCGCAGCTTCCGCGATACGGAGACCTCCTTGCCTACCGATTCATACAGGTTGCGGGCCAGCTGCTGGGTGATTGTGCTGCCCCCCTGACGTCTGCCCAGCAGGGTGTACAAGGCGGCCTGCGCCGTACGCCAGATGTTCACCCCCCAGTGCCGGTAGAAGCGCTGGTCTTCTGTGGCAAGGAGCGCCTGGATCACGTAGGGAGAGATGCTATCCAGCGGTATGGGGGTGCGGTTTTCGTAATAATAGGTCGCAATTACCTGGCCATCTATGCTGAGCACTTCGCTGGCCAGAGCGGATTCGGGATTTTCCAGTTGTTGCAGGGAAGGAAGCCCGGAGATCAGGTAGCCCAGATAAAGCATGCCGGCAAGCAGAAGCCCGGAGAGGCCGATCCAGAGATACCGACGATGCGGCCTGCGGGGGGGCGCCGCACGCTGAGCGCGTCGATAGCGCGGATCCGCAAAGTAGCGTTCAGGTACCTTGCCCATGGACGATCATCTGAGTCTTTCCGGCCGCCTTAACGCCCGCTTCCCTTCGGGGTTCCCTCAGGCTTGCCCCTGCACAACAAGATAGCCTTCCGCGGGGCAGGGAACAAGGAACGGAGCCTCCCGGCTGGGCTGTTAAGACGCATGAAGAGTGCGTGAAAAACAGCCCGCCCCCGTTTGGTCTCTTACTCCCGGGGGTTTGCATTTTGGGCCCTGTGCCGTATCTTTGGGACGCTTTGTTCGAAACCGATCCCTCAGGCCGCTATCGTCTGCAGGGACGATCCGCGTGGGCCGATGGGCATGCGTCCGAAAGGACGCCAAAGCCGTGAGGAGCGTACATCGATGAGCTGGCTAAAAGAGCACTGGCAGCTGGCCCTGATGCTGCTTGTCTCCCTTTCCCTGGGCATCGGTTATTGCTATCAGCTGCAGACCAACGTGGGCTACGCCCCCAAGCAGCCCATCCCCTTCAGTCATAAGCTCCATGCCGGTCAGTATAAGATCGACTGTCTGTACTGCCATCAGACAGCCGAGACGTCCAAGCACGCCTCGATCCCCTCGCTGTATACCTGTATGGGCTGTCATAACGTGGTAGCCACCCAGAAGCCCACCATCCAGCAGCTCAAAGAGTACTACGATCGGGGCGAGCCGATCGAATGGATTCGCGTGCACAGTCTACCGGATCACGCCTATTTCTCCCACCGGTGGCATGTGGCCGCCGGGGTGAGCTGTCAGACCTGTCACGGGCCGGTGGAGCAGATGGACATCGTGCGGCAGGTCAATCGGCTGGAGATGGGCGACTGCATAACGTGCCATCGGCAGACCGATTACGTGCCTGAGGAGCGCAAAGCGGAGCTGGCCCGGTTCGATAACCTGCATCTGGCCGCCATGTTCGGCAAAACGAACGCCTCCACGCAGTGCAATACCTGCCATCAGTAGCCCGTTGTGTTCACCCACAAAAGTCCCACAGAAGTGAGCGCGCCCATGGAAGCTCCCTCCAAGAAACGATACTGGACCACGCTGGCGGAGTACGAAAATCATCCCTCCGTGGAAGCCCTGCGGATGGAGGAGTTTCTAAGCAAGCCCGCCTCCTTCTTCGAGGCGCTGGAGCGGGGCGAGGGGGGGATTGGTCTGGATCGACGCGATTTCCTCAAACTGGGCGGGGTGGCCGCTGTGCTGGCCGCGGTGGGCTGTGGACAGCGCCCCGTGGAGAAAATCATCCCCTATGTGATCCCGCCCGAAGAGGTCAAACCGGGTATTCCGAACTACTACGCCGCCGTCTGCGGCGCCTGTGCTGCCGGGTGCGGCGTGCTGGTTAAAACGCGCGAAGCGCGACCCATCAAGCTAGAGGGCAATCCGGACCACCCGCTCAATGCGGGCAAGCTCTGCGCGCGGGGACAGGCCTCGATTCTGGATCTCTATGATCCGGACCGCGCTCGGGGTCCGAAGCGCAAAACCCGTTCGGGCCGTTGGGTGGAGGCTCGCTGGGAGGAGCTCGATGAGATCCTGGCCCAGGAGCTGCGGGCCCGGGCCTCCCGTGCGGTGCTTGTTACGGGCCCCTGGCATGGGCCGGCGCGTCAGGCCCTGCTGCGGGAGTTTCTGGCCGCTTTCCCGGGCGTGCGACATGTGGTCTTTGAGCCCCTGCCGGAGGCCACCCGACGCAAGGCCCAAGAGCTGGCCTATGGGGAGCCCGTGTTGCCCCGGTACCACTTCGATCGGGCCGAGGTGGTTGTGCTTCTTGGGGGCGATCCGCTGGGATCCGGGTATTCGGCCACGGAGTTCGCCCGCGGGTTCGGGCTGATGCGCAAGATCCGCGACGGCAATATGTCGCGCGTCTACGCCTTTGAGCCCGTCATGACGCTTTCCGGATCAAACGCGGATTACCGCTATCCTGTGCGGCCCGACGACCTGTGGAAGGTGGGTCTGGCCATCGCCCATCAGCTCATCCTCAAAGAGGGTCGGAGTCGCTTTGCCTCCGATCCGAACGTGCGCCGGGCGCTGGAGCCCTTTGATCCCGCTCGCGTGGCGGCCTGGACCGGTCTGCCTGAGGAGGTCTTTCAGAAGGTGGCCTCCGACCTGTGGGCGCATCGGGGCCGGGGGTTGGTCTACGCCGGTGGGCTGGAGTCGGAGACGTCGGAGGCGCTGGCCCTGCATCTGGCGGCCAACCTGCTCAACAGCGCCCTCGATAACGAGGGGGCGACGGTGGATGCCGGCGCGCCTGCGCTGGTCTCGCAGGGGGATCCGGCGCAGTTTCTGCGCCTCATTGAGGAGATGCGCGCCGGGCGCGTAGAGATGATCCTTTTTGCCGGGGTCAATCCGCTCTACGCCCTGCCTGCTGATCTGGGGTTGGCCGAGGCGCTCAAAAATGTGCCCGTGAAGGTGAGCCTCAACGACCGGATCGATGAGACCACCCAGGTGTGTGACTACCTCCTGCCCGGGCTCCATTACCTGGAGGCCTGGTTTGACGCCGAGCCCGTGCGCGGGCTCATGAGTGTATCCCAGCCGACGATTCGGCCGCTGTGGGATAACCGGGCTATGGAAGAGACGCTCATTGCGCTTGTGGATGCGGCGGGTGATGAGCGTTTCCGCTTCGTTCCTCCCGCGACGCCGGAAAACCCCAATCCGGGTCCCACGCGCATGTCTTTCTATCACTTCATCCGCAAGGTCTGGCGGGAGCAGGTCTATCCGAGTGCGGGGGTTGCGGCGGATTTCGAGACCTTCTGGCGCGGGGTTCTGCGCCAGGGCGTCTTCCAGAGCGCGGCCTTCCGGAATGCGCAGGCGCGTGCGCGCACCTTCCGGGTCGAATCCCTGGCCAGTTTGCCCGAGCCCGGTCCGGCCCCGGAAGGCCTGCGGCTGGTGCTCTATCGTTCCCCCCTGCATGGGGACGGGAGCACGATGAACAACGTCTGGCTCCTGGAGACACCGGATCCGGTCTCCAAAATCGCCTGGGATAATTTCGCCGCTATTTCCCTGGCTACGGCCGAACGGCTAGGCCTGAAGCCCGCTACGGAGGGCCCCGTCTACGGGCAGAAGGTGCCCCTGGTGGAGCTGGAGGCCGGAGGGGTAAAGCAGCGCATCCCCGTGCACATCCTGCCCGGCACCCACCCGGACGTGGTGGCTGTGATGGTAGGGTGGGGCCGGGAGGCCGTCGGAGCCGTGGGCAACGGCGTGGGGGTGAACGCCTTTCGCTGGGTCCGGGCTCAAGAGCAGGGGCTTGTCTACAGCGGATTGCCGGTGCGCATCACCCCCACGGGGGAATACTACGATCTGGTGGACATGCAGGGGCACAACTACATCACGGTAAAAGCCCCGCTGGTGGGCGAGCAGCATCGGCCCATTATCTTCGAGACCACGTTGCCCGAATATCGCAAAGATCCCAAGGCCGGTCAGGAGCATCACGGGCCGGAGGAGCCCATGTCCACCTGGAAAGATGAGCATCCCTATCCCGGCCATAAGTGGGGGATGGTCATCGATCTGAACGCCTGCATCGGCTGCAGCGCCTGCATGGTGGCCTGTCAGGCGGAAAACAACATCGCCGTGGTGGGCAAGCAAGAGGCTCTGCGGGGGCGGGAGATGCACTGGATCCGGATCGACCGCTACTATTCGGGGGATCCGGCCAATCCGCAGGTCGTCTACCAGCCCATGCTCTGCCAGCACTGCGACTACGCCCCCTGCGAGACGGTCTGCCCCGTGATCGCGACCATGCACAACGACGAGGGGCTGAACGTGCAGATCTACAACCGGTGCGTGGGCACGCGCTATTGCTCCAACAACTGCCCCTACAAGGTGCGGCGCTTTCACTGGTTTGAGTATCACCAGACCATCTACACGCTGTACGATCAGCAGATCCCCTCGCATAAATCGCAAGAGGTTGTCTCGCCCTTGCAGCTGGTGCTCAATCCGGATGTAACCGTGCGTGAGCGGGGCGTCATGGAGAAGTGCACCTTCTGTATTCAGCGCATCCGGGAGGCCAAGTATGTGGCCAAGGAGCGGGGCACGCCCCTACGCGACGGGGAGGTGCAGACAGCCTGCCAGCAGACCTGCCCGACGGATGCGATCATATTCGGGGATGTGAACGATCCCAACTCGCTGGTGCATCGGCTGCGGCAGGATCCGCGCGGCTATCTTGTGCTGGGTGAGCTCAATACCCGGCCGGCCATCACCTACTACACGAAGGTGCGTAACGTAGAGGAGCAGGCAGAAGGGCATCACACATGAGCACGGATCGCAGGGACAGCGCCATCGCGGTGCATGACGAGCTTTCGGCGGAACCCGCGCTGATTCCGGAGCACATTGAGCTACGGGATGTGACGCGCGATGTGGCCCGTCCCGTGGAGGCCAGGCCGGGCCCGCTGTGGTATCTGGCCTTTGGCCTGTCGGCCGCCGCGCTCGGGCTGGGTATCTGGGTGGTCTACAATATGTTCAGTCGGGGTCTGGGCCTGTTTGGCTACAACCACCCCGTCATGTGGGGCACCCTGATTACCAACTTCGTCTTCTGGGTCGGTATCGGCCATGCGGGTACGCTGATCTCGGCCATCCTGTTTCTGTTGCGGCAGCGGTGGCGGACCTCCATTAACCGCACCGCCGAGGCCATGACCATCTTCGCCGTGATCTGCGCGGCCCTGTTTCCGATCCTGCACATCGGTCGTCCCTGGCTGGCTTTCTGGCTCATTCCCTATCCCAACGAGCGCCTGCTGTGGGTGAACTTCCGCTCTCCGCTCGTCTGGGACGTCTTTGCGGTGAGCACGTACTTCCTGACCTCGCTGATGTTCTGGTATCAGGGATTGATTCCGGATCTGGCCACGATCCGGGACCGCGCCTCGGGCTGGAAGAAGAAGATCTACGGCATCCTCTCCTTTGGCTGGCAGGGCACGGCGCGGCAGTGGAACCACTACGAGCGCGCCTATGCGCAGTTTGCCTGGATCGCCACGCCGCTGGTGCTCTCCGTGCACTCCATCGTGTCTTTCGACTTTGCCGTCTCCCTGATTCCGGGATGGCATACCACGATCTTTCCGCCCTACTTCGTGGCCGGCGCCATCTTCTCCGGTTTCGGTATGGTGCTCTCGCTGATGGTCATCATGCGCAAGGTCTTCCGGCTCGAAGAGTACGTCACGCTCCGTCATGTGGATCTGATGTGCAAGGTGACGCTGGCCACGTCCATGATGGTGGGCTTTGCCTATACGACGGAGTTCTTCATGGCCTGGTGGAGCGAGGATCCCTTCGAGCGCTTCATCTTCGCCAACCGGCCCACCGGCGAGTACGCCTGGGCGTTCTGGACCATGGTGATCTGCAACGTGGTCATCCCCCAGCTGTTCTGGTTCCGGCGTATCCGCTACAACATGCTCGCCGTCTTTATCATCTCCATCTTCGTCAACATCGGGATGTGGTTTGAGCGCTATAACATCATCATCACGTCCCTGTACAAGGACTTTGTGCCCTCCAACTGGATGTACTTTACGCCCACGATCTGGGACATCGCCCTGTTGATCGGCTCTTTTGGGCTGTTCTTTACGCTCTTTTTCCTCTTTGCCAAGTTCTTCCCGACGATTGCCATCGCGGAAGTGAAAACGGTGCTCAAGTACCCGTATCGGAAAACCGTAGAACAAGTGGAGCGGGTGTAAGTTATGGGCCAGGCCAAGTACGTCGTGGGGCTATTTGCCGACCCGCATCGATTCGAGCACGCCTGTTCGGCCGCCACCGAGCGGGGCTGGAGGGGACTGGAGGCCTATCTGCCCTATCCGTTGCACGGCATCGAGCGCGCGCTTCGGCTGCGCCGTTCTTGGGTGACGGCGGCCACGAAAACCGCCCTGCTCGTGGGCGCCTCTCTGGGGATGACGTATGCCATCTGGACCTCCGCGGTAGATTATCCCGTAAACATCGGGGGGAAGCCTTTTAACTCCTGGCCGGCTTTCGTGCCCGTACTTTTTGAAAGCGGGGTCATTATCGGTGCGTTTACCAACTTCTTCTCCCTCTTGTATTCCTGTCGAATCTGGCCCGGGCGCAGGGTGCGTGTGATCGATCCCCGTCTGACGGACGATCGGTTCGCGCTGCTTGTGCCCCTGGCTCAGAAGGGGGTACGGCAGGAGGAAATCGAGGCCTTTCTCCGAGAGCAAGGGGCCGAGGACATCCGCTATGAATAAGGGCATGCTCCATATGCTGGTCCTGGCCGTGGGGTTGCTGGGGGCCGGCTGCGATCGATCGAACATCCGCAAAATCGAGTACATGCCGGACATGTATCGTTCGGCGGCGGTCAAAGCCCAAGAGCCGGGCGCCGTGCGCCTGCCTCCGGAGGGTACGGTGCCCCGCAATTACGAGCCCTACCATATAGCCTGGGAAGATACCCTGAGCGCGGATGCGCAACTCAATCCCCTGCCCAGGACGATGGAGGTGCTCCGGGTGGGACAGCGCTACTACAATATCTACTGCGGCGTCTGCCACGGGCCTCAAGGGGATGGGGATGGGCCTGTGGCGCCGCGTATGACCGTCAAGCCCCCGGTGCTGTATTCCTCCAAGCTGCGCCGGTGGCCAGATGGGCGCCTGTTTCACACCATCACCCTGGGGCAGGGCAATATGCCCGGCTACGGGTATGCCATCACGCCCGAGAAGCGTTGGGCCATTGTGCACTACGTGCGCGCCCTGCAGCGGGCGGCCTTTCCCACCCCGGAAGATCTCCAGGAGATGGAGGCGCTGGGGCTGAGTCCGCCGGCGCAGACAACGCGAACCGAGTAAAGCCAGGAGCCAACGGTCTATGGCCATGGAACAGAAGGTCTTTACCGCGGTTGCCGATCCCGGCCCGCTGGCCGTTTCGGATCGTCTGAGGCGTTTTGTGCTGGGCATCACAACCGTCGGGTTTGTGCTTTTCCTGCTCGGGCTGGCCCTGAATGCGCAGCGCGCCTGGGCCGCCTTTCTGGTCAATTACTTCTTCTTTCTGTCCATCGGCGTGGGCGGGATCTTCTTTGCTGCGCTGCACTACGTATCCGGGGCCTTCTGGTCGACCCCCGTGCGGCGGCTGGCCGAAGGGTTTGCCGCCTATCTGCCTATTGCGGCGGCTCTGCTTCTGGCCCTGCTGGCCGGCCTAGGGCAGCTTTACGGGTGGACCGACCACGATCGGTTTCACTTCGGACCCAGTAAGGCGGCCTATCTGAGCACGCCCTTTTTCATGGGCCGGCTGCTCTTCTATCTGGGACTGTGGATGCTCTTTGGGTGGCTGATCATCGGCAATTCCGTGCGCCAGGATCGGCTCCGGGATCCGGAGCTGACGCGGCGCAACGCCCGCCTGTCGGCCGCCTTCTTGGTGCTTTTCGGGATTACCTTCTATTTGGCCTCCGTCGACCTGCTCATGAGCCTGGAGCCCACGTGGTTTTCCACCATGTTCGGCGTCTATACCTTCGCCGGGCTCTTTTTGAGCACCATGGCCACGCTGGCCCTGATCACATTGACCGTGCGCCGGCATACGGCGCTCGGGGAAATCATCCAGGACTTCCATGTCCGGGATATCGGCACCTGGCTTATGGCTTTCTCCTGCTTTATGATGTACATCGGGTTTTCCCAGTTCATGCTCATCTGGTATGCCAACCTGCCCCTGGAGGCCTTCTTCATGATCAAGCGCACGGAAAACGGGTGGCAGTACCTGCTTGCCGCTCTTCCCGTGCTGAAGTGGGTCCTTCCCTTTATTGTGCTCATGCCCGACGCCTTTCGGGGACATCCGAAGGTGCTGCGCGCCGTGGCCGTCGGGGTTCTGCTGGGGCAATGGCTGGACCTGTTCTGGATTGTGTACCCGAGCTTCTATGAACACCCTGTGGTGCCCACCTGGATCGAGCTTGGAACGTTCCTGGGCTTTGCGGGGTTGTTTGGATTGGCTCTGCTGAACTTCTACGGCCGGTTTTCCATGCTGGCCGTGGGCGATCCCAAGTTGCTCTACAGTCTAAACGGCGGATACCTGAAATGAGGATGCTGGGGCGCTGGTTACTCAACCTCGTGGTCATGTTCCTGACCACGGCGGCTGTCGTCTACCTCTTTGTGCACTACTATCGCAAGGGGGAGCTGGAGGGAACCTACGCCAAGCTCTACCCCAGCGCGCAGGAACAGACGCAGGGCGCAGCTGCGCCGGCCGTGGATGTGGAGGCCTTGAAGGTGCCCACTCCGGAGCTCATCGCCAAGGGCGCCGAACTCTATAAGGTCAACTGCGCCTCCTGCCATGGGGAAACCGGCGAGGGCAATGGGCCGGCGGGATTGCGCCTCAACCCGAGGCCCCGGAATTTCCGGGCCGATCCCTTCAAGTACGGCACCAGTGTGGCCGCTCTGCACGGAACGCTCACAAACGGGATTCCGGGCACTTCTATGCCCGCCTTCAATTGGCTCTCTGAAGAAGAGCGGTACGCCCTTGTGCACTACCTCCGGGCGGAGATGATCCCCAACCCGGAGCCGGAGGCCGGATCCGCGATGGCCGCCTCCGGACAGGGGACGGCCTCCTCCGTTCCCGCCCCCCCGGTGGAGGAAAAGCCCACCGAGCGCATTCCGGTTAGCCTGGCCATGGAGCGTCTGGCCGAAAGGGCCCCGCAGGCGCAACCGCGCCCCGTGGACCCGGCCCGCTATCCCGGAGCTAGCCTCTATGCGCAGCTGTGCGCTTCCTGCCACGGGGAGCGAGCAGAGGGGGGGATCGTGCTGGGGCGTTTCGGATCCGATCCCCGAAGTCGGGTGGTCACCGCCCCCCTGGCCGTGCCGGAGGCACCCTGGATTCTGGATCGCGGCTACTTTGAGCGCGTCGTAACCGGGGGATTGCAGGGTCGGCTCATGCCCGGATATGGCACGCTGACGCGGGCCGAGCTGGAGGCCCTGTATGAGTATCTCAAAGCGCTGGCTACAGGAGAATGAGCGTCATGTTGCGACAGGTCCGCTCTCTTGTGCCTTTCCTTGCGGGGCTGGGCCTTCTTGCCGGGTGCCGGTTCGCCGACCCGGAGGCCACAACGACCTGGCTTTTCGATCCGGCCACGCCTATAGCCGAGGCGGTGCGGCAGAACTTCTGGTACACGGCCTCCCTGGTCGCCCCGTTTCTCATCCTGGCCGAGGCGCTTTTGATCTACGTCATCTTTCGCTTCCGGGCTCGACCGGAACGCAAGCCGGCCAGTTTTCATGAAAACGTCAAGCTGGAGATCTTCTGGACCCTTGTTCCGGCCGTGACGCTGGTCATGATCGCCGTGCCTTCCTTTCAGCTGTTGCGTCAGATCACCCACGTGCCGGCGGATACCGAGTTGGAGGTGCAGGTCTTCGGGCATCAGTTCTTCTGGCGCTACGAGTACCCCGAGTACGGGATTACGCTCTCGGATGAGCCGCTGGTTCTGCCCGCTAACAAGAAGGTGGCGCTCAGTTTCTCCAGCGTCGATGTGATCCACAGCTGGTGGGTGCCCGCTTTCGGCTTCAAGCAGGACGCCAACCCCGGCCGGGTGGCCACTCGCTGGGTTCAGGTCAAGCCGGGGTACTACAAGGGGCAGTGCGCCGAACTCTGCGGGGCCCTGCACGGAGTGATGTGGATCGAAGTGGTGGCCCTGCCGGAGGAGGCCTTCCGCCAGTGGGTCCTTGCCCGCAAACGCGGAGAGGCTCCCTCGATCGAAGAGCTCCGGGCCATGTTGCCGAATCCTGCTATAGCACACCAGGAGGGCTAAGGGCGATGGCGCAGACCATACAGCAGCCGATGACGTTCTACAGCCGGTGGCCGAAGCCGTTGGCCGTCATAGCCGACTGGCTTACGACTACAGATCACAAGAAGATCGGGATCATGTACCTGGTCTACTCCCTGCTCATGGCCATCGTCGGCGGGGCCATGGCCGGGATGATTCGCACCCAGCTGGCCGTGCCGGACAATACGTTCCTGCGCCCGGAACTGTACAACGAGATCCTCACCCTGCACGGCACGATCATGATCTTTTTTGTGGCCATGCCCGCGCTGGCCGGATTTGGTAACTACCTGGTGCCGATCCTCATCGGCGCGCGTGATATGGCCTTTCCGCGCCTGAATGCTTTCTCCTTCTGGCTCCTGGTGCCCTCCGGGATACTCATGCTGGCCAGTCTTTTCGTGGAAGGGGGAGCGGCTGCGGCCGGCTGGACGAGCTATACTCCTCTGGCTTCCAAGCAGTACATGGCCACCCCGGGGGTGGATATGTGGATTTTCAGCCTGCACCTGGCCGGGCTTTCCTCCATCCTCGGGGCCGTGAACTTCATCGTCACCACGCTCAACATGCGCGCTCCGGGCATGCGCATGATGGAGATGCCGCTTTTTGTATGGGCCTGGTTTGTGACGGCCACCCTGATTCTGGTCGCCATACCCGTGCTTTCCGGGGCGCTGACCATGCTGCTCACGGATCGACTGCTGGGCACGAACTTCTTCAAGATCTCCGAAGGAGGGGATCCCCTGCTCTGGCAGCATTTGTTCTGGTTCTTCGGGCATCCGGAAGTCTACATCGTCATCCTGCCCTCTTTTGGCATCATCAGCCACGTACTGGCCGCCTTTGCGCACAAGCGCATTTTCGGCTACCCCGGCATGGTGATCGCCATCGCGGCCATCGGGATCGTGGGCTATCTGGTCTGGGCCCACCACATGTTCACTACGGGCCTTTCTACGCTCAGCCTGCTGCTCTTTAGCGCCTTCTCGATGGTTATCGCCATTCCCACAGGGGTGAAGGTCTGGAGCTGGCTGGCCACGGTCTGGGGAGGTACGATCCGCTTTACGACCCCGATGAAGTTCGCCCTGGGCTTTGTGGCCCTTTTCATTCTGGGGGGTATGGGCGGTATTTTCCTGGCCAACGTGCCGCTTGATCTTTCCCTGCACGATACGTACTTCGTGGTGGGGCATTTCCACTACGTCTTCGCCGGGGGTACGGTGGTGGCCCTTCTTGCGGCCACGTATTTCTGGTTCCCCAAGATGACGGGCCGTTTTCTGAGTGAGAAGCTGGGCACCTGGGTGTTCTGGCTCTTTTTCCTGGGCGTGCTCCTGTCCTTCATGGTCATGCATTTTCTGGGTATTCTGGGTATGCCCCGGCGGGTCTACACGTATCGGCCGGAGTTCACTACGCTCAACCAGCTTGTGACGGCCGGATACGGGCTTCAGCTCATCGCCGGGCTGTTGTTGCTCTTCGATATCCTGCGCACCCTGCTGAGGAAGCCCGCCCGGCCTCTGCCGCCGGACCCCTGGGGGGTGAACGAGGTGCAGAAGACGCTCGATTGGGTCACCGCAAGCCCGCCTCCGCCGTACAATTTCGAACGTACGCCCACGCCCGACCAGTGGCGGCATGCGCCTTCGGCGGAGGTGGCCAGATAAAAGGAAAACGCCATGTCCGGGCTATCGACGCCCTATGCGGCCGACGCCCGCGCGGCGGGAGTGCTTGCTGATCCCCCGCGCCGGCTGGGTGCCTGGATGCTCTGGTTGGCCGTGCTTGTCTTCGGGCTTATGGGGCTTGGAGGATACGTGCGGCTCTCCGGATCCGGGCTCTCCATCCCCGAGTGGCCCATCATCAACGACAGCCTGCTTCCGCCCATGACCGAGGAGGACTGGCAGGCCGTCTACCGCACCTACCACATCGTCATCGAAAGGGTAGATCCGGAACAGCACTATGAGGGTCCCGCCGTGGGGGTCATCCCTATGGAGCGGTTCCAGGTGATGTTCTGGATCGAGTACGCGCACCGGTTTGTGGCCGCGCTGGTGGGCATCGTCTTCCTGGTCCTGTTCGTGCAGGTCGTGCGTAATGCGGCTCTGCGGCGCCGCTACGGGTTGCGCTTCACCTGGCTTGCTGTACTGCTCCTGGCCCAGGCTATTCTGGGCGGGGTCGTGGTCAAATCCGACCTCAAGCCGGAAATGGTGACCGCCCATCTCGGGATGGCCAGCCTGTTTCTGGGGTTTGTGGTGTGGACCGCCCTGCAGATGCTCGATGCTGGTCGCGTTCGCCGTCCGGCCAGGCCGTATCCGTGGGCGGTAGCGGCGCTAAGCGCCACGGCCCTGCAGGTGTTGCTGGGGGGGCTGGTAGCGGCCAACTACGCGGGGCATTTCATGAACACCTTCCCCACGATGGCAGGGTACTGGATTCCGCCCGGATTGTGGTCTGCGGATTTCGAGCCAGCCCTCTTGAACCTGTTCCACAACAAGGTGCTTGTGCAGTTTCTGCATCGCTGGTGGGCCTGGGTGGTGGCCGGGCTTGTTGTTGCGCTCGTATGGGTATCGCTGCGCACGCCGGCGATCTCCGCCCGCGGCCGGTTGCTACTCCGGGCCGTGTTCTCCGTGCTCGTGCTGCAGCTTCTGCTGGGCATCGCCACGCTCCTGCTTCAGGTGCCCATCGCTCTGGGCCTGGCGCATCAGGTGGTGGGGTTTGGATTGCTCGTGATCCTGGTGGCCATTACCTACGAGTTGCGCTATGCGCCTGCGGCATTATCTGGCTCTTAGCAAGCCCACCATTACCCTGCTGGTGCTGGTTACGGCCGCCACGGCGCTTGTAGCCGAGGGAAGCACGCTCCATCGGCCTCTGGATTTCCTGCTTATTCTACTGGCCATATTCGCCACCAGCGCCTCGGCCAACGCGCTCAACCAGTACTTTGAGCGCGATCGGGACGCGCAGATGCGTCGCACGGCCGAGCGCCGCCCCCTGCCCCGGGGACTGATCCGTCCGCAGGAGGCGCTTCTTTTCGCCCTCGGGATGGGGCTTTTGGGGGTGGGACTGCTGGCCTGGCGCTACAACGGGCTGAGCGCTTTTCTCGCCCTGCTCACGATCGGCTTTTACAGCTTCTTCTATACCCTCTGGCTTAAGCCCCGCACAGCGCAGAACATCGTCATCGGTGGGGCGGCCGGGGCCATGGGGCCGGTGATCGCCTGGGCGGCGGCCACGGGGGGACTGGAGTTGGCGCCGTGGATTCTGTTTTTGGTGATCTTCTTCTGGACCCCGCCCCATTTCTGGGCCTTGGCCCTCATGGTCAAGCAGGACTATGAACGCGTGCGTCTGCCCATGATGCCCGTGGTCCGGGGGGATCTCTACACGCTGCGGCAGATCCTGCTCTACAGCGCGGTCACCTTCCTGGTCAGCCTGATCTGGGCGATGCGGGGGGCGGGGGCGGTGTATTGGGTCTTTGCTCTCGTGCTGGGGATCTGGTTTCTGTATCGGGCCTGGGATTCCTATCGGCGACGCACGGTGGAGTCCTACCGGCGCCTGTTTGGCACCTCGATCCTGTACCTGCTTGGGCTCTTTGTGGGGGTGATGCTGGATACCGTCTTCCGCGGGGGGAGCTGGACGCGATGAGGGGCGATCGCAGTAAGTGGTTGCTGGTGGGCCTGTTGCTCCTGGCCGGATTCATGTTCGGCTTTGCTTTCCTGAACGTCCCCCTTTTTCAGCTTTTCTGTCGGGCGCTGGGAATCAATCTCTCTCCGAACAACCCGGCGGTGCGCCCGCTCGGAGAGGTAACCGCCGCTCGGAGCGTACGCGTGGCCTTCGTGGCCTCTGTGGCCGATCGTCTCCCCCTGCGCCTGCAAGTAGAGGAGGTACTGCAGACCTACCGGCTCGGTACGCAGGGCAGGAACCTCTACTGGGTGGAGAATCTTTCCTCCGATACGGTGTATTTTAGGGCCATTCACAGCGTGGTTCCGGAAGACGCGGCCCGAAAAATGACCCTGCTGCAGTGTTTCTGCTTTGATGACATCACCCTGCTTCCGGGCGAACGCCGGCAACTGCCCGTGGTATACGCCTTCAGCCCGGATCTGCGCGCCGACGTGGGTCGGATTACGATGAGCTATACGCTGTACCGACGGGAGCCCCATGAGCGTACACCCGCCCGTTGATCCCCGCACCGATCCGGCCCTGCGCCGGCGCAACCGCCGGCTGGGTATCGTGCTTTTGCTCGTTATGCTCGCCATCGTCGGATATACGTACTGGTGGATCCGCACCTATGGTAATCTGCCGGATCCCCGGGCTACCCGATCCCAACAGGAGCAACCCAAACAACCATAACAGCCATGACGGAGCCAATGCACGCACCACAGCACCACCACGACGACCCCATGAGTCACGTAAGCCCCCCGAGCTTCTGGCCTCTCCTGGCCGCCCTGGGGGCAGGGATCCTCTTTTCCGGCATCGTGCTGTACTTCTATGGCAGCCCGCTGGGCACCTGGGCCCTGCTCATCGGCGGTGTGGGGGCGCTGGGCTCCCTGATCGGATGGGCTACGGAGATCCTCACCCAGCATGTGCACGATCCCGATGAGCTACAGCGCATGCTTAACCGGGGGTTTTTGTTCTTCCTGATCTCCGAGGCCGCCATCTTTGCAGCCTTTTTTGCCCACTACTACTACCAGCGCCTGCTGGTCTTTGAGAGCTGGCCTCCAGCGGGAGCGCCCGAGCTGGAGACCCAGCTGCCGGCCATCGCCACGTTGATTCTGCTGACCAGCGGGGTTACCGCGCGTATTGCGCGCAGCCGCTTTGTGCAGCGGGGGGCGCGCAGCGCGGCCAAGACGTGGATTCTGGTCACAATAGCGCTGGCCAGCATCTTTCTGGCCATGGAGGCCTACGAATGGGGCGTGCTCAAGGAGTTCGACAACTTTACCCACCAGACCACCATGGCCGGCACGTACCTGTATATCATGACCGGCTTTCACGCCCTGCACGTCTTGACGGGCATTGTGCTCTGGGCCCTGGTGTACGTGCGTCTGGAGCTGGGGCACATGAGCCCGAAGTACCACTTCGCCTTCAACGCCGCGGGCTGGTACTGGGACTTTGTGGATCTGGTCTGGGTGTTTCTGTTCTTCAGCATCTACCTGATCTAGGCCCTCCAGAGGCGTCTCCGTATGCGGGCCGGGCCAGAAAGCCCGGCCCTTTTCGTCTGGATTCAGGTGGGATGGGAAGTGGACGCCTTCTGCTCGTTTGTTAAAAAAAGCGGGGTGCGCTTAGAAGCAGGACGGGCACGCCGGACGGGGTGGGCCCGCTCCGGGGATGCATAAGCCAGAAGCGGGCCAGCCGCTTTGTGGTGGCCTGAGACCGAGGATGAACGGGCTCCGGAAGGGATCCGTCTGAGCCGTGAGCGCACTCGGGGGTAGGCCGGTGTGTGCCGGGTTCGTGATGGCCGGAAGGCCTGCGAAAAGGCCCTCCGGCGGGTGTATCGTGACCCGCAACCACACGGGGGCGTCCGCCCCGGGTGCTGAGGCAGGATGTGCGCTTGGCGCAAGCGGTCAAGCAACGGCTGGGCACGTGGTCGGGGTGGAAATGCGCCCGGTCGTGGGGGAGCCGCTAGCCTGTCCCTGCTGTGTGCACGAGGAACGTGAGGCGCAACACCCATGCTTTTGCGAAGCAGCCAACGAGCTGGGATGCGCTGGTGCGGCTTGTTTGTTTGAGCGCCGCGTTGCGTCCGCATCGGGCGTTGCGAGAGCGCGTTGGAGGCTTGCCGGGCGGGCGGCGCTATCGGCCCCGCAGGCCCGCTATGGCGATTGGCCTGGCTGAGCATGTCTGGGGTTGGGAAGAATTCCTGAGCTTCAGACATTAGTAACTACCGGGAGGATAGGCCGTGCGGCTGTTTTCCTCCGCGCCGGACTCTTCCTCCCAGGGCAGCAGCCCGCCCTGTTCTGACCAGCGGCAAAGCCTCGGACCGGTTTCGTCCCAGAGCAACAGGGTTCTTGTTTCCATCCAGGCCCCCACGTTCCAGTACCATCCCCCTCCGGGTAGAGGCAGGCGTTTGGGGTAGTGTGTATGGGCGCATACGATGTGTCGAACCTTTCCGGAGCCTGCCAGCGCACAGGCGGCGCGGTATCGAGGATCCATGTGGTTTCGATCCGGGTCTTTTCCCCGCCTGCGTAGCAGACGCGCAATCCGGGCGGCCAGCTCCAGACCCACAGGCTCCGGCAGCAGGAGCCGATAGAGTCGATTTGGCACCGGATGGAGCAGTATCCGGTATCGCCAGCCCCGGTGGGGCCACTCGTGTCCGTGGGCAAGCCATACGGGTTCGCCGTAGAAGGTTTCCTGGATCGGGCCGTGTCTCAAGCGCACCCCGTGGTGGGGCCAGAACGTGCCCGTCCAGGCGTCGTGGTTGCCGACCAGAAGTGCGATGTCGACGCCTCGCTGGAGCACTTCGAGCAGCTTCTCTACAACGGGTCGGTATCGAAGGGGGTAGCGCCCTGGCCCGTATTCGATCCAGCAGTCAAACAGATCGCCGAGCACATAGAGCCGGTCCCCCTCGCTGAGCATGTCGAAAAGCCCCCGCAGGGCGATCCAGGCCGGATCGCGATCCAGTTCCGGGCTATAGGGAAGATGGGCGTCGGCCAGGAGAACGATCATGATCGGGATTCATAGAGGCGGCCGATGCCCCGACCCAGAAGGGCACCGGCCCCTATAGCGGCCAAGGGGCGCAGCCCGTACTCATGTACCCCATGGGGAATGGGGAGCTTGAGCCAGATCGGGCCCTCGGCCAGCGTCCAGGCCAGCAGCATGCCGGCTCCCCCCCAGAGGCCCAGGCCCAGGGCGGCGGCCCAGGTATCGGGCGCATCCCGAAAGACAAGGCCAAAGAGCCGTCCCAGGGCCAGAGCACCTGCGAAGCCGCCCAATCCCCAGCCAAGCCATCCGTCCTGCAAGACGGTGCGCGTCAGACGAAAAAGCAAATCCGCGCTCAGCACGGCCAGGGCGTATTCGAGGAGAAAACGTCCCCGCCCATCGGAAGCGGGATGATTCCAGCGCCAGTGAAAATGAGCGCCGATAAGGCTGATGAGCACCCAGTAAAGCCCCATGAGCCCCCAGTACCCCAGATACGTGCCCAGGGGACGCACCAGGGGCTGGGAGTACAGGCCCGTGATGAGCAGGCCCATAGCGGCATAAAGAAAAACGTATCTGTTCATCAGGCAGGTTCGGTTTCGAATTTTTCGGGATGGCTGATGGCCTCTAGCGTGCGCACCAGCTCCACGGTGGGGCGCACGTCGTGCGTGCGTATGATACTGGCCCCCTTGAGCACGGCCACCGCCGTGGCGGCCAGGGAGGCGTAGAGCCGCTCCAGGGGGGGCTTGCCCCCCAGCACCAGCCCCAGTGTGGATTTGCGCGATACCCCGATCAGAATGGGGCGGCCCAGGGAGCGCAGCTGGCCCAGATCGCGCACCAGACGCAGGTTGTCCGCCGGCCGCTTGCCGAAGCCAAAGCCCGGATCGAGCACACAGTAGCGTATGCCCGCCTCCTCGGCCCGACGGGCGGCCCGAGCCAGTGCGGCTTTGACCTCCGCTACGACATCTATGTAGGTGGCCTCCTGCACGATCGCTCCGGGTGAGCCCACCAGATGCATAAGCACAATCGGCGCCCCGAAGGCGGCCACGGTGGGCAACATGTCCGGATCGAAGCTTCCGCCGCTGATATCATTGACCAGATGAGCCCCGGCCTCCAGAGCGGCCCGCGCCACGGGGGCCTTATACGTGTCCACAGAGATGATGGCCTCCGGAAACCGACGCCGGATCGCCTCAATGACGGGAAGCACCCGACGCAGCTCCTCTTGAGCCGATACGGGCTGGGAGCCTGCTCCGTAGAATCGGCCCCGGGGGCGGCTCGACTCCCCGCCCACATCGATTATGTCGGCTCCCTCCTGGAGCATTTGTTCTGTCCGCCTGAGCGCGGCATCCGGATCCAGATACAGCCCTCCATCGCTGAACGAATCCGGGGTGACGTTCAGAATCCCCATGATGCGCACGCGACTTCGCAGATCCAGAAGTCGGTCGTGCAGTACGAGGCGAAACGGATCAAAAAGTTCCATAGGACCCCTGAATCCACCACGCCGGTAAGTTAACGGCATCCTCTTTTGGCTTGCCAGTGCGGATTGCTAATTTCTGGACCTATGCGCACTCGGTGGGTTTGGGGACATCGGCAGATCGCTCGGCGACTGTTCTGTGCCGCTCTGGGGGTGCTTTGCGGACTCAGCCCGTCTTCCTCGAGCCGGTCACAGCCCGCGTTTCGTCCCGTACCCAGTGTGCTCGATTTTCCTCAGAGCGCCGTAGAGGGCATCGCTCAGGATAGCCTGGGGTTTCTCTGGATCCTCACCCTGGAAGGCCTGGTGCGTTTCGACGGGCTTAAGAGCGATCTCTGGCCAATGCCCGATGAGCCGAGGTTGTCGCCGGTGTTCCCCTTCCCTCGGATCTGGGTGGATCGGTTCAATGCGCTCTGGTTGCTGGCCGGCGAGGTGAGCAGGCGTCTGGAGCCGGGCCGGTTGCGCTGGCAGCGCGTTGCGGGCCTGGTTGTGGCCGACTCCGCCGGTCATCCCTGGCGATGGTATGCCAACCGGTGGGCGCGCTGGAATCCTCTGCAGGCGGCCTGGCGGGAAGTGGTCGCGTTATCCCCCGTAGAGCAGTGGCTGTACTTCGATGGTCGTTATGCGCTGGCGCTGGATGCGGATCAGATCCGGGTGTACCGGATCGATGTCCCCGGGCAGGTGCGGGCCGTTTCCCTTCAGGGCGCGCTGGCCGCCCGCCGCGCGGGGCAGGCCTTTGAGGTTTTGACCCGCTCCGGCATCTGGCTTCTGCCTCTGAACGGGGACCGGATGCGGCAAATCGGGCCTGCGCCCGAGGTGGGCCAGGTGCGGGCCGTCTGGGTGGATCCGGATGGGGCCTGGTGGGTGGGGGGATCGGCGGGCCTGGCCCGCTGGCAGGGGGAAAGCTGGCGCTTTTTCGGCCTCGAAGCTCCGCGGCCGGAGCCCATCCGGGATCTGGTGCGCGTCATTTTCCGGGATCGGAACGGTATCCTCTGGGTGGGTTCGAACTGGGGCTTGTATCGGCAGATCCCCCATGATCGGCCCTTCTACCACACAGGCGGGGAGATGCGTTTTGTCTCCGCGTTTGTCGCAAGCGCAGAGGGCGAGCTGTTGGTGGGCGCGATCACGGGCGCCCTGTGGCGCCTGGGTAAGGGGGGATCCCCGAGTCGGATCTCCTTTGCTCGTGATCCCGGTCCGATATGGGCGCTGGCGCGCACGCCGGACGGAGCGATCTGGATCGGAGCCAACGCGGGCCTGTTTCGGCTCACCTCTCAGAGGAGGGCCATGCTATTTCGTCGCACGCCCCCCATAAACCAGCTCGTTGTGGATTCCAGCGGGGTGCTGTGGGTGGGAACCAGCTCCGCTATCTACCGTTTCCGTCCTCCGGCTTTGTGGGATTCTCTGCCCCTGCCTCCTCTGGAGGGCATTCGCGCCTGCTATCCGGAGGGGGATAGCCTGTGGATCGGCACGGACCGAGGGCTGTTTTCCTGGTCTTTGCGAACCGGGAGGCTTTTGAGCTGGCCGCTGGACTCCCTGCGATCCCGGGCGGTCACCTACGTGGGCCGGGATCGGCACGGAACGCTGTGGGTCTGTACAGCAGGTGGGCTCTTTCAACACTGGGGGAACAGGTTCCGGGCCGTTTCCCTGGATCCCGAGGCCCCCTCTCGGATGGTATACGGATTCGTGGAGGACGACCGGGGAGCGTTGTGGTTGTCCACCAATCGGGCGTTGTACCGGCTTGATCCCCGCTCCGGCCGGTTCTGGTCGTATCGATCCGGTCCGGAGCTCGGGATCATCGAATTCAACCGCGGGGCGTTCTATCGAGATCCTCGAGGGGATCTCTGGTTCGGGGGGGACAGAGGCGTACTCCGGGTGGAGGCCGCACGATGGCAGCCGGATCCTCAGGCGCCGCGCCCTATATTGCGCCTGTTGCGCTGGCAAGATGGACCCCGAGCAGGGGAGCGTTTCATCTCCGACCCCTCACGAGCGCTTTCGGTGCGCTACAGCTGGAAGGCCTCATTGAGCATAGAGCTCTCCGCCGTTGGGTATCTGGAGGCGGAGCGGTTTCGTTTTGCCTATGCCCTACAACGTGGCCGGGAGCGGAGCTGGGTCGAACTCGGGTCCAGACGCTCGCTCTTTTTCGGCGCTTTGCGGCCGGGTCGATACACTCTGTGGGTGCGATCGGCCAATGCCGACGGGCTCTGGGGGGCGGAGCGGATGTTGCTCAAGCTGACCATCACCCCGCCCTGGTGGGAGACATGGACTTTCCGACTGGCTCTGCTTGGCGGCCTGTTGGCCGCGTTGGCCTTTCTTTTCTGGATCCGGATTCAGCGCCTCCGGGAGCGCGCGCAGCTGCGCGCCCGTCTGGCGGCTGATCTCCACGACGAGCTGGGCAGCGAGCTGGGCCTGATGGCTATGGAGTTCTCCCTGCGGGCGCAACAGATCGATGAGCGCGACGAACAGGCTTTCCTCAACCGGCAGGCCGATCGGCTGCGCGACCTGGGTCGTGTGCTCTCCGATCTGGTCTGGTCGCTGGATCCGCGCTACGATACCCTCTGGGACTGGCTGCTGCGTCTGCGCGCGACGGCCTCTGGGCTGCTGGGAGAGCAACTGCACTGGAGCCTGCAGACCGATATCCCGGATTCGGCGCAGAGGAGCTTCGTGCTGCCCTCCGATGTGCGTTTTCACCTGCTTCGCTTGCTCCGGGAGGCGCTCTATAACGTGCGGCAGCATGCCCGGGCCAGTCGGGTCGAAATTTTCCTTTCCCTGCAGCGGGGGGAGCTACTGCTCCGGTGTAGAGATGACGGGGTGGGATTCGACCCCGAAAAACTCCCCCGACGAGGGGGATTGCACTACATGGAGGCGCGGGCGCGGGCGCTCCGAGGACGATGGTCGCTACGGAGCGCTCCCGGCAAGGGAACGCAGATCGAGATCCGCGTTCCCCTCCCGCGATCGCGGGATGCGCTTCGGGGCAGAGGGATATTTTCTTGCCTTTTGTGGAGAGTCCGAGCGTAATCGTCTGGATCATCGAGGACGACCGGAAGGTCCGTGAAGCCCTGCAGGCCCTGCTGGCGTCTCGTTATCGGATTCGGACCTTTGAGACGGCCGAAGGGGGGCTGATGGCCCTCGAGAAGCTGCAGGAGCGGCCCGATGTGCTGCTGCTCGATCTGGGGCTTCCGGGTCTTTCCGGCCTGGAGGCGCTGGAGCGGTTCCGATCCCGCATACCCGAGCTTCGGATCGTCGTGCTCACCGTCTTCAACGATCCGGATACGATTTTTCGGGCCCTCTGCGCCGGCGCCTCGGGATACCTGCTCAAAAGCGGAGAGCTGGAGCGCGTCTCCGAGGCGGTTGAAGAGGCTCGTCAGGGCGGTGCGCCGCTGGACCCGGTGGTGGCCGCCCGGGTACTGGAGATGTTCCGGCGTTTTCCCGTGCCGCAGCACACCACGCTGGCTCTTTCCGAGCGGGAAAAGGAGGTGCTCCGAGCGCTGGCCGAGGGCCTCAGCAAACCGCAAATCGCCCGACGTATGGGGCTGAGCGTGCACACCGTGGATGCGTACGTGCGGACGATATATGAGAAGCTGCACGTGCACAGCCGCACGGCGGCCGTGGCGCGCGCGCTTCGGGAGGGGCTGATCTAAAAAACATGTGCGTTACGCGATCGCGTAATGCGCGGTGGGGAGGCCGTTGCTTTTTTAGCGTGCCGATGTCGCCCCTGAGGGGGGTAACTCTCCCAACCCGCCGCGGTTCGTTCCCGGGAACGGGGCGAACCGCTTTCTTTTCCGGGATTTTTCCCCCTTGCACAGAGCCGTTGCGTTTGCCCTCTGAAGAGGGGCAACTTCGACTGGCTTTTCCGAATTGCAGCCATACGGGGGATTTGTTATGCCGTATATCGAGGAAGTCGTCGCGCGCGAAATTTTGGACTCGCGCGGTAACCCGACCATCGAGGTGGACGTCTACACCGATGAAGGTATACTGGGCCGGGCGGCGGTGCCCAGCGGGGCCTCTACCGGAGAACATGAAGCCGTCGAACTGCGCGATGGGGATCCGGAGCGCTACGGGGGAAAAGGCGTGCGCCGTGCAGTGGAGCATGTGCAAAACGAGATCGCCGAGGCCATTGTGGGGATGAGCGTCTTTGAGCAGGTCCGAATCGATCGCACGCTCATCGAGCTCGATGGCACCCCGAATAAGTCCCGGCTTGGGGCCAACGCCATTCTGGGGGTTTCCCTGGCGGTGGCCCGGGCGGCGGCGGCCACGCTCAATCAACCCCTGTTTCAGTATCTGGGCGGCCCCATGGCTCGTACCCTGCCCGTGCCGTTGATGAACATCATCAATGGGGGCCGGCATGCGGACAACAACGTAGATTTCCAGGAGTTCATGATCGTCCCCGCCGGAGCGGACTCCTTTTCTGAGGCTCTCCGCATGGGGGTGGAGGTCTTTCACGCTCTGCGCCGGGTGCTTGAGGAGCGGGGATACAGCACGGCCGTGGGTGATGAGGGAGGGTTCGCCCCCAGCCTGAAGTCCAATGAAGAAGCGCTGGAGCTCATTCTCCGGGCCATCGAGCAGGCCGGATATGAGCCGGGTGAGGACGTGTTTCTGGCCCTCGATCCCGCCATGAGCGAGCTCTGGGATCGTCGCCAGCACCGCTACGTGCTCTCCAGATCCACCGGAGAGGTGTTTGCGGCCGAGGATCTGGTGCGCTTCTGGGAGCGATGGGTCGAACGGTATCCTATCGTCTCCATCGAAGATGGGATGGCTGAGGACGACTGGGAGGGCTGGAAGCTGCTGACCGAGGCGTTGGGCGCTCGGGTGCAGCTGGTGGGAGATGACCTGTTTGTGACCAACACGCGTCGATTGCATCGGGGTATCCTGCAGGGGGTGGCCAACGCCATTCTGGTCAAGGTCAATCAGATCGGCACACTCACCGAAGCCTGGGAGGCGGTGCGCATGGCTCAAGGGGCCGGATATGCGGCCATCATCAGCCATCGCTCCGGGGAAACGGAGGATACCACGATCGCCGATCTGGCCGTGGCCACCGAGTGCGGGCAGATCAAAACGGGGTCCGTTTCGCGCTCTGAGCGCCTGGCCAAATACAACCAGCTCTTGCGTATCGAAGAGATGCTCGACGAGATGGCTCGTTTCGCCGGCCGGGAAGCCTTCCGCGGCTTGCGCTGAGCCTGTATTTTCATCAGGCCCCATGCCCTGTGCTATCGGCATCGATATCGGAGGCACTTTTCTCAAAGCCGGGCTGGTGACGGCCAGCGGAGAACTGCAGCACTTCCTGCAACTGCCCACGGAGGCCGAGCAGGGCCCGGATTCGGTTATAGCCCGCCTCGCCGAGGCTGTGGAGGCGCTATCGGCCAGAGCACCGGAGCCGGTGGTGGGTATCGGCATCGGCTGCGCAGGTCATGTGGACGCGGCAGGTCAGCGGGTTTCCTACCCGCCGAATTTCCCCGGTTGGACCGTGGTGCCCCTCGTCGATCGACTCCGAGAACGCCTCCTGTTTGCCGGGCCTATTCTTCTGGACAACGATGCCAATGCGGCCGCTCGCGGGGAGGCCGCCTTCGGGGCCGGACGCGGCTTGAAGCATTTCCTGCTCATCACGCTGGGAACGGGTGTGGGCGGGGCGGTAGTGCTCGATGGTAAGGTCTGGCGCGGCCTTTCCGGTGGGGCTGGAGAGTTCGGGCATACCACGATTCACTATCGGGGACCCCGGTGTAATTGCGGGGCTCGCGGATGTATCGAGGCCTACGTCGGGGAGGCATACCTGAAGCGCCAGGTTCGGCTCCTTCTGCGTCGGCATCCGGAAAGCGCCCTTTTTCCCCTGCTCGCAAGCCGACGCAAGATACGCATCCACGACCTGCTTGAGGCGGCCCGATCCGGCGATGCCCTTGCGCAGCAGATCCTGACCCGCGCCGGACGCCGGCTTGGCTATGCGCTCGTAAACGTGGTACACCTGCTCGATATCCGCACCGTGCTCATAGGCGGTGGGGCTTCCCATGCCGGAGAGTGGATATTGGAACCGGTCCGGGAAGCCCTCCTGGAACGGCTTATGCCTCCTTTCCGGGAAGGTATTGAGCTCCGCCTTGCTGCGCTGGGTAATCGGGCCGGTGTCCTGGGCGCGGCGCAACTTGTCTTCGAGCAGACAGGCTGAACATGTTCGGCCTTGGGCTTCTGCTATGGGCTCTGCAGGCCCAGCCGACCGATACGGCAGCGGGCCTGGTGCGTTTCTCCGTTCGGGATTCCCTTTTGGCCAGCGTGGATTCATCCGCCCTGCGCCTGCGCCTGTTTGGAGGGGTTCGCCTGCAGTACGAGGGGATTGTGCTTGAGGCCCCCGAGGTGGAGCTCAACACGGCAACCCGGATGCTCGAGGCCCGGACGGTCGGGACCGAGCTACCCCGCCTGACCGAAGAAGGGCAACAGCTCATCGGCCGGGAGATCGCCTACAACTACCGCACACGCCGGGGACGCGTTCTGGAGGTGCGTACCCGTCTGGAGAGCAACAGCCTCCAGGCTTCGGTGGCCAAGCAGGTGTCTCCGGGGGTGTTTTTCGTGCAGGGAGCGCGATTTTCCACCTGCGAGCGGGAACACCCCCACTTCTTCCTGCAGGCCGGTCGGATGAAGTTGATCGAGAACCGGGAGCTCCTGGCGCAGAATATCCTTCTGTATGTGCTCGATCTGCCCACGCCCGTCTGGTTACCCTTTGTTTTCTTCCCCCTGGAGGCGCGTCGGCGTTCCGGGCTTCTGCTGCCCACCTATGGCCAGAGCCCGGTGCTGGGGTTTTTCCTGCGCGACGGGGGATATTACTGGGGCATCAACGACTACATGGATCTGGCGCTGCGGACGGATCTGTGGACTCGCGGAAGCTGGGGGGCGCGCGCTGAATTCCGCTATGCACTTCGCTATCGGTTTAGCGGCTCCCTTGAAGTGGGATACCTCCGACAGGTGCTCGGAGAGCCGGAAGATCCCACCTATCAGCGCCGGATAGAGGCCCATCTGCGCTGGAATCACGCTCAGGAACTGGACCCCTGGACCCGACTTTCGGCCAATGTGTATCTGGCCAGCGGAACATACTTTCGGCGCGTCAGCCGGGAACTGTCCGATCTCTGGCGGCGGGATATCCGCAATACGATCGCGCTGGTGCGCAGCTCCCCTCGGAGCCCCTGGAGCTTTTCTGCGGATGTCTCGCAGACGCTGGATCTGGGTTCAGGCGCTGCTCAGCTCCAGATGCCCATGCTGCGCCTCAGCCGCCGCAGTTTTACGCCCTTCCGGCATACTCCGGAGGGGCGTCGCTGGTATGAGGCCCTGACGATGAGCTACAGCCTGGAGCTGCAGAACCGTTTTACGTTTCAACCCGATCCGAGCCGACCGGATATTTCCTGGTTTGATGCGCTGCGCTCCCCTGCGCTGTATCGGATCGTTTCCGGCAATGCGGAACGCTTTCGTTTCGGCCTGTTGCACCAGATTCCCCTCTACGCCTCCGCCTCCGTATGGCGGTACATTACCCTGAGCCCCGGCCTCACCTACAGCGAGGCCTGGTATGGCCAGACCCGTCAACTGCGCTGGAATCCTGAGCGACGGCGGGTAGATACCCTGCTCGTCTCCGGCTTTCGGGCCCTGCGCACATTAGACGTCGCTCTGGGGGTTTCAACGCGCCTGTTCGGTATTTTCCCCTGGCAGCTGGGCCCCTTTGACGGGTTTCGCCATGTGCTGGAGCCGTCGCTCTCCCTGAGCTGGAGGCCGGATTACACGGCCCCTTTCTGGGGCTATTTCCGCACCGTGCAGGTGGATTCCACAGGCCGCACCGCCCTCTACAGCCCCTTCGACGGCACCCTATACGGGCCGCCACCGCGAGCTGCAGGAGGGTTTCTTGGCCTGAGCCTGAACAACCGCTTCGAGACCCGCCGTATCGTCTCCGATACGCTGGGGGCGGGACGCTCCGAGGTGGTGCGCCTGATGGAGTCGCTGAGTCTGTCAACCGGATATCGCCTGGGGGCCGATTCCCTGCCATGGAGCTCGCTTGTGCTCGCCGCCCGCACGACGCTCTGGTCTGGGGCCTCTGTCGATGGAGCCATTTCCTGGAATCCCTATGCGTTGGATGCGCTGGGTCGGATCCGGAATCGCTGGGCGTTTCGGGCCGGCCAGGGCTTGTTGCGGCTGGAATCCTGGCGGTTTTCGTTGAGCGCCGCGTTGCGTCCGGAGTTGCTGGGCATCCGAACTCGCCCGGATTCCGCCGCGGCATTGCTGGAGCGGCCCTGGAATGTGAACCTGAGCGCCTATGTACAGGTCCAGTATCCGGCCCCGGGCCGGCGCACCTGGTCTTCGGCCGTGAGCGCTTCCTTTTCCCTTCAGCTCACGCCTGGATGGCGTTTAAGTGGGATCACGGGCTATGACCTGGCCCAACGCCGCATGACGACGACCTCTGTGGGCTTTTACCGGGAGCTACACTGCTGGGAGCTTGCCCTGCAGATCATTCCGTTCGGGGAGCGGCAGAGCTACTTCTTCGAACTGCGCGTGCGTTCTCCGCTATTACGGGACCTGCGTCTGGTGCGCCGTCAGGACTGGCTGGATCGGTTGTAGCGATTCCAGAGGGGATGCGGTGATCCGGCGGCGTGGGTAGCCAGCGCACGGCCGATAGGGAAAGCCTTCAACGGATCGGTCCTGGCAGCGGACGTCTCAGGGTCTTGGCACCAGCCGATAGACCGTCTCCCCGGGCCGACGCATGCCATATTGTTCGCGCGCGATGCGTTCGATCGTGCGCGGATCCCTGCGCAGGAGCACGATTTCCTGCTGCAGACGAGCGATCTCCGCACGCAGCTCCTGATTAGACCGGATCAGGTATCGATGCTGTCGTTTCAACTCCCAATATCGCCACAGGCTGTGGGAATCGAAAAAGGCCACCCAGATGAATACCAGCACAATGAGCCCGATAAGGAGCCCAGGCCAGGAAAGCGGCAGCGCATATGAACCACCCGAACGAGCCATGCTATAAAATGGCATATTTCTCTGCCCCATGCAAACCGATCGCTCCAAGGGGATCCCTTCAGGCCTTGCGCATTGCAAGGGTGCTTTGATATATAAAGCGCGATCCGGAAGGAGGGCGATCGTGTGCGCGGGATAGCGGTGTGTGGACTCTGGCTGTGTTGCTGGGGGCTGGCCTACGGACAGGGGGAGCCGGTTCAGGGGATGGTCTGGACCGGGAAGATGAACGGCCCGCCCGCCGACTATGTGCGCGTTGCCCGGCATCCTGGTTGGTCCGAAGCAGGGGTCCGGGGAGGCGTCACCGATTCCCTTCTCCGAAGCGCCCCCGACAGCCTGCCGGCCAACATGCCCCTGATCAACCGCATCTTCTGGGGCAGAAAGGGCCTCGTGCGCCTTGCAGGCCTTGCCCCCTCAAGCCGGCGCGCGGAGCTACAGCTCAGGCGTCAGATGTTGCAGGTACATCAGGCTCTGGGCTTTGTGCTTCTGGGTGTGACGACCGCTCAGGTCGTTACGGGCCAGCTTATGTATTCCAACCCCGGCCGGTATTATGAGGAGCTGCGGCCTCTGCATCGGGCCCTGGGTTACGGGAGCTTTGTTCTGTACCTGGGCACCGGGAGTCTGTCGCTTCTTGCCCCGCCGGCGCGGCGGTATCAATCCGGTCTATACCCGATCAAGGTGCATCGCTATCTGGCCTACGTGCACATGCCCGGAATGCTGCTACAACCCTGGCTCGGACGGGCAATGGCCCGGGCCCGAGACCCGGATACGTATCGTCGGCTGCGTACGCTACATCGCTGGACGGGATGGATCACCTACGGAGCGCTTGTGACCGCCTTCGGGGTGACGTTGCTGGAATTTTAGCCCTGTCGCCGCCTGGAAAAGAGGACCTTGACATGCATGCTGTGCAATCCCTGGCAAGGCTCTGGCTCGGCAGAAAAGGCCTGACTGTCCTAGGGTACCAGGCGCAGAGGGTGGGGCGACTGTGGCTTCGAAGCGGCCCTGTATGCCTGTTGCTGGTTGGATCCGCCCTGGGGCAAGAGGCCGAGTGGGCCGTGGATCGCACCCGGAGCCAGATCGTCTATCGGGGCTCCCACCCCGCACACAGCTGGGAGGGGGTCAGCCGCGATGTGCGCGGCTCGATCCGATTCGATCCAGCGCGTCCGAACGGGATGCAGGTGCGCATCTGGGCGCCTGTGGAGAGCTTCTCGAGCGGCAACGACAATCGGGATTCCAACATGCTCGATGTGCTGGAGGCGGATCGCTATCCGGAGGTGCGCTTTGTATCCGATTCCGCCTCCGTGCTCTTCTGGGACGGCAGGCGAGGGAGATGGCGTCTGGCCGGTCAGCTGGATTTTCACGGGCGCCGTCGTCTTCTGGTCGTGTCTGTGGAGATGACCTTCGAGGATGCGGCAACGCTTCGGGCCACAGGGGCCTTCCGGATTTCCCTGCGGGAATTTGAGATGCGTCGACCCCGGCTGTTGCTCGTGCCTATCCGGGATGAGCTCGATATCCGTTTCGAGATCCTCCTGCGTCGGTCGGGTCCATAGCTTCCGCCATTTTGTCGCACGGAACCGGCTGGAACGTTCTTTGTTGAAGGCGCCGGACGGTTGCAGAGCAAGGAGGATGCGGACATGCCGACGTACGATTACTACTGCCAGGCCTGCGGGCATGAGGCCGAGGTCTTTCAGGCGATTACGGAAGATCCCTTCTCTACCTGCCCCGCCTGCGGACAGCCCAGTTTCCGGAGGCGGATCGGCTCCGGTGCCGGGTTGATTTTCAAGGGGTCCGGGTTCTATATTACCGACTACAAGAAGAGCAACGGATCCAACGGGAAGACGAGCCCGTCCCCGGAGAAGGTCGAAACCGGCTCAAGCGACTGATGCATCCGGCTACAGACGCCTACGAACGGCTGGTGGCGATTGTGGCTCGTCTGCGGCGGGAATGCCCCTGGGATCGGGCCCAGACCCACCAGTCCGTCAAGCACCTGCTCATCGAGGAGGCCTATGAGACGGTCGAGGCCATTGAGCAGGAGAACTGGGAGGGCCTTTGCGCCGAACTGGGCGATCTCTTGCTGCACGTGCTCTTTCATGCCGTCATGGCCGAGGAGGGGGGGCGTTTCACCCTGCGTGAGGTGCTCGAGGGCATCGCCGATAAGCTCGTTCGCCGCCATCCTCATGTCTTCGGATCCACCTCCGTGAGCGGGGCCGAAGAGGTGCTGCGCAACTGGGAGCAGCTCAAGCTGGCCGAGGGGCGCCGGTCGGCGCTTGAGGGTGTGCCCCGCAGCCTGCCGGCGCTCCTGCGGGCGCATCGTATGCAGGAGAAAGCCTCCAAAGTGGGATTTGACTGGGAGGATGCGGCGCCTGTCTGGGAGAAGGTGCGCGAAGAGCTGCAGGAGTTCGAAGACGCTGTGCGCACCGGCTCCCCGGAGGACCAAAGGCGCGAGCTGGGCGATTTGCTGTTCGCGCTGGTCAATTATGCGCGATTTCTGGATCTGAACGCGGAAGAAGTCCTGCAGGAAGCCAACCAGCGTTTTCAGAAGCGCTTCTGCTATATCGAGGAGCGCCTTCGGGAAGAGGGCCGAAGCCCGCAGGAGGCCACGCTGGAGGAAATGGACCGGCTCTGGGAAGAGGCCAAGCGCCTTCTGGGCTGAGGGAACTTTTCCCGGCGTGGTAGATAAAATACTTCGATGCGTAAGCGAGTCGACCGGTTGGTATTGGCCTTTCTGCTCCTCTGGCCCTTGTTGGCCGTCTGGGGGGTGCATCTCTGTAGCATGATCGGCTGGGAAGTGCGTTGGATGCAGGAGGCCGAAGCCTGTTGCCCCGCCGAGGCGGAGCCCCCCGCGCAGGATAGTCCCCTCTGGACGTCGGTCTGTTGTCTTACCCTGGCCCTCGAGCTGTCGCTTCCGGTCTACGAGCCGGCTCAGCTTCAGCCGATCTTTGCTTGCTCTCTGTACGCGCTTAATGCGGAGGCGGGTTTCTGGGTGCCACCCGCTGTTCCGCTCACAGAGCCCTCGCAAGGGCGTGCTCCTCCGGAGTATATCGGTTCCCATCTGCGCATTCAGCGTGTCCACTTGCTCCTCTGACATCCCGTGAGTCCCGCCTGCGCATTACCCCGGCGTATTCCGGGGGGTATGGAGGTGGTAGCAACAAAGGGGCTCATGGGAATATGCGGCGATCTCTGCGAATTTTCGCTTTACTGGTTGGGTTGCCCCTCGGGCCGGATGTGTTGGCTCAGGGGCGAATGATCACGGAAGATTCCCTGCTTTTGCGTCTTGCCCGCTATCCCGCTCTGCAGGCTCGAAGGGAGGCAAGCCAGGCAGCCGCCCGGCGCGCAGAACAGGTTTCCTGGCCTTTCCCCATGGTAGATCTATCCCTGATGCCTGCGATGCTCGCTGAGGGTATGAGCGGCTTTTCGGTTATGATGCGTCAGGCCATTCCGTGGTCGGATCGATTGCGGGCACAGAAGCAGGCCTATGGCTTTGAAGCCGAGGCGGCCACGAAAGCGGAGGCCGCGCTACAGCGCCAGTTGCGCATGGAAGCCCGTATGGTGCTGGTGGAGCTATGGAAGCTGACCGAGCAGGAGCGGCGGATACGGGGATTTGAGGAGACGTTGCGCCTCTTTGAAGAGGCCGCCCTGGCGCAGTATACGGCGGCTCGGGGGATGCAGGCGGCTGTATTGCGGGCCGGTCTGGAACGGCAGCTCTGGGCGCAACGGCGTCTGGCTCTGCGGGAGCAGATGGCCGAAAAGCGTGCCCGACTGTGGGAGTTGACGGGTCTGTTCGTCGCGGAGGTGGACTCCCTGCTCCTGCCCGCGTTGCCGGACTCCTTTCCCGTACCCCGGCGGGCGCTTGAAGAGCACCCCCTGTACCGGGAACGACTCTTTATGGCGCGTGCCGAGGAGGAAATGCTGCGCATGCAGCGCACCATGCGGCGGCCCGATCTGGCGATAGCCCTGGGGGTGAACGCAACCCCGGAAGCCCGCCGGCGTCTTTTTGGCTGGGAGCCCCTCATGCCCACCGTTTCCCTTATGCTCCCTCTGTGGCGCGGGCCCCTGAAGGCACGCGAGGCGGAGCTCGAGGCCCGAATCCAGGAGCGTTTCCAGGAGGCCGCCTCCGTGCTGCTCCAGCTACAGACCAGAGCCCGGGCGATCGCCTCCGCCGATGCGGAGCTGCGCCGCCAGGAAAGCCGTCTGGAGCAAGAGCTCCTCCCGCAGGCTCGTCTGGTACTGGAGGCCGTGCTGAGCTCCTATCGGGTCGGGCAGGTGCCCTTTGTGGAGCTGCTCGATGCCTATCGTATGCTCACAGAGCTGGAGCTGGAGCTCATATCAGCTAGGGCCGAACGGGCCCGGCTGCGCGCTCAATGGCTGGAACTGGTAGAAAGCGGAGAAGAACCATGAACAGGATATGGATGCTGGCCGTAGTCCTGCTTGCCGGACTGGGGGTGGGGTACTGGCTGGGTTCCCGGGATCTGGAAAGGGATAACTCGGCGGCCCCGGGTGCAGCGGGAGGCGCGGAGCAGAAGACGCTCTGGACTTGCAGCATGCATCCGCAGGTGATCCGCGATGAGCCGGGCCTGTGTCCGATCTGCCATATGCAGCTGGTGCCCATCAGGCAAGCGCAACAACAAGAGGAGGGATCGGTGCGCGTCGATCCGGCTGCCCTGCAGGCTCTGGGGGTGCGGATCGTATCCGTGGAGCAGAGGCCGCTGGAGTATCGCCTGCGGGCCCCGGCCGAGCTGGTCATACCCGATGAGGCGCGTTTTCAGCTCAGCCTTCGCTTTGAGGCCTACGTGGAGCGCGTCTTCATAGGCGCCGAAGGCGATCCGGTCCGGCAGGGACAGCCTGTGCTGGAGGTCTATAGTCCCGAACTGCTCAGTGCACAACGGGAACTGCTGCTGGCTCTTGAACAGCAAGCGCGGGCCTCGGAGGCGACCCGAGGCATGGCCGATCGGCTGGTAGAGGCGGCCCGAGAGCGGTTGCGCCTCTGGGGAATACCGGAATCGTTTATCGCGGAGCTGGAACGTAGCCGCACGGTGCGGCCCACGGTGATCATCCCCTCCCCGGTGAGCGGTATCGTAACCCGACGCGCCGTACTGCCCGGCGGGCGCGCCATGCCCGGTCAGGAGCTGCTGGAGATCAGCCGGCTGGACCCGCTCTGGCTGTTGGCCGACGTGTATGAAAGCGATCTTCCCTGGCTCCGGCTGGGGACTCCGGTAGAGGTACAGCTGCCCGCTCTGCCCGGACGTGTCCTGCGCGGGGTGGTGCGCTATCGATATCCCCGCGTGGAGCCCGGAAGTCGGACCGTGCGCGTACGTATTCCCCTGGCCAATCCTGGCCTGGAGCTCCTGCCGGGTATGGTGGGAACGGTAAGCATCCGGGTGCAGAGCGAGCCCGTGCTGGCCGTGCCCGAAGATGCGGTGTTGCTGTCCGGAGAGCGCGCTTTTGTCATCGAGGCCCTGGGGGAGGGGCGATTTCTGCCCCGCGAAGTGGTTCTGGGCCGTCGAGGAGAGGGCTACTACGAGGTCCTGCGAGGCCTGGAACCCGGCCGGCAGCTGGCTGGAGGGGCGACCTTCCTGATCGACAGCGAAGCCCGCTTGCGCGGCGCTCTGGATCGGCTTGCGGGAGCTCACCAGGGCCATGGCACCGCCTCCATGGAGGCCCCGAAGCCCGCCGGGGAGCCGAAGAGCGCTCGGGCCCAGACAGCGGAGGTTGGGGTGCGCATCGAGCTGCCCACAATTCAGTGCGAGACCTGTGTGCAGACCATTCAGCAGGCCGTCTCCGGGCTCGAGGGGCTGCGTCGTTTCCATATCGATCTGGAACGCAAAGAGGCGCGCGCGGAACTGGATCCCACCCGCCTGGCGCTGTCGCAGCTTGAGCAGGTGATCGCCCGAGCCGGCTATACGGCCAATCGTACCCGGCGTGATCCGGCCGCCTATGAACGGCTTCCGGATTGCTGCCGGGAACCGGAAGATCAGGGCCGGTCTGTCCGGCAGGAGGGAGGCGATGCTTGAGCGCCTGATCTCCTGGTCGGCCCGAAACCGGATGCCCATCTATACGCTCGCCCTCCTGCTCGTGGGAGCGGGGGCCTGGGCTACCTGGCATACGACCGTGGACGCCTTGCCGGATCTTTCCGATGTACAGGTGATCCTGGAGACCCCGTATCCGGGTCAGAGCCCCGAGGTGGTTGAAGAGCAAGTCACCTATCCCCTTGCTTCCGCCATGCTGGCCGTGCCCCGCGTGCGGGATGTGCGGGGCTATTCCATGCTGGGCATCTCCTTCGTCTACATCATCTTCGAAGATGGCACCGACCTCTACTGGGCCCGCAGTCGGGTCCTGGAGTACCTCAACTACGCTCGCGCCCGGCTCCCGGCCGGCGTGGAACCTCGCCTGGGCCCGGATGCGACGGGTGTGGGATGGGTTCTGCAGTACAGCCTGGTCGATCGCTCCGGACGGCACGATCTGGCCCAGTTGCGGACGCTGCAGGACTGGCTGCTGCGCTATGAGCTGGGCTCCCTGCCCGGGGTGGCGGAGGTGGCCACCGTGGGCGGGTTTGTGCGGCAGTATCAGGTGTTGCTCGATCCGCAGCGCATGGCCGCCTATGGGGTAACGATCGAGGACGTCCTTGAGGCGCTCCGCCGATCCAATCAGGAGGTGGATGGGGGAGTGCTCGAATTCGGGGGACGGGAGCAGATGATCCGCGCCCGGGGGTATCTGCGCACCCTGGAGGAGATTCGCAACGTGCCCATCTGGCCCGCCCGCTCCGGCATGGCGCAGCAGTCGGGGGCTATGGCCATGGGTGCAGCGTTCACACCGGCTCCGGAGCCCGGGGCGAGGTTTCCGGTGCGTTTGGGGGAGATCGCCACCGTGCAGTTCGGACCGGCTCCACGTCGGGGGATTGCCGAACGCAACGGGGAGGGCGAGGTGGTCTCCGGTATCGTAGTGATGCGCTACGGAGCCAACGCCCGCGAGGTGATCGATTTCGTCAGGGCCCGGCTCCAGGAGCTGCGTTCCAGTTTGCCTGAAGGGGTAGAGATTGAGATCGATTATGACCGTTCCCGGCTCATCCGGGATGTGATCGCCACCCTGCGCGAAAAACTCCTCCTCGAGATGCTTGTGGTGGCCCTCATCACCGTGCTCTTCCTTGTCCATCTGCCCAGTGCGCTGGTGGCGCTGGTGACCATCCCCACGGGGGTGTTGGCCTCCTTGCTGGTGATGTGGTTGCTTGGGGTGAACGCCAACGTGATGAGCCTGGGGGGGATCGCCATCGCCATCGGCGTCATGGTGGATGCCTCCGTGGTCATGGTGGAAAATGCGCATAAGCGCCTGGAACGCGCCCGTATGGAGCGGGGCGGGGAGCTTCCGGCCAGGGAACGCATGGCGGTCGTGCTGGAGGCCGCCCAAGAGGTAGGACCGAGCCTGTTTTTCACGTTGCTTATCGTGACAGTCTCGTTTCTGCCTGTTTTCGCCCTGACGGGGATGGAGGGACGGCTGTTCCGACCCCTGGCGCTCACAAAGACCTTCGCCATGGCGGCCGCCTCGGTGCTCACGGTCACCCTTGTGCCCCCGCTCATGCTGGCCTTTATCCGGGGCCGGATACTGCCCGAGTCCCGAAATCCCTTCTCGCAGTGGCTCATGCGCTTGTACCGGCCCGCGCTGCGTTTTACCCTGCGCCGGGCGCCTCTGGTGGTGCTGCTGGGGGGGATCATTCTGCTGCTTTCCCTGTTGCCGGTACAGCGGCTCTTTTTCGGTCGCCTCTGGGTGCCTTTTCCCCAGATCGGCTCTGAGTTCATGCCTCCGCTTTTCGAGGGGGACCTGCTCTATATGCCCACCACGCCCCCCGGACTCTCCGTCACGCAGGCCACTCACCTGCTCCAGCTCACCAACCGCATCATCGCCGGTTTCCCCGAAGTAGCCTCTGTGCTGGGCAAGGCCGGGCGAGCCGAGACAGCTACGGATCCGGCTCCGCTGGAGATGTTCGAAGCCGTCGTGCAGCTCAAGCCACGCTCCCAGTGGCGTCCCGGCCTGTCGCCCGACAGCCTGATCCGCGCCCTCGATGCGGCCGTTCGCTTCCCCGGGTTGACGAACGCCTGGACTATGCCCATCCGGACCCGCATCGACATGCTCTCGACGGGCATGCGCACCCCCGTGGGAGTCAAGCTCTACGGGCCCGATCTGGCCGTGCTGGAAAGGCTGGCCCTGGAGGTGGAGGCCACGCTGCGTGCGCTGCCGGGTGTGCGTTCCGTGTATGCGGAGCGCGTGCTGCAGGGATCCTACTGGGATGTGGAGGTCGATCGAGAAGCGGCCGCTCGCTACGGCCTGACCGTGGGCGACGTACAGCGAGCGCTCATGGTCGCCGCCGGCGGTATGGAGGTCTCCTCCGTGGTCTCGGGGCTGGAGCGATACCCTCTCTTCGTTCGGCTGGCGCGGGATTTCCGGCAGGATCCTGAGGAGCTGGCTCGTCTGCCCATCCGGCTGACCGATGGCACTACGGTGCCCCTGGGCCAGGTAGCCCGCTTTCGCTGGACCCAGGGGCCCTCCATGATCCGAAGCGAGAATGCGCGGCCGAGCGTGTGGGTCTATGTGGATCTGCAACCCGAACAGGATGTGGGCTCTTTTGTGCAGCGTGCTCGGCCTCTGCTTGAGGAACACCTTCGGCTTCCGGCTGGCTATACCCTGCGCTGGAGCGGGCAGTTTGAGCACCTGGAGCGCGTCAACCGGCGCCTTAGCGTGCTTATCCCCTTGACGCTGGCCATCATCTTTTTGCTGTTGCTGCTTAACTTCCGCAACGCCGCAGAGGCGCTGCTGCTTATGATCCCGTTGCCGTTTGCCGTCGTGGGATCGATCTGGTGGATGTGGCTGGCCGACTATCAGATGAGCGTGGCCGTGGCCGTAGGCTGGATCGCCGTCGCCGGCCTGGCCGCCCAGACCGGCGTGGTCATGCACGTCTATCTGGACGAGGCTCTTCGCCGCTATCGCAGCCAGGGCCTCCTGAGGGACCGTCAGGCCCTGGCCCGAGCGCTTGAAGAAGGGGCTGTTGAACGATTGCGGCCCAAGATGATGACCGTCCTTACCACCCTGATCGGCCTGCTTCCTATCCTGTTCGGCACCGAGCCGGGATCGGAGATCATGAAGCGGATCGCCGCCCCCATGGTGGGTGGATTGATCACGAGCACCATACACACCTTGCTCATGATCCCGGCGGTGTACATGCTCGTGCACGGCCGCCGGTTGCCTGAGGCCTCGTCTGAGGAAGCGATATCAGCACAATCAAGGAGGGGTTCGCTATGAAGCGCCAGACCCTCTGGATCGAGGGCATGAGCTGTGCCCATTGCGTCAGGGCGCTCCGGGAAGCCCTGAGTCGGATTCCGGGCCTCGAAGTGCTCACGGTCGAGATCGGCCGCGCCGAGGTTCAGTACGATCCCCATCAGGTCTCCGGGGAGCACATTCATCAGGCCGTTCAAGAGGCCGGCTATCGGTTGCAAACCCCCATAACATTAGGAGGATAAACCATGCGTGTTCTACTGTGGATGGGTCTTGTTTTCGGCCTCGCCCTGGGTGTCGGCTGCACCTCCGAAAAGCAGCAACAGAGCACCCCGCAGGAAGGTCAGGGCAACGCGCCCGCGCAGGTGCAGTTTCACAGCGATTCCAGCTGGGTGCGGACCGAGCCCATTGATCTGGCGGCCATCGACGCCAACGGAGATGGCACGGTCTATTTCTGTCCCATGATCGAGGACCGAGTCTGGGCCGATACAGAGGGGACCTGTCCCGTCTGCCGCATGGCCCTGAGGGCTATTCCGCTCGAAGAAGCGCGTCGGAAACTGGAATCAGCCGGGATCGCGGTTCGCTAAGATATGGCCGCCGTACGCTGGATTCGCAAGGCGCACCGATATCTGGGGCTCCTGGTAGGGTTGCAGTTGCTGGCCTGGACAGCCAGCGGGTTGTACTTTGCCTGGAACCCCATCGAGCGGGTGCGCGGAGAAGACCTGGCCGCCGAACCGGAGCGATGGCGATCTGTGCCCGATGGCTTGCTCGGTCCGGCTGCTGTGCTGGCCGCTTTCTACGCGGCTCATCCGGACACGCCGGAGGTGATGCAGCTCACCCTGCGTCCTCTGCTAGGAGAGCCCGTCTACGAGGTCGCCTATAGAGCCTCCGATCGGGTACGGTACGCGCTCCTGGATGCGCGATCTGGACAGCTGCGCTCTCCGATCCAGAGGCAGGAGGCGATCCGTATCGCCGAGCGCGATTTTCTCCCTGAGGCTCCTGTGCGGCAGGTCCGGTGGATCGAGCAGGTTGAACCCGGCGGGGAATACCGGGACAAAGAACTGCCGGCCTGGTGTGTGGAGTTCGACCATCCCACGGAAACGCGCATCTACGTGGCGGCCGAGCGGGGTCTGGTTACCGCGCGGCGGAATGCAACCTGGCGCGTTTTTGATTTCCTCTGGATGCTGCACATCATGGATTACCGGGATCGGACGGACTTCAATCATCTGCTTCTTCGGGTGCTCTCCGTCCTCGGGCTGCTGACCGTGTTTTCGGGCCTGCTGCTGTGGGCGGTTACAAGCCCCTGGTTACGCCGCCGGAGTGGACGGCGACAAGCGGCTATGCGAAGTTCCATACAGGGCTGAACGATGGAAACGCTTCCCAACTGGCATCCCCTGCTGGTGCATTTTCCGATCGCGCTCTACGTCGTCGCCGTGCTGGTCGATGCCGTAGCGCAGGGGATGCGAAGCTACCCCTGGTTATTTCGATCCGCTCTTCTCCTCTATGCGCTGGCCGCTGTCGGGGCGCTGGGAGCGTATCTGTCCGGACAGGCGGCTGCAGAGGGCATAGGGCCGCTTTCCGGAGAGGCCTATAGCGTGCTCGCAGCACACGAGACCTGGGCCCTACGTGTCCTGCTTTTCCTCGGCGGGTACGCCGGATTGCGCCTTCTGCTCGCCTTCTGGCGCCCTCTCAGCGGGCTGCGATGGGCGCTCTGGGTGCTGTCTCTGCCCGGCTGGTGGTTGCTCTATGAAGCGGCCGACAGGGGAGGGGCGCTCGTATACCAACACGGGGTGGGGGTGCGCACAGCCCCCGTGACCGTGGACCGTCCGTTCTCAAGCCAGGAGTTTGCGATCCATCCGGAGCAAGGGGGCAGCTGGGTGCCCGGCTCCGAGGCGGTTCGTCTGTGGCGGGAGCACTGGCTTACCCTGCTTTCCGGGCCATGGGACGTGGACGTGGATTCCCTGCCTGCCGGGGGACTGCCGCTGCGCGCCCAACGGCCCGGGGCCGGCATGTGGGTGCTTGAGCCCATCTGGGGTGATGGGGAACTCACAGTAGAGCTGGACCGCTCCGCCTTTCGCGGTGCCCTGGAGATCCTACATCACCTGCAGGATAGTAGCCGGTATGATTTTCTTCGCCTGGAGGCCGATCGGCTTCTGCTGGGCCGGAAGGAGCCTGGCAGGGTGCGTATATGGGATGAGGCCGTCCTTGCCTCTGCTGGCGACACGCTTCGGCTGGCCGTGGTAAGTACGGGCAGACATTTCCGGGGGTATGTAGGGGGACGTATGCGCGTGCACGGACATGCCGATCCCCTTCCTCCGGGCCGCGTCGGGTTGCGATTGGAGGGAGAGGGCTTGCTACGCATACACCGCTGGGAGGTGAAGCCTGTGCAGTCGCCGGAGGGGCTATGATTCCCTTGCTGAGGCCTCGCAGGAAGCCGAACTGGGAGCTCCAGGTGGCCGGCATGGTCTGCCGGGCCTGTGCGCAGGCCGTGGAGGCCGCTCTGCGCCGGGTATCGGGGGTGGAGCTCGTACGGGCCGATAGCCGCACCGGACGGGTGCTCGTCTGGGGTGCGGAGGTTGAGTTGGATGCCCTTCGAGAAGCCGCGGAGGCGATCGGCTACGAGGTAGTACAGCATGCGCCTACAGCCGGCTCCTGAACGGAGGCGCGCCCTGCGGCTGGTGTGGCTTTTCGGAATCATCAGCCTCCTGGCCGATGCCACTTACGAGGGAGCGCGCGCCATAACGGGGCCTTTTCTGGCCGTGCTCGGGGCCTCGGGAGCCGTAGTGGGGATCGTCTCCGGCGCCGGGGAGCTGGTGGGTTATCTGATTCGCCTCGCTTCCGGCTACTGGACCGATCGTATCCGACGTTACTGGGCGTTGCTCGGGCTAGGATATGCGCTCAATCTGGGGGCTGTGCCCCTGCTTGCCCTGGTGGGGCGCTGGGAGTGGGCGGTGCTGCTCCTGCTCCTGGAACGGCTCGGCAAGGGGCTTCGCACCCCTCCTCGGGATGTGGTGCTCTCCTATGCTGCCGCTCGGCTGGGTGGGGGGCGGGTTTTTGGTCTGCATGAGGCGTTGGATCAGATCGGGGCCGTAGGGGGACCCCTGTTTGTGGCCGCCATCCTGGGGGTGCGGGAGAGCTACGCGCTGGCCTTTGCCGCGCTGGCTCTGCCCGCCATGGGGGCGCTTGTCGTGCTAGCCTATACCCATCGGCGGTATCCCCATCCGGAGCGGCTGGAGGGGAATCCGGTCCCGGAGGCGCGATCCGAACGTTTCCCGGCCGTCTTTGGCTGGTATCTTGCCGCCAGTGCCGCCCTGGCCATGGGGTATGCGGACTTCCCGCTCATAGGCTATCACGCCGAGCGGATCGGGGTCCTGTCCGGGCAGGAGGTGGCCGCTCTATATGCCCTTGCAATGGGGGTGGACGCGCTGGCGGCTTTGCTTTTCGGGCGCCTCTTCGATCGATTGGGGCTCTGGGCGCTGATCATAGCTCTGCTTATGAGCGCAGGCTTTGCCCCCCTTGCCTTTGCAGGCCGCCCGGAGGCCATCGTGGCCGGAGCGGTCCTGTGGGGTGTGGGCATGGGGGCCCAGGAGTCCGTCCTGCGGGCCGAGATCGCCCGGCTCCTACCCCCGGAATGGCGAGGGCGTGCTTACGGGATCTTTCACGCCGTCTTCGGTCTGGCCTGGTTTGTGGGAAGCCTCGCTATGGGCCTGCTCTATGAGCGGGATCTTCAGCTGCTGGTGATCTGGTCTGTGGGCTTTCTTGTGCTTGCAACGGGGCTGATGGGCGTAACGATGCGGACCAATAAATAAAGGCCGCTTGCAGAGAAGCGGCCTGAAAAAGGGCGGCTCTGTGGCGCTTAGAAGCCGTCACGATTGGGCCGCTCCGGTTGCATCCGCAGCCCCGGTCCAGGTGTCCGGAAGCGCATGATGCGCTCGCGGATCAGGGCTCTCATGCGCGGATGCGGCTTTTCCCTCAGGTCTTCGCGCCACATGGCGCGGAAGCGCGCATACTGCTCCGGGCCCACAATCTGGCGTACCTCCTGCTGAAAACGGATCCGAGCCATGCGCAGACGCGCTTCCGCTTCGGAGAGACGCCGCAACTGGCTCTCTACCTGGGCCATATTCGGGTTCTCGGCCCGCAGTAGCCGCCTCAGTTCCAGACGCTCTTTGGCCACGGCGGCGCGCAGGTCGATCGCCTCCCGCGCAAACCGATCACGTGCTTCCTGCAATTTCTGGCGCTGTTCGGCCGTCAGCTGAGGACGCTGGGGCCGCTGCTGTCCCTGGCCTTGTGCCCAGGAGGGACCTCCAAGGGCCAGCACGGCCAGCGTCAGGACCAGAAGGGCTCTCATGACAACACCTCCACGTTTCTGTTTCCGCACCGCTATAGACGGAAGGAAGCCGAAGAGAGTTTAATGGGCAACATTGCGTGCGCTTCGGGGGCGCCTTTATTTTTACCGGCCAACAGAGAGCAAGAGGTCGCCTATGATAGGCTATTACATCGTAATCGGGCTGATCACCTTTATCGCCATTCTGCTGATCCCGGTGGTACTGCTCCAGAGCAGCAAAGGGGAGGGGCTGGCTGGGATCGCCGGTGGATTCGGGGGAGCGCAGATCCTGGGTGTGCGCCGAACGGCGGATATTCTGAGCAAGACGACCACCGTGTTGGCTACGATCTTTCTGCTTCTGTGCTTGCTGGCCAACTTTCTCATCGATCGTAACCAGACGGAGAGCATCATCCAGGAGCGCGCTTCTCAGCAGGCCCCGGCCTCAGCGCCCCTGGTGCCGCCCGGAGGAGGGAATACCCCTCAGAGTCCGTCTCCGTAAGCGCGCGCTCAGGGCCCGGGGGCTATGGGGGCGTCGCAGGGCTCATCTGCGCCGGGTATCCAGAGGTGGCGCCTTAAATCCACCCGGCCGTCTTCGAGAAACGTTACCCCTTCGGCCCGCAGGAGATCCTCCATGACGTGGTAGCCGCCGAAGTGCATGCGCCCGGTGAGTTCACCCCGGCGGTTGACCACGCGGTGGGCAGGAAGGGAGAACCAGTCCCCTTCGTTTTTGAGCGCGTTGAGCGCCCATCCCACCATGCGCGCCCCGCTGCGCAGACCAAGATAGGCGGCAATATGCCCGTAGGTTGTAACCCGACCGGGTGGGATGCGGCGTACAACCTCGTAGACACGAGCGAAGTAGTTCATCGCCCTTCGACGAGCCGTTCCAGCAGGCGATCCTGTGCCTCGTTGACCATCCGGGTGGGGACCGTGTAGTGGTTGCTCATAAGGCTGAAGAGCAGCCATTCCCCGCGGCGGGTCTGTACGTATCCAGAGAGCGTGCGTACGTGGGCTACAAAGCCCGTCTTGGCCCATACCCGACCCCTGGCCGGACCATCGCGCATGCGGTTGGCCAGGGTGCCGTCCAGACCGGCAACGGGGAGCGATTGAAGGAACACCTCCCCATGGGGGTGCCGGTACATGAAAGCCAGTAGGCGGGCGGTCATCTCCGGGGTGACCAGGTTCATGCGAGAAAGCCCGCTGCCGTCGACCATAACGAGGCGGCTGGTATCGATACCCGCCCGCTGAAAGGTCTCCATGGCCGCCTGCACGCCGGTAGAGGCGGTTCCGGTTCCGAAACGTTCCCGGCCCAGCGCGCGCAGCAGGAGTTCTGCATACAGGTTCTGGCTCACCTTGTTGATCACGCGCACGATCTCCCGGAGTGGGGGAGAGTAGTGGGTCCACAGTAGCCTGCATCGCTCGTAGTCGGGCTTGATGGAGAGCTCATCTCCATCCCGGGGACGACCGAGTACCTGTATACCCCGGCGCTGGAGCGTTTCATACAAGACGGTGACGAAGTAGAGCGTCGGGTTATGGATGGCCAGCAGCTCGGTTTCCTCCCGGCCCATGGGCAGACGGGTGCGCAGGTAGAAGGTGTTGCTCGCTCGATCCCGCTCATAGCTTTCCTGGAGCGCCGAGTCGGCCGGAAGCGTGAGCGTCTGGTTGAGGAGGCGCACGTACTGCGTTTCGGGCCGGACGATAAGGCGAACCGGGGCATCGGGGGTATCGCCGGGAAGCAGGCGAACTTCGATGACGTTGTCGTTGAAAGAAAGCGCGGAAATCTGCGCGCTGTATCCGTAAACCTCATCGTCCCATGACCAGCCGTAGCCCAGAAGGGTATCCGAAAAGGCGTCATCGTCGCCTATCAGGTCCCCGGTGATCAAGCGGATGCCGCGCCGCAGCAGGGAATCGGCCCACGCTTCGAAAACCGCCGTGGGATTGCCGTTGTGAAACCGGGCCCCGATGGAGGGGTCTCCCCCTCCGCGCACGATCAGGTTCCCGTGCAACGCGCCGGCCTCAAGAAAGCCGTCGGTGTAAATCGCGGTCTGAAAGCGCCACTCCGGCCCCAATTGGTCCAGCGCGGCCGCCGTGGTGTAGAGCTTGAGGTTGGAGGCGGGCATAAAGCTTTTCTGCGCGTTGCGCGCATACCAGACACGCCCGCTCTGGAGGGATTGGATGTATACCCCCCAGAAGGCGTTGGCGAAAGCGGGCTGATCAAGGAGGCGATCGATCTGCTGCCGCAACGGCTGCGCCGCCGCCTGAGAACCGGTAAGCGCGACCACAAGCAGGGTCCGGGATGCGATGCGGAGCATAGACGCTTTCCTCCTGAATGGCCCCGTAAAGAAGGGTCCTGTGGTCGGGATCAGTCAAGTGGGGAGGAGGGTGAAGGCCGGCGCTTACCCCGGAGATTGGCGGCTTCGGTGGCCGAAGAGCCAGAACATGAAACCCAGGCCCAGCAGACCGGGAAGCAACAGGAGCATCAGCCCCCAATCCGGCCTCCATCCCTGATCGGGGTCGTACTGAAAACAGCGGAAGGCCACCGTGCTGTCCGGAAGGGGATAGGCGCGCACCCAGAGGCCCCGCAGTTCGCGCACCACATCGGCCAGGGGGCCGGAGCGAACCTCATTGCCCACCAGAATCCGCACAAGCCTTCCGTTGCCGGATACGGCGATTACGGCGCTCGGATGATCGTACTGTTGCAGGGTGCTATCCCATCGAGTCCAATATCCCACACCGCGCAGCAGGCGGGGAATGTCGGCCTCCCGGGCCAGGATCCCCCAGATCCATCCGGGTCGATGGGCGCGCTGAATCTGCTGGCCGAGCTGGTACATGCTTCTGGGACTGTCGAGGGGATCCATGCTCAGCACCACGACCGTGTATGCCTTTCCCGCCCCTCCTATCGCCTCCAGCGCCTTGTGCAGCCTGCCCAGAAAGGGCCGACAGATCCCTCCACAGCGCGTATAGGCGAAGGTGATCAACAGCGGCCGCTCCTGCCAGAGGCTGGAGAGCCATCGTCGTCCGGCTACCGTCTCCACAAGCACGTCCGGCACGGGTCGGTAGAGGTAGTACTCCTCGCGGGGCAGGACCCATTCCTGCCCGGCATACCCGCCGGTGGCTAGCCCGAAGACCAGGCCTGCCGCAAAAGCCGCACGTAGTGCCATGCGTAGATTATCAGTCCTGTCAGGAGCAGGAGCACGAACACGGTGGCCAGTTGGGCCAAGGTGGCTCCTGAAGCCACTTCATCCGGATAGGCCGCATACCGTCGAGGTACGGACAGCACGCCGCCGTAGAAGAACATGGCCAAAAACCCATATCCTCCCAGGGCCACCAGCCATCCCAGGCTACGGGCCGGGGGCTCTTCATGTCCGCTGAGCTCATGCACAAACCGGAAGCCAAAGCCCAAGAGCATGAGCACCACGCCCATGAGAAAGTAGGTGTGGAAATGTCCCGGTACCCAGAGCGTGTTGTGGAACCGGAAGTTGACCAGGATCGTCGAGTCGATCACAGCCGCCATGCCGCCGATGGCCCACCCCATGGTGCCCAGAAACAGGAATAACCGGCTCGGCGTCCACGCTCCCCGGGCGCCATAGGTAAGGGCGAGCACGGTGACGATGGTCACCACAGCGGCGGGGATCGAGCTCAGATAAGAGGCGATCTGTCCCAGACGCTGAAACCAGAGGGGTTGGGCGAAATCCATGTACAGGTGGTGGAAGTAGGCCAACAGCACAAGCAGAAGCGCCACGTTCCAGGCCGCGGCCACGTAGCGTTTCGTCTTGAGCGGAGGTTTACCCGAAAGCCCGGGGTAGAGGGCATAGACGCCCGCCACGCCCAGATACATGGTGATGTTGACCAACACGTGCCCGAAGAAGAAGGTCAGGTTTTTCATGAGCAGGGCGTCGTTGCGCAGGCCCGTACCGAGCCCCTCCAGATAGTAAAGCACCAGCAACACCACGGCCGCCAGCAGCCCGATAAGGCCCGCTACTAGGGAGACCGTGGCGATCAGGATCACGGGGGGAACGTCCAGCTCTCGTCCCCGGAACAGGACGGGCCAGGCCAGCGCCTCCGAGAGTCGGTAGCGAGAGGCAATGGCGCGCAGGTAGTCCACAACCCAGATCGTCCAGGAAAGCCCGGCGATGGTCAGAAAAGCCAGAAACACCCACGAGGCCCACAGGGGCCATACGCCGCTCGGATAGAAAGGCAACGGATAGAGAAAGTACCACCCTACGCCCAACCGGCCGATCAGCGTGGCGGTCAGCAGCAAGAGGACGGCGATCAGGGTTCCGAAATAGGCGATCTGGCTTGCCCGCAGGCTGGGGTTGACGTAGCGCTGCAGGATCTGCCCCAGTACGGCCATGCCGGCCACGAACCACGTGCCCACCATCCCCAGCCCGTGCAGGGTCAAAATGGCGTAGAAGAGCTCCGGCGGAAGGGATAACCACCGGGCCTGATTGAGCCGCATGAGCAACCCTAATAGACCCACTACGGCGAAAAGGACGAAAGCCGTGGTGAGCCACAGGAGCGTCCAGCGCCGATAGGCGCGCTGCGCCTCGGTGGGATTTTCCAGGCGTAGGAACGCATCCATAGAAAGCCCTCCTCTGCTTAGCGAACGCTCACCACTCCGCGCATGGCATGATGGCTGTTGCCGCAGTATTCCAAGCAGAGAATGCTGTAGTCTCCGGGCTCCGAAAAGCGGGTCCGGAGCCGGTTTACGTACCTCGGCATGGCCTGTACCTGCGCGATGAGTCGATGGTCCGGGGAGTAAAGGGAAAACCCATGGTTGACGTCCAGACTGGAGACCCGAAACTCGATGAGCTCACCGCGCCTCACCTCCACCCCGCTTCCGTAGGCAATAGCCTCTTCGTATTCCTCCTCATTCGTGATGGGATCCTCCGACAGCGCGAAGGCGAACTGCTTGCCCATGACAAAAACCACCCGATCCGGCACTTCGGCTGCCGTGGGATAAGGAGCGCGCGGTAAGGTGAGGCCCAGCCCGAAGCCCGCCAGGACCAGGAGCACGAGCAACATGAGCAGGCGCATGCGATCAACCCGCTCCGGAGCCGGCGGGGATGAGCTAGACGAACCCCGGACGGCGATACCGAATACAATCCCGATCACGGCTACCCAGAGCAACCAGACCAGAAAAGCCTGCATCTGAGGAGTCATGGCCTATCCTCCTCCCGCGTCCCTGAACAAGAAAAATGTAGCCCCGTAGGCAAGCTCGATCAATAGGTGTGTATGGTTTTTTCCTTTCGATTGGATAAGGAAAATTTATGGATGGGGGCCCATCCCCAATTGCCGCGTTCCGGGCCGAGGTTGTATCATCGTCTCCGCGCCAGAAGCGGGAGCCAGGGGCGATGGGCAACAACCTTGTTCAGGTGCACGTTTCCGGTCCCGTATGCGAGCTCGTTCTCAATCGACCCGAGAAGCGCAACGCCCTCAACGGGGAGCTCATCGCGGCTCTGCGGGAGGCCCTGGAGGGGACGATGCGGGATTCTGCTGTTCGGGTGATTGTGCTCGGCGCTCGGGGGCCGGCTTTTTCCGCCGGGGCGGATCTGGCCGAGTTGCGTCGCATGCAACAGGCTTCCACGCTGGAGAACTGGTCCGATTCCCGGGCCCTTATGGAGTTGTTCCACCTGCTCTATACCCTGCCCCGGATCACCATTGCGCGTGTGCATGGGCCAGCTGTGGCCGGGGGGTGTGGGCTTGTCTCCCTCTGCGATTTCGTGCTCGCCTCTCCGAGGGCACGTTTCGGGTACCCGGAGGTGCGCATCGGGTTTGTGCCCGCCCTGGTGTCTGTCTTCCTCCTGCGCCGCATCGGGGAGATACAGGCCAGGCGGCTTCTGCTCGGAGGGGAGCTCATCTCCGCTGAGGAAGCCCATCGGATCGGACTGGTCACCGAGCTGGTTCCGGAAGAAGAGCTCGAAGAGCGCACCCGGGGGTTGGCTCAGGAGCTGGCCCGCAAAAGCAGCCTTTCCGCCGTGGCGTTGACCAAACGCCTGCTGGCCGATCTGCCCGCTCAAGGCCTGGAGAGCGCCCTGCAGTATGCCGCGCTCGTCAACGCTTTTGCCCGCAGTACCCCGGATTGCCAGGCGGGTATCGAGGCGTTTCTGCGCGGAGAACCTCCACCCTGGGCGGGCCCGGAGCAGCCCTCGCCCTGATCAGAGGCCCTGCGAGGTAGCCCGAAGGCCGCAAGGAGGGGAAAAGATCCAAGCCCCCTATCCGCCCACGCGCTGCGGCTCCCAGCGCTCCAGGCAGGCGCGCAGATATTCGATCAGCCGTTCCTCGGAGACGCGCTCCTGGCGCATGGAGTCCCGGTCTCGTACCGTGACGGTTCCATCCTGCAGGGTCTGTGCGTCGATGGTCACCGCCCAGGGCGTGCCCACCTCGTCCATGCGCCGGTAGCGACGGCCAATGGCGCCTTTGTCGTCGTAGAAGGTCCGAAAGTGGGCTTTAAGCGCCCGATAGATGCGCTCAGCCCGCTCCGGCATGCCATCCCGGTTGACGAGCGGGAAAACGGCTACTTTGATGGGAGCCAGCTTCGGATGCAGGCGCAGCACCACGCGCTGTTCTCCCTCCACGAGCTCTTCGTCATAGGCGTCGGCGAGCACCATGAGGAAGGTGCGGTCCAGGCCCGCGGAGGTCTCGATCACGTACGGGATGTAGGCTTCCTGCGTCTCGGGATCGAAGTACTTGAGGTTTTTGCCCGAGTACCGCTCGTGGCGCGAAAGGTCGAAATCCGTCCGGTTATGGATGCCCTCGACCTCCTGCCAGCCGATGGGGAAATGGTACTGGATATCGACGGCGGCTTTGGCGTAGTGAGCCAGTTCATCGGGGCCATGCTCGTGGAGGCGCAGCCGTTCAGGCCGGATGCCCAGACCCAGATGCCAGCGGTAGCGCTCCTGGAGCCAGTAGCGGAACCATTCCTCATCTGTGCCCGGACGGACGAAAAACTGCATCTCCATTTGCTCGAATTCCCGCATGCGGAAAATAAACTGCCGGGCCACGATCTCGTTGCGGAACGCCTTGCCGACCTGGGCGATCCCGAAAGGGATTTTCTGTCGGGTGCTGTCTTTGACGTTGTGGAAGTTTACGTAGATGCCCTGCGCGGTCTCCGGCCGCAGGTAGATGAGGCTGGCTGAATCCTCGACCGGACCCAGATAGGTTCTGAACATAAGGTTGAACTGGCGCACGTCCGTCCAGTCCCGCGCTCCGCACGTGGGACAGGGCACCTCGTAGTGGAGGATGAGGGCTCCCAGCGGGGCGTCCTTCTGATGCAGCTGCTCCAGCAGGGCCTCGGCCTGGCCAGTTTTGTTTTTCTTCTGGAGCCGTTCGGCGAACTCTTCTAGTAGCTTGTCAGCCCGGAATCGAGCTTTGCACCGCCGACAATCCACCAGCGGATCATGAAATCCCTCCACATGCCCGGAGGCCTCCCAGACGCGCGGATGCATGAGAATGGCGGCATCGAGCCCTTCGATGTCATCGCGCAACTGGACCATGGCCGTCCACCAAGCCTCCCGGATGTGGCGCTTGAGCTCCACGCCCAGCGGACCGTAATCGTATACCCCACCGACCCCGCCGTAGATTTCGCTGGACTGGAAGACAAAACCTCGGCGTTTACACAGGGAGACCAGCTTCTCAAAAAGCGCATGCGCCATGGACATTGCCCCGCTGTTTGGGAGTGCAAAGCTACGGAGTCCTCTTCCTGGTAGACAACGCGTTGTATTATTTTCGCCGCAGCCTCTGCAACCTGTCCGCATCGGATGCGTAATGAGGGGGGTAAATCGGAGCGGAGAAGAGCCAGATGGCCATTTTAGAGCTCCTCGAGGTGAGCAAGCGTTTTGGCCGCAATCGGGCCGTCGACGGGGTCTCCTTTTCCGTGGAGCCCGGCCGCATTTTCGGGCTGCTGGGACCCAACGGGGCGGGCAAGACGACCACGATCCGCATGATCACCTATATCCTGCTTCCCGATTCGGGTCGGATCATGCTTATGGGTCGGCCCGTGGGTCCGGAGCAGCAGCAGCGCATCGGATACCTGCCCGAAGAGCGGGGCCTCTACAGGAGGATGCGCGTGCTGGAGCAGCTTGTCTATTTCGGCCGCCTCAAGGGACTTTCCGCTCGGCAGGCTCAGGAGGCCGCTCGGCGCTGGCTTCAGCGGCTGCAGGCCATGGGATGGGAGGAAAAACGCGTCGAAGAGCTCTCCAAGGGCATGCAGCAGAAGGTGCAGTTCATCGCCTCCGTGCTCCATGAGCCCGATCTGCTTATTCTCGATGAGCCCTACACGGGCCTCGATCCCCTGAATACGGAGTTGCTCACGCAGGTCATTCTGGAACTCAAGGCCCAGGGTAAAACAATCCTGTTTTCCACACACCGCATGGAGCAGGTCGAACAGCTCTGCGATGACATCGTGCTCATCAATCGGGGGCAGGTGGTCCTGGCCGGTTCCGTGCGGGAGATCAAGGCCCGATACCGGAAGGACACGATTCGTCTGGAGTTCTCCGGGCCCGATGGGGTGCTCGATCGCCTCCCCGGGGTGCAGGTTATCAGCCGCAGCCGGCATGCGGCCGAGCTGCGCATGCTGGATCCCGCCCTGCGCCCGCAGGACCTCCTGCTCCGGTTGGCCTCTGAGCTGGAAATTCAGCGCTTCGAGATCCTCGAACCCAGCCTGCAGCAGATCTTCATCGAAACGGTTTCTCGACAGATCGAGCAGGGGAGGGGTGCATGAACTGGAGCAAGGTGTGCGTGATTCTGTCCCGGGAGTACACGGTGCGCGTGCGCTCGCGCGGGTTTATCCTGAGCACGCTGCTGGGACCCGTCGGGTTGATCCTCATCATCGCGCTGCCCGTTCTGGTAACCCTCTGGACCCGGGATACGAGCCAGCGCAGATTGGCCGTGCGGGATGAAACGGGGCGCATCGGGGCGGGGCTGGAGGCCCGCAATCCGGAGCGATACTTTGTGAGCACGGACCCGGAAGCCCAGCTCCGAGCACGCCTGTTGGATGGCCAGCTGGATGGGTACCTGTTGATTCCGGCCGATGTGTTGCAAGCCGGGCGCGTGCAGCTCTATACCCGTTCCGGTGGGGGACTGGCGCTTCTGGAGGAGGTGCAGCGGGATGTGAGCGAACTCGTCCGCCTGGAGCGGCTGCGGGAGGCGGGCCTGGATACGGCCCTTATCGCCCGCCTCCAGGAGCGGGTCCGGCTGCAGACGCATCGGGTCACGGAAACCGGGGTGGAACGAGACCGGGGCGCCGCTCTGGCCGCCGTGGGCTATGTGCTCGGGTTTCTGATCTACATGATGATGTTCATCTACGGCGCGCTTGTGATGCGCGGGGTAATCGAGGAAAAAGCCAACCGGATCATCGAGGTTCTGGCCTCTTCGGCCCGACCCTTTGAGATCATGATGGGCAAGGTGCTCGGCATCGGGCTGGTGGGCTTAACACAGATCCTGATCTGGATCGTGCTGGGGTGGGGGATTGTGAGCGGGCTGGCGCCCCTGTTGCTGGCTTTTCTACCCGCTGAATCCGGGCAGATCGCCCCGGCCGCCGCGGCGTCGACGGGATGGGAGCTTCCTCGCATTCCGGGCGGGCTCGTACTCGGGTTCGTGGGCTATTTTCTGTCCGGCTATTTCCTCTACGCCACGCTGTTTGCCGCCATCGGCTCGGCTGTGGATCAGGAGTCCGATGCGCAGCAGCTTCAGTGGCCGCTTACGCTACCCATCATCCTCCCGATGCTGCTGATCACTAACGTGATGGCCGATCCCGATGGCACGCTGGCCGTGATATTGTCCCTTGTGCCGTTTTTTGCCCCGATTCTCATGGTCGTACGCCTGGCCGCCACGAGCGTGCCCTTCTGGCAGGTGGGGCTTTCGGCCCTGTTGATCCTGCTCACGTTTCTGGCGGGGGTCTGGATCTCGGCCCGTATCTACCGGATCGGCATCCTCATCTACGGCAAGAAACCCACCTTCCGGGAAATCCTCCGGTGGGCTCGGGAGGGATAAAGGATGCGTCCGGAGGCGTTTCAGCGGCCCATCGTACTTCTGGGCGATGAGCTCATAGCCGGTCTGGACGTGGTGCGTTATCTGCCGCGTTGGCCCATGATCAATAAGGGCCTGTCCGGGATAGGGCTTGCGGAGCTACGCCAGCGGCTCTTTCAGGACGTGTTGCGCCTCTTTCCGGATCTGGTCCTGCTCTGCGCCGGAGCACACGATCTGCGTCGGGGCCGACCGCCGGAGGCCATGTTGGGGGATTTAGAGAACATCATCGAACGCCTCCTGGGGGCGAGTCGGCCCATCGGGCTGTGGCTGTGCACGATACCCCCGCTGCCGATCGCATGGGCCTCTGCGCAGCAGGTGGCGGATTTCAACGATCGCCTGCTCCGCCTGGCTATAGTCTATCGGCTGCGGGTATTGGACCTTTCCCCGCTGCCCTCCTGGAGCTCGGAGGAGGACGAGGCGGAGGCCTCCTCCGGGGAGGAGTTCTATCGGGCCTGGGCGGCGCTGATTGAATCCCATCTTCTGGCCCTGTGACTTGTCCAGCCGCTGGAGCTGTTCTATCTTGACCGGACAAGCGATGTGCCGGGGATATGTGGGAACGATTAGGCGCGATCCGGAAACGATACGCCGCCCTGCAGCAACAGCTTTACGATCCCTCTGTGGCGGCCGATCCGAATGCGCTGGCCCGCCTGTTGCGGGAACAGCGGGAGCTGGAGCCTATCGTGCAGGCGCTGGAGGCTTACGAGCATCTGCAGGGCGAGCTGGAGGAATATCGTCGGGTGCTGCGGGAAAGCAGCGATCCGGAGCTCGTCGAGCTGGCCCGATCCGAAATCCGCGCGCTGGAGCCTGAACTGGAGGCGCTCGAGGAGCGCCTCCGAACCCTGCTGGCCCCACGGGATCCGGCCGATCGGCGCAATGCGATCGTGGAAATCCGGGCCGGAACTGGAGGGGAAGAGGCCGCTCTTTTTGCCCGCGACCTGTTTCGCATGTACACCCGATATGCGGAGCGCAAGGGATGGACGTGGGAGGTGCTCGACGGCCATCCCTCGGATCTGGGCGGATTTAAGGAGGTCGTGCTCCTGGTCAGCGGGCCAGACGCCTACGGACACCTGAAGTACGAATCCGGCGTGCACCGGGTGCAGCGTGTGCCGGAGACGGAGTCCGGAGGACGCATCCACACCTCGGCGGCCACGGTCGCCGTCTTGCCCGAGGCCGAAGAGGTGGATGTGCAGATCCGACCCGAAGACCTGCGCATCGACGTATTCCGGGCCGGCGGTCCCGGCGGTCAGAACGTGAACAAGGTGGAAACGGCCGTGCGCATCACGCATCTGCCCACCGGAATCGTGGTCAGCTGTCAGGATGAGCGCTCCCAGCACCAGAACCGGGAGAAGGCCATGCGGCTGTTGCGCGCCCGGCTCTATGAGCTGGAACGACAGCGCATCGAGGCCGAACGGGCCCAGATGCGGCGTTCCATGGTCTCCACGGGGGACCGAAGCGCCAAGATCCGCACCTATAACTTCCCCCAGAACCGGATCACCGATCATCGGATCGGGCTTACCCTGTATCGGTTGACCGAGGTGCTCGACGGAGAGCTGGATCCGCTCATCGAGGCTTTGCGCATCGCCGACGTGGCCGAAAAGCTCAAGGCGGGACCGGAATCATGAGGCCGGTGCGCATGCTCGTACTCGGCCCCCATCAGGCCGGAGATCGCATGTTGCTGGTGGCCCTTGCTCGGTGGCTTTGCGCCCATCCCGATCCCGTCGTGCTCGTGCATGGAACCAGCACGCAGAGCGAGGAGCTCTTTGTCCGAGAGGGGTTGGCGCTGGAATGCACCGGCAGCCTGTATCGGGTCGGAACCCCGGAGGCCCATGAGGCGCTCGTGCGCAGCGTGCGGGAATGGAATCGCCGTCTGGTCGCCCTGCTTACGGAGAATGGACTTCCGGCCGTCGGCCTTCAGGGCACCGATCGCGGGTTGTTGCGCCGCGATGAGGCGGTCCGACTTGCCGATCCGGAATGGTTCTGGAAGCTGCTCGATCTTCCTATCCGGCCCGTGCTGTCCGCCCTGGTCTGGCATGGGGAGCAGGTCTATCTGGAACATCCCGTGGAGGTCGCCCTGGCCATTGCGGAGACGCACCCCCGCGCCGAGGTCGTGGTGCTGGACTGGCCTCCGCAAGAAAAGGCGCAATCGCCGGATCCGATGGAGCGCATCAGCGCCCTGCCCCATGTGCGAGACTGGCGTCCGAGTCGTCTCCGGGCCCCGCTGCGGCTCATTGAGCGTCTGGAAGCCCTCGGGGGAGATGAGGGATACGTGCTGGGAGCGTAGCGATGCGGGATCTGTGGGGAGATCGGCGTCGGTGCATCGCCGGGCTTATGAGCGGAACCTCGCTTGACGGGGTCGATGTGGCTATCGCCGACCTGGAAGGATCCGGGGCCGCTCTGCGTCTGCACCCGATCGCGTTCCGAACCGAGCCATACGATCCGGAGCTTCGTCAGCGGCTTCTGCGCCTCCAGGAGCCCGATGGGTTCCTGTTAGCCGAGCTTACCCAGCTGCACGTGGAACTGGCCCTTTTGTACGCGGAGGCCCTACGCCGGACCTGTGCCGAAGCGGGCATGGCGTTAGAATCCCTGGATGCGGTGGGCGTCCATGGCCAGACCGTCTACCACATCGGATTTTCGGACCCGGCCCTCGGGCATCGCCGGAGGGCCAGTCTGCAGCTGGGGTCCGGGCCGGTGCTGGCCTGTGAGCTGGGCTTGCCTGTGGTTTATGATTTCCGCGCTGCCGATATCGCCGTCGGCGGGCAGGGGGCGCCCCTGGTGCCGTACTTTGATTGGGCGCTCTTTCGCCATCCCGAGGAGGCGCGGCTTCTCGTCAACATCGGGGGCATTGCCAATGTGACCGTGCTTCCGGCCGATGCGGAGCTGGAGGAGGTATGGGGCTTTGATACGGGTCCGGGAAACATGGTCATCGATGCCCTGATGCGCCGGATCTTCGGGATGGACTATGATCCCGGAGGGGAGCACGCGCTTGCCGGGCATGTGGATGAGGTGCTTCTGGAGCGATGGCTCATGGCGGACTGGGCGCATATGCCCCCGCCGCGTTCCTTTGGGCGGGAGCAGTTCGGTTCCCGGTATGTGGAGCGCCTCATGGCCGATGCCCGGCAGCGAGGGCTCGGCGCGGAGGACCTCTTGGCCACGGTCAGCGCGCTGACGGCTGAGGCGATATGGCGCGCCTATCGGGATTTCGTGTTGCCGGATCAACCGGTTCAGCGCGTGCTCGTCGGAGGTGGAGGGGCGCACAACCGCTTTCTCATGCGCTGGCTCGAAGCGCGGTTTGATCCCGTGCCCGTACAGAGCACCGCCTGCCGGGGCATCGATCCCGACGCCCGGGAGGCGCTCTGTTTTGCTGTGCTGGCCCATGAGTTTTTTGCGCGCACGCCCACCAACCTGCCCCGCGTGACCGGGGCCCTCCGTCGGGTTGTGCTCGGTGCGCTGGCGTTGCCCTGCTGAAAAAGAGCTCAAAGGTGACCAAAAAGCCATGATCGATTTGCGCGGCAAGGTAATCCTGATCACCGGCGCTTCCCGGGGGATCGGGGCCGGGATAGCGCGCGTGCTTGGAAAGGCCGGAGCGGAGCTGATCCTGCATTATGGCCGCTCTCGCGCACAGGCCGAAGCACTGGCGCGCGAAATCGGCCTGGACCGCACCCGGCTCCTGGAGGCCGATCTTTCCCGGGAGGAGGCCCTGCTACGGCTCTGGGAAGAAGCATTGCGCTGGCGGGGACGAATAGACGTGCTCGTCAACAATGCCGGGGTGGCCATCGCCGCCGCACCGGAGTCGGATCTGGAGCAGTGGAGGGCGGCCTGGGAGGAAACCTGGCGCATCAACGTGCTCGCCGCCGCGCACCTGTGCCGGGAGGCGATCGCGCACTTCCGCGCTCGGGGGGGAGGAGTGATCATCAATATCGCCAGTCGGGCCGCTTTTCGGGGAGACACCCCGGAGTATCTGGCCTATGCCGCCTCCAAGGGGGCGCTGGTCGCGCTCACCCGCTCCATCGCGCGCGGATACGGGTCGGATAACATCACGGCCTTTGTGGTGGCCCCGGGGTTTGTGCGCACGGATATGGCCGAGGCCTTTATCCAGCGCTATGGCCTGGATTACGTCACAGGTGATATCCCCCTCGGGCAGATGGCCGAGCCCGAAGATGTGGGCTATGTGGTGGCCTTTCTGGCCTCCGGATTGGCCCGGCATGCCACCGGGGCGACGATCGATATAAACGGCGCCTCATACGTGCACTGAGGGCCCTGCAACCCGGGTCGGGATGCGGTCGTTTAAGCCTGCGACGAAATACCAAGAAGGAGTGCCCATGGAAGAAGTGCGCCAGGGCTTCAAGACTCTGCCCATGCGAGAGAAGATCGCTTTTCTCCTGCAGGCCACTTTCGAAACGGCTGGCGAGGTCGCCGCCGAGGGGGTGCGCCTGGTGGCCTCGGGACTGGAAGCGCTTGTCCGCAAAAAGTCCCCTCCTGCCGGAGCAAAGACGCCCGATCCCCCGAACTCCGCCTCTGCACAGGAACACCAGATCCCCATCGGCTGAGGCATTCCGTCCGGGGGTATTTTTGTACCCTCGAAAAGGTAAATCTGTATTGTCTTCCTCGGGGTCCTTCCCTGAAACCCGCGCGGCGGAGGGCCGGCAGTTTTTTTGCTGGCCATTGGTCCAGCTATAGCAGAAGGGTGTACGGCTTATGCGGGAAGGTCGAGCTCGAGGGTTTAGCGCTACGTGTCCCTTCCCGGGCACTACGAACCCGGACGCCGTGGCCCGTCTGGTGCTCGAGAAGCTGCCCGATCCCCTGCTCGTACTGGATCGACGGGGAGCCCCGGTATACGTAAACGGCGCCCTGCGCGCGCTGCTGGGGGATGAGATCACGCAGACCTGGTCCCGTATGCGCCCGCAGGAGCGCGTCCGCTGCCTCCGAGCCTTTCTGCGAGCCCGAGCTGGAGCGTACACTGCCTGCATTGTGCACCTGCCGCAGGTGGGAGGGGAGAGCCGGCCCTGGGAGCTCTTCCTTATTCCCTGGGGGCCTGTGGGGCGTATTCTGGGCGTGACCGTGCGGTTTCGGGACGTGGGCTCCGAGTCCGCTTTTCGGCTCTTCGACGATCAGATGGCCGCACAACTGAGCGTGGCACTCTACCGTTTAAGATCTCGGGCCAATGGGGAAAGACACTACCTGTTCATGTCGCCGGTCATCGGCCGTATTACGGGATATCCGCCGGCGTATTTTCTCCAGCCGGGGGCCTGGCTGGAGATCGTGCACCCGGAAGATCGGGCCGGGGTGCATAAGGCGTGGGCGGGTTTTCTACAGCATCCGCGGATCGGACACCTGTTGCGCCTGGAGCATCGTATTCTGCACGCCGATGGGCAGGTGCGCTGGGTACTTGACGAGGCCTGCTGGGTGAGCACGCCGGATGGCGAGCCCTGTATAGAGGGCATGGTGCTGGATCTTACCGAACGTAAGCAGGTCGAACAGGCCCTCGTGCGGGCCCGGGAACAGGCCGAAGAGGCCAGCCGCATGAAGTCGACCTTTCTGGCCAATATGAGCCATGAAATCCGCACGCCCCTGGCCTCGATTTTGGGTTTCGCTGAGCTCCTGCAAGATGAGCTGAGCGCACTCCAGGTGCCGCAGCATTTCTTCGAATTTCTGGAGGCCATCCGCACCAATGGTCGGCGCTTGCTCAATTTGATCAACGATATTCTGGACTTCTCCAAGATCGAGGCCGGACGCATGGAATTGCGTTTCGAGCCCGTTTCCATTCCCGCGCTGGTCGATGAGGTAATATCGAGCCTTCGGGCTCTGGCCGAGAACAAGGGCCTCTATCTTCAAAGCGAGCATGCCGATCGGCAGCTGCTTGTAACGGCCGATCCCCAGCGGCTCTCTCAGATCCTCATCAACCTCATCAGCAACGGGATCCGGTTTACCGAGCGGGGTGGGGTGCACGTGCGCACGTATCGCACCGAGGAGCAGGCCGTCATCGAAGTCCGGGATACGGGTATCGGGATCTCCGAGCAGGCCCTGCCCCGGCTGGGCAAGGAGTTCTTCCAGGACGATTCCGACCCGAACCGGCCCAAGGATGGTACGGGGCTGGGGCTAGCCATCTCCATGCGCCTGGCGCGCCTGATGGGGGGTACGATCACCGTGCAGAGCCAGAAAGGGGCGGGCTCGACCTTTACCGTCCTGTTGCCCATCCGATCGAGGGGGGGCGCAAATGGGTCGGGTGCTCGTCCCCGGGTGCTCATCGTAGAAGATATTCCGGAGAACGCCCAGCTGCTCACCTATTACCTGCGCGAGGAGTTCGATGTGCACACGGTGCCTTCGGCCGAGGAAGCGTTGCAGTGGCTCGAAGAGCACCATGCGGAGCTGTTGCTCGTGGACGTTTATCTGGGACCCGGGATGGACGGCGTGGAGCTGGTGCGTCGGCTGCGCAGCCGTCCCGGCTGGGGAAGCATCCCCATTATTGCCCAGACGGCCTATGCTTCGGTGGCCGAGGAGGTGAAGTTTCTGCAGGCCGGTTTCAATGCCCTGTTGACCAAACCCGTCTCCCGCGAGGAACTCCTCTCCTGCCTGCGTCGGTATCTGGGTCAGCCGGCCGCCTCCCGAAAGGCGTAGTTTTCTTTTTCGTTCCGTTGTACCTTGGCTCCGTTTGCTTCGGAGCGCAAGCGGCGCATATGGGAGCGGAAGCCATTCGTCGTATCGGCGTATTCACCAGCGGGGGCGATGCCCCGGGCATGAATGCCTGCATTCGGGCCGTGGTGCGCACCGCCCTGCACCATGGGCTGGAGGTGATCGGCATCCGACGCGGATATGCGGGGATGATCGAGGGCGATTTTGTGGAGATGGATGCCGCCAGCGTCTCGAACATCATTCAGCTCGGGGGCACCATTCTCAAATCCGCCCGCAGCGAGGCATTCAAAACCCCGGAGGGGCGCGCCCGAGCGGCGCAACAGCTCCAGCAGGCCGGCATCCAGGCGCTGGTCGCCATCGGGGGAGATGGCACCTTCCGGGGAGCGTCGATTTTTCATGAGGAGTACGGCTTCCCCATTGTGGGGTGCCCGGGCACGATCGATAACGATCTGTTCGGCACCGACGAGACGATCGGCTATGATACGGCCGTCAACACGGCCCTGCAGGCCATCGATAAGATCCGGGACACGGCCGATGCGCATGATCGGCTTTTCTTCATCGAGGTCATGGGGCGCGATTCGGGTTTTATCGCCCTGGCCTGTGCTATTGGGGGCGGCGCAGAGCTGGTGCTCGTACCGGAGGCGTTCGTGGACCTGGACGAGATCCGCGAATCCCTCTACCGCGTACTGGCCCACAAGCGCCGCAGTAGCATCGTGGTTGTGGCCGAAGGAGATGAACTGGGAGGGGCGCAGAAGCTGGCCGAAAAATTGCGCCCGATTTTCCCGGATTACGAGATGCGCGTGACCGTGCTGGGGCACATTCAGCGCGGGGGGAGCCCCACGGCCAGGGACCGGATGCTGGCCACACGCCTGGGCGTCGCCGCCGTGGAGGCGTTGCTCGATGGACACGATAACGTCATGGTCGGGGTGATCAACAACGAGATCCACCTTACCCCCCTGCGCAATACCTGGTCGAAGAAAAAGACGATCGACTACGATCTGCTCCGGTTGGTGCAGTTGTTGTCCTGATCCGGATCTCAAAGTGAGATGATAACCCGTTCGGGTCGGCCCGAACGGGTTATTTTGTAATGCTCCTCTACGGAACGGGACTTGTGAGAGGATGCTTCGGGACGCCGGGCACGCGTCCCGGGGTGTATTGGAGGCTTCCCTGTAACAAGCTCGGTGGAGGGTATGGTGCGGATCTACACGCTTTCCGGGCAGCCAGTCCGGCGCGCAGAGCGCCCCGCTGGCAAGCCCACATCATCGGGTACCAGGTGGCAGAGGAGCGGTCGTATGGACCAACCGAGGACATCGAGGCTGGAGTTGGGGCTTAAGGAGCAGATCCTGCTTCTGCTGGCCTTCGGCTTGGCCTCTTTCCTGCTGGGGGTGGCCTCTACGTTGTAGGGGATGTCTCCTCCAGCCAGCCGCGCTGTGTGGCCAGACGGGTGCGCACCTGTTCGGGGGTTGTTTGCCCCGGATAGCCGGGCGTGCGATAAGCGGCCAGGGCCTGCTCCGTGGAGGGGCGAACCAGAGCCTCCAAGGTACGGGCGATGTCCCGATAGGCGGTTCGAAACGGTACTCCGGTGCGCACCCGCTCCAGTGCGGCAGCCGTGGCGAAGAGCTCCGGCGTGCAGGCGGCTTCCAGGCGGTCCTGTCGGAAGCGAATGCCTTCGAGCATGCGCCGCATGGCCTCCAGCAGGTCCGGAGCCATAAGCAAGGAGCGCAGCAGGGCTTCCTTGGTCAGTTGCAGGTCCCGGTGGTATCCGGACGGAAGGTTGGCCGGCAACGTGAGCAGCAGATGGAGCTCGGCCACAAGCCGGTGGTAGTGGGCGCGGATGAGCTCCAGCACATCCGGGTTTCGCTTCTGGGGCATGATGCTAGAGCCCGTCGTAGAGGAGGCGGGCAGTTCCACAAAGCCGAATTCCTGGCTGCAGAAGAGCACCAGATCGGAGGCCATCCGATTGAGCGTGGCCCCCAGTTGCACGAGCGCATGGAGGACTGCGGCCTCCAGTTTGCCGCGCGAAAGCTGCACGCTGGTCACCGCCTCCTGCACAGCCCGGAAACCCAGCCGGCGGGCGACATCCTGGCGGGGCATCTCCAAAAAAGGCACGCCGTATCCGGCTGCACTACCCCAGGGGGAGACGTTGATGCGATCGCGGGCCTGGCGCAGGCCTTCGAGGTCTTCGAGCAGGAGCTCGGCGTATCCAAGCGCCCACAGGCCCACCGTGGAGGGCATAGCCCGCTGCAGATGCGTGTAGCCGGGCATGAGCCATCGGGATCCGATCTCCGCCAGATGGCAGAGCGTCTCGATGAGCGCCGCGGTGGCCCGGCCGGTTCGCACCAGATGAGCGCGGGCAAAAAGCCGTAGGGCCACAAGCACCTGATCATTCCGAGAGCGCGCCGTGTGGATTTTCTCCCCCGTCGATCCAAGTGCTTCGGTCAACGCGCGTTCGATTACCGTGTGGGCGTCTTCGTCCTCGGGCCGGACGACAAGTTCCCCTTTTTCGGCCTTTTCGGCGAGCCGATCCAAGACAGCCTCGATCGCGGAACGTTCCTCCGGGCTTAAGATCCCCATCCGCTCCAGAGCCCAGGCGTGCGCCCGGGTGCCCTCGATGTCATAGGGCAACAGATACGTGTCCCAGCGGTAATCCTCCCCCACGGTGAAGCGGAGGACCCATTCAGCCGACGGCAGGTCTTTTTCCCAGAGCGTCATCGCAGCTCGAAATATGCGCGCACGATCGCTTTGTAGACTTGAACGGCCCGCTGGAGTTCCACGAGGGGAATGTGCTCCTGGGCCGTATGGGAGAGCTCGCTGGATCCGGGGCCGAGCTTAACTACGGGCAGGTCGCGCAGAAAGACCCAGTCGGACGCCGTGGGCGAGCCGAAGGGCTCCAGACCGGGTTGGGCTTGCAGACAGGCTCGTACGATGCGCGCCTGCACCGGCGTGGATACGGGAACCAGACGCTGGCTATAGACGGAGACCTCCGAGGAGACGTGGGAGCGCACCAGCTCGATGAGCTCCTCGTGCGAATAAGCCGGCGTGGAACGGATGTCGACCGTGAAGATGCACCGATCGGGCACCACGTTGCGCGCCGTTCCACCCGATATGGTCGTGACCGTGACCGTAGGATAGCCCAGGAAGGGATCTTCCCGCTCAAAACGAAGCGAGTGTAGCGCCAGGATATCCCGAGCAGCCCGGTAGATGGCGTTTTCCCCCAGATGCGCGCGCGCCGCGTGGGCGCTTCGGCCCTGCGCGGTGAGCGTGAGGATAAGCACACCCTTCTGGGCCACGCAGGGGCGCAGATCGGTGGGTTCGCCCACAATGGCCGCATGCAGGGGTTCCAGGGCTGGCCGGATGTGCTCCAATCCGTTGTAGCCGGCGCCCAGCTCCTCACAGGCCGTCAGAGCCACGATGAGCCTTCCAGGCGGCCGATAGCCCTCGGAGGCCAGTTCCACCAGGGCGACCATCATGGCCGCTACGCTGGCTTTAGCATCCACCGCCCCTCGGCCGTATACGCGCCCCTCATGCACCACGGCCTCGAAGGGAGGAAACGGATGCCCCTCCACGGGCGGCACCACATCCAGGTGCGAGTTCAGCAGGAGCGTATCGGAACGATCCTCACCAAGCCAGGCGTAGACGTTGTTGCCGATCCGGCCTGTGGGCAGTCCCGCCTCCTGGAAGAAGCGTTCCACCCAGTCCGCTATGGGGCCTTCCTCATGGCTCAGGGAGGGGATCTGTACGAGCGCCCGATGTACGGCGAGCACGTCCAGCATAGCGGCCAAAAAAGTACGGCCTCTGGCAACCCCCGTGCAATCGTTCCCCTTGCGGGCAGGGGGATGGAGGCGTATCTTCTCTGGCCCTTCGATCCGATACAGGGGGTAAGGCCGGGTGTTCGATGCATCCGCAAAGTCGGCTCCGCCTGTCTCAAGCCGATCGTCAGAAGGCGGGATTTCCGAGGTGGGGCAGGTTCTCTTCCGCCTCCGATCCCGGCTTGCGTGCGCTCGCCTGTGGATTCGTCGGCATCCGGATCGGGCTCTTTTCGGGGCCTTTCTTCTGGGGGTACTGCTGGGGTTGACCTGCGTGCGCCGATGACAGAAAAAGTGACCCTTGTAGAGCGTCTGCTCTTGCGACTGCGGGAACTTGTGCGCGATATCTCGGATTTGCTCGAGATCCGCCTCCAGCTTCTGCAACTGGATTTGCTTGATCGCGCCACCGAGCTATGCGGCCGCCTGGTGGGCATCCTGCTGATCTTTCTGCTCCTCTTCGGTGGCGTGGGGTTGTTGCTTCTGGCCCTCAGCTGGTGGCTGGGGACGCTTTTAGGAAGCCCCATGTGGGGGTTCGGAGTAATCGGGTTGGGCCTCTGCCTTGTGGCCTGGGGGGTCTACCGCTTTGCGCTCCCCGGTATCGAAAGGGCGGTTCGCCGGGCCCTGCTTCGTATTGTTTTCTCTCAGTCTGATGCGCCGAAGGAGAACCATGGATCCCATCGAGGAGCTGCAGGCCCGCCGTCGGGCCCTTGAAAGGGAGCTTGCCCGCGTTCGCGAGGATGTCGAGGTCTCGCTGGAGGGGCTCAGAGAGGAGTTGCGCGCGGGTCTGGACTGGCGCCGCTGGGTTCGGCGCTGGCCTGTGGGCAGCCTGCTCCTCACCGGTGTGCTGGGCTTCTGGCTGTCCAGCGCTCTGGGCCGGGGGGGCAGAGCGCGATCCTCCGGGGGAATAGGCCAGATGATACTGCGTCAGCTCATCGGCGCGCTGACCGATAGTCTCGCTTCCTGGCTGAGGAAACAGGTAACAGACCGGCTACTTTCCCGTTCAGAAAACCGCCGCTAAGGCTTGCGTTCGGGGGATTATTGGCATATTTTCCTCTGTGAAGCCCATCCACATCGCCGCGGCGGGTTGGAAACCGAACAGAGGGGGATCATGTCCGCAATGCTCCACGGCATTCGCAAAGCGGCTGTAATCGGAGCTGGCACGATGGGGGCGCAGATCGCCGCGCATCTGGCCAACGCCGGCGTGCCCACGATCCTGCTGGATCTGCCCGCCCCCGAGGGGTCGGACCGCAACGCGCTGGTCCGCGCCGGGCTGGAGCGGGCGCTTGCGCTCAAACCGGCCGCTTTTATGCATCCGGAACGCCGGCAGCTGATTACGATCGGCAACACGGAAGATGACCTCGAACGCCTGCGGGAAGCAGACTGGATCGTGGAGGCCATCGTCGAGGACCTGCAGGCCAAGCAGGCCCTGTGGGCGCGTCTGGAGCCCGTTGTACGGCCGGACACCATCCTATCGAGCAACTCCAGCGGCATCCCCATGCACCGGCAGCTGGAGGGGCGAGGCGAAGCGTTTCGAAAGCGTTTTCTGGGCACGCACTTCTTCAATCCGCCCCGTTATCTGTACCTGCTTGAGCTGATCCCCACACGGGATACGGATCCGGATGTGATCCGGCGCCTGCGCCTCTTCGGGGAGCGCGTGCTCGGCAAAGGGGTCGTCATCGCCCGGGATGTGCCCGGGTTTATCGCCAACCGGATCGGCGTCTACGGGCTGGTGCAGGCTATGCGCGCCATGCTCGATCTGGGGTTGACCCCTGACGTAGTCGACGCGCTCACCGGACCCCTGATCGGGCGTCCCAAAAGCGCCACGTTTCGAACGGCGGACCTGACGGGGCTGGATGTGCTCTACCGGGTGGCACATGATCTCTATGAGGCCACCGGGGATGCCGGATTTGTCTTGCCCGAGGTGGTGGGCGTGCTGGTGCAGCGTCGCTGGCTCGGGGAGAAAACCGGGCAGGGCTTCTATAAGCGCCTCAAGGAGGCCTCCGGTCAGAGCCGGATCCTTACGCTCAATTTACAGACGCTGGAGTACGAGGATCGGGGTAAAGTGCGCATTCCCGAGCTGGAGCCGATCCGCGCCCTGCCCGACGTGGCCGACCGCATCCGGGCGCTGCTTCGGCTCGAAGGTCCAATCGGGGAGTTTATGCGTCGGACCACATACGCCGTGCTGCACTACGCGGCCCGCCAGTACGGCGTAGTCGCCGACACCATAGAGGACATCGACAACGCGCTCAAGTGGGGCTTCGGCTGGGAGCACGGGCCCTTTGAACTCTATGACCTGCTCGGGCCGAAGTCCGTAGCGGAGGCCTTTGCGCAGATGGGCTGGGAGGTGCCTCCGGTGGTGGCCGAGCGCGTGCAGGCGGGCCAGCTTTTCTACCCTCCCGATGTGCCCCCCCGCAGGCCGGAAGGGGTGCTGCTGCTCCGGGATCTGAAGCGCAACGGGGCGGCCGTGGTGCGTCGCTCGGCGGGGGCCAGTTTGCTGGATATCGGAGATGGGGTGGCGCTGCTGGAGTTTCATTCCAAGGCCAACGCGATCGGAGAGGACGCCCTGCGCATGGTGCAAGCCGCACTGGAGGTCGTGCCGCAACATTTCCTCGGGCTTGTGGTGGGCAATCAGGGGGAGCACTTTTCGGCCGGCGCCAACCTGGCGCTCATCCTGCTGCTGGCCCAGGAGGGGGAATGGGAGGAGCTGGATTGGGCGGTGCGGCAGTTTCAGCGCGCCTCCATGAGCCTGCGCTATGCCCCGTTTCCCGTCGTGGCCGCTCCGTTCGGGCTCACGCTGGGCGGGGGCGCCGAGTTCGTGTTGCACGCCGATCAGGTCCAGGCCCACGCCGAGCTGTACATGGGACTTGTGGAGACGGGGGTGGGGCTTATTCCGGCCGGAGGGGGCACGAAGGAGATGCTTTTCCGCTTCACTGAGGAACTGGCCCCCTATGCGGAGGCGGATCCTTTCGAAGCCGTGCGGCGCGCCTTCGGGCTCATCGCCATGGCGCAGACTTCTACCAGCGCGCTGGAGGCGCGCGCGATGGGTTTTTTGCGCGACCGGGATCGGATCAGCATGAATCGCTACCGGCTTCTGGCCGACGCCAAGGCCCGCGTGCTGGAGCTGGCCGCCGATTACGTGCCTCCCCCTCCGGGAAGGGCGATCCGGGCCCTGGGGGCGGAGGCGATCGGCAACCTCTACTACGCGGCCTGGCAGCTGCACCAGGCCGGCCGCATCACGGAGCATGAGGTCTTTATAGCGCGCACGCTGGCCTATGTGCTCTGCGGCGGGGACGGTCCACCCCGAACGGTCACCGAGCAGGACATCCTGGATCTGGAGCGAGAGGCTTTCCTCCGGCTTCTGGGCACGCGCAAAACCCAGGAGCGCATCGCGTACACGCTCAAAACGGGCAAGCCGCTGCGCAACTGAAACCAGTCCGGGCACGATTGGAGGAGATATGCGCGAAGCTTTTGTCGTCAGCGCGGTACGCACCCCGGTCGGACGGGGCAAGCCCGATGGGGCGCTGGCGGGGGTTCATCCGGTCGATCTGTCCGCGCTCGTTATGCGCGCCGTTGTGGAGCGCATTGGCCTGGATCCGGCTCAAATCGATGACGTGCTCTGGGGCTGCGCGATGCCCGAGGCGGCACAGGGGCTCAATATCGCTCGCCTGGCTCTTCTTCGAGCCGGTTTTCCGGTGGAAGTGCCCGGGGCGACGGTGAATCGATTCTGCTCTTCCGGTCTGCAAACCATCGCCATGGGGGCGCAGGCCATCATGACGGGCATGGCGGATGTGGTGCTGGCCGGCGGGGTAGAGATGATGAGCCAGGTCCCCATGTCCGGCTATCACACCCGGCTGCACCCGGAACTGACCGAGACCTATATCAGCATGGGGCTTACCGCCGAGCGCGTGGCCGAACGCTACGGGATCTCCCGCGAGGATCAGGATGCCTGGGCCCTGCGCAGTCACAGGAAAGCGGCCGAGGCCTGGGCGGCATGCCGCTTTGAGGGCCAGATCGTCTCTGTGCCCGTACGGCGCTACACCTGGCACGGCACGCGCAAAGAGGTCACCGAAACGCTCTTTAGCCGGGATGAGACCGTACGTCCGGATACAAGCCTGGAGAAATTAGCCCAGCTCAAGCCGGTCTTCAAAGAGGGCGGTACGGTGACGGCGGGCAACTCCAGCCCCTACTCCGACGGCGCGGCGGCTGTGTTACTGATGAGCGAGGATCGGATTCGAGAACTTGGGCTCAAGCCCCTGGCGCGTTTTATCACCTATGCGGTGGCCGGCGTCGAGCCCGAGGTGATGGGCATTGGGCCCGTTCGGGCCGTGCCCCGGGCGCTGAAGCAGGCCGGGGTCCGGCTCGAGGATATATCCCTGATCGAATTCAACGAGGCCTTCGCCTCCCAGGTCCTGGCCGTCATCCGGTCGCTGGGGCTTCCAGAGGAGAAAGTCAACCCCAACGGGGGGGCCATCGCGCTGGGACATCCGCTGGGGGCTTCGGGGGCCAAGCTCACCACCCAGCTCATTTACGAACTGCGACGTCGAGGAGGGGGGCTGGGGCTGGTGACCATGTGTATCGGCGGCGGCATGGGCGCCGCCGGATTGTTCGAAGTCTACGGTGAGCCGTAATAAACCAGGGGGTGTCCGCTATGAGCACGTATGCAGAGACGCAGACCGCGCAGCCCCGGGGTGGGGAGTTTCTCGTCCGTCAGACCGAGCCGGAATCGGTCTTTTCCCCGGAGGATTTTTCCGAGGAACTGCGCATGATCGGGCAGATGACCGAGGAGTTCGTTCAAAACGAGATCCTGCCCCTCATGGATCGCCTCGAACAGCTCGAGGAGGGGCTCAATCCCATGCTCCTGCGCCGGGCTGGAGAGCTGGGCCTGTTGGGTATCGAGATCCCGGAGGAATACGGGGGCACGGACCTGCCGAAGACGGCCGCTATGCTTGTGGCCGAAAAGCTCGCCCCCGCCGGCGGGTTCAGCGTAACCTACGGGGCGCATCAGTCCATCGGCACCCTGCCCATTGTGTATTTCGGCTCCGAAGAACAGAAGCGCCGCTATTTGCCCCGGCTGGCCACGGCCGAGCTCATCGGGGCCTACGCGCTTACAGAGCCCAACGCCGGCTCCGATGCGCTGGGCGGCCGCACACGGGCTGAGCTCAGCGCCGATGGCCGGTACTGGATACTCAACGGCACGAAGATGTGGATTACCAACGCCGGGTTTGCCGACCTGTTCACCGTTTTCGCCAAAGTCGATGGGGAGCGGGAGAAGTTCAGCGCCTTCCTAGTCGAGCGCACTTTCGAGGGGGTTTCCGTGGGGGCTGAGGAGCGCAAGATGGGAATTCATTCCTCCTCAACGCGTCAGCTCATCCTCGAGCAGGTGCGCGTACCCGTGGAGAACCTGCTCGGCGAGGTGGGCCAGGGGGCTAAGATCGCCTTCAATATCCTGAACACGGGCCGCTTCAAGCTCGGTGCCGGCTGTCTGGGCGGCACCAAGCAGGTGCTCGAGCTGGCCGCGCGCTATGCGCTGGAGCGCGTGCAGTTTGGCAGACCCATCGCCCAGTTTGGGCTCATTCAGGAAAAACTGGCCGAGATGGCCCTGCGCGCCTACGCCATCGAATCGATGATCTATCGCACGGCCGGGCTTATTGATCAGGCGATCGGGTCCTCCAAAGACCCCGCCCATCGGCTCCGGAGCATCGAGGAGTACGCCGTCGAATGCTCCATGATCAAGGTCATGGGCAGCGAGCTGCTGGATTACGCCGTCGATGAGGCCGTACAGATCCACGGAGGGTATGGCTATTCCCGGGAGTTCCCTGTGGAGCGAGCCTATCGGGATAGCCGGATCAACCGCATCTTCGAGGGCACCAACGAGATCAATCGCCTGCTCACGGTCGATATGCTCCTGCGCCGGGCCATGCGGGGCCAGTTGCCCCTGATGGCCGCGGCTGAGCGCGTGGCCCGCGAAGTGTTCGAGCCCCGATTCGAGGACAGCGAGGAAACCGGACCTCTGGCCGCCGAAAGGCGGGTGGTGGAAAACCTCAAGAAGGCCGTACTGGCCGTGGCCGGGGCGGCCGCTATGCGCTACATGCAGGCGCTCGAGGAAGAGCAGGAAATCGTCGCCCGGGTCGCCGATATGGCCATGTGGACATATGCGGCCGAATCGGCTCTGTTGCGCACCCTGAAACTGCGCGGCCGGGGTCTGGATACGAGCCTGCAGGAGGATATGACGCGCCTCTACGTGGCCAAGGCCGCCGAGGTCGCGGCCGCGCTGGGGCGGGAGGCGCTGGCCCGCTTTCTTGAAGGCGATGAACTGCGTCTGCATCTGGCCGCGCTGCGCCGTTTCACCCGACAGGAACCGATCAACACAATCGCCCTCCGCAGACGGATCGCGCAGGCCGTACTTGAGGCCGGAGGCTATCCCGTGGGTAGGTGAGCGTAACAGGGGAGGAGAAAGCCGCCATGCAGGAAGTGCACGTTCCGGATCGGCCCTGGTATCGATTCTACGAGCCGGGTGTTCCCCGCACCATCGCCTATCCGGAGGTTCCGCTCTGGAAGTTTCTGGAGGAAAGCGCCCGCAAATATCCGGCCCATACGGCGCTGATCTTCTTTGGCAAGCGCATCGCCTACGGGGAGCTCTGGGAGGCTGTAGAGCGTTTTGCTCATGCCCTGGAGCAGCTCGGCGTGCGCAAAGGAGATCGGGTCGCCCTCATGTTGCCCAACAGCCCCCAGTTTGTGATCGCCTTCTACGGGGCGCTCCGAATCGGGGCTACGGTGGTCGGCCTCAACCCGCTCTATACCGCCCGCGAGCTGGCCTTTATGCTCAACGACTCGCTGGCCAGCACGCTTGTGGTGCTTAGGCCCATGTTCCCACGCTACCGGGAGGTGGCCGACTCCACCCCCGTGCAACGGGTTATTGTAACCGGCGTGGAGGACTATCTGCCCTGGCCCAAAAACTGGCTCTATCCCCTCAAGGCCCGGCGGGAGGGTTCCTGGGTGGAGGTCAGTCCGACGGCTACAATCCACCTGTTCCGGTCGGTGTTGGAACGGCACCCTCCTCGGCCCTCTTCGGTCTCCATCGACCCCCGAGAAGATGTGGCCCTGTTGCTCTACACAGGTGGTACGACGGGGACGCCAAAGGCCGCCATGCTGACCCATTTCAACCTGGTGGCCAACTGCCTGCAGGTGAAATCCTGGATGCCTTCCCTGCAGGAAGGGCGCGAGGTGATCCAGGGGGTGCTTCCCTTCTTTCACAGCTACGGGCTGACGGCTGTGCTGAACCTGGGCATGGCGATCGCGGCCACGGTGGTCCTGCAACCCCGTTTCGTGCTCGAGGAGGTGCTCAAGAGCACGCAGCGCTATCGGGTAACGCTCTTCCCCGGGGTGCCGACGATGTATGTGGCCATTAATACCTCTGAGCTGAGCCGGCGCTATAATCTGCGCAGTGTGCGCCTGTGCATCTCCGGGGCCGCTCCGCTTCCCGTAGAGGTGGCCCAGCAGTTTGAGCGCATCACGGGTGCCCGGCTCGTGGAAGGTTACGGGCTTTCGGAGGCCTCGCCTGTTACGCATACCAATCCCCTCTTCGGCCAGCGCAAATTCGGCTCTATTGGCATCCCGTTGCCCGATGTGGATGCGCAAATCGTCGATGAAGAGGGCAAACCGTTGCCCCCGGGCGAGGTGGGGGAGCTCATCGTCCGAGGCCCGAACGTCATGAAGGGGTACTGGAATCGACCCGAGGAGACGGCGCGCGCGCTGCGCGATGGGTGGCTGTACACGGGCGATATGGCCCGCATGGATGAGGAGGGCTACTTCTACATCGTCGACCGCAAAAAGGACATGATCATCGTGGGAGGATTCAACGTCTTTCCCCGCGAGGTCGAAGAGGTGCTCTTTGAGCATCCCAAGATCAAGGAGGCCGTCGTGGTCGGGGTGCCCGATCCCTACCACGGGGAGATCGTCAAGGCCTATGTGGTGTTGCGTTCGGGAGAGCAGGCTACAGAGCAGGAGATCATCGAATTCTGCAGGGAACGCCTGGCTTCCTACAAGGTGCCCAGGCAGGTGGAATTCCGAGCCGATCTGCCCAAATCCATGGTGGGCAAGGTATTGCGCCGTGTCCTCCTGGAGGAGGAGCGCCAGCGGATGGCGGGCAATACGTGAGCAGGTGCGCTTGCGGAGGGCGGACCGAACAATGCGCTTGCTGTATCGGGGTGCGTCGGTAGCGCTTGCGCTGGGTGTCCTGGTTTCCGTTGCCTCCGGACAGCGGTGGGTTCGTTACGGAGCCGAGGTGCTTCGTCTGGGAGCGGGCGCCGAGGCCGCCGGTATGGGCCAGAACGGGCTCACCGTGCGGGCCGATGTGACGGCCGGCTACTGGAACCCGGCCGGCCTGGTGGGTCTGCAGGGCCCGCAGGTGGGGTATATGCATGTGGAGCAGTTCGCGGGCCTGGTCCAGTACGATTACGCCGCCGTGGCTTGGGGGCTTGGAAAAGAAGAGTCCCTTGCGCTGAGCCTGCTGCGCGTCGGCGTAGATAACATCAAGAACACGCTGGCCGCCTGGGACCCCGAGCGGGGTCTGCCCCTTCCAGAGCGGGTGAGCACCTTCAGCGCGGCCGATTACGCCCTGCTCATCGGCTATGGCCGATCTCTGCGCCCGGGCTACACCGGAGGGGTGGTGTTCAAGCTGCTCTACAGCCGTATGGGGCCCTTCGCCTCAGCCTGGGGGGTGAGTGTGGATGTGGGCCTGCAGTACAGGCGGGGACCCTGGACGTTCGCTCTGGTGGCCACAGACCTGACCACCATGGCCCGTTTCTGGTACGTAGACGCCGGGGCGCTCGAAGAGCTAAAGTCCCTCTATGGGGATACCCTGCCGGGCGGTGTGACGGAACTCATACCCCCTGCGCTCCGGATGGGGTTGCGCCGCACAGAGCGGATCGGTCCCGGAGCACTGGATGTGGTGCTGGAGCTGGATCTGCGCCCGGATCAGGCCTACGGCATCGATGGGGGGGCCTTTGATCTGGAGCCCCGTTTCGGGATGGCGTATGCCTTCCGCAACGCGCTTCTGCTGCGGGTGGGGCTGGAGGAGATCGGCCGGCAAGAGGGGCGATGGGTGCTCAGTCCAACGGCCGGGGTGGGGCTGCGCGTGCGGAGGTTTCGCTTCGATTACGCGTTGGGGCACCTGCTGAGCGCACATGAGCTGGGGGTGAGCCATCGCCTCTCGGCTGTTTTCTCCTGGCCGCCCTGGTGAAAGGCGCAACGATGTTGTAATCCCGGCGGAGCGCAACTTGCCCTTGCGCAGGGCTTTTCGTTATATATCGGCGCCTTTGGCCGGATAGGAGGTCGCTGTGGAGCTGACTACCGGGGGAATCATCTTCTGGGCCCTGGCCTGGACATCCATTATGGCCCTGACCGTTTTCGTCTTCGGTCGCCTCTTCAAATCGCAGCGCAACCGATTCTCGCGCTAAACCCCAAACCGCAAGGGAGCCAGACACGATGGACATTCAGGAAAGGGAACGCTGGGGGACGCGTATCGGCTTGATCCTGGCCGCGGCGGGCAACGCCGTGGGTTTGGGCAACTTCCTGCGTTTCCCCGTTCAGGCCGCCCAGAACGGCGGTGGGGCGTTCATGATCCCGTACTTCATCGCTTTTCTGCTCCTGGGCATTCCGCTGATGTGGATCGAGTGGACGATCGGCCGGCACGGAGGCAAATACGGGCACTCCAGCGCCCCGGGCATGTTCCAGGTACTCTGGGGCCATCCGGTGGCCAAATATTTGGGCGCTCTGGGGCTGTTCATCTCCCTGACCGTGATGATGTATTACACGTATGTGGAGTCCTGGACGCTGGCCTACAGCGTTTTTTCCGCGCTGGGGTACTACTTCGACATATCGGATTTCGCTGGCATGCGTCGGTTTCTGGAGAGTTACCAGGGGCTGGCCCCGGAGGGGCATTTTCAGGGCATCGCAACCGCCTACCTGTTTTTGTTGCTGACCTTTTCGCTCAACCTGTACGTCCTCTACCGTGGCATTTCGCGCGGCATCGAGGCATTGGCCAAAATCGCCATGCCCATGCTGTTTCTGTTCGCTATCGTGCTCGTGGTGCGTGTCTTCACGTTGGGTACCCCGGATCCCACACAGCCGGAGAAGAGCGTCTGGAGTGGTTTTGCCTTTCTGTGGAACCCGGATCTATCGGCCCTTTCGAATGCCAAGGTCTGGCTAGCTGCCGCCGGGCAGATCTTCTTCACCCTGAGCGTGGGCATGGGCACCCTGCATGCGTATGCCAGCTACCTGCGGGAGAACGACGATATCGCCCTCTCCGGGCTGGCCACAGCCACCACGAATGAGTTCGTGGAGGTGATCCTGGGAGCAAGCATCGCCATTCCTATCGCCGTGGCGTTTTTCGGGGTACAGGAAACGCAGGAGATCGCCCAAGGGGGGGCTTTCAATTTGGGCTTCGTCTCCATGCCTATCATCTTTACCAAGATTCCACTGGGGCAGTTGCTCGGCACCCTATGGTTTGCTCTGCTGTTTTTCGCCGGAATCACGAGCTCCGTGGCCATGGGCCAGCCCGTGGTGGCGTTTCTGCAGGATGAGTTCAAGCTCTCCCGCGCTCAGGCGGTGGGGTTGCTGGGGATCTTCACCTTTATCGGGATAAACTGCGTGGTTCTCTTCCTGGGCCACGGTTTCCTCGATGAGCTCGACTTCTGGGCCGGCACGTTCGGTTTGGCCGCCTTCGCCCTCATCGAGACGATCCTATTGTGCTGGGTTTTCGGCATCGATAAAGCCTGGGAGGAACTCAACCGGGGTGCGGACATCCGGATCCCGGCCTTCTTTAAGTTTGTCATGAAGTACATCACCCCTCTATATCTAATCGTCATCTTCACGGCCTGGACGATACAAGATGCCATCCCCACGCTCGGGCTCGAAGGGGTAAAGCCGGAAGATGTGCCCTATCGCTGGGGTGCGCGTCTGCTTATGCTCTTCACCTTTACGGCCGTGGCCGTGATGGTTGCTCTGGCCTGGCGCCGGCGGCGCAGAAACGGCCTGGAAACCTTCGAAAGACGCTGAAGGGCGTCCCTTTTTGTCCGAAAGCGGGCCGCTCCCCGGCGAGCCCGCTTTTCTCATATCCAGCGGGTGGGAGATTTCTAGCACGGGGACGATCGGAAGCCGTATCTTTGGTCGGCGGCGAGAGTTCGAGGCGTCGTGATTGCGCGCGAGGGATACGGCATCATCCTGCTGGTAGCTATCCTGGGGCTATTGCTTTTCTGGCTGGGCTATCGCCTGGGGGGATGGAAGATGTACCTTCTGGGCGCGCTCGCCGTCCTGGGGGTGGCCTTCGTGCTGTATTTTTTTCGGGATCCGGAGCGTCACCCTCCCCGGGATCCCCGCGCGATCCTGGCTCCTGCCGACGGACGGGTAATCCGGGTCGAAGCGGTCGATGAGCCCCTCTTTCTGGGCGGCAGGGCCATACGGGTGAGCATCTTTATGTCCCCTCTGGATGTGCACGTAAACCGGATTCCATATGGTGGCCGGATCGCCTTTGAGCGCTATGTGCCCGGGCAATACCTGGTGGCCTGGGAAGATAAGGCCTCCGAGCGCAACGAACGCGCGCTCCTGGGCGTAGAAAACGGCGCCGTGCGCGTGCTTTTCGTGCAGATTGCCGGTTTTCTGGCACGGCGGATCGTCTATCATGTGCATCTAGGCGATAGCGTGCAGGCCGGGCAGCGATACGGCATGATTAAGCTGGGTTCCCGGGTGGATGTGTACATGCCCCCGCAGGTTTCCCTCCGGGTCCGGGTGGGGGATCGTACGCGGGCTGGGGAGACGATTCTGGGGGTACTGCCATGATGTCCCATCGCGGTGTGCCTCTCCGGCGCGCACGCGCGCGTCGTCTTGCCCGCAGGCGATTGCCCCGCAGTGCGGTGCCCTCGTTTTTCACCCTGCTCAATCTGCTGAGCGGGTTCATGGCCATCTTGCAGATCCACCAGGGGCAGTTGGTCACGGCGGCCTGGTTGATCGGGTTGGCCGGGCTATTCGATGCGCTCGATGGCATGATGGCCCGGCTGACGCGCAGCGCCAGCCCCTTCGGGGTGCAGCTGGATTCCCTCTGTGATGTGGTCTCTTTCGGTGTGGTGCCGAGTTTTCTGATATACGAGTTTGGCCTTTATCAACTGCACGAACTAGGCATGTTGCTGGCCTCCCTGCCGGCCGTGACGGGGGCGGTGCGTCTGGCCCGCTTCAACGTGCAGCTTGTGGGCTATGATAAGGACTACTTTCGGGGGTTGCCCATACCCGCACAGGCGCTTTTTGTGGCCGCTTTTGTGATCACCTTCCATGAATCGAGCCTCTTCGACAGCCTGCCCATGGGGACAGGCTCCGTGCTGGTGCCCATGGTGATCGGGCTTTCCCTGCTCATGGTTTCCACGATTCCCTATGAGGCCATACCCCGCCCTACCCGGCAAGCGCTCCGGCAGCATCCGGGGCGCGTTACCCTGTTTATCCTGGGAGGGATGTTCATCGTTTTCTTCCAGGCGGCCGGTCTGCTGTTGGTTCTGGGCCTCTATATCGTTTGGGGTCTGTTGCGCGCCCTGCTGAACCTGCTCCGAATCGCCTGGATGGATGAAGCTCCCCCATATGCCAGCTGGCAGGTGGAGACACCCCAAGAGGAGGCCTACCGGGATGTCCGGGATGTATAGAGTGCACGTGCGCGTGCGGTTGCGGCCTTCGATTCTGGATCCGCAGGGCAAGGCCACCCGGCAGGCCCTGCGGCAGTTGGGCTACGAAGCGCTCGAAGAGGTCCGCATAGGCAAGTGGATCGAACTCACCCTGCGCGCGCCCGATCCGGCCGAGGCCGAACGCCTGGCCGAGGAAGCGGCCCGCAAGTTGCTGGCCAACCCCGTGATGGAGGACTTCGATATCCTGGCTGTGGAGACCATAGAAGCGGTGGGATGAGCTATGGTCGCGGTAGCCATAGAAAAGCCCCTCCGGGAACAGGAGGTGGCGGTCCAGGAACAGTTGCAGACGCCCTGGAGGGTGATCCTCTACAATGACGACATCCATACCTTCGATGAGGTCATCTTGCAGCTGCAGAAGGCCACAGGATGCTCGCTGGAGCGAGCCGAGCAAATCGCCTGGATCGCCCATACCCAGGGCAAAGCTGTAGCCTACGAAGGGGAATTTGAGGATTGCTTGCGGGTGCAGGGCGTGCTTCGGGAAATCGGACTGATTACGGAGATTGCGGGCTGATGGCCGATACGTTGCGTGTCGGGGTGGTCGTATTCCCGGGGTCCAATTGCGATCATGACGTCTACTACGTCTGCAAGCACCAGATGGGCTGGCGGACGCGTTTCATCTGGCATAAAGAGACCGATCTGCGGGACCTGGATCTGATCATCCTGCCCGGAGGGTTTTCCTACGGGGATTACCTGCGAAGCGGGGCTATTGCCCGGTTTTCCCCCGTGATGCATGCGGTGACCCGCTTCGCCCGCAAAGGGGGATACGTGCTGGGCATCTGCAACGGGTTTCAGATCCTCACCGAAGCCGGGCTGCTTCCCGGCGCTCTTCTGCGCAATGCTTCGCTGCGCTTCATCTGCCGGGACGTGTTCGTGCGCGTAGAGCGCACGGATACGGCCTTTACTTCGGCCTATAGCCCGGGCGCCGTGCTGCGTATTCCCATCGCCCATGGGGAGGGAAACTATACGGCCGATGCGGATACACTGCGGCGCCTTGAGGAGTCGGGCCAGGTCATATTTCGCTACGTTACCGCCGATGGCCGGCTCGATCCGGAGGCCAATCCCAACGGGTCCATGCATCATATTGCCGGCCTGCTCAACGACCGCGGCAACGTGCTGGGCATGATGCCCCACCCGGAACGGGCTGCCGATCCCGTGCTGGGCAGAACCGATGGCCTGGGCCTGTTTGCTTCTCTGGCCGAAAGCCTCGTTGGAGCCGCGCTGAAGCGGTAGGCCTTATTTCGGGGAGGTGTGTATTGGCGTATGTGGATCGATCTGATTGTAACTCCTCTGGCGGTAAGTGAGGATGAGTTGCGGGACCGCACCGTGGTGGTCATAGATGTGCTGCGCGCCAGCACCACCATTCTTACCGCGCTGGCCAATGGGGCCCGAGAAGTGGTGCCTGTTTCCGATATGAGCGCGGCCAGCCGGGTGGCCTCCAGTCTGGACCCGCAAACGATCCTGCTCGGAGGGGAACGCAACGGCTCGCCCATTGAAGGGTATCACCTGGGCAACTCACCCCTGGAGTATCAACCTGAAGTCGTACAGGGCAAGATCATCATCCTGAATACGACCAACGGCACAGGGGCCATTCTGCGGGCCCGACTGGCCGAAGAGGTGCTCATCGGGGCTTTCGTGAACCTGTCCGCGCTGGTCGAGTACCTGCGTCATCGCAATCCGAAGGAGCTCATTCTGCTCTGCGCCGGATGGCGCAATCGGATCAGCCTTGAAGATATGCTCTGCGCCGGGATGCTGCTTGATCGGCTGGAGCTGGGCGGGCGCTGGGAGGAGGTGCCCGACGGGGTGCGGATCGCGCATTTGCTCTATCGCACCTATGCCGATCGGCTTCAGCAGGTGGTGGCCTCCAGCTCCCATGCGGCGCGGCTGCGCAGCCTGGGCTACGAGGCCGATCTGGAACACGCTACCCGGGTCGATAGCGTGTCCGTGCTGGCGCGATATCATGAAGGGGTCATTCGCAAAATCCATGGCTGAAGGCAACGGACGACGACGCACCCCGCCCCGCAAGCGCCCTTCAGAGGCGCGCAAGCGGGAGATTGTCGGCCTTCTGCTCCTATCTGTTTCCCTGCTTTTCGTCCTGGCTGTTGTGAGCTATCACGAGGGGGATGCGGAGCTGGTCCGCTCCAGCTCCCTCTGGACGGCCTTTGATCAGGGAGCCGCTCCCACCCAGCGCGCCCGCAATGCGCTGGGGCTGCTGGGAGCGTTTCTGGCCTACTACGGGGTCTACCGGGCTCTGGGATACGCGGTGGTGGGCTATCCCCTGCTGCTTATGGTCTGGGGATGGCGTCTATTCCGCGCCCGAACCGTGGGGGTCTGGAGCGGATGGACGCTGTACTGGATGCTGGCCCCGTTCTGGGTTGCGATGGCGCTGGGGTGGCTGGCCCTGGAGCGCGGAACAAGCTGGGAGGCCTGGCATGGGCTCTGGGGCGCGGCGTTGGCGCGCGGCCTGCGCAACCTGATGGGGACGGTGGGCAGCTTCCTGTTCCTGCTCACCGTGTTGGTGATCTGGGTGCTACTCATCCTGGATCGCGATGTGCAGCGCACGGTCGATCGGCTGGGCGGGTGGATGTATCGGCTCGAAGACATGCTGCGTACGGGCTGGGAGCGCCTGCGCCTGCGCATCCGGATGCGCTGGACCCGCCTTCGACAGCAGCGCCTCCAGCGCCGCCTCAACAGCCGCGTTCGGGATCTGCCCACGGCCCCGTCCCCGGAGCGAGCACAATCGACCGGCATCGCCGTTCCGGACTTCCCCGTCCCCGCACCGCCCCCCGCTCCTAAGCCGCCCCCGCCCCGGAACCCGGAGCCGGCGGAAGGCAAAGAACCGGATCCGAACCCAGCAGATGCGGGTCGTCCCCCTCAGACACGCAAATCGCCCACAGCCGCGGGAGGAGAGATCGCCTATACGTTTCCTCCGTTAGATCTGCTTGATGAACCGCCGGCCGCAGAGGCCGGTCCGGATGAAGAGGAGATCGCGCTCAACAAGCAGATCATTCTCGAGAAGCTGGCCACCTACGGTATCGAGATCACGCGCATCGAGGCCCGAAAGGGGCCCACGGTGACCCTCTATGAGCTCACCCCGGCCCCGGAGGTAAAGATCAGTCGGATCACGAGCCTGGCCGATGATCTGGCGCTGGCCATGGCCGCCCCGGGCATCCGGATCATCGCCCCCATCCCGGGCAAAAGCGCCATCGGCATCGAGATACCCAACCGCAGGCGCCAGATTGTCTACATCCGCAGCCTGCTGGCTACAGATCAGTTTCGCAGAAGCGGCATGGAACTACCCATTGCCCTGGGCAAGACCGTCGATAACGAGGTCTTCATCCAGGACCTGACGCGTATGCCCCACCTGCTCATGGCCGGCGCCACGGGATCGGGCAAGTCCGTGGGGATCAACAGCATCCTGACCAGCCTGCTCTACTACTGCCATCCCTCGGATCTGAAGCTGGTCCTCATCGACCCGAAGAAGATCGAGCTTTCCCTCTATCAGCATATCGGCGAGCATTTCATCGCCACTTTGCCGGAGGCCCAGGATCCGATCGTTACCGAGCCGGAGGAGGCCGTGCGCGTGCTGCGCAGCCTGCTGCTGGAGATGGAACTGCGCTACGATCTGCTGGCCGATGCGATGGTCCGGTACGTGAAGGACTACAACCAGAAGCTGGCCCGCGGGGAACTGGATCCGCAAAAAGGACACCGCAAACTGCCCTATATCGTGGTCGTGGTCGACGAGCTGGCCGATCTGATGATGGTCTCCGGCAAAGAAGTCGAGGGGCCAATTGCCCGTCTGGCCCAGATGGCCCGCGCCGTGGGCATCCATCTGGTGCTGGCCACGCAGCGGCCCTCGGTGGACGTGATCACAGGCCTGATCAAGGCCAATTTCCCGGCCCGGATCGCTTTTCAGGTGCCCTCGCGCATCGATTCACGTACCATTATCGACACGATCGGAGCCGAACAGCTTATGGGCTACGGGGATATGCTGTTTATGTACGGAAGCCGGTTGGTGCGCCTGCAGGGCGCCTATGTATCGGTTGAGGAAGTCGAGCGCCTGACCACCTTTATCGGGAGGCAGCGGGGTCACCGACGACCGTATCTGCTGCCCTCCGTTGAGGAGCCCACTCGCAGCGGCCCGGAGGGGGAGGAGTCCGGGGAGATCGATCCGCTCTTTGAGGAGGCGGCCCGGCTGGTGGTGCAGTATCAACAGGGATCGGTATCGTTATTGCAACGGCGGCTCAAGATCGGCTACAGTCGGGCCGGGCGGCTCATCGATCAGCTGGAGGAAGCGGGCATCGTGGGGCCGTTTGAGGGCAGCAAAGCGCGCGAGGTGCTTGTGCGCACCTTCGAGGAGCTGGAGGCCCTTCTGGCCCGCCGAGCGCAGGGAACGATAGAATGAATCTCATTCTGGGTTTGCCGCTGATCTCCAGCGCGCTATGCTCCGGTCTGCTGGCTCTATATCTCCTCCTGCAGACCGATGCGGAAGCGCGCCTTGCGGAGCTGATGCGCCGCTGGGAGTCCTTCGAGGCCATATCCGGCCGTTTCGAGCAGCGTCTGGCCTCCCCCACGGGGGAGATAAGCCGGATGGTGGGTCGCTTCTGGATCGCCGGCGATCGGTTTCGGATCGAGTCCGGCGGGCAGGAACTGATCAGCGACGGGCGCACGCTCTGGATATACAATCCGGAGCAAAAACGCGCCCTGCGTATGGCCTATGAGCCGGGTGCAGAGCCGGAGTGGTCTCCGCCGGCGCTGTGGCGTGGTCGGTGGCGGGAGCGTTTCCGGGTGCGCTCCCTTTCGGAGAAGACCCTGCCCGATGGGCGGAGGGCGGTCTGCTTCGCCCTTGAGGCCCGCAATCCGGGCCTGACCCCCCAGCAACTGCTGCTCTGCGTGGAGCAGAAAAGCGGCTTGCCCGCCCAGCTGGAGCTCAGCGATCCCGGCCAGTCCGAGCCGGTTCGGATCCGGATCTGGGATGTGCGCATCAACCCTCCTCTCCGTCCGGATCGCTTCCGTTTTACCCCTCCCCCCGGAACCCAGGTAGTGGATATGCGCGGGGGCTGATTTTCGCTCTCAAGGAGAAGCTTTATGGCTCGTCAGGTGCTCCAGATCGGTATCGGATTGCTGGTGGGAGGGGTGTTTCTATGGATGGCGCTCCGGGATGTAGACTGGGGGGCGATGGGGGAGGCGTTGCGGCGGGCTGATTACCGCTGGCTCCCGGCGCTGATCGGGGTTGCGCTGCTCAGCCATCTGCTGCGCGCCTGGCGCTGGCAGATGTTGCTCCATCCGTTGGGTGTGCATCCCGGGCTGGGCAAGGCCTTCTCCAGCATCATGATCGGCTATATGGCCAGTTACGCCATCCCCCGGATCGGGGAGCTGGTGCGCGCCGCCCATATGGCTCGCATGGAGCGTGCCGCCTTCTCGGCCGTGCTTGGTACGATCGTCGCCGAACGGGCGTTGGATATCCTGGTGCTCCTGCTGGCCCTGCTGTCGGTGCTGTTGCTGTACACGGATCGGTGGGCCCAACTGGCCTGGCTGTGGGAAGGACCCGGCCTCTGGCTAAAGACCAACACGCTCTGGGTGGGGGTTGCTGGTGTACTCGGGGTTGTGTTGCTGTTCGGAATATGGCGTTGGTACCGGGTCCGGAGCCGGAATGGTCCCCTGCGGCATTTTATCCGATCCTTCCTCGAGGGCCTTCGCAGTGTGCGCACGCTTTCGCGGCCCCTATGGTTCTGGGCCAGCACCGCGCTGATGTGGTTCGCCTATACGGTGATGACCTACCTGCCCCTGCGCATGTTTGGAATCGCCCACATGGATCTGCTTGATGCCTGGGCGCTCATGGCCCTGGCCTCCATCGGGGTCGTGCTCCCCTCTCCGGGGGGTACGGGAACGTATCATTTCTTCGCTCAGCAGACGCTCGTGCTCCTGTTTGCTGTGGATCGTAACGCGGCCACGCTCTATGCTCTGCTCACGCACGGGGCGCAACTGGTGGCCTATGTGCTCGTGGGCTGGGTCGCGCTTCTGTACACAGGGGTGGGCGTTTCCTTTTCCCCGCCGGTAGCGGAAGAAGACAACCTGCCGTCAGCGATGCGGAGGGTAAACGTATGAAGATCGCCGTCATCGGAACAGGCTATGTGGGCCTTGTGACCGGGGTCTGCTTTGCCGATTCGGGCAACGAGGTCATCTGCATGGATATCGATGCGGAGAAGATCCGCCGTCTTCAGGCCGGGGAAATCCCCATCTTCGAGCCCGGGCTGTCGGTGCTCTTCGAGCGTAGCCGCAGGGAGGGAAGGCTGGAGTTTACCACGGATCTGGAGAAGGCGGTGCGCCAAAGCCAGGTGGTCTTTCTGGCTCTGCCCACACCTCCGGACGAGAACGGTGCGGCGGACTTGCGCTACGTGCTCGAGGTAGCCGATCGCATCGGCCCCCTCATCGATAGCTACAAAGTGATTGTGACCAAGAGCACGGTTCCGGTGGGCACCGCCGAGTTATTGCGTGAACGCATCGGCCGGCTGGCGAAAGCCGACTTTGATGTGGTCTCCAATCCGGAATTCCTGCGCGAGGGCGCGGCGGTGGAGGATTTCATGAAGCCGGAGCGGGTCATCATCGGCTCCTCCAGCCCTCGGGCCACGGAGATCTTGCGCCAGCTCTATGAACCCTTCGTGCGCCAGGGCAATCCCATCTTGGTTATGGACGAGCGTTCGGCGGAGTTGACCAAGTACGCGGCCAACGCCTTTCTGGCCATGCGGATCTCGTTCATGAACGAGATCGCCACGCTCTGCGAGCGTCTGGGCGCCAACGTGGACTGGGTGCGGCGCGGTATCGGCACCGACAGCCGGATCGGCCCGCGTTTCCTCTTCCCGGGTGTGGGCTACGGGGGAAGCTGTTTCCCCAAAGACGTCAAAGCGCTTATCCAGACGGCTCGAAATTATGGCTATGAATTGCGCATCCTCCAGGCGGTCGATGCGGTCAACCGGGAGCAGAGGGAGCGGTTTTTCCGGCGTGTGCTGGATTTCTTTGGCTCGGATCTGAAGGGGCGCTTGCTGGCCATCTGGGGGCTGTCCTTCAAGCCCAATACGGACGATATCCGGGAGGCGCCCGCGCTCTACATCATCGATCGCCTGCTCGAGGCCGGAGCCCGACTGCGGGTGTATGATCCGGAGGCAATGCGTCACGTGCGCCGGCTCTACGGAGATCGGCTGTATTATGCGGAGAACCTTTACGATGCCGTAGAGGGGGTGGAGGCGCTACTGATCATAACGGAGTGGAACGAATTCCGCCGTCCCGATCTGGAGCGAGTGCGCGCGCTGATGCGCCGGCCAGTTATTTTCGATGGCCGCAACGTGTATGATCTGGAGCGCATGCGCGAGCTCGGTTTTACGTATCTGAGCATCGGCCGTCCCGCCGTTTTCCAGGAAAGCCCGGCTATGTCCTGAGGAGATCGGTATGCGCGCCTATCATCGGCCACGTACGCTCATTACGGGTGGAGCCGGTTTTCTGGGCTCACACCTCTGCGATCGGCTTCTGGCCGAAGGACATGAAGTCATCTGCATAGACAACTTCATCACGGGCAGTCCAGATAACATCGCCCATCTTTTCGGCCATCCTCGATTCCATTTCATCCAGCATGACGTGACGAACTTCATCTACGTTGAGGGGCCCCTGGATTTCATTCTGCATTTCGCCTCACCGGCCAGTCCGGAAGATTACCTGCGCTACCCGATTCAGACGCTTAAAGTCGGGGCGCTGGGTACCCACAAGGCCCTGGGGCTGGCCAAAGCCAAGGGGGCTCGGTTCCTGCTGGCCTCTACCAGCGAGGTCTACGGCGATCCCCTGGTGCACCCGCAGCCGGAGACGTACTGGGGTAACGTCAACCCCATCGGCCTGCGCGGGGTTTATGATGAAGCCAAACGCTTTGCCGAGGCCATGACCATGGCCTACCATCGCTACCACGGGCTTGATACCCGGATTGTGCGCATCTTCAACACCTACGGGCCCCGCATGCGGCTTGACGACGGTCGGGCGCTGCCCAACTTCATGCGTCAGGCTCTGACCGGAGAGCCCATTACGGTCTATGGAGACGGCAGGCAGACGCGCTCCTTCTGCTACGTCGACGACATGGTGGAGGGGATCTATCGGCTGTTGCTTTCTACCGAGGTGGAGCCCGTTAACCTGGGCAATCCCGATGAGATTCCTCTGCTCCAGTTGGCCCTGGAGATCAAGGAGCTGACGGGTAGCGCAAGCCCCATCGTTTTTAAACCCCTTCCGGCCGATGATCCCCGAGTGCGTCAGCCGGATATCTCCAAAGCCCGGCGCGTGCTCGGCTGGGAGCCGAAGGTGAGCCGCCGCGAAGGGTTGGAGCGCACGTTGGCATATTTCCGGCAGAAGCTGGGGCTGGCCTGTTGACCGCTGAGGGACCCGATCAGACCGTTCAGCCCGGTTATTCGGCTGTTCAGGGATCAACCCTTGAGCTTCGGCGGGGTCGCGGGTAGCTTTTTTCGATCCAGTCGTCGACAGCTACCGAGGAGGTGGGATATGTATAATCCACTGCGGCCCCTGATTTCCGATGAGGCTTTTGCCTATTTGCGCGAACACGGCCTGCTCAATGAGCGCGAACTGCGCAACTACGTGATCCGCCGCCAGTTTCTGGAGATGCGGGCTCAGCGTGTCTCAGCCGGGGATGCTATCGAACGGCTGCAGCAGCAATACCCGGATCTGGAATACGACACCATTCGGAAGATCGTTTACCGGAGCGCCGGCCAGCGGCGTCGGGTATCGTAAAACGCATTTTCTGTGTAATCGGAGACGACCTATTTCGATATTCCTGTATTTTTTGTCCGGTTTTGACCTCTTTTTTGAAGCAGGAAAACGCCTATATTTTTTCCTCCATTTGCATGGAGGGGGCTGATGGAAGGTCTTGACTTTCCGGAAATTTTTCCGTAATAACGTAGCGGCCTTCAAGGCCGGTGTTTCTCTGTGTTGAGGGAGGGGGCGCACCCTGGTGTGCCCCCTGCGGAGTAAAATTGCACGGGCATATAAGCGTAGGATTCCGTCCAACGGGAGAGGAGGTATAATATGACGCGCTTGCTTCGGTGGGGTGTCCTGGTGGGACTGTGGTGCTTGCCCGCCGCGCTCTGGGCGCAGCAGACCGGTTCCATCCAGGGACGGGTCACGGATGCCCGCACAGGAGAGCCCATTCCGGGCGCCAACGTCGTCATCCGGGGTACGCAGATCGGGGCGGCCACGGACCTCAACGGCCGGTACACGATCGCCCGGGTGCCGGTGGGTACGCATACGCTGGAAGCCCGGTTTGTAGGCTATCGGGTGGCCACACGCCAGGTGACCGTGCGGGCTGGAGAGAGCGTGACGGCCGACTTCGTGCTCGAGGAGACGGCCCTGCAGCTCAATGAGGTTGTCGTCACCGGAGCCGGTGGGCCGGTCGAGAAGCGCAAGCTGGGCAACACGATCGCTACGATCAACACGGCGCAGCTGCAGACCGTGCCCGCGGTCAACTTCTCTGAGATCCTGGCCGGCCGCGAACCTGGCGTTGTGAGCCTGCCCTCCGGAGGAATTACGGGCGAGGGGGCGCGCATCCGTATCCGGGGATCGGCCAGCTTGAGCCAGCTCAACGAACCCATCGTCTACATTGACGGGGTGCGCGTGGACCGGGGCGGCGGATTCTCCGGGTTTGTGGGCACCGGCGGCGGGGGTTCGCCTTCTCGTCTGGATGACATCAATCCGGACGCCATCGAGCGCGTGGAGATCCTCAAAGGTGCGGCGGCCGCCACGCTCTACGGCACAGAGGCCTCCAACGGGGTTATTCAGATCTTCACCAAAAAAGGTGCCGTGGGCGCACCCCGCTTCGATTTTCAGGTCCAGCAGGTCATCAGCAACTATCCGCGCGTCTTTAAGCCCATGACGAGCTGGTTTCGCACCCAGGCCCAGGCCGATACCGTGAAAAAGTACCTGGGGGGAAACTACCGTCAGTACGATCTGGTCAGCCACAACTTTGTGCACGATCTCTTCGAGACGGGACGCGGACAGACCTACTCGGCCTCCATCAGCGGTGGGGCTACAGGGGTGACGTACTTCATCAATGGCCGCTGGCAGTATGAGGATGGGCCCTTCGGGGGCAAAAAGATCCCTATGCCGCCGGGATACAGCGTGCGCGCCCGCGACATCGTAAGCCGCATCCAGACCTCGGCCAATATCAATGTCTTCCCCTCGGATAAGCTCCAGCTCCGTGTCACGACGGGATATACGGACTTTCATCTGGAGACCTTCCAGAACAACAACAACATCTACGGGGTCGAACCCCTGACCATGTTCGCCCGGCTGCACCTGATTCGGTACAACAACCCGACCGGCAGTCCGGCTTTCGCCTCCGTGCCCGAGGTGCTGCAGCAAACCGTCTCCCAGGATACCCGGCACTTCAACGGAAGCTTTGGAATGAACTGGCGCCCCCTGGGCAGCCTCACGCTGGACGGCACCTTCGGGGTGGACTACACCAACCAACAGGATATCTCGGAGAGGCCCTTTGGCTGGAATATCAACAACTTCACCTCTGCCGAGATCGAGGGGGCGCGCCGCACCGGAGACCTGAACCGATTGCATCTGACGCTGGACCTCAAAGCCACGATGATCAACCAGATCGGGGAAAACCTGGAGTCCACCTTCCTGGCTGGGCTTCAGGGATTTGTCATTCGCTCTATTGAGCGCGGCGCGCTGGGCCGTCGCTTCCCCGGTCCGGGTATCAACGTGGCCGGCGGTGCCTCAGAGAAAGACGTCTACGAGTTCTTCCTGGAGAATAAGAACCTGGGCGTTTTTGCTCAGGAGCAGATCGGGTTCCAGAACTTCGTCTTCCTGACCGTGGGCGCCCGCTATGACGCCAACAGCGCCTTTGGGTCGGAGTTCAAGGGCGTTCTCTATCCGAAGGTGTCCCTGTCCGTAGTGCCTTCGGATGCGGCCTTCTGGCGTCCGATCGGGCCGATCTCCTCGCTCCGCTTCCGGACCGCGCTTGGGCAGTCCGGACTGCAGCCGGGCGCCTTTGGCGCGCTCACGACCTATGTGCCTCTGGCCTCCATCACAGGCCCGGGGCTGGCGCCCGGGAACCTGGGCAATCCAAAGCTCAAGCCTGAGGTCTCCACGGAATGGGAGGTGGGCCTGGAGCTGGGTCTGTTCAACGACCGCTATGCCCTGCAGGCCACCTACTGGGATCGAACCGTAAAGGACGCCCTGGTGGCCCGTCAGTTCCCCTTCACGGGAGGGTTCCGGGCTCGGCAGCTCGACAACATCGGCAAGCTCAAAGGTAAGGGCGTCGAGCTGGGCCTGAACGCCTTCGTGCTCAATCGCCAGGACGTGACGGTGAACTTCTTTGCCAACGCCTCCTACCTCTGGGAGCGGGTTATCTCCCTGGGTGGGGCTCCGCCGATCTTTATCGCCGGCACGTATCCGCGGTATCGCAACTTCATCAAGGAGGGCTATGCGCCCGGCGCCATGTTCGGCCCCCGGCTCCGGCAGGTTGAAGCCGGCCGCTACCCGATTGATACGAACCGGGATGGCAACCCGGATACGCAGCAAGAGCTGCTCAACTACTTCAGAGGGCTCAGCGCCACAAGCCTCGTCAACCGGGCCAACGTGCTCGGGGCAAGCCCCCTGGCCGACCTGAACGGCTTCCTGCTCTGGCAGGCTAATGAGCAGGGGAATATCCTGGAGAACTACCTCGGCAAGCCGCAGCCCGACTGGATGGGCTCCTTCGGGGTTACCATCAACTTCCTGCGCAGCTTTTCGCTCTACGCCCTCTTTGAGTACAAGTTCGGCAACTACACCGTAACCAACCTCACCGATGCCTTCCGGCGTGCCAACCCGCTTATCGGGATGAACACGCCTGAGGCCGCACAGGCTGAGCGGGATTTCGCCACCGGTGGACTGGATGCCAACAACCAGCCCAAGAACGACCCGGAGGTGCGCCTGAAGGCCTTCGAGCAGTACCTGAAGCTGGTGGACCTCTATCCGGCCGGAGCCGCAGGGGCCAACTCCCATGAGCGCGGCGACTTCCTGCGCTGGCGTGAGCTCAGCCTCACGTACACGGTTTCCCCGCAGTTCATCCGCCAGTATGGCCTGCGGAACATGTCCATCACCGTATCCGGGCGTAACCTGGCGCTCTGGACGAAATTCTCCGGGATCGATCCGGAGGTGAACGCCGTAGGCCGCGGCTCGGGCGGCACGCTGTATCAGAATTTCCTGGACAGCGTTGAGGCCTTTGGCCTGCCTATCCCGCGCCGGATTCAGTTCAGCCTGCGGTTCGGCTTCTAGCCCAAGAAGGATCCGGAGGGCCGGCTCTCCCCTGTAGAGCCGGCCCCTCCGGAGGGTGGGAAACAAGGAAGGAGGTTTAGCGCATGCGTGCCTATATAGGGTTGGTTGCAGCAGCGCTCCTGGCGGCAGGATGCGATCTGCTGAGCTTGAAGGCAGAAAACCCCAACAACGTGCTCGAAGAAGACCTCTCCAATCCGTCTGCGGCGGGGGCAATCGCAAACGGAGCGGAGGCCACGGTGACCCGCGCGCTGGGCGCCATCCTGGCTCCGTATTCCACGGCCAGTGACGAGCTCAAATGGGTGGGCTCGCGCGATTCCTGGCGTGATCTGGACTGGGGCAAGGTCGATGACATCTACAACGAGTTTACGGATAACGCCTTCACCTACGTGGCCGAGGCTCGGTGGACGGCCGATAAGGCCATCGAGCGCCTGGAGGCGTTCCGCAGCCAGGGCGCGCTTCGAGACCCTGTAGCCCTGGTGCGCGCTTACATGTACGGGGCGATCATCTACACGACGATCGCCGATATGTTCGATGATTTCGCCTTCTCCGATCGCACCCAGCCGGGACCGAATATCGGGCGCGATCGGATACCCGAGCTTTACGATAAGGCGATCGAGTATACCACCAAGGGCATTCAGCTGGCGCAGGCCATTGGGAATACCACCTGGGAGACGCGTCTGCTCGCCATGCGGGCCCGGGCCCGATATTCCAAGGCCTTGCGCGCTAAGCTCCGGCCCAACCAGGTGGATACGGCCAATCCGCTGGTCAACGACGCGGGGGCCAACGCCGATGCCCAGGCCGCATTGGCCAAGATGGGAACGGCGGATTTCGTCTATCGGCTGGAGACTTCTTCTGCTACCCCGGATCTGATCGTGGGCGATATGAGCATGGCTCTGCAGGTAAACTTCCGCCTGGAGATGCGCATCGGGGATGAGTATATCGTGCCCACGGCGGATGATAAAAGGGTGGCCTCGGTCAAGCTCCGGGATCCCATCGACAACCGGGTCGATCCGAAACTGGAAAAGGAGATCACCGAATTCACCAGAGCCGAGCGCTATGCCCCTATGACCGTGGTCTCTCGCCGGGAGATGCACCTCATTCTGGCCGAGGCGGCTCTGGCACGCGGGGATCAGACCGAGTTCCGCAACCAGATCAACGCCATCCGGGCTATGGACGGGCTGAGCCCCTATACGGGGCAGATTCCGGCTCGGGATATGCTCATTCATGCCCGACGGGTGAACCTGTTCCTACAGGGCCGTCGGTTAGCGGATCACTACCGGTTTGCCCAGTATCCGAAGGAGTGGGTCTCCGGTTACTATAAGCCCGGCGTCTTCTTCCCGATTACGATCTCCGAGCGCCGAGCCAACCCGCTGGTGAAGTGACCTGCTGAGGCGGGAATATATATTTTCCGGGTGCCGCCCGATGCAGGCGGCACCCGGCGTGTTTTTGCTGAAAGGGGTACGGGCTATGCGTGCGGGGATCATACTGCTTTTCCTCTGGGGGCTTCTGGGATGCAACATCCTGCAGCATGAGGGCCCCAAGACGATCCGTCTGCGTATAGAAGGGGCTCAGCAGGCCCAGCTGCAGCTGGTGACCTCGCTCAAGTTTCTGGCCCAGCGGCAACCCATCTACGATGCGGCGGGGATCATCGTGCGCGATACGCTGATCGTTATGCTCTTGGAGGCCGATACCACAGAGCCCGCCATTCCTCTCGAGAAGCGATTCGACATCTCCCAAGCGCGGCAGATCTTCATCCGGGTTGAGCGACGGAATCCGGAGGTGGACAACCTGCGCATGCGGGTCTGGGTCGATAACCGGCTCGATTATGACGTTACCCCTCCAGCCCGCCAGCGCATTCTGCAGTTCGTTTACTTCTACCGCACGGGTCAGGATACCGGGCCTATTGTCTTTTAGGAGAGGGCACCCATGGGGCGGTATGACCTTTTGGGTATTGCGCTGGCGTTGCTGACCGTCGGATGCGCCTCTTCGGCGCTCCGTCCCGATGCGGGTACCGCCGCAGAAGGCTATCGAGCCATCGTGGGTCGGGCCCCGGAGCCCGGCCTGCTTGTGGAGCTACTCGTGGAGGTGTTGCCGAGGTATGGATACTACCCGGAACGGCCCAATATAAACCAGGTGGCCACAGAGTGGCGTTTTCATCCCCCGGAGCCGGCCGAGCAGGAACAGGGTATCCGACAGCGTCGTGACCGGCTTGTGATCACCATCCGGGCCCGGGGTCGGGGGATGTATCTGGCCGATCTGCATCTGGAACACCAGGTGCAGAACGCGCAGGGTGTCTGGGTCTCCTCTCCGCCCCCTACTCAGGTGCTGGAAGTGCTCAAGGCCTTTGAGCGCGAGATGAAAGGGATCCTGGAGCGCTACATGACCCAGTATTAAGGCCTCCCCGACAAGCCAGCGGAAATGCCCGGAGCCGGAAAGATCCTCTGTCTTCTATTGGGCCTGTTTGTGCTGACCGGAGCTTTCTCGGCCTGCCGCACAGACCCGCGCCGGGCTTTGGCCCAGCAGGCCGAATACGTGGGTTCAGCGGCCTGTCAACCCTGCCATGAAGAGCTCTATCAGGCCTACCTGCAGACGGGCAAGGGGCGTTCGCTGAGTCGGTTCGATCCCCGATCCGCCCCTGAATCTCTGCCCAGCCCTGTGATTGCGGATCCGAAAACGGGGTTTTTTTATCAGGCCTTTCTGCGCGGCGATACGCTCTATCAGCGCGAGTTTCGTCGGGACCAGCGGGGACGTATTTATCAGGAGCGGATTTATCCGGTCGCTTACGTTATCGGCTCCGGTCGTGCCACACGCTCTTACCTCATGGAGCAAAACGGCTATCTGACCCAGATGCCCCTTACCTGGTATATGCAGGTTCGGCGGTGGGGGTTGAGCCCGGGCTTTGAGGAGGCCAACGATCGCTTCGAGCGAAAGATTACGCTCGAATGTATGACATGCCATAACGATCTGCCGCGGGCTTCCCCCTTTGCCCAGAATCACTACAGCCGCGTGCCGCTGGGCATAGGCTGTGAGCGTTGTCATGGCCCGGGTGGGGAGCATGTGCGCCGGCGCGCTCAGGGGTGGCGCCCCCCCGCCGGGGAGGCGGATCCTACGATCGTCAACCCCGCGCGGCTGGATCGGGCACGCCAGCTGGATATCTGCCAGCAGTGCCATCTGGAGGGGGTGGTGACGGTCTTCAGGCCCGGAGAGGATCCGACCACGTTTCGTCCGGGCCAGCGCCTGGCCGAGCATCGAGCCGTATTCGCCCACGAAGGGCAGCTTCGCGATCCGGAGCAGTTCGGACTGGCCTCCCATGCCCTGCGTCTGGCCCAGAGCCGATGTTTTCAGCGCTCCCCGATGACCTGTACCACCTGCCATGACCCCCACCGAGCGTCTGCCGACCGGAATCCGAGCTCTTTTGACCGCTTCTGCCGCAGTTGTCATGCCGGATCCGGGGGACACGCTCCGCTCTGTTCGCGGGTCGGGGCGGCCGAGCAGGGATGCGTAAGCTGCCATATGCGCAGAAGTGGCACGGCCGACGTGCCTCATGTGACATTTACGGATCACTGGATCCGGCGACGTGTTCCTCCCCCTCGCCCCGGCCGGGGAAGGGCCATGATCACGGAACGGCACCCGCTTCAGCTCCTTCCCATAGAAGGGGTGACGGGCGGGGTCGTTCCGGATCGATGGGAGCCCGGCAAGCCGGAGGAGAAGCTTCAGGCCGCACTGGCCTACTGGCATTTTTATGAAGCCTTTCATGGGCTGCCGCAGTACGTGGAGCACGTGATCCGGTGGGCAGAAGAGGGGTTGCGGGCCGGGGCCGAGCATCCGGAGGTGCGCATCGCGCTGGCCCGCGCCTACACGCTACAGGGACAGATGCCACGGGCCCGACAGATCCTGCAGCAGCAGATACAGCGCTATCCGGAACACGCCTGGGGCTGGTTCTGGTTCGGGGCGGTGGCGGAGGCCGAAGGGCGCATCTCGGAGGCCATCGAGGCCTATCGGCGCGCCCTGGCGCGGGCCCCCTATCTGACCGAGGCTCGCAGAAAACTCGCCGATGCGCTCCTGCAGGCCGGACGCGAAGCAGAGGCCGAGGCCGTGTTGCTGGAGCTCATCCGACTCGAGCCGGAGCACGAACCCCGGGCGTGGTACAACCTGGGGCTTGTGCGCTGGCGTATGGGCCGTTCCCTGGAGGCCCGGGAAGCGTTGCAGAAGGCTGTCGAGCTGGAACCCCGCCTGCTGGAGGGATGGATCAATCTGGGCTCGATCTGGCTGGAAGAGAACGCGCTCAAGCAGGCGGAACGGTGCTTTTCCATAGCCCTGGAGCTCGATCCCCGTTCCCCCTCCGCGCTGGGTAGTATGGCCCTGGTGCGCCTTCGAGAGGGCCGCTTTGAGGAGGCGCGACGGCTGCTGGAGGCCGTGCTCCGAGAAGAACCCGGTAATCAGGCGGCCCGTATGCTGCTCGGACAGCTCGGTCCGGGTTAGGGCATCCAGGGCCCGAAACAACTGTCCGGCCAGCACGATCCCTCGGGGGCAGATCCTCAGGCCGGCGGCGGCCAGCGCCTCGGCCGCCCAGGTGTTGCAGGTGCGCAGGGCGTGATAGCGACCGCGGGCGGCGTAGAAACGCACCCTCGGGGTGGGGGCGGTGATCAGGATGGGCCGATCTCTGGCATCGCGGAGAAAGCTCGCCCTCAGAAATCGGATCAGGCGGCTCAGCCCGGAATCGCCCAGGGCGATCATCCGGAAACGCGCATACCGATCAGGCCGGAATTCTGCCAGCGCCTCCAGACGTAACGCGCTGGGCGTGGGCCAGAGCAGGGCGCGCAGGGCCATGCCGATCGTGGGGCGATCGGCCGGATAGTAGCCGGCATCCCCCCAGCCGAAATCCAGCCACGCTCCAGGGGCGAGCCCGTCTCTGAGCTCGGGCATGAGCCGGTATACAGCTTCGGCCGGCACAACCAGGCCCGTGTGCCAGGCCTGCTGGATCACGTAGATGCGGTGAAGACGTGCTGACTCCGGGACCGAAGCGGTGAAGGAACAGCAGCCGGAGGCAAAGACCGTCAGAGCCGGGGCAAGCCAGAGCGGGCTACTGTGGACGAGCCAGCCGTTCCGCCACCATACGGCCGAAGTCCTGGGCAAAAGACCGCAGCGCTGCAGCCAACTGGGCATCGTGCACGGCGCGCTCCAGCGTATCGGCCAGCCGGAGCAGGGTCTGGTAATAGAACAGGTGCATGTCGGCTACCGGCATCTCCTTCGTCCACAGATCCAGGCCCAGGGACTGCTGCTGTCCGCCATCCCAGATCGAAAGCAATACCGCCGTGCAAGGCTGGGGCTCCTCAGGGCCGTCCGTGGCCTGCCATCGTATCCGGATGGGCAGATGGGCCTCATCCAGCTCCACTTCGAGCACTACGCGCGCAGTGCGGCCCACTCAGACCTCCTCCGGGCCGCCGGTTAGGTGCTCGTATATGCGGCGCACAACGGTGGAGATCACCACCGGCAGGCCGAGCGTAAAGAACACAAAGAGCACCGTGGACCAGATGGGGCTCAGGATATAATCCATAGGCCTTTCGTCCTATCCGGGTTCGCGCAAATATGGAACCAATTCGAACCTCCGCACAAGCTCCGTTCCCGGGACCGGGGCTGAGGGGTAGAAGCCCCTCCCATGCGGAGGGGCTCTCTTCCCGGATGCACCGATCCGGGTGAAGCACACGGGGCTATGAGCGCTGGCCCCCCGCAGGCTCCGGCGTGCCGGCCAGTGGGGGTCGGATCGCAGAGGGGATTGGCCAAAGCCCCGGTATGTCCGGAAACAAGAGGGGGCGGAGCAGAAACCCAGAGGGTCTTTCCGGGTCCTGCTCCTCATCCACAGCGAAGGCCGATCAATCGGGGATGCGCCCCGGATCAAAAGACTGGTGATCTGCCTTTCGCAAAGGGCCTGGCCCGCATCTGGGACGGGTTCGGCTGGAACCGATCCGGCCGGCGCCACGGGGCTTCTGAGACGCGTCCCCGGAGGGTTGCATTTTCCGTTACGGGGAGATTTTTTCTTTCCGACTGACGGGGATCTGTGCTATGCGGGCTTTTTTCGGTCTACTTGCGCTTCTGCTCCCCCTCCCGGCGCTGTGGGCACAGTCCGGTGGAGCGGAGATCCGGGTCAACGGCGCTCGTCTGTGGCAGAACCTGCAGGCGCTGGCCCAGATCGGGCGCACGCCTTCCGGAGGCATCAGTCGGGTTGCCTATACGGATGCCGATCGGGCGGGGCGCGCTTTTGTGATGGACCTCATGCGCCGGGCCGGCATGAGCGTGCGCGTAGATGCGGCGGGCAATATCGTCGGCCGGTATCCGGGCCGCGATCCCGCGCGCAGGCCGATCGCGCTTGGCTCGCATATCGATTCTGTGCCTGAAGGTGGGGCTTTCGATGGCACGGTGGGTGTGATGGCCGCCATCGAGGTCGTGCACACCCTTTCGGAGCGCGGAATCCAGCTCGAACATCCCCTTGAGGTATGGGTTTTTTCCAACGAGGAGGGGGGGCTTATCGGAAGCCGGGCTCTGATCGGGGCCCTTGGTCCGGAAGTGCTTGCCGAACGCAGCCAGAGCGGGCTCTCCATAGCCGAGGGCATCCGGGCTATCGGGGGCGATCCGGATCGCCTTCAGGAGGCCCGGCGTCAGCCCGGGGAGTTTGCCGCTTATCTGGAACTGCACATCGAACAGGGAGGGGTCCTGGAGCGGGAGGGCATCCCGATCGGGATCGTGGAGGGTATCGTGGGAATCCGGTGGTGGGATGTCGAGGTGGAAGGTTCGGCCAATCATGCCGGTACGACGCCTATGGCGGACCGGCGGGATGCGCTTCTGGCCGCCGCGGAGTTTGTGACCACGGTATACCGGCTCATGTTGCATACGCCGGGACGACAGGTGGGCACAGTGGGTCGGCTTCAGGTCGAGCCCGGAGCGCGCAACGTGATTCCCGGACGGGTGCGCATGAGCCTGGAGATCCGGGACCTGTCCATGGCCCGGATCGATTCCCTGTTCGCCGTTCTGGAAGGGGAGGCCGAGCGAATCGGGGCGCAGACGGGCACCCGCTTTCACTTCCGGCCCGTTGCGGCCACCTCCGTGGCCGCCCTTACAGATCTCCGGGTGCGCGAGCGTATCCGACAGGCCGCCGAAGAGCTGCGCCTGCCGTACCGGTTCATGCCCAGCGGCGCAGGGCATGATGCGCAGAACATGGCCCGCCTGACCCCAATGGGGATGATCTTCATCCCCAGCGTGGGGGGCATCAGTCATGCCCCCCAGGAGTACTCCCGGCCGGAGGATGTGGCCCGTGGGGCGGAGGTGCTGTTGCGGACCGTCCTGTTGCTCGACCGCAACCCGGTGCGCTAGAGGTCGTTTCCGGGTTTATATTTGCGCAAAAAGGGTGCAATGAGATCGATCGGTACCGGGAAGATGGTCGTGGAGTTCTTCTCCGAGGCCACATCCGAAAGGGTTTGTAGAAAACGCAGCTGTAGCGCGGTGGGGTGCTCTTCGATAATGCGGGCCGCCTCGGCCAGCCGCTGGGCGGCCTGATATTCTCCCTCGGCATGGATGATCTTGGAGCGTCGTTCCCGTTCCGCCTCCGCCTGCTTGGCCATAGCCCGCTGCATTTCCAGAGGCAGATCCACCTGCTTGACCTCCACGGCCGTTACCTTCACCCCCCAGGGTGCGGTATGGCTGTCGATGATCTTTTGCAGCTCTTTATTGATCTTCTCTCGCTCCGCCAGCAGTTCATCGAGTTCCGACTGGCCGAGAATGCTCCGCAGCGTGGTCTGGGCGATCTGGCTGGTGGCGAAGAGATAATTCTCCACCTCCACCACGGCCCGGGCCGGATCGATGACCCGAAAATAGACCACGGCGCTGACCTTGATGGAGACGTTATCCCGCGTGATCACATCCTGGGGGGGAACATCGAGCGTCACCACACGCAGGCTTACGCGCACCATACGATCGATGAGCGGGATCAGGAGCACCAGACCCGGGCCTTTGGCGCCGATAAGCCGGCCCAGACGGAAAACCACCGCGCGTTCGTATTCGCGCAGGATCCGGATTGCGCTCGACAGTATCACCAGGCCCAGCAGCAAGAGCAGGGACAGGGACAGCTCCATGGCTTCTCTCCTTTTCCGGTTATGGGTTCTCGCCGGCTTCCACAATAAGTGTGAGCCCCTCTACGGTCCGGATGCGTATGACGGAGCCCACTTCGAGGGGATGGTCCGAGCGGGCCTGCCAGATCTCTCCCTGGATCTGCACCTGGCCCGGCTCCGGAGGATGGATGGCGCTGATGACGATACCATACTGGCCGATGAGAGCCTCCGGGCCCGTTTGCGGGGGACGGCGCTGGGCCCGCAAGCCCATGGTGAGCACGAAAAGGAAAAACACCGTCGTGGCGCCGAGCCCGATCAGCAGGGTAGGCCAGGAGAGCGCGATGCGGCCAGCTGGGCTGGATTCAAAGAGCATAAGCGAACCCAGCGCCAGGGAAAGGAGCCCCCCGACCGTGAGCACACCGTGGCTACTGACCTGGGTTTCGGCTACGAAGAAGCCGATAGCCAGCAGGATCAGGATCAGGCCGGCGTAATTGACGGGTAGCATCTGCAGGGCATAGGCGGCTATGATGAGCGCGATGGCGCCCAGGACGCCAGGCAGGATGGCGCCGGGGCTGTAGAGCTCAAAGAGCAGTCCATAGAAGCCCAGAAGCAGGAGCAGGTAGGCGATGTTCGGGTCGCTAATTGCGGCCAAGACGCGCTCCCGGAAGTTCATGGGCTTTGGGATCACCTCCGATTCCCGGGTGCGCAGCTGTACGGGTCCGTTCGGCAGTTCAACGGACCGAAGGTCGATGCGCGCTAGCAACTCCTCCACATCACGGGCGATGAGGTCAATCGCCCCGGCCTGCAGGGCTTCCGTCTCCGAGCTGGATAGGCTGCGCCGGACGGCCTCCTCGGCCCACTGCGGATTTCGACCTCGGCGGGCGGCGATAGCGCGCGCAAAAGCGGCCGCATCGTTGGTGACCTTCTCCGTCATCACGGAAGCCGTGTCCGCTGCGCCTCCGAGCCCCACGGGATGGGCGGCCCCGATATTCGTTCCCGGCGCCATGGCGGCCACATGGGCCGCAAGGGTGATGAACACCCCCGCCGATCCCGCCCGCGCGCCGCTCGGCCAGACATATACCACCACCGGCGCCTGCGCGTTGAGCAGCCGCTGCACGATGGCGCGCGTCGACTCCAGCAATCCTCCCGGCGTATCGAGCGTGATGAGCAGCAGGCCCGTAGCGTCAGACTCCGCCTCCCGGAGCACCCGGTCGATGTATTCTACCACGGCGGGTCCGATCGGCCCCTGAACCTTGAGCCAGTAAACCCGATGGGGCCGCCCTCCGTTCTGCGCCGTCCGAGGATCGACCTCTGTCGTGACGGGCATCGCATCCCCTTCCCGTGCTCCAAGCCACCCCGACTCTGGGCCCATCATGGAGCTGTTCTCCAGCCCCCCCGAGACGAAGAGGGCCGGGACAGGGAGGGCAAGAACGAGCCGCCAGAGCGCGAGCATACCCCGTTCCCCATCTGAAACAGACCTCATGCAGGCAAAATAACCCTCTGGCCCTGAAAAGCAAGTGCGCTTGTTTTCCTGCCCCGAGATTCGTATCCTCCAGCCGCTGGTGGAGAGAAACTGCGCTCATGGACGTCCGGGAGGAGCTCTTATTGCTCGAGCCGATCGAGCGTCTGCGAAGCGCTTTTGAGGCGGGCCATACCCGTCCCTTGCGGGAACGGCTACGCCTGCTCCGATCCCTGGAATGGGCCCTGGAAGCATACGAGCCGCTCATTCTGGAGGCCCTTCGGGAGGATCTGGGGAAGGGGGCTACGGAGGCCTATGCCACGGAGATCGGACTTCTGCGCCAGGAGATCGCCTATCTCCGACGCCGACTGCCTTTCTGGATGCTTCCCCGCTGGAAGTGGGGCGGGCGGATACAGCAGCCCGGCTGGGGCTGGGTTCGACGTGAGCCATACGGGCTGGTGCTGGTGCTGGCGCCGTGGAATTTTCCTGTGCTATTGTCCCTGCTGCCGCTCGTTGGCGCTCTGGCCGCTGGTAACGTGGTCGCGCTCAAAGCCTCAGAGCAGGCGCCCCGGAGCGCGGCGGTCTTGCGCCGCATGCTCGAGTCCGCCCTGCCCCCGGATCGGGTGGCCGTCTTCGAGGGGGGACCGGAAGTGGGCCGGGCGCTTCTGAAGTTTCGCTGGGACTACATTTTCTTCACCGGGGGAACCCGGATCGGGCGGCTCGTCTATGAGGCTGCCGCCCGGCAACTGACTCCCTGCACGCTGGAGCTCGGCGGAAAGAGCCCGTGTGTGGTAGGGGGAGAGGTGGATCTGGCCGTGACGGCCCGCCGTATCGTCTGGGGAAAGTTTTTGAACGCCGGTCAGGTCTGTCTGGCACCGGATTACGTGCTCGTAGAGCAGCGGCTATACCGGGACCTGCTTGAAGCCCTCGTCTCCGCGATCCGGGATCTGTACGGGGAAGATCCCCGGCGGCATCCGGACTACGGCCGCATCGTAAGCGAAGCGCATTTCGATCGCCTGGTGGGGTATCTGGGGCAAGGCCGCATCTACTACGGAGGCCGGCATGATCGAGCCGAGCGCTACCTGGAGCCCACAATCCTGGTCGATGTTCCGGATGAGGCGCCGGTCATGGAGGAGGAGATCTTCGGACCCATTCTGCCCGTGCGGCCGTTTGCCCATCTGGAAGAGCTCCTCTCCCTGCTCCGAGCCCGTCCGGACCCCCTGGCGCTGTATGTCTTCAGCCGCAATTCGGATTTCGTGCGCCGCGTCTTTGATCGGGTGCGCTCCGGGGGAGGATGCGTAAACGATGTGGTCCTGCATCTGGCCTCGCCCCGTTTCCCCTTCGGAGGGGTGGGATCCAGCGGCCTGGGCCGCTACCGGGGGCGTGCCTCCTGGGAGACGTTTACCTATCCGCGCTCGGTGCTGTGGAAGCCGTTTTGGCCGGATCTTTCGGTTCGCTATCCGCCCTACAGCCGTCTCAAGAGCGCGTTGCTGCGTCGGGTGCTGGGCTAAAAGTATTCGTAATCCCCTCCTCCGGAAGTAGATCCGGAGTCGTCTTCTGAGGAGGAATTCAGATCGCGCTCGATGGATTCCGGATCCTCGCCGGCCTCGAGCCGATCGAGCATTTCGTGAAACTCCTCGCCCAGATCCTCCCCGAGCATACCCTCCATGCGCCGCATCCAGCGGGCGATGGAGCGGGGATCGTTTTCATCCACATCGCCCAGCGAATTCGGATCAGCCAGCTTGTCCAGATGCGCCTCTTCGCTGTGCACGATGGCCACCCGGGAGATGAGCCGCTGTACCTCCCGGCCGTGGCACTGCGGGCAGCTCGGATGGACCTCCTCGAGCATGCGGCGCACGAAGATGGAAAACCGTCGTCCACAGCGGCGGCATCGGTATTCGTAGATGGGCATGGCGAAATCTCTCCCTGCTCTGCGGGGAGAAAAGATACGCAGGAGGTGGATTTCGGGCTACGGGGTGTTACGAAACGAAAAAAATCGGCCTTCGCGTTCGGCCTTCGGCTTAAGGGTTCGCGCCAGATGGTCGATAATTTCCCTGCGAGAGCGGTTTCCCGTTACATCTGGTAACCATCGAGGGTGAGTGGGGCGAATTATGAAAGCGACCATTTTCGTCGTCGACGACGAACCCAAGATCGGGCAGCTTTTCTGTACGGTTCTGCGCCGGGATGGCTACCGGGCCGAGAGTTTTCTCAGTCCGGTGGCCATGTTCGAGGCCATCGAACGAGGCCAGATGCCGGATCTGGTGCTGGCCGATCTGCTCATGCCGGACATGAGCGGGCTGGAGCTCATCGAGCGCCTGCGCCAGATCAACGATTCCGTGCCCGTGATTATCATGACGGCCCATAGCTCCGTACAGACGGCCGTGGAGGCCATGCGACTGGGGGCGTTCCATTACCTGAGCAAGCCGATCAATCTGGAGGAGATGCGAGCGCTGGTGCAGAAGGCGCTCGAGGTCTACGCTTTCCGCCGGGAGCTTGTGGAGGTGCGGCGGGAGCATGAAGTCCGTTATGGCCTGGATGCCCTCATCGGCTCCAGCCCCCCGATTCAGCAGGTGCGGGCCACACTGGAGCGGCTTCGGTATGTGTCCAACTCGACTGTGCTATTGCGCGGGGAAACGGGTACAGGCAAGAACCTGGTCGCCCGCATCATCCACCACATCGGCCCCCGGAACAAGGGTCGGTTTCTGGAGATCAACTGCGCCGCCGTGCCGGATAATCTGCTGGAGGCCGAGCTGTTCGGATACGAAAAAGGCGCCTTCACCGACGCCCGGCAGGCCAAGCCTGGACTGCTCGAGCAGGCCGACGGAGGTACGGTTTTCCTGGATGAGATCGATTCCCTCAGTCCGGCCCTGCAGGCCAAGCTGCTCTCGTTTCTGGAGACGCGCACCTTCCGGCGTCTGGGGGGGCTGGAGGATATCAGCGTGGATACGCGGGTGATTGCGGCCACGAACACGGATCTGGAGCAGAAGGTCGCCGAGAAAACGTTTCGCAAGGACCTCTACTACCGGCTCAACGTCATTTCTATCACCCTGCCCCCGTTGCGCGCGATGGGACGGGACGTGCTGGCCATCGCGCAGGCCTTTATTGCTCACTACAACCGGGAGCTGGGCAAACAAATCCGGGGCCTTACCGAGGCGGCCGAGGATCGGCTGCTGGCGCATTCCTGGCCGGGAAACGTGCGCGAGCTGCGCAACGTGATAGAACGCGCCATGATATTTGCGCAGAGCGCCTATCTGGGTCCAGAAGATCTGGTGCTGGGCGAGGAGCCTGCGGGGGTAGGCGCCTTGCAGGATGAGCACATCTTCTGCTTTCCCTCCGGGGGTACGCTGGAGGAACTGGAAAAGGCCTACATCAAGCACATCCTCCGCACCGTGCGGGGAAGCTACGCCGAGGTGGCCGAGATTCTGGGTATCAGCAAGAAAACGCTCTGGGAGAAGAGAAAACGATACGGGCTGGACGAGGCGGGAAACCTGGTGCGCGTCTAGGGCGTTTCTGTGCCTGCGGCCCTTTGCGGGCTGAGCATTATGACCATGAAAGGAGGTGCAACCATGACTTTCACCCTGCCCCCGCTTCCGTATCCATACGATGCCCTTGAGCCCTACATCGACGCGCGCACGATGGAGATCCATCATACCAAGCACCATCAGGCGTATATCGACACGGTAAACAAGGCTCTGGAGAAGTACCCGGATCTGCGTTTCGATTCCGTAGAAGACCTGTTGCGGCGTATCGCCGAGGTTCCGGAGGATATCCGCACGGCCGTGCGCAACCATGGCGGTGGGCATGCCAACCACAGCCTGTTCTGGACAATTATGAAGCCTGGCGGCGGGGGCGAGCCTTCCGGGCCCCTGGCCGAGGCGATCGCGGCTCGTTTTGGCTCCTTTGCCGCCTTTAAGGATCTGTTTTCGCAGACCGCCATGGGGCGTTTCGGCAGTGGATGGGCCTGGCTGGTGATCGATGAGCAAGGCCAGCTTCAGGTTTACTCCACAGCGAACCAGGACAGCCCCCTAATGGATGGCCATACGCCTATTCTGGGGCTGGATGTTTGGGAGCATGCCTATTACCTGAAGTATCAGAACCGCCGCGCTGAGTATGTGCAGAACTGGTGGAATGTGGTCAACTGGGATGAGGTGGCGCGGCGGTTTCAAGCGGCCACGTCGCGCTAAGTCGATCCGAGATATGGCCCGCCCGGAAGGCGGGCTGTTTTTTTTAGTGTGATCTGGGCACTTTTCCCGAGAGGATCGAAGACCGCCTTGAAAGTTTTATGGGGCCAGATTTTCTGCGCTTAGGCGCAGGATGTATAGGGAGGGCTGCAGAGAAATCAACACGCTGGGATTGTGCTATCGGAATTCGGGCTTTCGTGGATCTCAGGGGGTTAGCGAATCTGCTGGCGCAGGTTTCCCAGGTACGGGAACGCCTCGCGCATGCGAACGCCGTACCAGCTGAACATGGCCCCATCCACATGCAGGATCCGGGCCCGGGGCAGGAGGGCCTGGATTTCGGCTCTATGTTCCGGCTTGAATCGGTACGGTTCAGAGGCCAGCAGGACGAAGTCAGGCTGTAGGGACTGCATGGTTTCGGGCTCCAGGACCGGATATCGGGTCTGATCGGCGCAGACGTTTTCCCATCCGGCCGCCTCGAGCATGGCGTGCGTGAAGGTGTCGCGGCCGACGCTCATGTACGGGCGTCGCCAGATGAGATATAGGGCCCTTCCCAGAGGGGGAGAGGAGGGCAGTGCAAGCCAGGCCTGCTGGATGTCCTGGATCAGGCTTTGTGCGCTTTCTGCTGTGCCGGTCAACGCTCCCAGGGCCTTGATGGTTTGCAGGGCTTCCGGGATAGTTCGGATGGCGGTTACGTAGACGGGAAGGCGGCCTTCGAGGGCGAGGATATCTTCCTGCCGGTTTTCTTCCTGATTGGCGATGACGAGATCGGGCTTGAGCGAGAAGATGCGCTCTAGGTTAGGGTTTTTGGTTCCGCCCACGATGGGTTTCTGGCGCGCCTCTGGGGGCCGTTCGCAGAAGCGGGTCACTCCAACGATACGCTCTTCCAGTCCCAGGGCGAAGAGCGTTTCCGTTAGGCTGGGCACGAGACTGACGATCCGCTCTGGCGGACCGGGCAGGGATATCGTTCTTCCCAGCGCGTCGGTGAAGGTGGGCATCTACCGCGTTGGTCTTCTTGATTGAGCTACCCTCAGATGTCCGTGCTGGCTATCCGCCGAGCAAAGATACGAACGGGTTTGGTTTACGAGCGCTCTGGGGCCGGCCTTTTGCGCCTGACGGAGGCAGTCTGTGCGGCTTTGAACGGCTCGGAGCCTGTGTTAAGATTGTCGGCTGGGGGCGCAAATGATTAACCCAGCTGCCCAGGGGCCCCAGAAAATGGGGGTGACTACGCGATCGCGTGATGCGGGAAGCCTGGCTGGTTTGTTTCTTGTAGAGTACCTCTAAAGACAAGGAGGTAGGCGTCATGCGTATGCGGGGTCTTCTCTGGGTTGTGGCCTTTGCCCTCTACCCAGGCTGGGTCTTTGCTCAGGTTGTTCGGTACAATTTTGATGTTCGTCCTGTGGTTAGCCATGAAATGGAGTTTGTGATAGAATACAGGGAAAGTCAGACATTTTACGACGTAGATGTTGATCCCAATAAGAGTGATTTTCTGGGAATGAAAGTAAAGAGATATTCTTATAAGAGTTTGTCAAATGGAAATAAGATTATAAAGATAGTTTTTGATACAAATTCAAAAATTTCATGGTATGATAATGAAATGATAAGTGTAAATTTAGTTTACAAAACAGGAAATCCTCCTACTGTTAGAAATATGAATATCCAGAGTAGAATTTTATATTCTACTCTTTACAATACCTTTTTCTCGTGGTATGTAGAGAAAGAAAAAAGATTAAGAGTATATAACAAACAAGGTTTTCCAAGAGACGGATTGTTTTGGTTGGCCACAACCGGAAATCTTTATGGAGATGGATTTAGAAATGGAGAAATCATAGAAGTTCCAAATTATTATGAACTTGTTTTGCATGGAATTATGAGGTCTGCTCTTTGGTATACTAATTTTAATCAAAGAGGATATAGTTATGAAGTTTATACAACGGGTGATTTGGATATGTATACTATTGATAATTATAGAATAGAAAATAATGCTTTAAAAGATATAGTTATGAGAAAGATTGAAAGAGCCACATTATCGAGAATTCCTTACATAAATGTGCAAGAAATAACCCCAATGAAAGAAGAAAAAATTACATCAATAGATAGTTCATGGAAATTAATTATAAAACCAAAGAAAAAAAATGGAAGTGGATACATAAATTTGATTATAAAGAACGAGAGTGGAGATGAAATTCACAAATATTTTTTAGTAGTAAAATTTATAGATATTCCTTCTATTAATATTGCAAAAAATTTTTCAGGTAGTAGAAATACGTATTTTTACAATATGAATTTGAATAATAATATATTTACAAAAAGTAATTTTTTAAAAATTGGACCAGTTGCAGATCCTGGAACTTATGTCCTTACTAAAATTTATAGAGAAGTGCATGTAAAAATAAATGATTCTCTTTATAAGAGATGTGTATTTGTAGATATGACGGGTGAACTTGTTGAAGGATCTAGAGCGGGTGCTGTATATTCGAATCCTGGAAATTTTTATTTGAAAAATTATTATATAAACAAGGTAGATTTGGGAGATATAGTTCATATTCAATTTGTTGACGAAAAATTTTCTGACATTATAGAAGAAAAAACATCTGGAGATTTAAAGAATTTTTTAGAGTATATAGTAAAAAAATATCCAAATATTAAAGATAGAGAAATTTATGATATAAGAAAAAATAGACTTTTAGAATTTACTAAATATACATTAATATTTGAAGATTCATTAGATTTTGTAAATCCGATTTTGGCTCATTATAATACACAAGTGTCTGGATCAAATTGTGGTCCAATAACGTTTACAACTAATGTATCGTGGCAATTTGTTGAAAATAATGTTATATATGATAGTAGACCACGTAAACGTATTTTCAAAATAGAAATATATAAATTTGAAGACGCAATATATGCAGAATTTGATGGTGTAATTATACAAGATGGTAAATTTCTTTTGGTTAATAATTATGTAGAGAATGAAGAAACATTTAGCAAGGATAATATAAATATAAAAATTTCATCAGATAAGGACGTTATAAAATATACCGATATAGATAGAACGAGAAAAATAAAATTTATTGTCACATGTGAGAAAAATAACCTTCCTATGGCCAATCAGGACCTTTACATAACAGGTCCTTATTCTGAGGAGGGATATGTGGGGGATCATCCTCTTATTCTGCCCCATCCGGTCAGGACGGATGTCCATGGACGCTATGAGTTTGAATGGAATCTGCCTTCTCAAGCCTGGTTTGAGGGCAAAAAGATGCCCTATGTGTTCTCCTTCCGGGTAAAGACGGAAGGCGCCAGCGCGGAGGCGACGGTCAAGGTCACCAAATACGTGCTGCGCGGGCTGGTCTACAGACAGCATCCGACGCGGGGGAGGATCCCTGTCGAGGGAGCGGAGGTGAGCCTGGACGCCGATTTTCAAAGGGGGGTGGTGCGTTCTGATGGGCGAGGTCTTTTCGAGCTACCTGTGGAGAAGCCGGATTCCTATCGGGTTTACGTCCGGCATCCCGAGCAGATGCCCGACGGGTTCCCGTTCTGGACGCGCAATCAGGGCCGCGTAGAGCTCCGAGATGAGGGCCAGAACCCGGATACCTTGCGTCTGCTGCTGGCTCGCCTGCCCCAGCAGGCCCTCTCCTGGCGGGGACCGTGGCAAATGCGTCTGCGCTCGGCCCTCCGGGGATGGCCGCAGAATCCGGTCTTCGAAGCTCTTGTGGACTCCGTGGATGCCTACCTGCGCTGGCTTGTCGAAAAACAGCAGACCGAGCCCTATGACGAAGAATCCGCCCTCCGGCTCATGCAGGCCGCCAATAGCCTGTATATGATCCTGCCGCGGAGCACGGAGCTGGCCGATAGCGCGCTGAGTCGGTTCTTCTCCAGCTTGGATGCGATTGTCGTGCTCCCGATGGATCTCCTTGTCGCCCTGTTGCCCAATATCGTCGAGAAGCTGGCTAGCTCCCCTATCCAATATCTGGCCGCCGTCGGTAAGCCGCTCAACAACCTGCTGTCGGCATTTAAGAATGCCCTGCAAAAGGCTTCTGATGCCCTGCTTGAGCAGGCCTACGGGAAATATTATATGGAGCGAGTGGCTAGAGAGTTTCTTTTGAAAGATTTTGTTGATAAATATAATGATTGGTATAAAGCAATAACAATGAAAACAAAAGATAGAGATTTGATCTATGAAGCAATCATAAAAACAATAAACAAATATGAAATTAAATTTGGAGTATCCATAGAAAAACCTGATTATTATTATGCTGATCTCTTCCACTCATTCTCTTTTACTGGAGAATATGGATCTATTATTAGACAATCTATTAATAAATTTAGAGACTTAGAGATTAAATCTGAAAAAATAGCTCTTTCTTACAAAAGAGTTTCTGAAATAATAGATGATTTTATGCGAAATATATCATTAATGGCTGCAGAAAATATGGGGGTTACAGATAATATAAGAAATCTGTCATCAAAAATATTTGAAATTTTAAACGAAGTAAAGAAAAATTATGATAGCTACAAAAAACTAAATGAAGAATTATACAAAAATATTTATATGAAAAACATAGAAGTAGTATTTGAGGAAAATGTTCGATCTGTTGAATATGCAAGAAAATATGCATACGGAAAATATCGGGGAGCTTACGAACAAGACATAAGCGCCAGTCGGGATCGGACAAGGCGGATCGTCGCCTGGCTCGATCGCCTGTCCAACGACATGCACCAGACCCGATTCTGGTCGGAGACGATCATTAAGGACTTCATCGAGCCCATCATCGGGGCCGCAGGCAGCATCGCCACCCTCGCTACCTCCGGCGCAGCCGCCCCGATTGTGCTGGCCGTGGATGTGATCGAAAAGCTCGTCACTCGATTGGGCTTCATCCGCTACGACCTGCAGACGCTCTACCGGCTCTACAGCACCGACTTGCCCACGGCCGCCCTCCAGACTCAAGAGGCCATCAAGAACGCTTTCGGTCGTTACACCAGCGCCCTGGCCGCCCGCGACGCCTTCCGCACGGAATTTTGGAAGCTAAAAATCTTCTCCCCGCTTTCCGCCGTGGCCGCCGATTCTTCCGGATTGCTCGTGGGCCAGGATGCCCGGGGCCGCCAGTATAGCTTCCTGCCAGGAGCCACATTCTGGCGCGATGACTCCACCCATACCGAGCAACTCAGGCTTCCCCCTCTGGGCAGAGGCCATGTGCTGCTCTTCGGCACCGGAGACGGACCGTTCCGGCTTGAGTGGGTGGTTGTCGATAGCACCGGTCAGGAGACCCTGCTCTGGTCCTGGCAGGGACAGGCCCGTCCAAATTGGCGCGCCCGCTTGCTGTTGGATCCGATTCGCAACGTGCCCGTGGGCCTTGAGGAGCGTCCTCCGGTTGGCAGGCTGTACCTGTTTCCCGTAGATTCTTCCGGGACCCCGCAAGAGGTCTCCATCCCCGTCGGTGTCCCTCAACGGTGGGGGGTGAGAACGCTCTATGAGGGAGATGTCTTGCTCTTTCCGCAGACGCTGCGGGCCCAGAGCGAGCACAATGAGATCCTCTCCGTCTCCGTGGAAGGAGATTCCCTGCTTCTGCTCCAGCCCCGAAGGCCCGGACAGGCCCGCTTGTCCCTGGAGGCCGATGGGCTCCAGCGCCAAGTGGTCGTGCGCGTCCGGGGTCCCCATCTGGAGGCGCAACTGGAGCGCGACCGCTATCAGCCCGGCGAGCTGGTCCAGCTCTCCGGCCAGCTCTGGAATCAGGATGGCACCCCCATGGCCGGCGCCTCCGTCTCCATTACGCTCAACTGGCCCGATAGCCTCATCACCCGTACCGTGCAAAGCGACGGTTCCGGACGCTGGACCTGGACGTACCGGCTCGGGAATCAAAGCCCGAATGCGTTGCTCTGGCTCCAGGCCCGCTATGGCCCGCTGCCCGATTCGAGCTACCTGACTTGGCTGGGATCCATGCAGGTCCTGGCTCAGGGGCCAAAAGAGACGATCTACAGCCGCCTGGGCAGGCAGACGGCCCCTCTGGCAGAAGCTCGCGCTCCGCAGAGCGCCTTGAGCGGAGCGGCCCCGAGCATCCAACTTGAACAGCTCGACTCCCTCTCCGCCCTGGTCATCTTGAAGCCATATCGCATGAACATCTACAGGGAGCTGGGCCCGATGGTGGCCTACACGGTGCTCGATGAGGCAGGCCTGCAGATGCCCCGGCTCTCCGGGCCCATCACGGTGCGCCTCTATGTGGCGCAGGCCGATTCCGCCCCCCGGGGTACGCGGCGTCTGCTCTACTGGACTAACCCCTCCTCCTGGCCCCAAGAGCTGGGACCGGACCTGTCACGCGCCTCCTGGGCCGAGGTAAACCTCACCAATCCACGGGGGATTCTGCAGCTGGTGGAGCGTAATACGGCCACCTACGCGCACGAAGAAAGCCCCGAGGTGCCCGATCGCCTGCAGCTGGACCCCGCCTATCCGAATCCCTTCCGCACCCAAGCGCATATCCGGTTCGGGCTGCCCCGGGCCGAGCGCGTCTGGCTGGAGGTCTACGATCTGCTGGGCCGGCGCGTGCGCGTACTCATAGATGGGGAGCTGCTTGGGCCCGGATGGCATACCGCGACGCTTCGCGCCGGAGAGCTGGCCAGCGGGGTCTACTTCTATCGGTTGCGCACGGCCCAGGAGGCCCTGCCCGCGCGCAAGGTCGTCCTGGTCCGCTGAACAGGCGCCTGACGAAGGCGGCCCGAGGCGCACCTCAGGCCGCACTCTGCGCGAGGGCCATCGCTCAGGCCCCGGGGTCTGCGTATGCTCCTGCGACGATCAGCGGGCTCTCTTTTTCCGGACTACGCAGCAGACCGCTGTCCACCTCCAGGATTCCGGGCCCGCCCCTTTGCCAGGTCTCGTCTCGGCCGGAAAGCCCTTCTCCCGATTGCCAGAGCGGGGGGCTGTAATCAGCTCCGGATCGGTTGCCGCAGACGTGCCGCCGCAGGAACGGAAACCGGACGCGCAGGCGTCCCTCCTGTGGGCCCGGCAGGACTCGAACCTGCAACCCGCGGATTATGAGTCCGCCGCTCTAACCCATTGAGCTACGGGCCCAAAAGGTTCGTAAAAAATACGCGGCGGCCCGTATCTTCGCAATCGTGTCGAGCACAGATCCTGCGCCCATGGTGAACTCCCCCCTGGACCTCTCCATCGTCGTGCCTCTTTTTAACGAGGCCGAATCCCTGGAAGAACTGGCCCGCCTGATCGAACAGGTCTGCATGCAGGCCGGATATCGCTATGAGGTCTGGCTCATAGACGACGGGTCCACCGACGGGTCCTGGGAGGTCATCCGTCGCATCCACGAGCGCAATCCGGCCTTCAAGGGGGTGCGCTTCCGGCGCAACTACGGCAAATCCGCCGCTCTGGCCGCCGGTTTTGCCCGCGCCCAGGGGCGCTACGTCGTCACGATGGATGCCGACCTGCAGGATGACCCGACCGAAATCCCTGCGCTCATCGAGATCCTCGAGCAGGGCTACGACTTGGTCAGCGGGTGGAAGCAGAGGCGGCAGGATCCGCTTTCGAAAACCATTCCTTCCCGGCTTTTCAACTGGGTCACCCGTATTGTTTCCGGTATCCCTCTGCACGACTTCAACTGCGGACTTAAAGCCTACCGGCTCGAGGTGGTCCAGCAGATTCGCGTCTATGGAGAGATGCACCGCTACATTCCCGTTCTGGCCCGATGGGAGGGCTTCGATCGGATCACGGAAAAGCCCGTGCGTCATCATCCGCGCCGATACGGCCGCACGAAGTTCGGGGTAAGCCGATTCCTGCACGGGTTTCTGGATCTCATCGCGGTCACTTTCTTAACCCGTTACGTGCGCCGGCCCATGCACTTTTTTGGCGCCCTCGGCACGGCCTTTATCCTGCTCGGTTTGCTCATCAACGCTTACCTGACCCTGGAATGGTTGCAGGGCAGGCCCCTGAGCAACCGGCCCCTGCTTTTCCTGGGGATCCTGCTCCTTATTCTGGGTGTGCAGTTCTTTGCCACCGGCCTGCTTGGGGAGATGATCATCCGGCCGGAGATGGAACGGGGAGCCTATCAGGTGCGGGAGGAGCTCCGGTGAAGCTCGCTCTTGTGGGACCGGCCTATCCGTATCGCGGAGGACTGGTGCATTTTCAGGAGGCGCTGTACCGGGCCCTGCAGGCCCGGGGGCACGAGCCTGTGCTGGTGACTTTTCGCAGACAGTATCCGGACTGGCTCTTTCCGGGGCGTACGCAGTACGATCGGCCCCGGGCCGATGCCATAGCGGGTCTGCGATGGATCGATACGCTTCTGCCTTGGACGTGGCTTCAGGCCGCCTATCGGATCCGATCCCTTGGGGTGGAGGCCGTTATATTTCGCTACTGGATGCCCTTTTTCGCCCCCGCCTTTGGCGTCATGGCCCGTCTGCTGCGTCGCGCCGGGATCCGCGTGCTGGCCATCGTGGATAACGCGCTGCCTCATGAGCGCCATCTAGGGGATCACGCGCTGAGCCGTTTTTTCCTGCGTTCCTGTGAGGCGTTTCTCTTTCTATCCCGGGCCGTGGCCGAGGAAGTTCGCGGGCTTGGCCTGCAGAGGCCGTTTCGGATAATCGAACATCCCCGCTACACGCTCTTCGGGGATCCGGTGCCCACCGGCGAGGCCCGGCGCGCGCTGGGTCTGCCTCCCGATGTGCCGATTCTGCTCTTTTTCGGCTATGTGCGCCCGTATAAAGGCCTCGGGCTGTTGCTTGAGGCCGTCGCAGCGGCCAGTAGGGCGCTACCGGATCTGCTGTTGCTTGTAGCGGGGGAGTTCTACGAGGACGAGCGCCCTTACCGGGAGGCGGTAGATCGTCTGGGGCTGGGGGATCGGGTGCGCTTCTACCCCGAGTACATACCCAACGAGCAGGTTCGCCTGTTTTTCTCCGCCGCCGATCTGGTTGTCTTGCCCTACCTGGAGGCCACCCAGAGCGGAGTGGGCCTGATTGCCATGCAGCTGGAGCGGCCCGTGCTGGCCACCGCGGTCGGTGGACTGCCGGAGTTCGTCCGGGATGGGGAGACAGGCCTGCTTGTGCCCCCCCGCGACCCGAAGGCGATGGCCGAGGCGATCGTGCGCTTTTTCCGTTCTCCCCAGGAGGGAGAACGTATGCGAGCGGCTATTGGCCTTCTCCGGGCCCGGTACAGCTGGGATCGACTGGTGGAAGCGATCGAAGATCTTCTGCGCCCATGATCGAGGCATGCGCCATCGTGCTGGCAGGCGGCCTGGGTACCCGCCTGCGTGCCGTGCTGGGGGAAACACCCAAGGTGCTGGCCCCGATCCGGGGCCGTCCTTTTCTGGCTTATGTGCTGCACAACCTGCGGGCTCAGGGGATACGTCGGGTCCTGCTGAGCACCGGCTTCCAGGCCGAACGCGTCCAAGAGGCCCTCCGGGAGTGCGTGCCCGGGGGGCTTGAGGTGCAGAGCATCCGCGAGCCCGAACCGCTGGGCACCGGCGGAGCCGTGGCCTATGTCTTCGAGCAGGTGCCCGAGCTGGAGCGCGCCTTCGTGCTCAACGGGGACACCTTCTTTACCGGATCGCTCCGCAAGCTCTGGCAGGCGCACCGGAACCGACCGGGGGCGCAGGCCACGATCGCACTCGTACGGTTGCAAGAGGCCAATCGCTATGGAACGGTGCGCTTCGATCCGGAAACCGGACGGGTGGAGGCGTTCCTGGAGAAGGCACCTGCCTCGGGGGAGGCTGTCTGGATCAATGCCGGGCTTTATGTGCTTGAGCGCACCCTTCTGCGGCAGATGCCCTCGCATCGGCCCTGTTCGCTGGAGCGCGAGCTTTTTCCCCGCTGGATCGGTCAGGGGGTGTACGCCGTCCCCTTCCCTGAGGCCGCCTTTCTGGATATCGGTGTGCCAGAAGATTACTCCCGAGCCGAGGCGTTTCTGGCCCGCTATGCGCACGATATTTGACGCATACACCCCGGTCGGGCACGAACCGGAACGTGGGCCCTGAGAACCTAGCCGTTGGGCTTTTTCCGGAACTCGGCCATACAGGGTGATATTCAACTGCGTACGGGGCGTCTCAAGATGAGACGTCCGCCGACATCTCGGGGCAACGCTGGGCTATGGGGGAGTATATGGCTCCGGAACTGCAGGCGAAAATCGACCGGGGTTTGCGCATGATCCAACGTGGACACGGTGGGGGAGAGCTCCTGCGAACCGGTCTGATCATCCGCGCCCGGGCGCCGCTTCGGATCAGCTTCGGGGGAGGGGGCACGGATGTCTCTCCGTATGCGGACGAACGCGGAGGGCTGGTGCTCAATGCCACGATCAATCGCTATGCGTACGTGACGATCGTGCCCAACAATACGGGGCGCATCACGCTGCGTTCGCTCGATTACGAGCAAACCGTTTCCTACCGCGTCGATGAAGGGCCTCCGCCGGTTCACTACGAAATGGACCTGGCCAGGGGGGTCATCCAGCGCCTGGGGATCGATCAGTTGCGCTTGAGCTTCGATCTCTACACGCACACCGATTGCCCCCCCGGGTCGGGCCTGGGCGCCTCCTCCACGATGGTCGTGGCCCTCATTGGCGCTTTCGACGCCTGGCTGCAGCTGGGCCTGGATCGATACGAGATCGCCCAGCTGGCCTACGAGATCGAGCGCCTGGATCTGGGCATCAAGGGGGGCAAGCAGGACCAGTACGCGGCCGCTTTCGGGGGGTTCAACTTCATGGAGTTCTACGGCGACCTGGTGCTGGTCAACCCCCTGCGCCTGCCTCCGGAGTGGATCAGCGAGCTGGAATACTCCCTGGTGCTCGCCTATACGGGTCGGAGCCGATATTCGGCGCAGATCATTGAGAGCCAGATCGAGAACTACCGTCAGGGTCGGGAGGAATCCGTCGAGGCCATGGACCGCACCAAACAATTCGCCGTAGAGCTCAAGCGCGCCCTGCTGACGGGCAACTTCCGGGAGTTTGGGCTTCTGCTGCATGAGGCCTGGATGGAGAAGAAGCGCATCTCGGATAAGATCTCCAACCCCTTCATCGACCAGCTCTATGAAGCCGCGCGCCAGGCGGGCGCGCTGGGGGGCAAGATCTCCGGAGCCGGCGGAGGCGGGTTTATGTTTTTCTTCACGGAATTTCACCGGCGGCACGACGTGATCCGCGCCCTCGAATACCACGGCGCGCAGGTGATGCACTTTGGCTTTACGGACTCGGGGATGCAGACATGGACACGGCAGTAAAGTACCTGGAGTGGATCGAGGATCAGCTTCTGGAGGCACGCCGCGTGCAGGAGGCCGTCCTAGAGATGCGGGAGACCCTCCTGGAGATCGCGCTGCGCATGGTTTCCGTCTTCCGAGACGGGGGGCGGGTCTACTTCTTCGGCAACGGCGGCAGCGCGGCCGATGCGCAACACTGGGCGGCGGAGCTCTCCGGTCGGTTTTATCTCAATCGTCCCGCCCTGCCCGCTATCGCGCTGACCACGAACAGCTCCCAGATTACGGCTATCGGGAACGATTTCGGCTACGAGTGGGTCTTCGCCCGTCCTCTGGCCGGTCTGCTCAGCCCAAGGGACATGGTCGTCGGCATCTCCACCAGCGGCTCTTCGCAGAACGTGATCCGCGCCTTCGAGGTGGCCCGCTCCCTCGGAGCGGTGACGGTGGGCTTTACCGGCGCCAGGGGGAGTGCGCTGAGCACCTGGTGCGATTATCTGGTCGTGATCCCCTCCAGAGACGTAGCCCGCATTCAGGAGGGACATGAGCTCTGCGGGCATCTAATATGCGCCATCGTGGAACGAGAGCTATTCGGAACGGAGCAATCATGAATCGGGCCGTTTTTCTGGATCGAGACGGTACGCTGAACGTGGAGCGGCACTACGTCTGCCGATGGGAGGCCTTCTCCTGGATTCCCGGCGCTCCGGAGGCCATCCGGCAGCTCAACGAGGCCGGGTTCCGGGTCATTGTGGTGACCAATCAGGCCGCGGTGGCCCGTGGTCGCTGTACCGAGCAGGACGTCCTTCGCCTGCATGAGCGCATGCAGCAGGAGCTGGCCGCCCACGGGGCCTGGATCGACGCCTTCTACTACTGCCCCTTTCATCCGGAGGGAATCGTCTCCGCCTACCGGCGTTCCAGTTCCTGGCGCAAGCCGCAGACGGGCATGTTCGAGCGCGCCATTCGGGACTGGTGCTTGGACCCCCGGGCCTGTTTCGTGGTCGGGGATCGCAATAGCGATCTCCTGCCCGGGCGGGCGCTGGGCATGACTACCCTGCTGGTGCGCACCGGATACGGGGCGCAGGAGGCCGAGCATACCATCGCCGATTATGTGGTCTCAGACATCACCGAAGCCGTGGAACGCATTCTAACCGCATGCGTTACGAGCTCCTCAAGGATCGGATAGCCCGTTTTACCCGAAACCGGCCCTGGGGGCAGCGGCTTTTTTACGCCCTGTCGGACCTGTTGCTGTTGCGCAACTGGCATCTGCGGCGCGCCCTGCGCCGGCTGCGTCCCCTAATGCCCCGCTATCCCTTCTGGGCTCTGGATGCGGGCACGGGTTTTGGCCTCTACGCCTGGCGTATACTGCGTTACTGGCCTCAGGCGCGCGTGCTGGCCCTGGATGTGAAGAAAACGTATCTGGAGAGCGCCAGGCGTTTTCTGCATCGTCCCCCGTATGAAGAGCGCATCTACTGGGTGCTGGCCGATCTGGAGCGTTTTGGCACCGCCGAGCCCTGTTTTGATCTCATCCTTTGCGTCGACGTGCTGGAGCATATTCCGGATGATGAGGCCGCTTTGCGCGCCATGGCGGCCATGTTGCGCCCGGGGGGATATCTGCTCCTCAATACGCCCTCCGATCAGGGAGGGTCGGGCGTGGAGCAGCCCGGCCAGGGGAGCTTCATCGAAGAACATGCCCGGGAGGGCTATAATCGCGACGAGCTCCTGAAGCGCCTGCGGGCTCTGGGTCTGCATCCCATGGAGGCCCGTTACACCTACGGCTGGCCGGGCCAGTGGGCCTGGAGGCTGCTCATCCGCTGGCCGCTGCCCTGGCTGGAGCGCAGGATGGCCTGGCCGCTTATTGCCCTCTACTATCTTTTCGCCCTGCCCGTGGGGTTGCTGTTACACGCCCTCGATGTGCGGATGGACCACCCCACAGGTGCGGGGCTTTTGCTCATCGTCCGAAAGCCCGAGGGTTGCGAAAATATAGCCTGAGGCCTCACCTTTCCGATCGATGGGAAAACAGATCCGACATAGACATGCCCGCATTTCGATGGAGCCTGCTGAGCCCAGACGATCCCTCTGTGGTTGAGCGGCTCGTCAGCCTGCTCAACATCAGTCCCGCTCTGGCCCGGGTGCTGGCGCTCCGGGGGGTGCGTACGTTCGAGCAGGCACGTCGGTTTTTTCGACCCCACTGGGGGGAGCTCTTTGATCCGTTCCTGATGCGGGATATGGAGCCGGCCGCGCGCCGGCTGGCCGAGGCGGTGCGCCGATCGGAGCCCGTGCTCGTCTACGGGGACTATGATGTCGACGGCACCACGGCCACGGCGATGATGTACACGTTTCTGAAAAGCCTTGGCGTGCCGGTTTCCTACTACGTGCCGAGCCGCTATCGGGAGGGATACGGGCTCAATCTGGCTGGTATTGAGCAGGCCGATGCGCTGGGGGTGCGGCTGATCGTGGCGCTGGACTGCGGGATTACCGCCCTGGAGGAGGCGCAGGAGGCCCGCCGGCGTCGAATCGACCTCATTATCTGTGACCATCACGAACCCGGCCCCTTGTTGCCTGAGGCACTGGCCGTGCTGGATCCGAAGCGTCCGGATTGTCCTTATCCGTTCAAAGAGCTTACCGGCTGTGGGGTGGGCTTTAAGCTCATTCAGGCCACCCTGCAGGAGCTGGGGCTCGATCCCATGCTGGCGGAGGAATATCTGGACCTGGTGGCCGTCTCGACGGCCTCCGATATTGTGCCGCTGGTGGAGGAGAACCGGGTGCTCATGCGTCTGGGGCTGGAGCGGCTCAACCGAAATCCCCGTCCCGGCCTGCAGGCCCTTATCGAGCGGGCCGGTTTGCGAGCGGGGGAGCTGAGCACGCATCAGATCGTCTTCATGCTCGGGCCCCGCATTAACGCCGCCGGCCGCATGGGGGATGCCCGGGTGGCCGTGGAGCTGCTCATCGCCCGGTCCACCGAGGAGGCCTCCCAGCTGGCCGAGCTGCTGGAGCAGCTCAACCGGCAGCGTCGCGAGCTCGACGACCGCACCCATGAAGAGGCGGTGCGTCTGGCCGAAGAGGAGTTCATCGCGCGCGGCTATCGGGGGCTGGTTCTCTATCAGCCCCACTGGCCTCTGGGGGTGATCGGGATCGTGGCCTCCCGCCTTGTGGAGCGCTTCTATCGGCCCACGGTGATGCTGACGGCTGTTGACGGGCTGGTTAAGGGTTCGGCGCGCAGTATCGAGGGATATGATCTGTTTGCCGCCATCCGGGCCTGCGAGGATCTGCTGCTGCAGTTCGGCGGACACCGATACGCGGCGGGCATGAGCCTGGAGCCCCGAAATGTGGCCGCCTTTCAGGAGCGTTTCAATGCCGTTGTATGGGAGACGCTCGATGAGACGCTGCTCATACCCGAGCTGCGCATCGACGCCCCGCTGGAGCTGCGCGACATCACCCCCCGCTTCTGGAAGGTGCTCCAGCAGTTTGCTCCCTACGGTCCTCAGAACATGCAGCCCCTGTTTGTGGCCCACAATGTGCGCGTGCGCTCTATGCCCGCTATTGTGGGATCCGGGCACCTGAAGTTCACCGTCGATCAGCCTGGTGGGCCGACTTTCGAGGTGATCGGCTTCCAGATGCACGAGCTCTATCCCCTGGTGCGTCGGGCGCGGGAGGGCAGGCCGGTGTCGATCGTCTTCAGCATCGAGGAGAACGTCTACAACGGGATACCGAGCCTGCAGCTGCGGCTCCGGGACCTGCGGCTTCTGGAGGGGGCAAAGGAGGTGTGGAACGGCTCTCCGTGAGGCGCTTCTTCCTACCGGGGCTCGCTGTGGGGATCGCCTCTCCGCTATCTGCCTACATCCTCTATCCCCAGCTTCGGGTCTTCGAGCTCGGGCTTCCCTCCCTTCGTCGGGTTCTCGCACTGCCGGTCAATCAGGAGGCGCTCTGGAATTCTCTCATCCTTTCCCTGGCTACCGTGCTGGGCGCCCTGCCGCTGGGCGCGATGCTGGCCTGGGCCGTTGGGGTCTACCGCATCCCCGGTCGGGGGTGGGTGCAGATCGTAGCGTTGTGGCCTCTGGCGTTGCCTCCGCTGATCGGTGTAGTGGCCCTTTATCTGCTTCTCGAGGGGGGCTGGATGGCCCTGCATCTGCCCGGTATGCTGGCCGTCTGGCTGGTGCATGTCTATGCCCTGCACCCGTACGGCTACCTGTTTACGCGCGCCCGGTTGGAGCAGGTCGACGGTGCTTGGTGGGAGGCCGCCGCTCTACTGGGGGTTCGAGGGGTGCGCCGGTTCGTGCGTCTGACGTTGCCCGTTTTCTGGCCGGCCTGGCGCCGTGCCGTGCTGCTCATCTTTCTTGTCTCGATGTCCTCGTTTACAGCGCCTTTGCTGTTCGCCTTCGATGAGCGGGTGCTCACCACGCAGATTTATTATTACAAACTCAACGGAGACCTGCCCTCCGCCTCGGCTCTGTCTGTGGTGCTTGTGCTTGTGGGGCTGATCCTCTTCGGGTTGCTGGAGGGCACGGTCTCGCCGATGAAAAGCGCCTCCAAAGGCAGTCCTCGTCCCCTCCGACGTTCGTTGTCCCGCACGGGGCGTTTGCTGGGCGGGCTGTTCGCCGGGGGATACGGGCTTTTCGTCTGTGCGCCTTTGCTGTTGCTCTTTGGTTTTTCGTTTCAGGAAAACCCCCTACAGTGGCTTTCTTCTGGGTTGTCGCGCTGGACGATACGCCACTACACGGATATTCTGAGTCGATCCGAGGCACTTCAGCCCCTGTGGTCCAGCTTTCAGATGGCCCTGCTGGCCACGGGGGCCGTGTTGCTCACGGGGGTGGTGGTGGCGTATCTGGCCCGGCGCCTTTCCGGGGGACGCCTGTTGCTGGCCCTCTGCCTGTTGCCCTATGCCCTGCCCGGAACCGTGGTGGGCATTCAGCTGCTGGCCGCCTTTTCGAGGCCCCATCCCTTTACCCTTTCCCAGGTTCTGGTGGGCACGTTCTGGATTTTGCCTCTGGCCTATTTTGTACGCACCCTTCCCCTGGGGGTTCAGGCCGCTGCCTCCGGATGGGAGGCGGTGCAGGATCGGTTGCTGGAGGCCGCGCGCACCCTCGGAGCTCGAAGGGGGTATCTGTGGCGCCGGCTGGTGCTTCCCCTGCTGGGGCCCGCCCTGCTGGGGGGTGGATGGCTTGTTTTCGTACAGGCGGCCACGGAATTCGTGGCCTCCATCCTGCTCTATACCTACGCCAATCGGCCCGTGAGCGTGGAGATCTTCTCCTATCTGCGTCTGTTCGATTTCGGTGGCGCGGCCGCCTACAGCGTCTTGCTTGTGGTCGGTCTGGGAGGGGTGAGCCTATTTTTTCGGCGCCCGGGCCGATGGATGTCCGGATGGGGATAGGGAACGGTTCGGCCCGACTGGGGGGTATAAGAGCGAGTCTGAAACGGAAGAGCCGCCTATGAGCCGCATGGGTCGTGTGCTGGTCGCCATGAGTGGGGGTGTGGATAGCTCCACCGCCGCTGCGCTTCTGCGCGATCAGGGTTATGAGGTCATCGGGGTGACGATGAAAACCTGGGACTACGCCACGGGCGGGCTCTCCGCGGGGGGGCGGAGCGCGGGCTGTTGTTCCCTGGACGATATTCAGGATGCGCGCCGGGTGGCCGTGCGCCTGGGTTTTCCGCACTACATACTGGACATACGAGAGGAGTTCGGCGACTGGGTTATCGAGCGTTTTGTCTCGGAGTATCTGGCCGGGCGCACGCCCAATCCCTGTATTCTGTGCAACACGCACATCAAGTGGGCGGCTCTGCTACGCCGCGCCGATATGCTGGACTGTCAGTATATCGCCACAGGCCATTACGCCCGCATTCGCCGCGAGGGCGATCGGTATGTGCTCTATCGGGGCCGCGATCTGAACAAAGACCAGTCCTATGTGCTCTGGGGGCTTTCCCAGGAGCAGCTGGCCCGCACCCTGTTCCCCCTGGGTTCTTATACCAAGCCCGAGGTACGGGAACTGGCCGCTCAGTACGGCCTGGAGCATGTAGCCGGCAAGCGAGATAGCTACGAGATCTGTTTTATTCCGGATAACGACTATCGTCGCTTTCTGCGCACCCGCGTTCCGGAGCTGAGCCAGCGGCTGCGCGGCGGCACCTTGCGGCTGCGCGATGGTACGGTCCTGGGGGAACACGAAGGGTATCCGTTCTACACCATCGGCCAGCGCCGAGGCCTGAAGCTGGCTCGGGGGCGCCCTCTGTATGTGACTCGAATCGACCCGGAGACGAACACGGTCTATGTCGGAGAGGCGGAGGAACTCCTCCAACGGGCGCTCCTGGCCATGGGGGCCAATGCGGTCAAATACCCTCCGTTTACCGAACCCCGACGGGGATGGGCCCGAATCCGCTACAGGGACGAAGGCGCCCCGTGTGTGGCCCACTGGCAGGGAGATCGGCTCTATGTGCGCTTCGATGAGCCCCGGCGGGCCATCACGCCAGGTCAGGCCGTGGTCTTCTACGAAGGCGAGGATGTGGTGGCCGGAGCCTGGATCGAACGTCTGCTCGAGGAGCCCTGAGGCCATGCGTTCGCTCTGGTGTACAGCGCTCCTGGTTCTGGTGGGATGTGCAGGGGTCGGCCGTCTGGGCGAGGATGGACAAGCGCGCACCTATACCTACGAGCTCGGGGTGCCGAACTTCGACATCGAAGCCATCGGCACTTTGCTTGAGGGCAAGCCGGGGCTGGATCTCTACATCGGCATCAGTCGGGCCGGGCTCATCTACAATCGCCTCGGAGACCGCTTCGTGGCCCGGTACGAATGGGCCGTGCGCGTGCTGGATCGCTCCAGCCGTTTGCCTGTTTGGCAGGAATCCGGCCTGGATTCCGTCGTGGTCCGACGCTATGAAGAGACCCAGCGTTTCGAACCCGTTCGGTTCTATCGCCGAATCCCGCTTCGATCCGGAACCTATCAGGTGGAGGTCATCATCACGGATGCGGAAACGCGCAAAAGCGCCCGCCGCCTGCAGCAGGCCGAGGTGCCGGACCTGTCTCGCCAGCGGGTCCTGATCAGCCGGCCCCGGCTGGAGGTGCGCACTCCGGAGGGCCGATTTGAGCCCCATCCGGCCCAGTACGTGCCGGCCGATGCGGACTCGGTGCGCGTCACCAGCCAGATTTTTTTCTCCGGACCGGAGGCCACCTTCGATGTGCGCTTCCGATTGCTTCGTTTCCGAAGCGATACCTCGATCGCTGCCCCGCCGTTCTGGGTCAGTCCGGGTTATGGATCCCTGGCCTATCTGGGGATCGACTACGCCCGGGCGGACACCATCCAGCAGGTGCGGCGCACCCTGCGCGGCCTGCAGGGGGAGCTGACCATGCAGTTTCTGCTTCCTCGCCTGGAGAAGGGCAACTACCGGATTGAGATCCTGGCTGTAGACCGCGGCGGAACAGGACGGCTGGAGCATCGGCGTGATTTCGCGGTGCGCGGTCCGGGCTTTCCGCATCTGACCACCTGGGAAGATCTCATCGGCCCCCTCTACTACATCACCACCCCCGCCGAATGGCGTCGCCTGCAAGCCGCCAGCACCGAGGAGGAGCGGCGGCGGGAATTCGATCGCTTCTGGGGCAGTCTGTTTGCTTCCGAGGCGCAGGCGCAGGTCGTCATGCGCGCCTACTACAGCCGGGTCGAGGAGGCCAATCTGCTCTTTTCCGGGCACAAAGAGGGCTGGAAGACCGACCGAGGTATGCTTTACATCGTCTTTGGCGCCCCGCTCTGGGTGGATCGCACGCTGGATTATGAGGTGTGGCGCTATACGTACGCGGAAAACGACCCGGTCAACGTGTTTGTTTTTCAGCGCGCGCGGCCTTACGGAGCCGATCAGCCCTTTGAGCACTTTATCCTCCAGCGCCAGCTCTACTACGAACGAGAGTGGTACCGACGCGTGGAGCGCTGGCGTCGGGGAGAAGCCCTGTAATGAAGAGATCAGGAGGCCATAATGCACATCCTACCGCTCGCTCTGCTCCTTACGGCCGCCCTCCGGGGTGAGGCCCTGGCCCAGGAGCCCCCCCGGCTGGTGGTGCTCATTTCCATCGATCAATTCCGGGGCGACTATCCGGATCGCTTCGGAGCGTATTTCACAGGCGGGCTCAGGCGGCTCTTTGAAGAGGGTCTGTGGTATGCGAACGCGGATCTGAACTACGCCTCCAGCGAAACCGGTCCGGGCCACGCCACTATCGCCACGGGTACCTACCCGCGCCAGCATGGTATCCACGGAAACGATTGGATAGATCCCCGAAGCCGGCGCTCTGTGTATTGTGTGGCCGATTCGGCCGCCCTGCCCGTCGATGGGCTGGGGGGTGGGGTGTCGCCCCGGAACCTGCTCCGGAGCACCATAGGTGACTGGCTCAAGGCCGCCTCTCCCCGTTCCCGAGTTATCTCCGTATCCGGCAAGGACCGTGCGGCCATCCTGCTGGGCGGGCACCGGGCCGATGCGGCCTACTGGTATGAAAGCCGATCCGGTCGGTGGGTGAGCTCTTCCTATTACCTGTCCCGGCTTCCCGACTGGGTTCGGGAGTACAATGCCCAGGACTGGGTCCGAAATCGGGTTCCGGAAGCCTGGACTCGCATGGCGCCCGAAAGCCTGTACGCCCGGCAGGGGCCGGACGCCTTTCCGGCCGAAACGCCCTGGAACGGATCGACGGCTTTTCCCCATCCGTTCGATCCGGAGCGCAAGCCCGCACAGGTGGGCAACACGCCGTTTCTGGACTTCTATACGCTGGATTTCGCCTGGCGGCTCATAGAGGCCGAAAACCTGGGCCTGCGCGGGGTGACGGATCTGCTCTGCCTGGGCCTGTCGGCCACGGATTACGTGGGCCACGGATTCGGTCCGGACAGCCACGAACTGCTCGATCAGTTGCTTCGCCTGGATCGGGAACTGGGGCGGTTTCTGGAGCGGCTGGAGCGTCGCGTGGGTAAAAACCGGTTGCTTGTGGTGCTTACGGCAGATCACGGGGTGCTGGAACTACCGGAGTTCCTCGAACAGTTCCGGGGCATTCCCGCCCGTCGCCTGCTCTACGCGGAGGCGATTCAGCCCGAGCTGGACCGGATCGACCGGACCCTGCGCGAGCGTTGGGGGATAGGAGAGCGAATCCTCCTGCCCGGTGGTTTCCTCAATTACGCGGCCGCCCGGCGAGCCGGGGTCGACAGCCTGGAACTGGAAGCCCAGGTGCGCCAGGAGCTGCTCCAGGTTCCCGCCATAGTAGACGTCTACTTTCGCCGAGAGCTCGTGCGCGATGGTGGGCCCGATCGGCCCTATCTGGGGCACTTTCGCCGCAGTTACCATCCCGCACGGGGGGAGGATTTCCAGCTGCGCTACGGGGAACGGTCTCTGGTGACCTCCCGCCCGTTTGGCACCACGCATGGTTCCCCGTATCGCTACGATACACATGTACCCATCGTGTTCTGGGGCGCTGGAATACCCCCAGCGCGGTCTGATCGAGCCGTCTACAGTGTGGATATCGCCCCCACCATAGCGCGCCTGATCGGGGTCCCGTACCCGGAGGATCTTGCCGGCAAGCCCCTGGAGGAGGTGATCCGGCGCTGAGGGCTGTCATCCTGGCGCAGGATTCGCGGCGGAATGTATTTTCTGACAGATTTCACCCCTCTGGTCCACCGCTTGAGGGCCTGCAGCGGGAACGGGAAAGGGGAAATCTATGCGCGTGCATGTGCTCTGGAAGGGATGCAAGCCCACGGAGGGCCAGCGCGCCCTCTGGCGTCGGGAGATGGCTCAGCTGCGTCGCCTGTTGCGTGGCATAGACGTCTCGAGCGCGCATCTGCGGGCGGGGATCGAGTTTTATCCGAAGCGGAAGCGCTATGAGATCACGCTGCGCATGAATATGCCGCAGTTTGTGGCCGTGGCCCGCGAAGAGGGGCACGATCTGGCCAGCGCGCTGGAGACGGCCTTCGATGAGCTCAAAGGGCAACTGCGCCGGTATCGGGATCTACACCGCAAGGCGCACGCGTTGCGGCGCAGGCGCCGACTTCCGGCCCGGCCGGTTTGGGAGCCCGCCTTGGAACAGATACCGGAGGGCCTCTCCGCAGAGGCCCGTCAACTCATAGAGGCGCTCTGGCCCCGTCTGGAACGGTGGGTGCGGCACGAGCTTGCCATCAAGGCGGCCCAGAACGGGATGCCCGATCCGAGCGTGCTCGATCCGCGCGACATCGTGCAGAACGGCCTCCTGAAGGCGCTGGCCGGTCTGGAGCTCCGGCCCGAACATGTAAGCCTGCGCGCCTGGTTGGTGCGCCACGTCTGGCAGGCCATGGAGGAGGCCTTCAGGGATCTGGTCCAGCAATCGGAGCGCGAGGAGGTGCATCTGGAGATGGACGTGCCAGAAATCGAGCCCGAGCTGGCGGCCACAGCGGCGGCCGAGGAGCGCTACGCCTTTCTGCATCCGGAGGAGGACTGGACGCTGGCCGATATTGTGGCCGATCCTCAGGCCATAGATCCGGAACTGCACACCGAGGTGCGCGATCTGCTGCGCATTGTACTTCAGGCCCTCGAGCGGATGCCCGAACGCTGGCGTCGTCTCTTCACCCTGCGCCACGTATACGGCCTCGGAGACGAGGAACTGGCCAATGCCTTCGGGATCTCCGTACACGAGGTGCGCACCACCCTGGAGCAGGCTGAAGCCTTTGTGCGTCAGGTCTTCGAAGAGATCCCTCATCATCCGGGGATTCGGGAGAAGCTCGATCCTGATTCCTTACCGGAGGAGCTGCGCGTCTGGCTTCAGTTCGTTTAGGAGGGGACTATGGCGGCGCGTACTGTGGTGATCCGATGCCCAATCTGTCTGGCATGGAATCGGGTAGACATGGATCGCATCGGGCATGGTCCCAAGTGCCATGCCTGCAGCCGACCTCTGCGCATGGAGCTGCCTCATCGGCTGCTGCAGACGGAGGATTTCGATCGCATGCTGAACGAGGCCCACGTGCCCATTCTGGTCGATCTGTACGCGGACTGGTGTGGCCCCTGCAAGGTGCTCGCTCCGGTGCTCGATGAGGTGGCTCGTGATGGGGCGGGTCGCCTGCTTGTGCTCAAGGTGAATGTGGATCATCATCCCGGCATCGCCGCGCGTTACGGGGTGCAGGGGGTGCCCACGTTGCTATGGCTGGAGGGCGGTCAGGAGCGGGATCGGCTGGTGGGTTTCCCGGGCCGGGAGGCGCTGTACGCCTGGGTGCAGAATCAGCTGGCCGTCACCCAGCGCCCTTGAACGTTGCGGCAAAGAGCTCGCTAACCCTGTTCAGGTATGCGAGCCGTATGCGGAGCGCTTCCTCAAGCTCAGTCCAGCCTCCGAGCAGGCTCAGGTCTTCGCACGTATAAGCCAGAAAGAGCACGGCTGTTACGAAGCGGGCCGGCGGGGCGCTGGAGATGTCCACATGCCAGCGCGTCAGCAGGGTATCGCCTTCCTGCACCCGGAGCAGGGCTCGCTGGAGCTGATCCAGCCGCTGGCGCACCGTCTCCGGTTCGGGATACGGGGAAGAATCCGAAAAGGCTTCCCGATCGAAGCGCCAGATGAATTCGAAATCCAGCGTCGGGCGCAGGCGGCCGGACCGAAACGCGGGCTTTTCTTCCGCCTTCCAGTCCGAAAAAAACCGGGGGGCTATCAGCTGTTCGCGAAAGAAATCCCAGTCTACATGAAGCTCAATGCTAAAGGGAACACGATCTGGCCGATAGTGGAGTTCGGCCTCGATGCCCGTGGCGAAGATCAAGTCATCTTGCCAGCGTCGAAAAGCGCGTACCTCAAACGGAAGGGTGCGCAGGATTTCCAGAAGGTCTTCGGCGAGGCGTTCAAAGAACGGGTAGCGCATGTGCGTCGTATTTCTCTGCCCGGCCAAAAATACGGTTCGAATCAGTCCGAATGCGAGGAGCCGTTGCCGGGTTGGGGGAAAAGGCGGTATTTTCGAAAGCCTATGCGAGTGCGCTGGATCTGGTACACGCTCGGGGCGCTGGTTGCACCCCTGATGATCTCCCTCCTGGCCTGGGGGCTTGTGCAGGTGCTGGCCCTGGTGAAGCACTGAGGCTTTTCATGATCCCGGTAGCCAACCGCAACCCGAAAGCCCGTTTTCGATGGGGTTCCCCTGAAGAGCGCCGGCTTTCTTTCTGGCAGCGACTCTATCTGCCCTCTATTCTGGCGGGCATGCTCTATACGCTTCGCCAGCTGTTTGCCCCCAAGTTTACCCGACAGTATCCGGAGGAGCGCTGGATTCCGCCCCCTTCCTTCCGCGGTCGTCCCGTACTGGTTGTGGAAAACGGGGTGGAGCGCTGTGTGGCCTGTGGCCTGTGCGCGCGCGCCTGTCCTCCGCTGGCCATCGAGCTGCAGGCCAGCGAGACGGCCGATCCCAAGGAGCGCTATCCGGTGCGGTTCGAGATCAACATGCTCCGATGCATCTTTTGCGGATATTGCGAGGAGGTATGCCCGGAAGAGGCCATCGTGATGAGTCCCGAATGGGATTTCGTCTTCCAGAACCGACAGGAAGCCATCTACGATAAATCCCGGTTGCTTGTGCCTGTCGAGCAACTGCGCGATCGTCTCGAATACCTGCGTCGCTACAAGGACAGGGCCTATCCGCTTGGCTACGACTATCCCCCGGAAAATAACCGGCACAGTATTCGGGATCGCTGGCGGCAATGGACGCGCTGGCTGCGACCTCGGTCCGCTCAAAAGGAGTCGGCTTCATAGAGGCGAGCCCGGCCCTCGGCTCTGAATACCACCTTTGATGAGGGGGAGGATATATGCGCCGGTTTGCATGGATAGTGGGTTGTTCTTTTCTCCTCTCCTGTGCCCGTCCCCCTGGATATCCGGCTGATCTGGTCATCTTGAACGGGCGCGTGTACACCATGGAGCCGGGACCGGAGAGTTTGGCCGAGGCGGTGGCCATCCGCGGGGATAGCATTCTCTATGTGGGCAATGCGGCGATGGCCAAACGGCTGATCGGGCCGCAGACCGAGGTGCTCGATGCCAGTGGAGGGCTGGTTTTGCCTGGTTTTATCGATGCGCACACGCACTTCTTCGAGGGGGGATTTCAGCTCCTCGGGGTAGAACTGCGCGATGCCCACACGGAGTGGGATTTCATTCGTCTCATCGCCGAACACGCCCGTCGTCTCCGACCGGGTCAGTGGATTACGGGGGGAAACTGGGATCATCAGCAATGGCCTTCGCGTCAGCTGCCGCGCAAAGAATGGATCGATTCCGTGACCTCCCAAACTCCGGTCTTTGTTACGCGCCACGACGGCCATATGGGATTGGCCAATTCCCTTGCCCTGCGTCTGGCCGGCATAACCCGAAGAACGCCCGATCCGCCGGGCGGCCAGATCGTGCGCGACCCCGAAACAGGTGAGCCCACGGGAATCCTCAAAGATGCCGCCATGGATCTGGTCTACCGGGTGATCCCGGAACCCACCTTCGAAGAGCGCATGCAGGCTCTGCGTGCCGCCATGCGGGAGGCCAATCGTCTGGGGGTGACGGCCGTGCACAACATGGGTTCCTGGGCGGAGCTTCCCGTACTCGATAGCCTGGATCGGCGTGGGGAGCTGACCGTTCGCCTCTATCATTTCATGCCCCTGCCCACGGTGGATAGCCTGATCGCTTTTGAGCGCCGCACCCCCCTGCGCAGACCCATGCTGAAAACCGGAGGGCTCAAGGGGTTTGTCGACGGTTCGCTGGGTTCTTCGACTGCGCTCTTCTTCGATCCCTATACGGATGACCCGACAAATCGGGGGTTGCCCAACGCCATGATACTGCCCCTGGGGCGGCTGGACTCCCTTATTGAAAGGGCCGATCGCGCCGGATTGCAGGTGGCCATACACGCCATCGGGGACAGCGCCAACAAATATCTGCTCGACGTCTACGCCCGGGTGGCCGAACGGCTGGGGAATCGGGATCGGCGATTCCGCATCGAGCATGCCCAGCACCTCCGGCAGAGCGAAATCCCCCGATTTGCCCGCCAGGGGGTGATCGCCTCCATGCAGCCGTATCACGCCATCGATGATGGCCGGTGGGCCGATAGTCGGATCGGACCGGAGCGAGCCCGTTACACGTACGCGTTTCGTTCCCTGCTCGCAAGCGGAGCCCGTCTGGCTTTTGGCTCCGACTGGCCTGTGGCCCCGCTGAACCCCATCCTGGGCCTGTATGCGGCAGTTACGCGTCGGACCCTGGACGGCCGTCACCCGGAAGGCTGGGTGCCGGAGGAGAAGATCTCCCTGGCAGAAGCCCTGCACGCCTATACGCTTGCAAGTGCATACGCGGGTTTCCAGGACGACCGCCTGGGGTCCCTGCGGCCGGGCAAGTGGGCCGATATCGTGGTGCTGGATGAGGATCTGTTTCGACTCGATCCGGAGGCCTGGCCTCGGGTGCGTGTGCGCTATACGATTGTGGGGGGACGGGTGGTATACCGACTCACGGGGAGGGAGGCACCAGCCGGACAGTAGGCCCGCCCGATGTGCTTGTCGGATCGGTCTTTGGGTTTCCGGGGGGCGGTAGCGTTTCTCCTCCGAGGAGGCTGTGCTGTCCGGACCGGTGAGGGGGGCGGAAGGGCCGGATTTCCTGCCCGCGGGGCTGTGCGCTTAGTCCGACCCCAGTACCCAGAGCCCTTTGGGGATCTGGGAATGTAGCTGTGTACCTCTGGCCAATCCGCATCCGAGCTCATAGGGGCCAAAACGCACCTGCACATATCCCGGCTCCCAGGTTACAGGGCCGGGCAACACCAGGCTCTGGCCGGTTACAAAACGCCGGGCTTCATCCCGGTGCTGTAGCGTGATCGCGTTACGCTGGATCTGCGGACCGAAGTACTGTAGGGCGGCCGTGGTCGGTTTGTAGTTGTAGTGGGTTCGGCGTAGCAGGGCTATGCCGGCCGAATGCAGATTGACCCCTTCCGGTAGCCATGTCTGCGCCCGCGTCATCCAGATCTTTTCCCGGCCCCGTGACCAGAACCGGAAGGGGGCCAGCCCACTGCGATCCAGGCCAAAGCGTTCGGTAAACCACCGCAAGGGGGAGTCTTCTTCCAAAGGGCGGGCCGTGTCGTATCGGGCCGGTTCGGGCCGTCGTGCCGTTGCCTGCGGCATGGGCAGGTCCGTGCGCCGGATCCGGGCTACGAAGAACCCGCCCGTATCGTTGAGATGGGGCCAGTAACGGTGGGCATGGGCGATGTCCTCCCGAAACGTACGCCCGTTCCACTGGCGGATGCCGGGGCGGAAGCGCAGTCCCGGAATGGAAAACGGCTCCACATAACCCCAGTCGCCGAGCACGGCATCCAGCACGGCCTCGTTTTCCTCCGGAGCATAGGTGCAGGTGCTGTAGACAACCACGCCGCCCGGCTTGACCAGACGCAACGCCTGCTGCAAGAGCTGGCGCTGCAGCTGCTGAGCCGCTTCCACGAAGGCGGGGCGGTACCCCTTCCAGGAGGAGGAGCGTTTGCGCACGGTCCCCTCCCCGGAACAGGGCGCGTCGACCAGTACCCGATCGAAGGTGCCCTCTTGCAGCGGCAGAGTGGTTCCGTCGTGGTGGGTGACTACGACCTGGGGCAGGCCCAGACGTTCGATCGTGGCACGCAGGCTGGAAAGGCGGCGGGTGTGAAACTCGTTGGCCACGACCGTGCCTTCAAGCCCCACGCGCAGGGCGATCTGAGCGGTTTTGCCCCCCGGGGCGGCGCAGAGATCGAGCACCCGCTCCCCGGGCTGGGGGTCGAGCGCCACCACGGCCGTGAGCGCGATCTCTTCCTGCACATAGTACCATCCGGCTACGAAGGCCAGCGTAGCGCCCGGCTTTTCTACACCGGGTAAGCGATAGGCGCCCGGATACCAGCCCAGGGGTTCCGGCTCATAGCCCTCCTCCCGAAGGGCGGCCAACAGGCGCTCCGGATCGGTCTTGTACGGGTTGACCCACAGGCAGGCCGGTAGCGGGCGGGCCAGACAGGCCCAGAACGCCTCCGGATCCTCCATAAGGGGCTCGTAGCGGTGGAAGGGATATTCCGTCTTCATTCCCGGTGCAGGATGCGCAACAGGTCTTCGCGCAGGGCGCTATCGGCCTCGCTGAGCTTGAGGCGTCCAGCCAGGAGCAAGCGCAGTTCGCGGCGCTTGAGCGCGTTTTCGTATTCTTCTTTTTCCTCCGGGGTTTCCGGCACGATCTCCGGTACCGGAATGGGATGTCCGTTCTGATCGACCGCGACGAACGTGTAATAGGCCCGGTTGCTCAGGCGCCGTTCCCCGGTAAAAGGGTTTTCGGCATATACCGTCAGACCCACCTCCATAGAGGTGCGAAAGGCCCTCGTCACCGCCCCCTCGATTACGACAACCTCTCCCAGCTTGATCGCCGAACGAAACTCCACGGAATCGACCGATACCGTGACGCAGATCCGGTTGGAGTGTCGCTGAGCGGCGATGGCCGCGCAGACGTCCATCCACTGCAGCAGGCGGCCGCCCATGAGGTTGCCCAGAGGATTGGTATCGTTGGGCATGACAAGCTCGGTCATGCGCACGCGCGACTGGGATACGGTCTTGGGCTGCTTGCTCATCTTCCATTTCCTATACTGGCCAGACAAAGATACGCACGGCCGTTACCATTCCCTGCTTCCCCCCGGACCGATCCCCCAGGGGATGAAGGCGAGCAGTTCGGCTGGATGCAGTTCCCTGGGCACCGAACCCCACCTAAGTTCCTTCAGGCGTTTCTCGACGGCCCGGAGGAGGCGTTCTACTTCACGGGCGTACTCGTCATAGGAGATCTCTCCCCGCAGACAGCGTTGCCGGGCTATGAAGACCCGATACCAGCAGGTGCCCACCTCCTCGGGTGTTCCCGCCACGGAGAGCTCCGCACCGCTTTGGGTCGCCTCCATCCTCTCGGTCTCCCTGGCCTCGATACAGGGGCCTACAGGATAAGAGGATTCGGGGATAGCAGGCAAAACCTTGACTTTCCCGGCGGGTTGCGGCTATTTTGGCGCACCCGGAAAAGCCCACGCGCCTATCGAGCTGTTGCGCCGATTACAGTCAGGTTACCGGAAAAATGCCGAAGCGAGTTCCGTCCGGGGGACGGCGATGGACCCGAATGCGGTGTGCCGGATGCGCGTGGGTATTGCTGCATATAGCCCTTCTGGGTCTGTTTCGGTACGGCAAAGCCCAGTCCTTTTCCGTTCTGGATTCCCGCCCTGAGGCTATACGCATCCTCTGGCAGGCCCCTGAGCTTCCCCCGTGGCCGGATGGGGAGGTCCTGGATCTGCAGGCCTGGCTGGGCTGGCTGCTTCGTACCGGATGGCAGCCGGTCTACGAACAGGAGATCCTCCTTCGGGGACCAGAGAAACCCCGATGGCGCATTGAGGCCGCCGAGCGGGATCCGGTCTCTGTGCCCGCGGCGGCTTTGGAGGCCTGGGGTGCCTGGAAAGCGTACCTTGCGCAGGATCCCGTACGGCTGACCGAGCCCGGCATGGAGCGTCGTCAGTGGAAGGCCGAGCTCCTTCTTTATCCCTTCCGGCTTGAGAACGGACGGATGCATCGCTATCGCCGTCTGGTTGTGGTCCTGGAGATGCCAAACGGACCTTCTGCGCAGCTCAGAGCGGACAACCCCCATCTGGCTGTTTCGCGCAGCGTGTTGGCCGAGGGCCCCTGGTATCGATTCTCCGTTACACGGACGGGGATATACCGCATCGATCGAGCTCTGCTGCAGAGCTGGGGGATCAATCCGGACAACGTGGACGCGCGTACCATCCGGATCTTCGGTAACGGGGGGGAGATGCTTCCCGCCCTGGCCGGCGCCCCCCGGCCGGCGGATCTGGAGGAAGTGCCCACCTACGCGGTGGGGCTCGACGATGGGCGATTTGATGGGAACGACTACCTGCTCTTCTTCGGTCGGGGGCCCTATGGGTGGCGCTATGAGCAGGATCCGCTTACCGGGCAGGGGCGCTGGAGACACTGGATCCACCTCTTCTCCCGGGAAAACTTCTATTTTCTCACCTACGGCGGGGCGCCGGCACGGCGCATGACCGTACTGCAGTCCCTTGCCGAGCCGAACCCCCTTCGACCCGCTTCGTTTACCGAGTTGCTCTTCTGGGAGCCGGAAATCGAAAAAGCCGAGGCCTCCCTGGAGTCCGGCACCCAGTGGCTGGGCCCCCGGCTGGATGCCACGGTTTCGAGCCGCCAGCTGTGGGATCGGCCCCTGCCGGGCCTGGTCCCGGGCGGGACGATACAGTATCGAATCAAAGTGGCCGCGCGCTCCATTCCGGAAAGCGAGTTCCTGCTGCGCGAAAGCGGTCAGTTGCTGGGTCGGGTACAGGTTCCCCCCGTGCCCGCGCTGAGCGGTATCGATGGGCCGGCCGCCTATGAGCGGGAGGCCGCCTTTTCCCTGCCCGGCGCCAACTTGGCGCGCTCCCGGCTGGAGCTGCAGTATAACGGGCCCGTTAACGGCACCGGATGGCTGGACTGGGTCGAGCTCAGCTATCCTCGGCGCTTTCTGGCCTCCGGGGATACGCTCCTGTTTCGTTCCCCGGAGGGGAGGGAAGGGGTCGTGGAGTTCCGCCTGGAGGGGTTCTCCGCCGAGCCCCTGATTTTTGATGTGACGGAGCACAGGGATGTGCGGCTTATTCGTCCCCTGTCCGGCGGGGCAAGCCCGATCTTTCAGGTCCGCATCGAAGCGGGTCAGGTGCGCACCTTTTACGCCACGGCCGGCCTGTTCCTGCGGCCCGGAAACGCCGTGCCTGTAGCCAACCAGAACCTGCACGGTATCCGAGAATACCCCGATTACGTGATCATCACGCCTCGCGCTTTTGCGGAGCCCGCCGGCCGATTGGCCGAGCATCGCCGCGCTACGGGGCTGAGGCCGCTTGTGGTCTATCAAGAAGAAGTGCTCAACGAGTTCTCCGGAGGAGTGCCCGATCCCCGGGCGATACGGGATTTTCTCAAGTTCCTCTATGATCGGGCCCCGAGTTCGGAGTGGGCTCCGCGTTACGCGCTCCTCTTCGGTGACGGGCACTACGATTACCGGGGGATCTCCAGTCCCACGCTGCAGAACTGGATACTGACCTATCAGAGCGAGGAGTCTCTTGTGCGGGAGCGTACGTACACGAGCGACGACTATTTCGGCCTCCTGGACGATCACGAGGGCCTCTGGGAGTGGCGCGAGGGAGAGTCACCGGAGCGGCTCGATGTGGCGGTGGGGAGACTGCCCGTGCAGAGCATTGCCGAGGCGCAGCGCGTTGTGGATCGCCTCATCCGCTATGAGACCGACCGCTCCAGCTGGGGGGACTGGCGGGCCCTGGTGACGTTTGTGGCCGACGATGGGCCAACCAGCTACGGATCGGACTACGATCTGCACCTGCAGAACGCGGAGATGACCGTGCGCCGGCTCCTGGAACGGGATCCTGCCGTACAGGTGCACAAGATCTACATGAGCCTCTACGAGGCGGTGAGCACCCCGCTGGGACGGCGTCTGCCTCAGGTCACCCAGGATATCATAGAGCGCATCAACGCGGGGACGTTGCTGGTCAACTTCACCGGGCACGGCGGGCCGGAGGGATGGACGCATGAGCGCGTCTTTCAGCTTTCCGATATTTCGCGCCTGCAGAACCGGGATCGGCTGGCCGTGTTTGTGACCGTGACCTGTAGTTTCGGCAAGTTCGACAGCGGCAACATACAGAGCGGGGCCGAGGAGCTGCTTGTGCATCCCGGGGGTGGGGCGATCGCCGTGCTGGGGACTACGCGGGTGGTCTATACGAATCCGGATACCACCACGGCCAACCTGGGCCTGGCCGTGGCGCTGTTCGATCGGCTCTTCCGGCGCGATGCGGAGGGTAAGCCCCTGCGATTGGGGGATAGCTACTGGCTGACCAAAAACACCGCCGTGGGCAGACAGGGCAACAGCCGCAAGTTCGCCCTTCTGGGGGATCCGGGGATGCGTTTGGGGCTTCCGCAACGACGCGTACGCATCGGGCGCGTCAATGGTCGGGATCCGGAAGTGGAGCCCGTTCCCCTTCGAGCCCTCGATCGGGTGGAAATCGAAGGGGAGGTGCTGGGGGTAAACGGGGAGCCGGATCCCGGTTTTTCCGGCACGGTTCTGCTCACCGTCTACGATGCTACTCGGCGCCTGCCCGTGCCCCCCGAGGATGTGCGCTACCTGCCGGAAGGGTATTTTGAGGTGCGGCGCGATGTGCTGTTTCGCGGCGTGGTGACGGCGCGCGGAGGCCGCTTCACCGCCCGTTTTGTCGTGCCCCGGGATATCTCCTATGCCCATCAGCCCGGTCGGATCCAGGCCTACGCGCTGGGAGCCGAATACGACGCTCTGGGCGTGACCGATCGGGTAGTGGTGGGGGGGAGCAACCCGGATGCGGCGCCAGACACCAAGGGCCCGGAGGTGTACCTGTACCTGAACGATCGCGCTTTCGTTTCGGGCGGGTTGACCAACCCCACCCCGCTCCTTATTGCCGATGTGCGCGATGAGAGCGGGATCAACACTACAGGGTTAGGGGTTGGACATGAGATGCTGGCCATCCTGGATGGGGAGGAGCGCCGCGCCGTGGTGCTTAACCCGTTTTATCAGAGCAAACCAGATAGCTACCAGGAGGGCACCATTACGTACCGGCTTGGCCCCCTGGAAGAGGGGGAACATGAGCTGCGTGTGCGGGTCTGGGATGTGCACAACAATCCGGGGGAGGCTGTTCTGCGCTTTGTGGTGGCCTCTTCCGATCGGGTGGTGATTCGCAACTTGCTCAACTACCCCAACCCCATGCGGCAGCAGACCCGCTTTATCTTCGAACATAACCGTCCGGGGGATCCCCTGAACGTGGAGATCCGGATTTACACGCTCTCCGGACGGCTGGTCCGGGTGCTGCGTCAGGAGGGGATCATCGCTTCCGGGACACTGCTTCAGATCCCCTGGGATGGACGGGATGCGGACGGGGAACCGTTGGCTCGCGGGGTCTATCTATATCGGGTGCGTGTGCAGCTGGCCGACGGTTCCGGGCAGGCGGAGAAAGTGGAACGACTTGTGATATTGCGATAACGAGACCACCAGCGAAGGAGTAATACATGCGTACGGGCGTAATTGTGCTGGGCCTGATGTTCCTGGGGATCGTTCCCGCTGTCCAGGCGCAGCCCGGGATGGCCGCGGTGCCGTTTCTGCAGATCGAGCCCGATTCCCGGGCCACGGGTATGGGCAATACCGGGGTGGCGCTGGCCGACAACGTGGCCGCCCTGTTTTGGAACCCGGCCGGACTGGCCTTTCAGCAGGGTGTGGAGGCCAGCATCACGCATGCCCAGTGGTTGCCTCAATTCAAGGCGGATCTGTTCTACGATTATCTGGTGGCCAAATTCCACCTGCCCCAGGTGGGCACGGTGGGGGCGCATGTGACCTTTCTCAACCTCGGCGAACACGAGTACCGGGATGCGGACAACAATTTTCTGGGCACCTTCCGCTCCTATGATCTGGCCGTGGGCTTCTCCTACGGTGCCCTGATCGCGCCCGGGCTCGGGCTGGGTACGGGCCTTCGGTTTATCTACTCCAATCTCACCCCCGGGGTGGTTGTGCAGGGGCAGGAGGCTCGGGCCGGCACCAGCATAGCGGCCGATCTGGGGATACTGTATCGGCTTCGGCCGATTTCGCTCGGGGCCGGAAGCGGTCAGTTCAGCCTGGGGGCCAATCTGGCCAATCTGGGTCCGGCCATTCAATACAGCGACAATGCCCAGGCAGATCCACTGCCCACCAACCTGCGCCTGGGCTGGGCCTTCACGTGGAAGGCCGACCCCGAGGGGCGCAATGTGCTCTCGATCGCCAACGACTTCAACAAGATGCTCGTGCGCCGGGATACGACGGGTCGGGCCGATCCCTTCTATAAAGCCCTGCTGACGAGCTGGGGGCCGATGGATACCCCCAACGGGCGACTCCGGTTGTGGCAGCAATTCACCCTGGCGCTGGGGGTGGAATACTGGTACAATCGGCTGCTGGCCCTGCGCACGGGATACTTTTACGAGGACAAGAACAACGGAAACCGGCGCTTTCTCACCTTCGGAGCCGGGATCCGATACAACATCTTCGGGGTGGATTTCAGCTACCTCTACACGCTCGAGGAGCAGCACCCGCTGGCCAATACGATGCGCTTTTCCCTGTTGCTTGATCTGAGCCGGCGTTAGCGATCTCGCTCCACCATGAAGCGGATCAGACCCAGCAGGGCCTCGCGGGTCGGATCCAGGGGAAGGGCCTCCAGAAGAAGTTGTACGGCCTGATCGGCAAAGAAGCGCATACGCTCCTCCGCATAGGCGATACCCCCGTGTTCGTGGGCAAATCGGATAAGGCGTTCCAGCTCCCGGGGGCCAAGCCGGCCGCGGCGGAGCAAGCCCAACACCGCCCGACGTTCCTCCGAAGAGGCCTGACGCAGGGCGTAGATAAAGGGTAGGGTGAGCTTGTGGTCGCGCAGGTCATTGCCCTGCGGCTTACCCCCTTGCCCCTGCAGATCGAGCAGGTCATCTCGGATTTGAAAGGCCATGCCCACCAGCTCCCCGGCTCGCTGGAAGCGACCTACCAGCTCCGCATCATCTGTGGCGCTGGCCGCCCCGGAGGCCATGCTGGCGGCGATGAGGCTTCCGGTTTTATCTGCGATGATCCGATAGTAGGTGGCCTCATCGATGTCCAGGCCGCGGCTTCGCTCCAACTGCAGCAGCTCCCCTTCGCTCATGCGACGCACGGCATCGGAGACGATTTCCAGGAGCCGAAACTGGCCGTTTTCCACGGCCAGCAACAGGCCCCGGGCCAGCAGGAAGTCCCCCACCAGCACGGCGACCTTGCTCTTCCAGAGGGCGCGAACGGAAAACCACCCCCGCCGCAGATCCGATGCGTCCACCACGTCGTCGTGGATCAGCGTGGCTGTATGAAGCAGCTCTATGAGCGCGGCGGCATGATAGGTGCTCTCCGTGATGCGGCCGCAGGCCTTGGCCGACAGAAAGACAAGCATCGGGCGGATGCGCTTGCCCTTCTGGCGCAGGACGTACTGCAGGATGAGATCCAGGAGCCGGACCGGGGTGCGCATCGCCTCCCGGAAGTAGCGCTCGAAGGCCTTCAGTTCCGTAGCGATGGGCGCCTGCAGATCTTCTAGGCGAAGGAGGAGGGCGGAATCCGTGTTGAGCATATACGTTCGTCTGGTTTACGCCAAAATAAACACGATCCGGGCTCTAATCTACAAGCCGGTAGCGGGAACCTCTTGCCCTATAACATCGTCCTGCAAAGGTTTCGTTCTCCATCGGAGGCGAATATGGCCGTCGAGCTGATTCGACAGCTGCTTTCCCTCTTCGGCGCCGGATGCATCCTGCTGGCCTTTGCCATGGTCCAGCTCAGGCGCTGGAAGCCGGAGGAGAGGCGGTATAATGTGTTCAATCTCCTGGGCGGGCTCATGTTGCTGGGTTCGGCCTGGATAGATCGAAACTGGGGCTTTATTGTACTCGAACTGCTCTGGTCGGGCTTGAGTGCCTGGTCATTGATGCGCATGCTCCTGCCGACCCAGGAGGCGGAGGTGGGCGATGAGCGGATGGGGTGAGCGATACAGCGGGCTCTGGGCCATGCTTGTGGGGCTTGCCCTGCTGGCTGGAGGGTATTGGTTCTGGTCGGCTCTCCGGCGTAATCCTCCGCTGGCCGTGGTGGCTGCGCGGCCCGGGCGTATGCAGTCGTTCTGGCTTCCGGATTCCTCCTTCTTCCTGCTTCAGGGGGAAAGCCAGATCCTCTACCCCGTGCGGGGGTTTGGCACCCGCCTCCGCCAGATCGCCCTCCAGGGGCAGGCCTACGTGGAGGTGCGTTCCGGCAAGATCCCCCTGCGCATCCGGTGCGATTCCCTGTATGTGGACGTATCCGGTCCTGCCGTGGGCAACATCCGGTGGCGTTATGGAAGGCTGGAGCTGACGGTGGTTTCGGGGCGTTTCCTGCTCAGGGCGCCCGATGGCCACCAGTGGATCCTCGAGGACTGGCAGCGCATTGTCTGGCCCCAGCCCGCCCACATTGAGACCCGATCGCCTTTCCCCTATATCCAGTGGCGTTTCGGATGGCTGTACTTCTTTCAGACCCCGCTCTACGAGGTGCTCGATGAACTGCGCCGCAGCTGGGATCTGCGTCTGGAGGCCGACTCCAGCCTGCTCTATCGACCCGTGAGCGCGACATTTTCCCCCGATCAGACCTACGCGGAGGTGCTCGATCAACTGGCTGCCCGGCTGCGCGCGCGCGTGGTGCCTGTCGAGGACGGCTGGCGTCTGGAAGGAGAGGAGTAGCACCGGGGGAAATAAGGTTATCTGTGTTACGAACGGTAAAGCCACGTTGCCATTTCTGGCTCTTCTTTTCTCTTTCCCCGGCCTGGCATGGACCTTGAGCCCCTTTCTGCGGCACAAAGATACCGGGCTCAAGGATGGATCTGTCGACCATACTGGGCGTTGTCGGTGGACTGGCCCTGATCGCTGTGGCGATCCTGATGGGGTCGGATTTTTCCGTATTTGTCGATGTTCCCTCGTTGCTCATCGTCCTGGGCGGCACCCTGGCCGGCACGTTGGTCAGCTTTCCCCTTTCGAAGGTGCTGGGTGTATTCAACGTGATCAGGAAGACGATCCTGCATCAGGAGGTCATTCCCGTCCGGTATATCGAGCAGTTTGTCGAGCTGGCCCGCAAGGCCCGACGCGATGGGCTGTTGGCCATTGATCGGGAACTGGATCAGATCGAGGATCCCTTCATGCGTGCTGGTCTGGAGATGGCCGTCGACGGTATGGATGCGGATACCATCGCCACCGTGCTGCAGAATGAGCTCGACAATATGATTGAGCGGCACAAGGCGGGTCAGCGCGTGCTGCAGACCATGGGTTCGCTAGCCCCCGCTTTCGGCATGATCGGCACGCTCATCGGCCTGGTGCAGATGCTCCAGAATCTGAACGATCCCGATCAGGTGGGGCCGGCCATGGCCGTGGCGTTGATCACGACCTTCTATGGCGCCATTCTGGCTAACCTGTTCTTTATCCCCATGACCAACAAGCTCAAGGAGCGTTCCAGCGAGGAGATCTATATTCGCTCTATTGTACTCGAGGGGGTGCTGGCGATCGTGGGCGGAGATAACCCCCGTGTGGTGGAGATGAAGCTGCTTCGTTACCTGCCTCCGAAGGCGCGCGAGCGGCTCTCTGGAGGAGAGGAAGCGGAACTGAAGAAGGTAGCCTGATGGGCCAGGAGAAGAACACACAGCCCAGAGCAAGGCGCGCCCAATCGGAAGAGGAAAGCGCCGGTGGGGCGCCGGAGTGGATGGTCACCTTCAGCGACATGACCACGCTCCTGCTTACGTTTTTCGTGCTCCTGTTGAGCATGTCGGAGATCGAGGTCAAGAAGTTCAAAGAGGCTTTCTCCTACTTCACGGGCAATCGCGCCCTGCTCGAGCAACCCATGCCGATCCCCACCATGCAGCGGCAGACTCTGGTGAACCGATCGGAGATGTATGAGGAGCTTGTCTCCGATATGGCCGAGATGGGGATGGCGGGCAAGGTGGATGTGTATCTGGAAGGAGAGTCGATTCGGATCGTCATGCTTGATTCCGTAACCTTCTATTCCGGACAGGCCATACTGAAGCCGGAGGCGCTGGCGGTGCTCGATCAGGTGGCCGGGTTGCTGCAGCCCGATTCCATCGAACAGGTCTGGGTGGAAGGGCATACGGATACGGTGCCCATTGCCACAGCCCAGTTTCCCTCTAACTGGGAGCTCTCCGGAGCCCGGGCGGCCAGTGTGGTGCGCTACCTGATCGAGCGCAGCCGGCTGTCCCCCGACCGTTTTGTCGCCGTCGGGTACGCCGACACCCGTCCGGTAGCTTCCAATAGCACCCCGGAGGGCCGAGCCCGTAATCGTCGCGTGGAGATCCGTATTCGGTGGAAGGAGTAAGTTATGGCTGCACAAGAAGCGCTACAGACCCCCCAGGCTCCCGCGCTGGAGGGTGCAGAGCCCGCTCCCCGGGGAGGCGCCCCCCGCTGGCTCTGGCTGGGAGTGCTTCCCGCGGTGATCATCCTGGAACTGGCCGCAACGGCCTATCTGGTAATGAACGACTTCGACAAGGTGCATCGGGCCATCAGCCGACTCCGGGGGATCACGGGGGGAGCCGTGGAACAGGCAGATGCCCGCTCGAAATCCACCGAAGCCAGACCCGGCGTCTTCGGTACGCTGGAAAACATCACGATCAACCCGGCCGGCACGAACGGGCGCCGGTATCTTCTGGTCTCTTTTGGCCTGGAGGCTCCCGAGGCGGCGGTGCTCGAAGAGGTGCGGGAAAAAGACATCATCATCCGCGATCAGGTCATCCGGATCCTGAGCCAGAAGACCGTCGAAGAGCTGGCTGATGTCTCCCAACGGGAAGCCATCAAGCAGGAGGTGCTTGAGGCCCTTAACCAGACCCTGCAGAAGGGCAAGATCCGACAGCTCTACTTCACCCAGTACGTACTGCAGTAGCGCGGCCCGATCTTTGACGGATCAGCAAACCGGCTGGCCTCCGCGGGGCAGCCGGTTTTTCTTTCCCCACCGGAGGCCGGGCCGAAGGCCAGGAAGGGGAAAATTCATCCGGTTGGGGCCATGAAAAAAATTCTCTCCCAGGAAGAGATCGACACCCTGCTCTCCCATGTCGGCTCTACGGGGGAGTACGACGAAGCGGCGCTTCTGGAGGAACGCTCCGTTGAGCTGTTCAACTTCAAGCGTCCCCATGTGATTTCCTACGACCAGCAGCGGGCGCTCAAACGCGTACACGAGAATTTCGCCCGCAACATGAGCGTCTACCTCTCGGCCCAGTTGCGCACCCTGGTCGATTTTCAGCTCACCGGGATCGACCAGGTCCTCTATTCCGAATACGTCATGTCCGTTTCGGCCCCCAGCGCCCTGTACGTGATGGAGATCCCGGAATACCGCTCCAGGGCCGTCCTCGAGCTGGGCACCGAGCTGTGCATCTTCGTGGTGGAAAAGCTCTTCGGGGGCCAATCCCGGGAGTTCGGTCCCAAAAGGGCCCTTTCCCAGATCGAACAGCGCATCATGCTCAAGATCGTCCAGCGGGCCTTTGAGGAGCTGGAGCTGGCCTGGCAACCTCTGGCCCAGATGCAGGTCCGCTACGGCGGATTCGAGTCCGATCCGGAGTTCGTGCAGATCGTGCCCGGTTCGACGCCCGCCGTGGTGATCCTTTTTAGCGTGCGCATCTACGAGGCCAGCTCGGTGGCTGGCATTTGCTATCCGTATCTGTTTTTGGAAGAGGTGCTCAAGCGTGCCAGCATCGAGCAGTGGTTTCAGCCCACCGATGATATTCCTCCGGACGTGCGGCGTTTCTATGAGCAGAACGTCAAGCGCTCCGAGGCCGTGCTGGTGGCCGAACTGGGCCGGGCTCGGCTCTCCCTGGAGCAGATTATGGCGCTCGAGGTGGGGGACGTGATCCGGCTTGACCGTCGCCTGCAGGAGCCCGTTCTGCTGTATGTGGATAACAAACCCCGCTTCTGGGCCCAGCCTGGCACGGTGCGGGGCAAGTACCGTGGGGTGAAAGTGCTCGAGGCCTATCGGGAACTGCCTGAGGAAAGGGAGTCTGAGCATGCGCACATGGTGGGATCGTCTGCAACCGGAGCTTGAACCCGCCCTTGTGGGGTTCTTTCAGACCCTGCTGAGTCGACCCGTCCGGGTTGTCCTGGCGCAGGAGGAGATCTCTGGCCCGGAAGAGATCGATCGGGAGCCGGGGTTGTGGGTGCGATGTGATGAGGGCCGTACGGGAACGACATGCTGGCTGTTGTGGAGTGAGTCGGCCCGGCGTCTGCTCGAGGAGGCCATGCTGGGGCAGGCGGCTCCGGAACCCGGAGAGGCCAGCGCCGATTTCGTGCAGGAGCTCACCCAGCAACTCCAGGGCGCCATAGAGCCCGTCCTGCGGGCCGCCGGGGTGGAGGTGAAACCGGGCCAGATCCGCATCGCCTCGACTGAAGAGGTGCGGCAGGCCATCGAACAAGAACCCCTCGCGCTGGGACGTCTGCGTGTGCTCGAGGCGGAAACAGAGCTGTTTGCGGTCCTGGTCCTTCTGCCCCGGAGGGTGCTCATGTCCCGGGGGGCAGACCCTGGCGGGGTTGAGGGCGAAGAGGCGCCGCGCTCCAGGCAGGGGACCGCAGAGAAGCAACCGACCGTACAGCCGGTTCGATTCCCGGAGCTGAGCCCGGAGCGCAATGGGCTTTCGGTGGCCAATCTGGAGATGCTGGCCGATGTACATCTGGAGATCTCCGTTGAGCTCGGACGTCGGGCCATGCCTCTGGCCGAGGTATTGCGCCTGACCAAGGGATCCCTCATCGAGCTGGACAAGCTGGCCGGCGAACCGGTCGATATTCTGGTCAATGGACGCAAAATCGCCCAGGGCGAGGTGGTGGTGATCGATGAAAATTTCGGGGTTCGGATCATCGGGCTGGTTTCCCCGTCCCAGCGGTTCCGGAACGCCTCCTGATCCGCTGGGGCGGCGGCTGATGGGAGTTGTCTTGCTTCTGGGGGCGCTGCTGCTTCTGTGGGCGCTTCTGCCCTCCGGAAGGCCCCCGGAGCCGACAGCCGAAAGCTGGTGGCGCGCCGATAGCCTTGCGGCCCCTGACCGCATACCATCCGGGTCTGGCTTCGCCTGGGATGCGCTCCTGCGGGTCGGGTTGCTCATCGGGCTTCTCTTTGGCGTGCTCTACTGGCTCAGACGTCGGCAGGCGCAAACGGCTCCTGCGCGTTGGGCCCGGACGGAAGCCGCCTATCCGCTGCCGGCGGGCGCGCATCTAGTGCTCGTTCGCGTTGGGGAGCAATGGCTCTTGCTCGGGGTAACGCCCCATCAGGTGAGCCTGCTGGCCGCCTATGATAGCCCCCCGGGAGGGTCGGGAGGAACAGAACAGCTAGAAGGGTTTCCCCTGCGGCCATGAGGCGACTGTGCATTGTGCTGCTCTTTAGCGTGCTTGTTCCGACCGCGATGCGGGCGCAGGATTCGCCTGCGCCGTTTTCCCCCCTGCCCCAGACCCTGCCCCGCATTCAGTTCTCCGTGCAACCGGCCGATGGGCGGGAGGATTACGCCCTGCCCATCCAGCTCATTTTGCTGTTGACCGTTCTGACGCTGGCCCCTTCGATCATCATCATGACCACCTCGTTTACCCGGCTGGTGGTCGTCTTTCACCTGCTCCGGATGGCGCTGGGCACACAGCAGTCACCCCCCAACCAGGTCCTCATCGGCCTGGCGCTGTTTCTGACCCTGTTTGTTATGTACCCCGCTCTGCAGGAGATCAACACGCAGGCCCTGCAGCCGTATCTGGGCAGGCAGATCACGCAGAGCGAAGCCCTGGAACGGGCCGCTAGGCCGCTCAAAGAGTTCATGCTGCGTCAGACGCGGGCCAAGGACCTGTTGCTTTTCATGGACCTGGCGCGTATGGCCCCGGTGCAGGATCCCATGCAGGTACCCTTGCACGTGCTCATACCCGCTTTCCTGATCAGCGAACTCCGGATCGCCTTCCAGATCGGATTTTTGCTCTATCTGCCCTTTCTTGTGATCGATCTGGTCGTATCCAGCGTGCTGCTCTCTATGGGGATGATGTTTCTTCCGCCCGTGATGATCTCGCTTCCCTTCAAGTTGCTTGTCTTCGTCCTCACCGATGGCTGGTACCTCATCGTGGGCTCTATGCTGCGGGGATTTCAGGGATGACTACGGAACTGGCGCTCTACTGGACACAGGAGACCCTGCGGGTGGCCGTGTTGCTGGCCGGTCCCCTGTTGCTTGCCTCGCTTCTGGCGGGGCTGGTGATCAGCATTCTCCAGGCCGTCACCTCCGTGCAGGAGATGACGTTGAGCTATGTGCCGAAGATGCTCCTGCTCGCCTTGTTGCTGATCGTGCTGGCCCCATGGTTGCTGGGCATCATAACCGAGTTTACGGCCCGGATTCTGGTCGCCATCCCCACTGTGGCGCGCTGAGCCGATGGAGTGGACAGCCGAATACCTGGTGCGCTACTTCCTCGTGGTGGTGCGTACGAGCGGGCTTTTGCTGAGCGCTCCGTTTTTCGGCATGGCCTTTTATCCTGCGCGCGTGCGTCTGCTTCTGTCCTTCGCTCTGGGTCTGTTTTTCGCCGCCACGGCCCCGGCGGGATTCGGATCCGTACAGGAGGCCATGAGTAGCTGGCTTATGCTCGTGCTCGTGCTCGTGCGGGAGTTTCTGGTGGGCTTCAGCCTGGGGTTTGTCGGTCGACTGCTTCTGGAAGGTATCCGCATGGCCGGGGATTTTGCCGGCCTGCAGCTCGGTCTGGGGCTGGCCAATCTCTTCGATCCCCTATCGCAGGAGCAGGGTAGCGTGCTGGCCCAGTTCTGGTTTCTGCTCGGCACCCTGCTGTTTTTGCTTCTGGATGGCCATCACCTCTATGTGCGCGCGCTGGGGCTGAGCTTCTCCCTGCTACCGCTGGGGGGCGCGGCGCTCCCGGATTCGGAGGCCTTTCTCCGGCTGGCCACCGGTATATTCGCCATCGGCCTGCAGCTGGCCGCCCCGGTGCTGGTCGTCATGCTTTTGCTCGACATGGCCATGGCCATTTACAGTCGTCTGGCCCCGCAAAGCAACATCTTTTTGCTTTCCCTGGCTCTGAAGGCGCTTGTCGGGCTTCTGCTTCTGTGGCTTCTGCTGCCCACGCTTTTTGAGGCGATGGGCCTTGTGCTCGACCGGCTCGACGATTGGCTGGAGCGTGTGCTGGGCAGCATGGCCCTTCGTTAGCATTTTGTTACGGGCTTCCGGCGTCCTTTCTGTTGCCCCTCCGGAAACGGCCCCTGTATTTTCCGGCCGTATTGTCAGGTTCGCGGGGGTCATATGCGGCGATTCTGGCTCCTCCTGCTCTGGCCCGCCCTGTTGCGGGCGCAGCCCCTTGAGGACGGATTCTATCCCGGGGCGAGGTATTTGCCCGAGGTGCCCCATCCAGGGCGTTTTCTGGGATACGAGGTGGGATCGGATTTTACCCCGTACGATCGCGTGGTCGCCTATCTGGAGGCCGTTGCCCGTACGAGCCCCCGGATGCGCCTGGTGCGTTACGGGGAGACCCATCTGGGACGTCCCCTGCACTACGTCCTTCTTACCGATCCGGAACACCTGAGCAGGATCGAGGAAATCCGGCAGGCCAATCTGCGCCTCTCCGATCCCCGCACGCTTCGGGCCGATGAGGAGGAGCGCATAGTGCGGGAAAATCCCCTCTGCATCTGGCTCAGCTACAACATACACGGCAACGAGCCCTCCAGCACGGAGGCCGCCCTTCGGCTCATCTACCAGCTTGCGGCCGGGACCGACAGCCTGACCCTGCACATCCTGCGCAACGCGGTGGTGTTGATCGACCCTTGCCTCAACCCGGACGGCAGGGAGCGCTACGTGCAGTATTTCCGGGCCAACCGGCAGCTCAGGCCCAACGATAACCCGGATGTCCTGCAGCATGAGGAGCCCTGGCCCGGGGGACGGACGAACCATTACCTGTTCGACCTGAATCGGGACTGGATCTGGCTCACCCAGCCGGAGTCGCGCGCCCGTCTGAAGGCCTACCGGCAATGGCTGCCCCAGGTGCACATCGATTACCACGAGCAGAGTTACAACGCCAACTACTTCACCATGCCGGGCATGAGGCCGCGCAACCTCCTGCTACCGGAGGAAAACCACAATTGGGCGCGGCGTATTGCCGAGGCCATGAATCGGGCCTTCGATCGCGAACGTATCCAGTACTTCACCCGCGAGCGTTTCGAGTTCTTCTATCCGGGGTACGGTTCCTCTTACCCGAGCCTGCAGGGCGCCATCGGCATGCTCACCGAGCAGGGGGGTGGATCCCGGGCCGGATTGCGCGTACAGACCTGGGACGGCACGGTGCTCACCTTCCGGGATCGGGTATACAACCATTTCCTCACCTCTATGGCCGCCCTCCAGGAGGCAGTTGCCAACCGGGAGGCGCTGTTGCGCTATATGGTCCAATTTTTCCGCCAGGGCGTATCGGAGCGTCGGGGTCCGGCGCTGTACATTTTCCCGGATCGCCCCGATTCGTATCTGTATCGGTTGCTGGCCCTGCTGCACGAGCACGGGGTGGAGATCGAGCGTGCGCGCGCGCCCTTTACCGTCCCACGACCGTTTGATTATCGGAGCGGTTCGGCGGGGCCGAGCCGCACATTCCCGGCTGGCACCTGGCTCATTCGCGCCCAGCAGCCCCGGCAGGTGCTCATCCACACCCTGTTGCTTCGGGAGATGGCCCTTGAGGATTCCCTCTTCTATGACGTCTCCACCTGGTCCGCTCCGCTCGCCTTCGGTCTGGAGGGATACTGGTCCGAGCAGCCCGTCTCCGTGGTCTCCGAGCGGATCGAGGAACCTCCCCGCTATCGGGGCCAGGTATACGGAGCGCCGGCTTCCTATGCCTATGTCATTGCCTGGGATCACGTGCACGCCGTTCGGGCGCTGGTGCGTCTGTGGGAGCGGGGATATCGGGTCCGGGCCGCCGGGAGGCCGTTTCGGCTCCAGGGGCGGGAGTTTCCCCGTGGAAGCCTGATCCTGCTTCTGGGACAACAGCCCGATTCCCTCCTGCCCCGGGTGCATGCGGACATGGAGCGGCTCGCCTCCGAGGTGGGGATCGCCGTCTACGGAGCCCACAAGAGCCTGGTCGAGTCCGGGACGGACCTGGCCTCCCCCAGCCATAGGCCCATTGGGCCTCCCCGGGTGCTGCTTGTGGCCGATCGGCCCATTTCCGCCTACAGCTACGGACAGCTCTGGTATGCCTTCGAGCAGGAGCTGGGCTATACCGTGCACCCGGTACGCCTGAGCAGCCTGTCTCAGGTGGATCTGCGTCGCTACGATGTGATCCTCTTTCCGGGCGGGGGCAACCTGAGAGCGTTTGTCGATAGCACGCTGGAAGCCCGACTCCGCTCCTGGGTCGAAGCGGGCGGGGTGTTGGTGGCCCTGGAGGGGTCGGCGCTGTTTTTTACGCGCGAGCGGAGCCGCTTTACCCGGCTGGAGATCCTCCGGCCTCCGGAGTCGCTCAGCCGCGCACGCGAGGCCTTGCTTGCCCGGATGGGATGGGAGGCCCTCGAGCGCGATCGGGGCCTGCAGGAGCTGGCCGGAGTGGCCTTGCGTGGAGAGATCGACCCGACGCATCCGCTCGGATTCGGCCTGGATCCGGAGCTCTACGTTTTTGTCCAGCTGGCCGAGGCCCTGCGCCTGCCCTCCGGAGGGGGGGGCATCTCCTGGGCGGGAAGGTATGTTTCCGATCCCGATCGGCTCCGGGTATCCGGCTTCATCAGCACCTATAATCGGACCCGGTTGGCCGGGGGTAGCTGGGCGGCCATGGCGCAAATAGGCCGGGGCAAAGTCGTGCTGTTGCTCGCCAACCCGCTTTTTCGACACTACTGGGTGGGGTATCAGCGCATGCTCTGGAACGCCGTTTTTCTTCTGTCGGCCTGGTAAACCGCAACGCGAGGAAATCCTATGCCGCGTCGTCTGCTTATCGCCCTACTGCTGTGCTGCTTTGTTCCCGCCCTGTGGGGGCAGTCTTTGCGCGGTCCGGTTCGATCGGACATGCCCAGCCCGGAGCAGTGGCTGGGGTATCCTCTGGGCCGGCATTTCACCTACCATCATCGCGTCTTGGGCTATTTCCAGGCGCTGGCTGAACGCTCCGATCGTGTGCGTCTGGAGGTGTACGGGCAGACCTACGAGGGGCGCCCCCTGATGGTGGCCATTGTGTCCAGTCCGGAAAACCTGGTCCGGCTTGAGGAGATCCGGCAGCGCCATCTGCGCCTCATCGACCCGCGCCGGTATCCGGAGGTGTCTCAGGAGTTCGATCGGTTGCCCATCGTGCTCTGGCTTAGCTACAACGTGCACGGCAACGAGGCCTCCAGTACGGAGGCGGCCATGGAGGTGTTCTATCGGCTCGTGGCCGGCACCGACAGCCTGACCGAGCGCCTGCTCCGAGAGGCCGTGGTGATTCTCGATCCCTGCCTCAACCCGGACGGACGCGACCGGTACGTGAGCTGGATCCGCCAGGTGCAGGGCCAGAGGCCCGACCCCAATCCGGACAGCTGGGAACACAGCGAGCCCTGGCCCGGGGGGCGGACGAATCACTATTTCTTCGACCTCAATCGGGACTGGGCCTGGATGACGCAGCCGGAGACGCAGGGGCGCATCCGGATGTATCTGCGCTGGATGCCGGTGGTGCACGTGGATTTCCACGAGCAGGGGCGAGAATCGCCATACTATTTCGCCCCCGCCGCCGAGCCCATACATCGGCTGTTGCGGCCCGAAGTGTTGCAGAACATGCGCCTCTTTGGAGAGGGCAATCGGGCGGTCTTCGACCAGCAGGGCTGGCTGTATTTTACGCGAGAAAACTTCGATCTGCTCTATCCCGGTTACGGGGATTCTTGGCCCGCCTTCAATGGGGCGGCGGGTATGACCTACGAGCAGGCCGGGGGAGGTTCGGCGGGCACGCTGGTAGACCTGCGCGATGGCACAAAGCTGAGCCTGGAGGACCGCATCCGACACCATGTCGCGACCTCTATGGCGACCCTGCGCACCGCGGTGGAGCGGCGCAGGGAGCTTCTGGAGAACTTCCGGCGTGCTTTTGAGGCCGTGGTGCGGGTGCCGGCCGGGGCGGTGCGGGCTTACCTCTTGCCTCCGGATGCGGGGGATGCGGCCCGGCGGCATCTGTTTATCAAGCTGCTGCTGGATCAGGGGATCGAGGTGGGTCGGCTTACCCGGCCCCTTCGGCGCCTTACCGTCTATGACTATGCCACGGACCGGGAGGCGGTGGTGGATCTTCCCGAAGGATCCTGGGTGATCCAGACCGCACAACCTCGCGGTGCGCTCCTGCGCGCGCTCATGGAGCGACGCACGGTGGTGTCCGATTCGCTCACCTATGACATCACGGCCTGGACTCTTCCGTATGCCTTCGGCTTTGCGCCCTTCTACAGCACGACCGCCTCCGTGGAGGCCATTGAGCCCGTATCCGAGCCGCCCCCGCTGGAGGGCGTCGTGATCGGAGGGGAAGCCCGATATGCCTACCTGATCCCGCCGGACCAGTACTTTTTCCCCAGAGCCGTGGGCGAGCTCATGCGTCAGGGCGTACGGATGCGGCTGGCCCATCGCTCCTTCCTGCTCGAGGGCCGGCGCTATCCGGCCGGAACCCTCATCATACCCCTTGTGCGCAACGAGGAGCGCAGGCATACGCTGGGCGAACTCATGCGTCAGGTGGCCGCCTCCTGCGGAGTGCAGATCTACGCCGTACAGACCGGATTGGCCGAGGAGGGGGTGGATCTGGGTTCCAACTACGTATCCACCTTTTTCTATCCCCGTATCGCCGTACTCACCGGAGAGGGGATAAGTGCGGGCGAATTCGGCGCGATCTGGTACCTGCTCGACCGTCGTTTCGAGGTGCCCTACCACAACGTGCCTCTTTCCGCCCTGCCCAGCCTGGATCTCAGTCGCTATAACGTGCTCCTGCTCCCTCCGGGAAATTACAGCCGCATCGATTCCCTGACGCAGGCCCGCATCCGGGAATGGATCCAGCGCGGCGGCGTGGTGGTGGCCATCGGATCGGCGGCCCGATGGGTGGCGCAAAGCCGGTCTCGACTTACGACGGTCCGGTTGCGCCGCGAACCGGAACCGGATGAGGCGCGCAAGGAGCGCCTGCGCCGCGCCGCCTATGCGGAGCAGGAACGGCTGGAGTTGGAGGAGGATATACCCGGCGCGCTCTTTCGCCTGCGCCTGGACCCCACGCACCCGGTGGCCTACGGATACGGAAGCCGTTACGTGGGCCTTAAACTGGGAACGCTCGCCTTCGAGCCACTGGAAAAGCCGGGCAACGTGGCCCTCTACGAGACCGATCCCCTGGTGAACGGCTACGCGCCGGCTCGCCTGGTCCGTCATCTGGCCGGCGGCGCGGCCATTGTCGCCGAAGACGTGGGCAGGGGGCGGGTGATCCTGTTTGCCGACAACCCCGCCTTCCGGGCCTTCTGGGTGGACGGGCACCGGTTGCTGCTCAACGCTCTGCTCCTGGGTCCAAGTCGGTAGGAATAGCGCATGAGGGGGCGGAGGCTGGCCCGTATCGCAGGTCCCCTGCTGGCCGCTGGGGTTGTGTTGCTCGGGGAAGGAACATCGGACCCTTTGCCCTGGCGCATGGGCGGGGTGGTGCTCTGGATGGGGCTCTGGTGGTTGTCGGAAGCCGTATCCCTGTCCATTACGGCGCTGTTGCCCCTTGTGCTCTTCCCCGTGCTGGGCATCCCCCCGGGACTCCGGATCGCGGAGGCGTATGCGAACTCCACCGTATTCCTGTTTCTGGGCGGGTTTCTGCTCGGGGCCGCCCTGCAGCGATGGGGGGTGCACGAGCGCCTGGCCCTGCTCATGATGAGCCGTTTTGCCCGCCGTTCGCACCATGTGGTCGGAGGGCTACTGCTCGTTGTGGCTTTTCTGTCCATGTGGATGTCCAATACGGCCACGGCGCTTGTGGCCCTGCCCATGGTGTTCTCCATTCTGGAACAGATCCCGGAAAGCCCTTCTAAGTCGCGTTTTGCCAGGCAGCTGCTCCTGGGGGTGGCCTATGGGGCCAGCATCGGCGGAGTGGCCACGATCGTGGGCACTCCCCCCAACGGCATCCTGATCGGATACCTGCGAGATCACCATCCGGAGCTGGTGCCGAGCTTCGGCATGTGGATGCGGTGGGGATTGCCCATCGCCGTCCTGATGTTGCTGGCGACCTACGGGGTGCTCCGGATCCTTTTCCCCTACCGGGAAGAGGAGCTCCACTACGATCCAGATCTGTTGCGCCGGCGTCTGAGGGCCTTTCCCCCCTGGTCCGAGGCCGAGCGTGTGGTGCTGGGCGTATTTATGCTCACGGCCCTGTTGTGGCTAACGCGCACGGGGCTGGGCCCATGGCCTGGATGGGAAAGCTGGTTGCCCGAGGGGGTAAGGGTCGATGATACCACCGTGGTGCTCCTGCTCACCCTGATACTCTTTCTCTGGCCGGTGCGCGATCGGGAGGGCCGAAGGGGGTACGTGCTGGAAGGAGACTGGTCGCGTTTTGTGGCCTGGGACGTGCTCCTGCTCTTTGGAGGGGGATTCGCCCTGGGACGGGGCATCGAGACTACGGGCCTGGATCGGCTGGTGAGCCTCTGGCTGGAGGGGGCGGTGCACTGGCCACCCCTGGCGGTTCTGGTGGCCTCGGCCGCGATCGCGCTCCTATTTACGGAGTTCGCCTCCAACACGGCCACCGCGGCCGTGCTCGTGCCCCTGCTGGCCGCCCTGGCCAAGGGGATCGGCCTTTCCCCCCTGGAGCTGGCCCTGCCCGCCACCCTCGCCTCCAGCCTGGGCTTTATGATGCCGGCCGGTACTCCGCCCAACGCTCTGGTATTCGCCAGCGGACAGCTGCGGGTTGCCGACATGGTGCGCGCCGGCCTCTGGCTGGACCTGATCGGCGTGCTCGTGCTTGTGCTCGTGATAGGCGTTTTTCTGTAGCGCAGAGGCGCTATCTTTGGCAAAAGCAGAGGTTCTCCGTACAATGCGCTGGGTCAAGGAGCTGCTCCTCGTGGGAGATCGCGTGCTCATCGCCCCGGAAGAGGGGGAACAGACTACGGAAACGGGGTTGTATCTGCCCCCGACGGTCAAGGAAAAAGAGAAGGTGCTCTCCGGTTACGTGGTCAAGGTCGGGCCCGGATACGCCGTGCCCGGTCCTTTTGAAGAGGAACCATGGCGAGAGCGTCCCGCGGTGCGGTACGTGCCCCTGCAGGCCGAGGAGGGCGATTATGCCATGTTCCTGCGCGATCAGGCCGTGGAGATCCTCTATGAGGGCAAAAAATACTTCGTCGTGCCCCATTCGGCCATTCTCGTGCTGGTGCGTTCTCGTTTCGAATCCGGCGGGGACCCGGAACCGTGAAAGGATTTCTCCTGCGCGATCTCGGGCTGATCTGGACGATGGACGGAGAGGGGCCGGAGGCGGTGGGCGCCATCCCCAGGGCGGCCCTGGCCGTGGAGGACGGGCGTATCCGCTGGGTTGGTCCCGAGCGGGCGATTCCGGAACCCCTTCGGGACTGGCCCGCCTTCTCCGGATCGGGGGGCGCTCTGGTTCCCGGACTCATCGACAGCCACACCCATCTGTGTTTTGGGGGAGATCGGCTGCATGAGTTTCGACTGCGCCTGCAGGGAGTGTCCTATCAGGAGATCGCCGCCCGGGGTGGGGGGATCCGCTACACCGTGGCCCGCACGCGCGAGGCGGATTTCGAGACGCTCCTGAAGCGGACTCGCTGGTTTCTGGACCGCATGCTCCAGATGGGCGTCACGACCGTGGAGGCGAAAACAGGCTACGGGTTGGATCTGGAGACTGAACGCAAGCAGCTGGAGGTCTATACCGCCCTCAGGCGCGAACACCCCGTGGAACTGCATCCCACGTTTCTGGCCCACGGGGTGCCCGATGCCTATGCGGACCGCCGAGGGGAATACCTGCGTTACCTGATCGAGGAGCTCATGCCCGCCCTGGCCCGGACCGGAGAGGTGGAGTTCGTCGACGTTTTCTGCGAACGTGGAGTCTTCACCCCTCAGGAGGCGCGCCGGATTCTGCAGGCAGGTCGGGCGCTGGGCTGGGCAATCAAGGTGCACGCAGATCAGTTTCAGGATTCCGGGGCGGCTCGCCTGGCCGCTGAGCTGGGCGCCATATCGGCGGATCATCTGGAACATACCCCCCCGGATGTTTTTCCCGCCCTGGCCGAGGCCGGCGTGGTGGCCACGCTGCTTCCCGGATGTGCTTTTTACCTGCGCCAGCCTCAGGCCCAGGCCCGCGCCGCGCTGGACTGTGGCCTCCGGATAGCCATCGCCACGGATTTCAATCCGGGTTCTTCGCCGACCTACAGCCTGCCTTTTGTTATGGTAATCGCCTGTCTGGAGCTGGGGTTGAGTCCGGAGGCCGTATGGGTGGCGGTGACGCGCGCGGCGGCAGAGGCCATCGGACAGGGGCATCGGATCGGGCGCCTGGCGCCGGGGTATGAAGCCGACCTGGTACTTCTGGAGCATCCCGATCCCGCCTATGTGCTCTACCACGGGGGAGATATGCCCGTGCGCGCCGTCTGGAAGCGCGGTCGGTTATGCTATGGCCATGTCGAAGCGGTTGCCTGAGCTGCGTCCGGTGGATCCGGAGCTCGTACCTCGGGTCTATGAGCCGGCCGACCGACGGGTCGGACACCTATTGCAACGTTGGGACGGCAGGCCTTCGAGCTGGCGGCTGTACGCGGTGGCCCTGATAGGTTTCCCCTCCGATGAGGGGGTACGGCGCAATCAGGGCCGGAGTGGAGCGGCCGAGGCTCCGCGCGAGATCCGACGCTGGCTCTATCGCATGAGCCCGGGGGCAGGGCTTGCCCTCTGGGAGCGCACCCTGGATCTGGGCGATCTGATGCTTTCCGGGGACCTGGAGGCGGATCGGCAGCGTCTGGCCGACGTGGTGGCCGCTCTGCTGGCAGAGGGCCTGTTGCCCGTGGTGCTCGGGGGAGGACATGAGACCGCTTTCGGGCATTTCCTGGGTTACGTGCAGGCCGCGCGGGCGGTGAGCATACTGAATGTGGATCAGCACCTGGACGTAAGACCCCTGCGTCCGGAGGGTCCGCACAGCGGCTCCCCGTTCCGGGAGGCCCTTGAACATCCTTCCGGCCTTCTGCGGCAGTACCGCGTGGTGGGTGCCCAGAGGCAAGCCGTCGCCCCGCACCACGAGGCCTATCTTCGCCAGCACGGGGGGCTGATCCACTGGTTCGAGGAGATGGACCCCGGGGAGGACTGGGCGTTTCTGGAGGAGACCCCATCCCCGATTCTGGTTTCCTTCGACCTGGATGCCGTGCAACAGGCCGATGCTCCCGGGGTGAGTGCGCCTTCGCCTGTGGGGTTTTCGGCCCGGTGGGCCATCGCCTTTGCCAGACGTTGCGGTGCCCACCCGGCCGTCTCGAGCTTCGAGCTCGTCGAATGCGCCCCTCCCCTGGACCGGGACGGGCAGACGGCCCGGCTGGCGGCGCTCATGGTGTGGTCCTTCGTCCAGGGCCTGGCCGAACGCCGGGGGGAGAAGGGATAGTCCGCATCCGGATTGCATGGTACGGTTTTGGCATAAACACCACCCGAAACAGGAGCGACCATGGGCAGAGCCGGCTCGAGCGTGCTGGCGTGGCTGATCGCCCTGAGCCTGAGCGCAGAGGCGGGTGCGCAATCCAGGGAGATGCTCGATTCCCTCTGGATGGAGGCGCAGACGGCCCGTTTTTTCAACCGCTGGCATGAAGCGCGGGAGCTGGCCCTGCAGACCGCGCTCAAGGCTCAGCAGATGGGGGAGGCAAGCCGGGAGGGGGAGGCCTACGGGCTCTTTCTGGAGGCGGCTCTGTGGACGGGCCATGAGCGGGAAGCGCTCGCTCAGGTCCCAGAGGCGCGCATCTGCGCCCTGGCCGATTCGGTCCTCTTTCGGCGCTGGTTGGCACTGGCCGCGCAGGCCATCTGCCGGAGCGAGCAGGAGGGGGTGGAAAGCGCAGGCCTCTGGCGGAGCTGGCAGCGCATCTGGGAGGCGAGCCCTCCGGAGGTGCGCCGTCAGGCGCTGGAGCGCCTCGATCGGCTCATGACCCCTGTGCGTCTTTTTGCGGATCTGTCCGGGTCGTTTCGTCCGGAGCGGGCCGATGGGTTTTGGTATCTGGGGCAGTGCTGGGCGCAGGTGGATTCCGGCCGGGCTCGTTTCTGGCAGGAGGCCGCCCTCAGCTATGTGGCCCGCGGGATGCACGAGCACGTGGAGGCCGAGGTGCGCTTTTTCCAATGGGCGGCCGCTGCGGCTCCGGAGAAGCTGCGGGGCTATCTGGAGGCGCTCCCCGGGGAGGCGCGCCGTATAGCGGCCCGGAGGGTTCTGGAGGCGCTGCGCGAGGCCGATCGAGAGTTGTGGCTCCCTCAGCTTGAGTTGCTCGCCTTTGCGCCCGCCCTGGAGCCCCTTAGGGAGGCGGATTCGGCCTCCGTGGCCTACTGGGCCGCAAGATACCATCGGCTGGGAGCGCTCGAGAAAGCCACCGCGCTCTGGATGGACTGGGCCCGTTCCCAGCATCGCCTCTCCGCCTATCGGGCGGCGGCCTCCTGGTTGCTTGCGCATGGGGCGCCTGCCGCCGTGTGCGAATTGCTCGGGTTTCTGAGGCTGCCGCAGGCACAGCTCAAGGGGCAGCGGGAACTGGTCGTTCTGCTAGCCAGCGCCCTTGAGCAGCTCGGGGAGCGTGAAGAGGCCGAGGGCCTGTTGGCTTCCTGGCGGGGGCAGGAAGGCGCCGCTTCGGCATCGAAGAGAGGAGCTATCCGAGCGACGGCCTCAGGCTCGGAGAAGGAAAACGAGGCGCGGCGCTCCCGCGGATGGTGGCGGCTCTTTCTGGGGTTGCTGGGACTTCTTCCGCGTTAATCCCCACGCGATCGCGTGAGCCAGCGCTCGTCGCGTTTTCTTATTATATGCCGCAGGTCGCCGCATGCGGGCGGCCTGTTGTCACCTCTCCTCCGCAAGGCCTGCCTTCAGAAGGCGGGCCTTTTCATTTCAACTGCTCCCGCAGGAAATCCGTCATCATCGTGTACAGGTGCACCCGCTGGGGGCCCGTGATGCCATGTCGCTGGCCGGGGTAGTACATAAAGGCAAACGGCCGGTTGTGCTGCTGTAGCCGGTAGATAAACTGAAGGGAATTCTGCGGGTGTACGTTATCGTCCTGATCGCCGTGGATGACCAGGATGGGTACTTCGAGCCGGTCTGCGTACGTCAGGGGCGCGCTCTGTTCATAGCCCTCTGGATTGCGCTGGGGGGTGTCCATGTAGCGCTCCGTGTAGATCGTATCATAAAAGCGCCAGTGCGTAACCGGCGCCCCGGAAATGCCACAGCGGAAAGCGCGGCCGGAGCGGGTGAGGGTAAGGGCGACCATGTATCCCCCGTAGCTCCAGCCCCAGATGCCGATGCGGGTGCTGTCTACATACGGTAGCCGGCGTAGATAGCGGTTGGCCTCCAGCTGGTCGTGTACTTCCCAGTAGCCCAGGTTGCGGTACACCACGTCCCGAAAGGCGCGTCCCCGGGCGCCCGTTCCGCGTCCATCAACAGAGACCACAATAAAGCCCTCTTCGTTGGCCAGCATCTGATGCCAGAGGTAATTGGCTCCTCCCCATGCGTTGCGCACGGTCTGGGAGTTGGGCCCGCCGTAGACGTACATGAGCACCGGATAGCGTCGGGTGCTGTCGAAATCGGCGGGGCGGATCATCCAGCCGTTGAGCTCCACCCCATCGGAGGTCCGAAAGCGGAAAAATTCCGGCCTGCTCATCCGATACTGGGCCAGACGCTCCCGCAGGGCGGCGTTAGTGAAGAGCTCTAGGCGCTGACGGCCGTCGAAACGCACAATCCAGCTCTGCGGGGGCGTGGTGATATTCGAGTACGTGACCCGATAGTAGTCTCCCGTGGGGGAAAGGCTCATGCTGTAGGTTCCCGGTTCTGTGGAGAGCCGTTCCGGGCGGCCCCGCCCATCGATTCGCACCCGGAAGAGGTGGCGTTCCAGGGGGGATATCTCCGTGGAGACGTAGTATACCCATCCCCGCCGTTCGTCCACCCCGGCCAGCGAGGCTTCAAATGTCCCCTGGGTGAGGGGGCGCAGCAGGCGGCCTTCGAGGTCGTATAGGTACAGGTGTCGCCATCCTGTGCGTTCCGATACCCAGATAAAAGCACTTCGGGAGGGCAGGAAGAAAAGCTCATCGTGCACGTCGAGCCATGTCGAGGAGCGCTCCTCCAGGATTACCCGTCCCTGTCCTGTGTCCGCGTCGTAGAAGAGGAGCTCCAGGTGGTTCTGCTGTCGATTGAGGCGTTGCACGTAGAGCATGTTCGGCATGGGAAGCCAATCCATGCGCGCGATGTATATATCCGGGTTCGGACCCAGATCCAGCCAGCGCGTCTGGCCCGTCTCCAGCTCGAGTATCCCGATCTGCACGCGGGAATTCTCTTCCCCGGCCTTGGGGTACCGGATGGGGACGGGCCGAGAATAATCACCCAGGTTATCCACCAGATGGTAGGTGCGGACTCGGCTCTGGTCCAGCCTCCAGAAGGCAATGCGTCGGCCATCCGGGCTCCAGCGCCAGCCGTCGCGCAGGTCGAGTTCTTCTTCGTAGACCCAGTCGAAGGTGCCGTTGATGATCGTTTCCGATCCGTCGAACGTGAGCTGTCGCTCCGTTCGGGAGCTCAGCTCGAGGACAAAAAGGTTGTGTTCCCGTACGAAGCCTACATGCCGGCTGTCGGGAGAGAACTTGGCGAACTGCTGCCAGCCCTCCCGGCGGCTTAGCGGCCACAGCCGTCGCGTTTGGAAGTCGAAGACGTAGTATTTGCCCCGTGTGAACTGGCGCCAGACCTGCTGCGCATCCGTATACAGCAGGGCCCAACGGCCGTCGGGGCTGATCGCGTAGTCCCAGATGCGGATCCGGCGATTTTCTCCTTCGGGCTGCAGTTCATCGGCGGAGATGAGTTTCTGGCGTGCCCCTGTGGCCAGGTTGACGGACCACAACTCTAGGACCCCGTCCGAGGAAGCGGGTTCGAGCCGATAGTACGTCCGGCCATCGGACCCCCACTGAAATCCGCGCACGTCTTCCGGGCTGAAGGTGGCCGATCCGAAGATGAGCGGCACGCTCAGCCGCTCCTGGGCCTGAGCCAGCCCGCCCCAGATGAGGAGCAACAGGAGCACCTTGCGCATGGAGGCATCTCCTCTGTTTCGATTCGGGATGGGGAAGATAGAAAGGGCCTCTGATGAGAGCCAAGGTGAGGGGCGGGCCCGGTTCTCCGTGCAGGGGTGCTGTCGGCTTGAGGCCTTTTATCTGGGGCGGCGGTTTTTTTATTATCTTTTCGTTGCTACTTGGTAACCGAGCTCAGAAAGAGATAACTTGGCGCTGTTCCAAAATGTGGAGGAATAGCCTATGCCTCGTTGGTTATGTATGGCTCTGCTCCTGGGGGGGCTTTCCAGTTCCCTGTGGGCGCAGAGCGTGACCACCTCGGCCATCAGCGGTCGGATTACCGATCAGCGCGGAGAGCCCCTGCCGGGCGCGAACGTGGTGGCCGTGCACCTGCCCACGGGTACACAGTACGGCACCTCCACCCGGGCCGATGGGCGCTACAACCTCGTCAACCTGCGGCCGGGTGGGCCCTATACGGTCACGGTTTCCTTTGTGGGGTACCGCACGGAGCGGAGAGAGGGCCTTTATCTGCCTCTGGGCGAGACGATGATTCTCGATTTCGAGCTCACCGAGCAGGCCATACAGGCCGGTGAGGTCGTGGTCACGGCCGAGCGCAACGCCATTCTGAGCTCGGCCCGCACCGGAGCCGCCACGCAGATCACCTTCGAACAGCTGCGCGCCCTGCCCACCATCGCCCGCAGTCTTACGGACTTTACACGGCTTACCCCGCAGGTGGTGGGCAACAGCATTGCGGGCCGCAATAACCGCTTCAACAACATCCAGGTCGACGGAGCCGTGCTCAACGATGCTTTCGGGCTTGCTGCCAGCGGCACGCCCGGCGGGCAGGCCGGAACAGAGCCCATCAGCCTGGACGCGATCGAAGAGCTGCAGGTGGCCGTTTCACCCTACGACGTGCGTCAAAACGGCTTTACAGGCGGGCTCATCAACGCCATCACCCGTTCGGGGACGAACCGCTATCAGGGTTCGGTCTACTTCTACGGCCGCAACCAGGACTTCGTGGGCGGAGGTCCGGCTCAGGTGCCGATCGGGGACTTCCGGCAGTTTGAAAGCGGCTTCCGTATCGGTGGCCCCGTGCAGACCAACCGGTTCTTCTTCTTCCTGAGTGGAGAGATGGGCCGGCGTGACCTGCCCCAGCGGGTGGTTTTCCGGGGCCAGCAGGGCGCTGTGGTCTTTGATGTGCCCGAGGCCGATGTGGCTCGTTTTTACAACATCCTGAAGACGAAGTACGGCTATGAGGCCGGGGGCTATGGATCTTACACGTGGCGGCGCAACAGCGACAAGCTTTTCCTGCGCCTAGACTACAACCTCGCCCCTGGAAACCGGATCACGATCCGGCACAACTTCGTCAACGCCCTAGATGATAACCTCTCGCGCGGGGCTACGACCTATCAGCTGCGCAACACCAACTATGTTTTCCGCAGCCAGCAGAACTCGACCGTGGCGCAGTGGACGGCCACTTTCGGCAACCAGGCGGCCAGTGAGCTGCGTCTGGCCTACACGCGTATCCGGGATCGGCGCGATCCCGACGGGGATCCCTTCCCCATGGTCGAGGTCGCCTACGGATCGGCGCGCCTTGTGGCGGGCACGGAGCGTTTCTCCGGAGCCAACGAGCTGGATCAGGACATCGTAGAGCTGACCTATAACTTCTCCTACTTCACCGGCCCGCATACGATCACGATCGGCTCAAGCAACCAGTTCTTCGCCTTCCGGAACCTCTTCATCCGGGATTTCTACGGCTACTGGTTCTTCAACAGCTTGAATGATTTCGAGGCCGGGCGCGCCGCCCGCTATGAGCACAGCTACTCGGTTACGGGCAATCCGCGTGAGTCGGCTCGTCCCCGGATGTGGCAGCTGGGTTTCTATGCGCAAGATGAGTGGCGCCTGCTTCCGGATCTGCGCCTGACCTTCGGGCTACGCCTGGATGTGCCCGTCTTCACCAGCAAGCCCTCCTACAACCCGGATGTGGAGGCCGTCTTCGGGCTGCGCACGGACAAGGTGCCCAGCGGTAATGTGCTCTGGTCTCCACGCTTCGGCTTCAACTTCGACCTGAGCCGGGGTCGCCGCACCACGCAGATTCGGGGGGGCACGGGCGTCTTCAGCGGTCGGATTCCGTTTGTGTGGATCTCCAACCAGTACTCGAACACCGGCATGGAGTTTAAGCGCCTGAACATCACGCGGAACGTGCCCCAGTTCGTGCCCGATCCGTTCAATCAGCCCAAGCCGGGTGTGACGCCGGGCATCAGCCCCATACCCACGACGGAGATCAACATCACGGACCCGAACTTCCGATTCCCCCAGGTCTGGCGAACGAACCTGGCCTTTGATCAGCAGCTGCCCTTCCTGGGGTTCGTCTTCACAGCCGAGGGTATCTACTCGAGGGGAATCAACGATATCGTCTACAAGGATCTCAACCTTGTCGGACCCCAGGGGAAAGATCCCGTCGATGGTCGTCCCGTGTTCGGACCGCGCACGGGTTCGCGTTTTGGCTCTCCGGTCGTTCGGGACAGCCGCTTTACCAACGTCATCTACATGGGCAATATCTCCAAGGGATACGAATACCTGGTGACCCTTTCCCTGGAGCGTCCGCCCCAGCAGGGCTTTTTCGGTAAGCTCGCCTATACATTTGGCGACGCTTTCTCGGTCAACGATCTGACCAGCTCTCAGGCCATCTCCCAGTGGCGCTTCAACGAGGTGCCCGGCGATCCGAACAATCCGCCCCTGGCGCGCTCCGATTTCGCCGTGCGCAACCGCTTGATCGCCACCCTGTCGTATCGTTTTGACTTCGGCCGCTTCATCGGCCGCCGGGGATGGGCCACGACGATTTCGCTCTTCCATGAGAGCCGGCAGGGTTCACCCTATTCGTTTATCTACGATGGGGACGTAAACGTCGATGGGCAGGGCTCCAACGATCTGATCTACGTGCCCCGCGATGCGAGCGAGATCATCCTCACGACCAACAACTGGAATGAGCTCAACGAGTTCATCGAAAACGATCCGTATCTGCGCAAGATGCGGGGCAAGATCGTTGAGAAGAACGCCATCCTCGGCCCCTGGTCTCATCAAGTCGATCTGCGCATTACGCAGGAAATCCCCACCCTGGGCGGGCAACGTCTGGAGGTCACGCTCGATGTGCTCAACGTGACCAACCTGCTCAACAAGGACTGGGGCGTGGTCAAGTTCGTGCCCTTCGGCACGTACCAGCTGCTGCGGCTGAGCGGCATCGATCCGGCCACGGGCAAATACCGTTTCGCCTTCACCAAGCCCGAGAGCATCTTCCAGATCTCCGATCTGGCCTCCCGGTGGCAGATGCAGCTCGGAATTCGCTATACGTTCTGAGCCCTGAGGTGTTCTGCTTCGGGCGCCCCCTTCCGGATCGGAAGGGGGCGCTTTGTTTTGTACACAAAAAGGGGGTCGCAGAGGGGCAGGGTGCTTGACTTTTCCGAATTGGCGTGTTATTCTCCCTTTGGTCCGCTCGCCCTCTACAGGGCGGGGTTGTATCCCAGTAGAGGAGGTACAGGCGATGGGCTGGTTGCGCACGCTGGGTGGCATCGGCTGTGTATTGCTATCAGCCGGGTTTTTGTGGGCCCAGACGGGCACGATTCAGGGGCGCGTTACCGACGCACGCACGGGTGACCCCCTGCCCGGGGTGAACATCGTGCTTCTGGGTACCACGCAGGGTGCGGCCACGGATAATCAGGGCCGCTATACTCTTCAGGTTCGTCCAGGCACCTATACGGTGCAAGCTCGTTTCCTGGGCTATGAGACCGCTTCCCGTTCCGTGACCGTGGCAGCGGGGCAGAGCGTAACGGTGAACTTCGCCCTTCGGGAGCAGGCCATCAATCTGGAAGAGGTCGTCGTAACGGGCGTGGCCCGCGAGGCGGCGCGCAAGGAGATTGGCGCTTCCATTGCCACCCTGGATGTGCGCCGGCTCGAGGACGCCCCCATTCTGAACATGTCTCAGCTGCTGCAGGCACGCACTCCCGGGGTGAACGTGCTCCCCGGCGGGGGAAAGACGGGAGAGGGCACGAAGATCCTGATCCGCGGTCCGGTGAGCGTAACGCAGGGTATTCAGCCCATTATCTATGTCGACGGGGTGCGGATTGATAACTCCACCGCGCTGGGGGTCTGGACTGGAGGGTACTCCTGGAGCGGGCTCGATGACCTCAACCCGGAGGATATCGAGCGGGTGGAAATCGTAAAGGGCGCGGCGTCCTCGACCATTTACGGCACAGAGGCGGCGGCGGGGGTCATTCAGATCTTCACCCGCACCGGCCGCACAGGCGCGCCGCGCTGGGAGTACCGCAGCGAGATCGGGCAGAGCTCGACACCCTTCGACTGGTGGAATGTTTCCCTCTACAGCCCCTGGTTCTACGACAATTTTGTGCGTGCAGGCGGGGTCGTCGATCAGCAGCTTTCCGTCTCCGGTGGGCTCCAGGGCTTTACCTACTACGCCTCCGCCGGTCTGCGTAATCAGGACGGGGTGTTGAGGGGTAACCGGGAAGAGGGCCGGCATTTCCGGGTCAACCTGCAGCTCCTGCCCGGCAGAACCTGATCGTGCGCTTCAACACGGGGTATGCCACGCGCGAAGTGCTCTTCCCCCAGGATGCGAACAACATTTACGGATTGGCCATCAACGGGCTGGGTGGAGGCCAGAGGGGCCGCTTCATCCCGCCGGCCGAAGCGCTGACCACGGACGTGCGGGGCAAATCCGGCCGCTTTACTGGATCGGCCTCGGTGGAATACCGCCCCCTTGAAGGGTTCACCCATCGTTTGACGCTGGGTGCGGATATCGTCAACTACGACAACACGGAGTACTTCCCCTACGGCGGGGTCTCTCAAGTTCCGCTGGGTCGGAAGGTCAATTACCGGCGGGATGCCACGATCCTGAGCTTCGAATACGCGACCAACTTCACCCGTCGCCTGGCGTCCTGGGTTAATCTCAACGCCACCGCGGGATGGCAGTATTACGAGCGCGCCTATGGCGCCAATACGGCCACGGGTCGGGATTTCCCCACCCCCGGGCTGTCTGTGGTCAGCGCCGCGGCGGTGCGTGAGGGCACCGAGACGCGCCTGAACATCAAATCCGCCGGTGGATTTGCCCAGATCGGGCTGGGCTTCTGGGAGGTGATCTTTCTGAATGCCGGCACCCGCGTCGACGGGCACAGCGCCTTCGGAAAGGACTATCCCTATCAGGTCTATCCGAGCGCGAACGCCTCGATCCTGCTCTCGGGATTCCGCTTCTGGGAGCCGCTGCGCGCCTTCTGGGTGCCTTCCTTCCGGATTCGGGTCGCCTATGGAACCGCTGGCCGGCAGCCCGGCACCTTTGATGCCGTGCGCACCTGGCAGCCGATATCGGCCGTGGACGGCAAGCCCGGGGTGACCACGCTCAATCTGGGCAACCCGAAATTGGGTCCAGAGGTGAGTCATGAGCGCGAGCTCGGGCTCGATGCCTCGCTGCTGGGTGATCGCCTGTCGGTGGAGTTTACCTGGTACAACCAGGAAACGCGCGACGCTCTGCTGGCGGTGCAGTATCCACCCTCGCAGGGATTCCCCAACCCGCAGCTGGAAAACCGGGGCCGACTCCGCAACCGTGGCGTTGAGCTATCGGCCATGCTGGTGGCGCTGAACACAGCGCAGGCGCGCTGGAGCTTCCAGGCCGGCTTTTCGACCAACTACAACAAGGTGCTCGATCTGGCCGGTATGCCCGAGATCCCGGTGCACTGGTCGCAGAAGCACAAGGTCGGCTACCCGGTGGCCGCCTACTTTGAGGATCGCTATATCCTCAAGGATGGTCAGGTGGGACTGGCCAGCCAGCTGCTGCGCAACCCCGACGGAACGCTTCCGGACGGCTGGGATTATATCGGGCCCTCCTTCCCCATCCGCAAGGTCCAGCTGTCGACAGAGCTGACCCTGTTCCGCAACCTGAACTTCCGGTTGCTTTTCGATCACGCCGGCGGCCATTACGTGGAAAGCACCACCTTCCGCTGGCTGATGAACTGGACGGTGGCCGTCAACGATCCCGTCCTGCCCGACAAGGCGGGCCAGACGGTCGGCCTCTGGGCCCATATGGATAAGTACAAGAACGACCCCGTTATGCAGCAGTACATCCAGCGCCCCTGGGGTCGTGGCGGGCCGCGGGGCAACGTCGTGGTGCCGGCCGACTACTGGCGGTTGCGCGAGCTGTCGGTGAGCTATCGGGTGCCGGAATCCGTGCTGAGCCGGTTCGTGGGCCAGCATGTGCGCTCCGTGATGGTCTACCTCTCGGGCCGCAACTTGTGGCGCTGGTTTAAGTTCCCCCTGCTGGAGGTTGAAAGCTCCTATGCCACGGACCGAGACCTGAGCCAGCAGGAGTACTTCGGCACCCCGACGCCGAGGCAGGTCGTCTTCGGGTTGCGTGTGGGTTTCTAAGGCAGGGAGGAAAAGGCCATGAGGCGTTTTGCCCTACTCGCCCTGGTGGGCTTCTGGGCCGCCGGATGCGATCTGTCGGTGACCAACCCGGGGCAGATTCAGGACGAATACTTGGATGATCCCAAAGCCATTACCCCCATCGTAAACGGGGTAGCGGGTGATTTCGCCTGGGCCACCACGATCCCTGGTGGGGGAGGGCTATACAACGCCGGCGCCATGCTCACCGATGAACTCGTGCACGTGGGCACCTGGATCGGCCTGCGCCTGCTCAGCAACGGGATCCCGGACGATTGGACCGAGGCCGACGGTCGATGGTCCGGCGCCTCTCAGGCGCGCTGGACGGCCGAACAGGCTGTGGAGCGGCTGAGCAAGCTCGTCGAAAACCCGGACCGCGACGTAAACGTGGCTACCGTGGCCATGTGGGCCGGCCACATCAACCGCGTTATGGGCGATCACTATGGAGAGGCCGTAATCAACGGCGGCTCCCCGCAGCCCCATACGACCTACTACGAACGGGCCATTACGTATTTCAACCGGGCCATTCAGATCGCCCAGGCCATCAACAACCGAGACGTGCTGCTCTCCTCCCTTGGCGGACGGGCCTGGTGCTATGTCCAGCTTGGCCGCTGGAGCGAGGCGCTGCAGGACATGCGCCAGATCCCGACCGATTTTGTCTTCTACCAGATCCATGCGGATAAAACCGATCGGGAGCGCAACTATTTCTACTGGTGGGGATACCTGCGGGATGAGTGCTCCGTATGGGGCACGCCCTTCGCTCGCTGGGGGCTGAACCTCACCAATCCCTCGGTCTCTGAAGGCGATCCCCGTGTGCCGTACGATATCTCCGGCAAGAACGGAGGGGATGGTCGGCGGCCCTTCTGGCGCCAGCGCAAGTACAAGAGTTACTCCGATCCTATCGCCGTGATCAAGGGCACGGACATGCGGCTGCTGGAGGCCGAATACGCCCTCCGACAGGGGGATGTGCAAACGGCCGTGGCCAAGATCAACGAGGTCCGGCAGTACAACAACACCCGTTTCCGCTATAACCTGCCCCTGGTCTCGGCTCAAACCGTCGAGGAGGCCTGGCCTCTGCTGATCCGGGAGCGGGGTGTGGAGCTCTGGCTGGAGGGCAAGCGCATCGCGGACATGCGCCGCTGGGCCACCTATGGGGCCGATTTCGTGCAGCGCTACATCCCCTCCGTGGTCCGCGAAGAAGCGGCTGGCAAACCCGCCTCCCAGGATCCGGTCCGGAACGTGATCTTGAGCGCAGAAAAGCTTTACCTCATCATTCCGCGCATCGAGCGCAACTCCAACCCGAACTATCCTCGATAGCACACCTTTTCGGTCCGGTCCACAAACGGCCTGCTCTCAAGAGCAGGCCGTTTTCTTTTTCGGCGGGTACCGCAACAAGGTCTTGCCCCATACAGAGGCCGGCTATTATTTGTACACACCGCCTTAGGGGAGGAGGAAATATGGGGCCTGTTGCCTGTTCACCGCGGGGTTTTCCTTCGGAGCAGCAGGCCACTTCAGCTCTCCGTTGCTGCTCAAAACAGCTCTCAGAGGAGGCTCTGAGCGCGGCCCTGTACTTTGATCTCTTCGGGCACGTCCTTTCGGCCGACGAGCTATGGGCTTTCCTGCCCGTGGAGGCCGACTGGTACGCGTTCCGACGGGCGCTCCTGCACTCCGTTTTAGTCCCCATAGGAGGCTTCTGGTGCCTGCCCGGAAGAGAAGAGCTTGTCTCCCTGCGCAAAGAAAGGGAACGTCGAGCCCGCCAGCTCATGGTCGCCGCCCGATGGGTGGGCCGGTTTCTGGCAGGGGTACCTTTCGTGCGCGCCGTGTTCCTGTCCGGGCAACTTTCCAAAGGAGTAGCCGATCCCGGCGCCGATGTGGACCTGTTCCTTATAACCGCCGAGCGGCGGCTCTGGATCGTGCGCTCCCTGCTCATCGCCTTCAAGAAGAGCGCCCTGCTCAACAGCCGCCGGTTTCTGTGCCTCAACTACCTGGTCACGGAGGCGCACTTGCGCATTCCGGAGCGGAATCTCTTTACAGCTACCGAGCTGGTGACGCTCCGGCCGTTGTGGGGAGAGGCCTACAGAAGCCGACTTCTGCAGGCCAACGCCTGGTTATGGCGTTTTCTGCCGAACACTCCCTGGCCCATTCCGCAAGGGGATAACGCGCCTCGGCGCCCGCTGGGACGTGCCCCGTGCACCCGGCTGTGCGACGAGATAGATGAACGGCTGCGCCGATTCTGGGTACACACCTGGGCGCGCCGCTATCCGCACCTGAGCCCCGAAGAACGCGCCCGGCGTTTTCGCAGCACGCCCTTTGCCTCCAAAGCGCACCCGGAGGATTTTCAGGATCGCATTCTGTCGGCCTATGCGGATCGGCTCCGGCTCTGGGGGCTTGAGCGTCTGCTTTATTGGGAGGATATCGATGCGGATTCTGGTAGCTAACGCGTACTTTCTCAGTCTGGATCATCCCAAGATGCGCCGCTCCGGGGCGGTCTATCCCCCGCTGGCCACACTGCTCATGGCCGCCCTGCTTCGCCGGGAGGGCTATCGGGTCGAGGTCTTCGACGCCACCCTGGCCTCCGGACCCGAGGCGTTCGCGGATGTGCTCCGGTGCGCGCAAGCCGATGTGTGTCTGCTCTATGAGGATCACTTTCACTACCTCTCTAAAATGTGCCTGGAGCGCATGCGCCGGGCCGCCTGCTTGATGGTGGGGGAGGCGAGCAGACGGGGGCTTCCCGTGTTGATCTCCAGCGCCGATGCTGTCGATCACCCCCAGCCGTACCTGGAGGCCGGGGCATGGGCCGTGTTGCGGACGGGAAACGAGGCGCTCGTGCTGGCCTGTCTGGAAGCCATAGCGCGGGGCGGGGGGAGAGGGGATCCTGTGTCCCTGCTCGAGCCCGGCGCTGTGGCGGAACCGGACCTGGACGAGCTTCCGGATCCGGCATGGGACCTGGTCGATATGGAACGATACCGGCGTTTCTGGATCCGGCACCACGGGTATGTTTCCTTTAACCTCAACACCTCCCGGGGGTGCCCGTATGGATGCGCCTGGTGCGCCAAGCCCCTTTTCGGCCGGCGTTACCGGGCCCAATCCCCGGAGCGCGTGCTCGAGCAGGTTCGGTTGCTGGCCCGCGCCTATGGGGCCGAACATATCTGGTTCATGGATGACATCTTCGGGCTCCAGCCCGGATGGCTGGAACGCTGGGCCGAACTCGTTGAGTCCCGCGGTCCTCGACTGCCCTACCGGTGTCTGCAGCGGGCCGATCTGCTCCGGCGCCTGAAGGCCTTCGACCCTCTGGCCCGATCCGGATGCCGAACGCTCTGGATGGGCGTGGAGTCCGGATCCGTCCGGGTGCTTAAGGCCATGCGCAAGGGGATCGATCCGGAGGACGTGCGCCTGGCTACGAACGAGCTCCGGCGCAGGGGAATCCGGGTGGGGTGGTTTTTGCAGTTCGGCTATCCGGAGGAGACCCCGGAGGATATCGCCTGCACCTGGGCGCTGGTGCGGGAGCTCGTGCCCGATGAGATCGGTATCTCCACCGCCTATCCCCTGCCGGGAACGGAGTTCTTCGAACGCGCCCGATTCCTGCTCGGGGAGCGCACCAACTGGGCGCACGCGGACGATGTAGAGCCGATCGCGCCGGCCTACTACAGGCCGCATTTCTATCCGGCGCTGCACCGGGAACTGCACGCCCGGCACCGGATCTGGCGGCTCCGGGCGGGTCGGGAGCCCATCGGGCCGCGCAGTCTGCTTGTGCTGGGTTGGGCGCTGAGCAGAGCCTTGTACTGGGGCCTGGTGCGCCGCCTACGCGCCCGCCCCGATCCCCGATGGCATCGCTGGTGGCAACAGCAACCTGCCGCCACAGGATGAGCGATCTGTTGCTGACACACGCCTATTGTCTGGCCGAAGATCCCCGGGAGCGGCGGATCATGCGGCCCTATCCGCCGCTCGGGATCTTATATCTGTCCGCCTACCTGAAAAAGCTGAGGTTCCGGGTGGAGGTGCTGGATACGACCTTTGCCCATTGGTCGGAAGTCGAGCAGGGACTGCGCGCCTCCCGGGCTCCTGTGGTGGGCATCTATACAAACCTCATGACCCGGTCCCGGGCTTTGCGGCTCATTCGGCTGGCCCGCGAGGCGGGCAAAAGCGTCGTGGTCGGGGGGCCGGACGCTTCGAATTATCCCCGAGAATATCTGCTTTTCGGGGCCGATGCGGTGGTGCTCGGAGAGGGAGAACATACGCTGGCTGAACTATTACCCCTGCTGGCGGAAAAACGGTTGGAGCACGCCGTGGCCGGTGCCGCGGTGCGCAGGGGCAATGAGATCCTCTTCGGCCCTCCCCGACCTCTCGTGCCGGATCTCGATGCGCTACCCTGGCCGGATCGGGAGGCCGTCTGCATGGCCCGTTATCTGGCCGCCTGGCGCGCCGCGCACGGGATGGGATCGGTTTCCGTGTCCACCGCCCGGGGCTGTCCGTATCGGTGTCGCTGGTGTAGCAAGGCCGTCTTCGGCGATACGTTTCGAAAACGGAGCCCGGAGCGCGTCGCCGACGAGGTGGCCGATATCATGGAGCGCTATCGACCTGAATCGATCTGGTATGTCGATGATGTCTTCACGATCAAGCCGAGCTGGTTAGAAAAGTACGCCCGAGAACTGGAAAAACGCCGGATTCGAGCGCCCTTTACCTGTATCACGCGCGCCGATCGCGTAGATGCCCGGATCGCTTGGCTTCTGTCCGAGATGGGATGTCAGCAGGTCTGGCTGGGTTCGGAATCCGGCTCCGATCGCCTGTTGGCGGCCATGGAGCGCGGGGTCACGGCCGAACAGATTCGACAGGCCACGCACCTGTTGCAGCGGGCCGGAATCCGCGTGGGCCTGTTTGTGATGCTGGGCTATGTGGGGGAGGGCCTGCGCGACATCCGCGAGACAGCCGCACATCTGCGGCGTACGCATCCGGATGAGTTTCTCATCACCGTGGCCTATCCGATCAAGGGAACGGCGTTCTATCGTGAAGTGGCCGATCGGCTCAAGCCAGCCCGGCCCTGGGAGGAGAGCTCGGATCGGGAGCTGGATTTCCGGGGGCGCTACGGACGGGCGTTTTACTATTTCGCCACCCGATACGTGAGCAACGCGGGCCGAGCCGCCTCTCCGATAGCCCGTCTGAAGGGCTGGCTGGCCGCCGGAGGTATGTATGCGCTGGCCTGGAGGCGAAGCTGACTGGGAGCGTATACCGGAGGCCTTCAGCCAGTATGCGCCCCGATACGATGAGCGGTTTTGCGCACTCGGACAGGTTCAGAGGGCCCGCCAACGTTTGCTTGAGCGCCTCATCCGGGGGCTTGAGCCGGGATCGTGGATTTTGGATCTGGCCGCCGGCACGGGGGAGGATGCACGATGGCTCCTGGAGCGTGGTTTTCGTGTACACGCCGTGGATGCAGCCCCCGGAATGCTGGAAGTGCTCCGGAAAAAGACCGCCTTTTGGGCCTCTGCCGTGCGCATCGAAAAGGCCGATATCCGGCGTTTTCAGCCCGAACCGCAGCACTATGCGGCGGCCCTGCTCAACTTCGGAGGATTGAACGCCGTTCCGGATCCCCGACCCGTAATGGAGGCCATAGCCCGGGGGCTTCGGCCCGGGGGGCGTCTGCTGCTTGTGGTCATCAACCGATGGGCGGTTCTGGATGAACTGCTCTGCGGGCTCCGACAGGGACGGCTGCGGCGCTGGAAAGATCCCATCGGAGAGGCCCTTGTCGATGGCCAGTCCATACCCGTGCGCTACTACGGGCTCCGGGAACTGCGGCGCCTTTGCCGTGACTGGATCTGGGAAGGGGCAGAGGCCCTTTGGCTTTTGCTACCACCTCCGGGCTATCGGTTCTGGACGCGCCTTTCTGACCGGCTTCGGGGGCTGGAGGCGGTGGATGCGTTCCTGAGCCGCCTGCCCCTGCTCCGCGCGCTGGGCGATCATCTGGTATTATGGCTGCGCAGGCCGACAAACGGGCAGGGTGGATGTATCGGGGCTCCCGGGCCGTACAGGCCTCCCGGGTCCCCTGTGTCAGGTCTTCTGCCGCGTATGTGAAGCCGCACCAAGGCTTGAAACAGCTGCGCCGTACGTCACGCCGCGCCTGCCAATGGCCGCCTTCGGGCCATATATGGACGGGTATCGATCCGCGGGGGCGGGGCACATACCTGCGGGGCCGAGGATCTGTGCGCCGGAATCGAGCGCAGGGCCTGGAGCTCGGACGGGTTCCTTCTCGTTGCGGAAAACCCGGGCAGGGGCATTGCTTTCCCCAATCCGCCGAATCGAGGCTGCAAGGGCGGCGCGCCCCAAACCGGAGTACGTGCCGATTCGAACAAAAAAGGGACCCTGCGGGCCCCCTCGGCTCCCCGGGCAGGACTCGAACCTGCAACCCAGCGGTTAACAGCCGCTTGCTCTACCGATTGAGCTACCGGGGAATGCGCAGGCAAAAATACTCTCTCGATTAATCTTTTGTCAATGGTCACCTGCTCACGTCCAGAGCTGGTTTTCCGAGCGCGCTTCGACCTGTTCTCAATTTACCTGGCGAGGCGTCAACCGATTTCCTATTCACGCTCTGCGTAGCGGCCCAGGGAGGGGCGCTCCAGCGTTGTCGCGGGGGAGAGGAGGGTAATATCTTCGCACCCGGTAAGCGCCGGGGAAGAGGCCTATGATCAAGAACGATCGGTGGATCCGTCAGATGGCCGAACGAGGCATGATTCGGCCCTTTGAGCCCCGTCAGATCCGACGTCTCGAAGGCCTGCCCGTGCTCAGCTATGGGCTCTCCAGCTACGGCTATGACATCCGGCTCAGTCCCACGGAGTTTCGTGTTTTCCGTCGGATTCCGGGCCGCATCGTGGATCCGAAAAACTTCGATCCGGAGCATCTGGAGCCCGCCCCTCTGCACGAGGGGCCGGAGGGGCGTTACTTTATCCTGCCCGGCAACTCCTACGGGCTGGGGGTTTCCAAGGAGTATCTGGAGGTCCCCCCGAATATCACGGTCCTGGCCATTGGCAAAAGCACCTACGCTCGTTGCGGCATCATCGCCAACATCACTCCGGCGGAGAGCGGTTGGCGGGGGTACCTGACGCTGGAGTTCTCCAATTCCAGTTCGGCCGACTGTAAGATTTACGCCGATGAAGGCGTCGTGCAGCTCCTGTTCCTGGAGGGCGAGCCCTGCGAGGTCACCTACGCGGATCGGGAGGGCAAATACCAGGATCAACCCATGCAGGTTGTCCTGCCCCGGGTCTAGGAACCGGATCCGGAAGTGCTCGGTCCGCGTTTACAGAGTTCCCCTGAGCCGAGGAAAAACGGTATGGAACGATCCCTTCGTGTGCTTTTTGTCTGTCTGGGCAATATCTGTCGCAGCCCTATGGCAGAGGGGGTATTTCGCAAGCTCGTGCGCGAGGCGGGCCTTGAGGGTCGTTTTCAGATCGATTCGGCGGGCACCGGCTCCTGGCATGTGGGCGAGCCGGCGCATCCGGAAACCCGACGGGTGCTTAAGGAGCATGGAGCCGATTTTCCGCATCGAGCCCGCCAGCTCGGGCCCGAGGATCTGGAACAGTACGATTACATCCTGGTCATGGACCGGGAAAATCTGCAGGCGGTGCTCTCCTGGGATCCGGCAGGGCGCTACCGACACAAGGTACGTCTGCTTCGGGAGTTCGATCCCCAGCCTGGTGATCTCGAGGTGCCCGATCCGTGGGGCAGGGGGCGAGCTGCCTACGAGCGGGTCTGGGAGATGATCGCGCGTTCCTGTCAAAACCTGCTTGAGGAGCTCGTGCGCCGGCATGCGCTGGGGCCCCTTTCCAGCCATGGACGCTGACGGTGTGCTGCTGCATGCGCTCAGGAACCTGCTTCCTGCCCCTGCCGAAGACGTCCGACCGCTACGGGGCGGCTGTATCCATGAAGTCTTTGCCGTCAGATGCCGGAACGGCCAGACCGTGGTGGTCAAACAGAACCCGCACGTGCCCCCGGATTACTTCGAGGCCGAAGCCGAGGGCTTGGCCCATCTGGCCGCGGCCGGATGCGTACGCCTGCCCGGGGTACTGGCCGTGGCCCCGGAGGGGATCGTGCTCACCTATATCGAGCCCGGAGCTGAGACTCCGCAGGGGTGGGAGGAGCTGGGCCGAGCGCTCGCCGCGCTGCATAGCGTACAGGGACCTGCTTTTGGCTATGCGCGCGATACCTATCTGGGGCTCTGGCGACAACCCAATGCCTATCGCGAGGACGGCGTAGCGTTCTTCCGGGAGTGTCGGCTGGAAGTGCTACTCCGCCTCCTGCCCCTGGATCGGCAGGAGGTGCGTTCCTGGAGCTGGTTACTCGATCACCTGGAAGATTTCCTCCCCGATCCAGAGGGGCCCGTGCTCCTGCACGGCGATCTCTGGTCGGGCAACGTGCACTTCGATCGGGAGGGCCGGCCCTGGCTCATCGATCCAGCCGTTTACTACGGCTGGCGGGAGGCGGAGCTGGCGTTCAGCCGGCTTTTCGGCCCATTCCCGGAGCGCTTCTATCGCGCCTACGAAGAGGTGCGGCCCATAGCCGGAGGCTTTGCCGAGCGGGTGGATCTGTACAACCTCTATCCTCTGCTCGTGCACTGGAAGCTGTTCGGCGACTCCTACCGAGGGGTTGTGCAGCGCCTGCTGCGCCGCTACGCGCCATACTGAGCAAGCGTTTCCAATACGGCCTGCACAAACGCCTCCGGTTGCTCGCGCATGGGCAGGTGTCCGGCACGGGGGATTATGGCGAGTCGGGCCTGGGGCAGGCGTCGCCGGATGAGGTGGGCCCAGCGGATGGGCAGCAGGCGATCGTTTTCCCCCCAGAGGAGCGTAACGGGCACCCGCAGGCGGCTTGCGAGTCCGGAGCGCAGACCCCAGCTGTCTAGATCCATCCAGCGCGCTGAGCGTACAAGCGCGGTGTACGTATCCAGATGGGCGCGTCGAAGCTCGCTGTCCACCTCGGGCAGAAGCAGGCGCAGGACGAGATCCCGAACGGGTGCGCGGGTAAAAAGCGTCCGGAATAAAGGGCCAAAGAAGGGAAGGTCCCCCAGCAGGGGGAGCTTTTCGGCCGGATGCCAGCCCGCGGGTGCGATCAGGAACAGATGGCCGACGCGTTCCGGATGCCAGAGGGCCTGCGCCAGCCCGATTTTGCCGCTCAGCGAATGGGCCAGCAGGGGAACCGGACCCAGATCGAGCGCCTCCTGAAAGGCGCACAGCAGCTCCACATACAGAGGCAGGCTGTAGCATATCCGCGGCTGTTCGGACTGGCCGAAGCCCAGCAGATCCAGCGCGTAGAGGGTAAAGCCGTGTTCGGCCCAGTAGGGAGCGGTCATGCGATACAACCGTCCGCTTGTGCCGAACCCATGGAGGCCGATCAGGGGTTTTCCGTTCGGAGCGCCGATGCGATAATATCCATGTCGGAATCCCTCCAGCTCGATACTATGCGCCTCGGTTAGGCCCGTCATGGAAACACCCCTCGGCATCAGGGAAGCAGCGCAGCCAGGGCCATTTCCACAGGTTCCAGGCGCTCGAGCACACGCCAGGCTCCGGCTTTCCGGAGCGTTTCGGCCTGGTAGGGACCGGTGGCCACGGCCAGCACGCGCACCCCGTAGGGGAGTGCACAGCGGATGTCGTGTTCGGTGTCGCCGATCAAGAGGGTCTCTTCCGGATAAAAGGGGCGGCCCGCATAACGGGCTGCACGGTTCCACGCTACGGGAAGGAGTTTGTCCCGCTCCGGACTGTCGCTGCCGAAGGCGCCCAGCAGGGGGGAGCCTTCCTCCGGGCTCAGGCGGGGAAAATAGGCCAGCAGTCCGGCTGTGGCCAGTTTCAGGCGCGCCCCGGCCTCGAGGTTGCCGGTGAGCAAGCCCACAAGGACGTCCGTTCTCTCGGAGAGGCGTTCCAGGAGGTGCCGTACACCGGGCAGGACCTCGATCATGTCGGGCTGGAGCATTTCGGCCAGCGCGTTCAGGTAGCGATCCAGCGCTACGGGAAGAGCGAGGGCGATCTCCTCTTCCGGTACGCCGCCCAGGCGGGCTAAATCCCGGAAGATCTGGGGGTCGGTTTTGCCCGCAAACGCATAGCCCCGGCTGCTGATATACCGGCCGAAGACTTCCTGGAGGATCTCCTCCACCAGCCCCCGGATGCGTCCGTCACGTATGCGGAGCAGGGTGCCGTCGATGTCAAAGAGGAGCAGGCGCATCGAGCTCATACGTCCAGACCTGAGCGCGTTCTACGAGCAGGGCGCGCACCTGAGGCCAGGTGCGGGCGAAGAGGGCGCTGCGCCGGTATCGTTCCAGCTCCTCAAGGGAATCCCAGTAGCTCAGAGTGGCCAACACGCAGGGGTCGGCTGCATCCCGGAGCAGGGTCACGGATCGACAACCGGGGAAGCGCTCCAGTTCGGGATGGATGCGCCCGTAGAGCTCCATAAAAGCCGACACGGCTTCCGGGCGCAGGGGCAAGCGAACCAAGCGCAGGATCATGGCTTCCATCGTAGGATGACTGGATCTCCTGGATGTAGGCCGTAGAGCGCGGCAGCCGAGGCTTCGCGCACGGAAAGTTCGATAAAGCCCGCACTGCCCACGATGGCCAGAGGCTGGCCCGGCTCCACAGCGGCGTATGCAGAGGCGAGCCCTTCGCAGCGCAATCGGCCACAGCGGAACCGAACCTGCTCTACGGGGGGAATATCCTCGGGTCTCAGGTTTGTGATCGCGTTTCCGAATCGATCAATGTGCAGGATCTGCCCCTTCAGCCCCTTGGCCAGCCGCTGAGGACGGGGCCAGCAAGCCGGAACCAGCTCCGAGATCGGGGTTCCGAACTCCCGGAGCTCCACGCCTCGAGCCAGATGGGCGGCCACAGGGGCGAAGAGATCCCGGCCGTGAAAGGTGCGGCTGATTTCCGATCGGAAGTATTCGCGCCGCTCCAGCACGACCGCTTCAAAGGGGCTGTCCTCTAGTACCAGGCTCAGAAGCCCATTGTCCGGACCCACGAAATAGTGGCCATGGGCCAATACGGCCACCGGGCGGCGCGCGCTACCCACACCGGGATCGATGACGAACAGGTGCACCGTGCCTGCGGGGAAGTGCCTGTAGGCATGTCGCAGAATGAAGGCCCCGTGCAGAATGTCGTGCGCCCGGACCTGGTGAGAGAGGTCCACAAGGCGCACATCCGGGGCGCGAGAGAGGATTTCCCCCTTCATCGCGCCCACAAAGTAGTCCTGTTCTCCGAAGTCGGTAAGCAGGGTGATGATGCCGGAGGGTCGCATAGTCTGCTACAGCGTCACGGCAGGAGCCCTGCAAAGGTACGGATTCTGTGCCATACCCGGGTACCGGGATTATTCAGAAGCGAGGGTGTGCGCGGGCAGGCCGGTCCGGCGTATCGACGGGGACCAGAGCGGCGCTCAGAAAGCAACCGCCGCCGCTTGAGCGCACGTGCACGGAACGGATCCTTCCCTCCGGGATCGAGGCCTCTCGGCCCCACAGAGGGGCTCAAGAAAGGCAGGGATGCCTTTGCCCGCCGAAAGCCCGGATTGCCTTCAGGGGGTGCCTGCAGGGGCATGAGCGGATATCCGCGGTTGCTAATCGACCCGGCAGAGCTACCTACAGGCCACCTGGAGGATTTCCGGGCCTTCAGCGCAGGTAGAGCACTTTGCGTTCGGCTACCTGACCTGAACGGGTCTGCAGGCGAACCACATACAGTCCCGGGGCTACGGGAGGAAACCGGTAGCGCAGCTGATGGGTCCCGGCTTCGTAGTGATCGTCACCTAGAACGGCGATTTGCCTTCCCAGCGTATCATACAAAATCAGGCGTACCTGATCGGCTCGGCTGAGCCCAAAACGCAACGTGAGCACATCGCGTGTCGGGTTGGGGAAAAGGACAAAAGCGAAATCGGGCGCCGCAGAGGGGTCCGGAGAGCTGGCCGGAACGAGGGGAACAAGTTCTTGCACGTCGCTGTAGAGCGATTGTCCCGGCACGATCTCGATGCGAATCCGATAGTACGTTCGCCCCTTTTGCCGTATGCGATCCCGGTACTCTCCTTCGGAACGGAAGTCGGTGCGAAACAGGGCGGAGAAAGGCTCTCCATCGAACGCGCGTTCCAGAACCAGATACCGATACCGGCTGTCCGGAGGAATCCGCCAGCGCACAAGCGCGCTTGTATCGCTGAGCGCGCTTGCCTGCAGCACGATCTGGGCGGGAGCGGGAAGCCCGATGACCTCGACAGCGCCCAGATCTGGCGCGGTGCCATAGAAGGCCAGCCCCACATAGGTGCCCGCATCGATGGCCGGGCTGTTGGGGGGAGGTTCGAAGGCGCTCTGCCATTCACAGAGGCTCTGGCGGCCCTCCAGCAAGGGGCGAAGCAGGGGGTCGGCGTAGCGGCTGTGGGCATCCTGTCCGCTCATCTGCCGGTAGGCTTCCCAGCCGAGCTCTGTATCGTGCCAGCGCACCGGGGCCCCGCCATCTGTGCGCCACCAGAGGTTATAGTCGGCCTCCAGGCCCTGGCGTGCTTCCCCGTAAACCTTCAGGGCCGGGGTTTGGGACAGGCTCACCCCCATGCAGTTGGTCAGGCGCACCCGCGTGGGCGCTCCGTCTCCGGGTATGTCGTTGAGGAACCAGCCAGAGGCGAATTCCTCCATCAGAGCGGGCAGGCGGGTATTATTCCCCCAGGAGGTGCAGTGCAGATAGGTGATCTCCTCGGCATCGAGGGCCTGAAATCCGGCCGATAGGTTGTCGAAAGCGATACAGCGCACATACTGAATGCGCCGGCTCATCCGATCGGCGAAAAATCCCCAGGCGCCGTATCGGGTGGATATTGCCGGATCGCGTCCGATCCCGTTGGAGAAGGATACGCAATCCGTATAGGTGACATCTTCCACCCCCTCGAAAGTCGAAAAGCCCGACTCATCGTCTCGCTGCAGGGCATTGTGATGGGCGATGGCGCGCACAATGCGGGCCCTGCGCGTACGCACCAGATTAATCCCTCCAGCGCCGGCATAGCTGACTTGCACCTCTTCGAGTAGCACGTCCTCCGCATTGCGGATCAGGATGCCCACGTCGCGGGTCCGGGTCACGGTTACCCGCCGGAGTGTAATGCCCACATGGCGGCGGCCCTCCTCGGCCTGTAGGAGCACGCCGCGCAGGCCCACATCCCGGATCCATACGTTCTCCATGACCAGACCCTGCTGGCCTTCATAGGCCCAGACGAAACCGTCGCTGTGGCTTTTTTCGATGATCAGGTTACGAAATGTCCAGTAGCTCGATCGCCAGATCAGTACCGTTCCCCGGTTGTTGTCGTATGTATTCGGGCCGTTGCCCCCGCGCAGCACGAGGTTTTCGATCACGATATGGTGTCGGTATCCGCCGTCGCTGACGACGGATTCCCGGTTGTCGTACTCGATGCGTTTTTCTGCCGGATGCCGATCATCTCGGGTGCGCACGTAGAGATAGCCGTTCTGGTAGGCCCACTGACCCGGAGCGGTGATGGATCCGGGGCCGGATCGCCGTTCCAGGAACTCGTCGTCTTCGAGCACCTGCCGGGGCTCCCATCCCGCGTAGGCCTGAGGAAGCCGGCAGCGGTAGATGCGCCCCTGATAGAGTTGCCATCCCGAAGCGAGGTCAAATGACGTTATGATCGCCTCGCCCAACTGCCGGGCCCGAAACGTGATGGGCGCGCCCGGGAGCCCGCTCTGGCGGGGAAAGAGCACTTCGCGGTATATGCCCGGCAGGAGGATGACCGTATCGCCCGGACCGGCCACGGTGGCCGCCTTGCCCAGCGTGCGGAAGGCCCGATCCGGGCTCAGGCCATCGGCGCCATCGTCCCCGCTCGGGCTGACATAGTAAGTCGCCTGCGCCCACAGAAGCAGGGGGGCAAACAGCGCGGCCAGAAAAAAAATGAGTCTCATGCCCGCTAGGATGCGTATCATTCTGGTACCTCCGAACGCCCCGAGTACGTGCGCCAAGGGGGCCTGCGAGGTTTGCCAGCAGGCCGCGCAGGAGAGAGCAAACCCCGGACCAGCCGGGCTGGTAAGGGGATCGTTACAACTTTTGAGGGAACAGAGGTTTTTTCTTCATTCGGAGGTGAAAAAACGAGCGAGGATGAGGCTATGCGGAGCAGACCCGCAGGTGCGCTTCTTCTTTCGGGAGGGGTGCTTCTCTTCTCTGCCTCATGGGCCCTTGGGGGTACGGAGCGCTGGCAACAGCGCGTACGCTATGAGATGGAGGTGACGCTCGATCCGGCCACACATCGGATGCGGGGCTGGCAGCGGCTCCTGTACTACAACCATTCACCCGATACCCTGCGTCGGGTCTTCTATCATCTTTACTTCAACGCCTTTCAGCCCGGCAGCATGATGGATGTGCGAAACCGAAACATCGCCGATCCGGACGCGCGTCTGGCACGCATCCGACATCTCCGGCCCCCTGAATACGGCTGGCATCGCGTTCAGGAGCTGAGGCAGGATGGAACCCCGGTGCGCTGGCGCGTTATGGAGACCATCCTGGAAGTGGAGCTGGCCCGTCCGCTCCCCCCGGGGGATTCGACCCTGCTTCAGATGCGCTTTGAAAGCCAGATTCCGGTGCAGATCCGCCGGAGCGGGCGCATGAACGCCGAGGGGGTCGATTACTCGATGGCGCAATGGTATCCGAAGCTCGTCGCCTATGATCAGGATGGATGGCATCCGGACCCTTACGTGGGCAGGGAATTCTATGGCGTCTGGGGCGATTTCGACGTGCGGATTCGCCTTCCGGCCCATTACGTGGTCGGGGCCACGGGAGTACTGCAGAACCCTACTGAGGTTGGGCACGGATACGCCGGCGACCCGAGCATAGACAATCGGCCCCGCAGCCCGCAGGATACGCTGAGCTGGCATTTCGTGGCCCGCAACGTGCATGATTTCGCCTGGGTCGCCGATCCGGATTACCGGCATGAACTCATCCCCGGTCCGGACGGGATCCGGATTCACCTGCTCTATTTGCCTGACGTGGCCGCACGCTGGCGCATGATGCGCCACTGGGTGCCCCGAATTCTGGAATACTGCATCCGGACCTACGGGCCGTATCCGTATTCCGATTTCACGGTCGCGCAGGCCGGCGATGGGGGTATGGAGTATCCGAACATCATCTTCATCACGGGTCGCCGTAGCCCGATGAGCCTGCTCAGTGTGACCGCGCACGAGGTGGCTCATAATTGGTTCTACGGACTGCTGGCCAATAACGAAAGCCAGGAGGCCTGGCTCGATGAGGGGTTTACAAGCTGGGCCACACAGGAGATCATAGCCTACGTGCTTGGGCGCAGCCCGGATCATACGGGGTCGTATCTCTCCTACCTGCGCACGGCCCTGAGCGGACTCGAAGAGCCCGTGGCGTTGCACAGCGATCACTTCGCCACGCACACGGCCTATACCACAGCGGTCTATGCCAAGGGGGCGATGATCCTCGAAGGGCTCCGGGCCGTCATCGGGGAGGAAGCGCACCGGCAGCTAATGCGGCGCTATTATGAGACTTGGCGTTTCCGGAATCCAACGGCGCGTGATTTTGCCCGCCTGGCCGAACAGGTAAGCGGTATGGAGCTGGACTGGTATTTCACCCAGTGGCTCTATACGACGCGCCGACTGGACTACGGGATCGAACGCCTGCGCACCAGTCCGCTTCCCGATGGCCGGTGGGCTGTGGAGCTCAGGTTGCGCAATCGGGATCTGGCCATTGCGCCGGTGGATGTGGCCCTGTATCTGGAAAACGGGCAGATCGAACGCGTTCATATTCCTCAGCTCATCCAGTGGGGGCATCGCCCCTTGAGCCCGACGGAACGTCTGGGCGCCCCATGGCGGTGGACAGATCCCGTCTACACATACCGGGATACGCTGCCGGCCCGGGTGCGGCGCGTGGAGCTCGATCCCGAGATGCGGCTTCCTGACTACAACCGGCTCAATAACGTGCGCGGCCGACCCGCTCCGGTGCGTATTTCCCTGTTGCGCCCTGTGGAGCCGGACTGGCGCTCCTATCATGTGGCCTGGCGTCCGGCGCTCTGGTACAGCACCCATACAGGCCTGCGTCTGGGGCTGGATCTGGACGGAGCTTACCTGTTCGGGGATCGGGCCCTGGGGGCCACGGCTTGGCTGGTCTCCGGTCCGTTTGAGCGGATCCGTCCGTATCTGGAGGGGCGCCTGCAGGCGAGCCGGCAGATGAGTCCGCAGACACAGCTGTCCTTTTCCGCCGCCCGGCTCTGGGGGATCAGCCAGATGCGCGCGATGCTGCGCCTGCGCCCCTCCGTGCTACCGACCCCGTGGACGCGTTTTCTTGAGCTGGAGGTGACCTATCAGGGCGCCGGATCTTCTCGCTTCCGGGGGCCCGGTTTCCAGTGGGACCGAGAAGAGGAGCTCACGCTTGCCCTCTCTTTAGGGCAACGGCAGGCCCGGGGAGGGGAAGGCGGACTACGGCTGGAGGGGTCCAATTCCGGTCTGCGCCTGTTGCTGTGGCGGCAGTGGGTTCGCAGCTGGGGAAAAGGACAGCTCACGGGCCGTCTCTTTTTCGGGTCCGCTCAGGTGGGAATAGCCGCCCAGAAGCGCTTCCAAATGGGTATGGGCACCTCGGAGTCCCAGTGGCGCACGCCCGCTTACGCCTATCTGTCCAACGCGCTCGCCTCCGCGCTCGGGGACGTATACCTGCCCGTGGACGGATACGGACCGGTTGCTCGGGGGGCAGATCGAATGCGCAGCGGCACCCATCGGCTCAGCGGGGCGATCCTCTACAGCCTGCCCGTGGGGACGAGCTCCTTGTGGCGTCCTATGCGGCTGGAGCTGCTGGGGGCTGCCGGCATGCTCTGGGATGGAGCCTGGCGGGATCGGCCCCGCTCGCTTTCGGCCTGGCACGCAGAGGTGGCCGTTGGGATAAGCTATCGCCTGCACGAGCTTGCCGGACTGGAGCGCTGGGTGGCCCAGTCCGATCTATTGCGGACTCTGGAATGCTCGGTGCATCTGCCCCTGCTGGCGGGACGACTAAAAGAGCCCATCCTCCGGATCCAGCGGCCCTATGTGGGTCTGCGGGTGGCGCCCTGGTAGGGCGGCTAGCAGAGGCGGCCGATGAGGCCCATCATGCGGCCCGTTTGGCCCTTCTGGGCGCGGAAGGAGAAAAACCGGCCCGGATCGTCGGCCGTGCACAGCGGGGAGACCTCTATGCGGGCGCTGTGCAGACCAAGCGCGATCAACTGCCGACGGAGTGCCTCTTTAAGATCCACGTGGGGGCGGCCCTGGGGGCCAGGGTGGACGACCGGTGGGGGAAAGTGTTCGGCTACCTCTGGGCCTACCTCGAAGTGGCATGTGCCGATCGCTGGGCTGACGTAGGCCCGGATGCGGTCCGGGCGAGCGCCCAGGCGACGCATGGTCTCCACGGTGCGGCGCAGAATACCCGAAACCGCTCCGCGCCACCCGGCGTGTGCGGCGCCCACGACCCCCGCTTCTGGATCGGCCAGGAGCACGGCGGCGCAATCGGCCACGGTCACGGCCAGCAGGATACCGGGCCGGTCTGTGACCAGTCCGTCTACCCCGGATACATGGCCAGGCTCGCGCACAATCGCCACCTCGGCGCCGTGCACCTGTCCGGCCGTAGCCCATCGATCTGGGAAGAGGCCCAGCTCATGACCCACGCGGCGGCGGTTTTCCTGAACGCAGGCGGGATCGTCGCCCGTGCTCAGGCCCAGGTTCAGCGTGGCAAACGGGGGCCTGCTGACCCCGCCCTGCCGCGTGCTGAAGGCAGCCACGTATCCCTCCAGTCCGGCGAAGACATCGGGACGCAGCAGTTCCAGGCTCACAGCACCTCCTCAAGAGCCTGTTGCACGATCTGTAGCGGCATCTCCCGTCCGGTCCAGAGCCGGTAGGCGGCCGCGGCCTGATAGAGGAGCATGGGCAGCCCATCGATCGTGATCAGTCCCCGGAGGGAGGCTTCCTTGAGCCATCGGGTGGGCCGGGGTCGATAGACGAGGTCAAAGGCGACCTGTCCGGGTCGATATGCGGAGGAATCCGGCCACGGCAGGGCCTCTCCATGGGGTTCCATGCCCAAGGGTGTGGTGTTGACAAGGAGCTGAGCCCGGCGCACGGCTTCGGCGGCTTTCCGGGCAGAGTCCGGTACGCTCCAGCACACCTCTGCCCTGAGGGAGCGAAACTGCGCTACCAGCGCATGGGCCCGCTCCGGCCGGCGCGCCAGGATCGTGATGCGGCGCATCCGGTACGTGGTAAGAAGCCCGTAGACGACGGCGCGCGCAGCCCCTCCGGCACCGAATACGACGGCTGTTCCTGCCTCGATACGCTCCGCCTCAGGCTCCAGGGCCCTGATGAACCCCACTACGTCGGTGTTTTCCGCCCACCATCGCTCCCCGTCGCGCACGATCGTATTGGCCGCGCCCACGGCGCGCACAGTATCGGAGAGCTCGTCCATCCAGGGCAGGACGGCTTCCTTATAAGGAAGGGTCACGTTCGCGCCTAGAAAATCCATCGCCCGGAGGCCCAGAAGAACGGCCGGAAGCCGATTCGGATCCGGTACATCGAGGGCCAGGTACTGGTAGGGCAATCCATCGTGGGCGAAGGCGCGATTATGAATGAGAGGGGAAAGGGAGTGGGCGACGGGATGTCCGATGAGCGCCACGTATCGAATCATGTTCCCGGACCGGCTAGCGGAGTCCGGCAAGATATTCCATGATCGCGGGAAAGGCGCGCCCCAGCTCCTCGCCCAATGCGGGGTCCAGCTCTATAGCCGTCTGCAGGGCCTGGAGGCTTTCCCGGTGGCGGCCCAGGTTGTACAGCGCTCGGGCGCGCTGATAATACGCCTGCGCCCACCGGGGCCGATACCGCAACGCCTGATCGAAGGCGTAGAGGCCCTCCTCGAAGCGGCCCACTTCCAGGAGGGTATCCCCGTAATCGTACCAGGCCTCCGCGTTCTGCTCATCGAGCCGCAATACGATGCTATAGCTCGAGAGGGCCTCTTCGAGCATGCCCAGGTTGTACTCTGTATCGGCGCGGGCATACCAGTATTCGGCGTTGTAGGGATCCAGCTCGACGGCCTGGAGGAAGTGCTGCAGGGCGGATTCGTAATCCTCCAGCGCGTCGTAGCAGAGACCCGTGTTGTAGTGCGTTTCCGGGTGTTCCGCGTTCAGCTCCAGGGCCCTGTGGTAATATCGGATGGCCTCCGCGGGGTTGCCTAGCTCCTGATGGCAGAGCCCTAGGTTGAAGAGGGTGCCGAATTCTTCTCCCTCCAGGTGCAGGACTTCGTGGAAGGCCTCTAAAGCCTCCTGGAACCGACCCAGCTGCATGAGCACATGTCCGCGGTTGAAGTGCGCGGCGGCGAAGGCGGGATCGATAGCCAGGGCCATGTCGTAGCTGGAGAGGGCCTCCTCTGGACGCTCCATCTGGCCGAGCACAACCCCTCGGTTGTACCAGGCATTGGCCGCGTAGGGATATTCATCCAGATGCCGCTCATATGCCTGCAGGGCTTCTTCCAGCCGCCCGAGGGCTTCATAGCAGTAGCCCAGCTCGTACCAGATATCCCGATATCGAGGGTTGCGCGAAGCGCAGGCCTCCAGCAGGGGAAGCGCCTCTTCGTAACGTTCCTGCCTTTCGAGCAAGAGGGCCAGGTTGAAGGAGGCATCTTCATCCCACGGGTTGTATTTGAGCACCTCGCGGAAGGCCTCCTCGGCCTCCTGGGATCGTCCCAGGCCGTCGAGGGCCAGGCCCCGGTGCAGGAGCAACTCGCTGTCTGTGGGGTTGAGACGGCGCGCCTGCTCCAAGCTCTCGAGCGCCTCTTCGAAGCGGCCCTGGTGGTTTAGCGCCACGCCGCGCCGGATGAGATAGTCGGAGTTGAACGGATACTGTTCGATGAGGCGGTCCAGAATACGGAGCGCCTCCTCATAGCGTTCCTGTTCCAGATAATAGCTGGCCGCCTCCTCCAGCACATCCGAATCCACATATCCCCCGTTGTCCTCCAGAAGGCGCTCAAAATGCGCGCTCCCGTCGCCGTGGGGGGGATATTCCGGATCATCCCCGAAGAGGTAGTCGTACCAGCTCATGGTCTTGCGCAGGTCGTTTGCGTTCCTGAAAGTACGATACACGGGGCTGAAGCACAAGGGATATGCCAGCGTTTTCCCCGCTCCTTACCACCCCACACAACCCCGGAGCGGGGAAAGCAGTTCCCCAATGCGCACTGGCCCCGCTCGGCCAGAGGTCGTATTTTTCCCGCCGGAGTAGATATGCGAATCGTTTCGCTGTTGCCGAGCGCTACGGAGATCGTCTGCGCCCTGGGGCTGGAGTCTGAACTCGTCGGCCGCAGTCATGCATGTGACTGGCCGCCCGGGATTGGCGAGCTTCCGGCGCTGACCTATAGCACCATAGCCGCGCCGGATGAGCCGCTTACACCCCGGGAGATCGACCGGCGCGTATCGGATGCCCTGCGGGAGGGGCGTAGCCTCTACGGGCTGGATCTGGAGCGCCTGCTTGCCCTGCGGCCCGATGTGATTATCACGCAGGCCCTCTGCGATGTGTGCGCCGTCTCCCAGGAAACGCTCGAGCATGCCCTCGGGCATCTGGCCCGAAAGGGGGAGGTCCAGTTGCTGTCTTTGGAGCCGGTGGACCTGCAGGGGATCTGGAGGTCCATCGAGAGGGTGGCCGATCTGCTGGGGGTGGCAGATCGGGCCCGAATGCTGCTGCAGGGCATCTTCGGACGCTTGGAGCGTCTGCGCTGTGCGCTGCAGGGGATAGCCCATCGCCCCCGTGTGGTGGCGCTGGAGTGGCTTGATCCCCCCTTTGCTCCGGGACATTGGGTGCCGGAGCAGATTCTGCTGGCCGGAGGGGAATGTCTGCTGGGCAGGGCCGGGGAGCCTTCGTATCGGACGGACTGGGAGACCATTCAAGAGGCCCGCCCGGAGGTTTTGCTCCTCATGCCCTGCGGCTATAGCTTGCAGGAGGTGCTGGCCGAAGCCCGTAGTCTGCTCCCTCGGCTCTGCGATCTGGGACAAGTTTCCGTCTGGGCGCTGGAGGCCAACGCCTATTTCAGTCGTCCGGGACCCCGGGTGGTCGAAGGCATCGAACTGCTGGCGCAGGTGCTCCATCCGGAGCGCTTCGGGGAGCCAGATTCATCCAGAGCCCGTCTGCTCAACCCCATAGCTATAGGAATGCCGCCATGAAGCGCATCTGCATCAGCGTCGCTCTATTGTTTGTTCTCTGGGGCGAGCTCCCCGCCCAGGATGCCGCGCACCGGCGTCTGCTCGAAAGCCCACGGCATCATGAATGGATCGAGGTGCGCTACGACGGGCGCGCCGTGCAGGCCTATGTGGTCTATCCGGAACGACCCGATCCCGCCCCGGTGGTGCTGGTCATTCACGAAAACCGGGGGCTTACGGACTGGGTGCGTTCTGTCGCAGATCGCCTGGCGGAGGCCGGATATTTGGCCGTGGCCCCGGATCTGCTCTCCGGCATGGCTCCCGGTGGAGGGGGAACACGGGATTTCCCGGATGAAGATGCCGCTCGGGAGGCCATTTACCGGCTTTCCCCAGAACAGGTGCTGGCCGATCTCCGGGCCGTAGCGGATCGAGTGCGGAGGCTTGCCGCCTCCGATGGCCGGTTAAGCGTGGCTGGCTTCTGCTGGGGCGGCACACAGGCCTTCCGCTTTGCCACGGCGTATCCGGAGCTGCAGGCGGCCTTTGTGTTCTATGGCACGGCGCCGGAGGATTCCGCCGCGCTGGTCCGCATCCGGTGCCCGGTGTACGCCTTCTACGGCGGGGCCGATGCCCGGGTAAACGCCACCGTGCCGGCCACGGCCCGGATTCTGCAGAGGGCTGGCAGGCATTTCGAGCCCGTTACCTACGAGGGGGCCGGACATGCCTTCATGCGCACCGGTGAGGGTCCAGCGGCCTCGGAGGCCAATCGTCGCGCCCGGGAGGCGGCCTGGGCGCGCTGGCTGAAGCTCCTGGAGACGCATTCCCGGAGGGAAAGATGATCGTCGTTGCCCGTTTCGTGGGGATGGCGGGGGCGCTCTTTGTAGCCCTCTCCCTGTGGGCGCAACCTGCGGCTTCCCCGTATTTTCCCCCCGCGTGGCCTGAGCCCTGGGCCAGACGGGCTCCGGAGGAGCTGGGTTTTGACCCCGGAAAACTCCAGGAAGCCATCGCCTTCGCCCGAGAACAGGAATCCCCCGCGCCCCGGGATCTGGAGCTGGCCCACTACCAGAGCTTTGGCCGGGAACCCTTTGGAGATCCCATCGGTCCGCTGAGCGTGCGCGGGGAGCAGACGGGTATCATCGTGCGACACGGCTATATCGTGGCCGAATGGGGGGAGCCCGACCGGGTGGATATGACCTTCAGCGTGACCAAAAGCTTCCTGTCCACGGTCGTGGGGCTGGCTTTCGATCGCGGGCTCATCCGGAGCCTGGATGATCCCGTATGGCAGTATGTGGGGCCTATCTGGGTGTGGGAGCCCCATATGCGCTGGGCCTCGGCCGAACGATTGGGACAGATGAAGCTGCTGGACCTCTTCGCCACCCCACATAATCGGAAGATCACGTGGGATCACCTGCTGCGTCAGACCAGCGACTGGGAGGGCACCCTATGGGGGAAACCGGACTGGGCCGACCGACCGGACCCGAACCCGAGTGCCTGGACAACGCGCCCCCGTCATGAGCCGGGCACGGTGTACGAATACAACGACGTGCGCGTCAATGTGCTCGCCCTGGCCGCTTTGAGCCTCTGGCGCAGGCCACTGCCGGAGGTGCTCCGGGAGCTGGTCATGGATCCCATCGGGGCTTCCCCTACCTGGCGCTGGTATGGGTATGAAAACTCCTGGGTCGTGCTCGATGGCCGTCTGGTGCAATCCGTCTCCGGAGGCGGGCACTGGGGCGGGGGAATGTTCATCTCGGCTCGCGATATGGCTCGTTTCGGATACCTTCTGCTCCGCAACGGCCGCTGGAGGGATCGGCAGGTGCTCTCCCGGCGCTGGATTGAACTCGCCCGCACGCCCACTGCGGTTCAGCCTACCTACGGGTTCATGAACTGGTTTCTCAACACGGAACGCCGGCTCTATCCGAGCGCGCCGGAGGGGGCGTTCGCCCATCTGGGCAACGGGGCCAATGTGATCTACGTGGACCCGGAGCACGATCTGGTGGTCGTGCTGCGCTGGATCCGCAGCGATCAGGTTGATGCCTTTCTGCGCCGGTTGCTGGAGGCATTGCGCCGCAAACCTTCGGCTCAGTAAACCACTCTTTTGCGGGGCCTGTGGGCCCGCAGATCAAGCCGATGGGAACACCAGGAAGCCTCTTCGTGGATGTTCGTAGCCAGCAATACGATGTGACCACCGGAGGCCTCCTCTTCAAGGATCTGGCGGACTTGCCGCACGCCCGCTTCATCCAGGTTCGAGGTGGGCTCATCGAGCAACAGCAGGCTCGGCTCTGTTACAAGGGCGGCGGCCAGGCGAACGCGTTGCTTCATGCCCGAGGAGTAGGTCCGCAGGGGCTCCTGCCACCAGGTCCGAGCAAGCCCCACGCGCTCCAGGACAGCCGCCAGACGATCAGGTTCCGGCCTCTGCCCCCGAAGCGCCAGGACCCAGTACAGGTTCTCGTAGGCGGAGAATTCCTCATACAGATTGGCGTACGGGGCCACAAGGCCGATCCAGGGCAGGATGGCTGAACGGGAAAAGGCGCGTTCTCCTCGTATGTAGCGCACCTCTCCCCAAGTGGGCTCCAGCAACCCTCCCAGGATCCGGAGCAGGGTGGACTTGCCCGATCCGTTGGGCCCCAGAATGCCCCATATCTGGCCGGAGCGGCATTCCAGGGTTACGCCCTCGAAGACGGGCCTCAGCCCGAAGGCATGTCCTACTTCTTGGGCCCGCAGATGATGCTCCATGACGGGGCCAAACATACACCCTTCCCCTGCGCGGCGCAACGGCCCGGGAGGCCGCAGGGGTGGGCATGGCTAGGCCGAAAGTGCCGACCCGTGTTCCTCGGCCAGATGCTCCCCGCGCAGATAGGCGGCCACAACCCGGGCGATCCGCTCTGCGGCTCGGCCGTCCCCGTAGGCCAGACAGGGACGGGCCATGGCCCGGTAGCGGGCCGAATCGAGGAGTAGTTCCTCGGTCTCGATGATGATCTTCCGGGGAGCTGTACCCACCAGCCTGGCTACGCCGGCCTGCACGCCCTCGGGGCGTTCGGTGGTATGGCGCAGCACCAGAATCGGCTTGCCCAGATAGGCCGCCTCCTCCTGCAGTCCGCCGGAATCCGTCAGCACCAGATGCGCCTGCGCAAGCAGGCGTACCATCTCCGGATACGGGACGGCAGGGCGAAGCTCGATGTTCTCTATCCCACCCAGCCACCTGTGGAGCTCCTCACGCAACAGGGGGTTGGGATGCAGAGGGAAGACGAAGCGCACTTTCGGATGACGCAGGGCCAGCCACCGCAGGGCGCGCGCGATGCGCCGCATGCCCTGGCCCCAGTTCTCCCGGCGATGGGCGGTGATGAGCACCATCGGAGTCCGGGGCCGGGGGATCGGGCCCAGGCGCTCGAGCATGTAGCGAAGGGCGTCGATGGCCGTATTCCCCGTCAGCCAGATCTGGTTCTGGGGGATACCCTCGCGAAGCAGGTTCAGTACGGCCTGTTGCGTGGGGGCGAAATGCAGGCTGCTGGTTTCGGAGAGCAGTTTGCGATTGACCTCTTCCGGAAACGGCTCCCAGCGGTTGTGCGTGCGCAGGCCCGCCTCCACGTGCGCGACCGGGATGCCCTCATAGAAAGCCGCCAGTCCGGCCAGCGCGGCCGTGGTCGTATCCCCCTGCACCATGACCATATCCGGGTCGAGGCGGACAAAGAGCCGGGCCAGCTCGCGCATCATCTCGCCTCCGAAGGCGGCCAGACCCGGATCGCGACGCCGAAGCTTGAGCGTGTGGTCGATGTGAATCCCGAAAAAGGGCAGCAGGGGAGAGACCAGGTCCCGGTGTTGGCCACTGAAGCAGACGATGGGCTTGAGGTCAGGATGTTGCTCGAGGGCCTGGATTACGGGGCCGAGTTTGATGACCTCTGGACGTGTGCCCAGGATGATAAGTACCCGCCTCATGCCATCGCCTCCGCCCGAAGCTGCTCGCGTATTCGCGACAGTTGTACGGTCGGCAGCTCGCTCAAGGGCACGATCCGGTAGGCGCCCAGCTCCTCGGTCAGCACCCGACGGGCTTCCTGGAGCTTGTACTGCAGGGGCAGTCGCATGCCCGGATGCGGCAGCAGACGCCTGTCTATGGGATCGGTATCCGCACCCAGAAAGTCCACCGCGTGGAAAACATATGTCACGTATCCGGTTTGCCGGAGCCCGCCGCACATCCACCTCCAGAGGCTGCGGGGTAGCATCCAGCGGAGCGTGTGATAGAAGGGGATCCGCAGGGGGGTGAGCGTGCTCACGGGTAGCTCGAGGAAATCACCTCGGTCTGTGCGGACCAGGTAGGGCATACGCTGGCCGAAGGCCTGATTCCATAGCTTCCCCCATTCCCGCGGGGTTCCTTTCTGGCCCCGGCGCGCGATCTCGAACTGGGCCAACAGAAGCAGGGGGGAAGGATGGGCCGTGGCATCGTACCAGTAACCCGCCTCGGCGATCATGCCCATAAGGCGCTCGCTCAACTGCCAGGAGGGGCTCCGGAAGCCAAGTACAGGTTGGCCGGTCAACTGGCTCAGCACGGAGCGGGCGTAGACGATCTCATCGTAGAGGTGGGATTCGTTGAGCTGGGATATCTTGAAGGGATGGGTCAGGGAGTGGCAGGCTACTTCATGTCCCTGATGCATCAGCTCTCTGATGAGGTCCGGATACCGCAGTGCGTCCTCTACGACCACGAAAAAGGTCGCCCGTATGCCGAGCGCGCCGAACAGATCCAACATCCGGGGCAGGGCCCGCTCGTAGACCAGCCCGTCGTCCCGGATGCCCCAGTATCCATAGCCCTGCAGGTGGGTGGCTACGGTATCAACGTCCACGCTAAGCGCTGCGTACGGCTTCATAGGGTTCCCTCAATCCACGTTGGGCTTTGAAGTGGAGATCTTCGGCGATCTGTCGAGCCACTTTTTCGATCTGGCCGACCATGGCATTCCAGGAGGGGGGATCGGGATAGACCTGCGCCGGGGTGCTCAGATACAGCACGCCCGGGATCAATATGGTGGGGGGTTTGACGGCGGCGTATCCCAGCGTGTAGGCCGGTTCCACAAAGGGCGTCCGGAACAGCCGCATATCGGCGACATCTTCCTGACGCAGATCGGGGAAGAGGCGGCACAGGTCCTGCCAGTAGCGCTCCATGAGCAGGCCATCGCCCAGGTGCAGCCTTTCGTCCGAGGAGGGCAGGTAGTTCATCAGGTAGACGATGTGGTGGCCTCCGAGCTCTTCGGTCCGCCGCACATGGGTGGATTGTACGATACCCTGAAAGCGCACGCCGGAGCGCACAACGGGCATCCAGTAGTGGGGGATGAGGGAGCGTTTGAGCACGAGCACCAGGTTGATCACCCCCACGTGGGGGATCTCCGGCAGGCGCAGCAGTTCGGCCAGCCCCGGGCTATTGCGCAGCAGCCGGAGCGCGACCGGATACGGAACGGCCAGCAGAACGGCATCAAAGAGGCGCGTCTCCGTGGCGGTGTCCACGGATACCGTGCCGTTGGGATGCACCCAGATCCGCTCGACCGGCTGGTTGAAGCGAACCTGCCCTCCCATGCGGTGAATGTGCACGAGCAGGTGTCGAGTGATGACCTCATAGCCGCCGGCGATGTAGCCCTTGATCTCGCGCCCGGAGGCTTTCTCTCTGCGGAAACGATGTACGTACCAGGAAGCCGGGACTCCGGCCGCATACGTGGCGCCAAACTTGGCCTCCAGCAGGGGCCGGTACAGGAGCGCGGTGGTGCGTTTACCAAAAACGCGTGCTAACCACTCCAGAGCCGGCACGGTCTCGAGCGCTTCCTCTGAGGCAAAGCGGGCATACAAAGCCCCCAGTCCGATGCGGATGCGATCCGGAAGGGGCAGGGGGGAGAAGCGCAGCAAGTCCACAGCCCGGTTGAACGGATACATCTGTCCGTCCACCATGAAGCCCATGGAGACCTCGCGCCAGTAGACCCTCTCCAGAAGGCCGAGTTCTTCGAGCAAGCCGAGCAGGGGCGCATCGGAGGGGATCATGCAGTGATAGAAGCGCTCTATAGAAGCGCCCTGGAAGGTGAAATCCGCTCCCAGCCCTCCTGCTGTGGGGGCGCGCTCGAAGACGGTCACCTGATGTCCTTCCTGCAGTAATCGATAGGCGCCGGTAAGCCCCGAAATACCGGCTCCGACTATAGCCACGCGCATAGGGAAACTCCTTCGATCCAGATGGGCATATAACCGGTGGTCCGGGAAAGCCAGACTGCGGGTCGTCGAAAGCGGCCGAGCAACCGGAGATACTCCCGGACGGTGCGCAGCAGGCGCATTTTGCTGCGTCCCGGCTTGCGATCGTAGCGCAGTCGCAAGGGAACTTCCCGAACGCGCGGTCGGAGCGCCCGCAGCTTGAGCAGCAGCTCTGTGGCGCAGGCGAAGCCCGGAGCCTCCATAAGCCGTTCCCCCCATATCCGATACGCTTGCTGAATGAGCTCGGCCCGATAGGCGCGGAATCCACAGGTATAATCCCGCACCCCGGGTATGGGGGTCAGCAACGAAAACATCCACCGGGCTCCGTAGCTGAGCAGGCGCCGATACCACGGAACCCCGGTGCTACGGGAGCCCGCCCGGTATCGGGAGGCGATGACGATATCGGCCCCCTCCGCAAGAGCCTGTTGCATCTGCTCCAGCAGGGCGGGATCGTGCGTGTCGTCGGCGTCCATGGTCAGGATGACATCCTCGGCTCTGGCAGTATGGGCCAGATACCGGAATCCCGTGCGAAGCGCTGCCCCAAGCCCCCGGTTTTCCCCGTGCTCCAGGACCGTAACTCCGGAAAACGAACGGGCCACCTCGGCGGTGCGGTCCGTGGATCCGTCGTCTACCACCACAATCCGCACCTCCGGGTCGGCCTGCTGAAGCCGGGGGATGAGCCGACGCAGGGCGGGTTCCTCGTTATAGGCGGGAAGCAGCACAAACGTGGCCATGTAGAGCTCGAACTTTTCTCCTGGTCCGCCCTGTAGTCGGACAAAGGGGATGCCATCGTACAGAACCCTCCGAAAAAGCCCGATTTTCGGGATTTCGGCGGGATCGGCTTTCAGTTTGAGACTCCTATCCGAGACAGGTCCGGTTGCTCAGGCCGGAAGGCCGGTGCTATTTTGCGGGGTGCAGTGCGGGATCAAAGGGCTATGTCGCTACATCCGGATTATGAGGCGGTAATCGGTCTGGAGGTACATGCCCAGCTGCTGACCGAAAGCAAGGTCTTCTGCTCCTGTTCGACGGCCTTCGGTGAGGCCCCGAATACGAACGTCTGCCCCATCTGTCTAGGTCATCCCGGGGTGCTGCCCGTGCTCAACGAAAAGGCCGTTGAGTTCGCGCTGCGCATGGGGTTGGCCACGCATTGCCGGATCGCGCCTCGGTCCTGGTTCGCCCGCAAAAACTACTTCTACCCCGACCTGCCCAAGGGATACCAGATCTCCCAATACGAAACCCCCCTCTGTTCGGAGGGCTGGGTAGAGATCGAGCTGGAGGACGGGACGCGCAAACGCATCGGTATCGTGCGTATTCATCTGGAAGAGGACGCCGGCAAAAGCCTGCACGATCAGGACCCGTACCATACGCTGGTAGACCTCAACCGCTGCGGGGTGCCGCTGATCGAGATCGTCAGCGCCCCCGATCTGCGCTCCCCACAGGAGGCGGTGGCCTATCTGATGAAGATCCGCCAGCTAGTGCGCTATCTGGGAATCTGCGATGGCAACATGGAGGAGGGCAGTCTGCGCTGTGATGCCAACGTCTCCGTGCGGAGGCGGGGAGAGGAGCGCCTGGGCACTAAAACCGAAATCAAAAACATGAACTCCTTCCGGTTTGTTGAACGGGCGCTGGCCTACGAGATCGAGCGGCAGATCAGGCTCCTGGAAGCCGGTCTGCCCGTGGTCCAGCAGACCCTGCTGTGGGATGCGCTCCGGATGGAGACCCGTCCCATGCGTACCAAGGAGCAGGCGCACGACTACCGGTACTTCCCGGAGCCGGATCTGGTCCCGATCCGGGTCACCGAGGACGTGCTCGAAGCCGTGCGCCGCACCCTGCCGGAGATGCCCGAGCAGCGTCGGGAGCGCTTTATGGCCCAGTATGGGCTTCCGGAATATGACGCCCGGATTTTGACCGAGACGCGCGAGCTGGCCGATTACTACGAGGCCACGGTGGCCCATACGAAGAATTACAAAGCGGCCAGCAACTGGATCATGACGCAAGTCTTGCGCGTGCTCAATGAGCGCTCCATGCCGATTACCGCTTTCCCCATCGAACCCGAGCGCCTGGCCGGACTCATCGCCCTGCGCGATCGGGATGTGCTCTCCAGTTCCGCCGCCCAGCGCATCTTCGAGGTCATGCTGGAGGATCGGAGGGATCCGGAAACGCTAGCCCGCGAGCTGAACCTGCTCCAGGTTTCCGATGATGCGGCCATCGAGCCGCTCGTAGAGGCCGTGCTGGACGAGCACCCGGCCGAGGTGCAGGCCTACCTGCGAGGGAAAACGGGCCTGCTGGGTTTCTTTATCGGGCAGGTCATGCGGGCCAGCCAGGGCAAGGCCAACCCACAGCGAACCCGGGAGCTGGTCCTGCGCAAGCTACAGGCTCGTGCCGAAATAGACGGGTCGGCCGCATGAGGCGAGCTTGTCTGTTTGTCCTGCTGATCCTCCCTTCCCTGGCCCGGGCTCAGGACAGGGGCGCCCTCGAGGTGCTCTTTCGGGGCCAGATCACGGTCGATACGACCGTGGACGAGACGCGCAATTACTGGGGTATTCAGCTCTGGGTGGTGCGTCCGGATTCGGCCCGCCTGGATACGCTGGGCTATGCGGTGACCGATTCCACCGGCCGTTTCAGCATGCGGATTCGTGTTCCGGTCCGAGGCCGGTATCCGCTCTGGATTGGCCGCTATGGGCAGGTGCTTGTGGAAGATGGGCTTGTGCTCGCCGCCGGGGATACGATCGAGCTCCGGGCCGTGTTGCCCCAGTACACCCAGAGCCGACGCATTCGGTCGCGTGAGAACACGGCCTGGATGGCCTTTGAGAACACGCGGATGCAGTACAACCAGCTCGTGCTTGAAGCCCTTCAAGACACCCTGGGGCGGACGCAGGAGCGCCTGAGGGGCTCTGTGGAGCTGTACGCCAGCATCCTGTGGAGCATCCGAGAGCAGTATCCGGGCACGCTGGCCGCCTCGGTGGCCGCGCTGGAGGCGCTTCGGATTCTGGCCAACTGGAATGATGAGCAGCTGCGGCGTCTGGCCGAGCAAATCCCGCCCGGGGCGCCGGAGTATGCCGCCGCCGTACAGGCGGCCTGGGGGGCCGAATTGCGCCTCCGCGGGCTGGAGGCGGCCCTGAGCTACCTGCAGGCGCATCTGCCCCGGCTCGGAGAGCGGGAGCAGGCCGGCTTGCTGATAAACATGATCCGAGCCCTGGCCGATAGCCACCGCGTTGCCCGGGCCCAGAGCCTGATAGCGGATTTTCGGTCCCGTTTCCCCCGCGAACAGGCCGCCCTGTCCTGGCTGGATCGGCTCGAATATGAACTCAAGCACCTGCAACCCGGCCAGCCCGCCCCCGCAGTGACGGGCCTGGATCGGGAGGGCAAACCCGTGCGCTGGGATGAACTGCGAGGGCGCTACGTGGTCCTGGAGTTCTGGCATACGCAGGCCCCGGGATATCTCAATGACCTGCCCTGGATCGATTCCCTTCTGGCCCGTTACGGAGATCGGCTCACCTGGATCAGCGTGGGCCTGGATGGGGATTCGCTCGACTATGCGGCGGTGTTTGAGGACAGGAGGATGCCCGGCAGACATCTCTATGAAGGTCAGGATGGCCAGGGGCCACTGGCTCGAGCCTATAACGTGCGGGCCCCGCTGACCCGGTTTCTCATCGATCCGGAAGGACGCCTACGAGCTCGTTTCGAGGGGGCCGGAGTGGAAGCGCTGCGCCGCCAGCTGGAATCCATGTTGCAAATCCAACAGACGGGAGTTCGACCATGATACGCTATTGCGGACTGCTTTTCCCCCTCCTGCTGAGCTCACTGCTCGCCTGCGGCACCGGCAGGATTTCTCCGGTCATCGAAGGCCGCTTCACCGGGGCGCTGCAGGGGCAGGCTTTTGATGTAACCCTGGTCCGTTTCGATCCGGATCGGCAGAAGCTCGATACGCTGGCGCAGACCCGCACGGATACGGTTGAGCATGCCTTCCGATTTGCGCTCCAGGACATCACCCCCGACCGCTACGTACTGCTTTTCTCCTATGGACCCATGCTGGTGGGCAATACATGGGTGATTCTGAAGCGCAACGAGACGGTTCGCCTGCAGATTCAGGTGCCCGAATTCACTGTGCAGGTCGAGGGGTCTCCGGAAAACGAGGCCTGGCAACGGCTGATGGGGCTGGTTTCCCTGGCCCAGCAGAGCCTTCTGCAGAAAGCCCAGGCCGATACGGCCGGATCCGGCATGCTGGAGGCCGAGGTGCTGGCACAGCGTCGGGCGTTTCTTTCCTTCGCCCGGGAATATAAGGATTTCGAGGCGGGTCGGGATGCGCGTCTGTATGCCGTGCTGGTGCTCTACCCGGCGCTTCCGGATTCGTTTCTCCAGGCGGCCCGGCGGGAACTGGAGTCCGACCACCCCAGCTATGGGGCCGTGCTGGAGAACGTGCGCATGGCGCTGGTCGAGCACAGGGAGCCCCGAGAGGCCCTGCAGTACTGGAAGTCTCTGGGCGAAGGCCTGAAGCGAGCCGGGCGCCCGGCCTCCCGGGCCGCCTTTGAATACCACCTGGCCTCCCTTTATGCCACCGCCGGGCGAATGGATTCGGCCCGGCTGGTGCTGCGCGGGCTTGTGGAGCGCTATCCCGATACCCGCTGGGCGCGTACGGCCGGCGATGTCCTCTATGAGCTGGAAAACCTCTCCGAGGGGGCGCAGGCGCCGGATTTCTCGGCTACGGACATGGAGGGGCGAGCGGTTTCGCTGACCCAGTTCCGGGGCAAGGTGGTGCTTCTGGACTTCTGGGCCACCTGGTGCCAGCCCTGCATAGAAGAGCTGCCCAACCTGAAGGCCGTCTGGCGCAAGTATCGGGACAAGGGGTTGGTGATCATCGGGATTTCGCTGGATGAGGATATCGAGGCCTGGAAGCGTTTCGTGCGTCGGGAGCAAATGGACTGGGTCCATATAGGCGGCGGATCTGGCTGGGAGGATCCCGTAGCTCGGCAGTATCGGGTGCAGGCCATCCCGGCCACGTTTCTGCTGGATCGGGAGGGGAAGATCATCGCCCGCAATCTGCGCGGGGCAGATCTGGAGCGCGCCGTAGCAGAAGCTCTCGGAGGTTCTTGATGCGCATTCCCCTGGTGGCCGGCAACTGGAAGATGCACACCGTGCGCCAGGAGGCCATCACCCTGGCCGAAGCAATCGCCCGGGCCGTCAGCGGGCTTTCGGCGGCCGTGGAGGTGACCCTCTGTCCCCCGTTTGTGTTTCTTGAGCCGGTACGTCAGGCGCTGGCCGATACCCCGGTGCAGCTGGGCGCCCAGAACGTGCATCCGGAGCCCGAAGGGGCCTTTACCGGCGAGATCTCCGTGCCCATGCTTGCGAGCGTGGGCTGTCGGTATGTCATCGTGGGGCATTCGGAGAGACGACAATATTTTGGGGAGACGGACGCCTGGATCGCCCGCAAGGTCCGGGCCGTCCTGCAGGGGGGGCTCCGGCCCATTCTATGCGTCGGCGAACGCCTGGAGGAGCGGCAGGCGGGCCGTGCCCGGCAGGTGGTGCAGGCCCAGCTGGAGGGGGCGCTGGATGGGCTCTCCGAGGAGGCGCTCCCGGAGCTGGTGATCGCCTATGAGCCCGTCTGGGCCATCGGAACCGGGCAGAACGCCACCCCGCAACAGGCCCAGGAGATGCACGGATTCATTCGGTCCTGGATGCGGGCCCGCTGGGGTTCGAAGGCCGATTCCGTGCGCCTGCTCTATGGAGGGAGCCTCAAGCCTGATAACGCCGCGGCATTGTTTCGGCAACCCGACGTAGACGGAGGGCTGGTCGGGGGGGCGAGTCTGAAGGCCTCTTCGTTTCTGGCCATCGTAGAGGCGGCTATCGGTGTTTCCAGCCAGGGAGGTGAGGCATGATACGAGCTGAGCTGTTGGAGATCCTGTGCTGTCCGGCCTGTGTGGGGGGCGGGGGCGGTCTGCTTGTGTTCTATCGGGAAAGCTGGCTTTTGTGCCGGGATTGTGGGCGCAAGTATCCTGTTCGTGATGGCATCCCCGTGATGCTTGTCGAAGAAGGGGAGCGCTGGCGCGCCGTAGAGCCCGAAGACCTTCCGGTGCCTCCTCCGGAACATTAGCGGAAATAGCTTTCCCGATCCAGGCTGCGGTACTGGATCGCCTCCGCCAGATGTTCGGTGGCTATTCTGTCTGATCCGGCCAGATCGGCGATCGTGCGGGCCACCTTCAGTATCCGATCGTAGGCCCGGGCCGAGAGGCCGAGCCGGGAGATGGCCCTCTTCATGAGCTCCTCTCCCTCCGAAGAGAGCGTGCAGAAGCGCCGCACCAGGCGCGTATCCATCTGCGCGTTCGTGTAGACGCCCGGCAGGTCGCGAAAGCGTTCCAGTTGCCGGATCCGAGCGGCCATGACGCGTTCCCGGATCGCCTCGGAGGGCTCCCCGTTCTGGCGGGAAGCTAGCTCTTCGTAGGGAACCGGACTGACCTCAATGTGCAGATCGAGGCGATCCAGAAGAGGGCCGGATATCCGAGCCAGGTAGCGCTGCACCTGGGCGGGTGTGCACGTGCAGGCCTTGCGCGGGTCTCCCAGGTGTCCGCAGGGACAGGGGTTCATGGCCGCGACAAGCATGAAATTGGCTGGATACTCGACGGCCATCCGGGCGCGGCTGAGCACGATCCGGCGCTCCTCCAGGGGTTGACGCAGAAGCTCCAAGACGGAACGATGGAATTCGGGCAGCTCGTCGAGAAACAGCACCCCGTTGTGCGCCAGGGAGATCTCTCCCGGCATGGGGATGGATCCCCCGCCCACCAGTCCGGCATCGGAGATGGTATGATGTGGAGCCCTAAAGGGGCGCAGGCCGATGAGCGCCGCCCCGGCGGGCAGTTTGCCCGCGATGGAGTGGATCTTCGTCGTCTCCAGCGCCTCCTCGAGCGTGAGCGGGGGAAGGATGGTGGGCAGGCGGCGCGCCAGGAGGGTTTTTCCGGATCCGGGTGGGCCGACCATGAGCACGTTGTGTGCGCCGGCGGCGGCCACCTCCAGGGCGCGTTTGACCGCCTGCTGGCCTCGCACATCGGCAAAATCTACCTCGTATTGCCGAACCTGCTGGAAGATCGCCTGCAGATCCACGCGCACCGGCTCCCGTTTCGCCTCGCCCCGCAGGTGGGCGATCACCTCTCCCAGGTTCCGGCAGGGAAAGACCTCCAGGCCGTCGACCACGGCGGCTTCGGCCGCGTTTGCCTCGGGCACGATGATCCGATGCGGGCCGTTGTGGCGCGCCGATACGGCCACAGGCAGGGCGCCCCGAATCGGCCTCAGGCTTCCGTCCAGGGATAGCTCCCCCAGAAAGACGTATTGGTTCGCCTCCTCTGGGGGCAGCAGCCCATCGGCGCTCAGAATGCCAACGGCAATGGGCAGGTCAAAAGCCGATCCCTCCTTGCGCAGATCAGCCGGAGCGAGGTTAATGACGATGTGACGCCGGGGAAACGAAAATCCGCTGTTCTTGATGGCCGCCCGCACCCGTTCCCGGCTCTCTTTGACCGCGTTATCCGGCAGGCCCACCACGGTCACGCCCGGCTGGCCCGTGGTCAGGTGCACCTCTACGCGCACAGGCAGCGCCTCTACCCCGTATACGGATCCGCTCCAGACCATCGCATACATGACCGCTTGCCCTCCCTGCCGATGGCACGGGAAGGACCTTGGACCGCACGCCAGGGTTACGTCTGCCTGGTGGTAGGGGCAGAGCGTTTTCCCTCAAGCCTGCCGCCTGTGTGTGCCCATCCGGAGCCGCTTTTCTGGCTCCGATTAGACCCTCCTATGGGGCGGTGGTGCCTGGAAGTGGGGCCGTTTCCGCTTGCCCTCGAGGGGAGGGGTGATGTAACTTTGTCCCGCACGCGGGAAACACCAGCCCTCATAAGAGAGGGCTGGTGTGCTTTTTTTGCCTCAAGAAGGAGTGCGCGCTATGAGCAAGCCGGTCTACCTGACCCGAGAGGGCTACGAGAAGCTCAAGCAGGAACTGCAGGAGCTACGCACACGGGGGCGGCAGGAGATCGCCCAGCGCATCGCGGAGGCCCGCTCCTATGGGGACCTGAGCGAGAACTCCGAATACGACGCGGCCAAGGAAGCGCAGAGCCATCTGGAGATGCGTATCGCCAAGCTGGAGGAGATTCTGCTCAATGCCCGCATCATCGAGGAGGACGACCTGCCCAACGATCGCGTCTACATCCTGAGCCGGGTTCGGATCCGCAACCGGCAGAACGGACAGGAGATGGAAATTACGCTTGTATCCCCGGAAGAGGCCGATTTTAAGGCCAACAGGCTTTCGGTGACCTCTCCGATCGGCAAGGAGCTTCTGGGTAAGCGCGTGGGGGATGTGGCCGTAGTGCGCGCCCCGGCCGGATTGATCGAGTACGAGATCTTGCATATCGAGCGAGGACCCTAATCCCCCGCTATGAGGCCCCTGTGGAAGCGGGCCCTGGGCCTGCTTGGCGGTGGCGGCCTCCTGATTTTGCTGGGGGGCATGCTGCTGCTCAATGTGCTCGACCCGTTTCAGACGGCCGTTATGGCCCAGCGGCGCTGGGAGGCGCGCCTCAAGGGGCGCACGGACTACCGGATCCGATACACGTTTCTGCCCCTGGAGCGTATGTCCCGACATCTGCCTCGAGCCGCCGTGGCGGCCGAGGATGGCCGTTTCTACGAGCACTGGGGTATCGACTGGGAGGCCCTGTGGGAAGCCTACGAGCGCAACGTGCGTCGGGGGCGGATCGTGCGCGGGGGGAGTACGATCACCCAGCAGCTGGTCAAGAATCTGTACCTGTGCACGCATCGCAGTTACCTGCGCAAGGCGCTGGAGCTGATCCTTGCCCCCCTGCTGGAGCTGTGCCTGAGCAAAGAGCGCATCCTGGAGCTGTATCTGAACATTGTGGAGACCGGAGAGGGCCTCTTCGGTATGGAGGAGGCGGCCCGGCGATACTACGGGATTTCGGCCGCACGCCTGAGCCGGGAGCAGGCCGCCCGGCTGGTGGCCATTCTACCGGCGCCGCACCGCCGTCATCCTCATCGGATGCATCAGCTTTCGGCCCTCATTCTGCGCCGCATGGCGCAACACGGCTGGTAGCCTATCGGTAGCGCCACAGGAGCGCGATGCCCAGCAACAGGAAAAACCCGTGAGGGGCCCAGACCACTAGGCGGGGATCAAGCTCCCCTTCGTAGCCAAAAGGCTCAAAGAGCTTGATCAGGCCCATGTAGGCGAAGCTGAGCAGCAATCCGGCCGTAAGGGCCAGAGCCATGCCCCCCCGTCGGCGCACGGAGGCCAGGGGAAAACCAAGCAGGATCACAATCAGGTTCGCCACGGGATAGGCGAACTTGCTGTGGTAATCCACCCGCGGCCGATCCAGATAGGTGGCCCCTGTGCGTTCCAGAAGCTCCAGATAGGCCTTCGCCTCCGGAATGGTCATCTGCTCGACGTCGCGCTCGGAACGGGCCAGATCCCGCGGGGAGAGGGCCAGGGTGGTGTCCCAGAAAGGAAGCGCTCGGAGTCGAATGCCCTCCGGACCGAAGCGCTGTTCGTAGACTTCTTCAAAACGCCAGATCCGCAGGGAATCGATCCAGTACATGCGCGCCGCATCGATCCGTCGCACCAGGGTGCCAAAGGGCCGATCGAACTCCTGTAGAACGACGCTGTAGCCGATCTTCTCCTGACGGTCAAAGTAGCCGATTCCGAGAAAGCTCCTCGGACTGTTTTGCCGGAAAATGTTGGCCGCCTCGATCAGCGAACCGGTTCGATAAAAGTAGCGCTGCTCAAAAGCGATCCGGGCCCGGTTGGCCTGTGGTACGACCCAGCCGTTGAAGACCTCCATGAAGGCCGTGATCAGCAGACCCAGCACAAGGTAGGGACGAAGCAGCTGAAGCGCACTGACCCCCGCAGCGCGCAAGGCGATCAGCTCGGAACGCTGAGCCAAGCGGCTGGTCACAAAAAGGGTAGCCACAAAGACCGCGGCCGGACTGGTCAGCCTGATCATCTCCGGTACATAGGAGGCGTAGTAGCGGCCAAAAACCTCCTGCCAAGGAATAGCCCGATCGTAGAAATCATCCAGGTGCTCGACAAAATCGAGCAGGACGAAGACGAGCACAAAGGCGAAGATGAGAAACAGATACCCACCGGCAACCTGCCGGCCCAGATATCGGTCCAGTGTGGTCATAGGGCGTAGCATGGGGCCGTAAAAAATACGCCTCTGGCGAACCGAAAAACCCGCCTGTTGCCTTCCCGCCGTTTGCCTAGTTATTATTTGCAGAAAAGAGGGGGAGCTGTGCCCATGCTAGTTCACAGGATCATATCGCTACAGCGATGGCAGGCGCGCTTCACGTTCCACTGGATTGTTAGCCCGCGCGCCGATCTATTGTGGTTTATCGGGGGTGCCCTGGCGGGGTATTTGCTCCTCTACCTGCACGCCGGTCTGGGCCTGGACATGATCACGGTCTGGTTTCTCTGGGTGGTGTTGCTGGACAGCCCGCACTTTTTCGGTACCTATTCCCGCACGTACTTCGATCGGGAGGAGTGGCAGCGCCGCAGGAAATTGCTCCTGGGTAGCCTGGCCTGGTTTCTGGTCGGTCCGGCCGTGCTGGGCCTCTCCTATCTGGGATACCGGCTTGGATGGGAGGCGTATCGGGTTCCGTTTCTGGCCTTTCTGGTCTTCTTCAACCTCTGGGCCTACTGGCATGTGGTCCGTCAGCACTACGGGATCCTGAGCCTGTACCGCAGGAAGAGCGGGGAAACCGACCCTGTGGATTTCCGTATCGATCGGGCGCTGATCTACGTGGGGTTGCTGGCTCCTTTTGTGGCCTTTGCCATCCGGCATCCAGAGGCCCGCGCGGCGCTGGGGCTCTCGGAGGCGTTTCCGGCCTATCCGGTGCTGCCAGAGGCGGGATGGAGGGGACGGCTGGCTGCGCTCCTGGATTCGGGCTACTGGGGGGCACTCCACTGGGATCATTACGTGCTGGCCCTGGCCTGGGCGGCGTGGTTGACGATCATCGCGGTCTTCCTCCTGCGGCAGATCCAGCGATGGCGGGCCGGATTGCCGCTCAACGGCTCGAAGTTGCTCTTTCTTCTGGCGCTTCTGCCGCTCTACAGCCTCATCGGTTTCAGCTCGCTTGCCCTGAGCGCGCCCCTTCTGGCCTTCAGCGCCTTTGTGACCATCTACCACGACATCCAGTACCATGCCATCGTCTGGTTTCATCACCGCAACCGGTACCATCGTCCGGGAGTGGATCCGAATCGATTCGGCCTGGCGGTCAAGATCAGCCGCAGTTTTCTGACCTACATGGCCTGCGGAATCGCCATGGCCGTTGTGTTTCGGTTTCTGGGCTGCTTGCTGGAGGTGCATCCCGGCTGTGGGCCGCTTGTGCTCACCAGCCAGCATGAACTCTTCGGCACCTTCAGCACGCGGGAGTTGGTGCTGGCCTTTCTGATCGGTTTTCCCATGCATCACTACTTTCTGGATCAATACATCTGGCGACCTTCGCGGGATGAATCCCTGCGGCGGGATCTGAAGCTAGAGGAATAAAAAAGGAGGAGCATGATGCGCTACATCCTGCTGTTGGGGACATTGCTGGCTCTTGTGAGCGGTACCCTGTATGCTCAGTCCACTTCGGGCATGTTTGTACAACTTGGAGGGGGAGTCGGGCCGGGAGTGGGGCTGCTGGGGGTTTTCGCTGTACCGGTGGCCGAAGAGCTCGTTACGGCGGAGATCATGGGGCATGGGTTTGTCTCCCCGGGCATCTGGTCCAGTGCGCGGGCCGGCGTAGGGATCGGCTTCGGGGCCGGTTTCCGCATACTGGGTGCGGCCCGTCGCGCCGGGGTAACGGCCCGGCATGTAGATCTCGACCTGGGACTGCGTCTGGGTCCCACTACATGGTCCTGGTCTGGCCGTCGAGGGGATACGTACTTGGATGGAGACGGCTTTTTGCGGCTGATTGTGCGTTCGAATCAGGGAACGAGGTACTTCTTCGAGGTCGGTGCCCCTGCCGAGCCCTGGCTACGGGCCGGCATCGTTTTTGGTCGGTAAAATTCCCGACCAAAAACATGCGATTGCCTCATGAAGCGCGCAGGGCGTCTTCTGTTCTTCGTCTTTCTGGGTGTTCCGATCCTGCTTTCGGCCCAGAGCTGGGAGTTTCTCGCAGGGCCCTATGGAGGTACGGTCCGCACGCTGGCCTCTCATCCCGATGGCACCTTGGTGGCCGGAACCGAGGGTGGGGGGGTGTACTATTCCCGCAACGACGGCCTGAGCTGGCATGAGGCCACCCCGGAACTGCGGGGCAAGACCATTCGCCAGCTTGTGCGTGACGCTCAGGGAACGCTCTGGGCCGCGCTGTTCTACGGGGCCGTATACCGGTCTACCGACGGCGGGCGTAGCTGGACCGAAGCCTCCGCAGGCCTCCAGGAGCGCACGATCTGGTCTCTGTTTGCCGGTTCCGCCCTGTGGGCCGGAACCGACGACGGGCTGTTCCGATACGACGGAACCCGATGGATACCGGCGGGACTTTCCGGACGGAACGTGCGCGCGCTGTTGGGCACCCCCGACGGGCTCATGCTGGCCGCTGTGCCCGGTATGGGCCTGTATCGGTCCCTGGATGGGGGGCGCACCTGGCCGGAGCTCGTCTTCGATCTGCGGAATCGGGAAGTGGCCTTCCTGGAGCTCGGCAACCGGGGGGTATGCTACCTGGGGCTATACGGCGAGGGCGTTTTTCGCTCCCAGGACGGAGGCAGAACCTGGACGGCGCAAAACGCCAACCTGAACAATCCCTACGTGCTCTCTTTGCTTCCCGAACCCGACGGTCGCCTGTGGCTGGGCACCGATGGTGGGGGGGTATGGCTGTGGCTTCCGGATAGCGCCCGATGGATCCCCACGAGCTTGCGCAGTGGGGCCGTGCACGCGCTGCTCCGTTCGCAAGAGGGGACGCTCCTGGCCGGATTGTTCGGTGCAGGCCTTTACCGTTCTCCGGACGAAGGGGTTCGATGGGAGCCGGCCTATGGAGGGCTGGTGGCGACCAGTATACGCGCTCTGGCCTTTGCCCCGGACGGCTCGCTCTATGCCCTGGCCTTCGGTACGGGCCTGTTCCGATCTGCGGACGGCGGGCGTTCCTGGACGCTCATGGAGGCAGGACTCCCTTCGCCCTATCTGACCGCCCTGCATGTAAGCTCCGGTGGACGCGTCTGGGTCGGAACCGCCGGGTCCGGGCTTTTTGAACTGGGACCCAATGGGTTGATCTGGATCTCCCGCGCGCCTGAGCGCTTTCAGGGCCGTCAGGTGCGGGCTATTGCCTCCGGACCCCGCAACCGGATCTATGTGAGCGCCGAAGGTGGCCTGTATCGCTCTCTGGACGGCGGGCTCAACTGGGAGGTGATCTCCTCCGGTCCGGATGCGCTGGCTCTGCTTGTGCTTCCCGATGGCGCCCTGGTGGCCGGGACGGCTTCCGGAGCCTACCGGTCGTTGGACTATGGCCTCTCCTGGAGCCCCGCTGCAGGGGTGGAGGGACGCCAGGTTCGCGTGCTTGCCTACAGCGCCCGCCAGGATCGACTCTATGCGGGCACGGAGGCAGGGCTCTATATCTCTGCTGACAGGGGCATATCCTGGCGTCCGACAGAGGTGAGAGAGCCCATACTGGCGCTGACTCTGAGCTCTTCGGGTGAGCTCTTCGCCTCCTCCTGGTCCGGACAGCTGTTCGTATCCCGTGATGGGGGCGAGAGCTGGGAGCTGATGCTCATCCCCGCACGGCCAACCCTTTCAGCTCTGGCTGTGGCGCCGGATGGGGCGCTTTTCCTGGGCACGGAGGGAACCGGGGTCTGGCGCAGTCGGGAGCGGATCAGCACCGCATACGCGGAGGAAGCCCCTCCGACCCCGTCAGGGTTGTTCCTGGAGGCGGTCTATCCCGTTCCCTTTCGGCAGACCCTGCAGGTGCGGTTTCGTACGGATCAGCCCTCTTTTCTGCGCCTGTCGTTTTACGACCTGCTGGGGCGCCGCCTGGCCGTAGCCTGGGAGGGCGGTCTGTCTGCCGGAACGCACACGATCAGCTGGCAAGCCCAGATACCCGCTGGCTGGTATCTGCTCGTGATCGAGGACGAGCTGGGTCGAAAAATCGGCTACCCGCTGCTGCGTCTACCCTAAAGGAGGATGAGCAAAAGCCCGCTCAGCGCAATACCGGCCAGCACGGGACCGGCGCGCCAGCGGAGTTCGCTTCCCCCCAGAAAGAGCACCAACCCCATTTTGACCAGTGTGTTCGTTACGGCCGCCAAGATAACGGCGGCGCGCGCGGTTTCCAATCCGATCGCGGCGCTGCGAAACAGACTGGCTACACTGAGCGTGATCGCATCCAGATCGGTGATCCCACTCAGCACGCTGGCCAGCAGCAGCCCCCGGCTTCCGTAGTACGTCTGCGCGGCCTTGGCCAGCAGGAGCACCGCCGTATACACCAGGGCGAACTGAATGGCGGGCCACAGACGAGCTGGATTCTCCACCTGAAGCGGCATGCGCGCTGGGGTGGAAGAGACCTGCCATCGCCGACGCCGTTCGTAGAACAAAATCCCCGCCCCGAGCCCGACACCCACAACGAACATGATCAACAGAGGCTGGGCCAGCGCTCTGGCCAGGGGCGCGTAAACGAATCCCAGGATCACCAGCAGGCGCACGAATACGATCGAGCAGGCTAGCACAATCCCCAGCGCCAGGGCATGGGAAAGTGCCCCTTGCTCTCGGCTGCGCTGGCTGAAGGCGAGCGTGACGGCTGTACTGGATACCAGACCGCCCAGAAGCCCGCTCAGGCCCAGCCCCCGCTCGGGTCCGATCCAGCGCACGAGCACGTAGCCAGAAAACCCGACCCCAACAATGAGCGTGACCATGAGCCCGATCTGCCGGGGATTGAGCACTTCCAGCGGGCCGTAGGTGCGATCCGGCAGTACAGGCAGCAGCACCAGGGCTACCACGGCAAAACGCAGTCCAGCCAGCAGGTCCACTTCTTCCAGGGAACCGGCCAGGCGCTGGGCTGGCCGTTTGAGGGCCAGAACCGCCGTTACGAGCACGGCGCCGGATATGGCGATCCCGCGAAAGCCGAACCCCACAAGGGAGCCGATCAGAAAAGCCGCCAGCATGGCCGCTTCCGTCGTGGCCCCGACATCGGGGGTGGCTTCCCCGCTCTGGCGGGCCACCATGATGTAGGCCGCGGCCGTGAGCAGGGCCACGGCGCCCAGGATGACCAGATAGCTTCCCGGAATGCCCCGGTCCAAAAAAGCCGCCATCGCCCCCAGCAGGGAAAGAAGCATAAAGGTGCGCAACCCGGCCGGATATAGCGCAGAGACCGATCCCTCTCGGTTTCGGCTTCGGAGCATGGCAAACTCCCGCTCCAGCCCCATGAGCGCGCCCAGCAGCAGGGCCAGCAGGAGATCCACCAGGAGGTGCGTCTCTTCAGGTGTCCAGTTGGGCAACATCGCCTGGGGGAACGAAAGCGGTTTGACGCAAAATCTGTTCTATGAACGCGGCCCGGTCCGGGCGCGGACGAATGAGCCGAAAACGTCCTTCGGTCGTGTAAAGCACCTCGGCCGGAAGCTCCCGGAGGTTGTACGTGGAGGCCATGGACATCCCGTAGGCTCCCGCATCCAGAATGGCCAGTACGTCTCCGGGCCGAATCTCGGGCAGTTCCCGGTCCCGGGCGAAGATGTCACCCGATTCGCAGAGGTTGCCCGTTATCGTATAGGGCCGCAGGGGGCCGTGCGGATTAGAGAGGTTGACGATGTGGTGATAGCTGCCGTAGAGCACGGGCCGGATCAGGTGATGGAAGCCGCTGTCGGTTCCGGCATACCAGCGCGAACCCACGCGCTTGAGCTCCGTTACCCGCACCAGCAACAGGCCCGCTTCGGCCACCACATACCGGCCGGGCTCGAAGTAGAAGCAAATCGGTCGCCGATGCTGATGCAGAAAGGCCTCCAGAGGAGCCAGGATGCGGGCCCGGATCTCTTCTCGATCCCAGGGACGCTCTTCGGGCCGGTAGGGTATGGGGAATCCGCCTCCGAAGTCGAGCCATTCCAGATCCGGGAAGGAGTCGGCCAGCCCCAGCAACACCTCCATGGCCTCGGCGAAGGCGGCGGGGTTCGGGATCCCGGAGCCGATGTGCTGGTGCAGGCCCACGATGCGCAGCTCGGCCCGTTGGGCGATTTCGATCGCTCGGGGCAGATCGCTTCGGGGGATGCCGAATTTGCTTCTCTCTCCGGCCGTGATCACGTACTCGTGATGCCCGGAGCCCAGATCCGGATTGACGCGCAGCGCCACCGCATGGCCGGGGTAGGCGGCCGCAAAGCGCTCCAGCCGACCCAGTTCGCCGATGTTGAGCAACAGGCCCTGCTCTGCGGCCTCCCGCATTTCCGCATCCGATAGCATGTTCGGGGTAAACAGGATGGCCTCCGGCCCTACACCCAGCGCCCGGCGGAGGAGCTCAACCTCCCCCAGAGAGACCGCATCAAAGTCGAACCCTTCTTCGTGGATGATGCGCAGCAGGTGGGGGTTGTAGTTGGCCTTGAGCGCATACAGGAGCCGATACGGCAGGGTTCCGAAGAGCTCCCGCAGCGATTGACACCGCTCTCGGATCGTGGCCTCGTCATAGACGTATAACGGGGTGCCCCAGGTCTCGACCGCCTCCAGAAGCCGTCTGGAAGGTATGGGGGGATGGGTGGACATCGCCTTGCTCCGGAAAAACGGTACGGAAAATAACCATCCCCTGCGGTTCGATCCAACGCCGTTGCGGGCTTTCAGGCCGAGGGGCTAACATTACAAGGAGGAACAGCTTATGTCTCGACCGGAACAGGCCCCTGCGGGTGCTCGGCTTTCCCCGATGGAGCTGGCCGCGCGTATCGATCACACCCTGCTGCGGCCCGAGGCCACGGAGCAGGATATACGCCGCCTCTGTGAGGAGGCGCGCACGTATGGGTTTGCTTCCGTGTGCGTCAATCCGTACTGGGTGCCTCTGGTCGCCGAAGAGCTTGCAGAAAGTCCGGTGCGCGTCTGCACGGTGGTGGGCTTTCCGCTGGGCGCCAATCGGACCTCGACCAAGGTACAGGAGGCCCTTGAGGCCATCCGGAACGGAGCCCGCGAGCTGGATATGGTGCAACATGTGGGTCTGCTCAAATCCGGCGCTCACCAAGCCCTGCAGGCCGATATCCGGGCCGTCGTCGAGGCGGCGCACGCCCACGGGGTTCTGGTGAAGGTGATTCTGGAGACGGCCCTCCTGAGCGATGAGGAAAAGATCCTGAGCGCACAGCTGGCCCAGCAGGCGGGGGCCGATTTCGTAAAGACCTCCACGGGATTCGGACCCGGAGGAGCGACGGTCCACGATGTCGCCCTGCTGCGTCGGGTTGTCGGGCCGGCTATGGGCGTAAAGGCCTCCGGGGGTATTCGAACCCGCCAGCAGGCCGAGGAGCTCATCCAAAGCGGGGCCGACCGGATCGGAACCAGCGCCTCAGTGGCCATCGTCACGGGCTGAAGCGATGCGGGCAGGCAACAGAACCGTCCGATGGGGGGCTTTGCTGTTTCTGGCCGGCCTACTGGGATGTGCGGCCCCGCGCCCCCGCGTGGATCCGCAGGAGGCCGAGTGGGCCCGGTTGCGGGAGATGGAAACCTTTGACCCGGCCCCATACCGGGAATCCTGGGATTCCCTGCGGTCCGGGGCACGGGAACACGACATCCCCCGCGAACTGCGGGACCTCAGAGCCCGTTCGGTGCGGCGTCCGGGCACCTCGGGGAGATCGGCTTCCAGCTCCAGAACGTCGGTCGCGCGTCCGACGTACCGAGACGGATACCGGATCCAGATCTTCTCCACCCCGAACCGCCAGGAGGCCGAACAGAAGCGTATCGAGGCCCTGCAGCAGCTGGCCTATCCCGTGTACGTGGTTTTCCAGTCCCCTTACTACCGCGTACACGTGGGCGATTTTCTCACCCGCGCCCAGGCCCAGCGCGCCCTCAGTGAAGTGCGCCTGCGTTATCCATCCGCCTGGGTGGTGCCCGATCGCGTGCGGGTACCGGACTAGCCGGCCCCGGAGCTATCTTTGTCCCCTGCAGGCAAGGCTAAGGAGATATCGCCATGGCCATAGCACGTGAGGCGTTGCGCGCGCTCTTTGAGAGGGCCGATGCCCTCAGGGGGTATCTTTGACGTCGATCGACGCAGGGAACGCATAGCCCAACTGGAGCGCGAAAGCCAGGATCCGGATTTCTGGCAGGATCCCCGACGCGCGCAGGCCGTTCTGAAGCAGCTCAAAGAGGAGAAATCCTGGCTCGAGGCCTGGGAGTCGCTGTATCGCCAGCGCCGGGATCTGGAAACGCTCCTCGAACTGGCCCAGGAGGCGGGCACCGAGGAATTGGATGAGGAGATCGCGGCCGAGGCCGGACGGCTGGAACATGCCATCGAGGAGCTGGAGCTGCGGCTGGTGCTTCGGGATGAAGACGACCGGCGCAACGCCATTATGACCATTCATCCGGGTGCGGGGGGCACGGAGTCCCAGGATTGGGCGGAGATGCTTCTGCGCATGTACACCCGATGGGCCGAGCGGCATGGCTATGAAGCGCGCTTGGTCGACTATCAGGAGGGCGAAGTGGCCGGTATCAAAAGCGCCACCCTGGAGGTCATCGGGGACTATGCCTACGGGTTTCTCAAGGCCGAATCCGGCGTGCACCGACTGGTTCGCATCTCCCCGTTTGATTCTAGCGGACGGCGACATACCTCCTTCGCCTCGGTTTTCGTGTATCCCGAAGTGGACGAAACCATTCACGTAGAAATCGATCCGGCCCGCCTGGAGCTGGAAACCTATCGCTCCAGCGGCAAGGGCGGACAGAACGTCAACAAAGTCGAAACGGCCGTTCGGCTCATCTACCTGCACCCCCGGCCGGACGGGGGATTTGAGCGGATCGTGGTGGAATGCCAGCAGGAACGCTCCCAGCACCAGAACCGGGAAAAGGCCATGCGCATGCTCCGGAGCCGGATCTATCAGCTGGAGCGGCAGTGGCGGGAGGAAGAGCGGGCCAAGCTGGAGAGCACGAAGAAGAAAATCGAATGGGGCAACCAGATCCGCTCTTATGTCTTCATGCCCTACACGCTGGTCAAGGATCATCGTACGGGCTACGAGACGAGCAATGTCCAGGCCGTCATGGACGGGGAAATCGATGGCTTCATCCGGGCCTATCTGTTGCAAGAAGCCCGCGAGGCGGCCGGAGCAGGAGATGGGCCCTGATCCCGGACCGGGAGGCCCTTTCGGGCTCGCCGGCACCTGGCCTCGTTCCCCCGCGGAGGCGGTCCTCTGGCAGGAGGCGCTCGCCGCCCGGATACAGCCCGAAGGAGATCCGGGTCCCGTCTGCTATGTGGCCGGATGCGATGTGGCCTACCGCGGGGAGTGGGCCTACGGGGTGGTGCTCCTCTTCGAATACGCCACGGGCCGGCTTCTGTCGCACTCCTGGGCCCGGGAGCGGGCGCGCTTCCCCTACGTGCCCGGTCTGCTCAGCTTCCGTGAGGTGCCTGTGTTGCTGGAGGCCTTTTTCCGGCTGGAGGGACCGGAACCCGATCTGGTGCTCTGCGACGGGCAGGGTATCGCCCATCCCCGGCGTATGGGCCTGGCTGCGCACCTGGGGCTGTGTCTGGATCGCCCCTCGATCGGCGTGGCCAAGTCCCGGCTCTGGGGCGAACACGATCCGCTCCCGGAGCAGGCCCTGAGCGCCTGTCCGCTTCGGGACAGGGGCGAGGTGATCGGCTACGTACTCCGGACCCGGGCGCGGGGCAGGCCCATTTACATTTCCCCCGGCCATCGCATCGGCCCTGAGGCCGCGCTTCGATACGTGCTCACCCTCCTCGACGGGCATCGACTGCCCTATCCCACCCGGCTGGCCGATCGCTTTGCGCGCACCCGGCTATCTCAGGAGGAGGGAAGATAATGGCCCGATGGGAGTGTGATGTGCTCGTGCTCGGAAGCGGGATTGCGGGCCTGGTATATGCGCTCAAGATGGCCGAACGGGCCCATGTGGCCGTGGTCACCAAAAAGGAATCGGCCGACTCCAATACGAACTACGCCCAGGGGGGGATCGCCGTTGCCTGGGATGGGGCCGACTCCCCGGAGGCACACATACGCGATACGCTGGCCGCCGGTGCCGGGCTGTGCCATCCTGAGGTGGTCGAGATGGTCGTCCGGGAAGGTCCAGAGCGCGTCCGGGAGCTGCTCAGCTGGGGGGTGCCCTTTACGCGCCGAAATGGCGACCTGGACCTGGCCCGCGAAGGCGGGCATTCCCACCCGCGGATCGTGCACGTACACGATCAGACCGGCCGGGCCATTGAGACGGTTCTGCTGAATCGAGCGCGCGCACAGGGCAACATCTGCTTTTTCGAGCACCACGCCGCCCTGGAGCTGATCACCCTTCCCCCTGCAGGCCGATCTCGCCGCAGGGGGAATCGAGAGATCACCTGTCACGGGGCCTATGTGCTCGATATCCGCAGCGGAAAGGTATGCCTGTTTGTATCTCGCCTGACCCTGCTGGCCACGGGCGGGGCCGGGCAGGTGTACCGGCATACGACAAATCCGCAGATCGCCACAGGCGATGGTTTCGCTATGGCGTATCGCGCCGGGGCCCGGCTGGCCAATATGGAGTTCATCCAGTTTCATCCCACCGCGCTCTATCATCCCGAGGGGGGAGGGTTTCTGCTCTCCGAGGCCCTGCGGGGATACGGGGCTTATCTGCGTACAGCCGACGGAGAGCGCTTTCTGTTTCGGTATGACGAGCGGGCCGAGCTGGCCCCACGCGACGTCGTGGCGCGCGCCATTGATGCGGAGCTCAAGCGCCGGGGTGATCGCTGCGTGTATCTGGACGTGACGCACAGGCCGGCCGGGGAGATCCGCGAGCGCTTTCCCCACCTGTATGCGACCTGCCTGCGCTACGGCATCGATATGACGAGGCAGTGGATTCCCGTCGTGCCTGCCGCCCATTACGTCTGCGGTGGGGTGATGGTGGACTCCCACGGACGGACGACGATCCGGCATCTGTACGCGGCCGGTGAGGTCGCCCATACCGGCCTGCACGGGGCCAACCGGCTGGCGAGCAACTCGCTGTTGGAGGCGCTTGTCTTCGCCCACCGCGCCGCGCAGGCCAGTTATGCGGAACTCCGAGAGGCTGATCTGCGGGGCGACGTGCCGCAATGGGAGGGGGTGGATACCGGTCGGCCGGAAGAGAGCGGCCGCATTGCGCAGGCCCGAGAAGAGCTTCAGGGTCTGATGTCCGATTACGTGGGCATTGTGCGTTCCCGCTCCCATCTGCAGCAGGCGCTGCATCGGGTGGAGCGGTTGCGCAGAGAGACGGAGGCGATATACCGACAGAGGCCCCCGTCGCTGGAGCTGCTCGAGCTGCGCAACCTGATCCAGGTGGCCTATCTCATTATCCGCTCCGCGCAGATGCGCCGGGAAAGCCGCGGCCTGCACTACATGATCGACTATCCCTGCCCCGATCCAGCCTTTGCCCGGGATACAATTCTGTAGGTCTGCTCTCCGACTTCGGGCCTCTGCCGCTGGTCCGGAGGGGCCATTGGGGCCCGGCCCCCGGATGCGGCGGGCGCCCTCCTTCGGGGCGGTGGTATTCGTCGGGTGCGTGTCCGCCCATGAGGGATGCGCTCTGGAGCGCGGTGTACCTGCCCCGAATAACACGTTTTTAGGGGGCTGAGTTACCTTTTTGAGGAAGCTGAGTGTAGGGGAGATTATATGATCATCGGCTCCATCGTCCGCTTCCGCCATCGGGACTGGGTGCTGGTGGGTGAAGAGGGCGAGGTTGTTATGCTTCGCCCATTGACCGGCACAAGCGATGACACAATTGCCCTGCACCGGCGGCTTTCAGACCTGGTGGCGTACTCGTTTCCGGCAGAGCGCCTTGCCCCCTCGCGCTTTCCGCTGCCAGCGCCGGAGGCGGTTGCCGATGCGCAGAGCGTGCGGCTTCTCTGGCAGGCGGCACGGCTGCTGCTGCGCGAAGGGGCTGGGCCGCTCCGTTCGCTGGGGCGCATTTCGGTGCGTCCCCGCACGTACCAGCTCGTTCCGCTGATGATGGCGCCCCGGCTCCATCCGGTCCGGCTCCTCATCGCCGACGATGTGGGCGTGGGCAAAACGATCGAGGCAGGGCTGATCGTGCGCGAGCTCTGGGAGCGGGGCGAGATCCGGCGCCTGGCCGTCCTCTGTCCGCCGTATCTGTGCGACCAGTGGCAAAGGGAGCTCGTGGAAAAGTTCCATCTCGACGCAGTCGTCATCAGCCCGGCAACGATCGGGCGTCTGGAGCGCCACACACCCCCGGGGCGGAGTATATGGCAGCACTATCCGGTCCAGGTCATCTCGATTGACTTCATCAAGCATGAGCGGAACAAGCACGCTTTCCTGCTGCATGCCCCCGAGCTCCTCATCATTGATGAGGCGCACGGGGCTACGCCGGGGCGCGGACAGGACCGACACCTGCGCTACGCGCTCGTGCGCAAGCTCGCCCAAGACCCGAGGCGGCATCTCCTGCTGCTCACCGCCACACCGCACAGCGGCATTCCCGAAGCGTTTCAAAAACTGCTCGGGCTCTTGGACCCGGAGTTCGAAGGATGGGATTTTGCCCAGCTTACCGAGCCGCAGCGGGCGCGTCTTGCCCGGCATTTCGTGCAGCGCACACGCCGGGATATCGAAGCGCACTGGGAATCGGAGCTGTGCTTCCCCCGGCGGGAGACGATTGATGCCACCTACAGTCTCTCGCCTGCCTATCGTCGCCTCTTCGAAGCCGTCTACGATTTCTGCACCGAAATCGTGCGGAGCGGCGAAGGGCTCGAACGCCATCGCCGGCGTATGCGCTGGTGGGGTGCTCTGGCGCTTTTGCGGTGCGTCATGTCCAGCCCCCGGGCAGCTCTGGTGGCACTGCAGAAACGCCGTAAATCCGATGCGATCTCCCTCGGCGAAATGGATGAGGCGGAGGTGGAAACCTACAGCCCATATGCGTACGAACCCACCGAGTATGTGTCCACCGATGAAGCGCCCACACCCCTTCTGGACCGAACGGAGGCGGACCTCTCTGGCGCAGAACGCCGCCGCCTGCGGGAACTCGAACAACTCGCCCAATCCATCGCCGAAACCGAGGATACCAAGCTGCAGGGCTGCATCCAGCTTGTGCGCAAGCTCCTTCAGGAAGGCTATAACCCCATCGTCTGGTGCTTCTACATCGAGACAGCCGAGTACGTCGCAGAGAAGCTCCGGGAAGCACTCGCCGGCGAGAACATCCGCGTGGAATGCCTCACCGGTCGGGTGGGCGAGGAAGAGCGCCGCCTGCGCGTCGAACAGCTCATGTCCGAACCCACCCGGCGCGTGCTGGTGGCGACCGATTGCCTGAGCGAAGGCATCAACCTGCAGAAAGGCTTCAGCGCCGTCATCCACTACGACCTGCCCTGGAACCCCAACCGCCTGGAACAGCGTGAAGGGCGTGTGGACCGCTTCGAGCAATCCAGTCGCGTTGTGAAAGCGGTTCGCTATTACGGGAAGGACAACCCCGTAGATGGGGCGGTGATTCGCGTCCTTCTGGACAAAGCGCGGCAGATCCACCAGACGCTTGGCACCTATGTGCCTATTCCCGAAGACGAGGAGCGTATCATCGAAGCCCTCGTGCACGCGCTCTTCTTCGGTCGGGAGCGTCCACTCCATCTCCAGCCTGCGCTCCCCTTCGAGGTGGTGGAAGAGCGTGTGGAGGCGCTCCATCGCTCCTGGGAGCTGGATGCCCACCGTGAACGGGAAAGCCGTACGCGCTTCGCCCAACATGCCCTCAAACCGGATGAGGTGCGCAGAGAGCTGGAAGCCACCGACCAGGTGCTGGGCGATCCTGAAGCGGTGCGAGATTTCGTGCTCAGCGCCTGCCAGCGGCTCCGACTTCAAGTGCAGGGAAGCCGCCACCATCCCGATGTCTGGGAAGTCATCACCGAGCAGGCGGCGCTGGTAGACGTACCCGAGGCAATACGCCGGGCACTTCCAGCGTCCCGCACGGCGCGCTGGCGGATTACCTTCACCAGCCCGACTCCTGAAGGCGCCGAGTACCTGGGACGCAACCATCCGTTTGTGACAGCCCTCGCCCGGTATCTTTTCGAACAGGCTTTTGCGGGAAGTGGTGAGCCTGTTGCCTCCCGTTGCGGGGCACTCCGCACGCGGGCAGTCGAGCGGCTCACGGCGCTCTTCCTCCTTCGCCCCCGCTTCACGCTCCTCCAGCCCAACTGTCCCCCTCTTCTGTCCGAAGAAGTGCTCGTTCTGGGGTGGGAGGCGTTTGCGGATAAGTGGCTTTCCCCGACAGAGGCGCTTCCGCTCCTATCGGCAGCGCCCTCAAGCAATATGTCGCTTGCGGAGAAGCGGGAGCTTGTCACCTTCGTGCTTGAGGAAGCCGGACGCCTCCTTGGCGAGCAGCCCACAGGACCCGTCTTTGAATCCCTTGCTCGCCGCGCCAGAGAGCTCGAGGAGGCGCACCGTCGCATCCGGCAGAGCGTGGGACAGCCTATCCGCGGGCTTCGGGTTGAGCCGTACTGGCCACCGGATCTCCTGGGCGTGCTGGTTCTCCAACCGGAGGTGCAGCCATGACCGACGTTCTAGTGCTAGAGCCTCGCGCGGAGACAACTCCGCGTCTGGAGCGAGCCGTGCACCTGGAAGGAGGACTCTTTGGTCCCGACCTCCTGGAGCGCCTCGTCTCGGGCGACTTGCCGGGACAGAAGCCGGCAGATTTCGGACTTCCCTCTGGGCGTTCCCTCCTGGATGAGATCGCCGCAGCCTACCGAGATGCGCGGGACCTCTGGCAGGTCTTCCGTCGCCGCCTGGAACGGCTTCCTGAGGATGACCCCGCCACAAGCCTCACCCGTGAGGGCTGGGTGATCCCGTTCCTCGGACTTCTGGGGTACGAGCTGCGCTACAACCCCCGGGCCTACGACGTAGGCGGCGTGCTCTACGCCATCTCCCACCGGGCAGGGGAAGAGGAGGACGCTCCGCCTGTGCACATCGCCGGGGCGCGCCGGGAGCTGGGGCGCGTAGACCCCAGCGGACGCCCGCGCCTCTCTCCGCACGCGCTCGTGCAGGAGTTCCTCAACCGCAGCGGGCATCTCTGGGGCATCGTCACCAATGGACGCACCCTGCGCCTCTTGCGCGACTCTACCTACGTCCGCCGCCAGGCTTACGTGGAGTTTGACCTGGAAGCCATCTTCGAAGCCGAAGGGGATGCCCGCTTCGAAGACTTCGTCCTGCTCTACCGGTTGCTCCACCGCTCGCGCCTGCCCCAGGGCACTGCCGATGCGCACGAATGCTGGCTCGAGCGCTACCACCAGCAAGCGCTCGAACAGGGCAACCGCGCCCGCGACCGCCTACGAGACGGCGTGGAGGAGTGCCTCAAAATCCTGGGCACGGGCTTTCTGCGGGCAAATCCCGACTGGAACCCGGCGCCCGAAGCCCTCTATCAATCCCTGCTCCGCCTGGTCTACCGCCTCCTCTTCCTCCTCGTCGCCGAAGAGCGCGGGCTTCTGGGCGGCACCGACCTCTACCGAGAGCACTACAGCGTCAGCCGTCTGCGCCGACTCGTTGACCGCCGCGAAGCCTATACCGAACACGAGGACCTCTGGCACGCTCTACGCGTGCTCTTTTACCTGCTGCGCGACCCCACCCCGCAGGTTGAAGGAAAACCGCTGGCAAGTCTCCTGGGGCTTCCTGTTCTGGATGGCGGACTCTTCGAGCCGATGGAGCTGGACAATCGCACCCTCACGAACCGGGACTTGCTGGAGGCATTCTTCCACCTGGTCTACTACTGGGACGATGAAGCGCGCACCTACCGCCGCGTCAACTATGCCGCGCTGGATGTGGAGGAGTTGGGCTCCGTCTACGAAAGCCTGCTGGACCATCAGCCCGCCATTCAGGACCGCACGTTCGAGTTTGCAGCGGGCATGGAGCGCAAATCCACCGGCTCCTACTACACCCCCGCGGAGCTGGTGACAGAACTCATCCGCTCGGCGCTGGAACCGGTCATTGCTGAGCGCCTTGCGGCGGCGCAGCGAATGGCGAATTGCGAATGGCGAATGGTACCGAAAACCATCCAAGAGAGGTTCATCCATGAAGTCCTTCCACGATTATCGCGACCTGGAGGTCTGGCAAAGAGCGGTTCAGGTGGTCAAGAGCGTTTACCAGTTGACCACAACGCTTCCCAGCACGGAGCAGTACGGTCTGACGAGCCAGATACGGCGGGCAGCCGTTTCGATTCCAGCGAACATCGCCGAAGGATGGGGACGCCGCTATACGGCGGAATTCATCCAGTTCCTGCGTCAAGCCAATGGGAGCCGAACCGAGCTGGAGACGCTCCTTCTGCTGAGCGTGGAGCTCAATCTGAGTCCTCAGGAAGCGGTTCTTCCAATTCTGGACGAGCTTCAGGTGATCGGCAAACAGATCAACAATCTGGAGCGCAGCCTCCAACGGCGGAAGCACTCGCCATAGCCTGGCAAACTACCCCATTCGCTATTCGCCTCGCACGCTCTCTTGAGCATCCGCATCCTCGACCCCGCCTGCGGCTCCGGTCACTTCCTCCTGGCTGCTGCCCGGCGGCTGGGGCTGGAGCTGGCGCGCCTCCGCACCGGCGAAGAAGAACCCTCCCCCGAAGCCCGGCGGGAAGCCACCCGCGAGGTCATCGCCCACTGTATCTACGGCGTGGACAAAAACCCGCTCGCCGTCGAACTCTGCAAAGTCGCCCTCTGGATCGAGAGCCACCTGCCCGACAAACCCCTCACCTTCCTGGACCACCGCATCCGCTGCGGCGATAGCCTCGTGGGCGTCTGTGACCTCACTGTGCTCAAAGCCGGCATCCCCGACGAAGCCTACGAGCCGGTAGGCGACGACGACCGCTCCCAGGCGCGGATGCTCAAGAAGCGAAACGCGGCCGAACGGGCAGGGCAAGGGGACCTTTTCGCCGGAGACCTGGATGACACAGCGCTCCGCGCCGCCCTGGCAGTGCTGGAGGTGGACGCAATCCCTGATGACAGCGTAGAACACCTCACGGAAAAGGCCAGGCGCTACGAAAGGCTCCGTGACTCTCTGGAGCCTATCCGCCGCGCCTGCCACCTGTGGACTGCCGCCTTCTTCCAACGCTTCAAGCCAGGGACGCCTGCCATCACCACCAGCGTACTGTATCAAGCCCTTGCCCGAAACCCAGTGCACGGACAGATCATAGGGCACGCCGAAGCCCTCGCCGCCCGCCACCGCTTCTTCCACTGGCCGCTGGAGTTTCCGGAAGTTTTTCAGCGAATAGCGAATAGGGGGGAAAAAGAGCGAATAGCGAATAGCGAAGTGGCGAATAGGGAATCAGACGAACCATTCGCTATTCGCCATTCGCCATTCGCCGAACCGCGCCATTTGCCATTCGCCGGTTTTGACGTCGTGCTCGGCAATCCGCCTTTTATGGGGGGCTTGAAAATCAGCGGTGCCCTTGGGGACAAGTACCGCCACTGGCTGGAGGTGGCTTATGCGCCCTACGGCGGCACGGCGGACCTGTGCGCGGCGTTCTATCGCCGCGCCTACAGCCTGCTCAAACCCGGCGGGCGCCTGGGCATGGTCGCCACCAACACCATCGGCCAGGGCGACACGCGCGAAAGCGGCCTCGCCGTGATCCTCCGAGAGGGCGGCACCATCACCTTTGCCCGGCGCTTCATCAAGTGGCCCGGCGCCGCCAATGTGGAAGTGAATCTCGTCGCCCTCCACAAACCCCACCATTCGCCACTCGCCACTCACCATTCGCCATTCGCCATTCGCCATTCGCCGATCCTCGATGGCCAACCTGTGGACTTCATCTCCTCCCGCCTCGATGCCGACCCCGAAGCCGAACCCAAACGCCTGCCGCAAAACGAGGGCAAGGCGTTCCAAGGCGACATCGTGCGCGGCATCGGTTTCGTGCTGGAGCCGGAGGAGGCGGAAGCGCTGCTGGCCAAAGACCCGCGCAATGCCGACTGCCTTTTCCCCTACCTCAACGGCGAGGACCTCAACAGCCACCCGGAGCAAAAGCCCAGCCGCTACGTGATTTGCTTCCACGACTGGGACCTGGAGCGCGCACGTCAATACCCCGACCTGCTGCGCATTGTGGAAGAGAGGGTAAAACCTGAGCGAGAGGCCCTGCGCAATCGCGACGACCGACGAGATCGCGAAAACTGGTGGCGCTTTGCTCGTTACCGCAGCGACATGAGACCGGCCATCGCCCCCCTCAAGCGGGTGCTGGTGCGAAGTCGCGTGAGTGAGTTGCATGCGATCGTGTTTGTGCCGCAGGGCTGGATCTACAACGAACAACTGGTTGTCTTCGCCTTCGACGACGACTACCACTTCGCCCTGCTGCAATCGAGCGTGCATGAGGTGTGGCTCCGCAAGCAGGCATCGAGTCTGCGCACCGATGTTCGCTACACGCCCACCGACTGTTTTGACACCTTTCCGTTTCCGCCGGTGGAGTATGAGCGAATAGCGAATAGTGAATGGCGAATAGCGAATAGCGAATGGCGAATGGAGGAGATGCCGGAGGCGTTTCAGTGGGCAGCGCTGGTGGGTGAAGAATATCATGAGCATCGGCGGCAGGTTATGCTGGCGCGCCAGATCGGGCTCACGAAAACCTACAACCTCTTTCACAACCCGACCTGTCAGGATGCGGACATCCAGCGCCTGCGCGAGCTGCACGCCGAGATGGACCGCGCCATCCTTGCCTGCTACGGCTGGCAAGACCTGGATTTGCAACACGATTTTTACCCCAACGACCGCGGGCAGGTGCGGTATACTGTATCGCCGGAAGCGCGGCGGGAATTGCTGCGTCGGCTCATAGACCTAAACCTGAAGCTATCAGGCGGAGGATAATCTGACCTATGTCGGGTAATCTGGATCCACAGCGAAGGTGGCACTGGCTCAACGGCTGGCTCACCGCGGCCCTGAATGCTTCTGTGATCGACGGTGGAGTCAGCGTGGGACCCGGGCTGACCGTAACCGACTTTATGACGCACTATTCGTACCAGGTGCGAAATAAACTGGACATGACCCACTTGGGCGGCGTGCGCTTCAGCGCACAGGATTGGGAGCTGGAGTACATCTTCCATCTGGAAGAGGAGATGTGGGGACCGGACTGGGCTGAGTACGCGGCTTTTTACCCTCCGCCGAGCTTAGGACCGAAGACTTTGGAGACATTTCGCTTTGTGCTTCTCTTCTATATTGCCGAGAGATGCTTGAAGTTGTTTTTGAACTGTAAGGAACGTTACAGCACCGGGCGAAAGGGCATGAGACGGAAGCTCTTTGGGAAAGACGAGGGGTTGTTCACGGTCAAGGCACCGGAGCTTCTATGGGCCATGGGCGCGCCGTTTTATCTGGTCGGCAGTACGAAGAGCGTGCGCGTGGTAGGTGGTGATGGTGCGTCATGGCGAACCCTAAGGAGCGCTACTCTTCCTTCTACACTACAGGGATTTTATCGGGCGATGACGCGTAAAAATCACTTTGCAGATATTGTTGAAACTGCGCTCAGAAGTACGCGCCAGAATCACTTGGTGAAGAGTCTCCCCAAAGAGAAGGGAGGACGACTACCACGTGGGACAGAGGCGACGTGGTACGATGTTCTGTGGCATTACTCGGAATCAGTGCGGTATAACCCGCTCGTGCATCGGGATCGGGCTGCGGCTTTTTACTGGAACCGTTCGGTTCGGTGGTTTACTTCTTTGCTGGTTACGGGCCTGCTTCGGATTGCGAGTAGCGCGGATGCACCGGTGATACCCGTGTGGCAAGAGCGGCACTTTAGCTCACTGTGGAATGCGTTAGGGGGAAATAATAGGTTTAGCTGAGGCCTATGGGTTGCCGCACAAGAGAATTTGCATGGCGAGCCTGCTGCCGCTGGCTTTTTGCCAATCCTGGCGCTTGTTGTGCTTATCCTTGCAAATCCCACATCGCGATGTCGGCTTTGCAAGGATCTTGTGCCAGCATCTGGCCCGTTTGAAGAAGGCCGGCCCGGCAGCCATCGGGCTTGAAGCCTTCTGCCGAGCATTGCAGACTTTTGTGGAGGTGCGAACATGAGCATCTTTGAGTTGCATACGCGCGTCCTTGCCGATTACGGGGACTTCGTGGGGTCCTTTGTGCGGATCGCCGATGAGCGGCTGCGCGAGTTTGTCCGCCAGATGCTGGAGGAGGAGCGAAGACTCTGGCCTGAACCCCTGCTGCAGCTTTCGCCTGCCTACCGGCGAGCGCAGACCGTCGAGGAGCTAGCCCGCGAGGGCGTGCTCCATGAGGAGACAGCGCGCATCTTCCGACGAGCCGATGGGCGAAGTTTCCGGCTCTTTCAGCACCAGGTGGAGGCAATCCGGCTGGCGGCTGAGGGAAAGAGCTTCGTGGTGACCTCCGGCACGGGTTCGGGCAAGAGCTTCTGCTACTTCATCCCGATTGTGGATGCGGTGGTGCGTCAGCCGGGCGAGTCGGGGCTGGTCGCCATCGTAGTTTATCCCATGAACGCGCTCGTCAACTCGCAGGAGCAGGCATTGCGGGAGCTGGCCAGGCGATATCGGGAGCGCACCGGGCGGGAGATGCCTGTCCGCTTTGCCCGCTACACGGGGGAGACGCCGGAAGAGGAGCGGGAACAAATCCGCCGGCATCCGCCGCACATCTTGCTGACGAACTACGTGATGGCGGAGCTCCTGCTTGTGCGCCCCGAAGACCGGAATCTCATCACACCCCACTCGGCACTCCCCACTTCCCATTCGCCATCCGCCATTCGCCATTCGCCTTTTTTCCTGGTTTTCGACGAGCTGCACACCTATCGGGGGCGGCAGGGGGCGGATGTAGCGATGCTGGTGCGCCGGTTGCGGGCTCGGCTGGAGCGGCCGAGCGTGGTGCATATTGGCACCTCGGCGACCCTGGTGGCGCATCCCGATGCGACGCCGGAGGAGCGCCGGCAGGTGGTGGCGGACTTCGCCAGCCGTTTCTTTGGCACCTCCATCACGCCAGCTGAAGTCATCGAAGAGACGCTGGAGCCGGCGACCGTCGGAGGACCACCCACCCCCGAGGAGCTGCGCAAGACACTTTCCGAACCGTTCCCGGAGGAGATCGAGGCGTTGCGCCGCCATCCCCTTGCCCGCTGGCTTGAATACGAGCTGGGGCTGGTGCGGGAAGCGGACGGTCGCCTGCGGCGCCGCATGCCGCGCCCGCTTTCTGAGCTTGCTTGCACGCTGTCCCAGACCACTGGACACTCCGAAAACTCCTGCCACCGCACCTTAGAGGCGTTCTTTACCCACGTGGCCCAGCTCAATCGCCAGCTCCCCGAACCCTTCTTTGCCTTCAAGCTGCACCAGTTCATCTCCCAGGGGCGGGCGGTGTATGCCACCTTAGAGCCGCCTGAGAAGCGGCAGTTTTCCGCAGAAGGCGAACTCGTAGATGAGCACCCCTTCTTCCCCCTCCGCTTCTGCCGCGTCTGCGGGCAGGACTACTACCACGTAGTACGCACAGCGGACCGGTTCCTTCCGTACCCTGTCGGGGAAGAGCTGCCGGAAGAGGAAGGGCAAGGGGGGTACCTGGCTTTTGTGGAGGACTGGGACGAAAGCCGCCTCCCCGACGATTGGCGTGATGAGCAAGGGCGCATTACCCGAACCTGGCGCGAGCGCGTTCCCCAACCCATCTGGGTGCGCCCCGATGGCACGTTCCGTAGCGAGCCCACCGAAGGTGCCCGAAAAGCCTGGTGGCAGGCGCGCAAGTTCTGGCTCTGCCTGCGCTGTGGGGAATACTACACCGAGCGCGAGCAGGACTTTACCAAGCTTTCGCGCCTTTCCAGCGAGGGGCGTTCCTCGGCGACCACGGTCCTGGCTACAGCGGTTTTGCGCTATGCGGCGCAGAGTGGAACGGTGCGCGATAAACTGCTCACGTTCACCGACAGCCGCCAAGACGCTTCGCTCCAGGCGGGGCACTTCAACGATTTCGTGCAGATGGCGGTGTTGCGGTCAGGGCTCTATGCGGCGCTCAGGCAGCACGGCGAGTTGCGTTTCGACAATGTTGCCCGAGAAACCATGCGCTCCATGGGGCTGGAACTGCGGGATGTAGCGCAGAATCCCGCGTTAGATCCGGAGTCTTCGATCGCCCAAGAGGTGTGGAAGACTTTTCAGGACCTGACCGAATATCGGCTTTATGCGGATTTGCGGCGGGGCTGGCGCGTCCTGCAGCCGAACCTGGAAGATACCGGACTCCTGCGTATCGAATACGATGGGCTTCGGGAAGTGTGCGAGCGGGAAAAAGTGTGGCGCGACCTTCCGCCACTCCGCGAACGCCCACCCGAAGAACGCTTCCGGATCCTGCATGCGGTGCTGGACCACTTTCGCAAGCGGTTGGCGATCGAGGTCTGCGTGCTGGAGCGAGAGTTTCAACAACAGCTCCGCCGTCGGGCAGAACAGCACCTCAACGAATTCTGGGGGCTGGACCCCGATGCCGACTTCCTGTACGAGGCCAGTTGGTTCGTGCGTCCTGCGGGTCAGGTGAGGCACTTACCGCAAGGCGTTTTCTACCGGCTTACGGCTCGCGCGCCGATTGGGCGCTTTCTGCGGGAGGCGCTGCAGCTGGATGCGAACGAGCTTGAAACCTTGCTTCCGGCGTTTCTGGAATTGCTCGTGAGCCAGGGATTCCTGCGGCGCGGAGACTCGCTCAACGGCTACGAGCGCTATCGGCTCGATGCGGGGCGTCTGGTCTGGCGCCTGGGCAATGGCACGCCGCCGCCTCCGGACCCGGTCTATGCCCGGGGCAATCGGGAAGCGATGCCTGCGAACGCTTTCTTCCAGCGCCTGTACCAGGAGGCGGCTCGAGAGCTGGCTTCCCTGGAGGCTCGGGAGCACACGGCGCAGGTGGTTTCGCCGGGGGAGCGCCAGCGACGGGAGCGGCGCTTCCGCTGGCTGCCCGAGGATGCGCAGGACTCTTCGCTTGGACGCCGGCTGCCCTACCTGGTCTGCTCCCCCACGATGGAGCTGGGTGTGGACATTGCCGACCTGGATGTGGTGCACCTGCGTAATGTGCCGCCTACCCCGGCAAACTATGCCCAGCGCAGCGGACGCGCGGGACGACAGGGACAGGCAGGGCTTATCCTCACCTACTGCGCCGCAGGAAGCAGCCACGACCAGTACTTCTTCCGCAATCGGGCGGAAATGGTGGCGGGGGCAGTGCGGGCACCGCGTCTGGAGCTGGCCAACGAAGCGCTCATCCGCGCCCACATCCAGGCAGAATGGCTGGCGCAGGTAGGTTTGCCTTTGCGGCAATCTATCGAGGAGGTCGTGGATACCGAGCGCTTCCCCGAGCTTCCCCTGCGCGAAAGTGTGGCGCACCAGATTCAGCTGGGCACCGAGCAGCGAGGGCGACTCCGGGAACGCCTGGAGCAGATCTTGGCGTTCGACCGACAGGTGCTCGAAAGCTCCGGCTGGTTCACCGAAGCGTGGCTGGATCGGGTGATCACCGAGGCGCCAGAAGCCTTTGACCGGGCGTTTGACCGCTGGCGCGAGCTCTATCGCATTGCCACCACCCAGCTTGGACGGGCGCAGGCAGAGCTGGCAAGTGCACGCACGACCGAAGCCCAGCAGCAAGCCCGGCGCCTGCAGGAGGAAGCGCTCCGGCAGCGGAATTTGCTCCTGCAGATTGAGGTAGCCCGGGAAGAGAGCGACTTCTACCCCTATCGGTACCTCGCTACGGAGGGCTTTCTGCCGGGATACAACTTTCCGGCGCTGCCGGTGCGAGCGTGGGTGCCCCGGGGGGAAGGGGAGTTCATCGCTCGACCGCGGGTGCTGGCGATTCGGGAGTTCGCTCCGCACAACATCGTCTACCACGAGGGCGCCAAGTGGCAGGTGCGGCGCTTTTTCCTGCCGCCCGGCGGGCTGGAACAACGCCGCCGCAGCTACCGCCTCTGCCTGGAATGCGGTGCCTTTGCGGAGCTGCATCTGGAGCGGTGTCCCGTCTGCCATTGCCTCTTCGACGGAACAAACAGCGAAATCAAGCCGCTCCTGGATCTGCCCAATGTGCGCCTCGTTCGCCGGGAACGCATTACGTGTAACGAAGAGGAGCGCGTCCGACTCGGGTACGAAACGCAGGTCTCGTACCAGTTTGCGCCTGCCGAGTCGGGCTACCGAACGGCAGAAGCGGATGTGCGGAGCGGCGAGAACACACTCTTCCGCCTCATCTATGGTCCAGCGGCTACGCTCCTTTACATCAACCGCGGGTGGCGAGGGCGCCCGGAAGGCTTCGTCGTGGACTTGAACTCGGGCGAGCTGCTCACAGATGGGCAGGTGGAACGAGAGGCGGAGTCTGCTGCCTCACCATCACCGCTGTCTTCTACCGCAAACCGGGAACGCCTGGCGCTCTGCGTCTGGGAGACCCAGAACGTGCTGCTCCTGCGTCTGCTCGATCCCGGGCGGCGAGAGGACCCCATACTGGAAGCCAGCCTGCTCTATGCGCTCAAGCGGGGCATCGAGCAGGCTTTTCAGCTGGAAGAGAGCGAGCTGGGCGTCCAGCGCGTAGGGCGTGGCGAGCATCGCGCGCTGCTCTTCTACGAAGCGGCCGAAGGGGGGCTCGGGGTGCTGCGCCGCCTGGTGGAAGAGCCCGATGCGCTTGCGCTTGTCGCTCAAGAGGCGCTACGTATCTGCCACTTCGCTCCGGATGGAACCGACCAGAAGCCCGAATGCGCGCGGGCATGCTACGAATGCCTCTTGAGCTTCCACAATCAGGCGGAAGCGCACCTTTTGGACCGACACCGGATTCGCGCTATCCTCCTCGACTTGTGCGAAGCCCGAGTAGCGCAGCGGGTGCAGGGGACGAGCCGCGAGGAGCATCTCCGCTGGCTCCGCAGCCGCACGCAGTCGGAGCTGGAGCGCCGCTTTCTGGATTTCCTCGCCGAAGGCGGCTACCGGCTTCCCGATGAGGCGCAGAAGTCCTTCCAGGAGCCGCGCTGCATTGCCGATTTCTTCTACGCGCCCAACGTGGTCCTCTTCTGCGATGGTCCGGTGCATGATCGCCCGGATCAGCGCCGTGTCGATGAGCAGCTGCGCCGAGAGCTTCGGGCGCGCGGTTACCGCGTCCTGGTCGTCCGCTGGGATGAGCCCTTTGAGGAGCTGGTTCGGCAGTACCGGGAGGTGTTCGGGAGGGGGTAAGCCGCCTCCCTGCTCGGCAACTCCACCAGGAGCTGAAACACGCCACCGTAGAGATCCGGGTACACGATCCCACGGGTCAGATGGCAACGAAGCGCAAGGAGCTGGAGAAGCTCCTTCGGGACTACGGGTGCACGGTCGAGTGGATCGAGAATGGTCCCTCAAGCTGAGCTAATCTCGGGAAATTGCGCCTGCGAACGCGACGTGTGGTCTATCAGTGCAATGGGCGGACATGGTCTCGTTGGCTCAACGGATGCGCCTTCGCTCGCTGTTGTTGCCAAACAGTGCTCACATACTGGGGGCATTGGTTTTTCACATGCGATGATTAGCTTTGCAGAGTAGCGTGCACACCGATGGCAGGGCATGATGTTCAAAGCAAGCAGCCATGATGGCTGCAACGTGGCAGCTTCTCTTCGCCGAAGGAACGACGTGCGGACGCTGATGGTCTTCACCAGGCAGCCACGTGAAGTATGGCGCCGTCTGACACCGGTTGCAGCGGACGGCGCTGCGCGGCGTACAGCTGAATCGGAACGTTGAAAACCGGCGAATACATCGCCAGCGTTTGAGGGTGAAAGAAACTTATGAAAAAATCTCTTGACAATTCACATGCCGATGTGTACTTTTGCCAAAGTAGACGCTTCGTCGTTGTAGCCCATTAGGCAGAAAGCCGATGAATTACCAACGACAATATACAGCACCGGTGATGAAACCAGAGACCTTGACAATCAACCCGCAGAGGCGTATTATGCCGACAGAGAACGGCGTGAGCGCCTTAGGCGGAAATCAGATAAACAATAGTTAGGCGGCCTGACAGGCAGGAAGGGTCCACAGTAATCCCATGTCACGCTAAAGGAGAACATCATGACCAGCAAGCAGTATTTTGACAATGTTGCTTCCCAGTGGGATCAAATGAGACAGGGTTTCTTCTCAGAGGCTGTAAGAAAGAAGGCTCTCACTGTTGCAGGTGTGCAGAGTGGCAAGATTGCTGCCGACATTGGAGCGGGTACGGGCTTCATGACAGAGGGGCTACTTCTTGCGGGCTTGCGAGTGATTGCAGTGGATCAATCTGACAAAATGTTGGAGGAGATGAGAAAGAAATTCGCTGGAGCTGAAGGTATTGACTATCGGGTGGGAGAGGCGGAGAATCTGCCTGTCTCAGACGAAAGTGTAGAATATGTCTTTGCTAATATGTACCTTCATCACGTTGAATCGCCCTCCTATGCGATAAAAGAGATGGTGCGGATTCTGAGGTCAGGCGGCAAGCTGGTTATCACGGATTTGGATGAGCACTCTCATGAATTCTTACGAACAGAGCAACACGATCGTTGGTTAGGGTTCAAGCGCCAGGATATCGAACAGTGGTTGACAGATGCGGGTTTGAAAGATGTGTTGGTGGACTGTGTGGGCGAGGATTGCTGTGCTCAATCAAGTTGCGGTCATGAATCTGCAAGCATCAGTATATTCATAGCGGTAGGCACGAAATGAATGGTCGCCCAACATCTCGCTCCAGCCGACGCCGCCTTCGGCGGCGCGGCTGAGCTTTTGCGTTGGGCCGACGAAAGCACGGCAGGATATGATCGGAAGAAATGGCCAAGCTGACAGCAGAGCAGGAATGGCTTGCCACGCAGCCCCTATGGGGCGAGCGTCTTCCAGTTCGAGACGGATCCCTTGAGAAATATTGCCCAGTTGAGTTTGGGATCACCTGTCGTTACCTCGAACGGTACGTTCCAAATAACGCTGTCGTTGCTGACGTCGGCGTAGGTGTGGGGCACTATGCGGAGTTTCTTGCTCGCCGGGGCTGCTCGGTTTACCTCGTTGACATATCGGTCGAGCTTCTGCAGGCCGCTCGCCAACGTTTGGAACGCGCAGGCCTAGGTGGACAGGTACAGGAAGTCCGTAGAGCGTCTGCAACGGACCTTGGCTGGCTGCGGAGCGGAAGCCTGGACGCGGTATTGATGCTGGGACCCTTCTATCACTTGCAGGAACTGCACGAGAGACGCCAAGCCGTGAGCGAGGCACGGCGGATTCTCAAGCCGCAAGGCATCTTGTTTGCAGCGGCCGTGAATCGGCTCGCTTACCTCAGGGACCTGTTCCGGGAAAAGCCGGCCGAGGTCTTGGAACGCGCAGCCTTTCACGCGCGGTTCCTCAAGGATGGGAAGCTCGACCCTGAGCACGCGCCGCCTCTCGGCTACGCACACCTCACCAATGCTTTGGAATTCCGAAATCTGTTCGAAGACGCGTTCGAGGAAGTGGCCCTGGTCGGCACAGAGTCGTTCGTTAGCGCATGGCAAAGTAAGCTCAACGAACTCCCGCCGGACGCGAGGGAGGCATGGCTCGATCTCGTTGAGGAGACGGGGAAGACGCCTGAGGGGATTGGCCAGAGTGATCATTTCCTGTTCATCGGCAAGAGGCTGTAAAGGGACAAGGTCCTGCCGCCCAACAACCTGTTGCAGCGGACGGCACTGCGCGCCGCCGCTGAAGCCGAGCGTTATGATGCCGGGCTTCTTGATGAAATTATCGTGCACGTCGGATCTATCATTCTTGGCAAGGGTAAGCCCTTATTTCCACGAAGGGTGCTGAGTTCCGTGTTGCGTTTAATCTCTGTGTGTCATTTGGGAACCAATATGGTTGAGTTGCGGTATGAAGTGAACCAACATCACCTGATGACAACTACGAAAAGCAATGCCTACTGAAGGAACGCCATGAAAGTCCAACTTACACCACACCTCTGGTTTGACAACCAAACTCATCTTAAAACATTAAAACATGAAAGTCCAACTCACACCACATCTCTGGTTTGAAAAAGAAGCCCGCGAGGCAGCGGAGTTCTATTGCTCAATCTTTCCAGATGCCGAAATCCGCTATACAGCAATGGTGCGCAACACCCCCTCGGGCGATTGCGAGGTGGTGGCGTTTACTTTGGCAGGCCAGCCATTCATGGCGATCAGCGCCGGACCGCTCTTTACGTTCAACCCTGCGATCTCCTTTTTCGTGAACTTTGATCCAAGTCGGGACGCCCATGCGCGAGAGCACCTCGATGCCCGGTGGAGATTCCTCAGCGAGGGTGGCACAGCCCTCATGCCCATGGGCGAGTACCCTTTCAGCAAGCGCTATGGCTGGATGCAGGACCGCTATGGGGTGTCGTGGCAACTCATCCTCAGCAATCCCGAGGGCGATCCCCGGCCATTCATCGTTCCCTGCCTGCTCTTTACCGGCAAGGTGTACGGCAAGGCTGAAGAGGCCGGGGCATTTTATCGCTCGGTGTTTCCGGGTTCCCGGGCAGGTCAGCTCGTTCGCTATCCTGCTGGCATGGAACCTCACCGTGAAGGTACAGTGATGTTCTCGGACTTCCGGCTGGGCGAGACCTGGATGGCTGCCATGGATAGCGGCTACGACCATGAGTTCGAATTCAATGGGGCGATCTCGTTCATGATAGACTGCGACACGCAGGAGGAAATTGACTACTACTGGGAGCGGCTCTCCTTTGTACCCGAAGCAGAAGCCTGCGGGTGGTGCATGGATCAGTATGGCGTTTCCTGGCAAGTCTCTCCCCGGTTCATGCACGAAATCATGACCTGTGGCGATCAGGCGATCATTGACCGGGTCACGGAAATATTTTTAACGATGAAGAAGTTTGACCTTGCGACGCTCGAAAGAGCGTATAAACTTGCCTAAATTGTACAGGGAGGACCCATGAAGGTACTCGTGACCGAATTCATCAGCCTCGACGGCGTTGTTCAGGCTCCCGGTGCCGCAACGGAAGACACCGAAGGCGGCTTTGCTCATGGCGGCTGGATGGTGAAGTATTTTGACCCGGAGATTATCGGCGGGACGTTTGACGAACTGGCCAAGCAGAGCGACGCGCTTCTGCAAGGGCGCCGCACCTATCAAGTATCAGCTGCTGCGTGGCCCAGCCGCTCCGGGGACGACTTTTCCGACTGGATCAACCGCGTGCAGAAGTACGTCGTCTCCGACACGCTCACCGAGGCGGACATCACCTGGCACCCGACGACCATCATCCGCGGCAAGGACTTTCTCAAGACCATGGCTGACCTGCGGGCGCAGCCGGGTGGCTACATCTACGTCTACGGTAGCCCCACAATGGTGCAGTCGCTTCTTATCGCCGACCTGGTAGATGAGCTGGTGCTCACGGTTGTGCCCCTCGTCATCGGAAGTGGCAAGAAGCTCTTTCCAACGATGGCTGAGCCGCTGCCGTTCGAGCTTGTCTCTGCCGCGAGAGCGAGCACTGGCGCAGTAGTCTGCCGCTATGTGCGGGTGCGGTAGCATCTTTGCGAGCATGTGAGGCTTGAAAAGTCAGCGTGCAACGGATATTCCTTTGCGCTAACCTTGCACCGAACCCGTCAGCGTTCTCAAAAAGGTCTCAAACAAGTGAAAGGGGAATCGTGAGCAAAGTATTCGTCAATATCGCCTTGAGTTTGGATGGTTACCTGGCGCCAGAAGGTATGGATATGGCACATTTCGACGACCCGCAATACAAGAACTGGGGTGCGAAGTGGGGCGCCTTAATGGCATGGGCGCTCAACCAGCAGTACCTGCGCGAAAAGCTCAAGCTGGGACCCGGAGGCGAGACCGGCCCGCTCAATGATATGATTCGCCACACCTTCGAACGCACGGGGGCACACATCATGGGCAAGCGCATGTTTGAAGGCGGTGAACGCGGCTGGCCAGAGGAAGCGCCGTTCCACACCCCGGTGTATGTCCTCACCCACGAGAAGCGTGAGCCCTGGGTGCGGCCCGGTGGAACAATCTTTTATTTTGTCAACGAAGGACCTGAACGAGCCTTAGAGTTGGCGCGGGAAGCCGCAGGTACGCGCGATATCCGCATCTCCGGCGGGGCGAACACGATTCAGCAGTACCTCAACCTGGGTGTGGTGGATGAACTGGAGATAACCCTTGTGCCTGTGCTCTTTGGGGGCGGCATACGCCTGTTCGAGAACCTGCACGAGCCGTTGCCACAGTTTCGCGTTGACCGAGTCATTGAGGATGCAGCCGCGACATACTTGCGATATACTCGTCAATGAAGACGGCCCAACAACCTGTTGCAGCGGACGGCACTGCGCGACGCCGGCGCAACGGAAGAAGAGCTTCGCACGGCGCTCCTCCGTCCCGACATCAACCCGGCGATGGTCTCGGAGGTGCTGGGACGGCTGCGCGAGGGGCTCTGGTATTTGCGCTCCCGCGACCGGAGGTATCTCTTTACGGTCAAGCCCAACCTCAACAAGGTCATCCTGGATTTTGAAGCCGAGGTGAGCGATGAGCAGCTGGAGCACGCGCTTCGGGAGTGGGTCGAACAAGTGGCAGGTAGGGGGGAGGGTGTCTTTCAAGTCGTTCTCGCTCCGGGGGAACCCCAGTTGGTGCCGGATCGGGCGCAACCCACATTGGTATTGCTCCCCTTCGATGTGGCAGATGCTCACACCTGGATGCAACAAGCGTTGAACTCAGCGGGTGGTGGCATCCGCACCAATAAGAACATGCTGGTGTTTTTGGTGCCGGATCGAACACGTGCATCGGTGCTGCATGCCTCGGTGAGGAGATGGTGTGCGTTGAAGGGGGTCGAGCGCTCCTCTTCGTTCCGCGAGATGGAGCGAGACGACCACGACCAGGTGCGGCAGCAGCTCAAGGATAAAGAAGCGGAGATCGAGGTCCTGATCCGCCAGATGTACCAGAGCATCTATCGTCCTGAGGCGGGCGGGGTGCGCCCTGTGCCCGTAAGCGATCCCAGTGCCATCAAGGCGAAGACGCTGGGGGAGTTTGTCGCCGGTGTCCTGGAGAAGCAAGGGGAGCTGGTTCGCGAACTGAGTCCGGAATATCTGTCCCAAACCCTTGGCATCGGGGAGCAGAAGGTTCCCGTCTCCCAGGTCGCCACCGTGTTCACCGGAACACCCGGGCAGCCGCTAGTGGAGAACATGGAACGGATTTACGAAAGCATCCGGCAGGGGGTGGAGAAGGGCATCTTTGGCATACAAGTCGGGGACCGGATCTACATCCGGGAGCCGGTTCCCGACGAGGTTCTCCGCAATAGCCAGGCCGTGTTAGTTCCTCCCGGAGAGTCGACTCTGCCGCCCGAGCCGTCGTCCCGAAAACCCCTGACGCTTCGAGTCCGGACGAGCGCTTCCATGCTCTATCCCCTGCTCCAAGCTGCTCGGCAACTCCTCCAGCAGCTGGATCATGCCACCGTAGAGATCCGGGTGCACGACCCAACAGGTCAGATGGCAACGAAGCGCAAGGAGCTGGAGAAGCTCCTTCGGGACTACGGGTGCACGGTCGAGTGGACGGAGCCGAAGGAAGCAGAAACCTCGGAGGCAAGCTAAGCCCTGTACCTCGCGTCGGTTCTCCGCCGGGATGCGCCGGTATCCGGAAATCTTCGGCCCCGGTGGTCCGGGTTGGGGGGTACTCTGCTACGATCTGGTAACAACCGCTTCCGGCGCGTTGTCCTCGCGCGGTGGGGGGCCTATTTTTTCCCCGACGTTGCAGGAGACAGGTTATGAGCTCTATGGCGCCTTTCGGGGTGTTTGCGCTTCTGCTCTCGCTTGTGCAGGCTCTCCCGTCGTCGGCGCAGAACCCGCGCCGACTCTCCCCGGATACCATGATCGTGCAGCAGCGCACCGCGCTCATCAATGGGGTGCGCATCCCGTATCGGGTGGTCGCCGGCACTCAGCCCGTCTGGAACCGATCCGGCAGGCCCATTGCCTATGTCTTCTACGTCTATTACGAGCGCGCGGACGTGATGAACCGGGCCGAGCGGCCGCTGGTGATCTCCTTTAACGGAGGACCCGGGTCGGCCTCCGTCTGGATGCACATCGGATACACCGGGCCCCGCCGGGTGCGGATCGACGCAGAAGGCTTCCCCGTCCAACCCTACGGCCTGGAAGATAACCCGCACTCCATCCTCGATGTGGCCGATATCCTGTACGTGGACCCCGTCAATACGGGTTTTTCCCGGGTGCTATCGGATACGGTGAACGTGCGCCAGTTCTTCGGGGTCAATGAGGACGTGGCCTATCTGTCCGACTGGATCGCGCACTGGGTGAGCCGGCATGGTCGGTGGGCCTCGCCCAAGTTCCTCATCGGGGAAAGCTACGGCACCACGCGCGTCTCCGGTCTGGCCGGGGCGCTGCAGGAACGGCACTGGATGTACCTCAACGGGGTCATTCTTGTCTCGCCCACCGGGCTCGGCATTGAGCGGGACGGCCCGGTCGGTCAAGCCCTACTGCTGCCCTACTACACGGCCGCCGCCTACTATCATCGCAAGCTTGATGCACAGCTCCAGAGCCGCAATCTGGAAGAGTTGCTGGCGGAGGTGGAAGCCTACGCGCTCGATGTCTACCTGCCGGCCCTGGCTCGGGGCGGGTTCCTGGATCCGGATCGCCGACAGGCCGTCGCCCGGACCGTGGCCCGCTACGCCGGGATCTCGGAGGCTACTGTACTGGCTTACAATCTGGCCGTGCCCCGAAACGTGTTCTGGAAAGAGCTCCTGCGCACCGATGGCCTGACGATCGGGCGCCTGGACTCTCGCTATCGGGGTCTGGACAGGCAGGCGGCCGGGGAGCAGTTCGATCACGATCCGGCGCTTTCGGCCTGGAATCACGCCTTCACCCCGGCCATCAACCTGTACCTGCGTAGTGAGCTGGGCGTGCGCACGGATCTGGAATACTGGATCTTCGGCCCCGTGCAACCCTGGAACCGGCAGGGGGATCAGACGGGCGAACAGCTGCGGCGCGCGATGGCGCAGAACCCGTATCTGCGCGTGCTCTTTCAGGTCGGCTACTTCGACGGGGGCACGGACTACTTCTCGGCCAAGTACACGATGTGGCAGATCGATCCGAGCGGCAAGCTGCGCGACCGCTTCGCCTTCAAGGGCTATCCGAGCGGGCATATGATGTACCTGCGCGACGAAGACCTCAAACGCGCCAACGACGACCTGCGCGCCTTTATCCGTCAGGCCGTTGAGGCGGCTCGTCAGCCGGCCCGCTATTAAGCGCAAAAGCCCACCCACCGGAGGCGGTCTCCTTGCCGGGGACCGCCTCTGGCTTTTCTGGCTCCTGTGCGCTATGTTTGCTCCTGTTCCGGGTTGGAACAGATCGGGATCCGCTGCATGCCCGCACAGGCGTGTATTCTCATCGCCGAGGACGATCCCCAGGTGCGCATTCCCCTGCAACAGTTCCTCGAAAACCAGGGGTACTGGGTTGAGGCGGTGGAGACGGGCGAAGACGCCATCGAGCACATCGCCTCGGGTCGCTATGATCTGGTGATCACGGATCTGCGCATGGGGGAGACCGGGGGTCTGGAGGTGCTCGAATATGCCCGGCGCCAGCCTCTGCCGCCGGAGGTGATCGTCGTTACGCGCTACGCCACCGTGGGCACGGCGGTAAACGCCATGCGTCTGGGGGCCTTCGATTACCTGGTCAAGCCCATCCGGCACGAAGAGCTGCTCTTGCTCGTCGAAAAGGCTCTGGAAAAGCGTCGGCTCATGCTCGAGGTGCAGAACCTGCGTCAGCAGGTCCAGCACCGCTTTAGCTTCGAGAACATCATCGCTTACTCGGATGCCATGCTGGCCGTGATCAAAAAGGCCAAACGCGTGGCCCTGACAAACGCCACCCTGCTCATTGAGGGGGAATCCGGCACGGGCAAGGAGCTGCTCGCCAAGGCCATTCACCAGCATAGCCGGCGCGCCTCCGGTCCCTATGTGGCCATCAACTGCGGGGCGCTGCCGGAATCCCTGCTGGAGAGCGAGCTCTTTGGCTACCGCAAGGGCGCCTTCACCGGGGCCGTCTCCGACAAACCTGGCCTCATCGAAGAGGCCGACGGGGGCACGCTGTTTTTGGACGAGATCGGGGAAATGCCCCTCTCTGTGCAGGTCAAGCTCCTGCGCGTCCTGCAGGAAGGGGAGATCCGGCGCGTGGGGGATGTGCAGCTGCGGCGGGTGAATGTGCGCGTGATTGCGGCCACGAACCGGGATCTGGGCAAACTGGTCGAACAGGAGCGTTTCCGCGAAGACCTCTACTACCGGCTCAATGTGATTCCCATTCGTATTCCTCCCCTCCGGGAACGCAAAGAGGACATCCCGCCCCTGGTCAAGTACTTCCTGGCCAAGTTCTCCGAAGAACTCCGGCATCCGATCAAGCAGATTACCGCGGAGGCCATGGAAGCCCTGCTGCGCTACGACTGGCCGGGTAATGTGCGGGAGCTGGAGAACACCATCGAGCGTTGCGTGATCCTCTCGCAGGATGATACGATCGGGCTCGATGACTTGCCCGAATGGGCGCGCGCCGAAGGCCAGCCCGCTGCCCACAAGAGGCGCGGCCCGGAGGGGGAAGAGGGCTGGGGGCCGATCTGCCCGGAATGGACGCTGGCCGAACTGGAGCGCTGGTATATTCTGCAGACCCTCCGGCGCTATGAGTACAACCAGTCTCAAACAGCCCGGCATCTGGGTATCGGACGCAACACCCTCTGGAAAAAGCTCAAGCAGTACGGTATTCGCATTCAGAAAACCCTGTGAGGCATCATGGGCCATCGCACGGAGCCAGAAACACGCACCCCTTGCACGCCGGACTGGACCCGGGCCCCGGTGCCGTTCCCATGGGCGGAGTGGTTTGGCCGCGCAGCCCCCATCCGGCTCGAGGTGGGCTTCGGAAACGGGGAGTTTTTAATCACGCTCGCCGCTCGACATCCAGACCGCAACTGGGTCGGCATCGAGGCCTCACGCACGAGCGTGCTCAAGACAGCCTCCCGGTGGGAGCGCCACGGATCTCCTCCGGTGCGCCTGCTGCACGGGGATGCCTACCTGCTTTTGCTGCTGGGCTTCGGGCCCCGGACGGTCGAGGCGGTCTACTTCAACTGCCCGGATCCGTGGTTCAAGAAGCGCCACCACAAGCACCGCCTCCTGCAGCCCGGCATGGTGGAACTGCTGGCCAACCGGCTCTCTGACGGCGGGGAGCTGTGGGTGGTCACCGATACGCAGGAGTTTCGGGATCATCTCCTGGAGGTGTTGCCCGGATCCGGATTCCTTGAGCCCGCCTCCGGCTCATGGTACGTGGAGAAGCTGCCCGAGGGGTATCCCGTGACGAAATACATGCGCGAGGGGTTGGCCGCAGGCCGGACGCTATACTGCTTCCACGGGCGCAAAGTCCGACATGCCGAGCCGGATCCGCTCGACTACGCGCGGCGCTTTCACCTTGTCGAATCCCTGGCCCGCTATACAGAGGCCGTACGTCTGCGCGTGCTCGAGCAGCTGCGCCAGGCCGGCGCCCTCATGGAGCCCCACCCAGCATGCCCATGATCCCTCTGCGGATCATGGCCACCGCGATGGCCGAAAGGAACAGGCTGGCGATCTTGCCGAAAGCCCGCGCGCCGATCTCCCCGATGAGGTCCCGGATGCGCACCCCGAAGAGCAGAATCACCCCGGAGAGCACCAGGTTGCTCACGAGGGCAAGCAGGGTGACCGTGTATCCGTATTGGGAGACGAGCACAAGTATAGTCGTGATGGCCGCGGGACCGACGGTGAGCGGGATGCCGATCGGGACCACGCCGGCCGAGGCGTCCCGGCGTCGGCGCTCTTCGACGGAGAAGAGTACATCGTAGATCCCCAGTATGAGCAGGATCAACCCCCCGGCCACGCGCAGGTCATGCAGGGTGATGCCAAGAAAGCGAAAAATGGCCTGCCCCGCAAAGAGGATGAGCAGGGCAAATACGAGGGCCGCCGTAAGAGCCTGGTATACGAGCCGATTGCGTTCCGCCCGGCTCAGGCCCTCGGTCAGACCCAGATAGATGGGCAGTACCCCCAGCGTGTTCAGCGCCACGAACAGGGGGATGAAGCATTCCCAGAAGGTGCGCATAAACCTCCGCGAAGGTAGTCGGACTGAAGCGCTCTGGGCAAATGGATCGCCAGTTTCCCGCCATCCCGGACTCATTCTGGGACCGACCCGTGGTGCTTCTGGACTGCGAGAGCACGGGAACGGATCCGCGACGGGATCGGATCATCGAGCTCGCCCTCTGGCGCCGGGATCCCGACGGAGGCCAGCAGCGCTTCAGCAGTCTCGTCAACCCGGAGACCTGGGTGCCGCGAACGATCGTCGCCCTGACCGGGATTCGCAACGAAGAACTGCTGGAGGCGCCACGCTTCTGCGACCTCTGGCCGCAGCTGGGGCCCCTGCTCGAGGGAGCGGTGCTGGTCGGACACAACGTGCGCTTTGATGTGCGCCTGCTGCAGGCCGAGCTCCTGCGGATGGGCCTTCGATGGCATCCGCAGGATACCCTCTGTACCCTGCGGGTAGCCCGCCGGCTACTGCCCCGGCTGCCGAGCCGATCCCTGGGCGCGTTGGCCGAATACCTGGGCCTGGACGTGGCCGTCCGGCACCGGGCCCTGGCCGATGTGGAGCTGCTCAGCCAGGTGTTCGCTTTCCTGCTGGATCGGGCCAGGCGCCAGGAGGGGATCAGGTCCCTGGAAGAGCTGTTGCGCTGGCAGTACTCAACCCGGTATCTGCGCCGGGAGCTGGAGCATGTGCGCCGGCTGGAGCCGCTTCTGGAGGCGCTTCCGGAGGGGCCGGGTCTGTATCGGTTTTACGATGCCTCGGGTCGCCTGCTCTATGTGGGCAAGAGCGTCTCGCTGCGTCAGCGTGTTCGCTCTTATTTCGCCGCGCCGGACAGTCGGCCCGCGCGTCTGCAGCGCCTGCTCGATCGCCTCCGCTCCCTGTCCTGGCAGCAGACCCGATCGGAGCTAGAGGCCCTACTCCTGGAGGCCTGGGAGATCGCCCGCCACCGGCCGCCCTTCAATCGGCAGGGGGTTCGGGAGGCGCGCGGGTTTTACCTGCGGATCTCCCCTTCGGATCAGGGGCCATGCGTACACTGGGCCTTCAGGGAGGATCCGGAAGATGGAGGGCAGTACTACGGGCCTTTTCGGCGCCGGCAGTGGGCCTCGCTGTTGGCTCGATTACTGGAAGACCACCTCGGGGCTTTGCCGCAGGCGGATCGGTGTCGGGAGGCGCGTCGGCTCTTTTCCTCTGGCGGGGTGCTCGAGCTTGTGCGCGCGCGCATGCTCCAGGCGGCCGAGGCAGAGGATTTCGAGGCGGCCATCGTCTGGCGGGAGCTATGGAAGGAACTCGATCGACTCTGGCAGGGCATCGGGGCGGGGTCGCTGGAGCAGTACAATGTGCTCGGGCGGGAGCGCTGCGCCGATGGGCTGTGCGTCTGGCTACTGAGGTCCGGCCGCTGGATGGGGCTGCGCCCCCTGCCCGAGGGCCTTTCCCCGAAGGAACTGGCCGAAGAGCTGGAGCGCTGGTGGGGAGAGGATCCGGTTTTCGATCGCCCGGAGATGGGCCCCCAGCCCCGTTCCTGGCCCATACAGGAGCGGCGGATTCTGCTCAGCTGGCTGGCCTACCGAGCCCGGCCGCGGGAGATCATGCGGCTGGGCGCTGTGCCGGACTGGCAGCGGGCGGCGCGCTGGGTGCTGGAAGGCGGCTCCTTCCCACCGTCCCCGTTGCCCTATTCGGATCCGAACCCGTAGCTTGTCTGCGCCATGCCGAAATCCACACACGCCGCACAACACCTGCTCGCCCGGTCCGGAATCGGTCCGATCCCCTGGGAAGAGGTGGCCCGGCTTATGCTGCTTTCCCGGGCGCTGGACCGGATCGAGGAAGAGGAGCTCGTTCCCCAGCGGCTCATCACCTACCAGTTCTCCGCCCGCGGACATGAGCTGGTACAGATCCTTCTGGGCCTGCTTCTGAAGCATCCCCACGACGGGGCTACGGTCTATTATCGATCTCGTCCCTTTATGCTTACCGTGGGCTTGACCCCGCTTGAGGCGCTGCGGGCGAGCATGGCGCGGACCGGCAGCCCCTCAGAGGGCCGGGATATCGGGGTGGTTTTCAACCTTCCTCCCCGCCGCGGGGTGAGCGTACTGCCCATGAGCGGGGATGTGGGAACGCAGTTCACCCCCGCTGTCGGGTGGGCGCAGGCCATTCGATACCGTGTCGAGGTGCTGGGGCATGCGGAGTGGCGCGGCGCCATGGCCGCCGCGCTGGCTGGAGATGCGGCCTGTGCCACGGGCGGTTTCTGGGCCGCTCTTACCATCGCCACCACGCTGCAGTTGCCCGTGCTGTTCTTCATCGAGGACAACGGCTATGGTATCTCCGTGCCCACCACGCTGCAGATCCCGGGTGGGAACATCGCCCGAGCGCTTGCCGGATTTCCGTCCCTTGCCGTTTTCGACGGCGATGGTACCGATCCAGCCGCCGCGGCCCATCTCCTCCAGGAAGCCATCGCGCGGGTGCGTGAGGGTCGGGGGCCGGCTCTGGTGCGCTTCTCCGTGCCCCGGCTCTGTGGACACTCCTACGCGGACAATCAGGCTTACAAATCCCCCGAAGAGCGGGCCCGAGAACAGGAGCGCGACCCCCTGGTGGCCCTCAGAGGCTGGATGCTCCGGGAGATCGGCTGGACTCCGGAGCGCTGGGAAGAAGAGGCCCGGCAGGCCGAGCGTATCGTGCGCCAGGCCCTCGAAGAGGCGCTTCAGGCCCCGGAGCCGGATCCCGCTCAGGTGCGTCGTTTTCTGTATTTTGAACCCGGATTTCCCCAGCAGGTCGGAGGCTTGCTTGCAGAAGGTGTGCGGTTGCCTCCGATGGAATCGGAGCCGCGCCCGGTGGATCGAACCCGTATCAACATGGGCGAGGCCATCCGGCGCGTGCTGCGCGCGGAGCTGGCGCGCAACCCGCGTCTGCTCATTTTCGGGGAAGACGTAGGGGTAAAGGGCGGGGTACACGGGGTGACGATGGATCTGGCCCGTGAGTTCGGCTCTGAGCGCGTATTCGATACCTCGCTCAACGAGGAGGGCATTATCGGAAGGGCCGTGGGCATGGCCCTGGCCGGATTGCTCCCGGTTCCGGAGATCCAGTTCCGCAAATACGCCGATCCGGCCACCGAGCAGCTGCGCGATCTGGGCACGATCCGCTGGCGGACGGCCGGTCGATTTGCCGCCCCCGTGGTGGTGCGTATTCCCGTCGGCCACAGCCGTCGGAGCGGAGATCCCTGGCATAGCGAGTCCGATGAGGCTTCCTTTGCCCGCATGCCCGGCTGGATCGTCGTCTACCCGGCCGATGCGGAGGAGGCGGCCGGGTTGTTGCGCTCGGCCTTGCGGGGCAACGACCCGGTCCTGTTTCTGGAGCATCGGGCGCTGCTGGATGCCCCCGAGGCGCGGCGCCCCTATCCGGGGGATGCCTATGCCATTCCCCTGGGTCGGGCCCGCCGGGTGCGCACGGGAAGCGCCGTGACTTTGATCAGCTGGGGGGAGGCGCTCTACCGCGCCCTCCGCGCCGCGGAGGCCTTTCCTGAGGGGCTTGTGGAGGTCATCGATCTGCGCACCGTGCACCCCTGGGATCGGGAGACGGTCTTCGAATCCGTGCGCAAAACCGGGCGCCTGCTCGTGGTGCATGAGGACCGACGCACCTGCGGGATCGGGGCGGAAATCGTGGCCACGGTCTCCGAGGTGCTCTTCGAATATCTGGACGCCCCGCCGGTGCGTCTGGCCGTGGAGGACGTGCCCATCCCGTACAATCTCTCCCTCATGGAGGCCGTGTTGCCCTCTGTGGAGGAGATCCGCACAGGCCTGGAACGATTGCTTGCCTACTGATGCGCGCCGTATGGATCGAGGAGTTCACAGGTCCGGAGGGCCTGCGCCTGCGCGAAGATCTCGATCGCCCCGAGCCCGGTCCGGATGAGATCCTCTTGCGCGTGCGCGCTTCGGGCCTCAATCGGGCGGACTTGTTGCAGAGTCTGGGCCGGTATCCGGCCCCGGAGGGGGTGCCGGATCGCATTCCCGGGCTGGAGTGCGCCGGGGAGGTGGTCGCTGTGGGTTCCGGGGTGCGGCGCTGGCGTCCCGGAGATCGGGTGATGGCTCTGCTGAGCGGGGGCGGGCAGGCCGAATATGCCCGGGTACAGGAGGCGCTAGCCTGGCCTGTTCCGGAGGGTATGTCCTGGGCCGAGGCGGCGGCCATACCGGAGGCGTTCCTCACGGCCTGGGATGCGCTCATCCGGCAGGCCGGCCTGAGGCCCGGAGAGAGCGTGCTCATTCATGCCGTGGGAAGCGGGCTGGGGCTGGCCGCCCTGCAGATCGCCCGGCTGGCCGGAGCGCGAGCCATTTATGGCACGGCCTCGGCCGAGAAATTGTCCCGCGCCCGCGCGCTAGGGCTCACGGCAGGGTGGGATTATCGCCAGGAGGAATTCGTCCGCGCTCTGCGGGATCGGGAGCCCGAAGGCGTCTCCGTGGTCTTTGATCTCGTCGGAGGACCGTACTGGAAAGCCAACCTGGACGTGCTCGAACCCCTGGGACGACTCCTGCTTCTGGGCACGCTCGGCGGGACGCGCCTGCCCGAAGGGGCTGATCTGGGACCGGTTCTGCGCAAGCGGTTGCGGATTCTGGGCAGTGTGTTGCGTACCCGTCCGCTGTGGGAGAAAATCGCGCTGGGTGAGGCCTTTGGCCGGGAGGTCTGGCCCCTTTTGGCCTCCGGTCGGCTTCGTCCCATCCTGGATTGCGCCTTTCCCGCATCCGAACCGCAGGCCGCCTACCGGTATATGGCCGAAAACCGCAACTTCGGAAAAATCGTTCTGCTCTGGTAGATACGCAATCGCGGGATTGCTTTTTTCTGCCCTTCGGGATTACTTCAGCCCTGAGCGTTTCTGACACAAAGGAGGCGATGCGATGCGTATCACGTCCATGCTCCTGCTGATTGCGGTTGTGGGGATAGGAGGGTGCGAGCTATTGGGTGATCTTACCCGCGTGGGCACCACGTATGTGGTCGAATTCGACCTTCCCGCCATACAGGCCAACAGCAGTTTCTCTGTTTCCCGGGAGGTCAATTTTAGAGCCCAGCTGGACAGCATCCTGCAGGCGAACAACTTTTCGGAATCCGATCTCGACAACGCCCAGGTGGATTCGGTCCGCTTTACGATCCTGAGCCCTTCAGGGGGCACCTTTGATTTTGTGCAGTCTGTCTCGGTCTGGTGCGCCTCCTCTTCGCTCGGTGAGCAGCAGGTGCTCAGCGCGGGGACCGGCTCCATCCCGGCGGGCAGGAATTCGGTCGTGCTTTCGGCGCTGCCCACGGCGGATATTCTGGCCTACATCCGGGGCGGCAATTTCACGGTGCGTCTGGAGGGGCGCTCCTCGAATACAGGCACGAACACGACCTATCGCGTTCAGGCCGTGCTGTATACGAATATCGCCTTCAATGTGCCGTAGGGGATCAGGGGATAGTCCAATCTAGATCGGAAAACCTCCGGCGCCGGAAGACGTAGTAGGCCAGCACAATCGAGCCGGGATAAAGCGTCGGGGGGTCTCCCCAGCGGATGCGCTCGGCAAGTAGACGGCGGCGCGCGGCGCGGAGCTCGCTTCGTAGGGCCCAGGCATCCCGATAGGCTCTCAAGACGGCCCCCGCCCAGTCAGGCCGGCCCTGGAGCAGGTAGAAGAGCGCGGCCCCGACATCCAGCCCGAAGCGCACCAGCAGTCGGCGCCAGAATCCCCGGGGGGGCAGGTTGCGGTAGAGCACATACAGTCCGTTGCGGTGGTTGTAGTACAGCTTGCGGGTCTCGCCGTAGGAGAGCGATCCGCCCCCGATATGATAGACCACGCTGTGCGGGATGGCCCGGATCCGGTAGCCCAGGTTCTGGAGCCGCCAGCAGAAGTCGATCTCTTCCTGGTGCATCTCAAAGGAGACCTCAAACCCTCCGAGTTGTTCGGCAAGCTTTCGGCGCACCACCATGGCCGCCCCGGAGGCCCAGAAGATATCGGCCGGCTGATTGTACTGGCCGTGATCCTCTTCTAGGGTGGAGAAAATCCGACCCCGTGCAAAGGGATAGCCGTAGCGGTCCAGGTATCCCCCGGCCGCGCCGGCGTATTCGAAGCGCTCGCGGTGTCGGTAATCCATGATCTTCGGCTGTACAGCCCCGAGCGTGGGGTCCTCTTCCAGGGCGGAGATCAGGGGCTGAAGCCAGTAGGGGCTCACCTCCACGTCGTTGTTCAAAAAGGCCACGTAATCTCCTGTGGCCTCGCGCAGGCCGGCGTTACAGCCGGAGGCGAAGCCCTGGTTTTCGGGCAGGCGGATCAGGCGCACCTCCGGGTACCGGGCCTCTACCCACTCGGCCGATCCGTCTGTGGATCCGTTGTCTACCAGCAGGATCTCGCGATCCGGATACAGGCTGTTGAGCACGCTGGGTAGACAGCGCTCCAGGTGGGATCGGGCATTCCAGGAGGGGATGATGATGCTCACCCGGGGCCAGTTCATAGCGCGGCGGGGTTGTGGCTCAGATGTCTCCTCCTGCGGAGGCGGCCGGATTCGGCCCTCGATCCGTTGGGAAACGGCCAGGGAGGGTGTTCGCCGATGGCCTTCATGCGGAGACCTCTTCGAGCAGTCGGCGGATGGCTTCCAGTAGCGCCTCGGCCTCCTGGCGCGTGGGGGCTTCGGCATACAGGCGCACGATGGGCTCCGTGTTCGAGGCGCGCAGGTGTACCCAGCGATCCGGGAACATCAGGCGCAGTCCGTCGCGGGTATCGAATTCGGCCCGGCCCGCGTAGGCCTGTTCAACCCGGTCGAGCAGGTGAGCCAGCAGATCCGGGGAAATTCCCTCAAGACGGTCCTTTACCATGACGTAGCGGGGCAACGTGCGGCCGAGTTCGGAAAGCCGGAGGCCGGTTTCGGCCAGGAGCCCCAGAACGAGGGCCAGCGCGGTCAGCCCATCGCGTCCCTCGTGCACCTCGGGCAGAATGACCCCGCCGTTGCCCTCTCCGCCTATGACGGCGTCCACCAGGCGCATGCCTTCAACGACGTGGCGTTCTCCCACGGGGGTGCGGTAGACGAGCTGTCCGTATCGGGCGGCCAGATCTTCTATGGCGCGCGTGGTCGAGAGGTTGGCCACCACGGGGCCGGGCCGATGGCGGAGTACGAAATCGGCCGCTGCCACAAGCGTGTACTCTTCGCCAAAATAGAGGCCGTCCTCACAGACCAGGGCTAACCGGTCGGCGTCGGGGTCCAGGGCAGCGCCCAGATCGGCGCCGAAGGCACGGACCGCATCCATAAGGTCGTTGAGATTTTCCGGAAGCGGCTCCGGGGGATGGGGGAAGGGTTCCCCTTCGTTGCAGTACAGGGGCAGCACCTCACAGCCCAGCTCCTGGAGCAGACGCAGGGCCGCTCGACTTCCGGCCCCGTTGGTGGCGTCGAGCACTACCCGGAACCGGCGCTTCCGGATGGCCTCCACGGGCAGGTAGGGGAGTGAGAGGATGCGCTCCAGGTGCAGGTCCAGGTAGCGCTTGTTTTTTTCGTATCGGCCCAGCTCCGTGTAGGGGACATAGCGAATCCGGGCCGAACGGGCCAGTTCCAGCACCTGACAGCCATCCTCGGCGCTTAGAAAAACCCCGTCGGGGCCGAGCATCTTGAGTGCATTCCATTCGATGGGGTTGTGGCTGGCCGTGATGACCAGTCCGCCCCGGGCGCCCGCCTGGCGCACCGTAAAGCCCACCGTGGGCGTGGGCACCACGCCGAGATCGAGTACGTCGCAGCCGACGCTCTGCAGCGTGGCGGCCACGATGCGAGCCGCCGGGGTGCTCGTGGGGCGGGTGTCCCGGCCGAGCACCACGGTGCCCCGCTCACACCAGGCCCCGAAGGCCGCCGCATAGCGTACCAGGTCTTCCGGGGTGAGGTCCAGGCCAAAGATGCCCCGGATGCCGGAGACGGAGATCATGAGCGCCATGGGGTTTGCTCCTCAATGCTGCCAGGACTGGCGCGCATCACGCAGCAACTGCTCGAAGATGGCAAAGCGCAGCTCTCCGTAGTTGAAGGCGTAGCGCAGCTCGCCGGCCCGGAAGATCCATGTAGTGGGCACCCAGGTTACGGGCAAGTTCATAAAGCGCCGCTGGCGCCGATCTTTCTCCGATGGTCCGGGGAGCACAAGGAGCTGGAAGTTGGGCTGGCCTCCGACGGCGTAGCGTTCCAGCACGGCTCGTCCGTCGTCTCCATCGCTCCAGATGGTCACAAAAAGAAACCGCACATCGGGGTGCGATTCGATAATCCGGTACCAGCCCTGACGCAGTTCGGCCTGGCTGTTCGGGCACCAGGGCGCCCAGAAGTGCACGACCACAAGTCCTGTATCCTGTATGGCCCGGTAGACGGCACGCTCGACCGGATGCCAGGCCGAGGTGTCGGCTTCGGAGCTCCTGAGCAAACCGCCCAGCAGCAATGCGAGGGCCCACATGGCTAAGCTTCCCCGGAAAGCCGTTCCGTGTCGATCTGCGCCCGCTGCAGGCGGCCAGAGTAGTCGATGTAGACGGTCTTGGTTTCCGTGTAGAAGTCGAAGACCTCCCAGCCGCCCTCGCGGTGGCCGTTGCCGGTCTGCTTGACCCCGCCGAAGGGCATATGCGCCTCCGCGCCGATGGTGGGCGCGTTGACGTAGGTGATGCCGGCCTCGATCTCCCGGATGGCGTAGAAGGCATCCTGGAGGTTGCGCGTATAGATGGAGGAGGAGAGGCCGTATCGGGTGCCGTTGAGCACCTCGATGGCCTCCTCTAGGGAGCGGACCCGGATCACGCTCAGCACGGGGCCGAAGATTTCCTCCTGGGCGATGCGCATGTGGGGCTGTACCTCGGTGAAGATGGTGGGCTGATAAAACCAGCCTTTGCTCAAGGCCCCCTCCGTAGCGGGGGCGCCCCCGCAGAGCAGACGGGCGCCTTCTTCGAGGCCGATGCGCACATAGCGGTCTACCGTCTGGCGCTGCGCCTCGCTGACCAGCGGACCCACCTCGGTCTCGGGGTCCAGCCCATTACCCAGCCGGAGTCGGAGCGTGCGCTCCAGAAGCCGCTCCAGGAAAAGATCATGTATGGATTCATGCAGGATGAGCCGGCTGGTGGCCGTGCAGCGCTGTCCGGTGGTGCCGAAGGCGCCCCAGATCACCCCTTCCAGAGCCAGCTCCAGATCCGCATCGGGCATGATGATGACGGCGTTTTTGCCGCCGAGCTCCAGAGAGACCCGTTTGAGGCTATCGGCGGCCATGCGGGAGATCTGGATGCCCACCTCCGTGGAGCCCGTAAAGCTCACCAGCGCCACGCCAGGATGGCGTACAATCGCCGCACCCACCCCGGAACCGGATCCATGCACCAGGTTGAGCACCCCGGGGGGCAGACCGGCCTCTTCGAGTATCTCCACCAGCGTGGTGGCTGTTTTCGGCGTGAGCTGGGCGGGCTTGAAGACGACCGTGTTGCCGCAGACGAGCGCGGGAAAGATTTTCCAGGTCGGGATGGCCAGCGGGAAGTTCCAGGGGGTGATCACCCCGGCCACGCCCACAGGCATGCGGATGGTCATGTTGAACTTATCAGGCAGTTCGCTCGGGACCGTGTGGCCGAAAAGGCGTCGGCCCTCGGAAGCGGCATAATAGGCCGTGTCGATGCCTTCCTGTACGTCTCCTCGGGTCTCCAGGAGGATCTTGCCCATCTCGCGGGTCATCTCGCGGGCGATCTCCTCCTTGCGGGCGCGGAGGATGTCGCCGGCTCGCTGAACGATTGCTCCGCGCTGCGGGGCAGGTACCCGGCGCCAGCGCGCAAAAGCCTCCCGCGCTGCCTCCACGGCCTCCTGAACGTCCTCCTCGGTGGAAAGCGGGAAGAGCCCGATCAGATCATCCTGATCGGCGGGATTGCGGTTCTCGAACCACTGGCCGCTGCGGCTGGGCTTCCACTTTCCGTTGATGTAGTTCAGGTACTCGCGAGGGGGATCAAGGGCGATGGGTTGTTGCGTCTTGGGGGCTTCCATGTCGGGGACTCCTCATGCGGGGATCGAAGGGAAAGTTAGTGGCCGCCCGGGAAGCGGCGCAAACCCCTACCCCCGAGGGGCCTCGATGTCGTACCTTCCGGAGGGCTTGGGCACAGAGCCGTTCAAAAAAAGGGGCGCCGGCGATTCAGGCCGAACGCCCCTGAGGAGGTACAACACATGCGCTTGGATGTGCTACTCCTTATACAGCAAATGTTGTGCCCGAAGTTCCCGAACAAGAGGCTTTTTTCGACTTGATGGAGGTTGCCGTGGGGGAGACGTTGTATTGGTTGCGGGGCGCCAGCTGGGTTCCGGCAGAGAGGCAGTTGCCTGTTTCGGCGGACCTGGTCATCGTCGGAGCGGGGATAACCGGTGCCTCGGTAGCCTACTGGGCCAGCCGCGCCCTTTCGGGCTCGATCTGGGTGCTCGAAGAACGCACGCAGCCGGCCATGGGCGCTTCGGGTCGGAATGCGGGTTTCAACCTGGCCGGGACCGTAACCCCGTATCCGGAGCTCCGGGCGCGTCTGGGTCGAGAGGGAGCTTGTGCCATCTGGGCCTATACAGTGGACAACAACCGGCGTATCCGGGCGCTTCTGGAGGCGTGGGGGGCGGATGTAGAGCTGGTGTGCTCCGGCAGTCTGCACGTTGCCACAACAGAGGCGGAGTGGGCCGATCAGCGACGTGCCGCTGAGCTGTTGCGGGAAGACGGCTTTTCGGTGGAACTGCTGGATCGGGAAGCGCTGGCCCGGTTGTGGGGGTTTCCGGTTGCCGAGCGCTTCTGGGGCGCGCTCTATCGGCCGGAAGATGTCCGCTGGAACCCGGCTCGGGTGGTCTGGAGGCTGCTCGAGGAGGCCCTCAGGCAGGGGGTGAGGCTGGCTCTGGAGGCCCCCGTCTGGCATCTGGAGCCGGTTCCGGGCGCCGTGCGCCTGTATACCCCGCGCGGGGTGCTGGAGGCGGGAACCGTGGTGTTGGCCACCAATGCCTGGCTGGGTCGCCTTCTGCGCCTGCTTGCGGGGCAGGTCATTCCCGTCCGGGGGCAGGTGCTGGCCACGGAACCGGTGGAGCGGCTCTTTGAGCATCCCGTTTCCGCCAACTATGGCTATGAGTACTGGCAGCAGGACCGAGAAGGGCGGGTGATCCTGGGAGGGTATCGGTGGTCTGTTCCGGATCAGGAAGTGGGCTATGCCGTAGAGGGATTGCGCATGGAGGTGCAGCTCGGCCTGGAGAGGTTCTTGCGCGAGGCCTTTCCCCCGCTGGCCGAGGTGGCCGTTGCCCACCGCTGGAGCGGGATCATGGGGTTTACGCACGATGCCCTGCCCGTGCTGGGGCCGGTTCCCGGGATGGAGCGGGTCTGGGTGGCCGGGGGCTACACAGGCCATGGGACGGCCTTTGCGTTCCGGTTCGGGGAGGATCTGGTGCGCGCCCTGCAGGAAGGGTGGCATCCCCAGGGGGCACTTCGGTACATGGATGTAGCGCGGCTCCTGGTGGCCCGGCAGAAAACCCTGTAACGATTCGGTTCCCGCCTCGGGCGGCATTGTCCGGGCGGGGGGCGATCTTCTAGTTTTCCGTGCGCTCGAGAGAGGAGGACAGACGATGCGTGTTTCCCGTCGAGACTTTCTGCGTACGGCCGCGGCGCTCGGTGCGGGGGCGGCCGTGGTTCCCTATGCCGGCGTCCTGGAGCCCGTCTGGGGAAGGGAGTCTGGACCGCAACGGGCGTTTCGCCCCGTGGTGATCTCCAGCGGCAATGGCCTGCGGGCCGTGGAGAAGGCCATGGAGATGATCCGGGAGGGCGCGGATGCTCTGGATGCCGTTATTGCAGGAGTGAACCTCGTCGAAGACGATCCCGAGGACATGACCGTCGGCCTGGGCGGGCTGCCCAACGAGCGCGGAGAGGTGGAGCTGGATGCCTCCGTCATGCACGGGCCCACGCATCGAGCCGGTGCTGTGGCCGCGCTCAAGTACATCCGCAACCCTTCGAAAGTGGCCCGGCTGGTCATGGAGCGCACCGATCATGTGCTTCTGGTCGGGGAAGGGGCGCTCGAATTCGCCCTCATGCACGGGTTCAAGAAGGAGAACCTGCTCACCGAAAAAGCCCGTCTGGCCTGGGTACAGTGGAAGGAGACGCTCAGCAATCGGGATGATTACCTGCCTCCGCATGGGCCGGAGGATCGGGATATCGGGGAGGCGCTGCGGGAGGTGATCCGCTACTATGGTACGATCACCTGTCTGGGGCTGGATCTGCAGGGCAATATCTCAGGGGTGACGACCACAAGCGGGCTGGCTTTCAAAATCCCGGGTCGTGTGGGGGATTCCCCCATTATCGGGGCCGGGCTGTATGTGGACAACGAGGTCGGGGCGGCGGGCTCGACCGGCCGGGGAGAGGCCAACCTGGTCAACTGCTCCTGCGTCTTCATCGTCGAGCAGATGCGCGCGGGCAAATCCCCCGAGGAGGCCTGTCTGGAGGCCTGCAAACGCATCGTCAAGAACAACAAGATGCGGCGTCTACAGGATGAGGAGGGCCGGCCCAACTTCAATGTGCGCTTTTACGCCATCAACAAGGCCGGTCAGTTCGGGGCCGCCGAGATCTGGCGAAGCGGAAAATTCGCCGTGCACGACGGCACCCAGGCCCGGTTGCTCGATTGCGCCTACCTGTACGAACGGCGCCAGAGCCGATAGCCCCCTGGGGCTTCTTGCCCCGGGATCCCAAGCCTCTTCGTAGGGGTCTAACAGGGCGCCTTGTGCGAAAGAGGGGCTATGCGGGCGCTGTTTGCCTGGCAAACGCGTGCGGTACTGTACCGGCACTGGCGGCTCTGGCGTCGAACGTGGCACCTGGCCTTTCTGCCCCCTTTGCTGGAGCCCCTGCTTTATTTCGGGGTTTTCGGTTTGGGCGTGGGCGCGCTGGTGGGAGGGGTTCAGAGCCCCCAGGGCGAGCTGGAGTATGTGAATTATCTGGCCGCGGGTGTGGTGGCTGTAAGCTTGCTCTATCAGGCCTTCTTCGAGGGGCTTTACGGCAGTTATGTGCGCATGTTCTATCAGCGCACCTTCGATGCCCAGCTGGCCACTCCGGTGGAGATGGAGCACGTCGTCTGGGGGGAGATCCTATGGGCTGCTCTGAAAGGGCTCTTGAGCGCTTTCTGTGTGCTGCTCGTGCTGGCCGGACTGGCTCTAGCGGGGCTGGTGCGCTTTCACTACTGGGCTCTGCTGCCCATCGCCCTCGCCGGAGCGCTGGCCGGGGTGGTCTTCGGGGCCGGCGCCCTGCTGTTCACGGCCCGGGTGCCTCACATCGATTTCATGAACTATCCCGTCTTCCTGATCGCCGTGCCCCTGGCTCTGCTGAGCGATACGTATTTTCCGGTCTCGGATCTCCATCCTGTGCTTTACGGAATAAGCCAGCTCAATCCGGTCTATCAGCTAACCCGCATTGTGCGCGATACGCTCACCTGGGGCCAATGGACATGGGCCGACACGCTGGGGCTGGGTGTTCTTCTCCTGTACAGCGTGGGCTTATCGACCCTGGCGCTGCGATGGATGTATCTTCGTGTGCTGGGAGAGCCTTACCGGCCTCGATCCCTGACACGTCCATAGGGCAACCGCTACGTCCATGCTAGGTCGAGAGCGCCTCAAAGAGCTGGTCGCGCTGAAGGAGAAAAAGTACCGACGCCGCTACGGCCGATTTCTCGTCGAGGGGCCTCATCTGCTCATGGAATTGGCCCGCTCCGACTGGCCGGTAGAATGGTTGCTCCTCAGCCCGGATCGGGAAAGGGATCCGGAGCTTGCCCCCGCGCTTGCGCGGTTGACGGATCGCGGGGCGCGGCTTGTTGTCCTGCCTCGGGAGCAGTTGTTCCGGCTCTCCGATGTGGAGACGACCCAGGGGGTTCTGGCTGTATGTCCCATTCCAGGCCGCTCGTGGCGGCCGGAGATCGGGGCGAGCTGGCGTCGGGTGCTGGTGCTCGACGGGCTACAGGATCCAGGCAATGTGGGGACGCTCATTCGGAGTGCCGCCTGGTTCGGATGGGATGCCGTTCTGCTCGGTGCCGGATCGGCCGACCCCTACAGCCCCAAGGCGGTGCGCTCCAGCATGGGCGGGCTCTTTTTTGTGCCGGTGTTCGATCCTCCGCTTGGCTCCGTCCTCAAGGAGCTGAGCCAGCAGGGGATGTGCCTCTGGGGGGCGGTTGTAGAAGGGGGGGTTCCGTTCTGTGCGATCCCACCCCCGGATCGGGTGGCGCTGTTGATCGGTTCGGAGGCGATGGGAATCCGCACGCAGCTGCAGGCCCTTGTGCAGCAACGCGTCTATATCCCCCGCATAGGACGCGGGGTCGAATCGCTCAACGCGGCCGTGGCCGGAGGGATTCTTCTGGCCTACCTCAGCGGCCTCTGCCCGGAAACCAGCGCAGGCTGAAGACCAGCCGGTTGCGGGTGACCTGTTCGTAGACGACCGGCTCCGGGTCCACGGGAGCAGTGTACTGCCGGAACCGATCGGAAAACTGCATGCGGGCATAGGCCACATCCAGCTGCATCTGTTCCCCCAGGGGCAGGCCCAGGCCCACAGTCCAGCTGCGCTGGCTCAGATCGAGCTGACGATGGGAGCTTGGAGACTGGGCCCATCCGGCTCGCAGGATCAGGCGCTGGGGGGTGGGCAGGGTGAGCTCGGCGCCCAGGCGTCGCTCCAGCGTGGCCTGATAGTCCTGGCGCAGGCGCCGGTTGGCCTCCAGAAACGTCGCGCTCGGCGAGAGTTCCAGCGCGGAGTAGTCGGTCCATTCCGCCTCGGCGCTCACCTGGAGCAGGGCCAGGCGCAAGGAGGCCCCGGCCGAAAAGCGGGCGGGCAGCAGGATGTGGTACTTGTAGAGGCCGGAGAGGCTTTCAGAGAACCGATCCCCGTTATCGAAGCTTGTCCGGAGCGTGCTACGGTAGGCATCACGTACCTCCAACCGTCCCGGGGTGAGCAGAGAGGCGCCGAGGTGCAGGGTGTTTCCGAGCCTGTAGAGCAGGCCCAGCCGAGCCTGCAGGCCGGAAAGATCCGAGGTGATCTCATCGAGCAGCTGCAGGGAGTGGAAATCCGTAGTGCCTGAGCGGCCGTTGTGGATGTTGCGGCTATCGAGTTCCTCGAAGATGCGTTCGTAGCTGTAGCGCCCGGTAAACAGGTAGAGCGCGGCTCCGAAGTGCAGGTCTCGGAGCGCCTCGATGCCGTAGGCGAGCGTGATCTGACCGAGCCGGCCGCGCTCGAATATCTCTCCCTGCTGGTCGATTTCACCTTCCAGTACGGCCGGATAGTATCGTCGGCCGGGCAGCGTGTCGATGGCGTAAGTGCGGAAGGCCAGGTCGAAGTAAAAATCGCTCTGCAAAAAGTACTCCGTGATGGAATGCTCCGGGTTGAAGGCCGCGAAGGTGAGCCGGCGCGTGAAATTGCTCACTTCATCATAGCCGATACCGATGCTGAGGCTGCCCCGTCGGGTGGGGACTTTCTGCAGATAGGCCAGGTTGGGCACGGCAAGCCGCTGCACGTTTGTCCGGACGGCCTGCCCCAGGTACTGGGTCTGATCGACCACCGCGGTACCGCTGAGGCTGATAAGCACCTCGGAGCGGGTGGCCAGGCTCAGCCCGGCCGGGTTGTGATAGGCTGCCTCCCAGGAGCCTCCCAGGGCGCCGTAGGCGCCGGCGATGCCCAGCGCCCGAGCGCCGGGAGCCAGGTGCAGACGACTGTAGCGCAGCGCATCGTTTTCGTTCTGCGCCCGAAGCACGGAAGGGGCGGAGAGCGCCATCAGGAGCAAAAGACGGATTCCGCAACGCATCTGAGGCATAGCCGCTGATTTCTTCTGTTACTGGCCATCCCGGGGTCGGCGTGGAGGCCGATTTTCCCCTTTATCGGTGCGCGTGGGGCGGGGTGGAGGATCCACACGCCGGGGCGGGGACGGAGGGGTGTGGCGAGGGGCGGGGGCGGTTTCTTCCGATCCGACGCGCCCGGACCCTCGTGGCGTCCGATCCGGAGCCTTTCTCGTCGTTGTCCCCTCCTCGGAGCGCTTTGGCGTGGAGGCTTCCGCAGGAGGCCTGCCAGGAGAGCCGGACTGCACCTCCGGGGTGCGCAGGGGGCGCTTTTCCCCGGAAGCGGGTTCTCGGGCAGAGCCCGATCCCATGCCGGGCCGTTCTCCGGACTCCCGGCCGGGCTGCAGGGAGGTGGGCAACAGGATCGTTCGTGTGCTCCGGGATCCCCTTCCGCTTTCCGGGGATTCGTAGGCGGGGCGCCCCGATTCCCGGGGGCGAAAGTCCACCGGCTGGGGTACCCGATACCGGTACAGACCGCTATAGTACCAGGGGCTCTGGTAGGCATGTGGCCGCCAGAACGGGTCGTGGTACCATACCCAATAGGTGCCCCACCAGGGGTAACGGTAGATCAGCGTGATGCGCACGTAGCTCCGGTCCCACCACCAGGGCTCATCCCAGCACCAGGGCTCATCCCAGCACCAGGGATCGTACCACGTCCAGCTCCAGCTGTAGTAGTACGGATGAAAGTACGAGAGCCCGATGCGGGGCCCGTAGAAGCGGGCAAAGTACCGATGGTAGAAATACGGCCCCTCGTCCCGGTAGCCCGGCTTGTCCGACTCATCGGAATGGCTGTGCTCGGCATCGCGGGCGGATTCGGGGCGTGTAAGCTGGAGCTGCGTATAGCAACCCGTGCCCAGCAAAAGCCCCAGCCCCAGAAGAAGTCCCCTGAACAGAACGGACCGCATGGCCATCACCCCCTGTCCTGTCGTGCCTTTCGTTCTGTTTGACGCCCCAATCCGTATTTTGTTGCCGTGGCCGGGGCCCGGATGAAGAAAAACCCATGCCACGCGACGCTTCGACTCTTCGGGGCCGCAGGGTTGTCCATTTCCGAATACAGCGCGTCCTGTTCTTCGGGAGCCGACTTGCTCCGCAGAGGAAAAAGCACTTATTTGGGCCTGTGCTCTTCGTCAGGGTGAGGAGGAAAAAAGCCATGGGGCGCATGGTGTTGCTGAGCCTGCTGGTATGGCTTTGCGCCTTGCCGGAGCTCGAGGCCCAGGTGCGGAGGGCGGTCCGGACGGATCCCAAAGCCGAGCTGGAGGCGCGCGTAGAGGCATTACGTCCGGAGCTGGTGCGCCTTTCCGATGAGCTCTGGAGGTATGCGGAGACCGCGTTGCGGGAGGAACGTTCGGCCGCGCTGCTGGCCCAGGTGCTCGAGCAAGCCGGCTTCCAGGTGCAGCGGGGAGTTGCGGACATGCCCACGGCCTTCGTGGCCAGTTATGGAAGTGGACGACCCATCATCGGCATTCTGGCCGAATTCGACGCCTTACCCGGGGTGGGTAATGAGCCCAGGCCCGAGAAGGCACCTCGAACCGACGGGGTCGAATCCGGACACGGATGCGGGCACAATCTCTTCGGTGCGGCCTGTGTGGTGGCCGCGCTGGCGCTTAAGGAGTACATGCAGGCGCATAACCTGCCCGGTACCATTCGGCTCTACGGATGCCCGGCGGAGGAGACCGTGGTGGGCAAGGTGTACATGGCCAAAGAAGGACTTTTTGATGATCTGGACGCGGCGCTGGAATGGCATCCGGGCACGGAGACCGAGGTGCGCAATCAACCTGGCAGGGCGCTGAACAACTTCGTCATAGAGTTCTTCGGGCAGGCCGCGCATGCCTCGGCCGATCCCTGGAATGGCCGCAGCGCCCTCGATGCGGTGGAGCTGATGAATTACGCCGTCAACCTCATGCGTGAGCATGTACGGCCCTCGGCCCGCATACACTACGTGATCGCCGACGGGGGTGGGGCGCCGAACGTGGTGCCCGAATACGCCAAGGTCTGGTATTACGTGCGCGATACTTCCCGCACGGCCGTTGAGGCGCTCTATGAGCGTGTGCTGCGCTGCGCCGAAGGGGCGGCTATCGCCACCGGTACACGCTACAAGGTCACGCTCATCACCGGGGTGCACGAGTACCTGCTCAATCGGCCCCTGCAGGAGGCCCTGTATGCCAACCTGCAGCGCGTCGGTCCCCCCCGGTTCACCGAGCAAGAGCAGGCTTTCGCCCGAGAGCTACAGCGCTTTCTGGGAGTAGAGGAAAAAGGGCTCAGCACCGCGATCAAACCCCTCGCCCCTCGACCGGAGCCAGCCACGGGAGGCTCAACCGATGTGGCCGAGGTGAGCTGGATTGTGCCCACGGCCGGATTCAGCGTGGCCACCGCCGCTCAGGGTATCCCGTGGCACAGCTGGGCCTCCACGGCCTGCCATGGCACCTCGATCGGACACGCCGGGGCCCTCGTGGCGGCCAAAGTACTGGCGCTTACGGCTTATGACCTGCTGAGCCAGCCCCGATTGCTTCAGGCAGCCAGGGAGGAGTTCCTGCGCAAAACAGGGGGTAAGCCTTATCGATCTCCGATACCCAGGGACCAGAAGCCGCCCGTGGGAAATTGACCCGGGGGCCGATAGTTCCCTGACGGAGGTGTTGCGGACCTCCCCGAAGGCGGCAGAGCCGGCCCTTCCGCTCTCAGACGGGCGCCTGAAATGGTGCGGGAGGCGTTGGGGGCTGTCTAGAAAAAACCCGCAGGCTGCGCAGGGCACAGCCTGCCCTATCGGCCGTGGGCACGATGGATGCCCGCATCTGCATCCTACAGCTGCTTCCGCCGATGGGTCCGAGGGGCAAGCGCGCAGATGGGCCCCGGAGCCTCAAGGACGATCTACCGCGCCTTGCGCTCAAGGTATTGGCGAGGGCCGTTCGGAATCGGTGGAGGCGGGAGGCACGGGCCCGCTGCTGAGTTGTATCCGGAAGGGATCCGGGCGAATACGCCCTTCGAGGGGGCCTATCGACGCACAGCTTCTGCCCTCGAAGCCCCCTGGATCAGGGAAAGCGGGAAATCCGAGCCCTATTGGCCGGGCAACCGGCCTGTTGAAAAAGAAAAAGCCCGCCGTTTTGGGCGGGCAACGGAGCCAACGGTGGGACTCGAACCCACGACCTGCTCATTACGAGTGAGCTGCTCTACCAGCTGAGCTACGTTGGCATAGGGCACGCGCAAATATAGGATGCGCATTTGTGGCGAGCAAGAGCCCCCTCTAACCGGAAGGAAAACGCTGCCCCGAGGGGGGCGGGCATACCGAGAGCAAGGTGGGTCGGGGCGGATTGGGCCCTCTCTGGCAGGCCGGGGAGGCCTCAGGGGCCGGGCTATGGCGGTTTTCTAGCTCCGCAGAGGCGCCACGGCCTGTAACATCGCCTCGTGCACCAGCCCGTTGGTGGCCACGATCTGCCGGCCAAAGAGGTAATCGGTTCCCCCGGAAAAATCCGTTACCCGTCCTCCGGCTTCTTCCACGATCACCGCGCCTGCGGCCACATCCCAGGGGCTGAGGCCGAGCTCCCAGAACCCATCGAAGCGGCCACAGGCCACGTAGCAGAGGTCCATGGCTGCCGATCCGGGCCGTCGGATGCCCTGAGTGTTGAGCATAAAGTGCCGTAGAACGGCCAGATAGGCATCCAGTCGATCGAATTCCCGATACGGAAAGCCGGTGGCCAGCAGGGCGCGCTCGAGGCGTCGAACGCGTGAGACGCGGATGGGCTGCCCGTTTCGATAGGCGCCCCGGCCGCGCACGGCCCAGAAGAGCTCATCCTGCCCCAGCTCGTAGACAACCCCCAGCAGGAGTTGGCCTTCGAGCTCCAGGGCGATGCTTACGGAACAGGCCGGTACCCCATGTACAAAGTTCGTTGTTCCATCCAGCGGATCGACGATCCAGCGTGGACCCCTGGCTGGGGAGGGGGTCTGAGGGATGCTCTCTTCGGCCAGGAAAACACCGCCCGGAACTGCTTCCTCCAGCAGGGTCAGGATGAGCGCCTCGGCCTCCCGATCGATCTCGGTGACCAGATCGTGCACGCTCTTTTCCGCCACGGTTTCCGGATCGAACCGGCCCCAGGCTGCACGGATGAGCGCACCGGCCTGGCGAGCGGCCCGGCAGGCGGCCTCCAGAGCCACATCCAGCGAGACGGTCATAGACTCCAGGGCCATGTCCGCAATTCCTTGAGCACGGAGTAGGCGGTCAGATCATAGTGGATAGGGGTAATGGAGACATAGCCAGCGGCGACAGCGGCTTCGTCTGTATCCTCTCGCTCATCGAAGTTCACAAAGGTGCCCGTGAGCCAGTAGTACGTTCGGCCCAGCGGATCGGTGCGGGAGTCGAACTCCTCGATCCATCGGGCCTGGGCCTGACGGGTGATCCGGATACCCCGGATCTCCTCAAACGGCAGCGGGGGGATGTTGACGTTCAACAACACGCCCTCTGGCAGGCCGCGTTCAAGTACCTTACGGGCGATGTGCTCGGCCACGAGGCGTGCCGCCGATAGATCCGCCTCCCAGTCCGGATGGCAAAGGGAAAAGGCGATCGAGGGGATGCCGTAGAGGGCACCTTCGGCCGCCGCCGATACGGTACCGGAGTAGAGCACGTTTGTGGAGGTGTTCGATCCGTGGTTGATGCCCGATACCACGAGCGCCGGGGGGCGTTCCAGCAGTTCGGCCAGGGCGAGTTTGACGCAGTCAGCGGGCGTGCCCGTCACCGCGGTGCCGAAGACGCGCCCCTGGCGCCGATGCGGATAGGCGCGCAGGGGATGCTGCATGGTGATGGCGTGTCCCACGGCGCTCTGCTGACGTTCCGGAGCGACTATGCGCACTTCGCCCAGGGCCTCCATGGCCTGGGCGAGCGCTTCAAGGCCAGGGGCATCGATGCCGTCATCGTTACTGACCAGAATAAGAGGCCGCTGCGACATCAATAGCTTTCTGCCTGGCTGGGAAATTGTCCGGTTTTTACGTCCGAGACATACCGTCGCACCGCATCCTGAATGAGCTCATCCAGCTCCAGGTACCGGCGCACGAAACGGGGGCGAAATTCCCGGTTGAGTCCAAGCATATCGTGCAGGACCAGGACCTGCCCGTCGCAGTGGGGGCCGGCGCCGATGCCGATGGTCGGGATGGTGAGCATGTCGGTGACCTCCCGGGCCAGCTGGGCGGGGATCTTCTCCAGGACGAGGGCAAAACAGCCGGCCTCCTGCAACAGCCCGGCATCTCGGCGCAGCTGCTCGGCCTCTTTCTCCTCGCGGGCTCGCACCTGATAGGTGCCGAACTTGTAAATGGACTGCGGGGTCAGGCCCAGATGGCCCATAACGGGGATGCCCGCATCGACGATGCGTTTGACGGCGTCCAGGATCACCTCGCCGCCTTCGAGCTTGACCCCATGCGCCCCGGTTTCCTTCATGATTCGGATGGCGCTAGCCAGCGCCTCGCGGCTGTTCCCTTGATAGGTGCCAAAGGGCATGTCCACGATCACCATGGCCCTTCTGACGCCCCGCACCACGCACTGGGCGTGGTAGATCATCTGATCGAGCGTGATGGGAAGCGTGGTCTCGTGTCCGGCCATGACGTTGGAGGCGGAGTCTCCGACGAGGATGATGTCCACCCCAGCCGCATCGACTAGGCGGGCCATGGTGTAGTCGTAGGCCGTAAGCACGGCGATCTTCTCGCCGCGGGCCTTCATGTCCACCACGGTGCGCGTGGTTACCCTCCGCACCGGCGGTGTGCTGCTGGATTGTGTGCTCACGGACAGATTCCCGGTTGAAGCGTGGACGGCCACGGCCAAGTTATGGAATTACGCCACCGGGCACAACCGGGGTGCTCAGACGGGCGTAAGCCATCCGTAGGGGTCTTCGCCCTCGTGTACGATGCGGAAAAATGCCTCCTGCAGGCGGGCGGTGATCGGTCCTCGGGTTCCGGTTCCAACAGGGATGCGATCCACAGACCGGATCGGGGTGATTTCGGCGGCTGTGCCGGTAAAGAAGAGCTCATCGGCCACATACAGGGCAGCTCGCGGCAGGCGTGTTTCGATCACCTCTATGCCCATATCTCGGGCCAGGCGGATGACCGCGTCGCGCGTGATGCCGGGCAGAATGGGGGCCTCCAGCGAGGGAGTGATCAGACGTCCATCGCAGACTAGAAACAGGTTTTCCCCGCTCCCCTCCGCCAGGAAGCCCTCCTGATCCAGGGCGATCCCCTCGCTGTAGCCATGCATCAGGGCCTCCATTTTGATCAGCTGGGCGTTAAGGTAATTGCCACCCGCCTTGGCCATGTACGGGATGCTGTTGGCCGACATGCGATGCCAGGAGGAGACCTGCACGTCCACGCCCTCCGTGAGGGCCTCCTGGCCCAGATAGGATTCCCACTCCCAGGCGGCGATGCTTACCTCAACGGGGCAGTTGAGCGGGTTTACCCCCATGGTGCCGTATCCGCGAAAGACGACCGGGCGGATGTAGCAGGAGGCGAACCCGTTGGCCCGTATGGTTTCGAGCACGGCCTCATGAAGCGCTTCCATAGCATAGGGGATGGACATCCGGTAGATCCGGGCGGAATGATAGAGCCGCCGCAGGTGTTCGCGCAGCCTGAAGACCACGGTGCCTTTGGGGGTGCTGTAGGCGCGGATCCCTTCGAAAACGCTCGATCCGTAGTGAATGACGTGGGCCAGCACGTGCACGCGCGCCTCTTCAAAGGGCACCAGCCGGCCGTTGAACCAGATCCATTCGCACAGCCGCTTCATGGTCACATTCCCGGCTTTCGGGCAGCAAGATAGCCGGAGGTCAGTTTGAGCGCAATCAGCGAGAGGCTCCAGAAAGGTCGATCAGGATTTCCTCTATCGTACCGACTGGCCGAAGCAGATCAAGCGGGTTCAGTCCGGGGGCCAGGCCCTCGGAAGCGGGTTCGCTCTGGATGCGCTGCAGGACCGGCCCCCAGAAGGGTTCCCAGACCCATATCGGCGCGGATCGGGCCCATCCTTTATAGGCCAGCTCCCAGACCATGGCCAGCTCCAGAAGCGTGCCGGTGCCGCCGGGCAGAACGACGTATCCGGACCCCGTCTCTACGAGGGTGCGGAGTCGTTCCCACAGATCTCTTGCCGGGGCCAGCTCGTCTACGTATGCGTTCGGGGTCCCCGATCCCGCAATGGGCACACCCAGCGCCCGTCCTCCTCCGCGCCGGCAGCCTCGGGCGCTGGCCTCCATGACGCCCCCGTAGCCTCCGTTGCAGACGTTGTACCCGGCCTGCGCCAGGCGAAAGCCCAGCTTCTCGGCCAGCGCGTAGAGGGGATCTCCGGGGCGCACCCGCGAGCTACCGAAGATGGCGATATACGGACGGTCCATCGTCTCGAAGGCGCAACGAAGATAAACAAAGACCCCGTGTGTCACCACACACACGGGGTCCAGAAGGAGGCGTCACCTATCTTATCTACACTCTCGAGCTAAAGTGAGCAAGCGGTATACCGAGCTTGCCCGCATCCGGAAAACGGGGATTTCTGGGGGATGCCGTTGTCCGGAGTGTTCGTTTTTCCGTACATCTCCGTACACCGGAGCGGACTGCGACCGCGTTGCCGTCGGCCGTGGGCCTGTTCTAACTTTGCCGGTCGAACCCTCACGGATTCTCTATGGATCTACGTCCGTATCTGGAAGCGGCCTTTCGTGCCGCCGCGGAGCAAGCCGGCTTTTCCGGCGCGTCGCTGCAGAAGATCATCTTTCAGAAACCGGCCCGTCCCGAACACGGGGACTGGGCCACGAACGTGGCCCTGCGCCTGGCTCCGGAGGTCGGCCTTCCGCCACGGGAGGTGGCCAGGCGCCTGGTGGAGCATCTGGAGCTCGATCCGGCCCGGATCGCGCGCGTCGAGGTGGCCGGGCCCGGATTTATCAACCTCTTTTACGCGCCCGCGTTTTTGCACGCCGTGCTGGCGGAGATCCTCAGCCGGGGCGAGGAGTACGGCCGTAGCGAATCCAATCGGGGGCGGCGGGCCTTGGTCGAATTTGTGAGCGCCAACCCCACCGGTCCCCTTACCGTGGGACACGGACGCAACGCCGTTCTAGGGGATGCCATCGCGCGTCTGCTGGCGTGCACAGGTTACGAGGTCACGCGCGAGTACTACTTCAACAACGCCGGCCGGCAGATGCGCTTGCTGGCCGAGTCCGTGCGCGCCCGCTACCTGGAGCTGCTCGGCAAGCCGGTGGACTTTCCTGAAGAAGGCTATCAGGGAGAATATATCCGGGACATCGCTCATGCCCTTCTAGAGGAGCACGGAGACGGGCTGGCCGATACAGAGGATCTGGCGATCTTCAAGGAGACGGCCGAGCGCATGATCTTTGCCGAGATCGTGCGCACTCTGGAGCGGCTATCCATCCGCATGGATAGCTTCTTCAACGAGCACAGCCTCTATGAGTCCGGAGCCATCTGGCGGGTGATCGACCGGCTCCGGGAGCGGGATCTGATTTACGAGGCCGAGGGGGCTATCTGGTTCCGGGGCACCGCGCTCGGGCGGCATCGCGATGTGGTGCTGGTCAAAAGCACCGGCGAGCCCACGTATCGGCTACCGGATATAGCCTACCACATCAACAAACTCGAGCGGGGCTACGATCTCATCATCAATGTCTTCGGGGCCGACCATATCGACACGTATCCGGACGTGCTGGCCGCCGTAGGGGCGCTGGGATATCCGACCGAACGCATCCGGGTGCTCATCTATCAGTTCGTCACCCTGCTCAAGGACGGCCAGCCCTACAAGATGAGCACTCGGCGGGCTACATTTGTTACGCTCGATGAGCTCATCGATGAGGTCGGGGCGGATGTGACGCGCTTTTTCTTCCTCATGCGCAGTCCGGGCACACACCTAGAGTTTGATCTGGATCTGGCCCGGGAGGCCTCGGAGAAAAACCCGGTCTTTTACCTGCAGTATGCCCATGCGCGCATCGCCTCTATTGTGCGCAAAGCGCAGGAGGTGGGGGTTCGTTTCCGGGAGCATCCCGCTTACGAACGGCTCCTGCATCCGCACGAGATCACGCTCATGAAGGCGCTCGTGGACCTGCCCGGGGTGATCGAGGAGGCGGCCGAGCACCTGGAGCCCCATCGGGTGATCGTTTATCTTAACGAGGTCGCCGCGACCTTTCACCGCTTCTATCACGAATGCCGGATTCTGGGCGAGGAGCCGGAGCTGGCCTCCGCGCGCATGCATCTGGCGCAGGCCACGCGCCTGGTGCTGCGCAACGGGCTGGCCGTGCTGGGGGTGTCCGCGCCGGAGCAGATGTAGTCATGGGGGATCGAGAGCTTTTCGCGCAGCTGAGCCGCCTGCTGACCGAGCAGCGCAATCCGGCCTCCATGCATATCGACTTGGCCGATACGGAGGAGATCCTGCGTATCATCAACGCGGAGGATCGACGGGTGCCGGAGGCCGTGGGCCGGGAGATCCCCTATATCGCGCAAGCGGTGGAGCTTGTCGTGGAGGCTTTCCGCCAGGGAGGGAGGCTCTTCTACGTGGGCGCCGGCACAAGCGGCCGTATCGGCGTCCAGGATGCGGCCGAATGTCCGCCGACCTTTGGCACAGACCCCGAGATGGTGCAGGCCATTATCGCCGGGGGACCGGAAGCCGTTTTCCGGGCTCAGGAGGGGGCCGAAGATCGGGCCGAGGACGGGGCGCGCGCTATCCGCGAACGCGGAGTAAGCGAGTGCGACGTGGTCTGCGGATTGGCCGCCAGCCGGCGCACCCCGTTTGTGGTGGGGGCCATTGAGGAGGCCCGGCGCCGAGGGGCGCGCACGATTTTCGTCACCTGCAATCCCCGCGAGGAGTTCGACCTCCAGGTCGATGTGGCCATCTGCCCCGTGGTGGGACCGGAGGTGATCATGGGCTCTACGCGCATGAAGTGCGGTACGGCCCAGAAGCTCGTCCTGAACATGATCTCCACAGCGAGCATGATCCGGCTCGGGAAGGTATACGAAAACCTCATGGTGGATCTGCAGCTGACCAACCAGAAGTTGCGCCAGCGCGCCCGTCGCATTCTCATGCTCCTCACCGGAGCCGATTACGAGTCCGCCTCCCGGGCTCTGGAGGCCGCCTCCGGGCACGTCAAGACGGCTCTGGTCATGCTCCTGGCCGGGGTCGATGCCGAAGAGGCGCGTCGACGCCTGCACCGGGCCGGGGGCTTTGTACGCCGCGCCATACAGGAGGGATGAGCCCTTCGCGCTGTCGCCCGCAGAGGCTTTGCGGGTCGGCTGCGGCCCAAGGGGGAAGTTACTGGCGGTTTCGGAGCTCCTCCAGAATGGCGCGCAGCAGGCGAACCTCTTCCGGCGGCTCCGGGGCAGGGCTATTGCCGCGTTCCTGCCCCTTCCGCATGGGCAGGACCACAAGCAGATAGATGGCGCTGCCCGTGATGAGGAAACTGACTACGGCGTTGAGGAATCGACCTATGGCGACAGGTCCCAGATGCAGGGAAGAGAAGTCCGGTGCGCCCCCCAGCGCCCCGAACAGCGGGGTGAACACGTCGGATACGAGGCTGTTGACCACCTGACCGAAGGCGGACCCGATGAGCACGGCGACGGCCAGCTCCACCACGTTGCCGCGCAACAGGAAATCCCGTAGCCCTTTGAGCTCTTTCCTCATCCTCATAGGCATGTCTCCTTTTGGTAAAGGGATAAAAAAACCCGAGGCCTGCAGGCCTCGGGTTGTGTACAGGAAAAGGAACGTTATTCTGCTTTTTCTGCCGGCTCAGCGGCGCGCTGGGTGCGGAAGACCAGCTCGCCGGACTTTTTGTCCAGATCGAGCTTGATGCGGTCTCCTTCCCGGAAGGAGCCCTTGAGGATCTCCTCGGCCATGGGGTCCTCGACGTATTTCTGGATCGCACGCCGCAGCGGCCGGGCACCGAACTGCGGGTCGTAACCCTTCTCGACGAGGAAATCCTTGGCCGCCTTTGTGATCTCAAGCTCATAGCCGAGATCGCGCACCCGCTTCATAAGATCGGCGGTCATGACGTCGATGATCTGGTAGATGTGCGGCTTCTCCAGCGGGTGGAAGACGATCACGTCGTCGATCCGGTTGAGGAATTCCGGATTGAATACCCGACGCAGCGCCTCCTCGATCGTGGACTTCATGTTCTTGTAATTGGCCTCTTGGGGCACAGGGGTAAATCCGATGCCCTTGCCGAGGTTGCGGATATCCCGGGCCCCGATGTTGGAGGTCATGATGACGATCGTGTTGCGGAAGTCCACGCGCCGGCCCAGCCCATCGGTCAGGATACCATCGTCGAGCACCTGCAGGAGGATGTTGAACACATCCGGGTGGGCCTTTTCGATCTCGTCGAGCAGCACCACCGAGTACGGCTTGCGCCGGACTTTTTCCGTCAGCTGTCCGCCTTCTTCGTAGCCCACATATCCGGGCGGGGCGCCGATGAGCCGGCTGACGGAGAACTTCTCCATGTACTCGGACATGTCGATGCGGATGAGGGCCTCCTCCGTATCGAAGAGGTAGCGAGCCAGGGCCTTGGCCAGCTCCGTCTTGCCCACCCCGGTGGGGCCGAGGAAGATGAAGGAGCCAATGGGCCGCCGGGGATCCTTGAGCCCCGCCCGGCTGCGTCGGATCGCCCGCACAAGCTTGTCGATGGCCTCATCCTGCCCGATGACCTGCTTTTTGAGTTCCTCGGCCATGTTGAGCAGTTTGTTCGACTCGCTCTGGGCGATCTTGTGCACGGGGATGCCCGTCATCATGGCCACAACCTCGGCGATGTGATCGGCCGTGACCTCATAGATCGTATTGGCCGATTCGCGCTCCCAGCGTTCCTTGGCCAGCTCGAGCTCTTCGAGAAGCCGCTTTTCGCGGTCTCGCAGACGGGCGGCCTCTTCGAAGCGCTGGCTCCGGACGACTTGGTTTTTCTCCTCTTTGATGCGTTCGATTTCGGCTTCCAGATCGAGGATCTCCTGCGGCACCTTGATGTTCGACAAGCGCACGCGCGCTCCGGCCTCGTCGATGACGTCGATCGCTTTATCGGGCAGGAACCGATCCGTGATGTAGCGTTCCGATAGCTTCACGGCCGCCACGAGCGCCTCGTCGGTGTAGCGGACGCCATGGTGCTCTTCGTACTTGGATTTGATGTTGCGCAGGATCTCCAGCGTTTCCTCCGGGGTCGGAGGATCGATGATGATCTTCTGGAAACGCCGCTCCAGGGCGCCGTCTTTTTCGATGTACTGCCGGTATTCATCCAGCGTGGTCGCCCCGATGCACTGAATATCGCCCCGCGCCAGAGCGGGCTTGAACATGTTCGAGGCATCCAGGGAGCCCGAGGCGCCCCCGGCGCCAACGAGTGTGTGCAGCTCGTCGATGAACAGGATCACGTCTGGGTTTTTCTCAAGCTCGTTCATGACGGCCTTGACGCGCTCCTCGAACTGTCCGCGGTACTTTGTGCCCGCCACGAGCGCGGCCAGATCCAGGGAGACGATGCGTTTGTTGTAGAGGGCGCGGCTGACTTTCTTCTGCACAATGCGCAGGGCCAGCCCTTCGGCGATGGCCGTCTTCCCCACACCCGGTTCACCGATCAAAACGGGATTGTTCTTCTTGCGGCGGCTGAGCACCTGGGCGACGCGCTCGATCTCCCGGTCGCGTCCGATAACGGGATCGAGCTTGCCCTCCTCGGCCAGCTTGGTCAGATCCCGGCCGAAGTTGTCCAGTACGGGGGTTTTGGACTTCTCCATCTTTCTGGACTCCGTCTTGGAGGCAATCGATGTCGTAAAGTAAGCGGTCCGCGCTGAGGCGTTGGATCGACTGGGGCGACCGCTGATGATGGCGTCCAGCTCACTGCGCACGCTTTCGTAAGAGACGCCGAACTCGTGCAGGATCTGGGCGGCGATGTTCTCCTCGTCTCGCAGCAGGGACAGCAGCAGGTGTTCAGTGCCGATGACATCGCTCTTGTAGAGCTTGGCTTCCAGATAGGTGATCTTGAGCACCTTTTCGGCCTGCTTGGTCAAGGGCAGGTTGCCTACCGTAAAGGTTCCTCCCGAGGGTCGGACGGCCTCCTCGATGCGCCGCTTCAGGCGCTGCAGGTCCACCCCGAGATTGCGCAGGATCTTGACCGCGATCCCTTCGCCCTCCCGGATGATCCCCAGCAGGAGGTGTTCGGTGCCGATGTAGTCGTGCCCTAACCGAATGGCCTCCTCTCGGCTGTAGGAGATTACGTCACGTACCCGGTTGGAGAAGTTACCTTCCATAGAAGCCCGTGATGTCTGTCGTTGTTTGTTCGTCTGACTCTTTGAGCCGAGCCCCGCACGAAGCCTCTTGGCCTCTGACCGCCGCAGTCTGGAGGAATTTATGCGGGGTCGGTAGGCTTGTCAAGCAAGTTAACCTGCAAATTCATTGCCACAAATGCGGCCCACCCGCCCTCATTGAACGAGTCCGCAGCGGCCCGGTTCCGGTTCGCCGGCCGTGGCGAAATGTAATTCCACCGTGTACTTTGTACAGCCCGGAGGCCCGATGATGGCGCTTTACGTGCCCGTACAGACCGGAGATGGCTCCTGGACGTTACAGGACCCCGGCAGGGGTGTTTCCCTGCGCTCTCTGGCCGGAGCCTTCACCGAGTCCCGCTATGTGTTTGTAGAAGGCACGCGGCTGGGGCGTCACCCGCCCCCGTGGCAGGTCCTGGAGCTGGGCTTCGGGGCGGGGACAAACTTTCTCCTGACGGCTGAGGCCTTTCTGCACCGATATGCCCGGGGTCTGCTCGAGTACTATGCCCTTGAGCGCGATCCTTTGAGTCCCGAACTGATAGAGCCATTGCGATTTCGTGAGCGCATTACCCATCCCGAGCTGGTCGATGTGGTGCAGGAGGCGCTGGCGCGCGCGCGGCGGGATCCGGGTCCGAACCCGGTCATTACGCTGGGCATGGGGGGACGCATCTGCCTGTATCTGTATCCGGTGGACTGGCGTCGGGCCTCCCTACCTCGCCTGCGGGCCCAGGCGGTCTATCATGATCCCTTTGGCCCCCAGGTGAACCCGGAATGCTGGACACGGGCCTGTTTTGCTTGGTTGGCCTACCGCATGGCTCCGGATGGGATTCTGGCCACCTACGGGGCCTCCACCGCGGCGCGACGCGCCATGCTGCGGGCCCGCCTGGTCATTGCCCGCCTGCCCGGGATTCTGCGCAAGCGGGAAATGACCGTGGCCGCACATCGGGCCGAGGTCCTCGAGGGGTACACCGTGTTGCCATACGAGCGCTTTTTCCTGACCCGATGAGTCCCCGCGTGCTCATCGTAGGCGGCGGGTGGGCCGCGCTGACCCTGGCTGAAGCATTGGTCCGATCCGGCCTGCCGGCCGGGGAGCTTGTGCTCATCCGAGACCCTGGCGCGGGCGCCTCGCAAGTCCCCCGGGCGCTGCTGCACCCCTTCTCCGCACGCTCCCTGTATCCGTCCCCGGAGGCCGTGTGGGCTTACCGGGTGGCGCTCTCCTGGTTGCGGTCGCTGATCCCGGAGCTGACCCCCGCGGAGCTAATCCGGATTCCGGCCGACGATCAGGAGGCCGCACGCCTGGAGCGATCCCGGCAGCGGGGGATGGACCGGTTCCGGGAAGCGGGGATGAGCGTCACGCCGCTTGAGGCAGACCGGGTCCGGCCACACTGCCCCGAGCTCCGTCTGCAGGAACCGGGCCACGCCTATCGGATCGCGCCGGTATATGTGTTCTCGGGCGCCGGATTGCTCGCCCGGCTCGAGGCCCGGCTGCGGGAAGTCGGCCTGTGTGTGCTCTCCGGAAGCGTGGAAAGGCTCGAGTGGACCCCTTCCGGATGGCGGGCGCACACCTCCTGGGGGTGCATACGATCCTCGTGCGTGGTGCTGGCTCCCGGGGCGGGGTTGCGGGACTGGTTCCCCCGCATGCCCGTGCAGCGCTACCAGGGTGAACTGTTGCGGCTCCGTTTTCGGCCCGTGCCCTCCGTGGTGTTGCAGTATCGAGGGCATCTGCTTCCGGCCTCCGAGCAGGAGGCCTGGCTGGGAGGGGTGTATCGTGCCTGTGATGGGCCCGCCTTCCAGACGGAATCTTCCGAGCGGCTCTGGAGGCGCTTTGCCGAGCTGTATCCTCCCCTGGAGGAGGCCAGCGCCGTGGAGCTCTGGTCCGGCCTGCGCCTTGCATCGGCGGATTTCCGGCCCCTTGTGGGTCCGGTTCCGGGATGGCCCGGGCTGTTTCTGCTCGGCGCTCTGGGGTCTCGGGGTCTGTTGTGGGCGCCCGCGCTGGGGGCGAAGCTGGCCCGTTGCATCCGGGAAGACCGGCCGGAGGTGCTGCCCAGATGGGCGGCTACGAGCCGATGGCCTGCTGAGGTGTTTGCACCCGATCCGGAGCGCCTTCGGCGCTGAGGGGGCGTTCCCGCAGCGTGCCTCCGATGAAGAGCATACCCAGCCCCAGGGCGGCGGCGAAAAGAAGGACCCCCGGGAAGCGGGCAAGAAGCCCCGCCGGTTCGAAGAGGTTACGGCCCAGCAGGGCGCTCATGAGCGCTGTGCCCAGCGCGCCTCCGACGTTGCGGCAGAAGAAAATGAGCGCTGTCACCACGCCCAGCTCGGTGCGTTTTACGCTTTCCTGCGTGCTGATGAGCAAAGCGATCATGGCCTGTCCCATTCCCAGTCCGACGAGCAGGCCACAGCCCATCTGCACGTATAGCGGGCTCTGGCTCAGCATGGCCCAGGCGGTGAAACCTGTTGTGATCAGCGCGGCGCCGAGGCGAATAAGCCGTTGTGGACCCCATTTGGGCAGCCAGCGGGCGGCCAGCAGGCCGCTGAGCGTCCATCCCCCGCTGAGCGGGGTGAGCAACAGGCCGGCCTCTACGGCACTGCTTCCGAGGGCGGTCTGTCCCCAGAGGGGAATGAAGGCTACGGAGCCGAAAAAGGCCATCCCGCCCAGAAAATTGCTCCCCAGCGAGCGCCGCAGGAATCCGTCCCGCAGGAGCTGCAGGGGCAGTAACGGCATCGGATGTCGGGCCTCTATCCGGGGGAAAACGGCCAGAAGCAGGGCCGCCAGGCCCACTAGCCCCCAGTGCTGGCTCTCCAATCCGTAGAGTCCGAGCACCCCGCTCAGGCTGAACCAGAGCGCCCCGAGGCCGTCTATGCGGGGCGCCTCTTCGGTTCCGCGCCAGGGAGGATAGAAACGGCCCACCAGCGTCAGGGCCAGCAGGCCCACCGGGATAGCCAGCAGGAAGACGGCCCTCCAGGAGAGCGTCTCGGTAATGACCCCGCCGATGAGCGGACCGAGCACGGAAGAAAGCCCCCAGATCAGGCTGATGTAGCTCTGCACCCGAGCGCGCTCGCGCATGGGGTAAAGCTCCCCGATCAGGGTCAGGTTGAGCGCCTGTAGCCCTCCCGCCCCGGCGCCCTGCAAGGTGCGCGCCCCGACCAGAGCCTCCATATTCCAGGCCGCTCCACTGAGGGCAGATCCGAGGAGAAAGAGCACCAGGGTCCCGAAATAGGGCTTACGGCGGCCCCAGAGGTCGGAAAACCGACCCCAGAGTGGGCCGCTGATGGTCATGGCCAGCATGTAGAAGGTGAAGGGCAGGCTGTAGAGGGCCGCTCCGCCCAGATCCCGGATCACGCGCGGCATGGCTGTGGCCACGACGGTGCCCTCCAGGGCCACCAGCCACACCCCGAGGAGTACCCCTCGGGTGATCCAGACTCGCTGCTTCGGGGGGACCGGGATGGGTTCGGGCATATCTGCGGGGGCGAAGATAGGGGGATTTCACGGAAAATTCGACCTGTTTTTTTGCATCCTCCGCTTCCGGTTGCGTAGGTTTACCTGCCTCTTATGGACCTGCGCGCCTGGCTTTTTAGCGTCTGGGCGGTTGTGCGCAAGGAGGCGGTCTCCGAACTGCGCCTGCGCCACGGGCTGGCCATCCTGTTTCTGTTTTCCGCCGCCGCCCTCCTGGTTGTGCTCTTCGCCGTGCGAGGGCAGGTACGGGATGCGGGCCTGCATGCGGCCCTGCTGTGGGTGGTGCTCCTGTTTTCGGCCGGAAACGGGCTGGGGCGGGCTTTTGTGAGTGAAGAAGAACGGGGTACGGTATGGGTGCTTCGCCTGCACGCCCCGGCCTCGGCCGTCTATGCGGGCAAATGGCTCTTTACTCTGTGGCTGAGCGCGCTTGTGGGCTTCGCTTCCGCGGCTGTCTACGTTCTGCTGTTGGGCCTGTCCGTGCAACGGCCGGATGTGTTCTTTGCCGTGCTCGGCCTCGGGGTTGTGGGGCTTTCGGCGGCCATGACCTTGCTTTCCGCGCTGATCGCGCGCACCGCGGCGCGCGGCCCTCTTCTGGCGGTGCTGGGCTTCCCCGTGCTCATTCCCGTGCTGTTGGCCGGGGCGCGGGGAACGGAGCAGGCGATCCGGGGGGCGAGCTTTATGGAAACGAGTCCGGAGCTTCTGGCGTTAACGGGATACGCCGGAGCGGTGCTTGCGGCCGCCTTCGTGCTCTTCGACTACGTCTGGCATGAATAGCGATACACATGCGGGCTTTCTGGAAGAAGATCCTGATCCTTTGGATGACGGCCGTGCTCCTGGCCGCCTTTCTTGTGCCGGTGCCCGATCTGCCCATTTTGGAACAGACGGCGCGCAATCTGTATTTCCATGTGCCCATGTGGTTTGTCATGGTGTTCGGATTTGCGCTCTCGGTTTTCTATGGGGTGCGGTACCTGGTGCGCGGCCGCATCGAGGATGATATGAAGGCCGAACACGCCGCCCGGGTGGCTGCGCTCTTCGGGCTCCTGGGGCTGCTAACGGGGTCCCTGTGGGCGCGTTTTACCTGGGGGGCGTGGTGGAACTGGGACCCCAAGCAGACGCTCGCCCTGGCTCAGCTGCTGTTGCTCGGGGCGTATTTTGCCCTCCGGGGCACGGTGGAGGAGGAGCGCCGGCGCGCTCGCCTGAGCGCCGTCTACGCGGCCCTGGCCCTGGTCACGGTGCCGTTTCTGCTCTTCATCATCCCCCGACAGCTGCCCAGCCTACATCCCGGCGCGGAGGGCAATCCGGCCTTTGATGAGATCACCGCTCCCCAGATGCGGATCGTTTTCTACGCCTCCGTGGTCGGCTTTTTGGGGCTGTTTTTCTGGCTCTTCGAGCTCAGCTATCGACACGGACGCATTCGTCGTCTGCTGGAAGCGCATCGATATCGCATGCAGGAAGGGTGAATCATGCCCATGGTTTCCGATACGCTGGTTTCCTGGGATACGCTGGCTGCCGGGCGCCTGGCGCCCTCCGCCTTCGAGGCAACCATGCTCAGCGAGGGAAAGCTCTACGTGGTACTCGGGGTGGTGCTGCTGATCTGGGTCGGTATTGTGCTGTTTCTGCTGCATCTGGAGCGGCGCATGCGCCTTCTGGAGCGGGAAATCCCCCGATTGCAGGCAAAAATCACGGAGGTCGAGGATGAGGCGTACAATTAAGCTCGCCCTCGGCGGGGTGATCGCGGCCGGTTTTACCGCGCTGTTGCTGGTAAACTTCGGTAAAAGCGTGGGCGGATACATGGATTTCGCCCGGGCGGAATCTTCCGGGGCGCGCGCGCATGTGGTGGGGTTCTGGGTACCGGAGCGCGGCACGCGCTTCGATCTTGCGCGTGCGGAGTTCAGCTTCTGGATGCGAGACGAGATGGGCAACCTTCGCCGCGTCGTCTACGCAGGACCCAAGCCCGCCGGATTCGAAGATGCGGAGCGGATCGTGGTCGAAGGGCGCATGCAGGAGGGGATCTTCTACGCCGATCGCATTCTGATCAAGTGCCCTTCGAAGTACAACGATCAGGTGGCCAGCGGGCGCAGCACAACCTCTATGTAACGGAGAAACCCGATGGAGATCGGATTCTGGGGGAGCGGGCTCATCAAGCTCGCTTTTGTCTCAACGGCGGTATCCGGCTATGCCTATTGGCAGGCCGTGCGGCAGCCTGTGTGGGCGGATGCCTGGCGGCGCTGGGGCCGAGCGGCCTGGTCGGTTTCCCTCTTGGGGCTTGGGGGCGCTTCGGCGCTGTTGTGGTATCTGCTGCTGGAGCAGCGCTTTGAATACGCCTATGTCTATCAGCACACCGCACGGGAGCTGCCCCTGCTGTATGTGATCGCCGCCTTCTGGGCCGGACAGGAGGGGAGTTTCCTGCTCTGGGCCCTCTTTCAGGGGCTTATCGGGTGGGCGCTCTGGCGTACGGCGCGCGATTTCGAGGCTTCCGTCATGGCCGTGGTAGCCTTGAGCCAGCTGTTTCTCCTTTCCATGATCGTGGGCGCGCGCCTGGGTCCGATCAGCGTGGGCAGTAGCCCCTTTCTCCTGCTGGCAGAGAAGTTCCCTGACGCTCCGGTTTTTCAGAACAATCCGGGCTTTCGTCCGGAGGACGGCAACGGGCTCAATGATCTGTTGCAGAACCCTTGGATGGCCGCTCATCCCCCCACGCTCTTTGTGGGGTTTGCCGCCATGGTTGTGCCCTTCGCCTTCGCCGTGGCGGGTATGTGGACGCGGCGTTATACGCAGTGGATCCGTCCGGCGCTGCCCTGGACGCTTTTTGCCACGCTTGTTCTGGGCGCGGGCATCATTTTGGGCGGTTACTGGGCCTATGTCACGCTCTCTTTCGGCGGCTACTGGGCCTGGGATCCGGTGGAGAACTCCTCTCTGGTGCCCTGGCTCCTGGCGGCCGGCGCCGTGCACGTGATGATCGCCTATCGCCGCAGCGGGACGAGCTTTAAGGCCGCTCTGCTTCTTCCTATGCTGGCCTTTGCCTTTGTCGTCTACTCCACCTTCCTGACCCGAAGCGGTATTCTGGGCGATGCCAGCGTGCATTCGTTTGTGGATTTGGGGCTATACAATCAGCTGCTGCTCTGGATGCTGTCCGTGGTGGGGCTGGGGCTGGGGTTTTTTGTGCTCCGTTTCCGCGAACTACCCCGACCGAAGCAGGATCCGGCGCTATTGAGCCGGGAGTTTGTGCTGTTTCTGGGCGCCATGGTGCTTTCGGCCATGGCCATGGTGATCATCGTGGGCACAAGTACCCCCATTCTAGGCAGGCTGTTTCGGGACAATCCGGCCCCTCCGGATATGCACTTCTACAACAGCTGGACTCTGCCCCTGGCCATCGCCCTGGGCCTGCTCATCGGGCTCGGACAGTTGCTCTGGTGGTATCGCATGGATGGCCGGGCCTTTGTGCGCGCGCTCTTTGTCCCCTTTATGCTGAGCGCGGCCGTTACGGCGCTGGCCCTGTGGGCGGCGGGGGTGCGGGAGGGGCGCTATCTTCTGCTGATTCTGGGGGCTTCCTTTGCCTTTTTCGCCAACGCGCGCGTGCTGCTTCGCCTTTTTCGGGGCAATCCCCGTCTGGCCGGTGGCGCCATCGCCCATATCGGAATGGCCCTAGTGCTTTTCGGGATCGTTTCTTCTTCCGGTCATGATCGCACGCTTGTGCCTCCGGGGGAGGGCATCCTGCTCGGAGATCCGAACGATCCGCACGTGGCGCATCGGGATGTGCAGCCCAAGCACTTTCCCCTCTATCTGGGCGAGGAGCGGCAGGTGGCGGGGTATCGGATCGCCTACGTGGGGCAGCGCGTCGAGCCGCGTCGGGGAGAGACCTTCTACCGCATCGCGATCACCGATCCCCGGGGCCGATCCGTGGTCCTGGAGCCCAGCGCCTACCGGAGCCGCAACGGCCAAGCCATCCAGCATCCCGATGTGGTCAGTTTCTGGGATCGGGATCTCTACGTGGCCGTGGTGCCGGACTGGATGCTGCGCTCTGAGGAAGAGGATACAGACAGCACCACGCATCGGTTTTTGCTCCGCCGTGGGGAGCAAGAGCGGCTCGGGGCATACCGGATCCGCTTTGCGCGCTTCCAGATCCTCAAGGCCCCTGAACCCATGCGGGCCGAGGGCGAGCTGCGCCTGCCGGAAGATCTTCGGGAGGAAGAGGTGGACATCGCGGTGGCCGCGCTCGTAGAGCTCACCCATACGGGCACGGGTGAGGTGCGCACGCTCCGGCCCGTGTACCTGATCCTGCGCGATCGAACGCAGCGTTTTCTTCCCGACGGGGTGCCGGAGTGGAACGTGACGCTCTGGTTCGAGGGCATGAACGTTGATCAGGGCCAGGCCGTGCTCCGCGCGCAGGGTCCTAGACAGGTGCCCTGGGTGCTGGTAGAGGTGCACGAGAAGCCCTTTATCGGGTTGCTCTGGTTGGGCACCGTGGTGCTCATGGCCGGGTTTGCGCTCTCCATCCTGCGCCGGTGGGGTGAACTGCGTCAGCAGAAGGCGCACCCCCTGCCGCCCCAGCGGGAGCCCGTAGAGGCATCGGCGGCCATCTGAAATGCCTGTCTACGCGCTGCGCATTGAGTACGACGGCAGCCGCTATGTGGGCTGGCAGCGCCAGCCCAACGGTCCTTCTATTCAGGGCCTGCTGGAGGAAGCGCTCGCCACGATTCTGCGCCAGCCCGTGGCGGTGGTGGGCGCCGGGCGCACGGATGCGGGCGTGCATGCGCGCGAGCAGGTGGCCCATTTCCAGCTCGAAAAGCCCCTGCAGGTGCGGCGGCTTCTTGCCGCGCTCAATGGGCTTCTGCCCCGGGATGTGCGCGTCTGGGCGGCAGCCGAGGCGCCGGAGGGCTTTCATGCCCGCTACAGCGCCATCCGACGCACCTACCGCTACTACCTGAGCACCGTGCCCGCGGCCCTGGATCGGACGCAGAGCTGGTTTGTGCCCCATCGGCTCGACTGGGATCGTATGCAGGAGGCGGGTCTGGCTCTGCCGGGAGAGCATGATTTTCGATCCTTCTGCCGCTCAGCCGATCTTCCGACCAGGAGCCGGTGCCTGGTGTATGCGGCCCGGTGGTGTGCCCATCCGCTCTGGCCGCATCGGTGGTATTTCGAGATCACGGCTAACCGGTTCCTGCGGGGTATGGTCCGGTTGCTTGTGGGTACGTTTGTGGAGATCGGACGCGGACGTCTGCCCGTGGAGATCCTTCGATGCTATCTTGAAGAGCCGCAGCGGCATAAGGCCCGCTATGCGGCTCCCGCGCACGGTCTGGTTCTCGAAAGCGTCGAATACGGAGAAGAACTGCCATGGGTCTACGCAGGAGCATCGGGGGTGCGTTGATCCTGTTGGCCTCCTGTCACGTCCCGGCCGGCCTGAACCTGTTTCCGGCCGAAGAGGACCTGCGTCTGGGGGCGCAGTTCGATGCGGCCCTGCGGCGTAGTTCGGAATACTCCATCGTGGAGCCCCGTACGGAGGAGGAGCGCGCCCTGGTTGGCTATGTGCAGGGGATCGTAGATACCCTGCTGGAGCGCAACACGGTGCCCTACAAGGAGTTGTTTCGCTATCGCGTCTCCCTGATCCGGGGACCGATCGTAAACGCCTTTGCCACCGCGGGCGGGTATCTGTACGTCTATACGGGTCTGTTACACGCCGTGGAGTCAGAGGCCGAACTGGCCGGTATCCTGGGCCACGAGATGGCCCACGCCGCCTATCGGCATGTGACCCGTCAACTCACCGCCCGCTACGGCCTGAGCGTGCTCAGCCAGATCGTGCTGGGTGAAGAGCGGGGGCTTCTTGAAGAGATCGTGGCTTCTCTGGGCGTGGGGCTGGCCTCGCTGCGTTTCAGCCGGGGTTTCGAGCTGGAGGCGGACCGCTCCGCCACGCAGTGGTTGCTCAACTCCCCCTACCGACCCGATGCGATGGCCGATTTCCTGCGCCGTATCCAGAATGAGCCCCGTCCCCCGGAATTGCTTTCCACCCATCCGGATCCAGCGCGACGTATCCGGGAGATCGAGCGCCTGCTGGCCTCCGGCCCCCCGGTGGAGGGGCGTTCGGATTTTCGGGAGCGCTATGCGAGCTTCAAACGGCGCCTGAAGGCGGTGGGATGGTAGTTGGCTTGCCTGAGCAGGCAGGTCTGTCGTACTTTTACATGCTAAACTGCGGAGCGCCTCATTTCGTTGCGCCTTTCCGCAGCTGAGCGAGGATGTCTAACCCTATCCCATCGCCGGTGGTGGCTGGCCGGTGGTGGCGAGCGCACAGCCACAGGGAGAGCTCTGCATGCAGGAAGAGCACAAAAGCACGATCGAGACGGCGGTGGAATCCGAGGCAGTACAGGGTCCTGAGTTGCTTGCCGAGGGGGTATCTTCGGCTCCCCAGGCCCCTTCCCGGGTGATCAAGCTCGAGGAGCTGAAACGGCTCGAAGAAGAGCGCGAGCGAGAGCGTCTGGAGAAGGCCAGAATTTATGAGTCCACGCTGGCCCGTTTCCAGGAGCGGGAGATCGTACGCGGTCGGATTACCGCTATCACGGACCGCGAGGTGTACGTGGACGTGGGGCTCAAATCCGAAGGGGTCATCCCCATCCAGGAGTTCAAGGAGATCACCTCTCTTAAGCCCGGCGATGAGGTAGAGGTGTACATCGAATCCGTTGAGGACGCCGAAGGCCGTTTGGTGCTCTCCCGTCGCAAGGCCGATCTCATGCGCATCTGGGAGCGCATCGAGCAGGCCTACCAGAACGATGAGGTAATTGAAGGGGAGATCAAGCGCCGCGTCAAAGGCGGCATGATGGTGGATATTTTCGGCATCGAGGCCTTTCTGCCTGGCTCGCAGATCGATGTGCGGCCCGTGCGGGACTTTGATTCCTATATCGGCAAGCGCATGGAGTTCAAGATCGTCAAGCTCAATCGAGCCGGCGAAAATGTGGTCGTCTCGCATCGGGTGCTTATCGAAAAGGACCTCGAAGAACAGCGACAGCGGATCCTGGAGAACCTCGATCGCGGACAGGTACTCGAAGGTACGGTCAAGAACATCACGGATTTCGGCGTCTTCATCGACCTGGGCGGGGTCGACGGGCTGCTGCACATTACCGACCTGTCTTGGGGTCGTGTCAACCATCCCAGCGAGGTCGTGCAGCTCGATCAGAAGTTGCAGGTGGTGGTCTTGGATTTCGATGAGAATAAGCAGCGCATCAGCCTCGGACTCAAGCAGCTACAGCCCCATCCGTGGGAGAACATCGAAGAGCGCTACGCCGAGGGGATGCGTGTTCAGGGCCGCGTGGTCTCGCTGACCGACTACGGGGCCTTCGTGGAGCTGGAGAAGGGCATCGAGGGGCTGGTGCATGTGAGCGAGATGAGCTGGACCCAGCACATCAAGCACCCCTCCCAGATGCTCTCCGTGGGCCAGCTCGTCGATGTGGTGATTTTGTCTATAGACAAAGAGAACCGCAAGATCTCCCTCGGCATCAAACAGCTGACCGAGGATCCGTGGAACAAGATCCCGGAGAAATACCCGATCGGCTCGCGCCATCTGGGCACGGTCAAGAACCTGGCCCAGTATGGAGCTTTTGTGGAGCTGGAGCCAGGCATCGAGGGGCTGGTGCACGTAAGCGACCTGTCGTGGACGAAGAAGGTTCGCCATCCGGGCGAGATGCTCAAAAAAGGCCAGCAGGTCGAGGTGGTGGTGCTGGATATCGACGTGGAGAACCGCCGCATCAGCCTGGGGATTAAGCAGCTGGAGGAAGATCCCTGGGACACGTTTGCCCAGGTCTATGCGGTGGGTACGGATGTCAAGGGCACGGTACGCAAGTTCATGGAAAAGGGCATCGTGGTCGAGTTGCCCTATGGGGGCGTAGAGGGGTTTGTGCCCAACAACCATCTGGTCCGCCTTAAAGAGGGCGATCCGAGCCAGCTCTACAAGCTCGGCGAGCAACTGGAGTTGCGCGTCATTGAGTTCGATCGCCAGGAGCAGAAAATCATTCTCAGCGAGACCGTCCTGCAAAAAGCTCGGGAGCGCGAGCGGCGCGAGGCGGAGCGGGCTCAGCGGGAGGCCCGGAAGCGGGCGGAAGCCGAGGAGCAGGCCCGCCAGCAGGCCGAGCTGACCCAGATGCTGGGCTCCGAACCGAGTGCGCCCACGTTGGCCGAACTGAGCGGGCTGGAGGGGCTTGTCGAACAGGGAACGGCCCAAGAAGGCCCAGAACAACCATCGGCCCCGAAGAAACGGTCGGGCAAGAAGGCCGAGCCCACCGCCTCCGAAGAGGCAGAAGAGAGCTGAGGATCCCTTTTGCGGCAGAAAGGGCGCTCTTCTTACAGGGCGCTCTTTTTGTTTTGTGCGGGTTGATCTCCGGGGGCTTATCTGTCCAGAGGGGGAGGCCCCGAGGCGCGAAGTTCGCGGAAGAAGCGGCGCAGCAGCGCCTCAGAAGCTTCTGCTTCCAATCCGGATAGCACCCTCGGACGGTGGGGGAGGCGCCTGTCTCCGGGTATGTCGTACAGACTGCCTGCAGCGCCCATTCGGGGATCCCAGGCGGCGAAGACCAGGCGGCCTACCCGGGCAAGCAGGATCGCGCCCGCGCACATAGGACAGGGCTCGAGCGTCACGTACAGGGTGCAATCCGAGAGCCATTTTTCCTGCCGGATGCGCAGGGCCTGCTGAATGGCCAGCAGTTCGGCGTGTGCGGTGGGGTCACGGCGGGTTTCGACCTCGTTGTGCGCCTCGGCCAGAACCCTATCTCCAGAGACCAGCACAGCGCCCACGGGCACCTCACCCCGTTGCCAGGCGCTTTCGGCCAGCTGGAGCGCGCGCCGCATGAAATGTCGATCCCGCTCAAGGGCGCCCAGCATCGTCGAGCAACCATCGACCCAGCCGTTCCAGATCCACGTTGCCCCCGCTGAGGATGACCCCGATCCATTTGTCCCGCACCTCGAGTCGGTTGCTCAGCGCGGCCGCGGCCGCTACGGCCCCTGTGGGTTCGACGAGCACCTTGAGGTAATGCAGCAGAGTGCGCATGGTCTCAATCACCTCGGCATCGGAGACCGTGACCACCTCATCGACGTACTGGCGGATAATGGCCCAGTTCAGTTCACCCACCTCCAGGTTGCGTATGCCGTCGGCTATGGTGTTCGGATAAGGAATACGCACCCGCTGGCCGCGCTGAAACGAAAGATACAGGTCGTTGGCCGCCTCCGTCTCTACGCCGATGATGCGTATATCGGGATTGAGCGCCCGAGCCGCGATCGCGATACCCGATATGAGCCCCCCGCCGCCGACGGGTACGAGCAGGTAGTGCAGATCGCCCACGTCCTCGAAGAGCTCGAGGGCTATGGTGCCCTGACCGGTGATGATATCGGGATCGTCATACGGGGGGATGACCGTATAGCCGTGCTCCTGGGCCAGTTCTAGTGCGCGTTGGTAGCGTTCCTCCGACGTGTGGCCGGCAAAGACCACCTGCGCCCCGTAGCCCTGCGTGGCCGCTATTTTGACGCGGCTGGCGTTCTCAGGCATGACCACCACCGCGGGCACCCCCCACCAGTCGGCGGCAAAGGCGGTGGCCTGCCCATGGTTGCCCGAGGAATACGTGATTACTCCGCGGTTTCGGGCGGCGTCGGGTAACTGACTGATTTTGTAGAAGGCCCCCCGCACTTTAAAAGATCCCGTGCGCTGAAAATTTTCCGCCTTGAAAAATAGCCGGTTTCCTGTGCGCCGGTTGAGCTGGCTGGAGGTAAGCGTGGGCGTCCAGTGGATCACCTCCTGCAGCTGGGCGTGGGCCTGTCGGATCTGCTCCAGGGTAGGAAAACGCATGCGGGAAGACACGTTCGGGTAGGGGTTTACCGTTATACCGGAAGCAATCTACGGCAGCGATCCCGTTGCGGTCAACGGAAAAGCCCCGTCCCGAATCCGATAGGTCGCTTTTTGCAGCGTCTCAAGGCCGCCACAAGGCAGAAGGGTATCGCCGCGCTGGCTCGAAGCTACCAGGTAATAGTGCCTGGAAGGCAGGAGCGCCGCTGGGCTTCTCTATTCCCCTGAGCCCAGCTCCCGGTGGCAGATCTCGCATACGCCCGGCAGGGCGGTGCGTTGCCCGCAGATGCGGCAACGGTATCGCCGGGGTTCCTGTTCGGGATCCCGCCAGAAGGAGCCCAGCCAGTCGATCAGCCAGCGGCGCTGCTTGCGTCCCTTCGTCTGCACCTGTTCCATCTCCGCTATCATCGCCCCTCTCCTCCTTACCTCCGGTCCCGTAGTAGGCTAAGAAAGTATTTCACCGGACAAAGTCAAGAGGTTCCTCACCGAGCCGCTTGCTCGCCGTAGGAGGGCGGGCGTAAGTTTGCCCTGTCGGCAAAAACCCGCCGCTGTGCATGTCTCGACGTCTGGAAATCGGCCTGCTTCTTGTAGCCGATCTGGTGGCGTTTGCACTGGCCACGTGGCTCTTCTATATGGCCCGTTTCCAGTGGGGTTGGTTGGGCCCGGTGCAGAATCGACCGGAGTGGGTGGGGCCGGCCATCGCGGTGTTGAGCCTGTACTGGTTGCTGCTCTTTGTGTTTTTTGGCCAGTATCAGCCCCGTTTTGCCCAGTCCCGGTTCGATGAGCTGGTCAACCTGGCGAAGGTGATCACCATCGGGTTGTTAGTATTGTTTTTTCTGCTCTTTGTCGACGATCCGAACATCGGCTCGGCGCGCAAAAGCATCCCCTTCTACTGGGTTTCTGTTTTCGGCACTGTGGCCGGTTTTCGGTTTCTGGTCCGTTCCTATCAGCGGTGGCGGCTGGTGCGGGGGCTGGATGCGCACCGGGCGCTTATCGTGGGCACTCCGGAGCGCGCCGAGATGCTCTACCGGGAGGTAGAGCAGTATCCGGCCCAGGGGCTCAAGATCGTGGGTTTTGTGCCCGTTGGCGAGGAGCCCGAGGGTAGCGAGGGCCCGGTGTTGGTGGGCACGCTGCCCGTGGTAGGGCGCCTGCAGGAGATCACCCGGCTGGTGGAGCGGTATCAGATCCAGGATGTGCTTGTGGCCCTAGAGGCTACGGACAGGGAGCGGCTTCTGGAGGTCATCGAGCGATGTGACGGCCTGCCGGTCTCGCTAAAGGTGTTGCCGGATTTCTACGACATCATCAGCGGATTTGCCCGCACCAACGAGATCTACGGCCTGCCCTTTATCGACCTCATGCCCGCCCCCATGCCGGTATGGGAACAGTATATCAAGCGGCTCATCGACGTGGGGGTCTCCTTCCTCATCCTGGTGGGGGGGCTTCCGCTCTGGGTCCTGATCGCCGTGCTGATTCGTCTGGACTCGCCGGGTCCGGCCATATTCCGGCAGGAGCGCGTGGGGCGGGGAGGGCGCCTGTTCATCATGTACAAGTTCCGCACCATGCGCCAGGACGCCGAGCGGGAAACCGGCCCCGTATGGGCCGCCGAGGACGATCCGCGTCTTACGCGCATCGGCCGCTGGCTGCGTAAGACCCGTCTGGATGAAATCCCCCAGTTCTGGAATGTGCTCAAGGGGGACATGAGCCTGGTCGGTCCCCGGCCGGAGCGGCCGTATTTTGTCGAGAAGCTCAGCCAGGAGATTCCCCTCTACCGGCGCCGACTGCGCGTCAAACCAGGCATTACGGGATGGGCACAGGTGCGGTGGAGGTATGATAGCTCCATCGAAGACGTGCGCCAGAAGGTCAAGTACGATCTCTTTTATATCGCCAACATGAGCCTGCGTATGGACCTGAAGATCATGCTGCGCACGATCTACGTCATGCTCACCGCGCGGGGACGATGAAGCCCTCCCGCAGATGGCTGCGCGCCGATGTGCTCCTGCTGGGGGTGGCCCTGCTGGTGCGCGGGGGTGTAGTGTTTTACGTGCGCAGCTACGCGCATCCCGAGGAATACGAATTCAGCCTGATCGCGCGCAACTGGCTTGCCGGTCGGGGCTACAGCCTCACCTGGGGGGTGATCGGTCCGCAGGATCCGCTCTATCGGGAAGGGTCCTGGTCCTTTGGACCCCTGGTACTCTACCCGGAACGCGTCTATCCGGATTATCCGCTTCGGCGTCTTACCCTGCCCACGGCCCTCATGGCGCCCGGGGTGGTCTTCGCCATGGTGCCCTTTCTGGCCCTTTTCCCCGATCGGCCCTACCTGTTCTATCAGCTCTTCGTAGGGGCCCTTACGGCGCTCATCCCCCTGTTCTTGCTGGACATCGGCCGTCGGATGGGCTATGGCCGTGCGGGGTGGCTTGCCGGATGGGCGGCGGCCCTATATCCGGAGCTGGCCTATAGCGTGACCACGCTCACCGATGCACCCTGGACGGCGCTCGGGTGGACGGTGCTGCTCTGGTGCGCCGTGCGATGGGTTCAGCGGCCCGAGTGTTCCAGGGCGGTTGGGTTGGGTCTGGCCATGGGAGGGTTTGCCCTTTTCAATCCCAGTACGGTGGCCTATTTCCCGCTTATTTTGTTGCTGGGGATTGGGCGCAACCGGGAGAAGCGGGTGCTCATCGGCTCTCTGGTGGCGCTCGTCATATCTCTTGCCGTGCTCAGCCCGTGGCTAGTGCGCAATGCCTGCGTGCTGGGCGCTCCCGTATTGCGCACGGCCTGGGGGCTAAACCTACTTCGGGGTAACCATCCGGGCGCTACGGGCATGGCCTATTATCCCCCGGACCGGCGGGAGATCACGACCTATAGCCTCGAGCAACGGCGGGGTTGGACTCGCCTGCCCCTACAAGAGCGGGAGATCGATCGCCGGTTGGCGCAGGAGGCCTGGAGCTTTATTCGGCATCATCCGGATCAGTATCTGACCCTGTCTCTGCGGCGCCTGTTGGCCTTCTGGACTGTGGTGCCCCATCATCCCCTCAGCCGGGAGCCCGCCTACTGGTTGCCGCATGCGGTTCTGATACCCGGACTGGTGGCTGGCTATGTCGTCCTGGGCGCCACCTCGGCGGGATGGATCCTGCTGGGCGCGCCGATCTATACGACGCTGCTCTACAGTGCCACGATTGTCCTGCCCCGATACCGCACCGGTATCGTGCCCGTATTGCTGTTCATCGCCTCCGTAGGGTATCAGGCGCTCCTGAGGCGCTTGCTCCTGAAGCGAGGAGGGAGGGATCTTTGAGTCCGTTTTTGCCGGCCGCTGGGAAACCTGGAAATGTCCCCTCGTACTCTGGTCATCATTCCCACCTACAACGAGGCAGAGAACATCGGGGCCCTGATTGATGCCCTGTTGCGGCTTTCAGGCCAGATCGATGTGCTCGTGGTTGACGATCATTCTCCAGACAGAACGGCCGATGTCGTACGGGATCGTCAGGCCCGCTATCCAGGGCGAGTGCATCTGCTGGAGCGCCCGGGTAAGATGGGGCTGGGATCGGCCTACGTGGCGGGGTTTCGCTATGCTCTGGGGCGTCCGGAGTACGCTTTCATCGCGCAGATGGATGCCGACTTCTCCCATCGCCCCCACTACTTGGCCCGTATGCTCCGGCGCATACGGCGCGGTTGGGCTGATGTGGTGATCGGATCCCGCTACGTGCGCGGAGTAAACGTGATCGACTGGCCCATGACGCGCCTGCTCATCAGCTACCTGGCCAGCGTCTTTGTTCGCCTGGTGACCGGCCTGCCCGTGCGGGATACGACGGCGGGTTTTAAGGTTTTCCGACGTCGGGTGCTGGAGGCGTTGCCGCTGGAGCGGGTGCACTCGAACGGATATGTGTTCCAGATCGAGATGACCTATCGGGCCTGGAAGGCGGGTTTCCGCATTCGGGAGTTGCCCATCATCTTTTTTGATCGGCGTCGGGGTGTCTCAAAAATGTCCGGGGCCATCATCTGGGAGGCGTTTTTCAAGGTCCTGGAGCTGCGCCTGCGCAGCCTGCTGGGTCGGCTGTAATTCAGCCCTCGAAACGCGTCACGGCATACACACCCGGAATACGGCGTAGCCGCTCGATGAGCCGGTTGAGGTGCTCCAGATCATGTACGTAGAGGATGATCGTGCCGTCAAAGATCCCGTCCTGGGTGTCGATGTTGATGGAGCGGATGTTTGTCTTCAGCCCGCGTGAGATGACGCCCGTGATATCGTTGAGCATGCCCACCCGGTCCTCACCCATAATGCGCAGGCCCGCGATGAACTGGAGGTCTTTGTGCCGAGCCCATTCGACGCGCTTGATGCGCTCCGGTTCGGTCTGCACCAGATGGGCTATGTTGCGGCAGTTGGTCCGGTGTATGCGCAGAATCCCGTTGCGGCTCACGTATCCGACCACCTCATCCCCCGGAATGGGATTACAGCACCGGGCATAATCATAGAGGAGGCGTCCGGAGGGTTCGCCCTCGATCAAGATGGCGTCTCGGCTTTCCTGACGGGCTTCCTCCAGATAGGAGAGCTCCGCCGGAGGCGAAGCCGCCTGTTCCGGATGGCGCTCCAGTTGCTCCAGGGTGTGGAGCACCTCTTCGGGCTTGAGCAGCTCCGCCCCGAGCTCGTAGAACATCTGGGCCACGTTGGGAAACTTCAGCGCGGCGGCGACCCGGTTGAGTTCCTGATCCGATATGGGCCGTTTGAGCCGTTCCAGGCGTTTCTCCAGCAAAGCCTTTCCGGCCTCGATCTTCTGACGGCGCTGCTCGTTGAGAAACTGCCGGATCTTGGAGCGCGCCTTGTGGGTGACGACGAACTCCAGCCAGTCCGGGTTGGGTTGTTGCCGCCGGGAGGTGAGGATCTCGACCTGATCCCCGCTCTGGAGCTTGTGGCTGAGCGGAACGATGCGACCGTTGACCTTGGCTCCGATGCAGTGCAACCCGATTTCCGTGTGGATGTGGAAGGCGAAATCCACCGGCGTGGCCCCCGCCGGCAGGGTGACCAGATCCCCCTTCGGGGTAAAGACGTAGATTTCGTCCTGATAGAGGCTGAGTTTGAGGTCTTCGACGAATTCCGTGGGCCCCTCCATCCGGCTCTCCAGGATATCCCGCACCCAGCCGATCCAGCGATCCAGCTCCGCGTTCTGCGTCTCTACGCCCTCTTTGTATTTCCAGTGCGCAGCCAGGCCCCGTTCGGCGATTTCATGCATCTGTCGGGTGCGGATCTGCACCTCCACCGGCCTCCCATCGGGTCCGATCACGGTGGTGTGCAGGGACTGGTATCCATTGGCTTTGGGCACGGAGAGGAAATCCCGGAAGCGGTCCGGAATGGGGGTGTAGATATCCGTCACGATCCCGTAGACGCGCCAGCAGGCCTCTTTACCTTCCGACTCGGGCACATCCAGAATGACGCGCACGGCGAAGAGATCGTAGATCTCTTCGAAGGGCTTCTGCTGGGTGCGCATCTTGCGGTATATGGAGTAGATGTGCTTGGGCCTACCTGTGATCTCAAAGCGCAGCCCGGTCTGTTCCAGCCGCTCCCGAATGGGCCGTATGAAGCGCTCGATATAGGCCTCGCGTTCCTGTTTTTTCTCCCTCAGTTTGCGCGCAATAAAACGATATGCTTCGGGCTCGATGACCTTGAGCGCCAGGTCTTCGAGCTCGCTTTTGATCCGGAACAGGCCGAAGCGGTGCGCCAGGGGGGCGTAGAGGTCTCGTGTCTCATAGGCAATGCGCAGCCGCCGCTCGGGGGGGAGGGCTTCGATGGTGCGCATGTTGTGCAGCCGATCGGCGAATTTGATCAGGATCACGCGCACGTCCTGAATCATGGACAGGAGGAGCTTGCGAAAGCTCTCCGCCTGCGTGACGGCGCGGCTACGGAAAAGGCCCGATATCTTTGTCAGGCCATCGATGATGCGTGCGATGGTTTCTCCGAATTCGGAGCGGATGAGCTCCAGGGAGTACTCCGTATCCTCGACCACATCGTGCAACAGGGCGGCGGCCACGGATATATCATCGAGGGCGATTTCCTGGGCCACGATCCGGGCTACCTCGATGGGGTGTGTGATGTAGGGCTCGCCCGAGGCGCGCAGGTGTCCTTCATGGGCGATATAGGCCGTAACAAAAGCCCTGCCGATGAGCGCCTCATCGACCCGGCGCAGATGACGCCGGCAGAGGGCGAGCAGATCCTCCAGCATCTGCCGGTATGCGGGCGGCAGAACCGTCTCAGAGGCGGCGCCGAAGGCGGGTGGGGAATAGCGGGTCTCCGGTTCCGGCATGGTTTTATGCGTCTTTACAACGTCTGACGACGGCCTGCGGCCAAAGTTCCACCCTAATATAGCGCTCCATCACGCACCCGACCCAGGTGCGCTCGCAGGAAGGCCACCAGCCGGGGGGCATATTCCGGCAACGGGGGACAGCGGATTCCCGTATCGGCCAGATCGCCCAACGCCTGCGTAGCATCGTAGTAGGCGGGGAAGTCGAAATAGTCCACCAGCTCCGGGGCTAGACCCAGCCAACGACCCAGGGGAGTGCGCAGCAGCGCCCGGGCCATCCTGGCGGATACGGGAATGTACAGAAAGCGCCGATCCAGGAGCCGCGCAAAGAGCGCGATCACTTCCCGGACGGTCAGCGGATAGGGGTCGACGAGATGGTAGGTCTTGCCCGCGCTCTCCGGCTTCTGGCCCAGCGCCAGAAGGGCGCGCACCACGTAATCGACGGGCACGATATTGACCGGATGGCGGCCGGATCCGACCCGGAACAGGACCCCGTAGCGGGGCATGCGCAGCATGGCCCGGAGCACGTAGTAGGGCCCGTCGAACTTCTCCGTTTCCCCGTTCTGGCTGGAACCCACCACGATGGCGGGCCGGTAAATCGTTACCGGCAAGCGATCACGCCAGGCCCGAACTCGTACCTCCGCCCAGTACTTGGTCTCCTCATAGGCGTTCTTAAACCCCGCCTCGTGCTCGAGCTCTTGTTCCCGGATGAGGCCCTTGCGGCGGCCGGAGACGTAAGCCGTGCTCACGTAATGGAACCGATCTAGCCGGGGACACCGCCCCGCCCACCGGAGCACATGCTCGGTGCCCTCGACGTTGACCCGCCATCCCTGCTCGCGCCGGATCCGCAGATCATAAACGGCGGCCAGGTGAAAGATCTCCCGGATCTGCTTGCGCCAGGGCGGATCGCCCAGGCCTAGATCGGGCTCCGTGATGTCCCCTTCGACCAGATCGGCGTTCTCAAGCCCTATTCGGGCCATCGTAGCCCGGGCCAGCGCCCGGTATCGGGGCTGCACGAGCAACTTGAGCTCTCCGACCCGCCCGCTTGCGGCAAGCGAGCGGACCAGGTGCGTGCCCAGAAAGCCCGGAAAGCCGGTGATGAGGATCACGCCTTCCCCTGCCCAAACAGACGCTCAAGTTCCGCTCTGGCCCGCATGCGACTCCCGTTCCATTCTCGCCAGGATCGGATGCCCGCGCGCACCGGATGCCGCCGGAGGTGTTCCAGGAGTTCGGCCCGTGCGGGTTCCGGAAGCCGGTTAAGAAGGCTCAGAACCGTGGGCAGCGCATCGGCGCTCAGGCTGGCCATATAGGCCGTATCCAGAGGTTTGCCTTCCAGCGCGCGCCTGATGTTCAGGTCCGCGATACGCGCATCGGGGTTGAGCCCATGCAGCAGGACGACCAGCAGCAGGAAGGCCACGGCGCTCCCGAAGGCAAAACGCCCCTCCCGTTGGACCGCGAGCACCGTGATGGCGAACCAGAGCAAAGTCCAGCCCAGCCAGAGCAGGAAAGCGGCCCCATAGAAGCGCGCCTCGGTGAGTCCGTATGCCTGCTGATAGAGCCAGAGCCGATATCCGGCCGAGGCCATGATGATCAGGATCAATCCGATGAGCAAACCCGCCAGGATGCGGAACAGCCGCAGCCCTTCCCTGCGCCTGCGATCCAGTAGCGCATGGAAGGCCAGCAACATGGGGAGGGTTACAGCCGAAGCCGCCACCAGCTGCCCGAAACCCTCGCGCGCATAGGCGGCATACGTAAGCCCCGGCGTGAGGGCGACCAGGGAAGCGCCGCCAAAGAGATATCGGATCTGCACAAAAACGAAGCTGCTCAGCAGTCCCGCGATCAACCCCAGCGCCACCCCTACTTCCAGCGCGCCCAGTCGGGGCAGGGCAAATGCGACGGACAAGGCGGGCAACCGGAAACCAGAGAGCAACCTCCAGAAGCCGGCCGCCGCCCCGCTCAGCAACACAATCAGCATGAGGCGAGGGAGCAGATCCTCCGGATCCAGCAGGTGCTGCATCAGCCGCCGATATACCGGATCGGCCGAGGCGAACAGGGCGCCCAAGAGCAACAGAAAGGGCAGGGCCAGCCCGAGGCCCATCAGAATCCGGAGGGCCCTGGCGCGTAGCCCTTCGCGGGCCCCGCCCTGCTGTTCGATCCCCTGCAGAAGCAAAGCGGGCAGTCCGGTCAGCATGCCCAGACCCATGTGCATGGGCATAAGCAGGGCGTATTCGCGCAGGCGGCCGCCTGAGGGGCTGGATGACCAGGGATAGAGGGCCATGCCCAACAGAAGCGCGCTGGCCAGAAGCGAAAGGCCGTGCAGCCCGGATCCATCTCGCCAGGCCAGGCTCCAGGTAAACAGCCAGGCCACTAAGAGCAAAACCTGCTGGGCGCGCCCGACGGCAAGACCCTGCCTGCGAAGGAGCAATACGGATACGGAGCCGACGAGCCCGGTCCAGAGCGGCACGTTCAGACCCGGCTCGGCCTCGAAAAACAACCACTCCCCGATGAAGCCCAGGAGCACGGAACCAAGCAGGGCTAACGGAACTGCCGATCGCCTCATGTTCAGATCCCCCTGTGTGCGGGTAGCTGGCCTCATAGACCCACCTGGTCCGGGATCCCGAGTAGTTCCGACAATCCCGGCTAAGCGATGGAGATACCTTCGAAAGAAACCGGTTCCCGTTGCCCCGTATCCACGTCTTCGATCCAGGCCTCGTAGGTGATGGGCACCGTCGGGCGCAACATGGCGGCCACGGAGCAGTATTTCTCCTGAGACAGGAGCACGGCTCGCGCTACCTGTTCGGGCTTGAGCCCTCTGCCCTTGACCCGATAGACCAGATGGGCACGCGTGTAGACGCGGGGGTGCGTCTCGGCCCGGTCTGCAGAGACCTCCACTTCCATATCCACGAACGGAGCCCGCATCTTATGGAGAATGGCCACGACGTCCATGGCCGAGCAGCCCATGAGGGCCAGCAGGACCATCTCCATAGGGCTGGTAGCCCCAGCCGGACGTTCCCCGTGCGGGGAGTCAAGCACGGTCCAGTGGCCGGATCCGGCCTGTCCGACGAAGGCGAGACCCTCGAGGTATTTCAGGCGAGCCTGCATGCGGTTGTCTCCTCCTGAGTTTTCTGTAGACCTTAAACCGAGGATCAGCGGCATGCGAGAAGTTGGAAAAAAAGCTCGGTCTGCGCAAGCGGGTCGATCTTGCTGGAAGGCCTTCTGGTATACATGGTGGCGGGTGGTGCAGCGGGAGCCCATTTTCTATATGGCTTCCGCGCTGGCCTTCGCACTGGGGCTGGCCATACTGCCCCTGTTGCTGTTTGTGCTCTCCGGTCTCGGCTTTGTGCTCTCCTCCAGCGAGGTGGCCTATGCGCGTGTGCGGGACTGGCTGGAGGCCTATTTGCCGGTGCTGGAACGCTTCACCCCCGAGCGGAGCCTGAGCAGAGAGCATCTGGAAGCCCTGCTGTTTTCCCTCATCGAAGGCAGGCGCGTTACGGGATTGGTGGCGCTCGGATCCCTGTTTCTGACCGGATCGAGCCTGATTGCCACCCTGCGCACCACGCTACACGCTGTTTTTGGATTCTCCGAGAGTCGGCACCCGCTGGTGAGCAAACTCTATGACGTTCTCTGGTTTGGTATACTGGGGTCGATCGTGGTGATTCTGGGCGTATCGGGCACCCTGATCGGGATCCTCTGGGAGCCCCTGCGACATCTGGGGGGACAGGGGTTCGAAGTGGCCTTTTCGGTCTGGATGCGGCTCATCGGCCTCCTGGGGCCTCTGCTGGCTCTGGGCGTGAACGTCGGACTCTTCGCCCTGCTGTTCCGTTTCGTGCCCGAGGTTCGCCTGCCCTGGTCCACCGCTTGGGTGGGATCGGGGGGCTTCAGCCTCCTGCTGGAGCTGGCCCGCTATGGGGTTGGATTCTATCTGGCCCATGCCTTTCCCCGGCTCAACGCCCTCTACGGATCGTACAGTCTGCTTCTGTTACTTGTGCTCTGGTGCTACTATGTGGCGCTGACGTTCGTGTTGAGCGTAACGATCGCCGCCGCCTATGAACAGACCTGTAGAACCCCTGGCCGAACGGCTTCGGCCCCGGAGCCTGGATGAGGTGCTCGGACAGGAACACCTGACCGGTCCCGGCAAGCCGCTGCGGCGCTGGATGGAGCAGCGACTGGGCATTTCTCTGATCCTGTGGGGCCCTCCGGGGACGGGCAAAACAACCCTTGCCCGGTTGCTGGCCTCCGGTTCCGGGGCGCACTGGGAAGCGCTGAGCGCCGTCTGGGATGGGCTCAAGGAGCTGCGAGCCGCCCTGGAGCGGGCCGCGCGCCGGCGCGCCTTCGGGGAGCGGACCGTGCTGTTCATCGACGAACTGCACCGGTTCAATCGCACGCAGCAGGACGCCCTCCTGGGCCACGTGGAGCGAGGGGAGGTGATCCTGATCGGGGCTACTACGGAAAACCCGAGCTTTTCCATTATCCCCGCCCTGCTGTCCCGCTGTCAGGTATACCGACTCTTTCCGCTGGGTCGAGAGGCGTTGCACGGCATGCTGCAGCGCGCTCTGGAGGATCCATACGTGCAGATGCTCAAGCCCGTGCTGGAAGACGAGGAGGCGCTCTTTGGCCTCTCCGGCGGCGACGGGCGTCGTATGCTCAACGGGCTGGAGCTGGCTCTTTCCCTGGCGCTGCCCGATGAGGAGGGCCGGCGTCGGGTGCGTCTGGCAGATCTGGAGGCGGCCTTCCAGCAGAACCTACCCCGCTACAGCAGGACCGGAGATGAGCATTTTGACGCCATCAGCGCCTTTATCAAAAGCATCCGGGGATCGGATCCTGATGCGGCTCTGTACTGGCTGGCCGTCATGCTCGAGGCGGGGGAAGATCCGCTCTTCATCGCTCGCAGGCTGATCATCCTGGCCTCCGAGGACGTGGGCAATGCCAATCCGAATGCGCTCCTGTTGGCCACCGCCGCCTGTGAAGCCCTGGAACGGATCGGGCTTCCCGAAGGACGCATCATCCTGGCCCAGGTGACCACGTTTCTGGCCGCCTGCGAGAAAAGCAACGCCGCCTACCTGGCCATCGAGCGCGCGCTCGAAGAGGTGCGCCGAGAGGGGGCCCGTCCGGTTCCCCTGCATCTGCGCAACCCCGCTACGGAATTCATGCGCCAACAGGGCTGGGGAAAGGGCTACCGCTACCCGCACGATGCCCCTGAGCACTTCGTGCGGGCGCATTACTTCCCCGAAGGCCTCTCCCCACGCCGCTACTATGAGCCCACAGAGCTGGGATATGAGGCCCGCCTGCGAGCCCTCCTGCGCCGCCGGTGGCCGGAACGCTATGAGGAAGAGCCGGATATGTGAAAATCTGATTACGGATCCCCCTTCGGCGGAGGCAGGGAACTTTTCGGCCCCTTGCCCTGGTCTAAAGAGGGTGTGTTTGGTTGGGTAGATTGGCATATGCGTTTTTCCTGGTTTGTGCTTATTGCCGTGGGACTTTCCGGTTGTGCTCGGCAGGCTTCCGAGCAGACCGCTTCCGGAGCGCCGCCGCAGGAGGACGCAAACCGCATCGAGGTGCGCCCCATTACGGCTGAGGGTATTCTCCAGGAGGTGCGCGCCGGCGGGGCGCCCGTTACGCTGGTCAACCTATGGGCCACCTGGTGTCAGCCGTGTGTCGAGGAGTTCCCGGATCTCGTACGGCTACAGCGGGCCTACCGGGATCGGGGGCTGCGGGTGTTGTTTGTTTCCGTGGACTTTGATTCCGAACTGGGGACGGTTCGTCGTTTTCTGGCCGAGCAGGGGGTGGATTTTCCCACCTACATCAAGGCTCAGGACGACGATAACGCGTTCATCAATACGCTGAATCCGAACTGGTCGGGCGCGATCCCGGCCACCTTGATCTTCGATCAGGCCGGGCGGCTACGTCATTTTCATGAGGGCAAGGCTGATTACGCCACCTTCGAACAGATGATCCAAAGTGTGCTTGAGCAGTCCTAAAAACCCCATAAGAGGAGGGCATCCTATGCGTGGCATCGCCAGTTTGCTCGTTGCGCTCATGTTGCCCGTTGCGCTCTGGGCGCAGGGTAACGGAGCGGCTAACCCGAAACTCAAGCCCGGAGACATGCTGCCGGCCTCTATCAAGGACGTCAAGATGCTCAACGTCGACGGTCGCCAGCTCTCCATTGCTGACGTCCGGGGGCCGAAAGGGACGATGGTGATCTTCTCCTGCAACTCCTGTCCCTGGGTGAAAGCCTGGGAGAGCCGCATTGCCGAGGTGGGCAATTGGGCCCAGAAACAGGGCATCGGGGTGATCATGATCAACTCCAACGATCCGACCAAGAACCCCGAGGACAGCTACGAGGTCATGCAGCAGCGCACCCGGGAGCGGGGGTTTGAATTTCCCTACGTGGTGGATGCGACCAGCGATGTGGCCCGCGCCTTCGGAGCAACACACACGCCGGAATTTTTCCTCTTCGATGCCCAGGGTAAGCTCGTCTACACGGGTGCGCTCGATGATAATGCGCGCAACCCCGAGGCCGTAAAGGAGCGCTACGTGCGCAACGCCATCGAGGCCCTGCTGGCCGGCCGGCCCGTACCGGTGGCGCAGACCAAGAGCATCGGCTGCACGATCAAGTTCCGCGAAAAGACCTGATAGGGAAAAGGGATGTGAAACCCGGGGAGGCCTCCTGGAGGAGGCCTCTTTTTTTCTTGCCCGCGCCGCCTGCCAAGAGGCATATTCGACCGATCAGACCGAAAGGGGAGATCGGATATGCGCGCTCGATGGGCCCTTGTGCTCCTGCTCTGTCTGGGGAGTCCGCTTCTACTTGCCTGGGCGCAACGGCGGCCCGTAGAGGCCCGCAACGGGATGGTGGTCTCCGCCCACCGGCTCGCCTCCGAGGCCGGGGTGGAGATCCTCAAAAAAGGGGGTAACGCCGTCGATGCCGCCGTGGCCGTGGGCTTTGCCCTGGCCGTGGTCTATCCGGAAGCCGGAAACCTGGGCGGGGGCGGATTTATGGTGATCCGACTCCGGGATGGATCCGTCTATACGCTCGATTACCGGGAGACCGCCCCTCTGCGGGCACATCGGGATATGTACTTGGATGAGCGGGGGGAGTACGTGCCCGAAAGGAGTCGGATCGGATACCTGGCTGTGGGGGTGCCGGGTTCTGTGGCCGGATTGCTGGAAGCACACGAGCGATTCGGGCGCCTGAGCCGGGCCGAGGTCATGGAGCCCGCTATTCGGCTGGCCCAGGAGGGCTTTCTGCTGAGTCGGATCGCGGCCGAGAACTTGAACGAAGCCGCCCCATATTTTGCCCGCTTCCCCGGATCCCGAAAGTATTTCCTGCGTCCCGACGGCCGACCCTGGCAGGAGGGAGATCGGTTCGTACAGCGGGATCTGGCCGAGACGCTCAAGCGCATCCGGGACCATGGACGAGACGGATTTTACCGCGGTCAGACGGCCGACCTCATCGTGGCTGAGATGCGCCGCGGGGGAGGATTGATCACGCACGAAGACCTGGCCCGGTATCGGCCCCTCTGGCGGGAGCCTGTGCGGGGCACCTATCGGGGATATGAGATCATCTCCATGGGCCCGCCCAGCTCCGGTGGGGTCGCTCTGCTGCAGTTGCTCAACATGGTCGAGCCTTATGATCTGGCCGCCATGGGCTTTCATAGCTCAGCTTCCATTCACCTCATGGCCGAAGCCATGCGGCGCGTGTACGCCGATCGAGCCGAATTTCTAGGGGATCCGGATTTTTATCCCGTGCCTGTCCCTCAGCTCATCAGCAAGGCCTACGCGCGGCATCGGATGCGGGATTTCGACCCGGAGCGCACCACCCCGAGCGCCCAGGTCCGGCACGGCAACCCCCTTGGTTATGAATCCGAGCAGACGACGCATTATTCCATCGTGGACGCCGAAGGCAATGCGGTCTCCTGTACGACCACGCTTAACGGCAGCTATGGCTCCTACGTGGCTGTCGAAGGAGCCGGGTTTCTGCTCAACAACGAGATGGACGACTTCGTGGCCAAGCCCGGTGTGCCGAATATGTTCGGGCTCCTAGGGGGGGAGGCCAACGCCATCGCGCCGGGCAAGCGCATGCTCAGCTCCATGACGCCTACGATCGTAACCCGAGATGGACGGCTTTTTATGGTCATCGGTACGCCAGGGGGCTCGACCATCATCACGACCGTTTTTCAGATCCTGGTCAACGTCATCGATTTCGGTATGAACATCCAGGAGGCCATCGACGCTTCACGGTTTCATCATCAATGGTTGCCCGACGTGCTCTACTACGAGAAGCGAGGCCTGCCTCGAGATGTGGTGGAAAACCTCCGGCGCCGGGGCTGGCAGGTTGTGGAGCGGTCGGGCTATTCCGGGCGAGCCGACGGGATTCTCGTCGGACCAGACGGGCGCCTGTATGGCGGAGCCGATCCACGCGGAGAGGATACGGCCGTGGGATACTGAATGTGGGCCCATCCGCAATACCTGCCGCTGGGGTTGGCTATCCCGCTGTTGTTGGCGTTGGCCTGGCTCTTTGAGCGGCGCCGGCTGCGGGATATGATACGCTGGGCGGATCGCGCCTTCTGGACGCGCTATGGGATTCCGCTCCGCTTATCCCCCACGCGCCTGTTCTTTCTGGGCATCGCCCTGCTGAGCGCATGGATCGCCCTGCTGGGACCTCTGGGTCCGCCCCGCATGCAGTCAGTCCGGCAGCGCGCTCCGGATATCGTGCTTGCGCTGGACCTGTCGCTGAGCATGTATGCGCCGGATGGGACGCCCACGCGCCTGGAGCAAGCACGCCAGAGCGCCCAGGCCCTGTTGCAAGCCCTTCCAGAAGCCCGCTGGGGGCTGGTCACCTTTGCCGGGACGGCCTTTCCCCACTGTCCTCTGGTGACCGATCCGGAGCCTGTCCAGTTACTCCTTTCAGTGGCCGATCCGAGCTGGATGCCCGTGCAGGGTACGGATCTGGGGGCGGCGCTCGATCGGGCCCGCGAACTCTTTCCCCCCAACGAAGGGATCCGAGCGCGGGCCATCGTGCTCATCACCGACGGGGAGGACCACGAAAACCGTCTCGGTTCCGCGCTCCAGGAGCTCCGGCGCCTGCGTATACCCGTCTTTGTGCTGGGCGTGGGCGGAAGTCAGCCCGTCGCCATCCCTCTTCCGGCGGGGGAGGGCCAGCCCCGATACAAACTCGATCGCGCCGGTCAGGTGGTGCGCACCCGCCTGGAAGAGGATCGGCTGCGCGGGCTTGCCGAACAGACCGGGGGCAGATACTACCATGCTGCTCAACTCCCGGAACTCCTCCGGCATCTGCGCCAGCTGCCCGCTCAGAGCGAAACACAGCGCGCCCGCTACGAGCGCGAACCGCTCTACCGGCCTTTCCTGTTGCTGAGCCTGCTGGGATGGCTGGGCTACTGGTATGGTTCCGGATGGCGGACGTTGAGCATGGCCCTGCTGATCCTGGTCTGGGGCCTGGGACCCGGTTCGGAGCTGCGCGCACAGGCCGTTGTGCCCGGGGAGGACAGGAGAGCGGTGGCCGATTTCCGCGCCGCGCTGGAGGCGTATCAAACCGGGCGCTTCCGGGAGGCGGCCGAATTGTTCGTCCGGGCAAGTAGGCGTTTCCGGATTCCCGAAAACCAGGCGCTCTCCCTCTACAACGCCGGAGGGGCGTACTATCGGGCCGGGGCGCCGGACGCGGCCCTGAAGGCTTACCGGGAAGCGCTTGCCCGTTATCCGGATGAGGAAACGCGCAAACGCTACGAATGGCTGTGGCGCCGGATCCGCACCCCAGTCCCTCGACCGGAACACGGATCCGGCACCCCTCTTTCCCGACCCGCAGGCCCTGAAGGCCCCGGCTTTTCGGCAAAGCCCCCCGAGGGCATCGATCAGGTCACGGCCGAAAGTGTGCTCCAGAGGCTTCGGGCCTATGAGGCGCGCGTGCTTGATCGCCTGCACCGCCGCCTGCCGCCCCCGCCAACGGGGCAGCGGGAGAAAGACTGGTAGCTACCAGCCAAAAGTATAGCTGTATTTGATCATGAAAGCCCGGTTGTGCGTCCAGGGCAGACTGGGGTGTGTCCGCTTCCTGTCCGTGTTGAGCGTCTCGTTGTAGACCACGTACAGATTTATGCCCTCCCGCGGGGTGAAGCGTAACCGGAAGTTGACGTCTACTGTGCGCAGCGCCGAGGTGTACTGCACGAACGTCTTGGCCGTCCACTGCGTGTTGAAGGCATACTGAGCACGCAGGCGCAGTACCTGCGTGGTAAAAGCGCCCCCAGGCAGGTCTGCGTAACCCAGATTGTGCTGCAGCCCCAGCACCATGTGCCGGTTGACCACCCAGGAAGGAGACAGGTTGCTCGACCAGCGCCATCCTCCGTAGTAGGATCCCACGTTGATGCGCCAGTTTCCGCTCAGTCGGCTCGCTCCGCCCAGGAAGCCGTGGAAATCCAGCCCCAGAAAGCGGTAAGAGCCGGCCGGCACCTGGATGTTCTTCGGCGCGTAGATGACAAAGGCCCGGGGAACCCGGTCGAAGGTGTACTGGAGCATGGGATGGATGTGCGCGCCGGTTTTCGTATCGATGGCCCAGCCCAGGGTGATCTCCGCCGTTTCCAGCTTTCCCTCCGTGTTCCAGAAAAACGTGGGATCGAAGTTGAGCATGTAGTTGCGCACAGGCGAGCGGGCGGGCTGGAAGAAGTACTGGGAAAACTCCCCGGCCGCACGATAATACCCCCTGCGGCCCAGAAAGCCCAGACGGGGCTCGAAGTGCTCCCCCACGTAGGTGAGCATCACGTTGTGTGTAAAGCCGCTGTTGCGCCGGTTTTCGATGCTCAGATGTAAGAGGCTGTTCCCCCAGCCTGGATCCTGCGCGGTTCCGTTGGCCGTCGTATTACGGGTTTGGGCGGCCAGAAAAGATACGTATTGCGTGCCCGTGTAGCGGATCGAACCGTCCAGGGCGTAGGTCAGATCCCAGGATCGGCTCTCCACATCAAAGCGCGAGGTCAAAAGCCCGCCCAGAAAAGAATTCTCGTTCCACATCCGGCGCTTGAGGCGCAGGACGCCGAAGTTTCGGGAACCCACCTGCAGGTCTGATGCTTTGACCGCGCCGGTCTGCATCTCGATAAGCCCCACTTCCCATTCGCCGATCCGGCCGGTCAGACGGGCTCCACCGAGGATGGGCACCTGCCTGCCCTGCTCGATACCGATCGAGCGGCTGTAGAAGAGCCGGTTCTGCTGCTGCCCGATGCGGAACAGAAAGCCCACATCAAAAAGGCTGGCGTATTCGAGGAAAAAGTCCCGCTTTTCCGGGACGAAAATGGAGAATCGGGTCAGGTTGATCTGCTGATCATCGACCTCAACCTGAGCAAAATCCGTGTTCGCGGTGAGATCCAGCGTGAGGTTGCTCGAAAGCCCGTATTTCATATCCAGCCCCGCGTTGCGCACCCAGCTGGGATCGAGCCGATATCGGGGGCCCACTAGCTGCGCGTTCTGCCCGTAGCCTCCGAGCACATACGGAGTCAGATACAGTGGGGGACGGGAGGGGCGGTCCATGGGCAGAATAAGATCTATGGCGCGGGAAACCCGCCACTGGGCGTTGCGAAATTCCCGCCCGATATGGGGCAGAATGAGGAGCTCGCTTTTGCGCCGAATCATGCGTGAGGCGATCAGGCCCATCCGGACCTGACCGTTTTGCACCTGATAACGCAGGCTGGAGAGGGGGATACGGAATTCGGCCGACCATCCCCACGGGCCGCGCGCGGTGGCCACATCCCAGAACGTGTTCCAGTTCGGGTCCGTGGGCACCCGATCGGCCGCATCGTTGAAGATGGCAAAATCGCGTCGTGCGCCGTTGGGATTGGTGGCAAACCCGAACCCGCTCAATCGGGTCAGGTACGTGTCCAGGACGATCGTGACGTGGTCGTCCTGATTGAGATCGCCGTCCCGCTCCAGCGCATTGGCGATGATGGCCTCCGGCTGGGAGTCAAAGCACAGAAAGCCCACGTACAGGTAGCGCTCATCAAAGGCGATGCGCAATTCGGTGCGTTCGGTGGGTTCGGCTCCGTCGACGGGGTTGTTCTGGCGAAAATCCGGTAGGGGGGATACGGCCTGCCAGGCCGGTTCCTCGATCCGGCCATCAAGCAGCACAGGGGCCTCCAAGCGCACGGCGGTGATCTGCGCCTGAAGAGGGGAGCTGAGCAGGAGCAAAAGACCTATACATTCCGGGCGCATAGGCCATCTCCTCATGAGCTGCCGGCAAGCCAAAAATACACACCCCTTGCAAAAGCAGGCGGCGGGTTACAAGAAAATTGCACCCGTTCCGGGATTGGTTGCATACCAAGCGGGGAGTTCTGGACCTTCGCGACGTGCGGGGACGTTTGATCAGCTTCGAGGGCCTCGACGGGGCGGGGAAGACCACCCTTTCGCGGGCCCTTGCCGGACGGCTTGAGGCAATAGGGGTGCGGGTGCTCTGGGTACGCGAGCCCGGGGGCACGGAGCTGGGCGAGGAGATCCGACGCTGGTTGCTGGCCACCTCCCTGCGGGAATTAAGCCCGATGGCGGAGCTGTTTCTCTTTCTGGCTGCCCGGGCTGAGCTGGTGCACGAACGCATCCGTCCAGCCCTGCAGGAGGGGATCTGGGTGCTGGCCGATCGCTTCTGGGACTCCACGGTGGCCTATCAGGCCTTTGGCCGCCACGTGGTGGATGCGGAACGGTGTCTGGAGCTGAATCTGCTGGCCACCGGCGGGCTCAGGCCAGATGTGACGTTCTGGCTGGATCTGCCCCTTGAGGAAGCCTTGCGACGAAAAGCCGGTCTTCCGGGCGATCGCATGGAGCAGGCCGATCTCGCCTTCTTCGAACGCGTACGGGATGGGTACCGCTGGCTCCAGGAACGGGAGGGAGAGCGCATCGTCCGCCTCCCGGCCTCCCGCCCTCCGGAGGCCCTCTTGGATGCGGTCTGGGAAGTGCTCCGGAACCGGGGCTATTGCTGAAGGGTAAAGCCACAATACAAAGCCACAATACGTTGATCTCTTGCCCCCCGAGCGCGTATTTTCTCCTCGCCATGGCACAGGGAAAATACCCCGAGGCGCTCCTGCGCGAGGTCCGGGAAATCTTCCGAGCCTATATGCGTCGCAAGAACCTGCGGCAAACGCCAGAGCGTTTTGCCGTGCTGGAGGAGGTCTACGCCTCCGAAGGCCACTTCGACGCCGATGAGCTCTTTCTGCGCCTGCGCCAGAAGGGGGCCTCGGTTTCGCGGGCCACGGTGTACAACACCCTGGAGCTGCTCCGGGAATGTAACCTGGTCGCCCGCCACCAATTCGGTCGGAATCAGGCCAAATACGAACCTTCCTACGGATATCGCCAGCATGATCATCTGATCTGTCTGGATTGCGGACAGGTGTGGGAGTTCTGCGATCCACGCCTGCAGGATGTACAGCAGCTTGTAGAGGAGGTCTACAATTTCGAGGTGACCCACCATTCGCTGGAACTTTACGGACATTGCCGCCGTGAAAACTGCCCGAATCGGTCGACCGCCCTCTGAATGCAGAGGATTTTTTTTCGGGATAACAGTAGATTTGGTCTAAATTGGGTTTGTCATATGGTTTCGCTTGCCGATTGTGCTGCGGGGGTGCGTGTTCTGGTAAGGCACATTCTGGACGAATCCTACGGGGTTCGGTTGCGCGAGCTGGGCATCGGGGAGGGGATGGAGCTTCGGGTGCTGCGGGGTCCGGATCCCCTGCTCCTCCATGTGCGGGAGAGCCGGCTGGCTCTGGGGCGCGAGTTGGCGCGCAGGATCTGGGTAGAGCCGATTCAGCTGGAGGAGGTCGTTCGTCCATGACCGAGACCGTCACCGTTCTGGCTCGTCTTGTGCCCGGTACGCGGGCCATCGTTCGTCATCTTCGCCCGGAGGCGCCCGGACGGCTCCGGGAGATGGGCCTGCTCGAAGGCACGGAAGTATACGTGGTGCGTTTCGCCCCGCTGGGGGATCCCATGGAGATCCGGGTACGGGGATATTATCTCTCCCTTCGTCGACGCGAGGCCGAGGCGGTGGAGGTAGAGCTCTGCTCATGACAGCTCCCGGGCTCCGTTCTGCGGCTCGCCTTGTGCGCGCCATTCTGGTCGGAAATCCGAACTCGGGAAAATCCACGCTCTTTAACGCGCTCACCGGGCTGCGCCAGAAAGTGGGCAATTATCCCGGGGTGACCGTGGAGCGCCGCACGGGTCGTTTTCGCCTTGCGGATGGCACGATCGTGGAGCTCACCGACCTGCCCGGCATGTACAGCCTCAACCCGAAGTCTGTCGATGAGGCCATAGCATACGAGACGATCATCGGGCAGGCGCCGGGGAGCGGGCTACCAGACCTGGCCCTGGTTATCGTGGATGCGAGCAACCTGGAGCGCAATCTCTACCTGGCCAGCCAGGTGCTGGATCTGGAGATCCCCGTCGTGATCGTGCTCAACATGCTCGATATTGCGGCCTCGCGGGGGATTGTGGTGCGTGCCGAGGTTCTCCAGAAGCGGCTCGGGGTGCCCGTTGTGCCCATTCAGGCCAACAAGGGCAGGGGACTGGATCGGCTCCGGGCGGCCATACAGGAGCAGATGCGGCATCCCTCCATAGCGCCCAGGCGCTGGGGGCCTCCCGAGGTGCTCGAAGGCATCTGTCGGCGCATCGATCAGGGCTGGTTTGACCCCTACACGGATCTGGACGAGCGGGTGCATTTCAGTCAGTCTCTGCGTGTGCTCACCGATGAGGAAGCGCTGCAGGAGTGGGGGCGCAGGCCCGAAGGCGAGCGCCTGCAGGGGCTCGTCCGGGAAGGCAGAGAGGCCCTAGCGCAGGCGGGGCTGGACTGGCGTTCTGTGGAGGCCCTGTATCGGTATCGCTGGCTGGCCGAGGTGGCGCGCGAAGCTACAGAGCAGCGGCAGGTAGTCCAGGAGACCCTTTCCGATCGCATCGATCGGATCGCTGTGCATCGGATCTGGGGGCCGGTGTTGTTCCTGCTGCTGCTGGCGCTCATGTTCCAGGCTATCTTCTCCTGGGCTGAATACCCCATGCAGGGCATAGAAGCCCTGATCGGCTGGCTGCAGGAGCAGACCCGTGCCCATCTACCCGGGCCGTGGCTGGCCAGCCTGATTGCCGATGGTGTGGTGGCCGGTTTCGGGGCGGTTGTTACGTTCCTGCCCCAGATCATGGCCCTGTTTTTCTTTATCGGGCTTCTGGAAGACTCCGGCTATATGGCCCGTGCGGCCTTCATCATGGATCGCTTCATGTCCCGGCTGGGCTTGCACGGGCGTTCCGTGGTCCCGCTGATGAGCGGTTTCGCCTGCGCGATTCCGGCCATCATGGCCGCGCGCACAATTGAGAACTGGCGCGATCGGCTCATCACCATTCTCGTGGTGCCCTTGATGAGCTGCAGCGCCCGCTTGCCCGTCTACACGCTCATGATCGGGGCCTTTATACCGGAGCGGCGCATTGCCGGGGTGTTTACCGCCGCCGGGCTTGTGTTGCTTGGCATCTACCTGCTGGGCATCGGTATGGCCCTGCTGGCCGCCTGGATGATGAAGCGCTTTCTGGTGCGGGGACCGGCGCCGGTTTTCCTCCTTGAGCTCCCGCCCTACAAGATCCCCTCCCTGCGGCAGGTGCTGTGGCAGATGTTCGATCGGGCGCGAGCTTTCCTGGTGGAGGCGGGTCCGATCATCGTGGCCATTTCCATTGTGCTCTGGTTTCTGGCCACCTTCCCCGTATCTCGGGAAGTGATCGATCGCTATGCCGCGCTCAAGGCGGTGGCTCCGAGCGAGGAGGCTCGTTTGGAGCTCGAACGCCAGCAGGCCGCCGAGCAGCTGGAACAGAGCCTGGCCGGCCGGATCGGGCACGTGCTCGAGCCCCTGATCGAACCCCTGGGCTTTGACTGGAAGATCGGGATTGCGCTGGTGACCTCGTTTGCCGCCCGGGAGGTCTTCGTAAGCACCATGGCCACGATCTACAGCGTCGGAGATGCGGAAGAGGACGCCCCCACCCTGCGGCAACGTCTGCGCGAGGCCCGTGATCCGGAGACGGGACGTCCGGCCTATGACTGGCTTGTGGGCCTGTGCGTGATGATTTTCTTCGCCCTGGCCTGTCAATGCATGAGCACGGTGGCCGTGGTGCGGCGGGAGACGGGGTCCTGGAAATGGCCCCTTGTGCTGCTGCTGTACATGAACACGCTGGCTTACGTGGTGACGCTCTTGGTCTATCAACTGGGACGCGCGCTGGGGGCCTGAACCGATATGGAAGCCGTGCTGCAATACATCGTGCTGGCCGCTCTGGGGTTCTGGGCTCTGGGGTATGTGCTCCGATACTTCTTCCGCTCCGTCAGGAGTTCTGGAGCGGAGAGCTGTGTTGCTGCCTGTCGTGGGTGCACAGCCGCCGCGGATCTGGCCCGCCTGGACTGGGAGGCGATCGCCCGCGCGGAGGATCAAGCTAGGGGATGAGCAGATGCTCGTAGGCCCGGAAGCGTAGCGGGATTCCGTCCTGCGTGCTGCCGCTTCCCGTGATGGCGACCGTGTACAGGCTTCCGGCTCGCAGGCTCAAGCGTGCGCTCCCGGTCGACCGCAGTCCGTCTGGACTCAGGTACAGCACCACATCTCCGGCCGGAAAAGCCCGATATCCCGTCGTCTGTCCTGGTCGACGGAGCCAGATGCGCATCTCCCCATCGGCGCTCACCCGGGGTTGTCCTCCACCGCCCCCGCTCAGGGGGATATCCGTGATCACAAGCTGAGGGACGCGCACGGCAGCGTGCACAAAACGTACGTACGCTCCTCCGCTGGGAGGGGCGGTTGTGTCATCTGCAAGCACGAGCACCTGGCCGGGGAGGCCGGAAAGAAAGAGAATCGAGTACCGGTGCTCCGGCTCCATAGGGGGATGTGCGCTAAAGAGCACGGGGCCCGTTCGGCCTTCTGGAAAAGCCTGAAAGGTGGCGTCCGCGGGGAAACTCTGATAAGGGGTGCCATCCCCGAAAGCGATGCCGACAAAGGCCAGCTTGCCGTCAGCCCGCACGTCCACGGAAGCCGGATATTCCGTGTTCAGGTGCAGGAGCCGCACCCATGCTGTCGGGCTGTCCTCGCGCTGGCAGCCGGCAAGAAAAAGGCAGCCGGTGGAGAGGAACACGAAGAAGCTGCGCATCCGCCATGATCTCCCTCATTGCGCTCCCAGTAAATTGCACAATGCGGGCCAGGAAGACAAGCCGGCTCCTCGCTCCGCGTTGTTGCCGGCCTGATGATCGGAGCGGCTGGCATCCATCTCCGGGGCTGTTGTTTCTTAATCCGGATTTTCCGGAGGCATTCGTATGCAGGAGCACACTTCCCCTGCGCTCTCGGAGGCATTCTGTTCCTGGGATCAGATCCCTTCGGGCACATTATTTCGCCACTACGTATCGGGTGCGGAGGATTTACGTCTCCTCTGGCCAGGGCCGCATTACCAGGACTGGCGTCGTGGAGGATTTGCCCCACCGGGGCGATCGGCTTGCGCCGAGGCGGGTGCCGTAAGCGAGGTGTTGCGGCGCCAGGTGCGCCGTCTGGGCGGAGACGAACAGGCCGAGCGTGCCGCGCGCCTGCTGGCCGAGCCCGGAGCCCTGGCCATCGTGACCGGACAACAGGCCGGCTTGCTCGGTGGCCCTTTATACACCTTTTACAAGATCCTGACCGCTCTCGAGTTGGGTCGTGAGCTCGCCTCCCGGCATCCGGATCGTCCTGTGGTCGTGGTCTTCTGGCTCGAGGGGGAAGACCATGATCTGCGGGAGATTAACCGCGTCGCCTGGCCAGCCGATGGGGAGCTGGAAGAGGCCGCTCTGGAAGGCTGGGATGAGCGTCCCCTGGCCATGTGGGCCCGCCGCTTGCCGGAGGCGATCACGCCCTGGCTTGAGGCGCTTTTCCGGCGTCTTCCGGCCGGATCGGAGGTCGTCCGCCGTTGGGTCGAGGAGGCATATCGGCCCGGTACGTCGGTACCGGAAGCCTTTGCCCGGTTGCTTTACCGCGTGTTCTCAGGGACGGGCCTTCTGGTGCTTGATCCCACCGATCCGGAGCTGAAGGGGCTCCTCGGGGAGGTCTTTTTTCGCGCGCTTGTGCAATGGCCCCGGTGGCTGCATGAGCTACAGAAGCAATCCGAGCGCCTCCATCAGGCCGGATACAAGCCACAGATCCGGCCGCAGGGCCTGTTCCTTTTCTGGGTAGAGCCCGATGGAGAGCGCCGGGCACTGGACCCTGATCCCGACGGAAGGCTGCGCTGGCGCGGCGGCGCGCGTACCTGGTCGCATGCCGAGCTTCTGCAGCTGAGCCGGAGCCAGCCGGAGCGCTTCAGTCCCGGGGTGGCTTTGCGGCCCATTGTGCAGGACTGGCTTCTGCCCACAGCGGCCTACGTAGCCGGCCCGGCCGAGGTGGCCTACTGGGCTCAGGTGCTGGCCTTATATCCCTGTTTCGGGCTCGACCCTCCCGTACTGTGGCCCCGGCTGAGCGCAACGCTTCTGGATACGGCCGCCCTGCGGCTTATGGAAAGGCTCGGGCTGCGCTTTGGGGAGCTCTTCGCCCCCGAGGAGGAGCTATTGGCCCACGTCTTGGCGCGCCGCTTTCCCCTTTCTGCTCCCTTCCCGGAGGTGCGGACCGAGCTGGAGGCGGCGCTGGAGCGGCTCCGGGCGCCCATCGCGGAACTGGATCCCTCCCTGGAGGGGACCTGGGGGCGAGTGCGCGCGCGCATCTTGGAGGCCTTCGAGGACCTGGAGGTGCGTACCTATCGGGCGCAGAAACGCCGACACGGAGAGCTACACCACGCACTGCGGCGGCTGCGAGTCCGGGTAGCCCCCGAGGGGAAAATGCAGGAACGCATCTGGAGCGCGCTTTATGGCTGGCTTCGGTGGGGTGAGGAGTGGCTCCGCCAGCAACTCGAGCCCAGAGCCCTTAACCCCGAGGTGCATCATCTGCTTCCGGTGCCATGATCATCCTGGAAAAGGCGCGCTGGCGTGCGCACTGTCGTGCTTATCGAGCGGGCCTGAGTGAGGGGCGCTACAGAGCGCTAAGTGCGCGTATCGTAGCCCATCTGCTTCATCTCCCTGAGTGGACCTCGGCTTCCGTGGTGGCGCTCTACCGGCCTCTGCGGGATCGGCGTGAGGTGGATATCGGCCCGCTTTTTTCCGAGGCGTGGGCTCAAGGCAAAACGGTACTCGTGCCCGTAATCGAGGCGGAGGGGCTGCGCTGGGCGGCCGTGAACCCGGAAACCCGATGGCGGCCGGGACCGTATAGCATCGAGGAACCGGAGTCGTCTTCTGCACCCCCCTCCGCGCCGGAACTGATCGTGGTTCCCGCTCTGGGTGCGGATCGGCGCGGTTATCGCATCGGCTACGGACGGGGGTATTATGATCGCCTGCTGGCCGGGGAGGAGGGCTTTACGGTCGCCCCCGTATATGCGGCCTGCGTGACGGATCGGCTGCAGGCAGAGGCGCACGATGTGCCCGTGCGCGCGCTGGTGACCGAAGAGGGAGTATGGCGTCCGTAACCCCCGTTGTGCCGTGTGCGTAGAAGTGTAGCAAAACAATGTGGAGGAGCCCCGCTATGGCCGACGATGCTGTGCGTCAACCCCGGGCTTCGGATGCCGAAGTAGAGGCCTATCTGGCCCGCCTGCGCGCCTCCTCAGAGCAACCGGGGCCGTGGAATCTGGCCACCTTAACAGGGCTGCTGCTCGTTGCCGCTGGGGTCGCCTACCTGGCTCAGCAGATGGGCATGCCCATTGGCTGGGATCTATCCTGGTTGATGCGCCTGTTGCCCATCCTGGGCGGGGTGCTCATCATCCTGCTCGGCCTGGGCGTGCTATCCCGTCCCCGCCGTTCCCCCGAACCGGTTCCAAACCGACCTGCCCCTGCGGCGTCTTCGAAACCCGCTCCGAAGCGTCTGGAGCGCTCCCGACAAGGCAAGATCGCCGGGGTATGCGCGGGACTGGCTCAGTACTTCGGGGTGGATCCCACCCTGGTGCGCCTGCTGTTTGTGGTGCTCACGCTCTTTTTCGGGGGATCGGGAATAGCCCTTTACGTGATCCTTTGGTTCATCATGCCTCGGGCATCCCGATCTGTGGAAATTCCCATCCAGTAAAGGGATGAATCATGCGGCAATTGACCCGTTCCCGTACCGAGCGCAAACTGCTGGGGGTCTGCGGAGGGCTGGCCCGGTACTTCGGGCTTGATCCCACCCTGGTGCGTGCGGTGTATGCGCTGCTTACGCTCTTCAGCGTGGGCACCGGCCTGCTCGTCTACTTGCTGCTGGCCCTTGTGCTGCCGGAGGAATAGTCCCCTTGCCCCTGATAGGGAGGGCAACTTATTTTCGAGCGGGTTCCGTTGGGGGTGCTCCGTTCCTGTGGGCGGGGCTGAGAGGATACCCTTAGAACCTGATCCGGGTAATACCGGCGAAGGGAATACGGAACCGGAAGCCATCTGCTGCCTCCGGTTTTTTCCCCTTCTCAAACACCCCGAGATAGCACCCCCCGACCCTTGGCACACAACACACAGCAAGGGGATGGGGTATGGGAGATCCGGTAAGCGCACTCTGGGCCGATGTAGAGGCCATTCGAGCCCGCAATCCGCTGGTGCACAACATCACCAATTACGTGGTCATGAACACCACAGCCAATGCGCTCTTGGCCATCGGCGCCTCCCCGGTGATGGCCCACGCCGAGGAAGAGGTAGAGGCCATGGTGGATCTGGCCGCGGCGCTGGTGGTCAACATCGGCACGCTCAGCCCACACTGGGTGCGGGCCATGGAGCGCGCCATGCGGCGCGCCGCAGAACGAAGCATTCCGATCGTACTGGATCCCGTGGGCGCGGGGGCTACGCGATATCGGACGGAAACCGTGCGCGCCCTGCTTCGGGTCGCCACACCCGCCGTGATCCGGGGAAACGCCTCCGAGATAGCCGCTCTCGCCGGGGCCATGGTGCGCACTCGGGGGGTGGATAGTACGATCGCCTCGGAAGAGGCGCTGGATCTGGCCCGTGCCCTTTCCGGGGAGCTGGACTGCGTCGTCTGTGTAAGCGGGCAGACCGATTACGTGGCCCAGGGGGATCGGATCTGGACTGTCCGCAACGGCCATCCCCTTATGGCCCGGGTGACGGGCATGGGGTGCACGGCCACGGCGCTCTGCGGCGCCTTTCTGGCCGTTAATCCGGATCCGGGACAGGCCACGGCGCACGCGATGGCTGTTATGGGGATAGCGGGGGAGCTGGCAGCGGAGCGGGCAGAGGGGCCAGGTAGCCTCCAGATGCGTTTTCTAGATGCCCTCTACAGGCTCTCGCAATCCGATGTGCGCGCCCGTCTGTGTATGGAGTAGGCCTATGGCCTGGCTGTATCTGGTCACGGATCGCGGGCTTATCGGGGACAGGTCGCTTGAGGAGGTGGTGCTCGGAGCCGTGCGGGGCGGGGTGACGATGGTGCAGTTGCGCGAAAAAGAGGCCAGTACGCGGGAGTTTATCGATTTGGCCCGGAGGCTGCTGGAGCGGCTCCGACCCCTCGGGGTGCCGCTGATCATCAACGATCGGGTCGATGTCGCCCTGGCCGTCGGAGCCGACGGGGTGCACATCGGCCAGCAGGATATGCCGTATCCCATCGCGCGCCGGCTTCTGGGTCCGAAAGCCATCATCGGGCTCTCGGTGGAAACCCTGGAGGAGCTCCAGGAGGCCGAGGCCTATGATGTGGATTATCTGGGCATCAGCCCGGTCTTTCCGACTCCGACCAAACCGGATACGCGGGGGGCCTGGGGGTTGGAAGGGCTCCGAGAAGCTAGAAGGCGATCCCGACACAAGCTGGTGGCCATCGGCGGTATCGGTCCGCACAACGTGCGCCAGGTGCTTGAAGCCGGTGCCCATGGCATAGCCGTGGTCTCGGCTATCTGCGCCGCTCCGGATCCCGAAGAGGCCGCAGGCCTTCTTCGGAAGGAAATCGACCGGTTCGAAAGCGGAGATCAGGACCGATGAAGCGCTATGTGCGGGTGCTGACCATCGCCGGCTCCGATTCCGGTGGGGGGGCCGGTATACAGGCGGACCTGAAGACCTTCTCCGCGCTGGGCTGCTATGGGATGAGTGTGCTCACCGCGCTCACCGCCCAGAACACGCGCCAGGTTTGTGCCGTCTATCCTGTGCCGCCGGATTTCGTGGCGGCCCAGCTGGAAGCCGTGCTGGAGGATATCGGGGTTGATGCGGTCAAAATCGGCATGTTGCACACGGCGCCGGTGATCGGCACCGTGGCCGAGCAGTTGCGTCGTTACGCGGCCGGTCCCGTGGTGCTCGATCCCGTCATGGTGGCCAAGTCCGGAGACCGGCTTCTGGAGCCGGAGGCCGTGCGGGCACTGCGAACCGCTCTGCTACCGCTGGCTACGGTGATCACCCCGAATCTGCCCGAGGCCGGCGTATTGCTCGGCTGGGAGATCCGTTCGGAGGAGGATATGCCCCGTGCGGCGCGCGAGCTTCTGGAGCTGGGTCCGGAGGCCGTCTTGCTCAAAGGGGGCCATCTGGGCGGATCGCGAAGCCCGGACGTGCTGCTGTGGCGCGCGCATCCGGAGCCGATCTGGCTGGAGGCCGAACGCATCCCGACGCGCAACACGCACGGCACGGGCTGTACCCTCTCCTCGGCCATCGCCGCCTATCTGGCTCGAGGTTTTTCGATTCCGGACGCTGTAGAGGCGGCCAAACGCTATCTGAGCGAAGCCCTGCGCGCCGGGGCTGACTATCAGCTTGGCTCCGGACACGGGCCTGTGCATCACTTTTACCGCTACTGGGAGTAGGAAGATGCGCTTTACCGAGGTGCTCTGGCGAGAGATAAGCCCCATCTATGAGGCCATTCTGGCCCATCCGTTCAATCAGGAACTCATGCGGGGCACGTTGGACCGGGAGCGGTTTTTATTCTACCTGCAGCAGGATGCCCTGTACCTGGCCGATTTTGGTCGTGCGCTCGCCCTGATGGCCGCCCGGGCGCGCCGGACCGAGGAGGTGCTGCAATTTGTTCAGTTCGCTGAGGGAGCGGTGCGCGTCGAGCGCGCGCTGCACGAAGCCTATTTTCAGGAATTCGGCTTAAGCACCCCGACCCGGGTGCAGGCGCCGGCCTGTTTTGCGTACACGAATTTCCTGTTGGCCACCGTCTCCTGCCGCAGCTTCGAAGAAGGCATGGCTGCCCTGCTTCCCTGTTTCTGGATTTATCGGGAGGTGGGCCGCTACATCTACCGGCATGCTTCTGCGGGGAACCCGTACCAGCGCTGGATCGATACCTATGCCAGCGAGGAATTCTCCGTCTGGGTCGATCGGGCCATCGCGCTCACGGAGCGCTGTTCTGAATCGGCCTCCGAGGAGGGGCGCGCCCTGATGCGGGAGGCTTTCGTGCTGAGCGCCCGCCTGGAGTGGATGTTCTGGGATAGCGCCTATCGATTGGAGCGTTGGCCTCCCTGAGGAGCCATGCGTGCTGTATGGGTGGTCCTCGATTGGTCCGGCACGCTCAGTCCCGGAGCTGTGGCCTTCGGAGAGCCGGAAACGCTTCGGCGCGCCCTGCAGGAGGCGGGCCTGCCCCTGCAGGATCCGGAGCGCTTCTGGGCCGAGGTGGTCGTGCCCACCTGGCCGGAGGGCAGCACCACCTCGATCGGCTACGCCCGGCTGATCGCCCGGCAACTGGCCCGTCGGGAGGGCAAGGAAGCAGAGGAGGGGTATCTGGAAGCGGCTCGGCGCTTTGTGCAGATGTATCTGGAGGCCTCGGCCCCCGATGCGGGCTGGAAATCGATACTGGATCTGCTGTTGCACCATGCGGTGCGCCTGCTTGTGGCCACCGATCATTATGCGGAGGCCACGGAGGCCTTTGCCCGTCATCTACAGGCCTGGGGGTACGGGGTAGAGGTTCTGCGTCCACAGGCCTCCCCCGCCGTTGCCGAAGCTAGGAATGTGATTCGGCTGGCCAACTCCGCCGATCTGGGTGCCCCCAAGGATTCGCCCCGCTTCTGGGCCCGTTTGCGCCGGTTGCTGCCTGATCGGCCGGCCCGCGTCTGGGTCATCGACGACTTCGGGGCCAACGAGCGGGCCGAGGACCCATACACCCGGGAGGCCCAGAGGCGACAACAACGCATGCTGGAGGCCATCGCGCAGAGCTGGCGCGTGCCGGTTGAGGGATTCGCCTTTGGCGTGCCCGAGCTCGCTCGGGATCCCGCAGCGGCCCCGATAGCCTATAGGGCCCGGCTTGAGGAAGCCCGCAGGTGGCTGGAGGTCCGACTGCGTCTCCACGGTGGGTATCCGAAAGGACTTGCACGCTGAGCCCAGGTGATGTATTATTTTCCCGTCTCTGTTGGAGGAGGTTGTCTGGCGGAGGCATGTTTCCGCCTCTCTTCCACAAAAAATCAGACATGCGGAGGAGGTACGTATGCGCCTGATTGCCTTACTGTCCGTTTGGTGGCTGGGGATTTTGCCTTCCGCGCTCGCCCAGCAAGCCACCCTGCAGGGACGCGTGCTGGACGCCAGTACGGGAGAGCCCCTGCCAGGGGCCAACGTGCTGCTTCTACGTCCGGGAGAGCAAAACCCGGTGGCCGGCAGCGCAACCGACCTTCTGGGGCGATATCGTCTGCAGGTTCCGGCCGGCACATACCGTCTGGTGGCGCGTTTTGTGGGCTATGAGGAGGCTGAGCGTACCGTGAGCCTTTCCTCAGGGGAGGTGCTCAATGTGGAGCTCACCTTGCGGGCGACGGCGTTGCTCCTCAACCCCGTAGTGGTTACAGGCTCCCGGCGTCCGGAGAAAGTCCTCGAAGCCCCCATGTCTATCTCGGTTCTCGAAGCCCGGGATCTGGAGCGCAGTGCTGTCCCTCATACCGCCGCCGTGCTGCGCACCGTGCCCGGCGTGGACGTCTCCCAGTCGGCCCTGAACCGCTACCAGATCTCCCTGCGGGGGTTCAATACGGTTTTTGTGGCCAAGACCTATGCGCTGGTCGACTACCGGCAGGCGACCACGCCGAGTCTGGGGATCAACGAGTTTTCCGCCATGCCCATCTCGCCTCTGGACATCGCGCGCATCGAAGTGGTGCGCGGTCCCGGATCGGCCCTCTACGGGGCGGGCGTCGAGCAGGGGGTCATTCACTTCATCACCAAGGACCCCTTCTCCTATCCGGGCACCTCGCTCATGGTCGGCGGAGGCCAGCGCTCCATCTTCCAGGGCGCCCTGCGGCATGCGGCTGTGGTGCACAACCGCCTGGCCTACAAGCTCGTGGGCCAGTACAGTCGGGGCCAGGACTGGAAGCTGGATCCCAACGATCCGCACGACAGGGCCTTGCTCAACGCCATCCACCCGAAATGGGGAAGCCGTGATTATACGACCTACAACGGATATGCGAGCGCCACGGTGCAGTATCGCCTGGGCTCGGAGGCGATGCTCACGGGTTCGGCCGGATATTCGATCTTCCGGCAGACCGTGCTGGCCAACACGGGGGAAAACGCGGTCAAGGATTTCGCCACCACCTATGCCCAGCTCCGGTTGCGCGCAGGCGGCTTCTTCGGGCAGTTCTTCTACACGGTCAACGACGGGGGCAAGACGCACTTCTACCGCAGCCCCATCGAGGTCGTCGAACGTTCCTTCCTGATGTCCGGACAGGCCCAGTACAGCTGGTCCCTGTGGGGCGATCGCCAGCAGTTTGTGCTCGGGCTCGATTACCGGCGCACCGTGCCTCGAACAGGGGGCACGATCCACGGCCGCTTCGAGGGTCGGGATAACATGACGGAGATCGGCGGCTATCTGCAGTCCCAGACCGCGCTCTTTCCCACGCTGGATGTGCTCTTGACCGGCCGACTGGATCGGGATAACGTGATCCGGAAGGTGCAGTTCTCCCCGCGTCTGGGGCTGGTCTACAAGCCCTCTCCGAGCCACAGCCTGCGGGCCACCTACAACCGGGCCTTCACCACCCCGGCCGGAATCAACTTCTTCATCGACCTCTTCATCGAAGATCGCGGACCCTTCGGGGTGCGGGGTGTGGGGACGGTGGATGGCTGGACGTTTGCCGCCCAACCTCAGACCTCGAGCTTTATCCCCGGCGTGCGCAGCTGGCCCGGTATCGGGATCCCGATCCAGATCGCCTACGCGGCCGTGACGAACGTCATTACGGCCTCCGGTCAACCGCTGGCCCCGCTTCGGGCCCTGCTGCTGAGCAAGGCGCAGCAGATCGGGGGCTTTTCCGCCGGCGCCATGATCGATGTGCAGGGTCGGCCTATAACCCGGCTGGAGCCAGTTCCCCAGGCCCGGCAGACGATCACCAACAGCTGGGAGCTGGGCTACAAGGGGATTTTCTTCAATCGGCTAGCCGTAAATCTGGACTTTTACTACACGCGCAAACGCAATTTCCTGAGCGAGCTTCAGCCCTTTACCCCGCTTGTCGTCGTGCCCCGGTTGCCGGATGATCTGGCCAACGCCGTGGCAGCCGCCTTTACCGATGCGGAGCTACAGCGCTATGGCCTGACGCGCGCCCAGCTGGCGGCCATCTATCGGCAGGCGGCCTCGCAGATCGCGGCCAACCCCATCGGGCTCATCGAGCCGCAGGAGAACTTCGACCCGAATCGTAAACCCGAGCTTCTGCTCAGCTACATTACCTTCGGGCGCGTCTCCTACTACGGGGCGGATCTGGCCCTGCAGTGGTTCCCAAACCCGAACTGGAGCCTGTGGGGGAACCTGTCCTGGCTCAGCGATACGTATTTCGACGATCAGGAGCTCGGTGAACCCGGAACGGGGCGTGAGGTCTCCATGAACGCACCCCAATGGAAAGTCCGGGCCGGGGTGGACTACACCGCGCCGGCGGGCTGGTCCCTGAATGTGGCTTCCCAGTACGTGGATGCCTTCGAGGTGCGCTCCGGAATCTTTTCTGGCCGCGTGGACAGCTACTTCCTCCTGGACCTGGGGGCAGGGTATGACCTGAAGGGTCTCCTTCCCGGACTGCGGCTCGACGTCCTTGTGCAGAACGCGCTCGATCACCGACATCGACAGTACATCGGCGCGCCCAAGATCGGGCGCCTCATCACGGGCCGGCTGACGTACGTGCTGCCTTGAGGGGCGATGCGCCTCAGAAAAAACCCTGCCCGAAAAGGGTGGGGTTTTTTTATTTTTTCGGTCCGGTGCGCCAAACAGGAGAAGAAAAATGGGGATCCCGTTGCTGGCCGCCCTGCTCCTTCTGCAGGAGCCTTCCGGTTCAGCCCTGGTGCTCAACAAGTCCGACGGCACGGTCTGGAAGATCAACCTGCGCACAGGCGCCCTGGAGGCGCGCTGGATCGTGGGCGAAGGACCGCATGAGGTGCTCCTCTCCCCGGATGGACGTCGGGCCGTGGTTTCCCTCTACGGCACGTCCACGCGGCCGGGATCGGCGCTGGCGGTGCTGGATCTGGAGGGGAGGGAGCCGGTTCGCTACGTTCCCCTCGGCTCCTACAGCCGACCCCATGGGCTGGCCTGGTGGCGAGGGGACACGGTGCTGGTGACGGCCGAAGCGCAGGCCCGGTTGCTTGTCCTCTCTCTCCAGGAGGGCCGGATCCAGAAGGCACTGCCCACGGAAGCCCGGGTCTCGCACATGGTGGTCGCCTGGCCGGAGGGAAGGCGCGCCTTTACGGCCAACATCGGATCCGGCTCTGTGAGCGCGCTGGATCTGGATACAGAAAGGGTGCAACAGATCCCAACCGGGGCGGGGGCGGAGGGAATCGCCCTGCGGCCGGGAACACGGGAGCTCTGGGTGAGCAACCGCGCGGCCAACACGATCACAATTCTGGATGCCGAGCACCTGCGCCCGCTCGATTCCCTGTCCTGCCCGGCCTTTCCGATACGGGTTGCCTTTACCCCTGACGGAACGCTGGCGCTCGTCTCCTGCGCCGCAAGCGGGGATGTGGCCGTTTTCGAGGCCGCCTCCCGTCGCCTGCTGGGCCGGATTCCGATTCCCCCTCCGGAAGCCGATGTGCCGGAAGATCGCCTCTTCGGCTCCCGCTTCGGGCGCAGCCCGGTGCCGATCGGTATCGCGCCCTCCCCCGAGGGCCGATACGCCCTCGTGGCGGCCAGCTACGCCGACCGCATCCATGTGCTGGATCTGATCGCCCTGCGCCTGATCGCCAGCTACCGGACGGGACCGGAACCGGACGGGGTGGTGTGGATTCCCTGAGAGCCCTAAAAAAAGCCCGACAGCGGCGTCGGGCTTAGTTGTGGGCCGTAGTGGAGTCGAACCACTGACCTCTACCGTGTCAAGGTAGCGCTCTAGACCACCTGAGCTAACGGCCCAGCAAGGGCCAAAGATAGATCCGCGCCGGAGGGGCTGTCAAGCTCCGACCGTTGCTCTCGGACAGGTTATGCGCGCGGTGGGGAAGGGCTGTCAGATCGCCCTGACAAATTTCGGTAGAGCTCTGCCAAATCCGGCAGGCCAGGGGGATCTGGCACGTTTTTTACTAAATGGCACGGCGTCCCGCAAGCGAAGGTGAATACAAACACCAAAAAGGAGGGTACACATATGGCTGCCGTTGCGGAGAAGATCGCCATTCGTCCACTCGCTGATCGGGTCATCGTCAAGCCGGCTCCTCCGGAGGAGGTGACCAAGAGCGGGCTTGTGATCCCGGATACGGCCAAGGAGAAACCCCAGCGGGGTACGGTCGTGGCTGTCGGGCCCGGCAAGATCGAAAACGGGGTCAAGATCGAGATGACGGTCAAGGTGGGCGATGAGGTGCTCTATGGCAAATACGCCGGCACCGAGGTCACGATCGACGGGGAAGAGTATCTGATCATGCGCGAATCGGATATCTTCGGTATCATCGAGAAGTAAGAAAAAAACAAAAAAAGAAGGAGGATAAAGCGCTATGGCGGCAAAGTGGATCTATTTCGACAGCGAGGCCCGTGCGGCGCTGAAGCGGGGTGTAGATCAGTTGGCGGATGCGGTGAAGGTGACGCTAGGTCCGAAGGGGCGGAATGTGATTATTGA